>JAESFT010000009.1_pt1 | contig 747409 bp, 706 predicted proteins | sample 9269451 | NCBI WGS metagenome assembly JAESFT01 (sample SAMN14502557, study PRJNA617106) | algae metagenome | isolation source: Scytonema hyalinum WJT4-NPBG1 and co-occurring heterotrophs from well... | place: USA: Mojave Desert, Joshua Tree National Park, California | collected 2006-05-25
CTTGAGCATCCCAGGAATGCGCGAGATCATCGCCGGCATGAAGGACAGAGTCCCAGGACTAAGCCGCTCGGTATTCATTGAGGAGTGCGGCCACTGGGCGCCCCAGGAGCAGCCTGAGCAGGTAAGCAACGCACTCCTGGGATTCCTTGGAGAACTAAAGGATTTGCCTTGAGGTAGAGTCTTGGAGACCGTTTGTCCGCAGTACACACAGCGACGCCCGCTCTGGATGTTGCTACCTGGGAAGCCGACCGTCGGCTTGCCACCCCATTTCCGTCGTGCCAAGCCCTTTGGCGATCGCCCAGAAGCGGACGTTAGGTCCGCATCGATTTGGCACGGGGGAGTAGCACTTGAGCCTTCCGCAGCTAATTTGGGAAACGCGGAACCAAAGTTTTTCACAAGCGGTTGCTTCTCTAAGCCTGCCCAAGGAGGCACGAGAGTGGCGCATATCAAAGAACCACCTATTCGTTCGGATGGTTTGCAGCTGGAAGAGTACCGCCGTTTTCAAGAGCGCTTCTGGACTATTCAGCGCTGGGCTTGGGTGTTTTTTACGCTAGTGCTCGTGGGCGCCCTCCTAGGGCTCACCGGTTCGGGAGGGCCACTTTCACGGGCAACGCAGGGGCTGGCGGAAGGTAGCGTCGAGTATCCTCGTATTGCGCGCTGGGAGACGCCTGACCTGATGAGCTTCACCTTTCATGGAGGCGGCAATCAGACCCTCACCTTGTCGCAGTCGTTTAGCGATGCTTTCCAGGTGCAGAGCATCCAACCAGAGCCGGAAAGCTCCCGCCTGACAGACAGGGGAATGGTTCTGCAGTTCGATGTCGAGGGTGGCGGAGCTACAACAGTGATCATGCATGTCACTCCCTTGAGCCCGGGCCTCGTCAACTTCGCAACTGCGATCGGACCGGCTGAGCTAACGCAGGTCTCCCTAGTCGTGCTGCCTTAGGAGGGTGCAATGGATTCCGTCATCCGCGGCATCGCCGTATACCTGGTCATATTGGTCATTCTGCGTCTATCGGGGCGACGCACCTTGGCAGAGATGACGCCATTCGACCTGGTGTTGTTGCTGATCGTAGCTGAGACAACCCAACAGGCACTCCTCGGGGATGACTTTTCAATCACCAACTCTGTCATTCTCATTCTGACTCTTTGCACCGTCGACATCGGGCTTGCGAAGGTCAAGCAAATTTGGCCTTCAGCGGGGAGAGTTATGGACGGTACACCCACTGTGCTTATCAGCCTGGGCAAGGCAGACCAGAGAGCGCTGAGGCGCAGTCGCGTGGACCTCTCCGACATCTTGGAAGCTGCCCGGGAGCAACATGGCTTGGCTCGACTAGACCAAGTTAAATTTGCAGTGCTGGAGGTTGGCGGGAACATCAGCATAATTCCGTCCGAAGCTGAGAGCGCCGGCTGAGGGTGAAAGCATCTGGGGCTCTCTTAGCCGGGTAGGATCCCCGGCTACCTTCAGCGCCTTGGTTGAGGCCACCCCCACATTAGCAACGAAAAGAAAGCAATAGCGATTGGTCACAAGGCCGGGCGGCAGCCTTTCCCTGCAAGCGGTAGAACCACGTCCAAACCCCTTTATTCTCTTGCTGCCGGTCAGGAACCGACATCCCTCGGCATTGGAGGCTAGAATAGTGCTTCTTGAAAGCAGCAGAGGGCATCCAATGCCAAGATGCATTGTGGAACAACCAGTTCAGTTCTGGGGTTGGTTTTCGGAAGGAGATCAACATGGCACATGCAAGATCAGGAGATACTGTGCTTGCTGACGCTTTGATTGGGGCGGCAGCAGGAGCTTTGGCGGTCTGGGTGATGGACCGGGCCGACTGGTTCAACTTCAAGCATGAAGACCCGCAGGCAAGGCGTCAAACACAAGCGGCCAGACCCGGTGGGATGGATCCTGCTCATGTGGCTGCAAACCGGATAGCCAAAAGATTGGATGTCGAACTGGAGCCACGGGAACATAACGTTGCCGGCATGGCGACGCATTATGCCATCGGTGTTGGGCCTGCCGCCCTCTATGGCGTGCTTCGGCATAATACTCCCGCTGTGCGTGCCGGCAATGGTGCCTTGTGGGGCGTTGGGCTTTTCCTTCTGCAAAGACCAATGGCTTAACGCCATCGCAGGACTGGCTGCCAAACCAAGCGAGTATCCATGGCAGGCGCATGCGCGAGGGTTGGTGGCACACGCCGTCTATAGCCTGACGCTTGAAACGGCGTTGCGGATTACGGATGGGTTCCGTGGGAGCAGAAGCGGTGCATAGAGTTGCGGACCTGAGCGCTGCTAGGAAAGGGAGGGCGCTTAAGCCAATGCTTGCCACGAGCTGCCGGTCGCTTACCTACCAGGGGGCCGCCTCCCGTAAGACTTACCTTTGAAGCTCTGCTGACCCAGGCCCGCCATAGGGCTGCGGCTGCTCGTTGCGTTCGAGCCATTCCTCCAGCTCGAGCTTGATCATGGAGAGGCGCCGGCCATCATCCGTTTCTAACCGCTGTGGGGTTGAGCTCCATCCATCTCTGGCAGCCCCATAGTAGCATCTTGAGGCTAGCGTGAGATTGTGGGCCATCTAAGTCGTCAGCGTGATCCCGCCAATGGAAGATACCGAGCAGATAATCTGGGGTCATTTAGTCCCCTCATGCTTGAGGTGTACAAACAAACCAATTGCTTCAAATAGTGGCTCTCTTCTTTGTCACTCGAGGCGCTTCAGGCGAAGCTCCCAAACGTCTAACCTTGCCACCGTGCTTCTCGTGCGGTTCCTTGGCGCTGTTTCCCCTTGAGCTTGGGATTGAGTCCTTCCGTTCCTCAAGCTTCTTCCCCAAAGCCTTGAACCAATAGTCCTGCTCACGGCCTTGTGGGCGCCCGTCATTCTCCCAAAGATGGTAGGCCATCTCACGCACCGATTGTTCAAACTGGGCATCCTTCCAAGGGCTACTTTGTTCCTAGTCTGACACCGCTTCACTCCTTGTGTTTGTAAGAGCCGAACCATAGCGCAATGTTTCCGTCCTACAATTGACGGAGGTTACAGGGTCGTCGGGCTGCGTGAGCACTAGCATCACCTATGCTCGACAATGGGCAGCAGGTGCAGTTAGGGACCAGTGCCTGTCAGGAGGCCACTCTCAAAGGGACGGAAAGTACACGGGCATACATTGGCCCCATGTCTGCCGTTCCGGACGAACTCGCAAGTTCACAAAAGCCGCCCTTCGGAAGCGGCATGCTGGTTAGCCCAGCACCTATTGCCCGCCCAGCAGTGCTCGGGCCAATGCTCGGGCAAAGTGAACTACGGGAGGTCCGCTGGCCAAGTTCGTCGGCGGGAAGGATAGTTTTTGTGGTCGGCGCGCTGGCCGATGCATGACCTTGATAACCGCCTGCACAACAGTGCTCCGTTCAAACGGCTTCTGCAGAACCGACGCGTCTTCGAACCGCTTGGGAATAGCTGTTGGCTCGCTGCCCGTTGCGAAAACAAAGGGCACTCCCCGCTGACGAAGAACGTCTGCAACGTCGAACACTGTCGTGCCATGCAAGTGCACATCGAGCACCGCCGCATCCAGCTTGCGACGTTCTTGTTCCCGATCAGTTGGAGCGCGTAAAACGGGGTTGGTGCAGGACCAAGCACGGTTGCACCAAGCGAACGAAAATCGCTGCACAGACCCGTCGTCAATAGGTAGTCGTCCTCGACGACAATCACCCTTTTGCCATTCAGCTCGACTTGATCATCTTGCAATACCTGCCCTCCATCCTTGTTTAGCCAGCAAGGTGCATGTCTCTATCGTGCTTGCATAGAGCTCATGGACGTCTGCCGGCTTGGCAACAATCGTGGTGTCCCTGAAACGCTCGGGGAATTTTTGTTGGTCCGTTGCGGTGTAGAAAACCGCTTCGGCGCCCGCCTCCCGAACAAGGTCAGCGATCATGAAGACGTCGCGGTCGCCTAGCCCCACGTCAAGGATGGCCACGTCGAAGGGCGCGCCACGACTGAGTATTTCACGTGCCTTACGTGCCGTTGGTGCAAAGCCGATGACCTCCGCTCCACGCCTGGCGAAGAACTTGGCAACGCGATCGGCAATGAGGAATTCGTCTTCTACGATCAAGACTCTCAGGCGATTATGGGTCGGCTGCATGGTAGACCCCTGTCCCAAGTTTTGGCTGAATCACAATGCGGAGCGCGCAAGCCAAGCCAAGCCAAGCCAAGCCAACACTAACGTATTGGATGATCGCGTTCTTCAACCTTTGTTAGCTTTTTATCCTGGTCTTGAGCTGAACCTCGCATTCACTCGGCTTGTGATTGGAGCAACTGGTTCCGCCCGCCAGTCGAGGTAGCTTGCCAGCTATGGTCCACACCAGTGGAATTGGCGAGTGTCCCAGACAATGTGCCGGAACCCAATTGTCGCGCTGAAGTTGGCCGTGTTTGGAGGCGGGTATGCCAGACCACGAGGATCGGTGGAGCTCCGGGATCTTGGCTAGCCGGCCAAGGCCGCTTGCCAATTGGCATCCACCACATGCAGGCCGATCTTGGCCGCTTGGGCAAGGCAGGCGCCAGCCAATACTTTTTGTGCCATCGGCACTGCCGCAAGTCCCAGTGCCGCTGCTGGTGCTTCTGCACGGGGCAGGCGGCACAGCTTCCGATATACTGCCTCTACTGCAGGAATATGCGGAGAAGCGTAAATTCCTGGTGCTTGCGCCCCAATCGGTCGGGCCAACATGGGACGTCATCAACCGTGGTTACGGCGCCGACGTTGCAATCATCGACAAGGCACTCGCGACCGTGTTTGACACGTTTGCCGTAGATGCAGATCAACTGGCAATCGCTGGCTTTTCGGATGGAGCGTCCTATTCGCTGAGTCTGGGGATTACCAATGGCGATTTGTTCAGCTCGGTGCTGGCCTATTCGCCCGGTTTTCTGGTGCCGAGCCGCAAGTTCGGCAGGCCTCGCATCTTCGTTTCGCATGGACGGCAAGATGATGTGCTGCCTATTGACCGGTGCAGTCGGCGCATTGTTCCCGCGCTGCAGAGCGAAGGCTACGCTGTCCGCTATGCAGAATTCAGCGGCGGACATGTCGTACCGTCTACCGCCGTGGAGGGTTCACTTGAAGTGTTCTTGCCTCATGATTGAACGCATCACAGCGCGAGTGGTCCCATGATCACATGAGGGCCGGAAAGCTGGTTGTTACCTGCCAACCCAAATGAGGGTCAGCAGTCCACCCCGTTCTGGTTGTTGGAAACCAATTGCCAAGATGCGAAGGCTGCAATTGGCCCGACGACACTCACAACAGCTTTGCGCCCGCATTTATTGTTTCGGCAGCTTTCGCGCTTCAAGATAGTGCCAATGTGTCGCAAGACATGTGAGCACCCGTTCGCGTTCGAGAACCATTCCGTCGCTGCGTTCTCGATGTCGGAGGCCCGATGTCTCGTTTTTACTTTCATGTCAGAGACGGTGCCTACATCCGCGATGAAGTCGGCACTGAATTGCCGGATATCGATGCGGCAAGAAACCAGGCTATCGCCTCAAGCGCCGAAGTGATTTGTGAGCTCGGGCGCAAGTTTCGGCTCTCCGAGTGCTGGCAGATGACCGTCGCTGATGAGAATGGACGAGAGTTGCTAGAGCTTTCTTTCACGGCCAAAATCAACGTCTTGCGTTAGCCTTCGGTCCCATGCAAGGCGCTCGGCAGAGGGCATAACCAATTGGCAGCCGTTTTGTACCGCCAGACCATGCTCGGCCTAAGCACCGGAAGCGAGCACGGCTACATCAGAAATCCGCGTCCCGAGTTGTGTTTTTGAAAGCAGCTTTGACCTTATCAACGCCGTTGCGGATTAATCCACGCTCAGGTGACAAGACAAGGTCGCCGGCGCGCTCGCTTACCTCCGGATCGCCCTTTTGGGTTCGCATCAGATGAAGGTAGTTGGTCTCGTATTTGGCGGTTTGCCTGAGATGCTGCGGGTCCAAGACGGTAAGGACCTTGCCTTTGAGTTCAATCAGTCCCTCGCCCCTGAGCTCTTGCAAAGTACGGTTGACGTGAACCGCTGTCATGCCGGTAGCGTCCGCGAGGTCTTCCTGGGTCATCAAGAACGGCAACGAGTCGTCGGTGGTTTCCCCTATGACGCGGTAGCGGATCAAAAGCTCGTAGAACAGGTGCGCCACACGCTCTCGGGCGTCTCGGCTGCCATGGTCGACAATCCATTCCCGCAGAATGGCGGAGTCGGTCATGGTGCTCCACCATAGCGCCTTGGTGATTTTGGAGGATTCTGTGAGCAAGTCCTCCACGACCTTGGCTGGAATGAGCACGCAAGTGGTTTGGCTCATGGCGGTTATGTTGTGGTCCAAAGCGTCGAGGATGAAGACCTCGACGTCACACAGATCGCCTGGAACGAGCAAAGCCATGATCTGACGCTCACCGTCGCGCAATATTTTGGTGCGGGCCGCTAGGCCAGTGAGGACAAGATGAATGTCTTCCACCTTTTCGCCTTCACTGATGATGTCTTCGCCACGCTCATAGGAGCGCGTTGGATATGTCAAAAGCTCGTTGAGCCGCAGGCGCTCTTCCGCATCAAAACGGGTGAACTGCTCCAATTTCATCGTAAAAGGATTGGCCATCTGAGCGCCCTCTCGAAAGTCAATGCCACCGGGGCCTATGGAGTTTCCATTCCTTGGTCCTGCTGCTGACTACTACATTGTAGCGGATCTAATGGCCGCCACAGCCTAGAGGTATGAGGCTTGGAAGCACAAGCCCAGCTGCTGCTGCGATGCCAGCATATGGCAACGCCGACTACGTTTGAGCGGCACCTGAGCCCCGGGATAGGTTCAACACAGCCCGCGGTCGCTGTTGCGCGCTTCTCCGGCACTCCCCTCAAATGTTAGTGCGTCCAAATCAGAGCAGGTGTTTATGGGCGGCAGGTAACGAAAGCCCCATTCATGACCGATCAGATCAATCTTGCGCTCCGGCGCGAGATCAAGCGCGCGGTTGCAGAAGCGCAGCAGCAAAGCGAAACCCGTCACCCATGCCTGCCGATCAACAAAGCCACAGGCATCGCCATGGCGCGGGCGCACGTTCCAGAACAAGACCGCCCGCTCGTGGCTAATGAAGTTTGCCGCGAGGGACTACGGCTCCGGCTGGTGCTGGAGTTTGGCTGAAGCCCTGCGGAGCGGATGTGCTGCAGCAACGGTCTCTACTTATTCTGCTGCGGCAGCATGTGGGGAAGCGGGAGAGCTCAATAGTCCACCGCATTTCAGGGATTCTATCCTATGTTGTGGTGCCTTCGTTCAAACGGGTGCCTAAGTCGAGTGTGGGCGGTCTCGCGTCTCACATTGTTGCACAACATCCCCAGCGGCTTGCGAGCGTCGCCAGAGAGCGACCATGTACACCCGCCATACCGACCTCATTATTCGCAGGCTCGAAGCCATCGGAACTGTCACTGATGAGGCGCGAGAAGCCTTGGATAATTTGCCTGCGCGAGAGCGGGAAGTATTTCGAGGTCAAGACCTGATCCGGGAGGGTGACGATCCCACCGAGTGTATGGTTGTGCTTTCAGGGTTTCTCTACAGCTACAAAGCCCTTGCTGACGGTAACCGCCAGATTGTGTCATTCCACGTTCCGGGCGATATGCCGGATCTGCAGAGCCTCTTCATAGAGACGATGGATTTTTCGATAGCTTCTTCCACTACGAGCGCCGTCGCAGTGGTTCCCCATGAAGACATTCGCAAACTGCTCAAAAGCCAGCCGAATCTCGTGGATCTGTTCTGGCGCGACACGCTGATCAACGCTGCCATTTTTCGCACCTGGGTCATGGCCACCGGGCGCCTGGAGGCAAGCGAGCACCTGGCGCATGTGCTCTGTGAACTTTATGCCCGGTATGAGGCAGTCGGATTGACGCAGAACGCAAGCTTCGCCCTTCCAGTAACCCAAGCTGAACTTGCCGATGCGCTTGGCCTTTCAGCCGTTCACGCCAACCGTACTATCCAGGCGCTCCGTGGCGAGGGAATGGTGGAGATGGAGTCAGGGCATGTCACCATCCTTGACCTGGAGCGGCTGCAGACATTTGCCCAATTCGATCCCACGTATCTACATCTGAGACACCCGAGCAGCCATTCCAAGTGATTGCCAGGTTTAGCAACCGAACACCCCCCCGTTTGTGTTCCAATGTGCGGCTGTATTCGCCCATCACGTGAAAACATGCCGGTGTTGACTTCGAGGCTTGTTGGAAGGGCAGCTTACTGCATCCTCAATACGGAACGTGGCGAACCTCTGGCGCATCCCAAACTCGCCAGGCCATCCCGTGTCCGCTTTTCCGGAATAAAACCAGAAAGCTGCCCGTCTGCATCCCACCCAAAAGCGGAGTAGGGCAGGGGCAACTTCGACCCCATTGCGATCATTCGTAGTCCAGTCCGAGATGCCGGAAAGCAGCCAATCTTGGCGCACAGCGGATGCCTAGAGCTTTTTAGAATGAGGGCCAATAGATTGCTGCTATGCCGCTGCGAGGGACCTGCTTTTGCGGGGCGACAAGCTTGCGGGGAAGCGCGATTGCGCTTCCCCGGATTGGCTCAGTTAAGCTGGGGAAAATGCGCCAAGTTTGGCGAAGAAATCACGCAGGATTGGATCGCGATCGACAAAGGTCACGTAGCGCATCTGGTGGCGGGAGTGATCGACGCTCCAGGTGATCTGATCCGTCAGAATGGGGGTGTGGACGAGAACGCTAGGCGTCCACTCCGAATCTAGCAGCCAGGCGACGGCGGCCATGTCCCAGATCGCCTTGGACCAGCCGACGTGGTCATCGGAATAACCCTTGTAACGCATGGCGAGGAACTTGCCGATCTCGCCATGGACTTCGACATATTTCTCGATTTCGGGAACGGTACTGGTGAGATGGGACGTGACGCCCATACAGGGCACCAGAACCACCGGCACGCCGCTGTCGAACAGCACCTGGGCCCCGCCTACATCCTGCTTGAGATTGAACTCCACGGTGTGAGGCCATTCGAGGGCATGACCACCAAGCCAGACCACGACGATGCGCTCGGCGATCTCGGGCGCTTTGAGCAGGGCGGAGGCGACATTGCTGATGGCGCCAATACCGATGACATAGAGCGGATCATCGATCGAGCTCGCCTTGGCCCGCCGGATCAGGTCGTCCACGGCCGGAGCGCTGCGCGGTTGCTTGGTGGGGCCGACATATTCGGTAACACCGCGGCCTTCGCGCAATACCTGGCCCGTGCCGACAGAGAGCTGAGCATGTCTGACATGCTGCATCCCCTCATGGGCGCGGCCATCGCGCTCCCAGCCACCGTTATCATCTTCAAGATCATCAGGAGCCATCGCGGCAAGTAAGCCGTGACAGTGCCGGTGCCACAGGTCCCGGTAAATCCCCCGCAACCGAAGGAGTTTTCCATGTCCATCACCATCAAACCAAGCTGGAATCCAGCCACCATCGCCCTAACAGGCTTGGCACTGATCATTGAATGGCCTCTGGCCCTTCCCGTCGCCGCCTATGCCATCTGGGGCGAGCGCCTCGTCGGTCCTCAAGGGAACGTCACCGACATTTTCGTCAGAGTAAGCCCTTGGTTGGACGGCAAAGAGAAGGCTCCGACGTCATCCAGCCCGGCCGCCAATGCTGGCGGAGCGAACGGCTCAAGTACCTCGAAAGGCAGCGCCAGGAGATCGACGCCGAACTGGCGGTCTTCCAGTACAACCAGGAGGAACATGCCAGGGCGCAGGACCAGGCTGCATTCAGCCAGTTCCAAGCCAGCCGCACTCAGGGCTAACGCAACACAAACCCCTAGCGCCAGCGGGGCTGGCGCCTCTTCCAGTTCCTAAGGAGAACCACGATGCCTATCCATTTATCGAAGAACAAGTTTCGCCTCAACCTGTTCGCCGCCACTCTTTCAGGGTTGGCGCTGTCGATAACTCCGGCCAATATCTCCCAGGCTTCCCCGCAGGACGACGTTCAGACGCACAGCGACGAGCCGATCATGTGCTCGTCTCTAAAGGCGACCCAAATGCACGGCTGTTAGTGATTAGCGTCAGAACTGTCGACAATTCAGTGTTGTGACCAGATTCCTACGGCACCAATGCTGCCACCAGTATCGACATGGCCATTCGCCAATTGCTGGCGAACTATCCTTGCGACCCGTGTAGCTCCTGATCTGGGAGGCAAAAGGGGCAAAAAGCAGTTGATCTTGTCAGATAGCGGCGGTTGATCTCGGATAATTGCAGGCCCTGCGCCCATGCGCTTGTCAACACGAGACGTGCTCAATGGGACCGGTGCTTATGTTGGGAGCAGATTATACACCGAGCGAGCCAGTGCCTCGGGTGCAATAAGCGAGAATGCCTAGGCGAAATGCTAAATGACCTTGCCCGTTGAGTTCGGCAGATTGGCTTTGACCGATGGTTCAGGTCCTGCTTTCGTCGCCTCGGTTTTGGGCGAGCAGGATACCGTCCCACCGCGGTCCAAGCGCGTGTCCTATGCAGCTTTTAGCCTGCCAAGTTCTGCGCATTGCGCCAATGCGATGCAATCTGATATTTTAGCTGGATGACGATCATAGACCCATACGCCATTCTCGGCTTGCCGCGTGAAGCTGATCAAGCCGCCATCAAAGCTGCCTATCGGCGTTCGGTGCGGGTAGCGCATCCCGATCGAGGCGGCGACTCGGACGAATTCATCGCCATTGTGCGGGCGTTCGGGGTCCTTTCTGATCCGGTGAGCAGGCGCCTGTTTGATGAAACGGGGCAGATCGACGAGGACGGCGTTCGCGACTACCGCCAAGAAGTGGCCGTGGTTTTGGCCGATATGTTCGACACTGCAGTCACGACCGCACTGGGTCTTGCCCTGCCGCTTCAGAGCGTCAACTTCATCGAGCAAATGGTTTCGGTGGTAAGGACCCAGATTGCCGATGCCGAGGACAAGCGCTCGAAGAGCGATGCCGAGATCAAGGCGTTAGAGGGTCTTCGCGCCCGCATTAAGCGGCGCGATGGGGCCGCCAATCTTTTCGTGGAGCGCCTCAACGAGCAGATCAAGGGCAAGGTGCAGGCGCATCGCGTGTCCTTGCACCGCCTTTCGCTTCTAGAGACAGCGGCGCTGGAACTGGCGAACTACGATTCCGAAGTGGAGTTGTTTTCCGCACTCGATGTCGCTTGAGAGAATTGCGACGTGATCGCATTCATGGCTGGTTGCTCGATCCAGCCATGAATGGTGCGGAGCACGCCTGCTATTTGGTGTTGTGCAGCATGCCCTGGAAGGCACGGTAGCTGGCTTTTGGCGTGCGCTTTTGGGTTGCGTAGTCCACATGGACGATACCAAAGCGCTTGTTATAGCCTTCCGCCCATTCGTAGTTGTCGAGCAGTGACCATGCAAAATAACCGCGGACGTCGGCACCTTGGGCGCGGGCCGCAAGCACAGCCTTGAGGTGTTCGTCGTAGTAGCGAACGCGGCGTGGATCATCCTGGCCTTCCACCTCGGCCATGCCGTTCTCGGTTACGTAGAGCGGTATCTTTGTATATTCGTTGGACACACGGACCAACAGATCGCTCAAACCCTTGGGGTATATCTCCCAGCCGATATCGGTCTTTTCAAGGTCGCCCTTAACCTGTTCCACGACGTGGCCGCCCGGAATGGTGGGGGCACGATAAAGGCCGCGGGTGTAATAATTGATGCCGAGCCAGTCGAGCGGGCGAGACACGACGGCCATGTCGCTCTGGTAGTTGGCGGGCAGGTGATCGCCCAGCCAGGCAGTCACTTCCTCGGGATAGGCTCCCTTGAGAACACCGCCCAGATACCAACGGTTGAATATGGCATCACCCATGTTCATGGCGGCGATGTCCTCGGGCTTGTCCGAGGCTGCTTCGGCTTTTTCGAGGTTAAGGACGATGCCCAAATTTCTGGTGCCGTTGGCGCGAAGGGCGTCAATGGCTGTGCCATGGGCAAACAGCACATGGTGCATGGCCCGGGCTGCTGCACGGATGTCGCGATAGCCCGGCGCATGGATGCCGAGGTAGTGGCTGAGGAAGGCTACGCACCAGGGCTCGTTGAGGGTGGCCGTGGCCTGGAGGCGATCGCCGAACTTTTGTGCCACCAGCGCTGCGTAATCGCCGAACCATCCGGCAATGTCTCGATTCATCCAGCCGCCGCGATCCTGCAATGCCGAGGGGAGGTCCCAGTGGTAAAGCGTAGCGTAGGGAGCAATGCCGCGCTCCAGCATGCCATCGATCAGGCGATCATAGAAATCAGCACCCGCTTGGTTCACGGCGCCCGTTCCCTCTGGGAGGAGGCGCGGCCAGGCAAAGGAAAAGCGATAAGCGTCAAGGCCCGCATCGCGAATGAGATCGAGGTCCTGCGGCCAGAGCTCGTAGTGATTGCACGCGACCGCGCCCGTGTCGGCGTTCTTAACGTTGCCCGGTGTTGCGGAAAAGCTGTCCCAGATAGAGGGACCGCGCCCGTCTCGCTGGCCGCCCTCGATCTGGTAGGCGGCGGTGGCTGCACCGAAGGTGAAATCGGGACCAAAATCCTTGCGATCAACAGTAAACATCGAAGCTCCTCCGCCCGCTCTCTTAGGGATTAAGCCGGGCAATAACGTAGGACGTTCACCATTGCAATCGATTGCGTAGCCCAGCCCGGGCGGGACAGCTTAACTTAGGTAACAGCGGTCGCAGCTTCATTTTGGTAGGATTCGAGGTGGGAGCCCCTCATGATTACTTATCGCGTCGTGGATTGCCGCAGCACCATCATCGATCCGAACGAGATTGTCATCTCGCGCGCGAGTTCGCCTGAGGACGCCGCCTTTCAGGCTATCGGTGAAACGTTGGTCCGCAGCGGCAGCCGGAGCGATCTGCGTGCGCGGGTTTACTTCCAGCATCCCAACCAGCCACTCTCCATGGTGCGTCTTTACGCAAAAGCCATCGACCGGATCAGCCCTGCCTTCGCCTCTCGGTCTGCGGTCTTCTAGAACCTGGTCGTTTGGTATTCACGTCCACTCGGCTTGTTCGGGATCGAACTGGATTGCCCGGACATGACGAAGTTCCTTGATTTGCGTCGGGTTAAGCGGCGTCGTGGATCATTTCCTCGGCCAATCCATACTCGTGCAGCTTTCGGTATAGCGTAGAGCGGCCGATCTTGAGCGCACGGGCGACGCGCGACATGCGCCCGCCATGGTGTTCGATGGCAAACACAATCGCAGCACGCTCGATTTCGGCCAGTGCGGCGATCTCGCCGGAGGAATCAAGGAAGCGGTCCTGGTGGATCGACTGCTCCGCGGCCAGCCGGGGGCGGGATGGTGCCGTGTCGATATGGGTCGGGGCAGTCGCGACCGGTACGTTCTCGATGGCCTTGGCAGCGATCTCACGACCATTGGCCTGGGCTACGATCTGGGGGAAGTCGACGGGCTCGAGAAATGCGCTGTCGGTCAGCACGACTGCCCGGTAAATAGCGTTCTCGAGCTGGCGCACGTTGCCGGGCCAGCTATAGGCCATCAAAAGCGTAAGAGCGGCCGGCGAAATGCCCAGCACGCGCTTGCCGACTTCCGCGGCGAAGCGTGCGATAAACATGGACACCAGCGCCGGGACGTCCTCCATTCGTTCGCGCAGGGGTGGGGTATAGATGGGGAAGACGTTGAGGCGATAGTAAAGGTCCTCGCGGAACTCGCCCGATTTCGCCAAGTTGAGCAGCCGCCGGTTGGTTGCCGAAATCAGCCGCACATTGATGCGCTCAGGGCGGGTGGCGCCGATCGGCACAATTTCGCCTTCCTGAATCACGCGCAAAAGCTTGACCTGCGTATCCAGCGGCAATTCGCCGACTTCGTCTAGGAAGAGCGTTCCGTTGTGAGCTTCGGCGAACTTGCCGGCGTGGTCTGCTACGGCCCCACTGAACGCGCCCTTTTTGTGTCCAAACAGGACTGAATCAACAAAATTGGGAGAGATGGCGCCGCAGTTGACTGTGACAAACGGCTTGCCGGCGCGCTCGCCCGATCCCTGGATGATCCGGGCGATCAGTTCCTTGCCGACCCCGGTCTCGCCTTCGATCAGTACGGGAATATTGTTCTTGGCAGCCTTGCTGCAGAGAGAAAGCACGCGCGCCATGGAAGGTGCCTTGGCGATCATGTCAGCCGATGTGAAGATGCCGGCCTTGCGCGCATGTTCCGCCCGGATGGCAGCCTCGAGTGCGTCGAGCTTCATGGCGTTACGGAGAGAAATGATCAGGCGCTCGGGGGAAACAGGCTTAACGAAATAATCGGCAGCGCCATTGCGCATGGCCGAGATCACGGTTTCAAGCGAGCTGTTGGTGGTCTGGATAATCACCGGCGTGGTCAGGCCCTCGCGGCGCATGGTCTCCATCACGCCCATGCCGTCGAGATCAGGCATCACGAGATCCAGAATGATGGCGCCGATGTTGCAATCGTCGCGCAGGATCGCCAACGCCTGTTCGCCACCCATGGCCAGCACAGGCTTGAAGCCGGCACGATTGGCCACCTCCGCGGTCAGGCGCAATTGAACCGGATCATCGTCGACTACGAGAACGCGCGTCATCCAAACTCCGAAAGTAGTTTCGCGGCACGATTCGTGTGCCGTTTTGGGAGCAGGATGAGGGGACGGTCTTAAGACGGGATTAATCATGGAGGCTTCTGCACCGGGGACCCCCACCTATCCTCCCCTGGAACTGGGGGTGGGGGCCTGGGAAAGATTGATCCAAAATGCTTCCCATCGCCAGCCGGCCTCGCTAATGTCCGCGCGCCCCTGACCAGCCGGAGATTTGCGTGATGACCGAGACCGCCCAGAGGAGCCACAACCAGTTCGGCGCCCTACCTGTTTGGGACCTCAGCGATCTTTATCCGGGCAAGGACAGTCCTGAGTTCAAGGCGGATCTGGAAAAGGCCAAGGCGGATGCGGCCCGGTTCGAAGCCGAGTACAAGGGCAAGCTTGTCGAACTGACCAGGGCTGGCAAGCTCATCACGGCGATCAAGGATAGCGAAAGGCTGGGCGATCTCACCGGCAAAATCGGCTCTTTCTCGTTTCTGCAATATGCGCAAAAATCGACCGACCCCGATCGCGCCAAGTTCATGGGCGATACCAATGAGGCGCTGACGAACCTTTCGACCCGCGTGCTGTTCTTTGAACTGGAACTCAATCGCATCGACGATGCCGATCTCGAAGCGGCTTTTGATGCGGATACGGAACTGGCGCGCTATCGCACTTGGTTTGCTGAACTGCGTAAGGCCAAGCCGTATCAATTGGACGACAAGCTCGAAGAGCTATTCCACGATAAATCCGTCACAGCCTATTCCGCTTGGAACCGCCTGTTCGACGAAACGCTCGCAAGCCTTGAGTTCGAGGTGGATGGCGAGACGCTCAACATGGAGTCGACCCTCCACCTGCTCAGCGAAAAGGACGAGAAAAAGCGCGAGAGCGCCTTCAGGGCCTTGGGCAAGACCCTCAAGGCCAATGGGCGCCTTTTCACCCACATCACCAATGTTTTGGCCAAGGACAAGGAGATATCCGATCGCTGGCGCGGCTATGAGGACATCGCCGATAGCCGGCACATGGCCAATTCTGTGGAGCGGGAGGTCGTCGATGCGCTGCAAAAGGCAGTAACCAATGCCTATCCGCGCCTTAGCCACCGCTATTACACCATGAAGGCCAAGTGGTTCGGCAAGGACAAGCTCAACGCCTGGGACCGCAATGCGCCGCTGCCGACGAGCGACGAGCGTGTTTGGGATTGGAACAGTGCAGTTTCAACCGTGATGGAAGCCTATGGGCAATTCTCGCCCAAGCTGGCGGAAGTCGCCGAGCCGTTTTTCAACTCGGGATGGATCGACGCGCCGGTGGGTGAGGGCAAGCTGTCCGGAGCTTTTGCGCACCCGACCGTGCCCAGCGCGCATCCTTATCTCATGCTAAACTATATGGGACGCTCGCGTGACATCATGACTCTGGCGCACGAGCTGGGTCATGGCGTACACCAGAGGCTGGCGGCAGCGCAGGGCCCTATCCTGAGCAACACACCCCTGACGCTGGCCGAAACCGCGTCCGTTTTCGGGGAAATGCTGACTTTCCGCTCGCTGCTCAACAAGACCACCGATCCACAACAGCGATTTGCCCTGCTCGCGAGCAAGGTTGAGGACATGCTCAACACCGTGGTGCGGCAGATTGCTTTTTATACCTTTGAACGCCGTGTCCATACCGCTCGCCGGCAGGGGGAGCTGCGAACGGAGGAAATCAACCAGATCTGGCTCGATGTGCAAAAGGAGTCGCTAGGCGATGCCATCGTGCAGAACGAGGGTTACGAGACCTTCTGGGCCTATATCCCGCACTTCATCCATTCGCCCTTCTATGTCTATGCCTATGCCTTTGGTGACTGTCTTGTGAACTCGCTATATGCACAGTATGAGAAGGCTAACGAGGGCTTTGCAGAGCGTTATTTCGAACTGCTCAAGGCAGGGGGCAGCAAGCATCATTCCGAACTTCTGGCGCCATTTGGCCTCGACGCGAAGGACCCCCAGTTCTGGTCCCTCGGCTTGTCCATGATCGAAGGTTTGATTGATGAACTGGAAGCCACAAGCCCCTGATCGGCGTTGAACAAGCAGCGCACGGAAAAGCAGATTAACGAGGATATAATGGCCAACACACACCACCCTGAACACCACGCCGATCCCGTGATGGAATCACCCATGGATTACGCGCAGCATGAGAGGACCTATCGCGGGTTCCTGACGGGGGTAAAGTGGACAGCCATCTCCTTGGCGGTCCTGATCGTCATCCTCTACTTTCTTATCCAGCCCTGATCACGGCATATAAACAGGCATTCGAAACGAGCCTGTCCGTCTGACAGGCGGGCAGGAGAGTTCCATGAAAATCGCTGTTCTTCGTGAGCGTTCTGCGGGTGAAAGCCGGGTTGCGCTTACGCCGGAGACAGCGGGCAAGCTGATCGCTCTGGGTGCCAGCATTGCGATGGAGACCGGCGCTGGTTCGGGCTCCCGGATCATGGACCAGGACTATATGGCCGCCGGCGCCAATGTCGTGCTCTCTGCCGAGGCGGCCCTCGCCGGTGCCGAGATCGTGCTTGTTGTGCGGCGCCCCAGCGCCTCCTTGCTCTCTGGCGTTGCCCCCGGCGCCCTGGTAATCGGCGCCCTTGATCCCTATGGCAACGAAGCCGACATCCTGGCGCTCGGGCAGGCGGGCGTTACGGCCATGTCCATGGAGCTCATGCCCCGGATCACTCGGGCGCAGGTCATGGATATTCTCTCCTCACAGGCCAATCTTGCGGGATACCAGAGCGTCATCGAAGCAGCCGCCGTGTTCGAACGGGCGTTTCCCATGATGATGACGGCAGCCGGCACGGTGCGACCAGCCAAGGTGTTCGTGATGGGGGCAGGGGTCGCGGGGCTTCAGGCCATTGCGACGGCCCGGCGGCTTGGCGCGGTTGTTTCAGCAACCGACGTGCGCCCAGCTGCCAAGGAGCAGGTGGAGTCGCTCGGTGGCAAGTTCATCGCGGTGGAAGATGACGAGTTCAAGCAGGCAGAGACCGCTGGCGGCTATGCCAAGCAGATGTCGGCGGAATACCAGGCCAAGCAAGCCGAACTGATGGCGCAGCATATTGCCAAGCAGGACATCGTGATCACGACTGCGCTGATTCCCGGTCGCCCAGCGCCGCGTCTGATTACCCGCGTCATGGTCGAGTCCATGGCACCGGGGTCCGTTATTGTTGATCTGGCTGCCGAGCGCGGCGGAAACGTGGAGTTGACCCAAGCCGACCAGGTGATCGAGCACAATGGCGTTCGGATCGTGGGCTATACCAATGTCCAGGGCCGCATTCCCACGACGGCTAGCCAGCTTTACGCGCGCAATCTGCTCGCCTTTGTCTCGACGCTGATCGATCCCAAGAGCAAGACCCTGGCTGTTGATTGGGATGATGAACTGGTTAGAGCCGTTGTCCTGACGCGTGGCGGGCAAGTGGTTCATCCCGGCTTTGTTCAGCTAACTAAGGCTGAGGAAGCACCGCTTCCGAGCGTCTCAGCGGCTGCTTCAACCAAGCCCTTGCGCAAGGCCACGGCCCGCAAAACGCAAGTGCCCGCAATGGCTGATACGCCCAAGAAGGCTGCTCCAGGCGTCGAGCAGTCGATTCCGGCTGCTGCCGAACCCCAGCCAACGCCCGCCAAAAAGGCCGCCACCAAGAAAGCCACGGCGGTCATCAACGCGGCCCTGGCGGCCAAGAGTGACAATCCTAAACTGTTGTCGGGCACCTTGCCTGAGCCGGGTGGTATAAGGGCTAGGTCGCGAACGCGCCGGGTGATCGAGGCCACTGCTCTGGCACCTGAGGCTGGTCAGGGCGGTTCTGCAGCGGTTTCGCGAAAGGCTCGCAAACCTGTAGGCCCCAAGGATCCCCAATAATGGAAAGCACCGCTGAACAGGGCGCCGATCTCCTGGCTGCCGCCTCGCATGCTGCAACAGGCGGCGTTATCGATCCTTTCACCTTCCGGCTCGCTATCTTCGTGCTGGCCATCTTCGTTGGGTATTTCGTAGTTTGGTCGGTCACCCCGGCGCTGCATACGCCTCTGATGAGCGTCACCAATGCCATTTCATCGGTGATCGTCGTCGGTGCATTGCTCGCGGTGGGCGTGCATCTTGCCACTGACGCGAGCTGGGTAAGCAAGCTCTTTGGCTTCATCGCCCTGGTTCTAGCCAGCGTGAACATTTTTGGCGGGTTCCTCGTCACCCAACGCATGCTCGGCATGTACAAGAAAAAGGGCTGAGCCGATGATCTCTGCAGATTGGGCAGCTCTGCTTTATCTGGTCGCCGGCGTCTTGTTTATCCTGGCTCTACGCGGCCTCTCCAGCCCTCGATCCGCCCGTCAGGGCAATCTCTTCGGCATGGTGGGCATGGCTGTCGCCATCGTGACAACGCTGGCCGTGGCTGCACCGTCTGACTGGATCAGCTGGCTCTTGATCATTGCGGGCCTGGGCATTGGCGGTGGCATCGGTGCCTATATGGCCCGATCGGTGAAGATGACCGACATGCCGCAATTGGTGGCCGCGTTTCACTCGCTGGTCGGTCTAGCGGCTGTGTTTGTGGCAGCCGCCGCCCTCTACGCGCCGGAGGCGTTCGGCATCGGGGTGACTGGCGACATTCACGCCCTGGCGCTGGTCGAGATGAGCATCGGGGTAGCCATCGGCGCTTTTACATTCACGGGTTCCGTGATCGCTTTTGCCAAGCTTAACGGCAATATGAGCGGCAAACCCATTATCCTTCCTGCGCGCCACCTGATCCACATCGTCATGGGGTTGGTAATCCTGGTGCTGATCTGGGCGTTTGCCGCAACAGCCGATCCATGGCTGTTTTGGGCTATCACTGTGCTCGCCCTCCTATTGGGTGGGCTCATGATCATCCCCATCGGTGGAGCGGACATGCCGGTCGTGGTGTCCATGCTCAATTCATATTCCGGGTGGGCAGCGGCGGGCATTGGTTTTACGCTGGGAAATACCGCCTTGATCATCACCGGAGCCTTGGTCGGTTCATCCGGCGCGATCCTGAGCTACATCATGTGCAGGGCCATGAACCGCTCGTTTCTTTCAGTGATCCTGGGCGGATTTGGTGGCGACAGCGACGCCGGAGCAGGGGCTGCGGAGGATAACCGCCCGGTCAAGCAGGGCGCAGCGGACGATGCAGCCTTCCTGATGAAGAATGCAGGCAAGGTTATCATCGTGCCCGGCTATGGTATGGCCGTGGCGCAGGCCCAGCATGCTTTGCGCGAAATGGCTGATTTGCTGAAGCATGAGGGCGTTACGGTCAAATACGCCATCCACCCCGTGGCCGGCCGCATGCCGGGGCACATGAACGTGCTGCTGGCCGAAGCCAATGTGCCTTATGACGAGGTTTTCGAGCTGGAAGATATCAATTCCGAATTTGCCCAGTCCGACGTGGCTTTCGTGATCGGGGCAAATGATGTGACTAACCCGTCAGCCAAGACGGACAAGAGTTCGCCAATCTACGGCATGCCGGTGCTGAATGTCGAAGATGCTGGAACCGTGCTGTTTATCAAGCGCGGCATGGCCGCCGGCTATGCGGGTGTGCAGAACGAATTGTTTTTCCGCGACAACACCATGATGCTGTTTGGCGACGCCAAGAAGGTGACCGAGGATATCGTGAAGGCACTCGGGCACTAAGGCCAGCCTCAATAATGCGGTGGCGGCGGTTCGGTGCTGGGATCGGCAATATGCACGCCGGATCGCACCTGCTCTTCAACGATTTTGAGCTTGCGCGTCAAAAGATCGATCTGCCGCCATTGCGCAGTGATCGTTGCATTGAGCTCCTCAATGGTGTGATCCTGAAAGGCGATGCGCATTTCAAGAGCTTCAAGGCGTGCAGCAAACTCTGTCATGAACGGCTCCAGGCATTTCTGAACGCCTTATAAAATCTGCCGCCCCGGTTTGACCAGCCCACCTGGCAAGACGTGCCAAGGCTGCGGTTCACCGGCAGTCGATACCCCAAAATATTCTACCAGTGCCACCCATTGGGGTGGGTGCGCGAGCGCGGCGATTGCATAGGTGAAGGCGCCTTTCCGAAGCGTCAATCCCCAAGTCGTGAATTGACGCTTGCGGAACCGATGGGCCGCTCGGGCTCTTACTCGTACAGTTCTTTTTCTTCAGGTGCCGACAATGGCGACCATCACCGCAGCAAGCTACGCAACAAAATCCCAGTCATTCCTGGACGTCAACCGGCACGATGTACTTGGTTTTCTTCTCAGTGCTGCGCTGCCGGCAGCGGCTTACATGGTTTTTAGTGGCGTTGCTCAGCTGAGTGCTGTGACGCCGCTGTTTTTCGCGCCTTTCGGCATGCCTGGCTGGATGGGTGCCGCGCTTTATCTGATGGCTCTTCCCCTGTTCGGCATTGCCCGCTGGATGGTTGCAGGAAAAGGCGAAGCCGGCGCCAATGCAGGATGGTGGCTTGTGGCTCTGATAGCCGGAACAGTCGTCTTCCCGTTCATTGTGGCTCCGCTCGATTCTTTGATGCTTAGCATCATGTCGATGAGCTTGCTGATCGTGGGCCTGGGGGCGGCAATCCGCACTGCCAAGGTGTCGCATCTTGCTGGCCTCGTCATGTTGCCCGGCCTTGCCTGGCTTGGGCTCAGTGCCTTTGTCGGGCTGAGCTTTGTTGCGGGCTGGACGCCTCCTTTTGGCCTCACCAATGCCAATGCCAATGTGAATGCGCCGGCCTGAGCCGGGGCTGGTTACTAACAGGTGCGTTCTTGCGATTGCCGTGTGCACGAGTCATGTGATGGCAAAAAGGATTTGCCATGACAAAACAACTCAAGATTGACGTGTTCACCGATGTGGTTTGTCCCTGGTGCGTGGTGGGCTCAGCCCGGCTCGACGCCGCTATCGCCAAACTGCCTGACGACATAGATGTGATCGTTGAGAACCATCCATTTTATCTCGACGCCAGTACGCCGCCTGAGGGCGTAGTTGTCGCGGACATGCTGCGCGAGAGATATGGCAAGGATCCGCGGGAGATGTGGGCGCGGGTAGAAGGGGAGGCACGCAAGGCTGGTGTCGATCTCGATCTTTCCAAGCAGCCGCGCATGTTCCCGACCAAGAAGGCGCACACCATCACGCGTCTTGCCAAGCCCCTTGGCATTCAGCACGAACTGGCCAATGCTATCGCCAATGCCTATTTCCTTGAACATCGCCAGATAAACGATGACAACGTCCTTGCCGACATTGCCGTGGAGTTTGGCTTTGATCGCGGCGATGCGCTCGACGCGATGAACGATGAACACGAACTCGCCATCACCGAGCAATCGGCCAATGACGCAGCAGCGCAAGGTATTCGCGGCGTACCCTTCTTTGTATTTGGCGAGAAATATGCCCTTTCGGGCGCACAGCCGGCGGAAGTGTTTGATCGCGCCCTCGCGCAGGTGATCGAAGAGCTTTAGCATAGCCCCGGCTTGGCTTAACAGTAAGGCTTCCGCCCTAATCCACCGAGGTCATCCTTGAAGCTCCTTGTTCGCCTTCTTGTAGGCATCGTTGTGGTGCTGGCAATCCTTTATGCGGCTGTTGTGAGCTACATGTTCTTCAATCAGCGGGCGCTGCAGTATCTACCCGATGGGGAAACCGTCGCGCTTGCGCAAGCGGGTTTGCCCGGCGCCGAAGCCGTGGAGATCCCGTCCGGGGACGGCACGATCAATGGGTGGTACCAGGCGCCCGAGTCAGGAATGCCTTTGATCATATATTACAAGGGTAATTCAGGCAGCTTCAGCGCTGAGCATGAGCGATTCGAGCAGTTTGTTGCCGATGGATACGGGTTCCTGTCCTTCGACTACCGCGGCTTTCCCCTATCGCCGGGGGAAATCACACAGGACAATATCCTAGAGGATGCCGTCTCGGCTTTCGATTGGGCTCAGGCGAAGGGTGCACCCATAATGATATGGGGGCGCTCGCTTGGTTCAGGGCCGGCGAGCTATGTAGCCAGCGTGCGCGACGCCGAGGCTTTGCTGCTGGAAACGCCGTTCTTGTCGGCGGCCAATGTTGCTAGCGAGCGCTATCCATATTTGCCCGTCAGCTTGGTGATGCAGGATCAATTTCCGGTCGACCAATGGATCGTCGAGGTGGCCGAACCCGTGCTTGTGGCGCATGGCACAGCGGACACAACGATCGATGTCAGCAACGGCGAGCGCCTGTTTGCCCTCGTGCCCAACAAGGGCGAGCTCTGGATCGAGCCCGGCGCAGATCACGGGGATCTCTGGGTCCGCGGCATTTGGAACCACGCACGGCCCTTTTTCGAGCAGGCCGTGGCGCGTTGAGCCCGGCCTGACCCGACGAGGGTTGAGGCCCGGGGATTAGGGAGAAGGCTGAGGCTGATCCGGTGCTTCGCCGCCCACAGCGTCAGGCGTCACTTCAGTGGCCCCTGCCGATACGTTATCGACTTCCGTCTGCCCGCTTCCGGCATTGGGCGTGTTGTTGATGTTGGTGAAGACGAAGACCGCCAACAACAGGCCAACAACCAAAATAGCAATGCCGATCAGGGTGCTTCTGTTTCTCATAAGGGTTCACCAGTGTTCCGAACGTGCCTGCACAACGAAAAACGGCGCGTTCGGTTCAATAGCAGCACCTGTATTCCCCCAGACAAACGAAAACGCCGCCCCAAGGAGCGGCGTTTCGATTGATTGCCGGAAGCTTAGCTGCGCGGTGTGGCGGCAGCCGGACGGCCAGGCTGGCCGGGACGTGCAGCTGGCGTCGGAGCAGGCAGGCCACCTTCACGCTGTGCACGCTTGCGAGCCAGCTTGCGGGCACGACGAACGGCTTCAGCCTTCTGACGAGCCTTCTTTTCGGATGGCTTCTCATAGTAGTTGCGCAGCTTCATTTCACGGAAGACGCCTTCGCGCTGCAGCTTTTTCTTCAGCGCGCGCAGCGCCTGGTCTACGTTGTTATCGCGAACGACTACTTGCAAAGGTCAACCGCCCTTTCGAAGCTTGGACATGTGGGTTTGGAACTAAGCGCCGGAGCCAAAAGGAACCGCCGCCGACCAGCAAAGCTAGTCACCGTGGCCCGCTCTATAGCCCAGCGCATGGGCGGGGGCAAGAGAAAAACCACAGATCTGCCAGATCCGGGCTTGCCCAGTGCACCCAGGGATAAGAATGTCGAAATGGTCGATTTGTTTCCAGGGATCGAAATGGCTGACGAACTTATTCTTTTGCCCGGGTTGCTTTGCGACGCGCGCTTGTGGCGCGATGTCACCAAAGGGCTTGCTGTCCGCTATCATGTTGCCGATCTGACGCAGGATCAATCCATTGGTGCGATGGCGAGGCGGGTGCTGGAGACTGCACCGGCGCGATTCGCCTTGGCAGGGCTCTCCATGGGGGGCTATGTCGCTATGGAGATCATGCGGCAAGCGCCCGAACGGGTGACGCATCTGGCTTTGCTCGATACTTCGGCGCGCCCTGACGATGAAGCGCGCAAGGAAACAAGGCGCAAGGGCATAGCCATGGTGCAGCAGGGGCGCTTTATAGGGGTATCACGGGGTCTTCTCGCCAGCCTGCTTGCACCGGAGCACATGGGAACGCCCCTTGCGGCAGAGGTGCAGGCCATGAGTGAACGGGTGGGGCCTGAGGCCTATGTGCGTCAGCAGACGGCAATCATGGACCGGATCGATTCACGGCCAACGCTTGGCGAAATCAAGGTGCCGACGCTTGTTGGCGTCGGAGAGTTGGACAAGCTGACCCCGCCGGAATTGGCGGAGGAAATGGCAGGGGCAATTCCGGGAGCGGAACTGGTGCGCTTTGCCGACAGTGCCCATTTGCCGACCATGGAGAATCCGGTGGTGGTGGTTGCGGCGATGCGGTGGTGGTTGGAGCGCTAGGGTGGGTCAGTGCCACGTCCTCGACCTTCGAAAAGCTCAGGATGAGGTCTACTGGGGATACGGACTAGTCGGGGACAAGGTCTCTGCCGGCCTTGATCCTCTTGAGCCGTCACGTTGAGCCTGTCGAACCACGAGGGCAGGCGAGTGGAGCCCCCATCTCTAACTAAACCTGCCGCGTGATCCGGTTTACATGGCCCATCTTGCGTCCAGGTCGCGCTTCCGCCTTGCCGTAGAGATGGGGCTGGCTATCTCCGTCCAGATCCCCAGGCACCGCCAGCACGGCATCGCCGATCATATTTTCCATGACCACGTCAGCCATCCGCGTCGGGTCACCAAGTGGCCAGCCAAGGACGGCGCGAATGTGCTGCTCGAATTGATCGGTAAGGCACACTGCTTCAGTCCAATGGCCGGAATTGTGGACGCGCGGAGCAATTTCGTTGACCAGCAGGGTTGGACGCTCACCTGGCACCACAAAGAATTCGACCCCAAGCACCCCCACATAGTCGAGCGCCACGACAATGACCTTGGCCAGCATTGCGGCGTGCTTGGCAACGCCGGCGGGAACACTGGCCGGAACCGTGCTGGTATGAAGAATATGGTGCTGGTGTACGTTCTCTGCAGCGTCGAAGGCGCGCACTTCACCCGCGGCGTTGCGTGCAACGACCACCGAGATTTCCGTTTCAAACGGCACAAAGGCTTCCAGCACCAGCGGCTTAGGTTCGAGCGCCCCAAAAGCCGCTTCGGCCTCCGCGCGCTCGCGCAGGACGCGCTGGCCCTTGCCATCATAGCCCAACCGGGTTGTCTTAAGCACTGCGGGGAGCCCAAGCGCATCAATCGCGGCTTCAAGCTCTGGGAGACTTGTGACGGCACGATAGGGTGCCACCGGAATGTTCTTGGACTCGAGAAAAGCTTTTTCGGCCACACGATCCTGCGAGATGGCTAGGGCATTTGCACCAGGGCGGAGGGGCTTGCGCGCCGCAAGGAACGACGCCGTTGCGGCAGGGACGTTCTCGAACTCGTAGGTGATGACATCGACCGCATCCGCAAAGGCGGCAAGCGCCGCTTGGTCGTCGTAAGCAGCGACAGTCTTGTGTGGTGTGACCTCGAAAGCGGGGCTTTGCGGATCGGGGCAGAAAATGTGCGTACGCATGCCGAGCTTGCTGGCAGCTAACGACAGCATGCGGCCCAATTGTCCGCCCCCAAGAATGCCAATCATGCTGCCGGGGGGCAGGGCGGAAATGTCCTGGGCCAAGGCTTACTCTGTATCTGTGGGAAACTGCGGGACGGCGGCCGTCTGGCGGGCGCGGAAGGCGTCGAGCCGGTCGGCCAGGTCATCATCGCTCAGCGCCAGGACGGCGGCGGCAAGCAGCGCTGCATTGATGGCGCCGGGCTCCCCGATGGCAAGGGTGCCCACGGGTATGCCGCCGGGCATCTGGACGATGGAAAGCAGGCTATCCTGGCCGTTGAGCGCCTTGGAGCGCACGGGAACGCCAAACACGGGCAGAGGCGTCATGGCGGCGATCATGCCGGGCAGATGGGCCGCGCCGCCAGCACCAGCTATAATGACTTTGAAACCATCGGAACGGGCATCGGTTCCGAATTCTACCAGCCGTTCGGGCGTTCGGTGGGCCGAAACGATGCGCGCTTCATACTCAATTTCGAGCGCTTCAAGCGTTTCAGCGGCGAGCCGCATAGTGGGCCAATCGGATTGGCTGCCCATGATGATGGCGACAAGTGGTTTAGTGAGCACGGCCGATTCCCCCATCGGTCTTCGCAAAGCGCGGAACTAGCCCAATTGTTGCCACACATCAAGGCTTCCACGCCTTAGGCGATGATGTCAGGTAGTAGAATATTTTCGAGTTGGACGATGCGATCCTTGAGCGCCAGTTTGCGCTTCTTGAGCCGCTGCAGCAGCATGCGGTCGGCCACATGCGACTGGGTCAATGTATCGATGGCTGCGTTCAGATCACTGTGTTCCTGGCGTTTTGTAGCCAGTTCCAGCCCCAGAGCAGCTTCCTCTTCCCTGGTAAGCGACATCATAGTTTGGAGCGCACCCCACGCTTTTCCGTTAGCTCTGGTTAACCGATCAGCACCGCTTTTGCATCACTTTTCCAAAGGCGTGCTTAAGGGCGTCGACAAAGCGTGAATTATTTGTGACGATGAGTTGTCCACCAATCTTCTAGGAGTTGTTATGACGACTGAAGGCCATGTTGCGGCGCTTGAACGGCGCCATCAGGAGTTGGATCGGCAGATTCAGACCGCAATGCAGAGCACGCGGAAAGACGATCTGGCGATAGCCGCATTGAAGCGGAAAAAACTCGAAGTGAAGGATGAACTCTACAAATACTCGAGTAGCACACAGTAGGCGTAAGTTCCCGGTGGGAATTGAGGGGTCTCAGCATAGGCTGCGGCCCTTTTTTGTTGCCTACAGCCCGAGGAAGACACCGCGAATGCCGTCCCAAACCAGCTTGAGGGCGAGCAGGAACACCAGCCAATATGCGATGCGGTAGAACCATTTCATGGATATGCGCCGCACAAGGAAAATGCCGAGGAACACGCCAGCAATTCCCACCGGTGTCAGCGCTGCTGATAGTTGCAAATTGTGGACGCTAAGCTGACCCAAGAAGAAATAGGGGATAAGCTTGGCCGAGTTCACGATGGCGAAGAACACGGCCGAGGTGCCCGAATAAGTCGCGGGCGGCAGGCGCCGGGGCAGCACATAGATCTGGAACGGCGGGCCGCCTGTGTGGCTGATGAAACTGGTGAACCCAGCAAAGCCGCCCCAGAACACGCCCCAAGGCCGCGACGGCGGCAGGCCCTCGAGTTTTTTGCGCAGGGGCAGCAGGGCATCGAGGATAAACAAAAGCGTAATAACGCCGACAAACAGCAAAACGGCCGCATCTGACACAAAGGTCCACAAGCCCCAGCCTAGCAGAGTACCTGCGGCGGCGCCGGGCAGCATGATCCGAATGATGCCCCAGTCCACGTCCTTGCGGTAGGCATAGACGGCAATAACGTCCATCGCGAGAAGGACTGGCAACATCATGCCGGCGGCGTCACGCGCAGGCATGACTAGGCTTAGCAGTGGCACGCCCACCATGCCCAGACTCCCGAGCAATCCGGCTTTGCTCAGGCCAACAATAAGCACGGCGATCACAGCGATCGCGACGAAATAGGGATCGAAGATGGGCATGAAAGCAGTCCGGCGGAGTATCGTACCCTTGGGTACGCCATGTGACAGCCTTGTCAACTGGAATGGAAGGGATTGGGTTTCCGCGCGATTGCGATCCTTGGCCAGGCACACCAAATGAAAACCCTCGGGTTGGCCCCGAGGTTTTCATTTGGTTGGCAATAATGACGGTTGAGAAAAGCCTTACTCGTCGTCGTTGTTCTTGAGCGATTTGAGCTTGGCGAATACTGAGTCGGCGTCGAAATCGTCCTGCGCTTCGGCTGGGCGGTGATCGTTTGCCGCAAATTCCCCGTCTGGTCCTTCCGAGTGCCCACGGGCACCGGCACGAACCAGGGCCTCTTCGGCTGTCATCAGCGTCGTGCCTTCGGGAAGCTCATCCACACCCGGTCCACCCTTGGAGGCGCGCTTGACCTCGAGATCAAGGTCGATTTGACTGCAAAGGCCCAGGGTCACCGGATCCATGGCGGTAAGATTGGCGGCATTCCAGTGGGTTGATTCACGCACGGAATCGATGGTGGACTTGGTAGTGCCTACCAGCCGCATGATCTGGGCGTCCTTGAGCTCGGGATGGTTGCGCACAAGCCATTTGATCGCGTTGGGACGCTCGTTGCGGCGCGAGATCGGGGTATAGCGTGGACCCTTGCGCTTGGCAGCCGCGACGCGAACCTTGGGTTCGCTCAGCTTCATGCGATAATTTGGATCCTTTTCCGCCTTTTCGATCTCTTCCTTGGTCAGCTGGCCGTTCTGGATAGGGTTCACACCCATGATGCCGCCGGCGACATCGCCATCGGCGATGCCTTGAACTTCAAGCGGGTGCAGAGTGCAGAAGGCAGCGATCTGCTCGAACGACAGCGCAGTGTTGTCGACGAGCCAGACGGCGGTCGCCTTCGGCATCAACAGGGGCTGGCTCATGATAAATTTCTCCTGCAGGCGCGGCCGGTTTTCCTCCGGACCGCTCCGCCTCTTTGCTTCATGCTGAGGGGGAACATGCTTAATATACGGGTTCGCCTATCGATCTGCAATAACGATGTGCGATTTGCCCGTCAGTGTTCAAGCCCAAAGGCGGTAATCAGCACCAGCTTTCCACTATGGCCGCGGCTCTCCATAAGGGTATGAGCCAAGGCTGCCTCTTCCATAGGGAACACGGTGATCTGCGGCCTGGGGCAGTTGGGCTGAGCCAAAGCGGGAAGGAGATCGGAGCGGATGCGGCTGGCAATTTGCGCCTTGGTTGCCGAGGTCTGGGGGCGCAGGGTCGAGCCGGAGAGCGTTAATTGCTTGGCCATGATGTTGCGGAGGGAAATGGTGGCCGAGCTGCCTCCCAGCGTCGCTATCTGGACGATGTGCCCGCCGCATGCCGACATTTCGATGTTGCGCGCCGCCATCTCGCCGCCGATCAGGTCAACCACGCGGTCGACGCCTCGTCCGTCGGTCAGTTCCATGACCTTGGCTACAATGTTATGTTCCGTGTGATTGACAGTCGCTGCCGCACCTAGTTTACGAGCATACTCGGCCTTAGCCTCGGACGAGACAACGCCGATCGCTTTGGCGCCCAAGATGGTCGCGATCTGGATGGCCGCTCCGCCGACACCGCCGGCCGCGCCGTGGACGAGCACTGTCATGCCCGCTTCGAGCTCGGCTCGCATGACCAGCGTTTGCGTCACTGTAAACCAAGTTTCAGGCAGGGCGGCCGCTTCCGTCATGCTCCAGCGGTCCGGTAGTGGCAGCACCTGCCCGGCGGAGACGGCAACGAATTCGGCATAGCCCCCGCCATTGACGAGGGCCATGACCCGATCACCCACCTGCCAGTTTCGCACGTCTTGGCCGACTGCAGCAATCTCGCCAGCCACTTCCAAGCCGGGCAGAGGTGAGGCGCCCGGCGGGGGATCGTACTGCCCTCGTCGTTGCGCCAGATCGGGGCCATTGACGCCGGCCGCGGCAACGCGGATGAGCACCTCGTTGGCGCCGCAATCGGGAACGTCCCAAGGCTGGCATTGCAACACTTCGGGGCCGCCCGGTCTTGTTATGGCGATGGCTTGCATGCTGGCTGTTTTGGTCATCTTGCCATGCTGCCCGCAACGGCCTTGCCGGGCAAGTCTGGAGCGTTAGGTTGTGTGTTATGTTCTGTGCGGAGGCTTTACATGGACGATGATCTGATCAAGAGACCCAAGGCTCATGAAGTCGGCATGCCGCTCGATGCCATGTCGGTTGAAGAGCTTGAAGGTCGCGTTCGCCTGCTTGAAGCGGAGATCGCCCGGATCCATGCCGCTATCGAAGCGCGCGGGCGGACACGCAAAGCTGCCGAGTCAGTCTTCAAGTTCTGAACCGCTTCGAGGTGAGCTTCACGGGACGGCAATGCGCAAGGTTAAGATCCTTCTTCCGCTTAACCCACAATTAATACCTTGGCGGTAAGGTCTCATTATTCAGATTGTTCTGGATTTAGCAGAGCGATTTCTCCTCTGTTTGACGCCTCCCTGTTGACTTCGAGAGCGGTCCCTCCCGCTCTCTTTTTCTTTCTGGGTACTGTTTCAGCCAGGTGGCTGCTTTTAGAGCTCTTTTTAGATTGATCACGGCGCAATGGTGACGCCGGTGTTAAATCAGCCTATTCTGCAAGCAGGATAAGGAGCGTGTTCATTGACCAATGTGAATGACACCGAGACGGCGATTGCCATTGGGCCGCGGATTGTGGCGTCGGGCGGGTTCGACCTGCTTTACCGCGAAGGCATGAGCCTGATCGAGGAAGTCGCCTCCTATCTGGACGGCGATGGCCGTGCGGAAAGCCGCATTTTGAGCCGCGAAGCCTCTTTTATCTACGCAACCGAGTCGATGCGCCTAACCACGCGGCTGATGCAATTGGCCTCCTGGCTGCTGCTGCAACGCGCCGTCAACGAAGGCGAGATCACCAAGGAAAACGCGCGCTCCGAGAAGGAGAAGGTCAAGTTCTCGGCGACACCATCCGAGCGGGGCGGGCCCGGATATGATCAGCTGCCCCAAACGCTGCGCGACTTTATCGACCAGGGTGACAGGCTGTTTGACCGCGTGATGCAGTTCGACACGCTGGAGCGCGGCAAGATGCCCGTGTTGGGTGCAGGCGTCGCGAATGGCATTGCCGACCAGTTGGCCCGGCTGAAGGCTGCGTTTGGCCGGGCTTGAGGTCCCTTCACGCCGCTGGATACACCTGAAATAACCAGAAACCTCACGGTGAGCCTGTCGAACCACGAGGTCGAGCGAGTTAGACTTCGCGCCATGGCCGCGCGGTTCCAGAGGCTCACCATGAGCCCTACTCAGCCAACAACAAAAAACCCGGCACAAGGCCGGGCTTCTCGAAGACTCGCAAATGGATCGGCTCAGATGCCGAGGCCCTTGAAGCGCTCCTTGAAGCGCGAAACGCGGCCGCCGCGATCCAGCAGCTGGCCCGTGCCGCCGGTCCAAGCGGGATGGGTCTTGGGATCGATGTCGAGCTGGAGGGTGTCACCCTCCTTGCCGTAGGTTGAATAAGTCTGGTATTTCGTGCCGTCGGTCATAACCACGTTGATCAAGTGGTAGTCCGGATGGGTATCAGCCTTCATCGGTGTTCGCCTCAAATCAAACGGGCGCCGCAGCGCCCGGAGAGCATCTAAAACTGGTGTTGGCCGCTTCATACAGAAAGGTGCGCCGGTCTGCAAGAGCAAGGGCGCGGCAAATTCACGCCGGACAAAGCGGTTGCCCGCTGCTTGCGCAGTCCTTATATCGGGCGCGGAGCACGGCCCGGCTGATCCGGACCCCTCAAAACGAGTGGCGAAACCCGAGCGATGACAGACCAAGCCGTTCCGGTTCAGGCCGAATCCACTAAGACCACCCCCAAGGCTGAACAACCAAAACGCAAGCTGCAGCCCTTGCGGCGGCTCTTGCCGTTTGTGCTTCGGTATCCCGTCCGGCTTTCCCTAACGATCCTGTTCCTGCTGGTCTCGACCATCGCGTCGCTGGCCATTCCGGCTTTTCTGGGCGGCGCAATCGACCAAGGGTTTGTGGCACGGAACCTCGAAAATGTCGGCCGCTACGGCTGGGTGATCATTGGCATAGCGGCTGTTATGGCTCTTGCCAGCGGCGCCCGCTTCTACTTCATTTCCGTCGTGGGCGAGCGCGTCCTGGCCGATTTGCGGCAGGCCGTGTTCGTGCATTTGTTGCAGCTGGACGCGCGCTATTTCGATACCAACCGCGTCGGTGAACTCACCAGTCGCCTCAATGGCGACGTCGGGGTGATCCGGGCCGCGGTCGGTTCAAGCTTTTCCCTGGCGCTGCGCTCGATCGTGACCATCATCGGAGCGCTGGTCATGATGTTGCTGACCAGCCCAACCCTGACCTTGGCCGTGGTGATCATCGGGCCGTGCCTTGTGCTGCCGATCGTTACCTTTTCGCGCCGCCTGCGTGGCATGTCCCGTCGCACGCAGGATGCCCTAGCTGATCTTTCTGCCATGGCCACTGAAATGCTGGGCGCGACCCGCACCGTCAAATCCTTCACTCAGGAGGATGTACAGGCCAGGATCTATGGTGCCCGCACCGAGGACAGCTACCAGGCCGAAATCAAGCGGCTTGGCGCACGATCCGTCCTAGTCGGCATGGTTATTTTCCTGGGGACCGCCGCCATTGTGTTCCTGGTGTGGTGGGGTGCTCGTGCGGTGTTCGAGGGCACGGTCACAGCGGGCCAGCTGGCGCAGTTCATGATTTATGCCCTGATGGCCTCGGGGGCGCTCACCAATTTCAGCGAAGTGCTTGGGATGTTGCAGACCATTGCAGGTTCCACCGAACGACTGACCGAAATCCTTGATACCGAAGCCACCATCAAGGACCCGGCGCATCCCGTCGCGCTGCCCGATCCGCCGCTGGGCACCGTCACGTTTGAGCACGTGCACTTTGACTACGATACCGGCGGCTCGGAAAAGGTGCTAACGGATCTGAGTTTTTCGGTAGGGTCAGGCCAAACCGTGGCCCTGGTAGGCCCATCGGGATCGGGCAAGTCCACCACCCTGTCGCTGCTGCAGCGCTTCTATGATGTGACGAGCGGCTCGATTAAGGTCGATGGCGTTGATATCCGGGATGTCCGCCTGCTCGATCTGCGCCAGCGCTTTGCTTATGTCGAGCAGGAGCCCACCATCTTTGCTGGAACCATCGCCGAGAACATCCTGTTCGGTAAGCCCGGCGCGGGCAGGGCGGAGATTGAAGCTGCCGCCCGGGCCGCTTTGGTACATGACTTCGTGGTTGAGCTGCCGCAGGGCTACGACACGCTGGTGGGCGAGCGCGGCGTTATGCTCTCAGGAGGACAGAAGCAGCGCCTCGCCATTGCCCGCGCTATTCTCAAGGATGCCCCGATCCTTCTCCTCGATGAAGCCACCAGTGCCCTGGACGCACAGAGCGAGCGCCTGGTTCAAATGGCGCTGGAACATCTGATGCGCGGCCGCACGACTTTGGTGATCGCGCATCGCCTAGCGACTATTCGCGACGCCGACAAGATCCTGGTACTCGATGGCGGCCACATCATTGACCAGGGCACCCATGATGAGCTGGTCGCCAAGGGCGGACGTTATGCGCAGCTGGCCCGGCTGCAGTTCCGGCTGGATGATGTGGAGGCTTGAAGCACTTCCCCTTGGCAGATCTCCTCCCGCCCATTACACACCAGCGCCCCCGATAAACCGGCTCTTACCGAATTACCGGCGCCTCCCTCGGGCTTGATGCGACGGTCCGTATCAGCTTGGCACTCGTCCTGGGCAATCCCCGGATCGAGCCGGGAAACGATCGCGGGATGGTTGGACCGGGGCAGACCTGCTCCGCACTCGGGCACGCTGGATACCGCCTGGTCCTATCCTTCCGTCAGCTTGAACTCTATGCGTCGATTGCGCCGATGGGCCTCTTCGGTCGTGCCTGGGTCGATCGGCGTGAATTCGCCAAAGCCCGCCGCAACCAGCCGGCTTGGCGCTACGCCCTTGCTGACCAGGTATTGTGCCACCGAGATGGCGCGGGCGGCCGAGAGCTCCCAGTTGGACGGAAAACGCTCGTTCGAGATGGGACGGCTATCGGTATGCCCGTCGATGCGCAGCACCCAATTGATGTCGGGGGGAATTTCGTTTTCCAGCTGCAAAATGGCTTCAGCTAGGGCATCGAGATCCGGCAAGCCACCTTCCTGCACGTCAGCTTGGCCGGGATCAAACAAGACTTCGGACTGGAATACAAAGCGGTCGCCGACAACGCGCACATCGGCGCGTCCTTCAAGGATTTCCCGCAGACGCCCAAAGAAATCCGAGCGATAGCGCGATAGATCCTGCACACGCTGGGCAAGCGCCACGTTCAGGCGACGACCAAGGTCAGCGATCTGGGTGCGGGACTGGGTGTCACGTGCTTCCGACGCTTCGAGTGCGGCTTCAAGGGCGCCGATCTGGGTGCGCAGCGCCGCCAATTGCTGGTTCAGCAGTGCAACCTGCGCATTTGCTTCGTCGGAAAGCTCCTGCGCCTCAGCAAGGTCGTTTTGCAGGCCCGCTATGGCCTGGTCCTTGCTGTCTATTCCTGCGCCAATTCCGGCCAACTGAGAGCTCAGACTGGCGTTTTCCTGCTGGGCGCTACCCAGAGTCGCCGTTAATTGTGCGATCTGCGTGTTGAGATCCTCTGAATTACTCCGCTCAAGCTGCAGCGATTCGGTCAACTCAGCGATCTGGCTATTGAGTCGCGCAAGGGCCGTATCGCGGCCTTCGAGTTCCTGCCCCAGGAAAAACTGGGTCAGCATGAACAGCGAGAGCATGAAGATGATAACGAGCAATAGGCTCGACAGAGCGTCCACAAAGCCGGGCCAGTAATTGGCCTCAATGCGCCGCCTGGAACGCGCTCCGGGCATGGGCTAGTTCCGCCGCTCGGTGTCAGCCTGGGTCAAGACGGCTTCGATCAGTTCGCGCAGTTTTTTGTTGGTCTCCCCCTGCTCGTCCATATAGCGCCGCAGATCGTCCTGCTCGGTGCGCATGTGCTTAACTAGGCCGTCGATGCCACGCGCTAGTTCGGCCATGGCACGGATGGCGTTCTGGCTCGAATTCTGGTTCTGCATGGAATTGCCGAGTTTGTCGAACATGGCCTGCATGTCCGGCCCCCCGGCATTGGCCTGCATGGCAGACACGGGATGGTCGAGCTCGGTCATGGAGGTCATCCAGTCTTCGAGGTCGGTGTAGAAGGCATTCTGCGCCTGGCTGGTCTGCAGATCCAGAAAGCCAAGAACCAGGGATCCGGCGAGGCCAAACAGGGAAGACGAAAAGGCCGTGCCCATGCCCGCGAGCGGCGCGGCAAGGCCCTCGCGTAGGCTCGCAAACTGCGATGCGGTGTCGCCGCTAGCGACATCAAGCGTATTGATGACGGCGGCGACAGAGGTGACGGTTTCGAGCAGGCCGTAGAACGTGCCCATCAGGCCCAGGAACACCAGGAGACCTGTCAGGTAGCGCGACGTGTCCTTGGCCTCGTCGAGCCGATTGCCTACCGAGTCTAGGATTGAGCTCATTGAGGAGGGGGTAATAACCGCCTCCCCGATCCGCTCACGCAAAAGGCCTGCCACCGGCGCCAGGAGAATGGGTGGCCGGACGGACGAGACATTGCCATCCTGCAGCGAGTTGACCCACTTCACCTCGGGGAACAGGCGAATGACCTGCCGAAAGCTGAGGAAAATGCCGATAAACAAGGCAAAGAAGATCATCGAGTTGATGAACGGGTTCGCCCAGAAGAACGTCACGATGGTGCTGAACAGAATAGCGGCGACCAGGGCCACCAGCACCAGAAAGATCAGGATTTTAATGAGGTAAACGAGGGGGCTGGCGAGGTGGTACGGGTCATAGCCTTGCGTCATCTTGCCTTAAACCTTGCCCCCGAACTTCAAATCACTCCAGCGCAGACTAAAGAGAGCGTCGTGCCAAGACAATCCCTGGGGTTGACCGATGTTTGCGCCGAGGTGGCTGTCATCCTCCCTTCGCCTACTCCGGCTAAGGAGTAGGCAAACAGGAGTTTGAGACCATGGCGTCAAGCCTTCAGGATTATTCCGCTGCCAACCGGACGGACCCACCTCGTCACCTAGGTAGCCGCTATAACGAAGCCGGCAACTTCCTAAATGATCCCGGCAATACAGTCGTTTGCCACCTCAGGAAGGGCTCGGCAACGGAAGCGGCATTGTTGGCGGTACGCGAGCGCATTCGGCGCAAGGCCGTAAACAGCATGGCCTTCACCGCAGCGGCAAGCCTTCACATGACCTTGTTCCAAGGCGTTCTTGATCGGCGCCGCAGCCCATCTTACTGGCCGGAGGGGGTGGCTTTGGACACATCCGTGCACGCAATAACGGAACTGTTTGCCAAAAGACTCGTCGGTTTTGAACCCGGGCCAGCATTGACCGTGGAAGCTGTTGCCGTTTTGCCCAGCGGCATTATCGTTGATGGCGTGACTCCGGCGGATCGGCATGCCCTAGCCGATTGGCGCAACCGCTTGGCGGATTTGTTCGGGTATCGTCACCCCGACCACGATTCCTACGAGTTCCACATCACCTATGCCTACCCGATCTCGTGGATAGCGTCGACGGAGTTGGACAGCTGGCAGGCTTTGCTGGACGAAGCATTGGTGTTCATCCGCCTTGCTGCACCCATTCTGGAGCTCAATGCTCCAGCCCTTTGCAGCTTCGAGGACATGAACCGGTTCGATGAACTGGTAATACTCGGGGCGGAGGCCATGGCCTGAACCTTGCCTTCGCTTGGATGCTTACAGCCTAGGAGATCGGCCGCAACTCCTTGAGCAGCGCAGATTGCAACATCTCGTTGCCGGCAACGATCTGCCCGTTCCAGACCGAGCCTGTACTGCCAGCGAAATCGGAAACGAAACCGCCCGCTTCTTTGACCGCCAGGAGCCCAGGCGCTACGTCCCATGGTGCCAAACCCGCTTCCCACAGCGCATCGAAGCGGCCAGCCGCGAGCCAGGCCATATCCATGGAAATCGACCCTGAGCGGCGAATACCGGCCACGGCCGGATTGATATGAGCCAGCTGGCGCAACTGCAATCCGTCATTGATGGTACCCTGTGTCTTGATGCCGGTGGACACCACGGCATCGGACAGCGAGCGGCGGCTTGCAACGCGCAGGCGCCGGCGGTCGTTAAGCCAGGTGCCGCCGCCTTTTTCGGCCGTATAAAGCTCGTCCAGCACGGGATTGTAGATCACCGAAGCCACGATCTCGTTGTTGCGCTCGAGCGCAATGGCCACAGCGAAAAGGGGGATGGAATGCAGGAAGTTCGTGGTGCCATCGAGCGGATCGATGATCCAGCGATGCTGCCCGTCGGTACCTGCAACTTCGCCGCCCTCTTCCATCAGGAAGGCATATGTCGGGCGCGCCTTTTGCAGCTCGCTGAAAACGATCTGTTCGGCGCGAAGGTCGGCCTTGGAGACGAAATCGGCCGGACCCTTGCGGGATACCTGCAGATTTTCGACTTCGGCGAAATCCTTGGTCAGCGACTTGCCAGCCTTGATGGCCGCGCTGACCATGACATTGAGAAGTGCAGAACGTGCCATGATCAGTCAGCCCGGCGCATATAGGTGGCTTCGGTGGTGTCGACGACGATGCGTTCGCCAGTCGCAATGAAAGGCGGCACCATGACGCGCAAGCCGTTTGCCAAGATGGCGGGCTTGAACTGGTTGGATGCGGTCTGGCCTTTGACCACCGGATCGGCTTCGGTGACTTCAAGAACGACGTTGGGCGGGAAGCGAATGCCTAGCGGCGTATCCTCGTGCATTTCGAGCGTGATCTTCATGCCGTCCTGCAGGAACGCGGCGCGCTCGCCGACGAATTCCTTGGGCAGTTCGACCTGCTCGTAGCTGTCCTGGTCCATGAAGACGAGGCTCTCGCCCTGCTCATAAAGATAGGTGAAGTCGCGGAATTCGAGCTCCACCTGTTCCACCGTTTCGGCTGAACGGAAACGCTCGTTGAGCTTGGTGCCGCCCAGAATGGCCTTGAGTTCGACCTGGGCATAGGCGCCGCCCTTGCCGGGCTTGACGTGATCGACCTTGACGGCGACCCAGAGCCGGTCCTGGTGATTGATGACGAAGCCGGGACGGATTTCGTTGCCGTTGATCTTGGCCATGAATGCTGCTTTCGATGGCGGCTGCAAAGCGCCGCTAGGGGTTCACCACAAGGATGGGCATTGTTGGTGATGCGCTGAACCGCGCCTCGCGGCTTATTGCCTGAGAACGCCTGCTGGTTCAAGGGTTTTCCGGGGGCGGTAAAGGCTCGACTGCCGCATTGGCCGGTGCCTCGCCGGCGTCGGTCGGCGCGGGCAGAACGGGCGGCTCGCTTGGAGGAGGCTTCGTGGTGGGTGGCTTCACGGCATCTTCGGCACTTGCCTGCGTAGGCGGTTCGGAGGGCCAGAAACGGGCGCGCTCCTCGGCGCGCGCCAGGCTGTCGGGGGGAATCGACACAAGCAGCCGGTCAAGCGAGGGGTCGGACAAGCCTTGGCGCCGGGAAAGTGAGCGCCACATGGCGGCTTCTTCAAGGTCGAGGTCAACGCCTTCACCCACCGCCAGCAGCTTAGCATAGCGGTTTTGGGCGACGGCGCTGCCCGCTTCCGCGGCGCGCTGATACCAAAGGGCGGCATCTTCCACATTCTTTTCGATACCCTGACCCAAATAGAGCAGGGTGGCATAGTCCACCTGTGCCGCGACCAGCCCCTGCTCGGCCGCGAGCCCAATATAGCGCGCGCCTTCTGCTGGATCGGGTGTAAGGCCCGCTCCTTCGATCAGCATGGTGCCGTAGTCGTACTGTGCCTCCGGCAGTTCGGCGTCTGCCGCCTCCTTCATGAGGGAAGCGGCGTCTGTGAGGCTCGGGGATGCATAGACGCCTTCGACATGGAGCAGGGCCATGTTGTACTTGGCGGGGGCATAGCCAGCCTCGGCGGCCTTGCGGAACAGTTCGGCCGCACGGGCACGGTTCTTGGGAACGCCGATCCCATCCTGGTAAAATAGCGCCAGGGCAAAGGTTGCGAGATGATCGCCATTATTGGAGGCCAGCTGGTACCAGCCGGCGGCACGCTCATCGTTTTGAGCCACACCGAGCCCCTTGGCATAGATCTCGGCGATCAACGTTTGTGCCGCAGCATCGCCTTTTTCTGCTCGGGGCAGTGCAAATTCGAGCGCCGTCAGGAAATAGCCGCGCTGAAAGGCACCGAAAGCATAGTCTGCCGGCGCGCGCGGCCCAAAGGCGTTGCTGCTAACGGACTCCGCCGGGTTGCTTTCAGGTGCCGCAGGTTCTGCTGATTCGGAGGCCGCCGGCACCTCCGCGGCTGGTGCCGGCGGCGGCGGTGCATCAGCCTCTTGCGCCAAGCTGGGGCCGGCGAACAGTGCCAGCAGCAAAAGAGGAAGGCGCGCGCTCATGTCGAAACCTTAATGGCGTCGGCAATCGAGCCTAGAGCCTGCCCCGGGGATGGTGCAGACCAGATGCTGCTCGAGAGGGCAAGGAACTCGGCGCCAAGGCTATCCGCGTCAATTGCACTTGCCTCGGGATTGCTCAGCGCGGCCGGTATCTCGAATGTCGCAGCCCACCATTGCGCCAAGTCCGCACTTTTTGGGTCACTCGTGCCCTCAAGGGGCCCGAATAGGAGATAATCGACATCCATCTCCCCCAGGGTCATGGCATCATGCCTTGTGGCGCCAGCGCTAGCGCCCACGATCATTTTGGGCTTGAGCGCCGTTATGGCCTCCATGACCGCTTCTGGCCCGCTGGAAATGTGAACACCGTCCGCCCCTAGCTTCTTGGCTAACGCAACATCGTTCTCGAGCAGCACAGCGCAGCCCGCCCCTTGCCCGATATTGATCACTTGAGCGGCCAGCGCCGCATAGGCTGCACTGTCTGCCTGCCCGCGGCGAACCAGCAAAGCGGCGACTTCAGCGCTGCTGAGCACATTCATCAACACGGTCGCGAACTTCGCAGGATCAGGGTCGGCAGGGGTAACAAGATAAAGCTGGGGTGCCATAGGGGTCCGGGCAATAGCGAAGCGAGGGCTCTTGTGTCGTCCCATTTTGGCGACAAAGAGGAAGGCTGAAGCAATAGCGGGTGTGGATGGGATGGCGCAAAGAAAAAGCGCGCCCTCCTGGGAGGACGCGCCGAGTCTTCGAGAATTTGCCTGTTCAGGCGGCGCGGTCCAGCTCGCCGCTCCACTCGCCAAGAGCGGCTAGGGAGTTCATGTGCGCCCGGTGCGTAAACGCCGCTTGCGCTGCGGGGAAGTTCTCACGCCGTCCTGCCCAAGTGCGCAGTGCAACATTTTGCAGGGCGCGACCATAGGAGAAGGTCAATGGCCATGGCTTGCCCGGGATCTTGTTCATGGCCGAAAGGTGGGCCGTAGCCTCCTCGTCCGTCTGCCCGCCTGAGAGGAAGGCAATGCCGGGAACCGCCGCCGGCACATGCGCACGCAACACCTCGACCGTGCGCTTTGCAACATCCTCATAGGACGGGCGCTCGCGTGAGTTGACGCCGGGCAGGACCATGTTTGGCTTGAGCAGCATGCCTGCAAGATCTACACCCGCTAGGCGCAATTCCTTGAAGGTATTTTCAAGTACATCGCCGGTGACCGCCGCGCAGCGTTCCATCGAATGGTTGCCCGGGTCACCGTCGCCAACAACTTCAGGCTCAACTACGGGCACGATGCCGGCCTCCTGGCAGAGGATGGCATAACGCGCGAGCGCATGCGCATTGGCGCGGATATTGTTGCGGGTGGGGGCGACATCATTAATCGTGATCACGGCGCGCCACTTGGCGAAGCCTGCGCCCAGTTGCGCATAGCGCTCCAGGCGCTGCCGCAGACCGTCGAGGCCTTCGGTGATCTTTTCGCCGGAGTCGCCGGGCATGGGGAAGGCGCCACGGTCCACCTTGATACCGGGAATGACATCGGCGTCGGGAAGGATCGCGCGGAACGGGGTTCCGTCAGCAGCAGACTGTTCCAACGTTTCCTCGGTCAGGATGACTCCGGAAATGTAGTGCGTCATGGCGTGCGTCGAGCGAAACAGCATCTCGCGATAATCGCGCCGCAAATCCAGCGAATTTGGCAAGTTGATCTTGGCGAAGCGCTTGGCGATCGTGCCTTCGGACTCGTCAGCTGCCAGGATGCCCTTGCCTGGCTCCATCAGTTTTTGCGCGACGGCGTTAAGCGATTTATTCATAGATCTGCCTCCTTGGTAGGGTGTTAATTGGCAGATTAGACTTTCGTTCGCCGTGCAGCGATTAGACCTGTGGTTATTAGACGAAAGGCGGACCTTGTATGGAAGATAGAGGTGGAACTCGCCTAGAGCCGTTGAGGGTTGACGAGTAGCCTCATCTTGAGCTTGTCGAAAGACTGTCACCACATCTGCACTCGCAAGATCTCACGGTTCGTGTAAACTCACCATGAGGTCTGCCGCACACGTCCTGCTACTTCTTGAGTGCATCGACGCCCGGGAGGGGCTTGCCTTCCATCCATTCAAGGAAAGCGCCGCCGGCGGTCGAGACATAGGTGAAATCGTCCTTGACGCCGGCTTGGGCGAGGGCCGCCACGGTATCGCCACCGCCTGCGACGGAGACGAGCTTGCCGTCATGGGTACGCTTGGCAACGTGCTTGGCAACGGCGACCGTGCCGGCATCGAAGGGGTTCATTTCAAAGGCGCCCATGGGGCCATTCCAGACAACCGTGTGTGCGTCGTCAATGGCGCCGTGAATGCGCTCAATGGAGGAGGGGCCGATATCAAGGATCATGCCGTCGCGGTCGATGGCATCGACACCATAGAGACGAGTGGGCGTATCCGCCTTGAAGTGCCAAGCCACTACGGCGTCGATCGGGAGGATAATGGCGCAGCCACTATCGACCGCCTTGTCCATGATGCGCAGGGCGGTCTCGGCCAGCTCCTTTTCAGCCAGCGACTTGCCGACGCCATAGCCCTGGGCGTGAAGAAAGGTATTGGCCATGCCGCCACCAATTACTAGGGCGTCCACCTTGGTCACGAGGTTTTCCAGCAGGTCAATCTTGGAGGAAACCTTGGCCCCGCCGACAATGGCGACAACGGGTTTCTTGGGCTTGCCCAGGCCAGCTTCAAGCGCTTGCAGTTCGGCTTCCATAGCCAAGCCCGCGGCGGCGGGCAGCAGCCGGGCCAAAGCTTCGGTGGAAGCATGGGCGCGGTGGGCGGCAGAGAAAGCGTCATTCACATAAACATCACCCATGCTCGCCATGCGCTTGGCAAGCTCGATGTCGTTGGCTTCTTCCCCCGGATGGAAACGGGTGTTCTCCAGGATCAGTACGGAGCCGGCGGGCGCCGACTCGATTGCCTTTTGTGCGTCGGATACATCGGCCCAATCCGTCGCCACGAAGCCCACGGGATGACCCGTGGCGTTTGCGACGGCTTCGCAGACCTGCTCCAGGGAGAACTCGGGATTGACCTTGCCCTTGGGGCGGCCGAAATGGGAGAGGAGGATGGCCTTGCCATCCTTTTTGACGATCTCGCGGATGGTGGGCACCAGCCGCTCGATGCGGGTGGCGTCGGTCACCTTGCCGTCGGCAACCGGAACGTTGAGATCGGCCCGCAGCAACACGCGCTTGTCGGTCAGGTCGAGTTCATCAAGCGTCTTGAAGGTCGCGGTCATTCGAAGGAGCCTCCCCGTGGATCAGTGTTCGCCGTGGCGTAGCAGAGAGGGCTTGCGTGGGGAAGGGGCTCAGTCCACGCGTTTGAACAGCGTGGGATAGATGAGGACGATCATGTCGGCGTCCACTTCCAGCGTTTGCTCGAAGTCAGCGCTTTGGAAGCGGAAGTGAGTCCTGTCCAGCCTGGTATAGATCTGCTCGCTCCGAGAGACGGTCATGTCGTCGGCGTTGATCCAGGCCATTGCAAAGGGCTGCGGTTGTCCCTCAACCCACTGACAGCGCCAGAGAGGGAGGGAATTGGTCAGCGGTGTAGGCCAGATATCGATATCCAGACAGCCGCGTAGCCCGGGTAGCGGCTCGGCACGGTCGTCGGACCAGTTTCCAGCGCCATCGGAAAAGAGCTCCAGCACGGCGCCATCGGTACGCTCGAGCTTGACTGTACGGACATGCTCGTGGTGATCAAGCCTGATGCGGTAGAAGAGCCCATAGTCTGGGGTGATGATCGTGCCGCGTATGCGTTTATCGCGATCGGTCGAGATGACGTGGCAATGCTCAAGGGTTTCCGGATCAAGGCCGCGCCAGCGGATGCATCGATCGAGCACCGTGCCCCTCCTGAAAGCAAACCGGCGGGGAGTGCCCGCCGGTCTTTGTTTTCCTAGAGCGTCTTGCCCAGAGCAACGGCCGTGTCGGCCATGCGGTTGGAGAAGCCCCATTCATTGTCGTACCAGCTCAGCACCGACACGAAATTGCCGTCCATGACCTTGGTCTGGTCCAGCGCCATGGTCGAGGAATGCGGATCGTGGTTGAAGTCGATCGACACGTTGGGGTGCTCGGTATAGCCAAGGACGCCCTTGAGCTCGCCATCGGCATAGCGCTTAACGACATCGTTGATTTCCTGAGCTGTCACGGTTCGCTTCGAAATGAACTTGAAGTCGACGCAGGACACGTTTGGAGTCGGCACGCGGATCGACACGCCATCCAGCTTGCCCTTGAGTTCGGGCAAAACCAAGCCGATTGCCTTGGCAGCGCCGGTCGAGGTCGGAATCTGCGACAGCGCGGCTGCGCGGCCGCGATAAAGATCCTTGTGCATGGTGTCCAGCGTGGGCTGGTCACCGGTATAGGAATGAATGGTGGTCATCATTCCCTTTTCGATACCGAATTCCTTGTGCAGGACATAGGCGAGCGGCGCCAGGCAATTAGTGGTGCACGACGCGTTCGAGATCACGACATGATCCTTGGTCAGCTGCTGGTGATTAATGCCATAAACTACGGTGAGGTCAGCGCCATCGCCAGGGGCCGAAATGATCACCTTTTTGGCGCCGGCCTGCAGATGCGCAGAAGCTTTCTCCTTGGAGGTAAAGATACCCGTGCATTCGAGCGCGATGTCGATACCCATCTCGCCATGCGGCAGTTCGGCCGGGTTGCGGACAGCGGTCACCTTGATGGGACCACGGCCCACATCGATGGTGTCGCCGTCAACGGTCACGGTGCCGGGGAAGCGGCCATGTACGCTGTCGAAGCGCATCAGGTGAGCATTGGTTTCGACCGGGCCGAGGTCGTTGATCGCAACGACTTCGATGTCGGTGCGGCCGGATTCAATGATGGCGCGCAAGATGTTGCGGCCGATGCGGCCGAAACCATTGATGGCGACGCGGACTGCCATTGGAAGGCTCCTTGAAGTGGGAGGAGGGAGGAGGGCGAGGCCCTCTTACAACTGTGCGGTGACGGCTTCAACAACGGCCTTGGCCGTAATCCCAAAGTGGGCATAAAGGTCGTCGATCGGGCCCGAGGCGCCGAAGGACTTCATGCCGACAAAGCGCCCCTTGTCGCCCAAGAGCTTGTTCCAGCTCATCTCGATGCCGGCTTCAACTGCCACGCGCGCCTTGGCGGAACCCAGCACTTCGGCCTTGTAGGCGTCAGACTGCTTGGCAAAGAGCTCCATGGACGGAACCGACACTACGCGCGCAGAGACACCCTGCTCGGCGAGTTGCTTGTGCGCCTCGACAGCAATGGCGACCTCCGAGCCGGTGGCGAAGATGATCGCATCTGCCTTGCTGTCACCTACCAGGGTGTAGGCGCCCTTGGCCGAGAGGTTTTCGCTCGCGTATTCGGTGCGAACGGTCGGCAGGTTCTGGCGCGATAGGGCAAGGATCGACGGATGGTCCGCCGTTTCCATGGCGATCTGCCAGCACTCGGCGGTTTCCACGGCATCGGCGGGGCGGAAAACCAGGAGGTCCGGGATCGCGCGTAGGGCCGACAGATGCTCCACCGGCTGGTGCGTGGGCCCATCTTCACCCAGACCGATCGAATCGTGCGTCATGACATAAATCACGCGCTGGCCCATCAGGGCCGAAAGGCGGATCGAGGGGCGGGCATAGTCGGTAAAGACCATGAAGGTGCCGCCATAGGGGATGAGCCCGCCATGCAGCGCCACCCCATTCATCACGGCAGCCATGCCATGCTCGCGAATGCCGTACATCATGTAGCGGCCGGAGCGATCGACGGCGGTGAAAGGCTTGGTATCGGGAGTATTGGTCAGGTTGGAGTGGGTCAGGTCAGCGGAACCAGCCAGTGCCTCGGGCACTGCCTTAGTGATGACTTCAAGGGCCAACTGCGAAGCCTTACGCGAGGCAATTTTTGGCTTTTCTTCGGTCAGCTTCTTTTTATGCGCGTCCATCGCGGCAGCAAAGTCGGAGGGCAGGGCGCCTGCCATGCGGCGCTCGAACTCGGCGCGGTTGGCCGAGGCAGCCAGGCGTGACTGCCATTCGCCACGCACGTTCTGCGAGCGTGTGCCGGCGGCGCGCCATGCGTCCAGGGTTGCCGCCGGGATCTCAAATGCCGGATAGGTGATGCCGAGGGCTGCCTTGGCACCGGCCAACTCCTCCGCACCGAGCGGGGCGCCGTGCACCTTTTCAGTGCCCGCCTTTTTGGGCGCGCCGAAACCGATCGTTGTCTTGGCCGCAATCATGGTCGGCTTATCGGAATTCTTGCTGTCCAGCAGCGCCTTTTCGATAGCAGCCTGATCATGGCCGTCGATTTCCACCGTGTTCCAGCCAGACGCCTGGAAGCGGGCGATCTGGTCGGTGGAGTCGGAGTTGGAAACGGCACCATCGATGGTGATAGAGTTATTGTCCCAGATCAGGGTCAGCTTGTTGAGCTTGAGGTGACCAGCAAGAGCGATCGCTTCCTGGGAAATGCCTTCCATCAGGCACCCGTCACCGGCAAGGCACCAGGTGTGGTGGTCGACCAGGTCCGAGCCGAATTCGGCGGCAAGCTTGGCCTCGGCAATAGCCATGCCCACGGCATTGCCGACGCCCTGGCCGAGCGGGCCGGTGGTGGTTTCGATGCCTTCGGCGTGGCCATATTCAGGGTGGCCCGCCGTCTTGGAGCCAAGCTGCCGGAAGTTCTTGACCTGGTCGATGGTCATGTCCTTGTAGCCTAGCAGGTAGAGCGAAGAATACAGCAGCATCGAGCCGTGGCCGGCTGAAAGGACGAAGCGGTCGCGGTCAGCCCATTTGCTGTCAGCGGGATCGAACTTCATCACTTTGGTGAACAGCACGGTCGCGATATCGGCGCAGCCCATAGGCAGGCCCGGGTGACCAGAATTGGCTTTTTCGACCGCGTCCATCGACAGCGACCGGATTGCGTTGGCCAGTTCGTTTTGCTCAGCTGTGTTGGTCATCGGATGCGCTTTCTCGGGCTGGTATCTGGGGAGAAGAGGCTCGCAAAGCCTCCTCCCAAAGGCGAGTTGGAGGCATAACAGGTTCGGATTGCCTGTCAATGACGGCAGGTTGCATTCACCTGTCCGGTAAGGCACCCTGACACGCCGCAGGTGTTCGGCGTAAAGGACCGTAGGTGCAATGAGTGACACGGAACCCCAGGATGGGCTGGCCGCGGCGCAGGCGCGGTTCGATGCTGCCATGGCGCGGCTCGACCAGAGCGTCAAAAACCTGACCGCCCGCATGCGCCAACTCAACCGCATCGAGGTCGATACGCAGCGCCTCGTGCATGAGCGTGCGCGCCTTGCCACCGAGTTGGACAAGACGGCGGCTCGGGCCAAGCGGCTAGACGACAGCGCCCATGATGTGTCGCGCCGGCTTGTCGAAGCGATGGAAACCGTGCGTGAAGTTTTGGCCAAAGCGGAGAGCTGACATGCCCGAAGTCAATGTCGAGATCAATGGCCGCAAATACCGCATGGCCTGTGAAGAAGGCCAGCAAAAGCACCTGATTGGCCTTGCTGAGCGATTCAATGCGCAGGTTGAAGCACTAAAGGGGGCGGTCGGCGAGATCGGCGACAACCGGCTGACGGTCATGGCTGGCATTGCCGTGGTGGACGAATTGGCCGAAGCCGAACGCCGGATCAAGGAACTTGAAGACGAGGTCCTGATGCTGACTCGTGCCGGTCAGGAAGTGGCCGCCGAGATCGAGGCGCTGGAGACCAAGTTCGCTGACAAGTTCAACAGCGCAGCCCAGACGCTAGAGAGCGTCGCCGGCATTCTGGATGAAACGGCACCGCTTCCGCATGGTTAGTTAGCTGCCGTTTTTCTGCACGATGCAATTGCCGCCCGCTGCGAGGAGCTTGTCGCAGAACTCCTGCGCAGCCTTTCGCTCAGGAAAGCCCACCTGCGCCGAATAGCGCGTACGGGTCCCGATGCTGAGATTGCGCGTTGTGATCAGCAGAAGGTCCTTGCCCTCCAGCAGTTCGGGAAAACGCGACTGCGCGCGCACGAAAGCCGCGCGTGCAATTTCTTGAGAGAAGTTTTGCGCCAGGAGCACGCCCCAGGGCTGCCACTGGGCTGCCTTGGGGCCAAAAGTGGGCATGGGAACGGCCTTGGCCATGTCAACGCAGGCTTCGTGGAACGGCTGGTCGGGACTCAGGGCATACTCGGCAGGTTCGATTGTTTCGCCCAGCCAATAGTCTGCCGGCCGTCCGGTGATGATAGAAACATAGGCGCGTGTTTCTGCGGCAACAGTGCCGCCCGCGAGGAAGCGCGCGATCCGACCTTCGCCGCCATTGTAGGCGGCCGCGGCAAGACCAAGATTGCCAAACTTTTGTTCAAGGAATCGGAGGTATTCCGCTGATTTTGCCAGAGCTTCCGCTGGATCGAACGGATCGCTCAAGGATCGGAGCCGCGCGGTACCCGGCATGAACTGGGCGATGCCCTGGGCCCCCACCGGGCTAACCGCGGTCGGGTCAAAGCGACTTTCCTGCCAAATCAAGCGCGCGAAGAAGCCTTCAGGTATGGCGTAGTGATCTGCGTAGGTTTCTATGGCGCTGCAGATATCGGCCGTATAGTTGCCTGGCTCGATGCAGACTGGCGTGCCCTCTAGGCTGTAGCAAGAGGGGGAGCTTTCCCTATCATCCTGCCCCATTGCAGGCTTCACCCAAGCCAGAGCCAACAACAGGCTCAGCGTCAAAAGCGACCGCCCCATGATCTTGTGCGCTCCCGCCCTTGTTATACACGACCTGAACGTTTGTTTGGGGTTGATCTGTTCCCCAATTGCTCAGCATCACAAAACTTGCGCGTATTTATGTCATCCTCTTTGCATACCGGGGCAAAGCACCTATATTCCCGATGCTGCCCGGTGCGTGAGGATACCAATATCCCCGGGGCCTTAATCGATCCTAAGGGAGCTGTCCCTGACCGGACCCGTGGGTTCGGACATACGGCGCCCACCTACGTGAGTAGGTTCCCGGGATCGTCATCCCACGGCCAGGGTGGCACCTTTATTTTTGCGGATTGCGACACTGAATGGTGGACGTCGACTTTGGGCAAGCCAAATCCGCTTTGCGTCTTCAGGCTCACGCAGCACGGGCCGCCTTGTCGCAGACCGATCGCGGGGAAGCCGCTGAGGCAATAGCCCGCCTGTTCTTTGAGCATGTAAACCCAAATTTGCAGGACATTGTTGCAGCTTATTGGGCCATCCGTGATGAGCTCGATTGCCAGCCCATTATGCTGCGCCTCCTGGAAACGAACCACACCCTTGTTCTCCCTGCCGTTGTTGGGGGCGAGCAGCCACTCGAAATGCGAGTTTGGGAGCAAGGCGCGTCCTTGTTCGAGGCGGGCTTCGGTACGCTCGCGCCATCCCCACTGGCTCCGAAAGCGGAACCCGATATCATTCTGATACCCCTCCTCGGGTTTGATCGCTCTGGTACGCGCCTGGGATATGGTGGGGGTTATTACGACAGGACACTGGCGTCACTGCCAAAAAAGCCTAAGCTCGTTGGTCTCGCCTTTGCCGCACAGGAATTGCCCTTGATCCCGCGTGAACCGCACGATGTAGCCCTTGATGTTGTGATCACCGAAGCCGGTGTGCGCCAGTTCGGGCCCCTTGCATGAGGCTTCTTTTTCTGGGCGATGTGATGGGACGCGCCGGCCGCGACGCCGTTGCCGAGCGTCTGCCGGGCATCATTGATCGATATGGCTTCGATTTCGTGGTGGTTAATGGCGAGAACGCCAGTCATGGCAGGGGACTAACCGAAGCCCATTTCCACTCAATTCGCGGCGCTGGTGCTGATATCGTGACCCTGGGCGATCATGCGTTCGACCAGCGCGAGACCATCTCCTTTATAGAACGCGAAACCAGTTTGGTGCGCCCCATCAACATGCCGCCCGGTACGCCGGGACGGGGTGCTATGTTCGTTGAAAGCCGCGGCGGCTATCGTGTCCTCGTTATCAATGCCCTAGGCCGGGTCTTCATGCCCCCGATGGATGATCCCTTCCGGGCGGTTGAAGCGGCTGTCGCCGCTTGCCCGCTGGGCGAGCAGGCCGACGCGATCATTGTTGATTTTCACACCGAGGCCACCTCGGAAATCCAGGCCATGGGGCATTTTTTGGATGGCAAGGTCAGCCTCGTGGTCGGCACCCATACCCACATTCCCACTGCCGACCAGCGCATCCTACGAGGCGGTACGGCCCTGATGGCGGACGCCGGCATGTGTGGAGACTTCGATTCCATTATTGGCACCGACACCGAGGAGCCACTCAATCGCTTCCTGACTGGCATTCCCAATAGCCGCTTCAGCCCCGCCGATGGTGAAGCCACTCTTTGCGGCGTCGCGATCGAAACCGATCCGCGCACAGGCCTTGCGCGCAAAGTCTTGCCGCTCCGCCTCGGAGGGGCCTTGGCCCAGGCGGAGCCCGATTTCGACCAGGCGTGAAACAAGCGGCAGGAATCCGCGCCTGGTGGAACACCTTCCGCCTCTTTCGACTTAGGATGGCACGTCGACTGGCTCCGGGCACTTCCAACACCCGCTTCACCCGAGCATCGTCGAGGGCACAAGCATCGGGAGTTGGCGCGCCATGGACACCATCATCAATTTCATCAATGAAATTCTTTGGGGCTATGTCCTGATCTATGGGCTGCTCGCGGTGGGCCTGTTCTTCACCATCCGTCTTGGCTTCGTGCAGTTCTTGCACTTCCCCGAAATGTTCCGGTCTGTGCTGGGCGCCAAGCAGAACGACAAGGCCGGCATCACCCCATTTCAGGCTTTGTGCACCAGTCTTGCCTCGCGCGTAGGCACCGGCAATCTGGCTGGCGTTGCGGTGGCGCTTTACCTTGGTGGGCCGGGCGCCCTGTTCTGGATGTGGGTCGTGGCGCTGGTGGGCATGTCGACCGCCTATGCAGAATCCACGCTGGCCCAGCTCTACAAGATCAAGAACGAGAACGGCGATTATCGGGGTGGGCCCGCCTTCTATATCGCGCGCGGCCTCAAGGCACCCTGGGCGGGCGGCATATTCTCGGTTTGCCTGATCCTGGCTTTCGGGCTGGTGTTCAACGCTGTCCAGGCAAACTCCATCGCCGATGCCTTTCAGGGAGCCTTTGGGTTCGACAAGCTCTGGGTCGGCATAGCGCTCGCCGCACTCACGGCCGTGGTGATCTTTGGCGGCATTAAGCAGATTGCGCGGGTAGCCGAATTCATCGTGCCGTTCATGGCGGCAATATACCTGCTGGTCGCGCTCTATGTCGTCTTCACCAATATAGCTGAAGTTCCAGCGCTGCTCGGCACCATCGTGCAGGAAGCTTTCGGGTTGGGCGCGGCAACTGGAGGCATAGCAGGAGCTATGCTCAACGGGGTCAAACGCGGGCTCTTTTCCAACGAAGCCGGCATGGGCTCTGCGCCCAATATTGCCGCCGTCGCTACGCCGCAGCCGCATCACCCATCTTCGCAAGGTTTCGTGCAGGCGCTGGGCGTTTTCATCGACACCATCCTGATCTGCACCGCCACGGGGCTGATGATCCTCCTTTCTGGCGTCATGGTGCCAGGCGGCGAACTAACGGGCACGCCGCTGACCCAGGCGGCCTTGAGTGTGCATGTCGGCGGCATGGGGCACTACTTCATCGCCATTGCCATCCTGTTTTTTGCTTTCACCTCCATCATCGGCAACTATTCCTATGCCGAGAACGCCATGGCGTTTCTCAAGCTTGGCAATGGGGCGGGGCTTACTGTTTTGCGGCTGGGCGTGCTCGTCATGGTGGTCTGGGGCGCATATGAAAGCGTCGCCACGGTGTTCAATGCGGCTGATGCTTCCATGGGCCTGATGGCAACAGTGAACCTCATTGCCATTGTGCTGCTGTCGGGCACGGTGGCCAAACTCACCAAGGATTACGTGGCCCAGCGACGGTCGGGCAAGTCACCGCTCTTTCATGCTGCCGACTATCCCGAACTGGGCGGAAAGATCGATCTCGAGATCTGGAACCGCAAGGACCCGGGCTGAACTGGCCTAACCAGCGCGATGGGGCCGCTTCACAAGCGGCTTTTGCTTGCCTATAACGCGCCACCGATCCAGCTTCCAAAGACGAAGGAGTGACCGATGGCCGGCCATTCACATGCCAAGAATATTATGCACCGCAAGGGGAAGTCCGACGCGGCGCGCTCCAAGGTTTTCTCCAAGCTTGCCCGTGAAATCACCGTCGCCGCCAAGATGGGCATGCCCGACCCTGCGTTTAATTCACGTCTGCGCCTGGCCGTTGCCAATGCGCGTGCCCAGTCCATGCCCAAGGACAATATTGATCGTGCCATCAAGAAGGCGATTGGCTCGGAGGGCGAGAACTATGACGAGATCCGCTACGAGGGCTATGGCCCCGGTGGCGTAGCCATTATCGTCGAGACCCTAACCGACAACCGCAATCGCACCGCGTCCAATGTACGCTCCTATTTCTCCAAGAATGGCGGGGCCCTAGGTGAAACCAATTCGGTCGGCTTCATGTTCGACAAGGTTGGCGAGATCACCTATCCGCTGAGCGCGGGCTCGGAAGACAAGGTCATGGAGGCAGCCATCGAAGCGGGCGCCGATGATGTCGAGAGCGACGAGGAATGGCACTACATTACTACCTCCTTCGAAGCGATGGTGGATGTCGCGGCCGCCCTCGAAAAGGTCCTGGGCGAAGCCGAATCCGTCAAGGCCGTGTGGAAGCCGCAGACCAGTACGCCGATTGATGCCGAAAAGGGCGCGACGCTGATGAAGCTGATCGCGACGCTCGAAGAAGACGACGACGTGCAGAACGTTTATTCAAACTTCGAGATGAGCGAGGAAGACGCGGCCAAGCTAGACGCGTAGCACTTCCCGCTCACAATCAGAAGGCAGCACAAGGGTGCTGCCTTCTTCATGCGCTATATTTAAGCTCGATATAGGGATCATCGTTCATGTGAACGATGGTGACGCGGTTCCGACCGGTCTGCTTAGCGCCATAGAGCCGCTGGTCCGCGACGCGGAATAATTCTGAGAAGGTGGCCACGCCCTGGTAAACCGCGCCGCCGATGCTCACCGACAAGCTCCTTTTCCGCCCGTTCGGCGCGAAATCTACGAGGCCCACGGCGCATCGGATGCGCTCGGCCACGAGTTCCGCGTCCTGCCGGTCAACATGCGGCAGGTAAACCGCAAATTCCTCGCCGCCCATCCGGCCTACTAAATCGCCGGCGCGCAGGGTAGAGCGGATTGATTGAGCGATCCGGGTCAGTGCTTCATCGCCGATGTCGTGCCCGAACATGTCATTGATGGCTTTAAAATTATCGGCGTCAATCATCAGGAGGGCGCCGGTGCTCTCGGGCCCTTGTTCGGCCAGGAGGGCTGAAACCTTGTTGGTAAAGGCCCCTCGGTTCATGCACGAAGTGAGGCTATCGGTGCGAGCCACTTGGCCCAGGCGCCGGTTTAGTACAGCCAGGCCCCGCATCCGCATGCTGAGATAGAAAAACAGCGGCACGCCCATCATCGTGGGCAGAACGACGGCGCTGACCAGGGAACGCTGCAGTGCTTCCGCGCCCAAGTCGTTGAAATAGATGGCGTTGAACGTCACCGCCACAAGGATGCAGCCCAATGTTCCGAAGAGCGTCCAGCGGGCCACGCTGGAGCGGCTCTGGAGCGAATTGATGAACTTGGCAGAGATCATGGGGTTGGACACCTGTGGAGGAAACAATTCCCACCTCGCACCCACAAGGGGTTCGAAGCCGGTCCCGAAAGGCCTTCAGCTCTGCCCTAGCGAGACCCAAGGATGCTGTCGGAACAGGATTGTTCAACGCGTTTCACCGGCAAGCCTACGGCCCATAAGCTGGCTGTCATGATTATCTCTCCTGCAATCCCGACCGCCAAGCTAGACAGCCGTGTTGAAGATGGCCTTGCCGCATTGCCTGCATTTTTACTGATCGAAGCTTATCCCCAGCTTCTTGTTGCCTATTTGTTCACATATGGCTTTGTAGTTTCAGCGCCCTGAGGTTAAGGACACAGCATGAACGCAACAACGCGAATCATCGGGATCGACCCTGGGCTGCGCCGTTGCGGCTGGGGCGTCATCGAGACCTTGGGCAATCGGCTGAGCTATGTCGCGTCCGGTACAGTGACTCCTCCCCATGAAGGCTCGCTGGCCGAGCGCCTCGCCATCCTGTTCGCGGATCTTGGCGGCGTTGTGGATCGTTTTGCGCCCATGGAAGCTGCGGTTGAGGAAACCTTTGTGAACGCCGGTCCGCGCTCGGCGCTGATCCTGGGGCAGGCGCGCGGCGTGGCGCTGCTGGTCCCCGCCGTCCGCCGCATCGATGTTTCCGAATACGCAACCAATCTCGTTAAGAAATCCGTGGTCGGCACCGGACACGCCGACAAGACGCAAATCCAGTTGATGGTGAAAACCCTGCTTCCTGCGGCTGACTTTAAGGGCGCGGACGCCGCCGACGCGCTGGCTGTCGCCATCTGCCATGCTCATCATCGCGTCGCAAATATGCGGCTGAAAGCTCTCACATGATCGGCAAGCTCAAGGGCCTGATAGACAGTTTCGGCGACGACTGGGTGCTGATCGATTGTAACGGCGTCTGCTACGAAGCCTTTTGCTCCGGCCGAACCCTCCAGTCGCTGCCGCGGGCGGGCGAAGCTGCGGTGGTGTTTATTGAAACCATCGTGCGCGAGGATATGATTCGGCTCTATGGCTTTGCCACGCAGAGCGAGAAAGCCTGGTTCAACCTCCTGATGACCGTGCAAGGCGTCGGCGCACGGGTGGCGCTTTCCATTCTTTCGGTCCTTTCGCCTGCAGAATTGTCGAGCGCCATTGCCTTGCAGGACAAGGCCATGATCGGCCGCGCCAATGGCGTCGGTCCCAAGCTTGCCGTGCGGCTCGTCACCGAACTCAAGGGCAAGGTTCCCGAAGGCGGCGCCATTGATGCCGGTACGCTCGGCCTACAAGCTGCGCTGGGTGAAGGCCTTGCGCCCAGCACCGTCGCCGATGCGGTTTCGGCGCTCACCAATCTGGGCTATTCCTCCGCCCAGGCTTCGGCCGCCCTGGCGCGCATCGTTGCGCGTGAAGGTGAAGGCATGCCGACCGAAAAGCTGATCCGGCTGGGCCTGCGGGAGTTGAGTAGTTGACCGATCTGACCTCCCCATCCGCTGGGCGTGACGAACCGCTCGACGTTTCCCTGCGCCCTACCGGCTTTTCCGAATTTGTCGGGCAGGCGGCCGCGCGGGCGAACCTCGAAGTCTTCATCAAAGCCGCCAAGCAGCGCGGCGCGGCGCTGGATCACGTCTTGTTTGTTGGTCCCCCCGGGCTGGGTAAAACCACGCTGGCGCAGATCATTTCACGCGAGCTTGGGGTTGGTTTTCGCGCCACCTCCGGCCCGGTGATTGCCAAGGCAGGCGATCTCGCGGCGCTCCTCACCAATCTGGAAGACCGCGACGTCCTCTTCATCGACGAGATCCACCGGCTCAATCCTGCGATCGAGGAAGTGCTTTATCCCGCTATGGAGGATTTCCAGCTCGACCTGATCATTGGGGAAGGACCAGCGGCTCGCTCGGTACGGATCGATCTGGCGCGGTTTACCCTTGTGGGCGCCACCACCCGTGCCGGCTTGCTTACCACGCCATTGCGGGATCGCTTCGGCATTCCCGTGCGTCTCAATTTTTATACGCCCGAAGAACTGGTGCAGATCGTCACACGCGGCGCACGGCTTCTTGGCATGCCCATGGCGGCCGATGGCGCGCTTGAAATCGCCCGCCGTTCCCGCGGCACGCCACGCATTGCCGGACGCCTCCTTCGTCGCGTGACCGACTTCGCCCTTGTTGAAGGGGCCGGGGAGATCACCCGTGCCATTGCGGACAAGGCATTGCTACGTCTCGACGTGGATGCGCGCGGGTTGGATCAACTGGACCGACGATATCTCACCACAATTGCCGATTTCTACAATGGCGGTCCGGTCGGCATCGAAACCATTGCCGCAGCACTGAGCGAACCGCGCGACGCCATCGAGGAAATTGTTGAGCCCTATCTGATCCAGCAGGGCTTTATCCAACGCACGCAGCGCGGCCGCATGCTGACTGGCCTTGCTTTCCAGCATATGGGGCGGGTTGTTCCGCAGGGGTTTGTCGGCCTGCAGACATCGCTGTTTGAAGATGGGGAGAGTGACGCGTGAAGCCTGTCGTGCGCGTCGCGCGTTACGCGCCGCAAATCGCCCGCTGGCCCGATCACTTGCGCTTGCGCATCGTGGTACTCACCGATTTTCATCTATGCGAGCCGTTCCTGAACGTCCGGCGCCTAGGGGCCATCTGCGTCCAAGCCAATGCTCTAGGCGGCGATCTGATTCTGTTGCTGGGGGACTACCTTTCCGGCCCGCGCTTCAGCCGGCCACCTAAAGGGGATTGGACAGCTCCGCTCAAGACGCTGTCAGCGCCGCTTGGCGTCCACGCCATCCTGGGCAATCACGACTACAACGACGAGCCCAAAGGGGCCCCTACGGCAGTCGAGCGCGCGCTGACAGCCGCCGGGATCCCCGTCTACATCAATCGCGCCCAGCGTATTGAACATGGTGGCCAGGGCTTCTGGTTGGCTGGCCTTGGCGATCAATATGCCTTCTTGCCCGAGGGGTCCTCGCACCAGCCCGGCTATGGCGCCGATGATGTCGCCGCGACCCTAGGGCAGATCACGAGCGATGAGCCCGTTCTCCTGATGGCCCATGAGCCCGATATCTTTGCGGAATTGCCCGATGGGGTTGCACTCACCTTGTCTGGGCATACCCATGGCGGGCAGGTCAAACTCTTTGGCCATGCCCCCGTCGTCCCCTCCCGCTTCGGCAAGCGGTTTGTCCACGGCCATATCGTGGAGGATGGACGCCACCTGATCGTGTCAGCGGGCTTGGGCTATTCTAACCTGCCGATCCGCTTTGGTGCACCGGCCGAGATCGTGGTCGTGGAACTGGGCGGCGGGACAGGGGCATGAGCGAGCATAGCTTTCCCGTCCGGGTCTACTACGAAGACACTGACTTTTCTGGAAACGTCTATCATGCCGCCTATCTCAAATTTTTTGAGCGGGGGCGCACCGAATGGCTGCGGGAAGCGGGCATCCACCATCATGAGCTGGCCCGAAAAGGCATAGCCTTTGCCGTGCGCTCCATGGATATCCAGTTCGACGGCGCGGCCCACATCGACGATCTTCTGACCGTCCGAACCGCCATCAAGGCCGTAACCGGCGCCCGGCTGCTGCTCAAGCAAACCATTTTGCGCGGCGAGACCATTCTCACGCGCGCCAACGTCACGGTAGTGGCCATCAAGACCAGTGGCGGTCCCACCCGGATGCCGCCTGAGATCACCGCGCGCTTTGCAAACCATTCATAGTGCTGCAACAGGCAGTGCATGCGTGCCGGAGTGGGTTTGTTAACCTCTCCTTGACCATAATTGCGGCAAAGCGAACACGTGTCCGGCAACAGCCCGTTCCAGGGCCGGTCTGCGGGACATTTCTCTTAATTTTGACAGAATTCGACCCCATCGGCGTAGAGCTATGGGGTCGGTCATGAGAACCGGGCCGAAAAGGATCACTTCATGGAAGCAATGGATGCTGTAGGGGCGGCCGCTCCGCATGCTGACCTGTCCATCTGGGGCTTGTTCTGGGCTGCCGACTGGATTGTCAAGTCGGTCATGATCGGCCTGCTCGGCGCTTCGATCTGGTGCTGGGCAATCATCATCGACAAGACCATAACCTATCGTCGCACGGCTGCCGAGATGAACCGTTTCGAGCGGACATTCTGGTCGGGGCAGTCGCTGGAGGAGCTGTATCAGCAGCAATCCGAGCGCACTTCGGGCGGGTTGGGTGCGGTCTTTGTTGCCGCTATGAAGGAGTGGAAGCGCAGCCACGAGCAGAATGCGGCAAGCTTTGTGGGCATGCAGCAGCGCCTCGATAAGGTGCTCGACGTCGCCATCGCGCGGGAAAGCGAAACGCTGGAAAAGCGCCTGGGCTTTCTGGCCACTATCGGTTCGGCGGGGCCCTTCATAGGTCTCTTCGGCACAGTGTGGGGCATCATGAATGCGTTCACCGCCATTGCAGCGTCGTCCAACACCAGCCTTGCGGTTGTGGCGGGCCCCATCGCTGAGGCCCTTTTCGCAACCGCTATTGGTCTCGTGGCGGCTATTCCTGCCGTTATTGCCTACAACAAATTGAGCGCTGATGCCGGAAAGTTGATCGGCAGGCTGGAAGGCTTTGCTGACGAATTCTCCACGATTCTGAGCCGCCAACTCGAAGCCCGGAGCCGCTAGGATGGGGATGGGTGTTTCAACTGGTGGTGGCGGAGGAGGCGGTCGTCGCCGCCGTGGTCGCCGGAAAGCGGTTATCAGCGAAATCAACATCACGCCCATGGTGGACGTGATGCTGGTGCTCCTTATCATCTTCATGGTCGCTGCGCCGATGATGACGGAAGGCGTACCGATAGACCTGCCGACCTCCTCGGCCGCCGCTATGCCCAACCAGGCTGATCCGGTGACCGTCGGCGTTACGCCGGAAGGCTCAGTTTTCATTGGCGAGAACCCGGTGCAGGAAGCTGATCTCGTCGCGCAATTGACCGCCATGGGCGTTGATGGCGCCGAGGACCGCATCTTCCTGCGTGGTGATACCAGCGCCAATTATGGTGCAGTGATGCGTGTCATGGGTCTGCTGTCTGCCGGTGGCTTCAGCAAGATCGGCCTCATTACGCAGCCGGACCAGTAAGGTTCAGCCCGATGCGCACCGGCGTTACCGTTTCGATAGTTGCCCACCTTGCCCTGATCGGCATTGGCCTTGTGAATCTAGGCTTTGCAGAGCCTATGGTCACGGTGGAAAACGCGATCGCGGTGGATCTGGTGCCGATCAGCGAAATCAACAGTATCCGCATGGGCTCGCTCGACAGCGAGATCGTGGAAACCAACACGCCTTCGATCGTCGAGGACGACCAGCCAGCCGAGCTAGCCCAGCCTACCGGCAATACCGAACAGGACCAGCCTACACCTGCCGAGGCCAATATCCCTACGCCAGCGCCCGTGACTAATTCAGCGCCAGAGCCCGAAGCAGCGCCGCCTCCAGAACCAGAGCCAACGCCAGAACCCGCGCCTGCGCCGGAGCCGCCCCCGCCGCCTGAGCCTGCTCCAGCGCCGCAGCCCGCTCCGACACCAGCGCCGCCCCCGCCGCCGGCTCCAACACCGCCGCCGCCACGTGAGGCGCCGACACCCGCTTCACGACCTGCGGCCGTCGCAACCCCCACACCGACTCCGGAGCCAACTCCTGCGCCCGCACCAGAGCCGGTGCTAGAGCCACAACCGGAGCCGGCGCCCGAGCCTGCGCCGGCCGAACCCGTGACGCCTCAGGTGGCGGCTCCGGCTCCTGCTGCACGTCCAAGCAATCTTGCCCAATTGCGTCAGCAATTTGCGGCTGCCGAGGCCGAGCGAAAAAAGCGCGAGGAAGAGGAGCGCAAGCGCGTTGCCGATGCCAAGGCTGCGGCCGAAGCAGCGGAGCGCAAGAAGGCCGCAGAAGCAAAGCCGGCTCCACGTACAGCGGAACGGGCCGCACCTGCGCAACTCGATGCGTCGCTGGCCGATGATATCTCATCTATCATCAACCGCGACAACACCACGGGCGCCACTACCGGACGGGGTGGTTCTCCCAAGCTGGGCGACAGGTCTGGCGCTTCGGCCACGCTGAGCCAGACCGAGATCGGCGCGCTGGTCGCCAGAATCAAGCAATGCTGGGCTTTGCTGCCGAACGAGCAGACCAGCGGTGTGGAGGTCACGGTCAATATGCGCCTCAACCAGGACGGTTCGCTGTCCGATGTGCCGCGTCTAGTGTCCGTCAGCCAGCAGCCAGAGGCAATCACCATCGCCCAGAAGGCGGTTAGCGCCGTCGCGGGTTGTGGGCCTTACAGCATGCTGTCGGCCGCCTCCTACGACCAATGGCAGAATATCAACGTCACGTTGCGTCCGTGACTTATTGGAAGCACGTTCGGGTGGCAGGATTGCCCGCGGACGGCAGGAATGGAGACTGAAATGACTCTTCTTACTCGGCGCAATGCCATCAAGCTTGGCCTTGCAGGCGGGCTTGTCATGGCCGCGGCTTCCAAGGCCAGCGCCCAGCTCAACATCACTGTGGAAGGGGCCAATTTCCGGCCGCTGCCAATTGCCATTCCAGATTTTGCTTCCTCCGACCCAAGCTTCGGGCGCGAGATCGCTGAGATCGTGCGCGCGAATCTACGCCGCTCAGGTCTGTTCCTGCCGCTTGATGCTGCCTCGCTTCCCATCCAGGTCGGCGACGTCAATGCCACGCCCGATTTCGCCACCTGGCGCACCGTCAATGTCGATGCCCTTGTGATGGGCAGCGTCACGCGCGGCGGCACCATCGCCTCGTCCGTGCGCGTTTGGGACACGCGTCAGGGCGCACAGGTGGTTGGGCAGAGTTACAACACCGATCCTAATTCATCCCGCCGCGTAGCCCACATCATTTCGGATGCGATCTATTCCTCGCTCACCGGCGGCTCAGGCTACTTCGACACACGCGTCATCTACACTGCCGAAAGCGGCCCAAAGGCCAATCGCGTGCGGCGCCTCGCCATCATGGACCAGGACGGCGCCAATGTGCAGTACCTGACCGACGGCAGCACCATGGCGCTAACACCGCGCTTTTCGCCCAATGGCGACATGGTCACCTATATGAACTTTGCCGATGGTAATCCGCAGGTCTATTTGCTTCAGCTGTCCACCGGCCGCCAGCAGCGCCTTGCCAGCGTAGGAGCCATGACCTTTGCCCCGCGTTTCTCGCCCGATGGCGGCACCGTCGCCTTCTCTGTGGAGCAGGGTGGTGCTACCAATATTTACACCGTGGGCGTTGGCGGCGGGCAGCCCTATCAGTTGACCTCGGGGGCCGCGATCGACACCGGTCCGTCCTATTCGCCCGATGGCTCGCGCATCGTTTTTGAAAGCGATCGCGGCGGCTCGCCCCAAATCTACATGATGAGCTCGGGCGGCGGCAACGCTAACCGCATCAGCTTCGGCCAGGGCAGCTATTCAACCCCCGTCTGGTCCCCTAAGGGTGATCTAATCGCCTTTACCCGGCAGTCCGGTGGCCAGTTCAACATCGGCGTCATGAATCCCGATGGTTCAGGCGAGCGCATGCTCTATTCGAGCTTCCACGCCGAAGGCCCGACCTGGGCGCCCAATGGTCGCGTCATCATGTTCTTTCAGGATCCAGGTGGCAATAACGGCCCGAAGCTGCAGAGCATCGACATCTGGGGACGCAATCTCCTGACCATTCCCACTGAAAGCTATGCCTCCGATCCCGCCTGGTCTGGGCTGCGGTCCTAATCTCGACGCTTCCAGCCGACCGTCACCACCCGGCTCATCCGGGTGGTTCATCTCACCCAAACGGATTGCCTAGACAAGCCGAGCAAAAGGGGAGGGCGTGGGCGCAGTTCCTTCGCCACTTAACCTTAACGCCAGCCACCTTTTGGCTGTTGCCCTTCTGCATCACCGGCAAAAGTCCCGCATTTCCGCCATATTCCAGCCGCGTTGAGCAAACATTAACCACACCCGAACACCCGGCCTTAAGATTAAGAGCGGTAAATACCGTCCTTAAGATTGTTGCCTTTCAGGAGCCTCCCCGTGGTCATCACCGCACCCCTTAACACTGTATTGCGCGCTGCCGCGATGCTGCTTTTCGTCGTGGTCGTGGCGGCCTGTTCGCGCACGCCAAACAGCAATGTCGGCATGACCGGCGTTGGCAATATCGGGCCCGGCGGCGGCGCTCCGGGCAGCCAGCAGGAATTCCTTGTTTCGGTCGGTGACCGCGTGTTCTTTACCACTGATTCAAGCTCGCTCACGCCGGAAGCCATGGCGACCCTGGACAAACAGGCCGCCTGGCTCAATCAGTACCAGAACTACCGCATCATGATCGAAGGCCATGCCGATGAACGCGGCACCCGCGAATACAACATCGCCCTGGGCGCCCGCCGCGCCTCGGTTGTGGTAAACTATCTTGTGTCCCGCGGCGTCAACCAACAGCGCATTACCTCGCAGAGTTTTGGTAAGGAACGCCCGGTCGCGATCTGTAACGACATCTCCTGCTGGTCGCAGAACCGCCGCGCCGTCACGGTCGTGCAGTAAGAAAAACCGGCGGCGCCCTCCCGCGCTGCCGCTACCATCCAGCGCAAGCTGGAGGCAAAAGCGCTCGGAGCCACCAATCGGCCCGGGCGCTTTCTTTTGACCAAAATTTGCCGCTATTGGCTGGCTTCCACAAATTGGTGGCTCTCGCCTAAGGCGAGATTGTCGGAGGCTCGTAATTGTTCAGCATGAAACTCAATAGCGGGCGCAAGGCGCTTGCGCTTGTCGTTTTGATTGCGCTTGGCGCGTCCATGCCTGCCCAGGCGCAATTGTTTAAGTTCCCGTCCGGTGAATCTGCGCCCGCCACCACCCCGCCGGGGCAAGGCGATGCAGCGCAACTGGTGGTTCGTGTTCAGCAGCTTGAGGAGCAATTGCGCAGCGTCAACGGACAGATCGAGGGCCTCACCTTTCAGCTTACGCAGATTCAGGAATTGCTGACACGAACCACACAGAGCTATGAGGCGCGCCTCAAGGCACTTGAAGGCGGCACGAGTGGGCCCGTGCCGGCGCAGCCCGGTTCCACGCCACAGCACCAGTCCGTCCCAGACACAGAAATCCCGCCGCAGGGCGTGCAGCCCCTGCCGGGTGAAGCCGAGTTTGACCCGACCTTCGATGATGGCACGACGCCCAGTGGCGACCTGGGCAATTCGGCCGACCCTCTGGTGGGCACTGGCGCTCCCGGCGGGGTGGACCTTGCGACCGGCCAGCCGCTTGATCTCAACTACAATCCCCAAACGGTCAGTACCGGAAATGCGGATGCCGACGCACAATTCGCCGCGGGCGCCGATGCCTTGGCCAGTGGTGATTACGCCTTTGCCGAAGATCAGTTCAGCCAATTCCTCTCACTCTATCCCGACAGTCCGCAGGCGCAGGACGCGGCAAACCTTTTGGGCGAGGCGCTCTTGCAGCGCCAAGCCTACAATGAAGCTGCCGACGTGCTGCTCAAGGCCTATCAGCAAAAGACCGACAGCGATGTGGCTCCCGAACTGCTGCTCAAGCTCGGGGTTTCGCTGGCTGGGGTCGGGGAGCGTGATGTCGCCTGCCGTACCTTGGCCCAGGTGGACGCCAATTACCGCGATCTTGAGCCGGAAGTTTCTGCGCGTCTCGCCCGGGAGAAGGCCAACGCGTCATGCCCACCCGCCTGAGCTTTGACCTAGATAGCACAGCCGACCTTGACCGGCTCTTTAGCCCGGTCCGAGGGGAGCCCGCCCTTGCTCTTGCCGTTTCTGGCGGCGCTGACAGTCTGGCTCTGATGGTGCTGGCCAAGCGCTGGGCCGACACGCTTGCGGTCAAGCCGCGCCTCCATGTCTATTCCCTTGACCATGGATTGCGCCCGGAAGCAGCTAGAGAAGTTGCCACGGTGCTGGACGTTGCGTCGCAATTGGGCCTTGAGGCCGCGGCGCTGCACTGGTCGGGCAACAAGCCTCGCACGGGTGTGCAGGAAGCAGCCCGCAGCGCCCGTTACCGACTGATCGGCCAAGCCATGGCCGCCGATGGCATTAGCGTTTTACTCACTGCCCATCATATGGAAGATCAAGCCGAAACCGTCCTCATGCGCATGGCTCATGGCAGCGGCATTGAGGGCCTCAAAGGCATGACACCCTGGTCCGAGATCGAGGGCGTTAGTGTTTTCCGCCCTTTGCTTCCCATCGACCCCGCCGCGTTGCGGCGCCTGGTGCTTGATGCCGGCCTCAGCCCGGCAGAGGATCCGTCCAACAGAGACCTTCAATACGAGCGAGTGCGCTGGCGCCAAGCCCTGCCTATGCTCTCGGAGCTCGGCCTTGACGCATCGGCGCTGGCGCTTTTTGCCGAGCGCATTGGCGAGGCGGATGCTGCCATTGCGCAAATGGCCGACCATTGCTTTGTCGAACTTGTTCGCCTCGATGGCTTTGGCTCTGCACGCGTGGAACTGGAGCCCTTCGCCGCGCTTAGTCCTGCCATTTCCACGAGGCTTCTGAGCCGCGTGCTAAACATTGTCGGCGGCCGGCAAAGGCCACGGGCCCTTGGGCAAGTCGAACGCCTCCGGCAACAGATCGCCGAGGGGAGCCTGCCCAAGTCCACAACTGTTCTGGGGTGTGTTGTGCGCCTCAGGGACAACGCCATCGCCATCGCCCGCGAACCCGGCCGCACGGCCCCGCCCGACGCGACCCTCTTGCCCCGTGGCGAGTTGGTCTGGGACGAGCGGTTCCTCATCATTAACGGCTCAGACCACGCGGACCTGACCGCCAGCGTCGCCGACTACCTCCCTCGCCACCGCCTCGAAGATTTCTTGGGCTTCAAGGTCACCGCCCCCGCCGAAGCCATCCGTACCGCCCCTATCGTGCGCGATCCTGATGGCGGCGTGCTATCCCTGGGCGGCTGGTCGTTTGACGATCGCATCAAGGTGCAATTGCTGATTGATTAAGGGGGTGGGATCATGCCGAAAGGTTGCGATGACCTTAAGGCACCATTTCTCCAAGCCACCGCGCCGTCACTCCCACTCCTAGGGGATGGTTAGAGGGTCCTCGTTTCCTAATCTCTCCCTTCCCTTCCAACCTCCGCTATCCTCCCTACACCGCCTTCAATGACTAGCGGCTCGCGTGAACCGGCCTGTGACGGGGCAGGTGGGTGTCGCGACCCCGGAAGACGGCGGGAGTTTCGTGGAAGCTACAGACGCTCCTCGTCCAGAGTCTCGCCGGGAGAAGCCAAAATCCCATCGCAAGTGGCGGGGCTTTGTCTCATTAGACAAGAGCTGCCCGAGGCAGGGCCACGCGACGTGCTCGCCGTTCATCACCGCACCCGGGGCGGGGGCTTGTGCATGTCTGTGGAACCTTAGACTCCACGCCGTATTAACTGAAACGTGACAATATGGCTGGACGGCAACAGCAAAGGACCGCAGGTCTTGCCCTTGTAACGCCCTATTGGCGGGCATACATTCGGCGCATCTACCGGCTTGTTCGCCGGCTTCTCCGGGACACAATTAATGAACGGAAATTTCCGCAACTTCGCCATCTGGCTGGTCATCTTGTTTATGCTGATGGGCCTGTTCCAGGTCTTTCAGTCTTCGACCCGGTCGGTTTCCGTTTCTGACAAGAGCTATTCCCAGTTCGTCAATGACGTCGAAGCTGGCTCGGTCACCTCAGTCACGATCACCGACAATGTCGTGTCGGGCTCCCTGCGCGATGGAACGCGCTTTGAAACCGTGCTGCCCGATGGTGCCGACGTGATCTCGCGCCTTGAAGAGCGCAATGTCGCCATCACCGCCCGTGCGCCTGAATCGAGCCCCTTCTGGTCGATCCTCCTGTCGTCCTGGCTGCCCTTTATCGTCATCATTGGCGTCTGGTTCTTCTTTATACGCCAGATGCAGGGCGGTGGCCGTGGCGGCGCGATGGGTTTTGGCAAGTCGCGCGCCAAGCTGCTCACCGAGTCGCATGGCAAGGTGACGTTTGAAGACGTTGCTGGCGTGGACGAAGCCAAGCAGGATCTGGAGGAAATTGTTGAATTCCTACGCGATCCCGGCAAGTTCCAGCGCCTGGGTGGTCGTATTCCGCGCGGCGTGTTGCTTGTCGGCCCTCCCGGCACCGGTAAGACGCTTCTTGCCCGTTCGGTTGCCGGCGAAGCCAATGTGCCGTTTTTCACCATTTCGGGTTCCGACTTCGTTGAAATGTTCGTTGGTGTCGGCGCGTCCCGCGTCCGCGACATGTTCGAGCAGGCCAAGAAGAACGCTCCCTGCATTATCTTCATCGACGAAATCGACGCCGTTGGTCGCCAGCGTGGCGCCGGTCTCGGCGGCGGTAACGATGAGCGCGAGCAGACCCTCAACCAACTGCTGGTCGAGATGGACGGCTTCGAAGCCAATGAAGGCATTATCCTGATCGCGGCGACCAACCGTCCCGATGTTCTCGATCCCGCCCTCCTGCGTCCCGGCCGCTTTGACCGCCAGGTCGTAGTTCCAAACCCTGACGTGTCTGGCCGCGAAAAGGTGCTCAAGGTTCACGTCCGCAAGGTGCCGCTGGCTCCCGATGTCGATCTCAAGGTCCTGGCCCGTGGTACGCCCGGTTTTTCCGGCGCGGATCTGATGAACCTCGTCAACGAGGCTGCCCTGATGGCTGCGCGCAAGAACAAGCGCTTCGTCACCCACCAGGAGTTCGAGGACGCCAAGGACAAGATCATGATGGGCGCCGAGCGTCGCACCATGGCGATGTCGGAGGACGAAAAGAAGCTGACCGCTTACCACGAAGCCGGTCACGCCATCATCGCGCTAAAGGTTGCTGGCATCGATCCGATCCACAAGGCCACCATCATCCCGCGCGGCCGTGCGTTGGGCATGGTGATGACCTTGCCCGAAAGCGACAGCTATTCGTTCTCCAGGGAAAAGGCCTTGGCGCGCCTGACCATGCTGTTCGGCGGCCGCGAGGCCGAGATCATCAAGTTCGGCCCGGAAAAGGTTACTTCGGGTGCGTCCGGCGATATCCAGATGGCGACCAATCTGGCGCGATCCATGGTTATGGAATGGGGCATGAGTGAAAAGCTGGGTCGCGTGCGCTACAAGAGCAATGACCAGGAAGTGTTCTTGGGCCATTCGGTGACGCAGTCCCAGCACATGTCTGATGACACCGCGCGTATCATTGACCAGGAAGTGCGCAAGCTGATCGAGGACGGTGAAGCATCGGCCCGGGAAATCCTCACCACCTACCACGACCAGTGGGAGGCGATCGCCCAGGCGCTGCTTGAATACGAGACGCTGACCGGCGACGAATTGCGTGCTCTCATGGAAGGCAAGCAGCCTGTGCGCCCGGACGATAGCGGCCCGACCACCAAGGCGAGCGGCGTGCCCGCCGCCGGCAAGCTGGGCAAGAAGCGCCCCGATGCGCCGCCTGAGGGTGGCCTTGAGCCGCAGCCCAACAGCTGACGAATCAGCAAGTTTGAAGGGGTCGCCGCAAGGCGGCCCTTTCGCTATCTCAACTTATCCGCTATTTCGCCGAAAATCCCTCTTAACGCTTCGGCGCTAAGCTAACGGGCAGCGGTCACAGGAGAGGCTCACCATGGCCAGGAAATATTTCGGCACCGACGGGATTCGTGGATTAGCCAACGGCGACAAGCTGACGCCCGAACTAGCTATGAAAATCGGTATGGCTGCCGGCAAGAAGTTCGTCCGTGGCGAGCATCGCAATCGCGTGGTGATCGGTAAGGATACGCGCCGCTCCGGCTACATGATTGAAACTGCCCTTACAGCAGGCTTTACGGCCGTCGGCATGGATGTCTATCTACTTGGTCCGATGCCAACCCCTGCCGTCGCCATGCTGACCCGTTCGCTCCGGGCTGACCTCGGCGTCATGATCTCCGCCTCGCACAACCCTTATGATGACAATGGCATCAAGCTGTTCCGCCCCGATGGCTACAAGCTCTCCGACGAGGTTGAGGCTGATATTGAACGTCTGATCGATGGCGACAGTCGCTCGCTCCTGGCGCATGGCATGCAGATCGGCCGCGCCCACCGGGACGAAGAAGCACGTACCCGATACATCGAATATGCCAAGCGCACGCTGCCGCGAAACATCGACCTTTCGGGGCTTCGCGTCGTGCTCGATTGCGCCAATGGTGCCGCCTACAAGGTTGCCCCCATCGCCCTTTGGGAGCTGGGTGCGGAAGTGATCACCATCGGTGTCGAGCCCGATGGCTACAACATCAATCACAAGGTTGGCTCCACCGCCCCAGAAGCCGTATCGGCCAAGGTGCGCGAGATGCGCGCCGACATCGGAATTGCGCTCGATGGCGATGCCGATCGCGTCATCATTGTCGATGAAAAGGGCAATGTGGTTGATGGCGACCAGTTCATGGCCGTAATTGCTGAAAGCTGGCTCCAGCGCGAGATGCTGCAGGGCGGGGGCATTGTTGCCACCGTAATGTCCAATCTGGGCCTCGAACGCTATCTGAGCTCGCTTGGGCTGACGCTGGAGCGAACCCAGGTGGGGGACCGCTATGTCCTTGAAGCCATGCGCGCCAAGGGCTTCAATGTGGGTGGCGAACAGTCAGGCCACATCATCCTCTCGGATTTCACCACTACGGGCGACGGGCTCGTCGCGGCACTGCAATTGCTCTCCGTGCTCAAGCAGCAGGAACGCCCCGTGTCCGAGATTTGCTCACGCTTCAGCAAAGTGCCGCAGTTACTGCGCAGCGTGAAGTTCAAGGCGGGCAAGCCGCTCGAGCACAAGCGGGTCATTGCGGCCATCGCCGATGCGCAGGCCATGCTGGGGCAGGGCGGCCGTTTAGTGGTGCGCGCATCGGGCACCGAGCCCGTGATCCGCGTCATGGGCGAGGCGGACGACGCTGCGCTTGTCTCTACTGTTGTTGGGCAGATCGAAGCCGCCATCTTGGACGTTGCTTGAAGCAGACTTGCCGCCTGTGCAGAGCGGCAAGTAATATGCTGTAGAGCGTTGTTAGGGTTAAGCGTTTAGGTTAAGCGTGCTTTAAGGAACTTGGCGCATATTCGTCCTTAATCGACTGGTGTCGTGGCAACCAAAGGACATTTTCATGCGCAAGCTCATCGCTGCGGTTACGGTGGCAGGAGCCACTCTCATCGCCGGTCAGGCAATCGCCGCGGACTTCCCTGTATACCCACCCGTGAGCGAGATTCCGGAAGTTGACTACGGCGTCCAAGGCTCGTTCTACCTGCGCGGCAGCGCCGCCGGCAACGCCCTTTGGGCCGATGAAGCGACGGCATATGAGTGCGTGGCTTGCGGTGGTGGCGTTGTCGAGACGCTCTTTCCATTCGAGGAAATGGGCTATGGTTACAGCATCGGCGCCGGCTTTGGTTATGAGACCGGGACGGGCCTGCGCTTCGACGCAACGATCGATCATGTTGGCAATGAAGGCCTTCGCGTTACCAAGGGTCCGGAATACGGCTTCCGTCAGGGCGACTACGACGTGAAGCTTCGCTCGACCATCGCTCTGGCCAACGCCTATTACGACTTCTCCCTCGGTGGCGAGCATGGCTATGGCGCAGCCGGCGGTGCCTTCGGTTATGTCGGTGCCGGTGTCGGTGCCGCCTTCAGTAAGGTTGAAGTTGACGCGCCAGCTGGCGTCGTTGTCCCCTCAGGCAGCAACACCAGCTTCGCAGCAGCTGCCATGGCCGGTGTCGGCTACGATTTCGGCACAGTCGTCGCCGACGTCGGCTATCGCGGAATCTACATCGCCAAGCTTACCAATGGCGCTGCCATTCCGGATACTGCCTCGTCCTCCAACAACTGGCTGCACGAAGTGCGCGGCACGGTTCGCTACCGCTTCAACTAAGCGGCATTTTCTTTGAACTTATGGATCGGCGCCCCCACCCAGGGCGCCGATTCATTTTTCAAGCACCAAGCAGAAAGGACTTTCTTAACACTGCCATCCCACACCCATTGACGGCCTTGGGTCAGGCGCTGTATCTCCCATCTCAGGACATCTCGCCCTAACGCGAGACGCATAGACCTGGGAGGGTCGCTGAAGATGGCTGATACGCCCCACACCGCACCGGCGGTAAAACCGGCTAACCCCAATTTCTCATCGGGCCCTTGTGCCAAGCGTCCAGGATGGACCGTTGAAGCGCTCGCCAATGCGCTGGTCGGCCGTTCGCATCGCTCCAAGCCCGGCAAGGCGCGCATCCAGCGTGCAATCGATCTTACCCGCGAACTGCTCGAAGTCCCCGCTGACTACCGGATCGGAATTGTACCGGCTTCGGACACAGGTGCCGTGGAAATGGCCATGTGGTCCATGCTGGGAGAGCGGGGCGTCGACATGCTGGCTTGGGAATCGTTCGGCGAGGGCTGGGTCACCGACGCGGCCAAGCAGCTCAAGCTCGAAGATGTTCGAATCATCAAGGCGCCCTATGGGGAACTGCCTGACCTGACGCAGGTCGATACGGACCGCGACGTGGTGTTCACTTGGAACGGCACGACCTCGGGCGTGCGCGTTCCTAATGCCGACTGGATCAAGGCTGATCGCAAGGGCCTCACCATCTGCGACGCCACTTCGGCCGCTTTCGCGCAAAAGCTCGACTTCCCCAAGCTCGATGTCGTGACTTTCTCCTGGCAGAAGGCACTGGGCGGGGAAGCCGCTCATGGCGTGCTGATCCTGTCGCCCCGTGCCGTAGAGCGGCTGGAAAGCTTCAAGCCCGATCGCCCCTTGCCCAAGATTTTCCGCCTTACCAAGGCCGGCAAGCTGCTTGAGGAAGTATTTCAGGCTGCAACGATCAACACGCCTTCAATGATCTGCATCGAAGACGCGATTGATGCCATGGAGTGGGGCAAGTCGATTGGCGGGCTCTCGGCCATGCAGGCGCGGGCCGATGCCAACTTCCAGGTGCTTGCTGATTGGGTCGCTAAGACGGACTGGGTCGATTTCCTCGCAAAGGATCCGGCCAACCGTTCCAACACATCGGTTTGCTTTTCGATCGTTGATCCGGCAGTCGCGGCGCTGGACGATGCTGCGCAGGCCGCATTTGCCAAGGCCATGGTTTCGCGCCTCGACAAGGTCGGTGCCGCCTATGACATCGGCGCCTACAAGGACGCGCCCTCGGGCCTGCGCATCTGGGCGGGATCCACTATCGAAGCCGCCAATCTCGAGGCGCTGACGCCATGGCTCGACTGGGCTTTTGCTGAAGAGCTCCAGGCGCTTAAGGCTGCTGCCTGACCATTTTCGGATGGCGCTGCGGGCGCCATTCACTCCACCACAGGATTCCATTCGCAGGCCGTTTATCGGCGTGGCGAAATCAAGGAGGGCGCCATGCCCAAGGTTCTCGTTTCCGACAAGCTCAGCCCGACTGCCGTTCAAATCTTCAAGGACAATGGCGTCGAGGTCGACTACCTTCCCGATCTTGGGAAAGATAAAGATAAGCTTCTTGAGGTGATCGGCCAGTACGATGGCCTTGCTATCCGCTCGGCCACCAAGGTAACCGAGAAAATCATAGCAGCTGCAACCAATCTCAAGGTGATTGGCCGCGCCGGCATCGGCGTTGACAATGTCGACATCCCCGCTGCGACCAAAAAGGGGATCATTGTGATGAACACCCCCTTTGGCAATTCCATCACCACGGCCGAGCACGCCATTGCCTTGATGATGGCGCTGGCGCGTCAGCTGCCAGAAGCCGATGCTTCGACCCGCGCCTCGAAGTGGGAGAAGAACCGTTTCATGGGCGTCGAGGTGACCAACAAGACCTTGGGCCTGATCGGCGCCGGCAATATCGGTTCGATCGTGGCCGATCGTGCCATTGGGTTGCGCATGAAGGTCATCGCCTTTGATCCATTCCTCACCCCCGAGCGGGCGCAAACTCTTGGCGTGGAAAAGGTCGAGCTTGACGAGCTTCTGGCGCGCGCCGACTTCATCACGCTCCATACGCCGCTGATCGACGCTACCCGCAACATCATCAATGCTGAGGCTCTTAAGAAAACCAAGAAGGGGGTCCGCATCATCAATTGCGCCCGTGGTGGCCTGATCGATGAAGCGGCGCTCTATGACGCGCTCAAGTCCGGGCAGGTCGCCGGTGCCGCCCTTGATGTGTTCTTGGAAGAACCAGCCCAAAACAATCCCCTGTTCGAGCTGCCCAACGTCATTTGCACGCCTCATCTGGGCGCCTCGACCACCGAGGCGCAGGAGAATGTGGCCCTTCAGGTTGCCGAGCAAATCTCGGCCTACCTTATGAGCGGCGAGATCACCAATGCGCTGAACTTCCCGTCCATTTCGGCTGAAGAAGCGCCGTTGCTCACGCCATGGGTGAAATTGGCGGAGGCGCTAGGCTCGTTTGCCGGACAGCTCACCGAAACGGCGATCACGGGGATCCGGATCGAGTTCGAGGGCAATGTCGCCCAGCTCAATGTCAAGCCGATGATTGCGGCTGCCATCAATGGTGTTCTGAAGCCATTGCTGGGTGACATCAACATGGTTTCGGCGCCGCAAATTGCCAAGGACCGTGGCATCGTGGTCGAGACCACTACCCGCGATCAGCAGGGTGCCTATGAAGGCTATGTCCGTCTGACGGTGACGACGGAGCGCCAGGAGCGCAGCCTGGCCGGAACGCTGTTCGCCAATGGCAAGCCGCGCATTATCCAGGTCAAGGACATCAACATGGAAGCGGAACTGACGCCATCCATGCTCTATGTCACCAACGAGGACAAGCCGGGCCATATCGGCCGCCTGGGTACGCTTTTGGGCAAGCTTGGCATCAACATTGCCAACTTCAATCTGGGCCGCGCAGATATTGGCGCGGATGCAATCGCCCTAGTCTCCATCGACGGTACCCTGACCGAAGCGCAACTGGCCGAGATCGCAGCGCTGGAAGGGGTTAAGCAAGCCAAGGCACTACGGTTCTAAAGTCGGAGGACATCCGAACAAGGGGCTGGTGCGCTGCAACGGCCCTTTGTTATTTGAGCCGCCGCGCTGCCCATTCGGCTAGGACGATACCGCCGATGATGATGGCAGCTGCAGCATAGTGGTAAGCCTGCAGGCTCTCTCCCAGTATGATCACCGAGCCAAGCGCGCCGAAAACCGGGATCAGATTGTGGCTGGGTGCGGCACGGTTGGGACCCACAAGTTCCACCCCGCGAGCATAGAAAACCTGGCTGAACATGGATGGGAAGATCATCACATAAGCCAGCACGGCCCACACTCGTGGCGACATCGCTGGAAGCTCCGCAAAACTGCTGATGCCAGGTCCGAACAGCTGCAGCATAAGGACGCCAGTAATAGCCGCCCCGGTAAATGCCACGGCCATGAAGCTCATCATGTGGATCTGCGGGCGAAATTTCAGTGCCAGGGTATAGGCCGTATAAGTGAGGCAAGCGAGTAGAACGAAGCCATCACCGATGTTGATGTCGAGCGTCAGCAGCCGCGCCGGGTCACCATGGGTTGCGGTAAGCATCACCCCCGAGATGGCAATGATTACACCCAGGATCTGCAGCCAATTTGCCCGCACCCGGAACACGATAAAATTGGCCAGGAGAATCATCATAGGCAGGGCGCCGGTTTCGATGGACGAATTCACGGCGGTTGTGGTGGTCAGGCCGACATAAAGGAGGACATTGTAAAGGGCATAGCCGAGCGCGCCATAGCCCATGACCAGGGGCCATGTACGCCGGATCACCGGCCAGTCGGCGGCAAGAAACCGCCACGAGAACGGCAGTATGAAAAGAGTTGCGCCCACACAGCGCGCCGCTAGCAACAGGAAAGGGTCGATTTCTCCAACCACGAGCTTTGCAGCGACCACGTTTCCGCCCCAGAACAGCGGCGCCAGGATCAGCAGCAAATAGGGTTGATTGAGCAGGCGGGCAATTAAGCCGTGATTTTCGGCCACTAGCGGCTTGGTCATATCGGCCTTGGTGATGTAAGGACAGTCGGACTTAGCAGTTATTCGGCCCCGATCAAACATTTCCATTACGGGCCGGGAGGGCATTCGTCCGAGTTCAATAGGGTGCGGCACCATCGCCGGAGCTCTATGTCGCGCCTGTCTGGAGAGAATATATATGGCTAACGTGGTTGTCGTCGGCTCGCAATGGGGTGACGAGGGCAAGGGCAAGATCGTTGACTGGCTCTCGGAGCGTGCCGACGTGGTGGTGCGCTACCATGGCGGCCATAATGCCGGGCACACGCTGGTCATTGACGGGGTAAGCTACAAGCTCGCCTTGCTGCCTTCAGGCCTCGTGCAGGGCAAGCTATCCGTTATCGGTAATGGCGTGGTCGTTGATCCGCACCACTTCGTTCAGGAAATGGCCAAGTTGCGGGGACAGGGGGTTGAGATTACGCCCGAGATCCTGCGCATAGCCGACAATGCACCATTGATCCTGTCGCTGCATCGTGAGCTCGATGCCATCCGCGAGGACTCGAATTCGGGCCTCAAGATCGGCACCACCAAGCGTGGTATTGGCCCGGCCTATGAAGATAAAGTTGGCCGCCGCGCGATCCGGCTCATTGATCTGAGCGAACCAGACACGTTGATGGTCAAGATCGAGCGTCTCCTGACACACCATAATGCCCTTCGCCGTGGCATGGGGCTGGTCGAGATCGAGGCACAGAAGATCTTTGACGAACTAACGGAAGTCGCCGACGAGATCCTACCGTTTATGGACCAGGTCTGGAAGGTGCTCGACGACAAGCGCAAGGCTGGTGCGCGCATCCTGTTCGAAGGCGCGCAAGGTGCCTTGCTCGACAATGATCATGGCACCTATCCCTTTGTGACGTCGTCCAACACTGTTGCTGGGCAAGCCGCGGCGGGTTCAGGTCTGGGGCCCACAGCCATCGGCTATGTGCTGGGCATCACCAAGGCCTACACCACGCGCGTGGGCGAAGGCCCTTTCCCCTGCGAACTCGATGATGACATTGGCCGCCATCTGGCCAGTGTAGGCCGGGAAGTTGGCGTGAACACAGGTCGTCCACGCCGTTGCGGCTGGTTCGATGCCGTGCTGGTTCGCCAGACGGTCAAGACCTCCGGCATCTCAGGTATAGCCCTGACCAAGCTCGACGTGCTGGATGGCCTTAAGGAGATCAAGGTCTGCGTAGGCTATGAGCTTGATGGATCACGCATAGATTATCTGCCTGCCTCAATGGGGGCACAAGCCCGGGTTAAGCCGATCTACGAAACGCTTGAAGGCTGGTCACAGACAACGGCGGGGGCGCGCAGCTGGGCCGATCTGCCGGCGCAGGCGGTGAAATATGTTCGCTATATCGAGGAGCAGATCGGTGCGCCGGTGGCGATGCTGTCGACGAGCCCGGAGCGGCTCGACACCATCCTTGTGGTTGACCCATTCCAAGACTGAGTTTTTTTGTTACAACACGTCGCTGACATCGTGAGTATCAAGTAACCAATGGCGGACTACAAAGAGCTGTTGCGCCGGGCCATCTCCGCGCTGCCGGAAAATAACGGGGCTGCACGCCGTGCAGTTTACGAGAAGGCGCGATCAGCTCTGGTCGGGCAATTGCGTGCGATCCAGCCGCCATTGCCCGCGCGGGACATAACGCAGCACCGGCTGCAGCTCGAAGATTGCATTCGCCAGGTTGAGCAGGAAGCCAGCGAGGCGATCATATCTCTGGGGCGCGACGCCGGTCTCACGCAGCGCTTTGCCGTAAAGCCTCCCCCAAGTCCTTCCGAGGCGGCGAAATCGCCGTTGATTCCGCCCGTGACGACTAGTCCGGAACCCGCCTCGCACGAAGCGGAGCCGGACACGCCGGCTGAGCCGCCGCAAGCAGATGAACCGGCCCCGGAACCCGCTCCCGCCTCGACCGAGAAGGTCGTGTCGATCGAGGACATAATCGCCCAGGCCGCCGCGGCGTCCGGAACAAGCGTGGTTGCCGTAGACGAGCCGGCCGGAGAACGGTCCGAGCAAATCATCGGTCCCAAGCCTGAACTGCGCGGGCCGATCAGTGTCGTCAAGAGCGGCCCGACTTCGCCGATCGCTGCTAAGCCTCGCGGCTCTGATGCGCCGGTAAAGGGCCCAACGTTTGAGCCCCGGCGCGATACGCTGCAGCCTCTTGCGGGCCGCAACCAGGCCGTGGCCCGGCAACAGGATGTTGTCCCGCTGATCCTGCCAGGCTCGCAACCTGCGGAAACGGCGCTGTCCACCGTGCGCGAGGTGGAGCTCGAAAGGCAGCAACCTGATCCGACCGAAGCGGAAAGCGTTATTGAGCGTGCCATTGAAACCCTGGACCGCGAAGCCCGGGGTGAAACGAGCGAGCCAAACGAAAGCGCCCGTGAAGCTGCTACTCGTATGTTTGCGGCGCCCAAGGCGCCCATACCGGCCGAACCCGACGCCTCGACGGTCGCCCCCGTTCCATCAGCGCCACGTTCTGGCGCTGGGGTAACCATTTTCCTTGTCGTTTTCGCCGTGCTGCTGCTCGGGGCTGGTGGAGCCGGCTTCTGGGCTTGGCGCGAAGGATACGTCAACCTTGATCAGATGTTCGGGCAGGCTGAGCCCGTGACCGAAACGGCTGAGGTAACCCCCAGCACGACACCAACCCTGGATCCGGCCCAGCCGGAGGATTCGCCACCAGTGGATGGGCCCGGGAACACGGCCACCGCGCCCGAGCCAGCACCTGCCTCCACGCTTGAGAGCCTGCAGACCGAAGAACGTCTGGCACCCACTCCCGAGCCGGTCGTGCCTGGCAACGCTCCTGGCGTTTTGCCCGATATTAGCGCCTCGAGCGATCCCAAGGGCGAGGAGCGGTTGCCTGGCGGAGAGACAGCTTTGACTGACGTGGCCGACCCGGCAGCTTCGGTTGATCCTGCGGTCCTCGCTGGTAGCCAATCCCTGCTGCTGGAAGCTAGCGCTGATGGTCGCACGGGCGCAGTGCCCTTTTCGGGCACAATCGAATGGACCAAGGGTGTTGATGAACTGGGACTGCCCACTATTGTGGGCGACGCCAGTATCCCCGCGCGCAACCTTGGCGTTCAGGTCACCATTCGCAAGAATTCCGACCCGAGCCTACCCGCGAGCCATCTGATGGAAGTGGATTTCGACGTCAGCGACACCTTTATCGGCGGCACCATCGCCAATCTGCCGGGTGTGCTGCTGAAGGATGAGGAATTGGTGCCCGGAACGCCCTTGGTCGGGGCGTCGGCGCGAGTGGTTGGCAATTCATTCCTGTTTGCTCTTAGTGCATCGCCCGATGATCTAGCCACCAATACCGATCTGCTCGGGCGCCGAAAGTGGATGGATTTGGCGGTGGTTTATGGCACCGGCCGTAATGCGATCATCACGCTGGAAAAGGATGAGGCGGCGCAGACCATGTTTGACGAGGTGTTCACGGCCTGGGCTCAGTAGAGCTCAAGCCGACCTTGGTCGAGGCGGTAACGCCTTTTGGCGAGTTGCTCCACATCGTCGGCATGGTGGCTCACCAGAATGGTGTACCAGCCGTGGCCTTCGGTCAGGTCGCCAACCAGGTCCCGTATTGTCCCACGAGTCTCGTCGTCCAGGGCTGAAAATGGTTCGTCCAGCAGCAGAACGGGCCGGTTGCGCAACAGCGTGCGTGCCAGGGCCACCCGTTGCTTTTGCCCGCCCGAGAGGGTTGCGGCCACCTGATGCTCAACGCCGCTTAATCCGACTTCCCCCAGCGCCTGGCTGACCTTCCGGCGGGTGATCTCCTTGGATGTTCCTGGTGGAAGACCGAGGGCGATGTTGCGACCAGCACTCAGATGTTCAAAAAGGCTTTCCGACTGGAGCAAGAGCGAGATTGGCCGCCGCTCAGGTGGAAGAGACACGAGGTCTGCCTCCTCCAAGGCGATCTGACCCGAGCGGGGCTCCAGGAAACCGGCTAGAAGGTCCAGCAAAGTCGATTTTCCCGATCCGCTTGCGCCCGAGATAGCGGTGACTTCCCCAGCCTGGGCGGTGAAGCTGAAACAATATTCCGACGGCTGACCGGGGTGGACAAAACGCAGATTTTCAACGCGCAGCATCGGCGAGCTTCCCGAGAAGTTTTGGCAGGCCGGCAAAGGCCAAAACGGTGCCGATCAGCAGGATCGCCGCAATGGCCCCGGCATCGTTGTTGCGATATGAGCCTAGCGCCCGGAACATCATCAGTGGCAAGGTCTGGAAGTCCTGGGTTCCGAAGAGGGCGATCACGCCCAGATCGCCCAGCGAGAAGCTGAATGCGAGCGCCAGCATGACGCCGAGGTCGCGTCCGATCAGGGGCAATTCTATCAAGCGGAACTGCTGCCATCCGGAAAGTCCCAGCGAACGCATCAGCTTGCCCCGGCTTCGGGCGATGACCTCGAGTGGCGGTCCCAACGTAGCAATGGCGAAGGGCAGGGCAAGCAGGCTGTTGGCAAGAATCACGACGAAAGGCGCTGCTTGGGCGGGCCCAATGCCAAGGGATCGGACCAGCAGAAAGAAGCCAAGCGAAAGCACTACGGCCGGAACGGCGAGGTAGGAAAACGCGGGCATGCCAAGCAGGGTACGCAATGGCCTATTAGCCGTTGCGGCTCTGCCCATCGCGAGCGCCAAGGCCAAGGCGAGGGTGAGCAGGGCGGAGGCGCTGCCAACGGCAAGGCTGGTGACGGTGGCCCACCAGAATGTCGGCTGCTCAAGGACCCGGCCAATGCTTCCAAAGCCGTCGACCAGCACGGAAAGGAGCGGCAGTACAAAGCCCAGAGTGCAAATGGCGAGCACCAGCGCTTGCAGGATTCGCGCAGTTCTCGAGTCACGCCAGCTCGGCGGTCTGGAGGCGCCGAAACTGGTAGGGACGGGGGCGAGCGCAGATGCAATAAGGATCACGACAGAGCAAACGGCGATCTGGGTGGCCGCGAGTCGTACGGCGCCGGCAAGGTCGAAATCCTGCCGGACGGCGGCATAGATGGCGACTTCCAGCGTCTGGTTGGCCGGGCCGCCGCCCAGCAGAAGCACGATGGGGAAGCTGGTGAAGGCCAGCAGGAAAATGATGGCGCCTATGGCGGGCATGCTGCCCCGCAGCGCCGGCCAATCGATCAGGGTAAAGCGCTGCCAAGCGGAGAGGCCGAGGGACTGCCCGGTCTTGAGGCGGTTGGCCGGTAAGGCATCAAGACGCGCCAGCAGGATGCGGGCGGCGAAGGCGCCGTCGAGCACGACATGGGCGAAGAGGATACCTGAGAGGCCGAAGGCTGGGTTGCCGATAGACACACCAAACAGGGCGTTGACGGCCTGATTAATCCAGCCATTGCGGCCCCAGATGGCAAGAAGGCCAAAGGCAACCACCATGCCGGGGGTGACGATGGCCGAGGCGAAGAGACCGACGACGAGGTCTCGGCCGGGGAAGCGGAGCCGGTTGAGGGCCCATGCGAGGGCGGTGCCGACGGCAAGCGAGAGAAGCGTGGTCAGGCCCGCCTGGATGGTAGTCATCCGCAGCAGATGGGGGATGTCGACGCGGGAGCCGCTGTTGCCCCCGGTTGCCGCGGCGAGGATGGCCCAGAGCACCATCGCAATCAGCGCGGCGATGGTGACGGCGAGCGAAATGGCGGCAGCAATGCGAACGGGGCGGTGGGGCAGGGTCAGCATGGAAGGGAGTAACGCTGCGCCAGCCACCAACCTGCAACTTTCCGTAAACGGGGGAGGTTGGGAGGGGGTGATGGAAGCTCGGGCATCGGGGCTGGCCGCCCCCCTTTCCAGCTCTCCCCGCGGACGGGAAGATGCCCTTGAGTAGACGCGGACATGTTCTCGCCTTACTGAACAGCCGCCAGCATTTCGTCGATCCAACGCTGGCCGTTGGCGGCGATCTCTTCGTCGCTGACCGTCAGGGTCCTTTCAGGCTGCGGCAGGGCGGCAAAGGCCGGGTCGAGAACTGCGCCGAGGTCCGTTACGGGGAACATCCAATTGGTGGTGGGGATGATCTTCTGGCCATCGGCAGAGGCAAGATAATCAAGGAACTGGCGGGCCAGTTCGGGTTGGTCAGTGGACTTGAGCATCCCCGCGACTTCGGTTTGGGCGAGGTGCCCCTCCTGGAACAGGGCGGCGCGGATGGTCTGGTCGCCTTCGGATACGATATGGTAGGCGGGAGAGGTGGTGTAGCTCAGCGCCATGTCGGCTTCGCCCTCGAGGAAGAGATTGTAGCTCTCGCTCCATTCGCGGGTGACGGTAAGAATATGGGGCTTGAGTCCAGCCCAGATTTCAGGCGCGCGGTCGCCATAGGCCGCGGCAATCCAAAGAACGAGGCCAAGGCCGGGCGTGGCCGAGCGCGGGTCCTGCACGACGATCTTGAAGTCCTCGGGCAAGGCGATCAGTTCCTCGAAGGACTTGGGCGGGGTCGTGACCGTATCGGTGTCGTAGACGAAGGCGAAATGGGCATAGTCGAAGGGAACTAAGGTTGTGTCGGTCCATTCGGTTGGTAGCGTCAGATGGCTGAGGTCCAACTCGTGTTCGGCAAAAAGGCTTGTGGCGCGAGCTTCGCCAGCGATAGCGGTATCGAGCCCGACGATGAGGTCGGCTTCGGTGGTTTCGCCCTCGAGCTGGACGCGGCGCAGGGTGCCGATGGAGCTGTCAGCGGCGACGAAATCTATTGTGCAACCGCCGCATACGGTTTCAAAGCCTGCCTTGAGGCCGGGGCCGGGGCCCCACTCTGCCGCGAAGCCGTCATAGGTATAAATGGTGAGCTTGGGCCCTTCCTGGGCGATCGTGGGCGCAGCCGCCAGTCCAAGGAGGACCGCAAACGTCATGGATGTGAATTTGACCATAGGTCAATCCCTTCAATGGTTGCGGCCATGAGTGAAGGGATGGTGTCAATGGCCGCGAGCGTCGAGACGCTCTTGCCATCTCGAACTTCCTCCGCCAGCATGACCTGGTTCAGGTTCAATGGGTAACTCTCAGCTCCGATTTCCCGGAACACCCCAGCGAGACGCCCCACATCTAATGAGAGCTGTATCGTAGTGCAAGAGACTTCCCTAGCGGCGGCGGATGCGCCAATCCTCGCCTTCGAAACGCCTCTTGCCATTGTCGGCGGGGGCGCGGTGGACCAGGCGATGCTGGTGGAACTGGACCGACGCGGCGTGGCGCTGGTGGGCGCCGATGGTGGCGGGGACACGATCGGCGCAGCGGGGCTGGTGCCCAAAGCCATCATTGGCGATCTCGACTCCCTGGTGGACCGCGGGGCTTGGGAGCGGCGGACGCGGGTCATCCACATTCCCGAACAGATCACGACGGATTTCCAAAAGGCGCTCTATTCCACTGCGGCGCCGGTAACGCTGGCGCTGGGGATGACAGGTAAGCGGCTGGACCACACGCTGGCGGCGCTGAGTGCCGTGCTCCAGTACGCGCCCAGGCGCCGTTTGCTGCTGGTGGATGAGGTGGATGTGGCGCTGGCCGTCGTTGGGCCGATCCGTTTCGAAACAGGGTTGCGGGAGCGGGTGTCGATCCATCCATTGTTGCCGATCCGTTTCGAGCGATCAGAAGGCCTGTTTTATCCCATGGACGGGTTAACGCTGGAGCCGGGTGGGTTGATCGGCACGTCCAATGAGAGCGTGGGCGGGCGGGTCGAGATCGTGCCGGCGGATAGGACGCCATGGCTGCTGATCCTGCCTCGGGAGCGGCTCTGGGATATGGTCGAGGCGAGCCAAAGCGCAGCTTGGCAATAGCCTTACGGTTTCAAACAGCACAGCGTGCATGTGGCGAGGCCCTGCCTCGAGGTAGTTTTTTGTAGTGAGAAAGAGCCTCGCCACCTGCGAGGGGATTCCCGGCACGCGGGACTCTGGTTCCTAACCTCCCAGAGGCTTCGGCGACACTTCCGCTTGCCTATGGGGAGCACCAACATCCCCGCCCCATCTGACAACCACACTAGCCGGTTCGCGGACCCGCTGGGTTTTTGTGGCTGGTGAAGGGGAGGATACGCAGGTTTTTGGTAGCTGGATAAGCGGGATAGATTGGGAGATGGAAGGACTTCGCCTTGCCTCCTCTGCAATGGCATGGGCGGGCGGTCTTGATAGCTCCCCAACACAGGCGCCTCCCTAGTCGGAAGGTGATCGTTCGCACCAATTTGTCGTTGGGGAAGCAATCTCGAGATGGATCCCGGCCAGGCCTCAGGTGATATTGGGATTGAAGACCGTGACGCAGAAACAAAAAGGCGGGCACTAGGCCCGCCTTGCTCTTGATATTGCCGCCTTAATTCGCGCGGGCGGCTTCCTTGACGGCGTCCTGCACCTTCTCGAAGGCGCGGACTTCGATCTGGCGGATGCGCTCGCGGCTAACGTCGTATTGTTGGGCCAGTTCCTCCAGCGTTGCCGGGCTTTCCTGTAGGCGGCGAGCGTGGAAGATAGCACGTTCGCGATCGTTGAGCACGTCCATGGCGTTGTTCAGCAAGCCCATGCGCTCGCTATATTCCTCGCTCTCGCCCAGCTTGGTTTCGGCGCTAGGCGTATCGTCCACGAGCCAGTCCTGCCATTCGGACGAGCCTTCGTCCGCCCGCATGGGCGAGTTGAGCGAGGCGTCACCAGACAGGCGCGCATTCATCGAGACAACGTCATCTTCGGTGACGTTGAGGGTGGTTGCGATCTGCTTGATCTGGTCGGGATGGAGCGAACCGTCGTCCAGAGCCGCGATCTGTCCCTTGACCTTGCGTAGATTGAAGAACAATCGCTTCTGGGCCGCGGTGGTGCCTATCTTGACCAGGCTCCAGGAGCGCAGAACGTATTCCTGGATGGCCGCACGGATCCACCACATGGCATAGGTCGCCAGGCGGAAGCCCTTATCGGGCTCGAAGCGCTTGACGGCATGCATGAGACCGACATTGCCTTCGGATATCACTTCCGAAATGGGCAGCCCGTAGCCGCGATACCCCATGGCGATCTTGGCGACGAGACGCAGATGCGACGTAATCAACTTCTGCGCAGCGTCGGGATCGGCATGTTCCTTGTAGCGCTTGGCCAGCATGAATTCTTCATCCGGTTCCAGCATCGGGAACTTTCGGATTTCCTGAAGATAGCGGCTCAAGCCCCCTTCGGCGGAGAGGGTTGGAAGATTGGTTTGGGCCATTTATTGCACCCCTTTCATGTTCCCCCAAGCAGGCCGGTCAAGGAACGGCAGTACCCCACAGCCGCTCCGGTACCCCTCGAGGGTAGATAGCTTTGCCGAGGTCCATCCAACCCATCGGCAAACTACGATGAATATATAATCGGCAATTTGGCGAATGTAAGAGGAACTGCTCGCCAAAATCGTTACAAATACGCAAGGCTTGCTCAGGGCCCGGCGTGTACTTGATACATAGTACGCCCATGTACTGGTTGAGGTTCATTCACCATGCGGTGAATCGCTATCGGGCGAAAGCCTTGTTGTAAGGCCTAAGCGCATCCTGGAGTGCTTGGAGGTCGGGCGGCAAGGGAGCCTCGAAGAACATTTCTTCTTGTGTGACAGGATGTTCGAAGCCCAGCTCGGCCGCATGGAGAGCCTGGCGGCCCAGCGACTGGATGGGCTCGACCACATCGGGGGGGAGCTTGTTTATCTTGGTGGCGTAACCTGAGGCATAAACGGCATCGGCGACCAGGGGATGGCCGATATGCGCCATGTGGACGCGGATCTGGTGCGTCCGGCCGGTTTCCAGATGGCACTGGACGCGTGTGATGTCCCAGCCAGCATCGCCAAAGCGCTCCTCGACGAAATAGTGGGTGATGGCTTCGCGCCCATCCCGCCGTACGGCTTGCTTGAGGCGATTGTTCTGGTCACGGCCCAGCGGCGCGTTGACCGAGCCTTTCCCGGTCTCGGTGGAGCCCCACACATAGGCGAGATAGGCGCGATGGAGCGGGCCCGTTCGGCCGTGGTCTGCAAATTGCTCTGAAAGGTGCTTGTGCGCGGTTTCGGTTTTTGCCGCTACCATGACGCCGGATGTGTCGCGGTCGAGGCGATGAACGATGCCCGGACGCTTGACGCCGCCAATGCCGACGAGGCTATCGCCGCAATGAAAGAGGAGGGCGTTGACCAGCGTGCCGTCGGGCGAGCCGGGGGCAGGATGAACCACCATGCCAACGGGCTTGTTGACGACAATCAACTGATCGTCCTCGTAAAGAATGTCGAGCGGGATATTCTCGGGATGAGGTTCGGCATCTTCTGGCGGCGGAGCAAGAAGAATGATTGTCTCGCCAGCATTAAGCCGGTATTTGGGCTCGCTGACGGTTTGGCCGTCGATGGTGACGGCGCCGGAGATTATCAGATCCTTGATCCGGTTGCGGCTCAGCACGGTGTGGGCCTTTGCCAGGGTGGCGTCGAGCCGCCCGCCAGCCATTTCGCTATCGACGACGAGTTCAACTTCGTCGCCCTCGAACTCCAGTGCGGTATTTTCGGCCATGAGCAATCCTAACGAGACCGGGCCCGGCGGCCCCAAAGCGGACGAGCCTTTTTCTCCCGAGGCGCTAGCCGTGTTCAGCAAGGCGCGCCGTTCGTTCGGGATATCGATTGGCATCCTTCTGCTGGGCTTTATGGCGATTGCCTTCGCCCTTGTCTATCGGGTGATGCGCGATGCGCCGCCGCCCGCGGTGGCTGAGACCGTTTCTGTGCCGACCGGAGCGGAAGTGATCTCGGCTCTTGTGAGCGAGGGGGCGATCAACGTGACATATAGTGTGAATGGCGTGACGACGCTGGCGCTGTTTGATCAAGCCACCGGCGAGTTGACGCGCAGCGTGGTGATCGGCGAGTAGGGGTTTATCGCCCCTGGATTTCCCGGATGGCCGCCATGCGATCGGAGACGCCGCCCTTGCGTTCGCCCCTCGCGGGCTGGACCGGGACATCTTTGAAGTCGCTGTTGTCGGCAAAGCGCTGCACGCGGTCAAAGAGGCTCTCGCCGTCATTGGCTACGAGGGGCGTTTCGGTTTCCACGGCATAAACCAGCCGTCCGACATTGGCGGCGATGTCGTTGAGCTTCTCGCGCAGCTGGGCTTCCTCCAGCCGCTCGGTGTCCCAATCGGCAAGAATCGCGCTTTCTACATTGGCGACCTTGTTGCGCAGGCTTTCGAGCTCCGCTTCCTGCGTCAGCTTGTCGGCGAGGAGCTGTTCAGTGCGCCCGGCGCTGATCTCCACATTGTTTCCGGTTTCGGCGAGAAGGGCATTGAGGCGGCTTTCGGCGCTGGCAATGCGCGCTTCGGCGGCAAGGAGGCTGTCGGCATCGGCGCTCTTGCTATCTTCGCTGATACTGAGCGCTTCGCGCATGGCGGCGATGGCGGCAACCGTTTCGGCGCTGCGGCGGTCGGAATTTTCCAGCCGCTCAAGCAGGCTGCGCGCTTGATCCTCGAGGAAGGCGGCGCGTCGGGATTGTACCAGCAGAGTGGCGCTGAGCCGCTCGATGTCCTGGGCGTAGTCGCCCGAAAGGGTATCGAGGTCGACCAGCAGACCGGGGGGCAGGCTGGTGCGGATTGTTTCGCGCAGCTTGCCTAGCTCTTCCGCGCGCATTTGCGTTTCGCCGTCGCGGGTTTGGAGCCGCTCCACGAACTCGGTGCCTTCGCGCTCGAGTTCGGCAACGCGGGCGAGGAGGTCCTTCTGCCGCCCCTCGAGTTCGGCGATCTGGCGCAGGTGCTGCTCGCGCTCGGCTTGGAGCGTCGCTACGTCGGCGCGCTTTTGGTTCACGTCGGCGAGGCTCTCGGTCAGCTTGGCGCGCAGGGTCTCGATGTTCACTTCCAGGCGGCGGGTGGTGAGGGCAAACTCGGCGCGCAGCTGGTCCTTGTCGGCGCGAAACTCGGCCATGGTGATGGGCGTGGCGGCTTCGATCCGGCGTTTGGTTAAGCGCACGGCCCGCTTCCAGACGGCCGGCAGGATGATCAAGGCCAGGAGCCCCGCCACCAGCACGCCCAGGGCGAAATACATCATGTTTTCGATCAGCATCTGCCGAACTCCAGCGCCGCGCAGCAGATGCGCGCGGTTTTTCTCATTCCCTGGCAGCTCAGGCGGCCTGTCGCCATCTTCGCCAGCCATTCACCCTAACGCACGAGCAGGCCAAGGCGGGCTAGCTCGTGCGCGTGAGCGAGGCTGTTATTTCACAGGCGTGTCAACAATGCATCAATGGCGTGCAATGCGAAGGCGAGGGGGAAGTCTAAAAGGGGTTCCAGGTGGGCTCGTTGGTGAAGTTGAGGTAGCCGATATTGACTCCAAGCCGCGCGCCAACACCGGAGCGGATGGGGACCATAACGACCGGGCCGCGCTTGATCACCGTCATGCCAAAACCACCCACCACATAGGCTGAGCCATTGACCCCAGCATAGCGGCCCAGAACGTCACCGATCTGGTTGAGATTGTAGACCAGCATCATGACCTTGGAGCCGTCGCCGCCAACGTCGAAGCCAAGGGAGGGGCCTTGCCAATAAACCGCGTACTGACCAGCATTTCGGGTATAAACCGTGCCCTCGCCATAGCGGGCGCCGGCGAAAAGGGCTCCGCCAGCATCTTCGCCCAGTATATAGCCATTGGGGAGGCCAAATTCGCTGACGGCCCGCTCGACCAGCGAAGCGAGGCCCTGCGATGCGCTACCGAAGAATTCGCGGCCGCTTTCCACGAGCTCTTCGCCCGAATAGCTTTCGCTGAGCGAGCCTTGGGCGAAGGCTGCGGGAATGGGTGCAACAATGGCTGCCAGCAGTGTGACGAGAATGGCAAGGCGCTTGATCATCTGGATCTCCTCCGGCAGCAAGGCGGTGGTTACGGGCTCGTTAAGGCTTGGCAACTAGCTTTGCCCGGCAAACCCCATTGCCCGTCCTGCCGATCATTGGATCAATGATGACGCAAACCTCTAAACAAATCTTAACTATGCTCGCCTTTGTTTTGCCCATGTTCGCTATGGTTTGTGCCGCAATCGGGCCGGTGCGGGCGCAGTCGGTGGTCACCCTGATCGTCACCGATCCGCTCACCGGCATCGCTATTTCGGGCTATGATCCGGTTAGCTATTTCACCGAACCGGCGCCTCTCCTGGGCCGTGCGGACTTTGAATTCGTCTGGCAGAATGTGCCGTGGTATTTTTCGAGTGCGGCCAATCGCGACGTGTTTCAGCGGGCGCCGGATGTTTATGCGCCTCAGTATGGTGGGCATGACGGGATGGGGGTTGCCCGTGGATTTGTGTCGGATAGCGACGCGCGAATCTACTCGGTTTTCAAGGAACGACTGTATTTGTTTTATTCGGCCGCCAATCGGGAAGCGTTCCTCCTTGCGCCCGATGCTGCGGCGCGCACGGGGGCGGAAAAGTGGCCCAAGCTTTCCGAACAGTTATCGGTGAACTGATGGCCCGGGTTTTTTAGGCTCACTTTTAACCATCTGCCTCTAAGGTCGCATCCAATTTGATTCTTGGCGGTGCACCGCCCTACGGAGATTTTCCCATGGCCGATATTATCGAGCTCCAGGCAACCGATCTTGCGGCGATGCTGTGCAGCCGGGTTTGCCACGATCTGATCAACCCTATCGGCGCCATCGGCAATGGCCTCGAGGTTCTGGCCGATCCCAACCAGGGCGAAATGGCTGAAGGCGCGCGCGACCTTATCGCGAGCGCCGCCAAGCAGAGCCGCGCCAAACTTGAATTTGCACGCCTGGCATATGGAGCGTCCTCGACGGCCGGTACCGATATCGATACGCGGGAATGCGAACGCGTGGCGCGCATCCTGTTCGAGATCGAGAAGGCGGATCTTGAATGGAATGTACCGCTGATCCTCCTGCCCAAGCACAAGGCAAAGCTCTTCATGAACATGCTGCTGATCGCGGCCATGTCCGTGCCGCGCGGCGGGTTGGTGACAGCTTCGATCTCAGGTGAAGCGGGAAGCGAGAAATTCGAGTTTACCTCCAAGAGTGATCCGGAAAAGCGCCAGAAAACACTGGTTCCGTCGGGTGCGGCGGGCCTTTTGTCCGGGATGCCCGAAGAAGGTGCGGTGGATGCGCGTGGTATCCAGCCATTCTATACCGGGCTGCTTGCCCGCATGACCGGCATGGAACTCGACATCGGGATCGAAGATGGTAAGTTCTTTTTCACCGCCATCCCCAAGGTGGTCGAAGAGAGTGCGGTTGAAGTGTCTGCATGACGCTAACCAATCCGTAGGATGTCATCGACATAATCGTTTCCTGCGTCAGCCTCTGCGGAACCGGGTACGATGAAATCCTGCTTGATCGTCGATGACTCCACCGTCGTGCGCAAGGTCGCACGGCGTATCCTTGAAGACATGGATTATATCGTCGAGGAAGCCGAAGACGGGCAGGAGGCCTTCGACAAGTGCCGCCAGGAAATGCCCGACGCTATCCTGCTCGACTGGAGCATGCCTATCCTGAGCGGGCTCGAGTTTCTCAAGCTCCTGCGCGGCTATGTCGGCGGGGAGAAGCCATGGGTCGTTTATTGCACCGTTGAGAACGACATCGGCACTATAGCCATGGCGCTCAAGGCCGGCGCCAGCGACTACATGATGAAACCGTTTGATCGGGCTATCCTGGAAGCCAAGTTCGAGGCCGCGGCCTAAGACGCTTCCTGCGCCCGACCGAGCAGATAATTGCGCTCGCGCTGGTTGCGGGTGAGTTCGGCCGCGCGGCGGAACTCCAGCATGGCTTCCGTGTGGCGACCGAGCTTGCTCAGCATATCGCCCCGCACACCATAGAGCAGGTGATAGTTTTTGAGCGCCGGATCATCCTTGATCCTTTCGATCACGGCAAGGCCCGCTGCCGGGCCTTGGGCCATAGATACTGCCACGGCCCTATTTAGTTCGATCACGGGGGAGGGGGTGCGCTGGTTCAATCGCTCATAAAGCTGCGCGATCCGGTTCCAGTCGGTATCGGCAGTGCTGCTCGCCCGCGCATGGCAAGCGGCAATCGCCGCTTGCAGAGCATAGGGCTGGTCCTCGCCGTCTAGCCTGACGGCCCGGTCGAGGGCGGTCAGGCCGGAGCTGATCAGGACGTGGTCCCATTTGGAGCGATCCTGCTCGCCCAGAAGGATCGGCTGTCCCTCCTTGTCGGTGCGCGCCGCATTGCGGGAGGCCTGAATTTCCATGAGGGCAACAAGGGCGTGGACCTCGCTATCGTCGGGACATAATCGCATCAGAACCCGGCCCAGGCGGATCGCTTCGTCGCAGAGTTGTGGACGTATCCAGTCGTCTCCGGACGTTGCTGAATAGCCCTCGTTGAAGATCAGATAGAGCACGCCAAGGACGGAGGCGAGGCGCTCTGCACGTTCGGGTCCGCGCGGCACTTCAAAGGGAATGCCGGCTTCGGCGATGGTTTTCTTGGCCCGTACGATACGCTGCCCGATGGTGGGCTCGGCTGCAAGAAAAGCCCGGGCAATTTCCTCGGTGGTGAGGCCACCAAGCAGGCGCAGTGTGAGCGCCACGCGCGACTCGGGCGGCAGGATTGGATGGCATGAGGTGAAAATCAGCCGCAGGAGATCGTCGCCGACATCGTCATCCAAGACGTTATGCAGCTCTGCTTCATGGTCGGAGGCATCGGTTTCGATGCCGTGGCCGACTTGCGCCAGCTTTTCGGCTGCCATCTTGCGGTGACGGAAGAGGTCGATGGCCCGACGCTTGGCCGTTTGCATGAGCCAGGCGCCCGGATTTCTGGGCACGCCGGCTTCAGGCCAATTCTTGAGCGCAATGACGAGGGCGTCCTGTGCCAGTTCTTCAGCGAGGGAAAGGTCGCGCACCATGCGCGTCAGGCCCGCGATTAGTCGAGCCTGCTCAGTTTTCCAGACTTCGGTGATGGCGCGGTGGACGTCTGACGCGGTGTTCATGGGGAGATGAAAGCAGCATCATCCCCTAACCGCAACTGCTTCATGCATGAACACGAAGGGGAGGCGCTGTTGCCTCCCCTTGAAGCTTAGGGCGCCATGAAGCTGGCCGGCGTCTCGCCCGCAAGAAATGGCTCGATAAAGCCATGTAGCAGCTCGGTCTGGTTGATGACGGCGGTGTGGGAGGTAGCGGGCAAGATGGCAAGGCGCGAAGCAGGCAGAGGCGTACCCATATCTCCCATAACGCCGCCACCAAGCAGGCGGAACATGGCAATCGTGTGCTCAAGAGTGACGACATCGGCGTCGCCGGCAATGATCAGAATCGGTGTCTTGAGCGCCTGCACCTCGGCTTCCCAGGCCATGGGCTCCTTTTCCAGGGCAATGAGCTTTTCCACAACGCCGCGGAAGCCGTCAGGATCGGGCGCCAGCTTCTTCCACTCGTCCTCCATAGCGGTGCCGACAAACATTTCAGGAGCCATCTGGGGAATGAACTCCACAAAGGCAGGCTGCCAACCCGAGACATCATAGGCTACGGATGCCGCAACCAATTGATCAACCTTTTCGGGATGGTCGATAGCGAGGCGCAGGCCAGCGGCTGCTCCCATGGAGTAGCCGAAGATATCGGCCTTCTCGATGCCGAGCTCTTCCATGAAAGCGGCAACGTCATCAGCCAGGTTCGGATAGGTAATCGGACGGTCGATGTCGTTGGTGCGGCCATGGCCCTGGAACTCGAGAGCATAAACCTTGTGAGTCTCGGCCAGCTTGGGAATGATCTCGCCCATGCTGTGGATGTTCATATAAGCGCCATGGAGGATGATCAGTGGATCACCTTGGCCCGAAGTTTCGTAATACATCTGCATGCCATTGACCTCGACCATCGAGCCGGCCGGCTCACTCTGGGCAAAGATAGGGGTTGCGAGCAGCACGACTGCGGCAGCAATGCTCAAGCGGATCATCGTTGTTTCCTCCGGTTGCGCGCCGAATTGTAGCGCATCTGGCCTCACGACGAGTGGGCAATCGGCGGTTCGACAAAGGATTGCATTTTGTCAGGCGGGCAGTATGCGACAACGTATCTGCACATGCTTTTACCCCGGCTTGAGGCCGGGGTACCAAAGTCGATGGATGTGGCGGTGCGCTTGGCTTCGGCCTTATGGAGCGCGGTCGAACTGCAATCCGGCCAGGGCGCAGCCGGGCGCATCGCCGATGGTGAAGCCATTGTCGTTGTTGACGATAGGGCAGGTCATGGGGAACTGGGCATTGCCAACGGCGCCTTGCGCATTGGTGAGCTGGAGCTCGGTTTCGGTCAGGACATAATCGCCGGTGACCGAGCGGTTGCCGCGACCTATGAGGGTGAACTTGCCGGCGGGGTCAAGGCTCAAGGTCAGCCCCTGTGCTTCGCCTTCGCCCGCAACCGTGTAGCGGCCTACGGTGTCGGCGGCGCTAATCGCTTGGGCGATGCGCTGTTCAAGGGCGGTGAGTTCTTCGCCGCGTTGGGTGATGGTGCGGCTGAGTTCGTCCACCTGGGGCTGTAACTGGTCGCGCTGGTTCTGATAATTTTGCACCTCAGCCGTCAGTTCATCGCGGCGGGTCTGCAGATCGGCAACCTGCTGCTGCAAGGTTTGCAGGTCGCCCCCCGCGGTTTCGGTTTGAGCCGCCAAATCGGTCATTTGCTGCTGCGCGGTGGTTAATTGCTCGCGAGCAGTCTGTAGCTGCGACTGCAGATCTGCCAGATTGCTGGTCGCGGTCGCGGCTTCGCTGGTCAGTTGAGCCGCATTGGCGGTTGCTGCCGCTTCCATCTGGCGTGCTGCTTCGAGGCGGGCACCGATATCGGTCAGTTGCTGGTTTGCAGCGTCGATCTGCGCTTGCAGATCCTGCTGCCGGGCGGTGAGTTCGGCTGTCTGCTGAGTGGCGGCCTCGGCCTCCTGCTGCAGATTTGCCGTTTCGTTGCGACGGGCTTCGAGTTCGCCTGTGAGAGCATCTAGTTCTGCCTGGCGCGCTGCCAAGTCGTTGCGCACGGTTTCAAGCGATGCCGTATTAGCGGCAAGGTCTTGCTGGGCGGTGGCGATCTGTGCCTGGAGGTCAGCCAATTGGCCTTGCGCGTCTTCATGCGCAGCAAGGCGCTGGGCGACATCATCACGCTCGGCCGTGAGGGTCGCGATGGTTTCCTGTTGCTGGCCCGACTGGCTCGCCGAATTGATCCACATGGCGAAAAAGGCCAGCCATCCGGCCACGGCGATCACAAGAATAATGATCACGAGCGGCTCGCGCAGGCGCTGCGACAGGTCTGACATGGCTGATTGTCCCCAAATTTCCTCGCACCGATAACGCTTGTGCCTTGGGTCAGTTCCGGGCTCTTGCGCAGCACGTAGAGAGGGGAAAACAAAAGCCCCGCGTGACGAGGTCACGCGGGGCAAAAAGCTGATGACAAAGGGTCCTGAAGGGGATCAGGCGACGTTGTCGGCGTAGACTTCGCTTTCGTCGGGTTCACGCAGGACATAGCCGCGGCCCCAGACGGTTTCGATGTAGTTCTTGCCACCGGTGGCAACCGAAAGCTTCTTGCGCAGCTTGCAGATAAACACGTCGATGATCTTGAGCTCGGGTTCGTCCATGCCGCCATAAAGGTGGTTGAGGAACATTTCCTTGGTGAGCGTCGTCCCCTTGCGCAGGGAGAGCAGCTCGAGCATCTGGTATTCCTTGCCCGTGAGGTGCACGCGCTGGGACTGCACTTCAACGGTCTTGGTGTCGAGATTGACCGTGAGTTCGCCCGTGGTGATAACCGACTGGGCATGGCCCTTGGAGCGGCGCACAATGGCGTGGATGCGGGCGACCAGTTCGTCCTTGTGGAAGGGCTTGGTCATGTAGTCGTCGGCGCCGAAGCCAAGGCCACGCACCTTGTCCTCGATGCCGGCAAGGCCGGACAGGATCAGGATGGGCGTCTGAACCTTGGCGACGCGCAGCGTGCGGAGCACTTCATAGCCGCTCATGTCGGGAAGGTTTAGATCGAGAAGGATGATATCGTAATCGTAGAGTTTGCCGAGATCGACGCCTTCTTCACCGAGGTCGGTGGTGTAAACGTTGAAGCTCTCGGACTTGAGCATCAGTTCGATGCTTTGCGCCGTAGCGCTGTCGTCCTCAATAAGGAGTACCCGCATTCTATTCCCCTTGTCATTTGTTCCTGCTGGAACCGTGGACCTGGCCTGCCCACGCCAACCCTACTGGATATGACTGAACCCTAAGCCCAAATAGTTAACAAAGTTTAATTCGGTTGGGCAATACGCAAACAGCGTTAGGATGAATTAAGTTTAACTCGTTGAAAACTAACGGTTAATCTTATCAATTTTTCTTAAGAAAGTGGTTTAAGTGAGCCGCATAAACGACTCTGCGGACTCAGGCAATACGGTGTCTGGCAAGGGTTTGGAGCCGGGTCGACGCAGAGGGGCGGACGGAATGCTCCAACGGGTGGAATAGCGCTTTTACCTTAAGGATCGGTTACCATCTGATTCGAGATTTTCCCCGGTTATGGCCTCCGGGAAACCATAGTTTGGCCACGCTAGTAAACGGATGCTGAACAAGTGATGAAGGCGCTTATATCTGCAATCGACGCGATCGATGACGTAGAGGTTTACGGTCGGGTCAAGTCCGTGCAGGGGCTGCTGATCGAGATCGTGGGTCCGGTGCGCGAGCTGCGCGTTGGTGGACGCGTGCAGATCGACAGTGTCAATGACGAGCAGGTTGCGGCCGAGATCATCGGTTTCAGGCAAGGTCATGCGCTGTGCCTGCCGTTCGGGCAATTGAGCGGCGTACGGCTGGGCTGCAAGGCCGTGTTCCAGCGCAATGATGGTTCCGCCTTTCCTTCGGAAGGCTGGCTGGGCCGGGTCGTCAATGCCAATGGCGAGCCGATCGATGGCAAGGGGCCGTTGCCACGGGGCGCCACGCCCTACCCCTTGCGGCAAAATCCGCTGCTGGCGCATGACCGCGTCCGCGTGGGCGATCCGCTGGATCTGGGCGTGCGGTGCCTTAATACCTTTACCACCGTATGCGAAGGGCAGCGCCTGGGGATCTTCGCCGGGTCGGGCGTGGGCAAATCGGTGCTGATGAGCATGCTGGCGCGTAACACCAATGTGGATGTGGCGGTGATCGGGTTGATCGGTGAACGCGGGCGCGAGGTGCACGAGTTCATACAGGAATATCTGGGGGAGGCGGGGCTGGCCAATGCGGTGGTGGTCGTGGCGACCTCGGATGAAGCGGCGCTGATGCGGCGGCAGGCGGCCTATATGTCGCTCGCGCTAAGCGAATACTTCCGGGATCAGGGCAAGCGAGTCCTGTGCATGATGGATAGCCTTACTCGTTTTGCCATGGCGCAGCGTGAGATCGGTCTAGCAATCGGCGAGCCACCGACGGCGAAAGGTTATCCGCCCACAGTTTTCACCGAATTGCCGCGCCTTTTGGAGCGCGCAGGACCTGGAACGCCTTCTACCGGTTCTGTTACCGGACTTTTTACCGTTTTGGTGGAAGGTGATGACCACAACGAGCCCATTGCGGATGCCGTACGCGGGATTCTTGACGGGCACATTGTGATGGAGCGTGGCATTGCCGAACGGGGGCGTTACCCCGCCGTCAATGTGCTCCGGTCCATCTCGCGCACCATGCCAGGGTGTGTGCCGGCTGATTTCCGGCCCGTCCTGCAAAAGGCGCGAGAACTCATGTCCATTTATTCGGACATGGAGGAACTGATCCGGCTGGGGGCTTACCGGAAAGGGTCAGATCCGAAAGTGGACCGCGCGATCGCTATCAACCCGCAACTTGAGGCTTTTTTGAGCCAGAGCCGGGGAGAAACGACGACAATTGCCGAGGGCTACAAAATGCTTGAGGCGATCGTGGCCGAGGCGGGCGCGGCAGGCTGATGGGGCGATCGTTTGGCCCCGGAACTGACTTGGTGTGTAAGGAGTACAGGTCTTGAAATCGCGCAGCGAGAGCCTCATTCGGCTCAAGAAGTTCCAGGTGGACGAGAAGCGCCGGCAGGTTGCGCAGATCGAAATGATGGTTCGTGATTTCGAGCGCATGGCAGCCGAACTCGACCAGCAGATCGAGATCGAGCAAACCAAGACCGGTATCTCGGATGTGGCGCATTTCGCCTATTCCACCTTTGCCAAGGCGGCGATCACCCGGCGCGACAATCTATTAGCATCGGCCAGCGACATGCGCGGCAAGCTGGAGTCGGCGCAGGATGCTCTGGCCGAGGCGCTGGAAGATCTAAAGAAGGTTGAATTGCTGGATCAGCGCGAACATCAGCGCGACCGAGGCGAGCAGAACAAGGCCGAGCAGGCTGATTATGACGAGATTGCCCGGCTGCGGTTCTCGCGGCAGTAGGGGCGAGCTCCACTCTGGTCGGCCTTTGAATAGAGGGTCTGGTTCAATCTCCTTAACCCACAATATCTTCCCGCGGGCTTGATCCGCGGGTCACTATTGATCCGGCGCGAGCGGCGGGCGCCCCGGATCATGCCCGGGAAAGGCGCTGCCCGGGTGAGTGCGCCCGAATGGTCGCATACCCGATACACTCAAGGACTGATCACCATGCGCTGCTGTTCGCGTTCGGCCTGGTAGGTCTCCGGATTATACTCCGGCTGCGCTTCGAGCTGTTCGCGCGTGGTGTTAAGGAACAAATAGCGGTTGCCAAAGGTGTCGGCTGAGAAAGTCAAATTGTCGAAGCCTACGGCGACTGGCTTTGCGCCCAGCCCGAGAAAGCCGCCGACATCAACGATTACCGCATCGAAGCTGCCGTCCTGGTTAGTGATGACGTCGCCTATGCTGCCGATCAGTTCGTCGTTTATGCCATAAACGCCGATGCCGCGCAGTTGTTCGGCGGTCAGGCCGGTTTCGTCGAATTCGGAAAAACCAGTTCGGTCAACGGCGGAAGGGGTGCCTTGTGCCTCTGGTTGGTCGGTAGTGAGGGCTGGGTCGATCGGGGCGGCGTTGGGGTCGCCTTCCACGAGTTGCTCTTCTTCCTGTTCGGGTGTCAGGGCGGGTTCGCCCGTGGCTTCTTCGCTTTCACCCCAGATAAAGGCTGGAGCATTGGCAAGGGATTCTGTGGTGGCCTCCAAGACCCAGCGGCGCGAGCCATCCTCGCGCTCGGCCCATACGAGCTGGCTGAAATCAACTGCTACATCCTTGGCACCAACGCCTAAGAAGCCGCCAACGCCGATCACCACGGCGGAAAGGCCTTGGCCGGCGGTGACGACCATGTCGTTGATGGGGCCGATTTCCTCAGCGTCATCGGCGACGGACGAATAAACGGTTTGGCCCAGCAATTGGGTGACCAGGATATCGGTGCCGTCGACGCTAAAGCCTTGCGAGAGTACGGTGGGAGGAGTGAGGCCGCTCTGCTCCAGTTGCGTTGATCTCCCGCCTGTGCCTACGCCTAATGTGCCCTGCCCAAGGACTGGTGCTGAAGTCAGAAGTGCGAGGATTGGGAGGAGGGTGAACAGCCGCATCATTGTTCTCCGGAGATCATACATGTAAAAGGGCCAGCCCTAAGGCTGGCCCTCGTTGTGGCAATCCTTGCGGATTAGTTGGTCGCCGGGGCCATTGCGCCACCTTCAGCCGGGGCCATGGCGCCACCATCAGCGGGAGCCATTGCGCCACCATCGGCCGGTGCTTCGCCTTCGGCAGGAGCGGCCTCAGCTGGCTCGTCTTCTTCCTGAACGAATTCAGGAGCGCCTTCGAGTGCTTCAGCGGTAGTGGGCAGGACCCAGCGTTCCGTGTTGTCCTGGCCGATCACGAATTCGAGCATGTCGAATGGAACCGCGACATTCTTTTCACCAATGCCGAGGAAGCCACCAACACCAATCACGACAGCAGTGATCTGACCCTGCTGGTTGAAGACGAGGTCCGAAACATTGCCGATTTCTTCGGCGTCTTCACCAGCCGAGGAGTAGACCGTCTGGTCGATCAGCTCGGAAGCCAGGTTGTCGGTGTCGACTGGGGTATAGCCCTGAGCCATGTCAAAGGTGGGAGGAGCGGCACCTGGCTCTGCTTCCATTGGCTCAGGCGTGCCTGCAGCTGGTGGGGGTGCCGGGGGAGCTGCAACTTCTGCATTGTTTTCAGCCGGAGCCGCATTCGCCGAACCTGGCGTGGAAGGTTGGGTCTGCTCAGCTGGTGCAGTCTGGGCAGCAGGATCAGCCGGGGCCGTTTCGGTTTGTGCCGGAGCGTCGGTGTTCTGAACAGGCGTGGCGTCCTGAGCGATGGCGCCTGTAGACATCAGAGCTGCAATAGCCGTAGTAGCCAGGAGTGTGCGGATCATTATAGGCTCCATTGGTTCATTGTTCTTGTGGACGGGACCTGTGGTGCAAAACTCTGCCAGTCGCGCACCGCACGGTCCTGATGAACTGGTAACGCCATGGTGTGCGAACCGTTCCGCGAAGGTTTCGCGACAACCTCTTTGGCCGGATTGAAAAGGCCGGCTCTCGCAGAACGAGGCCGGCCTATCCCGCCTCCCTGGCGGCTTATTGTTCTGGAGCTGCGCCGATTTACGTCGCAAGCTGCCCAGTGTCGGAGACAATATCGTTCCTATCGCGGCCGTCTAGCCGCTGCACCAAAACAGGCTTAAGCACAGGCTAATTGGTTAACTCGGCGCTTTCCAGGTCATAGCTGCGCATTGCGCGATGCGGCATGCCGCCATCGATGAATTCGGAGCCGAATGCGGCAAAGCCGAGTTTTTCGTACATGGCGAGCTTGTCCGCTTGCGCGGTGAGATAGAACCGGTCACGGCCTTGGGCGCGGGCATGGTCCATGGCCATTCCGATCATTTGCCGCGCTATGCCCTGGCCACGAAAAGCCTGCCGCACGGCAACCCGGCCGATCTTTACATGCTCGGGCTTGAAGATGAGGCGCAGTGTGCCCACGACCTCACCATCGGCGATGGCTACGAAATGGGTGGCCGTGAAGTCGTCCGCATCGTGCTCTTCAGCTTCGGGGACTTTTTGCTCCCAGACGAACACTTCCCGGCGCAGCGCGAAAGCCGCGTTGCAGAGGGTGGAAAAGGGAGGGACCTGGAGGATGGTGATGTGCATGGCGCGAGGATAGCGGAAGGGGTGGGGATTTGGGAAGAAGCGAGGAACCCCCACCTAACCTCCACCTGGGTGGGACGGGACAAATTGGGCGCTTGGAAAGATCTGATTCCGCTCACCGGGCGGTTCCTGCTCCTACCAAGGGGGAGGCTAAGTGGGGGTCACTTCGTTCCGTGCACCAGCTCGTGGATAAAGCCAAGCTTTTCGACCACAGCGGGCGACAGGACAAAGGGGTAAGCGTCCGGGTGCCCCATGGCGCGATTAAGGTTGTTGAGCATGGACGCCAGCGGGACCCAGTTGTCGACAATGGTCTGCGTGTCAGGCGCCGTATAGGGGTCGAAATCGACTTCGAGCTCTAGGCTCACGTCATGCGTACTGGGGCGAGCACGCACGCCAAAGGCTGCGGCCATTTCTACCGTGTCGGTGATATGAAGATAATGGGCGAAGGTTTCAGCAAAATCTTCCCAAGGGTGGGACGTGGCGTAGGCGCTGATGTAGTTCTCTGCCCAGCCTGAAGGTGCACCATTGGCATAGTGTTTCTGAAGCGCCTGCCCGTAATCAGCCGTTTCGTCGCCGAACAGCTGGCGGAAGCGCTGCAGGGGTGGCTTCCCATCGACCAGCAGATCCCAGTAATGGTGGGCGATCTCGTGGCGGAAGTGACCCAGCAGGGTGCGGTAGGGCTCACCCATATTGGTGCGCCGCCGTTCGCGCTCGGCATCATCGGCTTCCACCAAGGCGATGGTGATGATGCCGTTTTCGTGACCCGTCATGACCGAGCCACCTTGCGCCGGCTCATCGGCCAGGAAGCGGAATGACAGCCCGTGCTGGGGATTTTCGTTGCGAGTCTCGAGCGGCAGTTGCAGCCGCAGGAGGGAATAGAACAGGCGCTTTTTGGCTCGCTCGATGGTCTGCCAGCGTTCCAGATTCAGCGGATTGTCTACGGCGGGAATTGTCTCGTTGTGTCGGCACGCCGCGCAAAAGATATCGCCACCGGGCTGGCTCGGGACCAGCCAATTGCATGCAGCATATTTGGCGTTGTCGCAAAACAAAAAGCTTTGCCCGGGATAGGCTGGCGAGGACCAGGTCTGGCCATCCCCGGCCAGTGAGACCAGGGCGTTATTCTGGGGGATGTAGCCGAGCTGATGGCCGCAGCGCTCGCACACCGCATTCTCGAAGTAGATCGTGTTCCCGCAATGGTCGCAGACAAAAAGCTTCATGATCAGCCCCGTGGTGGATCTAAACAATGCTCGAAGGCTGGTGCTGTTCCCTGGCTTAAATAGATGGCAAAGCGCAGTCCCGCCGCGCGGCGGGGGGCGATAGCCAAGCCGCCGGGAACAAGGGCGAAGGCTGCGTCAGTCCTTTTCGGGGCCGTCGCCGCTGCAGCGGATGTTGTAGTGGCGCAGCATGCCTGCGGTCACCTTGGTCCAAGTGGATGCGCGGGCGCGCTGTTGATGGGCATCAAAGCCCGGTTCGTCGGCAAAGACCTCCGACACCAGGAAGCGGGTGGGATCATCGGCGCTCTGCGTCACCTCGGACCGAAGGCAGCCCGGCTCGGCCCGCGTGAGCTCAATATGTTCGGGTAGCGCTGCCAGGACGGCGTGGATGTGTTCGGGTGGCACCTCCAAATGGCCATCAAGGAAGACCTTGCCCATTGTCACACGCTGCCCACGGTCTTGAGGCGGACGCGGGAATGAACCTCGTTCTGGCTCATGACGACGGTCTGAGGGCGGAAGCGCTCGATAATGGATCGGACATGGGGGCGGATACCGGGCGAGGTGATCAAGACCGGCAATTCGCCCATCTGGGCGGCGCGCTCAAAAGCCTGTTGCACGCTGCTGATGAACTGCTGCAGCCGCGACGGCGCCATGGCGAGGTGCCGGTTTTCGCCGTCGCCTACCATGGCTTCGGCAAAGTCGCGCTCCCATTGAGGCGATAGCGTCAGAAGCGGCAGATTACCGTCTGGGCCGAGATTGGCGGCGCAAAGCTGGCGAGCGAGGCGCGAGCGGACATGTTCGGCAATGGTCTGCACGGATCGGCCGGGGCCTGCGATCTCGGCGATGCCTTCCAGGATAGTCGACAGGTCGCGGATAGAAATGCGCTCGTTAAGGAGGGCCTGCAGCACGCGCTGCACGCCGGACACGGTGATCAGGCCCGGCACAATGTCTTCCACGAGCTTTTGCTGGTCCTTGGGCAGACCCGAAAGCAGCGACTGGACGTTGGAATAGCTCAGGAGGTCCGCGACGTTGGTTTTCAGCACTTCGGTGAGGTGCGTTGAAATCACCGTTGATGGATCGATGATGGACAGGCCGCGCAGCTCGGCCTCGTCACGCAGGGCGGGCTCAATCCAGGTAACGGGTAGGCCGAAAGTGGGCTCGGTCGTGTGGTGACCCGGCAGGTCGATCTTGTTGCCATAAGGATCCATGACCATCAGCAGATTGGCAAAGATCTCGCCGGCACCGGCTGCGACTTCCTTGATGCGGACCTTGTAGGCATTGGGCTCGAGCTGCATGTTGTCCAGAATTCGGACGGGCGGCATGATGAAGCCAAGCTCAGTCGCCAGTTGGCGGCGCAGGGCCTTGATCTGCTCGGTGAGGCGGTCGGAGCCGCTTTCGTCTTCCTTGACAAGGGCGAGCAGGCCATAGCCCAATTCGAGCTTGAGTTCGTCGATCTTGAGCGAGTCGGTAATAGGAGCTTCGCCCGGCGGGGTAGCGCCGGGAGCGCCGGGTTGCGATGCGGCTTTGGCGAGGGCGGTGACAGCGTCGCTCGCCTTGGTTTCGTCCTTGGTGCGGGCAGCGCGCCAGGCGACGTAACCGACAGCACCCGCCAAGCCCATGAACGGCATGAAGGGCATGCCGGGCAGGAAAGCCAGCGCCCCCATTACTGCGGCGGACATGCCTAGCGCTCTGGGATAGCCGGTGAACTGGGCGGAGAGGGCCTTGTCGGCAGAGCCGGTGACCCCGGATTTGGAGACAAGGATACCCGCGGCCGTCGAAACGATCAGGGCGGGGATCTGGGAAACAAGACCGTCGCCGATGGTGAGCAGCGTATAAACATTGGCCGCCTCGCCAAAGCTCAGGCCCTCCTGCATGACGCCGATCAGGATACCCGCCGATACATTGATGAAGGTGATCATGAGGCCGGCAATAGCGTCGCCGCGCACGAATTTCGATGCACCGTCCATGTTGCCGAAAAACGCGCTTTCGCCTTCGAGCTCGGCGCGGCGCTTCTTGGCGGTGTCTTCGTCGATCAGGCCGGCCGAAAGGTCGGCGTCAATGGCCATCTGCTTGCCGGGCATGGCATCGAGGCTGAAGCGGGCGGCGACTTCTGCGATACGGCCCGAACCCTTGGTGATAACGATGAAATTCACGATTACAAGAATAATGAACACCACGAGGCCGATGACGAAATTGCCGCGGGTTACGAAATTGCCGAATGCCTCAATGACGTGACCAGCGGCGTGGGTGCCGTTGTGACCCTCGCCTAGGATCAGGCGAGTGGTGGCCAGGTTCAGGCCCAGCCGCAGCATGGTGGCGATCAGGAGAACCGTCGGGAAAGACGAGAATTCGAGCGGCTTCTGGATAAACAGGGCCGTCATCAAAATCATCACGGAAAAGACGATCGAGATGGCAAGCAGAGCGTCCACCAGCAGCGCCGGCATGGGCACGATCAGGATGACGATCAAGCTCATCACGCCGGTGGCAAGAGCAATATCGCCCGAACGCAGGAGGTCAACCACCGACGCGGGAGTGGGGATCTTGAACTTGGCGTGTTGCGGGCCGGTGGGGAGGTCGGTCATTGATCTGCCATTCCAGTGAACCTCATCCCGAGGCCATCGAAGGACAAGGTCGTGGCACCATGGGAGGCACGACCTGGTGGTTCAACAGCTTCGACGTGAGGCCTACTGAAAAATTGCATCACGCCACGTTTCGCCGTTCGCCGGGTTCGGGCACTCGGGTGCCTTCGTCGGCGTATTGGTTGAGCTTGTTGCGCAGGGTGCGGATGGATATGCCCAGGATGTTGGCGGCGTGGGTGCGGTTGCCCAGGGTGTGATCAAGCGTGTCAAGGATTAGGTCGCGCTCCACATCAGCCACGGTGCGGCCGACGAGGGCTGCTGACATGGTTTGCGCGGTTTGCGCGAGTTGAGCCGAAAGCGAGTTCGCTGCCGCGACTTCGCTCAGGCCCATCCCGTCGGGCAAGACGATCGCGTCGGGGCCGATAACACTGCCGGAGGACAGGAGCACCGCGCGGTGAAGCGTGTTTTCCAGTTCGCGCACATTGCCCGGCCATGGCGCCTTGAGCAGGGCGTCGCGCGCGTCGGGAGAGAGCATGCGGGTGGGCAGGCCATTGGCCTTGGCGTATTTGGCGACAAAATGCTCGGACAGCGCCAGGATATCGCCAGGACGGTCACGCAGGGCAGGGAGCTTCAGGTTGATGACGTTGAGGCGGAACAGCAGATCCTCGCGGAAGCTGCCTTCGCGCACGGCTTCGCTCAGATTGCGATTGGAGGTTGCAAGAATACGGATATCCACCGGCACAGGCTTGCCGCCGCCCACGCGGTCGATCAGGCGCTCCTGAATGGCGCGCAGCAGCTTCGCCTGGAGGCGCACATCCATTTCCGAGATTTCATCGAGCAGAAGCGTGCCGCCTGAGGCTTCCTCGAACTTGCCTATGCGGCGAGCCACAGCGCCAGTGAAGGCGCCCTTTTCGTGGCCAAACAGCTCCGATTCCAGCAGCGCCTCGGGAATAGCGGCGCAGTTGACCGAGATAAACGGCTTGTTGGCGCGCTTGGAGCGGGCATGGACGTATTTGGCGATAACTTCCTTGCCCGTGCCCGATTCGCCCGTGATCAGGATCGAAGCGTCGGAGGGGGCGACCTGGTCGGCCATGCGTACAATTCGTTCCATGACAGGGTCGCGGAACAGGAAATCGGAGCTATCGCGCGCAACGGCGGCGATAACAGCCGCGATCAGTTCGGCGTCTGGCGGCAGGGGGATATATTCCTTGGCACCAGCGCGGATGGCATTGACTGCGGCCGCGGCATTGGCCTCCACGCCGCAGGCTACCACAGGAATGGCGATGCGCTCGGCTTCAAGCCCGGCGATGAGGCCAGCAATGTCCATCGCCACATCGCACAAAAGCAGGTCCGCGCCACGGCCGGCACGCAGTGCGGCCAAGGCGATCTCGACGGATGGCGCATGGGCAACCTTGGCCCCGCCATTCATCGCCATCATAGTGGCTTCGCTCAACTGCCCCTCAAGGGCACCGATGATCAGCAGACGCATCCTCGCCTCCCTTATTGTGGTTTGATGATTTCTGTCATGGTGACGCCGAGCTTGCCGTCGACCAGTACGATTTCCCCGCGTGCCACGAGGCGCTCGTTGATGAAAATCTCGACGGCTTCGCCAACTTGGCGGTCCAGTTCGATCACCGTGCCGGTGTCGAGCTTGAGCAGGTCGCTGACGGCCATCTTGGTGCGCCCAAGGACGACCGAGATGCGCACGGGAACATCGAACACGGCTTCAAGGTCGGCGGCGGTCCGCTCGGCATAGCTTTCAGGGGCAGAGCCACGCCCGCCGGGCGTCATTTCTTCAAAGTTCATGTCTTCACGCATGGAGATGTCGTCGGGTTCGGAAGCGCTCAATGGCCGCTCTCCTCTTGTTCGGCCGTGCCGCGTGAAGCGGACAGATAGGCCGTGATCTTGCGATCGATATCCTTGGAAATTTCGCCGATGTCGCGGACCAGGCCGCCGTCGACCCATTCAAGCTTTCCGTCGCCCAGCCGGATATCGGGATCGCCCATAACAATCAGCCGCCCGGAAAAGCCGGAGGTCTGCATATGGGCGGTCGCGATGTCGCGGATTTCATCTGAAATGGCCGGGTTGCAGCGCACCACCAGATGGGGCACCCCACCTAGACTTTGCATGCACTCGGCGATCAGGGCATTGAGTTCGGTCGTTGGATAGCGCGCCAGAAGGTGCAGTGCGAGCTTGCGCCCGACGCTGGCGGCCAGCTCGATGGCATCACGCTGGGCCTGGAGGGTGGCGTCATCGAGCGCTGCTGCCATTTCGGCGGTCTGTGTCGCCAGCATGCCGGCCGCGGATGCCAAGGTCTGGGCAGCGATGGAGGTTGCATTGCGCTCACCGGCCGCCACGCCTTCTGCATATGCCTCCTCCCGCGCCTGGGCGACGAGATGGGCAACCAGTTCCTCGGGCACGGTGGGCTTTGGCGGCGCAGCGGGGGTGGGGCGCTCGCCCAGATCGAGATCAAAGGTGAAGCGTGCGGGTTTTGCCATCACGCCACCATCTGATCGTCGGCTTTGGACTTCATGATCATGATCTCGCCCTTAGCAGCTAGGTCCTTGGCGGTGGAGACCATACGTCCCTGGGCTTCGTCCACGTCCTTGAGGCGGACAGGACCCATGACCTCCATGTCATCCCTCAGCAATTTGGCGGTGCGGGCCGACATATTGCCAAAGAAGATCTCCTTGAGGCCGTCGTTTGCGCCCTTGAGCGCCATGGCGAGTTCTTTTTTGTCCATCTTGGTGAGCAGGGTCTGGATCGCGGAGGCTTCGAGCTTGCCCAGATCCTCGAAGGTGAACATGAGCGCCTTGATGCGCTCGGCATCGTCGCGATTGTGTTCTTCCAGCGTCGTGATGAAGCGGGCTTCGGTTTGACGATCGAAGCTGTTGAAGATTTCCGCCATCTGCTCATGGCTGTCGCGGCGCTTGGACGTGTTCAGGGTCGACATGAACTCGGTGCGCAGCGTGGTTTCGATTTTTTCAAGGATCTCTTTTTGAACCGGATCAAGCCCCAGCATACGCTGGACCACATCCATGGCAAGTTCCTCCGGCAGGACGGCCAGGACCTTCGAGGCGTGTTCGGTGGCTATCTTGGAAAGCACCACGGCGATAGTCTGGGGATATTCGTTCTTGAGATAGGCGGCCAAGACGTCGGCCTGCACGTTGGAAAGTTTTTCCCACATGTTGCGGCCGGCAGGACCACGGATTTCTTCCATGATCGAATCCACCTTTTCCTGCGGCAGAAAGCTGAGAAGGAGGCGTTCGGTGGAATCGGTATTGCCCGAAAGCGAGCCGTTGGACGAAATGGTGGTCACGAACTCGATCATCAGATCATCGAGCATGTCCTGGGTGATGGGCCCAAGGCGCACCATGGCGCGGCTCAACTGCTTGACCTCGAGCTCGTCCAGTTCGTCGAAAATCGGTTTTCCATAATCGGGCCCAAGCGCCAGAAGAAGCGCCGCGGCCTTTTCGTCGCCCTTGAGCACGCGCTGGCTGGCTGCGTCGGCAACGACGAGCTGCTTGGCGTTTGGATCCTGGGCGGGGGCGGATTGGGGAACAAGGGACATGGCAATTACGCTGCGCTACTGAGCCAGTCGCGCACGATCAGTGCGGCCTGACGGGGGTTTTCTTCAACCAGCGTGCCGACGGTCTTGAGCGTCTGCAGCTGGGTTTCGCCCATGGACTTGGCATTGGCGACCCAGGCCGGTGTCTTGTCATGAAGCTCCTCTTCCGGCTGCTCGGTGATGACCTGCCCATCGGCCGAGAGGACGCCATGGTTGCCGAGCTCGGCTGCGCTTGGAAGGGCGAGTGGCTTGGATTCGGGCGTCAGCACCTTTTTGAGCAGCGGGCGCATGACGAAGAACACAAGGGCCAGCGCAATCAGCAGCGTCACGGCCATTTCGGCGCCGTTCATGAGGTCGTCGCGGGTGAAATCGAGAAGCCCGCCATTGCCGTCGGTACCAGCTGCGGGCACGCCGGGACGCTCGGCGAATTGCAGGTTCACCACCTGGACCGAGTCGCCACGGGTTTCCGAATAACCCACGGCCGAACGCACCAGCGTCTGGATCTGGGCGATCTCTTCGGCGGAACGGGGCGCGTAAGTGGTATTGCCTTCCGGGTCGGTGGTGTAGACGCCATCCACGACCACCGCAACCGAGAGGCGCTTGACGGCGCCCGCTTCGGTGACAGCGGTCTGGGTGGTCTTGGAAATCTCGTAATTGGTGACTTCTTCGGTGGAACTGCCCTGGTCGGTCGGACCGGCCCCGGCATTCTGGGAAGCGCCAGGCAGTTCATTGGCAACAGTGACCTGGCCGTCGGCACCATTGGTCAGGTTCTGCGATTCACGCAACTGGGTGGAGCGCACCACCTGGCCTTCGGGGTCATAGCGCTCTTCGGTGGTCGTGGAGCGGTTGTAGTCGATCTCGGCGGCCACTTCGACGCGGGCGCGACCGGCGCCCACGACATTGGCCAGCATGTCTTCGACGCGCGTGCGCAGGCGGTTTTCGTAGCCGAGCGTGCGTTCATCGGCTTCACCGGCCAGGGCACCTTGCTCGTTTTCGGTGCCGGAGGCGAGAAGATTGCCTTGGTCATCCACAATGGAGACGCGGGTGGGGGTAAGACCCTCGATGGCCGAGGCGACAAGGTGCTGCACGGCACGTATTTCGCTGGCGGACAATTGACCGCGCACGGACAGGACGATGGAAGCGGATGGCTCCTTGCGTTCCCGGCGGAACAGTTCGCGCTCCGGCAGGACCAGGTGGACGCGGGCTGACTTGATGCGGTTGAGCGAAGTGATGGTGCGGGCCAGCTCGCCCTCAAGCGCGCGGACATTGTTGATGTTCTGAACGAAGCTCGTGGCGCCCAGGGTGGATTGCTCGTCAAAGATCTCGTAGCCGACCTGGCCGCGCTGGGGTAGGCCGGAGCTGGCCAAATTCATGCGCAGGGTGGTGATCTGGTCGCGCGGCACAAGGATCGTGTCGCCTTCGCCGCGCAGCTCGAAGGGTACGTTCTGCGTTTGCAGCTCGGAAACAATGGCGGAGGAATCCTCCAGTGACAGGGCTGTATAAAGCGGCGCCAAATTGGGAGTTTGCGCCCGCAGCATCAGGAAGGCGAAGAAACCCAGCATCAGAACCGCGACAACTGCCATCGCGGCCAGGCGCGGCAATCCAATGCGGTTGATGAGCTGGGTCAGATTGTCCACGCAGGGGTACTCGTTTCAGGTATAGCCAGCGCGAAGCAGGGGAGGCGTCGGCTGGTGGGCAAAAATTACCTAGTAGATGGTAAACATTGTCTTAACCCACCGTTGCACTTTGCAAATTTCCGGCAGAAACTGCCCGGCAGGATGAACGGGGGACAGGGTGATGCTCCAGATTTTGGGTCGCGTGACGTCGATCAATGTGCGCAAGGTTCTGTGGGCGCTAGACGAGTTGAACCTCCGCTACGAGCGGGAGGATTGGGGCATGCCGATCCGCGACCCCAAGGTGCCGGAATTCCTCCAGCTTAACCCCAACGGGCAGGTGCCAGTGTTGGTCGAGAACGGGTTCGCGCTGTGGGAAAGCAATGCGATTCTGGTTTACCTGGCGGAGAGGGAAGGTGTGTTGCTGCCACAGCACCTGGAATCACGCGCTTTGGCGCTCCAATGGCTGGGCTGGCAAGCAGCCGAGCTCAATCCACCCTGGGGCTATGCTGTTAACGCCCTGATCCGCAAGACGCCGGGCTATGACGACCCGGAGAAGGTTTTGCAATCGATGCGGCAATGGGGCGCGAAGATGGAGATCCTCGAGGGGCAGCTTGGCAAGGGTACGCCGTTCGTTGTTGGGGAAGAGTTTACCATTGCCGATATTGCGCTGGGCCTGTCGATCCACCGCTGGATGAGTATTCCGGCGGAGAAACCGGAGTTTGCTGCAATACGGGCTTATTACGAGAGGCTGCAAAGCCGTGAAGCAGGAGCCAGGTGGATGGGGCCAGAAACACCTTAGTGTCCGATGGATTGCCACCGTCGGCCTTGGGCCAAGGATGTTGCACTCACCGGATGGTCACCAAGTGAAGAGCCTTGGAGCCGAGCCCAGGGTGACGATCTGGCTTGGTGATGCCTCGAAACAAAAAACCCGCCAGCTCAACGCTGGCGGGTTTTAACTTATTCTGGACGGCACTAGCCTTCGCGGTAATGCTGTATCCAGGTGGTCCGCAAACCAGCTAGGCCATGTTTGTCGATGGCGGCCTGCCAGTTGAGGAATTCATCGACGCTCAGCGTATAGCGATCGCAGGCCTCTTCGAGGCTGAGCAGACCGCCGCGCACTGCTGCGACGACTTCGGCTTTACGGCGGATGACCCACCTCCGCGTATTGGCGGGGGGAAGGTCTGCAATCGTGAGCGGACTTCCATCCGGTCCGATAACGTACTTAACGCGAGGACGCATTTGTACGGTCATTTTACTCTCTACTCAACCTGACCATATGAGGAAGAGAGTAGGCCGTCGGCCTTAAAATTCAGCTAAGGGGAAATGGACAACAGGTTAAGAATGACGTTGAATTTCAAGTAATTGGATTCAACTCTCCAAAGCAAAGGCGCCCCCTTGAAGAGGGCGCCCGCGGTTGTGGAAAACCGAGCAGTGTCAGCCGGTTCAGCTGGCTGGCGTCGTCGGTTCGGTTGAGGGTATGCGCACATCGGTGACGTCGGTGATGGCGACTTTGCGATTGCCCACGGTCAGGATTGGCACATCCCCTGTGAAATCGACACCGGTGACAACCCCTACCGAGGAGGTGCTCACTTCGATGCTGGACCCATTGAGATTGGTGCCCTTGATCTCGATGGTATAGGTGCCGTTGGGAGCAATGTTGTTGTCGCTTGTCTTGCCGTCCCAGCGGAAGGTCCCAGGGCCTGCGTTGAGGGATCCGGTTTCCGAATAAACCACAGTGCCATTGGAGTTCTTGATGGTTACGTTCGCATTGGCCACCGCGGCTTTGGCGTCATAGGCCCAGAACACGGCCTTGTCGTTGGTCAACTCGCCCGTTTTGCCCGTCGCGGTCACCTGTTTGCCGATATAGCTGACGGCCTCGGACTTTGCGGTGTTCTGGGTCGAGAGCATCAGGGTTTCAAGAAACTCATTGGTCTTGAGCTGCTGCTCGACGCCGGTGAACTGCACCAGTTGCTGGGTGAACTGGTTGGTGTCGAGTGGGTCCAGCGGATTCTGGTTTTTCAGCTGGGTGGTGAGGATATTGAGGAAGGTGTCGAAATTGTCCGCAATCGTTTTGCGGGAAGCGGCGACTTTGCTGGTTGCGGCGGCGTTGGCGACGCTTTCGATGGTGGCCATATCTGGTGCTCCCTAGGCGAGAATGTTGACGCCGCTGGCCGACAGGCTCGCGCGATAGAGATGGATGGTGGGTGGCACTTCGCCCGTTTCCAACAGGCCATTGCCGGTAGGCGCTTGACGCCCATTCCCGTTGCGGCCCTGCTGCTGACCGTCCCCGCCATTGTTCTGCTTGAGCGAGAACTCGAGATTGGTCTTGGCGCTATCGAGCCCCGCCTGGTGAAGGGCCTTTTCCAGCCCCCGCTGGTCGCGCTGCATCAAGTCCAGCGTTTCGGCCTTTTCCACCACAAGGCGAGCATTGACTTGGCCCGACGTGTCGATATCGAGCTGCACATCGATCCGTCCGAGCTCGGCCGGGTCGAGCCTGATCTGGAAGCGCGTATTACCTTCACTGGTCTGGCGCGCCAGCTCGAAGGCGATCTGCGGCAAATTGAGCTGCTGCTGGCTAGTTTGATAACCGGTCTGGACTACCCGCGGTGCTGCTACGTCATCTACCCGGGCTGCCGGCTGCTGCTGGCTTTGTCCGGCCTGCGGCTCGGGCTTGGGGTCGGCGATACCCGCTGCGATCGCGGCGGCTGCGGCCTTGTCATCGGCCGGTTTGCCCTCCCCTTCGCCCTTGCCGGCCGCGCCCGGATCTTGTCCATCCGTTCCGGTGATCGGCGGGGTTTCCAAGCTTGCTGTGGGCGTCGGCTCGACACCAACCTCTGCAGTCTTGCCAGTCAGCACGGGCTCGCTGAGCTGCAGCGCGGGCTTGGCGAGAACCGGAGTGGCCGATGCTGTATCTGGCTTTTCTGTTGTCGCCATCAACTTGGCGATGGCAAGCTTGAGGTCTGCATCCGCTTCCGCTTCAGCGGAAAGGCCGAGTTGAGCGAGCTTCTCGTCAGGGATGTCACCATTCTTCAGCGAAGTCAGCAACGCTGCGAGCTTTTCCCCCGCTTGCGTGCCAAGAGCGGCAGCTTCGGGATGCGGCGTTGCGTTGCCCTCGACCAGCAAGGCGGCAAGGGGAGCTATGCCGGCCGAAAGCTTGCTGGCAAGGCTTGCGTCTTCCGGCAGGGGAGCCTTGGGCACAGCCTTGAAGTCTTGCAGTGTAGCCAGAGCTGTGAGGTCGATGCCGAGGGCCTCGCCCAGTGCATCCAACTGCCCGTTGAGTTCCTGAATGAACTCGGCATCAATTGACTCGCCGGCGTCAAGCTTGGTCTTGAGGCTGGCAAGGCTCGCCAGAAGATCGTTCAGCAGCGGCTTGCTACCGGTTTCCGGAGCAGCATTGTCCAGTGGCAGCACGGCATTGAGCGCAACGGCCACGACATCGGGGTTCTCAACGACTTGCTGGTCGGTGCTCGCACCAGGGGCAAGGCCAGTCAGGGGATCAACAGCTCTTTCTGCGGAAGCAATTGCTGTTTCGTTTTCCGTCGCAGCAAGACCCAGCAAGGCGGCAAAGGCGTTTGGCCCTTCGGTGCCGGTGTCCGAGCCTGCTGGAGCCTGCCCGTTGAACGGGCGCGCAGAACCGATGCCAATAGCAGCGCCGCTCATAATCGTGAGATGTGATGCCAATTGCCTGCACCCCTCATAAGGATATTTCCCATGAGGAGATGCAAGCCTGGTGCCAAGTCACGCCAGCGGCGAAATAGTGTTCTCTATCAACATTCTGGCCTAACAGGCCCGACTGCTGAGCCAGTGCGCTCCGTCGGATCACGGCAACAAAGGTGACTCCAGGCGGCAAGACTTGCCGGGTGTGCCGCCCTGTTGCGGGAAACGCCTGATCAGCGTAAAACGCCGCCATTCATCCGCTGGCCCTTGAACCCAACCGGATACAAAGGAAAAATGCTGAACTCGCTTGATATTGCCAAGCGCCCCGAAGACACGCGCGTGGTTGTCGCGATGTCTGGCGGCGTGGATTCATCGGTCGTTGCCGGCCTGCTTGCCCGCCAGGGTTATGACGTGGTGGGGGTAACGCTCCAGCTTTACGATCATGGCGAGGCAACGTTCCGCAAAGGCGCGTGCTGCGCGGGACAGGACATCCATGATGCGCGCCGTGTCGCGGCGACCTTGGGTATTCCCCACTACGTGCTCGATTATGAAGAGCGCTTCAAGAAGTCGGTGATCGCTCCCTTTGCCAATGCCTACCAGCAGGGCGAGACGCCTGTGCCGTGCATTGCCTGCAACCAGAGCGTCAAGTTCGTCGACCTGATGGCGGTGGCGCAGGATCTGGGCGCCGATGCGCTGGCGACCGGGCACTATGTACAGAGTCGTCTTGGCGAAGATGGACGGCGGCAGTTGTTCCGCCCGGTCGATGGCGACCGCGACCAGACCTATTTCCTGTTCGCAACCACGCAGGAACAGCTCGACTATCTGCGCTTCCCCTTGGGCGGCATGAGCAAGGCCGAAGTGCGTGAACTGGCGCGCGAAATGGGTCTGGAAATTGCTGAAAAGCATGACTCGCAGGACATCTGCTTCGTGCCGCAGGGCAAGTACGCCGATATCATCCGCAAGATGCATCCCGAGGCGGTCGCCACAGGCGAAATCGTTCATCTCGATGGGCGCGTCCTGGGAACGCATAACGGCATCGTCAACTACACGATCGGCCAGCGCAAGGGCCTCGGCATCGCTGCTGCCGAACCGCTTTACGTGGTCAAGCTCGAGCACAAGACCGGCCGCGTCATTGTAGGCCCGCGCGAGGCGCTCAAGACCCATACCGTTCGCCTGCGCGACGTGAACTGGCTGGGCGCCCGGCCGCTGGCGGAACTCTCGGCTGGCAATGGTGCACCGGTCGAAGTCAAGGTGCGCTCCACCCGCGGGCCACAGCCTGCCGTCATCCAGCAGCGCGGCGAGGATGTGTTCGTGACGCTGGTTTCGGGTGAATACGGCATCTCACCGGGCCAGGCTTGCGTGTTTTATGCCGATGACAGTGCCACTTCGGAAGTGTGGGGCGGCGGCTTCATTGCCGAAGCCGTGCCGCAGGTGTTTGCGGCTTAAGGCTCTGCGCCCACCTACAGCACAAATCGAGCCTGTGCGGGTTCACGCTCGCACAGACCGTTACCCCCGGCGAAGACCCCATGGCACTGCACATCGCGGCCAAATCAAGCGCTGGGCACCGCTTGGCGCTATGGCTGCTACCTAGGCGACGGCCCGGATTCCAGACTTGTTGCTTCTGTGTTCGCCTGGCGCAATTGCTGGTAGGCGTCGATGCCGCCGCGCCAGGTGGAAATGGCGATCACCACGATCAGCGCCCCCAGCGCAAGGATCAGCACGCGACCGCGGTTCAGTCCAAAGGGGCTCGGCTTGGGATCATCCATGGTAGTGGCCTTAATATCAATCTTGGCGCCACCCGAAGGAATGGTTGGTGCTGCCCTGTTTCTAGTTGAGAACCGCGACCAACGCTATGGTCATGGCAAGCACGAAGGTTGCGGCGCCGCACCACAGCGCAGTCCTGATCCAGCCAAAGGGGATGGGTAGCCAGCCCAAGCGGACAACAAGACCAAGCACGCCCAGAATGGCATAGACGGCGATGAACACACTGAGCGAGTAGAAGCCGATATACCAGCCGTCCGCATAGTGGGCGGTAGGCGTGCCGGGAATACCCAGCATCCAGGGCATATAGAGCAGCAGGGCCAAGGCCAGCAGAATATGCGGGACCGAGCCCAGGATGGTCTTGCCAACGCTAGCCATGATGCCCCCATGACGTGAACGGCGCCAGTGTGGCGCCGTTCTTGATTCTAAAGGAGCGGAAGGTCTTAAACCAGAGGTTTGAGATTGGCTTCTATACTGGCCCGGCGGCTTTCGAGGAACGGCGGCAAGGCAAGCGTTTCGCCCAACGATTCCATCGGCTCATCGGCGCCAAAGCCCGGAACGTCCGTGGCGATTTCGAACAGGATGCCATTGGGTTCGCGGAAGTAGAGCGAGGTGAAATAAAACCGTTCAACTTCTCCGCTGGAGCGGATGCCGAACTTCTGGGTATGCCTGATCCACTCGCGCAAGTTGTCCTGATCGGGGGTGCGGAAAGCCACATGATGCACCCCACCGGCACCAGGCCGGGCCGGCTTGACGCTGGGATCAACCACGACATGCAGTTCCGCCGCCGGGCCGCCAGGACCCATTTCAAAGACATGCGTCTCAGCCATGCCATTGGCAGCAGGGTAGGAGCGCACCTTGCGCATGTTCATCACCTGGGTGAGCATGGCTTCGGTGGGTTCAAGGCGTGGCACGGCGAGCGAAATCGGCCCAAGCCCGATGATCTGCCGCTCGGCCGGCACAGGCGACTTGCTCCAAGGCACGACCTGGTTGGCGCTGTCGATCACGAGTCGAAAGCGCTGACCTTCGAAATCCTCGAAGTCGAGGGACAGATGACCATTGCGTTCCTTGATGGCTGATGTGCCGACATTGTGGGTCTGCAGATGGTTTTTCCACCAGTTGAGGCTGTCTTCGCTGTCGACGCGCAGGCCGGTTCGGCTCACCGTGTGATTGCCACGCTGCTCGCGCGCCGCATCGAAGTCGAAGAAGGTGAGGTCCGCACCGGGCGAAGCAACCCCGTCACCGTAGAAGAGGTGATAGGCTGTGGTGTCATCCTGGTTCACCGTCTTCTTGATGAGCCGCATGCCCAGGGTCTGGGTATAGAATGCCAAATTCTTCTTCGCCTCGGCAGTTACTGCCGTCAGGTGATGAATGCCCCCAAGTTCAAGTGTCATGATCGTGTCTCCTGTTTGGCGCCGAGCGCTGCTGTCGACCGAAATGTAGTGGAAACGCGCGGAAACGGTGAGATAGACAATAGGGACAGACTGGTGCGCTTGGATGAACAGTGCCGCAGCTTATTTCCCTTCACGATCTGTCGAGACTCGTCTTTTTTTGTGTGCACCAGAAGGCGCTTAGGTTAGTCTCACGGTGAACAATGGGTGAACACTTAATGACCGTTCTGTCACTCCGGCGCAAGCTTGCTATCCTGTCCGACGCCGCAAAATATGATGCATCCTGCGCCTCGAGCGGCACGGAAAAGCGCTCTAGTTCTGGCACTGGCGGCATCGGCTCGACCGAGGGCAGCGGCATCTGTCACTCCTATGCGCCCGATGGTCGCTGCATCAGCCTTCTCAAAATTTTGTTGACCAATTTTTGCGTCTATGACTGCGTTTACTGCGTCAACCGATCATCGTCCAATGTGCAGCGCGCTCGCTTTTCCGTTGAGGAGGTAGTGCGATTAACCCTTGATTTCTACAAGCGAAATTACATTGAAGGGCTGTTCCTTTCCTCCGGTATCATCCGCTCGCCGGACTATACAATGGAAGAACTGGTCCGCGTGGCGCGCACTCTTCGCGAGGTGCACAAATTCGCCGGCTATATCCATTTAAAGCTCATCCCAAACGCCGCACCCGAACTGCTGGCGGAGGCGGGGCGATGGGCGGATCGGCTCTCCACCAACATCGAAATGCCCACGGACATCGGGCTCGCCGACCTCGCTCCAGAGAAAGACCCGAGCGAAATCCGCACAGCCATGGCCCGGGTCCGGGGCAAGCTGGATGAAGCCGAGCCGGAGAAGAAAGCAAAGAGCAAGCCGGAAAAGTTTGCGCCCGCGGGGCAATCCACGCAGATGATTGTGGGCGCCGATGCAGCGGATGATGGCGCCATCCTACACCGGGCGGCTGGTCTTTATTCCGGCTACAAGCTTAAGCGGGTCTATTATTCCGCCTTCTCGCCGATCCCTGATTCCAGCTCGCGCCTGCCGCTGAAGCCCCCCCCATTGATGCGCGAGCACAGACTCTACCAGGCCGATTGGCTGATCCGCTTTTATGGCTTCGACGTGCCGGAGATCGTGTCAGGCGGGGAAGGAGGCCTGCTGGATCTGGGCATCGATCCCAAGCTCGCTTGGGCGCTCAAGAACCGCGAGCGATTCCCGGTCAACGTCAATCGCGCGGATCGGGAAATGCTTCTGCGTGTGCCAGGCCTTGGGGCCAAGAGCATCGACAAGATAATCCAAACGCGGCGGCACCATAGCTTGCGGCTCGATGACGTTGCTCGAATCGCTGGATCAATCGACAAGGTTCGCCCGTTTATCGAAGCGGTGGATTGGACACCGGGCGGGCTCACGGATGATACACGCCTGCGCGCCAAGCTGACCCAGCAGCCGGAGCAACTCAGCCTGTTTTGATGCACACAATTACCCTCCAGGCGCTGAACGATTTCGACGAATGGCGGAAGGCCGCGCGGGGATTGTTGCAGGCCGGCATTGCGCCCGAGGATGTCGAGTGGCGGAATCCTGCCTCCGATGCCGGTCTTTTCGGCCGGTCCAGCGTGCTTGCGAGCGGCAGTCAGCCGGTCGGCTCAGTGCCGCCTGCCTTTATTGAGCTTGCGCGCACGGCCATTGCCAATGCCGATCCGGAGCGCTTTGCCCTCCTGTATCGCCTCCTCTGGCGCTTGCAGGCGGACCGAAGGATCATGGAAGTATCTTCCGATCCCGATGTATTGCGCCTCGTGCGCTTGGCGAGTGCGGTGCGCCGGGACAGTCACAAGATGAAGGCCTTCGTGCGGTTCAAATCCATCCTGGATGACACTGGGTTCGAGCGGTTCGCCGCCTGGTTTGAGCCGGAGCACTATAGCCTTGAGCTGACAGCGCCGTTCTTCGTGCGCCGCTTCGATGGCATGATCTGGGCAATCGTTACGCCATATGCATCTGCCTTCTGGGACGGGGAAAGCCTGGCATTTGGGCGGGGCGGCAAGAAGTCTGATGTGCCCGAGGATGATGCTGTCGAGGCCGACTGGAAGACGTACTTTTCCTCCATCTTCAACCCGGCCCGGCTTAAGATCGCGATGATGAAATCGGAGATGCCGGTGAAATACTGGCGCAACCTGCCCGAGGCCGAACTCATTGCTCCTCTTATTCGTGGTGCAAGGGAAGCGGAGCAGGACATGATTGAGCGGGTAGCCAGTTTGCCACCGTCGCGGCATGTGCGGCAGAAGGCGCGAGAGGATGTCGCACCGGAGTCCGAGACCGAGATCGTTTCACTTGCGAATGCACGTGCGGCGGTGCAGGAGTGCCGGCGCTGTCCGCTTTATGAACATGCGACGCAAGCCGTGTTTGGTGAAGGGCCGGAGCACGCTCAGGTTATGTTTGTGGGCGAACAGCCCGGTGACCAGGAGGACTTGGCGGGTAAGCCTTTTGTTGGTCCTGCAGGCAAGGTGCTGGACGCCGCCGTGGAAAAAGTAGGGATCGACCGCTCGCGCGTTTACGTGACCAATGCCGTCAAGCATTTCAAGTTCGAGCCACGCGGCAAGCGGCGTATCCACCAAAAGCCCGATGCCGGGGAAATTACCGCCTGCAGGTTCTGGCTCAATCTCGAAATTGAGTTCGTCAGGCCCAAGGTGATCGTGGCGCTGGGTGCAACGGCGGCGCAAAGCCTTTTGGGTCGAACGGTCACCATTAGCAAGCTGCGCGGTGCGCCCATCACCATGGATGACGGCACCACCCTTTACGTGACCAATCATCCTTCCTATCTCTTGCGTATCCCGGACCGGGAAGGGCAGGAACGGGAGCGTGCCAAGTTCGAAGCCGACCTTGTGCTGGTGCGCAATGCTATCACAGCATTGGAAGCCAAGCACTGAAACAAGGCTCTGGCGACTTGACAGGCACCTGTGGTAAAATTAGTAAGTCGCAGCGTTGGGCTGTTGCCCATCTGCCTTGAGGCGGAGTAGCTCAGTTGGTTAGAGCAGCGGAATCATAATCCGTGTGTCCCCAGTTCAAATCTGGGCTTCGCTACCATTTAAAACCCCTGGGGAAACTCGGGGGTTTTTCTTTGGTTGGTTTCGCCAGCCAGCAGGTCGGCTACCCTCAGGCTTGTTCACCTTCTCCCGAGGTGTAGGTGACGCGGCCATTGCTCGCATGGGCGCCTTTGGTGAGGGAGGCTGGAACTATGTTGCCGGGGCCCAAGATGTGGAAAACTTCTTGGCCGTTGCTCAGTAGGTAGTCGGCGATGATGCGTCGGTGGCATCGCCACCAGACAGTTTCGGCGCACATGATGGCGGTGCGCGCTTTCGTTCCATGTCCCCTCAACTGGGCCAGGCCGTTCTGGAATGCCGGCGAGAGGGTGTAGTCGGCGTAGTTCTGAAAGCTCTTGTTGCGCCAGAAACTGCCTCCGCTTCTCTCCACCGCCTTTTGCTTGCCACGCAATCCGCCTAGTTCAGCGATGTGCAGGCACCCGATCTGGTACGAGGCGAGTTGGTTGGGCAGGACGTCGATGTTGAACTGAGGGTTCGTTCTCGAGCGCGGGATGGAACGGACGTCCACCAGAAGTCGGACCTTGGCTTCACGCAACAAGGAAACGAATTCTTCGATGCTCCTGGTGGAGTGCCCGACCGTGAAATAGGGGTTCTCTGCACTCACGGGTTCAAGCATCTTTCCTGGCACCGATCGTCCAAAGGCTGCACGAGAAAGCCAGACCGCCATGTGGATCTTGCCCAGTCTCTCCTTCAGCAAGACGGTTGGAGTGGCTAGGCCGTTCCATCGGAGATTTCCGCTAAGCTGGCGCGCGGGGGGCAAATACAGGCAAATAGAGGCGAGAAGCGCAACATATGAAACAGGTGGGGGGACGAGAATTTGCTGCAGCAACAGGGCCGCGCCAGCGGCTTGATCTCCCGCGTCTTCTTCGGCTGTGTCACAGAGTTTTTGCGAATGCACCTGGGTTGCAAGTGCTAGTCTGATGGCAACTAAAACAGGAACCTCCCGTTTGATCGATCCCGGCCACCGACGTCGGACAACAATCAGGAGAGTCGAGGATGTTCTTTAGAACCAACCAGTTCCAGTACAATGCACGCCCCGAAAAGCCAGATCCGGTTTATGCCAACAAGCTCCAAGAGGTGCTCGGCGGCCAGTGGGGCGAGATCAGCGTCATGATGACCTATCTGTTCCAGGGATGGAATTGTCGCGCGCCAGCCAAGTACCGGGACATGATCCTTGACATCGGTACGGAAGAAATTGCTCACGTCGAAATGTTGGCGACCATGATCGCCCGGCTGCTGGAAAGCTCACCAGTCGAGGCACGTGAAGACGCCGCCAAGAATTCGGTTATTGGCGCGGTGATGGGCGGCGCTCGTGTGGAAGACGTTATCGTAGCGGGTATGGATCCCCAACATGCCATTGTTTCGGGTGGCGGTGCTACCCCCAACGACAGCGTCGGCTTCCCCTGGACTGCGCGGTACACGGTCGCCTCGGGCAATCTGCTCGCGGACTTCCGCTTCAACGTAACAGCAGAGTCACAAGGTCGCCTGCAGGTTACCCGTCTTTATGAAATGACGGATGATCCCGGCGTTCGCGACATGCTGTCCTTCCTGATCGCTCGCGACACCATGCATCAGAACCAGTGGCTCGCCGCTATTCGCGAGTTGGAGGAGGACGGTCTCGACGCGACACCGGCGCCCATGAGCTTCCCGCAGGAGAAGGAAAAGTCCGAGGTAGCATATCAGTTCTGGAACTGTTCGGAAGGCACCGAAAGTGCTGAAGGGCGCTGGGCAAAAGGGCCCACACCGGACGGCAAGGGCCAGTTCCAGTACCTCGCTAATCCCAAGCCGCTCGGCGAGACCGTTACGGAGTTGCCACCGGCCGACCCGCGTTTGCATGGCACGCCCAAGATGCCATTGCCGCCGGTGTCTAGCTAACTCGCTGAACGTAGAAGGGGGCCATAACGGCCCCCTTTTCAATGCTGAGTGCAGCTGAAGGCCTTATACGTGCGGCAACACAGATGAGCCTGACGGATCTCGAGTGCCCCTCCAAAACGGTAAAGTCGGCACCTGAAAGGCCTAACACTGCACTTGAAGAAGGCCATGTGATCGCCCTGTGCCCGAATGGTCACACATGCGATCCCTTCCAACTTGCGGGTCCATATGCGCACTTGACCCTCCCCATGAGTGCCACATGTACGGCACCAGAGCTGCCAAATGGGGAAATAACTGGGCAGCACCGCAGAATGACCTCTGTTCTGCCCATCCAATTGCGCTCTTAGAACACATCTCTCGGGTGAAAAGCGGCATCTGTAACGCCACTCACGAGACTTGGTTCCCCGCATATGAAGAAATTTTCCCAGGCTGCCCTGAGCATCGCTCTTTCCCTCGCTCTTTGCGCAACTCCCATCCTTCCGCATGCTTACGCTGGTGAGGCAAAGGTTCTGAGCGGGGTGGCCTCCTGGTATGGACCTGGTTTTCATGGTCGCACCACGGCAAATGGCGAGCGCTACAACATGAACGAGCTAACAGCGGCTCATAAGTCATTGAAGTTCGGCACCAAGGTGCGCGTGACGAATGAAAAGAACGGCAAATCCGTTGTTGTCCGCATCAATGACCGGGGCCCCTATGTAGGCAGCCGCATCATTGATCTCTCCAAGAGCGCAGCCCAGGCTATCGACATGATCGGACCCGGCACAGCAGCTGTGAAGGTAGAAGTGCTGGTCTGACGGCATCTTTCGCAAGCGGCGCGCGAGCTTATGACCGCGACGGACGCTAATAATCGAGATCAATCGGCGCGGCTTGTGTGAACGATCCGCGCCGGGGGGCATTCTTCGGAAAACCTTGGGCAGCGGGAAGCGAACGGCTCGTTTGCGCTCCGCTGCCAGACTTTTCCGAGGAGCAAAGCATGAGAACCACCCGCCTTGGCCGCACTGGCCTTGAAGTCAGCCGCATATGCTTTGGCTGCATGTCCTTCGGCAAGGTGACGGAGGAACGGCCATGGGTGCTGGGGATCGAAGAGGCCCGGCCTATGTTCCGCCGCGCCTGGGATGCGGGCATCAATTTCTTCGATACAGCCAATGTCTATGCGCAAGGAACGAGCGAAGAAATCACCGGGCAGGTGATCAAGGAGCTTGCTCCGCGTGATGAAATCGTTCTTGCAACCAAGGTTTTCGGCCGCATGCGGCCGGGGCCGAACGGACAGGGATTGTCGCGCAAGGCCATTCTAAGCGAGATCGACAATAGCCTGCGGCGCCTCGGCACCGACCATGTCGACCTCTACCAGATCCACCGGTTCGATCCGTTCACACCCGTGGAAGAAACCATGGAGGCGCTCCACGATGTCGTGCGGGCCGGCAAGGCTCGCTATATCGGCGCCTCGTCCATGTGGGCGTGGCAATTCGCCAAGCTCCAGCATGCTGCTGAATCGCACGGCTGGACCAAGTTTGTTTCCATGCAGAACCAGGTGAGCCTCACCTATCGCGAGGAAGAACGCGAAATGATCCCGCTCTGCCTTGACCAGGGCGTTGCGCTGCTTCCTTGGAGTCCTCTCGGTGGCGGCAAGCTGACGAGGCCATGGGGTACGCAAACCAAGCGCGCCACGACCGATCGCTACAACAAGAGTATGTATGAAGAGACCCAAGGCAATGCCCGGGCAGTAGTTGAAGCCGTTGAGACAGTATCGAAATCCCGCGGCGTGCCTATGGCACAGGTGGCCATGGCTTGGGTCCTGCAAAAACAAGGTGTGACCTCGCCGATCGTGGGTGCAAGCAAGCTGTCCCACATCGAGGATGCTGTTGCTGCAGAAGCCTTGACGCTAAGCCCTGAGGAAATCACGCAACTCGAGGCACCCTACCAGCCGATGGCAGTGAAGGGTTTCTGAGGCGGGAGCCTCAGCCTTCCTGGGAGCTCACGTTTAGGTTCAGATTGAAGGAGGGCATTACCGTGGAACAAGCAACAGGATCGCCCGGCATCGGCACAGCGCCTGCTTTTGTTGTAACCGGCACGTCGAGCGGCATCGGCTACGCCTTGTCACGGCTGGCGATCGGGAATGGTGCTCATATCTTCGGAATTGTGCGCAGCCAGGATGATGCAGGTCGGGTCACCCGAGAACTGGGTCCGCGCTTCCACGGAATTGTTTGCGATGTTCGCGACGAACGCGCTATTGCTGTGGCCGCAAAACAGGTTCGGGCGGCTTTGGGGAGCCGGCGCTTGTCGGGGCTGGTTAACAATGCGGCTATTGCCATTCCCGGCCCTTTGATGCTGCAGCCGCTCGAGGAGTTGCGCGCGCAGGTCGAGACAGACCTCTTTGCCCTGTTTATTGTCACCAAGGCTTTCGGGCCGTTGCTGGGTGTTGATCCCAGTCTTGCGGGAGAACCCGGGCGCATCGTCAATATGTCGTCCATCGGCGGCAAGCTCAGGCAACCCTTTGCCACAGCCTATATTGCGTCCAAACATGGCGTGGAGGGGTTTACCGGCGCTCTGAGGCGCGAGCTTAAGGTTTATGGTATCCATGTCTGTGCCGTTGCTCCCGGCGTGGTGGACACACCTGTTTGGGACAAAGTGGCGGCACTTAAGGGGCGCTATGACGGGACGATCTACGAGGAGCCTTTCAACAAGGGTGTTGCGGTCATGGTAGATGCTGGCAAGAACCATGGCAGCAGCCCAGAGGCCATCGCCGAGGTGATCTGGCGAGCCCTGACCGAACCGCGGCCAAAACTGCGCTATCGGCCTGCAAGCCACCCCGTCCTTGAACATGGCGTGCTAATGGCTTTGCCTAAAAGAGCCATAGATTGGGGATTGGGCCGGTTTATCGGGCTGCGGCGGAAGGTGTAGGCGCCTTGGTGCTCGGGCGGAGCCAGCGGTAGCGCATGTCGGGCTCGCGCTCCTCATTCCCCGTTCCGTCAGTGAACTCAACGGCCGCAAAGCCGTGCTTCTCGTAGAAGCGCCGGGCGGCGTCGTTCTTTTGAAACGTCCAGAGCTGGAGTTCGTCGGAATCAGCCTGCGCCAATCCCAGGAGAGTGTGGCCAATGCCCTTCCCCTGGTACTCGGAAAGGACATAAAGCTGGTCGACCCAGCCTGGGCGGAAGGCGATCATGCCGGCCAACGCCTCTCCAGCAAAGACGCCCCAAACGGCGCAATCGCGAAAGACATGCTCGCGGAAATAGGACGTGTCCTCCTCCGGGGTATGAAGACCTGCCAACCACGGCAGCTGCGCATCAAAGGAGCACCGGTGCACCTGTGCGGCGGCCTGGGCGTGCTGTTCGGTGAGCCTGATGGGCTGGGATAAATTGCTTGTCACCCTTGTCCTCTCAATCCGTATGCCGGCTTTAGGGCAGAAGTCCCTGCCGCAGCAATTCATCGCGCCAAAAGAAAACAACGGTCCTCATGATCGTCAGGAGGGGCTGGATCTGGTCGGCGCTATCGCGGATATAGAACCCTTCAGCCATTGTGTCGCCGGGCCAATCTTCCTCGTCGGCGGTGTCATCCTCGAAGTCGGCAAACGAGGCTGGTGCGTAGGACGCGGTTATCCGTTCGGCTTCAGGGGCATAGCGGGTTATGTGAACGTGCTTGGCATAGTTGCCGAGATCACGCACGAGCTTGAGGGCAGGCTGGCGTTGTTCGATTTCTGTGCGGTAGTCCAATGGGTCGTACCCTTTGGCGGCAGCGACGTGTTCCGCCAGATGCGCGGCCATGATCACGCAGACATAGGCTCGGCGAACCGAGCCGGGCGAGGCAGCAAGCGCAGCAACGGAATCTTCGGTCAGGCTCAGAATGTCGTGCGGCTTTATAGGGAAGTTCATTCGTGGTGATCGCCCATGGAGACGGCTGCATGGGAACATCGCAGGCGGCATGATGGTTTTCAACATGTGTCATGCATTTAGGCGATGCATGGACAGCCAGCCAAAGGCGGAAGAGCAGGGTGATGAAAGAGCTTCAGCGAGTTAACGTCAGTGCCGGTGATGTCTGGGGCAGTTTCAGCTGGGCGGAGCGGCCGGTCTGCTCGTGTGGCCAGCTGGCGGCGGCGGTCGAGAGCAAGCTGGTCTTTGTCAGCACGGAGATCATTGGAGAGGGAGAGCGGCAAGGCAATCTGTTTTACCTGCTTCCTGTGGGTGGCGACGGGTTCTTCGCGCTGGATGAAGGCATTGCCATCTCCTGCTGTCCCTGGTGTGGCGATGAAATATTGGGCCGGCGGCGAGGCTAGGCGCAAACCGAAGAGAAAATGGGTCCGTCGCCTGAACCTTCCCGGCGGGAAAATGATTATGGCTGAATGGCCGGACCAAAGCTGACACCAGAAGAGCGGCGCGAAAAGAAAGCCGCAAAGCGCACCAAGCAGCGTGAGACTACCGTTCTACGCGCCGGCAAGATGCACAAGGCGCGGCTCCTTGCGGAGGAAAGCGGCACCGAGCCGCGATCCGATTCATTGCCGGCGCTCAACATTGGGTGTTCGGGCTGGTTCTATTGGCATCTCAAGGGCAGCTTCTACCCTACGCAGATGCCGACCAGCGAGTGGTTCGCCCATTATGCTGATCATTTCAGCACGGTTGAGCTGAACGCCCCATTCTATACTTGGCCGACCCTGGCGACGGTGGAGTCCTGGAGCCGTCAGGCGGGCGAGCGGGAGATGGTCTACACCGTGAAGGTGTCGGAGCTGATCACGCATATCAAGAAGTTCGAAGGCACCGAGACGCTGATCAAGGACTTCGGCTTGATCGCTGACCTGCTCGGACCGAGGATGGGCTGCTTCCTGTTTCAGCTGCCACCCAGCGTGCACTATTCGCCGGCCTTGCTGCAGACTATCCTGGGGCAGCTCGATCCTGCTCGCCGCAACGTGGTCGAGTTTCGCCATGAAAGCTGGTGGAACGAGGAGGTCTACACTGCCTTCCGGCAAGCGGGCGCCGTCTTTTGTTCGTGCAGCGGGCCCAAACTGCCGGACATTTTGGTAAAGACTGCTGACGATATCTATGTTCGCTTCCACGGCGTGGAGCGGTGGTATCGGCATGACTACAGCCATGACGAACTTCTTGTTTGGGCACACCGCATCCGCGCGGCCGGCGCCAAGAGAGTTTGGGTCTATTTCAACAATGATTTCGACGGCTACGCGATCAAGAACGCAATCATGCTGCGGGAAATCCTCGAGGGAACGGAACCTGACGTGGCCGCTGAAACGGGCGTGCAGCATGCGGCGGCAGAAGCGCTGACGCGATAGAAACGGCACCATAAAGGGACGTAAGATGGAGCAGAGATGGCCCCGGCGCTTATGGATCGTTCGCCATGGGGAAAGCACGGGCAATGTCGCGCGGCAGGCGGCGATGGATGCAGGGCTTGCCGAGATCAACATTGATCATCGCGATATAGACGTTCCCCTGAGTGCCAATGGCGAGAAGCAGGCTATTGCGCTTGGACGCTGGTTCGCGCGCAATGGTGCGGGTGGCGTGCCGGAGGTCGTCCTTGCATCGCCCTATTCGCGGGCGCGCCGAACGGCCGAACTTGTTGCACAACATGGCGGCTTTGCCGATGCCGAGTTCAGCTGGGATGAGCGGCTCCGGGAAAAGGAGTTCGGCATTCTTGATCGCCTAACGACGGCAGGGATCCTCGAGCGGTACCCCGAACAGGCGCGCTTTCGCAGCTTGCTGGGTAAATTCTACCATCGACCACCGGCTGGCGAGAGTTGGTGCGACGTGATCCTGCGCCTGCGTAGCTTGATGGATACCATTGGCCTGCACCATGCCGGCCAGGACGTTCTGATCGTCAGCCACCAGGTAGTAGTGCTTTGCCTGCGCTATCTGCTTGAGCGCTTAAGCGAGGAGGAGATACTGGCGATCGACCGGCAGGGCGATGTCGCCAATTGCTCGATCACCGAGTACCAGTTTGTCCAGGGTTCTCGCAGGGGCGGGGAGATGGCACTGCAGCGCTACAATTTTGTGGTGCCGCTCGAGGAAGAAGGAGCTGCCGTAACGGCGGAACCGCCACTGGTAAAGGCGCCGCAATGAGCGATCATTCGATTACAGCCGATTTTCTTCGGCGCAATCCCCTCCCGCTTCCCTTTGGAGAGGTCGACAAGAATGTGCGCGGCCGGGTGATCGTGGTCGGAGGCAATCGGGAAGTGCCGGGCGCGGTGCTTCTCGTAGCGATGTCGGCGCTCCGGGCGGGTGCGGGCAAGGTGCAGATTGCGACAATCGCACAGAGCGCCTTGGGGATGGGCTTGGCAATTCCCGAAGCGCGGGTTGTCGGCTTGAGCGAGAACGGGAATGGCGACGTCGATCCCAATGAAGCCGAGGCTATCCTGTCGAGGATCAAGAGCGAGGATGCGCTGGTTCTTGGACCCGGCATGCTGGACGACGAGGCTGCCGGAGTTTTGGCTGCGGCTATCCTCTCTGGGTCGGATGGATCCAGGTTTGTTCTGGATGCCGCGGCGCTGACGGGCCTGCGTAACTGTCCCGAGTGCGTCAAAAAGCATGCGGGCCGGGTGGTGCTAACGCCTCATGCGGGGGAGATGGCCACCTTCCTCAATGTTCCCATAGAAAACATCGAGGCGGATCCACCCGGCGCCGCGCGTCGTGCTGCTGCGGTCACGGGTGCTGTTGTGATCATGAAGGGAAGCCGGACCCACATAGCGAGCCCGCAGGGCGAAATCTGGCAATCTGCGCATGGCAATTTCGGGCTGGCCGTTTCGGGTTCTGGTGACACCTTGTCCGGCGTCATCGGAGGGCTTCTGGCCAGGGGTGCATCGGCGTTGCTGGCAGCGCAGTGGGCGGTTTACATGCATGGTGAAGCCGGGGATCGCCTGAAACACAGGCATGGCCTGCTAGGCTATCTGGCGAGCGAAATACCGGCGGAAATCCCACGGATCATGTCCGATCTCGGCGGCGCGACATGACCGGCTTGCCCTGCGGTAGGGCGGTCTTCACCCTGTAGAATTCTCTTTTGTTAAGAGGTGCGCCGGCGGGAACCTTAGGAGCAAGTCTGGATTGGCTTTTGCAAACAATGGAGAAAGTCATGTCAGACAGCAACATGCCTACCGAGTTTCCTGAGCAGCCACAATCGCCGCCGGGGCTGACGGGCAAGATGCAGCCCATCCCCGATCATGGTGAAGATAGCTATGTCGGCAGTGGCAAGCTCAACGGCAAGATTGCCCTGATCACCGGTGCCGATAGTGGTATCGGGCGAGCCGTTGCCATCGCCTTTGCGCGCGAAGGGGCCGACGTCGTTGTTTCCTATCTCAACGAGCATGAGGATGCCCGCGCAACCGCCGAACTGGTGGAAGGGGCAGGGCGCAGGTGTCTGGTTATTCCGGGCGACATCACCGATGAGGCGCATTGCCAGACGCTGGTGCAGCGCACGGTGGACGAACTGGGCGGCATCGACATCCTCGTCAACAACGCTGCTTTCCAGCGCACCTATGCCGAGCTGACAGATATCTCGTCCGAAGAATGGGACACCACGCTTCGCACCAATATCTACGCACCATTTTTCCTGTGCAAGGCGGCCGTGCCGCACATGGAGCCGGGCAGCGCGATCATTAACACGACGTCCATCCAGTCGAAGTCGCCTTCTCCGGAACTGCTGGCTTATGCAACGACAAAGGGCGCCATTTCGAACTTCACGGCTGGCCTTGCGCAGATGCTGGGCAGCAAGGGTATTCGGGTAAATGCCGTAGCGCCTGGCCCAATCTGGACGCCTCTTATTCCATCGACCATGCCTCCTGAAAAGGTGAGTACCTTTGGCCAGCAAACTCCGATCGGGCGTGTGGGCCAGCCTGCAGAACTCGCAGGGGCCTACGTCCTTTTGGCTTCTGACCTGGGCAGCTACATGACTGGAGCGGTTGTTCCGGTAACTGGCGGCGAGATCATGATCTAGCCGAAGACTGGGCCTGGCTCGCGGCTGAGGTCGTGAGCCAGGTGGATCTCTACGCCTTCGCGGCGAACCAGTCCAAGCATGCAAGGGGCACGATATTGTCGCTGACCCTGATGGCTCCAAGGGCGTAGAAGCTCGCTGCTTGAGTTCCAGACGGCATTTCAACTGCCCAGAGCTGTTGCGAGGGATCAGTCCAGAGGATTTTCGCGTCTAGTGCCAGCGTGGCGGAAAAGGCTGCCTGTGGTGTTGTGCCGGGGCCGAACATGACCATGACTGGACCGCCATCGGGGGGTGGCAGGGACGCTATGACTGATGATGCCAGGACGCTGACAGCAAGCGCTGCAGGGCTCAACATCAGCCTGTTTGATCTTGCGTGGCTCCGGCGCCGCAGGCCTATGCCCCAGAGCAATGGCGCGATCCCGAACAAGGCCAACCACAGCAAATCCCAAAGGAGGGGATTGTCCACATCCATGCGGATGCGGTGGATGCCAAGTACCCAATGGGACAGGATGGCGTCCGCCACATGCCAGGCACCGAAGCCGATCAAAGCGCAGGCTAGCATCACGCGGTCGCTACTGCTGGCAAGTGCGTGCCGGCCCCGCCACAGAAGGAGCAGGCCTATTGCCGCCAGCAGATACATCAGGAGGTGAAAGAGGCCATCCGCAAGGATCAGCAGCCGTATATCGTGTCGCGCCTGTTCGAGGCCGCTCAGCAGATGATGCCATTGCAGCACCTGGTGAAGCAGGATGCCGTCGAAGAAGCCGCCCAGGGCAAAGCCAAGCAAATAGCCGCTCCATTGGAGCTGCCGGCCGGGCTTTGCTGTGGCGGCTTCAGCCATTGGAGCTCAGTACCGGTTGCGGGTGCTCGAGTGTGAACTGGAGCGCACCAGCGCGGCGATGACGGCAAGAACAGCGCCTGTGACCGCAACTTTGCGGATGAGGCCGGGCATGTTGTATTTGACTTCGGAGCGGATGCCCATTTCGCCGGGAATGTTGGGCACCCGGCCGTGCATCAGGTCGTCGCCAATGCCCTCGATGACATTGATGCGATCCGCGGCAAGCAGCATGAGCCAGTGGCTCCACTTGCCCTCGCTTTTTCGGAAAGCCTTGCGCCTTATGGCTCCGCTCAGCCCGCTTGGCGGCGTGGATGTGCCGTAGACGGCGGGGCGGCGATTGTGCTCGGTGGAGCGAAGCACTTCCACCTGTTCCGGCTGCAAGGTGGGCCGCTGCCAATCGAGCCCTCCCTTGCTCTCGCGCGAGACGTCGCGCATCGGGTAGGTGGGATCGTTGGCCGGGTCGGCGTCGACGCCCCAGCCGACAACCGTCGTCGGGTCAATCCTTTGCTGCACCGCTGGTTGATCAGGCGCGGTCGACTGAGGAAGGGACGAGGACGGGCTTGATACATCCGTCGAGCTTGGCGGAGAAGATGTGGTAGGCATCAGCGACCTCTTCGAGCGGAACCTTGTGCGTGATAAGGGCTTTGGGATTGATCCGGCCGGCCTGGACGTGATCGATCAGCCGCGGCAGCAGGCGTTTCACCGAGGCCTGGTTGGCCCGGATGGTTATCCCTTTGTTGACGACATTGCCGATGGGCACGATGTTGCCGGTTGGGCCATAGACGCCAACAATTGAAACAATGCCGCCCTTCTTGACGGCGTTGATGGCCCAGTGGAGCGCCGTGGCAGCGCCGGCTTCAAGCTTGAGCTTGGTGCCGAGCAGCGTGTGCATGGCGCTGCCAGCGGCATCGCCACCCACGGCATCAATGCAGACATCGGCGCCCAGGGAGTCCGTGATCTTCTTGATGAAATAAATCGGGTCTTCCACCGAGCGGAAATTGTAGACTTCTGCCGGGCAATATTGGCGGGCAAAATCGAGCCGATATTCGACGTGGTCGATGACGATGACCCGCCCGGCGCCGAACAGCCAGGCGCAGCGTGCCGCCATGATGCCGACGGGCCCGGCGCCGAAGACGACGACCGTATCGCCGCGCTTGATGCCGGCCATTTCGGCTGCCTGGTAACCTGTGGGCACAACGTCGGTGAGGAGGACCGCATCGTCGAGGTCCATGCCGGCAGGAATCTTGGTTGGGCCGACGTCAGCATAGGGCACGCGAACATATTCTGCCTGCCCGCCATCATAGCCGCCGGCGGTATGCGAGTAGCCGAAGATACCGCCGACTGCGGTCGCTTCGGGGTTGGACTCGTGGCAATTGCCGAACAGGCCCTGCTGACAGAAGTGGCACCTGCCGCAGGCAATGTTGAAGGGCACGATGACGTGGTCGCCCGCGGCCAGATTCTTCACTTCCGAACCGACTTCTTCGACGATGCCTGTAAACTCGTGGCCGAATGTCATGCCGATGCGGGTGTCGGGAACCATGCCATGGTAGAGATGGAGGTCCGACCCGCAGATGCAGGAGCGGGTGACCCGCACAATGGCATCTTCGGGGTGCTGGATGGTTGGCATCGGCTTTTGTTCGACGCGCACGCGGTAGGGTCCGCGATAATCCATGGCAAGCATGGGCGATCTCCTTGGAACTTGACGAGCTAATGCGGCTGTTGCGGTGACGTTCCGTCGAAATGTTGCGCTTAACCTCTTTCGGCGAGTGGCTGAGTCTAGATGGAGAATTGGAGCGCGGAGACGAGCTTGCCCGGCGGGACGGGCTTGGAGAGGAACGACACGTGCTCCGGCAACTCACCCTGCATCGGGCAACGGGCAGCGGAAACCACAATGATCGCGATGTGGGGCCACATGCAGCGTACATGGTTCGCCAGGACCACCCCGCTGCGCGTTCCGGGCATGTTGATGTCGGTGATAAGGCCGGTGAATTGATCTGCGGCGGCGTCGAGCATCGACAATGCCTCGGCCGTGTTTGCCGCTTCCCAAGCCTGGAACCCGCATTTGCGGACTAGCTCGCCAAGTTCCATACGGGCCAGGGGCTCATCGTCGACGATTAGAACTGCTGCACTGCTTGTAGCATTCTGAAGTGGATTCATGACAAGGAAAATGGGGCGCTTGCCCCGCGAGTTGCCCTTAGCGCAGGTTATTAACCTGCGAGGGGCGCACGATTTTTTCTAATCCTTGGAGGGAGCTCCTGCGGTGTTCGAAAAGGCTTCTGCAGTGAAGGACAGCTTGAGCCGCGTGCGGTTCTTTTCATCGCAAACGAACATGTCGTAGTGGCCGGTGTTCCAGAGCTTTAGGCCCTGGTCCTTGAGCATTTCCCCGGCAATCCGGACGGCATGGTCCTTCGCGTCGTCCTCTGTCGAGCAATCCAGCCCCGTGCTGTCAGGGATGAATTCGCTGTTGATGACGTGAAAGAAGTAGCGAGCCATAAGAGCCTCCTGCGCCAGGCGATAATGGCGTGGGCTCGCTTGGGTTTCCCAAGGGGACTGCCCCGCTCACTATAAGTCTCGCAACAGCCTTGCCGGACGGGCGGAGGCGGCCCGAAGGATCGTGGTTGCGCCGAGCAGGGCGGTGAGCAGCGTCGCAGTGGCGAGGACAGCCAGGATGATGTTGCCAGCGAAGGTGAAATCGACCTCGAGCATGATCTGGCTGATCAGCCAGCCCAAGCCTATTCCCATAAGGCTGGCTGGGATGGCTGCCAATATGCCGAGGAGAAGATATTGGGCGAATGCCGTCAGCATCAGCTCGGTGCGGGTGCCTCCCAGGACCTTGGTGATGACGGCGTCGGCCTCGCGCTGGCGGCGGCCGGTGGCAAGGCTGCCGATCAAAACCAGAAGGCCATTGCCGACTGCCAGGCCGCCAATCAAGGCGGCGGCAAAGGAGAGCTGGCTCAGCGCATTGGTGACCTGCTTGAGCGTATCGCCAATGGCGATGAAGCTGATGGCGGGGAGGGCGGTCGCGAGTTCACGTTCCACGGCCTCCTCGCGGCCCGGCAGGGCCGTAACGGCAGCAAAGAGGGTGGTGGGGTAGGCCTCGAGCACGCCGGGCGAGAAGGTTGCCAGGAAGTCGATGCCGCCTTGCCAGGAATATTCACGGAAGTTGCTGATCTCGGCCGTGATTTCCTCGCCAAAGATCAGAAAGGTCAGCCTGTCGCCAATGTTGACGCCCAGGCCTGAACGCAGGCTCTGGTGGAGCGAGACCAGGGGCGCGCCGGTGTAGTCGGGTGGCCACCAATCGCCGCCGGTCAGCTTGGAAGTGATCGGCATTTGGTCGCGGAAGGTCAGCGGCACTTCGCCGGATAGCAGGAAGGTGGCTTCGGGCCCGCGCGTTTCCACATCGGCAGCAGGAATGCCGTTGATCTGGGTCAGGGCGCCGCGGAGCATGGGAGTGGCGACGAAATAGGGAATGTTCGTGCGCGGCCCGGACATGGCTTCAAGCGTTTCAACCTCGTCGGGGAACAGGTCTGAAGCGACGAGAGTGGGGGCATCAAAGGCCGAAGCTCCGAAAAACTCCTGGCGCAGATTACTTTGAAGAACCAGAACCACGATCAGCATGGTCAGCGCCAGGCCTGCGGACACAACAACCGAACCGCTGTTGCCGCCGGTGCTGGCGATGGAGCGGATGGCGTGGCGCAGGATGCGGGTGGGCGGCTCGGGCAAGCGGCGCAGGCCACGTTGCACCAGGGCCATATACAGCTGGAACATCAATGCGCCTGCCGCACTGGCGAGGGCAAAGGCGCCCACAAGCAGGGCGTCGCCCGTCATCGCATAGGCGAGCAGCAGGAAGGCCACGACCGCCAGGAGGAGCGGAAGGATGGCGGGTGAAAGGATGAGATTGCGCCAATCCGTTGCTGGCGCAGCCAGGCCCTTGGAGCGGAAAAGGTGAACCGGACGGATGGTTTGCGCTTGCTGGAGGGGCAGATAGGAGAAGGCGAAGGCCGTTACCAAGCCCGCGCCCGCGGCAACCAGCAAGGGTTGCAGGTGGAGCTCGGAGGGCAGATTGATGCCGACGGCCTGGCCCACAAAGGGCAGTACTAGGAAGGCTGCGCCACCGCCGATCAGGAGGCCAATTGCGACGCCTACAGCGGCAAGCGTCAGGACCTGGGAAAAGAAATGGATGAATACGCGGGAGCGGTCGGCGCCCATGCTGCGCAGGATGGCGATGACGTTGGCGCGCTCGGCGATATAGGCCTGCATGCCGCTCCAGACGCTGACGCCACCGATCAAGAGTGAGCCCAGGCCCACGATCACCAGGAAGCGCATGAAAAGGTCGTAATAGCGCACCATCGGCCCCAAGCCATCGCGGGCGGAGCGCACGGTCCACGCGCTATCAGCGAGGGCTGCTTGTACGCGAACCTTCGCGTTTTCGGGCTCCTCGCCGTTGAGGAGGATCTTGTAGCGGAACCAGCTGCCAAGGCCGGGCAGCGGGGAGGTCCGATCGGAGATGATCGAGAAGCCTTCCTGCGTGACGAGGGTCGTCAGACCTAGGCGGAAGCCTCGGACGGCGGCGTCGGGAAGCTTGGATAGGGTGCCGCGCGCCTGGAATTCCGTGCCGCCAAGCTGAAAGCGATCGCCAACGGAAATGCCCAGCTGGTCCAGCATGAGGGGATCCACAAGGGCGCCGAAAACCTCATCCTGGAGGCCGAGGAAATGGCTGATCGGCGTGCCGGCGGCTGTGAGTTCGGGGCTTTGGACGGTGCCAACGAGCGGGTAGGTGTTGCCGACGGCGGTGAGGTCCACAAAGGCGTCGGCGGTAGGGGATTGCGCGCGCACATTAGTGTCGATGACGCTGGAAACCGCGCCAAACCCCTCCAAAATCCCAAGTTCGTCGGGGTTGGCGGGGCGGTCGGCGCGGGAGAGTTCAAGATCGCCGCCCATCAGGACCGCGGCGTTGGAGTCGATAGCTCCGGCAATGCTGGAGCCGACGGAACTGACGCCGGCAATCAGGGCCGTGCCCACGGCAAGGCAAACGATCAGAAGAACGAAGCGGCGCAGATCGCCGCGCAGGTCCAGAAGGCCGATCCGGACGGCCGCCCATAGATTGCCCATCAAGCTGTGACCGTGGTTTCGGTGAGCTCGCCCTGCGTCATGGTGAAGACGCGGTCCGCCCTGGCTGCAAGGGCGGGATCATGGGTGATCAGGACGACAGCAGTGCCGTTCTTGCGGGCAAGATCGAACATGAGCTCTACGACCACGGCGCCGGTGCTTTGGTCGAGATTGCCGGTGGGTTCATCGGCCAAAAGCAGGGGCGGGTTGGCGACCATGGCGCGGGCGAGGCCCACGCGCTGCTGCTCGCCGCCGGAAAGAGCGGTGGGTCGATGGTCGAGCCGCTGGCCCAAGCCAACCGCACCAAGGGCTTCGGCGGCGCGGGCGCGGACTTCCTTCATGCCTAGTTCAGGCGCGGCGATTTCCAGCGCCAGGGCGACATTGTCGAGGGCAGTGAGTGAGGGGATCAGGTGGAAGCTTTGAAACACGATGCCGAGCGTCTTGCGGCGGAAACGGGCAAGTTCATCCTCGCCCATCTCGGACAGATTCCTATTGCGCACCATAACCTTGCCTGATGTGGCGCGTTCAAGGCCCGCGAGCAGCATCAGTAGAGATGTCTTGCCGCTACCCGAGGGGCCCACAATGGCGACGACCTCTGCAGGGGCAACGCGCAGGGACACCCCCTTTAGAATGTGGAGCGGGCGCGAGGCAATCTCGAGAGAATACACGACGTCTTGAGCATCGATGATTGCAGAGGCAGTCGTATGCAAGAGCCAAACCCCGTTTCTATTTGCCCGTTTGTGGAACGGTTGCCACCATTATGCCGGACAATGGGTAAACTAATCTTGTGCGGTTGCAAAATCTGCTGGCAGGCTGGCAAACGCTCTCTAGCGGGCCGGTACACGCTTTAGCAAGCATCCACGGCTTCGTGAGCTGTCTCGACAGGGACAAAGGTCATACAATATAGCCGTTATCGATTTGCCCTGAAGCTGGATGCGTATGTGACATGATGACAAGATCAAAGATGCTGGCTGCTGGCTCTGCGGCCCTGTTGGCGCTGTTCAGCATCGCGCCGGCGATGGCTGGCCCCAAGGAACTCAGCGTCCTGACCTCTTATATTGGGGATTGGCGCGGTGCCGGAGCCCTGGTTGGCGGTGGCAAGTCCGAGCCCTTTACCTGCCGGCTCAGCGTTGCCAAGGGCAATGCCGAGAAGATCAACTATACCGGGCGGTGCAGCCTTGTGAGCGCCAATCTTTCGATCAGCGGCACTATTGCGTTCAACGACCAAGCGCAGCGCTATGAAGCGGCGATGAGCTCCAATGCGGGCTTTACTGGCCTTGCGGTGGGGCGGCTGCAGGGCGAGCGGATCAGCTTCGACCTGCAGGAGCGCGACAAGGACCGCAGCGGGAGCGATGTGCGGATCGGGTCCAAGATCCTCCTCGCCAATGGGGATATCACCGTGGACTTCGAAGTGGAGTTCAACGATTCCGGCGAAGTACTGCGCGCTTCGGTGCCGTTCTCCCAGTAAGACGGGTTTAGCTGTGTGTTAGCCTTCAGGCCTCTGGCCTGAAGGCATTATGCCGTGCATGGTCGGCGAAAAGCCCTCAAGAGGATACCATGCCTTTTCCCGATTTGATCCAGCCCGAACTCGGCGCCTACCAGAGCCGGGTAGCAACGCCTGCGGATTTTACGCAGTTTTGGGAGCAGACGATCGGCGAGGCGCGCACGGCCGGTGGGGCCGTGAGCATGGCGCCGGCGGAGACGAGCCTCAAGCTCGTCGAGGTTTTTGATGTGACATTTCCGGGATTTGGCGGGCACCCGGTCAAGGGGTGGCTGCATCTGCCGCGCGAGCGATCGGGTCGCTTGCCGCTTGTCGTACAATATGTCGGCTATGGCGGGGGGCGCGGCTTTTCCCATGAGAACCTCCATTGGGCCGCGTCGGGCTATGCCTATTTCCGCATGGATACGCGCGGGCAGGGGAGTGGCTGGAGCATGGGCGCGACGGCCGATCCGGTGGGCACGACACCATCCATTCCCGGCATGATGACCAAGGGTATTCTGGACAAGAACGAATATTACTACCGGCGCGTGTTCACCGATGCTGTTCGGGCGATCGACATGCTGCTCGAGCAGGATTTCGTCGATCCTGAACGGGTCGCGGTTTGCGGCGGCAGCCAAGGGGGCGGCATCACCCTTGCGGTGGCCGGGATTGATAAGCGGGTGAGAGCTGTCATGCCCGACGTTCCATTCCTGTGTGACTTCCCCCGTGCGCTGCAGAAGGCTGTACGCGATCCGTATGGGGAGATTGTACGCTTCCTGGCACAACACAGGGATAAGAAGGCTCAAGTTTTTGAAACGTTGAGTTATTTCGATGGGGTATGCTTTGCCCGGCAGTCAGAGGCGCCGGCCTTGTTCTCGGTGGCATTAATGGATGATGTGTGCCCGCCATCGACAGTCTATGGGGCTTTCAACGCCTATGCCGGTTCCAAGAGCATGGTGGAATACGAGTACAACAACCACGAGGGCGGTGGCCCCTTCCAAGACCGCGAGCAGATGCGCTGGCTGGGGAAACTGTTCGGCTAAGCATCAGCGGGCTTGCTTTACTCAAAAAACGCAAATATTGCGTTGAAGGAGGACAAGTTTCGGGCCCATTGATGCAGAAGCGCGCAAACCAGGCTGATATTGCGGAACGGCTCGGCGTGTCGGTCAGCACGGTGTCGCGTGCGCTGGCCAACGAGATCGGGATCAGCGAGGCCGTGCGGCGCGAGGTGCAGCGCATGGCCCGAACGCTGGGGTATAAATCCAAGCATATCACGGGTACGACGGCTGGGGATAAACGCGCTGTGGCGCTGGTGCCCTTGGGGAGCGCCACGAGTGGGCTTTCGGGGTTTTATTTCGGCATTGTTGAGGGGATGCGGGCGCAGGCGGCGGAGGCCGGCATGGTGCTCGATGTGCGGCTGGTCAATGAAGCGGTCGTGACGCTCGATATGATCCGCAAGCAGATTGCGCAGGCCGATGCGGGCGGCATTTTGCTGGCCGGAATCGACGCCTGGGACGAGCTGACGGAGTGGTGCCGGGAGGAGAATATCCCGGCTGTGCTGGTCAATGGGAGTGATCCCAAGATGCGGCTGAGCTCGGTCTCGCCCGCCAATTTTTATGGCGCTTACCTGGCGACGCAAAGGCTTCTGGACGCCGGGCACAGGCGAATTCTACATTATACCCACCGGTATCGCCCAACCATTCTGCAGCGGCAGCGCGGTTTCGAGGCGGCCATTGCCGCGACGCCCGGCGCGGTGGGAACCATCGTCAATACGGGAGAGCGTAATACGGCGCAATTGCTGGCCGATTTGATGAGCGGCAAGCACCATGTGACGGCGCTGTTTAGCTGGAACGACATTGCGGCCGTCGAGATGCTGGAGGCGCTGTACGGGCCGGAAAGCCCCTTGTCGCCAAGCTTTTCCATCATTGGGTTCGACGATCTGCCTATCGCCGGCATGGCGACGCCGCGGCTGAGTACGATGCGGGTGGATCGCGAGTCGATCGGCCGGGGGGCGGTGCGCCTCCTGGCGCAGCACATGGATGGAGAAACGGCCATTCAGCAACTGGAAACCGGGGTCTCGCTCGTACCCGGGGAGACGATTTTCAACGTCGGGACCTTTGCTCATCGTTAGAAGCAAGGGGGAAGTTGGTGTCACCGATGCGCGCCTTGGGTTAGCAGACTGCTAACCTTGAGGTTCGCTTTCCCGCGGTTTTTCTGTCCTGTTGCTGATGCTCCGGCGCCTGGCTTTCGTGTCACCGACACCAGCCTTTTGTTAGCAGACTGTTATCATCTGGCTTCGCATTGGGCCGCTTTCCCCAAGCCCATGTGACTGTCGTATCAATGCAAATCCGCCAATTTTGCGTTATTTGCGCTAATTGCGCAAATTGCTTGCGCTGGTGCAATTTCTGTCCTAACTTTCGTTATGCGTCACAAGGCGCCGGCCGGAAAGCAGACGGCCACGAGGGAGAGAAAATCATGATGAACACCCGATCCGGGCGGCGCCATCGTGCCGGCCAAGCCATAACAACAACGCTTGCGGCCATGCTGATGATGAGCAGCGCAGCTTTGGCGCAGCAGCAAGCGCCGATGCTGGACGAGTTGGTGGCGAGCGGTGAATTGCCGCCGCTTGAAGAGCGCCTGCCGGCCAACCCGCTGGTGGTAGAGCCGGTGGAAAGCGTCGGCGTCTATGGCGGCACCTGGCGCTCGGCGCTGCGCGGTGGGCTCGACAATGCCTGGATCGGCCGCACGGTGGCCTATGACGGCCTTGTGCGCTACGACCGCGAATGGAAGGAAATCATCCCTAATCTGGCGGAAAGCTGGGAAGTCAGCGAGGACGCCCGCACCTTCACCTTCAAATTGCGTGAAGGGCTGAAGTGGAACAACGGGACGCCCTTCACCTCGGCCGATATCGCCTTTGCGGTGGAGTTGATGAAGGAGCCCGGTTATGGCGCTGGAACGTTCATCAAGAACCCGAACAACCCTGTAACCGTGGAGATCGTCGACGATACCACGTTCAAGTTTGTGTTCGAGAACCCCAATGGCCTCATCATGGATGAGCTGGCCTCGATCAACGGTTTGACCGTGGTCTCGCTCTCCAAGGATTACTGCGGCCAGTTCTATCCCAAGTACAACCCGAATGCCGCCGAGGAAGCCAAGGCGGCAGGTTTCGAGACCTGGGAATTGTGGATGGAAGATCGTTGCGCATGGGCGACGGAAACCATTCGCTTCGCTAATCCCGATCTGCCGTTCATGAACGCATGGATGATCGAGCAGCCACTGACGGGCGATGCCTCACGCGCAACCTTTGTGCGCAATCCCTACTACTGGAAGGTCGACACCGAGGGGAACCAGCTGCCCTATATCGACCGGCTCGACATGCGCGTGTCGGATTCGCTGGAAGAACTGACGCTAATGGCGCTGAATGGCGAAATTGATTTCCAGGATCGCCATATTGCGACCGTCGCCAACCAGCCGCTGTTCTTTGACGGGCAGGAAGCGGGCGACTACCGGCTGGGCGAAAACATTCCTTCCAGCATGAACACCATGACGATCCAGTTCAACATGAACCATGTTGATCCCAAGCGTCGCGAATTGTTCTCCAACAAGGACTTCCGCATCGGCGTCAGCCATTTGCTGGACCGGCAGGAAATCATCGACGTGGTGTTTACCGGCCAGGGTGAGCCCTTCCAGGCAGCGCCACGCCCGGAATCCGTCTTCTATGACGAGGAAATGGCCAAGCAATATACCGAGTTCGATCCTGAGGCTGCCGATGCCGCGTTCAAGGCGGCGGGCCTGGGCGAAAAGAACGGCGACGGCTTTTACACCATGCCCGATGGTTCGCCCCTCAAGATCACCATCGACACCATTGCCGCGTTCCGCACCGAATGGACTGACATGATGGAACTGATCCAGCTGCAGCTGGAAGCGGGCGGTCTGGACGTCGAGATCAACAATATCGACCGCACGCTATATTACGACAAGCGCCCGCTGGGTGACTATGACGTGCAGATCTGGCAGGGCGACGGTGGCCTCGATGTGATCCAGGAGCCGCGCTACTACATGCCTTCCGGTCCAGAAAGCGTATGGGCCTTCCGTTGGCAGGCCTGGTATAATGGATCAACCCCCGACATTGCTGAAGAACCTGCTCCCTGGGCCAAGCAGCAGATGGATCTTTACAACCAGTTGCGCGAGGAAGGTGATCCGGCCAAGCGCGACGAGCTGATGAAGCAGATCCTGCAGCTCGCCAAGGAGAACTTCCCGGTGATCGGGGTGAGCTTGCCGGGTAATGGCTACTTCATTGCCAAGAACAATATGCGCAACATCGCCGAACCGATGCTCCACGCTTATCTGTTCCCAACCCCGGCTCCCTATGATCCGTTCCAGTGGTATTTCGCCGCTGAATAACGGATCCCTCCCGCCCCTCGCGGCTCTCTCCAGCCGCGGGGGGAAGGGAAGACCCCACCTAAACTCCCCCCGTAGGGAGAGGGACAGATCGGGAGCGGGGCGAGATGGTGCTCCCCATTTGACGGATTTTTCCTCCCCTTCCAAGGGGAGTCCAGTGGGGGGAGCGCCGTCTGGGCGCCCGCCAACGGCCGGTGCTTGCCCACTGACCTTAACTGACAGGAGAAGCCCATGCTCGGGTTCATTGGCAAACGTCTGATCGCGATGGTTCTGACCCTATGGGCCGTGAGCTTTGTGGCCTTTGCCATTATCCAGCTGCCGCCCGGCGATTACCTCACCACCTATGTCGCGACCCTGGCCGCCGAGGGCACCCGGGTCGATCCGGCGGCGATCGAAGCGCTGCGGCGGCAGTATGGGTTCGGGGAATCCTATTTCGTTCAGTACTGGAAATGGATCTCCGGTATCCTGTTGCGGGGAGATTTCGGGCAGAGCTTCGAGTGGAAGGCGCCTGTGACGAGCCTGATCTGGGGGCGGCTGGGCAATTCGATCCTCCTTGAAGGGCTTGCCGTGATCGTGATGTGGCTTGTGGCCCTGCCGATCGGTATCTATGCGGCGGTGCGCAAATACTCGCTGGGCGATTACCTCGCGACCATTGGCGGCTTTATTGGCCTCGCCATTCCCAATTTCTTCTTCGCTCTCATTCTTATGTACCTGAGCTTCATCTGGTTTGGGCAAACCATTGGTGGGCTGTTTTCACCCGGCATGGAGAATGCCCGCTGGAGCCCGGCGCGCGTCTGGGACTTTTTGAGCCATGCCTGGGCACCGATCCTGGTCTTGTCCCTGGCCGGAACGGCTGAGCTGATCCGCATCCTGCGGGCGAATCTCCTCGATGAACTCAAGAAGCCCTACGTGGCCACCGCGCGAGCCAAGGGCTTGAGCGAATTCCGCACCATCATAAAATATCCGGTGCGTGTAGCGCTGAACCCGCTGGTGTCTACCATCGGCTGGCTCTTGCCGGCCCTGGTCTCGAGTTCGGTGATCGTTTCGGTGGTGCTGAACCTGCCCACGGCCGGGCCGCTGCTGCTGCGCTCGCTGACCTCGCAAGACATGTTTCTGGCCGGCGCGATCATCATGCTGCTGGGCATGCTGACGGTGATTGGAACGCTGATTTCGGACCTGCTGCTCGCCTGGATCGATCCTCGTATTCGCTATGGGAGCAAGTAGATGGCAGTGGAAAGCATGACCGACATTCCCCTTGCCGCGCCCACGACGCGCGCCCGACGCGAGAGCCAGACGGCCTTGATGTGGCGCCGGTTCAAGCGGCATCGGCTGGCGCTGGTGAGCTTGTGGATCGTGGCGCTGTTTTACATCGTCGCCATTCTCGCAGAATTCCTGGCGCCGCATGATCCGGGGGCTTATAGCGCGCGCTATACCTATGCGCCGCCGCAGGGCTTGCAGTTTTTTTCGACCGACGAGAACGGCGGCTGGCGGTTCTTTCCGCATGTGAATGGCTATTCCACCGAGGTCGATCCCAAGGCGATGCGGCGCATCTTCGTGGTGGATCCCGAAATCGAAATTCCGGTGCAGTTCTTTGCGCCGAGCGATCCATACCTGCTGGCCGGCGTCATTCCCATGTCGGTCAAGTTCATGGGCGTGACCGAGGCGCGGGCGCCATTCTATATACTGGGCGCAGACCGGCTGGGGCGTGATCTTCTCAGTCGCCTTATTCATGGCACGCGCATTTCGCTTTCCATCGGTCTGGCCGGGGTGACGCTGAGCCTGTTTTTCGGAGTCATCATCGGTGGTTTTGCCGGCTATTACGGCGGCTGGTTCGACAGCGCGGTGATGCGCGTGATCGAGTTCATCCGCTCCATGCCAACGATCCCGCTTTGGCTCGGGTTGGCGGCCGCCATGCCAAAGGACTGGACGGCGCTTCAGACCTATTTCGCCATTACCATTATCCTGTCGCTGATCGGCTGGACGGAGCTGGCGCGCGTGGTGCGCGGGCGCTTCCTGAGCCTGCGGACCGAGGATTTCGTGACGGCCGCGCAGCTGGATGGCGCAAGCGACTGGCGCATCATCACGCGGCACATGGTCCCAAGCTTCATGAGCCACATCATTGCGGCAGCCACCTTGGCCATTCCCGGCATGATCCTGGCGGAAACGGCGCTGTCGTTCCTGGGGCTGGGGTTGCAGGCGCCGATTGTGAGCTGGGGGACGCTGCTGCAGGACGCGCAAAATATCCGGACGCTCGCCAGTGCACCGTGGCTGCTGGCGCCGGGGGTGTGCGTGGTGATCATCATTCTTTCGATGAACTTCTTTGGCGATGGGCTGCGTGATGCGGCCGATCCACATGGGCGGTAAGACATGACCCAAAAACCAATCCTTTCCATCGCCGATATGTCCATCGTGTTTTCCTCGTCTGATGAAGCCGACATCGAGGCAGTCAGGCAGGTGGATTTGACGCTGACGCCGGGCAAGACGCTGGCGCTGGTGGGGGAGAGCGGATGCGGCAAATCGGTGACGGCGCGGGCGGTTTTGCGGCTGCTCGACAAGAACGCGTTGATCCAGCGCGGGTCGATCACCTTTGAACCCAAGGGGGAAAAGCCGGTCGATATCGCTGGGCTCAAGCAGGACAGCCTGCCGCTGCGCGCCATCCGCGGCAACCAGATCTCCATGATCTTCCAGGAGCCCATGAGTTCGCTCTCGCCGGTGCACACGATCGGCGACCAGATCGACGAGATGATGATTATCCACGAAGGGCTCAAGCCCAAGCAGGCGCGGGAGCGAACCGTGGCGCTGCTGGACCAGGTGGGTATTCCCGGTGCGCGGGAGCGGGCGGATGCCTATCCATTTCAGCTCTCGGGCGGATTGCGGCAGCGCGCGATGATCGCCATGGCGCTGGCCTGCAAGCCGCAAGTATTGATTGCGGACGAGCCGACCACGGCGCTCGACGTGACGACGCAGGCGCAGATCCTCGATCTCCTGCGGCAGCTGCAGGCCGATTACGGCATGGCGATGCTGTTTATCACCCATGACTTAGGCGTTGTGGCCGAGATCGCCGATGAAGTGGCTGTCATGTACCTGGGCGATGTGGTGGAGCAGGGAAGCGTGTTCGACGTCTTCGCTGCGCCCAAGCACCCCTATACCCAGGCGCTGATGAGCTCCATTCCCAAGATGGCGCGGAAGGCCGATCGCGTGCGGCTGTCGCCTATCAAGGGGACGGTGCCGGCGCCCAAGGACCGGCCAGATGGTTGTGCCTTTACGAGCCGTTGCCCGCATGCCTTCGAGCCATGCCCGACGATCCGGCCGGCGCGAACCGATGTTGGCAATGGGCACCATGCGCGGTGCCACCTATTGACGCGCGTTCCCGTGGAGGAGCCAGCATGAGCACGCTGCTGAGTGTCGAGAATCTGTCCAAGCACTATACGCTGAGCGGTGGCCTGTTTGGCGCCGAGCGGCGGCTGGATGCCCTGACCGACATCAACCTCGAAGTGGAAGCGGGGGAAACGCTGGCCATTGTGGGCGAAAGCGGGTGTGGCAAGACTACGCTGGGGCGCTGCATCATCCAGGCGCAACCCTCGTCGGCGGGCAAGGTGGTGTACCATCCCAAGGGCGGTGGTGATGTTGAGCTGACGGCGCTGAACAAGCGGCAGATCAAGCCGTGGCGGCAGGATATCCGCATGATCTTCCAGGACCCGATGAGCTCGCTCAACCCCAATATGCGGGTGTTCGACATCGTCGCGGAACCCCTTCGTATCCACAAGATCTGCAAGGGGCGGGAGCTCGAAGACCGGGTGATCGGAACGCTTGCCAAAGTTGGTATTCCGGCCGAGGCGGTGGGGCGCTACCCGCATGCGTTTTCGGGCGGACAGCGGCAGCGCATCGGCATTGCCCGGGCGCTGGTGCTGGACCCGAAGCTGGTGATTGCCGATGAGGCCGTGTCGGCGCTCGATGTGTCGATCCAGGCGCAGGTGCTGAACCTGCTGGAAGACCTCAAGAGCGAATTTGGGCTCACCTATATTTTCATCAGCCATGATCTGGGCGTGGTCAACTACATCGCTGACCGGGTGGTGGTGATGTATCTGGGCCATGTGGTGGAGAATGCCCCCACCGAGATGCTGTTTGAACGGCCGCGCCATCCCTACACCGAACTGCTGCTTGAAGCGCTGCCGATCGCCGATCCCTTGCGGCGCAAGGGGCGCAAGGCCGAGGTGCGCGGAGAGATCCCGTATCTGGGCAATCGGCCCCAAGGGTGCCCGTTCCACACGCGCTGCCGCTATGCGCAGGATGTTTGCCGAGCCGAGAAGCCAGCGCTGCGCCGGGTCAATGGCACGCCGCAAGAAGCTGCCTGCCATTTCGCCGAAGAGCTCCACTTGAAGGGCGCCTATGACGATGCGCCCGTGAAGGAATTTGCCTCACATGACCTATGACCCCGTTTCCGCCAATCCGCTTCATGGCAATCCGCTGAGGACGCGGGCCGATGTGGAAAAGGCTCTGCGTGACCTTTTCAATCCTGTGCTGCCCTATTTTTCGGAAGGTGGAGCACGGGTGCGGCTCGATGCGGCGGCGGCTCATTTCGACCGGGCGGCGGCGGACCTTGAAGGCTTTGCCCGGCCGCTCTGGGGGCTGACGCCACTCGCGGCGGGCGGTGGTGCGTTCGACCATTGGGAATTGTACCGGCGCGGGCTGGCGAACGGGACCGATCCGGAACATCCCGAATATTGGGGCGCGGTCAATTCAACGGACCAGCGCATGGTGGAATTGGCGGCAATTGGGTTCACCATGCGGCTCTTGCCCCATCTCGTTTGGGAGCCGCTGGAGCAGAAGGCAAAGGACAATCTCGCGGCGTACCTGAAGCATGCGCGCCAGTTCGAATATGCTGATAACAACTGGAAGTTCTTCCGCATCCTGGTGGATCTGGGGCTGGAGGAATGCGGCGTCGAGTTCGACCGGTCGCTCACCGAAAAGTATCTCGAGGAACTGGATGGGTTCTATCTGGGCGATGGCTGGTATCGCGACGGCAATATCCGCCGGATCGACCACTACATCCCCTTTGCCATGCATTTCTATGGGCTGATCTACGCCAAGCTGGCGCGAGGGGATGAGAAACGCGTCGCGGCCTACAAGGAGCGGGCGGAGCTTTTTGCCAAAGACATTCGGCACTGGTTCGACGATGAGGGCGGCACGCTGGCATTTGGGCGGAGCCTCACCTACCGGTTTGCCTGTGGCGGCATCTGGGGGGCCCTGGCCTTTGCCGATCTTGAGGCGCTGCCTTGGGGCGAGATCAAGGGGCAGTTCTTGCGGCATCTGCGCTGGTGGGCGGAAAAGCCGATCAGCAACCGCGATGGCGTGCTCTCCATCGGCTATGGCTATCCCAACGTTTTCATGAGCGAGAGCTATAATTCGGCAGGCTCGCCTTATTGGGCGCTCAAGGCCTTCCTGCCGCTGGCACTACCGGAAGATCATCCATTCTGGACGGCGGAGGAGACCGAGGCTGTCACGGACGAAGCACCGGTGCCGCTCAAGCATCCGGGCATGGTGATGATGCACACGCCCGGCAATGTGGTGGCGCTGTCGAGCGGACAGCAGAACTGGCAGATGCGGGCGGGCACGGAGAAATATGCCAAGTTCGTTTATTCCTCGCGCTATGGCTTTTCGGTGGAGGTGGACGAGCGCGCCTACAACATGGGCGTGTTCGACGGAGCGCTGGCGCTGTCGGACGATGGGCGGCACTACCGGGTGCGTGAAGCGAATGAAGCGGCAAAGATCGCGGGCGACAGGCTTTATTCGCGCTGGAAGCCATGGGGCGATGTGGAGGTGGAAACCTGGCTGCTTCCATTCAATCCCTGGCATGTCCGGGTGCACCGGATCACCACGCCACGCGCGCTGCACGGCACCGAGGGCGGCTTTGCCATTGAACGGGCGGATCTGAACGCGGACGAGGTGTTGGAAGAAGCAGGGCGAGCGGTGGCCCGTAGCCGGACGGATTTGAGTGCCATCGTCGATCTTTCAGGGCAGCGGGCCGGGCGGGCGCACAAGCCGTTTCCCAACACCAATCTGATTGTCGCCAAGACGCTGGTGCCGCAATTGCGCGGCGAAATCCCGGCGGGAACGAGTGTGCTGGTGACGGCAGCAATGGCGCTGCCCGCCGGCGGGAATGCCGAGGCGGCGCTGGGACAGGTGCCGCAGGCGCCCGATGTGGGTGAGCTCGAGCAGCTGTTTGCCCGCGAGGGTATTGATGTCAGCGCCATTCTGGTGCCGGAGCGCTTCTGATGCGACCAAAACTGGCTTTTGCCATGGCGGCAGACAAAACCAAGTTCGTGTTCGATGCCGCAGCATTAGGGCGCCTCGCTGCGTGTTGCGAGGTGCTGCAGGAGGCCCCGCTCGAGGAGTTTACGAGCGCTGAGGCAAGAGCCGTGTTGGGGGAAGCCGACATTCTGGTGACGGGATGGGGCTGTCCTGCGATTGACGCCGAAGTGCTGCGGGCAGCGCCAAGGCTGAAACTCATCGCGCATGCAGCGGGGACGGTCAAATATACGCTGGATGACGTGGTCTACGAGCGTGGCATTCGCGTGACCCATGCGGCCGATGCCAATGCGGTGCCGGTGGCGGAATTTACGCTGGCTTCCATTATCTTCGCCAACAAGCGGGTGTTCGAACTGCGGGATCGCTATCGCGCGGACCCGCAGCGAGGCTCATGCTATGCCCTGATGAACGAGCCGATTGGCAATTACCGGCGGGTGGTGGGGCTGGTGGGGGCGTCGCGGATCGGGCGCAAGGTGGCAAAGCTGCTGCAGGCGTTTGATTTCACCGTGCTGCTCAGCGATCCCTTTGTTTATCCCGGCGATCCCGTGCTGGAACATTGCGAACTGGTGGATCTCGACACGCTGCTCCAGCGCTCCGATGTGGTATCGCTCCACGCGCCATCCCTACCGTCGACGCGGCACATGATCGGTGCGCGGGAATTCGGCCTGATGGGAGATGGAGCGGCGTTTATCAATACGGCGCGTGGGGCGCTGGTGGATGAGGCGGCGCTTCTGGCCGAACTCCAGACGGGGCGCATTCATGCCGTTATCGATGTGACAGATCCGGAAATTCCGGCGGCCGGATCGCCGTTTTTCTCGCTGCCAAATGTGTTCCTGACCCCTCACGTGGCGGGGGCCGTGGGCATGGAGCGGCTGCGGCTGGGGGAGATGGCGGTGACGGAAGTGGAGCGGTTTGTCCAGGGGCAGGCGCTCCTATGGGAGATCGAGCCCGCTTTGCTGGAGCGGCTGGCGTAAAGCTGCCGCGTACTGGAACTCAACCTTCCGCAAAAGGGAAGGGTCGGCTCCGTTCTTTGGGATAGAAAAGTGGATAGCTATCGGACAGCGGAAGATCTCCGGCACGAACAGCGCTTGCAATTCTTGACGTGGGACCGGACCCCAGCGGATATCGAGGCGCCCGAGCATCGGGCGCGTCAGGCTGTTCTGGCGGAGGTCGCTGGCGCCCAGTTTGCTGGTACGGCTTATGTGGCGGCAGAGGCGGCCGTGTTTACCACCCACCTCATCCTGGGGGAGCATTCCTGGATTGCCGGGCATGCCTTGGTGCGTGGGGATGTGGAGTTTGGCGCCCATTGCACGGTTAATCCCTATGCCATGATCTCAGGCAAGGTGCGGTGTGGCGATGGGGTGCGGATTGCGAGCCACGTATCCATCGTGGGGTTCAACCATGGGTTCGACGACCCCAATGTGCCGATCCATACGCAAAAGCACGAGAGCCTCGGGATCATTATCGAGGACGATGTCTGGATCGGCGCCAATGCGGTGGTGCTGGATGGCGTGCGCGTTGGTCGGGGAGCGGTGATCGCGGCGGGCGCGGTGGTCAGCAAGGATGTGCCGCCGCTGGCGATCGTGGGTGGCGTGCCAGCCAAGGTGGTGCGGTTTCGTGGCCGCGGTGCCAAGGCCGATGCGGTGAGCGCCTTGGGAAAGCTGGGGAGCGCGGCCAAGACGCAGCTGCCCGAAGTGCTGGCGTGTTACCGCGAAAATGGGGAGTTCGTTTCGCGGGAGGCGGATGGGCAGGTGCGGCGGAGCGCGCGGCACCTCAATGATGCGATCGAGCTGGCGGCAGGTTTTGATAGCCTTCCGGAGGGGCTCGATGTCGGCGCGACGCTGGCGCAATTGCAGGCGCTGCAAGATCCCGAGACGGGGCTCTTTCCTGATCCGCACCAGCCACCTGCGCCGGGGCAGCTCCTGCGCGGCAATGGGCTGGCGCTCTATAATGTCCTGTCGGTGGGTTATGCCATCGAGGTTTTGGGTGGGCAGCCGCTCTATCGGATCGGAGCGGTGGAACTGGATGCGCCTGCCTTGTGCGGGTGGCTCGAGGGACTATCGTGGCGGGAGCGGGCCTGGGGTGCTGGGGCGGCGGTGGATGCCATCGGCACAGCGCTTTATTTCAACGCGCGCTACCACTCGAGCGGGCGGGCGCGGGAAACGCTGTTTGGCTGGCTGGCGCTGCGGCAGGATCGTGGGACTGGGCTCTGGGGATCGCCCACAGCTGCCGAAGGGCTGCTGCAACCGATCAATGGGTTCTACCGGCTGACGCGGGGGACCTATGCGCAGTTCGGGGTGCCGGTGCCCAATCTGGAGCGGGCGATCGATAGCGTGCTGCTGAACTATCGCAATTACGGTGGGTTTTCGGCGGCCACCTATACGGCGTGCAATCTGCTCGACACGATCCACCCATTGTTGCTTTGTCTGAGGCAGACCGATCACCGACGTTCGGAGGCGGAGGCTATTGCGCGCCTGGTGATCGGCAGGGCCGGGGAGCGCTGGGTGAGCGGGCAGGGGTTCGCCTTTGCCGATGGGCAGGTGCCGAGCCTGCAGGGCACGGAAATGTGGCTCTCGGTGGTGCATCTGGCGGCGGAGTTGCTGGGCATCGCCGGAGAGTTTGCCTTTGTGCCGAAGGGGGTACATCGGACGCAGGCGGTAGGATTGGGATTGTGACAGTTGGCATAGCGGCTTGCAAATGGAAGTGTCTGCGCTTCCGGTGCTCCGTACCGATGTACGCTCCGCTGCGGCTCCCGATCACCACCATTTTCGTCGCGCTCTGACGCAACTGTCTGTGCGTCCTGCTATTCGGAATGGAGTTACTTATGAGCGAGAATAGAAAGGCCCTGGTAGTGTGGGGCGGGATGGAGTTGCATACCCCTGAGCGCGGGGCGCATGTGGTGCGCGAATTGCTGGAGGCGGAGGGTTTTGCGGTCCAGGTGACGCCCGATTACGATGCGCTGGGCGCAGAGGATGTGGGCAGCAATGATCTTGTGGTGCCGGTGATCACCGATGGGCAGCTCGCGCCGGAAAAAATGAACAATCTGGTGGCAGCCGTGCGGGCGGGCACGGGGCTGGCGGGATATCATATGGGGCTCGCCACGAGCTTCCGGGCCAGCGTGCCGTTCCGCTATATGGCGAGCTGCTATTGGGTGCAGCATCCCGGCAACATCATTACCTATCGGGTGGAGGTGACGCGGGGAGACCATCCGATCATGGCCGGGATCGAAAGTTTCGAGCACACTTCGGAGCAGTATTACCTGAACTATGATCCGGCGGTTGAGGTGTTGGCGACCACCACCTTTTCAGGCGAGTTCCACCCCTGGCGCAAGGATGTGGTGATGCCAGTGGTGTTCACGACGATGCATGACCAGGGGCGGGTGTTTTATTCTTCGCTGGGGCATACGGCAGACGAGCTGGCCGGCGGGCCGGTGCGGGAGATCCTGCGGCGTGGGCTGCTGTGGGCGGCGCGCTGAAGTGCGATGCTATTGCTGGGCCTGTGCCGCTTGCCGGCGCAGGACTTCTGACTCAGGCAGGGCATTGGCATAGCGCAGTTCGCGGTTGGCACGTTCCCAGAAGCTGGGATGGACTGTGTCGAGCAGGCCAGGGTTGGTGGGCTCCAGGTTCAGGCTCGCTCGGCTAGGTGCATCCAGATAGAGAACGGCGTTTTGCCGATACCAGGCGGGAATGTCTTCATCGGTCCAGATCAGGGGGCGGATGATGTCGTGGGCGGTGTAGCCATGGGTAGAAAAGAGACCGGCCCAAAAGCTCTGCCATTGTTCGTTGCGATGGCCGACGCCGCCCTGGCCAGGAATGGCGGCGCTGAACAGGATGGCGGGAGCCAGGGCGACCAGATCGGCAACGAAGCCGGGTGCGCGCTCGGGTGACAGGTGCTCGGCCACTTCCAGGGACATGGCGAGGTCGACACGGGGGGCCGTAAAAGGCAGCTCGAGATCGTGGGGCACGAAGTGGATGCGCGGATCATCCAGCATGGCTGGCGTGACCCAATCGCCCTCCATGCCAAAGGACGATTGGCTGCCAGTCGCCAGGGCGGTGGCCAGCCAGGTGCCCGTGCCGCAGCCGATATCGGCGACGCTGGCACGCGCCAGGCCCGGGGGCAGGGCCTGAAGAATGCGCCGTGCGGCATGGGCAGTGTGTGCGCGGCGGTTTTCATAGAAGCCGGCAGGGTAAAGCGAAGCGGTCATGTCAGCCAATGGTGGTTTGCCCCCGAGCCTATGCATAGCGGGCGCGGGACGCCAGGGGATCATTTTGCGTCGGAACCTCGAGCGGGGAGTCCCGTTGAGGGGGCAGTCATACTTTTGACCACCGGAGACGATGAAATGGCTGAGAAAACCCTGAACGACTTGTTTCTCGATACGCTCAAGGACATCTATTACGCCGAAAAGCAGATCCTGAAGACCCTCCCCAAGATGGCGAAAGCTGCGACGTCAGCTGAGCTCAAGGCGGGCTTCGAGCAGCACGCGGAAGAAACCGAAGGCCAGATCGAGCGTCTGGAGCAGGTTTTCGAGCTGATGGGCAAGCCAGCACGCGGCAAGACCTGCGATGCCATCCTGGGCATTATCGAAGAAGGCAAGGAAATCATGACCGAATACAAGGGCACCGATGCTCTTGATGCTGGTCTTGCTTCGTCCGCACAGGCTGTCGAGCACTATGAAATCGCCCGCTACGGCACGCTCAAGAGCTGGGCACAGCAGCTGGGCATGAACGACGCCGTTGCCCTGCTCGACCAGACGCTGCAGGAAGAAATCGCAACCGACAAGAAGCTGACGCAGCTTGCCGAGTCGAATGCAAACAAGAAGGCTGCCTAAGAGCAGCTGATGTTGAAAACGAACGGGCCCGCAAGGGCCCGTTTTTTGTTGGTCGTATGTCGATGGGCTTGGCCCTTCAATCAGTCCTTGGCGCGCTCGACGTAAGAATTGTCTTCCGTCAGGATGACAATGCGGGTGCCGGTGCCAATGTGGGGCGGGACCATGACGCGCAGGCCATTGTTGAGCACGGCGGGCTTGTAGGACGAGGATGCCGTCTGGCCCTTGACCACGGGTTCGGTCTCGACGATCTCGAAGGTGAGGCGCTGGGGCAGTTCCATGGCGATGGCGTTGCCTTCGAAGGTTTTCAGGTGAACCTTCATGCCATCAACGAGATAAGCCTTCTGGTCGCCGATGACGTCATCGGAAACGGTGATCTGCTCGTAGGTGGAAGGCTCCATGAAGTGGTGGCCTTCGCCGTCGGAATAGAGGTAGTCATATTCGCGATCGTCGACATCGGCCTTCTCGACCATTTCCACCGTGCGCCAGCGGCCAACGACCTTCACGCCGTCCGAAATGCGGCGCATGTTGACGTTGGTGATGGAATTGCCCTTGCCCGGATGGACGTTTTCAGCCGTCAGGATGACATGGAGAGCGCCGTCCTGCTCGACGACATTGCCCTTGCGCAGCGAGGAGGCGATGACTTTGACCATTATTCTTCCTTGTTCGTTTGGGTAGCGCGTCGTAGAGGCTGGGCCGGTCTTGCGCGCGGAATAGGTTTTCGTTGCGCCAACTACCCTATCTCGGCGTCGTTCGCCAGCCTGCCCGTGATAAAGGTCGCATGAGCAACAATCATTCCGGCGCTTCCCCCTGGTGGACGCCCAGTCTTTATCAGGACCGCCGACCTCTCCTGCTCGCTCGGAGCCGGATCGAGGCGCAGGTGCGTAGTTATCTCGCCGAGCGAGACTTTTTGATGGTGGATCCTCCGGCGCTGCAGCGTTCGCCCGGTAATGAAACGCATCTTCATGCGTTTGGCACGACCATGATCGGGAACGATGGGGTGGGCAAGCCGATGTACCTCCATACCTCGCCCGAATTCACCATGAAGAAGCTCCTGGCGGCGGGAGAGCAGCGGATTGCGAGCCTGGGACATGTGTGGCGAAACCGGGAGCGGAGTGCGCTGCATCATCCGGAATTCACCATGCTCGAATGGTACCGGGTGGGCGAGGCTTATGATGCGGTGATCGGCGATTGCGTCGCTCTGTTGCAGCTGGCGGCGGAGGCGACGGGTGCGAAGCTGTTGCGGTTCCGCGAGCGGGAATGTGATCCCTTTCTAGGGCCGGAGCGGCTGAGCGTGGTGGATGCGTTCACGCGCCATGCCGGCATAGATCTGTTTGCGAGCATGAATGCTGAGGGCGCAACCGATGGCGAGGCGCTGGCGGGGCAGATGGCGGCACTGGGGATGGCTGTGCCGGAGGATCGCAGCTGGAGTTATCTGTTCAGCTTGATCCTGACCGAGAAGGTCGAGCCGCATCTGGGCAATGGGCGCATTACGGTGCTGGACCGGTATCCGGCAGCAGAGGCAGCGCTGGCGCGACGGGCGGCAGATGACCGACGGGTTTCTGAGCGGTTCGAGCTCTATGCTTGCGGGGTGGAATTGGCCAATGGCTTTGGCGAACTGACCGATGCGGATGAGCAGCGGCGGCGGTTTGCCGGGGAGATGGCAGAAAAAGAGCGCATCTATGGAGAGCGCTATCCGGTGGATGAGGATTTTCTGGCGGCACTGGCGCTGATGCCGGAGGCGAGCGGGGTGGCGCTCGGGTTCGACCGGCTGGTGATGCTGGCGACGGGTGCGCCGCGGATCGAGGCGGTGCTTTGGGCTGAGGTGGCGGAATGAATGTAACCGCCGAAGGGCCTCCCATCCCAGCCATGCCCTCAAGGGGAAGTGGGCGAAAGGGGCCGACCATCAAGAGTGTAGATGAGCTTGTTGGGGCTGGCCTGGTGGAGCAGGGCAGCGAGCTTGAGTCCGTTGCGGCCAAGTACGCGATTGGGATTACGCCGGCTGTCTTGAGGTTGATCGATCATGGCGATCCGGATGATCCGATTGCGCGGCAGTTCGTACCCACGCCGAATGAGCTGGTAACGACGCCGGAGGAGCGCCTCGACCCCATTGGGGATCTGAGCCATTCGCCGGTGGAAGGGATCATTCATCGGTATCCCGACCGGGTGCTGCTCAAGGCCGTGCATGTGTGTCCGGTTTATTGCCGGTTCTGTTTTCGGCGGGAGATGGTGGGGCCGCACGGGCTGGGGACGCTCACGGCCACTGAGCTCGATGCGGCAATTGCGTATATCGCGGGGCATCCGGAAATCTGGGAGGTGATCCTGACCGGGGGCGATCCGCTGGTGCTGTCGCCCCGGCGATTGCGGGAGATCACCGGGCGGCTGGCGGAGATCGTCCATGTCAGAATCGTGCGGTTTCATACCCGGGTGCCGGTGGTGGAGCCGGAGCGGGTGGACGGCGAACTGATTAAGGCGCTGAAGGCCAGTGGCAAGACCATTTATCTGGCGGTTCATGCCAACCATCCGCGCGAGTTTTCCGCGGAAGCGAGGGCGGCGGTGGCGCAACTGGCGGACGGTGGGATTGTGCTGATCAGCCAGTCGGTTCTGTTGCGCGGGGTGAATGATGATGTCGACACGCTGGCAGAGTTGATGCGGTGTTTTGTCGAGAACCGGGTGAAGCCATACTATTTGCATCATCCCGATCTGGCGCCGGGAACGAGCCATTTCCGGTTGAGCATAGCAGAGGGGCAGGCGCTGGTGGCGGCTTTGCGCGGGCGCGTGTCGGGGTTGGCGCAGCCGACCTATATCCTTGATATTCCCGGAGGGTACGGGAAGGCGGATATCGGGGCGGCAGAGATTGCCGCTGGGGATGGGTGCTTTACCGTGCGCGACTGGCAGGGTGGAGAGCATCGCTATCCGGGGTGAGGTGTTCACCCTAAACACCCACAGTGTTATCCCGGCCTTGAGCCGAGATTCATCCCGAGGTGCTGGTGGCATTGAGCCAGCGACCTCGCGGCTGTGGCGCCATCTCTAAGATGAGCCCCGGGCAAGCCCGGGGTGACATCCAGTGTGCGGGACCATTGTGGTCCAGCCAGTTGTTCAGTTGACGACTTGCGGATCGACGTCTGCCGAGTAATCCACGCCGCCGAGGCCGAAACCAAAGAGTTTCAGGAATTCGGCGCGGTATTTGGGTAGGTCTGCAAGGGACTGGAGGGACTCGGTGGTGAGAGCGGCCCAGCGCTTCTTGAGTTCGGCCTGCATGGGTTCGGACAGTTCCCAATCATCGACGCGGATGCGGTTTTCGTCGTCGAGGGCGGGCGTTCCCTGAAGCTTGTCGCGGAAGAGGCGGTCGATCTGCTGGATGGGGCCTTCACCCAAGCCCATTTCGTCTTCGACCTTGATCAGCAGCGTGCCATAGAGCGGCACGACGGGGATGGCGGAGCTGGCCTGAGTGACGACGGCCTTGAGCGCTACGACATTAGCGGCATTCTCGCCGAAGCGCGCGCGGATGGCGCTGGCTGCGCGGTCGAGGTCGCCCTTGGCCTTGCCCAGCGTGCCTTTGTGGTAGATGGGCCAGGTCAGCTCACTACCAAGATAGGTGTAGTTGAGGGTGAGGAAGCCATCGGCCAGCACCCCGGCTTCGGCCAGGGCTGCGATCCAGAGTTCCCAATCCTCGCCGCCCATGACCTTGACGGTGGCGGCCGCTTCTTCCTCGCTCGCGGGCTCGACGGAGATTTCCGAAACCTCGCCGGTGGTGGTGTTCAGCGTCTTTGAAGTGACGGGCGCACCATAGGGCTTGATTGCAGAGCGATAGGTTTCCCCGGTTTTCGGATCGGTACGGACGGGGGAGGCGAGGGAATAAACGATCAGGTCGACCTGGCCGAGATTGGCCTTGATGGCTTCGATCGTCTCGGCCTTGACCGCGTCGGAGAAGGCGTCTCCTTCCACGGTGACGGCCTTGCGGCCTGCCGCCTTGGCACGGTTTTCAAAGGCACGGTTGTTGTACCAACCGGCGGAGGCAGGCTTGTTTTCGGCCGGTGGGCGCTCGAAGGAGACGCCGACCGTGTCGGCATCGCTGCCGAAGGTGTTCACGATACGTGAGGCAAGGCCATAGCCCGTGGAGCAGCCGAGAACCAGCACACGCTTGCGGCTGGAGGGGATAGGGCCCTTGACCACGACATGATCGATCTGGCGCTGCACGTTGGTGGCGCAGCCGACGGGATGGGCCGTGGTGCAGATGAAGCCGCGGATCTTGGGCTCGATGATCATGGGAACACTCCTCGAATATGGCTTACCGCAATAGCTGGATTGGGGGGCGAGGGCTAGTACCCCCCCTAGCCTCCCCTGGAAAGGGGAGGAACAGATCGAGTCTGCGACTAAGCTTGTTCCAGCGCCCGGCCAGCGGGAAAGATGCCGGACATGACGGTGAAGCCGGGGATGCGGCGGACGCGGTCGCACCAGCGGCGGAGGGCCGGGTAGTCTTGCCGCCCGATGCCGCCTTCTTCGGATAGCATCACATAGGGAAAGCACGCGATGTCGGCGGTGGTGGGGTGCGCTGGGCTGCAGAGCCAGTCGCGGCTTTCGCGCTCCCCAAACCAGAGGTGCTCGTCCATCAAGCGGAAGATGCGGTGAGCACCGGCCTGGGCTTTGGGGACGTCAAAGTCATAGTCGAAGCCGAGCGCAAGACGAGCGGCGGAGGCGGTTGCGGTGATGTCGTCGGCGATGGCATGCCAGCGCAGGATTTCTGCTGTTATGGCGGGATCATCGGGAAACCAGAGGCCGGTCTCGTCGTATTTCTTGGCGAGATAGGCGAGGATGGCGCCGGAGTCGGAGAGGACGAGGTCATCGTCCTTGAGGACGGGAAGCTGGCCAAAAGGGTTGAGCTTCAAGAACCAGTCGGATTTGTGCTCGCGGCCGGGAAAGAAGTCGACCGGGATAATATCGTAGCGGACGCGCAAAATGCTCATCAGCAGGCGCAGCTTGTAGCAATTGCCGGAGAGTTCGAAGTCGTAGAGGGTGATGGCCATGGCTAGATATCCAGCACCAGGCGCGCCGACTTTGCGCGGGAAACGCAGGTGAGAATCGCGGTGTTGGCGCGTTTCTCGGTGTCGTTGAGATAAACGTCCTGGTGGTCGCATTCGCCTTCGATGACGCCGGTGAGGCAGGTGCCGCAGGCGCCTTGTTCGCAGGAGGATGGGACCTGAAGGCCCGCATCGCGCATGACCTCAAGGATGGTCTTGCCAGCGGGCACCTGCAGGGTCATGGCCGAGCGGGCGAGTTCAACTTCGAAGCTCGAGCTGTCATCGATGACCTTGTCGTTCCGAAAATATTCGAAGTGGATGGATTCCTCGGGCCAGCCTTGGGTGGCGGCCGTGACGCGGACGGATTCGAGCATGGCCGAGGGGCCGCAGACATAGACGTGCTGGGCGTGGCTCCATTCGCCCAGGGCCTGGGAGATGGTCTGGCTGATCTCCGCGCGGGGGAGGCCGGTTTGGAGATGGACTTTGCCGTGAAGGGCTTCGAGTTCGGCTCGAAAGGCCAATTGTTCGCCCAGACGGGTGAAGTAGTGGAGTTCATAAGGCAGGCTCGACTTGTCGAGGAAGCGTGCCATGGACAGAAGTGGCGTGATGCCGATGCCGCCGGCGATCAGGACAGTGCGGACGGCGTCGCGGCGCAGGGGGAAGTTGTTGCGCGGCTCGGAAATGGAGAGAAGATCGCCCTCGCGGACGCTCTCGACGAGGATCTTGCTGCCGCCCTTGCTGGCGCTCTCTGCCTTGACGCCGATGATGTAGCTGAGGAGATCGCCGGGACCATTGGTGATCGAATATTGGCGGATAAGGCCATTGGGCAGGTGGACGTCGATATGGGCGCCTGGCTGGAAGGTGGGCAAATGCCCCTCGCGCGGGGCGAGCTCGAAGCCCATGACGCCGTCGGCGCTGGTCCATTTGCGCTTGACCACGACGGTTATGGTGTTGCCGCGCGGAATGGCAATGTCTGGCATGGTGGCGAGGTCGACGGAGACCTGCTCGAAGGCAGGTTGCAGCGGCTCGGGAGCGGGTTTCTTGCGGGCGGCGCGTTCGAGGCGGTCGCGCAGGCGCGTCAAGGTTTCGTTGAAGTTGCGCAGCGTGGTTGTGGCGTCCTCGGGCTGGCCCTGAAGAAGGCCACGGATCACGGCGCGACCGCTATCGACGGGCTGGACGAAGAAGTGCGCCTTGCCCAGGCGCACGGCGAGACCAGGGAGAATATCGGCAGGCTGATCGTCGGGGGCAAGGGTGGCAAGGCCGGCGAGAACATCTTCAGGCGCGGCGTTGACTGGAATCGGTCGAAGGGGAAACCAGTCACCCGTTTCGGCGCCGGGAAAGGGCTGGAAGGGCTGATCGTCATTGGCGGCTGACCAGACGAGGCCAAAGGCTTCGCGCACCGGATAGGTGCGGTTCTGGATGCGGCGGGCGGGGGCGTCGGCGGGATGGGCCGGGATATAGGTGCAGCCGGCGGAGCGGTTGGCATAGCGCCAGCCATGATACTGGCATTTGAGCTCGCCACCTTCGTTGATGCCGATGGAGAGGCGCACGCCACGATGGAGGCACCGGTTTTCCCAGACATTGACGTTGCCGTCATCGGCGCGCCAAACCGCCAGTTCACGGCCAAGGAGCTGGCCCTGATAGACATGGCGGAAGGGGAGGTCATCGGAGCTGGCGATGGGGTACCAGGTGGAGTCGGTGAGGGAGAGAGTCATGCTTTCATCCGAGTATTCGGTAGATCGCGCCACGATCGGATGAGGTCGTTTGCCCGAAAGCCTTGGCGTACGAGGCTTTCCGTTTTTCAGCACCTTGCAGCGGTTCCCGCTTTCACGGGAATAACGCTGGGTGTGCAGCGGGTCCTGTCAGCCCGCGGCTGGGATGACCCCGTAGTTGATGCCCTTCTGCGACAGCCAGCGGCGGTAGGCGATGGCTGATTTGTCGGCGCGGATGGGGGTTTCCGAGCGCGGGTCGAGGGGCAGGCGCTTGGGGTATTGGTTTTCGAGGATCGGCTTGTCCTGGCCGAAAATGGTCTGCTGGAAGCGGCGCAGTTCGGTAATGGTGGAGGTGGAGTCGATCAGTGACTGCAAGAGGTGCGCGCGGCAGCGTTCTTCGGACACGGGCTGCAGGAAAATGGCAATGACGTCGCGCCGGTCGGGTGCTTCGGGCGAGGATTTGTAGAGCACCGAGCAATAAGGGTGCGGCACGCGATAGACATATTCGACTTCCATGCCGTCGGTGGCCGAGAGCGCGGCGCGCGGCTGGAAAAAGCGGCAGCGGGTGGCGAGGACCTCGTCGCGCTCCTCGGAGACTTCGACGTCGTATTCCTTCACTTCGGTATGAGGTTCGGCGCCCAGGATATCGGTGTGCACGTATGGGAAATGGCCCATGTCGAGGAAGTTCTCGACGGCGCGCGGGGCCGAAACGTGAATACCAATGGAGCCGCAGCTCATGTTGACGCGGTCGTCTTCCGCATATTCGGGAATGGGAAAGAGTTCGGCCGGCGGCTTGCCCAAGGAGGTCCAGACAAAACCATAGCCGGTGATGACGGGAAGACGATCGAGGATGGTTTCAGGATCGATCTCGTCGCCGGTTTCCTCGTCCGTGCGGCGCCAGACGACGGGCAGGCCATCATTGTCGCGCGTCATGGCGAGGGGGGTGTCGAGCAGGGTGGTGCGCTCGACTATGCCGGCCGGGAGCTCGTCAAGGGCAGCGATTACCTGCCAGGAATTGAGGGTCAGGGGGTCTGGTGTGGTCATGAGGAGAAGTTTAGCGCCTGAGGCGCGGAAGGGGAATGGGGAAGTTGGTAGCGTGGCGCCACCACCTCATGGTTCGACACGCTCACCATGAGATCTGTTGGGATGGCTGCGACAATTGGCGACCGGCCTAGCCGCGATAAATATCGAAGGGGCCGAAGGCCTGGGTGGTGGCCATTACCTGGAGGCGATTGACGTTGACGTGGGCGGGCAGGAGCGTGGACCACATGATGGTTTCGGCGATGTCGTCGGCGTTCATGGCCTTGGTGCCCTGGTAGGGCTTGGCGGCCTTGGCCTCGTCGCCCTTGAAGCGAACCAGGGAGAATTCGGTTTCGGTGAGGCCAGGTTCGATATTGGTGACGCGGATGTTCTTGCCTTGCACGTCCGAGCGCAGATTGAGCGCGAACTGCTTCACGAAGGCCTTGCTCGCGCCATAGACCGAGCCGCCGGGATAGGGGTAATCGCCGGCGACGGAGCCAATAGTCACCACATGGCCGCCGCCACGCGCGATCATGCCCGGAAGCAGGGCGCGCACGGTGTAAGCGAGCCCCATGATGTTGGTCGCAATCATGGTTTCCCAATCGGTAATGTCGGTTTCGGCGGCGGGCTGCAGGCCCAGGGCGAGGCCGGCATTGGCGAGGACGATGTTGATATCAGCGAATTCGGCGGGGAGGGCGGCAATCGCAGCGTCGATGGCGGCGCGGTCGCGCACGTCGAGTTCGGCGATGTGGCAGTTAGCCTCGCCGAGCTCATCCTGCAGCTGCACCAGGCGATCATGGCGACGGCCGGTTGCGATCACCTTGCCGCCGGCAGCCACATAGCGGCGTGCGGCGGCGGCGCCAAAGCCCGAGGTGGCGCCGGTGATGAAGACGACGAAGCGGCTGGGATCAAGCAGCTGGTACATGGACATATCCGCGTAGTTTAAGGCTGGGCTGCAAAGTGGACTGCAGATGCGGTGGGGTCAACACGCCAGCAGCGTTAACGATTGGTTGCCCATAAGACACGGAATTTGATTCAAATGACAAACTGCGGCACATGTGAATGGTTGTTTGATTAAAGCAGCCTTAAGCTGCGGCCGACGGGGCTCAAGTGTTTTTGGCGGGGGTTGGTCCACTGCAGATCGCGCGATTAGTAACGAGTATCGGCGCTTTGTGCGTTGCGGCAGCGGGCCTTGGGCTTGCTACGCCGACCCATGCGTTTGAGATTTTCGGCATCAAGCTGTTTGAAGACCAGAGCGATGTGGACGCAGAGGCCGTGATCGCCGATCCACAGCCCTACACGGTTGAAGTGGTGGTCAATAGCGGGGACAAGCTCGAAAGCGTGGTGCGCAATGCATCGGCGCTCGTGGCCGACGAAGAAGAGCCGGCATCGGGCGCAGCGGGGCTGCTGGCCAAGGCCCGCGGCGATTACCGGCGCATTATTGCGGCGCTTTACCAGGAAGGCCATTATGGCGGCGTCGTCAGCATCCGTGTGGGTGCAAGCGAAGTCACGGGCCTGCCGCCCGATGTGGAGCTGCCCGATCCGGTTCCCGTGACCATCGTGGTGGATCCCGGGCCACTGTTTCATTTCAACCGCGTCGATATCGTCAATCAGGCGCCGCCGACCAATGATCCGTTTGACCAGGTGGATTCTCCCTCCGGCCAGGGTTTTGGAGTGGGTGAAGTGGCGCGGTCCAATGTTGTGGCGCGCGCCGAAGCCTTGGCGCTGGAAGCCTGGCGGCAGCAGGGCTATGCCAAGGCCGTTATCCGCAGCCGCGATGTGGTGGCCGATCATGCGACCAATCTGGTTGACGTGCGGATCACGGTTGATCCGGGTCGGAAGGCGGCGTTTGGGGATGTTGCCGTTTCGGGCACGGAGCGCATGGACCCTGAATTTGTCCAGCGCCAGACAGGCTTGACCCGGGGCGAGGAATTCGACCCCGATGAGGTGGAACGGGCGCAAAAGCGCCTCGACCGGCTAGAAGTATTCCGCTCGGCGCGGCTACAAGCCGCTGAGTCGATCGGTGCCGATGGGCTCTTGCCCTATGATCTTCTGGTGCAGGAACTGCCGGGCGCGCGCTTTGGCGTGGGCGCGACCTATTCCACGGTTGACGGGTTGGGCGTTGAAGCCTTCCACCTCTGGCGCAATCTTTTTGGCCAGGCCGAGCGGCTGCGTCTTGATGCGCGCGTTGCCGGCATCGGCTTCCCCGTCGAAACTGAAGAGTTCGACTATTTCTTTGGCGGCACCTTCACCAAGCCGGGCATTTTCACGCCCGATACCGATCTGGTTGCGACGATTTCGGCAGAGCGGACGGTTTATCCCACCTATACCGAGGTTTCGGCCACAGGTCGGGTAGGCCTGACGCATATCTTGTCGGACCAGATCACCTTTGAAGGTGGCGCCCAGTTCGAGCGCAGCCAGTTCGAGGATGCGCAAGGCACGCGCGATTTTGCACTGGTTGGTGCTTATGGCGCGGCAACGCTGGACTTCCGCGATGACATGGTGGACCCGACCAGCGGCTGGTATCTGCGCGCCGACATCGAGCCGTTTTATGAATTCAACTATGGCAATGCTGCTGGTCGGGTAACCGTAGAGGGGCGGACCTATTTCGGCTTTGGCGAGAACGATCCGTTTGTTCTGGCCGGGCGCGTGAAGGCTGGGGCGGTCCTTGGGGCAGAGCTCAATGAATTGCCACCGGATCGCTTGTTCTTTGCGGGCGGTGGCGGGTCGGTCCGCGGTTATGCGTTCCGCTCGATCGGCGTGGATGACGGCTTTGGCAATATCATAGGCGGACGGTATCTGCTGGAAGGATCACTCGAGGCGCGCGCCAAGGTGACCGAGAGCATCGGCGTCGTCGGGTTCCTGGATGGCGGCTATGTGGCGGGTGACGAGTTCCCGGGGATTGAGGATCTGCGGCTCGGGGCGGGTGTTGGCGTCCGCTATTATACCGGGCTGGGGCCGCTTCGGCTTGATGTGGCCGTGCCGCTCAACAAGCAGTCGGGCGATCCGGACTACGCCATCTATGTGGGCATAGGACAGGCGTTCTGATGGGCAGGTTGATTTCTGGATTCCGTGGGCTTGCCCTGGGTGCTTTCCTCCTTTGCGGAGTGGCGCCCGCGAGTACGCTTGCGCAGGAGGAGATCGCGGGCACGGCCAGCGAAGCGGAAAAGGGCTTCCTCGCCAATTTCGTGCAGGGCCGGCTTTCGACGCCTGAGCGCCAGATCGGGATCTCCAATATCGACGGCATATTGGGCTCTGACGTTTCGATCCGTGAGATCACCATTTCCGACCAGGAGGGCGTTTGGCTGCGAGTCACCAATGCGCGGCTGACCTGGAACCAGGCGGCGCTATTTTTGGGGCGGCTCGAGGTTAGTTCGCTCACGGCCGACAGCATTGACTATATCCGCAATGCCGTGCCGGCCGAAGGCGTGAATCTGCCCGCGCCGGAAGCGCGGTCGCTCGAAATCCCGGAATTCCCCGTCGCTATAATCCTTCAGGAATTGAGCATTCCGCGGGTGACCTTTGGCGAAGATGTTTTTGGGCTGGGCTCGGAGATATCGCTGGCCGGTGGACTGACGCTGCAGGACGGCAATCTCGATACCAATCTCGACATTGTGCGGCTCGATGGCCCGGGCGGCACACTTGATCTCGACGTGGCTTATACCGCCGAAGATAATGCGATCGATCTTGGCGTGTCGCTGGTTGAGCCGGAAAACGGCGTGATTGCCAATCTCCTCAATATCGAGAATCGCCCGGCTGTTACGCTGACCCTCTCGGGCGCAGGGCCGGTGGCTGATCTGCGCACCGAATTGGTTCTGCAGGCGAATGGGCAGACGGCCCTGTCTGGCGCCGCGACGATCGAGCGGCGGGCAGAGGGCTTTGCGGTTGATGCCGATCTCCAAGGACCGCTGGCGACGCTGGTGGCCGAGCCTTACCGGCCGTTTTTCGGCGCGGAAACGTCGCTCAGCGCCAATGCACTGGTGCGCTCGGGCGGTGGATTTACCATCAGCGGCTTGCGGCTGAGCGGCGGGCAATTGTCCCTGGAGGCAGCGGCGGACACAACAGCGGACAATTTCCTGCGCACGCTGGCGCTGAATGCCGTGATCGCGGACCCCAATGGCGCAGCGGTGACGCTGCCGGTCCCCGGAAGCGCGACGCAGGTCAACACGGCGCAATTGGCGATTGCCTTTGGCGGCGAGGGCAATGAGGACTGGACTTCGACGCTGAGCATTGCCGGCTTTTCGACCGCCGGGTTTGCCGCTGACACTGTCGCGCTAAGCGTGGATGGGGTGGCCAGCAATTTGAGCGATCCGGCTACGCGTCGCATCACTTTCAATGGCGATGGAACCCTGGCGGGGATCGAAGCCTCGCCCGAAGTCGAGGCGGCGCTGGGTGGCGGGGTTGGCATTGGCATTGCCGGGTTGTGGAATGCCGGCGAGCCGGTGCAACTGGCGGAGTTCCGGATTGCCGGCGAGGCGCTGACGGCCCTGCTGACAGGGCAGTTGAGCGGGCTCGATTTTACCGGTGATATAGGCGTCGAGACTTCGAGCATTGCGCCGTTCTCGGGGCTTGCTGGGCGCGAGCTCGATGGGGCGCTGTCGCTACAGGCCAATGGCTCGATCATGCCGCTTACGGGTGGGTTCGATCTCACCCTAGATGGTACAGGAACCGATCTGCGCATCGACGACGAAGTCGCGGACCGTTTGCTGGCAGGCCAAGTTGCGCTGAGCGGGCGGGTGGCGCGCACGGCCAATGGACTGACGGCCGACGATTTCCGGATCGAGAACCCGCAGGTGCAGGTTTTGGCGGACGGCTCGTTTTCAAGCGAATTGGCTGATTTTGCCTTCAATCTTGATCTGAGTGATTTGGCGCTGTTGTCCGAAGAAGCCTCGGGCGCGCTCACGCTGGTGGGCACGGCCAGGGGCGCCGACAGCGTGATCAATCTCGATCTTGATGCACGGGTGCCCAATGGCACGCTGGCGGGGCGGCAATTGCGCGAGGCTAATGTGGGGTTCACCGGGCAATATGCCGAGGCGACGCTGCAGGGCAATATAACAGGCGAAGCGGCGCTGGATGGCTTCCGGACGGTCTTGGGGGCAGCCTTGACGGCCTCCCCAGCCGAGCAGGCGCTGCGCGGGATCGATTTCCAGGCAGCGGGCACGCGCATCACCGGCGACCTGATGCGTGTGGCGCAGACCGGGCTGGTCGACGGAAATCTCAGCATGGTTTCGCCCGATGTGTCGGTGCCCGCGGCGCTGGCGCTGATGGAGGCTTCGGGTGCAGTGAATGCCGAAATCGCGCTTTCGGCCGTCGACGGCGCGCAGGGCGCGACCGTGCGGGGCGATGTGCGCAATCTGGAGGTCAACGGGATTGCGGTAGGTGCGGCGGATGTTTCCGCCACCGTCACCGATCTCTTTGGCGTGCCGGTGATCGATGGATCGCTCAATGGGCGCAATATTGCGGCGGCCGGGGTGAATGTGCGCACTTTGAGCGCTACGGCATCGCAGAATGGCGCCACGACGGCCTATGATGCGCAAGCTGCGCTTGCCACGGGTACGGATGTGGATGTTGCCGGTGCGCTGACGCCGGTGGATGGCGGGTACCGGCTGGCGGTGGACCGGCTGGAGCTGGTGCAAGGGCAATTGGGCGCGCGGCTGGCGCGGCCGACCGTCTTGCAGGTCGCAGGCTCAAATGTGTCGCTCGATGCCGTGCGGTTCGACGTGGGTTCGGGTTCGGTCACTGCGACGGGCTCGGCGGGGCAACCGCTGGATATTGCTCTCGATATCAATGCGCTGCCGCTTTCGATCGCCAATACCCTCGTGCCTGACCTGGGGCTTGCGGGCACGCTGAGCGGGCGGGCAATCATCGGCGGCACAGGTAGTGCGCCGCAGGTGCAGTTCGAGGCCGAAGCGCAGGGCGTCAATGCCGCGGCCATCAGCGGTTTTGGCATTGCGCCGCTGTCGGTCGCGGCCAATGGCAGCTTTGCCGATAATGTGGTGCGGCTGGCATCGCTTCGCGCCAATGGGTCGGGGGGCTTGACACTGCAAGGATCGGGCTCGGTGCCGCTGAGCGGCGGGGGGCTGAATCTTGCCGTGACCGGATCGGCGCCGCTGGCACTGGCCAATCGGTTTGTAGCCGATCGTGGCGGGCAGCTGAGCGGCGTGGTGACGCTGGACGCGCAGGTCGGCGGCAGCTTGACAGAGCCGCAGTTTGGCGGGCGCGTTGCGACCAGTGGCGCCGGCTATGTGGATCCGGAGCTGAACTTGCGTTTGCAGGAGATCACCGGTTCGGCTGATCTGAGCGGCACCAATCTCGCGATTGCGTCCTTGTCGGCAAATCTGGCGACAGGCGGTTCGGTATCGGCATCGGGTACGTTGGGGCTGACGGGTGGTTTGCCCGCCAATATCCGCATTGCACTCAACCAAGCGCGCTATGCCGATGGCAATCTATTTGTGGCGCAGGGATCGGGCAATCTCGCGCTGACCGGCAATCTTGCCGGATCACCACTGCTCAGTGGCAATGTGCTGATCGACGAGGCCAACATCACCGTGCCGGAAAGCTTTGGTGGTGGGGCGCAGCTCATCGATGTGGAGCATGTTCGCACGCCACCGGCCGTGGAGCAGACCCTGGCGCGGGCGCGGATCGATGAATCGGGGGCGCCGGTGCCGCGAACGCGGCCGGGTGGCCTGTTGCTCGACATCAATCTCAATGCGCCCAACCAGGTCTTTGTTCGTGGCCGTGGGCTCGACGCTGAGGTTGGCGGCTCGGTGCGGATCACGGGGCCGATTGGCGATATCCAGCCGGTGGGTGCATTCGAGCTGACGCGTGGCCGGCTGTCGATCCTCGGGGAACGGGTGAACTTCGAGAGCGGGACAGTGACGCTGGTGGGCGATCTTGATCCCCAGCTGAACTTTGTGGCCAGCGTCGAAGGCGACGACATCACCGTTTTCGTGACAGTGGCGGGGCGTGCCTCCGATATCGAGGTGAGCTTTAGCTCCAATCCCACGCTGCCACAGGACGAAGTTTTGAGCCGGCTGATCTTTGGCCGCTCCATGGGCGAGCTGTCGCCGCTGCAACTGGCCCGGCTCGCGGCAGCGGCCGGGGAACTGGTGGGTGGAGGCGGTGGCGGCGGTCTGGTCGATAGCCTGCGCGGCGCGGCCGGGCTCGACGACCTCGATGTCGTCACGGACGCCCAGGGCAATGTTGCGGTGCAGGCGGGGACGTATATCCAGGACAATGTGTATCTGGGCGTGCAGGCGGGTGCAGGCGGGCAGAGCCGCGTGACGATCAACCTCGATGTAACTGACGACCTCAAGATCAAGGGCGCGGCCGGGCAGGGTGGGGATTCGAGCCTAGGCGTGTTCTATGAGCAGGATTATTGAGGGACTTTTAGCCTCTTAGCCAATGCGTAGGGCCACGGTGGCTCAAAGACCTCCCGGTGAGCTAGTCGAGCCATAGGTTCGGGCACGCAGATGGTGCCACGCTCTCGCCCCCGGCTTTCGCGAGGGCAGGCTCTTCGACAAGCTCAGGATGAGGGCTGTTGGAGGCTTGGGTGGGGAGTTCAAGCCTATGCCACCTTGCGGCAGGACCCTAGATCTCCTGAGGGATCCCGGCTCAAGGCCGGGATGATATCGGGGGTGGGGGAGCGCGGTGACCCTAGGGACAAGGTGGTTGTCAGTGGCCCTTCCCATAGCCGTTACCGGGCGCCACCCGTTGCGGCGGCTTTTGCCTCGTCGTACCACCAGATGGTGGGGAAGCCGCTGGAGAATTCCGGCAGGGGTTCGGGGTGGCTGAAGCGGTTCCAGCGGGCTATGCGGGATTGGCGCAGGGAATAGCTGGGAACCAACAGATGGTGGTGGAGCAGCGTACGGTCCAGGGCGGCGGTGGCGGCTTCCAGAGTGGCACGGTCATCGGCTGCAATGATTTTCTCGATCAGCGCATCGACGCCGGGGTCGGCAAGGCCGAGGTAGTTCTGCGAGCCTTCCTCGTTGACGCTGGAGGAGCCGAAGAAATAGCGCTGCTCATTGCCCGGCGAGTATGACTGACCCCAACCGCTATATATCATGTCGTAATCGAAGCTGCGCAGGCGGTTTATGTACTGCGGGCTGTCGACGGAGCGCAGGGACACAGCGATGCCGATCTTGGCGAGATTGGTGACTAGGTTCTGCGCGACGGGCTCGATGGTCGGGCCGTTGAGAAGAATCTCGAAGGTGAAGGGGACTCCGTTGGGGTCGAGGAGCTGGTTGCCCTGTAGGGTATAGCCAGCTTCGGTCAGCAATTGGAGCGCGGTGCGCAGGTTTTCGCGCAGCTTTTGCGGGTCGCCGCTGACTGGGTTGGTGTATTCTTCGGTGAAGACAGAGGGCGGCACCTGATGCTTGACGGAATTGAGAATCTCCAGCTCCTCGCCTTGCGGAAGGCCGGTAGAGCGAAAGGGCAGCCCGAAGAAATAGCTGTCGATTCGTTCGTACTGGCCAAAGAAGAGGGTATTGCTGAGCTCTTCGAAGTCGAAGGCATAGTTGAGCGCTTCTCGGACGCGCTCGTCCTGGAATTTGGGGCGGCGCAGGTTCGGGATGAAGCCGACCATGCTGCCATAGCCGTTGTAGTCTTGTGGGAAGAGTTCCTGCACAACGCGGCCCTCGGCAACGGCGGGGAAGTTGTAGGCCGTGGCCCAGCGGCGCGCCTGGTTCTCGTTCCACCAGTCGAATTGGTCGCCCTTGAAGGCTTCAAACTGGACGGTCAGGTCCAGGAAGTACTCGATCCGGTATTCGTCGAAATTGTTGGAACCAACCTGCGTAGGGTGGGCAAGGCCCCAATAGTCCGGCACGCGCTTGTAGGTGATGGTGCGGCCGGGATCAAAGCTCGCCAGCTGGTAGGGGCCAGAGCCCAAGGGCGCTTCAAGCGTGGATTCGGCGATGTTGCGAGGCTGGCCCCTGCTGCTGGTGCCCTCCCACCAATGCTGAGGCAAGACCTGGAGCTGGCCCAGGATCAAGGGCAGTTCGCGGTTGCCGGTTTGGTCGAAGGTGAAGGTGACTTCGCCCGGAGCGGTGACCTCGGCCTTGACCACATTGGCGTAATATTGCGCCTGGTTGGGGTTGAGTTCCTTGGATTTGTTGAAGGACCAGACGACGTCTTCGGCCCTGACGGGTTGGCCGTCATGCCATTTGGCTGCGGGATTCATGCGGAAGGTGACGGCACCGTAATCGGGGGCGATCCTGAGGCTTTCAGCTAGCAGGCCATAATAGGTGTTCACTTCATCAAGTGATGGCGTGAGCAGGGTTTCGTAGATCAGCCCCAGCCCGCCGGCAGGCTCGCCTTTGGGCAGGATAGGGTTGAAGGTGTCGAAACCGCCCATTTCGCCCATGCGAACGACACCGCCTTTGGGCGCATCCGCATTGACGTAGTCAAAGTGGGGGAACCCGCTGGGGTATTTGGGCGCCTCCGTCATGGTGAAGGCGTGGGACCAGATATCGGTCGGGGTCTGCGCTTGAGCTGGAGCTGCCAGGCCCAGGGCCAGCATGGCGGTGATGAGGAGGAGGGCGAACTTCATCAGGCAGCTCCGGTTTTGCGGATGGTCAAACGCAAGTCTAGGATAGAATTTTATGAGGTGACAGGGGGATCAACCGATGGTGCACGGATCACCGCAACCTCGAAGGCCGCAGCCATCAGGGCTCGTGTGTAGTCCGATCGGGGTGCCGCGAAGATGTCGGCGGCAGCGCCTTGCTCGACAATTTTGCCATTGCGCATGACGATCAGCTGGTTGGCGAGGGCCCGCACGACCTTGAGATCATGGGAGATGAACATGTAGGTGAGCCCATGGCGACCCTGCAGATCGCGGAGGAGGTCGACGACTTGGGCCTGGATCGACACGTCGAGGGCTGAGGTCGGTTCATCGAGGACCACGAATTTGGGCTCGAGCACCATGGCGCGGGCAATGGCAATGCGCTGGCGTTGGCCGCCGGAGAACTCATGGGGGTAACGGAAGCGCGCCTCTGCCGGTAGGCCAACTTCCTCCAGCGCCTTGACGACCCGTTGATCGCGCTCGGCGGCGCTGAGACGCGGCATGTGAACGGCCAGCCCCTCACCGATGATGCGGTCAACGGACAGGCGCGGGCTCAGGGAGCCAAAGGGGTCCTGGAAAACGATCTGCAGATCGGCGCGAAGGGGGCGCATGGCTTTCCAGGAGCGGCCCTGGATCTCGTTGCCGAGGACAACGATGCGGCCGGTGGAGGGGATGAGGCGGAGGAGCGCATAGCCCAGCGTCGACTTGCCCGAGCCGCTTTCTCCTACGACGCCGAGGGTTTCGCCGCGGCGGATGTACAGGTCGACGCCATCGACCGCCTTGATGTGGCCAATCGTGCGGCGGAGCACGCCGCGTTTGATGGGGAACCAAACCTTGAGACCGGCCACGTCGACGATGGCCGGCGCGCCAGGATCGGTGGCGGGCGGCTTGCCGCGCGGTTCGGCTGCGAGGAGGTGCCTAGTATAGGCGTGCTGGGGATTATCGAAAAGCGTGGCGACAGGGCCGGTCTCGACGATCTCGCCCTTCGTCATGACGCAGACCCGGTCGGCGATCTTGCGAACGATGCCCAGATCATGGGTGATGAACAGCATGGCCATGCCGAGGCGCTGCTGCAGCGATTTAAGCAGGGTGAGCACCTGCGCCTGAACGGTGACGTCGAGGGCTGTGGTCGGCTCGTCGGCGATCAGGAGGTCGGGCTCGTTGGCGAGCGCCATGGCAATCATGACGCGCTGGCGCTGGCCACCGGAGAGTTGATGTGGATAGGAAGACAGCCGGCCTTGGGGATCGGGAATGCCAACGGCGTCCAGCAATTCAAGCGTGCGGGCGCGGGCAGCATTGGGGCGCAGGCCGCGATGGATAGCCAAGGTCTCGCCGATCTGGCGCTCGATGGTGTGGACCGGATTGAGAGAACTCATCGGTTCCTGAAAGATCATCGAAATCTCGTCGCCGCGCACGGCGCGCAGTTCGGCCGCGGGGGCGGTAAGGAGGTCCTTGCCTTTGAAGAGAATCTGGCCGGAGATCGACGCGGCGGGGGGCAGTAGCTTGAGGACGGAAAGGGCCGTGACGGATTTGCCGGAGCCGCTTTCACCCACGAGGGCGACGGTTTCGCCGGGGGCAATGTCGAACGACAGATTGCGTGTGGCCTCTGTTGTGCCGAAGCGGATGGTGAGGTCGCGAACGGAAAGGAGGGGGGCGCTCATGCCATGGACCTGCGCGGATCGAAGGCGTCGCGTACCGCTTCGCCGATGAACACAAGGAGCGTCATCATGATGGCGATGGTGAAGAAACCGGTGAGGCCGAGCCAAGGCGCCTGAAGATCGTTCTTACCCTGCGCCAGCAACTCGCCCAAGGAGGGAGAACCGGGCGGCAGACCGAAGCCGAGGAGGTCAAGCGAGGTGAGCGTCACAACCGAGCCCGAGAGGATAAAGGGCATGAAGGTGAGGGTTGCGACCATAGCATTGGGGAGCAGATGGCGGAACATGATGGTCCAATTGGAGACGCCAAGCGCCCGGGCGGCGGCGACATATTCGAAATTGCGGCCCCGCAGGAACTCGGCGCGCACGATGCCCACAAGCGTCACCCAGGAAAACAGCAACAGGATGCCGAGCAGTACCCAGAAGCTGGGCGCGATCACCGAGGAGATGATCAGGAGCAGGTAGAGGGCGGGGATAGAGGTCCATATTTCGATGAAGCGCTGGAACAGCAAATCCACCCAACCGCCGAAATAGCCCTGCACGGCGCCAGCAACGACGCCGATGATCGAAGAGAAGACGGTGAGCGTCAGCCCGAACAGGACCGAGATGCGGAAGCCATAAAGTAGGCGCGCCAGGACGTCGCGCCCGCGATCGTCCGTCCCCAGCCAGTGGTAATTGCCCATATGGCAGTTCGGGTCGGCAGTTTGCTGGGGATAGCGGGAACAGAATTCTTCCCAACTCATGAGCCAGCTGGGTGCGACGGAGCCTGAATAGGGCAGGTAGGTATCGACGGTCTGATAGCTGAAGTGCACCAGGGGCCAGACCGACCAGCCGTTGGCCGCGATTTCGGATGCGATGAAGTCGTCGCGGTAGTTGGTGACGGCGAGGAAGCCGCCGAATTTGGACTCGGGGTAATCCACAAAAGCCGGAAGCAGCAGTTCGCCTTGGTAGGAGACGAGGATCGGCTTGTCGTTGGCGATGAACTCGGACCCGAGAGTCGCGAGGAACAGCGCGAGGAATATCCAGAGTGACCACCAGCCACGCCGGTTGTGCTTGAAATTGGTCCAGCGCCGACGGTTGAGCGGTGATAGCCAAGCGCTGCGGGGCGCTTCAATAACAGCCGCCTGTTGCGTTGTGTCGGTCATATCTCGCGGCTTTCGAAATCGAGCCGCGGATCGACCCACATATAGGCGAGGTCGGAAAGGAGCGAGACGACCAGGCCGAGCAGGCTGAAGATGTAGAGGGTGGCGAAGACGACGGGATAGTCGCGGTTGGACACCGATTCTAGGCCTAAGAGGCCGAGGCCATCGAGGGAGAAGATGGTTTCGATCAGGAGCGAGCCGGAAAAGAAGGCGGAGATGAACGCCGCTGGAAAGCTCGCAATGATCAGCATCATAGCGTTGCGGAAGACGTGGCCATAGAGCACCTGCCGCTCGGTCAGGCCCTTGGCACGGGCCGTGGTGACATATTGCTTGCCGATCTCGTCGATAAAGGAATTCTTGGTGAGCAGGGTGGTGGTGGCGAAAGCCCCAATTCCCATGGAGATGATCGGCAAGGTCATGTGCCAGAAGTAATCAAGTATCTGCCGCCACCAAGGGAAATTTTCCCAGCCGGGGGACACCAGTCCACGCAGGGGGAAGATGGACCAGAAGCTGCCTCCCGCAAACAGGACGATCAGCATGATGCCGATCAGAAAGCCAGGAATGGCATATCCGATGATTACGATGGTGGAGGTCCAGACATCGAAGCGCGAGCCGTCGCTGACAGCTTTCTTGATGCCAAGGGGAATGGAGATGCCATAAGCGATCAGCGTCATCCAGAGCCCGAGGGAGATGGAGACCGGCATTTTCTCCTTTATGAGGTCGATGACCGAGATGTCGCGGTAATAGCTCTCGCCGAAGTCAAAGCGCAGATAGTTCCAGAGCATCAGCCCGAACCGCTCGAGCGGCGGCTTGTCGAAGCCAAACTGTTTTTCGATACGGGCGACCAGATCGGGCGAGAGGCCCTGGCTGCCCCGATAGGTGCTGCCGCCGCCTGCTTGGCCGGGTTGGCCGGCGAAATCGCCTGCCTGGCTGCCCGTGACGCGTTCGGTGATGGACCGGTTCTGGCCGGAAAGATTAGCGAGTGCCTGCTCGACGGGTCCGCCAGGGGCAAACTGGGTGATGACAAAGGATATCGCCATGATGCCGAAAACAGTCGGGATCATCAGCAGGAGGCGGCGAAGAATATAGGCGCCCATTCAATCCCCAAGGCGGAGCGTTTTCCGCGAACTCGTTCCGGCTCTTGCTAGCCAGCAAATCAGCTTAGAGTGAAACAGCTTAGGTGTGAGTGCAACAGTTTGATGGCATCTGGCAAGGCGCAGGAGCCTGATATGGTTTTGTGTCTTGCCCCGCCACCCGGCAGGCCTCAGGATCGCCTGGCGGATCGGAGACCAGGATGAGCTATCAAACCATTGCCCATGTGAAGAACCCATCGGCTGCGCGCGTCCTTGTTGTGGCCTTGCGGGCGCACGGGTTTCATCCGCTCGAGCAGGGGGAAGGCGGTTTGCCCGGCGTGCCCAACCTTTTCGGGCAGGAAGGTATTCCGGTGCAGGTGCCGGAGGACGAGGTGCGCGACGCAAGTGTCCTGGCGCGGGAGTTGTTGAAGGACATGGCCGCGTCCTGAACCCCATTGCAGCCATAATGGTGTGCCTTGGGTTCTATGCGGACCGGGCGGTTGTATGCGATCAAGGGTTTGGCTATAAGGCGGCCAAGCTGTTAACCTTTATTTAGCCTTCGGGCAGGAGCGAACCTTATGCTGGTTTGGATGGGCGGATCATTGTCCGCTGCGGGAATTGCGTCGATTGCCATGTTGCTGGCAGCATGCCAGTCCACCGGCTCGAATACCGCCAACCTCAACACTATCGGTGCGCCTTCGCAGGTTGCGCCCGTGCAGAATTCAACCGTGCAGCAGGGCACGCTTCCGGCTCTTGGCGCAAGTGGCACGCCGGCACCGGGGCTTGCCGGCCAGCCTGTGCTGGGCGGTGTTTCGTCTACGCCGCAGATGGCTTCGGTCAGTCCCGGGATCGCGGCTCCCGCAGGAACAGCCACGACCATTGGCACGATCCCGACAACAACACCCGGCACCCAGCCCGGCGGCTCCATGGTGTCCCTTGCGCCACTCAACCAGCCAGCCGCTGGCGGCATGAGCGCGGGTCCGGAAGGTGTGTGGAACGTAGTAGCTGGGTCCGCCCAGTGCCGCCTGAACCTGCCGATGACCGCCAAGGCCGGCACCAGCTATTATCGCGCGTCGGCGCCAGGCTGCACCGTGCCAGGACTTTCCTCGGTGACCGGCTGGCAGCAGGTGGGCAGCCAGTTGCAGCTTTATGACGATAACGGCAATATCGCTGCGTTCCTCGCACCCAGTGGCGGTCGCTATATCGGGACGCTCGGGGGCGGCCAAGCTATCTCCATGGCCCGCTAACGTCGGGTGATGCCGGCCTGCAGATCGTAGTTTGCTGCGCTTCGGTGCTCACGTACATGAAGTACGCTGCGCTCCGGCTCTCGCAAACTACGATTTTCAACTCGGCCTGACCCGACTACCGAGAGTCCGGCGCTTAATTGTCTCTAGCTTCACCAAACAGTTTGAACCTTGGCCCCGTCAGTGCTGCTTATGCAGAGCTGGCGGATAAAGGTGTTTTGTCGGCGGATCCGGCGCAAGTAGACGCGGCTGGGCTGTTGGATGAGGTGCTGGCAGGATTGGTGGAGAGCAAGCCGAAGGGGTTCTTGGCGAAGCTGTTCGAGAGGCCTCAGCCGGTGCGTGGCCTCTACCTTTATGGCGAGGTCGGGCGGGGCAAGACCATGCTGATGGACTTGTTCTATTCGGCCGTGCCGTTTGGGGAAAAGCGACGGGTGCATTTCCATGAGTTCATGGATGAAATCCATGCCGGCATGGCTGCGTTTCGCCGGAGCGAAAAAGGGCGGGACGCCGATCCCGTGGAGGCGGTAGTCCGGCCATTCGTTCGGTCGGGGCTGAGGCTCCTTTGCCTTGATGAATTCCATGTGCATGACATCACCAATGCCATGCTGCTGCAGCGCCTTTTCGAGAAGCTCTTTGCCCAGGGGGTGACGCTGGTGGCGACGTCCAATGTGGTGCCGGACGAACTCTACAAGGATGGGCTGAACCGGCAGTTGTTTTTGCCCTTCATCGCCCTTTTGAAGCAGCACGTGACAGTGGCGGCGCTTCCTGCGGCACAGGATTATCGGCGGTTGAAGTTCTCGGGCCAGCAGGTTTATGCCTTTGGCACTGGCGAGGACGCCCGCGCGGCGATGGATCGCTTGTGGGGGCGCATCACCGGCGGCGCGGAGGGCAAGCCCAGCATTGTCGAATCGATTGGGCGGCAGATCGCGGTTCCGCGTGCGGCAATGGGCGCCGCGCGGTTCGGGTTTGCGGATCTGTGCGAAAAGCCGCTGGGTTCGCGAGACTTCGTGCGGATCGCCCATGCGTTCGACTCGCTCGTTATCGATGATGTGCCGCAAATGGACCGCACCAAGTCCGATGCGGCCAAGCGGTTCATTCTCCTGATCGACAGCCTCTATGATCGTGGCGTCAAGCTGGGCGCGAGCTTTGCGGTGCCGCTCGAGCAACTGGGCAAGGACGACAGGACTGCCTTTGAATTTCAGCGCACCGTGTCGCGGCTGATCGAGATGCAGTCGGAAGATTACCTCGCCAAGGGCATGCGGGACGCGCCAGCGGAAGCCAGTTCCTAGCTCCTGCGTTTTGGGCACCGGGCCTTCGCCCATCAGCAAGACCTTATAAGGGGTTTAGACGAAGGGTTCACTTGCCCCTCCCGGCTGGGGGGGTTAAGACGTGCGCCAAATCAACGCAGACTGGGATGAGGACTTATGGCGCGCAAGAAGATCGCTCTTATCGGCTCGGGTCAGATCGGTGGGACCCTGGCCCATCTAGCGGCCCTCAAGGATCTCGGCGACATCGTGCTGTTCGATATCGTCGATGGCGTGCCCCAGGGCAAGGCGCTTGATATCTCCCAGTCGGCTCCGGTGGAAGGCTATGATGCCAAGATCTCGGGTACTTCGAAGTATGAGGATCTTGCAGGTGCCGATGTCGTCATCGTGACCGCTGGCGTGCCGCGCAAGCCCGGCATGAGCCGCGACGATCTGCTGGAGATCAACCTCAAAGTCATGGAGCAGGTGGGCGCGGGTATTGCCAAGTACGCGCCCAATGCTTTTGTGATCTGCATCACGAACCCTCTCGACGCCATGGTCTGGGCGCTGCAGAAGTTCTCGGGCCTGCCCACCAATCGCGTGATCGGCATGGCCGGCGTGCTCGACTCCTCACGCTTCGTGCATTTCATTGCCGAGGAGCTCAATGTTTCGGTTGAGGACATCAACGCCTTCGTGCTGGGCGGTCATGGCGACACCATGGTGCCGCTGGCGCGCTATTCCACGGTTGCCGGCATTCCGCTGACCGACATCGTCAAGATGGGCTGGATGAGCCGCGAAAAGCTCGACAGCATCATCCAGCGCACGCGCGATGGCGGTGCCGAGATTGTTGGTCTGCTCAAGACAGGTTCGGCCTTTTATGCGCCAGCGACTTCGGCCATTGCCATGGCGGAGAGCTATCTCAAGGACAAAAAGCGCGTGCTTCCGGCCGCGGCATACCTTGATGGTCAATATGGCGTCAAAGGCACCTATGTTGGCGTGCCAGTGGTGATCGGTGCCGACGGTGCCGAGCGGATCATCGAAATTGCTCTTAATTCGGCCGAGCAGAAGGCATTCGACAAATCGGTTGGCGCGGTGGAGGGCCTGATCGAGGCCTGCAAGAAGATCGCCCCCAAACTCGCATAGAACTATCAACCGACCTCATCCTGAGGCTGTCGAGGGATGAGGTCGTGGCAGGGTGGTGCAGCCTCGTGGTTTGACAAGCTCGCCGTGAGGCCTACTTCCAGGCCGACCTAGACCAAACACCCTCAAGGGACCAGACATGAACATCCATGAACATCAGGCTAAAGAGCTGTTGAAGTCCTACGGGGCGCCGGTGGCGCAGGGCGTGGCGATTTTTTCGGCCGACGAGGCCGAGGCAGCAGCTCGGCAACTGCCCGGACCGCTATACGTGGTGAAGTCGCAGATCCATGCCGGTGGGCGTGGCAAGGGCAAGTTCAAGGAACTCGGCCCCGACGCTAAGGGCGGCGTGCGCCTGGCGAAGTCGATCGAGGAAGTCGTCAGCCACGCTCGCGAAATGCTGGGCAATACGCTAGTAACAAAGCAGACCGGCGATGCTGGCAAGCAGGTCAACCGCCTTTATATCGAAGATGGTGCCGACATTGCCCGCGAACTTTATTGCTCGCTGCTGGTGAACCGCGCCACGGGTCGCGTGTCCTTTGTGGTGTCCACTGAAGGCGGCATGGACATCGAGGCGGTGGCTGAGCATACGCCCGAAAAGATCGTCACGGTCGATATCGACCCGACGACTGGCGTGACCGAAGCTGATGTGGCCGAGATCGTTGCGGCGCTGAAGCTCGAGGGCGATGCGGCAGCCGACGCGGCCAAGCTGTTCCCCATCCTTTACAAGGCGTTCACCGAGAAGGACATGAGCCTTCTTGAGGTAAACCCCCTGATCGTTATGACCGATGGTCATCTGCGCGTGCTCGACGCCAAGGTGAGCTTCGACAACAACGCGGCATTCCGTCACGAAGAGCTCAAACCCCTGAGGGACCTGTCCGAGGAAGACGCCAAGGAAATTGAGGCTTCGAAGTACGACCTCGCCTATGTCGCGCTTGATGGGAACATTGGCTGCATGGTCAATGGCGCCGGTCTTGCCATGTCCACCATGGACATCATCAAGCTTTATGGGGCCGAGCCCGCCAACTTCCTCGACGTCGGTGGCGGCGCTTCCAAGGAGAAGGTGACTGCAGCCTTCAAGATCATCACGGCCGATCCGGCGGTGAAGGGCATCCTGGTCAACATCTTCGGCGGCATCATGCGCTGCGACGTGATCGCCGAGGGCGTGATTGCTGCGGTGAAGGAAGTGGGCCTCCAGGTGCCGCTCGTGGTGCGCCTCGAAGGCACCAACGTCAAAGAGGGCAAGGCCATTCTCGACCAGTCGGGCCTCAATGTGATTTCCGCCGACGACCTTGATGATGCTGCGCAAAAGATCGTCGCTGCCGTCAAGCAAGCCGCTTAAGCCCGCAAGAGAGTTTCAAAACCGATGTCCATTCTCGTCAATAAAGACACCAAGGTTCTCGTGCAGGGCCTGACCGGCAAGACCGGCACGTTCCACACCGAACAGGCCCTGGCCTACTACGGCACCAAGATGGTCGGGGGCGTGAACCCCAAGAAGGCCGGGGAAACCTGGACTTCCGGGATCGACGGCTCGGCTTCGCTGCCCGTGTTTGCAACCGTTGCCGAAGGCAAGGAAAAGACCGGTGCCAATGCCTCGGTGATCTATGTGCCACCTCCGGGTGCCGCTGCCGCCATTGAGGAGGCGATCGATGCAGAGATTCCATTGATCGTTTGCATCACCGAAGGCGTCCCAGTGCTCGACATGGTGCGGGTCAAGGCAAAGCTCGAAAAGAGCAAGTCGCGGCTGATCGGGCCGAACTGCCCGGGCGTGCTGACGCCGGAAGAATGCAAGATCGGCATCATGCCCGGTTCCATTTTCTCCAAGGGTTCCGTGGGTATTGTTTCCCGGTCGGGCACGCTTACCTATGAAGCTGTGTTCCAGACCACCAATGAAGGTCTTGGACAGACCACGGCGGTCGGCATCGGCGGCGACCCTGTCAAGGGCACTGAGTTCATCGACGTGCTCGAAATGTTCCTGGCAGATGAAGCCACCAAATCGATCATCATGATCGGCGAGATTGGTGGTTCGGCCGAGGAAGAAGCGGCCCAGTTCCTGATCGATGAAGCCAAGCGCGGCCGCAAGAAGCCAATGGCCGGCTTTATCGCTGGCTTGACTGCTCCCAAGGGGCGAACGATGGGCCATGCTGGTGCCGTAATTTCGGGCGGTAAGGGCGGTGCGGAAGACAAGATTGCGGCCATGGAAGCGGCCGGAATTCGCGTTTCGAAGTCTCCGGCCCGTATTGGCCGGACCCTGGCCGAAGTCCTCAAGGGCTGAGGCCTTAGCCTAAAGTCGGCCGCGCTTCGGACACACAACGGTGTTACGCCAAAAGGTGCCCGAAGCGTTTATAGTTGATTTGAGCCACGGCCCTGCTCAGGGGCCGTTACACTTAACAGGATACTAAGGATAAGCGGTCAGTATCCGATCTAGAATTAAGGACCGCATGGACCGGCACTAGCCGGTTGTTGAGAAGGATGGCGGGGCCAGCGCCTCGCACATAAAGCGATGACACGACAGGAAAAGAACGACACGTTCTTGCTGACCTCGTTCCTCTATGGTGGGAACGCCGACTACATCGAACAACTCTACTCCCGCTATAAGACCGATCCGTCCAGTGTCGATGAGACCTGGAAGACCTTCTTTGGGCGGCTGGACGATGCCGATGGTGTCGCACAGCAGAACGCCGAAGGTCCGAGCTGGGGCCGCAAGGACTGGCCGCAGAGCCCGAGCGGGGAACTGGTCAGCGCCTTGGACGGCAATTGGGGCGACATCGCCGTCAAGACCGAGAAGGCCGTGGCCAAGAAGGCTGAAGCGATGGGCGTGGCCAAGGCCAGCGTCGCCGATGTGCTGCAGGCGACGCGCGATTCCATCCGCGCAATCATGATGATCCGTGCCTATCGCATGCGCGGCCATCTGCATGCCGACCTCGACCCGCTCAAGATGAAGGCCGAAGAACCAGCACCCGAGCTGGATCCCAAGAGCTACGGCTTCACCGAAGCTGATTACAGCCGCAAGATTTTCATCGATAATTATCTGGGCCTGGAATACGCCACTATCCCCGAGATGCTGTCGATCCTGAACCGCACCTATTGCGGCACGCTCGGCATCGAGTTCATGCACATCTCCGATCCAGAAGCCAAGCAGTGGATCCAGGAGCGCATAGAGGGGCCGGACAAAGAAATCACCTTCACCGGCGAAGGCAAGAAGGCGATCCTTAACAAGCTGATCGAAGCCGAAGGGTTCGAGAAGTTCCTTGACGTCAAGTACACCGGGACGAAGCGGTTCGGACTTGATGGCGCGGAATCGACCATCCCGGCGCTGGAGCAGATCATCAAGCGCGGCGGCGCGCTGGGAATCAAGGACATCGTCCTTGGAATGGCGCACCGCGGGCGCCTCAATGTGCTGACGCAGGTCATGCACAAGCCGCATCGCGCCTTGTTCCACGAGTTCAAGGGCGGGGCGTTCTATCCCGATGATGTCGAAGGTTCGGGCGACGTGAAGTACCATCTTGGTGCTTCCTCTGACCGTAACTTCGACGGCAACAAGGTTCACCTTTCCCTGACGGCCAATCCATCGCACCTCGAGATCGTAGATCCCGTGGTGCTGGGCAAGTCGCGCGCCAAGCAGGACCAGCACATTGCGCCCGACGGCAAGCTGGTCAACATCGCAACCGACGGCAAGCCCGATCGCTCCATGGTGCTGCCCCTGCTGATCCATGGCGATGCAGCCTTTGCGGGACAGGGCGTGATTGCCGAGTGCCTGGGGCTTTCGGGTCTCAAGGGGCACCGCACGGGCGGCTCGATCCACTTCGTGATCAACAACCAGATCGGGTTTACCACGAGCCCGATGTATTCGCGCTCTTCGCCTTACCCCACCGACGTCGCCAAGATGATCGAGGCGCCGGTGTTCCACGTCAATGGCGATGACCCGGAAGCGGTGGTGTTTGCGGCCAAGGTGGCCGTCGAGTACCGGCAGAAGTTCGGCAAGCCTGTCGTGATCGACATGTTCTGCTACCGCCGGTATGGACATAACGAGGGCGACGAGCCCAGCTTCACCCAGCCGCTGATGTACTCGCGCATCCGCTCGCACAAGACGACACTGGAGATCTATTCCAACAAGCTCGTTGCCGAAGGCTTGCTGAGCGCCGAAGAAATCGAAAAGCTCAAGGCTGAGTGGCGTGCCAAGCTGGAAGCCGAGTTCGAGGCGGGACAGGACTACCGTCCCAACAAGGCCGACTGGCTCGATGGTGCGTGGAAGGATTTCCGGCCCGCCGACCAGGAAGGCGCGCGCCGCGGTGAAACCGGCGTAGCAGTCGATAAGCTGGCCAAGATCGGCACGGCGCTGACCCGTATCCCGGAAGGCTTCAACGTTCATCGGACCGTGAAGCGCTTCCTCGACAACCGATTGGCGGCGATCGAATCGGGCGAGGGCATCGACTGGGCCACGGCCGAGGCCTTGGCTTTCGGCACGCTTGTAACGGAAGGCCATCCCGTGCGTCTTTCAGGCCAGGATGTCGAGCGTGGCACCTTCAGCCAGCGCCATTCTGTGCTGCATGATCAGCAGGTGGATAACAAGACCTATACCCCGCTCAACAACCTTGCCGAAGACCAGAGCCGCTACGAGGTCATCAACTCGATGCTCTCCGAAGAGGCAGTGCTTGGTTTCGAGTATGGCTATTCGTTGGCCGAACCCAAGGCACTAACGATCTGGGAAGCCCAGTTCGGTGACTTCGTGAACGGCGCCCAGGTGGTGATCGATCAGTTCATCTCCTCGGGCGAGCGCAAGTGGTTCCGCATGTCGGGCCTCGTGATGCTCCTTCCGCATGGCTATGAAGGGCAGGGCCCCGAGCACTCCTCGGCGCGTCCAGAGCGGTTCCTGCAGCTTTGCGCAGAAGACAACATGCAAGTTGCCAACTGCACGACGCCCGCGAACTACTTCCACATCCTGCGCCGCCAGGTGAACCGCGATTTCCGTAAGCCTTTGATCCTGATGACCCCCAAGTCGCTGCTGCGCCACAAGCGCGCAGTGTCGGGTCTGGCAGAAATGGGACCAGACTCCTGCTTCCACCGCCTGCTCTGGGACGATGCGGAAACGCCCGGCGTGCCGAAGACCACCATCAAGCTCGCCAGCGACGACAAGATCCGTCGCGTGGTGTTGTGCACGGGCAAGGTCTACTACGACCTGCTGGAAGAGCGCGAAAAGCGCGGGTTGAACGATGTTTACCTCTTGCGCATCGAGCAGCTCTATCCTTTCCCGGCCAAGGCCCTGCTTGACGAGCTCAACCGGTTCCGCAATGCCGAGATCATCTGGTGCCAGGAAGAGCCCAAGAACATGGGTGCCTGGGCATTCATCCAGCCCTATGTGGAATGGGTGTTCGACCAGATGGACCGGGGCGGGCAGCGCGTGCGCTATGTCGGCCGTCCGGCTTCCGCTTCCACCGCCACGGGTCTGATGCGGACCCATCTTGCGCAACTTCAGGCCTTCCTCGACGAAGCCTTCGCTCAATAAAGGACAGAAAACAATGTCGACTGAAATCCGCGTACCAACGCTGGGCGAGAGTGTTACCGAGGCAACGATCGGACAGTGGTTCAAGAAGGTCGGCGACACGGTGAGTGCCGACGAGCCGATCGTTGAACTCGAAACCGACAAGGTGACGATCGAAGTGCCGGCGCCCGCAGCCGGCGTGCTGGAGGCGATCTCGGTTCAGCAGGGCGAAACGGTTGATGTGGGTGCCCTTCTGGGTGCCATTGGCGCTGCAGGCGGTGCTGCGAGCCCGGCACCCGCTGAAAGCCGCCCACAGGCTGCAGCGGCTCCGCAGGAAGCGGTGGCGCAGCCAGCGACACCAAGCGAGAGGCCACCTGCACCCTCCGCCCAGAAGCTGATCAACGAGAATGGCCTTGATGCCAATGGCATTAACGGATCGGGCAAGCATGGCCAGGTGCTCAAGGAAGACGTACTGGCCGCAATGAGCCGTCCGGCGGCGGCAACAGCACAGCCGACGACAGCCGCACCGCAGGAAGCAGCGCCAAAGGTGTACCAGCCCGCGGCTGCCAGTGCTCCGGCTGCCAAGCCGTCCGAGGTCAAGGCGCCCGAAGCCAAAGCTCCGGCAGCGCCGCGTGCACCCGTCGCTGCAGACGATGCCAGCCGCGAAGAACGCGTAAAGATGACCCGCCTGCGCCAGACCATCGCGCGGCGCTTGAAGGATGCGCAGAACACGGCTGCCATGCTCACCACCTTCAACGAGGTGGACATGAAGCCGGTGATGGACATGCGCAATTCCTATAAGGAATTGTTCGAGAAAAAGCACGGCGTGAAGCTTGGCTTCATGGGCTTTTTCACCAAGGCCGTGGTTCACGCTCTCAAGGAAATTCCGGCGGTTAATGCCGAGATTGACGGCGATGATCTGATCTACAAGCAATACGCTCATATCGGCGTCGCTGTTGGTACCGAAAAAGGCCTGGTTGTGCCCGTGGTGCGCAACGCGGACCAGATGAGCATTGCCGAGATCGAAAAGGAGATCGGCAATCTGGGCAAGAAGGCACGCGACGGGCAGCTGTCCATGGCGGACATGCAGGGCGGCACCTTCACCATCTCCAATGGTGGTGTCTATGGATCGCTGATGTCGACGCCGATCCTGAATGCCCCGCAGTCCGGTATTCTGGGCATGCACAAGATCCAGGAGCGGCCGGTGGTCGTTGGTGGCCAGATCGTTGTGCGCCCGATGATGTATCTGGCGCTGAGCTATGACCACCGGATCGTGGACGGCAAGGAAGCCGTGACGTTCCTGGTGCGCGTCAAGGAAAGCCTCGAGGCTCCCGAGCGCCTGGTGCTCGACCTCTAGGGTTTGCGATAATTCGGCAAAGGCCGGGGCGATGCTCCGGCCTTTTTGTTTTGGGAGGGGACATGGACAAGCCAGTTGTTGTTGTAACCGGCGGATCGCGCGGGATCGGAGCGGCCATTGCGCTGCTTGCGGCAGAGCGCGGCTATGGCGTTGTGGTCAACTATGCTGCAAGCAAGGACGCCGCTGAGGCGGTCTGCCGGGACATTGCTGCGAAAGGCGGCTCCGCCATAGCGGTTCAGGCAGATGTGGCCGTTGAAGCCGAGATCCAAAGGCTTTTTGCCGAGGCGGATGCGTTCGGGCCGCTTGCCGGGCTGGTCAATAATGCCGGCGTGGTCGATCGTGCAGCGCGCGTCGATGAGATGGACATGGCGCGGCTGGCGCGCATGTTTGGGATCAACACATTCGGATCGATGCTTTGCGCAGGGCAGGCTGTGCGGCGCATGTCCACGCGCCATGGCGGCAGGGGCGGCGCCATCGTCAATATCGCGTCGGCGGCCTCGAAGCTCGGTTCCCCAGCCATGTTTGTGGATTATGCCTCAGCCAAGGGCGCCATCGACACGTTCACCGTAGGGCTCGCTCTTGAAGTCGCCAACGAAGGCATTCGCGTCAATGCCGTGCGGCCGGGGATCATTGAAACAGATATTCATGCATCGGGCGGTGACCCCGGGCGGGCAGCCCGCATGGCGTCGAGCTTGCCCATGGCGCGCACGGGAACGGCAGATGAGGTCGCACGGGCAGCGCTTTGGTTGCTGTCGGACGAGGCAAGCTACACTACCGGAACGGTTATCCATGTTTCGGGTGGGCGGGCTATTGCCCCCTAGATAGGCGTGCTCACAATGGCGTGGGACAGGGCCTTCGTTAAGAATTTGCTAGCACTTTGGCCTGCTTAGAAGGGGTTTCTTCCCCAATGCTGGAGTTGAGCTATTGAGACGTTTTCTGCTTGTCGTATTTTGTCTGCTCGCGCCGCAGGTCCAGGCGCAGGAGGCAGCCAATGCCAAGCTGGTGGGCGAGTTGATGGCTTTCCATGGATCCGAAGCGATCGTTTCAGCAATGACTACGCATTGCTATGAGACAACCGGGCTCGACAGCGCCTACAAGACCGCCTACGAAAACTGGTATCTGCGCAACATTGGCTTCCTTGATCTTGCCGACCGCGTTGCTGCAAAGCTCGGCGGGGGAACGCCCGAGGAAATCGCTGCTGCAGAGAATTATGGCGGCAGCCAGATCATGACTGCCTATAACCAGGCCAAAGACAAAGAGGTTTTCTGCCGCGCCTTTCTGGAGCAGGTGGACAGCGGCGCGCTCGATATCGACAACCAGCTTCCCAAAGTGCTGAAACAGGCGCAGCAGATCGCGGCAGAGTAGCGCCCGTTTAGAGTGTTTTATTCGGGTCCTAGCCGCAGCACTGGGCTTGCCACGGGCGGCGACTCCGCTAAACAAGGTGGGCAAACATTGGTGCCCGATGACATTTCCCTGGCTCGAATTCGCCGCGCTTATGCTGGCCTTTGGCATCAATGCCATTATTCCGGGTGCGGACTTTGCCATGGTGTTGCGCCAGTCGATAGCGCATGGCCGGCGCGCAGCGCTGTTCACCTCGGCTGGTGTAGCAACGTCGATCCTTGTGCACGGGAGCTATACGCTTCTGGGCATCGGTGTCATCGTGGGGCAGTCGCTGATGCTGTTCAACATCATCAAGTGGGTGGGCGCCGCCTATCTGGTGTGGCTTGCCGTATCGGCGCTTCGCTCCGCGCCGCCACAGCCGCCCGAAGAGGGTGAACTGGCGGGTGCAAGGGGCGGCGATTGGGCAGCCTTTGCGCTGGGTTTCCTTACCAATCTGCTGAACCCCAAAGCGGTGCTGTTCTTTCTGGCGCTATTTACGACACTGGTGTCGGCCCACACGGCGGGGGACGTCAAAGTGGTCTATGTGCTTTGCATGAGCATGCTGCTTTTTGCCTGGTTTGCACTGGTGTCGGTATTCTTTACGACCCCTGCCGTGCGGCAGGGCTTTTTCCGGTTCGGCCGGTGGTTTAATCGGGTCACCGGCATTACATTCATCGCGCTCGCCATTCGGGTGGCTCTGGCGCAGCAGCACTAAAACACGATTCAGGGCTAGGTAATCATGGCAGACGCGTTCGACCTCATCATCATCGGTTCGGGACCAGGGGGCTATGTTGCGGCAATCCGCGCAGCGCAGCTGGGCATGAAGGTCGGCGTGGTGGAGAAGTGGCCAACGCTGGGGGGGACGTGCCTCAACATCGGCTGTATCCCGTCCAAGGCTCTGCTGCATGCGTCGGAATTGTTTGAAGAGGCGACGCATGGCTTCAAGGCGCTGGGCATCGACATTCCCAAGCCCGTGCTGAACCTGCCGCAGATGATGAACCACAAGACCCAGACGGTGGCGGGCAATGTGGGCGGCGTCGATTACCTGTTCAAAAAGAACAAGATCACCGTGCTGCGCGGGATCGGCACCATTGCCGGGCCCGGCAAGGTGCGCGTGACGCCGCAGAACGGCGCTGCCACGGAATACGAGACCAAGAATATCGTGATCGCGACTGGCTCAGTTTCGGCAAGCCTGCCAGGGATTGAGATCGATGAAAAAACGATCGTTACCTCCACCGGGGCGCTAACGCTGGAGCGGGTGCCGCGCCAGTTGGTGGTGATCGGCGCCGGCGTGATCGGGCTCGAGCTCGGCTCGGTCTGGGCACGGCTGGGCGCCCAGGTGACGGTAGTGGAATATTTCGACCGCATCCTGCCGGGCATGGACAGCGAAGTGGCGCGTCAGTTCCAGCGCATGCTGCAAAAACAAGGCATGGAGTTCAAGCTTTCAAGCAAGGTTGCCGGGATCGACAAGCAGGAGAACGGCGGGCTCAAGGTTCGGGTCGAGCCCGCCAAGGGCGGCGAAGTCGAAGTGTTGGATGCCGATGTGGCGCTGGTCGCTATTGGCCGTAAGCCGTACACCGAAGGGCTGGGGCTCGAGATCGTCGGGGTGGCACTCGACGAACGCGGCCGCGTGCGGGTGGATGGTCAGTACAAGAGTTCAGTTGACGGCATCTACGCCATTGGCGACGTGATTGCCGGGCCGATGCTGGCGCATAAGGCCGAGGACGAGGGCATTGCTGTTGCTGAAATCCTGAGCGGGCAGGCCGGCCATGTGAACTACCGTGCCATCCCGGCCGTCGTTTACACCAACCCGGAAGTCGCTTCGGTAGGTAAGACCGAGGACGAGCTCAAGGCCGAGGGCATCGAGTACAAGATCGGCAAGTTTCCGTTCACGGCTAATGGCCGTGCCAAGGCGATGCTGGCGAGCCAGGGCTTCGTCAAGATCCTGAGCGACGTTAACACCGATCGCGTGCTGGGCGCCCATATCGTTGGCAAGAACGCCGGCGAAATGATCCATGAGCTGGTTGTGTTGATGGAATTCTCCGGCTCCTCGGAAGATCTCGCGCGTTCCACGCATGCCCATCCGACGCTGTCGGAAGCCATTCGCGAGGCAGCGCTCTCGCTGGGCGACGGCGCAATCCACATCTGATCAAGGCCAAACTCATCGCTGGCGCCGCTGGAGCAATCCGGCGGCGCTTTGTTTTGGCTCAGGATCGAGCGGGAAGCACTGGACCAAGCTGCTTCCTACGCTAGTCTGGGCCGCCACCATCCGTGCGGGCGAACCATGCTGCAGATCCTTTTCTATATTGCCATTACGGCCGAGGCCATGACGGCAGCATTGGCGGCCGGCCGCCGCAAGATGGACTGGTTCGGCGTGTGCCTGTTGGCCTGCGTCACTGCGCTCGGAGGTGGCACGATGCGTGACACGTTCCTCGACCATTATCCCCTTTATTGGGTGGGGAATCCTTATGTCCTGCTGCTGGTATGCGGGGCTGCGCTTTTCACCATCATCATCGCACGCGTCATGGACCGGTTGCGCTGGGCCTTTCTGGCGCTTGACGCGCTGGGCCTGGTGGTCTTCACCATTGTTGGCTGCAACGTGGCCATGGAGATCGATGCCCATCCGCTGATCGTCATCGTTTCAGGCATGGTGACAGGAATCGTGGGGGGCATTTTGCGCGACGTCCTTTGCAACGACGTACCCCTGGTATTTCGCAGCGAGCTCTATGCGACCGTCTCGATCGTAACCGGGGCGATCTACTATCTCGGCGCGCAAACCGATATCAACCGGGACATCCTTATCGTTGTCGCTGTAGCGGTGGGCTTTCCGTTGCGCATGCTGGCGCTCGTGCGCAAGTGGGAAATGCCCAAATTCGTCTATGACAAAGATCTCTAGCTCTTCACGAAGGCGTCGTGTTGTGGCAAGCACTGCCATACAAGATAGAGGAGCAATGACATGCGGCAGACCTGGCGGTGGTTCGGACCCAAGGATTTGTGCAGCATCGACGATATCACGCAGGTGGGGGCACAAGGCGTCGTAAGCGCGCTGCACCATGTGCCCAATGGCGTGGTGTGGACGCCAGAGGAGATTGCCAAGCGCAAACAGGAGATCGCTAGGCGCAAGGATGGTTCGCCATCGGGGCTGACCTGGGACGTGGTGGAAAGCCTGCCGGTTAGCGAAGACATCAAGAAGCAGAAGAATGATTGGCGCGCGCATATCGCCAACTACAAGGTGTCGTTGCGCCATCTGGCGGACGCGGGCATCGAGGTTATCTGCTACAACTTCATGCCGGTGCTGGACTGGACCCGCACGGATTTGCGCTACACGGTGGCCAATGGTGCCTCGTGCATGCGGTTCGACATCAATGATTTTGCGGCCTTCGACATTCATGTGCTGGAGCGTCCCGGGGCGGGGGCGGACTACACCAACGCCATTGCCGACGAGGCGGCGCGGCGCTTTGCTGACCTCGATGAAGAGGCACGCAAGCAACTGGCACGCAATGTAACCATGGGTCTGCCGGGTTCAACCGAGTCCATGACGCTGGATGATGTGCGCGAGCATTTGACGGAGTACGGCAACATCAGCCGCGACCTGCTGCGGCAGCATTTCGTGGACTTTCTGTCAGAGGTCGTCCCAGTGGCGGAGGATTTGGGATTGCGGCTGTGCTGCCATCCCGATGATCCGCCGTTCTCGCTACTGGGATTGCCGCGCGTGATGTCTACCGAGGTGGACTACACATACATCATGGATGCCGTCAGCAGCCCGGCCAACGGCATGACGCTGTGTTCGGGGTCGCTGGGTGCGCGGCCGGACAATGACTTGCCCGGTATGATGGAGCGGCTGGGAAGCAAGGTGCATTTCCTGCATCTGCGCAACGTCAAGCGCGACAGCGATGACATCATGGGCTCATTCTATGAGGCCGAGCATCTGGATGGCGACACCGACATGGTGGCTTTAATTGCCGCCATTGTGCGGGAGGAGAAGCGCCGTCGTGCCGAAGGGCGTGCCGATCACAGCATTCCCATGCGACCCGATCATGGACAGGACATTCTCGATGATCTGGGGCGGCGCTCACAGCCGGGGTATCCCACAATTGGGCGGATGAAGGGGCTGGCGGAATTGCGGGGGGTGTTCCGCACGCTTGAGCATGCGGAGCTGGGGCTCTAGTCCCACTTCCGAACGACTTCTGGTGCGCCTGCACTTCAGGATTGATCCCGGCTTATGGCCGGGATGACATCGTGTTTGTGGAAAGATTGGGGCTTAGTCCGGTTGGAAACGCCTAATCTTCCAGCAGATAGCCGCCGGTGCGGGAGGGTAGGGGCTGAGTGCCGACGATCTTGGCGATGCCGGCGCCCCGTTTGACGAACTTTGCCGTAACGCGGGAGAGGACCAAGCCGTCGGTGCCGGCAAGCACGGGCGTGCGGGCGAGGAAGGCTTGGGAGCCGTCCATGGCGATGATGTCAGCGACGGGCTGGCCCTTGGTGACGTATTCGCCCAGCTGGACGCGGTAAGCGAGGAGACCGGGGGCGTCTACCCGCAGGACCTCAGTAGCCTCAAAGGGCGTCGGGGCAGGGGAGGGCTGGGGCTTCCGGGTGGGTTCGGCGGCGATCAGGCCACGGCCGGCAAAGAAGTTGAAGAGGCCATCAGCGTCGAGCTGGCCTAGATCGTCGAAGCTGTCGGCGCGGCCGCGATATTCGAGGGTCGCGGTTTCGGCGCCCTTGGGGATGGGGCATTCGGGATTGGCCAGACGCGCTTTGCGGTAGAAGGAGGGCAGGACCTCATCGAACGAGCCGCCGCCGCTGTCCTCGGCAGTGAGGGTCGCAGCGACACCCATCCAATCCGCCAGATCCTGCAGGCCCGGCATCAGCTCGGGCGAAGTAAAGATGTGCATCAGGCTTTCGTCGTCGCAATGCAGATCCAGGATGATGTCGGAAGAAGCAGCAGAGCGCAGCACAAGCAGGCGCAATTGCTGGATGGCGGTGGCGCCCTGTTGCGCGTCGATCCAGTCCAGAACGGCCTGGCGTAGCACAGCGATGTTTGCAGCGGGGTCTTGCCCGAGCCTGCCCGCGACCCGGTCTGCAACGAGCGGGTAAAGGTCGGGCCAGCGTCTGTTGTAGTTGATGCCGGTTTCAACGTCGTAGCGGCCGATATGATGGCGCAGCGAGCGATTGGCGAGGCCCAGTGGATTCACCGATGGAAAAATGGTGAAACGGGCGTTGAGCTGGCCAGCCGCGTCCGCATCGCGAAGGCGGGGCAGCAGGTGGTGGAGCGCCATGGTGCCGGGCTGTTCGTCGGCGTGGAGCGCGGCCTGCAGATGGACGCGGGTTGGGGCATCAGCGGGGCCGGCCGTGTACCAGTAAAGTTCGGTGCTGTGTCCGGGCGTGTCGCCACGGAGCGTGGTGCGGTGCAGTTCAAAGGGCATCAGGAGGCTTTCAGCGAATCCACTTGGGAACAAAGCGCATGCGGGGCGCGGAGGGCATGTGGCGCATCAGGTGCTGATAGACCAGGCCGAAGACGAAGAACACAACGAGCGATACAGCCAGGAAATAGAGCGCCGCCACGGAAAAGTGGAGGAAGGCATTGTAGTCGCGCTCGAACAATTCCTTGGCGGTGATCATCAGATCCTTCTGCTGGCCGATCACGGGCAGCGCGAAATAAACGATTGCGGTGGCGTGGAACAGGAACACGACTTCATTGGTGTAGGCCGGCCAGGCCAGGCGGATAAGATTGGGCCAGATAACACGGCGGAACTGCTGCGTGCGCGACATGCCATAGGCGCGGGCCGCCTCCACCTCTCCGCGCGGCACAGCGCGCAAGGCGCCATAGAAGATCTCGGCGGTGTAGGCGGCAGTGTTGAGTACCAGCACGAGCGGGCCGATAAAGAGGGGGTGGAGGACAAACCCTGATATACCAAGCGGCTTCCAAAGCGAGACGTTGAACGACAGGCCCAGGGAATAGACCATGAAGAATTGGATAAAGAGCGGCGAGCCACGGAAGGCATAAATGTAGCCGCGGCTCAGCCGCGAGATGATCGGGTTTCTGGAAGCCTTGCCCAAGGCAAGGAAGACCGCAAAGACGAAGCCGAGCGGGATGGATGCCACGGCGAAGTAGATGTTGAACAATGCGGCGGGGGCGAAGATGGCCAGTTCGGCCAGTAAGCGGTCCATCAGGCGCGCGCCTCGCTGAGAATGCCGCGGCCCATGCGCGCCATCAGGGCACCGAAGACTTTCTCGGAAAGCAGCGTTACGAGGATGTAGAACAGGAACAGCACGAGGTAGTAGCGCCAGCGCCAGTCATCGTGGACCAGACCTACCGTAGGCAGGAAGTTGGGGGCGCCGAGGCGATCGGCCCAAAGCACAATATCGGCAATCTGCAGCAGCGAAAGCAGGGAAGTTGCCTTGACGATCAGCATCCAGACATTGGACAGGCCGGGCAGGGCGTAGACCCACATCTGTCGGATCTGGATGCGCCAGAGAACCTGCCGAGCGCTCATGCCATAGGCACGGGCGGCTTCGATCTGGCCGCGGGGCACCGAACGCATGGCGCCGTGGATGACGTTGGTGGCGAAGGCGCCGTAGACGAGGCCTAGTGAGACTGAGGCAAGGATGAGGTATTCGGGCGTGCCCAGGAACCAGTTGGCTTCCCTGCAGGGAGGCCATGCAGCGCTCTGAGCGGCAATGGCCTCGGGCGTGCAGATCTGCGCCGCCATGAACCATTCCACCACCTGTTCGAATGCCAGCGGAAAGAACAGGAAGAACAACACGTCCGGAACGCCGCGCACGATGGATGAATAGGTGCTGCCGATAAGGCGCAGAGGCAGGAAGCGCGAGTTTTTGAGCGCTGCGCCACCGAGGCCGAAAAGGACGGCGAGGGTGCCGCCGGCAATGGCCGCGAAGATAGTGAACTGAAAGCTGGCGTACCAGGTGAGGTGCTTGCCATTGGTCAGATAGCTCAGCCAGAAGGCGATATCTTCGCTCATGAACGGGTCCGGGCTGGCAAGAACATCTCAGAAATCCGCAAAACACCTCCAGAATTGGGGAGGGAGGACGAATGCCCCAGTTTTCCTCCCCTATGAAGGGGAGGAAACACAAGTGCAATGGGCTTGTTACTCGGTGTAGAAGGGCCCACGGCCCTCGAAGTACTGGGCGATCAGCTTGTCGACCGTGCCGTCTGCCTTCAGGGCGGTCAGCGCATCGTCGATCTTGGTCTTGAGCTCGGTCTCATCCTTGCGGATGCCGGCGCCCACGCCGTTGCCAATCATGACGTCTTCGCCGACAAACTCGATAGCGCCGCCGGAAGCCGCCACAACGGGTTCGAGATAAGCGCCATCGGCGATGATCGTGTCGAGATTGCCGCCCGCAAGGTCGGCCATGGCCTGATCGGCCGTGGTGAAGGAAACGACCGTGTTATTACTGCCGAGGTTTTCTTCGGCATAGGCGGCCTGGATTGTGCCGCCCTGGACGCCTACGCGCTTGCCTTCGAGATTGGTGGGATCAATGCCCGAGCCAGCCATTGCCACAAACTTGGACGGATCGGGCGGAAAGTAATCCTGCGTGAAGTCGATGGTTTCCATGCGCTCTTCGGTGATGGACATACCCGCCATGATCAGGTCGTAGTTGCCCGCGAGCAGGTTCGGGATGATCGAATCCCAGTCATTGCTGACGAACTCGCAGGTGAGCCCGGCCTTTTCGCAGATGGCGTTGCCCAGATCGATCTCGTAGCCGGCCAATTCGCCGGCTTCGTTGACGTAGTTCCAGGGGGCATAGGCGCCTTCGGTGGCGATGCGGACGGTTTCTTGCGCTTGGGCCGCAGTGCCCAGGACGAGGGCGGTTGCAGCCGCCAAGATCAGCTTCTTCATGTGTTGCTCCATATTATTCTGGTTATAACGCCTGCTCCGCTGCTGTCGGCTCGTGGCTGGCAGCATTGAGGAATTGCTTGAGACGAGCCGATTTGGTTGATGTGAAGACCTCTTTGGGCGTGCCTTCCTCTTCGATCCGGCCCTGATGAAGGAAGATCACCCGATCGCTGACCGAGCGGGCGAATTCCATGTCATGGGTGACCAGGATCATGGTGCGGCCTTCATCGGCGAGAATCTTGATCACGCGCAGAACTTCCACCTCGAGCTCAGGATCAAGCGCCGAGGTTGGCTCGTCGAACAGCATGACACGCGGATTGATGCAAAGCGCTCGCGCAATGGCGGCGCGCTGCTGTTGACCGCCTGAGAGCTGGTTAGGATAGGCATCGGCTTTTTCCCGGATGCCGACCTTGGCCAGCATTGCCAAGGCTTCCTGCTCCACTTCGGCGCGATCGCGTTTCTGCACGACCAAGGGCGCTTCCATGACGTTCTGCAGGATCGTCATGTGTGCCCAAAGATTGAAGCTCTGAAAAACCATGCCAAGTTCGGAGCGGATGCGGCGGATCTGCTCCTCGTCGGCAATCTGGCGCCGCTGGCCTTCGCCCCGCAGCTTGATTGTCTCGTTGTCGATCCTGACCGTGCCGCTGTCGGGAATTTCCAGCATGTTGATGCAGCGCAGCAGGGTGGATTTGCCTGAGCCCGAGGAGCCGATCAGGGAAACCACTTCCCCTTCGCACGCCCGAAAGGAAATGCCCTTGAGCACCTCCAAGGTTCCAAACGACTTGTGCAGGTCGCTGATCTCAACGACGGGCAATGCTTCTGCTGCCGAGGCAGTTTGCGCCATGCTTACCGAGCCTGCGGAGCAGGCGCCTTCCTGAGGTGGCGTTGCCATTTTTTGAGGCTGGCAACCTAAACCGCTCGCTAGAAAAGCAAAAACAGGGGAGATAGCAAGCACAATCGGGCCAAAGAGCCCAACTGCCTTGTGAGTTATGTCTCGAAATGTCCTGCCGGTATGGTCAGGCGGTAGATTACGTGCTCGTCCTTGACGGAAAGGAGGGCTGTGCCGGAGACCGAGAGGGGAACAATTCTTTCCAGCACCAAGGTGCCGAAGCGGGGTTCCCCGGGAGTGTTTGCGGTGCCTAGATTGGTTTCCATCCACTCGATGTCCAGGGTAGCTGGTGCACCTTCATCCTGGCGCAGAACGGCATGGACGGCGACGTTGCCGTTCCTCCCATCGGCCAAGCCGCCATGGGCAACAGCATTGGCAGCCAATTCGTGAATCGCTAGCCCCAGATGCAGCGATGCATTGGGGCCCAACAGCGGGTTTTCACCCGTGATCTGAACGTTACCCAGGGCGCTGTAGCCTGTGCGGGCAAGTTGTGACGCCACAAGTGCATGCAGATGCGCGCCGCGCCAGTTACTTTCGGTGACAAGGTCCTGCGTGGTAGAGAGGGCGTGGACACGGCCGCGAAATTTCTTCAGGAAGTCCTGAATGTCGCCCGTGTGATTGGCGGTCTGCATGGCGACAGACTGGACAATAGCGAGCAGGTTTTTGGAGCGATGGCTGACTTCGCGCAGGAGCGAGGCTATTGCGGCTTCGCGATTGCGCTGCTCGGTTATGTCGCTCAGGGTCGTGAGCACGCCGTCCTCGTCCGCAACAAGGCGCACCTGGTAAAGGGCTGCTCTGCCACAGTGGGATAATTCCAGCTGCAGATCCTGCGCTCCCTGATGCTCGAGGCACTTGTCGACTGCAGCGGCGAAGAGGCGGGCATTGGCCTCGGTCATGAACTCGGCCTCCCGCTTGCCCAGGATCGAGGGCGCCGTCCACATGGGGGGAAGATGTTCAGCCAGATCGAAGCGATGATCCCTGGTCTGGTGCAAGATGCAGATGCCACGGCCTTCCAGCGCTTGGGCAAAAGCCCTCAGCCTCAACTGCGGTTGCTGCGGAAGAACGGCAGGGGGCATGGGCATACTCGAAACTGGTCTAGTCGGAACAATGAAGGCCTCGCCGAGGCGAGGCCGTCAGGATTTCAGGCCATCTATGTCTATGCCTTCAAACCCGGCGAATAAGAGCAACAACAACGGAAATCAGCAGGAATGCAAGGAACAGAAAGAACAGGATCTGGGCTATGCCGGCGGACGCCCCGGCTATCCCGCCGAAACCCAGAACGCCAGCAATCAGCGCGATAACCAGGAATACGAGAGCGTAATACAACACCGTCACTCTCCAGATCAGCTTCTTGGTTTCACAACGGCTTGGCCATTCGTGAGTTCCTGTAGACAACAAAAAAGGGCCGGCGTTGCCAGCCCTTTGCTGTTGAAAACCGACGAGGATCAAGCCGCCGCGCGGGATCCCTCGTCAAAGAACAAGGCCTGGCTGATCAGGGCCTTGACCATGTCGGGATTAAACGGCTTGGTCACCAGGAAGGTGGGCTCTGGACGTTCGCCCGTCAGCAGGCGCTCGGGAAACGCCGTGATAAAGATTACGGGCACCGAGTGGGTATTGAGGATGTCGTTTACCGCGTCGATACCGGAGCTGCCATCGGCCAGCTGGATGTCCGCCAGAATCATGCGCGGCTGGGTTTGATTGAAGAGGCTGACTGCCTCGCGGTGGGTGCGCGCGACGCTCACCACCTTGTGGCCCAGGCTTTCTACCAACTGCTCGATGTCCATCGCGATGAGTGGCTCATCCTCGATGATCATGATCTCGGTTGCGACCTGGCGGGAAATCTCGATCGTTGCTTCTTCCAGCAAGGAGGCAAATTCGGCCTCGCTGACGTTCAGAATTTCGGCCGCTTGGGCATGGGTGAAGCCCTCGACAGCGACCAGCAGAAATGCCTGGCGGGGCCGGGCAGAGAGATTGGCCAGATTGGTTGCTGCCCGCTGCTCCCAGGCGAAGGTCGAAACCGGTTCAGGAATGGTGATCGCCGAGGTGGAGAACAGGGCGGAGAAAAGCTTATAAAGGGCTATGCGATCGTTGGAAGCTTCCGGGAACAGGGAAATATCAGCAATCAGGGCTTCGAGTGTCGCCGCGACATAGGCATCGCCGGATGTTTGTGATCCGGTAACCGCGCGTGAAAACCGCCGCAGGTACGGCAGATGCGGAGCAATCCGCGTGGACAAAGTCATATAGAAACTCCCAGTGACGCTTTGGCTCGTGATTACACGAAATCGGAAAACGGCCCCAAAAGATAAAAGTTCCTGTTGCCCGGAACTTTTTTGGTACTGGGGATTTGTAATGTCGAATGTGGGCAAATCAAATACATTGGCGGTCTCGACAGGGCATGATGAAGGATAAACTGGTGACCCAGCAACGTACGCGTACGCAAGCCGGGCGCGCGGACGACGGCTTGGGTCCGAATACGGACATCGGTAACCGTCTGCGCGCGCTTTATGGTGCAGTGCAAGAGGAAGGCGTGCCGGCGCAATTGCTCGACTTATTGGAAAAGTTGGACAGTGCCGAACAGGCGCAAAGGAACAGGACTGCCACGAGAGACGGGGAGTAACGCCATGAGCGCCGAACCGACCTCTTTCAAGCGCGAGATGCTCGCGACCTTGCCCAGCCTGCGGGCCTTCGCGGTTTCCCTGACGGGCAAGCATGACAAGGCCGACGATCTGGTGCAGGACACTGTCATGAAAGCCTGGGCCAAGCAGTCCAGCTTCGAGATGGGCACCAATATCAAGGCGTGGCTCTTCACAATCCTGCGCAATGAATTTTATAGCCAGATGCGCAAGCGTGGGCGTGAAGTGCAGGATAGCGATGGGGCGTTTACCGAGCGCCTGTCCGTTCATCCGTCACAATATGGCTCCATGGACATGCAGGATTTCAAGAAGGCCTTGAGCCAATTGCCTGATGACCAGCGAGAGGCCGTGATCCTGATCGGCGCTTCGGGTTTTTCCTATGAGGAAGCTGCCGACATCTGCGATTGCGCGGTCGGTACCATGAAGAGCCGGGTTAGCCGCGCCAGGACACGATTGCAGGACCTGCTCAAGATTAGCGGCGAGGCAGACTACGGGCCGGACGCAGTCTCAGCCCAGGTCACCACGTCCAACCACTCGTTTTAGCCAGCGAGATTGAAGACCTGGCTGATGGCGGTGACCATATCGGTTTCCGCCATCGGCTTGGCGACGACGGGCAGCGATGGAAACTGCGAAACGCCGTGGCGCAAGCCAGTATCAGCAGAACAGATCACGACTGGAATGCCGGTCCTGGTCAGGTGATCGATCAAGTGCAGCGAGCCTTGCTGCTCAAGGGCTATATCAACAATAGCCAGGCGGACGTCCGGCCAGTAGGCGTCCATGGTTTGCGCTTCCTGAGCGTTCCGGGCGAACAGGATCTGACTTGCGCCTAGGTTTTCCAGTATGCGCTGAATATCGAGGGCGATCAGAAATTCTTCCTCGACAACGAGGACGGTCGTTCCATTAAGCATTGTGGGTTCCGCAAGGTTGACCCCTAGTGGACTGAGATTATTCCGCTGTCATTTAAGTTTGACATGTGCCGGAAGGACAACGGTCTGTTATTGTTCGCCGGATCGTTCTCCAGCGTCGCGGTTGCCAAGTGAGTCTTGTTCTTCCCAGTTCCGGGCGCCGCATTCCGTGCGAGCAATGTCCTTTGCGGGTCATGCCGGGTTTTCGGGCCTTCGAGCCTGAAGAGTTGCACTTTGTGTCTTCTTTTAAGACCGGAGAGATTGTTGCCGAGGCCGGCACGACAATTCTGACGGAAGGGAAGCACAGCGAAAATCTTTACACACTGCTTTCAGGCTGGGCGTTCCGCTACAAACTACTTCCCGACGGGCGACGGCAAATACTCAATTACCTGCTTCCGGGTGATCTCCTGGGGCTGCAGGGATCGATTATCGGGGAGATGGAGCATTCGGTGGAAGCTTTGTCTGCAGTGGTTCTATGCGTCTTTCAGCGCAACCGCCTGCATGAACTGTTTGCAAACCACCCAGGTCTGGGCTTCGATGTGACCTGGCTTGCGGCTAGCGAGGAGCGCATGCTCGACGAGCATTTGTTGAGCCTGGGGCGCCGCACGGCCATGGAGCGCGCGGCCTATCTGATCGCGTTTCTCCATCAGCGTGCCTTGTCCGTTGGCGGTTCGCTCGCAAAAGCATTGTATTTGCCGATAAATCAGCAGCATGTTGCGGATACGCTGGGCCTTTCAATCGTTCATACCAACAAGACCCTGCGCAAATTGGCCGATCGCCAGTTGATCCGGTGGCTTGATCGAGCCTGCGAGGTTTTGGATGTGGAAGGTCTTATGACGCTGGCCGATTGGGATGGACTGCCTGGACACAAGCGGCCACTCATATAAGGCCGGATTGAACGAAGGCGCGGACGAAATTACCGTGCGGGTGAATTGCCCTTGTTGGGCAAGCAATATGGGAAAGCATGAGCATCGCCGATAATAGCAGCACAAGGCGCATGATAGCAGTCGACAGAGCGCTTGGTTCTCGTGGCGGCGTGCTTCTTTCCCTGGTGCTGGTGATCGTGGCAGCCATTGCCGCCCTAGTGCTGGTGCAGGGCATAGACCGCCAGAATGCCGATGTGGCTCACAGCTATGAGTTGCGTAACCAGGCCCGGGAGCTGACGATCGCCCTCAGCGAAGCCCAGAGCAGTCAGCGTAGCTATGTGCTGACGGGCGACGCATCTTATTTCGAGCCCTATCATCGGGCGACCGCCGCAGTGCAGACGCGGCTAGCCTCACTTATGGCTCTCACCAGCGAGAATCCTGAGCAGTCCCGGACCCTGGCGTCCATGTCCGGAACCATTAGTGCTGCCCTTGCAGAGCTGCAGCGCACGCTTGATCTGGTGGGAAGCGGGCGGTTGGAAGAGGCCCGGCGGCTGGTGCAGTCAGGAAGCGAAGTGCAGATGCTCAATGATCTGCGCCGCTCATTGGAGCAGTTTATCGACCAGGAGAACACGGTTCTGCTGGACCGCAACAAGGCTGTCAACCAGTGGGGTCGCTGGTTGGTGGGCGCCATCGTCCTGTCGCTCGCAGCGGCAGTGCTTCTGACTTATGTGCTTTTTTCGCGCACCCAGCAGCAATTAAGCGCCCTTTCGCAAACTCGGTTCGCGTTGCTCAGCGAAAATGAGCTGCTGGACAAGCGCGTCAGAGAGCGCACCCAGGCGCTGGAGGAAGCGCGCCAGCATGCCGAACACGAGCGGCAGCGCGTCGAAACGCTTCTGCAGGACACGAGCCACCGCATCGGCAATTCGCTGGCAACGGTGAGTTCCCTTCTGGGCCTGCAATTGTTGCGCAGCAACTCCAAGGAAGTGCAGGCGGCGCTGGAATCGGCCCGTGCACGGGTGCACGCCATAGCGGCTGCCCATCGGCGGCTGCGCCTTGGCCAGGACATGGAAACCGCAAGCGCCGACGACTTCCTTGATGCCGTGCTGGAGGATTTGTCGACAACGATATCGAGCAGCAACCGGATCAGCCTTACAGGCCAGATCGACCCTATTGTTATCAGTGCCCGCGACGCGACAACCTTGGGCATTCTGCTGAGCGAATTGGTGACCAATGCAATCAAGCATGCTTTCCCCAGCAACGCAGAGGGCAAGATCGAGGTGCAGCTCAAGCGCATCAACGATGTGCCGACGCTCTCGGTTTGGGACAATGGCGTCGGGTTGCCGGTGGATCATGCTGCGGGTGAGAATGGTTTGGGGACGGTGATTATCCGGCAATTGTCAGGTCAGTTCGCTGGCGTTCCCCAGTATGAGCAGCGCCCTTCGGGCGGTTTGCTGGTCAAAATTCCCTTGCCTGGGTTGGACAGCAAAAAGCTTTCTTGATCAGTGGTGAAGCGGGGCCCGGGTGCATTTCATTGCTGTTCTGAATCGGGGAGGCGGAACGCTCCGGACAATGGATCTGGGCGCGGTGTGCGAGCAGGCTCGAAGAATATTCGAGGCGCATGGGCACACAATCGATTGCCGCATCGTCTCCGGCAAACACATCGGGATGCATTTGCGGCAGGCGGCAAGTGCGCCCGGCATTGACGGCTTGATCGCTGCTGGCGGGGACGGCACGATTTCAGCAGCCGCGGCGATTGCATTTAAGACCGGCTTGCCGCTGGGTGTTGTGCCCGCTGGCACGATGAACCTTTTCGCACGCGCGCTCCAGGTGCCGCTTGCCTTGCCGGATGCGCTTGATACCATCGCGGGTGGACAGATCAGGGCCGTGGATATTGCCAGTGCCAACGGCCGGCCCTTCGTGCACCATTTCAGCGTTGGCATCCATGCCCAGCTGGTTCGCACACGAGACGGCATGAGCTTCAAGAGCCGCTTAGGAAAAATGCTTGCAAGCTTGCGATCGATCGCAATTGCGGCTGCTGACCCACCCAATTTCGAAGCCGAACTTCGCACCGCCGCTCGCCTGGAGCGCCGGCGCGTATCAGGCATTGCCATCTCCAACAATCCCTTCGGGCAGGGTCATATCCCCCATGCCGACGAACTCGATGGCGGGCTTTTGGGCATTTACTTTGCAGAACCCCTATCAGCTGCCGCTTTGGTCCGGCTGTGGAGCGATGTGTTGCTTGGACGCTGGCTTTCAAGCGACATGGTGACGGAAAGGAAGGCTCCCGAGGTCACTCTCTATTTTCCCAGGCATCGTCGCGGCTTGCGGGCCGTCCTGGACGGTGAACTGATCAAGCTCGAGAAAACAGTGATGCTCCAGGTGCATGCGCGCGCCCTAAAGGTCATCCTGCCACGCGCTGAAGTGGGAAAGGAAGGCTGATCCTTTGGAACTTTTCGCCTGCACCTGCCGTTTGCAGACGACCGTCATGTACAGATCGCACGTGCTGAGTTTGCGTCAGGACTACCCGTGAAACAAGTGATACCCCCGCTGCTCGACGGGGTTCAGGAGATCGTCGACGATCCGGCGCGGCTTGGTGCGCTTCCGGAGTCGCAGATGTTTGCGGGCGACGCGGACGTTGATTTCGACCGGCTGAGCCGTATGGCTGCCTCCCTGTTCAACACGCCGTACGGTTTGGTGACGCTTGTTGGCCAGGAACGGCAATGGTTTCGCGGCCACTTTGGCCCCTTGGCTTTTGACAGCACGAAAACAAGCATTTCCTTTTGTGAACATACGATTGCACTGCCTGGCGAGGAACTGCTGGTGGTGCTCGATGCACAGCAAGATCCGCGGTTCCGGGGTAATCCCCTGGTCACCCAGGCGCCATACATTCGCTTCTATGCGGGTGCGCCTATTGTGCGCGCGGGACAGAAAATCGGCTCGATCTGTGTGCTGGACACCCAAGTGCGCGAGGCCGTTGACCCTCAGCTTTTAGCGCAGCTGCGTGACTTTGCTGACCTTGCCTCATCCCTGTTTGCTCTCAAGGACGAGGCACTGGTGCGGGCGCGAACGGCCGCAGCCCTAAAGCGCGAGGAATGGCGCCATGCGCTGACGCTCGAGGCAGGCAAGGTCGGCAGCTGGGTATGGGATCTTCACAGCGGCGAAATTGCATGCAACGACATGTTCCGGCGCATGTATGAACTGCCTGAAGTTGGCACCGTCCGCGCCGAGCAGATCTTGGCCGCTGTTCATCAGGCCGATCGTCCTATGGTGGAAGACAATCTTCGCGCTAGCCTGTCGGATGGTGTCGACTATAGCGCGGAAGCGCGAATCGGGGAAACCGGGCGCTGGTTGAGCATGCGTGGCCGGGTGTATCAGCGCGACGCCGAGGGCAATCCGCTGATCATGATGGGCGCCAGCATCGATGTGAGCGAAAGCAAGCAAACGGCAGAGCAAACGCGTTTGCTGCTGCGCGAACTCAACCACCGCGTCAAGAATACACTGGCAATGATCCAGTCCGTTGCGCGCCAGACAATTCGGCAGAACCCTGATCCCAAAACCTTCATCGAGGCTTTTTCCGGCCGGCTGCGGACCATTTCGGATGCGCACGTCCTGCTGGCCGACCGAGACTGGTCAGGGGTGCATCTTTATGAAGTGATAGCGTCGCAACTGGGTCCGAAATTCCTGACCAAACCCGATCGCGCGGAGGTCAGAGGTGAGGACCTCGCGCTTCCGGCCGATCATGCCCTGGGGCTTGGGTTGATCCTCCATGAATTGACCACCAATGCCCATCGATATGGCGCATGGTCGACAGAGAACGGCATTGTTCGTATCGAATGGCAGGTCCGGAATGCGCCGGAGCGCGGACTGGCCTTGCGCTGGCAGGAGATCGGCGGACCTAAGGTCAAGCCCCCGGAAGAGCAGGGCCTGGGCACCAAGCTGATCGAGCGCAGCCTTGCCAAGGTTTTGGACAGCAAGGTTGCGCTCAGTTTCGAGCCCGATGGCGTGGTCACGGACGTGTGGCTGCCCCTGCCGGCCTAGTGAGCCCCTTTTCAGCAGCTTAGAGGCTATCGCTTCCGCTTTCCCCCGAGTAGCACGATTGCCGCAATGGCAACTGCCGGTAAGGCCAAGCTCCTTATCGCTGGTGATTTGAGAACGACCGGGAGGGCAGTCAGGGCCGCTGTCGTGGCAAATGCCCCCGCTTCGCTGGAGCGACGTTTCAGGAGAGCCGCGCGTCGCTCCCGTGCTGCGCTGGCGCGCAGCGTGAGGTGGACAGCGAAGGCGGCAACAAGAAACACTGCCGCAAGAACCAAGGCTGCATAGATCGGGCTAATGGCAGCGCTAAGGGCAAAGAAGGCTGCAGCAAGAAGGAAGCAAAGGCCGATCATGGCCAGCACGGCCATGATGGCATTGCCCACAAGGGTGCGTTTAAAACGCTCCTTTACCGCATCTGCTTCAAAGCCAAGCAGCGCGGCCAGTGGCACCAATATGTTCATGGGGGCTACCGCCGCGACAGCAGCGCCAGGATATACCCAATGCCCAGGGCGCTTAGCACAGCGGTCAGGGGTTTTTCGCGAATGCGATCCTTGAGCTGCTGCTCGATCTCTTCAGCCTGATCTTGCACATCGTCCAGAACGCTTTGGCCCTTGCGCTGAAGGTTCAGGGCCTCCCCTTTGGCGACGTCCTTTGCTTCGTTGACCTTGTCGCTGCTGAGCTTGGCAAGTGTGGCGGCAATGCCCTTTAGGTCTGCCTGCAGCTGCGAAATCTGCAGCTCAAGCTGTTCCTGGCGGTTTTCGGCCGATGCACGGTTGGCAGTTGCGGCAGTCTTGGGGGGATTTGGTGCAAGATCAGGTGTTGTAGCCATGTGACGCTCTCCTAGCTATGTTTGAAAAAACGCTGATTGTTCAGCGAAGTTCCGGCGCCCCAAAGAAAGGCGCCCCAGCACGCCAGGCGTGAAGGGGCGAGAGGATGCGGGCTAAGGCGGGGCGACCTTTGATGCCCGCGGGCGCAATGTTTGATCCTTGAGGGGAGGTTTGCGCCGATCTTGATTGGAAACCTAGATCCGGCCCATCAGCACCAGGATCAGGACAATGATGAGCACCACGCCCAAAATACCGGAGGGTCCGTAGCCGAAGCCGCGGGAATAACCCCAGTTTGGCAGCGCGCCGATCAGCAAAAGGATGAGGATGATGATGAGGATTGTACCGAGACCCATAGCGGTCTCCTTCTTGTTATTGTGACGCTTTGTTTAGTGATCTACAGAATAGCGAGCATCAGCCCGGTTGCGGCAACCAAGATGAACAGGGCCGGCGCGAGTGCCTTTAGGACATCGCTATAGTGGCTTTCGCCATCATAACCTTCTGTCCACACCATGGGGGTGCGGCCAGCATGTTCCAGCGCCTTGATTTCCATATGGGTCATAACAGCCTCTGCCCGTTCCAGCAGGCAGACAAAATGCTGCTTACTGCTGATTACCTGCGCTGTGCAGCGCACGCCCAAGAAACGGAAGCTGGATGTATTTGGTTCCCCGAACGTCACAATCCGCCCTGCGCTAGTCGAGGCGCACAACGTCGACTGACTGACTCGCCTTGTGGGAGCCGCTCGTTTTGAGAACGCCCACAATGGGAGAAACATCGGAATAATCGCGGCCGTAGCCAATGGATACGTGATCGAGGCCGGCAAGCATGGCATTGGTGGGATCAAACTCCACCCACTTGGTCAACTGCCCGCACCAAACCCGTACCCACGCGTGCATGGCATCGGCCCCTTCCAGCCGAGGCTTGCCCGGCGGTGGATTGGTCCGGAGGAATCCCGAGACATAAGCGGCGGGGACGCCCAGGCCGCGCAAGCCAGCGATCATGACATGGGCAAAGTCCTGGCAGACCCCTTTGCGCAAGGCGAAGGCTTCGCCAGGCTTGGTTTCAACATCCGTCGCCTTGGGGTCGTACTCGAAGTCACGGTTGATCGCGAGGCATAGGGCGTGGGCAATGTCCATCACCGAATGGCGATTTGCGGCGATCGCAACGGCGTAGTCGGTGATCTCCGGCGCGTCTTGTACCCGCGGCGAGGGGGCTATGAAATGGTGTGGGCTGTCGGGCTGGACGGACCAATGACGCTTAAGCTCTCGCCCCAGTACCTCCAGCGTAGGCGAGAGATCGACCGCGGACTTGGTATCCTCCACCTGTACCCGCGCCGCAAGGCGAACGGAAAGATGGTCGTGAGCCTCGGCAAAGGTGATGGCAGTGGCCGAATTGCCAAAGAAATCGGTGAAGTTTGTTTCTCTTTGTGGGGGAGGCTCGATCACAAGGCTCGAGGCGATCAAACGCTGCACACCCGGAACCGTGGCCGGGGCAATTCGGACGAGGTGCCGGCCGCCGTGGACGGGCCAGTCATATTCGTAGGCGAGTTCGAGATGGACGTCGTAAAGCATCGAGGTCACACGAAATAGGCCGCAGCGATGAGGCGAGACAGCAGGCCCAAGTCACTGGCGAGCTTGTCGAGTCGCTTAGGAGGCAGGTCGGTGGCTCCGGCGATCCGTAATTCGGTTTCGATCTGCAAGGCCGCCTTGGCTGCCGGGGAAAGTTGCCCGTCGTCGACCCCGCCGGGGAGCATTTCAATCTGGAGGCGCAACTCGGTCAGCTGGAAAATGATCGAGCGCGGATTAAGCGGATCGAGGACCAGAAGGTCAATGGCACTCTGGGTTCCCGCACTGACGGAATAGCGCCGCCTGTGTGAAATGACGCTGTCGCCGATTTCCAGCAGCATTTCAAGCGAACCGGCAGGGGCATCGTCGTGCGTGAGCCAGGCGGTGATCCGCGCCGTCTGGATGGCGCGCTCAAGGCGGCGGCCAAGTTCAAGGAAACGCCACCCGGCGAAACGGTACATGTTCTCGTGCACCAGGCCCGAAAAGCCTGCGAGCTTGCGAAGCAGCACCGTCATGGCGCGACTTGCATCGTCGCCCGGCTGGACCGTTTCGGCGAAGCGCTGCACGGTTTTTTGCAGATCGTTGAGCGCCAGCCAGCCATCAGGCGAGAAGCGGTCACGGATCTGGCCCGCGCTGTGGATGGCGCTGTCGATGGAATAAAGCAGGCCCAGCGGCACGGCCTCGCTTGCATCGACGTCGATGGTTTCGAGGAACTCGGCGCAGCGCGTGAGAATCGGCAGGTCCGTCTTGCTGAGTTCGGCCAGCCGGGCGTTGTAGGCGCGCAGGATGCGCACAGTGGCTTCGCAGCGTTCGGCATAGCGGCCCAGCCAGATCAGATTGTCCGCCGCCCGGCTGGGCAGGCTCCCATGCGGATTGCGCACCAGCTTCTCGCCGTCCTGAGGCAACAATGAAATGCGCTCCACCGGCTTGGACGAGAGTACCCAGACGTCGGCGGCTTGGCCGCCGCGTTGCATGCCGATGGCCTTGGTGTCGGCCGTAGAACCGACGCGGGCGAAGCCGCCGGGCATAATGGTCCAGCCGCCTTGCGTACGCGCCGCATAGACGCGCAGGGTTATGGGGCGAGGCTGCAGCTTGCCATTGAGATAGACGGGTGCGGTCGAGAGTTGCACCTGTTCCTGTCCCACATATTCTGCGCCATTGTTGCGGATACGCTCCAGCAAGGGTTCGCGGTGGTCCGCGGGCACGGCCTGGCCCAGCACAGTGCCGCGCTGATCGTCAAAGGGCAGCGTCGTGGCAAAGGCAGGGCCGATCATCAGATCGTCGAAATGGCTCAGCACGTGACGCTGTTCTGCGGGTTGGCCGCACCACCGGGTCGCAATGCCGGGTAGGAGCAGGTCCTGCTTCAGGAGCTTTTGCGCAAGGCGGGGCATGAAGGCTGCCAGGGCACGTGTCTCAAGCAGCCCCGTTCCCAGAGCGTTGATCATGCTGATCGAGCCATTGCGGATGGCCTCGACCATGCCCGGCGTGCCGATGCGGCTATCGTAGCGCAGTTCCAGTGGATCAACGAAGCTCGCGTCCATGCGCCGCCACAAGGCGCTAACAGGCTTGAGGCCTGCCACGGTGCGGACCATGACTTTGCCTTCATCCACAACCAGATCATCGCCCTCGAGCAGCATCAGGCCGAGATATCGGGCTATGTAGGCATGCTCGAAATAGGTTTCGTTGAGTTGTCCTGGTGTCAGGATGCCGACGCCACCGCCATCCCGCTGGGCATCAGCAAACAGCGTGTCGCGGAAGCTGCGAAAGAAGCCAGCGAGCCGATGCACGTTCATGTCGGCATAGATCTCGGATAGAGCGCGGGTGGTGGCTACGCGGTTCTCAAGGGCAAAGCCGGCTCCGGAGGGGGCCTGGGTGCGATCCCCAAGCACCCACCAGGCGCCGTCTGGTCCCCGGCCAAGCTCAAAGGCGCAGAAATGGAGGAAGTGGCCGCCCGAGGGTTTCACGCCGACGAGAGGGCGCAGGAACTCGCTGTTTCGGGCAATCAGTTCCGGCGGCAGGAGACCCTGTTGCACCAGCATGTTGTCGCCGTAAATATCAGCGACCACCGCTTCCAGCAATTCAGCGCGCTGGACAAGGCCCGCGCTGATGCGGGACCAGTTCGTTTCGTCGATCAGTAGGGGAACATGGGCCAGGGGCCAGTCCCGCTCCTTGCCTTCGGCGCCGTCATATTTGCGATAGAAAACGCCGGCATCGCGCAGATATTGGTCGGCACGTTCAAAGCGCGCGGCTAGTTCTGTGGGACCCAAAGCGTCGAACGCAGACATGAGCTCGGACCAGCCCGGACGGATATTGCCGTCCGGGTCGATCATCTCATCGGGCACGCCTGGTTGCAGCCGATAGTCAGCGATTATGCTAGGACTGGCAGGTCGAGCGCCAGGTTTGGGCAAAGCTGTTTCCATACGCTACCAGAAGCGCGGGGGACGGCGCAGGTCGAGAGTCAGGGGGAATTCGTCGGCAGGCTTTTCCTCGCGGAGGGTGAAGCCTCCGGCCGTGTAGTTCTGCGGCACGAAGCGGGCAAGCCGGCGGGCTTCGGCTTCGTTGCCGTTGACGGGGAAGGTTTCGTAGTTGCGACCGCCGGGGTGCGCGACGTGGTAGACGCAGCCACCGACCGGGCGTTGGGTCCAGGTGTCGTAGATATCGAAGACCAGGGGCGCGTTGACGGGCAGGGTTGGATGAAGGCCCGAGGCGGGTTGCCAGGCCTTGTAGCGAACGCCAGCTACGGAAATTCCCTTGGTAGGCGTTTGGGTTAGCGGGATTTTGCGCTGGTTGCAGGTGACGGCATAACGGTCGGGGTTGAGCCCCTCGAGCTTGACCTGGAGGCGTTCCACCGAGGAGTCCACGAACCGGACCGTGCCCCCGATGGCGCCTTGTTCACCCATGACATGCCAAGGCTCAAGCGCTTGGCGGAGTTCGAGCTTTACATTTTCGTACTCGACCTCGCCGCAGAACGGAAAGCGGAATTCGAGCTGGGCGGCGAACCAGGCGGGGTCGAGCTTGAAGCCGTGACGGTCGAGGTCCGCGAGCACGTCGAGGAAGTCCTGCCACACATAAGCTGGCAGCATGAAGCGGTCGTGCAGGCTCGTGCCCCAGCGGGTGAAGGGGCCTTCCAGCGGGGTGGTCCAATAGCGCGCTATCAAGGCGCGGATCAGCACCTGCTGGGCCAGCGACATGCGCGCATTGGGCGGCATTTCGAAGCCGCGGAACTCGACCAACCCGAGGCGGCCGGTGGGTCCGTCGGGGGAATACAGCTTGTCGATGCAGATCTCGGAGCGGTGGGTATTGCCGGTGACGTCGGTTAGAAGGTTGCGGAACAGCCGGTCAACGAGCCAAGGCGCGGGAGCCGGTTCCCCGGAGGCAGGGTTGGGCACCTGCGCCATGGCGATTTCGAGTTCATAGAGGCTGTCGTGGCGGGCTTCGTCGAACCGCGGTGCCTGGCTGGTCGGGCCAATAAAGAGCCCCGAGAACAGATAGCTCATGGATGGATGGCGCTGCCAATGGAGCACCAGCGATTTGAGCAGATCGGGGCGGCGAAGGAACGGGCTGTCGTGCGGGGTGGCGCCTCCGACCACGACATGGTTGCCGCCGCCGGTGCCGGTGTGGCGGCCGTCTATCATGAACTTGTCGGCGCCAAGGCGTGACAGACGGGCTTCCTCGTAGATCGCCGTGGTGGTCGCGACGCAATCATCCCAACTGGAAGCTGGGTGGATGTTGACCTCGATGACGCCCGGGTCCGGCGCGACACGGATGACGTTGAGGCGCGGATCATGCGGTGGGGAATAGCCCTCGAGGTGAACCGGCTGGCCGATCTCGCGCGCCGCGGCTTCGGTCGCGGTGACAAGTTCGAGATAGTCTTCAAGCTTTTCCACCGGCGGCAGAAAAACGCAGAGGCGCTGGTCGCGAATTTCGGCCGTCACGGCGGTGCGCACCTCGCCCTCGATTTCGCTGATTTCCTGTTCGGTGCGCGACTGCTGTTCGGTCGCGGCGGTAAACGAGGCGGCGAGCTGCCCCCGCGGGTCGGCAGCAAGGCCCGGCGTATGGCGCGAGAGCATTTCTGTGGGCTCGGGCAGGGCACCACGCGGCGCGCCGGGGTCCTGTGCCACGACGTGGGGGTATTCGGTCGGCTTGAGGTGCTTGAGGGAACTCAGCGGCAGACGGTACCCGGCTGGGCTGTCGCCCGGCGCCAGAAACAGCTTGCCACGACGCGTCTTCCACTTCTCGGTGAGCCAGGGGCTAGACGCCGCGGCGTTCCAGCGTTGCACGGGCAGCACATAGCCGGTGGGATTGGTGAGGCCTCGCTCGAACACCTTGGCCATGCGCGAGCGCGCTTCGGGATCAGCCAACTCGCTGTTTGCCGGATCGACATTGGGTGGCAAATTGGCTTCCTTGAGGAGCCACTCGCCCGGATCTTCATAGGCTTCGGCGATGGTTTCGCCGGTGAGGCCGAGATTGCGGGCGAAAGCGTCGAGGAATCGGCGCGCATCCTCGTTGGTGGCTGACGTTTTTACGCCTTCGCGGGCGATAAGCTTTTCATCTGACCAGACCGGTTTGCCGTCGAGGCGCCAGTAGAGGGAGAAGGTCCAGCGCGGCAGGGTTTCGCCGGGGTACCACTTGCCCTGGCCATAGTGGAGCATGCCGTTGGGAGCGAAGCGCTCGCGAAGGCGGCGGATCAGGTCATCGGCAAGCCTTCGCTTGGTCGGGCCAACAGCGCCGGTGTTCCACTCGTCGGCTTCGAAGTCGTCGATGGACACAAAAGTGGGCTCGCCGCCCATGGTGAGGCGAACATCCTTTTCACCAAGGACTTGGTCAATCTGGTGGCCCAGCGCGTTGAGCTCGTCCCAGCTCTGGTCCGAGAAGGGCTTGGTGATGCGGGGGTGCTCGGCGACGCGATCAACCCGCATGTCGAAGGCGAATTCGACCTCGGCATAGGAGGCAAAGCCGGAAATGGGGGCGGCATTGCGGTAGTGCGGCGTGGCAGCGAGCGGCACATGGCTTTCGCCGGTGAGCAGGCCCGAGGTTGGGTCAAGGCCAATCCAGCCTGCGCCAGGCAGGTAAACCTCGCACCAGGCATGCAGGTCGGTGAAATCATGGTCGGTGCCGGCGGGCCCGTCGAGCGAGACGACGTCGGGCTTGAGCTGTATGAGGTAGCCGGAGACAAAGCGCGCAGCAAAGCCCAGATTGCGCAGCGCCTGGACCAGCAACCAGCTGGAATCGCGGCATGAGCCCTTGGCATTGCCAAGGGTCTCCTCAGGCGTCCAGACGCCGGTTTCCATGCGCACGATGTAGGCGACGTGCCGCTGGATGGAGGCATTGATGGCTGTGACGAAGTTCACCGTATTGGTGGGCGTTTTGTCGATGCCGTCAAGAAATTGCTGCAGCAGCGGACCAGTAGGCTCCGGCTGCATGTAGATCGCGAGATCGGCCCGTATATCTTCGGGATATTGGAAAGGCCAAATTTCGGCTGACTCTTCCACGAAGAAATCGAACGGGTTGTAGACCGTCATATCAGCCACAAGATCGACTTCGATCTTGAGCTCCCTGACGGGCTCGGGAAAAACGAAGCGCGTCAGGAAATTGCCATAGGGATCCTGCTGCACGTTGACAAAATGCTGCGAGGGCGAGACCCGGAGCGAATAGCTCAAAACCTTGGTTTTGCTGTGCGGCGCCGGCTGCAGCCGGACGATCTGTGGCTGGAGATAGACCGGGCGGTCATATTTGTAGTGCGTCAGATGATAGACGGCGGCTTTGATCGACATGCGCAGGCGTCGCTCGCTTGTTCGGCCACGATATTGGCTCGGAGCATGAGCTTAGCGGTGTTTGTGGGCGCCGGATAGGTGGATGTTCAACGATGCGGGCTGCCTCAGGCCATGGCGTCGATGGCTTGGCGGTGGCGATGCATTTCAAGGAAGATGCGGTAGTCCTTGTCGAACTGCGCTCGGGCTGCCGGGTTAGAAGGGCGTTGCTGGCCGCCCTGTTGCATGGCGGCGCAGGCGGCCTCGAGGCTGGGGTAAATACTAGCGGCAGTGGCGGCGACCATGCCCATGCCAAGCAGGGTCGCGTCCTTGGTAGAGGGGATCACGACCATGCAGCCGGTGGCGTCGGCGTAGAGGTCCATCAGCACAGGGTTTTTGGTGTGCCCACCGGTGACATGGAGCGTGTCGATTGCATAGCCACGGGTGTTGAGGGTTTCAAGGATGTGGCGCACGCCAAGGGCGATGCCTACGCAGGTTCGCCAGTAAAGGCGGCAGAGGGAGTCGAAGTCGCTGTCCAGGGTTAGGCCCGAAATGACACCCAGAGCGGATGGATCCGCGAGGGGTGAGCGGTTGCCGTGGAAATCGGGAAGAACTTGGAGACGTTGCCCTAATTGCCAGCCTTCGGCCTGACGGAGCTCGGTGATCCGGTCGGCAATGGCGCGGTGCCTCTCGGCTGTGGGCTCGCCGCCGGCGCCATGCCAGCGAATAATGTGGTCGAGCAGGGCGCCCGTGGCGGACTGACCACCTTCGTTGAGCCATACGCCGGGGAGGACGGCGCCGAAATAGGGACCCCAGACCCCGTTGATCGGCCGGTCTTCTGCCGAGAGTGCCATGACGCAAGAGGAGGTTCCGGCAATCAGAGCCAGGTGCCGATCGATGGTGGAGATGTCGGAGGTGAATGCACCCAGAACGCCAAGCGCGCCGGCGTGGGCGTCGATCAGGCCTGCGCCGACGTGGCAATGGGTGGTCAGGCCCAGGTCGGCGGCGGCAGAAGCAGTAAGCACGCCCAGATCAGTGCCGACAGGGCTGGCGCGTTCCGGGAGGGCGGACCGGTGTATCAGGTCATCAAGCCCCACAAGGTCCAAAAAATCCTGCCGCCAGGCGGGGGCGGTGTGGGCCAGATAGGTCCATTTGCAGGTGAGGGTCGATTGCGAGCGGGCCAGGGAGCCGGTGGCTTTCCAGGACAGGAAATCGGCCAGATCGAACATCATGCCGGCGCGCGCCCAGCTTTGGGGCATATGGCGCTTGAGCCACATGAGCTTGGGCACTTCCATTTCCGGCGACATGACGCCACCGACATAGTTGAGCACAAGGTGGCCCGTGCGGGTGCATTCATCGGCTTCTGCGAGGGCACGGTGATCGAGCCAGACGATGGTGTCCCAGCGATCTCCGCCATTGGCGGAGACACTAACCGGCGCGCCATCGGGCCCGCGGATGACGAGGGAGCAGGTAGCGTCAAAGCTCAGGCCAACCACGTGTTCGGGAGCGGCCCCGGCGGAGGACATGGCCCCACGCACGGCGTTGCATACCGCTTGCCAGATCTGCTCGCTGTCGTGTTCGGCGTGGTTGGCGTCCGTGCGGTTCATGGCGATAGGGTGCTCGGCGCGGCCCAGCAGGGCGCCGGCGGGCGTCAAGACGCCGGCTCGCGCACTCCCCGTGCCCACATCCACTGCAACCACGAGGCTTTGCGTCACAACCCTAGAGCGCCTTGTTGTCCATATGCAGGGAGCCTAGCCGATCGGGCAGCTCGTGCATATTGTTGAAAATAACATCCGGGCGCAGCTGTTGGATAAGTTTTTCCAAACCACCCGGCACGACGTGGCCGCCGCCGAGATAGGCAAAGACGTGCATGCCAGCGGACTGCGCCGCCAGGATGCCGGCAGGGCTGTCCTCGATAACGAGGCACCGGTGGGGATCGGCACCCATCTCCTTGGCGGCATGGAGAAAAAGGTCTGGCGCAGGCTTGCCGTTTTCGACCATGGTTGCGGAATAAATGTGGTGCTCGAACCAGGGGAGGAGGCCAGTCAGCTCCAGGCTGAGGCGGACGCGTTCGGGGGAGGACGAGGAGGCGACGCAGAAGGGCGTAGCAAGTTTTTCAAAGACTTCGGGCAGACCGGGACTGGCCCGCAGTTCCTCGCGGTAGAGCGCATAGAGTTCGCTGCGCATCGCTTCGTGGGTCGAGGGCGACAATGATGTGCCATGGCTGGACTCGATGCTTGCGGCGACCGAGGTCATGGAACGGCCGAGATAGTCTCGGTAGGCCGATTCTGATGTGATCTCAATGCCTTGACGCCTGAGAGCGGCGATCAGGACGCGCATGGCGAGAGGTTCGCTGTCGACCAGGACGCCGTCGCAATCGAATATGATCAGGTCGATGGGATGGTCCATGCGGGCGCTAGAGCTGATCGGCCAGGTAGCGCTGCAATGTCGCTGTAGTGCCTTGTTCCCAAAGGGTTTTGAGCCAATGCGAGAAGGCCTTGGCGAAAGCGGGGCTGTCTGCCAGATCGCCATAGATGTCCCGCATATCCAGCCACGCCTGAGGGTTGCTTTTTGCCAGTTTGGACTGAGCGGTCAGGCGATCCCAGCTGGGATCGTTGGGTTCTATGGGCGTTCCGGAGTCAGATTCGCCGAAGCAATAGCGGCACCAAAGCGCTGACACGAGTGACAATCCGTTAACAGACTGTTGACGTTGAACGCGATCAAGCGCGGATGGGATGATGAATTTCGGCTGCCGGTTGGAGCCGTCCAGCGCAAGGCGCCGGATGGTGTCGCCGATCTTGGGATTGCTGAAGCGGCGCTCGCAGAGCCCGAAGTAATCGTCGAGGTTGGTGTCGGGCACGGGCGGCACGACGGGAATGATCTCCTCGCGCTCGACCTTGGCGAGGAACGCGCCCACGAGCGGGTGTTCCATGGCTTCGTGGACGAAATGGATGTCGAGCAGGCCCGCGGGATAGGCAATGGTGGCGTGGCCGCCATTGAGGATGCGGATCTTCATGTGCTCATAGGGCGCGACATCATCCACGAACTGAACGCCGACTTTTTCGAGCGCCGGACGACCGGTGGGGAAATTGTCTTCCAGCACCCATTGGCGGAAGCTTTCACAAAAGACCGGCCAATTGTCTTCGATGCTGTAATTGTCAGCCAGGAGCGCGATCTCGCGCGGCGAGGTTGCGGGAGTGATGCGGTCCACCATGCCATTGGGGAAGGCGACGTTGCTGCTGACCCATCGAGCAAGGGTGGGATCGATCAGCTGGCCAAGGCCGACCACGGCGTTATGGGTGACGTGGCCATTGCCGGGGATGTTGTCGCAGCTCATCACGGTAAAGGGCGGGATGCCGGATTGGCGGCGGCGTTCGAGGCCAGCGAGGATCAGACCGAAGACGGTCTTGGGCGCGTCGCGATGGCTGGCATCATAGGCAATCTCGGGGTGGGTGGGATCGAACTTCTGCGACGCCGGATCGATGAAGTATCCGCCCTCGGTGATGGTCAGGGAGACGATCCGGATGGCGGGGTCGGCGAGTTGGGCGATCACCGCCTCGCTGTTGCCGGGCTGGAGGTAGTCGATCATGGCGCCGGTGACGCGGGCGGAGGAGCGGTCGGCTTCCTGTTCCACAACGGTGGTAAGCCAATCCTGTGCCATCAGCTTTTGGCGCATGGCGTCGTCCGACTCCCGGACCCCGGCGCCAATGATGCCCCAGTCGTGGTCCGTGCCGGTGGCGAAGAGGTCATCCAGGTAGACGGCCTGATGGGCGCGGTGGAAATTGCCGACGCCAAAATGGACAATGCCGGGCGTCAGAGTGCTCCGGTCATAGGTGGGCACGGAGGCTGTGGTGATGGAGCCGAGAGCCTTAGCCGAGAGCTTGGTGGTCATTAGAACAGTCCTTAGATGGCTTTGCCAGCGGCGTCGAAGCGGTAGATGCGCGATGGGTCGGGCGTGAGGTAGACGTCGTCGCCGTGGCTAAAGGTTTGCTCGCCATCGGTGCGGATGGTCATGAGACCCAGCCCCTCGACGTGAACGTGGAGGAAGGTGTCACTTCCGAGCTGTTCGGCAACGCCGATCTTGCCTTTCCAGGTGCCCGGGCCGGGGGCTGGCGAGAGGGTGAAATGCTCGGGGCGCACGCCGATGGAATGGGCATTGTAGCGCGCGGCTTCCGGACCATCGATGAAGTTCATCCGGGGCGAGCCGATAAAACCGGCGACAAAGCGGTTAGCGGGTTTTTTATAAAGGTCCAGAGGGGAGCCGAATTGCTCGACCCTGCCGGCATTGAGCACCACGATGCGGTCGGCCATGGTCATGGCTTCGACCTGATCGTGAGTAACGTAGATCATGGTGGTCTTGAGCTGCTGGTGCAGTTCGGTGATTTCCAGCCGCATGTTGACGCGCAGGGCCGCGTCCAGATTGGACAGGGGTTCATCGAAGAGGAACGCCTTGGGTTCGCGCACGATGGCGCGGCCAATGGCGACGCGTTGGCGCTGGCCGCCGGAGAGGGCGCGGGGGCGGCGGTCTAGATAGCTTGAAAGGTTGAGGGTACGCGCGGCGTATTCGACTTTCCGGTCGATCTCGTCCTTGCCAGCCTTGGCCATTTTGAGGGGGAAAGCGATGTTGTCGCGCACAGTCATGTGAGGGTAGAGGGCGTAGGACTGGAACACCATTGCAAGGCCGCGGCGCGCGGGTGGAGCCTTGGTCATGTCCTGCCCGTCAAGGAGGATCGTGCCGCTGGTGGTGTCTTCAAGGCCTGCGATCAGGCGGAGCAGGGTGGACTTACCGCAGCCCGAAGGGCCGACGAAGACCACGAACTCCCCGTCCTTGATGTCGAGCGAGATGTTGGGAATGATCTCGACATCGCCGAAGGACTTCTTGACGTTTTGCAGGGTGATGGAGCCCATTTTCAGTGGTCCTTATATGTGCGCAGATCGAGGTATCCGATGAGGCGATGCACCCCCACCTTGATCCTCCCCCTGGAGGGGGAGGTTTCGACCGAGAAATTGGCTCTCATCATTTCACCGCACCAAACGTCAAACCACGGACCAGCTGCTTTTGGCTGAACCAGCCCATGAGGAGGATCGGGGCGATAGCGAGGAGGGAGGCGGCGGAGAGTTTGGCGAGGAAGAGGCCTTGCGGACTTGAGAAGGACGAGATGAAGGCCGTTAGCGTGCCGGCGCGGCCGGAGGTCAGCGTAATGGTCCAGAAGGCTTCGTTCCAGGCCAGGATCACGTTGAGCAGAAGCGTCGAGGCAATGCCGGGGACGGCCATGGGGACAAGGACGTGGACGATCTCGTTCCAGAGCTCGGCGCCGTCCATGCGCGAAGCTTCCAAGATATCGACCGGGATTTCCTTGAAGTAGGTGTAGAGCATCCAGATGATGATCGGCAGATTGATCAGCGTCATGATGATGGTCAGGCCATGCACCGTGTCGAGCAGGCGCAGATCGCGGAAAATCAGGTAGATTGGGATCAGAACGCCCACAGCCGGCATCATCTTGGTGGAGAGCATCCACATCAGGACGTCCTTGGTCCTTTTGGTGGGCGCGAAGGCCATGGCCCAGGCGGCGGGAATGCCGATGACGAGGCCAAGCAGCGTTGAGCCGACCGAGACGATGATCGAGTTGGTCGCGTGCTTGATGTAGTCCGAGCGGGCCTGGACGGCGCCGAAGTTTTCCAGCGTAAAGTTCTGCGGCAAAAAGGTGGGCGTGTTGGCGATGGCCTCGGCTTCGGTCTTGAAGGCAGTCAGGAGCACCCAGAGGATGGGGGAGAAGAGGATCAACGCAATGATCCAGGCCAGGGCGGTGATGCCGATTTTTGTGGAGGTCGGGACGTTGCGGGCCATTTAGTGAGTCTCCGCTGTGCGGTGCGTGGGGTGAAAGCCCCCCCTCCCAACCTCCCCCGCAAGGGGGGAAGTGCCGCTCTGTGGGTGTGGCATGTTGAAAGCAAAAGCACTGGTCTGCACCAACGGCATTGCGGGGAGCGTCAGAGCGGGGGTGGGGCTTGTTTCAGGCATCGAGGTTTTTCCCCACGGCGCGCATCAGGAAGATGGCGACGATATTGGCGAGGATGACAGCTACGACGCCGCCCGCAGAGCCGGCGCCAATGTCGTTGCTGAGGATGCCGGTGCGGAAAACGAGGAAGGTGAGGTTGGTGGAGGCGTAGCCGGGGCCGCCGCCAGTAGTGACGCGGATTTCGGCGAAGATACCCAGGAGGAAAATGGTCTGGATCAGGATCACAATGGTGATCGCGCGAGCCATGTGGGGCAAAATGATATAGCGGAAGCGATTAAGGGCATTGGCTCCGTCCATCTCAGCGGCCTCGCGCTGTTCTTCGGAAAGGGACTGGAGCGCAGTGAGGAGGATCAGCGTGGCAAAGGGCAGCCATTGCCAGGCGACGATGACGATCACGGAAAACAGCGGATATTGGTTGAACCAATCCACCGGCTGCAGCCCGAAGGCGCGCCAAAGGTGGCTCAGCATGCCATAGCCTGGGTGCATGAACCCGTTTTTCCAGATCAGCGCGGCCACCGGCGGCATGACGAAAAAGGGCGAGATGACGATGATGCGGAGTATCCCCTGGCCCCAGATGGGCTGGTCGAGGAGCAGCGCCAGGAGCGTGCCCCCGATCACGGTGATGAGGAGGACGCCGCCCACAAGGATCAGGGTGTTGACCAAGGATTGCGTGAAGCTTGGATCGCCTATCACGTAGATGTAGTTCGCCCAGCCGGCGAAGCCCGTCATCATCGGGTTGATCAGCGAATAATTCTGGAACGAGAACCACAGGGTCATGACCAGTGGCACGATCATCCAGACCAGCAGGACCAGAACGGCCGGCGCCATCATGATGCGGGAGAGGGTGCGGGTTTGGGCAGTGGCCATGTTTTTGTTCCCGTTTGGGGGAAGGACCCCCACCTAGCCTCCCCCTCTCGAGGGGGAGGGATCGGCTTCACTAGGTGGCACCAGCATGCAACAGGCACGATGGTGCCAATCCCCTCAGGGGAGGTGGGTGGGGGCGATGCATCCCCACCCACAGGCTTTGCAGGTGTTACTTGATATATCCGGCACGGGTCATGTCGCGCAGGGTGGCTTCCTGGGCTTGGGCGAGGGCTTGTTCGGCGGTCATCTGGCCGGCGACGGCAGCCGAGAAGAGTTGGCCGACATTGGTGCCTATGCCGGCGAACTCCGGAATGGCGACGAACTGGATGCCGGTATAGGGCACGGGATCAACGGTGGGCTGGCTAGGGTCAGCGGCGTTGATGGAGTCGAGCGTCATTTGGGCGAAGGGCGCCGCGGCCAGGTACTCGGGATTCTCGTAAAGCGAGGTGCGAGTACCAGGAGGAACGTTGGCCCAGCCTTCCTGCTCGGCGACGGTGTTGAGGTATTCCTTGCTGGTTGCCCAGTTGATGAACTGCTCGGCGGCCTCAGCATTCTGCGAGCTGTTGGGAATAGCCAGGGACCAGGCCCAGAGCCAGTTGGCGCGTTTGCCGAGGCCGGCATCGGGGGCAAGGGCAAAGCCGACCTGGTCGGCGACGGTGGAATCCTCAGGGTTGGTCACAAAGGAAGCGGCAACGGTGGCGTCGATCCACATGCCGCACTTGCCCTGCTGAAAGAGGGTCAGGTTTTCGTTGAAGCCGTTGGACGAGGCGCCAGCGGGGCCCGCATCAGTGAGAAGGCCGAGATAAGTGTCCAGCGTCTGCTTCCACTCAGGGCTGTCGAACTGCGGATTCCAGTTTTCGTCGAACCAGCGGGCGCCGAAGGAATTTGCCATGGTGGTGATGAAGGCAACGTTCTCGCCCCAGCCGGCCTTGCCGCGGATGCAGATGCCATTGATGTCATTGGCGCGATCGGTCATGGCGCGGGCCGCTTCGCCGATGAACTCCCAGGTGGGGGCATCGGGCATGGTGAGGCCGGCTTTTTCCATCAGATCCTTGCGGTACATGATGAAGGAGGACTCCCCATAGAATGGGGCGGCATAAAGCTTTCCCTCATAGGAGAGGCCAGCGCGCACGGGCGGCAGGATATCGTCCACGTCGTATTCGGGATCGGCGCTGAGCGCATCGAGGGGCTTGAGCCAGCCCTGCTTGGCCCAGATAGGGGCTTCGTACGTGCCGATGGTCATCACATCGTATTGCCCGCCATTGGTGGCGATGTCGGTGGTGACGTTCTGGCGGAGGGTGTTTTCCTCGAGCACGACCCAGTTGAGCTCGATGCCGGTTTCTTCGGTGAAGGCGGGGGACAGGGCCTGCATGCGGACCATGTCGCCATTGTTGACGGTCGCAATGGTGAGCGTCTGCGCCGACGCTGATGTGGCCAGCGCAAGGGTAAACGCGCCCACGAGAATGGGTGTTAGTTTCATGTATTACCTCCCGATGACCATGACGGGCATTTGTCATGGCGATGAGCAAATACTCACCAGTTATGCGCAGGAGTCAAGGGGCCTATGCGCGCCCCGCGGGAGGTTCGCGCGGATGGGGTCTAGGCTGTCGCGAGAAGGCGTTCCGCCGTTGTCTCGTCGGTGATAAGGCCGCTGACGATGCGCCGGTGAAGAACCGCCCGGATGCCTGGCAGTTTGCGACTGCCCATAGCGATGGCGACGACCTGGCACCGCTCCGGGGAGGGGATGGGGGCGGAGGCAACGCGTTCGTTGATGGGGCCCTCGATCAACTGGCCTTCGGCGTTGAAGCTCCAGCCGCAGATTTCGCCCACGGCGCCGGCCTGTTGCAGCGCCATGAGTTCGGTTTCGTTGATGAAGCCATCCACAAAGAGGGGCGCCTCGGGCCCGATATCGCCCAGGCCTACAAAGGTGACATCGGCTTGGGCCGCGAGCTGGAGGGTTTCGCGAATCATCGGCTGGGCATGGAGCAACTCGCGCTCACGCGCCGAGGAAGCCATAACGGGCAGGGGCATGGGGAAACTGCGGGCTTTCACGGTGTCCGCAATGTTGAAGATGACGTTGTAATAGGCAGCCGAGCCGTCCGGCGAAATATTGCCGGTGAGCGAGACGACCTTGTGGCGCGATGCGTCCATGGGCGTGAGCTGTTCCACGGCGGCCTTGAGGGTCCGGCCGGTGCCGATGGCCATGACAATGGGGTCGGCGCGCTTGAGCCAGCGCTCGATTTCGGCGGCAGCGGCTTCGGCAAGGCCGATCGTGGTCGAGGTGCTGGTGGGATCGGATGGAACGACTTCCACAAGGTTCAGCGCAAACTTGGCTGTGAGGCGGCTGGCGAGGTCCATGCAGCGCCCGATGGGGTGATCGAGCCGGACCTTGATCAGGCCCTCGCTGACGGAAAGCGACACAAGGCGCTGGGCAGACTGGCGGGAAATGCCAAGTTTGGCGGCGATTTCTTCCTGGGTGTTGCCGGCCACGTAATAGAGCCAGCCGGCGCGCGCCGCATCGTCCAGGCGATTGCCCGAAGGGTCTAGTCTTGGCGCCATTCATCCCGTCCTAATCATGCCAGCAGAATTATTGGGGTGGTTCCCAAGGCTGCAAGCGGTTTGTGCCCTTCTCTGGTGCAGGGCGCAGCTACAATCCAGCTTTACAGCCATAGCTGATTATCCTAGCTTCCGCCGCATGGGCTTGGGAGGGCCCTGACGGCATGCGCCGTTGGTTTCATGCACTTCTTGCCAGATCAGCTGACAGCGTGCGCCGGCAGGCGTCGCTGGACTTCTCGTGGCGAAGGGTTCGGACCAAGCTGCCGCAGTCTCTCCCCTGTTTGACCATCAAGGCTTTATGACCTCGAAAATATAAGGGAGTCGAGACGTGAAGATTTTCAAGACGCTTGCCACCGTGCTAGCTGTCGGCGCCATGGCGCTGACCGCCTCCACCGCAGTTTATGCCCAGGACAAGGGTGCCATCGGCATTGCCATGCCAACCCAGTCCTCGCTGCGCTGGATCTCGGACGGTAACGAGCTAAAGACGGCGCTGGAAGCCAAGGGCTACACCGTCGATCTGCAGTATGCAGAAGACGACATCCCGAACCAGCTCGCCCAGGTCGAAAACATGGTCACCAAGGGCTCCAAGGCCCTGGTCATCGCTTCGGTCGATGGCACGACGCTCAGCGCAGTGCTGCAGCAGGCAGCTGACGCCGGCATCAAGGTCATCGCCTATGACCGCCTGATCCGCGAAAGCGGCAATGTCGATCTCTACACCACGTTCGACAACTTCCAGGTTGGCGTGCTGCAGGCCAATTCGCTGGTGAAGGGCCTCAACGAACGCTTCCCCGACAGCAAGCCATGGAACGTTGAACTGTTTGGCGGCTCGCCCGACGACAACAACGCGTTCTTCTTCTATGACGGCGCGATGAGCGTCCTGCAGCCCATGATCGACGCTGGCGACATCGTCATCAAGTCCGGCCAGCAGGGCATGGACACTGTTGGTACGCTGCGCTGGGACGGTGCCGTTGCACAGGCCCGCATGGACAACATCCTGTCGGCCAACTATTCGGACGGCTCGGTGGTTCATGGCGTTTTGGCTCCCTATGATGGCCTCTCGCGCGGCATCATCTCCTCGCTGCGCGGCGTGGGCTATGGCTCGGGCGACCTGCAGTGGCCAATCATCACCGGCCAGGACGCAGAAGCTCCATCCGTCAAGGCAATCATTGCCGGCGAGCAGTATTCCACCATCTACAAGGACACCCGCGAACTGGCTGCCAAGACCGCTGAACTGGTCGACACGCTGCTGACCGGCGGTACGCCAGAAGGTTTGGACACCACGACCTATGACAACGGCGTCAAGGTCGTGCCCTCGATCCTGCTGACCCCCTATGAAGTGGACGCCACCAACTACCAGGAACTGGTGATCGACTCGGGCTACCTCAAGCCAGAAGACATCCAGTAAGAACAAACCAAGGGGGCCCCGCTGCAGAGCGGGGCCCTTCTGCTTTAGAGAGCACCCCGGGCATGGATCGTTCCGATCGCAAGATCAGCGCGTCCCGACACGGCCGACGGTTAAGCAAACCAGCCGTATTCACCATGTCAAACAGTTCCGATGCACGTACCTCAATTTGCTTGCGGGCGCCGCTGGCTTCTCCTATTCTGCGCAAACTGGCTTGGGAGGGCCAAGGCGTTCAATCGCCGCACGCTATCGCTTCAGATCTGCAATCATTGCCGGTGACCCCCTTGTTGGGACTGCCGGCACGATTGCGGCGCGGTGGCTTGCACTCATCCCTGCCAGAGCACTCTGAAGGGAGACCAGAATGAACTTACTGAAATCACTGGCATGGTCGGTTCTCGCCGGCAGCCTGGCGCTGGGCGCATCGGCATCGGCCTTTGCCCAGGACAAGGGCACGATTGGCATCGCCATGCCGGAGCAGACCACGCTGCGCTGGAACTCGGATGGCGCGGAACTGAAGTCTGCGCTCGAGGCCAAGGGCTACACCGTCGACCTGCAATATGCCGGCGACGACATCCCCAACCAGCTGGCCCAGATCGAAAACATGATTACCAAGGGCTCCAAGGCCCTGATCATTGCAGCGCTCGATGGCACGACCCTGAGCGCAGCGCTTGAGCAGGCTGGCGCTTCGGACATCAAGGTGATCGCCTATGACCGCCTGATCCGCGACACGCCAAATGTGGATTACTACACCACGTTCGACAATTTCCAGGTCGGCGTGCTGCAGGCCAATTCGATCCTCAAGGGTCTCGGCTATCCCGAGAACAAGGGACCGTTCAACATCGAGCTGTTTGGCGGCTCGCCCGACGACAACAACGCCTTCTTCTTCTATGACGGCGCCATGAGCGTCCTGCAGCCCCTGATCGATGAGGGTGTGCTGGTGGTCAAGTCCGGCCAGATGGGCATGGACACGGTTGGAACCCTGCGTTGGGACGGTGCAACGGCACAGGCCCGCATGGACAATCTCCTCTCGGCCTTCTACTCGGACGGCTCGCGCGTCGATGCGGTTCTCGCACCAAACGACGGTGTTGCCCGCGGTATCCTGTCCTCGCTCAAGGGCATCGGCTATGGCTCGGGCGATCTCGACTACCCCATCATCTCCGGCCAGGACGCTGAGATCCCATCGATCAAGGCGATTATTGCCGGCGAGCAATATTCCACCGTCTACAAGGACACGCGTGAACTGGCTCGCGTCACCGCCGATCTGGTGGACACGGTGCTTTCGGGTGGCGAACCTGAAGGCCTTGACACCACTACCTACGACAACGGCGTCAAGACCGTTCCGTCGCTGCTGCTGACCCCTTATGAGGTCGACGCGACCAACTACAAGGAACTGGTGGTCGATTCCGGCTACATCAAGGAATCCGATCTGCAGTAATTAGGCTGGACCAAATCGGGGCTTCGCGGTAACGCGGGGCCCCAGTGGCTCAACGGTGCACAACACGGGCGAGCCGGCAAATTGGGGAGACGGTTTTCGCCGTTTACCCGAGGCGCCCATCAGAGCGAGAAAAGATGAGCGAAACAATTCTGGAGATGCGTGGCATCACCAAGACCTTCCCGGGCGTGAAGGCGCTGTCGGACGTGAACCTCACCGTCCGCCAAGGCGAGATCCACGCCATTGTGGGGGAAAACGGCGCCGGCAAGTCGACGCTGATGAAGGTGCTGAGCGGGGTTTACCCCCATGGCAGCTATGAAGGGCAGATCCTCTTCAAAGGGGAAGAGCAGCACTTCAAATCCATCCGAGACAGCGAGCACAAGGGCATCGTGATCATTCACCAGGAGCTGGCCCTGGTGCCGCTCCTGTCGATTGCCGAGAACATTTTCTTGGGCAACGAACAGGCCAAGGGCGGCGTGATCGACTGGGACGAAACGCGCGAGGGTGCACGCAAGCTGCTGGGCATGGTCGGCCTGTCGGAAGACCCCAATACGTTGGTCACCAATATCGGGGTGGGCAAGCAGCAATTGGTGGAAATCGCTAAGGCGCTGAGCAAGGAGGTCAAGCTCCTGATCCTTGATGAGCCGACCGCATCGCTGTCCGAAAAAGACAGCCAGGCCCTGCTCGATCTCCTGATGGAATTCCGCACCCAAGGCATTACCTCGATCCTGATCTCGCACAAGCTCAACGAAATCTCGCGCGTCGCCGACCGGATCACAGTGATCCGCGACGGGCGCTCGATCGAGACGCTGAACAAGGAAGAGATTTCCGAGGACCGCATCATCACCCTGATGGTGGGCCGTTCGCTGGATGACCGCTATCCCAGCCGCGAGCCGCAGATCGGGGATGTGGTGTTCGAGGTCAAGAACTGGAACGTGTTTCATCCCCAGCACCGCGACCGGCAGGTCATCAAGAACCTCAACATCTCGATCCGCAAGGGCGAGGTTGTGGGCATTGCCGGGCTGATGGGCTCGGGGCGCACTGAATTCGCCATGAGCGTTTTTGGCCGCTCCTATGGGCAAAAGATCACCGGCGAAGTGTTCCTTCATGGCAAGAAGATCGACACCTCGACCGTTGAAAAAGCCGTGGCGCACGGCATTGCCTATGCCACGGAAGACCGCAAGACGTTCGGGCTGAACCTGATCGATCATATCAAGCACAACACCACGATCGCCAATCTCAAGGGCGTCTCGAAGGTGGGCGTGATCGATGATCTCGCCGAAATGGACGTCGCCAACGAGTACCGCAAGAAGACCAATATCCGCTCGTCGAGCGTCTATCAGGTGACGGGAAATTTGAGCGGGGGGAACCAGCAAAAGGTGGTGCTCAGCAAATGGCTGTTCAGCAACCCCGATGTGCTGATCCTTGATGAACCCACGCGCGGCATCGATGTCGGCGCCAAGTACGAGATTTATACCATCATCAACCAGCTGGCCGCCCAGGGCAAAGCCGTGCTGGTGATTTCATCGGAAATGCCGGAATTGCTGGGTATTACCGACCGCGTCTATGTAATGAACGAAGGCCGCATCGTGGGCGAAATGCCGACCAGCGAAGCGAGCCAGGAAAAAATCATGCGCGCTATTGTTCGCGCTGAAGGGAAGGCATCATGACCACCGACACCGCCCAGCCGGGCATCACAGCGACTGGCAAGCCAGTCAACGTCCAGCAGCTGACGGTCCTTGGCGCACTCAAGGCCAATATGCGCGACTATGGGCTCCTGCTCGCGCTGATCCTGATCATGCTGTTTTTCCAGTATTTCACCAATGGCGTTCTGTTCAAGCCGGTGAATTTGACCAACATCATCCTGCAAAACAGTTACATCATCGTGATGGCGCTTGGCATGTTGCTGGTGATCGTGGCCGGCCATATCGACCTTTCCGTGGGCTCGGTTTCGGGCTTTGTGGGGGCTCTGGCTGCCATGCTGATGGTGGGTTGGCGCTTTCCGCCTGAGCTGGCGTTCCTTGCCAACCCGTTCGTCGCAGGCGCGATCTGCCTTGTGGTGGGTGCCGCCATTGGCGCGGCGCAGGGCTACCTAATCGCCTACCACAAGATCCCCAGCTTCATCGTGACGCTCGCCGGCATGCTGATCTTCAAGGGCCTGTCCCTGGCGATCCTCGCCGGTAAGTCGGTTGGCCCGTTCCCGGCGGAGTTCCAGCTGCTTTCGGCAGGGTTTATCCCTGACGTCATCGGACCAACCACCCTGGTTGCAGCCAGCGATGGCGTGCAGCCCGTTATCCTGCACACGACCACGGCCGTTATCGCGATCGCTGCCGTCGTCGCCATGGTGTTCTTTGCCATTCGCGGCCGGGCCCGCCGCAAGGCGCGCGGTTATGAAACCGAACCCTTCAGCCTGTTCGTGGTCAAGAATCTGGTGATTGCAGCGCTGGTGCTGTTCTTCTCCTATATGCTGGCCTCCTATCGTGGCCTGCCCAACGTGCTTGTGGTCATGGCGCTGCTGATTGCGCTGTTTGTGTTCATCACCAAGCGCATGACCTTTGGCCGGCGCATCTATGCGCTGGGCGGCAACCTCAAGGCGGCAGCGCTTTCGGGCATCAAGACCGAGCGGCTGACGTTCTATGTGTTTGCCATCATGGGTGCCCTGGCAGCCCTGGCCGGCATGATCTATGCGGCGCGCCTCAATTCTGCGACGCCGAAGGCGGGGCAGGGGCTGGAACTCGACGTGATCGCGGCCGTATTTATCGGTGGCGCTTCGGCGCTGGGCGGCGTCGGCGCCGTGGCGGGTGCGGTGATCGGCGCGTTCATTTTGGGCGTGATGAACAACGGCATGTCCATCATGGGCATCAACATCGACCTGCAGCAGATGATCAAGGGCGTGGTGCTTCTGGCGGCCGTGTTCTTCGATCTCTACAACAAGAACCGCGCATAATCAGCACGCCTTCTAGAACGAAGCCGCCGGAGAGATCCGGCGGTTTTTTTGTTGGCCGGTCGGTTGAGGAGATCTGCCGCCCAATGGGACGAACTGACGGGAAATGTCGGACGTTGCTAGGGGAACGCGTCCTTGCTTGTGCCTGCGGGACCAACCGGGTGGTTGCCAACCAATCCCACCATCGTAGTGAGGTATCGAGATGAGGCCAGTTATCACTGCATTCGAGCAGTCACCGGATGGCGGGCAGGGGCAGGCCCGGGACATGCGGGTGCGCTGGGCGCTGGAGGAAGTTGGGCAGACCTATGATGTGCGGCTCGTGTCCTTCGCGCAGATGAAAGAAGCGGCGCACCTAGCGCTGCAGCCTTTTGGTCAGATACCCACTTTCCAGCATGGGAAGCTGGCGCTGTTCGAGTCTGGTGCCATCATACTTCACCTGGCCGAACACAATGCGGGGCTGCTTCCCGGCGATGCAGCGGCAAAGGGGCGTGCTGTCGCCTGGCTGTTTGCCGCGCTCAATACCGTTGAACCGCCAATAGTGGAGCTCGAGCAGGGCTATTTCTCGGCGGGAGACAAGCCCTGGTATCCCGAATACCGCGCAATTCTGGTCGATCGTGTTTGCGACCGCCTGAATCAGCTCGTCCGCTATCTCGGCGATAAGGAGTGGCTCGATCAGGCGTTCAGCGCGGCTGATCTCATGATGGTCATGGTGCTGCGCCGCCTGGAGGGGGAGGGTATACTCGAAACCTATCCGACCCTCATGGCCTACATGGCGCGCGGCATGGCGCGACCCGCATACCAGCGGGCGTTCGCAGCCCAACGCGCCGTGTTTGAGCGAACGCAGGGAGCCAGTGTCTAGTCACTCGGCTGGGGCCGCCGCTGCATTGGCCGCGTCGAGTTCGCGCTCGAGCCGTGCTTCTTCCTCGGCCTTTGGCTTGCTGAAGCGAGCGAGGAGAAGATAGGCGACAGGGGTGAGATAGAGCGTCGAAATGGCGGCAAAGCTCAAGCCCCCTACCATGACCCAGCCCAGGGCGGAGCGGGCTTCGGCCCCGGCGCCGCTGGCAAGGACCAGGGGCAGGCCGCCCAGGATGGTGGCGATCATGGTCATCATCACGGGACGCAGCCGGATGTTTGAGGCTTCCTCGATAGCTTGCCGGACCGAGCGGCCCTCGTCGCGCAGCTGGTTGGCGAATTCCACGATGAGGATGCCGTTCTTGGCCATGATGCCGACCACCAGCACCAAGCCGATCTGGCTGTAGATGTTGAGGCTTCCGCCGGTGAACAGGAGGGCATAAAGCGCCGCCGCGACACCGAATGGCACCGTGGTCATGACAATAACAGCGCTCCAGACGCTTTCAAACTGCGCGGCGAGCACAAGGAGGATGATGACGAGAGCAAAGCCGAAGGTGATGAAAAGGCCGTTGCTGGCCTCACCCAGCGTCTTGGCTTCGGCGAGGGGAATGATGGAGACGCCTTGCGGCAGGAGCGGGCGGGCGATCTCGAGCATCTGCGTATAGGCATCGCCCAGGGCGAGCTGGCCATCCTCGAGGCTGGCAGAGACTGGCACCGAGCGGCGCTGTTCTTCTCGGCGCAGGGAAGGGGGCACGGCGGATTCGGTGATGGTGGCGATGGTGGACATGGGCACAAAGCGCCCATCGCCGGTTCGCACGAACAGGGATTCGAGATCCCGTGGGTCGTTTACCGGATTGCTGGTGGACACCATGCGCACGGTGTAGCTGGAATCGTTGATGAAGACGTTGCCGATGTCGGTACCGTCGATCATCGCCTGCATGGTGGTGGCAAGGCCGTTGATGTCGATGCCCAGATCATCGGCCTTGGCGCGATCAACCGTGAGCGTCAGCTGGGGCTGGGTGGTGTCGTAGTCCACGGTGACGTGGCCATAGCGTCCGTCTTCGTCGAGCTTGTCGGCAATAGCCTGCGCGGTTTCCGCCAGAACGCCATAATCGGGGCCGACGACGCCGAACTGGAGGCCGGAGCCGCCGCCGCGAATGCCCAGCGAATTGCCCTGGCGCACGCTTGCGCGCACGGCGGGAACCTGAGCCATGAGGGCCGTGATGTCGCTGGCGATCTGCTGCTGGGTGCGCTCGCGCTCGCCCCAGGGGGCAAGAGAAAGGGTGAGCGAGCCACCCGAGCCCCATCCAGACAGAACGAAAATCGACTCCACCTCGCCGCTTTCGACAAAGGGCTGCAGCATGGATTCAACGGTGGTCAGCTGGGTGCGGATATAATCGAGGCTGGCTGTGCTGGGCGCGCGAACGCTAAGCGAGATCTGCGAGCGATCCTCGGGCGGGGTGATTTCCTGGCGCAAATTGCCATAGACGAAATAGGAGGAGCCGGCGAACAGCAGCGCGATCAGGATCACCACGAAGGGGTTGCGCAGCGCTATGCGCAGAGTGTGGCGGTAGATGGCGGCGAAGAACCGGCCGATGGCGCCGAAGAGGCCGCCGGTTTCATGGGCGCCACCTTGCTTGAGGAGGCGAGAAGCAATCATCGGCCCCATCGAAAGCGCCACGACGGAGGAAAGGAGAACGGCGATAGCTAGGGTAAAGCCGAACTCGCGGAACAGGCGGCCGGTCTGACCTCCGAGGAAGGAGAGGGGTATAAAGACCGCTGCAAGGGTGAGGGTTGTAGCGATAACGGCAAAGAACACTTCCTGCGTGCCCAGAACCGCGGCAGCGCGGGGACCGGCGCCCAGGGCCTTGCGACGCACGATGTTTTCCAACACCACAATGGCGTCGTCGACCACAAGACCCGTGGCCAGCACCAGAGCCAGCAGGGTGATGATGTTGATCGAGAAGCCGGCGAGATAAATGCCCGCGACGGCCCCCAGCAGGGCGATAGGCATAGCAACGGCCGGTACGATAATGGCGCGCCAATCGAGCAGGAACAGGTAGATCACGGCGACGACCACCACGAGCGACACGATGAGCGCGATTTCTACCTCGTGGAGGGCGCCGTCGATGAACACGGCATCGTCGCTGGAGACCTTGATGTCGACGCCTTCGGGCAAGGTCTGGTTGAGGGCTTCGACCGCGGCGTGGACGCCCTTGGAAATCTCGATGGTGTTGGACTGCGCCTGACGCACGATGCCAAGGCCAATGCCCGGCGCGCCATCCGAGCGCAGGGCTGATGTGCTGGCGGCTGCGTCGAACACAACGGTCGCCACATCGCCGAGCAGCGTTTTGCCGTTGATGATGATGCGCTCGAAATCTTCGGGTGTGGTGACCTCGGAAATGGCACGCACGGTGATGTTCTGGTTGGGTCCGTTGATGGAGCCGGCAGGGGTATCGAACGCGATGGTGGCCAGCGCATTGCGGATATCAGCGACGGTAAGGCCAAGGCTGGCGAGCTTGACGGGATCGACGTCGATCTCGAAAGAGCGATCGCTTGTGCCATAGACTTGCACTTCTGCAACGCCCTCCACAGCAGCAAGTCGTTCGGCAACCACGTCTTCCACCAGTTCGCTAAGCTGTCCCACCGGCAGGGTGTTGGAGGTAACGGCCAGCTGCATCACTGCCTGCGCGTTGCTGTCGGCCTTGAAGATGGTGGGGTCATCAGCGCCTTCGGGCAGATTCCGGGTGACGCGGCTCAGCGCATCCCGCACATCGGAGGTGGCGGTGTCGATATTGGTGCCGTCGGTAAATTCCAGCGTCACGCGGCTCTGGCCGGTGGAGGAGCTGGAGGAAATAGCAGCGACGCCCTGCACGCGCGCGACGCCGCCTTCGACGACTGCAGTCACTTCACGGTCTACGGTTTCGGCCGCGGCGCCGGTGAAGCTCGTGGAAATGGAGAGGACCGGCTGTTCGACGCTGGGCAGTTCGCGGACTTCGGCGCCGAGAAGTGCTGCGAGCCCCGCGACGACGATAAGCGCGTTGACCACAACGGCCATCACCGGGCGGCGCACGAAGAGCCCGGCAAGGGTTCCGCCGCGTTCGTTTTTTTGCGCAATCGACATGCGGTTTGCTCCGGTTAGGGATTGGCTTCGGCGGCTCGGGTGGTCCCGTCGGGCCCCGAAAGCAGGGTGACCTCGGCGCCTTCGCTCAGCTGCAGGATGCCTTCGGTGATGATCGGGTCGCCGGGCGCAAGATCGGCGCGCACCAAGACGCCATCGCTGTTGCGCTGGACGATCTCGGCCATGACCTTGGTGGCCTTGCCGCCATCATACTTCCAGACATAGGAACCTTCGGCAGACCAGAGAATGGCGAGGGGATTTACAGCCGGATATTGCTCACCGGGAAAGGCCAAGGCGACCGAGAAAGACATGCCGGCGCGCAGCTGGTTTCTTTCGTTGGGTATCTCGGCCTGAACCTGAAGGGTCCGGCTCGCTGGATCGAGCCGGTTGTCGACGGCAACGACATTGCCGTTGAAGCGGCTGCCGGGAATGGCGACGGCTGAAACAGTAACCGAGGCGCCGGGCGCGATGCCGGCGGCATAGCGTTCGGGAACGTAGAAATCCACCAAGATGGATGAGGTGTCGTCGATTGTAGTGACGGCTGTCTGAGCAGCGACGTAGTTACCAGGCGTTACCTTGATGAGGCCAACCGTGCCGTCAATCGGGCTCACAATGGTCCGGCGCTCGAGGGCGACTTCCGCGGTACGCAGTTCGAGATTTGCATTGTCGGCGGCCAGTTGTGCGGCTGTCAGGGCTGTCGTGGCGACAAGGCTGGAGCCGGCGAGGCTTTCCGTACGGGTCAGGGTAGCGTTGGCATCATCGGCGGCGAGCTTGGCACGATCATAATCGAGCTGTTCGGCATCGGCATCGAGCCGGGCGATCACGGCACCGGCTTTGATCACCTGGCCGGGCCGCACGAGCACTTCCTCCAACGTGCCGCCCGATGGCGAGGTGACGGTCACCGAATTGGCTGCGCGGGCTTCGCCTACGGCCTGCAGATCGGTATTGATGGTGGCCATGGTGACTGGCGTGGTCACGACATTGGTCTGGCGTCCCGGTCCACGACCGCCGGGGCGGCCGCCAGGTCCGCCAGGGCCAGCTTGCGCCTCTGCGCCAGGCTGGGGACCAAAGGGCAGTGAAATGCCATAGCTCGCCAAGGTTGCGGTTGCGCCGGGCACAAAAAAGACCCAGGCCGCTGCTGCAGCCGCCAAAACAATCAGCGACGCCAATATCTGTCGTATCAAACGCCCAACCTCGAATGTGGATCACCAAGCGCGGACCGTGCCGACGCATGCGTTTGCGACACTAGCAGCGACACATGCCGGTGCATCTTACAATCCTGTAAGGCACGATAAATTTACGACACAATCTCCGCATCGGGGCGGCTGCCCCACTCGGTCCAGGATCCGTCATAAACGGCGACGTTGCGGGCACCGGCAAGCTCAAGCGCCAGGGCCAAGGTTGATGCCGTGATACCAGAGCCGCAGGAGGTGATGATTGGCTGATCGAGATCGAGGCCCCGATCGCTGAAAAGCTGCTGGAGCTCTTCGGGCGGGCGCATCTGACCCGCTTCGGTCAAAAGCGAGACTGGCACATTGAGGCTGCTGGGGATATGGCCGCCGCGCAGGCCAGCGCGGGGTTCAGGCACCTCGGCGTGGAAGCGCGGGGCGGGGCGTGCATCGGCGATCTGGGCGGCGCCATCCCTGATGCTGTCGCGGACGCCCTCGAAATCGGCAACAAGGGCCGGGTTGAAACGGGGGCCAAAAAGCTGGCGCTCGCGTGTGACGAGCCCCGTTTCGGTCGGGCGGCGCTCGGCCCGCCATTTGGGGCCACCGCCTGCAAGGATGCGCACGTCGGGGGCGCCCATGGCGCGAAACGTCCACCAGACGCGGGGGGCGGAGAATAACCCCAGCTCGTCATAAACGACGATGGTCATGGTCTCGCTGATGCCGAGGGCACCGACCATGCGGGCGAAATCGGCGGGCGCGGGCAGCATGTGGGGCAGGTCGGAGGAAGTATCGGCGATGCCGTCGATGTCAAAGAAGACGGCGCCGGGGATATGGCCGGCCAGGTATTCGGCCTGCGCGTTGCGGGCCGCGTTGGGCATGTGCCAACTGCCATCGAGGACGACGACATTGGGATCGTCGAGGTGAGCGGCCAGCCATTCGGTGGTGACAAAGGGATTATCCACGGCGCGACTCCTTGGCTGTTGCGGACAGGATGAAGCGGTGGCCGGGGATAGTCAAACGGGCGCTAGCCACCGGGGGTGAGGTTGGGGGGCTGGGCAGCGTGCTTTGGTGATGTGGACCCGTGATCGAGCCGGAAGGGGGCCGCGGCAAGTGAGGAGAGAGGGCGTTACGCGAGGCGGGTGCGCTAGGCCGCCGTCTGGTCCCTTGGTGCCGGGCCGGAGCTTTCGCGCAAGACCAGTTCCACGGGCCAGAGTTCGTTGATCTGTTCGGCTGGCTTGCCCGCCAGCACCTGCAGCGTCAGTTCGGCCACCCGAGCGCCAGCCTGGCGGATGGAGGAGCGGGTCGTGGACATGGTGGGAAACATGTTGTCCGCATTGAGATAAGGAAACACGTCGTCATGGGCGATGACCGAGACGTCACGCCCCATCACGAGCCCCGCCTGCCGAATGGCGCGGAAGACGCCGAGCGCCGTCATCATTGACCCGGCGAGGAAGGCCGTGGGGGGCGAGCGGATTTCCAGCATGGCTTGTGCCAGTCGAAAGGCGGCTTCGTCGGTGAACAGGGAATTTCCCATCAGGGCCGGGTCGAACGGAACGCCGCGCGAAGAAAGGGCCGCGAGGTAGCCGATCTCACGGTGCTCGGAAAAGGTACGGCCCTTGACGCCGTTGAGCAGGGCGATGCGACGGTGGCCGAGATCCAGCAGGTGGCCGGTGGCCCGTTCCATCGCGCCGGTGTTGTCGATGTCGAGCCAGGCGACCGGCGCATTGATGTTGGTGCGGCCATGCAGCACGAAGGGGATCTTGAGCTCGGCCAGGAGCGCGGCGCGCTCGTCGTTGACGGTGGGGGAGTGGAGGATCACGGCATCCACCTTCTGGCTGGATGCCGCGCGCCGGTAGGCCGCAATTTCGTCGGCGTAGCTTTCGACGATAGTTACAACGATGTCCACTTCCTGCTCGCCCAATCTGCTGCCCAGGCCCGCCAGAAACTCGCTCATATGGGGGCCCAGTTCATGCGCGCCGCGCAGGACAACGCCGACGGCGCCGGAGCGTCCTGTGGCGAGGCGCAGCGCGCTAGCATGAGGGCGGTAGCCGAGGCGCTCGGCGGTTTCGGCAACGCGACGGCGCGTTGCCTCGTTGACTTCGGGATAGCCATTAAGCGCGCGACTGACAGTGGTTTGCGACAGGCCCAGATGCTGGGCCAAATCCTTCAGTCTCATGGCCGTGTTCAGTCCCCAGGGTGGACGCAACTCACTGACAGCGCGCAACGGAGCTGCACGATGTGTGCCGACCACATTTCCGGGCAAGCAGGCCGCCTTTTCGGTGGTTCCTGCATCCTCCTCCGCGGGTATTCAAAGCGATTTCAAATTGTCATGCAAGAGGTGAAATGAACGAGGTCAAAATTGAGGGACGCACCTCAGGCACAGGGAAGGAAAATTAACCATTTGGGGCGCCGAAAAAAACTAAGTCATTGAAAAGACAATGTTTTCTAGGCGGGACCAGCCGAGTTCTTAAGATTCTGCTCTGCCCTAGCTTGACAGAAAACGGGCGCTCTGTTTCCATTTCCCCCAAAGCGCTTTGGAAAGCCGGCGGAACAGCCGTCAGTGCTGGTGCTTTAGGGAGGCGGACGATCTGGGCAGGCGCATTGTTGCGCGGCCCGGGCTTTGTGCCTCCTGGACCATGGTTCATTTGGGAGGATATTCAATGAAAATCAACAAGCTGCTCGCCGGTCTCTTGACGAGCGTCACGCTGGTCGCAGGTGCGGCCCAGGCGGCTGAACTGTCGATCGTGTTGGGTGATACGGGTACGGGCCTGGCCTTCCTGCAGTCCGAGCTGGAGATCTTTACCGAGCAGACCGGGCATACCGTCACCGTCGTGCCGATGCCGTCATCTACCAGCGACCAGTTCGGCCAGTACCGCCTGTGGCTGGCAGCTGGGAATGCCGACATCGACGTTTATACGACCGACGTGATCTGGGCGCCGCAGCTGGCCGATCAGTTCATAGACCTGAGCGAGGCTGCAGCAGGCGTGATCGACCAGCACTACCCATCCATCATCGAGTCGCAGACTGTTGACGGCAAGCTGGTTGCTATTCCCGGCTATACGGATGCGCCGGCGCTGTTCTACCGCAAGGACCTGCTGGAAAAGCACGGCAAGGAAGTTCCAAAGACCTGGCCTGAGCTGCACGCGACCGCGCAGGAAATCATGGATGCCGAGCGCGCCGAAGGTGCTACCGACCTTTGGGGCTTTGTGTTCCAGGGCAACGCCTATGAAGGGCTGACCTGCAACGCGCTGGAATGGATCAACTCCTACGGCGGCGGCCAGATCATCGAGGCGGACGGCACGATCTCGGTCAACAATCCACAGGCGGTGGCTGCGCTGGAAGAAGCCGCAAGCTGGATCGGCACGATCTCGCCCGAAGGCAACCTCGCCTATATGGAAGAAGAGAGCCGCGGCATATGGCAATTGGGGAATGCCGTGTTCATGCGCAACTGGCCATATGCCTATGCTCTTTCCAACAGCGATGACTCGGCCGTGAAGGGGAAGTTCGACGTGGCGCCGCTCCCGGCTGGTGAAGGCGAGGGCGCAAAGCCGTCGGCCACGCTGGGCGGCTGGAACTATGCGGTGTCGCGCTACTCGACCGAGCCGGAAGCTGCAACCGAACTGGCCCTGTTCCTGGGCTCCGCGGAGTCGCAGAAGCGCCGCGCCATCCAGCAGAACAATCTGCCATCCATCCGGGCGCTCTACCAGGATGCCGAAGTGCTTGAAGCCGCGCCATTCATGGCTGCCTGGGAAGAAATCTTCCAGTCCGCCGTACCGCGTCCTTCCGCTCCTGCCCAGGCCAACTACAACGAGGCTTCCTCGCTGTTCTGGAGCGCCGTCCACAACACGCTCTCGGGCAATGGTACGGCCGCCGAGAACCTGGAACTGCTTGAAGTCGACCTCGAAGATCTGCTGAACTAAGCCAAGGCTTTACCGGCAAAAGGATGCGGGCGCCTTGCGCCCGCATCCAAAAACAGATGATCAGGGGGGAAGCTGCATGACCACCGAAGCGCTCAGATTTCCTGCGGCAGCTCAGAAGCAGGGTCGATCCGAGTTGATGCAGCAGCGGGTTCGTGCTGCACGCTGGTTCCTGCTGCCGATGATGATTGCGCTCGGTGTGGTGGCCGGCTGGCCTCTGGCGCGCTCGATCTATTTCTCCTTCACCGACGTCAAGCTCAACGACCTTTATGGCGCCGAGTGGGTTGGTTTCTCCAACTATCTGCAGATCCGCACGCTGGAGAGTGGACGCACGATCTATCGTGGTGTGCTGGCCGATCCCAATTGGTGGAATGCAGTTGGGAATACGGTGCGCTTCGCCTTCTGGTCGGTGCTGTGGGAAACCATTCTGGGCATGATCGTGGCCCTGGTGCTGAACGCGGAGTTCCGGGGGCGCGGCATTGTGCGCGCAGCCATCTTGATCCCCTGGGCCATTCCCACCATCGTTTCGGCACGCATGTGGAGCTGGATGCTGAATGATCAGTTCGGCATTCTCAATGACTTGGGCATGCGGCTGGGCCTCCTGGCAGCGCCGGTGGCCTGGACGGCTTCGCCCGATACGGCCATGACTGCAGTTCTGGTGGTCGATATCTGGAAGACCACCCCATTCATGGCGCTGCTGATCCTGGCGGGGCTGCAGATGATCCCCAAGGACATCTATGAAGCCGCTGACATTGATGGCGTCCATCCAGTGAAGCAGTTCTTCCGCATCACGCTGCCGCTGGTGCGGCCAGCCTTAATGGTGGCGATCATCTTCCGCGTCCTTGATGCCCTGCGCATCTTCGATCTGATCTATGTGCTGACACCCAATTCCGCGGCGACCAAGACGATGTCCGTGCTAGCGCAGGAGAATCTATTCCAGTTCGACAATTTCGCCGAAGGATCGACGCAGTCGACGCTGTTGTTCCTGCTGATTGCGCTGTTCACCATCGTCTATATCTGGCTCGGCAAGGTCAATTTCGACGGGGGGGCACGCTGATGACCGCCACATTCGACCTTTGGAAGGTCACCAAGCGGGTCTTGTTCTATGCGCTCGTGGTGTTCATCGTCCTAGTGTCGGTGTTCCCGTTCTACTACGCGATCCTGACCAGCCTTGAGACCGGGACGGATTTGTTCAGGATCAATTACTGGCCGACCTCATTTAGCCTTGCCAATTACCAATCCGTCTTCAGCCAGGGCTCGTTCCCGCGCAATCTGCTGAACTCGGTGTTCGTGGCGACGGTTACGGTGCTGCTGGCCTTGTTTCTGGCGGTGACCGCGAGCTTTGCCCTGAGCCGGGTGCGGTTCAGGGGACGCGGGCTCTTGCTGATGACCATCCTGGCGGTGTCCATGTTCCCCCAGATCGCCGTTCTGGCAGGCCTGTTCGAAGTGATCCGGTTCTTGGGCATCTACAACACGCCCTGGGCGCTGATCTTTTCCTACACAATTTTCACGCTGCCCTTCACGGTATGGGTTCTCACTACCTTTATGCGGGACCTGCCGGTGGAGATCGAGGAAGCGGCCATTGTTGATGGGGCAACGCCCTGGGTCATCATCACCCGCGTTTTCATGCCGCTGATGTGGCCGGCGCTGGTGACCACGGGCCTCCTCGCCTTTATTTCGGCCTGGAACGAGTTCCTGTTTGCGCTGACCTTTACCGTGTCGAACCAGACTCGCACCGTGCCAGTGGCTATCGCGCTGCTGTCGGGCGGTTCTCAATATGAAATCCCCTGGGGCATCATCATGGCAGCATCGGTGATCGTAACCGTGCCGCTGGTAGTGCTGGTGTTGATCTTCCAGCGCAAGATTGTGTCCGGGCTTACCGCCGGCGGCGTCAAAGGCTAAGGAGCAAAGAAATGGCAAGCATCGAGCTTCGCAATATCCGCAAGGCCTTTGGCGCGGTTGAAGTCATCAAGGGCGTGGACCTCGAGGTCCGCAAGGGCGAGTTCATGGTGTTCGTGGGGCCGTCCGGGTGCGGTAAATCCACCCTGCTGCGCCTGATCTCGGGGCTTGAAGACATTACCTCGGGTGAAATGCTGTTTGACGGCAAGGTGGTCAACTCCCTGGCGCCGTCCAAGCGCGGCATCGCCATGGTGTTCCAGTCTTATGCGCTCTATCCGCATATGACTGTTTACGACAACATGGCGTTCGGGCTGACGCTCGAAAAAGGGCAGAGCAAGGAAGAAATCCGGGGGCGCGTGGAAAAGGCTGCCGACATGCTGCAGATCCGCCAATATCTGGATCGCCTGCCCAAGCAGCTCTCGGGCGGCCAGCGGCAGCGCGTGGCCATCGGACGGGCAATCACGCGCGATCCCAAGGTGTTCCTGTTCGACGAGCCGTTGTCCAACCTCGATGCAGCGTTACGCGTGCAGACGCGTATCGAAATCGCCAAGCTCCACGAGGAAATGAACAACGTTACCATGATCTATGTGACGCACGACCAGGTCGAGGCAATGACCCTGGCCGACCGGATCTGCGTTTTGCGTGACGGACAGGTAGAGCAGGTGGGCACGCCAATGGAGCTTTATGAAAAGCCCAATTCGGTGTTTGTCGCTGGCTTTATCGGTTCCCCCAAGATGAACTTTATCTCAGGCGATCTGGCGAAGCCTTTCGATGCTCATACCGTCGGCATCCGCGGCGAGCACATCACCATCGTTCCCGAGAATGGCGTCTGGAGCGGAAGGGTGATCCACACGGAAAATCTCGGTGCGGACAGCTATGTCTATCTCGAGATGGGTACCGAAGAGCCTGTGGTCGTGCGGCTCGATGGCACCAATAGCTACAAGAGTGGCGACGTGGTGCAGGTATCACCCATGAACGACAAGGTTCACCGCTTCAATGCGGCCGGAAAGCCCATCGCATAGGCTGCAGGGCAGCCTTGCCGGAATGACGCTCCTCCCCTCCTGCCGGCTGTGGAAATGTTCTCCGCAACCGGCTCCGCCGATCAACGTTTGACCAGCCTCGTTTGACCTTAAGCAGAGGCAGCAAGAATGCGCCCCCGAGGTGTGGTTTCAGCAAACTAGCCGCTCCGATTGGCTTCGCTTCAATCGACGCGGCTCAACAAATCCCAGGAGACTACCAATGCCGATCCGTACCCTGATCTGGGGCGAAAACGTCCACGAACAGAAGAACAGAATCGTTGCCGAGAACTATCCCGAGGGCATGCACAACCAGATTGCCAAGCTGCTTGCCAGCGACAGCAACATCGTGACGAAAACCACGACCCTGCAGGAGCCCGAACACGGGTGCACGGAAGAGGCGCTGGCGGAAACGGATGTGCTGATCTGGTGGGGCCACGCGGCCCATGGGCAGGTCGAGGATGAAATTGTCGAGCGCATCGCCAAGCGGGTCTGGGAAGGCATGGGGCTGATCGTGCTCCACTCCGGGCACTTCTCCAAGATCTTCAAGCGCATGATGGGCTCGCCCTGCGGCTTGACCTGGCGCGAGGCAGGCGAGCGCGAGCGCGTCTGGGTGACCAATCCCGGACACCCCATTGCCCAAGGATTGCCGCCCTATTTCGAGCTCGAAATGGAAGAAATGTATGGCGAGCCCTTCTCCGTGCCTGAGCCGCTCGAAACCGTGTTTGTTTCCTGGTTCCAGGGTGGGGAAGTGTTCCGCTCAGGCCTGACCTATCGCCGCGGCGCGGGTAATATCTTCTACTTCCGGCCCGGCCACGAAACCTATCCCACCTACCACAACGATACGGTCGGGCTGGTGCTGCGCAACGCGGTGAATTGGGCCTATAACGCCAACCAATTCCCACAAATGCTTGAGGCACCCAATGTGCCTGTTGACGAGGCGCCCGAAAAGATCGAAGAGCGCGGCCCGAAGCTGCATCACGGGCGCCAAGAGGGGTTCCGCTAGGCTACATGCTCTCCAAACCTCATGGTGAGCTTGCCGGGCCATGAGGTTTGGGCGGACCTTGCCACGACCTCCTCCTTCTATGAGCTCGGGATGAGATCTGCCCGTAAAACAGAGCCACTATAAACTTGCGTGCCATCAGCGCCGCAGAGGGAACACGAACAAGATGCGGATCCTTATTCTGGGAACCGGCGGCATGGCCAACCAACATGCCAAGCACTTCGCAGCCATTGACGGGGTGACCCTGGTGGGCGGGGTTGACGTCGATCCAGCCCGGCTCGAGGCTTTCAATGCGACGCACAATATCGAGCGCGGCTTTGGTTCGCTCGATGCTGCACTGGCCTGGGGTGAGTTCGACGGGGTGGCCAATGTCACGCCTGACTCCATTCACCATCCGACCACTATGGCGGCGTTGCGGGCCGGCAAGCACGTGTTCTGCGAGAAGCCGCTGGCAACCGACCATGCCAAGGCCATGGAAATGACCGAAACGGCGGAAGCCATGGGCCTGATCAACATGGTGAACCTCACCTATCGCAATGTTAGCCAGCTGCAAAAGGCGCGCGAGATCGTCCAGTCGGGGCAGGTGGGCAAGGTCAAGCATTTCGAGGCGAGCTATCTCCAGAGTTGGCTGGTCAGCAAGGCCTGGGGCGATTGGCGCACGGAATCGCAATGGCTTTGGCGCCTAAGCAAGAAGCATGGTTCGAACGGCGTGCTAGGCGATATCGGGGTGCATATTCTCGACTTTGCCGCTTATGGCGCCGGCAGCGATTTCAGCAAAGTCTTCTGCCGGCTCCATACTTTCGAGAAGGCCGAGAATAACCGGATCGGCGAATACGAGCTTGACGCCAATGACAGCTTCGCCATGACGGCCCAGCTCGAGAGCGGCGCCCTGGGCGTGATCCATGCGACGCGCTGGGCGACCGGACATTTCAACGAATTGCGGCTACGCGTTTATGGCGAGTTGGGGTCCGTCGAAGTGCAGCATCGGCACGACTGGTCGCAATTGCGCACCTGCCTTGGGGCGGATGCGGAAACGGGCACCTGGACCGAGGTTCCGGTCGACCCGGTACCAACCAATTACATGCGCTTTGTGGAGGCCTTCCGTACCGGCCAGAATCTGGAGCCCAGCTTCCGGCATGCGACCAATATCCAGAAGGTGCTGGACCTGTCGCTGGTGACGGATCGCGACGGGATCGAACACGCCGTTTGAGCGTGCTTGATGTAAGCGAAAGGCCCGCAGCGATGCGGGCCTTTGTGTTTGAGTGCAAGTTTTGCCGCCGATGCCTTGCAAGCGGGGTAGGTGGCTACGATCTGATGCCCAGGAAAAGGAGCGTCAGAGCATGGGAATTTTGTGGGCCGTCATAATCGGGTTTTTCGCGGGTCTGATTGCCAAGTGGATCACCCCGGGCAAGCACAAGCCGAGCGGGTTCATCCTGACCACAGTGCTGGGCATTGTAGGTTCGGTGCTGGCGACCTGGCTGGGCCAGGCAGTGGGCTGGTATGGACCGGGCGATGGGGCGGGGTTCATCGCCTCCATCGTCGGCGCCATTATCATCCTGCTGGCTTGGGGGCAGATTGCGCGCAGCCGCGCGTAGCGCAACCAATAAAAAGGGCGCCTGCTGGCGCCCTTTCGTTTTTCTGATCTGGAAAGCCTTAGTCGACGACCGTGATGCGGCCATCGAGATAGGGCGTGTATTCACCGCCCTGCTTGGCGATGTAGTCAGCGAGCACCTGTTCCAAGGGGGGGCCGAAATCATAGGGGTTTTCACCTTCGGCAAAGGTGCCGTAGCCGTCTCCACCACCGCGAACATAGTTGTTGGTCACGATGATGTAGTCTGCCTCGGGATCGATAGGTGCCCAGTTGTCGCCTGAGCCGACCATCACGTCACTGACGCGCGAACCGACTGGAGCACTCTTGCTGTAGGTGTATTTCAGCCCGGAGACCTGCGCAAAGCGTCCGGCTCCGTTCTCAATATCGCTAACGCCGTTTTCCAGCGCCTCGATCACGTCGGCACCCGATATCTGGACCGTTGCCAGCGTGTTCGAGAACGGCAGCACGGTCAGCACCTCACCCATGGTGATGTCACCGGCATCAATGGACGCACGCAGGCCGCCGCCGTTCTGGAAGGCTATGGTTGCGCCCTGATCGGCAGCGCGGTCCAGAATGGCATCGGCGACCAGATTCCCCATTTCGCATTCAACAGCGCGGCAGGTTTCGCGCGAGCCGTCGATCTCCTCGGTCGCGCTGCCGATCACCTCATTCATCAGCTCGTTGATGGGTTCCTGCAGTTCCGCGAGGCGTGTGACATATGCCTGGTCAGGCTCGACCGAGGCGTCGATCAGGATGGGGGCGCCCTCGGCTGTCGTCACCTTGCCTTCATCGTCCCAGGTCACAACGAGGTCACCGAGGAACTTGCCATAGGAGTAGGCGGTCACCACCGGCACTTCCTGCCCGTTGGATCCGTTGACCATGGTGGGGTAGGGGCCTGCAGCACTCTCGTCGGTGTTGGACAGCAGGGTATGGGAATGGCCGCCTACGACCACATCGATCCCTGGCACGTTGGCAGCAATCTGCAAGTCCTGGGTGTAGCCAACATGGGTGAGCGCGATGATCTTGTTCACGCCAGCTGCTTCAAGCGCCTCTACCTGCGCACGCAGGCTGGTGAAAGTGTCTTCGAACTCGACGTTCTCGCCAGGGGATGAGGTTTCGTCAGTGTCCTCGGCAAGAGCCGACACGATCCCGACCTTTTCACCATCAAATTCCAGCACGTGAGTGCCCTGGATGCGACCGGCCAGGAGGGGTTCGTTCTCGACATTGGTGTTGCCCGAGATGAGCGGGAAGTCGATCGCATCAAGGAACTTGGCGAGTTCTTGCGGGCCATCGTCGAACTCGTGATTGCCGACCGCCATCACGTCGATGCCGAGATCCTTGGTGAACTCGGCAATGATCTCGCTGCGATACTGGGTGTAGAAGAGCGAGCCCTGGAATTGATCGCCAGCATCAAGCAGAACCACGTTCTGCCCCTCAAGCTCCGAGCGCTTGTTTTCAATGGCTGTTTTCAGACGCGCGATGCCGCCAAAGCATTCGCCTGCCGCATCCGCCTCAGCGTCGCAATTGGAATCGCTGTCGGTGATAGGGCCAAAGCGCGAGTGGAAGTCGTTGATGTGAAGGATGTTGAGCGTAAACTCGGCATGGGCCGCGCTCGACATCGCGGCGCAAAGCGTCAGCGCGGTGGCGCCCAGAAGAAGACTTTTCATCCCTTTATCCCTTGTGCTGGTCGTCTTGGTTGTTTGCGCCGCCAGGTCTTTGATCCGGCAGCAGCCGGCAGAGAATAAAGGCAGTTAACCAGTTCTTTGTGACAGTGAAAAGCGCCACGTCGGGTTCCTGCCCATGTCTTAGGTACATTCCTTATCCGCCATGGTCCGCGATAGGACAGCTCGGGCCGGTGCTCGGTTAATTGCATCGCCGGGGTTCCCTTGGCGTCACAAACGGGTAATCTCCGCCCGTTTGATTTGCGGGGATTAAAGCCTTGAAAAGCGCATTGATTGTTTATGGTGGCTGGTCGGGGCATGACCCGGAAGAATGCGCCGCCATTTATCGCCGCTGGCTGCACGAGGATGGCTTTTCGGTTAGGATGGCAACCGAAACCAGCGCATTTGCCGATCCGTCCATCCATGACCTGTCCTTGATCATTCCGATCTTCACGATGAGCAAGATCGAGAAGGCCGAGGCGGAGAACCTCACCAAGGCCGTGGAAAACGGCGTCGGACTTGCCGGTCACCACGGCGGCATGAGCGATGCGTTCCGCGACTCGGTGGATTACCAGTTCATGGTCGGCGGCCAATGGGTGGCGCACCCCGGCAATATCATCGACTACACGGTTGATGTGGCCGATCCGCTTGATCCAATCATGGCCGGGATCAAGTCGTTTCCCTATACGTCCGAGCAATATTACATGCATGTGGACCCGTCCAACCATGTGCTGGCGACCACGACTTTTACAGGCGAGCATGCCTACTGGATCAATGGCGTGGAAATGCCGGTGGTTTGGAAGCGCCAGCACGGTAAGGGTCGGGTGTTCCATTCCACGCTTGGCCACCAGGCCAAGGAATTCGAGAACCGCGAGATGGCGACGATCCTGCGGCGTGGGATCAATTGGGCGGCTCGCGACGAGTAGCGCCATCCTGCTCATCCATCCCGACAATAATATATCGGTGATGGTGAACCATTCCTGCCCGCGATACCGTAGCTATAAGCAGTACGGTATCGCGGGGCGGAAGAAGCAATGACGGATATCAAGAGCCTGCCGGGCAGCCGGGGTCCACTGATCTTTCGACAGTCGATCTGGACGCGGACCACCCATTGGGTCTGGGCAGTCTGCCTGTTCTTTTTGTTGCTAACTGGGCTGCAGATTTTTAATGCCCACCCAGCGCTCTATCTTGGGCAAGAGTCCGGCTTTGAATACGACAATTCCATTCTGGAGATTGGCGCTTTCAACACCGACGCCGGACCACGCGGCAGGACTACCTTGTTCGGGCAAAGTTTCGATACGACGGGGGTGCTGGGTGTCAGCGGGCCGCAGGAACGCCCGGTGTTTACCGCCTTTCCGGGCGCGCTGACCATCCCCGGCTATCGCGACCTCGGAACCGGCCGAGTGGTGCACTTCTTTTTTGCCTGGATATTTGTCGCAACGATGTTCGTGTGGTTCGCGGCAAGCCTCATCAATGGACATTTGCGGCGAGATATTGTCCCGCGCGCAGCCGATATAAAGAGCGTGCCTGGTGATATAGCCGCCCACGCCCGCTTTCGGCTCAAGCACGGGCGCAGCTACGGGCCATTGCAGAAGCTGGCTTACTTCACCGTGTTCTTTGTTCTCTTTCCCCTAATCGTCCTTACTGGCTTGACCATGAGCCCGGGTGTGAATGCCGCGGCGCCCTGGATGCTGGATGTGTTTGGCGGCCGGCAGACGGCGCGCACGATCCACTTCATCGTCATGCTGTTGCTGGTTGCTTTCTTTGTCGTCCATATCGTCATGGTGATTGCCGCAGGGCCGCTCAACGAGCTGCGCTCCATGGTCACCGGCTGGTACCGGGCGAGCCCCGGAACCCCGACCAGCGAGGGAGACAAGCCATGAGCCGTCTCATTACGCGCCGCAATTTCCTTCGCAGCTCGGTACTGGCAGGGTCGGGCCTCGTATTGGCGGGTTGCGACCAATTCAACTTTCTCGCGGACAAATCGAACCCAATCAGGCAGGTGGTGGAACGCGCCAATGTGCTGACCTATCAGGCGCAGCGCGCCCTAATCGGCGACCAGACGCTGGCGCGGGAATATTCGCCGAGCGAAATCCGCCAGGGACAGCGGCCGAATGGCTCCACGGATCCCACCACGGCCGAGTACCAGTTCTTGCGGATGCAGAACTTTGTTCCCTATCGCTTTACGGTCAAAGGCATGGTCGAGCGGGAGGTGAGCTTTTCGCTCGATGAACTCTGCAACATGCCGGCGCGCTCTCAAATCACCCGCCATGATTGCGTGGAAGGCTGGAGCTGCATCGCCAAATGGACGGGCACGCCGCTGGGGCCGATCCTCGACATGGCGGGGGTGAAGCCCGGCGCGCGCTACGTGGTTTATCATTGCTTCGACAATATCCAGCGGACGCTCTCGGGCGACATTCTTTATTATACCAGCTCGGATCTGGTGGATGCCTATCATCCTCAATCCATCCTCAGCTACGGCCTCAACGACCAGCCGCTGCCGGTAGCGAACGGAGCACCCATCCGGCTGCGGATCGAGCGTGCGCTGGGCTACAAACAGCCCAAATACCTCCACACCGTGGAACTGGTGGATAGCCTTGAGGGGTTCGGCAAGGGCAGGGGCGGATATTGGGAAGACACCGGATACGACTGGTATGGGGGGATTTGAGGGGCGATCTTCTTCTCTCGGTGGGTCGCCGTTACCGTTGCATTCCCCTCATGCACCCGGCACTCCCGATTTGTCTTGCAAAACGCGCGCCGCTCCCCCACATAGGGGCATCGTCACCGGCGCATGGACCATGTTTGGATCCGCTGGCGCCAGGACTTTGGTGACGGACTTCTCTTCTTATCCCATGCGGTGAGCGGCGAAGTCAGCTCGGAAGCTTTTGTTGGTCGCGTCCTCGAGCCGGAAACCGGTTCTTCCGAAGACGCTCAATAATATCCGGGTTCAAGCCAGCACCCGCGCGATATCTCCCTTTATCGCCCGATTGCACCTGTTGATGCGCTTGCCCGTGTGTGGGCCGGCGTCATGCGCGCTGCATCGTCCTGCGCGCGTTGCAGCGCCTCTGGGCGCAGAAAGAACTGAACTTGAACGACTTTATCTCCCTTGGTCTCCCCTCTGTTATCACCGACAGCCTCACCGCTGGCGGCTTTACCGAGCCTACCAAGATCCAGTCGCAGGCCATTCCCAAGCTGATGGAAGGCCGCGACATGATGGGCATTGCCCAGACCGGTTCGGGCAAGACCGCAGCGTTCGGCCTGCCGATCCTGGCTGGCATCCTCACTCTCACCGGCCGCCCGCGGCCGCTGACCACGCGGGCTCTCATCCTGGCGCCCACGCGTGAACTCGCCGTGCAGATCGATGAAGCCATTCGCAGCTTCGCCGGCTCCAAGATGAAGCTCGACACCGTGCTGCTCCTGGGCGGCGTGTCGCGCTATCATCAGGTCAAGAAGCTCGAGCGTGGTGCCGACATCGTTGTCGCCACCCCCGGCCGCCTCAAGGATCTGATGGACGACGGCAAGATCAAGCTGAACGAGACGCGCTGGTTCGTTCTTGATGAAGCCGACCGGATGCTTGACATGGGCTTTATTGCCCCCGTGCGTGCCATCGCCAAGGCGATTGGCTTCAAGCGCCAGACCATGATGTTCTCGGCCACCATGGCGCCTGAAGTCGCAGATCTCGCCAAGAGCCTTCTCAATGAGCCCGTGCGCGTCGATGCGTCGGTTGCCGGTTCCACCGTGGTCAAGATCGACCAGCGCGTGATCCTGTCCGGTGCCAAGGCCAAGCGCGGCGTGCTCAACGAACTGCTCGCGAGCGAAACCGAGAAGATGGAGCGCGTGATTATTTTCGCACGCACCAAGCACGGCGCCGACCGCGTGGCCAAGAACCTCGAGATCGACGGCCACAAGGCTGCGGCTATTCACGGCAACAAGTCGCAGAATGCCCGCCAGGCGGCCCTCAAGGGTTTTGCCAGTGGTGACGTGCGCATCCTCGTTGCGACTGATATCGCGGCACGCGGCATCGACGTGCCCGGCATCACCCATGTGGTGAACTATGAACTTCCCGACGATCCGGAAAACTATGTGCACCGCATTGGCCGCACGGGCCGCAATGGCGCATCGGGGTTCGCCATTACGTTGTGTGATGGCACGGAGCGCAGCAAGCTGCGCGATGTGGAGCGGCTGATCCGGCGCACTCTGCCGGTGTCTGGCGATCTGCACTTGGCCAATGACACGGGCGTGGTGGAAGCACCGCGTTCAGCGTACAAGAAGCCAAGCGGTGGCCGCCCTGGTCCACGTTCGGCCAAGAACCCGCGCGTCCAGGCTGATCGCCGCTCGCCAGCCGAGCGCCGGCCTTTTGCCGAATTCGGCAAGGACGGTCCGGCCAAGAGCCAGCCGCATCACCAGCCATCCGATGCGCCGCGCACGCGCCCGGCCGCTGAAGGACGCACCCGTCCCGAGGGCCAGGCACCGCGCAGCGTGCGCCGGGACCTCGAAACAGGCAAGCCCATGCTTCCCAAGACAGCTGACGGTGCAGGCAAGCCCAAGCAACGCTGGGGCAAGGCGCAAAAGGATGCGCTGCGGACCGGCGGCCGTTCCAATGCGGACCGCCAGCGCGGCCGCGTAGCCTAGAGCGAGTTTGCACGATAAAAGAAGGCGGTCCTTGTGGCCGCCTTTTGTTTTTGGGGAATCGGCATGGCCTCCATAGCGATCATCGGGCTTGGGGCGCTGGGCGGCACCATCGCTGCATGGCTTGCGCAAAATCCCGGCCACGACATCACGCTATGCGTGCGCACACCATTCCAATCCTTGCGCGTTCAAACGCCTGCTGGGGAACTGACGGCCACACCGGAGACCGCAACCAGGCCGGAAACTGTTCAGCCGGTAGACTGGGTAGTTGTGGCTACCAAGACCTATGATGTGCCCTCTGTTGAACCCTGGCTCAAGGCCCTGGTGGGCCCGCATACCCGCGTGGCGGTGGTGCAGAACGGGGTGGAGCATGTGGCGCGGTTTGCTGGCTTGGTGCCGGAGCCGGTGATTGTGCCGGCGGTCGCTGATATTCCCGCATCGCGCTCAGCGCCTGGTAAGATGATCCAACAGCGCTTAGGCTGGATCGTGGTGCCGGAAGGGCAGAACGGCGCTGATTTCGTAGCGCTGTTTGCCCATACCCCGATCGATGTCGCTGCAGTGCCGGACTGGACCACCCGCGCTTGGCGCAAGCTGTGCCTTAACTGCGCGGGAGCGGTGTCGACTCTCCTGATGCGCTCAACGGGCCCGGTCTGGTCGACGCAGATCGAGGCCATGGTGCGTGGGCTCGTGACCGAGTGCGTCCTTGTGGGGCGCGCTGAGGGCGCCGATCTTGATGAGGCGATTGTTGAGGCGGTGATGGAGGGTGCGCGCCAGGCGCCGGAAGGCTCTGGCAATTCGATGTATGCCGACCGGCTGGCGGGGCGGCCCATGGAGCTCGATGCCCGCAATGGCGTCATCGTGCGCCTGGGGCAAAAGCACGGAATCCCGACGCCTACCAATGCGCTTCTTGTTGCCCTGCTGTTAGCCGCAGGCAGTCCCTGGATCGTCTAGCCGGTTCTAGGCAACCGATGCGAGGTAGAGAATATCCCGGGTGGTGGCTTTTGGCCGAATGGATAGCGCCAAACGATCCAGAAAGCTCTTGGACCAGTCTTCGACATTGTGCTTGCGCGCCGCCTCCATCAGGGACTGCCAGCGCGTGATGCGCTCCTCGAGCGGCATGTCGAGCGCCATGCGCAGGGCCTGGGCAGTTTCGTCCGTGTCGAAGGGGTTGACCAGCAGCGCTGTGTCGAAGATTTCGGCCGCGCCTGCGAAGCGCGACAGGACCAGGACGCCTGGATCCTTGGGGTCCTGTGCGCCCACATATTCATGCGCCACCAGATTCATGCCGTCACGCAGAGGCGTCACGAGCCCTACCTTGGCGAGCCGGTAGAGCCCCGCAAGGCTCGCCTGGCCATAGGCCCGCTTGACGTAGGTCAGTGGCGACCAGTCGGGTTCAGCGAAGCGGCCCATGACGCGGCCGCAAATGGCATCCAAGGTGTCGCTGATTTCCTGGTATTCCTTGATGCTGTCGCGCGAAGGAGGCGCCACTTGCAACATATGCACATTGCGCCGGAAGCGCGCGTCGTTGGCCAGGAGCTTTTCATAGGCTTCGACCCGCTGCGGCAGGCCTTTTGAGTAATCGAGCCGGTCAACGCCCAGAACCAGCCTCTGGTCACCCAGAACGCGCTCCATTCGCTTGATCATCTTGGTGGCGGCGGAACTCACGGCCAGCCTGGCGAAGGCATCGGGATCGGAGCCGATGGGAAAGCAGCCGACTTCCGTTCTGCCGAAATCGATGATCTCGGGTGGATCACCCGCAAGGCTCGAAGGGGCTTGGTGCTCGGCAAATTCATTGAAGGCCGAGATGTCGCGATGCGCCTGCATGCCGATCAGGTCGTAGCGCGACAGGTCGAGCATCAGATCCTGGTGGTTGGGGATGGCGTAAAGTGCTTCCAGCGTTGGGAAGGGAATGTGGAGATAGAACCCGATGCGGTTGCGGACGCCGAGCGCGCGCAACTCACTCGCTAGTGGGATCAGGTGGTAATCGTGCACCCAGATAAGGTCATCGGGCTTTATCAGAGGCAGCAGGGAACGGGCGAACTGGGCGTTTACGCGCCTATAGCCTTCGTACCAATGCCCTTCGATGGTCGCGAGGTCGAGCCGAAGATGGAAGGACGGCCAGAGGATCGAATTGGAAAAGCCGGCATAATAGGCGTGATGATCGTCTCGAGTGAGGTCGATCTGCGCAACTGAAAGGCCCTCGATGTCATCGAAACGGGCTTGCTCGGCCGGTGAGTCCACAAGCTTGCCCGACCAGCCGAACCAGAAGCCTTCGCGTTCGGCCAGTGTCTTGCGCAGGGCGACGGCCAAGCCTCCCGCTGCAGGACCCTTGCCCGGCGTGCGGTTTGAAACAACGATCAGCCTGCTCAACTCGTTTGCCCCCCGGCTTGTTTGTTAGTGTGTTTGTGCCAACTCGCGGTCACGTGCTGCAATATCCCCTAAGCCTTTAATGAGGGCATGGACGGACGCGACGTTGGCGATGCGCATGCGCGCGGCCGTGTCGCCTTCGCCCAGCTTGATGCCGACGCCGCCCAGTTCCTGTGCAGCAATAAACGCATCCTCATCGGTTGTGTCATCGCCGATAAAGATCGGCGTGCGGCCGAGGAACGGTTCCTCGCGCATGAAGGCGCGCAGGGCGTCGCCCTTGTTCACGCCGCTCGGACGGGCCTCGAACACCATCTTGCCGGGCACAAGGGTGAAATCGGAAACATTGTTGAGGGCCTCTTCCATGGCGGAGCGGGCAGTCTCTTCCAGCTCCGGCGCCTGGCGAAAATGGAGGGCCACGGCGCCATCCTTGGCTTCCATGATGAGCCCCGGATGGGCATGGACCAGCGGCTCTATACTGTGGGCGATTTCTTCTGCGCCCTGCATCACCGCAGGATCGATGGTCTCCACAAATCCGTCCGCTCGGCGGCGCTGGGTTCCATGAGCGCCGGCAACCGGCAGGTGCAGAGGGGCGAGGAACCGGTCGATATCGGCGATCTCCCGACCCGTGATCACAGCAAAAGCAGAGTCCAATTCTCGCGCCGCCCGCTCGAGTTCGGCGGCGAGAGTTTGCGGAACTTCAATGCCGTCAGGTGTTTCCGCCAGTTCCACCAAGGTGCCGTCAAAATCAGTGAAGATCGCCAATTGCGGGATGGCGTTTGAAGAAACTGCATCGATTTCGGACATCGGGGACCTGCGCTTGGACTACTTCTAAACGCCAAACGCATGGCTTAAGGATTGGTTCAGCAAAGCTGGCATGTTGTGAACGGGCGGCGGATCCGCCTTCCCTCGTAAACAAAATAGCGTCACGTGCTAGCGGCTGCGAACAAGATCGATCAGGGCGATGCCCTCAGGGTCGAGCAGTTGCAGGGCGTCAGCGGTCTGCCGGTAGCCGACTGTCGCTTGGAGTGCAGCAAAGAGAGCCGCTTCTTGTTCCATGACGTTACTCGCGCAGGCCATCTTGGTGCCGACCACTGGACCGAAGCTCAGCGGCTGGCCAGCAAAGCTGGCTTCGGTGAAGTAGTTGTTGCATCCGCCATGACCACCGGCGCGATAATCTGCCGCTATGGCAAAGGTGACCTTGGTTTCACTTAGAACGGGCGTGCCAGCAATGCTGGTGACGGCCCAGAGTGTATCAAGAAGCGGCGGTGTGACTTCGACGGAAGGCGATGCCGATACCGCATCGGGTGAATAGCGGACGGTAAGCGACGTTTGTTCTGGCTTGGCAAGGTCCACCGGTACGGGATTCGGGCTGCGGAAGATGACGCGGTGCCCCAAGCGGATCTGCGCCAGAAGGCCGAACGATCCGCCTTGCTCGACGGTTTTGCTGCGAACGTCCAGCGTGTAGGCAAGTGGCGGTTGAGCGGCCTTCCCGATCGGCGCGGCGGCGCTGGCGATGATGGCTCCGCTGGGCAGGGAAACAATGCTTACCCACAGTTCTGCGTCAGGCGGTAAGCTCCTGCGCTCGTCGTAATGCACATCGCCGCGAAAAGTGAGGTCAGCCGCCAGAGTGCTGGCGGCGAAAGTGAAAACGGCAATGGCTGCTAACACCATTTTGGTGAACATGGTTTCCTCCTGCCGCCAGGGGAGGATAGCGCAGCTTCATGACGGTGGCGAGTCGAGCCGGGTTGCGCACTTACTGCATCATGACAGTATGAGGCACATCGAAATGGTGTTCTTCAAGATTGTTACCCTCGCCGCCGCGATCCACCACCAGAAAATCGCTGACCTGGTGCAGCGGCGTGAGTACGCCGTGCCAAATATTCATGGCGATGTTGACGCCCTGACGAGGCGCCGTCAGGAAGGCGCGCGGCGTTTCGGGAACGCCGGAAAGGTCCGTGGCCACGATCACCAGGAACGGCAAATTGCTCAAGGGATAGAAGGCCTGGCTGCCCAGGGGATGGCGCTCGACGAGCTTGAGCGTCAGCGGCAGTTCGTAGGGCTGGCCACGGAAGATGGAGATCAAGGGCCGGGCGTGCACGCCGCCAAGTTCGACCCTGGCCAGATCGTGGAAGCGCTCGGTCATGCCATTGTTGATGGGGTAGTGGTGGGCTCCCTCGGTCTGGATCACTTGTCCAAAGGGTGCAAAGGCTTCGGGGGTCAGCGGCTCAACGAGGATCGTGCTCATGACCAAAGCTTCATGTGTCGATTGACGTCTTTGTAAAGGAGATAGCGGAACCGCTGTGGTCCGGCATAGCAGGCTTGGGGGCAGAAAGCGCGCAGCCACATGAAATCGCCTGGCTCGACTTCGACCCAGTCGCGGTTGAGGCGGTATACGGCCTTCCCTTCGAGCACGTAGAGGCCGTGCTCCATGACATGGGTTTCCTCGAAGGGAATAACGGCGCCGGGCTCGAGCGTGACGATGTTGACGTGCATGTCATGCCTGATATCGTCCGGTTCCACAAAGCGCGTCGTGCCCCAGCGGTCCGATGTGCCGGGCATCCAGCGGATAGGCTGGTCCTGTTCGTTGGTGACGAAAGCCGTCGGGGTTTCGATCCCTTCCACAGCCTCGTAGCGCTTGCGCACCCAATGGAAGCGCACCGGTGCGGTCCCCTTGTTGTGGAAGCTCCAATCCGAAGCTGGAGGGAGAAAGGCGTAGCCACCCTCGTGGAGCAGATGGGTCTGTCCATTGACGGTGAGCGTTGCCTGCCCCTCAACGACAAAAAGGACCCCTTCGGCGCCCGCATCGGGCTCGGGGCGCATGCTACCGCCGCCGGGCATGACTTCAAGGATGTATTGCGAGAAAGTTTCGGCAAAGCCGGAAAGGGGCCGTGCGATCACCCAGGCGCGTGTTAGCTGCCAATGGGGCAAATGGCTGGTGACGATGTCGGTCATCACGCCGCGCGGTATCAGCGCATAGGCCTCGGTGAACACGGCCCGGCCAGTGTGAAGCTGCATTTGCCCGGGAAGGCCGGCTGCCGGTTGGGCATAAGGGGAGTTGGACATCGGTCTCCTGACGCGCAAAGAACTTTCAGCTGAGATAACGTAGTTCGACCACCGTGCGAAAGCGTTTCGCGTGTCAGGCTAACAGTGCCTGAAGTCGGAGGAAGGCGATCCGCTCCACCTGCGCACTGGCTGTCTCAAGTTCAGCTTCTGCGGAATTGCCCAGCCGCGTTTCAAAAGCCTGGAGGATCGATGCCTTGGTGTTGTCGCGGACTGCAATGATGAATGGGAAGCCGAATTTTTCCACATAGGCGCTGTTGAGCTTTTCGAACTGCGTACGCTCCGCATCGGTCAGTGCATCAAGTCCCGCGGAGGCCTGTTCGGCGGTGGACGCTTCGGTCAGGCGCTTGGCGGCGGCAAGCTTGCCGGCCAGATCGGGGTGGGCGCGCAGGACGCCCAGGCGTTCCTCACCCGATGCCATGCGGAATTGGGTGCGCAGGGCGAAGTGGAGGCCCACCGCTGTATCGTTGGCTGGCCCTAGTTCCGCCTCCCAGGCGCGCTCGGCAATCCAGGGCGAATGCTCGAATATCGAGCCATAACGTTGAACGAATTCTTCCTTGCCGAGCGTATGGGGGCGCACTTCGGGCGCCTTGAAAGGGTGTTCGCGCGCCCAGTGTTCGGCAATCTGCAAGCGGGTCGGAATCCAGACCTTGTCGAACCCCTTTATGTACTCGACGAACTTCTTTAGCCCCTGGACACGTCCGGGCTGGCCCACGAGGCGGCAATGAAGGCCCAGCGACATCATCTTGGGCGCGCCAGCCTTCCCTTCGGCATAAAGGCAATCAAAGCTGTCCTTCAGGAACTGGAAATATTCCTCCCCATTGTCGAAGCCCGGCCCGGTGACGAAGCGCATATCGTTGGTGGAGAGCGAATAGGGGATGATGAGGTTGGGCTCTCCTTTATGGACGCGCCAATAGGGCAGGTCGTCGTCATAAGTATCCGAAATATACGCGAAGCCACCGGCTTCGCAGACGAGATCGATCGTGTTCAGCGATGAGCGGCCGGTGTACCAGCCGCGCGGCCTCTCGCCCGTGGCGACGGTATGGAGCCGGATGGCTTCGGCGATCTGCGCGCGCTCTTCTTCGGGCGGCATGTCCTTGTGCTGCACCCATTTCAGCCCATGGCTGGCGATTTCCCAGCCGGCTTCCTGCATCGCTGCAAGCTGTGCGGGTGCCCGCATCAGGGCCGTCGCCACAGCATAGACCGTGACCGGAATATCGGCTCCGGTGAACAGCCGGTGAAGCCGCCAGAAGCCAGCTCGGGCGCCATATTCATACATGGATTCCACATTGGCGTGGCGCTGCCCGGGCCAGGGTGCTGCCCCCAGCACGTCGACCAGAAAGGCTTCCGACGCCGGGTCACCATGCAGGATATTGTTTTCCCCGCCCTCTTCGTAGTTAAGGACGAACTGCACCGCCACATGGGCGCCGCCGGGCCAATTCGCATGGGGCGGATTGGGGCCGTAGCCGTGCATGTCGCGGGGATAACGCATGGAGATTTCGCCTTGGACTGGGTGATGACGCGATCTTAAGTAGGGGTCCCCGCGATCAACATGCACAAAAATGGACCAGTTGGTAAAAAATGAGCATTGCGCTCCCGTGGTGATACGCTAGTCTTGCGGCGGGGGACTATAAACGGAGCAGCACCAATGGCGGCAGGCGCGCGCCTCACCACCCATGTCCTCGACACGATGCACGGCAAGCCGGCTCGGGGCATGCGGATTGAATTGCTGTTTGTTCATGGCGACCACACCCACCACATCACCGACAGCTACACCAATGCCGACGGCCGGGTGGACCAGCCGCTTCTTGATGAAGGGCAGTTCCAGCATGGCGAGTTCGAGATCCACTTCCATGTAGGGCAGTATTTTGAGCGGCTCGGGATCGAACTCGAAACGCAGTTTCTGGATGTCGTGCCGATCCGCTTCACCATTTCCGAGGACAAGCACTACCATGTGCCGCTGCTGGTCAGCCCTTTTGCCTATTCCACCTATCGGGGGAGCTAGGGCATGACCGAGATCAGCAATTTCATCCGCTTCATCCTCAACGACGAGGAAATCACCCTTACCGACATAAAGGCAGATACGACGCTGCTTGACTGGCTGCGGCTGGAGCGGCGCCTGCGCGGCTCCAAGGAAGGCTGCGCCGAAGGCGATTGCGGTGCTTGTACGGTTCTGGTTGGCCGGCTGATGGATGACGAGATCATCTATGACTCGGTAACGTCCTGCATCCGCTTTGTGGGGAGTCTGCACGGCACCCACGTCGTCACTATCGAACATTTGCGCGGCAAGGACGGGATCCTCCATCCCGTGCAGCAGGCGATGGTTGATCACCATGGCTCGCAATGCGGCTTCTGCACCCCCGGCTTCGTGATGAGCCTTTATGGGCTTTGGATGCGCGACCCGCAGCCGAGCCAAACGGCGATCGAAAAGGCTCTCCAAGGCAATCTTTGCCGCTGCACCGGCTATGCCCCGATCATTCGCGCCGGCAAGGCCATGGGCACGTATGGTCAGCCGCAGGGCGATCCGCTCTGGGCCGAGCGCATTGCGCTCAAGGAAAAGATCAAGGCGATCACTGACGGACGCCGCGTGGAAATCGCAAACCAGATCATCGTTCCGTCCAGCCTGGATGATTTCGCCAGGGTTTACGAAGCCAATCCGGGCGCAACCATCGTGGCCGGATCCACCGATGTGGGCCTCTGGGTCACCAAGTTCATGCGCATGATCAGCCCGGTGATCTTTATCGGGCATCTGCCCGAGCTACGCCGCATTGCCGAAAACGATAGTGAAGTGCGGTTCTATGCCGGGGTGTCTTATTCGGAAGCCTTGCCGACGCTTACGACTCATTTCCCGCAAATGGCGGAGCTGTGGAATCGTCTCGCTGGCGAGCAGGTCCGCAACATGGGAACGATCGGCGGCAACATCGCCAATGGCTCGCCCATCGGCGACACACCGCCGCCATTGATCGCGCTCGGCGCCAAGCTGCATCTACGGCGGGGCGAGCATCGTCGCGAAATCAAGCTTGAGGACTATTTCCTCGCCTATGGCAAGCAGGACCGCCAGCCCGGCGAGTTCGTGGAAAGCGTCACCATTCCCCATCTGCCAGCCGGCGAAAAGTTTGCCGTCTACAAGATATCCAAACGCCGCGAGGAAGACATTTCGACCCTGTGCGGCGCGTTCCGGGTGTTTGTGAACGACGCCGGGATCGTGGGCATGGCGCGCATTGCCTTTGGCGGCATGGCGGCAACGCCCAAGCGCGCCAAGGCCGTTGAAGCGGCGCTGCTGGGCAAGCCCTGGACGCAAGAGACGATCAATGCGGCTATTGCGGCGTTCGCCGAAGATTACCAGCCGATTTCCGACATGCGTGCATCAGCCGAATACCGGTTGCTGACCGCGCAGAACCTGCTCAAGCGGTTTTATCTCGAGTCCATCGGCGAAGGGCAGCGGCTCCAGCGGGTGGTGGCATGAACAAGCACCAGCCGCCCATCACCCTTCAATCGCTCCACACTGCGATCCCGCATGATAGCGGGCCCAAGCACGTGTCTGGCTCCGCCGAATATATCGACGACATGATCGAGCCGGCGAGCACCATGCACGCCTATCTGGCGCTCTCTACCCGAGCGCATGCCGAGATTGTCGGGATCGACTTTTCTGCAGTCCGAGCCGCGCCAGGCGTCATCGGCATCCTCACCGCCGAGGACATTCCTGGCGAGAACGACGTCAGCCCCAGCCACAAGCATGACGAGCCCATTTTTGCCGTTGGCAAGGTGCATTTCTGGGGCCAGCCGCTGTTTGCCGTCCTCGCGGAAACGCGCGGCCAGGCGCGTCGGGCGGCGCACCTCGCCAAGGTTGAATACAAGGATCTCCCCTTCATCAACACCGTCCGCGAGGCGCAGCAGGCTGGCGGCAAGCTTGTCGCCGAGCCGCTCAAGCTTGAGCGGGGGGATGTGGAAGCGGGGCTTGCAGCGGCGCCGCGCAAGGTGGCCGGCCATGTCGAGATCGGGGGGCAGGACCACTTCTATCTTGAAGGCCATATTGCCATGGCCATTCCGGGTGAAGACGAGGACGTTACCGTGTTTTCGTCTACCCAGCACCCCAGTGAAGTGCAGTTGATGGTGGCGCAGGTGCTGGGCATCCGCCATCATGCGGTGACGATTAACGTCCGGCGCATGGGCGGCGGCTTTGGTGGCAAGGAAACGCAGGGCAATTTGTTTGCGGCTGTTGCAGCGCTTGCGGCCAAGAAATGGAACCGCGCCTGCAAGATCCGGCCTGATCGCGACGATGACATGACCGCCACCGGCAAGCGCCATGACTTCGTGGTGGATTACCAGGTCGGCTATGACGAAAGCGGGAAGATCCATGCCGTGGATGCCGTTTATGGCGCCCGGGCGGGGTTCTCGTCGGACTTGTCCGGTCCCGTGACCGACCGTGCCCTCTTCCATGCCGACAATGCCTATTGGTACCCTGCTGTCCGGGTGCGCTCGGAACCGCTTTATACCAATACTGTATCCAATACGGCGTTTCGTGGGTTTGGCGGACCGCAAGGTATGCTGGCAGCCGAGCGGTGGATCGAAGAGATCGCCTATGATCTGGGCAAGGACCCGCTCGAAATCCGCAAGGCGAATTTCTACGGCACCGACCGCAACAATGTGACGCCCTACCATCAAACAGTGGAAGACAATGTCATCCACCGTGTCGTCGAGGAGCTCGAGGCTTCATCGGACTATCAGGCGCGCCGCCGAGCAATCCTTGAATACAACGCGACCAGCCCGATCCTCAAAAAGGGCATAGCGCTGACGCCCGTGAAGTTCGGCATCTCCTTTACGGCCACCTGGTACAATCAGGGCGGGGCGCTTGTGCACCTCTACAAAGATGGCACGATCCAGCTCAATCATGGTGGCACCGAGATGGGGCAGGGGCTCCACACCAAGGTTGCGCAATTGGTTGCCGATGCATTCGGCGTTGGGCTCGAAACCGTCAAGATCATGACGACCTCGACGGGCAAGGTCGCGAACACCTCGGCCACCGCAGCGTCCTCCGGCACGGACCTTAATGGCGCGGCAGCACTCGATGCTGCCCGCCAGATCAAGGAGCGGCTGGCGCGCCATGCGGCCAAGCTCTTCGACGTGGGCGAGACCGAAGTGGAGTGGGCGCAAGGCGGCGTTCGGGCGGGGGAAAAGTTCATCGGCTTGGCTGAGCTGGCCATGTCCGCCTATTTGAACCGTGTTCAACTTTCGGCGGCAGGCTTTTACCAGACGCCCAAGGTTCACTGGGACCGTGCCACCGGGCGCGGCCGTCCGTTCTACTATTACGCGTACGGCGCTGCCGTCAGCGAAGTCACCATCGATACGCTGACCGGCGAGAACAGCGTTGATCGCGTCGACATCCTCCATGACGTGGGCAGGTCGCTCAATCCGGCCCTTGACCTTGGCCAGATCGAGGGAGGGTTCATCCAAGGCATGGGGTGGCTGACCACCGAGGAATTGTGGTGGGACAGCAAAGGGGAGCTGCGCACCAAGGCGCCGTCCACCTACAAGATCCCGCTGGCGTCCGATGTGCCGCCTGTTTTCAACGTCAAGCTCGCCGAATGGTCAGCCAACAAGGAAGCAGCCGTTGGTCGCTCCAAGGCCGTGGGCGAGCCTCCGTTCATGCTGGCCATGAGCGTGGTCGAGGCGCTCTCCATGGCGGTTGCCAGCGTGGCGGATTACCGGATCGCGCCGCGGCTCAACACGCCGGTGACCCCGGAGCGCGTGCTGATGGGCGTCGAGCGGCTGAAGCGGGAGGCGCGGGGGTGAGATCGGTGGTTGCCCATCGTGCAGCACCCCCACCTATCCTCCCCACGGGAAGGGGAGGAACTGCGCGGCGGTCTTTGCACCATCTCTCCACCTCCAACCTGCTCCTCCCCCTTCCGGGGGGAGACGGGGTGAGGGGCTGGTCCAGGGTCGGTGCTCGTCGATGACCACCCGCCTAGTCCAACTCACAACCTTTCTCCAAGCCACCCCCGACGCCATCGCCTGCGAACTCACCTCCGTGCGCGGCTCGTCCCCACGCGAACAGGGCACCTTCATGCTGGTGGGGCCAGATACGCTGTTCGGCACCATCGGCGGCGGGGCGCTGGAATACATGGTGATCGAGCATGCGCGGCGACTGATTGCCGAGGGGCGAGCGCAGGAAGCCATGGATGTGCCGCTCGGACCCGAGATCGGTCAATGCTGCGGCGGGCGGGTCGGGGTGTCCCTCCTTTATGCCGATCATGCAATCCGCCAGAAACTCACTGACCTGGTGGCGAGCGAAGAAGCAGCCCTGCCGCATGTCTATGTCTTCGGCGCCGGCCATGTGGGTCGCGCCCTGGCGCAATTCCTGGCCATGTTGCCCGTCCAGCTTGAAGTCGTCGATACAAGACGCGAGGAACTGGCGCTTCTGCCTATGGGGATCAAGTCGCGAGCGGTCGCCATGCCCGAAGCCGTCGTTCGCTCGGCGCCGCAGGGCAGCAGCTTCGTCATTCTCACCCATGATCATGCCCTCGACTTCCTCCTCGCGCAGGAGGCGCTCGGGCGCACGGACAGCCCCTATGTCGGCATGGTTGGTTCGCAGACCAAGCGGGCGCGGTTCTCCAACTGGTTCAAGAGCGAGGGCGGAGATGAGCGGGCACTGGAACGGTTGATCTTACCGATTGGTCGTCAAGGGCTTGGGGATAAACGCCCGGAAGTCATCGCGGCACTAGCGGCAGCGGAAATTATGGTCCACATTGCAAAACGGGAAGCTGAGATCGCGCGGGCACGCGCCCCCAAGAGTTTGGGGGTGGTGATTGGACGTTAGTATGCCGCATCGGCTTGAATTGACTGGTATCACCAAGCGCTTCCCCGGCGTTCTTGCCAACGACAATGTTTCCTTCTCCGTACAGCCCGGCGAAATCCATGCCCTCCTGGGCGAAAACGGCGCGGGCAAATCCACTCTCGTCAAGATGATCTACGGTATCATGCAGCCCGACAGCGGCGAGATCCGCTGGAACGGACAGCCGGTGCAGATCGCTAACCCCAAAGCTGCGCGCAAGCTGGGCATCGGCATGGTGTTTCAGCACTTCTCGCTGTTCGAGGCGCTGACGGTGCTGGAAAACATCGCGCTGGGCATGGACAGCAAGATCCCCTCGCGCGAGCTCGAAACACGCATCCGCGATGTCATGAGCACCTATGGGCTGCTTCTGGATCCGCACCGGACTGTGGCAACCCTGTCGGTGGGCGAGCGCCAGCGCATCGAAATCGTGCGCGCGCTGCTGCTGGATCCAAAGCTTCTCATCATGGATGAGCCGACCTCAGTGCTGACCCCGCAGGAGGTCGAGCAATTGTTCGACGTCCTGCGCAAGCTCGCTGCGCAGGGCTGTTCCATTCTCTACATTTCTCACAAGCTCCATGAGATCAAGGCGCTGTGCGACACGGCGACGATCCTGCGCGGCGGCAAGCTGGTGGATACCTGCGATCCCAGGCAGGAAACCTCCCGCTCCATGGCCGAAAAGATGATCGGCGCGGGGCTCAAGGACATCGTTCGGGCGCCGGGGCGAACATTGGGGCAGCCTAAGCTCGTTGTGTCGCGGCTTTCCACAACCAAGACCGGGCATTTCGAGGTGCCGGTCGACAATGTCAGCTTTTCCGTACGCACCGGGGAAATCTTTGGCATAGCGGGTGTCGCTGGCAATGGGCAGAATGCGCTGCTGGATGCGCTTTCCGGCGAAATCCGCAGCGACGACAAGGACGCCATTACTATCGACGGGTATCCCCTGGGCCTGCTCGATACCACCGGGCGCCGCAAGCGCGGGTTGTGTGCCGTGCCCGAAGAGCGCAACGGCCATGCTGCTGTTGCCGATTTTTCTCTCAGCGACAATTCCATCCTCACCGCGCGCGACCGGCTAGGTATGGTGATGCTGGGGCTGATCAATTCAGGCGCCGCCAAGACCTATACGGGCAAGGTGATCGCCGATTTCGCTGTCAAGGCTTTGGGTCCGGCCTCGACCGCTGGATCGCTCTCCGGCGGGAACCTTCAGAAATACATCATGGGCCGCGAAATCCTGCAAAAGCCCAGTGTGCTTGTGGTAAGTCAGCCCACCTGGGGGGTCGATGCCGGCGCAGCCGCCGCCATCCACCAGGCGCTGGTCGACCTTGCATCGGCAGGCTCTGCAATTGTGGTCATTAGCCAGGACCTTGATGAGCTTCGCGCCCTTTGCGACACCCTGGCCGTCATCAATATGGGGCGCCTGTCGCCCGCACGACCCGTAGGCGAGGTGAGCGTTGAAGAGATCGGCCTTTTGATGGGCGGCGTGCATGGCTCAACGGAGGCGCATGATGCCGTTCCGGCTTGAGAAGCGCCAGGAGCCATCCCGGCTCATGGTCTACGCCACGCCCGCGGCGGCTGTGTTGCTGACCATGATCGTGGGCGCGATCATCTTCACCCTGATCGGTTATAATGGCGTGGGCGCCGTGCGGGAAATTTTCCTGACGCCCCTGACCAATAGCTACAAATGGCAGGACCTTGGGGTTAAGGCCGCGCCCCTGATCATCATCGGGGTGGGCCTGTCCATCGCCTATCGCGCCAATGTTTGGAACATCGGCGCCGAAGGGCAATACGTTATGGGCGGCCTCGCCGGCACGTGGGTGGCGCTCGCCACCTACAACATGACAGGGCCCTGGATCCTGCCGGCCATGATCCTGGCCGGTGTGCTGGGCGGTGCGCTTTATGCCGCCATTCCCGCTTTCTTCAAGGTGCGCTTCAACGTCAACGAGATCCTGACCTCCTTGATGCTCACCTACGCCTCGGTGCAACTGATCTATTATTTGATCCGTGCCCCCTGGAAAGACCCCATGGGCATGGGATTTCCCCAAACGCGCCTCTTTGCCGAAGCAGCCCGCCTGCCCACGATCATCCCCGGCACCATCGTGCATCTGGGCGTGCCAATTGCCATTGTTGTTGCACTGGTCGCCTGGTTCATTATGTCTCGCTCGGTGTTTGGCTACCAGATGAAGGTGGTTGGCGCCGCGCCTCATGCGGCTCGCTATGGCGGGTTCTCGGAAAACAAGACGATCTGGCTTGCCATGCTGGTGAGCGGCGCCCTTGCCGGGCTCGCGGGCGTGCTGGAGGTGGCCGGGCCCTTCCAGCGCATGGTGCCAGGCTTTCCCACCAATTACGGGTTCACCGCCATCATCGTGGCGTTCCTTGGCCGACTTAATCCTCTGGGCGTGATCTTTGCCGGTATCGTCATGGCCATCACCTTTGTAGGCGGCGAGGTAGCACAAACCACCATCGGCCTGCCCAATGCCGCGACCGGCATTTTCCAGGCCATGGTGCTGTTCTTCCTTTTGGCCGGCGATATCCTGGTGCGATACCGCATTCGCCGCGTTGCCAGCCGGCCAGCGGCGGGGACCACCTGATGGAAATTTTGATCCCCATCATCATCACGCTGGTTGGCGCTGCCACTCCGATCCTCCTCGCCGCATTGGGCGAGTTGGTGGTGGAAAAGGCCGGGGTGCTGAACCTTGGCGTTGAGGGGATGATGCTGGTTGGCGCCATTGCCGGCTTTGCCGCACAGTTCTATACCGGCAATCCATATTTCGCCCTCCTGATCGGCGCTTGCGCCGGTGCTGCGACGTCCCTGATCTTCGGCTTCTTGACCCTGAGCCTTTCCGCCAACCAGACCGCAACGGGTCTGGCGCTTACTATTTTCGGCACCGGCTTTTCAGCCCTGGCCGGCGCGCCGTTCTCTGCCCGCCCGATCGAGTTGATGCGGCCGCTGTTTCCCGCCGAGCTTGCGACGCATCCCTTCTGGCGCGTCCTTTTCGGCTATTCAGCGCCGGTCTATTTCTCCTTCTTCATGGTCTTCGCCATCTGGTATTTCCTGAAGAAGACCCGCGGCGGCCTGATCCTGCGGGCTGTGGGCGAGAACGATCTTTCCGCCCATTCCATTGGCTATTCGGTCAGGGGCGTCCGCTATGCTGCCGTGCTCTTCGGCGGCGCCATGGCGGGCATTGCCGGCGCCTGTTTCCCCCTGCTGCTCACCCCGCAATGGGCCGAGCGGATGACAGCCGGGCGCGGCTGGATCGCGGTGGCGCTCGTGGTTTTTGCCTCGTGGCGGCCGTTCCGCCTCCTAGCCGGCGCCTACCTCTTCGGCCTTGTGATGACTATGGAACTATACGCCAAGGCTGGCGGCGGTCCCCTGTCGATCATTCCATCCGAGCTCTGGGCTGCCTTGCCCTATCTCGCCACCATTATCGTGCTCGTGCTGATCTCCATCCGGCGCGACGCGTCCACCAATGCACCGGCCTGCCTCGGCAAGCCGTTTTTGCCCAGCAATTGAGCCGGCGCCAATGACCGCCTCGATGAACAAAGAAAAAGTCATTCAGGAGAGACAAATGACCCTTTCACGCCGCACCATCCTCAAGACCGGTGCCGCCGCCGCGACCCTGCCGCTGCTCGGCTCCAAGGCTTTTGCCCAGGCCGAGCCGCTCAAGATCGGCTTCATCTATGTCGGCACCATCAACGACAACGGCTACAATTACGCCCACAACCAGGGCCGTATCTATGTCGAGGAGCAACTCGGCGATGCGGTTGAGACCACCTATGTCGAGAACGTGCCGGAAGGCCCGGACTGCGAGCGCGTGCTGCGCGAACTGGCTCAGCAGGGCAACAAACTGATCTTCGCCACGAGCTTTGGCTTCGGCGACTCGGTGATCAAGGTCGCCCAGCAATTCCCGGACGTGAAGTTCGAGCACGCCACTGGTTACCAGAAGGCTGCTAATGTCGGCCTCTACAATGCGCGCTTCTATGAGGGCCGCGCCGTCTGCGGCGTGATCGCTGGCCATCTCTCCAAGACCGCCAAAGCCGGCTATATCGGCTCGTTCCCGATCCCCGAAGTCGTCATGGGCATCAACTCGTTTGTGCTTGCGGCTCGCCAGGTCAATCCCGAGTTTACCATCAAGCCGGTTTACATCTCGACCTGGAACGACCCGGCCAAGGAAGCTGATGCCGCCCGCGCCATGATCGACCAGGGTGTCGATATCATTGCCCAGCACACCGACGGCCCAGCAGCCCTGCAGGTTGCGCAGGAACGCGGCATCATTGGTGGTTTCGGCCAGGGTGCCGACATGAGTGCCTTTGCCCCTGAAACTCAGCTGACCTCGATCATCGACAATTGGGGTCCGCACTACCTTGCTTCCGCCAAGGCTGTGATCGACGGCACGTGGACCCCGGGCGACACCTGGGAAGGCCTCAAGGAAGAAGTGGTCCAGATCGGACCATACGGCCCCAAGGTCACCGAAGAGGTCAAGGCTGCCGCCGAAGCCATGCGCACCGGCCAGATCGATGGCTCGATCCACATCTTCACCGGTCCAATCAAGGACAATACGGGTACCGAACGCGTTCCCGCCGGCGTCACCATGACCGATGCTGAACTGCTGTCCATGGACTGGTACGTCGAAGGCGTCGAACAGCCCGCGTAAGCTGATCTGATTTGATCTTGAGGGGGCGGGCTGGTGCCCGCCTCTTTGCTGACTGCCAAGCAGACCTCATCCTGAGCTTGCCGAGGGACGAGGTCGCGGCACGATCTCGTGGGCTCGACGGGCATCATGGGGTCTAGTGGAGAAGTGAGTACGATGCCGGACTACGCAATCGCCTATGAGTGGCTCAGCTTTGCCGTGCGCTGGCTGCATGTGGTCACGGCCATTGCCTGGATCGGCTCGTCCTTTTACTTCATTGCGCTCGACCTTGGCCTTCGCAGGACGCCGAGCCTGCCGCCCCTGGCCCATGGGGAGGAGTGGCAGGTGCATGGCGGGGGCTTCTACCACATTCAGAAATATCTGGTGGCACCCGACTTCCTGCCCGAGCACCTGACCTGGTTCAAATGGGAAAGCTATTGGACCTGGTTGTCGGGCTTCATGCTCCTGGTGCTGATCTATTATGTCGGCGCTGACATCTACCTCATAGATCGCAATGTCCTCGATGTGCCCAATTGGGCGGCGATCCTCCTTTCTATGGGGTCAATTGTTCTGGGCTTTGTGGTCTACAACCGCCTGTGCAAGTCTCCGCTCGGCAATTCGCAGAACGGGCTGATGCTGGTGCTGTTCGTGATCCTTACGGCTATGGCCTGGGGTTATACGCAGCTCTTCACCGGCCGCGCCGCAATGCTCCATATGGGCGCCTTCACGGCCTCCATCATGGCAGCCAATGTGGCCATGATCATCATCCCCAACCAGAAGATCGTGGTGGCCGATCTCAAGGCCGGGCGCGTGCCCGATGCCAAATACGGCAAGATTGCCAAGCAGCGATCGCTGCACAACAACTACCTGACCCTGCCTGTTATCTTCTTTATGCTCTCGTCCCACTATCCGCTGGCCTTTGCCACACAGTGGAACTGGATCATTGCCTCGCTGATCTTCCTCGTTGGCGTTGTTATCCGGCACTATTTCAACACCCGCCACGCTCGCAAGGGCAATCCGCATTGGACCTGGGCGGTCGCGGTGATCATCTTCATCATGATTGCCTGGCTTTCGTCCGCTCCCAAGCTCGGGGGCTCAGCGGGAGAGGAGGTGGCGTCTCGTGCGGCCGAACCGTTTCTCAACGCACAGCATTTCCAGCAAGCCAGCCTAGCAGTGCAGACGCGCTGCGCCATGTGCCACACCGCCGAGCCCGCCTGGCCCGGCATCTACGAGGCACCCAAGAATGTCATTCTCGACAATGACACCGCCATTGCCAATCACGCCAAGGATGTTGCCATGCAGGCCGGCTATTCCCATGCCATGCCGCCGGGCAATGTGACCGAGATCACGCCCGAGGAGCGCGCGCTCCTTGTGGAATGGTTCCGCGAAGGCTCGGGCCAATGAGCCGCACCATATTGCGAGGGCGGGTGCTGAGCTTTCTCAGCGAGCCGCAAGCGCTTGATGACGCCGCCAGCTACCAATATTGGCCAGACGGCGCGATCACGATCGAAGCGGGCAAGATTGTTGCCGTGGGTGATTTCGTCCACGACGAGCACGCTGAGATCATCGACCATCGCCCGCATCTGATCATGTCGGGTTTCATCGACATGCACCTCCATTATGTGCAGTCGCAGATGATCGCCTCCTATGCGGGCTCACTTCTGGAGTGGCTCAACACCTACACCTTCCATGAAGAGCAAAAGTTCAGCCAGCAGGGGCATGCCGCTTCTGTTGCTTCGGCTTTCTATGACGAGCTGGTTCGCAATGGCACGACGACGGCCATCGCCTACTGCTCCAGCCATCCCCGATCCGTCGACGCCTATTTTGCCGAAGCCGAAAAGCGCAACATGCTGATGCTGGGCGGCAAGGTGATGATGGACCGCAATGCGCCCGAGGCGCTGTGCGACACCGCGCAATCGGGCTATGACGACACCAAGATGTTGATCAAGCGCTGGCATGGGCGGGGCAGGGCGCTCTACGCCATCTCGCCGCGTTTTGCCATCACCTCGACCCCCGCGCAGATGGAAGCCTCGCGAGCGCTCGTGCGTGAGCATCCCGACTGCTATGTGCAAACGCACCTCAGCGAAAACAGCGGCGAGATATCGCTCTCCATGGAGCTTTATCCTGCCTCGCCTGACTATACCGGCATCTACGAGGACTATGGTCTGCTCGGCCCTCGCACGCTGCTCGGTCACAGCATTCATCTTAACCACCGCGAAACGCGGGTGCTCGCCGAAACCGGTTCGGTGGCGGTGTTCTGCCCTACGTCGAACCTGTTCCTGGGCTCTGGCCTGTTCGACCGTGAGCGGCTGAGCAAGGCGGGCGTGCGGATCGGCATTGCGACCGATATCGGCGGAGGCACCAGCTATTCCATGCTGCGCACGCTTGATGAAGGCTACAAGATCTTGCAGTTGCGCGGCCAGCGGCTTAATCCGTTCGCATCCTTCTACATGGCGACGCTGGGCAATGCCCGGGCGCTTTCCCTCGAAGGCACCATCGGCGCCGTGGCGCCTGGCAACGCCGCCGATCTGGTCGTACTCAACGCTGCAGCAACACCTGCCATGGCCTTGCGCATGCAGACAGTGACAAGTCTGGCCGAGGAATTGTTCCTCCTCCAGACGCTAGGCGATGACCGCTCAATTGCGGAGGTCTATGTCGCTGGTGCAAGGGCGAAGTCCGTTTTGAGCGGGTTCTCACCGTCACAATACTGACTTAAGCCTAGTCAGTGTGCACACAAAGGAAGCAAGAATGAGCCAGTATCTCACGAAGTTTGGCCTCTCGGTTCATCCCCTGCTGGTCGATTTCGTCGAGAAGGAAGCCCTTGCCGGGCTCCAAGTCACGCCTGATCAGTTCTGGTCCGGCTTCGCGCAACTGGTTGCCGAACATATGCCGACCAATGCGCGCCTCCTGCAGCGCCGCGACGAGTTGCAGAGCCAGATCGATGAGTGGCACCACAAATATGGTCCGGTTGCGAACAATCCACAGGGCTATGAATTCTTCCTGCGCGACATCGGCTACATCGTGCGCGAGCCTGAGGATTTCACAATTGAGACGACCGGGCTTGATCCAGAAATCAGCACGCTTTGTGGCCCGCAATTGGTGGTGCCGGTCAGCAATGCCCGCTATGCCCTCAACGCCGCAAACGCCCGCTGGGGCAGCCTCTATGACGCGCTCTACGGTACCGACGTCATCAGCCGGGATGGCGATCTGGCGCCTGGCACTGGTTTCAACACCCAGCGTGCACAGGCTGTGGTTGAGCGCGCCGCGGCGTTCCTCGATGAAACATTCCCACTGCAATCGGCCAGCCATCGTGATGTCACCGGTTACCATGTAGAAAAAGATGGCGACGTTCGGCGCCTAGTGGTCACCACCGCTAGCGGCCGCACCGAGCTTCAGGACGCTGCGGCATTCGTGGGCTATGCCGGGACCGAGCAGTCGGGCGAGCTCGTGCTGCGCCACAATGGCCTGCATGTCATTCTCGTCATCAACCCCGCGAGCCCGATCGGTTCGGCTCATAAGGCGGGTCTGAGCGATGTCGTGGTCGAGGCGGCCCTCACCACGATCCAGGATTGTGAAGACTCCGTTGCGGCTGTCGACGCCGAAGACAAGGTCGGCGTCTACCGCAACTGGCTCGGGCTGATGAATGGCACGCTTCAGGACACGTTCGAGAAGGGCGGTAAATCCGTCACCCGCAAGCTCAATCCCGACCGCCAGTACAAGGACGTCAACGGCGCGCCCCTGGTACTCAAGGGTCGCTCGCTCCTTCTCGTGCGCAATGTCGGTCACCTGATGACCACCGATGCCGTTCTGCATGATGGCAAGCCTATCGGCGAAGGCCTCATGGACGCCGCCATTACCGTACTTTGCGCCATGCAGGACAAGGTCAACAGCAGCACCGGCGCCATCTACATCGTCAAGCCCAAGATGCACGGCCCCGAGGAAGTAGCCTTCGCCTGCGCAATCTTTGCTTCGGTCGAGCAGATGCTGGGGCTCGCCCCCCACAGTGTCAAGATCGGCATCATGGACGAGGAGCGCCGCACATCGGCCAACCTCAAGGCTGCTATTTTTGAGGCCCGGCACCGCGTCTTCTTCATCAACACGGGCTTCCTTGATCGCACGGGCGATGAAATTCATACCTCCATGGAGGCCGGCGCCGTCCTGCGTAAGGACGAGATCAAGAACGAGCGCTGGCTGGCCGCCTATGAAGATCGCAATGTGCTGATCGGCCTCAGCTGCGGCTTCTCGGGGCGGGCGCAGATCGGCAAGGGCATGTGGGCGCGCCCCGATGACATGGCGGCGATGATGGCCGCCAAGTCCGGCCATCCCTCGGCTGGCGCCAACACCGCCTGGGTGCCGTCCCCGACTGCAGCAACGCTTCACGCCCTGCACTACCACCAGATCGACGTCTTCGAAGCGCAGCGCCGGCGGCACAATCAAGCCGTTCCGCCGCTCAGCGAGCTGTTCTCCATGCCCATCCAAGTGCCGTTCTCGCTTAGCCGCGAGGAGATCACCCGCGAGCTCGAGAACAATGCGCAAGGCATTTTGGGCTATGTCGTGCGTTGGGTGCAGCAGGGCGTAGGCTGTTCCAAGGTCCCGGACATCAACAATGTGGGCCTGATGGAAGACCGCGCGACCTGCCGCATTTCGGCCCAGGCCATCGCCAACTGGCTGCGCCATGGCCTTGTCTCGCGCGACGAGGTCACGACCACCTTCGAGCGCATGGCGGCTGTGGTGGACGCGCAGAATGCGGGCGATCCGCTTTATCGCCCCATGGCCGAGAACTTCCAATCGGTCGCCTTCCAGGCTGCGCTCGATCTGGCGCTTCATGGCGCCGACCAGCCCAGCGGCTACACCGAGCCGCTGCTCCACGCCGCCCGCCGCAAGGTCAAGGCGCGGGACGCACAGAAGCAATAGCGCGGATCGTCACTCTCAGGGGTGATGATCTGGGTCGCCTAGACGTTGTAGACTGGCAGGGATATCGCGGTCCCCAGCCAGAGCACCTCCACATCATTGGCGACCAGCGTCGTTGCTTCCCCCGCCGGCTCATCCGTCCCCAGGTTCCGCGCATAGCGCGGGTGGGCCCCTGACGACACCTGCAAGCGCAGGCGATGCCCCGCGCGGAAGCAATGCGCCGTTGCATGGAGCGTAAAGCGCAAGCTCCAAATACCATCTGCCTCCATAGGCGTTTCCGGCGTGACGCGGAACAACCCGTCATTGATGTTGATGGACACGCCCGCCTGGTCGACATCACAAAGCCGCAAAAAGAAATCCACATGCGGCACGCTGGCGCGGGCGCGGACACTCACATGAACTTGCCCGATGATCAGCAGATCCTCCGCCAAAGGCTCGGAGGTATAGCTCAAGACATCCGCCCGGCTCTCCCGCGCAGCATTGTCCACGGGGCCCGCTCCCGTAAACGCAAAGATTGCCCCGCCCAGATTGGGTGTCGGATCGGCCGGATCATAGCGATAGCGGTCCGAGCCGTCTTCCGCCGCCTCGCCCCGCACCAGCCGCCGCTTAGCCCCGATAGTCCAGCGCTCCAGGTGCGGTGCTCCTGGCGGGTAAGCATCAAACTCGCGCCACTCCCCTAGCCCCGAAATATGGATCCGCACCGGCTTCTCGCGCAGTCCTGACGGGTCGCCCATCAGCTTGGCCCGCATCCAGATCAGCGTTTCGCGCAGATTATCCCGCTGCAACTCGTCGGCGATATGGGTCCAGGTACCAACCGTGAGGTATGGCGTGTGCCCCAGGCTCACCAGTCGCTGGTAGTCGGCCAGCAATTGGTCGATCATGAAGTCGTACCATCCCGACATGAAATGCACCGGCGGCGTCCGCTCGGTCAGCCGTTCGCGGTGGTCGATCGCATTCCAGAACTCGTCATTCCTGATCGATTCCTTGAACCAGCGTCGCCAGAACGGCACCGGGCGCCCCGAGGCAGCCACGTCGGCATGGAGCAGGGGCAGGACCATGGCCGCCTTGGCCGTGGTGCGCTCAATCCCGCCCGAGAACATCGTGGTAGCCGTCTTGAGCGGATGGTTGCGCAGCCCTTCGATCACCTGCAGCCAGGAGAGCCAGAGCCCCAGGTGAAAGGCGCCAGCGGGAAACACCACGGAGCGGAAATCAGCCGTAGTCACCTTTGTAGCCATGGCGCCGATCTCGGGCGCATCGGATATCGCCCATTGCGCATAGCCGAGGTAAGAGGGTCCGGACAGGCCCAGCCGGCCATCAAACCAATCTTGCGCCCTGATCCACTCCAGCGTCGCAAGACCATCGGCCCGCTCGTTAACCAGCGGGTCGAACTCGCCGCCCGATTTCTCCGTGCCACGGCAGGCCTGCAGAACGACGTTGAAGCCCCGCTCAGCATAAGCCTCGGCAATTCCTGCGAAGCCCGAGCGGCCATAGGGCAGGCGCATCAAGATGGTGGGGTGCGGACCCTCCGACCTGGGCGCAAAGTGGTCCGTCATCAGCATCACGCCGTCGGCCATGGTGAGGGGGATGTTGCGGTGTGCCTTCACCCTGTTGAGCCGGGGAGGCAGCTTGTCCACCCAGCTCAGCATCATCGATCGAAGGCTCATCGGCTAATCCACAAAATCGAACAGATCGACATCGAACAGTCCCCGATCCGTCATCTTGAGATGCGGAATAACGGGAAGCGCCAGAAAGGCGACCTGCAGGAACGGCTCCGGCAAGACGCAACCCAGCGCATAGGCGGCGTCGCGGAGCAAATGCAGATCGTGGGACACAGTTTCAAACGGCTCAAGGCTCATGAGCCCGGCCAGCGGCAACGCCAGCTCCGCGGTGATCTGCCCACCATCCGCCACGGCAAAGCCGCCGCCGAGCTCGATCAGCCGGTTCACCGCAAGCGCCATGTCCTCGTCTGTTGCACCGATCACCGTGATGTTGTGGCTGTCATGGCCGACGGACGACGCAATGGCGCCCCGCTTGAGCCCAAAGCCCCGGACAAAGCCGCGCCCGATATTGCCATTGCGTCCATGCCGCTCCACCACCGCCACCTTGAGCACATCGGCTTGGAGATCGGGCTGAATGCCATTCTCCCCAACCGCAAGGGCAGCGCTGTCGCGAAAGGTCAGGATCAAGCCAGGCTTGACACCGATCACCGGCGTTTCGTTGCGATCCGGCCGGCCCGGGACGATGAAGTCCTCCGCCTTTACCGTTCTCGCCTTCACCGAACGCAAACCCACCGGCGCTACCGGCTCGCGCGCGGCAAATAGCTCCGTGGTGACCAGCCGACCAGCGGTCACCACATCGGAGACGCGGCAATCTTCAAGGCTGTCCAGCAGGGCAATATCCGCGCGCCAACCTGAGGCCAGCAGGCCGCGATCTCGCAGCCCAAAAATGCGGGCCGCCGAATGGCTCGCGGCGCGATACACATGGTGCAGGGGGCGGCCCATGGCGATCAGCCGCCGGATCGAGCTATCGAGATGCCCTTCTTCGGCTATGTCGAGCGGGTTGCGATCATCGGTGCAGAGCGCCACAAAGGATGAGGTATTTTCGTCCAGCACTTCAGCCAGCGCCTTGAGGTCCTTAGATACCGAGCCTTCCCGGATCAGGATCGCCATGCCTTTGGCTAACTTCTCGCGGGCCTCCTCGGCGCTGGTGGCTTCGTGGTCGGTGCGGATGCCTGCAGCGAGGTAGCCGTTGAGCGCCTGCCCGCGCAGCAGGGGCGCATGGCCATCGATATGCCCATTCTGGAAGGCTTCTAGTTTGGCGATGATCCCCGGATCGGCATTGAGCACACCGGGAAAGTTCATCACTTCAGCCAGGCCAATCACCTTGGGATGGCTGCGGAATGGCTCGAGGTCCGCAATCTCGAGCGCGGCGCCCGAGGTCTCGAAAGCTGTTGCTGGCACGCATGAGGAGAGATTGACCCGCACATCCATGACCGTCTGTTCGGCGCATTCGAGGAAATAGCGAATACCTTCGGCGCCCAACACATTGGCAATCTCGTGCGGATCGCAGATCACGGTCGTTACGCCATGCGGCAACACGCAGCGGTCGAACTCGTATGGGGTAACCAGCGAGGATTCGATGTGCAGATGCGTGTCGATAAAGCCCGGCACGGCAAAGCGTCCCGAGCCCTCGATCTCGATTTTCCCGCTATATTGGGCGTGGGTTCCGACAATACGGTCACCGACAATGGCGAGGTCGGTTTCCGTGATCGCGCCCGTGATCACGTCCAGCAGCTTGATGTTCTTGATTACCACATCCGCTGGAGCCTTGCCCTGTCCGGCCATGATCATGCGGGTAAGGGCTTGGGCTGAAGTCATCGATGCGTCCTTGATGGTTTTGCACGAACCCTCGGCTCAGCAGGCTTGCGCGTCAAGGCGGAACCGCACAGCCATCGTGCACGTTGCCCTGCACAATCCCATGGAGACGGCAATGGAAACCTACGATCCGCAGAAATCATCGACCGAAGCAAGCCAGGCCAATCCTCGGAAGATGAATCTACGTGCTTTGCTGTTCGGGCTGTTCGGCATCATCGTGCTGTTTGCCATCGTCTACATGGTCTTCACAATGAACCAGCCCAATCCCACATAAGACAACATGAGATTAGTCAAAGTCAGTCGCGACAAGCTCACGATTACGAGGCAAAGGCGCGGCAAGGGGTTCTGCTATCGGGATGCCGATGGCGCGCTGGTCTGCGACCGTGCGGTGATCGAGCGCATCAAGGCTCTGGGCATTCCTCCGGCCTGGCAGAACGTGCGGATTGCTCCTCATGAGCGAGCTCATATCCAGGTGCTCGGCATCGATGAAGCAGGACGTGACCAATATATCTACCATCCCCATTGGGAACTGCGCCGCGATGGCAAAAAGCAGAAGCGCCTGGGCGTTCTGACCAGCGCCTTGCCCAAGCTGCGGCGCCAGATCGCGCTGGATCTTCAGGCCGAAGCAGGGTCGCGCACACTGGCGCTCGCCATCGCCGCAGCGCTAATCGACAAAACAGCCATGCGCCTGGGTCGCGAGAAATATCTTGAGGCCAGCGGCACGCGTGGCGCCGGCACGCTTTACGCGCGGGACATTCGCGTGAGCGGAGACGATCTGTGGATCACCTTTGACGCCAAGGGCGGCAAGCGCGCCGAATACCATTTGGCCGATGCGGCTCTTGCCGATGCCGTAAGGCGCATCAAGGAACTGCCGGGCAAGCGGCTCCTGGTATTCCGCGATGAAAACGGCAAGGTGCGTCCGATCAAGACACCGGCGATCAATGAATATCTGCGCAAGATGTCTGGCGTGGAGATCTCCGCCAAGGACTTCCGCACCCTGCACGCCAGCGCCATTGCAGGCGAGGCTCTGGCACAGCTGGAGGCTGCCAATTCGCCTTCGGCACGCCGTCGGCAAATGGCTAAAGTGGCGCGTGAAGTATCGGAAACCTTGCGCAATACACCAGCGATCTGTCGCAAGTCCTATATCGCCCCTTGTCTTTTCAAGCTGTTTGACGATGGCAAGCTCAAGCAGGTTTGGGAATCCGCGGGCCGTGGCCGGGCAGGGCTGGCCACGCGCGAAAAACGCTTGGGCGCCGTTTTAGCGACCATAAGCTGAACCAGGGCCACCACTGGCAGTTCCTCAATCTGGGCGCTTTTCCCGCTTCGTGGCCGCGAGCTGATGCGCTAGAAGCAAGCAGACTCGACAAGCTGCAAGAAGGGATACCCAAGGATGACCAAGGTTCGCGCTCTGGTTCTGGAACGCCAGCATGAAATGGCACTGCGGGACATCGACCTGCCGCTCGAGGTTGGGCCGGGCATGGTCAAGATCGCCATCCATACAGTGGGCGTCTGCGGCTCGGACGTCCATTACTATACCCACGGCAAGATCGGCCCGTTCGTGGTCAACGATCCCATGGTGCTTGGCCACGAGGCTGCCGGCACGGTGACGGAAGTGGGCGAGGGTGTTACCCACCTCAAGGTGGGTGACCGTGTCTGCATGGAGCCGGGGATTCCCGATCCCAATTCCCGTGCCAGTCGCCTGGGCATGTATAACGTCGACCCTGCCGTCACCTTCTGGGCGACCCCGCCCGTTCATGGTGTGCTGACCTCCGAAGTGGTCCACCCTGCCAATTACACCTTCAAGCTGCCCGACAATGTGAGCTTTGCCGAAGGCGCGATGGTGGAACCCTTTGCGGTCGGCATGCAGGCGGCCACCAAGGCCCGCATTACGCCGGGTGATACGGCCGTTGTGCTGGGTGCCGGCCCCATCGGCACCATGGTCGCCCTGGCGGCGCTGGCGGGCGGCTGTGCCCGCGTGATCGTTGCCGATCTCGCCCAGCCCAAGCTCGACATTGCCGCCAAGTACCAGGGCATCATCACGGTCAATATCCGCGAAAAGGATATCGTTGCCGAAGTCGCTGATCTCACCGAAGGCTGGGGTGCCGATGTGGTGTTTGAATGTTCTGGTTCGCCTCATGCGTGGAAGACCATCATGAGCCTGCCGCGTCCGGGCGGCGTCATCGTCGCCGTTGGCCTGCCGGTGGACCCGGTTCCGGTGGATATTGCTTCGGCCTCCACCAAGGAACTACGCATCGAGAATGTGTTCCGCTATGCCCACCAATACGACCGCGCTATTGCCTTGATCGCCTCGGGCAAGGTCGATCTTAAGCCGCTGATTTCCGAGACGTTCGACTTCGAGGATTCGGTCAAGGCGTTCGACCGGGCCGTCGAGGCACGGCCAAGCGATGTGAAGCTCCAAATCCGCGTCGCGAAGTAGGGCAAGATGGACCTCAATCTGCGGAACAAGGTCGCCGTTATTACCGGTGGCAGCGTTGGTATCGGCCTTGCCATTGCTGAAGGGCTTGCGGCGGAAGGAGCCAATCTGGTTCTGGTGGCTCGGAACAAGGAGCGGGCGGACGATGCGGCCGCTGCTGTGGCCGAAAAGTTCGGTGTTATTACCACTGCGATTGCGGCCGATGTCGCCACGGCCGAGGGGTGCATGGCTGTCGTCACCGGCACCCACAAGGCATTCGGTGGCTGTGATATCCTGATCAACAATGCGGGGACCGGCTCCAACGAGACCATCGCCGAAGCCGACGACGCGCGCTGGCAATATTACTGGGACCTCCACGTCATGGCCGCCGTTCGTCTCGCCCGCGGGCTCCTGCCAGCCATGAAGACGCGTGGCGGCGGCGTGATCCTCCACAATGCCTCAATCTGCGCCGTGCAGCCCCTGTGGTACGAGCCAATCTACAATACCACGAAGGCGGCGCTGATGATGTTCAGCAAGACGCTCGCCAACGAAGTGGTCGGGGACAATATCCGCGTCAACACGGTCAATCCTGGCCTGGTTCTTACGCCCGACTGGATCAAGACGGCCAAGCAGATTGCCGGCGAAGACGGCTGGGAAGCACATTTGCAGGGCGTCGCTGATGAGGCAGGCGGCATGAAGCGTTTTGCCACGCCCGAAGAGGTCGCGAACTTCTTTGTTTTCATGTGCTCAGACAAGGCCAGCTATTCCACTGGCTCGACCTATTTCGTGGATGGCGGCTGGCTAAAGACCGTCTGATGAGAGCTGGAACAATCGCGTCTGCCTCCAGTTATGACGGAAGTGTCACAATTGGGGTTAGTGCGCATGGATGTCGGTAACGAGTTTGGGTATGTGCAGACCTATCTTCCCCAGCATATTATAGCCATTCGCTTGCTGATTGCCGCCGTACTTGGCGCCGTCATCGGATTTGAGCGGGAGGTGAACACAGCCCAAGCCGGGCTGCGGACCCACATCCTCGTGGCCCTTGCGGCGACGCTGTTCACGATCCTGGCCTTTGAGATCTATCATACCCTGGGCGAGGCCCCCGACGGGTCTCGCGCCGATCCGGTGCGTGCTGTTGAGGCCGTCACTGCGGGCATCGCCTTTCTGGGTGCAGGCGCGATTTTTCGGGACCGCGGCAATGTGCAGGGAATTACCACCGGTGCCGGGATGTGGCTGGCGGGCGCCGTCGGCGTCGCAACCGCGCTGGGCTATTACATTGTTGCGATTGGCGTGGCCGTCCTCGCCGTGCTTGTTCTGGCGCTCCTGCGCGCTTTCGCGCATCAGGTGGTTCGCAAGCCTGGCCTCAAGGGATCCAATGACCTGTAGAGTGGCCGGAGGAGCGCTTGGGAATGCAGGAATACCCGAGGGTAACCAGCAGCGCTCCTCCCGACCCGGCATGTAACCTGTGGACGCAGGGACTACATGCCATGGCGCACCGGACGCTTTTGCCGCGCCTGGTATAACGAGCCGCCGAGCGGAGGCGACTTTCCACAGCCAGTTGTGTGACTGCGCGATTTGACCGCCCTATGCAGGATTGTTGTTGTCGTGACCAGCCGAGCAACGTTACATGGGTGTAACTCACGTCCTTTTTTACATGTAAAGCCAAAGGTTTTTTCGGCCAGGCACGGAGGGGATGCTGGCTGACACTGGGCCGCATAGAGACGCTGTTCTGCTCGCGCTGGAGCGGCTTTTGGCGTGGCCCGAAATGGTCCGCTCTCCGCAGCTTGCCAAATTCCTGACCTACATTGTGAACCGGACTCTCGATGGCGAGGGGCAAGGGATCAAGGCCTATTCCATTGCCGTTGACGTGTTCGGGCGCCCCGCCGATTTCGACCCGCAATCGGACCCCATCGTGCGCGTCCAGGCGCGCCGCCTCCGTGCACTCATCAACAGCTATTACGAGAGCCAGGGCGAAGCGGAGCCTGTGCAGATTCGGCTGCCCACCGGCCGCTATATTCCCGAATTCGTTGTCACACAGCCAGCCCCCGATATTGCCCCAGCCGCCCCGGCTCCCTCGCGCATGACGCGCTGGTGGATGATTGCCGCACCTCTGGTGGTCGTCCTCGTGGTCGCGGCCTTTGGCCTGATGCGATGGCTCCAGGCCGATCCAGTGGGCCCGACAATGGGACGGCCCAGCATTACCATTCTGGAATTCGCAAAGCGCGCGCAAACGGGAACGCCTCGCGTTTCAGGGCTCGCCATCGAACTGGTGACGGATCTGGAGCAGTTCGAAAACCTCGAGGTGCATTATGGCGGGGGCGAACAAGCAGACCCGCAGACCGATTTCGTGCTGAGCGGTGCCGTTTATACAGACGGCGATGTGGTGTCATACAGGGCCTCGCTGACGGATAACGCAATGGGAAGCACGGTTTGGGACCATACGATTCCTACGACCCAGGCTGAGGCCGCGCAGCCAGCCATCCTTGACCGCCTGTCGCGCTCCTTGAGCCTGCTGATTGGAAGCCCCCGGGGTCCACTGCATGCGCGAGCCCGCGCCCGCGCATTGGCGAGCAGCGAGCCGCCTAGGCTGCCCAGCATTTATGCCTGCCGCGTTCTGTTCGAGCTATACCGCGAAATGAATGTAGACGCCGAGCGCGTCCGCCAATGCCTTTCGCGTCTGCCCGCGGCGAGTCAGTCTCAGGCCGGTGTACTGGCAATGCGCGCAAGCATTGCCGTGGATACCATTCCCCCATCCAGTGCGGAGAACGTTCGTGCGCAAGTTTTTGAAGAGGCCTCGGGCTACCTGAGCCGCGCGCTCCAAATCAGACCCGTTAGCAGTTTTGTCTGGGAACAGCGTGCCCGCTTGCAGGAGTTGCGCGGCGAGCACGTCATGGCACTTTCCGACTACGGCTCTGCCATTCAGCTCAACCCGGCAAATACAAGTGCCATGGCAGCGCTGGCCCGCCTTTTGCTTTTTATTGGCTGGAATGCCGAGGTGCGGCCGATGGCAATGGAAGCCCTCTCCGGCGCCCCAGAGCCGCCCGCCTGGTATTATGGTGCTCCGGCCGCGCTGGCTCTGCTGGACCGCAACTTCAACGATGCCATGCAAATGGCCGAGCGCTATGCAAGCGCCGACCGGGAGATCGGCCTGGTGCTGACCATTGTTGCGACACAAGGGGCCGGCAATGAAGCGCTGGTCAACCGGTACTTGCCGCCGCTTCTGGACCTGCCGAGCTTCCGCGAGGTCGGCATCTTTCCGCGCTTGCGGCTCCGCATCACCAATGAAGCGCTGCTGGATGTCATCCGCGATGGCCTGCTTGCCGCCGGTGTGCCGCCCGCATCGCTCGACAAGCCGTTCTAGCTAGCATCACCGCCAAAGATCGCTTGGGCCAGTTCAGTGAAGCGCCGCCCGCGCTCCTCAAAATTCTTGAACTGGTTATAGGACGGGGCGCCCGGCGATAGGATCACCGCATCGAAGTCGCGTCGCCTTTGGTGAAGGGCATGCATCGCGCTTTCCAGATCCGGCGGTGCCAGAACATTGATCTCTGGCGCTGCAATTTGAGTTGCGCTGGCTAGACGCGCACCCGTCACAGGCAGGCAGGCGAGCGTCGTCACGCCATAGCTCGCCAGGAGCCCCGCAAGTTCGGCGTAATCCTGCTCGCGTTCATGCCCCCCGGCAATCAGGGCAATACGATAGCCCCTGTAAGCCGCGAGCGCAGCCTTCGTGGCTTCGGGTGTTGTGGAAATGGAGTCGTCGACGAAAATCGTGCCACCAAACTGATGCTCTTCGAGCCGGTGGGGCAGGGGCACAAAAGCCGCTATGCCACGCACAATACCCTCAAGTGTGCCCCCGGCAGCTAGGGCGATCTGCGCAGCCAGGCGCGCGTTATCAAGATTATGGCTACCCTTGAGGCGGGACGTTGAAACGGCCTTATCCACGGCCGCCAGTTCATCCTTGTCCAGCGGCCGCAGCAGACGGCGATGATCGCGCACCGCTTGCGCCACCGTGACATTTCCCAAAGCCGCAGCGCCCAGGGCAACCGGGAAGCCGCCTTCCCGATCGATCAGATGGAGCTTGTCGCGAAAGTAGCGCTCGACACTCCCATGCCAATCCACATGCTCGGGATAAAGATTGGTCACGGCCGCAATGTCGGGCAAGAACGACATGTCGGCGGTCTGGTAGCTTGAAAGCTCGAAGATCACCACGGGATGCTTGCTCGCGATTTCGAGCGGCGCCACGCCAACATTGCCTGCAAGCCCCGCGTCCACGCCTGAGCGGGTCAGCATCAGATGGGTCAGGGTGGCGGTTGTTGACTTCCCCTTGGTACCGGTGATGGCAATCACCGTGCGCCCGGCGCGATAAAACGTTCCCCAGAGATTGAGGTTGGAGGTAACCGGAATGCCCGCCGCCTCCGCTATGTCAAAGATCGGCTTGTAACGGGAAACGCCGGGGCTCTTGATGATCAGCCCGAACCGGTGCTCCCGAATGGCTTGGGAAAGTTCCTCGGGCGCGATGGCTTGCGTCTCGGGGATGTCGGCATTGCCGCTGTCAACTGTCACGAAGACGGGGAGATCCGGCTGTAGGGCCTTGAGAAACGCCCGCGTCGATTGCGCCTCGCGCCCGGCTCCATAAAGCAGGACCGGTTCTTCAAACCGCATAGGCAGCGACCTTAGCGGCAAGGGCAGGGGGGATATTGTGGTCGTGGCTATCGGTCAGGCATTCAGCCATGGCCATCTGCAGCGCTGGCTCGCCATATTGCTCAAACAGGTCTGCCTTCACCGCCCGCACCACGGCCGCTTCATGCCAGTCCGAATGGCGCGTCAACGTATAAAGACAGGCCGCAGCCTCCAGAATTTCGCCCACGCATTCCCAGGGTTTCTGCCCGGCCAAGCCCGCCAGTTCGCGGAACGAGCCTTCATTGGTCGGCTCATCGAGCAGATTCTTGCCGAAGATCGACAGCAACCGGTCCTTGGGCATGAAGGGGGCGAAGATCAGAAACACGAAGTGGCATTTGGGGCATTCGCCACACCAGAGCGGCCCATCGTGCCCAGCCAGTCGGAAATTACGGTTGCAGCTCGAAAACACATGGTCGAACTTGGTTTCGTGCGTGAAGAGCGAAGCTATCCGCGCTTCCGAATAGGGCCGCAGCAGCGAGAAATATCTCAGCGACCCACCCGTGGCATCGCTCAGGATCGAGGCGATCAGCAGCTCGAAGCCCAGCGATTTGCTATATTGATGATTGGTCTCGCGCCCGTCGAACTCGACATTGCCTTCGCTGGCGGACCGCTCATTGCTGAGCACGATCTGGTTGTAGCCATAAAGGATGGCACAAAGCGCTGCGATCATGGAGTTGATGGCGGTCGAGGGCACATGACCATTGTAAAAGCCCGGCTCCTTGCCCAGCCGGATCATCTCAGGGTCCAGCGTACGCGTCACATAAACCGGCGGTGTGCCGATCTTCTCGACGGAGGAAAGAATCGGTCCCTTGGGATTGACGGCGAAGGGGCTGAACTGGACACCGGTATGGCTGAGGAGGTCCACGCTCACCAGCGAGTCCTTGCCGCCTCCGATCGGCAGGAGCGTTCGCTCCGGTAAGGTGGGCGCCGTGCGTGCCTGCACATCATGGGGTGTATGCAGCACCAGCTTGCCAAAGCGCTGCAGATTGTTGCGCGCATAGAACTCGCCCAGTCCGTTCTCATAAACATCGATAACAAAGGCCCGCTCGGCCTCGGTCAGAGCAATGTTGGGCGCTGCAATCTCGAAGGGCGCCTTGAGCTTGAAATAGCTGACGCCCAGCACAAGGGCGGTGAGGTCCAAGAGTTTGAGAAAGCTCGAACTCTGCGCCGCCGCCGCATCGGCTCCGGACGGCAGCACGAGCCGTTCGGTGAACCGCATCCCGTCCAGTCCATAGTAAAACTCGGCAATCCCGCTTGCGGGATCAAAACTCGGGCGCTCAATAAGGAACTGGTCAGTCAAGGGCAAATACTCTGCGGGTCAAGACCATATAGGTGATTTGCCGGCGTGGCGGGAGTGGGGCGTCGCGCTTTGTCGAAATTGCGCTGGCTCGTTCGTCGGAAGGGCAATGGTCCATTTTCGACCAGGGGAAAAGGAGAAAAACATGCGTGTAATGGTATTCGTCAAGGCAACGGCAGACAGCGAAGCGGGCGTGATGGCAACGCCCGAACTGCTGACCGAAATGGGCAAGTACAACGAAGCGCTGGTGGATGCCGGCATCATGAAGGGCGGCGATGGCCTCAAACCTTCCAGGGAAGGCAAGCGCGTCGCCTTTGATGGTGCGAGCCGCACCGTCATCGATGGCCCCTTCACCGAAACCAAGGAATTGGTCGCCGGTTACTGGATCTGGGAAGTGCGTGACATGGACCATGCCATCGAGTGGGTCAAGAAATGCCCCAATCCGATGCCCGGCCCCAGCGAGATCGAAATCCGCCCTCTTTATGAGCTCAGTGACTTCAACGAGATCATGACTCCCGAAGCCGCTGACGTCCATGGCCGTGTCGGCGAAAAGCTCGGCGAACCGTAAAAATCGATCGGGGCGAATAAATCTTCACCTCCTCCTCGACGGGGGAGGGGGTGGGAGCGCCCCGTCTTGGTTCAGCCAACTGTTATCGGGCGATTACGAAATCCGCATCTGCATGCGCATGACGATCTCAGTCCCGAGCCGCTGATAGCCATATTCCCGCATGATGCAGGACCAGCCATCGGCCGCCCGTTCGATGCGGAACAGATTATAGCGCGCCGGGTCATCCAGCTTGCCGCCCTGCGCCGCACTTGCCGCTGCGACCCCCACCACCGGCACTTCCCCGTTCTTGCCGGGAATGGAGTGGATGGAGGAGCGGTGCGTATGCCCGTGAAGGATCAGCTCGGCCCCATGCTCGGCAATAACCTGCCGGAACAGCTTGTGCCCCTTGAGCCCAAAGGAAGGGTGCTGCAGTTCGGGATTGGGCGGATGGTGGATCATCACGGCCCGGAAATAATCGGCCTCGCCCATGACCTTGAGAATGCGTCCTAGCCGCTCGGCCTGCTGCTCGTCGAATCGCCCGATCGCAAGGAACGGCCTTGTCGGTACGGCGCTGGAGCATGAGATCACAGCCAGTTCGCCCACGCGCCGCACGAAAGGGAAGGCCATGCCGTCCAGCGTTTCCCCCTGCATATATCTGCCCCAGGCGCGATGAGCGTTTTCCAGCGCCCCCGCCACATAGGCATCGTGGTTGCCCGGGCAAACAGCGGTCTTGTCCGGGCCGCCCAGCGCCTCGAGCCATTTGCCCGCGCGCACCATCTCGACATCAAGCGCCAGATTGACCAGATCGCCGGTTACGGCGGTGAAATCGGCGTTTTGCTCCTGCAGATGCGCCACAAGGCTCGCCAGCGTTTCGCTGTTGAGTTCCTCGTTGCGCCGCATCTTCCAGTTTAGATAGCCGGTGAAACGCTTGCCCAGCAGGTCGCGCAGAGCAATGGCGGGCATGGGGGAAAGGTGGATATCGGAGATGTGGGCGAGGGTGATCATTGGGGGCGTAATGCCAGAAGGGGAGCGCCAAGAAAACGAAGAAACGCCCAGAACCGCAATTTTGTCGCCATCAAGTTCCTGCTACCCATGTCGGCAAAGAGGGATTCCCCATGCAGATGAACCGCACCCAACAGGCGCTTTCCAGGCTTTTTCTCACCGTAAAGGGCTTTTGGCATCGCATGACCATCGGCACGCGCACCATGGTGGTCGATGGCGACAAGGTGCTTCTGATCCGCCACACCTATGTGCCCGGCTGGCAATTTCCCGGCGGCGGCGTTGATCCCGGCGAAACGCTGCCCGAGGCTGCTGCGCGCGAAGTGCTGGAAGAAACGGGCTATCGCATAACCGGCCCGCTCGAACTATTCGGCATGTACCACAATTCAAGCCCCGTCACGAACCGGGACCACGTAGCTTTCTATGTCGCCAAGAGCTCCGAAAAAGTGTTCGACCGCAAGCCGGACCGCGAGATCTCCGAGGTTGCCTGGTTCCACCGCTCCGCCCTGCCGCAAAAGGTCACCCCCGCCACCTCGCAGCGCATCGACGAATATTTCGACGGTGCGCCGAAGCGGGATGTGTGGGGGTACTAGGCGCCAGTTCCTCCCCACGCACGATGTCATCCCGGCCTTGAGTCAGGATCCATCCTGAAATGTTGGGAAGGGCCCCGGGTCAGGCCTGGGTGACACCGCGTTTACGGACGTTTCCTTACTTCACAAACTCCAAATCCGGTCCCACTGGAATAACCCGCGTCGGATTGATGGTGATGTGACTCCAGTAATAATGCGTCTTGATGTGGTCGAGATCCACCGTCTCCTTTATCCCGGGCACTTCATAGAGCCCCTTGAGGTAGTGCGAGATGTTCGGATAATCCGCGATACGGCGGATGTTGCACTTGAAGTGGCCGACATAGACCGCATCGAACCGCACGAGTGTCGTGAAGAGCCGCCAATCGGCTTCGGTGACGCTATCGCCCGCGAGATATGCCGTCTCGCCCAAAAGCCCTTCGACCCAGTCGAGTGCCTCGAACAGCTTCGTCACAGCTTCCTCATAGGCCTCCTGCGTTGTCGCAAAGCCGGCCTTGTAGACGCCATTGTTGATGTCGTCATAAACCCGCTTGTTGATCTCATCGATGTTCTTGCGGTCAGCCTCGGCATAGAAATCGTCGGTGTTCCCCGTCAATTCGTTGAAGGCCGAATTGAACATGCGGATGATTTCCGAGCTTTCGTTGGAAACGATCGTCCCGGTCTGCTTGTCCCACAGCACAGGCACTGTCACGCGGCCGGTATAATCCGGAACCGCCTGCGTATAGACCTGCCAGAGCGTTTCCTTGCCAAACAGCGCATCGCCGGTCGATCCGGTGGATTTGTCGAAGCTCCAGCCCGTTTCGTCCGGCATGCGGGGCGAGACTACTGAAACCGAGATCAGATCCTCCAGATTCTTGAGCTTGCGGAAGATCAGCGTCCGGTGTGCCCAGGGGCAGGCAAGGGACACATAAAGATGGTAGCGCCCCGCTTCCGCCTTGAAGCCAGCGTTGCCGCTCGGGCCAGCCGAGCCATCGGGCGTGACCCAGTTGCGGAACCCAGCCGTGCTGCGCTCGAATTTTCCCCCCGTTGATTTGGTGTCATACCATTGGGTGGACCATTTTCCGTCGATCAATTGTCCCATGATCGCAGCCTTTCCGTCATGTTCTGGTCGCGTTGCAGGTCATAATCATTCCTGCCTGCTTCGGTTGCCATACACATAGACGAGCCCGAAGTTGGCGATAAGGCTGCCGCGCGGCAACGAAGTGTTGTGCATTTGGGACACAGCGCCCATTCCATCTTGAAATATGAGGCGAGCGCCATGACTTTTTGTTTACGCGATGCCCGGCTGGTGCTAATGCGGATTTCAGGCGTGGAGGCGCCTAGGATGGTAAAGGTTTCGCTGACAACACGACGACCCTGAGTGGTCCCTCGATCGGTGCTCTTGAGGCGCCGAATTTGTCTTACGCGTCCTTTTGCCGGATCCCCATCATGACCGCTGTCACCGCCTCTTCGGCTGCCGATCCCATGCCCCTGCGTGTTCCCACCGTTCGCCCCGCCACTGCGGAAGACGACGCCTTTATCGAAGAGCTGCAGGCCATCGCCTTCGGGCCCGGCCGCTTCGCGCGCACGGCCTTCCGCATCCGCGAGCGCTTCCCGATCGATCCAAGCCTCAGCCTTGTGGCTGAGGTGGATGGCGTGCCCTGCGGCTCGGTCTGGATGACCCCGATCAGCATTGGCGGCAAGAACGGCTACATGCTTGGGCCGCTCGCCACTCATCCCAATTACCGCAAGCTGGGCGCCGGCAAGCTCCTCGCCCGCGAAGTCACCCAGCGCACCCTGGCGCGCGGGGAGGGCGAGTTTGTAATGCTGGTGGGCGACCGTGATTATTACTGCCCCCTGGGCTGGGAGCCCACCACCCCCGGCAATATCCAGTTCCCCGGCCCCGTCGATCCCACCCGCGTGCTGCTGTATGCCGAGGACAAGAGCCTTGCCGCAACGCTTGCGGGTCCGATCCGCGCTTTCGGGCGCAAGTAGACTTGGCTACCCCCACTTAATCTCCCTCGGGCAGGGGAGGTTAGGTGGGAGCCTTCCGCGTCTGCGAGGGTAGTCACCTCCGTCGCGCTGCACTAAGCTCCTTGCTCCGACAATCACTTGCGGTGCTTTCTTGTCGTCCGACGACATCTTCATTGATCAATTGCGCTCGCGCCTCCTGCCGGAGCCGCCGCCTTTGCCGCCCGCCGACACCCTTGTGCCGGATTGGGCCCCCGAGCGCCCTTTTGCCCGCCCGCCTGTTCCTGCCGCCGTGCTGATCGCCTTGATTCGGCGACCCGAGGGCCTCACAGTGCTTTACACGGAACGCTCGCCCGATCTTCGCTCCCATTCGGGCCAAGTGGCATTTCCCGGCGGCAAGGTGGATGCAACCGACCAGGACGTAGCAGCAACGGCCCTGCGCGAAGCCAATGAAGAGGTCGGACTTCAAGTGGAGGACGCGCGCATCATGGGTTTCATGCCGACCTATTTCACCGGCACCAATTACCTGATCACCCCGGTGATTGCTCATGTGTCGCCACGCGGGCCCTTCGTGCCCAATCCGGGCGAGGTCCATTCCGTGTTTGAGGTTCCGCTCGAGCGTATACTGGCCTCAAACGCCTACGGACAGGCCAGTGTGCAGCGAAACGGCGTGGAGCACCGCACCTGGCAGATCGACCATGACGGCCATCGGATCTGGGGCATCACGGCCAATCTGACCCGCCGTTTCCGCGACCTCGCCATCAGCGAGGCCCTCGCATGAGCGTGGCGGATCTAGCCCGGGCCTCCTGGCTGCAAGAGGCGGAAACCCAAGCGATCTTTGCGGCGCTGGATGGCGCACGCGGGCGCACCCGCGCCGTTGGTGGCGTGGTGCGCGACACCATCCTTGGCTTTCCCCGGTCGACGCCCGATATCGACCTTGCCACCGAATTGGTGCCTGACGAGGTGATCGCGCGCGCCGAAGCGGCCGGCATTGCCTGGTATCCCACGGGGATCGACCACGGCACCGTCACCCTCCGCCTTGGCGATGTCCTCGCCGAAGTTACTACCCTGCGTCAGGACACCGAAAGTGACGGGCGCCACGCCAAGGTCGTTTTCGGTACCGACTGGCTGGAAGACGCCCGACGCCGCGACTTTACGCTCAACGCCCTCTACTGCGCTGCCGACGGAACGCTCTATGATCCATTGGGTGGTCTCGACGATGCCCAAGCCCACCGCATTCGCTTCATCGGGGATGCCGACCAGCGCATTGCCCAAGACGGTTTGCGCGTCTACCGCTTCTTCCGGTTCTCTGCGAGCCACGGTCGGCAAGTGCTCGATAGGCAAGGCCTCGCAGCTTGCGAGCGGGCCGTGGGCGCGCTGAATCATCTCTCGGCCGAGCGGATCGGCGCCGAAATGTTGCGCATGCTCGCCCTGCCCAAGGTGGCGCAAACCTTTGGGGCGATGTCAGCCATCAATCTTGTTCCAATCGGTCAAGAGGCGCTGAATGCCCTTGGTGCCTACGAAGATTTCGGGGGGCAATCGGCCGTTGCGCGGCTGGCGCTGCTGGGTGATGTGGAGGGCGCCCGATCCCGATGGCGCTTGTCAAACGACCTGGTGGCTGCGGTATACAAAGTCGAGCTAGCCAGCGAACTCGTTCGCAACGGCGAGATCGGTGAAGCGGCCTACCGCCATGGCGAGCTTGCGGTGGAAGGCCTGGCCGTAGCCGCTGCCCGAGACAATTGGGGCCGCGAGCGGCTGGCCGAAACGGCGCGTGAATTGGGCCGAATACAGCTCGTTCCGTTTCCCATATCTGGACGTGACCTTGCCGGCCTCGGCATGGCGCCGGGACCGGCTCTGGGAGCTGAACTCAAGCGTCTTGAGCGCCTTTGGATCGAGAGCGGCTTCAGTCTTGGTAAAGCCGAACTGCTGGCGCTCGCGCGACCTTAGTGGCGGGTCGGATGTCCGCTATCGACATCAACGATGCGTTCCTTGATGCGCTCGATCATTTCGGGGCGAACTTCGGTCTCGCCATGCAGATTGCGCAGGTTTTCAACCGCGCGGCGGACCACTTCCGCCTCGTTCTCGGCTTCCGCACGCCAGGTTGCGCCCGGTATCAAGGTACCGGAATCGAAGCGTTTCATGCTTATCTCCCTTGCTGGTGAGCCTAGACAGAAAACGCGTTGGGCGGGAACGGGTTCCTTAATCAGGATCGTTGAATTCGCCGAGATTGCTGAGGCCATGGATCCAGGTCCCCTCGTCGGTGCGCACCACCTCGCGCGGCCGGATGCCGCTTTGCTCGGCAATGGCATCGGCCAATTCGCGAGAATGGGTGACCACCCAGACTTGGGCGCGCTCTGCCGCCTTCACGATCAGCCTCGCCAGAATGGGCAGCAGGGAGGGGTGGAGGCTGTTCTCGGGCTCGTTGAGTGCAATAAAGGGCGGCAGCCGGTAGGAAAGGAGCGCGCCCGCGAGCGCCAGGAACTGCAGCGTGCCGTCCGACAGTTCATGCGGCCCAAAGACCCGCTTGGGCATTTCGCTATAGCGAATGCCAAAGCTCGCCCATTCACCAACCGGCGGCACCACCAATTGGGCGCCTGGGAATGCATCCGCAATGGCGCAATCAAGATCAACAGTATCGCCGCGGATATGGCGCAGCGTGGCCAGCACCGCGCCCAAATTGCTGCCGTCGGCGGCAAGGGACGGTGACGTCACGGCGCGCGAGGGCCGGCGCAACGCCGACTCAGCGTCCGTGCGAAAGCCATGAAAGAACCGCCAGCCCAGCAATGTGTCGCGAACCATGGCGACTTCCGGACGCCCGGACAACGACGCCAGCGCTGTTTCGCTCGCCAGGAGATCCTCCCGTGCGACTTCGCGGCGGCCCTGCGCATCGCGCGACCAGGCCATGGCACGGTCGCGCTCCATCAGCGCCACCGCCTTGCCTCTTTGCCGCCATTCCAGCCGCTCGGTTCGGATCTGCGCTTCGCCGGGAAAAGCCGCAGCACCCTCATTTGGGGCAAAGCCGACATCGAGCTTGTAGGTCGGGTCGAACGTCCCTTCGCTCAGATCGCTGAAGCTTGCAGCAAGGCGCAGACTGTTTCCTTCCCATTTGCGGTATCCATCGGTGCGATACATGGGGTCGAAGCTGCCGTCTGGCGACAGGTTCTTGCCGCCAGCCCAGAAGATCGAGCCAAGCCCGCCTTCACGCGCGATCTCGTCGGCCAGAGTGTCACGTGCCGCGGCCTGCAGCAGTTCCAGCGAGCGATAAAGATTGGTCTTGCCCACCCCGTTCCCGCCCACCAGCACGCTTAATTGGCGCACCGGAAAGCGGATCTTGCGGATCGAGCGATAGCCAAGGATCTCGATCGCAGCCAGCGTCATGGGTCAGGGCCAGCGCACTTCCGGAGGCATGGACGACAGGATCGAGTGAACGTTGCCGCCTGTCTTCAGCCCAAAGGTCGTGCCACGGTCATAAAGGAGATTGAACTCCACATAGCGCCCGCGCCGCACCAATTGCTCGTGCCGGTCCGCTTCCGTCCACGCCGCCTCGAAATTGCGCCGCACCAATCTTGGATAGATATCGAGGAACGCTTCGCCCACAGCCTTCGTGAAGGCGAAATCGGCATCCCAATCGCCCGTATTGTGGTGATCATAGAAGATGCCGCCGATGCCGCGATGCTCGTTGCGATGGGGCAAAAAGAAATACTCGTCGCACCACGCCTTGTAGCGTTCATAGTCGACCCCGGGCCGACCGGCGCAAGCTGCCTGCATTGCCGCATGGAAGTCGCGCGTATCGGGATCGTCCTGCGTCCGTCGCCGATCCAGAACAGGCGTTAGATCCGCCCCGCCGCCAAACCATTGCTGGCCTGTCACGATCATGCGCGTATTCATATGCACAGCTGGAACATGCGGGTTCCAGGGATGCACGATAAGCGAAATGCCCGAACTCCAGAACTGCGCGCCTTGTTCGGTGCCCGGCATCTGCTTGGCAAAGTCGGCTGAAAACTCGCCATGGACAGTGGAAATATGCACGCCCGCTTTTTCGAATACGCGGCCATGCAGCATCCCCATCTCACCGCCACCGCCAGCGGCGCGGTTCCAGGGGCTGATCTCGAATTTGCCCGCGGGCATGTGCGCATTAGGGCCTTGGACATCGGCCTCGATCCGCTCGAATGCCTGGACAATGCGGTCACGCAGCGCACGAAACCAGCCCTGGGCCATGCTCTTCTTGGCGTCGATATCGGTGGGGAGGGTCATGGGGGAACTGAAATGAACTGTCATTGGAGCTCTGTAAACCCATCGGTCTGCCTTTTTGCTTCTCCTAGAATAAGGGTTGCCGCGAGCGCCACATTGATTGAGCGCAAATTGGGACGCATCGGAATGCGAACAAGGAGGTCGCAGGCCGCTGCCACGCCGTCTGGCACGCCAGCGCTTTCGCGCCCAACCATCAGGATGTCATCCCCTCGGTAGGCCGCAGCGTAGGCTGATTGCTGCGCTTTGGTGGTCAGCAGGACCAGCCGGTGTCCCGCCTCGATGCGCCACTGGTTGAACGCCGTCCAGCTGTCATGCTCCCGCACCGTGGCGTGGTCGAGGTAGTCGAGGCCCGCGCGCGCCAGGGTCTTGGGTGAAAACGGAAAACCGGTAGGGTGAATAATGTGTATGGTGGTGCCCAGGCATGCGCCCAGGCGGATCAGCGTGCCCGTGTTGTTGGCGATATCGGGCTGGTAAAGAGCAAGCGCAACGGGCATCTAATGGTCCAGTTCGCGACGCAGGGCGGCGGCCTCTCGCGAGGCAGGGTGGGTAATAGTATCGCAGTTGATCCATGTCACTGCCTCCATGGCTGGACAAGTTCCTATGACAGTGCAAAAAGGACGCAGACTGACGGGCCGCCTGATGGCGGACGGCTGCTGATTCCGACTTGTGCGTGAATAGGTTTGCCCGATGCCGGCCGCGTCTAAAGTGATTGTACGGGGATACGCGACCTTGGCCGAGCAAGCTCAACATTCAACGAACCGGCGGGATTTTATCTTCGTTGCGACTGGGGCCGTGGGCGCTGTTGGCGCCGCCGCCGTGGTTTGGCCGCTGATCAACCAGCTCAATCCCGATGCGTCCACACTGGCGCTCGCGAGCATCGAGTTTGATCTCTCGGCTATCCCTGAAGGACAGTCCGTGACGATTACCTGGCGCGGCCTGCCGGTGTTCGTGCGCCACCGCACGCAGGCGGAAATTGACGAAGCCCGGGCGGTTCCGCTCAGCGAGCTCAAGGACCCGCAGACCGACGAGGAACGCACCAAGCCAGACCAGGCAGAATGGCTGATCATGGTCGCCAACTGCACCCATCTGGGCTGCGTTCCCTTGGGGCAGTCGGGCGATTTCGACGGTTGGTTCTGCCCATGCCATGGTTCGCACTACGATACCTCCGGCCGTATCCGGCAGGGGCCCGCGCCGCGCAATCTCGTGGTGCCCCCTTATGAATTCATCAGCGATACGCTGGTCCAGATCGGCTAGTGGAGCCTTTTGTGATGTCAGAACACTCGTACGTTCCCGGAACCGCCGCTGAGAAGTGGCTCGACGATCGCCTTCCGGTCGCCAGGTTTGCCAAAGAGCACCTGATGGACTTCCCAACGCCAAAGAACCTCAACTACTTTTGGACGTTCGGGGCTATCCTGGTGATGTGCCTTGCCGTGCAGATCGTGACCGGCATTATCCTGGCCATGCACTATACGCCCAACGTGGCGATGGCCTTTGACTCGGTCGAGCATATCCGCCGCGACGTCAATGGCGGCCGCATCATCCAGGCCACCCACGCGGTGGGCGCCTCGATGTTCTTTGTGGCTCTTTATGTCCACATCTTCCGCAACCTGTTCTTCGGCTCCTACAAGGCGCCGCGCGAAATCCTCTACATCATCGGCGTCATCATCTTCATCCTGACCATGGCGACGGCCTTTATGGGCTATGTGCTGCCATGGGGTCAGATGAGCTTCTGGGGCGCGACCGTTATCACCAACATCTTCTCGGCCATTCCGGTGGTTGGTGAAAGCGTGCTGCAGTTGCTGCGCGGTGGTTTTGCCGTGGGCAATCCGACGCTGAACCGCTTCTTCTCGCTCCATTATCTGCTGCCATTCGTGATTTCGGCCCTGGTTGCGCTCCACATCTGGGCGCTCCACGTCCCAGGCAACAACAACCCGATCGGCGTGGACGTGAAGTCGACCCGCGACACGGTGCCGTTCCACCCGTACTACACCATGAAGGACCTGTTCGCGATGGTCCTGTTCATGATCCCGTTTGCGTGGTTCATCTTCTTTGCGCCTGATATCCTGGGTCACCCCGACAACTACATCCAAGCCAACTCCCAGGTTACGCCGGCTCACATCGTGCCCGAATGGTACCTCCTGCCGTTCTACACGATCCTGCGCGCCATCGACTTCAACGTGCTGTTCATCAACTCCCAGCTCGGTGGCGTCATTGCCATGGCCCTGTCGATGGTCGCTCTGCTGATCGTGCCGTGGCTCGATACCGCCCGCGTCCGCTCGGGCCTGTTCCGGCCCGTGTTCAAGTGGTTCTACGTCTTGTTCCTGATCAACTTCATCGGCCTGACCTATCTGGGCGCCCAGCCGGCCGAGGGCATCTATGTTGTGCTCGCCAAGATCTCCACGGCGTACTACTTCATCCACTTCTTTGTGGTGCTGCCGGTGCTGTCGCGTATCGAAAAGCCCTTGCCCCTTCCGACCAGCATTTCCGAGAGCGTCCTCGGCAAGGCCCACGCTTGAGGACGAAAAGAGTGACCATGATCAAGACCAAGACCGTTATGGTGGCCCTGGCGCTGGTGTTCGGCCTCGCCGCACCGGCCATGGCTGCCGAACCACACTCGACCCCGCATATCGAAAAGCAATCGTGGTCCTTTGCCGGCATTTTCGGAACATATGACCGCAACCAGCTCCAGCGCGGCTTCCAGGTTTACCGGGAAGTCTGCGCCAGCTGTCACAGCGCGCGCCTGATCTCGTTCCGCAACTTTGCGGAAGAGGACGGCCCTGGCTTCTCCAACGAGCAGGTCAAGGCGCTGGCTGCGGAATACGACGTGGTTGATCCCACGGTTGAAGGCGGCACCCGCAAGGGCGTCCCGGCCGATCGCTGGCCCTCGCCATTCCCGACCGAGCAGGATGCCCGCGACGCCAATGGTGGCTCGCTGCCGCCGGACTTCTCGGTCCTTGCCAAGGCGCGCGGCATTGTTGATCCCTTCCCAAGCTGGATCTTCAACTACTTCACCGGCTTTTCGGAAGGCGGCGTCGACTATATCCGCGCTCTGCTGCTGGGCTACCACGAGGAAGCGCCTGAAGGTTTCGTGCTGCCGGAAGGCAAGTACTACAACGACTACTTCCCCGGCCACGCCATCGGCATGGCCCCGCCGCTGCAGGATGGCCAGGTGACCTATGAAGTTGCCGAGGGCCAGGCCGAGGTTCCGCTGACCGTTGAGCAATATGCGACGGACGTTGCGGCCTTCATGATGTGGATGGCCGAGCCCGGCCTGCCCAGCCGCAAGGAAACCGGCTTCCGCGTGATGCTGTTCCTGTTCCTGTTTGCGGGCCTGCTTTGGGCGACCAAGCGTCGCATCTGGGCCGGCATCGAACACTAGGACCGCACATCAAGACGTTTCGAGGGGCCCCGACGGGGCCCTTCCTGTTTGGGGCTGCTACATCGCCCCTTGCCAATCCACCCACGTGCCCGCAATATGGCGCCGTCCGCAAATCAATGCCTGAGGGGAGCCGCCATGTCCGCCATTCGCATCGCCGTGACCGTCGTTGGCGCCGCCATCACCATGACGCGCCACCCTGTTGTGCGCGCTGGTATCAGCGCTGTCGCCAACAACCCCAAGGCGCGCGAAGCGGCCATCAATGCCACGCGCAACGCCGCCTATAATGCCGGCGTGATCGCCCGGCATCTGGTAGGCCGCCGCATTCCCTGACCCACCTTCTTCTGCCTCGCAAGGAGCCCCATGCCGCTCGATCTGCAATCCCTCGTGCGCACGATTCCCGACTACCCCAAGAAGGGAATCCTGTTCCGCGACATCACCACGCTGATCGAGCACTCGGAGGGTTTCAAGGAAAGCGTTGAGCGGATTGCCCAGCTTTATCGCGGCCGGGGGGTGACCCATGTCGCGGGCATTGAAGCGCGCGGCTTCATTTTCGGAGCAGGGGTTGCGATCGCCTTGGGCGTCGGTTTCATTCCCGTTCGCAAGAAGGGCAAGCTGCCCGGCGAAACCATCGGCCAGAACTATGCGCTTGAATATGGCGTGGACACCATCGAGATCCACGCCGACGTTCTCGACAGCCGCGACACGGTGCTTCTGGTCGATGACCTGATTGCAACCGGCGGCACGGCCCTGGCGGCCGTGGGCCTTTTGCGCCGCACTGGCGCCAAGGTCGACGACGCCGCCTTCGTTATCGACCTGCCCGACCTCGGCGGCGCTGCCAAGCTCAAGGCCGAAGGCGTTGCGGTGACGGCCCTGATGGAGTTTGCCGGGCATTAAGGCTGCTCCTCCTCTAGAGGGGGAGGTTAAGTCGAGCGGTGACCAAACCACAGCGCTGGGGTGCAATCCCCATCTCGCTCCTGCCCCTACTTGGCATCGGCCGAGCAAGCTGTGAGCGCCCCATTGCGCATTCGCGCCAGGCTTACCTCACCAATTGTGCCGCCCATCCACCTGCGTCACCTCGATCTGCGACCAGTCCAGATCATCGATCAGCCGCAAGTTAAGCCCATGGATTTGTGCAGTCGGAACGGCGTGCGGGTCCCCATTCTTGGATGTGCCGTCCGCGTTGTACATGGAAGCCCAGTCGGGCGAGGAACCCCATGTGTGCATGCCACAGCGGCCACAGAAGTGGTGCTGGTTCATACCGGTGGCGGAATAGGAATTGTCCCCTTCCAGCGCGTCGAACTGCAATTCACCCGGCGTGAAATAGGCCCATATGGCACCCGTGCGACCACAGAAGGTGCAATTGCACTGCGTTGCCGATTTGGGTGGGCCCGAAAGCGTGATCTTGGTGGCGCCGCAATGGCAAGTGGCAGTCAGGGTCATGGAAGGCTCCTCGCAGGTTGTGAAGCCAATCTATGCCGCTTAACTGCCAAGCGGTGTCAGCAGCAGATCCCGCTCAAGCTGCCACCGCCTCGGCCTGCTGCTGCGCATCAACCAGACAGAACTGGTTCCCCTCGGGGTCGCGCATTACAGTATAGGTCGGCAGAACCCGCACTGGCTCCGCCCCCGCGGCCTTGAGCCGTTCCACCTCGCCGGCGCGATCCGTCACCTCGATGTCGAAATGGACGCGATTGTTGTCATGGCGCCGGCCTTCCACATTTTGGAAGCAGATCGAGGGCCCTGGCCCGTCTACCATGACCGTAGGGTCGCTTTCCGGGGTCAGGCCAAGGGCCGCCAGCCGCGCGATCTCTGCTTCATCATAGTCCCGGACGGCATAGCCATCGAGCAGTTCGGCCCAGAACGCGGCCAAGCGCGCCGGCTTGTCACAGTCGAATACGATCTCGTGGATCCTACCCATGTGGTGGTCTCCTGATGGTCTCAATCGAATCGGCTATCGCCTAAATGCGGCAAGACGGCGGTTTCGCTTCCTTCACAAAAACGACGGGCGCCACAAGGGCGCCCGCTGTATACAGTCGATCAGGGTTCCAACTGCCCCGTTTTAGGCGCCTCTTCGGCCGAAATGTCGGGTTCGTTGCGCGTCTTCCACAGCGAGTAGATCACCCCACCGGCGAGGATCGAAACCGTCACCAACAGAGACAGCAGCGTGTCGATCTTGACGCCCATGGGCACGAGGAAAATCTTGATGCCAACCAGCACCAGGATGATTGCCAGCGAAATCTGCAGATAGCGGAAGCGGTTCATCGCAGCGGCCAGGGCAAAATAGAGCGCACGCAGGCCAAGGATCGCGAAGATATTGGAGGTGTAAACGATAAAGGTGTCCTGCGTAACGGCGAACACGGCGGGTACCGAGTCCACGGCGAAGATCAGGTCCACAGTCTCAACCATGATCAGCGCCACGCCCAATGGCGTCAGCCACCGCACGATCTTGCCCGTTTTGGGGTCCGGCCGCTTGACCGTAAAGTCATGGCCGCTTAGCTCCCGCGTCACGCGGAAGCGCTTGGTAAGGAACGAATACACCGGATTGTGCTCGATGTCCGGTTCCTCATCCTTGTGACTGAACATGCGGATGCCGGTGAACACCAGGAAGGCGCCAAAACCGAACAGGATCCAGCTGAACTGGTGCACCAGCGCTGCGCCTAGCCCAATCAGGATAGCGCGGAAGGCAATCACGCCCAAAATGCCCCAGAACAAGACCCGGTGCTGGTAGATGCGTGGGATGGCGAGGAAACCGAAGATCGTGGCGATCACGAACATATTGTCCATCGCCAGCGATTGCTCGATCAGATAGCCGGTGAAAAACTCAAGGCCCGCCTGCGAGCCGCGCTGCCACCAGACCCAGCCGCCAAAAGCCACGGCAATGGTTACATAGAAGCCATAAAGGACAAGGCTTTCCTTGGCCGATATCTCCTTTTCTTCCTTGTGCAGAATGCCAAGGTCGAACACGAGCAGAGCTATAACGACCGCGATAAACGCGACCCAGAAATAAACAGGGGTACCTAGAAAATCACCCGTAAGGGCGGCAAGAAGCGATTCCATCGCCGGACCATCTCCATTTTTTGTTGGAGCAGCTCCGACATCACGAGAGCAAGAGGCTCTCGCCAGAGGGGCCCGGCGCCGCAATCCCAAAATGCTCGAAGTGCAGAAAAGTTCAAGCCACTGCGACCGATTGCCGCGCCACCGTCAACATGAACAGCGTCTCTGGAATATGGATGGAGTGCTCGCGTCAGCATCGGGCGATGCTGTAGCGCAAAGCGAAGAATCTTGGTGCGCCTCTGATCTTTAGCTCTCCTGAGCTAGTAGAAATCCCGAGCGTCAGATGATCAATTCCTCAGGCGTTAACTATTGTTAACGGGGAAGTGCGGCAGCTTTGTTCTGTTGCTGCCAAGTGCAGGCGTAATTCAGCGGCAATACAACAGGTTCTGCACGGAGAACCTTATCCATAGCGTCAATCAACTCACTTATCCGGCTGGAGGCCGGAGGCAACATCATGGAGACTTGAATGACTGGACGCGTAAAGACCGCCCTCAAGGTGGTGGACAATTCCCACACTGAGGCAGAGGCAGCTTTCCAGGAGACTGCCAAGCAAACCGCCCCGATGGTGGAGCGTTTCTCGGCCCACCGCGAAAAGATCGGCCTTGCCGTCAAGGAACTGGAAAGCGAACGCTACGAGCTGATCTCCCGGCGCGACTTGCTGCGCCGCCAGGCCGAGGCGTTTGAGGCCGGTTTTGCGGCCCACATTGCCGACGTTGAATCGACCCTCAAGCTCTATGAGGGCGGACTCAATTCAACGGCACTGTCCGACTAAGGCTCCACGCAAGCGAATTTGCTGCTACCACTCAGTGGGGCGTGCACAACATCACGACGGCATCGGCGGTTTCGAGCTGGATCGCCGTGCCATAATTTGGATCGGGAATGATCCGGCCAGCCTGTATGGCGCGGGTGGATTTGAGCCCGCCATCGTTGAAGCCGACACCGTCCTGGTAGGGCGTGATGGTCCCGGTACCCGAGCTTTTGTCGCCCACCACTTTCGAGGCAAAGCCATATACCTGGCCATAAATGGTCAGGATACCGGCTTTGCTGGCCGTGGCGTCGCGACAGCCCCAATTGCCCTCGAAATTCTGGGCAAGGGCCGGCGTGGCAAAAAGGGCGAATAGGCTGGTGGCAAGGGCGATTCGGCGCATAGGGTCAGAGTGCCGATATGGCCTCAAGCTTTCAAGCGGCGCGCTTGAGCAGAGGCCCGATCAACGGAAGTTTGATGAGCGCCAGCAACACCCGGGTGCGCAAATCGGGCCGGTAGTCGCGGAGCTTGGAAAAACCGACGAATTCGGACAGGTAGACCTGCTCACCGCGTTGGTTCACTGCCACGATGCGGTTAAACAGCAAGCCCCAGCCCGGCAGGGAATTGCTGTGCCGCTTGTCATAGACGCTGAGCTGATACCGGATTGTATCGCCCGGCCGAACGGGCGCGGGGAACTCGATCTTGCTGCCGCCGGGCGAAGGTCCCGATACGCCGGGCTCCTCGCCCCGCGCACGCAGCAGGGCTTCCTCGGCTTCCAGCGCATCCACCATCTTGCGATGCCCCACGGCCGCCGTATGCCAGCCGCTCGCCACAAGGCCACCGAAATGGCTGTGGACGGCCAGCTCGGGATCGGCGTGGAAATACTGCGGATCATAGGCGCGGGCGAAGCGGATGATCTCCTCTTGGCTGAATGTGTGCTCGCCCAGGTCGAAGACTTCATCAAGCACGATGTTTTCATACCAGCGGGTCATGCAGCGCTCTCCCGCACGTCAACCAGATTGGCCAGCCGCAGCGTCATCACCTGCTGGTTATTTTGATTGCGGATATCGAAGTCGATGCTGACGATGCCCCATTGCGGATGCGATTGGGAGCGCCGCAATTCGCTGATCGTTGCCGTGCCGCCGATGATATCGTCCACCATTACAGGCGTTTTCCATTTCAGGTCGGTAAAGCCCAAGCCCCCCGCCGAGGCGATCTTGCCCAGAAAATTGTCGACCAGCATGCGCAGGCTCAGGGCTCCGGTCTGCCAGCCACTCGAGGCCAGCCCACCCAAAAGGCTCGCCTTGGCCGCCTTTTCATCAAGGTGAAAGGGCAGGGGATCGAACTCGCGCGCAAACTCGAGGATCATCTGTCTGCTCACCTTGGTCTGCCCCAGCTCGACTACTTCGCCAAGCTGCATATCCTCGAAGTGGCGCCGGTTCACGGTGACAGGATTGGTCATTTACTTGCCCTATACGTCAATGAGGGGTTTTGCCTGTTTTGACCTGGCATGGCAAGCGGTCGCGGCCCGGGGTATGCCCCTCACGTGCCAGCGGCTAGCCGCTGTGCCGCCCGGTACTCCAGTGGCGCCATCCCGCGCCGGCGCCGGAAGGCCTTGGCGAGATAATTCCCATCCGCAAACCCGGTGGCCCCGGCAATTGCCCCTACGCTCATATCCGTTGCCAGCAGGAGGCGCTCGATCCGTTCCAGCCGCCGCTCCAGCACCCATTCCGATGGCGCCTGGCCGACAGCAGCGCTGAACTGACGGACGAAATACCCGCGGCTCATCTCGGCAATGTCGGCCAGTCGCTCCACCTGCAGGGGCTCGGCCAGATGATCCTTCACATGGGCTATGACCCGCGCGATTGCCGGCTGCACCGGCGGCTTGGGCGCCGCATTGGCGGCGAACACTCCATCATGAAGCGCCGCCAATGCATGGTAGGCCGCAGCGGAGGCCTCCCCCGGGGTCAGCTCGCGCGGGTCCAGAAGGCTCAAGCAAGCGCCGGCGAGCCGCTCAACCACGGCGGGCGCAAGGCTGACCACCGGTCCCGTCGCATCGATCACTTCCCGCACCAGCCGCAGGGTTTCGCGCCCATTCAGCACCAGCCAGAAATATTCCCAGCGGCCGCCGCGCTCCAGCCAGTAGCGATGCGCATGGGGCATGGAGAGCACCATGGTCTGCCCCGGCACCAGCCGATGCTGCACGCCGGCAAAGTCGAGCCGTCCTTCGCCGACCAGCGTGTGCTGGATCACCGTAAACGGCGCCGTGCCCCGCTGCATCCCGTCCCAGGAATAAACCTCGTTCATGCGCTGCTCGTATCCGGCGCTCACCGGCATGCAGTGAAGCGGCACGGCTGATTTCGGCAGGTTCAGCACGCGGACGTCATGGCCGTGTTCAAGCAGCTTGGAAAGCACAAAATTACCCGCAATGGCACAAGCTTTCTCTACCACTCATCCCAGCGTCAACGCTAGCAGTGTTAGCGCGAATGCGGCAAATGCTACTCTCTTAAGGACCCCTCATGTCGTTCAAAGTCACCGTCATCGGAGCCGGCTCGATCGGCTTCACCAAGACCCTAATTTCCGACCTGCTCAAGGTTCCCGAGTTCGTCGATTGCGAATTCGCGCTGACCGACATCAACCCCGCAAACCTCGACATGGTCCGCCAGGTGATCGAAACCATCGTTTCGGTCAACAATCTCCCAGCCAAGGTCACGGCGACGACTGACCGCCGCGCTGCAATTACCGGCGCCCGCTACATCATGTCCTGCGTCCGCGTCGGAGGCCTCGAAGCCTTTGCCACCGACATCTCCATCCCACTCAAATACGGCGTCGATCAGTGCGTGGGCGATACCATCTGCGCCGGCGGCATCCTCTACGGCCAGCGCAACATCCCTGTGATCCTTGAGTTCTGCAAAGATATCAGGGAAGTAGCAGAACCCGGCGCGCTGTTCCTCAACTACGCCAACCCTATGGCCATGAACACCTGGGCCGCTGATCTTTATGGCGGCGTTAATGTGGTCGGTCTCTGCCATGGCGTGCAGCATGGCGCCCATCAGATCGCCAATGTCCTGGGCGTACGCGATGACGAGCTCGACTACATCTGCTCAGGGATCAACCACCAGACCTGGTACATCGATATCCGCGCCAAGGGCCGCAAGATCGAGGCGGACGAGCTGATCGCCGGCTTCGAGAAGCACCCCGTCTATTCCAAGCAGGAGAAGGTCCGCATCGACGTGCTCAAGCGCTTCGGCGTCTACTCCACCGAGTCCAACGGTCACCTCAGCGAATACCTCCCCTGGTATCGCAAGCGTCCCGAGGAAATCGGCCGCTGGATCGACATGAGCGACTGGATCCACGGGGAAACCGGCGGTTACCTCCGCTATTCCACCGAGCGCCGCAACTGGTTCGAAACCGACTTCCCAATGTTCAAGGAGCAGGCCAACAAGCCGCTTTTCGAACACAAGCGGACCAGCGAACACGCCAGCTACATCATTGAAGCGATGGAAACCGGCCGTCCCTATCGTGGCCACTTCAACCGCCGCAACAATGGCATCATCACCAATCTGCCGGACGATGCCATCATTGAAAGCCCCGGCTACGTTGACCGTTTCGGCATCAACATGATTGAGGGCATCACCCTTCCGACGGCATGTGCCGCCACCTGCTCGGTCTCGGTTTCGGTGCAGCGCCTGTCGGTGGAAGCGGCCATGACCGGCAATATCGACACCCTCAAGCTTGCCGTGCTGCACGACCCCCTGGTCGGTGCCATCTGCACGCCCGACGAAGTCTGGGCCATGGTCGACGAGATGGTGGTGGCCCAAGCCAAGTGGCTGCCGCAATATGCCGATGCGGTGCCTGCGGCCAAGGAGCGGATCGCAAAGTCGACGGTCAAGACACGCGACTGGGATGGCGCCGCGCGCAAGAAGGTGCGCTCTGTGGAAGAACTGCGCGAAGTTGTGGGCGGGCACCACTAGGTTCCTCTACGGGCTAACAATCTGGGCAGGCCGCAGGGCCTGCCCTTTTCTGTTGAGCCAAGTGCCGCCACCCTGAGTTCCACACCCATCAACGCTCCCCGAACTTGATCCGGCGCCTCTCGTCCCAAGCCGGTGGGCAGCCTTCTTTGCTCCAGAAAACCCAACGGCCCCGACGCTGTTCGCATCGGGGCCGCTTTCGGAAGCAGGGGAGGAGGTTGCGCCGCGAATTACGCCACGCGCTGCTTCCGGGAACCACGAGCCCATTCAGGCAACCAGGTGCCGTGGGCCTCGGTGAGGTCGTCCACCAAATTCCAGATCTGTTCCAGATCCAGCTCGGCGGCCGTATGGGGGTCCATCATCGCGGCATGGTAGATGTGCTCGCGATTTTCTTCCATCAGTGCGCGCACGGTGAGTTCCTGCACATTGATATTGGTGCGGATCAGTGCCGTTAGCTGCGGCGGCAACTCGCCGATATAGGTCGGCTGCAGGCCGTTTTCGTCAACAAGGCACGGCACTTCCACCGCTGCGTTGTTGGGCAACGAGGTGATCACGCCATTGTTGCGCAGATTGCCGTAGATTACGGAAGGCTCGCCGGTCCAAACCGAGTTGACGATGGAAGAAGCGTATTCCTTGGACTGCTTGACCTCGATGCGGTCGGCCTTGCGGTAGTCCTCGGAGGTCTTCTTCCACTTGGCGATCTGCTCGACGCAGCGCTTGGGATATTCGTCCAGCGGGATACCGAACTTCTCGATCAGGTCCTCGCGGCCTTCCTTGATGAAGTAGGGGGTGTATTCGGCGAAGTGCTCGGAGCTTTCGGTGACGAAATAGCCCAGGCGCGTCATCATCTCGTAGCGCACCTTGTTGGGGCAGCGCGGGTTCCAGGTCGGCTTGGGCGCCTTGCCCGAAGCATAGGCCTTGAACAGCTCGGGGTAGAGATCCTTGTAGGAGCCGTCGGGCTGGCGATGCTCGAACTTGAGATAGAACGCCATGTGGTTGATGCCGGCGGAACGGTAGCGAATTTCCTCGTAGGGAATATCAAGGTCATGGGCCAGTTCCATGGCCGTGCCCTGCACCGAGTGGCAGAGGCCAACCTGCTTGATGGTTGGGTATTTCTCGGAAATGGCCCAGGTGTTGATGGCCATTGGGTTGACGTATTGCAGCATGATCGCTTCAGGCGCGACCTGCAGCATGTCCTCGCAGATGCTCCAGAGATGTGGCACCGTGCGCAGGCCGCGCATAATGCCGCCAACGCCCAAGGTATCCGCAATGGTCTGGCGCAAATTGTACTTCTTGGGCACCTCGAAATCGACGACGGTCGCGGGTTCGTAGCCACCGATCTGAAAGCAGACGACGACGAAATTGGTGCCGTCCAGGGCCTGGCGCTGGTTGGAATAGGTTTCCACCGTCGCCGAAACACCTAGCGTCGCGATCATCTTCTTGGCGATCACTTCGCTTTCTTCAAGGCGCGTGGGGTTGATGTCCATCAGCCGGATGGTGGCCCCGGTGAGGGCTGGGCGCTGCAGGATGTCGCCGACGATGTTCTTCATGAACACGGCAGAGCCGGCGCCGATAAAGGTGATCTTTGGGTTTGCCATCAATTGCTCCTAGGCGGCTATTTCGAACGCGGCGCGAACAAGGCGGCGCGTGTAATCGGTTTGTGGGTTGGTGAGGACGTCGGCCACGGGGCCCTGTTCCACGATCTTGCCGTGTTGCATGACCATGACGCGGTGACAAAGAGCGCGCACAACCTTGAGGTCGTGGCTGATGAAGAGGTAGCTGAGGCCCTTTTCATCCTGCAGCTTGCGCAGCAGGTCGATGATCTGGGCCTGCACCGACAGGTCGAGCGCTGAAGTCGGCTCATCGAGCAGGATAAACTCGGGCTCAAGCGCAATGGCACGCGCGATGGCGATGCGCTGGCGTTGGCCACCCGAGAATTCATGCGGGAAACGATTGAGGATCGTGTCAGGCATTCCGGCATCGAGCAGGGCCTGGCGCACCCGGTCGCCGCGCTCGCCACGGTTGGCGCCGATATTGTTGACGATCAATCCTTCTTCGATGATCTGGCGGATCGACATGCGCGGGTTGAGCGAGGCGAAAGGGTCTTGGAACACGATCTGCATGCGCGAGCGGAGCGGTCGCATGGCCTGGCGGTCCTTGGTGTCAATGCGCTCGCCGTCAAAGAAGATCTGGCCGCCCTGGTTGCCAATCAGGCGGATCAGCGCCTGACCAAACGTGGTCTTGCCAGAACCTGACTCCCCCACCACCCCTAGCGTTTCGTGGCGCATCAGTTTGATATCGAGGTTGTCGACTGCCTTGAGCTCGAAAAAATCGGGCTTGAAAAAGCCGCCGCGCTTGAGCGTGAAGCTGACCTTGACTTCCTTGCCTTCGAGAACCGTCTCGTGAGTGCCTTCGGCTAGGGGCAGGGCCGTGCCCTTGGGCTCGGATGCAAGCAAATGCTTGGTATAGGCGTGGGTGGGGTTGGCGAACAGCGCCTCGGTAGCGTTATGCTCCTGCACGCGGCCATTCTGCATGACATAGACATATTCGCTGAACTGGCGAACTACCGTCAGATCATGGGTAATCAGGATCACGGCCATGCCGTACTTGTCCTTGAGATCCTTGATAAGGTTAAGGATCTGCGCCTGCACGGTCACGTCGAGCGCCGTGGTAGGCTCGTCGGCGATCAGCACGTCGGGCCGGTTGGCGAGGGCCATGGCGATCATTACGCGCTGGCGTTGGCCGCCCGAAAGCTGGTGCGGGTAATTGTTGAGCCGCGCCTTGGGCTCGGGGATCTGCACTTCGGCGAGCAGCGCCTCGGCCTTCTCCATGGCGGCCTTGGTGCTCATCTTGTTGTGCAACTGGATGATCTCGCAGATCTGCTGGCCCACGGTATAGACCGGGTTCAGCGAGCTCATCGGCTCCTGGAAGATCATTGCGATGTCATTGCCGCGCAGCTTGCGCATGTCACGGTCGCTCATGGTGACAATGTTCTTGCCGCTCAGCGTGATCTGCGTGTTAGGCAGGATGGTCGCGCGCTTTGTAAGCAGCTTCATCAGTGTGCGGGCAGTAACGGATTTGCCCGAGCCGCTCTCACCGACGAGCGCGATGGTTTCACCCTTATGGAGCTGGAAGGAAACATCGCGCACGGCATTCACCGTCCCTCCCTCGACCTTGAAATCGACGCCGATATTGCGCGCGTCCAGGATCAGTTCGCGGCCGTGGCTGCCCAAATCATGGCGAGTGTCGGAGACCGGCGTGTAGCGTGGTTGGCTCATGTGCCTTCTCCTCAATAGGGGTCGATCGCGTCGCGCAGGCCATCGCCCAGCGCATTGAACGCAAAGACAGTGATCAGCACGAAGACAACCGGGGACAGGATCCAGGGATAGGAGCCGATCACCGAGAAAGTGCCGGTGTCCTGCAGCATCAGGCCCCAGGAGATCAACGGCGGCTTGACCGCAAAGCCGAGGAAACCAAGGAAGCTCTCAAGCAGCACCACGCTGGGGATGGCCAAGGTAACGGCCACGATGATGTGACTGAGCACATTGGGCAGGATGTGGCGGGTGATGATCCGGCTGTCGCTTGCGCCCACCGCAATGGCCGCGCGCACATATTCGATGCGGGCGAGCGAAAGGGTCTTGGAGCGCACTTCGCGGCTCAATTGCGCCCACCCCAGCACCGCCATAACGAAGATGACGAAGGTGAGGAAGACATTGGACGGTGCCGTCACGGGGATCAGTGACGTCAGCGCCAGATAGAGCGGCAGTTGCGGGAACGCGAGGACGAAATCCACGAAGCGCTGCACCCAGCTGTCCAGCCGCCCGCCGATATAGCCCGAGGTAATGCCGACGAGCGTACCGACGATGGTAGTGAGAGTCACCACGGCCAGCGCGATCATCAGCGAAATGCGCGAGCCGACGATGCCGCGCGACAGGATATCGCGGCCGAACTTGTCGGTGCCCAGCAACTGGATCGGGCGTCCGTCGGTCGAGCCGAAGAAGTGGATGTTGGACGGAATGAACCAGAAGAACTTGTAAGGATAGCCCTGGACGAAAAAGCCGGTCGGCGTTGGGTTGTCCTTTATCAGGCCCGTCAGAGGCTGGAAGGTAATGGGATCGAACTCCCCCGTATCCCCAATAGGGTAGACATAGGGGATGAAGCTGAAATTGCCGTCGGGATCTTGAAAGGCGATGACATCCGGTGGGGCAAACGGCAGATTTGCTTCCTTGGGATCCATGGGCGCGAAGAAATCGGCGAAAATGGAAACCACCAGCATGAGGACGACCAGGATCAGCCCGATCATGCCCATGGGCGAGCGCTTGAAGCGGCGCCAGACCAGGGTGGCGTAGCCTTCATTGCCCGAGCCGTAGCGGGAAACGACTGGTGTGTTGTCCGCTTCCTCGACCGGAGTCGGCGCAGGACCACCAGCAGGATCAGTGGGCAGGGGAATGGAGTAGCGGGTGTTGATGTCGCTCATTCCTTGCCTCCTCCCAGGCGCACTCGAGGATCAAGCGCCACCAGCAAAATATCGGAGATGATGTTGCCAACGATCAGGGTGGCTGCGAGCACCAGCATGAAGGTCGCGGTGACATAGACGTCGCCTACGCCCATGGAGCCCACGATGGCGGGGCCAACGGTAGCGAGACCGAACACAATGGCGACTTCGATCTCGCCGGTGAGCATGTAAGGAAGCACCACGCCCTGATAGGCGACGAGCGGATGCAGCGCATTGGGCACGGCATGCTTCATGATCACTGCGCCTTCAGGCAGGCCCTTGGCGCGCGCCGTTTCGATGTACTGGGAGTTGAGCACATCGAGCAGATTGGCCCGCATGACGCGCATATTGTAGGCAAGGCCGCCGAACGTCGCGATGAAGATAACAGGCCAAATATGCGTCAGGAGGTTGACGAACTTGTCCCAGCTCCACGGCGCGCCGCCATAGCGGGCGGAGAAGAACATGCCCACTTCCGAAACATTCATGCGGAATACGAGGACGTAGAGAATGATGATCGCGAGGAGGAACCGCGGGATCGTCATGCCGAGAAAGGAGATGATGCCCAGGCCTGTGTCGATCCAGGAATACTGGCGCGTTGCCGCCACAATGCCCAGGCCAATGCCAAGCAGCGATGCGAGCAAATGGCAGACTAGCGCCAAGGCAATGGTTGCAGGCAAGCGCTCGGCGACGACTTGGCCTACTTCCTTGTTGTAGTAGAAAGAATGGCCGAAATCGAAGCGGGTGACGATCCCTGTGATCCAGCGGAAATACTGCGCGATCATGGGATCATTGAGGCCATGCGCCTGACGGTAAAGCTCTGCCTGAATCTCGGCCTGCTCGGGCGTGGCGCCGCCCTGGTTGACGGCCATGGCGCGGATGTAATCGCCATAATCACCCGGAGGCGCCTGGATGATAGCGAAGGTTACGATGCTGAGCAAAAACAGCAGCGGGATCGCGCCCAGCACGCGCATGGAGATAAATCGAAGCATCGCCGCCTCTTGGTAGAAAATCTTGGGTGGGCATCCCTCGCCTCAGCCCTTGTCTCGAAAGCGCAAGGGCTGGGGTGAGGGGTGAGTGCCGGCGAGGGTAAGCCCCCGCCGACATCGGCTGAATCACACCGGACCGGCGCCGCCGGGTTCGCCTGGCAGGGTTTCGGGGTGCAGTTCATAGTCGCCCTGCTTGTCCTCAGGAACAAACAGGCGTTCGCGCATGACGCTGTCTTCGGCCCAGTTGAACTGGAATATCGGAGCACCAGCCGGAATGTTGGCGAAGCGCTTATTGATGATCAGCGCACCCGGATATTGGGTGAGACCCACCGAATAAACGTTCTCGGTGAAGAGCTTCTGGTACTGCTTCATCAGTTCAGCACGCTCTTCGGTATCGCTGGAGGCGATAAACTTGTTGACCACATCAACCATCTCCTGCTCGAACGTCAGCAGGTCGACAGTGCCGTCAGTGCCCGCCTTGTGGAACGGGTGGGTACGTGGGCCGGTTGGGGCAAGCGAAGTTGTGCCCTGAACCACAGCGACCATTTCCGAACCCTGCCGTTCTACCGTCCAATCAAACTGACCAGACTGGGCGAGGTCGTCACGCGAGGTGCCTTGCTGGAAGTTCGCGATAACGCGAATGCCAAGAGGCTCCATCATCGCAATCACGCCTTCGGCAAGATTAGTGTCCGTGCCGTAGTCAGTATTAGCAAGAAGGGTGATCTCAACGTCGGCACCACCGGCCTGGTCGGCTGGGAAGTTGCGGATGCCATTGCCGTCCGTGTCGGTCAGCCCCAGGCCGTCGAGCAGCGCATTGGCGGCTTCAAGGTTGTAGGGGTAATAGACTGTGGAAGCCTTGTCGTAATAGGTGGTGCCGGCATAAAGCCCGCCGGGATAGATGGCGGTAAACGGACCGCGCACCAGCGAGTCACCCAAGCGCTGGCGATCCACGGCGATCGAGATGGCCTTGCGGAAATCGAGTTCGCGGTTGAGTTCACGCACAGCCTGGGCCCGGGCATCGGGTTCGCCCCAGCCATTGCCCGAAAGGTTCATGCGCAATGCATAACCGATAGTACGGGCACCAAACTGCAGGCGAGCAGGAGCATTGGCGTCAGCGGAGCGCTTCAGCGATTCCACAAAGCTCTCTGCCTGTTCAAGGTTGGCGAAGTCGCCGGACCCAGCCACGGCCTGAACGTCGCGGTCAGCCCAGGTGGAGAGGCGATAATGCATCTCATTGAGATAGGGCAGCTGCTTACCATCCTCATCGACCTTCCAGTAGTACGGATTGCGGCGCATCACGATGATGTCGTCGGCCCGATACTCCACCGGAACCCACGCGCCCATCACGGGCATGTTGAGGAATTCGGGCGGGAAAGCGTTCTTGTATTCGTTGTAGGTGTTGTCGGGATTGTACTTGGGGTGCTCAGGCTTGAGAATGTGGCTCGGGCCGGGGCAAAAGGAGTCGTACGCCATCGCATAGAGATATTGCGTGGGCCGAACTTCCCTGAAGGTCCATTTGATGGTGTAGGGGTCGATCATTTCCAGCGTAGTGCCAGCGCCGAAGCGTTCCGGCGTTCCGGTTCCCGATGGAACAGCGCTGATGTTGGGGTCGTTGACGTGGTCTTCCCAGTAGAACATCAGGTCTTCGGCGTCGAAGGGGTCGCCGTCGGACCATTTTGCGCCTTCGATCAGGTGCATGGTCAGTTCATGGCCGTCCTCGGACCACTCCCAGCTCTTGGCAAGGTTTGGCAGGGGCTCCAGCTCTTCAGCCTTGATCTGGAATAGCGGCCCGGTGCGCGTGAGGCACTCGGAAAGACCGATGTCGATACCGCCCCAGCCTTGTGACTGGCCAGCGATATAGTTCCAGCCCTCGGGCCTGCCGCCGATCACGTGGCGCATGGTATCGCCGTAGACACCAAGGCCATCGGGCATGTTGCCGGTCTTGTAAACCAGTGGTTCCTTGGGCAGGCGCTCGGCAACAGGCGGCAGGGTACCGGCGTCCACATATTTGGACGTGACCCAATCGGGTTCCTTGTATTGCGGCAGCGCCTTGTACTCGAGCATATCGGTGACGCTCACGAATACCGGTTCGCTCTGGGCGGCAAACTCCGGCGGATCCGGAAGCTCACCGGTCAAGTCCTGGGCCTGGATCGCCATCAGCGAAACGCCCAGCATCAAGCCTGCCCCGCCAAGGGCAAATGCGTGCTTCTTCATAAAACCTCCCATTAGCAACGAGACGGCTAGCCGCCGCCGGCCGAACATGCTTCCGACCTTACTCTGTGCTGACAGGTCCAAATGGTACGCCTTGCCATTGGTGAAGCAATCCGGAATGATAGAGACTTATTCCGGGTTTCTAAGATTTGTACGGATAAGTATGATTGTTGAGAGTCCAGTCACGGCGAAGTCCAGACACGGCAGCGCGCCCAAGCCGACGCCTCGGCCGGAGCGCAGCTTTTACTCGTCCGGTAAGGCCTTCGGCCGGTTCGGCATGCGTTCATTCGCTCCCCAGATCATGCCCGCGCCGCATAGCCACGGCCACATCGAGTTCAACTGGCTGACCCGCGGCAGCATGGACTACGTATTCGATGGCGGCTCCTGCAGCATCGGGCAGGAGCGGCTAGTGGCATTCTGGGCGGGCATCCCGCACCAGACAGTGGCCCTCCATGGCGCGGAGGAGGCTAGGCAAATCAACATCTACCTGCCTATGGACGCCTTTCTGGAAATGCCGCAGCTCGGGCGGCTAACCGAGACGCTGATGGGGGGCGGGGTGATTCAACTGAGCCCCGACTGCATCGGGCTCGAAACACTCGAGCGTTGGCATCAGGATTATCGCAGCGGCAACTCATTGCGCACCGATATCGTACGCACCGAAATCGGCACCATGTTCCGCCGGGCCGCCATTACCGGATGGGATTTGCTGCTGCCCGCCTGGGTGGAGGAGGGGACGGGAACCCGCACCCGTACGGGGTCACCTGTACGTTACGTGGTACGCATGGTGCGGCATATCGTCGAGAACATCGCCGATCCGCTTAGCGCCGAAAGCATAGCCGAAGTAGTGGGGCTCCATCCCAACTACGCCACCAACCTCTTCACCAAGGTTATGCGCATTTCCGTGCAAAAGTTCGTGGTTCGCATGCGCCTGATCCGCGCCCGATCCCTCCTCTTCGACGGCAGCCTCTCCATCGCTAATGTGGCGTTTCAGTCAGGCTTCGTATCGCAGACGCAGTTCTACGAGCATTTCCGCAAGGCATATGGAATGACGCCGAGCCAGATGCGCAAGGATACAATCGAGGGATAGGCCGGGCGGCGAGGATCACCTGATGGAGATCGCCCTCATGGTTCGACAAGCTCACCATGAGGTTTCAGATGGCGTAGTTCTAGGTATTGAACTTGAACAGCATCACGTCGCCGTCCTTGACGACGTATTCCTTGCCTTCGTCCCGCGCCTTGCCCGCTTCCTTGGCTGCCACTTCACCGCCAAGAGTCACGAAGTCCTCGTAGCCTATGGTCTGGGCGCGGATGAAGCCGCGTTCGAAATCGGAGTGGATGACGCCGGCGGCAGCAGGAGCCTTGTCGCCTTTGTGGATGGTCCAGGCGCGGGTTTCCTTCGGGCCGACCGTGAAATAGGTCTGCAGCCCTAGGAGGTCGTAGGCTTCACGGATCAGACGGTTAAGGCCGGGCTCGTGAAGGCCGAGCGACTCCAGATATTCGGCCTGTTCCTCGTCAGGCAATTGGGCCAGTTGCGACTCGATTTCGGCGGAGATGATGACGACGCCAGCGCCATTGGCACGGGCATATTCTTCCACGGCCTTGCTCATGGCATTGCCACTTTCGGCCGAGCCCTCGTCGACGTTGCAAACATAGAGCACGGGCTTGCTGGTCAGAAGCTGCAGCTCCTGGAAGGCTTTTTCTTCTTCGGCAGAGCGCTCCACAAAGCGCGCGGACTTGCCTTCGCGCAGGAGCACAAGGGCGCGGTCGATCAGGTCCAGCGTCAGCTTGGCGTCCTTGTCATTGCCCTTGGCCTTTTTCTCAACGCCCGTGCGGCGTCTCTCGAGGCTTTCAAGGTCGGCCAGCATGAGCTCCGTTTCAACCACTTCCGCGTCGGCGAGCGGGTCCACTTTGTTGGCGACGTGGATGATGTTGTTGTCTTCAAAGCAGCGCAGCACATAGGCGATGGCATCGCATTCGCGGATATTGGCGAGGAACTGATTGCCGAGGCCCTCGCCCTTGGACGCGCCTTTCACCAATCCCGCGATGTCTACAAAGCTCATGCGGGCAGGCAGGACGTTGACCGACTTGCCAATCGCCGCGAGCTTTTGCAGGCGCGGATCGGGCACGGGTACGTCGCCGACGTTGGGCTCGATCGTGCAGAACGGGAAATTGGCCGCGGCTGCGGCGGCGGTGCGCGTCAGCGCGTTGAAAAGGGTCGACTTGCCGACATTGGGCAGGCCGACAATGCCCATCTTGAAACCCATGGGAATGCTCCGGAAATAGTTGGCCTCCACTTGGTTCGGATGAGCTGAGATGTCAATGCACTCAGGCGCAGGCGAGCCAAGCAAGGCTTGGTGAAAGGGGACTACTCGCTCCGGAATAGCTTCTTGAGCATGTCGGCCATGGGGCCGCTCTCGGGCAGCTTGGCTGCAGGTGCAGCCGGGCGCGCCTGGCGAACATGGCTCTGCGCCTTGGGCGCGGGCTTTTCTGCAGCATCCCCGGCAGGCTTGAGGGCGAGCGCCAGCTTGTTCATGAAGCCCGCGTCATCGCCCTTGAGCAGCAAGGCGACATGCTTGGCGATGCCATCGAGCAAGGGCGCGAGCCACGCATGATCTGCCTTGGCGAAATCGCCCAGAACGTGTGGCGTGACGAATTCCTTGCCGGGGTGGCCAATGCCAAGGCGGACGCGCTTGTAGTTGAGACCGATCTGCGGATCGATGGAGCGCAAACCATTGTGCCCGCCATTGCCACCGCCAATTTTGACCCGCACCTTGCCCGGCGCCAGATCGAGTTCGTCATAAAAGACGATGATGTCCATCGGCTCGATCTTGAAGAACTTGGCCGCTTGCTGAACGCTGTCGCCTGATCGGTTCATGAAGGTTTGCGGCTTGAGGAGCAGCACCCTTTCGCCCGCAATATTGCCTTCCGCCAGGAGCCCGGCGTGCTTGGAGCGGAACTGGTTGATGCCATGTTCGCGCGCAATGGCGTCGATGGCCATGAACCCGATATTATGGCGGTTGCCTTCATACTGGCTGCCTGGATTGCCCAGGCCGACAAGAAGTTTCATTCACCCACTCCAAACGAAAGAGGCGACCCATGGGGCCGCCTCGATTTTGAGCAAAGCTGAGGCGATTACTCGGCCTGGGCTTCCCCTGCATCATCGGTGCCAGCGGACTTGAGGGCCGATGGCGCAACGATGGTTGCGATGGTCACGTCTTCTTCGTGGCTGTGGTCGGTGGCGCCAGCCGGCAGTGTGATCTGCGAGATGTGAATGCTGTCGCCGATATCAAGGCCCGTCAGGTCAACGACAACTTCCTCGGGGATGTTGTCAGCCGCGACGGTCAGGTCCAGCGTGTGGTGCACGATGTTAAGCGTGCCGCCGCGCTTCAGGCCCGGGCTTGCGTCTTCATTGATGAAGTTCACATGCACCTGGACATTGAGCTTGGAGCCCTTGCCGACGCGCAGGAAATCGACATGCAGCGGGAAGTCCTTGACGGGATCAAGCTGGTAGTCGCGCGGGATCACGCGGTGGATCGTGCCATCGACGTCGAGGTCGATCATGTGGCTCAAAAACCCGCCGGCATAGATGTGCTTGTGCGCATCCTTGTAGGCGAGGGCGATGGTGACGGGGGGTTGCTTGTCACCGTAAATAACTGCGGGAACGAGTCCCTGACGACGCATTTCGCGAGCGGCCCCCTTGCCCACTCCGTCACGCGCCTGTGCCTTGAGCACCTTGGTTTCAGCCATGGAAATATCCATTCTGGGTTGGTGTATGGCGTCATCACAACGGCATACGCGCCCGTCCTCCAGGGGTGACGAGCGCTTCATGGCCGGGGCTATAACGCAACCAGCCATCTGCTGCAAGGGATTCCAGGTTTGGCGCGCTTAGTAGCAAGGGCCAGGAACTGTTTAGTCGAACAGGCTGGAAACGCTTTGTTCGCTAGCGGTGCGGGCGATGGCTTCACCGATCAGCGGCGCGATGGTGACGCGGCGTATATTGGCCGTTTCCCGCTGCGCTTCGGTTTCCTCGATCGAGTCGGTGATCACCAGTTCCTTGAGCTTGCTGGCACCGACACGTGCGCAGGCGCCTTCGGATAGTACGCCATGGGTGATGTAGGCAGACACTTCCTTGGCGCCGGCCTTGAGCAGGGCATCGGCTGCATTGATCAGTGTGCCGCCGCTATCGACAATGTCGTCGATAAGGAGGCACGAGTGACCCGCGACATCCCCGATGATATTCATTACTTCGGAAACGCCCGCCCTCGGGCGACGTTTGTCCACAATGGCAAGGTCGGCGCCGATGCGCTGGGCGATGGCTCGGGCGCGGGCGACGCCGCCGACGTCGGGCGATACGATCATCAAATTTTTGGTGTCGTAGTGCTCTTCGATGTCGCGGGTCATCACCGGCGCGGAATAAAGGTTGTCCGTGGGGATATCGAAAAATCCCTGGATCTGGGCGGCATGCAGATCAAGCGTGATGACGCGGTTGACGCCCGCGCCGGCAATCAGATTTGCCACCAGCTTGGCGGAAATCGGCGTACGGCCGGCAGCCCGGCGGTCCTGGCGGGCATAGCCGAAATAGGGCAGCACGGCGGTTATGCGGCGAGCCGATGAGCGGCGCAACGCATCGGTCAGGATCAGCAATTCCATCAGATTGTCGTTGGCCGGGAAGCTCGTCGACTGGAGAATGAACACGTCCTCGCCACGGACGTTTTCATGGATCTCGACATAGATTTCCTTGTCGGCGAAACGCTTGACGGTACAATCTGTGAGAGGAAGCTCTAGATAGCTGGCAATGGACTGGGCAAGGGCACGGTTGGAATTACCGGTCACCAGCTTCATGGATGCGGATCCTGTCTTAGTGGGCCGGCAGGGGGAGGGCGGCCATCCAGTGCGGCTTGTTTAGCCCGTGCTGATGCAAGTCGCAACGCATCAAAACGCGCAAGGCTTAAAGAATTACGTCATGCCGATGATGGCGATCTGCCGGCCAGTCCTTGTGCCCTGGTGAGTGGCATAGCGGTGCGAGAAATAGCGCTGGGGTTCACCATAGGTGCAGCCGCCTACTTTCTCGATTGTCCCAACCCCGCTCTTGCCCAGTTGCGCCTCCACAAAACGGGGCAGGTCGAAATGGGTCTTTTTGCCCTCGGGCACAAAAAAGTGTTGCTCGTCATCGGGCTGGAGTGCGAGGAACTCGGCCTTGAAATGATCGCCGACTTCGTAATTGGCACCCGAGATCGTTGGGCCGATGGCCGCCACTATATTTCTGGGCTCTGCGCCCAGTGCCACCATGGCCTCCACGGTCGCGCCGCAGATGCCATCAACCGCACCTCGCCAGCCCGCATGAGCTGCCCCGATGACGCCGGCGATCGGATCGGCAAAAAGGATGGGTGTGCAATCGGCGGTCAGGATGCCCAGCGCCAAAGCCGGCAAGCGCGTCACCATGGCGTCGGCCTCAAAGGGCAAGTCGTTGTCGGGATAATCGCTCAGGGTCCGAACCTTTGCGGAGTGCACCTGCTTGAGCAGGTAGAGGTTCTTGCGCAAAAATCCGAGCGCCTGCGCAGCGCCTGCGCGGTTGGCTTCAGCCAAATGCGGCTTGTCGCCAACAACGATGGACATGTTATTGCTGGCGAACTCGCCGTCCGAATAGCCGCCCTGCCGGCCAAAAAAGCCGTGACGTAAGGTTGGGATCGCCTGGAGGGAGGGGCTTTGCTCGAAGGGTGCGATCATCAGCTAAATCCGGGTGGAACAAGGCCGGGGCTTGCAGCGCAAAAAACCTTGAACAGCTCGCCCATTTGCCGGGGCTCAACGAGCCGGTCGCGTGCGGACCGGATGCTGTCGGCCTGTTGCAGGTTGGCGCCGCTCAGCGCTTTAGTCCGCTCATTGATCCCCATCCGCACCAGCCACTCGCCCTGCGTTGCGAGAGGCTGGACGGCGAGTCCCGCCTTGGCAGCAACAATGCCGAGCGCCTCGAAATCCACATGGGCCGACAAATCGGCAGCGCCCGGTTCAGCCAGGACATCTGCATATTGATGGCCGTGCACGGCTTGGAGGGTTTCGCCTGTCTGGGTCCGGTTATAACCATAATCGATCACGAGAATTGCTCCGCCCTGCGTGGAGGCAATCCGGGCGAGACGTGACATGACCTCACCATTGGCAAAGCCAACTTCGAAAACCTCGTTTTCTCCGGCATCAATCACCCCTTGGGGCATGGAGGTGATCGGTACCGGCGTCGGGTTCAGGCCGAACTGCCGCTTGCCATCGCTCAAACCAACCATGCGCTCGTGCCAGCCTTCCTTGCCGCGCACGAATTGGCGGATGGGCAGGGCGTCAAAGAACTCATTGGCAATAACCAGTAGCGGCCCGGGCCCGACCTTTTCGAAGCTGTCGACCCATTTGGCGCCATAAGCCTCGAGTCGCGAATTCTGCTCCGCGATCAGCGCTGGATTGGTTTCAAACAGGCGCAGATCCAGCGCATCGCGAAAGCCCTCCGCCCGGCAAGCAACGCGCAGCATGTCCGCCATGAGCGTCCCGCGGCCCGGCCCCAATTCGAGCAGGGTGAATTCCTTGGGGCTCCCCATCTGCTGCCAGATGTTGACAAAAAAGAAGCCGATCAGTTCGCCAAACATCTGCGAAATTTCAGGTGCCGTGATGAAGTCACCGCCCGCGCCCAGCGGATCCGCACCCTTGTAATAGCCCTTGGTTGGATGGGTCAGGCACAGGCCCATATAGGTCGCGATGGACATCGGGCCCGTGGTGCGGATCTGCATGTCGATCAGTTCGGGGAGGGTAGGGTTGTCAACCATCAGCAGACCTCATCCTCGTGGTTCGACAAGCGCACAATGGGGCTTACTTCAAACACGCAATGCACTCTCTTTTCTCGTCAGCGCGTATCCAACCAGCCCAATTCCGCCGATCACCAGCGGCAGGCTCAGCACCATGCCCATGGTCAGCCAGCCGCCATAGAGATAGCCGATCTGCGCATCCGGCAAGCGAACGAATTCCACAGCAATGCGCGACAGACCATAGCCGATCCCGAATATGCCGGCAGCTAGCCCGGGGCGGCGCAGCGCATAGAAGACATGAGTGAATAGCCGAATGACAAGGAACAATACGAGCCCCTCGAGCACCGCCTCATAGAGCTGGCTGGGATGGCGCGGCACCTGCAGCGGGTCCGTGGGGAAGACCACGCCCCAGGGTAGGGTGGTGGGGGCACCATAAAGCTCGGCATTGATGTAGTTGGCGATGCGTACAAGGAATATGCCGATCGTGGACACCGACGCGATCAGGTCCAACCCGCTTAGCCAATTGCCCTTGTGCTTGCGGGTGAACAGAACAACGGCCAGCATCAAGCCCAGCATGCCGCCATGATAGGACATGCCGCCATCGAGGGTGTTGAGGATTTGCGCCGGATTAGCCAGGTAATAGGGAAGATTGTAAAACAGCACGTAGCCGATGCGGCCGCCAAGCACGATCGCCAGCATGGTCCAGAACGCAAAGTCCCAGATGTCCTTGGCCGGAAAAGGCGGCTGGCCGCGGTGCCAGAGACGTGTATTGGCCAGCAGCATATAGCCGTAGATGGCGCCCAGGCCGACACCAAACAAATAGCCGAGCGCATACCAACGCACAGCAAAGGGGCCAATGGCAAAGGCTACGGGATCAATGTTGGGAAAGTTCAAGACCGGCTCCTGCGGCAATCGGGCGGACCATTGCCGCTTCCGCCTCTCTGGTCAAGTCGACACCCATCCCTTAAGTATCAAGCCAACCGGCAGACTTTGAAGGACAATGCCATGAACCAGAACAACCGCATTTTTGACGGCTTGGGACGCGTGATCAACGAGGCTGCAGGCGTGGCGGACGGCGTGCGGCGGGAAGTGGAGACCGTGGTCAAGTCACAGGCCAATCGCATCGTGTCCGACATGGACCTGGTCAAGCGCGAGGACTTCGACGCCCTGCGCGAACTCGTACAGGTTCAGGGCGAAGAGATCGACGCGCTGCGCAAGGAAATCGCTGCCCTCAAAGGCGCCGCCGACGCGATCTGATCTGAGTGAGCCGACCTGCTAGTGATCCAATGACCCACTGGCATTTCCAAACCGTCACCCTCGGGCTTGACCGGGGGGTTTTGCACTAACCACAACTGAAGAGCCCTTGAGCCAAGCCCAAGAGTGACGAGCGGTGTGGTGGCAAGTTGGTGCTACAAATCCTCCGACGAGCTTTGGCCTTGCGGACCTGATCCGGCCGCTCTTCTTCGCGCCTGATTAACGGCGCGTTAAGGCTCTGTTAACCTTTTGAGTCTGATCATCTTCCACAAGAGATTGCTGCCTTGTGCCTGCGTTGCGTCCCCTGAATCAGACAAGGGGTGTAGGGTGCTTGAACAGGACGATTCGTAAGCCGATGTGCGTGCGGCGAGTTCCCTGAGTACCCCTAGTTTTCGGCCAGTTGCCGCGTTAAACAGCCAATCGTGTTGCCAGGACGGACCCGTCAATGTCACTTCTTCAAGTCGAGCCAGATCGGAATATCCATCCGGTGGACATCATCGAGAATATCGCCTCGATCAATGACTGGACGTTTGAGCGGCAGGATGCCGACGAGATTTCCATTTCCGTGCGCGGCGGCTGGAGCGACTATCATGTCTCTTTCAACTGGATGGAAGACCTCGAGAGCCTCCATATCGCGTCCGCCTTTGATTTGCGGGTGCCCGAGGGCCGTCGCAACGAGATCAAGCAGTTGATCTCGCTGATCAACGAGCAACTCTGGATCGGCCATTTCGATATCTGGAACAAGGAAGGCGTGGTGCTGTTCCGCAATTCGCACCTTCTGACCGGCGGGGCTGAGGTGTCGCCCCAGCAATGCGAGGCGCTGCTGCGCTCTGCGACCGATAGCTGCGATCTTTACTACCAGGCGTTCCAGTTTGTTGTCTGGGCCGGCAAGACGGCTGCCGATGCGCTGAGTCATGTGATGTTTGAAACGGTTGGCGAGGCATGAGCCTTCCCCTGCACAGCATCGGGCCGGTCATGCTGGTCGGTGCCGGCAAGATGGGTATTGCCCTCGCGCGTGGCTGGCTCCACGCAGGGTTGCCACCTACCAACCTCGTTTTGGTTGATCCCTCGCCAGGTCCCGCCGCAAAGGATATGGCCGAAGATTACGGGCTGACGCTGAACAGCGAAGCGCATGGGCTCCAGCCAAATGTACTGGTGCTTGCCGTCAAGCCGCAAATTATCGACCACGTGCTGGAAACACTTGCGCCTGTAATCGGGCCGCACACACTGGCGCTCTCGATCGCGGCAGGCATAGACATAGCGCGGCTCTCGCGCGGTCTGGGCATGGCGCGCGTGGTTCGCACAATGCCCAATACGCCAGCCCAGATCGGCAAGGGAATTACCGGTGCCGTTGCGGCTCCTGACGTCAGCAACGAGGGTCGAAGCGCGGCTGCTGCGCTTCTGGAGGCGGCAGGTCCGGTTGTCTGGTTCGACAACGAGGCGCAACTTGATGTGGTCACCGCCATATCAGGGTCGGGACCGGCCTATGTGTTCCACCTTGTTGAAGCGCTTGCTGCAGCCGGCAAGAAAATGGGGCTCCCTGATGCTGTTGCCGAACTTCTGGCGCGTCAGACTGTGATCGGTTCAGCTGCTTTGCTGGAAGCAGATCCTGCCTCGCCCGCTGTTTTGAGGCAGAACGTCACCTCGCCCAATGGCACTACCGCCGCTGGTCTCGCCGTGCTCATGGAAGGTCTGACCCCCTTGATCGAGCAGACCACCGAAGCTGCGCGCCAGCGCAGCGAAGAACTGGGCCGTTCCTGAAAAGACCTCCAAATAAAGAAGGCGCATCCCTCCCTGGACGCGCCCCTCGTGATCGTTCGTATGTGGTCGGTCAGCTCGCGACGAGATTGTCGGCGGCGGATTTTCCGGTCCGCTTGTCCTTGACGATCTCGTAGTTCACCTTCTGGCCTTCATCTAGGCCATTCAGGCCCGAGCGCTGGACGGCGGAGATGTGCACGAACACATCTGCCCCACCCTCGTCGGGCTGAATAAAGCCATAGCCTTTTTGGCCGTTGAACCACTTTACAGTGCCAGTTGCCATGATGCGCGTTCCCTCGTGCAGGCTGCTGTAGGCAATCCTGGTCACAATTGACCAAGACCTTAGTAATCGAAATATCGTTTTGGGACGTCAGCAGTGGCGAATGAAAGTTCGCATTGTCAGATCAGTCGGCCGCAATATTCGATCGGTGGAGTTTAGCGGCAAAAAAATGGGCGTTCAATATCTGTTTACTGCCCCTTTTGGCTAGCTAATCGGCCGCTCAACAGATGTATTGCCCAAGAAGATCAAGCGATTGCGTGCTCTAGCTCCAGCGCTGAACACCCGCTTGCATTCTTGCTCAAATTGCGCCACACCGCGCCGCCGGGCAAACCGATCCGGTGACCTCCGAGATCTTTCGTCTTGAGCAAGACGTTTCATTCTTCCGGCGACGTAATCGCCGACCGCCGTGTGGGCTATGCCAAACTGCTGGCGGAAACTTCCGATTTCGCTGCGGCGGCGGATTTGGTGAGCCAGGCTCTGGAACTGGCGCCCAATTGGACTGCCGGTTGGGACTTACTGGGCACCTACCATGAAAAATCTGGCAATCTGTCCGGCGCGATAGCTGCCTGGCGGCAGCTCGAAGCGCTCGATGATGAGGGTGTTTTCGGCGCCCGGCTCAAGCTCGCAGTGCACGGTGCAAGTGCGGCAGGCGAGGGCACGGCGGTCAGCTATGTCGAGGCGCTGTTTGACCAATATGCACCCAGGTTCGAAAGCGCGCTGGTCGGCAAGCTCAACTATCAAGTGCCCAATCTGCTTGATGGGCTCATCAACTCCGTCATGGCGGACACTGGGATCATCCGGTTCGAGCGCGCGCTTGATCTGGGGTGCGGCACGGGCCTGATGGGGCAACGCCTGCGCGACAAGGTTGACTATCTCGAGGGCATCGACCTCAGCGCCGCAATGATTGCCGAAACAAACCGCAAGCGCATCTATGACCGTCTCGAGAAGGCCGAGCTCGTCCACTTCCTTCAGAGCCGCCCGCCTGAAACGGAGCTCATAACGGCGTCCGATGTGTTTATCTATTGCGGCGCCTTGCCGCCGATCCTTGCTGCTGTAGTGGGGGCCATGTGCCCGGGCGGCCTCTTGGCCTTTTCGCTTGAGGAGCATGATGGGGATGAGCCGGTGTTCTTGCGGCCCTCGCTGCGCTATGCCCATGGCGTGAACGCCACGCGCCAGGCCCTGATCGACGTCGGCCTGGAACTGCTGCGCTTCGAACGAGCCATTCTGCGCCAGGACCGCGGCGCACCCATTGCCGGCATGCTTGTCGTGGCGCGCAAACCACAGGACAGGACCCAGATATGAACAACATTCGCTATGATTTCCGCTCCGACACGGTCACCAAGCCATCGCCGGGCATGCGTGCAGCCATGGCTGAGGCCGAAGTTGGTGACGACGTGTTCGGGGATGATCCGACCATCAACCAGCTTGAGCAGCGTCTCGCCGTCATGCTGGGCAAGGATGCCGCCATATACGTGCCCTCGGGCACCCAGTCGAACCTTCTTGCGTTGATGAGCCATTGTGGGCGGGGCGATGAGTTCATCGCGGGTCAAAATGCCCATTGCTACAAATACGAGGCCGGTGGAGCGGCTGTGCTTGGCTCCATCCAGCCGCAGCCTATCGCTCATCAGCCCGATGGCACCATGGCGCTCGGGGATATCGAAGGCGCCATCAAGGCGGGTGACCACCATTTTGCCACCACCCGCGTCATTGCGCTCGAAAACACCTTCGGCGGCCGCGTTCTTCCCGTGGATTACATGCATGCGGTTAGTGAGATTGCCCAGCGCCACGGGCTTGGGCTCCACCTCGATGGCGCGCGCGCCTTCAATGCTTGCGTCGCGCTTGGTCTCGACATCAAGACCTTCACCGCCCCGTTCGACAGCGTCTCGATTTGTCTGTCGAAAGGCCTGGGCGCGCCGGTCGGCTCTGTCCTCGTAGGCAGCGCCGATCTGATTGAAACGGCACGGCGCAATCGCAAGATGCTGGGCGGCGGCTTGCGCCAATCGGGGATTCTGGCCGCTGCCGGGCTCTATGCGCTGGACCACAATATCGACCGGCTAGCGGATGATCACCGTCGCGCCAAGCGCCTCGCAGAGGGGCTGGCGCAATATAATGCCTTATCTGTCGTCCAGCCCGACACCAACATCATCTTTGTTGAGATCAATCAAAGCGTGGGCGACCGCTTCACCGACTACTTGCTGGAGCAGGGTGTCGGCATTACCGGCCGCTATGGCCAGCAGCGCTGGGTGACCCATCTCGATGTCGGCGACGACGCTGTGGATGGTGCCCTGGAGGTTGTCTCCACCTTCTTCCGGACGCACTAAAAAAGCAAAGGCAGGAGAGTTTTGCTCTCCCGCCTTTCTTGTCCATCGTCGACCCTGCCCTAAGCGGCGAAATAGCTCTGCAGCGAGCGGACCACCAGATTGCCCTTCTGCAGGGCCACAATGCCTTCCACCGCAGCCAGGGCACCATCGATCGTCGTATAGTAGGGGATCTTGCCCATAAGGGCCGTCCGCCGGAGATCGCGACTATCGGAGATCGACTTCATGCCATCGGTGGTGTTGATCACCAGCTGCACGCCGCCATTCTTCATGGAGTCCACGATGTGGGGACGGCCTTCCAGCACCTTGTTGATCTTGGTTGCCGCTATGCCGTTTTCAACGAGGTAGCGCTGCGTGCCGCCAGTGGCCAAAATGGTGAAACCACCTTCAACCAGGTGCCGCGCCATGTCGACGATCGCCGGCTTGTCGGCATCCCGCACCGAAATAAAAGCGGTACCCGACTGAGGCACTTTCGAGCCCGCACCCATTTGCGACTTGGCAAAAGCCACGGCGAAATCGGTGTCGAGGCCGATCACCTCGCCCGTCGATTTCATCTCTGGGCCGAGCACCGTGTCGACGCCCGGGAAGCGGTTGAAGGGGAACACGGCTTCCTTCACCGCAACGTGCTTGAAGGTCTTTTCCGTCAGGCCGAAGCTGGCGAGGCTTTCGCCGGCCATGATGCGCGAGGCAATCTTGGCAATGGGTTCGCCGATCACCTTGGCCACGAATGGCACGGTACGCGAGGCGCGGGGATTGACTTCCAGCAGGTAGATTACCCCGTCCTTGAGAGCATATTGCACGTTCATCAGCCCGCCGACATGGAGGGCAAAGGCCAGCTCGCGCGTCTGGCGCTTGAGCTCCTCGATGGTCTCGGGCGAGAGGTTCTGCGGGGGCAGGGAGCAGGCAGAATCACCGGAGTGAATGCCGGCTTCCTCGATGTGCTCCATGATCCCAGCCACATAAACGTCCTTGCCATCGCATAGCGCATCCACGTCGATCTCCGTGGCGCCGGAGAGATAGGCGTCAAACAGCAGTGGGTTATCGGACAGGACCGAGTTGATCTGGCCAGTTCTATCGTTTGGATAGCGCTGCAAGATATCGGGCGGCACAAGACCGGTCAGCGTATCCTGCACATAGCGCTCGAACTCATTGGCCGAGTGGACGATCGCCATGGCGCGGCCGCCCAGCACGTAGGACGGCCGGATCACCAGCGGGTATCCAAGGCGCTCGGCAACCAAGCGCGCCTGTTCAAGCGAATAGGCAATGCCGTTCTTGGGCTGGGTGAGTTCGAGCTTGTTGAGCAGCTTGCTGAACAGGTCACGGTCTTCGGCCAGATCGATGGCGTCCGGCTGCGTGCCCAGGATCGGAACGCCCGCCTTGAGCACGGCTTCAGCGAGGTTGAGCGGCGTCTGTCCGCCGAACTGCACGATCACGCCATGCAGGGTGCCGTTCTGCTTTTCGGTGGTCAGGACCTCGATCACGTCTTCTTCGGTCAGCGGCTCGAAATAGAGCCGGTCCGATGTATCGTAGTCGGTTGAGACGGTTTCGGGATTGCAGTTGACCATGATGGTTTCATAGCCCGCTTCGCTCAGCGCAAAGGCGGCATGGCAGCAGCAATAGTCGAACTCGATGCCTTGGCCGATGCGGTTAGGACCGCCACCCAGGATCACCACCTTTTTGCGATCGGAGGGGCGTGATTCATCGTCCACCTTGCCGCCGAATGGCACTTCGTAGGTGGAGTACATATAGGCCGTTGGCGAGGCGAACTCGGCGGCCGAAGTATCGATGCGCTTGAAGGCGGGGCGAACGTTGAGATCATGGCGCAACTTGCGCACATCGGATGGCTTCACATTTGCAAGCTGGGCCAGCCGCGCATCGGAAAAGCCCATTGCCTTGAGCGAGCGCAAATTCTGCGCGTCCTGCGGCAGGCCGAACTGCTTGACCTTCTGCTCGGTGTCGACGATCCCCTGCATTTGCTCGAGGAACCACGGATCGATCTTGCAGGCCTCGAAGATGTCTTCAAGGCTCATGCCGAGCCGCATGGCTTCGGCGACATGGAGCAGGCGGTCGGGTGTCGGTGTGCCGAGCGCGGCCTTGATGGCGTTCTTGTCTTCGCCTTCGCCCAGGCCTGGAATGCCGATTTCGTTAAGGCCCGTGAGACCCGTTTCGAGCGAGCGCAGGGCCTTTTGCAGCGATTCCTGGAAGGTGCGGCCAATGGCCATGGCTTCGCCCACCGACTTCATGGCAGTGGTCAGGCGATTGTCGGCACCGGGGAATTTCTCGAAGGCAAAGCGCGGGATCTTGACCACGACATAGTCGATGCTGGGCTCGAACGAGGCCGGGGTCATACCGCCAGTAATGTCGTTGTCCAATTCGTCCAGCGTATAGCCAACAGCCAGGCGCGCTGCGACCTTGGCGATGGGAAAGCCGGTAGCCTTGGAGGCAAGTGCCGAGGAGCGCGACACGCGCGGATTCATCTCGATGACCACCATGCGGCCATCGCGCGGGTTGATGCCGAACTGCACGTTCGAGCCACCGGTTTCGACGCCGATCTCGCGCAGCACCGCTAGCGAGGCGTCGCGCATGATCTGGTATTCCTTGTCCGTCAGGGTCAGAGCCGGGGCGACGGTGATGGAGTCGCCGGTATGGACACCCATGGGATCGATGTTTTCGATCGAGCAGACGATGATGCAGTTGTCCTTCTTGTCGCGAACAACCTCCATCTCGAACTCTTTCCAACCGAGCACGGATTCCTCGACCAGCACCTCATTGGTGGGCGAAGCGTCGATGCCGCTTTCGCAGATGTTGAGATATTCTTCTCGGTTATAGGCAATGCCGCCGCCGGTGCCGCCAAGGGTAAAGGAGGGGCGAATAATGCAGGGCAGGCCAATGACCTCTAGCGCCTGCAAGGCTTCGATCGTGTTGTGCGCCAGCATGGAGCGGGGCGTTTCGAGCCCGATCTTCTTCATGGCGTCGCGGAACAGTTCACGATCCTCGGCCTTGTCGATGGCTTCGGCCGTAGCGCCGATCATTTCAACGCCGAACTTTTCCAGCACACCCATCTTGCGCAACGAGAGCGCGCAATTGAGCGCCGTTTGGCCACCCATGGTGGGCAGCAGCGCGTCGGGGCGCTCCTTTTCGATGATCTTAGCGACCACTTCGGGCGTAATCGGCTCCATATAGGTGGCATCAGCAAGCTCGGGATCGGTCATGATCGTTGCCGGATTGCTGTTCACCAGAATGATCCGGTAGCCCTCTTCCTTGAGCGCCTTGCAGGCCTGGGTGCCCGAATAGTCGAATTCGCTCGCCTGTCCGATAATGATCGGACCCGCACCGATGATGAGGATCGATTTGATGTCGGTACGTTTTGGCATAGGGCTCGCTCAACTTTTCACATGGCGGGCGAGAATGGGAATCGCCCGGACAGCACCTGTCTCGCGGCAAACCGCGCAGCAACTGAGCGCTGCGGCGCGGGGTCAGGTCCAGAGATGGTGGTTAGGTGGGCTGTCTAACCGAGATGGTTGGGAAAGGGAAGGGGTCGCAGCGCTGCACTGGGCGCATCGGCTGCAAGCTTGTGTGAAACTCGCCGCCCGTTTCCATGCATGCGCTAACGAGCTTTCAAGACGACTGGCCAGTGCTTGAAACCGCCCACAACGGCGGCACATCTGCTCCCTGCGCAAGATCAGTACACGGCCTGTTAAGTTACCCCCGGCAATAATGGAGCCGGAGCCGATCTTCATGCTCCCATGAAGAAATACGTGCGCTCAGCGACAGCAGCGAACTGCGTAGCAGAGCGCCCACAGAGCGAGAATGTGACTCTATGCGCCTCATAGCAGGTATCGCCGTCGTCTTTCTTTGCGTGTTTGGCGGCTACGCAGCCATGGGCGGCCATCTGGAAGTGCTTTGGCAGCCGTGGGAATACGTCATTATTCTTGGTGCTGCCATCGGGGCCTTCATTATCGGCAATACCGGGCCCGTGATCAAAGGGACGCTGGGCACCTTCGGCTCGCTTCTCAAGGGCCCAAAATACAACAAGGCGGCTTATCTGGAACTGTTGGCCATGCAGTTCTCCCTCTACAAGCTGGTGCAGACCAAAGGCATTCTGGCGCTCGAGCAGCACATCGAGAACCCGCACGAATCGACGTTGTTCAACCGCTTTCCAACCTTTGCCAAGAACCATCACGCCGTGGAGTTTGTTTGCGACTACCTGCGCATGGTTACGCTTGGGTCCAACAATGTGCATGAGATGGAAGCGCTCATGGACGAGGAACTGGAAACGCACCATCAAGAACAGCACAGGCTTGTCAGCGCCGTGCAGGCTCTCGCCGATGGCACGCCGGCCCTGGGCATCGTGGCGGCGGTGCTTGGCGTGATCAAGACCATGGGGGCCATCAGCGAGCCACCCGAAGTGCTAGGCCATATGATCGGCGGCGCCCTGGTGGGGACCTTCTTTGGTGTGTTCGTGGCTTATGGTTTCTTCGGGCCCATGGCGCAGGCCTTGCGCAACATCTACGAGGCCGAGTCCAAATACTTCATGTCGCTCAAAGCCGGACTTCTTGCCCATATTTCGGGGCAGGTGCCGGTGATGGCGATCGAGTTCGCACGCAAGGCGCTGATGTCCGAAGATCGTCCGACCTTTGCCGAGGTCGATGCCGCAACGACCAATCTAGCAGCGGCATAGGTTTTTGTCATGGCGCTGAACAATCAGCCGATCATCATCAAAAAGGTCAAGAAGGCCGCTCATGGGCACCATGGCGGCGCCTGGAAGATCGCTTATGCGGACTTCGTAACTGCCATGATGGCCTTCTTTCTCCTGCTTTGGCTGATCAGCATGACGACGCCTGAGCAAAAGGAGGGCCTTGCAGACTATTTTGCCCCGCCCAATGTGGCCCCGACCACCAGCGGATCGGGCGGCATGCTCGGCGGCAAGGCCATGGATTCATCGGGCGCTAAAATGGCGGGATCCTCCCTGAAGTCCAATCAGGATGCCGTCGTAGCGACGGCCAGCATGACGGCGGGAACTGAGGACAAAGGCACTGGAGGCAATGAGGGCAAGACCGGAGCCACGCAGGCCGAAAGCGGTGTTGTCGAACAGGAGTTCAAGGCCGTCCGCAACCAGGCTTTCCACAGCGCGGCAGCCAGTATCCGGCAGGCTTGGCAGGCTTTGCCCGATATCACCGAAATTTCCGACAATTTGCTGGTCGAGGAGACCGAGGAAGGCCTCGACATCCAGATCATCGACCAGGAAGGCACGCCCATGTTTCCCGAAGGATCGAAATACCCAACCGAGCATGCGCGGCAGGCGATCGCAGCTCTTGGACCCATCCTGCAGAAACTGTCGAATCCGATCACCATTTCTGGCCACACGGCCGCCGGCACCACCTATGCCAATCCGCGCTATGGCTCCTGGGAACTCTCAACCGATCGCGCCAACGTTGTGCGCGCGCTCCTTGGTGAGTTTGGTCTCTCGGATGATCGGATCAGCGCCGTCAGTGGCCGCTCCAGTGCCGATCCGTTTTTCCCCAACGATCCCTATCAGGCGGCAAACGAGCGCATCAAGATCGTGGTGCTGAACGAAGCGCCGCCTGTTCCCGCCGACATGGGACTGTAGGGCTCAGGCCCTCCCCAGGGTGGCTATTCCTCCGGTTCGGTGGTGAACAGGAGCGGATAGCCATTCTGCTTGGCGAAATCGGTTGCGCGATTGGCTTTTTCCTCGGCGATTTCCCGAGTGAAGACCGCAACCACGCAGGCACCCTTGGTGTGCGCCGTCAGCATGATGCCAAGTGCCTGCGCCTCAGGTACCCGGAATTCGGACTTCAGCAGCCGCACCACGAATTCGCGGGGCGTATAGTCGTCGTTGAGCAGGATTACCTTGTACAGCGGCGGCTTGGCAGTTTTAAGAACCGTTTTCGTGCGAGGTTTGGTGCCGGTGTCGGGCATGATCATTTCTCCTGCCATGGGCAGCAGCGGCATTTTACAAGGTAAAGGGCCTGCTCGCTACAGAAAGAGCTTGAACCCCTCATGGCTCTGCGAAAAGCCGAGCTTGCGATAGAAGCGGTGCGCATCGGTGCGAACCTTGTTCGACGTCAGTTGCACCATGCCGCAGTTCGCCTCGCGGCACCGCTCGATGGCCCATTGCACCATTTGCGTGCCAAGGCCAGTGCCGCGCTGGTCAGCGCGGATATGAACGTTTTCCAGAATCCCGCGCTTCATGCCGAAGCGTGGCAGGCCGGGCAGGAGGCTGATCTGCAGGGTACCAATCACCTCACCGTCCTTTTCGGCAATGATCAGGCGGTGATTGGGATCGGCGCTGATCTCGTCGAAAGCAGCGCGATAGCGCGGGTCGTCCAGCGCCGCGGGGTCCAGCGGCGGGGTTTCGCTACCACGCGCATCTCCCGCATGGCTAAGGATCAGCATGGTTGGGATATCTTCGGGCGTGGCATCGCGAAATAGAAGGGAGGACATCATGGTCTCTTGGGGCTGATCAGCTTGGCAATCACAAGCACCAGGATTGCCATAAGGGCCGGTGCCAAGGCCAGCCAGGATTGTGCGGTGAGGAGCGCTCCCGTGCCGGCCCACATGATGGAGGCAAAAGCTTCGCTCAGAGTGGCAGCGCGCGAAGCCACCTGACGGCGGCGGAACATGGAGCGCTTGGCAACCACGCGGAACCAGAGCTGGATGGCGGTCGCCGAGCTCGCGGACAGGGCGGCGCAAAGGGCGGTGACCAGCGCCGAATAGGGCGCCGAAAGCGCCATCAAGAGCAGGAGCGGCAGGAGCACGACGGCGATCACCGTCAGCACGGCCTCGATCTTGGCAAGCAGGACCGCCTGGGGAGGGACCGGAGCCGTCGTCACCAGATCATGCGCATCTTCGCCTGATATGGCGAGCCACGACAGCCCACCCGCCAGTTGACCTGCCGCCATCACCATTACCGGCACGACAACCACAAAGGCGCCTCCCGTTGCCCCGAAGTTCATCCAAAGGAGGAGGGCGGGCGGAACAAGGTAAAAAATCTGCATCAAGGTCTGCGACAGGAGCCAGGGATCACGCTGGAGCAGGCGCCATTCCTTGATCCGCAACACCTGCCGCTGTGATCTTGGCTGAAATGCGCAGGCAGATGGACGCCGCTGGCTTGCCACATGATTGAGACCCGCCGCCGAAATCGCAAGACGCGCATAGCTCGATGCCGAAACAGCGGTCGCCAGGGCCAGGGCGCCAATGCCGGCGGCAAGGACAATCAGCAGCGCTTGCCCATCGCCCATGGCCGCCTTGGCCGGCAGCCACATGACGCTGTCGAGGGCGGGTGCCGCATCGATCATGGCTTCCGACTGGAACAGCGTGAAGCGCGAGAAATCTCCGTAATAAAGGATGGCTGCCGCCTGCACTCCGATCACGAAGCCTGCGCCGATGATCGCGGCAACGATCTGGGAAATCAAGCGCGTCCGGCGCGGCCCTACAAGGCGGAATAGCGCCATGGTGATGCCCACCGACAGAGCCGTTGATACGGCGCCCATCGCAATCACCACACCATACGCCGCCAGCCAGCGCGGGCCTTCGAACAGTGCCAGCATGTTGATCAAGGGGCTTGCAAGCAGCGCGGCAAAAATAACGCTGGTCAGCATCACCGAGCCGGCCCGCACAGCAAAGAGGCGCTGCGAGGAGGCGGGCGAGGACAGGACCAAGTCAAGATCAGAGCGGCCGTAATAAATGCGCGTCACCGCTTCCAGCGACTGGGACAGCATCACCGTCCAGAACAGAAGCCCCGTGCCGGTCAGCATAACTAGGGTCTTTGCGTCGCGGTGAATCCCTTCGGCGGCCCAGGGCCTCACAAGGCCGAACGCCATCAGATGGAGCACAAGCGTGACAACACACAGGAAGATCGCAAGGCCGATGCCGCGGGCGCGGCTGCCTCCGGTCAACATGGCCAGGAGGTCGCGCCAGGCGAGGGTCAGCTCATGCCGCACGAACCAGCTCAGCGATGTCGGAGCGGCGCTCACGCGGCTTGCGCGCCTTGGGCGACCAGGTCGAGAAAAATATCCTCAAGACTCGATTCGCGCCCTATGAGGGAGCGCAGTTCGGCCAGCGTTCCCTGGGCGATCAGCTTGCCATTGGTGATCACCCCTATCCGTTCGGCCATGCGCTCGGCCACCTCGAGGATATGGGTGGTCATGATCACCGTGACGCCCTGGCGCACCTTGCCCAGAAGCACGTCCTTGACCTGCCGCGCGGATCCCGCATCAAGGCCCGTCAAGGGTTCGTCAAGGATGATAAGCCTGGGGTCATGCACCAGCGCGCCGGCAAGCGCCACCTTCTGCAGCATGCCCTTGGAAAAGCCGCCGCACAGCTCATTGGCCTGGGGGCGCAGGCCCAGCCAGTCGATCAGATCGTTTGCCTTGAGCGCAGCTGATCGGGCGTCGATCTGCCAGAGCCCTGCGACAAATTCGAGATATTCCATCGGCGTCAAACGGTCATAGACCATGGGTTCGTCCGACACCCAGGCAACCACGCGCTTGGCTGCGATTGGATCTCGGCGCGCATCGATGCCGAAGATGGAAATTTCGCCCTCATTGGGCTGCAGGAGCCCCGCCACCATTCGCAGGATGGTGGTCTTGCCCGCGCCATTAGGCCCGAGCAGGGCGTAGAACTCGCCCGCCCGGACTTCGAGGTCCAACCCATCAACGACCTTGCGGTCAAAGCTCTTGGACAGGCTGGTGATGGCAAGGGCAGGGACGGTCATCGGGCGCTCCAGCAAAGACCTGCCGAGCCTAAGACGTCCCGCCTTTCCCCACGGTGAATCGGGATCGTTAAGATTTAACCCTGTTTGGCGCGGCCACCCGCCATGCGGAACAAGCCTTGAAGCGAGGCGTTGTAACTTCGAACAAATTTGGAGTTGAGCTAATGGTGCCCATTGATCGTGAAACCGTTATTGTAGACCGCGGCGGGAGCAGCGCAGGCAGCATCATCATCGGCCTGATCGTGGCCATTGCCCTGATCGCAATTGCTTACCTCGTGTTCTTCAACAATGATGGCGGCGGTAGCGGCACCGTGGATGTGGATGTTCCCGCGGTCAGCGTCGACGTTGCTCCAGACGGGCAGTAGTCAAAGCAAAAGGGCGCCCGCGAGGACGCCCTTTTTTGTTGAAGCGAGCATTAAGCGACGGTGAGCTTGACGTCCACATTGCCCCGGGTGGCGTTGGAATAGGGGCAGATCGTGTGGGCTTTTTCTACCAGCGCCTGAGCCTGTTCACGCTCCATGCCGGGCACGGAGACCTTGAGTTCCACGGCGATGTTGAAGCCGGAACCGTTGGCGTTATCGCCAAACGAGACAGCGGCATCAATCGTGGCCTCATCGGGGATTTTTACCTTTTCGCCACGGGCGGCGGCCTTCAGCGCGCCCAGGAAGCAGGCGGAGTAGCCGGCGGCAAACAGCTGTTCGGGATTGGTGCCGGGGCCGCCATTTCCGCCCATTTCCTTGGGCGTGTCGAGCGTGACCGACAGCCGGCCATCATCGGTAGCGCTGGTGCCGGTGCGGCCGCCAGTGGTGTGGGCATGAGCGGTGTAGACTGCGGATTTGATCGACATTGAGAGCTCCTCACTTGGTGTTCGGAACATAAATAGCGAGCAATTTAATTGTGTGCAATGGAAAATTCAGCTAGGGTGCTGACGTCTTTTCCATGAGGCTATTCCGTGGCCCAGGCCGATCCGCTCAAACTCGAATCCATGCTTTGCTTTGCCGTCTATGCGGCCGAGCATGCGTTCACCCGTTTCTACAAGCCCAGGCTCGATGCCCTTGAGCTCACTTATCCGCAGTATCTTGCGTTCCTCGTTCTCTGGGAGAGCGATGGTTTAACCGTAAAAGCGCTGGGGGACAGATTGTTCCTCGATAGCGGCACAATCACGCCACTGGTGAAGCGCCTTCAAGCGCGCGGGCTAGTGCGGCGCGAGCGGGACAAAGAAGATGAGCGGCAGGTGCGGATATTCCTGACCGAAGAGGGCAGGGCCCTGCGGGAGAAAGCCCTGGCGGTGCCGCTGGCGGTTGGTGAGGCGCTGGGGGGTGACGCGGAAGCCGCTCCGATTTTGCGCGAGAGCCTTCATCGCCTGCGCAAACAACTGGACGCCGCGGGCGCCTGAACCTTATTGCAGGCCCACCGGGTCAACGATACCGCCATTGCAGCCGCCATCGGTTGGACGCGCATTCATGATGCGATCAGCAAAGCTTTGCGGCCCATCGATCTCGCCGGTTAGGCCGATCGTCAACTCATCAATCAACCGCCGTCCACCGTCCTCGATGCAGGACAGCCGCACGCGCTCGCCAGCACCATCACCAAAGGCGTGGTCGAAGGCGGCGCGAACTTCGTCCTGCGTCAGCTCCTCGCCAATGGAGGCGCTGAATAGCTCGCGCACCGTTGAAGCGTTGACGGCCTCCAGCATGTCGACCGAGTCCCGGAAATAGCGTTCCGCATCGCCTTGGTAGCAAGTGCCGTGCTTGATCCACTCGTGTCGGTCCAGCGCCGATTGGGTGCCCGGCATGACACGTTCCAGCTCTTCCCGCAGCTCCGCTGACAATTCCGGCTTGGGCAAGCCGGCCCAATCACCGTTTTCGTCCTGCTCAACCGTGCCTGCGTCAACGCCGCAATAGTCTCGTGAGCGCGGTTGCGGCCAAAGGCCGTGGAGCGCGAAATTGCCTGCATCGAACCGCTCGGCCGTTTGCGTTTCACATTCCGGACGATTGGGCCGCGTTTCGCAAAATGCCGGCTGCCAGCTGATGGCGAGCACGTATTGCGTCCTCTCCTGCGCCATGGCGAGGCTGGGCAGCAGTGTCAGCAGCAGGACAGGCAAAAGGCGCATGAAGGATCCCCCGAAAGAAAGGGCGGCCCGAGAGCCGCCCTCAAATGTTTAGAGCGTGATGCGATAAATGCCGAAACCATCCGGATTCGTTTCCCCGGTGGCTTCGATCTTGATGGCCGTCACATCATCCACATAGTCAGCGGCCTTAGGGCCAGTGGCGAACAGCACCGTGGTGTCTGGGATCGGCGCTAGCGACCAATTGCTGTCGGCCTTGGGATCGATCGTGCCCTGTTCCACGATATAGCGGACGATGATGTCCCGATTGGTGTCAGGGCCCTTGAATACAATGACATCGGGGCCGATGCCCGGGAATGTCCCGCCGCCACCCGCACGATAATTGTTGGTCGCAACAACGAAACGGGCGGCCGGATCGATGGGGGCGCCATTGTGCATCAAATCCACGATGCGGTTGGCATCAGGGTTGAGCTCTTCCTTTCCGTCGGCGGAATACTTGGACGGTTGGGTCAGGTCGATCTTGTAGGTGACGCCGTCGAGCACGTCGTAATTATAGGACGGGAAATCGGGGTTGATCAGTTCGGCGTCCTTGGAGCCTTGTTCAATCTGGTTGAAAATGCCGGCCGAGCGTTCCAGCCAGTTCTTGACGTCAGCACCCGTGATCACGACGGCCTGGATGGTGTTGGGGTAAAGATAAAGGTCGGCCACATTCTTGATGGCAACCGGCCCTACGGGAACGTCGGTGTAGTAGTCCGGACCGCCGCGGCCACCTGCCTTGAAGGGGGCTGCTGCCGACAGGATCGGCAGGCTTTCCCACTCCGTCCCCTTCATCATCTGCTCGATATACCAGGTCTGGGCCTGCGAGACGATCTGCACGGATGGATCGTCCGCGACCAAGGCAAAATAGGAATAAAGCGGGGCTGCCGTTTCCCCGACAGGGCGGCGGATATAATCGATTGTTTCTTCGTGGTCGGTCTGGGCGGCAGCGGCAACTTCGGCCTCGTCCCCCACCAGGGCATTGACTTTGCCATCGACGCGTTCGGAGATCGGGCGGGCTTCGGATGTGTGCGAAACCACCGTCCACTTGCCATCGGCATCCTGCTCCAGCAGCAGATCGATAAGGCCCATATGCGAGCCCCAGAAGCCGGGCATCACGGCGGGCTTGCCGCTCAGCGTACCTGCTTGGATATCGGCGCCTTCGACACCCTCATAGTCAGGGCCGGGGAACACCAGATGCTGGTGACCGGTGAGGACCACGTCAATGCCGTCCACCGCAGCCAGTTGCAGGGAGGCGTTCTCAGCACCCGTGGTCTGGTCGGCGGCAATACCGGAGTGTGAGAGCGCAACGATGATATCGGCGCCTTCCTCGCGCATGCGGGGCACATAGGCGGTGGCAGTTTCGACGATGTCGCGGGTGTTGACCTTGCCGGAAAGGTGCGTTGCGTCCCAGGTCATGATCTGGGGCGGCAGGAAGCCGATTATGCCCACCTTGATGGTCTTGGTGGCGCCCGAGCCGTCGGTCAGTTCCTTTTCAACGATCAGGTAGGGTTGGATATAGGTGTCGTCGCTGAGCGGGTCGGCTGCTAGTTCACCGCGCACGAGATTGGCCGAGACGAAGGGGAATTCGGCGCCCGCCAGGGCCTTGTCGAGATAGTCGAGGCCGTAATTGAATTCGTGATTGCCCAAGGTTGCCGCTTCATAGCCCAGCGTGTTCATAGCGGCGATAATGGGGTGGACATTGTCTTCCAGGCCCTTCTCGTAAGCGATGTAGTCACCCATTGGATTGCCCTGGATGATGTCGCCATTGTCGAGGAGAATGGAATTGCCGGCTTCTGCGCGAATGGCTTCGATCAGCGAGGCGGTGCGGGCAAGGCCCATCGTGTCATTGGGTGCATCGGCATAATAGTCATAGGCGAACACCGCGACGTGGAGATCCGTGGTTTCGATGATGCGAAGATGCGCCTGGTTGGCCTGTGCCATGGCGGCAAATGGGTGCATCGCGGCCATGGCCCCAATGCTAGCGGAGCCCGCCAGGAAAGTGCGTCGCGATATTTTGGGCAGGAAGTTCATGGATCGTCTCCCGACATGATAGCTGAACCGAAGAAGCGTCCGGGGGCCCCGCGCTCCCGAACAGCCGGACAGCGGATCCGGCGATTGGCTCTTGCCGCCCGGAGGTGACGCCTAGATGACGGCAGCAGGGACGACGGTAGGAAGTTTTGGGGAGGCGGTCAATTTCGAGGATCGACGTGCCAGCGACGTCCTACGCTACGAGCACAAATTACCCGTACAAGTCTGGGGGAAGGGCCAGCGGGTAGAAATCGCATAATGTCAGGCCCACGCCACTGCGTCACAGCCCCCCTACAGTCCCCAGCATGCCCCCACCATCCCAAGGGAACTGAACCCCCGCCGCTGACTTGTTGCTAGCGAGCTAACCGGAGAACAATCCAATGAAGTGGCGCGGCAGGCAGCAGAGTTCCAACATCGATGACCGCCGGGGGCGCACGGGCGGCAGGATGGGAGGACTGGGTGGCCTTGGTGGTAGCCCGTTCGGGCGGCGTGGCGGCGGTATCCGCCTGCCGACCGGTGGTGGTCGTGGCGGGCGCGGGGGCATAGGAAGCCTGCTTGGCATCGTCGTGGTGCTCGGCATCATCTGGTTCACCACGGGCACCAATCCCATCGACATGCTGACCGGCGGCTCCACTAGCGGTCCATCCTCGTCGGCAAGTTCATCGAGCCAATTGCCGGCCAGCGGGGAGGAAAGCGAACTCAGGGAGTTCGTCGGTGTCGTGGTCAAGGAGACCGAAGACCTCTGGAGCGAGGTGTTCGCGCAGCAGAATCAGGATTATCCCGAACCTACCGTCGTGCTTTTTACCCGCGGTGTCAGCACCGCCTGCGGCGAGGCTGATTCAAGCACCGGGCCCTTTTATTGCCCTGCCGACCAGCAGGTTTATATTGATCTAAGCTTCTACGACCAGTTGCGCGAGGAGTTCGGCGCGCCTGGCGACTTTGCCCAGGCCTATGTCTTGGCTCATGAGGTTGGTCACCACATCCAGAATATCACGGGCGTGCTGCCTGAATTTAACCAGCGCCGCCGCTCCATGAGCGCGGAAGAGGCTAATGCTTATTCGGTGCGCGTGGAGCTTCAGGCCGATTGCTATGCGGGCGTGTGGGCCAATTATGCCGGCCAGCAAAACCTTGTGGAGCAGGGCGATTTCGAGGAGGCGCTCAATGCCGCCGACCAGATCGGCGACGACACGCTGCAAAAACGAATGCAGGGTTTTGCCGTGCCCAAGACGTTCAATCATGGCACCTCCGCACAGCGCAAAGCGTGGTTCGAGCGTGGCTACCAGTCCGGCAATCCCGGCGATTGCGACACGTTCTCGGGGAACGTGTAATGGCATCGGTTGAAGCTTATGTTCTCGCCGACGACGGCGTATTCCCCAATAGCCGCTTTCCCGCGCTGATCTATCGGGCGGCCATTTCAGGCGATGGTCCCGAAGCGCTCGAGCGACTGTTCGAGCGCAATGGTTGGCCGCCGCAATGGCGGGATACGGTGTTCACCTTCCACCATTATCATTCACAAAGCCACGAATGCCTGGGCGTCGCCACGGGGCATGCGACCTTGCGGCTGGGCGGTCCAAAGGGGCAGGAGGTGCGTGTGGAGGCCGGCGATGTCATCGTGATCCCGGCGGGGGTGGCGCATCAGCGTGTGGTCGCCAGCGCGGACTTCACCGTGGTGGGCGCCTATCCGCCGGGACAGGAAGATTTTGACACCCTGCGTGGCAATCCGCAGGACCGGCCCAAGGCCGACGAGAACATCGCCCAGGTGCCAATGCCACAATCGGATCCGGTGGAGGGCTCCTCCGGATCCTTGCTTGAAAGGTGGCTCTAGGCTGCGGTGGGCTTGTGTTCGGGCAGCTTTTCCATCCCCTTTTGCTCACGCACATGGTTCAGGAACCGCGTGAACAGATAATGGCTGTCGCGCGGGCCGGGGCTCGCTTCGGGGTGGTACTGCACCGAAAATATCGGCTTGCCCTCGACGCTCAGGCCAGCATTCGTCTCATCAAACAGCGAGATGTGCGTTTCGGTGACGCCAGCGGGCAGGCTCGCCTTGTCAACGGCAAAACCGTGGTTCATCGAAGTGATCTCCACTTTTCCGGTGGTCAGATCCTTGACCGGATGGTTGGCGCCATGGTGGCCTTGGTGCATCTTCGAGGTCGTGCCGCCTAGGGCCAGGCCGAGCAATTGGTGACCAAGGCAGATGCCGAACACGGGCTTGCCGGTGTCCATCAATTTCTGGATGGTGGGGACAGCATATTTGCCGGTAGCTGCCGGATCGCCGGGGCCATTGGACAGGAAAATGCCATCCGGATTGTGCGCCAGCACGTCTTCGGCCGTTGCCGTTGCGGGCACGACGGTGACCTTGGCGCCCTGGTCGGCTAGGCAGCGCAGGATATTGCGCTTTGCGCCATAGTCGATGGCGACGATGTGGAAGGGGGCGTTTTCGAGCTTGCCATAGCCCTTGTCCCATTGCCAGCCGGTCTGGTCCCAATGGTAGGTCTGCGCGGTGGTGACTTCCCTGGCGAGGTCCAGTCCCTCAAGGCCGGGGAAGGCATTGAGCTCGGCCTTGATCGAGGCTTCGTCGAACATGCCGGTTGGCTCATGGGCGATGACGCCGTTAGGCATGCCGTTTTCACGGATCTGCGCCGTCAGGGCGCGGGTGTCGATGCCAGTGATGCCGACGATGTTGCGCTTCTTGAGCCAGGCATCGAGCTTTTCGGCAGCGCGATAATTGGATGGATTGGTGATGTCGGCCTTGAGAACGACGCCGCGGACGCCGGACAGGGCTGCCATGTTGACCGTCTCGATGTCTTCGTCATTGGTGCCGACATTGCCAATATGAGGGAAGGTGAAGGTGATGATCTGCCCGGCATAGGAGGGGTCGGTCAGCACTTCCTGGTAGCCCGTCATGGCGGTGTTGAAGCAAACTTCGCCGGCCGCATGGCCTATGGCGCCGATTCCGCGGCCTTCCAGGCGCGTACCGTCTGCAAGGATCAGAACTGCGGTCGCGGGGGATTGCTGCCAGCCGGTCACGGTGGGCCTCCAAAGGTTCGGTTCATGTGGTTGAGGCTTCCCTTTAGAAGCCCTATGGCGAGTGCGCAAGTGGCAAGCTCGTCTTGTGCCGCTATATAGGAAACCAGTGGCACAATTGTGAGGGGCATATGATCGAGCGACAAATCGGCAGCGTATTCCTGCCAGTCAGGAACATCGAAGTGGCCCGTGACTGGTATTGCCGATTGCTGGGGCTGCCCGAGGGCGGACCGATTCTATTCGGTCATATCTTTGTGGTTCCTATGCTAGCGGGCAGCGGCTTGACGCTGGACAGCAAAGATTTTCGTGGACCGCTCGACAGTAAGCCGGTCTTTCATTTCATGACCCGGGACGTTTCGGCGGCATACTCCAACATGGCGTCCATGGGCATCGACATTGTAACAGACATCATCGATGGCGTATTTTTCAACTTCAAGGACCCGGACGGAAATCTCCTGATGGTTGCCAATGTCCCCCTTCCGAAGAAAGGCTAATTCATGCGCGAACAATTCAGCGAAGGCCTCAAAGCCGCTCTCAAGGCGCGCGATCAACGACGTACCGCAACGCTTCGGGCCATTACCTCTGCCATCAAGGACAAGGACATCGCAATCCGCCAGGAGAACCGTGGTCCGGCGACCAATGAAGAGATCCTCGCCATTGTACAGAAGATGGTGAAGCAGCGCGAAGAAAGCTTTGCCATCTATGCCCAGGCGGGGCGCGCAGACCTTGCCACGGTTGAGAAGGAGGAAATCGATATTCTCAACGAATTCCTGCCCAAGGGGCTGAGCGAAGAGGAAGTGGATGCCGCCATCCAGGCCGCCATTGCCACGACCGGCGCCGAAGGGCCAAAGGACATGGGCAAGGTGATCGCACAACTCAAAGTCGATTATCCCGGCCGGATCGACTTCGGCAAGGCGAGCGGCAAGGTCCGGGCGGCCCTTGCGAGCTAAGAAAACGAAAGGAGCGCTAGGCGCTCCTTTTTCTATTCTGCGGGCCGCGCCACCGGCTCTCCCGACCGTTGCTCGGCCCAATAGGACACAAGCGCGATCAGCACCGCTATGACGAGACAGCCAATTCCGATCAGCGGCAGGCTCGCATAGCTGGCGCCGCTTTCGATCACCGTAGCGCCGATAATGGCGCCGATGGCAATGCCGATATTGTACCCCGTCGGGATCAGGGCCGATGCTAGATTCGGAGCATCGCCCGCCGCAGCCAGCACGCGCGCCTGGACTGGCGTTCCCACCGCGAAATTGACGCCGCCCCAGACCACCACCGTTAATGCCATGATCAGGGGATGGGGTGCGGCAAGATAAAGCACGGTGAAGGCCAGTACCTGACACACCAGGATGATGATGATGGCCGGCATGATCTTCCAGTCTGCCAGCCGCCCACCGATAAAGACGCCGATCGTCGAGCCAACGCCATAAAGCAGTAGCACCCAGGGCACTACGGCTGAATCGAGCCCAGTTACTTCGATAAGCAGTGGTGCGATATAGGTGAAGACGCTGTATTGCGCGATCATGGCGAGGATGGCGATGAAAAGGCAGGTAACGATCTGCTGCCGCCCAAGTGCCTTGAACTCGCGCAGGAAACTGCCGCCCGTGCTGGCCTCGCCCGCGCGCGCTGGGAGAAAGAGGGCAATAGCCAGTGTCGCAACTAGGCTCAGCGCGCCCACGGCCCAGAAACTTGCCCGCCAACCGAACATGTTGCCGACCGCGGTTCCGCCGGGCACACCGAAGATGTTGGAAACGGTCAGCCCCGACAGGATCAGCGCGACAGCGAAGCCGCGTCGTTCCTTTGGTACAAGGCTTACAGCTACGATCGCGGCAATGCCGAAATAGGTGCCATGCACCATTGATACGAGGATACGGGCGGCCAGCAGCAGCTCGAAATTAGGCGCGATAGCGCAGAGGATTTGCCCCAGCGTGAAGACGGAGCCCAGCAAGAGAATCAGCGTCTTGCGCGACAGCTTCTTGGTGGCGACGGCCAGCAAGGGGCCGCCGATCGCAATGCCGATTGCATAGCCCGTAACCAGATAACCCGCCACGGGAATGGTTATGCCTAGCCCCCTGGCCACCTCGGGCAGGACACCTGCGATCACGAACTCGGCGGTGCCGAAAGCGAAAGCCGCCAAAAACAGGGCAAGGAGGGGGAGGGACATCGTTGAAACCGCCTCAGGGGCGGGCCTTTTGTTGAAGTGACCTCAAACCACAGCTGAACGTCCGGGGCAACCACCGATTGGGTTGGGCATTAAGGCCAATGCAGAAAGCCCGGCGCTTGGCTCGAGCTGGAACTGGCTACACTCGCTGTAAAAACAAGCGCAGGGCGCGCATGAATTGGGGGCATAGATGAGCATATCGGCACAAACCAGACGGCGCTTTGCGGCCGCCACGGCCCTGCGTGGCCTCTTCATGCTGCTGGCGGGCCTTTACGCCATCTTCTGGCCGGGCGACGCCCTGGCCGTGCTGGTGCTGGCTGGCGGTATCTTGCTGGTGATCGATGGTGCGCTAGGCTTGTGGAGTCTGACCTTTGGTGGCGGCAAGAGCGGCAATTACTGGTTCGACGTCGTCAGCAATGCCCTTTCGCTGATCTTGGGCATCCTGATCCTCCTCAGCCCGCTGCTGGCCACCATCTTCACCGTTGCGTTCCTCGGCACGCTGGTCGGCATTGCGGCGCTTGTGGTGGGGATCATGCAGATCGTGGTCGTCACGCGCGAACGCGAGAACTATGCGCGCATCTGGCCCGTGGTGCTCTCGGGCATTTCATACGTTCTACTGGGTCTGGTTTTTTTGTTTATGCCGCTGATCAGTATCACCGTCGCCGTTATATTCGGCGGGGTCATGCTGGTGGTGTTCGCCTTTGGCCTGTTTGGCTGGGCATGGCGCCTTTACCAGCGCAGCAAGGCAGCCTGATCACGCTTCAGCGATAAACCACGGTAACCCCGGCGACGCTGGAATCCTGCCGCAATACTTCGTCCTTCTCAGGAAGGCTCATTTCGATTGTGCCGGCGTTTCTCCAGCGCGGCTCGAGATCAGCCTCGGCGGCCACAGACACAAAGCTCGCCGCATCCTCAAGCAAGTTTTCGCCAGTTGGGATAAGGGCTGCCTGAGTGTTGGGAGCGCTCGATGCGCCGCATTTGCGCGAAAAGACCACGAGGTCGTAGCTCTGGTCCGGTGCTGCCAGGCGCTCGTGAACGGTGATTTCGCAGCCCGGCAGTGTGTCTGCCCAGAACCATATAGCCGCTCCGGCCAGGGTAGCCGGAAGGGCGGTCAGCGCCATGAATAGCCAAGGCGAAAACTTGTGAGTGCGTGGCAGTTGTGCGATCCTGCTGTGGATAAGTGGGCAGACCGTGACTTGGACGGCAAGAGTGCTTATCTAACATCCCATGCGCTTTTCCGATCAGTTTCTTGATGAAATCCGCCAGCGCCTGCCGATCACGCAGGTGGTGGGCGAACATGTGCTTTGGGACAAGCGCAAATCCCAGCCTGGCCGGGGCGATATGTGGGCCTGCTGCCCGTTTCATGGCGAAAAAAGCCCTAGCTTTCACGCCGATGATCGGCGCGGCATCTACCATTGCTTTGGCTGCGGTGTGTCGGGCGACCATTTCCGCTTCCTGACCGAAAAGGCCGGGATGAGCTTCCCCGAAGCGGTGGAGAAGCTCGCCGCCATGGCTGGCGTGCCCATGCCAGCGCGTGACGAGCGGCAGGAGAAACGGGAAGCCGAGCGCAAGTCGCTCTATGACGTCATGGAATTGGCGACGAAATATTTCGAAGCGGCGCTGCAGCACAATATCGGCGCCAGGGCACGCGGCTACCTCTTCGAGCGCGGTGTTTCGGCCCAGAGCCAGACGCGTTTCCGCATCGGCTTTGCCCCCGACAGCCGCAATGGGCTCAAGGAACACCTGGCTCTTAATGGCGTCTCTGCGCAGGACATGATCGATACAGGTCTCGTCGCCAGCCGGGACGATGATCCCTTGACCTATGACCGGTTCCGCAATCGCGTCATGTTCCCGATTCAGGACTTCCGCGGCCGAGTGATCGCCTTTGGCGGTCGCGCCTTGTCGCCTGATGTGCCAGCCAAGTATCTCAACTCTCCCGAGACCGAACTCTTCAAGAAGCGCCAGACGCTTTACAACGGGCAAACCGCGCGGCAAGCGGCGCGCGATGGTGGCACCGTTGTGGTGGTGGAAGGCTATCTCGACGTCATTGCCGCTGTGTCAGCAGGCTTTGAGGGCACTGTTGCCCCTTTGGGTACGGCGCTGACCGAGGAGCATCTGCAACTTCTCTGGCGCATGAGCCCCGATCCCGTCTTGTGCTTTGACGGCGACAAGGCCGGCCTCAAGGCTGCCGAGCGCGCCGCCGATCTGGTGATGCCGCATCTCAAGCCCGGCTTCACTGTCAAGATTGCGACCCTTCCCGAGGGCCAGGACCCCGATGATCTGATCAAGGCGCAGGGCAGGGCCGCCTTTGCCGATGTGCTGGACCGCGCGCGCTCGCTTTCTGATGTCATCTGGAGCATGGAAACGGGGGGGCTTGTTCCCGAAACGCCCGAGGCGCGCGCCGCCCTGCAGGCGCGGCTGCGCGAACGCGCTAATTCGATCCAGGATTCATCCGTTCGCTTCCACTATGCCCAGGCGTTCGACGAAAAGTTGCGCGCATTCCTTGCGCCCGTCCGCCAGAACCGCTTCGAGCCGCGCGGTGGCCAGAAGCGTTACGGGCAAAGCGGCGCCTATGGCTATCCCGGCCGAGGCACGCCCCGGCTTGTGGTCAGCGACACCTTGCGCAATTCGCGCCTGCTTAAGCCGGGCCACGTGGCCGAGCCGACGCCACGCGAATCAATCATTATCCTCAGCCTCGTCAATCACCCGGCTCTGGTGGAAGACAAGTTCGAGACGCTGGCAGCGCTTGATTTCGACACGCCCATTGCCCAAAAAGTGATGGGCGAGATCCTGAGCCTTGTTGTGCGCCACCACGACATATCAGCCCAGGATCTCCAGTCCGCCTTGGGCGTGCGGGGGCATGGGCCGACACTTGAGCGCATGCGGGATGTGCTGATGCGGCAAGGTGTTTGGCAACATGGGGCCGAGATCGCCCTTGCCGATGCCGAGATCGGATTGAGTCACGCGCTGGCCTTGCATAATAAGAAAGTTCAACTAAATAGGGAACTCAAGGCAGCCGAAGCGGCGTTGGGCGAAGACCCACGCGAAGAAACTTTCGAAAGGCTGCGGGACATCAAGAACCAGATTACCACCGTCGATGGCACAGAAGCATTGATCGAAGGATTTGGTTCGTTATCGGGACGCGCGACACGCAGCTTCTAAGGGAAACCTTGGGCCTGTGGGTTCGCGCGATTTTGCGCATGACGATGCGCAAAGTTTTCTCGTGCGAACCAGGTAGCTGCTTGGGCGTTAACGCCTCGGTTACCGATCCTTTACCTTGCTTTGAGGTGTCACCACTTAAAGCCTTATTCGGGCCCGGGCGCACGGGATCCGACGGAGTACCAGATGGCCACCAAGGCAGCTGCAAAGACCACACCCAAGGACAACGAGAAGCCGGAAGCCGGCGCCCCCGAGGCGACGAATGACAGCCCGCTGCTCGACGTCAACGATGCCGCCGTTAAAAAGCTGATCAAGGTCGCCAAGAAGCGCGGCTACGTCACTTACGAAGAGCTCAATTCCGTGATGCCCTCGGACGAAGTTTCGTCCGAGCAGATCGAGGATTTCATGTCCATGTTCTCGGACATGGGCATCAATGTGGTTGACGAAGACGAGGTCGAAGAGACCGAAGTCGAAAAGGAAGAGGAAGACCAGGGCCAGGAAATCGCTCCTGCCACCGGTACTGCCGTCTCCACCACATCCAATGCCAAGGCCGGCTCCGATCGTACCGATGATCCGGTGCGCATGTATTTGCGCGAGATGGGCTCGGTCGAACTGCTCAGCCGCGAAGGCGAAATCGCCATCGCCAAGCGCATCGAGGCCGGTCGCGAGACCATGATCGAGGGTCTGTGCGAATCGCCACTGACCTTCCAGGCCATCATCATCTGGCGCGACCAGCTCGCGCAGGGCGAAATCCTGCTTCGCGACATCATCGACCTGGAAGCCACCTATGCCGGCCCCGACGCCAAGCAGGCGGCGCCGGACATGTCGGCTGCCTACCAGGCGCCTAAGCCTGAAGCGGTTGCAGAAAAGCCCAAGGCTGCTCCTGCACCCAAGCGCGCTTCCTCCGACGACGAGGACGATTACGTGCCCGAGGAGCCGCAGGCTCCCCAGGACCCGGCGCCTGATGACGATGATGACGAGTTCGAGAACGCCCTGTCGCTATCGGCCATGGAAGCCGAGCTCAAGCCGCAGGTCGTGGAAACCTTTGATCGCATTGCCAATGCCTATGGGCAGATGCGCGAAATCCAGGACCGCAATGCCGAGGATCTGGGCGCCGCCGTCAGTGAAGCTGACCGCAAGAAGATCGAAGCTTTCCGCGCCGAGGTGATTGCCGACGTCAAGTCGCTGTCGCTCAACAATGGCCGCATCGAAAACCTTGTCGAGCAGCTCTACGACATCAACAAGCGCCTCGTGAAGCTCGAGGGTCGCCTGTTGCGCCTGGCTGAAAGCTATGGCGTCAAGCGCGAAAAGTTCCTCGAGAGCTATTACGGCCAGGAAGTGAACCCCGCCTGGGAGGCCAATCTAGCCAATTTCGAAGGCAAGGGCTGGGCAGAGTTCGCCCGGCGCGAAGCCGACACCATTCGCGAGATCCGTGGAGAAGTGGCGACGCTTGCGACCGAAGCGGGCCTCAATATCGGTGAATATCGCCGCATCGTTCACAAGGTGCAAAAGGGCGAGCGCGAAGCCGCCATCGCCAAGAAGGAAATGGTGGAAGCCAACCTTCGCCTCGTGATCTCGATTGCCAAGAAGTACACCAATCGCGGCCTGCAGTTCCTGGACTTGATCCAGGAAGGCAATATCGGCTTGATGAAGGCTGTCGATAAGTTCGAGTATCGCCGCGGCTACAAGTTCTCGACCTATGCTACCTGGTGGATTCGGCAGGCGATCACCCGCTCGATCGCCGACCAGGCCCGCACGATCCGTATTCCGGTGCATATGATCGAAACGATCAACAAGATCGTTCGTACATCGCGCCAGATGCTGCACGAAATTGGCCGCGAACCGACGCCAGAGGAACTCAGCGAAAAGCTGCAGATGCCTTTGGACAAGGTCCGCAAGGTGCTCAAGATCGCCAAGGAACCGATCTCGCTCGAAACCCCCATCGGTGACGAGGAAGACTCCAACCTCGGCGATTTCATCCAGGACGTGAACGCGATCCAGCCGATTGACGCCGCGATCCAGAGCAACCTGCGTGAAACCACGACCCGTGTGCTGGCGTCGCTGACACCGCGCGAAGAACGTGTGCTGCGCATGCGCTTCGGCATCGGCATGAACACCGACCATACACTCGAAGAAGTTGGTCAGCAGTTCTCGGTGACCCGCGAGCGTATCCGCCAAATCGAGGCCAAGGCCCTGCGCAAGCTCAAGCACCCCAGCCGGAGCCGCAAGCTGCGGAGCTTCTTGGATAATTAGGAGCGGCTGGCAATGGCCGAAGGGCGCCTCAAGGTCACCAGCATCCGTGCCATCGTGCCGTTCAAGCTGGTGATCACCTTTTCGGACGCGTCCTATGGCACGTTTGATGCGGCCCCGATGATCGGGGAACGGGGCGAGGGGACTGAACCGCTGCGCGACCGGCGGTTCTTTGGGCAGGTTGCGCTTGCCAACGGCGTGCCGACATGGCCAAACCATTTCGACATCTCGCCGCTGTGGTTGCGCGAGGAAATGGCAAAGCGCGGTGAGCTCTTGTTCCCCGAGCCGGTGCGGCGCAGACGATAAGAAGAAGGAGACGAACCATGTCGTTTTGGAAAAATCTATTCGGTGGTGGTTCGTCGAGCGCGGAGCCGGCCGGCGACAAGGTCCTAGGTGAAGAAAGCCACAAGGGCTTCCTGATCAAGGCCATAGAGATGAAGGCCGGGAGCGAACTGCAACTCGCCGGAACGATCGAAAAGGAGATCGGCGGCGAACTCAAGACATATCGCTTCGTGCGCGCCGACCGCATGAGCTCGCGCGATGATCTGGTTTCCCTAGCTATCGCCAAGGGCCGACAGATCATCGACGAACAGGGCGAAGCGATCTTCCGCTAAAACCCCACACTATATCAAATCAAGAGACCATGCCGGTGCGCGCAGGACAATCGGTGTCCTGCGACACCGGCTTGCCGCCCAGGAGACGACCCATGGCCAAGAAGCCAACCCCCCGCAGTGAATTCGTGATGTTCGACGTTGTTTACGAAGACGGCAGCCAGCGCTCCAATCGGAAGGTGGATGCGAGCCTTCTGGGTGGCCTCGACGGCGACGAGCCGGCCCGCGAAGCCATCATGGAACAGGACCGCGCCATTTCCGAAAAGTCCGGCCTGCCGCCGCTCCAGATCAAGTCAATCAAGCGCTCCGGCAAGTAGGCTCCTACTGCCTCTGAGCCCTTATGGTGAGCTTGTCGAGCACAATGGCGGGCACACCGGTTAAGCCGCGACCCCATCCTTCGACAAGCTCAGGATGAGGTCTGCTGACCGTTCAATCAGCCCAGCGCCTTGTCGATCGCGGGCTTGACCACTGTGCCGTAAAGCTCGATTGCCCTCATGACCTTGTCATGGGGCAGGGTGCCGACGCTGAGTTGCAGGCCGAACCGGTCATGCTTGAACCATTCGTGCTGCATCAGGATCTTGTCGATGATCTCCTGCGGCGATCCCATGAAATAGGCGCCTTGAGGCGTGGCGCCCGCGTCGAACTGCGCGCGGGTTGTCGGCGGCCAGCCTCGTTCCTTGCCGATGCGGCTCATGGCAGCGCTATGGGCGGGGAAGGCGATGTCGCGCGCGTCCTGACTGTCATCAGCAATAAAGCCGTGCGACGCAATGCCCACGGGATGCTTGGTCGGATCCTTCCCGACCTTGGCGAGGGTATCGCGATAGAACTCCACCAATGGCGCGAACTGCCGGGGCTGGCCGCCTATGATGGCGATCATCAGCGGCAGGCCATAATAGGCGGCGCGCGCCACCGAATTGGGCGTACCACCCACGGCAATCCAGAGCGGCAGTGGAAACTGCACTGGAGTGGGATAAACGGCGATGCCCGGAACGGGCTTGGTGTGCTGCCCGCCCGGCCAGTCGATCTTGCCGCCTTCCCGAAGCCGCAACAGCAGTTCGAGCTTTTCCTCAAACAGCGTGTCGTAGTCGTTCAGATCATAGCCGAACAGGGGAAAGCTCTCGATAAACGAGCCGCGCCCTGCCATGATCTCGGCGCGACCATTGCTGAGCAGGTCCAGCGTTGCAAACTGCTGGTAAACTCGGACGGGATCGTCGGAACTCAATACCGTCACCGCCGTCGAAAGGCGGATATTCTTGGTGCGCGCGGCGGCAGCGGCCAAAATGGTCACCGGCGCCGAGGCAACATAGTCGGGCCGGTGGTGTTCGCCCAGGCCAAAGAAATGCAGGCCCAGCTGGTCGGCCAGCTCGATTTCTTCCAGCAAATCTCTGAGCCGCTCAGCCGGACTTTGCGTCCTGTCGCCATTGAGCGGATCAGGCGTATTTTCGGCGAAGGAGTACAGTCCCAGTTCCATGACGGCTTACCTCGTGTCTGAGGTCATAGATGACCGCCACAACCAACGCGATCAAGAACGTACATGGGTGATACCGACCCACATTCGTGGACCTGCATCAGCAAGCCTTGCCTGCGTCAGACATTGTTGGGCGAGGGCGCATAGGCGAATGGAGAGACCGGTGCTGTCGCTGGCTCAGGAGCCTTCTCGCCGGCAGCCTTGTGGATCTCGGCGACAAGGCCGGGCTCAAGCCGCAGCTTGGACGCCAGGGCATCGAGATACGCCCGCTCGGCGGCCGTGTCGGCCGTGATTGCCACCAACGACGCCGCATAGATCTCCGCCGCGTGCTCGGGCGTGTCTGCGCGTGCAACAACAGCGTTGATATCGAGCGGCGAAGAAAGCTCGTCAAAAACCCACGCCTTTTCCTCGGACGAAAGATTCATAGCTTCGAGCTTGCCGAAGATCGCTTCCTTTTCCTCGGCATCGATCTTGCCGTCGGCCTTGGCTGCCGCGATCATGGCGCGCACCAAGGACTTGCCCAATTCTTCTTGCCCATGCTCATCGTGGGTGGGTGGAATGAAGGCATCGCGTCCTGATTTGGGCACCTTGCCTTGCTGGTTCTGATAGTTCTGCCAAGCGCTATAGGCCAAGCCGCCCAGCGCCGCCACGGTCCCTAATTGCACTGCGCTACCGGCCAGCTTGCCCAAACCGCCCTTGCTCAAAAGCATGCCGGCGGCCAGCCCCGCGGCTCCGCTCATGGCATTGCGCTGGTGACCCTTGTCGGTCTGGAGGGCTTTGACGATCTGGTCGATGTTGAACATGAGCAGTCCCTTTTTGTTGCCTTGCGGACGAGATGGTGCGCCTGGCACCCGCTCGCAATAGCCCAGCCATGAATGTCGCAGTGCCGCCCCAAAACAAAAGACCCCGGCGGGGCGGGCCGGGGTCTCTCTTCAATGCGCTCGCAGGGAGTGACGAGGCATTATGGGATGGACGACTTATGGGGTCGTCGTGGCTGGAGCAGCAGGCGCTGCCTCAACGGGGGCTTCCGCAGCCGGTGCTGTAGCAGCCGGTGCAGTTGTCGTGGCTGGTGCCTCGGTCATTGCGGCGCCGCCTGCGGCAGGATCAGCCGGGGCTTCAATGGCTGGCGTGCCGCCAGTGGTCGAAGTTGCCGGGCCAGAATTGGCCGAGAAAACCAGATAGCCGATGGCCAGCAGGGCCAGGGCAACGATGATGCCGACGAACCAGCCGGTGCCGTTGCTTTCGCGCGTGTACACCGTGCGGTTGCCGTCGTTTGTATAAACGGTATCGCGTTCCGGGGTAGCCATGATGTCGCTCCTTTGTTTCACCGTATGGCAAGAAAACGCGGGCTTTTTCGTTTCGTTCCCGTTTGTGTGATTACGGGATAAAGTTGTGAACGGGAGAGGCAAAAACGAGCGGGAACAAAGCGCTAGGCTGAACTTCTCGTGGGAAAGAAGATGCTTTCCATCGCCGGGAGAAAACAAAAAGACCGGGCTTGGGGCCCGGCCTTCATTGTTGGATTAGCCGATTTTACTGCTGGGCAACAGTGACCAGCGGGGTGATGCGGCGGATAGTAACGCGGCGGTTCTCCCGCTCTGGCCCTTCGGTGCGGATCTTGAGATAGCGCTCACCATAGCCCTGGGTGGCCAAGTTCTCCGGCGGCACATCGTAGAAGTCCGAAAGGATACGGGCGACAGTTGCCGCACGCAGGTCGGATAGCTGAAGGTTGGAGATGTCCGAGCCGACCGCGTCGGTATGGCCTTCGATCAGGAAGGTTTCGGTGGGGTTCTGCTCCAGCAACGCCAGCATGGCATTGGCGACGTTGGATAGGGCACCCACCTGGTCGCGGCCGATCGTGGCTGCGCCGGTGTCAAAGGTCAGGCCGCCCACCTCGAGCTTGCGCACGCTGTCGCGGACGCGGGCCGAGCGCTTGACCTCGTCGATCGAGTATAGGCGGGCAACCTGCTCCACGGGTGGCTGGCGGAAGAAGGCTTCCACTTCTTCTTCGTCGGCCTCGGCTGCATCGAGTACATATTCGTTGACCGAGATGTTGAGGCGCAGAGGGGGAAGCCCGGCTGCCGGATCACGCCACTCGACCAACTGGTCCTGATTGCGCTCGTCGAAATAGGCGAGAACATACTCGCGGCCCGAGGGGTCGATGCGCGAACGGCGAAGGACGTCGCCGTTGCGATTGCGCACGGTGATGATCTGGGTGCCGTCAGGACGCGTGATGGTTTCGCGCGTACGGCCGCCACGCAGATTTTCATAAAAGATCTCGTCTTCCGCTGCGTCATAGAAGCGGGCGGTATCCTGGCCGATCGAACGGACGAACAATTCGGTGCCGATCTGCAGGACGGTCTGGGTCACGTCGATTTCGTTGACCCGGTTGTCCTGGTTCACCTGGACATTGTTCTGGTTGACCTCGATATTGGTCTGCTCGCCAATGTTGGTTTGCGACTGGTCGATGTTGGTCGTGGTGTTGTTGACCGTGGTATTGTTGGTGACGTTGTTCACCACATTGGTCTGGTTGATCACGGTGACGTTGGGTGGCAGCTCGGCCGGAGCAAGGGCCGCAGCGGCTTCAACCCGCTCACCTTCCTCCTGGCTCACAGGCTGCACTTCTTCGGCAGCAATAAACTGGGATTGTGCGGCTGCATCGGATTCCGGCGGTGGAGCGGCTGCGGCTTCCGCCGCTGCTGCAGCTTCCGCTTCCGTCGGCTGGGCCTCGGCAGCCGGCGCTGCGGTACCCTGGGCGGCCACGGGAGCATCTTTGGCGCTGTCGAGTACTGGAGCGATCTGTTCCTGCGTTACGCCTTCGGGAAGATCTTCCACGGGCTCCACGGGAACATCGGCGGACACTTCTGCGTCGGCTTCAGGCGCGAGAGTGCCGCCGCTTTGCGCTGCTGGGGCCTGTTCTTCGGTTTCGGCCTCTGGCAGGTTTGGTACGGCTGGCAGCGTCAGGCCATATTCGGCAAGGCAGGCATCGACATCAGAAATGCCAGCGCCGGCGCAAAGCGCTGCGATGTTCTGCCGGGCCTGGCTGATCTGCGCCTGAGCTGTGGCGGTGTCGCCGCCCGACATCATGTCGGCAATAGCCGCATTATAGAGGTCGACCTGCTCCTGCAGATCGGCCGAGATATCCACGTCAGGCGTCTGCTGGGCCTCGGCGGGTTGCTCGGTCGCTGTTGCTGGTTCAGCCGATTCGGTTTCCGCGTCCTGCGGTGCAGCTTCGGTTTCCTCCGTGAACTGCGTTTCAGGCGCTGCCTGCTCCGTCGTCATTGCCGCAGGCTCTTCGACAGTCTCGACTACAGGCTCTTCTGCAGTCTCGGTTGCAGGCTCTTCTGAAGCCTCAACTGCGGGTTCAGCAGCAGTTTCCGTCTCGGCAGCGGGCTCCTCCTGCAGAGTGTCGGCTTCAGTGGCGTTATCGGCAGGCGTTTCGTCTTGAGCCGCTGGCGTGTCGGTCGTAGTTTCTTCAGCAGAGTCTGCAGGGGGCGCTTCGGTTTCTGGTTCGGCTACAGCCTCGGCTTCGGGCGCCGTGTCCTCTGCGGGAGCCGACTCCTCGGCGGTAGCATCCTCGGCCGAAGTTTCTTCCTCGGCTGGAGCGGATTCATCAGCCGGAGCGGCTTCGTCGGTGGTTTCGGTTTCGCCTTCGGCTGGCTGTGCTGCAATGCAGTCCTCGAGCGTCGTGAACCCGGCGTCGACGCAGGCCTGCGGCAGTTCCTGCGCGTTTGCGGCAAAGGGCGACAGGGTGAGCAAGGTCAGGCTCGATCCGGTTAGAAGCCAGTTTCTAAGGCGCATTATTTTTATTCCTCTGTGTCGAAGGGCATTTGAGCCAAGCATCGCGGCGCTAGTCTGAACGCAAACTGAATGAATTCTCGCTGCGCGACGACCGACGCTTTTTCCCGCAAAGTCCAGAACGCCTGGTCTCGGGCTAAGTTCCAGAGCCAGTCGCCTCTTCAGACGACCGCTTGATCATGGCGCCAATGCGGCAAGGCTGGCTGTGCCGCCGCGTTCATGTTAGGCCGGACCCATGCAGCAATTAAGCAAATCCTTGAGCCTGCCGACCCGTGGGCAGGGCCTCTATGAATTCACCCAGGCCGTCGCCGACTTTGTCGCCGAGAGCGAGGTCTCCACCGGCCTTCTCACGGTTTTCGTTCGCCACACCTCGTGCTCCCTCCTGATCCAGGAGAATGCCGACCCCGATGTGCAAACCGATCTTCTGGGCTTCTTCCGGCGCATTGCGCCCGAAGGCATGGACTGGATCGTCCACACCACCGAAGGGTCGGACGACATGCCCGCCCACATCAAGTCTGCCCTGACGCAGACCTCCATCGGCATTCCCGTACTCGCCGGTGAGCCCGTGTTGGGCACTTGGCAGGGCATTTACCTATTCGAGCACCGCCACCAGCCTCATCAGCGCGAAATCGTGCTTCATATCATCGGAGACCGCTGAATGGATTGGGCTGAATTGGCCAGCTATTGGCCATTCGTGCTGGGGCTCATGGTCACGGGGGTTTTCTCCGGGCTTGCCGCGGGCCTCCTGGGCATTGGTGGCGGCGCCATCATCGTGCCCGCGCTTTCCACCTCGCTTTCGCTGCTGGGCTATGATTCCGATGTCATCCAGCATGTAGCCGTGGGGACCTCTCTCGCCATCATCATTCCCACCGGCATCATGAGTGCCCGGGCCCATCACAAGCGCGGGGCGCTCGATACCAAAACCCTCCGGCTCTGGGTGCCATTCATCGTTGCCGGCACCTTTATCGGCGGGCTGATGGCGGGCCTCTTCTCAGGCGATGTGCTGCGGGTTGTTTTTGCGGTTATGGCCTTCTTGATTGCCGCCAACATCGTCTTTGCCTGGCAAACCAAAGTCATGGGCCACCTTCATGGCTCCGGCCTCACCCACCGCATCTCGGCTTTCGTGGTCGGCTACATTTCTTCCCTGATGGGGATCGGCGGCGGCTCGCTCAGCGTCCCAACGCTGGTGGCCTTTGGCGCCAGCATGCACGCAGCCGTGGGGACATCGGCCGCCCTGGGCGTTGCCATTGCACTATCGGGCACTGCAGGCTTCATCATCTCCGGCTGGGGCGAAACCGGCTTGCCACCCCTGAGCCTGGGCTACATCAACCTTGTCGCCATGGTGCTGGTGGCCATCCTCGCCGCCATCTTCGCCCCTTTCGGTGCAGCGCTCGCCCACAAGCTCGACCAGAAAACCCTCAAATACGTCTTCGCGGCGTTTCTCGTTGCCGTGGGCCTCAACATGCTCTGGAAAGTGCTGGCGGGGTAGCGAGCCACTAGCGGCTACCCTCCGGCTCGACCCGAGGGCACTGCGCGCGTCCCACAAATGGGATCACGCCGGCATTCATCTCGATCTTGTGCCGCGTCCGCAAGGCGGTTCAAGCGATCCAGCGGTCGCCGAACCGGCATCTCGGGATCAATCCCGTGATGGCACCAAGTCTGCTGCAAAACAGGAATCTGTTGGTGGGGACGGTTTGACTACGGTGGTCCGTCCCCACCGCCCAAGCCCCCTCGTGGGAGGGGAATTGGAGTTCTTAGTTCGTGAGTTCTGTGAGTTCCCACTGAACAGTGACGTTGATCGAGAAGCTCAATTCGCCCGCTTCCACGGGCACCGAATCCGCCGCTGCCTCGTTGCGCATGGCGTACATAGGCACGGGCGGGGGCTGGTTAAAGCTCTGCGATTCAGAGATCGAGACCAGCTCATTGACCGAGCTGTCCGCGGCCGCGGCATAAAGCTCGGCCTTTTCGCGTGCATCGGCAAAAGCTGCGCGACGGGCGTCATCAAGCAGGTCGCTCGGGTCGGCCACCGAGAAGCTGACGCCATTGATGGTGTTAGCGCCTACGGTCACGGCCTTGTCTAGGATTGCGCCAAGCGTCCCGAGATCACGCACCGCAACGGTAACCGTGTTCATCACCTGGTAGCCATTGACCTTGGGCGGGCGGGTATAGCCATTCTCGTCGCGCTCGTCGCTATAAACATAGTCGGGGTTCACCGAGAATCCGGAGGTCTGGATGTCCCGCGCCTCGATGCCCGATTCCTTGAGCGTCTTGACCAGTTCGGCCATAGCGGCTGAGTTAGCGTCAAGCGCCTCGCGCGCCGTTGCGCCCTGCGTCGTCACTCCGGAAGTGATGATCGCCATGTCAGGCGCCGCGCGGACTTCGCCAGTTCCATCAATGGTAATCGTGGCGGCATAGGCGGGCAGGGCAAGGCCCGCAACAAGGGCCAAGGGGGCAAGAGCAAACAGGTGACGCATTGGTAAACTCCAAAAGTTCGGGGGGACTAGTCCCCAGCCATTGCGTCAGTATTGCGGCCAAGATGAACCTCTGTTGAACAGGCTGTGGACAATCAGCCCGCCAAAAGTATGACTTATCGCACTTGCCGGTCTGGTCCCGGTGCGGTACTCACAGGCAAAACCATTGGAGGGGACACAGATGAGCACAAGGCACTATCCGGACGGCGTTCTCCTCGGGCGTGCCCGCGTCCCCGGTCAGTCTTGCCCCCGCATCGTCACTGTGCGGAATGGCGAACTGTTCGACATCACGGCCAAGGGTTTAGCCACCGTCCGCGATATCGCCGAAAGCGGCCAGGCCGTCGAGCATGTGCGAGCTGCCCCCGGCACAAGCCTTGGCAATGCCGACGCCATCGTCGCCAACAGCGTTGCCGCCAACCATGACCCGGCCCAGCCAAGTCTTTTGTCCCCCATCGATTTGCAGTCCATCAAGGCCTCGGGCGTGACCTTTGTGGTGTCGCTCCTTGAGCGCGTAATCGAGGAACAGGCGCGGGGCGACAAGGCACGCGCCGATAGCTTGCGCGGCGAAATCCTCGACCTCATCGGCACCGACCTTTCCGAGCTCGTTCCGGGCTCGGAAACCGCCGCCAAGGTCAAGGCCGCCCTGATCGAGCGGGGGGTCTGGAGCCAGTATCTTGAAGTCGGCATCGGGCCGGACGCCGAAATCTTCACCAAGGGCCAGCCAATGAGTTCGGTTGGCTATGGTGCCGAAGTTGGCCTTCATCCCATCTCCAGCTGGAACAACCCCGAGCCGGAAGTCGCTCTCCTTGTCACCAGCAAGGGCGAAATCATTGGCGCAACGCTTGGCAATGACGTCAATCTTCGCGACGTGGAAGGCCGCTCGGCTCTCCTTCTCGGCAAGGCCAAGGACAACAACGCTTCCGCTTCCCTGGGGCCCTTCGTGCGCCTCTTCGACGGGCAGTTCACCCTCGACTCTGTCAAGCAGGCCGAGATTGCCCTGCGCGTCGAAGGCCAGGATGGCTTCGTGCTCGAAGGCCATTCCTCCATGAGCCAGATATCGCGTACTCCTGAGTCCCTCGTCGCCGCCACGATCGGCGGCCATCATCAATATCCCGATGGCTTGGTGCTGTACCTCGGCACCATGTTCGCCCCAGTCAAGGATCGCGACGGCGCCGGCAAGGGCTTCACCCATAAGCTGGGTGATGTTGTCACCATCTCGACATCCGAGCTTGGCACCCTATCTAACACCGTGAACCTCTCCACCCAATGTCCGCCCTGGACCTATGGTGCCAGCCATCTGCTGCGCGACCTTGCCAAGGCTGACCTCCTTTAGATCTCCGAAAGGCACACAAAATGGCTGAACTGCACAAGAACCTCATCGACGGGGAATGGGTCGGCACGGATGGCGTGGAAAACATCAATCCGTCCAACACCGCCGAAGTCGTCGGCCTTTACGCCCGCGCAACGGCCGAAGAAACCAAGCAGGCCATTGCCGCGGCCAAGGCCGCATTCCCCGCCTGGTCGCGCTCCGGCATCCTTGAGCGCCATGCGATCCTCTCCAAGGCTTCGCAGGAAATCACGGCTCGCAAGGCCGAACTGGGCGAGCTTCTGAGCCGCGAAGAGGGCAAGACCCTCCCCGAAGGCATTGGCGAAGTCACCCGCGCCGCGCAGATCTTTGACTTCTTTGCCGGGGAAACTCTGCGCCTTGCTGGCGAAACGCTCCCCTCCGTGCGCCCTGGTGTTGGCGTTGAAATCACCCGCGAACCCGTGGGCGTTGTGGGCCTCATCACGCCCTGGAACTTCCCTATCGCCATCCCGACCTGGAAGATTGCCCCGGCCCTGGCCTATGGCAACACCGTCGTGATCAAGCCCGCCGACCTGGTCCCCGGCTCCACCTGGGCCATTGTCGACATCCTTGTTCGCGCTGGCCTGCCGAAGGGCGTTCTGAACCTTGTCATGGGCAAGGGCTCGGTCGTCGGCCAGACCATGCTCGAAAGCAAGGACATCAACGCCATCAGCTTCACCGGCTCGGTGGGCACCGGCAAGCGTGTAGCGGCGGCCTCGCTTGAAGTCGGCCGCAAGTTCCAGCTCGAAATGGGCGGCAAGAACCCGACCATCGTCCTTGATGACGCCGACCTCAAAATCGCGGTGGAATCGGTTGCCCAGTCGGCCTTCTTCTCCACTGGCCAGCGCTGCACCGCCTCCTCGCGCATCATCGTGACTGAAGGCATTCACGACAAGTTCGTTGAGGCGCTTGCCGAACGCGCCCGCAATCTGCGTGTCGGTCATGCCCTCCACAAGGATACCGAAATTGGTCCGGTGGTCGATCCCAGCCAGCTCAAGCAGGACACCGACTATATCGAGATCGGCAAGCAGGAAGGCGCCAAGCTGGTCGCCGGCGGCGAATTGGTGAAAAAGGATACTGAAGGCTATTTCCTTCAGCCGACGCTTTTCACCGAAGCCACCAACCAGATGCGCATCTCCCGCGAGGAAATCTTCGGGCCTGTCGCCTCGGTTATCCGCGTCAAGGACTACGAGGAAGCGCTTGCGGTTTCCAATGACACCGAGTTCGGCCTCTCCGCCGGCATCGTCACCACCTCGCTCAAATACGCCACGCACTTCAAGCGCAACGCGGAAGCGGGCATGGTGATGGTCAATGTTCCCACTGCGGGCGTTGACTTCCACGTGCCGTTTGGCGGCCGCAAGGGCTCTTCCTACGGCCCCCGCGAGCAGGGCAAGTATGCGGCCGAATTCTTCACCGTGGTCAAGACGGCGTACACGGCTGCGGGCTAACAGTTCGTACAAACGCGTGCGGAGGGAACCTAACCCTCCGCCACCGGCGGGAGCCTGAACCCTCCCAACCACCTTCGTTTCCCGCGGACCTGATCCGCGGGTCACTATTCATCCGGTATCTCGGGTGAAGGCCTCCCGATTGCTTGCAGAGATGGCATTCCTGGGTGCGGCACCCCCAAGCGCTCCATACCCCATTCCCGCACCAGCCTGTGGGTATCTTTTAACATGGGTTGCAAGAGGGAACCGGCTTCATTAACCCTCTTTTGCGGAGGGGCTCCATGATCCACAAATTGATAGTGCCACGGCGAGCCGAACCGCTCGTTCGCAAGCAGCTGGCTCAGCACGACAACCATGTGGTCCGCGCCATCAAGGTCAAGGCTATGCGCCGCGCGATTGACGAGTTTGCCGGAACCTACGGCGTTTCAGCGCAATAGGGGCTTATCGGAGCGTGGGCTGTGCTTCCACCGCTTCGGGATTGGTGACGTCCCGCTCCAGGCCCGAGCCCTGCATGAAGCTGAAGACACCGGCGATAATCGCCAGCACAACCAAGATCGCCACAATAATCAGAACCCGATTCCGCATCAGCTTTTCCCCTTAGCTCCATCACAACCGGCATGGGTCCGCTTGGTTGCAGCAATCATCTGCTTTTATCCGGGGTCGCAGCCTGTCGTCAGGGGTTCCACCCCATCGTCCAATGGAAATGGCGTTTTGCCATTGACGCATGCGCCTTGCCAAGCGTTGAGCCCTCGCTCTAGACCAGCATCTAGCCCGAGGAATAGCCATGTCTGATCGATCGTCCCTGCTGAGCCCGTTTCGCCACGAAACCTTTCGGCTCCTGTGGATGGCGACGCTGGTGTCCAATCTGGGGGGGCTGGTGCAGTCGGTGGGCGCCGGCTGGATGATGACCACGCTGACCGACTCGCACAACATGGTCGCGCTGGTGCAGGCTTCTACCACGCTGCCCATCATGATATTTTCCCTCGCCGCGGGTGCACTCGCCGACAATTTCGATCGCCGCACGGTCATGATCATCGCGCAAAGCGGCATGATGATCGTTTCACTGCTGCTCGCCGCCATGGCCATCATGGGCTTGCTCAATCCCTGGCTGTTGCTAACTTTTACGTTTCTGATCGGCTGCGGAACGGCGCTGTTCAATCCGTCCTGGCAGGCTTCCATGGGCGATATCGTGCCGCGTACCGACCTGCCCAATGCGGTGACGCTGAACTCCGTTGGTTTCAACATGATGCGTAGCGTCGGTCCGGCCATTGGGGGCCTGATCGTGGCCCTGGCCAGCGCCGGCGCCGCCTTTGCCTTCAATGCCATCAGTTATATCCCGCTCATCTTTTCGCTCCGGCGCTGGAAGCCAGAGCCCAATACGGGCCGATTGCCGCGCGAGGATTTCGCCAGCGCGATGTGGGCGGGCCTGCGCTATGTATCGCTTTCACCGCACCTGACCATCGTGCTGTTCCGCGCCATGCTGTTTGGTCTTGCGGCAATCTCCGTCTTGGCGCTGCTGCCCTCGGTTGCCAGCGATTATGTTGGCGGCGGCGCCCTGGTTTATGGCACGCTTCTGGGCTGTTTCGGACTGGGCGCAATTGGCGGGGCGTTCCTTAACGGCCGCATCCGCGAGCGCTACAGCAATGAAGCCATCGTCCGCCTCGCCAGCATCGGCTTTGCCGCTTCGTGCATCGGCCTGGGCTTTAGTCGCGATCCCATACTGAGCCATTTCGTGCTGCTGCCTGCGGGCGCCTGCTGGGTGCTCTCGCTATCCCTGTTCAACGTATCGGTGCAGCTTTCGACCCCCCGCTGGGTGGTCGGCCGGGCGCTCTCGCTTTACCAGACGGCCACCTTTGGCGGCATGGCGGCCGGAAGCTGGATCTGGGGCATGACGGCTGACGCGCTGGGCCCGGGTGGGTCGCTGGCCTGTGCAGGGCTGGTGCTGCTCCTTTGTGCCCTGGTCGGCCTGCGCCTGCCGCTGCCGCAGTTCAATACGCGGGACCTCAATCCCCTTAACACCTTCAGCGAGCCGGTACTCCGGCTCGACGTCCGCCCGCGCAGCGGCCCGATCATGGTCATGGTGGATTACCGGATCGCCCACTCCGACATTTCGAAATTCCTGGCCCTTATGACGGATCGCCGCCGCATCCGACGCCGCGACGGTGCACGGCAATGGTCGCTCCTGCGCGACCTGGAGGACCCCGATCTCTGGATCGAAAGCTACCATGTGCCGACCTGGATCGACTATCTCCGCCACAACATGCGGCGCACCAAGGCGGACGCCGAGAACGTCGAACAACTGCGCGCCCTTCATCGTGGCCCCGGCAGCCCCAAGGTGCACCGGATGATAGAACGGCAAATCGTGCCACTGAGCGATGATACGCCATTGAGGGATACGCCGGAGGTTTGAGGCGCGAGAGGGGCGGGGCCTCCGTAGTGCTTGGTGCACTCCTGCCCATCCACGGCCGCCGGACCGCAGGCCAAATGCTTCGCCAACAACATTCGCTTCCCCCGGACTTGATATCAGGGGTCTATTGCCGATTGTGCCGCGTTGAGAGTGGCCCTCGGGATCAAGTCCGCAGGAGACGCCCGTGGGTGGACAGCAGGGCGCCAAGCACCCGACCTGTTCCTACACCTCTTATGGGGAGGCTAGGTGGGGGGCCGCTCACGCCAATTGCGCAAACCGCTCATCAAACGCATACCCTGCGCCCCGGACCGTCCGGATCGGGTCAGCATCGCGGCCTCGGTTCAGCGCACGGCGAAGGCGGCCAATATGGACATCAACGGTCCGCTCATCCACATAAACCTCGTTGCCCCAGACACCGTCCAGCAGTTGCTCGCGCGAATATACCCGGCCTGGATGCCTCATCAGATATTCCAGCAGCCGATACTCCGTCGGCCCCAGATGCACATCGCGATTGGCCCGGCGGACGCGATGCGTGGTACGGTCCAGTTCCAGATCCCCCACCTTGAGAGAGGCCGTGACGAGGTTGGGATTGGCCCGGCGCAGCAGGGCATGGATGCGCGCGATAAGCTCGGGAATGGAAAACGGCTTGACCACATAATCATCCGCCCCCGTCGCCAGCCCGCGTACGCGCTCTTCTTCCTCGCCGCGCGCGGTCAGCATGATGACGGGGACGCGTGCGGTTTCTCCTCGTGCACGCCAGCGCCGGCATAATTCAATTCCCGAGATCTCGGGCAGCATCCAGTCGAGCAGGATCAAATCCGGCAGTTTTTCCTGGATCGCCTGCTGCGCCTCTTCGCCTGTTTCCGCCGTCACGACGCGGAACCCTTCGGCTTCGAGGTTGTAGCGCAAGAGAATGGCGATATCGCCTTCGTCTTCAACAACAAGAATGGTGGCAGGCATGGGTGTAGCTCCCATAGGCTTGAGGCGATTTTTGTCGCCCTTTTGGGTGTTCAGGTGACTGTTGGTGATAACAGTCTGTTAACCTGAAGCGGTCTGATGCTGCGGCAGGTAAACCTGTTTTCAGGCCTTGATCTGCATGCGATGAAGGTCCTGGGCGTCCGCGGTGAGCTGCTTGCCCGTCTGCAGATAATAGGCGCGCTCGGCGATATTGGTCGCGTGGTCGCCTATCCGTTCCATGCTCTTGGCGCAGAACAGCAAATGGGTGCAGGTGGTGATGTTGCGCGGGTCTTCCATCATGTAGGTCAGCAGTTCGCGGAACAGGGAGGTATGCATCGCATCAACCTCGTCGTCGCGGTTGCAGACCTCGATTGCCGCGGCTGCGTCGCGATTGGAGTAGCTATCAAGCGCTTCCTTGATCTGGCGCTGAACCAGGGCTGTCATGTTCTTGACGCCATTATAGAAAGTGGGCTGCAGGCTCATGCCCTCGAGCTTAAGCGAACGCCGCGCCAATTGCTTGGCCATGTCTCCCACGCGCTCAAGATCCGACGCGACGTGGATGGACGTGATGATGGCGCGCAGATCGGACGCCATAGGCTGACGGCGGGCGATCATGGACACAGCCATTTCGTCGATCCGGCGCTGCATGTCGTCGATTCGCTGGTCGGCAATGATCGTCACATCAGCCAGCTCACGATCAAGCTTGAGCAGCGCCTTGGTGCCATTGTCAATGGCGACTTCGACTTGCCCACCCATCTCCGCGATCAGATGGGCCAGCGCCGTCAGTTCGTCGGAATAGGAATGTACGATGTGTTCGGCGCCGGTATTGGGCATGGGATGATCCTTTTTTGCCGCTCTTAGGGGGTCAGCCGATGCGGCCCATGATGTAGTCCTGAGTCTGCTTGTTCACCGGGTTGGTAAAGATATCCTCGGTGGCGCCTTCTTCGACTAGATTGCCCAGATGGAAGAACGCAGTCTTTTGGGATACGCGCGCGGCCTGCTGCATGGAGTGTGTGACGATGACGATGGTATAATTTTCGCGCAACTCATCGATCAATTCCTCGATGATGGCGGTAGCAATGGGGTCGAGCGCCGAGCAGGGCTCGTCCATGAGGATAACTTCGGGCCCCACGGCAATGGCGCGGGCGATGCAGAGGCGTTGCTGCTGGCCGCCGGAAAGGCCGGTGCCGGGTTCATTGAGGCGGTCCTTGACCTCCTCAAACAGGCCCGCCTTGCGCAGGGAGGAAACAACGATCTCGTCCAGGTCGGCTTTGGAACGGGCGAGCCCGTGGATTTTAGGGCCGTACGCTACATTGTCGTAGATCGACTTGGGGAAGGGATTGGGCTTCTGGAACACCATTCCAATGCGGGCGCGCAGCTCCACGACATCAAGGGAGGGGTCATAAATGTCCTCGCCATCGAGCTTGATGGTGCCGCCGACCTTGGCTCCCTGGATGGTATCATTCATGCGATTGATGCAGCGCAGGAAGGTGGACTTGCCGCAACCCGATGGCCCGATGAAGGAGGTGACGGCGCGATCCGGAATATCGATCGAAATGCCGAAGAGGGCCTGCTTGGCGCCATAGTGAACCGTCACGTCGCGGGCTGTCACGCGAATAGGACGGTCGAGTGCATCAACGGGGTTCATGGCCGAGTTCACTGTTTGCTGAGTCGTTTTGATCTTACAGGCGATCATATCCATTTGTGCATTCTCCAGTTCGGTCATGCGCGGCGCTCCAGGCGGGTGCGCAGGAAGATGGCGACAGCGTTGAGAAGTATCATAAGGCCCAACAAGACCATAATGGCGGCGGAAGTTCGAGCTTCAAAGAAGTTCCGATTTTCATTGCCCTGCCAAAGGAAGATCTGCACCGGAAGCGCGGTAGCTTGATCAACAATCGAACCTGGTACGGAAGCGACGAAGGCATTCATGCCAATGAGCAGCAGCGGCGCCGTTTCACCGAGGGCTTGGGCGACGCCGATGATCGTAGCTGTTAGGATTGAAGGGAAAGTCACGGGTAGTACGTGATGAAACACCATCTGCGTCTTGGATGCACCCATGCCGAGTGCAGCTTGACGAAGGGCAGGAGAAACGCTCTGCAAGGCAGCTCGAGTTGCGATGATGATAGTAGGAAGCGTCATCAGGGTAAGCACTAAGCCGCCGACCAGTGGCGCCGAGCGCGGCAGGTGAAAGAAATTGATAAACACTGCAGCGCCGAGAAGACCGAAAACGATGGAAGGCACGGCCGCCAGATTGTTGATGTTGACCTCGATCAGGTCGGTCAAGCGCGACTTGGGGGCAAACTCTTCCAGATAGATGGCGCTCGCGACTCCGATCGGTACCGCGAGAACAATCACCACCAGCATCATGTAGAGCGAACCCATGAAGGCGCCGGCGAGCCCTGACGAAGCGGGTGCAGCACGGCTGTCGACATTGGTGAACAGTCCCCAAGCGAAATCCTGAGTGATCGCGCCACTTGCCTCCAGCGCGTCAACCAGTTCGCGCGCCTGGGGAGACAATTGTTGCTGAGAGTCGCCCAACTCGCGGTCGATATTGCCCTTAACCCAGTTGTCAACATTGGCCGAGGCGAGCAGATCGAAGCGCTTGGTCTGGCCGAGCAGGTTGGGATCGGCCACAAAGGCCTCGCGAATTACGTGCCTCGCATTGGTTTCTGGGATGCTCAGCAACTGCCGGCTGTCGATCTCAAGACCGGTCGGGGTGACTGCCAGCATGGCGGCTTCGATCACCTTGTTCCAATTCAGCATGGCGACGCTGCGCTGCCAGCTGAGCGTGGCAGCATTGAAATCGGCATCTGACTGTCCGGCCGCCCGCACCGGTGCCGGGTCGACGCCGAGCAGAGCCGGATCGTAGGTGACGTCAAGATGAAGAGTTGCCTGGTGGAAAGCCGGAATGCCCTTGCGGAGAACATCTGTGAACAGCAGGGCCACAAACCCCAGTGCAGCGCAGATGGCTACAATGCCCAGGAAACGGAAGATTTGCTCGTTCAAATGACGGCGGCGCAAACCGGCGCGTATCAGTTGGGTCCGTTCGGTGGCCGCCTTGCGACCGAAGCCTTGAAGATCGGTCATTATTCGTACTGCTCCCGGAAGCGACGGACGATGTAGAGCGCCACAATATTGAGAAGGAGGGTCATGATGAACAGGGTAAGACCCAGTGCGAAGGCCACCAAGGATTGCGGTCCGGTGAAATCGGTGTCACCGGTCAGCTGGTTAACGATCGAGACGGTGATGGTGGAGATCGGCTCTAGCGGAGTACCGCGCAGCACCGGACTGTTACCTGCGGCAAGCACCACGATCATGGTTTCGCCGATGGCGCGGCTAACGGCCAACAAAAAGGCGCCCACGATGCCCGGCAGTGCTGCCGGCAGCAGCACGTTTCGGATCGTTTCGGATTGGGTCGCACCCAAGCCGTAGGAGCCATCGCGCATCGCCACCGGCACCTGATTTAGGATGTCGTCGCTAAGCGAGGAGATGAATGGAATGATCATGATGCCCATTACCAGGCCCGCGGTTAGCGCACTGGTGGCGCTGATGTTCAGGCCAATCAACGCACCGCCGTTCTTAAGGAAGGGGCCGACTGTTACGAGAGCGAAAAAACCGTAAACGATGGTGGGAATGCCAGCGAGAATTTCAATCAACGGCTTGATCACTGCACGCACTCTGCGCGGGGCGTACTGAGACAGGTAGATCGCGGTCATCAATCCGATCGGCACGGCAACTATCGAGGCGATGGCAGCCACCCAGAGGGTGCCGGTGAGCAGCGGCAACAGCCCGTAATGTCCGTGGTCACCGGTGCCGGTGGATGAAAACTTGGGGTTCCAAACGGTGCCGAAGAAGAAGTCGACCGGATTAATGAAACCGAAGAAGCGGATAGCTTCGAACACCAGCGACAATACGATGCCGACCGTGGTCAGGATGGCCACCGCCGAACAGAACATCAGCAGGGCGGTGACCACGACTTCGACTTTGTTGCGCGCGCGGAGGCGTGCATTGATGCGCGAGCGCGCATAGAGCAAAGCAAGAGCACCGAGGCCAGCACACGCGGCTACAATGGCCATAAAGGTTATCAGCTGGAAGCGGCGCAGCGCGTCGGCAGCAGCCTGTTCAAATGGTTGAACTTCGCCGGCGACACCGTAACCCGAAGCCAGAGCGCCAATGCGCTGCAGAGTGGCGTTAAGGCCGGCCTGATCGAGCGCGATAAGTGTTTCTGGAGGGATCTGTGCAACTGTGTAGCTGCGGGCAATGTCGGCGCCAAACCACGCCCAGATACCGAGGATCATCAGGGCTGGCAGCAAGGTCCAGATGGCGACGAGCGCAGCGTGATACTGTGGGCGGGAGTGAACCTTGACGCCGTTCGGGGTAGCCAGGCGGCGGCTGGTCGACCAACCCGTCTGATAGGCCAGACCGAGCAGCACAAGCAGCAGGCCCGCAATGATCAGGTTATTCATCAGGATCGCGCCCCCGCGGAAAAGGAGTGGCCGCGCCTGGTGGCGCGGCCCAATTGATATTACTGAGCAGCGCCGGCTTCAAAAGCCGCGAGGACTTCAGCGGTCTTTTCAGCTGGCTGCGGGATCAAACCGGCAGCTTCAAGCGTACCGCCTTCACCAGCCATCTGCTCGGAGAGGAAGAACTGAACAAATTCCTCGAGGCCGGGGATGACGCCGATGTGCTGGCCCTTTACGTAGAAGAACAAGGGGCGGGAGACTGGGTATTCGCCAGCGGCGACGGCTTCCTTGGAGGGAGTGACGCCATTCACGGTGGCAACCTTAAGGGTGTCGGTGTTCTGCTCGTAAAACGAAAGACCAAAGACGCCGACGGTGTTGGTGTCGGAGCTCAGACGAGCCAGGGTTTCGGTGTAGTCACCAGAGATTTCGGTAACGACGTCCTGACGCAAGGTGGTGCAAGCGGCTTCAGCTTCATCTTCGCTGAGGCCTTCTGGCAGGCCAGCTTCTTCACAGCCGGCGCCAACGACGCGTTCCTGGAAAACTTCACGGGTGCCGTGGTTAGAAGCGGGAATGGCCAACACGATGGGCTGGTCGGGAAGCGAAGCGTCGATCTCTGACCAGTTGGTATAGGGATTGTCTACCAACTCGCCATCAACAGGGACCTGAGCCGCAATGGCCTTGTACACATGCGTGGGGGTGAGAGCGAAATCAGGGCCAGACGCGGCCGAGGCAAAGACGATACCGTCATAGCCGAACTGGACTTCACGGATGTCGGTCACGCCAGCAGCGGTGCAGGCTTCACGCTCGCCGTCGCGCATCGCACGAGAAGCGTTGGCAATGTCGATGGTGTTTTCGCCAACGCCTGCACAGAACTGGCTGAAACCGCCACCCGTGCCGCCAGAACCGACAACCGGTGTGTTGAACTCGGGGAAGGCAGCCCCAAACTCTTCGGCTACAATTGAAGAGAACGGCAGCACGGTGGACGAACCAGCGATCTGGATGGTGTCCCGCGACTGGGCGAGAACAGCTGTAGTACCAAACGCTGCGAGCGTGATCACAGCTGCACTGGCAAAAAGTGCGATTTTCATTTTTGTAACCTTTACGGAAATCGTATCGACAATGGCCAGCAAAACCGAGAATGATCCCGAGCCGCCCTGTTTACGCAGCACACCTTAAGACCGGCCTGCGACACATATATTACAAGTTCGTGACTAGTATGTGACAGTGCAACTTGTTGATAAAACGAGGATTTTCCATATCTGCCCAGTTGATCATATCGCCTTAGCCGGTGACAAGGGCTTGGCTGCTAGCGCAACAGTGGGCGCACCTCCGCCTGGATCTTGCGCATCAGGGGCAGGAAGTTGGCGATCATGTGGGAGGTCGAGGCGCGAGCCGATTGCGCGCCGACATTGAGCGCCGCCACTGTATCACCCCGAGCGTTGTAGAGCGGTATGGCGATGGAACAAAGCCCGAGTTCCAGTTCCTCGTCGATGACGGCAAAGCCTTGTGCCGCCACAACAGCAAGCTCGGTGGTAATCGCGGCCAGATCGGCCTTGGTTTTAGTGGTATAGGCTACCAGTTCGGACCTATGCAGGATTGCGCGGGCCTCCGCCTGGGGCAGGGCAGCCAGGAGGATGCGGCCCATGGACGTGCAATAGGCTGGCAGGCGTGCACCGGCGCCTAGATTGATCGACATGACGCGCCGATAGGAGGCACGGGCGATGTACAAAATTTCGGAATTGTCGAGGACGGCCGCGGATGAGCTTTCGTTAATCTTGGCGGACAGTTCCTCAAGGAAAGGCTGGATCAAGCCGGGTAGGGGTGTTGCTGCAAGATAGGAATGTCCAAGGTTGAGTACGCGCGGCGTGAGGCGGAAGAATTTCCCATCATAGGTCGCGTAGCCAAGGTGGGCCAGCGTCAGCAAGCACCGCCGTGCCGTGGCGCGTTCAAGCCCGGTGCGGTTAGCAACGTCGGTGATGGACTGGCTGGCATGCTCCTCGTCAAAGCACGCGATCACGGCAAGGCCCTTGACCAGACCATTGATGATATCGCCTTCCCGCAATTATTCAATCCTGATTCAATATCACTCACGCCAGGGGGGCAGATGGAGGCTGTTGTGGCAATCGGGTGAGTTTCCCCTTGCCAGCGTCCTCGACCCTGCTAATAGGGCATTGTGGGCCTATAGCTCAATGGTTAGAGCCGACCGCTCATAACGGTCTGGTTGGGGGTTCGAGTCCCTCTGGGCCCACCAGAAATATTAAGGGGTTGGCGCAAGTCGCTGACCCCTTTTAATTTTACGTCCTATGATTTGTCCCAGGAAACAATTCCTTTTCTCGACTCATCACACCCACCACTTTTGGTTTGTTTCCGCTCTGTTTCGTTTTGCTATCCCTCTGACATGGGGTAAGGCAGCTTATCACTTCACGTGAGGTGGCGCGCTTTCGACCTGCGGGTGGCCACACCCGCAATGGCGGTTCCCGACCCCATTCAAGGCTTGTAGAAATCTGTGTCTCCACCTCCTTAGCAGATACCAAGAAGTCTCCACAGCCTTTGCCCACAGGTGAAGGTCACGAACTGATTGGCCGTTGCCCCTTCCGCCACACTGACGCTGGTTGCGCCCCATTCCCGATCAGACGGGAAGCCTGTCAGAACTCACTCCAGTCCTGCTTGATCGCGGCGTTGCCTTGCGTGAGGTAGGACTTGGCAGCTGACTTGACCTTGTCCTGCAGAGCTCGGATGCCTGTCTTAGCCGGTGCTGACCGGGTCTGAGTCGCGGCTGTCATCTGGCGCTCGCCGGCGGCATCGGTCTTGAAAACTTCGACGATCTTATCAAGCTCGACAGCCTGGGCTTCGGTCTGCTCGATCGCGGCGTTGGTTTCTTCCACCAGAGCCGCATTGTGCTGGGTCATTTCGTCCATCTGGCGAACGGCGGTGGTGACCTCGCTAATGGCGGAGGACTGCTCCCCACTGGCGGAAGAAATGGCCTGCATCAGGATGCTGTTTTCGCGCACGGCGGCGAGGATGTCCTGAAGCTTCTGGGCGGCGCTGTCGACCAGCTTGGTGCCGCCGCTGACTTCAACCGAGCTCTGTTCGATCAAATGCTTGACGTCAGCAGATGCCTGGGCGGCGGACTGGGCAAGACGCCGCACCTCCACGGCCACCACGGCAAAGCCCTTGCCGGCTTCACCCGCTCGAGCCGCCTCAACCGAAGCGTTGAGCGCCAGTAGGTTCGTCTGGAAAGCGATGTCGTCGATCAGGCCAATGATGTTGGAGATCTTGGACGAGGAGCTGCTGATGCGCTCCATGGCCTGCGTTGCCTGTTCCATCACCTGCCCGCCTTCATCGGCCAGCTGGGCCGCCGACTGGGTGCGCATGGCGGCATCCCGCGCCTTCTTGGCGTTATCCGTAACGGTGGTGGCCAGCTGCTCCATAGCGGCTGAGGTTTCCTCGATGGCGGCAGCCTGCTTGGTGGTGCGCTCGGCCAAGTCGTTGGTGCCAGCCAGGATTTCGCCGGTGGCGGATTTGAGCGCTTGGGAGGTTGCCTTAAGATGACCAACGATAGCCGTGAGCTTTTCGGCAACTGCGTTAGTGTCATCCTTGAGTTTTGCAAAAGAGCCGCGATAGTCGCCGTCCATACGTTTGGTCAAGTCGGCGTCGGCCAAGGCTGAAAGCACCTCACCCGTTGCTGCCAGCCCTTGCTGCACTGTATCAAGGAGCGAGTTTACGCCTGCAGCGGTTAGGTTAAGATCTTTGTCATCGAACTGATCCGTGATGCGCATGGAGAGGTCTCCTGAGCCAGCTGCTGAGACGACCCGCGCAATGGCGCGTTGCAGTTGGTCACGTTGCAGTTGAGCTTCAAAGTCTTTCTTGCGCCGGTCCTGTCCGGCAGCGTCCAGCTGGGCCATGGCGCGCCGATTTTCCTGGAATGTCACCAAGGCCGCGTGCATCTGCGTGAACTCAAGAGCAGAACTCGCGGGCGTGAGTTGCCGGTCCAGCTGGTCATTGGCGAGGGCCTGCATGTCACTGGCTGCCTTGCGGATGCTATTTGTCAGCCATCGCGCCATTGACGTGGCGATTGCTGCTCCACTCAGCAGGGCTATGCCGCCAATCACCAGCACGATATTGAGCGTCGATGCGGCCTGGGCCATCGTGGCCTGGCTGGCCTCGTCTTGTCCAGCCAGGATGGCTGCCACTTCAGCCTCGTGCGTTGCTGCAGTCTGGCGATCCAGCGTTTCCAGTTGCGTGACGCTGACAGAGCGTTGCTCCAACAGGCTAAAGGCTTTATCGATATTGGAGCGATACTGGTCCATGGTCCTCACGACCTGATCCACCCGCGCTGTGTCCTCCGCCTTGAAGAAGGTTTGGCGAAGGTCGGCCAGGATGGTCAATGCCGCGTCCGCCATGGTGCCGATAGCCGCGACATTTCCCGAGATGGGATCGGTGAGTTGCTTGCCAACCAGCAGCCGGACCGAAAGGATATGCTGCATCGCTAAGCCGGAGATCGCAGCGGCCTTGGCATTGAGGCTTGCGCTCTGGGAGGTTTGCTCAATGAGTTCCGACAAGGTCTGTGTGGCTTCCATGCCACTGGCATCCATGGCCGAAACGATCTCGGTGACCTGCTGATCCAACTCCAGAACGCGCCCAATCGCAGCGGCATAGTCGAGTGTGGCGGGCTCTGCTTGCGTCAATTGGCCAAGGGACGTTTCTAGCGCCCGGCGATCATCGGCTGAATGGGATAGCTCGTAATTGGCAAAGGCCAAACGCGTTTCAAGCAGCTTGTCGAGTATCTGCATCACGGTCGTAGCTGTAGCGCTCGTATCTCGATACGCGCCGAGCGCCGTCTGACCGGCTCGGAGCCCCCAGAATGACACGCCAAGCAAGCAGATCATCAGCAAAGTAAGGAGGCTGAAAGCTGTATAGACCCGAGTGGAAACAGAATTTCGAAGCATGCCGAAGCGGACTTTCAACTGTGGTGTTGAAGATCAGCTAGCCGCCCTCCCTTAATGATTTCCCAAGCTGTATGTCATTGAACTGACACAGCCTTTCACGTGTGGACGACAGCTGCTCGCCAGAACTATCCCCAAACCAGCAGCAACGTTGGGGTGTCAGCATCGCAGGTGCACATGAGACGCAGCAGGGATGCGCTTCAGACAGATCTGATATGCTCGGATACTTGCACAGAAGTTTCAGTGCGCTGCTACCGACACTATCGTTGATGGCGTCTAAACTCAGCTTGATGGAAAGATAGCAGCGGGTCGGCACTTTGGTGCAGGGGAGAAGCTGGACATTAGCAATCCACATACTTGATGCCGAGAGATTTCAAATGAGGGTCGTAAGCGCTATTAAGCATTAGCACCTGCTTCTGTGGAGATCCGGCTTCCTGGCTCAGAGGGTAGTTTGACCTTCAGCGAGTCGCTTATTCCGAGTCGTTTCGTACCAGATACAGATCGTGTTCTTGGCAATTGTCGTCGCATGTCCTTTTATTGCTGTGTCCACGTCGCTCCTCCTGCCCACTTAGCTTGCCGGACGCGAAGTGGAATGCACGCCAGCAACTACAAGGACGTACGAGAACAGCGTTCGCCGACATCCGGTCTGGAGCCTGAACCGCACGCCTTAAGTCCAGCGCTGAACTACACCCTGTTCCAGAGTCCAGCACAGAGAGAGGCTACGATACCGCGAGTCGATTATAGGCGGGTTCGTTCGTCATTTGGATAAGATGAGAGGATGATCCATGATCCAGTTTATTGATGACGACCTCAACGCCTTTGCCAGCAATGGCCCTCCGTCTCTGCCTCCTAGCGACAACTATATCAACTCCAGAGGAGTCGCTGTGTGGTTTGGCGACTACGGCGCGGGACCTGCCGTTGTCCTGGCCCATGGTGGCATGGGAAATGCTAACAATTTCGGTCACCAAGTCCCGGCTCTCGTCGCCGCTGGTCATCGAGTCATAGCTGTTGATACCCGTGGGCACGGGCGAAGCGGTTGGGATGGCGCACCTTTCTCTTACATTCAGTTTGCCGAGGATATCCTCGCGGCGCTTGACCACCTGCAGATTGCAAGAGCAGCGGTGGTGGGCTGGAGCGATGGCGCATGCACTGGCCTTGCCTTAGCCAAGGCGCATCCGGAACGGGTAACAGGCGTGTTCTTCTTTGCCTGCAATGTAGATGCAAGCGGCGCCCGGCCGTTCGCGATGACCGATGTGATCGGCAATTGCCTAGTGCGCCACCGGAAGGACTATGCCGCGCTCTCGCCTGCGCCTGACAATTTTGACGAGATGAGTGCAGCGCTGCAGGAGATGCAGGCAAGCCAGCCGAATTATTCGTCGGCGGATCTAGGGGCCATCAGCGTGCCCGTTACTGTAGCATGGACGGCGAAGGACGAGTTTATTCGCCCTGACCACGCTCGCTATATCGCCAAAGCCATTCCCAACGCGCGGTTAGTAGAACTGCCTGACGTCAGCCATTTTGCGCCAGTGCAGCGGCCGGAAGTTTTCAATGAAGCGGTGCTGGAGTTTTCAAAGAGCATTAAACACAGAGCCGCGTGAAGGCTGTACAACTTATTAGATGCACCCGAGTTATTAGATGCACCCGAGTTTCGCATGGACTGGCAGCTTTTAGGGAGTCGCATAAGTCACGCGACGGGCAGCAATGGGGCGAGTCGCCGACAGGCAGCGACCGACCCCATTTCGGCCAACCAACTGAACGTGCGCACTACCTAGAAGCTGTTATTCGCAGCTTGATCAACCCACCCCGACCTGGTGCCCACTGTGCGCGTCTGCTCCATACTATGCGTATCGCCTCTTAGGGCATCGCGGGCAAGGGCGCGGAGGATGCTGATGCCTCAAGGGCACGTGTTGATGCCATTCAGCCGTCCCCGATCTGCTTCACTCGAGCCGCCAAGCTCTCCATTGTAAAAGGTTTGGTGATCATTTGCATTCCGGGTTCTAGAAATCCGGAAGCCAAAGCTGCATTTTCTGCGTAGCCGGTCATGAACAGCACCTTGAGCTCAGGCCGCAATTGTCGGCCCGCATCGGCGACCTGCCTTCCGTTCAGCCCCGGTAATCCGATATCAGTGACGAGGAGATCAATCTGCCTCGAAGTCTGAAGGATCGCCAAACCGGAAGGGCCATCATGGGCTTCGATCACCTGGTAACCGAGTTCGGATAGCACCTCGACTACGAGGCTGCGCACGACGGCTTCGTCTTCCACGACCAGCACAGTTTCGCTCGCATGTGCCTGGTGTTCGGTCCCGAGTTGAGGCGGGTCCTGGGTCTCTTCGCCGGCTCCATCCCGGCGGGGAAGATATAGCTTGACTGTCGTGCCTACACCCAGTTCGCTGTAAATCTTGGCATGTCCTTCCGACTGTCGCGCAAAACCGTAGATCATCGAGAGACCAAGTCCGGTCCCTTGTCCTATGGGCTTGGTGGTAAAGAACGGTTCGAACGCCTTGGCGATCACCTCTGGTGGCATGCCCATCCCCGTGTCCGATACGGAGATGCAGACATAAGGTCCCGGCCTGACTTCAGGTTCTTGCGCGGTATACGCGCTGTCCAGGTAGGCGTTCCTTGTTTCGATTGTAAGTGAGCCGCCTTCGGGCATAGCGTCCCGGGCATTGATTGCCAGATTGAGTATCGCGCTCTCCAATTGGTGAGGGTCACACCTCGTCATCCACAATCCGCCAGCACGTACTACTTCAAGAGTGATGAGCTCGCCCAGTGTTCGACGCAGGAGATCCTCTAGCTGGGCAACCATCTGGTTGGCGTCTACCGGTCTTGGGTCCAGAGGTTGTCGTCTGGCGAACGCCAGCAGGCGATGAGTGAGAGCAGCAGCACGGTTCGCCGCGGTTGTTGCTGAGATCAGAAAACGGTCCAGCTCGCTGGTTCTGCCCTGGCTCAGACGCCGTCGCGCTATATCGAGGGAACCTATGATTCCTTGAAGTAGGTTATTAAAGTCGTGTGCGATGCCTCCGGTTAACTGCCCGATCGCTTCCATCTTGTGTGCTTGGCGGAGCGCTTCCTCACTCTCGGAAAGTTCTGCAACTGCCTGAGCTACTCGAGCTTCTAGCGTTTCATTAAGCTCTCTCAGCTCCTGTTCTGCACCCTTTCTAGCCGTAATATCCCTCGCAGTGATGGACAGGGTCGTGATGTGCCCGGCTTCGTCGTGAACCGGTGCTACACTGAGTTCGACATAGTTTGGCCGCCTGCCTTGCTGACTCATCAGGAGCAGTTCAGTCGCGGCAATGGAGCCCTCATGCAGCACGCTTGCAACAAGCTGGTGGATCTCACCTCGATGCTCCTCGGGGAAGAGCTCGCTCAATGGTGTGCCGCCGATGTGGTCAGAGCCTATCTGCAAGAGGCGCGCTGCACTCTCATTCCAGGCGATAATCGCGCCGTCGGTGTCTACCGCAAGGAACCCGTCCGGTGACTGTGTCAGCACGGCAGCAAGGTATCGCTCCGAGCTCGCCAACTGAGCGCGCCTAACCTCAGCTTGGGGGGATCTCCTTTTGGTCAGCTGCGAGTTAATCTTGTCGAACACCGCTGCTGTAGCAGCCCGCTCGCGGGACGCTTGAGCCGCTTCCTTCAGCAATACGGGCAGTTCATGAAAGCTGTGGTTGTTGAAAGTCCAAGCGCCAGCGAGGTGAGGTACAAAGGGCAACGCACTGCGAAAGCGTTCCAAACGTTCGCCTGGCAGCAAGAACACGATCTGGGACTTGGGAGAGAGCTGACGAAGCTGACGAGCAAGGCTCAGCGGATTTTGGGTGTTGCTACCAAAAGCAATTACCTCGGGCGTCCAATTGCGGACGTGTGGAGACGAGCCGTCCTGGGCAACCGCGGCTTCGGAAACATGTGTTAGCTCGAAGCTCTCGCCGGCCTCACGAATAGATTGCTCGAGGGACGCAAATTCCGCGGTCGTATCTGAGACGAACAGAACTTTATAAGGATGAGGAGCATGCATGTTGCAGTTCCTCAGAGGGGCGGCAGATCAAGCAGCGACCGACCCAGCCAAGTTTTCAGAAGCTGTGTTGTCGGGGCCATCACGTGAGCGGCCTGCCCATCGCGGAGAAGCCTGGTTATCGCGCTGTTTTTTCCGTATCCACGCCCACCACTCAGGATCAGCGCCTGCTGTGTGACGCTGCTGACCATCTCGGCCACGTCGGCTTTGGCAGCAAACAAGGCAAGAGAGGCTTCTGGCCTGCCCTCATCCGCCAATTGCGCAGCGTGTAACACGAGCTGCCGCGTTCTCTGGATTGCGATCCACATCTCCGCCACCTGATGGGAAAAGGACTGGGACCGTGCTTAGCGTTTCGCCAGTGTGAACATGAGACCGACCCTTGAGGCTTGTGATGGTCTGCTCAAGCGCTGACTGCGCAATTCCTATATAGACGCTCGACATCGCGATAATAAAGTATGGCGCTACCACCTCAAAGACGTACCAAATCTGATCGCCTTCAGAGCCAAGTAAGTTGCCTTGAGGAACTCGGACCTTATCAAGGTGCAGTCCACGTGAGCTGTTGCCCCGCATTCCAAACCCCTCCCAATCCGGTAGCCACTCCATCCCTGGTGTGTTTTTCTCGACCACAAAGCAGGTGAACGTCCCCGGATCCATTTCTGAGCCGGGCGGCACAGCCGATACGACGTAGGAATCGGCATGCCCCCCGCTAGTTACGAAGCTCTTTTGTCCGTCCAGCAAGACTGAACCATCTTCAGTCGCGAACTGGGTGCGAGGCAGAAAAAAGTGGCTGCCTGTCCCTGGCTCGCTGAGAGCCAAAGAGGTAATATGCTGTCCTTGGGCAATGGGACGCAAAAAGCGGTCCTCATGATCGGAACTGGCCTTTGTGGCAAGCACCTTGGTGGCTACGCTATGCATCCCAAAGCACATCGCTGTGCTGCTGCATTGCCGGCCAAGCTCCTCAGTCACTACCGACAAAGCAAGCAGCCCCTGACCTTGCCCGCCCAGGTGCTCGGGAACGTGCAGGCCCATCAGCCCTGCATCTGCAAGAGCCCGAAGCCCACGCTCCGGCCAATGCCCCTCCAGGTCCACTTTCTCGCTGTCTGCAGCGAGGACGTTCGTGGCGATATCTGCAGCAATATTGCGCAGGCGCTCGATTGTGGCCGATGCTGTAAGCACGGGGGAGCCCTTTCCGGGTGTCGCGTAACAGTTAAGATCTGGGGATCGCATCAGTAGCTAGTGCAACGCGTCGGCAACGCTGTCCAGCCCTACTGTTCCGGTCTATGGTCCTCATCATGCAATGTCCGCTGAATACAAGAAACATTCCGCGACTACGGACCCCATTGAAGCCGTTAATGTGAGAACGCTATCCCGTCAGATATCAGCCTGCGGCTTGTGCTGGTAGGCATTCGAAGGATCTTGAAAAAGGTCGTCGATGGGGCAGGGACGTGGATCCGAGGGCGCTGACGGGAACGCCCGGCGTTCACGGGCTCCTACCCGCCGCGCCTTTCGTCTCCTTCACTCGAGCGAAGCTGGTCGGTTCCTCCCACTGAGTTGGTCTTCGGCTTGCATCAAGTCCAGTGCTGGTCCAGAAGAGTCTTCTCCATCGATAATGTCCGATACTCGAAGGGCGTATTCGATGCCGTGGAGCAATCCTTTTTCAGCTGATTTGGCGCCATAGGGCGACAAGGTGCGGATGTGAGGCGTTACATTGCGAACGGTGCCGAGCACTTCTGGGTTGAAGCTGGTCAGGATCGATCGGTGCGCCAGGCCGTTCTGACCCGGATGTGGTCCTGAGTTCGGGCGGAACGCACAAGGTACCGGCATTAGCCGCCGCGTTGAAGTTAGACTTGATTTCGAGCCAGTATCCGATGGAAACACAATTAGACAAGCACTTGAACTACTTGCTCTCGACTGAGCTACGGCGCGTGGTTTGATCCGCAACAACCACCAGAAGTACGAGCGAAGGGCATGTCCTAATCTGCTTGAACAGATGGCCACACGGCTGGGTGGCCAAATGCAGTTGTGAATGCCTGATGAGCCAAATACCAGCCTCTTTTGTAGCTCGCGGAGTGTTGCGTTCATCGTGTTCGAGGAATTGCTAGATGCCGCATCGTATTGTTGCCGGACGTCTGCGGAGCCGCTTCACCACATGCCGCGCATGCGGGACGCCAGATCAACTGATACCCCTGCCTTGGGCAGGAGGTCGCTGCGGATAGGGGCCACGGGCGGCCAGAGGACATCCTCGAACAGGGGCTTCATCGCACGGGGAATGAACCGCGTTCGCTGCGCGTAGAGGTGCCGGTCGCCGTTGCGCGTCTGCTGGGTGACATAGAAGCGTTGCGGCACAAGGAGGTGCAATTCATCCTTTGCTCGGGTCATCGCCACATAAAGCAGGCGGCGCTCTTCCTCTAGTTCGTGCGCCGAGCCGGTGCCGAGGTCGGACGGGATGCAGCCATCGACGACGTTGAGCACGTGAACCGATTTCCACTCCTGTCCCTTGGCCGAATGGATGGTGGAAAGGATCAGGTAGTCTTCGTCGCGGAACGGAACGCCGGCTTGATCGCTGGTGGCCTCGGGCGGATCCAGCGTCAGCTCGGTCAGGAATTTCTCGCGATTGGGATAGCCAGAGGCAATCTGCTCGAGCTGGACGATGTCGGCAACCCGTGTAGCGGCGTCTTCGTATTGCCCCTCCATCAGCGGCTCATACCAGTGCCGCGCTTGGGCAAGTTCGAGCGGCCACGCCGTTTCCCGCTTGCTGAGCTTGCCGACAAGCTCCACGAGCCCGATCCAATCCTGACCAGCTTTCGGAGGTGGCGGAACTTCCGACAGCGCCCATGCCGGGTTTGGGCTGCTGTCGAGCGCGTCGAGCACACGGCTGGCTGTGGTAGGGCCGACGCCGGGTAGTAGTTGCAGCACCCGGAAGCCGGCAACGCGGTCGCGCGGGTTTTCGGCCCATCTGAGGATGGCCAGCATGTCCTTGATGTGGGCGGCGTCCAGGAACTTCAGCCCGCCGAACTTCACGAAGGGGATGTTGCGGCGGGTGAGCTCGATCTCGAGCGGGCCCGAATGGCTTGAGGTGCGGAACAAAACGGCCTGCTGCTTGAGCGGCGTTCCCCCTTCACGGTTCCTGAGCACGCAATCGGCCACGTAGCCCACCTGGTCGGCCTCGTCCTTGACCGTTACGAGGAGCGGCTTGGCTTCCGACTGCCGTTCCGACCAGAGGTTCTTGGTGAAGCGTTCGGTAGCCTGCTCGATCACTGCGTTGGCCGCAGCCAGGATCGGCTGGGTCGAGCGATAGTTGCGGTCAAGCGTCACGATGTCAGCTGCCGGGGTGAAATGCCCGGGAAAGTCGAGGATGTTGCGCACGGTTGCCGCCCGGAACGAATAGATGGACTGGGCATCATCGCCCACCACCGTCAGCCCCCGCCCGTCCGGACGCATCGCGAGGAGAACGGCGGCTTGGAGGCTGTTGGTATCCTGGTATTCGTCCACAAGCACATGGTCGAAGCGGCCAGAAACTTGTGCGGCGATCGCCGGCTCGCTCATCATGGCCGCCCAATAGAGCAGCAGATCATCGTAATCGAGCACGTTCTGCGCCTGCTTCGCGGCGACATAGGCGCCAAAGAGCTGGCGCAACTCGGCCGACCACATGGAGCACCAGGGAAATATCGCCTTGAGCACGTCCTCCAGGTCGCCTCGGGCGTTCACCACGCGCGAGTAGATGGCAAGACACGTGCCCTTGGTGGGGAAGCGGGTAGCCTTTTCGCTGAAGGCCAGCTCGTGCCGAACAAGGTTCATGAGGTCGGCGGAGTCTTCGCGGTCGTGGATGGTGAATGCGGGATCGAGACCAATCTCGTGCGCATGCTCGCGCAGGAGACGCGCACCGACACCGTGGAAGGTCCCAGCCCAGGTCAGGGCATCACTGACCGCACCAGAACCGACGCCAAGCACACGGGCTGCAATCCGTTCCACGCGGCGGCTCATTTCGGCAGCTGCCCTGCGCGAAAAGGTCAAAAGCAGTATCCGGCGCGGATCCGCCCCGTTGACCATCAGGTTGGCCACCCGATGCGCCAACGTATTGGTCTTGCCCGAGCCGGCGCCAGCAATAACCAGCAGCGGCCCAGCTTGGGCGCCGACACCATGCTCGGCGGCCCGGCGCTGTTCCGGGTTGAGGGCGTCAAGAAATGAGGTGTCGACAGGCATGAATCGGTCCTTGGGATGGTGCTCCCAAAGGACCGTATTCCCTGTTTGTTCGCAAGCGTCCTTTCAGGGTGCGCTCTGGTGCGGTAGGGGAGGCCATTTGACGGGTGCTCGTTGAGGTCACACCCAAGAACATGACTCCCCATGATCCTTGATGAACAGCGGCAGTCAGAAAGAATCAGCCTGGCTGCCGGCGGCAGCCCCAACTGAGGTGAGGCTTGGTTGCCGGACGCGCATAGCTGCAATCATGAGGACGTCAAAGCGACAGAGTTGGCCGGCGTCAAGGTCGATGCAAAACAGATGTCCCCTCCAGCGATTGTCCGCGTTCGATCGGCCTTGTTCCGAAGCCGCTTGGCTGCTTCGGCCCTATTTTTGCCAAACGGCGAAGTTGCAGTTGATGTCTCTTGTAGGGTGGGCTGCAGACCGGCCGCTCATGGCTGGTTTCGCCAGCAAGCAGCCGTTTTCAGGAAGGGAACGTTCTGCTTTCCTTCAAAATTTCCGGAATTGATCATGTCGTTCTGCCAAAACTGGTATGGCGAACAATTCACGCTAGAATTTTGCAGTTATGTTTAGGAATACACCTCGATCATCGAAAGTCAGATCGCTGAGGTCATCGGTAAAGCGTCCGAAATTGTAGCCGACGCCAAGTCTCACTTCGTCAGTGATATCGTAGGAAACCGCGGCAAGGGCGCCTAGGTCAGAGGTCGCGGTTTCATGCTGATAGAGAACCCGCCCTTCAAGCAGCAGCCTCCAATCATCCAGCACTTCAAGATCTGCCCTAACCACGCTAAGATGTACCGTTGATGCTTGGAAATCCCTAACAGCCCTGGATTTTGAGACTTCGCCGATCCGCACGCCGTATTTTGCACCCACCGTCAAAAAAGGCGTCAGGTCGTAATTGGCATCAACACTGAGGATATGGCTGCGCTGGGCAGGCCCTAGCACGTTTCCGCCGCGTGACACTTGGTCGGGGCCGGGAAGATCGTAAAGGTAGGTGTAGCGGAAGATTGCGTTCAGCCGATCGTGGTTCACCGGCCGATAGGCGGCGCCGATGGTCGCCTCGATATAGTCGCCGTCAAGAATGGCGCTTTGATCCGAGCGGCTGAACAATCCGTCCAGGCCCGCGAGGGTCCGCCAGTCGTCGCTGGTTTGGACCGATAGGCCTGACTGCAGCAGCGCGGTCACGCGATCCCTGGAGCCATCGGCGGAATCCTCCAGCCGCAACTCACCTCGTCCGCTCCATTCGATGCCATCATCCTGGTACCCGAGACCCACCGAGATTGCATGCCGCTCGAAATCCGAGCCAAAGTCATCGAAGATACGCCCGGTCTCATAGGTACCTGAACCGGTCCAGAGCGCGTCGGGCTTGAAGTTGACGCCATAAAGTGCGGTGGTAGAACCTGCGTCGGAAAACAGCCCGTAATTGTTCTCGGCATGCACCGAGAGGGCCTCGTTGATCCGCTGCTCCGTCCCAAGTGCCAGCCCGCTCACAGAGCGGCTTGTGGTGAAGAAGTCATCGCGGGTCTCGCTCAGAACTCGTATGCCCAGATACGAGCGTTTGCCCGGATCGGCCTCGTAACTAAGCCCCGCCATTGCCTGCGGGCCCGTCGAGCCGACCGAAGCTTCGCCATAAAGGGTCCAGTCCGTGCCAAGCTTGACGTCGGCGCCTGCACCAACGCGATCATTGCGCCCGTAACCAAGGCTGTGCATGAGCGTCGCTTGGCCGAAGCCGTAGACGGTGAGATCGTCGGTCGGGTTGTAGGCGATGCGGGCGCCAAGGTCGGTTCGATTGCCGCTCGTCTCGGAGGAACCGCCTGGGGCAAACGTATTGCGGTGCAAGAGGCCTAGACTGACAGTCCAATCTTCGCGGAGCCGATAAACCAGTTCGGCGGCCAGTTCGTCCCGGCGGTTCCCGGTAGCGTTGCTGAGGTGATCATAGTCGAGCGCCAAGGCTAGATCTGTGGTGATCTCGGCATTGATAAAACCGTTGAACGCCAATGTATCGTGCTGCGCCTGAAGCTCGCCGGTCGAGAAGCCTGCCTGCCTCCCTTCCAGGGTAAAACCTGCGACCGCTTTGAAGGTGTCCTGGAGCAAATCGTCCAGCGCGGCCTGACCGCGTATCCTATAGGCATAGGCTCTTGTCGCCGGAGTCGCCGCAGGCTGCTGCACATAGGTCAGGCCACCATCGGTCGAGAGCCAACTGGAAACCGCCGTGCCCTCGCTGCGCAATAGCTCGGCTTCGAGATAGGTCTGCTCGGTTGGCGCAACGCGGATATTGGCGCCATAGACCCGCAGGTCCTGATCGTCCTCCGTTGTTTCGGTCATGCCGACCGCGCCGACCGTCACCATGTCGCCAAGCCGGACCGTCCCACTGCCACCATAGGCGAACTCATCCAAATCGGCATTGGGAGGGCTGAACTCGTATTGAGCCACGACGTTGACCACATCCTGGCTGGAAGATTGCACGGCCTTGTCGGAGCGCTGGCTGGAGTTGAGCAGTCGAGCAAGAATAAGGACGCCCTGCATGTAGTTGATCGAGTAGTCCACCCCCGGCCGCAATTGGGTTGTCGAGACGACGAGGCCGGTGACTGCATCGCGGTGCTCGATGCTGATCGTTTCTGACCCCGGCACGATATCCTGCCGGCGCAGCACATAAGCCGAGCCGCCAGTGCCGCGGAGCACGTCGCGAGCCGACAGGGTGCCGGGCTGGGCGGCATAAAGGTTGGCTTCGTAAACCGGGGCACCATTGGGCGTCACCGTGTCCGATTCAATTTTTCCGGCCGCCCCGTAGAGCACACGCTCGCTGCGCAATAGATCGCTGCTGCCAATAACCGTGCGGAAGTTGCCCCACATGACGCTACTGGGTCCGCGCTCAAGACGGACATAGAGCTTACCGCGGGTCGGCGCATCGTCTACCAGAACAGAGTCATCGCCATAGACCGGATAGTACTGATTGGGGTCGATACGACGCAGCAGGGCCTGCGGATCGGTGGACAGGATGCCGGTAAACATCTGGTCGAGCGGTCCCTCCCCCGTATCCCCGGTAGCTGTCAGTAGATACTCGCCCTTGATCTTGCCCTTGAGATAGAAAGCGGCCCGCCCCTTGGCATAGAGGTCGTCGAACTCGCCCGGACCGGCTGCAACGATATCGCCTTCGCCCCAGCGCTTCCCCACGGTCAAATCCGCCATACCAACATAAAACCACTCATTGGTGGGTATGTTGATGTCGCGATTGAACACGACGGCCTGGCCGTCGGCCGTATCGACGGCAATGGAGAGGTTGTGATCCCCAGGCGGAAGAATGCGCTTGATAACGAATGCCCCGCTCGCATCCACCGGAATGCTTTCGCCGAGAAACTTGGCACGGCCACCTGGCGGCAGGCTGGTACCATGCACCGTTACGGTGCCACCGTAGACCGAGATGTTGCGCTCGCCGGTACGGTCTTCTCCCCAGACTGGGATATCCTGGGTTGCGGCTGTTTCCTGCTCGGTACGGTTCAATGGCAATGGCCGCGTCTGGTCATAGCGACCGTCGCGGTCATAAACCCGGGCCACATAGTAAAATTCTCCCACCCCGCCGGTGGGGAGGGACCAGCCGATCCCCTGCCCGGTCCGGCCCGGCAGTACCACCAGCAATGCGTCACTCTGCGCGTCGTATATGCGCACTTCGGCATGGTGGATCCAGGCCGCATAATTGGTATCGATGATGAAACTGACCGCCTCACCAGCGCGATAGGCAGAGCGGCCGTCCGCTGGCAACACGTTTAGGCTGGGGGCTGCATCCAGGCCATCAAAAGTGACCTGGATGTCCATGCTGTCTAGGGCGGTATCGACCCGGCGCTCCGGGTTGGCCGGTACAGGATCGCCCGCCACATGGGTGCCATCGACTGAAATCGAAAAGCCCATCTGCGCCAGCGAAGGCCTTGCAAGTCCGAGTGCCAGAACCGAGCTAGCGGTCAGTACCGTCGCGCGGAGGATTTTGAAGTTGGTCTTCATGCTCAGCGCTCCACCACAAAGTCGGCATTGATGACGAGCCGATACGGCTCCCCCGCATTCCGCCACCGCTCCCGGATCAATGCTGTGACATAATCGAGGCGCTTGCGGCCAACCCCGCCCGCCGCGGTGTCCGTGTAAACGATGGACAGCGTCGTCGTGTGTTCGGCGAGCAGTGACATCAATTGGCCGACGCCATCTAAGAGCGTGGCGGTCGGTTCAGCGGAGCCCCCGATGAAAGCGGAGCCATCGAGAGCAATACGAATCTTGCGACCGATGGAGATGCCGAAATTCATTTCGGTCATCTTGCCTGCAGTTAGCCTGACCATGGCGGGGTTGTCGGTGGTCAGCGAGAAGCCGGTGGGCAGAGTACGCTCGTCTAGTTTCAGCACAAAGTTCGAGCCGATATTGCCGTCGGGCAGATCGGCACATGGCACCGAATAGCGGCCGAACGCATCGGTGGTAATCAAGGTGCCGCGAACGGTGGCGAGCCTTGCTCCGGGAATGCCAGGCTCCCCCTCGTCCTGGTAGCCGTCACGATTGAGGTCATTGAACACCTTTCCGATGACCTCACTGCAATCAAAGATCGCCTCTGACTCGATGCGTATGTCGGCATGCGCTGAAGGTGCCAACGTCGTGCCCAGTGCATCAACCCCGATTGCCGTGTTGCGGTAGGTCCCGGGTGGGGTCGTCGGGAAAGCACGGAGCACCAGCCCGATCTCGATCGTCGAATTGGGCCCCAGTGTCACATCGGCGAAGGCAACGGTCCGCCCGACGACGGTGGGCGTGACCGACGCCGCATTCACCGTTGCCGAACCTTCGACAAAGGCGAAGCCGGAAGGCATGTGGTCAGTGATGGTGACGAGACCAACATCGGCGAGCGAATTGTTTGTTACCGTGATGACGAAGGCCGCCGTTTCGCCGCGCCGGATCGTGGAGACTAGCGAGCGCTTTTGTATGCTCACGTCGGCCGGCTGCTGGGTCGGGATCGCGAGCACAGCCGTATCCTCAATCGCATCAACTGCCTCAGGCGCTCCGATCACGGCCGAGAAATACATCCCAGTCGCGTCCGCGGTGTTGCTGACGCCGTTAGCAATACCAGCCGCGTTGTTGATGTCCTCCTGAGTCAGTGCATACCTAGTGCTGAACGACGCCTGCTCTCCTGGGGCCAGCGCGAGCGGTGCCGGCTGGATCGGTGCGAGTGCACCGGCTGCCGGCTCACCATCGAAGGTTATCCCCTGCTCGCGCGGCGTAACATCCGTCAGCGGTACATTGCCGGTGTTTGTCACCGTGAACTCGTACTCGATGACATCGCCAACGCGAACATAGCCGCCGCCATTGGCAAAGCTGCCGGTCTTGACGAGGACTAAGCTCGGTTCTGCTGGTGCGACCGGAACAATTGTCGGCTGATCGGTGTCGTTCGTCGGTCCTGATAGATCACTTATTTGTTGCGGGCCGCTGCCGTCGTCATAGGTGCCGGCTACAATTGCCTGGTTCTCAACCTGCTCCGCGACAATATCGGCAATGTCGATGGCATAGGTGGCTGTGAAAACTGCTGAAGTTTCGCCGGGATCAAGATCGGGGACGCTGAAGGTGTTGGGCGTCAGCCGCGCCAGTGGGTCATTGATCTCCAAATCGGTTAGGGGAAGATTGCCGGTATTGGTCACCGTGAAGCTGTAGGTAATCTCCTCCCCTACAATTGCCGGATCACTCAGCCCGGACACTGCAGTCTTGGTGATTGCGACCCCGGGTTGCCGGAGCAGCGGCACCACGAGCTCATTCGAGGACACCGGCGGCACCGGTCCATCCGGATCCTCGAAGCTTGCGGTCGCCCGGTTGCGCACCTCGCCAGCAAAGATATCGGACTGCTTGATCGCATAAGTGGCCGTGACGGTGACGGCGTTATCGGCGCCCGGAAGCAGCACGGGAATCGTTGTCGGCGAGCTCATGACGAGGTCGGGCAGCGGATCAGCAACGACCACATTGGTGAGCGTCTGATTCCCCGTGTTTGTCACGAGGAACTCATAGGCGATCTCGTCGCCCGCTTGCGGCGGGTTGGCCAGGCTGGCCAGTGCCGATTTTACGATGCTCAGCGACGTGGTTCGCGTCAGCGGCAGGACAGTTGGCGTATCGTTGCCGATCGCGGTGCCCGAGATATCCGAGACGGTCTGAGGCCCGCCAGAACCTGGGCCGGTGCCGTCAACCCGTGCCGTATTGGCGAACTGGCCCGCATCGATATCCGCTTGCTTGAGCAGATAGGTGGCCGTGAACGCGTCGGTATTGACAGCGGCAGGCGCCAGCGGGCCTGTCCAGTTGCCGGTATTCTGGACTGTCACGCCGCTAACCAGGTCGGTGATGGAGATGTCGTTGAGCGTCACATTGCCGGTATTCTGGATCGTGAACCCGTAGGTGATCTCGTCGCCGGCCTGTGGTGGCGAGCTCAGGCTTGTGCTGGTGATCGTCTTAACGAGACTGATCTGAGGCGCCTGGTTGAGGCTGGTCGTCGTCGGATCGTCAGTGCCGAAGGTGCTACCGCCCTGGTCGGTGACAGTGACAGCGGGATCGACCGTTGACGTGCCTGTCGTGACCGCAGTGTTCACCACTGAACCAGTGTCGATATCCGGTGTCTTGACGGCGTACCGGGCGGTAACCGTGATTTCAGTGCCTGGGGCAGTGCCTGCCTCATTCTGCGGCTGCAGGACGACAGTGCTGAGCGCTGCAGCGTCAGCGGGATCCAGAACGACGTCCGGCAGCAGGTCGATCAGGGTGATATTGCCTAGAGGCACGTTGCCGGTGTTACGGATGGTGATCGCATAGACGATTTCTTCGCCCGCGACCGGCGGGCTCGAAAGCCCGGAGATATCACCAATCTTCCGCAGGACGATGTCGGGCGTCTGCGGCGGAAGCGTAACCTGCTCGGATGCGTTGACCGGCGTCTGCGGCCCGGTTGGGTCATTGAAAGTGATGGTTGCGGTGTTGTTGACCACCCCGTCGTTGATGTCTTCCTGTCGCAGGGGGGCGGTGACGGTGAAGTCGGCCGACGCGCCAGGTGCGAGGCTGGCGAGGGACGCGGGTGCAACCCCTGCACCCGGGAAGGGATCGGTGACGAGGAGATTGCTCAGCGTTGTATTGCCGGTATTTGTCGCTGTCACTGTCCAGGTGACCATGGTGCCCGCACGGGGTACGGGCGGAATGGTACTGGTCAGGGTCTTGTCGAGAGTCAGGGAAGATTGCCGGTAAAGCGGGGTCTGCACCGAACTCGGTGGCGTGGTTATGGGAGTGCTACCAGGACCATAAACGGCGCTGGCGGTTGCACTGTTCTGTGCCCGGCCAGCATCAATGTCTGCCTGGGTCACTGGGTAATCGGCATAGACCGTGGCTGATACCCCGGGGGCCAGCGTGCCGATGTCGAAGGCGCCCGCCGGGTCAGGAGCAACCCCCGGCAGCGCGTCGGTGATCGTCACGCTGTTGAGGGTGGTATTGCCCGTGTTGGTAACGGTGAACCTGTAGCGCACCACATCGCCTACGCTGGTGCGCGGATTGCCAATGTCGGCAGCCGATTCCAGCGCCTTCACGAGCGTCAGCCCGGGATCGCTCAGCGCCGGAACGGTCGCGCTGTCGGAAGCCGTCGCGCTCAACGGTGCCCCGTCGCTGCTGTTGACGCCCCACCGACCGGCCACTGAAGCGGTGTTCGGCCGCGAACCGTTGTCCAGGTCGGCCTGCGTGAGGAAATAATGGGCGGTGAAGGTAGTGCTGTCGGTCTGGCCGGGATTCAGGCGCGCAATGGGCGTCGTGCTGAGGCCTTGAAGGCCATCGCCCGTCAGCGGATCCGTTACCAGCACGTCGAGCAACGGCGTATTACCGGTGTTGGTGACGGTGAACGCATAGTCGACGCGGTCACCGACGCTGGGCCCGTCGCTGCCGAAAGCGGGCGTCGCGACCTTGTCGAGGGTGACGTTCGGAGTGACGGTCGGCGTTACGGTCGTCGGCGTATTGTTGCCAGGCTGATCCGCGATGCCGTCACCGTCAGGATCGGGATTGGAGCTGTTGTGCGAGATGTCACTCACCGGGTCGGCCGAGTTCTGCCCGGTTCCTGATACGCTCGCCTGGTTGGTGTGGGTGAGCGGCGGACTGATGCGGGGCAGATCGGGGCTGACGTGAACCGTGTAGCTGACCGTGCCGGTAGCGCCGGCAGCCAGCGTCCCCCCGGAAACCAGAGTGTTCGCCCCTGCTCCGTTAAAGGCCGTATCGAGGGTGCCAAAAGCCCCGCCCGTTACAGAGACAATATCGTACTGCCCCTCCGCTGGCGCACCACCACCGCTATAGGTGCCGAAGTTCTGCCCGGCGCCGTTAAGCACGTCAGTCACGGTGACGTTGTCGATCGGCTCGAGGCTGAGGTTTTCCAGGGTCAGCGTATAGATGATGAGATAGCTGCCATCGTTTTGATACGAGATTGCCCCAGCAACCTTGCCGCTGCCGATGCGAGGCACGGGAACACGGGTGAAGTCCTGATCAACGGAGGCAAACGAATTGGTAATGACAATGCCTGCGATCTGATCGACCCCGTTTGCCGTGGGGTTTGCGCCTGACCCGTTTGGTCCCGGCAGCGCCTTGCCATCGATGAGATGCGGCTCGCTGATTGTGCCGTAGGAGACGTTGTAAGTGCCAGGCGGCAGGGTGAGAAAGCTGTAGTTGCCGGAAGCGTCGGTTGTGGTGGAGACGGTGATGGTCGCGCCGTCGTGGGTGGCGGTCCCAGTGGCCGTCATGGTGATGCCGGCGATGCCGGTGTCTACCGCATCTTGGACGTCATTCGCGTTGAAGTCGCGGTAGAGCGTGCCGCTGATGCTGCTGCCGAGAACGGTGGTGACCACACCGGTGGCGGTGTTGTCGCTTGCGTCCTGCTCGAACGAAAGCGTACTGACTGTCGCCGTGTTCTCCGCGGACCCGGCAGTCGACGTGACCTTGGTCCAAAGCGTTACCGTTGCCACGGCACCGGGTGCCATGTCGCCCAGTTCACACGAGACCGTGCGCCCACCGACTGCCCCTGAACAGGTGCCAGCCGTGGTCGTTGGGACCCTGGTTAGTTCCATGCCGACCGGAAGCGTATCTGCCAGCGTTGTCCATTCGGCGACGCCGAGGCCGCCGCCGGCCCGGTTAGTGACCGTGATGGTCCAGGAGAATTCCTCCCGCAGGTCGACTACGGGCTCACTCGGCACCTTCGCCACCAAGAGGTTCGCGCGCTCGCGCACTGTCGTGTCTTCGTAGGACGTGTTGTTGTCGACAGGAGCTTCGAACCCGGCAGCCGTCTCATCTGACGTTACGGAGACATTGTTGGTGTGCCGTCCGCGCTGCATCGCCTGCATGTCGACGGTGACCTGGATTTCGGAGTTGGCGGCGAGATAGGGGATGGTGCAGGTCAGCGTACCGCCCGGCACGTCTGTAACGACGCCACTCGGGCTGCAGCTAGCGCCTGCTGGGAACGTGATGTTGCTGGGATTGGCGAAGCCGCTGGTCGGCAGCGGATTGGCAAGTTCAACGTTGAACGCGCCGGAAGGGCCACTGTTTCGCAGTGTGAAGGTGTAGGTGGTATTGGTGGTGATCTCGACCGGGTCGGGGCCATCAGTGATGCTGACGATCAGGTCCAACTGCGGCGGCAGTATGCTGAGCGTCAGATCGGCATGGTTGTTGGTCTGGTCGGGCTCGTTGGTCGAGGTCGAGACATCGACTTCATTGGTGATGTCAGTGCTGGCGACGTCCGTGGTCGGGATCGCCCGCACCGTAAAGGTCTGCTGTGAACCGTTGGTGATGGTGCCGAGATTGCACGTGAGCGACTGGTTGCCGGGGCCGGTCGTTGTATCGGCACCGGGCATCACCGAGCAGCTGCCGCTGCTGGGATTGGCGCTCTTGAAGACCAGGCCTGCAGGTAGCGTATCGGTCAGCGTCACATTGTCAGCGTCGCTAAGTCCGTTGAGCGGCACGCTTGCCGTGACCACGTAGATGAGTTCCTGACCGGCCCTGGCACCCGTTGCGGCGGAGGGGCTGGTCTTCGCCACGGTCACGTCCGTGCGCGAGTGGACGGTGTAGCCGACGTTGTCTTCGTTGTTGCCGGTGTTGTTGTCCGGCGTCACTGTCGAGAAGGCGGTTGCCGTGTTGGTCTTGACGCCCTGGCCGCCGGCCCTTGCAGTGACCGACACACGAGGACAATCGACCCCCGCCGTACAAGCAGACAATGAATCGATCAGGCACTGCAGGTCACGCGAATAACCGCTGCTGGTAGGCGTGCTGCAGGTCATGCCAGTTGCGACGCCTGGGATTTCGACGATGGTCACATCGCTGGGCCCGGGCTCTCCACCGCCGGCAGTGGCGACGATGTCATTGAGCCTGTCGTCAAGCACAACATTGAGCGCCGGTGCTGGACCGGCATTGACGATCTCGATCTCGAACGTGATGGGCTCGCCGGAGTTCACGGTAGTTGCACCGGCCACGGCCTTGCTGACGCTGATGTCCGCCCAGTTCGGGCCGTCGGCACTCGTCAGGCCTGAGCCAGTGGTGTTGTTGCCGGGCTCGACGTCTGCGCCCTGGTCCCAGTTCGGGAACGAGACAGTCATTCCGTTCGAGATGGAACCGGCCGCCGTTACCTCCGTCGTCAGCACGATGGCCTCCGTTTGCTGCGCGGGGGCGAGTGGCGAGGAGGCCGTGTAGTTGTCGGTGCTGCAGGTAAAGTCGACGCCCGGACCACCAACAAGCGGGAATCTCGGGGAACAGCTCCAGCCACTCGGCACAATTGCGCCCGTCAGCGTCAGACCTGCCGGAAGATGGTCGGTGATCGTCAGCGGTCCGGAAAAGCCGGCATTGCCATCGTTGCGGGTGGTAAGCCGGAACTCGTAAGAGTTGCCGACTGTCACAAGGCCGCGAGGCGGGCCGGACTTCCGCGCCACGAGATCGATGGTGGGCTCGGCAATGAAGGCTTCACCATCATTGCCAGAATTGTTGGCACCGGCGTCGGCATTCTCGTCGGGCGAACTGATGGTGACCACATTGGTGACGCCCACCGTGGGCGAGGTTGCACCGATGGCTTGGACGGTGACGGTGATCGGCGCGGTAAACGTCGTTCCCGCTCCAGCCGCGTAGCTGCAATTGATCGCCTGCCCGGTGGGTGTCGGGCAGGTCCACCCGGACGCAGCTGTCGAAGCGACATTGAGGATCCGGTAGTTGGCCGGCACCAGGTCTTCGATGCTGGCCAACGCGGGCACCACCCCAATATAACGCGGGTCGATGGTGAAGGTCACCATATCGCCGACGAGAATGACGCCTGTCGGCCCGCGGGTCTTGCCGATGCTGACGTCCGTACCCGGTGTCACGGTGATGTCGGCGGTGGCGCTGTCATTGGCGTTAACGCCGTCGCGCGGCGTGGTGGTGTCAACCTCGGCGGCCACAGTAATGGTCGAGGCGTTTGCAGTCGTCACCTGCGATGAAAAGTCGAGCGCAACGTCGGCTCCGACCGCAATAGGGCCAGCGATGCTGCAGGTAATGATGTCGGCCAAAATGGAGCAGCCTGCCGGCATGTCGACATCGGACGAGAGCCCCACCGGCAGCGAGATCACGAGCGTAGCACCGTCAGCGGCGTACGGGCCGGCGTTGCTAACAGTTGCGCTGAACTGGGCTATTGAGCCCGCCTGCACGATGGCCGGATTGGCAACCAACGCCACCGAAAGGTCCGCACCCCTCTGTACGGTGGTCTGGCGGCTGAAGGTCGGCCCCGGGTTCGGGATCGTCCCCACCAGGGCGATCGTGCCCTCCTGCATGGGTCGGAGGTTCACTGTGCCGGTATGGACCGCACTCGGGGAAAGCACGGGGACATCGCAGGCAACAGTGGCCGGCTGCCCCGTTCCTGGGTTAGGTACGCAGTTGCTGAACCCGGTGACCTCGATGAAATCCGCCTTGGGCGGAATGTCGAAGGTTATGGTCGTGGCTGGCGTCGCAACGTTGCCGTTGTTGTCGATGCGCACCGTGTACGGAAGCAATGCCCCGGCAGGGATGGGGTTGTATCCGGTGTTCGTTATGTTCAGGGTCCACCCGCCAGTTGTCTGCGCTTGCACGGTCGACGTAACTAACGGTGCGGAGAACAACAGTGCAGCGATCAGGGCAAATGGGCGCACAGGGCCTCTTAGGCTGAGGTCACCCCGTTGGGCCCGACGCTGATCCAAATGAGGATCGCAGAAGAACCGGATCACTGCCTGCACCGCGTTGTGCAAACCAGAACGTATCGTCATCGGCGGGCCCCGCTGCACTTGGTCCACCGGCCGCTCGTGACAAGAAATTCACCTGCGCCCGGATTGCGGGGCCTGAAGACCCACTCCTTTTGTTAGGCCTGATTCACGTGTCAGGCGTATTTCGAAAAACAGACGGTTCGTGTCAAAATCCTACAGCCTCGCGCCGATTAACGTGCGGAAAACGTTAACTAAATCTTAACAACCTGGATTGCAGCGGCTCACCGGCTTGACCGCAGCATCGACGGGGTCACACGGCGATGTTTGCGCATGGCCGACGTGAAATGACTCTGACTACTAAAGCCGGTTGCATAAGCAATTTGCGCAATCGAGAGCTCTGGAGTGTGGAGCAAGGCTTCAGCCATGTCCAACCTCAAGCGGAGTATGTGCTGGTGCGGAGACTCACCGTACGAGTTTGCAAAGGCCCTCATGAAACAGCTAGGAGACAGGTCGCAGAGCTTCGCCAGGTCAGTCACTTTGAGCTTCTGTCCAAGGTGGCTTCTGATGAAATCGTCGAGCCGCCGCCTCTTAAATGACGACAGGCCCACCCTCGCGGAGATGGACCTCGAGGCAACATACCTTCGCAGGATGCTTACTCCGAAAACGGTGAGAAGCGCGTCCACGACCAAGGTATTGGTCCGCTCCCCGCGGCTCAACTCAGACTGGAGCGCCTGCGCTATTCTCAGAGCAGTTTGATCTACGGTGCGAAACGGAAGAGGCGTGAGTTCAGGTAAACCCTTATCGAATTCGTGTGCCGCCAATTGCTCAAGCTGTCCGGGTTCAAACGAGACGACGATGTTCTCCCGCGCGCTCGTCCACTCCGTCGCGCTTTCCACCTCCGATGGACTAACTACAAGCATACCAGTCGGAGCATCGAAGGTTTGTAGCTTGTCGCTAGCGAAAGCTGAGCGGATGCCAGGCGAGGGCGAGAGCATGACAGCAACGAAATCGCTTTGTGATTTGAACCGCTGCTGGCCAGGTGGGCGGTGCGAGTAAACCACGCCCCCATTTGGCACAATCACCCGAGGCCCTGCTTCGGCCGGAATCAGGGTTTCGATGTCTCTTTTGGCGAGGCTGTCGTCACCGAACTTGGCGGCGGAGGTGGGCATGGCAGTACCAATCGCGAATTACACCAAGTCCTCTCTATTCGATTCTACCTAAGTAGTAATGCTTAGCACATTATCTTCTACTGCATCTTCCCTGCACTAGAATAAAACGTGGCAAGAAGCCTTCCTTCAATAGTGTCGCTAGCCGCCTTCTGTGCAGGAAGATAACTTGATATCGCTTCGGCAAAATCTACCCTCCAGAACATTTTTGGCCATCGGAACCCCAATCAAATGCTAACTGTGCGGGCGTGAAAGGCAGCTGCGAGGGAAGCACCACCTATGCTTTAATGCCCTCTGTGGATGACTCCCCCATGGCAAGGGATAGTTCGACGTTCTGGCGTTGGTCGGGTGCAGTCTTCTGTCCGGCCTGTTGATGCAGCCGTCAAAGACTGCAGGGGCTGGTGGGTCGGCGAACAGGGTGCTAATCTGAAATTTAGGCTATTGCGCCTCGGTCGGCCGACTTCTTCACCACGAACCCCATGGTGGGGCGGGTCACGGCCTCGTAAATCGCTTCGGCGTCCACGGCATCGTTCTTGCTGCGCTCACCTAGCGTTCCACGATCGCGATTACCGCTTCCGGTGGTTCGCTCAACGCCCTTTAGCTAGATACCCATCCGGCGAAACAGAAATCGGCGCGACATTGGGTGGGCGTTCGGGGCCAAGGATAAGCGCTCGATCACCTCGGCACCTCTTCGATGCTCCGAACATCAATCGTTGTGCCTTGCTGACAGAACGAAAACTCAGCGATCCTGCCTTTCACACGGACTGTTTCCCCTTCGAAGAAGCGCCCAACGTTTCCAGTTAAGGTATAGAGCTGGCCCGAAGGATCACGCAGAGCCTGGCACTCGATCCCCTCGTCGGTGATCGTCCCAAAGACAGTGATGCTACCTGGAGAGGGAGAAGGGGCGGGGGGATCAAGTCGCCTAAGCCTTACAACCTCCAGGGTTGTACCCTGCTGGCAAATTGAGCGCGGGACGCGATTGGCAAGAACCTGCACGCGCTCACCGATCAACCCGCCGACAGTTTTGCCAACAAGCGTGTAGAGCCCGCCATCGTCACCTCGCATGGCTTGGCATGTTGCTCCCTCGTCGGTGAGGGTCCCGCTGATTGTGATGCTGTTAGGCACATCTGGAGGAACCGGGAAGCTCGGCCGGCCCGTCCCCCCACCTGTTCCACGACCTGGAATGCGGATCACGTCCCCAACACGGAGATGATTAGGATTGCCCAAATCTCGGTTAGCCCCGATCAGCGCGCGCAAGCTAACACCAAAACGTCTCGCAATGGTTGAGAGGGTCTCTCCAGGCCGTACCCTATGTGTTCGCACATTCGATGCAGTTGGGGTGGGCTCATCTGGTCTCACTTGCCCAGGCAACCGGAGGGTCATACCGAGCTGGATGTAGTTTGGGTTTACCAAGTTCGGATTGGCGCGCAGGATTTCGGATGCGGATACGCCGCACCTTGCAGCGATGCGAAAAAGCGTATCGCCAGGCTGAACTCGAACCGATGTGCCACAAGAACTCTGGGCGAGAACTGGCGAGAACCCGCCAACAGGAATGGCTCCCAACAACGCCACCAGCACACTGGCGCGAACGAGCTTCATCAACATGGTGCTGCTCCACAACTGCTTGCAAAATGCAGGATGTCATTTGGTGCCTGAACTGGAGCTGAACGGCTCTAAGTAAAGCGCCGATTCCGCTCGCATAAGCCTGGCGTTGCAAAGGCCCCCATACCGGCCGCCCTTGCGTGTTGAGGTGAGATGGCGGGCCAAGTCTTCCAGAAACGAAGCAAATCTGCTTTCCTGTAAAGAACAAGGGGGAGCCAATGCAGATCTCTAACGGAATGCCGTTGCTAAGCCCAAACGCGAGCGAGGTTGTCGATTTGGGCAGTTTCGGTTGCCGATTTCTGCTCGAGGCCGCCGCGACCCAGAACCGCGTCTCAATAGTCGAGCACTGGGTGCCACCACACACGCTCGCTGCTCCGCTGCATCGCCATTCTCGGGAAGATGAGTACAGCTTTGTCCTAAAAGGCCTAATGGGGGCTCAGCTAGGTGAGCGCACCCTAACTGCGCAGCTTGGCGACGTGGTTTTCAAGCCCAGGAACGAGTGGCACACTTTCTGGAATCCGGGAGATGAAGAATGCCGGCTGCTAGAAATTATCTCGCCTGGTGGTTTTGAAGCCATGTTCAAGGAAATCGCGGAGAACCCCGATGCCATGACCGGAGAAGCCGCTGCTACGCTAGACGCCAAGTACGGACTGGACGTTGATTACAACAGCATTGACAGGCTTTGTTCAGAACACAACCTGACCTTCTAGGGAACGTTAAATAGATCCGTCCAAAACCAGCGCGCTTGCAGTTCGGTTGCTACGCGGCTGCAGTCATGGCAGCTCATCGGAGCTCAGCAGCCTCTGCCCTGGCTACAGAAGACGCAATGCTGCTCAGGTTCCGAATGCCTCTTCCGCCTTGAACGGTGAGTGGCTGTTCCGCTAAACGTCTGCAGCTTTGGAGTTGGCGCTGTTAGCAGACGGTTCGGTAACCACCCCGTTGCTGCCGTTTGGAATAGCGATCCTGAAGGGCAGGGTAGGCTCCGCTCTAAGACTTTCAGGATCGGGGATGGAATAACTGACGTTCACCCTCCGAACGCCCACGGGCTCCCGTCGACACTTTTCGCCGGAGGGGAACTTTGCCCGGATGCCTTCGCGATCTTGCCCCTATGACTAGAGCGTTTGCCTTGCAGAACATGCAGCGGTGAAAATAGAAGAGTACGGACCCCGAGGCTTCGCTTCCGATGTAGGTCGGCTCATTGAGCCTTCACGTGTTGCAGGCTGCCAACGAAGTGCACAACATCGTTGCTGCGGCGACCGACTAAACTACAGCAGAATAACGAGAACCTAGTTGGGGATTCGAGTCCTTCTGGGCCCACCACAGCATCCTCTCCTCATCGTCATTCATGTTCAACGCAAAGGTACGTGGCTGCCTTCGCGTTTGCCTCGGCAATGGGCCAGTTGGCTCCGCTGACGTTAATCCCTCGCGCGAGACGCGCTATGATGTGTCGCCGGGCAAGCTGACAAAATGCTGACCGATGCGTCTAGGTTAAGTTAAGGTATTGATAAACAACAACGACGGGAACAAGTGGGGCTGTTCTTCATTCTTGAGTCATCCTTGCTGTGAGCAAGCCGAAACAAGGAGAATGAACATGAAAAACCTGCTTCTTGCTTCCGTAGCGGTTCTGACCCTGGCTTCGAGTCCCGCTTTTGCACAGACCTCCAACAGTGATGCGAAAACTGATGCTGCTGTAGGCAGCGCAGCAGGCGGTGCCACGGGCGCTGTTGTTGGTGGGCTGATCTTTGGCCCCATCGGCGCCGTTATCGGCGGCTTCACCGGTGCCTCGCTGGGAGCATCGGCCGGCATTGAAGCTGGCTCTATAGAATATGTCCGCATGAACCCCACTGAACCTGTGGTCATCGAGAATGAGATCGAGGTGGGCTATGTAGTTCCCGAGGACATCCAAATTCACGTCATCGAAGGCGACGAGGACCACGGCTATTTCTACACCGAGGACCGCGTCTACTTCGTTGATCTGGATGATCGAACGGTCGTTTACTCCCCCGGCACCGTAGTCGCCGCCGAAACGAGCAATTGATCCTTTGTTGATGGGCTGCCTAAGGGCGGCCCATCTGCTGCAAAGGGGGGCCTTTCAGCTTCTGAGGAAATCATGAGAAAACCAAAAATCTTTGCCGGACTGGCCCTTGCGGGCATGTTGCTGTCCACTTCTGCCCTGTCGCCCGTCGGGCCCTTGGCGGTCTCACCTGCCCAGGCGCAATCGGTCAGCGTGAGCTTTAACCTCTTTTTCGATGAACTGGAGCCGCATGGCGTTTGGGTGCGCCACCCACAGTACCGTTATGTGTTCTGCCCCACCGGCGTCGACACGAACTGGCGACCCTATACGCGCGGACGCTGGCTCTATCTGCAGGACATCGGCTGGTATTTCGCCTCCGACGAGCCATTCGCCTGGGCGACATACCACTACGGCCGCTGGCTCGATGATGATAATCTTGGATGGTGCTGGGTGCCGGGCACCAAGTGGGCCCCTGCTTGGGTCAGCTGGCGTCGTGGCGGTGACGCCATTGGCTGGGCACCGCTACCGCCGGAGCGCGAAGGCTTCTCGGTCTCGGTTGAAGTGGTGCGCGAGGACTTACCCGAGGACTACTGGGTGTTTGTCCCGACGCGCAGCTTTATCGAACCAAACCTTTCGGTCAGCATCGTGTTTGGCAGTGAAGCACGCAGCTATTATCGGGAAACCGAGTTTGTTGGACCTGTGGTCGTTCAGGGCGATGTGGTCACCAATAATGTGATCGAGGTCAACTACATCGAGCAGCAGATCAACCAGGAGATCACTGTCTACAATGTCGAGCAGGCTAGCGAACCTGCCGGTGCGACAGTGACCAGCGAACAAACTGTGCAGATATTCAACCAGGATCTGGAAGAGCCTGCAGAGGACGTTGCTCCGCCCGAAGCGGTTGATGAAGCCGAGGCAGCTGAGGTGATCGCAACCGAGGGCGGTACCGCCGCCGCCGATGCCGAAGCCGGCACCGACGCCGAAGTTCAGTCAACCGAAACCGACACAGCGACCCCCGAAGCCACTGATCCAGCCGCACCGGACGCTGAAACTGCTGACCCTGCGGCTACGGAAGTCGATGCTGACGCGACGACCGAGGTTGAGGAACCGGCCCCCACTACCGAGGAGACACCCGAGGTTGAGGAACCTGCCGCAACGCAGGACGAGACCGAGACAGAGCAACCGGCTGCAACCGAAGAAGATACGACGCAGCCAGAAGCAACTGAGCAGACGGAGGAAGAAGCGGCTCCAGTTGCTGAGGACACTGAGCCAGTAACTGAACCTACAGACGCTCAAGCTGACGAAGACGCTGCCGGGGCCGCTGCTCCAGCCGACGGCGAAGACCCAGAAGCGACGGCTCCAGTCGAGGACGAAGCGGTCACGAGCGATTGCCCGCCTGAACTGCTGGTCAACGGCGTCTGCCAGACGCCTGGCGGTACGGCAGGTGATACTGACGTTGAGGTTGATGAAACCGATGCCGCTCCGGCCGGTGCTGATGAAACCGGCGACGCCGGAGCTGATGAAGGCACCGAAGAGACCGTGACGCAATAACACGGCTACGAACGCTGCTGGTCAGCGAAGATAAGCTGGGCCGTTGCTGGTGTTAACCGGCAGCGGCCATTTTCTATTCTACACGACAACGGGACAGGGTCAGTGCTGCCAGACTACCAGGCCGGCCGCCGTGGCCATCATTACGCCGGCGGTCTTGTTCAGCCGCCCCAGCGCCTTGTTGCTCTTGAACATTTCACGTGCGGCGGAGGCCAGCCAAGCATAGCCGCTGCCGATCATCAGGAGAACGACGACCACGATGAACGTGAGCTCGGCGAAGGCCAGCGGCGTCATCTGGTCGAGTGGGATAACGGTCGGCAGAATGGCGAGGTAGAACACTATGGTCTTGGGATTGCCCATAGTCAGCGAGAACCCAGCGAGAAAGGTTCTCCAGCCATCCTCGCTTTTGGGTTTCAATTGCTCGGAGCCGGGACGCGCGGTCCAGAATCTGTACGCAATATACAAAAGGTAGGCCGCGCCGGCCCAGCGAACAATCGCAAACACCGGCCCGAAATAGGTGGCGACAGCTGCAAGCCCGAAAATAGCAAAGACGAAATAAACTAGGTCGCCAGCCAAGATGCCGAGCACCATGGGAAACGCCCCCTTGAAACCGCCTCCTAGCGCCCGCGCCACGACCGCCGCAACACCGGGGCCGGGGACCAGCACGGCGATGGCATAAGCGATGGTAAAGGTAAGAAGCGTAAAACCGTCCATTGGTCCCACTCGCTCAAGTAGGGAAAATTATGTCTTTGTGTGCAGGCCTGCAAGCACTATCAGGGCAAGCGCGCGAGCCTCTCCACCAAAAGTCGGAAGAAGCCGTCGGGATCGCCGTTTCGTATGAATGTTGCGTTCCGCGCCTTGTCGGTTACATGCCAGTAGTCGGCGACGCTCATGCCCATCGTCAGCTCGCTTGCAGTCTCAATGGTGACGTTGCAGCGCCGACCTTGGAACAGTTCAGGCTTGAGAAGATAGGCGATAACGGTCGGATCATGCAGCGGTGCTCCGCTCCAGCCGTATTTCTGCAGATCAAAGGTTTCCGAGAAGGTCAGCATGGCGTGTACGGCCTTGCCTGCCTCGTTGCCCAAGTCCAGAATTGCCCCCAGGCGCTCCGGCGTCGACTGCATCTGATGGGTGACATCGAGCGGCAGCATGGTGATCGGCGCTCCGCAACGGAGCACGATGTCTGCAGCCTCCGGGTCCACATAGATGTTGAATTCGGCGGCTGGGGTGATGTTGCCAACCTCGAAATAGGCACCGCCCATCATGACGATTTCGGCGATCCGCTCAGTGATGCGAGGTTCCTTGACCAGCGCCATGGCGATGTTGGTCAGCGGCCCCAGCGTGCACAGCGTTATAGAGCCTGCTTCAGCGCGCATCAGTGTTTCAACGAGGTAGTCGACACCATGCTGTGACTGCAAAGGCAATGTGGGTTCGGGCAGGTCAGGACCGTTCAATCCCGTGTCGCCATGCACATGCTCGGCTGTCACAAGCTCGCGGCGCATGGGGCGGGCACAGCCGGCATAGACCGGTATGTCGCGCCTGCCGGCGAGTTCCACGATCTTCCGAGCATTGTTGGCGTTGTGGTGCAGGCCCACATTGCCCGCGACAGCGACAATGCCCACCACGTCCAACTCCTCGGGCGAGGCCAACGCCAAGAGAATAGCGACGGCATCGTCCTGGCCCGGATCGGTGTCGATGATGATCTTGCGCGGCATTGGTGAACCTTCAGAGTGAATCGCCCGCGGACCCTAGCCGTTGTCGTTTCGGCGGTCGACTATTTCGATGCTCCGCCGCTTCATCGCACGGCATTGCCTAAGTGCCATGCTCGCCTAGCGCTTGACGCCCCACTAGCGGCCCTGATCATTTGCTTGATTTTCACCGCTGGAGGCGATGGTGGCAGGAGATGTTATTGGACACGGGGCAGCCGCCGCATCGCATGGGGTCGACCTAGTGCCCATTGTTGCTTTGCTGGGGGCGGCGGTAATAGCCGTGCCACTGTTCAAGCGGCTTGGACTGGGGTCGGTGCTTGGCTATCTCGCGGCCGGGTTGTTGCTGGGACCGTCCGGCATCGCATTGATCCACGACCCGGAGGCTGTTCTCACGATAGCCGAACTGGGTGTCGTGATGTTCCTGTTCATTATCGGGCTTGAGATGGAGCCATCCAAGCTATGGGGTCTCCGCAAGCAGATCTTTGGGCTCGGAGTAATCCAGGTTGCAACCTGTGGCGTGCTACTGACGCTTTTAAGTATGGTCCTGGGATTTGCGCCCGTTGTCGCTTTTATTTTCGGCATGGGATTTGTCCTGACCTCTACCGCAATCGTCATGCAGATCTTGGGTGAGCGCGGGGAACTTTCCACAAGCGCCGGCCAGAAAATGGTGTCTATCCTCCTGCTGGAAGATCTGGCCATCGTGCCGCTGCTTGCTGTTGTGGCTATCCTCGCACCTTCCAGCGGCCAAGATGCCGATCTGGTCGAGCGGCTCATCAGCATCGGGGCCGCGCTGGGCGCCATATTACTGCTCATCTTCGTCGGTCAGCGCATCATGAATCCCTTCTTCGCGCTGCTTGCCTCGAGCAAGTTGCGGGAAGTCATGACGGCGGCAGCGCTGCTGGTGATACTTGGAGCCGCTTTGTTGTTTCAGGCGAGTGGCCTGTCTATGGCCATGGGCGCTTTCCTCGCCGGAGTGCTGCTGTCCACCTCCACCTTCAAGCACCAGTTGGAAGCCGATGTAGAGCCATTTCGTGGCATATTGCTCGGGCTGTTTTTCCTCGCTGTCGGCATGTCGCTAAATCTGGAAATTGTCGCGGGCAACTGGCAGATCATTGCTCTGAGCGTTACCGGCTTCATGCTCGTCAAGGCCTTGGCGATCTATATAATTGCCCGGCTGCTTAGGTCTAGCCACGGGGAAGCCCTGGAGCGTGCAATCCTGATGGGGCAGGGCGGTGAGTTTGCCTTCGTCCTTTACACAACGGCGGCGTCGGCAGGCCTTCTAGACGCATCCAGCAACGCGATCTTCACGGCGACGGTTATCGTGTCGATGGTGCTGACGCCTTTCCTCATCAACGCGATGCCCTTCTTCATGCCTAAGTACCAGCAATCATTTGAGGGTGTCGACAAGGCTGCTGACCTGCGGGCCAAGGTCCTGATCATTGGCTTTGGACGGTTTGGCCAGATCGTCAGCCAGCCTCTACTCGCGATGCGACATAGCGTGTCCATCATCGACAATGACACGAGCATGATCAGGGCAGCGGCGCAGATTGGGTTCAAGGTTTATTATGGTGACGGCACGCGCCTCGATATCCTCCATGCCGCCGGTGCGGCTTCTGCTGAGGTCATTGTGATCTCAACCAACAATAAGGAACATACGAGCCGGATAGCTAGACTGGTGCGCGACGAGTTCCCTTTGACCAAGGTAATGGCCCGCGCCTTTGATCGTGCTCATGCCATCGAGTTGGTCCGCGCCGGAGTCGAATACCAGGCGCGTGAAACCTTTGAATCCGCTCTGGTGTTTGGTGGAGCGGTCATAAAGGTGCTCGGTGCAGACGAGCAGGAAATCGAGGAGGTGCTCAAGGGCGTGCGAGATCGCGACCGGCAGCGGTTCGAACTTCAACTGGCCGGCGAAGATTGGACGCTAGGTAGCCGTTTGCTGCTCAGCAATGCACAGGACCAGGCCCGGGAAAGTGGTGTAACGGTTAGCCCGGATCAGGTTGAGGACGCCGTTAGCAAGAGTATCGGGCCAGCAGCCTCGGCAGGCCGCTAAGCTTGGGGCTTTCGCCTGCCCAGATTAAGTGCAAGACTATCCCTCAACAGAGGGGAAACTGTTTCAATATGAAAACTGGATTGCGAAATGCCGCAACAACCGATCGTCTACGATGCCCCGACGCCAGCGCTTCGCGCCACCACGGTTGAGGCCCTTCAGTCCGAAATTCTTGAAAGACTGATTTACTCTGTTGGCAAGGATCCAATTGTTGCCAGGCCCCATGATTGGCTCAAGGCGACGATCCTTGCTGTGCGCGACCGGGTCATGGATCGCTGGATGGAATCCTCCCGCGAGACATGGAGGACTTCGCACAAGCGGGTGTACTATCTCAGCCTGGAGTTTCTCATCGGCCGTCTGATGCGGGACGCTATGAGCAATGTTGGGCTGATCGAGCCAGTGCGCGAAGCGCTCAAGAACCTCAACGTGGATCTGGGGGATCTGATCGATCTTGAGCCCGACGCGGCGCTTGGAAATGGCGGTTTGGGGCGTTTGGCAGCCTGTTTCCTGGAGTCCATGTCCTCACTCAAGATCCCCGCCTATGGCTACGGCATCCGCTATGTCCATGGCCTGTTCCGGCAGGAGATGAGCGAAGGGTGGCAGGTTGAACTGCCCGAAGATTGGCTTGCCCATGGCAATCCCTGGGAGTTCGAACGCCGGGAAAGTGCCTACGAGGTTGGCTTTGGTGGCTATGTTCAGCCCGTTACGGATCCCGACGGAAGTGTGCGGCAGGAGTGGCGGCCCAACGAGCATCTGCTTGCAGTGGCATATGACACGCCTATCGTAGGTTGGCGCGGGGCGCGGGTGAATACCTTGAGGCTGTGGAGCGCGCAGCCGATTGACCCGATCTTGCTCGACAAGTTCAATTCTGGTGACCACATCGGGGCTCTTGAAGAAAGCTCACGGGCGGAAGCCATCACGCGGGTTCTCTACCCTGCCGATTCAACTGCCGCGGGTCAGGAACTGCGCCTGCGGCAGGAATTTTTCTTCTCGTCGGCGTCTCTGCAGGACATTGTGCGACGTCATGTGCAGCAATATGGCGATTTGAGCTCGCTGCCGGACAAGGTCGCGATCCAGCTCAATGACACCCATCCGGCGATCTCGATCTGCGAGATGATGCGCATCCTGGTGGACGAAAAGGGCGTGGAGTGGTCCAAAGCCTGGGAGCTTTGCAAGGCCGTGTTCGGCTACACCAACCACACGCTCCTGCCCGAGGCGCTGGAGAGCTGGCCCGTGTCGCTTCTTGAACGCTTACTTCCGCGCCACATGCAGATTATCTACCAGATCAACGCCGATGTGCTGGCAGACGCCCGGCAGCGAGCGAAGTTCAGCGATGCGCAGATCGCCAATGTCTCGTTGATCGACGAGAGCGGCGGTCGCCGCGTGCGCATGGGCCAGTTGGCGTTCGTTGGTTCTCATTCGATCAACGGAGTGTCGGCGCTGCATACGGAGCTGATGAAGGAAACCGTGTTCTCGGACCTGCACAAGCTTTACCCCGCGCGGATCAACAACAAGACAAATGGAATAACTCCGCGTCGTTGGTTGATGCAGTGTAATCCGGAACTCACGAGGCTGATCAGCAGCCGCATCGGATCGGACTATCTTGATGACATCGGCCTGCTGAAGGCTCTGGAGGCCCATGCGGAGGACCCACAGTTTCAGGCGCAGTTCGCCGCCATCAAGCACAGCAACAAGGAAAAGCTGGCTCGCTTGATCAAGGATCGCCTCAACATTGTGGTCTCGCCCGAAGCCCTGTTCGACATTCAGATCAAGCGCATTCACGAATACAAGCGGCAGTTGCTCAATATTATCCAAGCGGTTGCGCTTTATGATGAAATTCGCGCCCATCCGGAACGCGAGTGGGTGCCGCGCGTTAAGATATTTGCGGGCAAGGCGGCTCCGGGCTACTGGAACGCCAAACTGATCATCAAGCTCATCAACGACGTTGCTAAGGTCATCAACAATGATCCAGCAGTGCGTGGCATGCTCAAGGTGGTTTTCCTGCCAAATTATAACGTGAGCTTGGCCGAAGTGATTGTTCCTGCTGCTGACCTATCCGAACAGATTTCTACAGCAGGAATGGAAGCATCTGGGACTGGCAACATGAAGTTCATGGCCAATGGTGCCATCACCATTGGAACCATGGATGGTGCCAACGTGGAGATGCACAAGGAAGTCGGAGCGGACAACATCGTCATCTTTGGTTTGTCCACTGCCGAGGTTAACGAGAAGCGTGCCAAGGGCGAAACGCCGGGGACGGTGATCGAGGGATCGCCACGGCTCAAGGAAGCCTTGGACTCGATAGCATCGGGTGTGTTTTCCCCCGATGACACCAATCGCTATCGCGACCTGATCGGCGGACTATATGATCATGACTGGTTCATGGTCGCCCGAGACTTTGACGCTTATGTTGCGGCGCAAGCCGAAGTGGATGCCCTTTGGAGGGACAAGCCGCGCTGGAACGCCATGGCGATCCGCAACACCGCCAATGTAGGATTCTTCTCGTCGGACCGCACCATCCGGCAATATGCCCAGGATATCTGGGGGGTGCAGGTATAAGTGCGCAGGGGCTGGTGCGGGAAACTGGCGCTGGCGTTTTTTTGGTTGGGCGATGTCGCTTCGGGGCGAGTGTTAGTTAAGGAGCGGGCCTGTGAGCAAGGAAGACTGGCAAGCCGATTCGCGCGAGGTGGAGGCCATTGTTGGTGGCCGGCACAGCAATGCATTTGCCTTTCTGGGGTTACATGAGGTTAAGGGGCAATGGGTCCTTCGCGCTTTCGTGCCGCACGCTGAAACCCTGACGGCCTTCACGCTTGATGGCGGGGAATTGGGCCACCTTGTTCCGCGCCATCCGGCCGGATTTTTCGAAGGCAAGGTCGCTGTCACCAAACGGCAGCCGATTCGCTACCGCGCCCGCAATGCGGGTGGAGAATGGGATATTTATGATCCCTATTCCTTTGGTCCCGTGCTTGGCCCTATGGACGACTATTACATCGGGGAAGGCAGCCATCTCAGGCTGTTCGACAAGCTTGGTGCCCACGAAATGGAGTTCGAGGGCATCCATGGAACGCACTTCGCCGTGTGGGCCCCCAATGCCCAACGCGTCAGCGTCGTGGGGTCGTTCAACGAATGGGACGGCCGGCGCCATCCGATGCGCAACCGCTTTGAAACTGGCATATGGGAAGTGTTCATCCCTGTTCTAGGAACGGGAACGCTTTACAAGTACGAGATCGTGGGACCTGACGGCGTGATCCAGCCGCTCAAAGCTGATCCATTCGCACGTCAGTCCGAACTGCGCCCGCGCACTGCCTCGGTCGTTCCAGACCCGACGCCGTTTACTTGGACCGATGGGCAGTATCTGGAAGAACGCGCCACCCGTGACTGGCGTCGCACGCCCATGTCGATCTACGAGGTGCATCTTGGCAGCTGGCGACGGCGGGCCGATGGCGGTTTCCTCAGCTATGATCAATTAGCCGAACAGCTCGTCCCCTATGCCGCCGATATGGGCTACACTCATATTGAGCTGATGCCTATAACCGAGCACCCCTATGATCCGAGCTGGGGGTATCAACCTACAGGGCTTTATGCCCCCACGGCGCGCTTCGGAGACCCTGCCGGCTTTGCCCGGTTCGTCAACGCCGCGCACCAGGCGGGGCTGGGCGTCATCCTTGACTGGGTGCCGGCACACTTCCCGACCGACGCGCATGGGCTGGCGCGGTTTGATGGAACGGCGCTTTACGAGCACGAGGATCCACGGCAGGGCTACCATCCCGATTGGAACACCGCGATCTACAATTTCGGGCGCAAGGAAGTGGTCAGCTTCCTGGTGAACAATGCGCTTTACTGGCTTGAGACCTTCCACTTGGATGGTCTGCGCGTCGATGCCGTGGCATCCATGCTGTATCTCGACTATTCACGCCAGCACGGGCAGTGGGTGCCGAATAAATTTGGCGGTAACCAGAACCTTGAAGCTGTCGACTTCATCCGAAGGGTGAATTCGGAAGCCTATCGGCTTCACCCGGGCACATTCATGATTGCCGAGGAATCTACCTCTTGGCCGGGCGTAAGCCACCCCGCTCACGCTGGTGGCCTAGGTTTTGGCTTCAAGTGGAACATGGGCTTCATGAACGACACGCTGCGGTTCATGAGCCGGGAGCCGGTGCATCGCAAATACCACCACAACGACATGACCTTCGGGATGGTCTACGCGTTCTCCGAAAATTTCGTGTTGCCGCTGAGCCATGATGAAGTGGTTCATGGCAAGGGCTCGCTGCTGGAGAAGATGCCGGGCGACGATTGGCAGCAATTTGCCAATCTGCGCGCCTATCTAGCCTTCATGTGGGGCCATCCGGGCAAGAAGCTGCTGTTCATGGGACAGGAGTTCGCCCAGCGCGAGGAATGGTCCGAGGGGAAGTCGCTGGATTGGTACCTGCTTGACGCGGGTATGCATGAAGGCATGCGCCGGCTTGTCGCGGATCTGAACGTAGCGTACCGGCAATTGCCGGCACTGCACGCCCGCGATTGCGAGCCGGATGGCTTTGAATGGGTGATCGGTAACGATCACGCCAACTCGGTATTTGCCTGGCTCCGCAAGGCTCCTGGCAGCGATCCTATCCTGGTGGTCTCCAACTTCACGCCCATTCCGCGCAGCGGGTACAAGATCCCGATGCCGATGGCGGGCAAATGGGTGGAGCGGATCAATACGGATGCAGGTTGGTATTCGGGCAGCAATACGGGGAACCAAGGCGCTGTCACTGCCTATGCTGTGGATGGGCAACACTGGCCAGCGGAGGCAGAACTGTTCCTGCCTGCCTTGTCTACGCTGTTCCTGAAATTTGAGCCGGAATAAACGGCTGGTTTGTAGATACGTCCCGGTGTAACGGGCACGAGCGGAGGGTTAGAGAATGGCAGACTACAGGGTACCGTCACCGCTGGCTCGCGAGGCCATGGCCTATGTGCTGGCAGGCGGGCGCGGCACGCGGTTGATGGAACTCACCGACCGGCGCGCCAAGCCGGCGGTTTACTTCGGTGGCAAGTCGCGCATCATCGATTTTGCCCTGTCCAACGCCATCAATTCAGGCATCCGTCGCATTTCAGTTGCGACGCAATACCAAGCGCATAGCCTCATTCGGCATCTGTCGCGCGGCTGGAACTTCCTCCGTCAAGAGCGCAACGAAAGCTTCGACGTGCTGCCCGCATCGCAGCGCGTGCGCGAGGACATGTGGTATGCCGGCACCGCCGACGCTGTGTACCAGAACATGGACATCATCGAGGATTCGGGCGCCCGCTACATCGTGATCCTTGCGGGCGACCATATCTACAAGATGGACTATGAAATCATGCTTCGCCAGCATGTAGACACGGGCGCCGATGTGACCATCGGGTGCCTAGAAGTGCCACGAATGGAAGCCACTGGCTTCGGCGTAATGCATGTGGACGGCCGCGATCGTGTGGTCGATTTCGTTGAAAAGCCAAAGGACCCGCCGGGCATCCCGGACAAGCCGGACATGGCGCTGGCATCCATGGGCATCTACGTGTTCGAAACGCGCTTCCTGATGGAGCAATTGCGCCGCGACGCTGCAGCCGAAGGCTCCAATCGAGACTTCGGTAAGGACATCATCCCTTATATCGTTAAGAACGGCACGGCCTGGGCGCACCGTTTTCCGCGCTCCTGCGTGCGTTCCAGCAATGAAGAAGTCAGCTATTGGCGCGACGTTGGGACCATCGATGCTTATTGGAAGGCGTCAATTGATCTGACCGACATCAAGCCGCAGCTTGATCTTTATGATCGCGACTGGCCGATCTGGACCTATGCGGAAATTACTCCGCCGGCCAAGTTCGTGCATGATTTCGACGGACGCCGGGGCTCAGCGGTGAATTCGTTGGTGTCGGGTGACTGCATCATTTCCGGTGGGCATCTGCAGCGCACACTCCTGTCCACGGGGTCCCGGGTGCACTCCTATTCCGAACTCAACGAAGCGGTAGTGCTTCCCTATTGCGACATCGGGCGCAATGCTCGTCTCCGCAAAGTCGTTATCGATCGTGGGGTCAACATCCCGGAGGGGTTAGTTGTCGGCGAGGATCCCGAGTTCGACGCGAAGTGGTTCCGCCGCAGCGATGAAGGCGTTACATTGATCACCCAGCAGATGATCAACAAATATCTGGCGGGTCGATGATCGAAGTCCTCTCGGTCGCATCCGAGGTCTATCCCCTGATCAAGACCGGCGGGCTTGCCGACGTCGCGGGCGCTCTGCCAGGGGCGCTCGGCCCCTATGGTGTCACCATGCGTACGCTGGTGCCCGGATATCCCGCCGTGATGGCGAAAATGAAGCGCGGCCGCGTGGTGAGAGAGTTGGACGATCTGTTTGGCGTCCGGGCCAAGCTGATCGCGGGCAGGGTCGACGGGCTAGATATGGTGATCCTCGATGCGCCCCCGCTCTATGATCGTCCCGGCAACCCTTATGTTGGTCCCGACGGTTGGGACTGGCCGGACAATTGGAAGCGTTTTGCAGCGCTGAGCTGGGTCGCGGCAGAACTGGGGCTTGGCTTGGTCGAGGGCTATCGCCCCCAGGTGATCCATGCCCATGACTGGCAAGGAGGGCTTGCACCGGCCTATATCAAGTTCAGTGGCAACCAGCACGTAAAGACGATGATGACCGTGCACAATATGGCCTTTAAGGGCTTCTTTGGCGCGGAGATTTTCGGTCAATTGCGCCTGCCGCCGCACGCCTTCGGGGTTCATGGCGTCGAATTTTACGGCGGCATCTCCTATCTCAAGGCCGGCATGGAGTGCGCTGATTTCGTAACTACGGTGAGTCCAAATTATGCCGATGAAATCCGCACGCCTGCTTTCGGGCTGGGCCTCGAGGGCTTGCTGAATGCCCGGAGCGAAACCGTTTTCGGTATTCTCAACGGTATCGACACGGCTGCATGGAATCCGGCTGCGGACCCCGCGCTTGTGCAGAATTATTCTACCAATACGATCCATATGCGGCGCGTCAACAAACGCGCTGTGGCTGATCAATTCGGGCTCGACGGCGTAGACGGCCCGCTATTCTGCGTGGTGAGCCGCCTCACCGATCAAAAGGGCATGGATCTGCTCCTTGAGGCAATCGACGGCCTCGTTGCAGGGGGCGGGCGGCTGGTCGTGCTGGGCTCGGGGGAGGCGCATCTTGAGGATGGCTTCTCGCGGGCTGCGGCTCGACATCCAGGCAAGGTCGCGATGATCACTGGCTATAATGAGCCACTAAGCCACCTAATGCAGGGTGGATGCGACGCTATTCTAATCCCCTCGCGGTTTGAGCCTTGTGGCCTGACACAGCTCTATGGGCTGCGCTATGGCTGTGTTCCAGTTGTGAGCCGCATCGGCGGGTTGGCGGACACCGTGATCCACGCCAACCCAGCTGCGCTTTCGGCGGAGGTCGCCACAGGGATCGTCTTTGATCCCGATAGCGCTCACATGCTTGCCGAGGCCATACGCAAGACCGTGCACCTGTATGGCGACGAGAAAGTATGGAAGAAAATGCAACGGCGGGGAATGAAGTCGGATGTGTCCTGGGACACGAGCGCTAAGCGCTATGCCGATCTCTACGCCACACTTACCGGGCTCAAGACCAATGACGATCCAGACAATTAAAACAACGCCCTTCAGCGACCAGAAACCCGGTACATCGGGGCTGCGCAAGCGCGTAGCCGTCTACCAGCAGCCGAACTATGTAGAAAATTATGTTCAGGCTATTTTCGATAGCCTCGAAGGTTTCGAAGGCAAGACGCTGGTGATCGGCGGAGACGGCCGCTTTTTCAATGATGCTGCCATTCAGAAGGCAATACGGATCGCTTCGGCGAATGGCTTCGGCAAAGTGCTGGTGGGGCAGAACGGACTCCTGTCCACGCCCGCAGCCAGTCATATTATTCGGCACTACAAGGCTTTCGGCGGGCTGGTTTTGTCTGCAAGTCACAACCCGGGCGGCCCGGACGGGGACTTCGGCATCAAGTACAATATCGGCAATGGCGGCCCGGCGCCGGAAAAGATGACCGACGCCGTCTTCGCGCGTACCAAGGTGATCGACAGCTACAAGATCGTGGATGCGCCGGACGTGGCGCTGGATCGGATCGGGCTGCAGCGATCAGGCAATATGGTCGTGGAGGTGATCGATCCGGTTGCTGACTATGCGGCCCTGATGCAAACCCTGTTTGACTTCCAGGCGATCAAGGCCATGTTCGCATCAGGGTTCCGCATGACCTTTGACGCCATGCATGCCGTTACCGGGCCCTATGCACACGCTATCCTTGAGGGAATGTTGGGTGCCCCGCGAGGTACGGTGCAGAACGGCACGCCATCGCCGGACTTTGGCCAAGGGCACCCCGACCCAAATCTTGTGTACTGCAAGGACATGTATGATCTGCTGATGTCCGCGGAAGGGCCCGATTTTGGCGCCGCGTCGGACGGGGATGGCGACCGCAACCTTATTATCGGCAAGAACCGGTTTGTTACACCGTCCGATTCGCTGGCAGTGCTGGCGGCCAATGCGCATCTGGCGCCCGGCTACAAGGCTGGCATTACTGGCATTGCACGGTCGATGCCCACAAGCGCCGCAGCGGATCGTGTCGCGGAAAAGCTTGGCATTGAAATGCACGAGACGCCGACTGGTTGGAAGTTCTTCGGCAATCTGCTTGATGCGGGACGGGTGACGATCTGCGGCGAGGAGAGTGCGGGCACGGGCTCGAACCATGTACGCGAAAAGGATGGGCTTTGGGCGGTGCTGCTCTGGCTCAATATTCTGGCCGTGCGCAGGCAGAGCGTTGATGAGATCGTACGCGAGCATTGGGCGACCTATGGCCGCAATTACTACACGCGCCACGACTATGAAGAGGTCGATGCAGCGGTGGCAGGCAAGCTGGTCGACGACCTTCGGGCACAACTCCCGTCCTTGCCGGGCAAAGTATTCCAGGATGATCTGCAAATCGCCTATGCCGATGACTTTACCTACCATGACCCCGTTGACGGCTCCACCAGCGCCAAGCAGGGCATTCGCATCGGGTTCACCGACGGATCGCGGATCGTGCTGCGCCTGAGTGGCACAGGCACCGTTGGAGCAACGCTGCGCCTGTACCTCGAACGCTACGAGGCTCCCGATGGGCGGCATGATCTGGAAACCCAGACTGCACTCGAACCGCTGATCGCCCTTGCCGACGAGCTTGCCGGCATCAAGCAGCGCACCAGCCGGCAGGCGCCGAGTGTGATCACTTGATGCCGAACTGCCTATGAAGCCCATGCTCGTGCCCCATGGGGGCAGTACCGAGCGGCTTGGCGCCACCGTTACTGCGGATGGTGTCAATTTCGCTGTGTATTCGGAAAGTGCCGGTGCGATCTGGGTGTCGATTTTCGACGAGTTGGATCAGGAGACTGACCGGTTTGCACTGGATGTCCACAAGGACAATGTCTGGGCAGGGCTGATTAGGGACTTGGGCGCTGGAACACGCTACGGCCTTCGTGCTGACGGTCCCTACGATCCGGATCAGGGATACTTTTTCGATCCCATGAAGCTTCTGGTCGATCCCTATGCCAAGCGGCTGGATCGAGTGTTTGTCCGCTCGCCGCGTCTGCGGCTGGATCGTGCAGAAGCGGTTGATACTGCTCCGCTTATCCCAAAGGCGATCGTTGTCAGCGAGAGTTGGGAAAAGGCACTGCCCCGTAAGAAGGCGCCGAGCCTTTTCTACGAAATGAATGTGCGTGGCTTTACGATGCGGCACCCGAGCGTACAGGGTCCGCTACGCGGCACGATCGCCGGGCTCACGACGCAGCGCGTTATCGATCACCTTAAGTATATCGGTGTGGATACGCTGCAGCTCATGCCAATCGCTGCTTGGATCGACGAGGGGCATTTGCCGGCACTGGGGCTAGCCAACGCCTGGGGCTATAATCCCGTGGCCTATTCAGCGATCGACCCGCGCCTCGCACCGAGCGGGCCGCACGAGTTGCGCAACATGACGGATCTGTACCGCAAGAACGGGATCTCGGTCATTCTTGACGTGGTGTACAACCACACCGGAGAGGGTGATGCATACGGACCCATGCTGAGCTTGATGGGTCTTGATGCCAGGACCTATTACCGCTTCGTCGAGATCGACGGCAAGCAGGTGCTGGTCAATGACACGGGGACTGGCAACACGCTGCGGTGTGATCATCCGGCGGTGCAAAGGCTGGTGATCGAGACCCTCCGGTACTGGGTTGAAGAGATGGGTGTGTCGGGCTTTCGGTTCGATCTCGCAACTATCCTGGGCCGCGAGCCTGGCTTCAATCCCAATGCGCTCATGCTGCAGAAGATCAAGAATGATCCGGTCCTCAGTCAGTGTATCCTTGTTGCCGAGCCGTGGGACACGGGCCCCGGTGGCTATGCGCTTGGGCAGTTCGGCAAGGAGTTCAAGGAGCACAACGACACCTATCGGGACGAGGTGCGCCGTTTCTGGCGCGGAGAGGACGGCAAGATTGGTGCGCTTGCGGGGAAGATAGCCGGATCTGCCGAGATCTTCGATTTCGCAGGACGCAAGCCCAGCAATGGCGTCAACATGCTCGCTGTGCATGATGGTTTTACCCTGCGCGACCTCGTCAGCTATGTGCACAAGCACAACGAGGCCAATGGCGAGAGTAATCGCGACGGGCACGCTCACAACGCCTCCTGGAACTGTGGTGTTGAGGGGGAAACCGACGATCCCGCCATCATCGCCGCCCGGAAGCGCGATGTCCGGGCGTTACTGGCAACCTTGTTCATGTCGCGCGGCGTCCCCCTGCTGCAGCAGGGCGATGAGATGTACCGGACGCAGCAGGGCAACAACAATGCCTATGCGCAGGACAATGAGATCACCTGGCTCGACTGGGAAAAGGCCGATGGCGATCTCGTTGACTTTGTGGCGGCACTAAGCCGCTTCCGCAAAGCCCATTCCGCGCTGACCCATGACCACTTCCTGAGTGGTCAGGAACGAAATGGCGTCCGAGACGTAATGTGGCTGCATCCCGACGGTCGAGAGATGAACGAGAACGACTGGCGGGAGTCAGGCGCGTCCGTTCTTGGCATGCACCTGCGTAACAAGGATGACGAAGTCCTAGTCTGGTTCAACCGCAGGATCGAGCCGGTGGTGGCGCGGCTGCCAGACGCTGATTGGGAGGTCGGATTGGTTTCCGACCACATGGCTAACGTTTCGCTGCTGGAAGCCACGGCAACACTGACGCCCCGGTCGGTTACGGCACTGGTGAGGACTGCTAAATCATGATTGTTGCCCAGCTCAGTGACATCCATGCCAACGGTTCGAGCGAGCCCTTGCGGCGGCTGGACAAGGTTCTAGGCTGGCTGAAGCCCTTGCAGCCGGATGCCATTATTATCAGTGGCGATGTGGCGGAACATGCGCATGAGCAATGCTACGCGGAGGTGCGGGACAGGCTGGAGGACATGGGCACTCCGTTCTTTCTCGTGCCCGGAAATGTTGATGATCCCGCATCGCTCCGGCGCGTTTTTGGGGAGCGGTTTGACTGGCCTGCGGACGGCAAGCTCAATTGCTCGGGCGTGGTCGGCGCCGAGATGCGGGTCATTGGCCTTGATGTGACCGTACGTGGCGCCCATCACGGGGATGCGCAACCGGTGCTCGGGTGGCTCGACGCCGAGCTGGCGTCGAGCTGCTTGCCCAGTCTGATCTTTCAGCATCAGCATCCGTTCATGTGCGGTATCGATGGCAAGGACCGCAACTTTTGCCATAACCAGGAAGCTCTTTCGCAGGTTTTAGGCAGGGCTGATAGCAGAGCGCTTGCCCTCACGTGTGGGCATGTTCACCGGCCGATGTTTACGCGCTTCGCCGGCTTGCCTGCTACCATGGCGCCTTCTGTTGCCCGTGCAAACCAGCTGCGTCTTGACGGCAAAGAATCCCTTGCCAGCGATCCGCCAGGCTTGTTGCTGCACCATTTACAGGAAACACGGCTCGTAAGCCATGTCGTTATGGTGAGCTAAGCCAGTGGCGACTCGGACGGGACCTCAACCATGCCGAGGCGACGGTAAAGCCCGATGGCAGCGGCGTTGCCGGGCATCACTTTGAGATCAACGTGGGTCGCCCCACGTTCATGGAAGGCGTGAAAGGTCGAGAGAAGCAAAGCCTCACCAATACCACGGCCTCTCCATGCGGGGAGAACGGCAATATCCTTGATGAAAGCTGACGTCCAGGATTGAACTAAGCCGATGGGAGCGCCGTCCATATCTGCCGCAATGATGACGAGGGCTGGATCGAACTCGGCATCGTCATTGAGCGCGTTCCACCAATCGTCAAAATTAGGAACGCTGCCGAAGCCATTTTGATAGGCCTGGGACAGGATGGCATGCAGGGCCTTTGGCTCCGCTAGGGCGAAAGCCAGGCGCCGCGTTTCGATCGGCCAGACTGGGGGCGGAATGTCGGAGCCGAGGGCTTTCCGCATGCGGATAGGAGCGTCAGCCATGATCATGGTCCTTTGCCCGAGAAGACTAACCGAGCTGCCGTGCGCTGGTGCTGGCGCAGAGTCAAAGTAGCCGCATTAGAAACAAAACGAGAAAGCCGATGCCAATGGCAAGACATAGCGGAGAATAAACCCGGCGGTCGCTTAGGCGGAAATTCGGCTCAGGGGTCAGTTCGCTCCACCGCGTGGTATAGCCCAGCGCGCCGCGGCCGATAAAGATCGCTGCAGCTGGCAGGGCCGACAAGGTGAGCGTCAGGCCGCCGCTGGTGTGATCGGCAAGGGCGAGAGCCAGGATGCCGGCGGCAAGTGTGAGCAGGCTAACGCCGAACGACGCCCAGCGTGGGGGCATGCGTTCAATGCCTTGTCTGCCGACCACGGTCTGAGCTAGCAGTTTTTCATCGCGGATAGGCCATGTGAGCCCAAAGGCCCACATGAGGTGAGCCATCGACACTGTGAGCAGGGGCACAAAAACCAGTGCTGCAACTAGCATGTTCATGGGCGGAAGTTCTCGTCCTCGTCAATGCGTCGCTTTGCGAGATAGGTGACAATGCCAGTCTCGTCCAGTGTGGCATGCTGCCATAGGCCGCTGTGATTTGCGTTAGGGAGTATTCACCACTTCCGAGCATGTCAGAACAGCTTCGGCATCCTCGCCATCGGCCGTGTCATAGAGGCTGCCATCCGGCCCTTTGCTTTCCCAGATCCACGGACCGGATGCGTACCGAGCACCCGACTCGGGAACAATTGCAGCAAAGACGAGGGGCTGGGTTTCGCTTTCGAGCGGAACGATCGCAAGAAAGTTCGGTGCAGCATCGAGGTAGGTCACCGTGAGCGGCGTTTCAGTTCCGCAGTCATAGGTCACGGTGCGCCGCTCAAAATCCTGGCCTGCACTCAACTGCAGCTGCAGCGACGTTTCAACAGCATGGGCAGGCATTGTGGCAACGAGCGCGGCGGCAGCAAAACTGGCAATCGATCTGTTGATCATGACGTAAACTCCTGCGGGTTGCCTGACCAAGCTTTCACCATCAAGCGGCAGAATTTGGATTTGGGGGGGGTGTTTGTCGACCCGATGCTTGCCTTATTGCGTGCGGGCTTGCTTGACCTTGCTGTAAAGAATTGCTGCCCTGTCGATCACCTCATCGATCAAGGCTTCGCCCTCCTTCATCTGCGGGTCGCCGGACTGAGTCCGGGCGATCAGCGAATAGGAGAGGACCTGTATGGCATAGGCCTCGTTATGACGGCCGGCACGGTAGTGCTCATTGCCGCGGTCTTCGAACTTCTTGAGCAGCTGGTTGTAGATAGCTGCATTCATCTTGTCTTTGGCGCCTGACCAGGTGGTGCTTTGAAGATCGGTGGCCAGTTCGGCAGCGAGCGTGCCGAGCACCCACATGATTTCGGAATCCTTGGTGCCGTCGGTTTGCAGATCCCGCAACAGGGTGGCAAAGCGCTGCTTGAACTCTTGTTCCTTGGTCATCATCGGCAATGTTCCATATTCAGATCGTTTGCGTCTTAGAGCATTTCGCGGGCAGGATCGCCATGCGCCTCGGCTGGTTCGATCACAGTTTCATTCGGGCGGAACCCTTGCCCATTGCTCTCGTTAAACCGCCAAGCCGGTGATGACCGGCAGGTATTTGGCAGCTTGAAATAGCTAGCCAAACGATCGGTAGGCTGCCGCAGAGGCTGACGCTCCTTTGTGGTGTCTCCCGTGGGGACGCGAACTCGTTTCGCGTCCCTTTTCTTTTGCCATCAGAGACCCGAGGTCAAATTGAGCCGATCGAGCGTGGAGCGATCCTCGGGGTCGACCATGCCAATCATGAAGCGCAGGACGATCTGCCGGGAATTGGGGGGAAGGCTGGCAATGGCCGTGTTGATGCGGCTCGCCTGGGTGGCTGACAGGGTGCTAAAAAACTGCCGGCCTTTTTCCGTGGCGTGCAGCAGGCGCTGGCGGCGATCGTTGTGCCCGGTTTTCTGCTCAATATAGCCGCTGTCGATCAATTGACGGAGCACTCGGGCGAGGCTCTGCTTGGTTATCTTGAGGATGTCGAGCAGATCGGCGACAGGCATGCCGGGGCGTAAATTGACGAAGTACAATACGCGATGATGCGCGCGACCAAAGTCCTGACGCTCCAGCAGGGCATCAGCATCGCCGGTGAAGTCCCGGTAGGCAAAAAAGAACAGCCCCATAATGTCGAGCGGCAGATCCTGGCTGTCCGCCTCGGGAGAATTTATGTCAGCCTTGTTGACATTTTTTTGGGTTACTGACATTGTTTTCCCATCAGGACGCCGTCCATGTCTTATCCCTCAGGCTTTGTGGTTTGCCAAGGCTTTGGGGCTCGGGCATGATCGACGCAGATGAGGCGGCAGCAGAGACGTGCTCGCCACACTTATTCGGGAGAGGATCATGGCCGGTGTGCCTATGGACCAGCGTGATGGCTGGATCTGGTTTGATGGTGAATTCAAACCCTGGAAAGATGCAAAGATTCACGTGCTGACGCACGGGCTGCACTATGCAAGCTCGGTGTTCGAAGGTGAGCGCGCTTATGGCGGCGAGATCTTCAAGTCGCGCGAGCATACCGAGCGCCTGATCCGTTCGGGCAAGACGCTGGATATGACCATCCCATGGTCGGTCGAGCAGATCGAGGAAGCCAAGCGCCAAGTGCTGGAAAAGAACGGCTTGGTCGACGCTTATGTGCGCCCTGTTGCCTGGCGCGGTTCGGAGGAACTGAGCGTTCCAGCGCGGAACAACACGGTGCATCTGGCGATCGCTGCCTGGGTGTGGCCGAGCTATTTCTCGGTGGAGGAAAAGCTTAGGGGTATCCGCCTCGAATGGAGCCGCTGGAAGCGCCCGAGCCCAGAGACGATCCCGTCCTCGGCCAAGGCTGCCGGCCTTTACATGATCTGCACGCTGAGCAAGGACGCGGCCATGGCGAATGGCTATGCCGACGCGCTGATGCTCGATTATCGCGGCTATGTGGCTGAGGCCACCGGCGCCAACGTGTTCTTTATCAAGGGCAAGGATATCACCACGCCAACGCCGGATTGCATCCTGAACGGCATTACGCGTCAAACCTTGATCGATCTGGCCAAGCGCAACGGCTTTACGGTGACGGAACGGTATATCAAGCCGGAAGAGTTGAGCCAATTCGATGAATGCTTCCTCACAGGTACAGCAGCTGAGGTTACGCCAGTCAGCGAGATCGGGGAGTACAAATTCCAGCCTGGTGAAGCGTGCCGAACGCTGATCGATGCTTATACGGTCGAGGTGCAGCCCAAGCGGGCGGCGGCGGAGTAGGTTTTAAGAGGCCGGGCCATGTGCCCGGCCTTTTTGTTGGCGCAGACATTCCGCGTCCTCGATCTCACCTCGGTCTTGGGCCGGCCTCCATCCTGAGATTCTCGAGCGGCGCACCTTCGGCCGTGGCTCGATGTCTAACTGGATCCTGGCTCAAGGCCGGGATGACACCAGAGCTAGCGATATCCTCGTAAAACCAGCCAGGTTACTCCCAACGTGCCTTGGCCTGATCGTCTCCGCTCTTGGGTTCGACCCAGTGCGTGCCTTGGCTTGTAGTTTCCTGCTTCCAGAAGGGAGCGTCGGTTTTGAGGTGGTCCATCAGGAATTCGGCGGCTTGGAACGCGGCCTGGCGGTGTTGCGAGAGGGTCATGACCTGGACGATGGGTTCGCCGGGATGGAGCGTGCCATAGCGATGAATGATTGTGGCCGCGGCAAGCTCGAAGCGGCTGGTTGCTTGCGCGACGAGATCATTGAGCTGGTTTATCGCCAGTTCGGGATAGCATTCCAGCGTCAAAGCGGTGATGGGGTCTTGTGGATGGGAGCGGACGACGCCGGTGAAGGTCGCTGCGGCACCAGCGCCTTCACTGTCGAGGAGGAAGCTGTCAAGCTCCGCGCCAGGATTGAACCGGTCAGTGGTGACGCGGACGGCCATGTCAGCCCCCGGTCATGGGCGGAAACAGCGCTACAGTGCTGGCACCCTGAATCGACGCATTATGGTCGACGAGCTTGGCATCCACGGCGGCCTTGATCAGGGAACGCTTTTCAACCGCCAGGGCAAAGGCCTCATCGCGGCCGGCTAGCCAGTCGATCAGGTCCGCGACGGTGTTGACCTCGGCAGGTGGCGCAACTTCTTCTTCGCCGCGATTGAGCCGTTCGCGCAGCCAGGCGAAATAGAGAATCTTCATTTGGCTTCGGCACCGAGATGAGGCCAACTGGCCTGCAGATATTGCCATCCGGTCCAAACCGTCAGGATGCCGGCGAGCCAGAGCAGCCCGTCGCTAACAAGCCCCAAGCCGGGCACGATGCGCTCGAGGAGCACAACGGCGAGGGACACCAGCTGAGTTGTGGTTTTCCACTTCGCAAGCCAGGTGACGTTCAGAACTACTTTTGTGTTGCCCAGAAATTCACGCAGGCCAGAAATGAAGAACTCGCGGAAGAGAATGGCGCTCGCGGGGATCATGTCCCAGGCGGACAGGCTCCCGTCCCAGGCAAGGGCAGCGATCAGGATGCCGACCAGGAGCTTGTCGGCGATGGGATCCAGCATGCGGCCAAGGGGCGAGTACTGGTCCCAGGCGCGGGCAAGATAGCCGTCGAGCCAATCGCTTGCGGCGGCGATAACATAAAGGATCAGAGCTAACAGGCGCAAAGTCGTGTCTCCGCTCATCACCAGCGCAACAATGGGGATGATCGCACCAATGCGGGCGATGGTGATAAGATTGGGAACGAGAAGGAGTGGTGATCTGGCCATGGGAGGACAGAACAGGAATGGGGGGAGGGGGTCAAGGTGCTCGTGGATGACGCCCCACCTCGCCTCCCCCTGGGAGGGGGAGGCTAGGTGGGGGTTGCGTCAGGCGACTTGCTGGTTTGTTGCTGCGCGGCGTTGGGTGACGGCTTCGGCGAGGCCTTCCAAGGTCGTTATTGTGGTGTCCCAATTAATGCAGCCATCGGTGATGGACTGGCCGTAAACGAGATCCTGCCCAGGAACGAGGTCCTGGCGGCCGGCGACGAGGTTGGATTCGATCATGACGCCAATGATGCGGCGGTCGCCGGCGGCGAGTTGCTGGCCGATATCAGCGAGGACCAGGGGTTGGTTCTCCGGCTTCTTGCTGGAATTGGCGTGGCTGGCATCGACCATGATGGCGGGTTGCAGGCCCGCCTTGGTGGCGGCAGCGGCAGCAGCGTCAATGCTCGCGGCGTCGTAATTGGTGGTTTTGCCACCGCGAAGGATGATGTGGCAGTCCTCGTTGCCGGTGGTGGCAGCGATGGCGGAGCGGCCGTCCTTGGTGACGGCGAGGAAATGGTGCGGTTGGCTGGCCGATTGGACTGCGTCGAGTGCGATCTTGACGTTGCCGTCGGTGCCATTCTTGAAGCCGACGGGGCAGGAGAGGCCTGAAGCCAGCTCGCGGTGGATCTGCGACTCGGTGGTGCGGGCACCAATGGCGGCCCAGCTGACGAGGTCGGCAATGTATTGCGGCGTGGTCATATCGAGGAACTCGCACGCCGCAGGCAGTCCCATATTGGCGATGTCGAGCAGGAGGGCACGCGCCGTGTGGAGGCCCTGATCGATCCGGAAGCTGCCATCAAGGTTTGGATCGTTGATGAGGCCCTTCCAGCCAACGGTAGTGCGCGGCTTTTCGAAGTAGACCCGCATGATGATCTCAAGCCGGTCCCCCAGTGTTTCCCGCAGCACCACGAGGCGCTTGGCGTAGTCCAGGGCGGCGGCGGGATCATGGATGGAACAGGGGCCAACGATGACGGCAAGGCGATCGTCACTGCCCTGGAGGATGTTGTGGAACGCATGGCGGGCGCCGAGCACGGCGCGGGTCGCTGCGTCGGTGCGCGGGTGCTGGCGCATGATTTCGATAGGGGTGGTTAATTCCTTGATGGCGCTGATGCGCAGATCGTCGGTTGATTTCAGCATTGTGGCTCCTCGGATGATTTTGGCGAGGCGGCCATAAAAAAACCGCCTCGAAGGTTCGGGCGGTGGGCTGGGGATTGATGCTTATCGGGTCAGGATCAGATCAAGCGCGCGCTAGCCTCCGCCGGGAGCGGATAGCTAAAATACCAAAACGAGATGGTTGCGACTGAGATCATGATGCTTGTGTAGCGGGCGGTTCGGCATTTGTCGACTCCGACGTTTGGACGAGTTGAAGCGCCGCCCCGGGTGCGGTGATGGGTGAGCAGATGGTGGCGAGGCCCTTGCCTCTTGGTAAATCTTTGTGGGTGAGGCACTTGCCTCGCCACCAAACCGGGTCTTTTCGCAGGACGGTTCAGGCGCAACCATTATCTCAGGCGCGGCTGCCGTTATCCCGCACAAGCAAGGCGACCCCTGCTTCTCCGGCTGTCCCCGCGCGCATCACTCGTCATGACTGGGCTCTGCGTGGGCGATGGGTGGGAGAATAGTGGAGGACTGATGGATGGGGAGAAGATGGAGAGATTTGGGGGGGAATAAGGATGCCTACCTAGCCTCTCCCCAGGAAGGGATGGATTGGGGCTGTCTGATAACTGTGCCACAAGCGCAATCTGCTCCTTCCCTCACCGGGCGGAGGTTGGGTGGGGTGCTATGGTTGTCGCGCAAACCACCTTGCGGCTGTGGTGTGTTCTCGGGATGGATCCCGGCCTGCGCAGGGATGACATCGAGGCGAAGGCAGATAGTGCTACTTACCCGCCGGGGTTGAAGTGGTCGTAGATCTGCTGGGCCATGGCGCTGGAGATGCCCGGAACGGCGTTAAGGTCGGTGAGGGAGGCGCGGCTGACGGCTTTGGCGGAGCCGAAATGGTTGAGGAGGGAGCGCTTGCGGGTGGGGCCAATGCCTTCGATCTCGTCGAGCGGGTTTTTGACCTGGTCCTTTTTGCGCTTGGCGCGATGGGTGCCAATGGCGAAGCGGTGGGCTTCGTCGCGCAGGCGTTGGACGTAGTAGAGGACGGGGTCGCGGTGGGGGAGCATGAAGGCTTCGCGGCCTTCCATGAAGAATTTTTCGCGGCCCGCGTCGCGTTCCTCGCCCTTCGCGATGCCGATAAAGGTGACGTCGCGTGGCAGGTTCATTGCGGAAATGACTTCGCGCACAGCGTTAAGCTGACCGGCGCCGCCGTCGATGAAGACCACGTCGGGCCAATCGGGCATGCCGCCCCCTTCGTCGTCCGTGTCGTCCTCGGCTTCGTTGGCGAGGCGGGTGAAGCGGCGGGTGAGGACTTCGCGCATCATGCCGAAATCGTCACCGGCGGTGATATCTGATTTGATGTTGAAGGTGCGGTAGTGCTTTTTCGAAAAGCCCTCCTCGCCCGCCACGATCATAGCGCCCACGGCATTGGTGCCCGAGATGTGGGAGTTGTCATAGACCTCGATGCGGCGCGGCGGCTCGTCCAGACCAAAGGCGTTGGCGACGCCTTCAAGCAGCGCGCGATTGGTGGCGCCTTCGGCGAGCTGGCGACCGAGGGCTTCACGGGCATTGTTGAGGGCGTGGTTGACGAGGTCGCGCTTTTCGCCCCGCTTGGGCTGCTCGATATAAACGCGGCGGCCGGCGCGGGTGGAAAGGGCTTCCGCCATGACGTCAGGTTCGGCGAGCTCGTGGCTGACGAGCACGAGGCGGGCCGGCGTGCGGTTTTCATAGAACTGGCCGATAAAGGCTTCGAGCACTTCGGCATCGGTGAGGCTGGCGTCGGCACGAGGGCGGTAGGGGTAATTGCCCCAGTTCTGGTAGGCGCGGAAAAAGAAGACCTGGACGCAGAACTGGCCACCTTCGTGGTGGATGGCGAAAACGTCCGCTTCCTCGACCGATTTGGCGGTGGCATCGCCTTGCGACTGGATTAAAGCCAAGGCCGAGAGGCGGTCGCGCAAGAGCGCGGCACGTTCAAAATCAAGCTGTTCGGCGGCCTCGTTCATCTCGCGCTGGAGATGGTCGCGCACGCTTTGCGACTTACCGGAGAGGAATTGCCGTGCATCGTCCACCAGCTCGGCATAGCCCTCAAGCGAGATTTCGCGCGTGCAGGGACCGGCGCAACGCTTGATCTGGTGCATGAGGCAGGGGCGGGTGCGGGCCGCGTAGAAACTGTCGGAGCAATTGCGCAGCAGGAACGCCTTTTGCAGGCTCGCAATGGTGCGGCCGACGGCAGTTGCGGAGGCGAAAGGACCGAAATAATGGCCCTGGCGGCGGCGGGTGCCGCGATGCTTGGTGAGTTCTGGCGCCTCGTGGTCGGTGGCGATCAGGATGTAGGGGAAGCTCTTGTCGTCGCGAAGCAGGACGTTGAAGCGCGGCTTGAGCCGCTTGATCATATTGGCTTCAAGCAGCAGCGCTTCGGACTCGGTCTCGGTGCGCACAAATTCCATGCTGACCGTGGAGGCGATCATGCGCTGGAGGCGCACCTCGAGCCCGTCGGGGCGGGTGTAATTGGTAACGCGTGCCTTCAGGTTACGCGCCTTGCCGACATACATGACCTCGCCTTGCGCATCGAGCATGCGATAAACGCCAGGTGCGGCGGGGAGGGTGCGAACGAAGTCGCGGATGACTTCGTGGCCGGACTTGGCTTGTGGAGTGGTCTGCTCGGTCATGATCGTGGAGTAGGGGCCCTGCGGGCCGGATATTCAAGGTGGCGGCCGCCATCGAGCGCCAGCATTTGGCCGGTCATGGAGGGCGTGTTGAGCAACATTATGACGCCTCGGGCGATCGCGTCAGGCCCAGCATTGCGCTGTAGCGGCAGCGAGCGCACGGATTGCTCGAAGGCTTGTTCGGATTGCCCAGTATGCGGCAGGACGGGGCCGGGGCCGATAGCGTTGACGCGAATGGCAGGGGCAAGCGACTGGGCCAGGGTGCGGGTTGCGGTCCAAAGAACCGATTTGGAGAGGGTATAGCTGAAATAGGAGGGCGAGGGATGGAGCACGCGCTCGTCGATGATGTTGACGATGTTGCCCTCGGAACCTTGTGGCAGTTGCGCTGCGAAGTCGCGGGCCAGGAAAATGGGTGCTTCGGCATGGATGGCGAAGTGCTGATCCCAGAGCCTTTCATCGACATCCCAGATGCTGTCGGGCTCGAAACTGGAGGCGTTGTTGACCAGGACGGTGAGCGGGCCGAAGAACGCTGATGCCTGGGTGACAACCCTTGCCCGTTGCGAACGCTCGGCCAGATCGGCCTGGAGGATGACCGCGCGGCCGCCTTCGGCAACAATCGCCTCGCGCGTTTTTTCGGCCCCTTCGAGGTCGGAGCGGTAGTGGATCACAACGGCATGGCCATGGCGGGCAAGGATTTGCGCAATCGCGGCGCCGATGCGGGTGCTGGCGCCGGTCACCAGGGCTGCGGATGGGAATTGATTCGTCATGCGGCAGTCTAACCTTTGGCGGCGGTTTAGTGCTGAAAGAACCCGCTCAACATTGCGCAGGCGGGACGGGCTCCGGCAGCGGGAGACAGGCACCATGGCTAGGCAATGACGACTATTTGGGCTAGCGCTCTGGTGCACCCCTTAGATAAGCATCGAGCATGACCATTTCACCCAGTACCGGCCGCACGGATAATGTGGGCCGGGCAATTGTTTTGACTGTTTTCACCGTAGCGGTGTTCGGCGTCCAGGACGTTCTGTCAAAGACCCTGGTCCAGACCTATTCCCCATTCCAGGTGACCATGGTGCGCTATTGGGGCTTCGCCCTGTTTGCGCTGTTTCTGGTGTTGCGGCAGGCGCCACTTCGGCAGGCACTGAGTTCGAAAGTGCCGCTGCTGCAGGTGGTGCGCGGCTCGCTCCTGATCATCGAAATCTGGTTCTTCGCCATGGCGCTACGGACGGTGCCGCTGGGCGAATTGCAGGCCATATCACTGGTTTATCCGCTGCTGGTGACGCTGTTTGCCATTCCAATCCTAGGCGAGAAAGTGGGGGTGTTCCGCTTCGTGGCGGTGGGGATCGGCTTTGTGGGGGCGATGGTGATCGTACGGCCCGGCGGCTTGCCGCTGGATTGGGGCGTCTTGTTTGCCATGATCTCTGCGACGCTTTATTCGATCTATATCGTCATCACCCGCAAGGTCAGCCAGTACGATAGTGCGGCGACAAGCATGGCTTACACCGGTTTGATGGGCCTGTTGCTGTCGAGCGCAGTGGGCGTGTTTTTCTGGCAACCCATGGCGTGGTCGGACTTCATGCTGGTGATGACGATCATGGTCACCTCCTGCCTCGGGCATGGGCTGATGGTCTTTGCCTTGTCCATGGCGCCGGCGAGCACGGTGCAGCCGTTCAACTATTTTTCCCTGCCATGGGCGATTTTCCTCAGCGCCCTGGTATTCGGACACTGGATCGATGGCATCTCGCTGATCGGGGCGGGCATCATTGTCGCGGCAGGGCTGGTGGTGATGGCGCGCGAGCGCATGCGCAAGGTCGAAACCGCGCCCACCCCGACGCTGCCGGGGACAGGGTGACCCACAACGCCGGGAACCCAAGAAGACCCCGAGAAAAAGCGCCGCCCTGGGGCGGCGCTCGGTATTAGTCGCCGACGCAGAAATAGCCGTTCGGACCGTCGATGCAGACGCTGCTGCCCCCGCGGCGGGGATAGTGTGGATAGTGTGGGCGGGACGGCCAGTCATCCCAATGCGGACGGCGTGGTGGATACGGGCGATAAACCGGCGGGCGATCCCAGCGGTCGTCTCGCCAGCCCGGGCGGCCGCCGCGCTCGAGGTAGTTGGCCGAAACCCAACCATCGGGGCCGCGCTTCTCCACAAAGCACCAGCTGCCCCGGCAGCGCTCGATGTCGACGCGCTCGCCGCGGCGAATGGTGTCGACGATGCTGTAGCCGGTTCCCGGACCCGAACGTACATTGACGTTGGCGGTGACATAGGCGGGTGCGGCCATGGCGGCGCCGGCTGTCGCCATCAGTGTCAGGGCAGCGAGGCCACCAGCCATGAGTTTCTTGCTCAAAGCCATTTCGATCTCCTTTCCTTGCGGGGCACGCGAATGCCCGTGCTTATAGAAAGCACCATTGCTGATGAACCGGACCTGAATGGGTTTGTCAGAATCCAGTCAAAGACTTAGCAGCTCAACAAAACGTTTCAGGTGATCGCCCAGTTTCCTGCGATGCTTGGGTTTGAGTTCGCCAAGCAAGGCCTCTTCAAGCTGGGCCCAATGGTCGGCAAGGCCGTTGCGTATACGCACGCCGCGGTCTGTCAAGGCTATGCCCGGGGCAAGTTCAGGGCCAACAGCCTGGCGGATCACCAGGTCGCGCTCGATCAGGCGCTCCAGGCGGGCTTGCAGAGCCTGTTCCGCAACGCCGAATTCGGCGGCCAATGCCGCTTCGGTCGTGCCTGAGCGGCCAAGCTCGAACAGGATCGCATCGTCCCCCGGCTCCAGGCCGCGCTCAAGCAGCGGCGCCAGCAGCGCCTTGTGGGCAAGCTGCCCAGCTTCTATGAGCCGGTAGAGCGTGGAACTGGGGGAAGGCCTGGACATAAGCGGGAAAATAGTCCGAACTCCTTGTGGGCGTCGATTGTTGTTTCCATCCTATCGTTAATTGCTCAACGGCCAAGACGCCTTGTTGTTCACAAGATGCGGATGAGTTATGCGTCTATTGGGCTGATTTCGTGAACGGTTTACCCATGACGCAGGACCTTGCTCGAATCCGTGCTTTTGTTCAGGTGTTCGATGCTGGCGGGTTCTCCTCCGCAGCGCGCCAGCATGGTCGCTCCAAGGCGCTACTCAGCAAGTACGTGACGGACCTCGAGGACTATCTGGGAGTGCGCCTTATGAACCGCACGACGCGCAAGCTTAGCCTAACGGAGGCCGGGGAAGCCTATTACCGGGAAGCCAGCAGCTTGTTGCAGCAACTCGACGATCTCGATGCGACCATCACCGACCAAACGGCCGAGCCGCGTGGGCTGCTGCGGGTTTCGGCGCCGCGCAATTTTGGCGAGGATACGCTGGCGCCGGCCATTTTCGAGTTCTTACGCAGATATCCCAAGGTCACGCTCGATCTGCGGTTGGAGGACCGCTATGTGGATCTGGTGGACGAGGGCGTGGATGTTGCCTTGCGCATTTCGACGCTGGCGGACTCCTCCTTGATCGCGCGTAAGATCGCGGACATGCACGTGATTGTGGGTGGTTCGGAGGATTTGCTGAAGCGGCATGGCACGCCGCAGCACCCGGAGGATCTGCGCCATCTGCCCTGCATCATCGACGTCAATCTGCAGGGGCAATCAAACTGGCGGTTTATCGAGGACGGCAAAACCATCTCCGTGCCGGTGAATGGTCCAGTGCGGGTGAATTCGCCACTTGCTGCCCGCAAGGCGGCCGCCATGGGTCTCGGTTTTGTCGTATTGCCTTCCTATCTGGCGGAGCCGGCGATTGCGCGGGGAGAACTCGTGCCGGTGCTGAGCGAATACCTGCCCACGGGCCAGACGCTGCAGGCGGTTTACCCGCATAGGCGGCATCTGGCGGGGAAGGTGCGGGCGTTGATAGATCATCTGGTCGAGTGGTTCCAGAACCATCCGATCCACTAGGGGCATTGCTTGAGTATGGCTCGTTTTGGGCGCCGCTTGGCAGGCGCAGCCTTTGCATTGCTGGCCGCCGCATCTCCGGCTTTGGCGCATCCGCACATTTTTATCGATGCGGAAGTGACGGTCGTCTTTGACGATGCGGGTCAGATCTCCGGGTTGCGGAACAAGTGGACGTTCGACAAGGCGTTCTCGGTCTGGATGATCCAGGGGCTGGATACCAACGGCGATGGCATGACGAGCCCCGAAGAAATGCAGGAGTTGGCCGACGAGAACATGGTCGGGCTGGCCGATTTCGGGTTTTATACCTTTGCCGGTTCGCAGGATGATCTGATGGCATTTGAGCCAGCAGGTGACCAGCGCATGGTTTTTGCCGAGGAGCAGACGACATTATCGTTTTCGCTTCTGGCCACCGAGCCGCGTTCTCGGGAGCCGGTGTTCGAGCTGGGCGTCTATGATCCCGAATATTATGTCGCCATCAGCGTCGATGAGCCCAGCGACGTCGTGTTGGAGAATGCACCGGCCGGGTGCAGGGTGACGCTGCAGCCGCCGGTGGAAATGAGCGAAGAGCTGCAGACGCGGCTTTATGCGCTGGGGCCTGAGGTGACGGAACTGCCGCCGGATCTGGCGGCGGCGATGCGGGGGACGCAGGGGCTGATTGCGATCAACTGCAATGGGGGCGCTGCGCCTCAAGCATCCGCACCTGCTTCAGCGGTAGAGGCTGCGGCTGAGATGGCGCAGGCTAAGCCGGCCTTGCCGTTTGGCGGGCCGCCGCCGGAACCGGGGCTGAACCTGCCGCGCACGGGATTCTTCGGTTGGCTGCAGGAGCAGCAAAGGGGCTTTTATGGCGCGATGAACACGGCCCTTGCGGCCCTTAAAGATGATTGGACCGCCTTTTGGCTGCTGGGGGGCTTAAGCTTTTTGTATGGCGTTTTCCATGCCGCGGGGCCCGGCCACGGCAAGGTGGTGATATCATCCTATATGCTAGCCAATGAAACACAGCTGACGCGCGGGGTAACACTGGGCGCGGTTTCGGCGCTGCTCCAGTCGCTGGTTGCGATAGGGTTTGTGCTTGTAGCGGCAGGTGTTCTGGGGCTCACCAGCGTTGCGATGGGGGAAGCGGCCAATTGGATCGGCATCGTCTCCTACGCCATGGTGGCGTTGCTGGGGATATGGCTGATTGCCCGCAAACTGTTTGGCTGGGGGCATAGCCATGCCCATGGTCCTGACCTGGCCGACAAGGCGCATGCGCATCTCCATGATGGGGATCACCATCACCATGATCACAATCACCATGAGCACGATGACGATCATGGCGAGCACGCCCACGTGGTCACGCCCCAGGCGACAGGGGGGAGCTGGCGGGAGCAATTGGGTGTGGTGCTTGCCGTTGGCTTGCGGCCCTGTTCAGGGGCGCTGGTCGTATTGGTTTTTGCCCTTTCACAAGGCCTGCTCGCGGCAGGCATCGCTGCGGTGCTGCTGATGGGTGTGGGGACCGCTGTTACGGTTGCCGTGCTGGGGACGCTGGCCGTCTCCGCTAAGGGACTGGCTGGCAGGATCGGCGGGATCGACAATCCGGCAACAGCCACGGTCATGTGGTGGGTGGAACTGCTGGGCGCCGTCGCCGTGCTCCTGTTCGGCGTTCTCCTGCTGATTGCGAGCTTTTAGCGCGACCCATAGCCGCCTTGCGCCCTAGCGCGATGTGGTTATGGTGCCGCAACCCTAGAATTCTTCCAAACTGGCACTTCATGTCCGACCATCTGCCGCCCGCTCACCCGCAACTCCTGCCGCCCAAGATCGGGGTCCTCCTGCTGAACCTGGGCACGCCCGATGCTACAGATTACTGGAGCGTCCGGCGCTATCTCAAGGAATTCCTAAGCGATCCGCGCGTCATCGAGACGCCGAAATGGCTGTGGTGGCCAATCCTGAACCTCTTCATTCTCCAGGTGCGACCGCAGAAAAGTGGGCATGCCTATGCGCAGATCTGGGACAAGGAGCACAATGCCAGCCCCTTGCTGGTGATCACGCGCCAGCAGACGGCAGCCCTCGCCGAGCGGCTGTCTGGGCATCCCGAGATCATCGTGGATTTTGCGATGCGCTACGGCAATCCGTCGACGCAGAGCGTGATGGAGCGCCTGCAGAAGGCGGGCTGCACCAAGATCTTGGTGGTGCCGCTTTATCCGCAGAACTCGGCTACGACTACAGCAACTGCCAACGACAAAGCGTTCGATGCGCTGCGGACCATGCGGTGGCAGCCTGCGGTGCGTACGGCTCCGGCCTATTTCGATGATCCGAAATATATCGAGACTTTGGGCAATTCGATCCGCGATGGAGTAGCGGCGCTCGATTTCGAACCCGATCTGGTGCTGACCAGCTATCACGGCATGCCGGTGAGCTATCTCGAGCGCGGCGATGTCTATCATTGCCAATGCTACAAGACGACACGGCTGGTGCGCGAATATCTGGGCTGGCCCAAGGAAAAGCTGATGGTCACGTTCCAGTCGCGCTTCGGCCCGACGCAGTGGCTCGAGCCCTATACGGATAAGACGTTGGAAGCGCTGCCGGGCAAGGGGATCAAGAAGGTTGCGATCCTGGCCCCCGCGTTTTCGGCCGATTGCATCGAAACGCTGGAAGAGATCGCCATGGGCGGGCGGGACACGTTCCTTGAAGCCGGTGGCGAAAAGTTTGCGTATATCCCCTGCCTCAATGCATCGCCGGCTGGCATGGACATGATCGAGAACATGGTTCGGCGCGAGTTAAGCGGCTGGATATAGTGTCCTTGTTTCAAGTGGTTCTATGACCGCCTGATACCGTCAAAAATAGCTTGAAACATCCCGGCGGCGATTTCCAAGTCGCACTCTTTCTGGAGAAGAGTGCGACTTGGGCTTTAATTACCAGCCGAAATCGTGGTCACGGTCGTTGGGACGCAAGGTGTCGCCACCGATGAAGCTGAAGGGCGTGACGGGGATCTTGGCGGTCCAGCCGACGAGATAAGAGGCGTTGACCCAGCCGGTATCTGAAACGAAGCACCAGCGATCGTCGCGGGTGCAGTATTCCAGCGTTACGCGGTCGCCGTCCCGCAGGCGCCCGATGGTGGCGTAGCCGTTGCCGGGGCCTTCGCGGACGGCGATGTTGCCCGAAACGCGGGCGGTGGGTTCGGCGGCGGTGGCCAGGGTTGGCAGGGCCAGCGCCAGAAGGCTCAAAGCAAGGGGAAGGCGCATGGGAAAGCTCCTTTTTTCTGAAGCTTCAATGCGCCAACCCCATGGCCGGTTCAAGGCCGCGCTAGAGCGAAACCTTTTCGTTGTCGCCCATGTCGGGGGCTTTGCCGGTGACGGCGGAGAAAGCCATCTTGGCGGTGGCGACGAGCTTGTTGGGGCTGTCCCAGAGCTCGGCGTCTTCGGGAGTAACGGTGAGAAGGCGGATGGAGGGGTCGTTTTCGTCATCCCACCAGGCCTTGTCGAAATCGTTCCAGAGTTCGCGGATCTTGGCGCGGTCATTGCTCAGCTTGGCCGAGCCCGAGATCACCACGTATTTGTGGCCGTCATTGTCGGCCCAGGCGCAGGATACGAACGGGAATTTTTCCACTTGCCAGTTCTTGGCGCCGTCTTCATCGACCAGGAAATGGATGGCGTGTTCCTCGCGGATGACGCGGGCCGAGAGCGGGCGGCTCCGCTGGCGTTCGCCATCCCATGTGGTGAACATGCAGATGTCGATCTTCTTGGCGAGTTCCCAGACGCGATCGCGGGCTTCCTCGGGGGTCTTGTGGTTGTCGTGGTGATCCTTGGTGGCCATTGGGTGCTCCTGCTTGTGGATGTGCAGGCGAAACGGCTGGGCTCCGGCGCGGTTGCCCAAAATAATTCGTGCGCCGGAGCCATCCAATTCATTGCCGGATGGTCAGCACGCCCTTGTCGGGAATCATCACCAGTTCATAGGGCTGCGACAGGCGGAAGCGATTCTGCTCGGGGTTGAACTCGGCGAACCGGAAACCCGCTTCGGCCATCTGGCTGGCTTCGGCCAGCGTCAGCGGCACTTGGCGGCCGGTGCGGCCGGCCAGATCGGTGGTGAAGGATAGCATGATGTCCTCGGCAGTTCGTGTTCCCGTTATGTTCTAGTGCCGGTCTTCGCAAGGAGTCCAGAGGGGGCATGATCACAAGGTGAACGCCTGCACGGAAATCCGCACGGCGCCGCGCGCCTGCGGTTTTGGGGGGACACTGTAACGGGCGGCCATTGGCTCTTCCGTTCTAGTTGAAAGCGAGCCAAGGGCCGCCCGTCACGATCCGGGTTTTTGGCAGGGGCGGTTCAGGCGCAACCATTCTTTCAGGCGCGGCTGCCGGAATCCCCACCCAGACGGACGCCTCCATCTGCCGGTCATTCCGCCCGGCCCTGCGTGAAGCCGGTGAGTGGCGGAACACCGGGAGAATGGCATGGCCCAGATGGGAGGGGGATAAGTTTTATGTGTTGTCCTGGTTCCAGCCCCATTCGGCATGGCGCCTGGCCTGCGCGGCCTTGTCGATGCCCGCCTGGGTGAGGTGGGCGTAGCGCTCCTCGAAGTCCGAGCAGGCGGCGCTGAGGCGCGCAACATAAAGGGCGAAATCAAACAGGGTCATGGGATCGACCGGATCGAACAGGGCGAATTGCGCCTGTCCGGGTTCGCGCCGGCAGAGGCGGTTGGCGATATGGAGCGATTTGCTGAGGCTCCGCCGCGAGGTTTCGCCAATGGTGCCGCCCGGCTTTGCGACCCGGAGAATGTAGTTGTAGGCCGCGACATCCCGCGCAAGACGATTATAGGCCTTGATGGCGCGCTGGCCGAGGCCGGGTGGGGTGGTCATGCGGAACTCCTTGCTGTTGCAAGGGCCAAGGGTAGCGCCAGCGCGGCAAGCGCGGAGAAGGGGAACAAGGCGGCGCGTGCCCGCCGAGGGCGTTGACAGCCGCCTGCGGAGGGGGAAGCTTGCTGGCATGAGCGAATGGAAAGAACTCGATGAACCGCTAACTGGCGGCTGCCAGTGCGGCGCGGTGCGCTACCGCGTCGGGGTGCAGCCGAGCAATGTGCACCTTTGCCACTGCTTGGCCATTCAGGCATAGCCCTCTTGGCCTTCTCCCCTAAAATCGCTCCACTGGAGCAATTTTGCCTGCGGCCGGCTCGAAGGGTGGCACGGGATTGAAGCGCTGCCGGGCGACCAGCCGACCTATGCCCAAGACCCGCAAGCCGTTTTGCCAAGGATACTGGCGAGCAATCGGCAGCATCCGGATCATGATACATGAGGGTTGGCGTCAGTAGCGCACGGGGCGCTTGGCGATAATCTGGGCTATTCGCTCGGCGTCGGCGGCGCTGAGGTAGCGGCCGCGCTCTAGGATTTCGAGCGTGTATTCTTCGTAAGTGAGCCCCAGCGCCTCGGCGCGACGAGCGCGCATGATGGCGATATCATAGGGCGCGTCGAAGGCCTTTTTCTTGGTGGCGGACCATTCGAAGAAATTGCCGATGCCGTTGGGGCCCCAGGGGCGGGGATCGTCATCAAGCGGTGGGCCGCCATTGGAGGGAGGGGGAGCGTCAGACATGGGTGGAGTTTGGCGCGGCGGGGGCGAGGTGTCTAGGGGAGGGGGACCTTGACGCTTCAGAAAGGGAGGACCCCCACCCGCCTCCCCCTGGGAGGGGGAGGAGAAGAAAGGGGGCCGCAATCTCGATCTGATCCCTCCCCCTACCAGGGGGAGGCTAGGTGGGGGTTCTTCATCCACCGGCATTTGCGGTGGGGGTTCACTTCTCTTGTCTCCATGCTACGCTCCCTCCAAGAGGGGCCACATGACCGATCCGATTACTTTTGCCCGCAAGCTGCGGCGGGAGCAAACGCCGGCGGAGCGGCGGTTCTGGCGCTTGCTCCAGCCCTGGCGGGCGAGCGGGCACCATTTCCGGCGGCAGGCGCCGATCGGGCCTTATGTGATTGACTTTGTCAGCAAGCGCGGCAAGCTGATCTTCGAGATCGACGGCGACAGCCATTATAGCGATGCCGGGCTGGCGCATGACCGGAGCCGCACGGATTATCTCGAAGGTTTGGGTTATCGCGTGGTGCGCTTCACCAATCCCGATGTGCTCGGCAATGGCGACGGAGTGTTCGATAGGCTGCGCAGCGTGCTTGGCGAACCCTGGAACCTCTTCTCTCCCTGGAAGGGGAAGAAGAATTGAGTTCCGCTTGTTCCGCACTCCTTTCTTTCGAGGAGGTACGTGGCTTTGTCCAGCGAAGCTCCAGTGTCTTCGCCACTACAAGCTTGTGGAGCTCTCAACAAACGCCTCCTCAAGGCAGGTTAACTGGTACACGGTTCCAGCATGCGTATAGGTCAAAGAATAGATTCGTGGCTCTCCCGTTTAGAGTGGCGTTGGTCCCTAGGTAATCTAGTACTAGGCGTTTACTTGGTAGCGTCGACCGCGTTACCTGCGTGGGCCGTGAGTGCAATGAGCACTTTCAACCACTTTGCGCCTTTGTCATGGGTCTTAGGAGGATTTGTAGGTCTAGTTGTCGGTGCTGTTAGTTATGCCGTTGTGGCTTGGGGCTATGGTCGTTTTATTAACTCGAGGTACAACAGTCAGCTTCTAGCCAAATCCGGCTATGTCGATCCCATGTCGAAAACCTTCGAGAATAAGCGAATCTTTCTCGCAGAATTTTGCCTCCCATCAGAGCCGCATATCGAGGGGAAAGCCTTCATCAACTGCGACATTGTCGGGCCGGCCAACGTGATACTGCGGCACAACAACCAAATAGCTGATCACAAACTTCCAATATGTGATGCGGTGCTTGTGCGCAGCGACAAAGCTCCCGCCAACGGAGTATACATCGATAACTGCACATTTAGAGGTTGTTCGTTTAAGAGGCTGACGATCGTGGTGCCACAACTGGCCTACGACAACTTTGCCCATCTAGATTGGCTTAACTGGCTTAATGTCGAGGATGTAGAGCCTCAACTTCCTGGTCTCCAACCAGAGGGAAGTCTAGGCTTGGAGGCACCCACTTAAGGTCATTCGCAGGACCTGCAAAATGAGACTCTCCGATTGAATCGAGAACTGTCTTGCAACAGGAAGAAGAGGCCCTCCGTCGAGCAAAGTTCGAATCAAGTTTCAAGTTGGACGTGCAAGCCTTTCGCTCCATCAGTATGGAGAACCTAAGCGCTACTTGCACCTGCTCAGCGTTCTCGAGGTAATCAGGACACCTCGCCACTCAACGTATCGAGTTCCATCTCCGCAGCCACTGAACCTCATCCCCGAGCCTTGCCGCGCCATTCGAGCATAGCTCCCACAGTCTTCTCACCTTGAAACGCTCCACTGGAGCGATTTCGCCCGCGGGCCGGTGAGAAGTCTCGAAAATTCGAGAAAGCCCCTTCGGGTGTAGCCCGATGGCTTCGGCTAGGAGACCTCTCCCGACAAAGTATCGAGTTCCATCTCCCGCAGTCGCTTAACCTCATCGCGCAGCCGCGCAGCCTTTTCAAACTCCAAGTTCGTCGCGGCCTCACGCATCTGAGCTTCCATGTCCTTGATGACGGCGGCCAGATTGGCGCCGACCTGGACCTGTTCCTTGCCGTCGCGGCCCTTGCCGATGCTGACCGTGACGTGGTCGCGCTCGGCAACGGAGTCCACGATGTCGTGGATGTTGGAGCGGACGGACTGGGGCGTGATGCCGTGTTCGGCGTTGTAGGCGAGTTGTTTCTCACGACGCCGGTTGGTTTCGGCCAGGGCGCGTTCCATGGAGCCAGTGATCTTGTCGGCATAGAGCACGACCTTGCCGTCGACGTTGCGCGCGGCGCGGCCGATGGTCTGGATCAGGGAGGTTTCGGAGCGGAGGAAACCTTCCTTGTCGGCGTCGAGAATGGCGACGAGGCCGCATTCGGGAATGTCGAGGCCTTCGCGCAGCAGGTTAATGCCGACAAGGACATCGAAGGCGCCCAGGCGCAAATCGCGGATGATTTCGATGCGCTCGATGGTGTCGACATCGGAGTGCATGTAGCGCACGCGAATGCCCTGCTCATGGAGATATTCGGTGAGGTCCTCGGCCATGCGCTTGGTGAGGACGGTGAGGAGGGTGCGATAGCCCTTCTTGTTGGTCTGGCGGATTTCGTCGACGACGTCATCGACCTGCGCTTTGGCGGGACGGATCTCGACGGGAGGGTCGATCAGCCCGGTGGGGCGGATAACCTGTTCGGCAAAAACGCCGCCGGTCTGCTCCATTTCCCATGAGCCGGGGGTGGCCGAGACATAGACCGATTGCGGGCGCATGGCGTTCCACTCCTCGAAGCGGAGGGGGCGGTTGTCCATGCAGGAGGGGAGGCGGAAGCCGTATTCGGCCAGGGTCGCCTTGCGGCGGAGGTCGCCGCGATACATGGCGCCGAGCTGGCCGATGGTGACGTGGGATTCGTCGACGAAGACCAGGGCGTTGTCGGGCAGGTATTCGAACAGGGTCGGTGGTGGCTCGCCGGGCTTGCGGCCGGAGAAGTAGCGCGAATAGTTCTCGATGCCGGCGCAGGAGCCGGTGGCTTCCATCATCTCCAGATCGAAGAGCGTACGTTGCTCAAGGCGCTGGGCTTCCAGGAACCGGCCGGCGCCGTTGAGCTCCTGCAGGCGCGCCTGCAGCTCCTGGCGGATCAGCTTGATCGCCTGGTTCATGGTGGTGCGGGGCGTGACGTGGTGCGAGTTGGCGAAGACGCGGATAAAGGTGAGATCGGCCGATTTCTTGCCGGTGAGCGGGTCGAACTCGGTAATGGCCTCGATCTCGTTGCCGAACAGGGTTACGCGCCAGGCGGCGGCTTCATAGTGGGCAGGGAAGATTTCCACCGTATCGCCGCGCACGCGGAACGTGCCGCGCACGAAGCCGGTGTCGCCGCGCTTATACTGGAGGGCAACAAGCTTGGCGAGCAGCTCGCGCTGGTCGATCTTGTCGCCCTTTTGCACGTCGATGGTCATGGCGGTGTAGTCTTCCACCGAGCCAATGCCGTAGATGCAGGAAACGGAGGAGACGATGATGACGTCGTCGCGCTCGAGGATCGCCCGCGTCGCCGAGTGGCGCATGCGATCGATCTGCTCGTTGATGGTCGATTCCTTCTCGATATAGGTGTCCGTGCGCGGCACATAGGCCTCGGGCTGGTAGTAGTCGTAGTAGGACACGAAATATTCGACGGCGTTGTCGGGGAAGAACGACTTGAACTCGCCATAGAGCTGGGCGGCGAGGGTCTTGTTGGGCGCAAGGATCAGCGCGGGGCGGTTCGTGGCGGCGATCACCTGGGCGGCGGTGAAGGTCTTGCCCGAGCCCGTGACGCCAAGCAGGACCTGGTCGGTTTCACCATTGTTGATGCCCTCCACCAGCTCGGCAATGGCGGTGGGCTGGTCGCCGGCGGGCTTGTAGTCGGTGACGAGGCGGAAGGGCTTGCCGCCCATGCGCTTTTCCAAGCGGTTCTGCGCCTTGTGCGGCACCCAGGGGGAGGAGCCTTCCACCTCCTTGCGGCCGTGGAGAATGATCTGTTCGAGAGCTTTCACCGTGGCGGTGATGCCGACGGTCTGGGCGTTCTCGAGCGACTCGCCCTTGCGCGCCTTGTTTTTCTTGATGGAGGCGTCCAGCGCATCCAGCATGTCGGCCTTCTGCTTGGGGTCGCTGATCATGCCGGCGACGGTGCGCGCAGAAGGCATGTGGTTGAAGCCGGCCTGCGGGGCTTCGCCCATGCCCTCGAAGTCCGGGCGAACAACGGAGTTGATCTTGGTCCTGTTGGGCTTCGCCGCCATGCCAGTGACGGTGTCGTGCGAGGCCTTGCGGGTGCGGCGCTTTTCGAGCGGGGTCTTGGGCTCGGCGGCTGCGGCTTTCTCGGCGGCTTCGGCACGGTCCAGCGCGCGCTTGTTGCGCATGCGCTCGGCGTAAAGCGGCTTGCTCGCGGCGAGGTCCTCGGCCTTCTCGATCTCACCAAGGAAGTCGTCGATAGAGAATTCAGCTTTGCCGGGGCGAGCGGATTTAGGAGCCATGGGGATATACCGTGCGCTTGGGGGAGCTCAACAGATGGGGATCAGAGCACCGAAATGCAATGCTCCGCCAGTGTACCGGCAAACGAACGGAGAGGGAACACCTCGTGCTGACAAAGGGTGTCAGGAGGGCGTGATCGGGGGCCCCGCACCCACCTGGCCTCCCCCTCTGAGGGGGAGGGACAGGGCGGTGTTTGTCAGTACACCCGGACCGAGGTCAGGTTGCGGCGGAGATATTGGTCGAGGACCGGCTGGGAAACGATGATGCGCTCGCAATAGCTCTGGAAAAAGCGGTCGCGGCAGGCGGCGACGGAGACATTGCCGATCAGTTCGACGGACTGGAACTGGTTGTCGAGGTTGAGGAGGGCGAAATCCTGCACCACGCGGCCGGTTTCGGCGCAGAAGCGGAAGCCGGTGTAGTTGGTGCCGCTATAGAAGCAGACTTCGCCGGGGCCGCCTGCTGGGTAGTCGGGGTTGATGCCGCCGGGCCAGTCCGTCGGGGTCTTGCCAAAGGCGATGCGGTCCTTGCTTGTCCAGCCGCGGCCGCCGGGGCCATCGACCAGACACCACAGGCGCTGGCAGCGCAGGACCTTGATCGCGGCATTCTCTGGGATTTCGCCCGTGGTGTGGTAGGCCGAGCCGGGACCGGAGCTCAGCACGAGCGGGCGCGTGCTCCAGGCATGGGTGCCGGATTCGGTATAGGCCAGGGCAGGGGCGGCAAGCCCGAGGAAGAGGAGAAAGGCGGCGATAAAACTGGGGCGACGCATGGGAGGTTTCCTGGCTGAACGAAACGCTAGTCTAGCAAAATCACTGCAGGGCCCGAAGAGCAATGAAAAAAGGCGCCGATCGTTGATGGCGCCTTTCCTTATCCTTAGATCAGCTGATGCCGATCGGTTTTAGCGCACGCGGATCGACACAATGTAGTCGTCGAAATCGCCCAGCGAAGAGGCTGAGGTGGTGTAGGTGCGGCAGTTGCGGAAATTGCGCTCCGAGCAGACCTGAACGTTGTAGCCGTCCGGGTTTTCGATCGAGGATGCGCGATCAGCGAAGTCACCGAGATTGCGGACGCTTTCGCCTGGCTCGAAGCAGACGCTTTCGCCGCGGAAACGGGTGCGATCATAAAGGCAGACTTCGCCAGCCAGATCAGGCTCTTCGATCACTGGCGGGCGCGGACGGCGTGGTGGCTCGTTGCCGCCACCGACACCGATGCTGATGGATGGTCCGCCATTGCCGCCGAAGTTGAAGGAAATGCCGGGCTGGCTTGGATTAACCGGGCGCCCGCCGGCGCTGAGGTAATTGGCCGACACCCAGCCGTCGGGGCCTGGCTTGCTGATAAAGCACCAGGAGCCCTGGCACTGCTGCACATCCACCTGGGTGCCGCGCCGAACGGTATCAACAACGCCGTAATTGGTGCCCGGGCCGGAACGGACATTGATGTTGCTGGTAATCGTGCCGGGGGCTGCATAAGCAGCGGGCACAAACACGGCAGCTGCCGTTGCAGCAACGGCAATCCCTGTCGCTACGTTGAGCAGCATTTTGCGGGTGGTGCGATTCATTATTGGCTCCTGAACTGGCGGACCGGCCTCCGATTGGAAGCAACGCTGGCGGACCGCAGCCTGTTTATTGATTTGCCACAAAACGGGAGCGGAAACCAAGAAGTTCCCCTCCCGCGGGAAAAGTCGATTCAGCGCTTTGGTTTACCTCAGTAGACTTCCACCGAGGATGCACGCCGGTCGATCTCGGATGGCAGGCGCCGTGTGTCGCGGCGAAGGGTAACGCAGGCGCCGTAAAGATCGCGATCGCTGCACAGATCAACCTTGGCGCCGCCGAAGACTTCGACGGAACGGATGCGGTTGTCCCAGGTGCGGAACCGGGTCAGTTCCTCGCCTTTATCGAGGCAGAAGCTCGCGCCGCCAAAATTGCGCTCGGCATAGAAGCACGCACCGGCTTGGTCCTGCTCGGGCAATGGAGGCGTTGGGCGCGGCGGCTCAGGCCGTGGCCAGTTCGGACCAGGTTTGGGCCAGTCGGGCTGCGGCCATTGCGGGCCAGGCTGCGGCTGCGGCAAGGGTTGGGGCTGGGGTGAAGGGAGCGGCGCATCCACCAAATACTGGCTGGAGACCCAGCCGGAAAGGCCATAGCTCGAAATTTGGCACCAATCACCGCGGCATTGGCCCATGTCCACCACTGTGTTGCGGGGAATGGAGCCGACCGAGCGGTATTCCACGCCGGGACCGCTGCGGACATTGACATGGGCGGTGACTTTCGCCGGCTCAGCAAAGGCGCTGACGGTGCTGGCAACAAGCGAGAGGGCAGCAACAAGGCCGAGACGAATGGATTTCATGGACTTTCGCGCTCCAAGCAAGGGGCCATGGCTGGCCCGAACTGTGCTCGTTTTTATGAGGGGGTAACTGAACGCTGGCTGAACGGCGCGTTTAGGGAAGGGATCAGTATGCGAGATGCTGATGCCGCCACCGCGTCATCCCGGGGGCGACCCGCGACCCATCCTGAGATGTCGTGGAGTGGACCCAATGCGGGGAGATACCCATCACCTCAGGATGCACCTCGGGCCAAGCCCGGGATGACATCGGGGTTGTGGTGAGGTCGTGCGCACACCCAATTTGGAGCGTTGCGATTCCAAGACTCCGTGGCGTCTGACCCCTTATTGCTCGATGCGCCGCTTCTGGCCGTCTTCGCCAAGGGCCACGTACACAAAGCGGCCTTCGGTGACCTTGTGGCGGCCTTCGAGGCGGCGGCGGGCCCAGGCTTCGATGGAGACCGTGATGGAAGTGTTCCCCACCCGTTCGATGGAGGTGTAGACGCACAAGACGTCGCCGACCTTCACCGGGGCGATGAACGTCATGGCCTCGACGGCTACGGTCACGACGCGGCCCTGGACGCGTTCCACGGCGGCGATGGAACCGGCGATGTCCATTTGGCTCATTACCCAGCCGCCGAAGATGTCACCGGCCGGATTGGTGTCCGCGGGCATGGCAAGGGTGCGGATGGTGAGGGCGCCTTGCGGCTCGGCTTGGGTGTCGTTCATGAGCGAACTCCTTCTGATTCAGGGCCCCAGAACGGGCCAGCGGCCCACCGCTTCTTCCCAGTGCTTGCGGCAAAGGGAAACATAGACCGATTTCTCGATGGAAACCTGCTCTCCTTCAACAAGGACGCGCCCGTCGGGGCCTTGGCGAACCACCATCGTGGCTTTGGCCCCGCATTCGCAGATGGTCCGAATTTCGCGCAAGACGTCAGCAATTGCCAGCAGTTCGGACGACCCGGGAAAGAGCTGGCCGCGGAAATCGGTGCGCAGGCCGAAGCACATGACGGGAATGCGGAGCCGGTCGCTGACCCTCGCCAATTGCCAGACCTGTTCGGGCGTGAGGAATTGCGCTTCGTCCACAAAGACGCAATCGACCTTGCCTTCATCGGTGTGGTCACGGATGGCGAGGTAAAGGTCGTCCTCCGCCCTATAGAGCTCAGCGAGTTCCGAGATGCCGATGCGGGAGGAGATAAGGCCTATCCCATTGGTGGCGTAAAGCGCCGACGTGTAGAGGAGGGGTCGCATGCCGCGCTCGCGATAATTGTACGCGGCCTGCAGCAGCAAGGTCGATTTGCCGGCATTCATTGTCGCGAAGGAGAAGTAGAGCTTGGCCATGGGATGGCAATAGCGTGGGCAGGGGCGTGATGAAAGGGTTGGCGACAGAGATAAACAGGTGATTGGTTCCTGTGAGGTCACAGAAAGGGCTGCCAAAAAGAAGGCCACCCGGAAGGCGGCCAAAGTGCCGATGGGTCGGCGGTGGAAAGGGGTTGGCGACCGCTTTCCGCTGGGGCCGGGCGCAAATTGGGCGTTTGGGCCGCGGCGATCCTGGCTGAATGGGAAAGCCGGGATTGCTGGAGGCTATTGCCCTCATGTGACGCTGAAATGACGCTCTTGTTCACCCGGTGTTCAGTTGCGAGCGGAGAGGGTGGTGGCGGTTCAAGCGGGAGTTTGGTTGTGCGTTTCCTTCGATCGGTTGTGACGGCAATGGTTCTGGCGGGCTCGATCATGCCTGCAGCGGCTGCGTCGCCTGATGGCGTGTGGGAGCTGGAAACAAGGGATACCCGTATTCAGCTCAATATTTGCGGCGATGGGCAACAATTGTGCGGGGCGCTGGTCTGGCTGTCGGATGCTGATTACAACGAGCGCTACAAGCCGCTGCTCAACAAGCCCATGATGGAGCGGGTGACGCAGGTGAGCCCCACGCAATGGCGGGGCAAGATGCGCTTGTTCGGCCATTCGGCTCAAGGAACCATTACCCAGGTGAGCGAGGATCAACTGACCCTTGAGGGCTGCGTCCTGCTGGTGGTGTGCAAGACCTATCAGTTGTATCGGCACGAGGAGTAGGGACCTCCATCAATCTCCCCTTGAAGGGGAGGGGAGATGGAACGAGATCTGCTTCAGGCGGCTGTGCTGCCGAGCGGGGCCGATGCGTTGCGGAGTTTGCGCCGTGCGAGCATGGGCGGCAGGGCCTCCACCATGATAATGGCGACGAACAAGAGTGTCGCCCCGGCATAGCCGATCGGTGTCAGGCGCTCGGCCATGAAGATGGCGCCGCCTAGGGCCGCGAACAGCGATTCCGAGGACAAGATGATCGCGGCGTTGGCCGCAGGGACATGCTGCTGGCCGATGGCCTGGAGCGAAAAGGCAATGGCCGTGGAGAAAATACCGGCATAGGCGATCTGCTGCCAGCCGGCGAGGATGCCGGCCAAGTTCGGTGTTTCAAGAATAAAGGCCAGGATCAACCCTGCGGCCCCGACCAGAAGGAAGCTGACGCTGGAAACGAGAACCGGCTGACCCGCCGTGCGCATGATGAAGCCCAGCATGATCACCTGCACCGCCCAGAACACGGCGCCGATGACTACAAGACCATCGCCGCTGTTGAGCCGGTCGAGCCCGCCGCCATTGAGATAATAAATGCCCACGAGCGCCAGGGGGACGCCGACCCAGACGATTGGGTGTGGCCAGTTGCGGAACACCAGGAGGCCGATCAGCGGCACGAAGAGGACATAAAGGCTCGTAAGAAAGCCGCCATTGGTGGCGGTCGTGGTCAGCAATCCCGCTTGCTGCAGCCACGCGCCGAGAAAGAACGCCATGCTCATGGCGAAAACAAACCACCATTGCCGCTGGGAAAGACGTTGCGGAGCACGGCGGGCGAGAAAGAGAGCCAGCGGCAGTATCACGACGCCACCCAGGATGTAGCGCACGCCGATAAAGGTCAGCGGGCCCATGCTGTCCATGGCCGATTTCTGCACCACAAAGGCGAAGCCCCACAGCGATGTGCAGATCAGCAGGAGGAGGATGGCGAGGGGGCGGGACATGAGTGCTTCTTCGGCAAGAGAAACAGGAGACCTCGTGGTGAGCTTGTCGAGCCACGAGGTCGGGCGAGTGAGGCCCGTGTGCCACGCCTTCATGGTTCGATTGGCTCACCGCAAGGTGCGCGCCCTTGGATAGTGTAAGCTTCTGAAAAAGCAAAGGCCGCGCTGGGGCGCCTCCGCTTGCCGACTTGAAAGAAAAAAGGCCAGCGCGGGGCCAGCCTTGTAGTCACTCTGCTTGGAGGAGTCGGTTGGCTTTGGAGGAATCAGATGTCGGCGCGACGGTCCGACAGGGGACGGCGGTTGCTTCTGGCAGGCAGTTCGACCGGAACGGCACCGCGCAGCACCATGCGCGTGACCTCAAACATGACCGCCAGAACCAGAATGGTCAGGGGGATCATGAACACGGCGATTTGCGTGTCCGGCTGTTGCGCAAGACTGGCAGCAGTGGCGGGTGTGACGCCCGCGATCAGCCCCGCTGCAGCGCCCGCAACGAGGAGCACCGATGTCGCTACGGCGTAGGGCGTGAACTTCCGCTTGGGAGACGTGGTTTTTTGCATGGGATCAACGTCTTGGTTTGTCTTGGCCATGAGCAGAGTAGGCCACCCGAATGCGGTTCCAGTTTGTGTCGAATGAGGTTGGTTCTAGACCATTCCGGGGCAGGAATGTGGCTAGGCGCTGCGCCTTAGCCCTTGGGGGCAGCCAGCGGAGGGGGAAGTCACGCTGGCTGCTGGATTTCAATCATAGGCATGGACGCCGAAGTAGCGCCTGCCGGGCTTGCTGGTGCGGTGCAGCATGGACCTGAGCAGAAGTTGGACACGCGTTGTGAGACCGCCCGAAAAGGGAGCGGACTTTATGTCGAGCTCTTCAGGCATTTCCTGCTCCCAATGCTGATGATAGATGCCTTTGAACATATAGCTGGGGGGAATCATGATCTTCTCCTTGAATCGATTCAATCAATGGGCGCACAGGCGCCTTGAACCGGTTCAAGATACGCCGCTCGCATCTTGTGTCAAGCAGAATTTGAACCGGTACAAAAATGCTGTTATGGTGCGACATTAGCGGCGATGAGGACCTTCTTGGCAGACGGCAGCGAAAAAACCATCAAGTTGCGCGATGTGGCCAAGGCTGCGGGCGTTTCGCAGGGAACTGCATCGAATGCCTTTAGCCGGCCAGAGATCGTGCGCGAGGAAGTGCGCGAGCATGTACTCAAAGTGGCCAAGGAGCTTGGCTATAGCGGGCCGAGCATTACCGGTCGCCTGTTGCGGGGCGGCAAGGTCAATGCGGTGGGCGTCGCTGCCATCGAGCCGCTCAGCTATTTTTTCGAAGATCTCTGGGCGCGCCATCTGATGGCCGAAATCTCCGAGATCTGCGATGCGCGCGGGGCAGGTGTGGCGCTGGTTTCGGCGCTGAGCGACGAGCGGCTGGACTGGAACATCCAGTCTGCGCTGGTGGACGGCTTTATCTTGCTGTGCGTTGAGGGCGGGGAGCGCCTCGTCGAGCTTACCCGGCAGCGGCAATTGCCCTATGTGGCGCTGGCGATTGGCGCGGCCGACAATTCCATTCCCGCGATCGGGGTCAACAATCGTGGGGGCGCCCGCATGGCGGCCGAGCATCTGCTCGGGCTAGGCCACCGGCGGCTTGCCATTTTGTCGACGGCCCTGAGCGAAAAACACGAGGGGCCGGTCACTGCCGAGGATATCGAGGCTGCCATTTATTCCACCTCGAGCACCCGCGCACGAGGCTATTGGGACGCAATGGACGCTGCCGGCGTTCCGCGTGATTCCGTGCCGATCTACGAAACGCGGGAAAGCCGCGCCAGCACATTTGCGGCCATGGAGGCTCTCTTTGCATCGCCTGAGGTTCCGACCGGTATTCTGGCCATGTCGGACATGGTCGCCATGTTCGCCATCGAATGGCTGATCCAGAACGGGTGGTCGGTGCCTGGCGATGTCTCGGTGGTCGGCTTTGACGGCGTGCCGGAAGCGGCTTCGTCCACGCCCAAGCTCACCACCATCGAGCAGCCCATGAAGGAGATTGCGCGGCTTGCCGTTGAGGCGGCGCTGGGCGGCGCGCAGGTGACGGGGCGCCTGGTATTGGAGCCTCGGCTAGTGATCCGCGAATCGACGGCGCCGCCGCGCGATTGATCTGTTGCCGATGACGGTTGGAGCCCTTATCAATCCGCGCGATCATGGGAGGCTTGATTGGCGTTTTTGTCTGATGCCCTGGCGCGGGTTGCGCCCTCTGCTACGGTTGCGATTACCCAAAAAGCGCGCGTACTTGCCGTGGAAGGGCGTGACATCATCGCCCTAGCTGCCGGGGAGCCTGATTTCGACACCCCGCAGCATGTGCGCGACGCGGCTGTCCGGGCCATGAACGAGGGCAAGACGCGCTACACGAATGTGGACGGCGTTCCCGAGCTCAAGGAGGCCGTCGCCGCCAAGTTCCGCCGCGACAATGGCCTGGATGTTACCGCTGCGGATTGCTTTGTATCCTCGGGCGGCAAGCAGATCATCTTCAACGCCATGCTGGCAACCCTCAACCCGGGCGACGAAGTGGTGGTGCCGGTGCCCTATTGGGTCAGCTATCCCGAAATTGTCCGGCTCTGCGGCGCCGAGCCGGTGTTTGCGGTCGCGGATGCCTCGACGGGGTTCAAGCTGAGCCCGGATACGCTGGAAGCGGCCATTTCGCCCCGAACCAAATGGCTGATCCTTAATACACCGTCCAATCCGACTGGGGCCGCCTATACGGCGCAGGAACTCAAGGGCTTGGCAGAGGTGCTGATGCGGCACCCCCATGTGCATATCCTGACTGACGACATCTATGAAGTGCTGGTTTATGATGGTGGCACTTTCAGCACCATCGCCCAAGTGGAGCCAGCGCTACAGCCGCGAACGCTGACCATGAACGGGGTTTCCAAGTCCCACGCCATGACCGGCTGGCGCATCGGCTATTGCACGGGCCCCCGGCCGCTGCTCGCCGCCATGACGAAGCTTCAGGGGCAATCCACCACCAATCCGAGCTCCATTTCGCAATGGGCAGCTGTTGAGGCGTTGAACGGGCCGCAGGAATTCCTGGCTGAATGGCGGCAGGTGTTCCAGCAAAGGCGCGACCTGGTGGTAGCGGGGCTTAACGCAAATACGGGGCTCGATTGCCTGACTCCCGAGGGCGCGTTCTATGTGTTCCCCTCCTGCCAGCGTCTCCTGGGCAAGACGAGCCAAGGCGGCGCCAGGCTCGAAACGGACGAGGATTTTGTGATGGCGCTGCTGGAAGAGACCGGCGTGGCGCTGGTGCATGGCGCGGCCTTCGGGCTGCCGGGGCACTTCCGGCTGAGCTACGCGGCGAGCAACAGGGAACTGGAAGAGGCGGTTCGGCGGATACAGGAGTTTTGTGCCGGAGTTCGTTGAGGGGCTGCCTCGGGCATTTAACCTAGAGGCCCTTCGCCGGGCCTGCCGGCTTAAGGCGACCCGCCGATCAAGTCCCGGGTGGCGGCCGATCGGCCCGGGACGGCGAGTGCCCAGGGCGATGGGGCCAGCCCAATCCACACTCATCAAACAAAAAAGGCCTCGCCCGAGGGGATGGGCGAGGCCAGGGGTCATCGGCCGGAGCGTCTGACCTTGGAGGGAGCGGCACCACGAATGCCGCTTGATCACGCGCGAAGATTTGGACCCGCTGTGACCTTGGCGCAAATACCGAATGGGAAGTGCAGCCATGCGAATTGGTGTGGGGCAAAAAAAGAGGCTCCAACCGAAGTTGGAGCCTTATGATAGGGCCGAAGCCAAATCTACAGTTTTGGCCCGATGCAAGGGAGGAGGATATGCACCGAACCGGGTGGACCCAAGCCGAGGGAGGAGGATACGGCTTCGATCCGATGTCGCTTAAACGCGGGTCCGAGGGAGGAGGATACGGAGCGGCGTTTCCGGCGACAAAGCCAATATAGATTTTGACCATTTGGTCAGCAATAGATAGGTCAACATGCCTGCCATGCATTGAGAACAGCGACAAACTGTCAACCAGCGATGCCGAAGCATCACTGTTTGACCTAATGCACATGGCGCAGTGTGGTTCCCGATTTACCGAGGTGGAATTCTGCAATACTGCGGGTAGGCGGCTGCAAACGAAAAAAAAGGCCCCGTCCGAAGACAGGGCCTGAATGACTGGGCCGAAGCCAAATCCAAAGTTTTGGCAGAGAGCAAGGGAGGAGGATATGCGCTCTGCCGGTGAGCCTTGATCGAGGGAGGAGGATACGATCGCGGCTCGGCGTTGCGATGCGGGGTCCGAGGGAGGAGGATACGGAGCGCGCCTCAGCAACGATATCTATATGAACTCTATTGCCCCGGTCGACAATACGGACATCGGCATGTCAGCCATGCGAAACCTGCAGAAGGGGGTAAAAAAATATGGCCCCGCCCGAGGGGAGAGCGGAGCCATAAGGCTAGCAAGATTTTCACCAAGCTAGGAGGGAACGCAGGAGGCGCAAGGGAGGAGGAGGGAAGCGCCTGCTGTGTGAGGCCCATATAAGAGGCAGACGTTTGCCTAACAATCGGGCGGTTGGCATATAAGATATGCAATCAGCGCATGCGCTTGAGCACGGCGAGCGGCCCTAGAAGCTCCACTCGCGCGCCTTGCCCACCAGGAAATCGCGGAATACACCAACGCGCTTGGAATTCTTCAGCGCCGGCGGATACACGAAATAGGCCTCATAGGCAGGCAACTCGATCTCTGGCAGCACCTGGACCAGCCCGTCTTCTTCCTCGGTGACGTAGTCGGGTAGCATGGCGATGCCGATGCCGGCACGGCAGGCCTGCATCATCCCATAAACGGCATTGACCTTGAGAACAGCCCGGCGAGGGCTGGAATCGGTACGGCCCATGCGCTCGAGGAAGTTGATGTCGCCGAGATAGGAGGGAACCGGCTCGCCGAAGCTGATGATGCGATGGTCGTCCAACTGCTCGGCGCTGGTGGGCACGCCGTGTTCCTCGATATAGCTGTTCGACGCATAAAAGTGGTTGTGCACCGTGAACAGCTTGCGCTGGATCATCTCGGACTGGTTGGGGCGGTGAAGGCGAATGGCCACGTCCGCTTCGCGCATTGCCAGGTCCAGCTCGGCATCGTTGAGGCGGATTTCGAGTTGTATCAGCGGATAAAGCTTGAGGAATTCGTCTAGCCGTGAGGAGAGCCAGGTCGAGCCGATACCCACAGTCGTGGTAACGATCAGCGGTCCTGTCGGAACATCCTGTGATTCCGACATCTGGGTTTCCACCTGCTGGAGTTCCCAGTGCATGCGGTGGGCAGTGCGGAACAATTGCTCGCCCACTTCGGTCAGCACAAGGCCCCGGGCGTGGCGGATGAAGAGTTTAAGGCCCAGATCGTCTTCCAGCGCCGAGATCTGCCGCGATACCGCCGACTGACTCATGCCAAGCTTTTCGGCCGCGTGGGTGAAGCTGCCGGATTCAGCGGCGGTGTGGAAAATTCTCAGTTTGTCCCAGTCGAGCATTTTGACGCTTTCTCGTTAAGTGGGCGGGCGGCGCTTACTCCGCCGCTTCGGCTAGTTCGTGTTCGGCAAGATATCGTTCGGCTTCCAGTGCCGCCATGCAGCCCATGCCGGCGGCGGTGATGGCCTGGCGGTATACATCGTCGGTCACGTCGCCGGCGGCAAAGACGCCGGGGATGTTGGTTTCGGTCGTGCCGGGCTTAACCTTGAGATAGCCGCCCGGTTTCATGTCCAGCTTGCCCGCGAAAATGGACGTGGATGGCGCATGGCCGATGGCAATGAAAATGCCGTCGATGGGCTGCTCGTAGGTGCGGTTTGCGGCAAGATCGCGGAGGGTCACCGAATTCACCGATGGTGGCATAGCCGAGCCGCCAATATCGGCGATTTCGGTGTTCCGGCGCACTTCGATCTTGGGGTTCTTGAACAGGCGCTCCTGCAGGATGCGCTCGGCACGGAACTCGTTGCGGCGGTGCACCAGAATGACCTTGGAGGCAAAATTGGTGAGGAACAGCGCTTCTTCAACGGCCGTGTTGCCGCCGCCAACCACAAGCACTTCCTTGTTGCGATAGAAGAAGCCGTCGCAAGTGGCGCAGGCGGAAACGCCAAAGCCCTGGAACTTCTGCTCGGATGGCAGGCCCAGCCATTTGGCCTGAGCGCCTGTAGCGATAATGACGCTGTCCGCCGTGTAGACTTCCCCGCTGTCGCCGGTCAGCACAAAGGGCCGGCGGTCGAAATCGACATGGGTAATAAGGTCGCTCACCATTTTGGTGCCGACATGCTCGGCCTGCGCCTTCATCTGGTCCATGAGCCAGGGGCCCTGGATCACGTCGGCAAAGCCGGGATAGTTTTCCACGTCGGTGGTGATGGTGAGTTGGCCGCCGGGCTGCAGGCCCTGGATCATCACAGGTTCCAGCATGGCGCGAGCCGCATAGATCGCGGCAGTATAGCCGGCTGGTCCCGAACCGATGATGACCACTTTAGCGTGCATCGCAGCGCTCTCCGAGTTTCTGCTCACTCCCGCGCCACTAGTTAATGGGGGAAAGAGCAAGGTTTCAAGGCAAACTGTGTCACAGGGCGGAAAGCCCTGTGATTACGAACCGAAATATAGTGCCGCGCAAAGGTGTTTCCTTGCGCAGCCATGTCAGATGTATTGGATCTTGATGATTTCGTAGCTCTTGGCACCGCCTGGTGCCGAGACTTCAAACGAATCGCCTTCTTCCTTGCCAATCATCGCGCGGGCGATGGGCGAGGAGATCGAGATGCGGCCCGCCGAGGCGTCGGCTTCGGGATCGCCCACCACCTGATAGGTTTTTTCTTCCTCGGTGTCCTCGTCAATATAGGTGACCGTGGCGCCGAACTTGACCGTCTTACCGCCGATCTTGGTAACGTCAATGACGTCAGCAAGGGCGAGGATGGTCTCGAGTTCCTTGATGCGGCCTTCGTTGAGGCTTTGTTGTTCCTTGGCGGCGGAATATTCTGCGTTTTCCGACAGGTCCCCATGAGCGCGTGCTTCGGAAATCGCGTCGATGATGCGACGGCGCTCGTTGGAAGTACGGTGCTCAAATTCGGCGGTCAGGGCCTTGTGGCCGCCTATCGTCATCGGGATCTTGTCCATTCATACGCCTCCATCGGCACGGCACAATAATAGGCTCACCCTCAGCCAAAATCCGTTCGGCGTGCGCTTCAGGAATAGTTCTGAGGGGAATAGGGGCAAATTGCCTGCCCGCCGCGTTGCGGTCAAGCAGGCGCCCACAAGTAGATGGGCATAAAAGCAAGGCTATGCAAGTTTTAGGCGCGCTGGAGGCGTTTATTGCGCGCCTGCAGCGCCAATCAAGGGCGTGAAACAGCCTCGATCACGCCACAGGCGATGCGATCGCCCGAATTGCCCGATGGGTCGGTCCGATGGTCGTCGGCATTGGCATGAAGGACGAGCGCGGTGCCGTCTTCATCGAAGACATAGGCCTCGTCGCCTTCAACGAGCGAGACCGTGTCCGTGCTCAAATCCAGCGTGACCGTGCCCGCTTCGCTCGCCGTGACGTTGGGCAGATCCCCAGCGTGTGGTCCCTCGGGGTTCTCAAGGCCGTGCTTGTGACCGGTGGGGTTGAAGTGCGACCCGGCAGACTCGAACTGGCTGGTGGCGTCGCAATCGCCCACCTGATGGAAGTGGAAGCCATGCTCGCCCGGTGCCACACCGGTCAGTTCGCCGGTGATGCTCACGCCATCCTCGCCTTGTGTCAGCGTCGCATTGCCAATCTCAAGGCCTTCCGCGTTCACGAAGGTCGCGCTGGCGCTTGTCTCGTCCTGCGCCAGTGCCGGCAGGACCAGCGCAAGGGCAAGGGCTGAACTCAGAGCCATTTTCTGCATGATGCTTCGTCCACAATGCGTTCGATGTGGCCCACAACGACGAGGGAGCGTGCTTGTTCCTTTCTCCAATCATACTTACCGGAATGTGAACAAGCGCCGCTTGCAGCGGATCCTCAGGGAGCGGGTTCCGCCTTTGGCCCCAGCAGCATGGTGGTGGGCCTTGTGTTCAGAAGCTGGGCCGCGACCGCCCGGACATCCTCTATCCCAACAGCTTCCAGCATGGTGCTTCGTTCTGTGATGTAGTCGGCACCAAGCTCGCGCAATTGCAGGCCCACGATCGTGTTGGCGATGGCGCTCGATGAAGACAGCTCATTGAGCGCATAGGAGCCGATGACGTATTTCTTGGCGAGGGCCAGCTCCTCAGGGGTCGGGCCGTCAGCAGCCATTTGGGCGACCACGTCCTTGATCACGCCAAGCGTTTCGCCAGCCCGCTCGGCATTGGTAGAGGTGCCGATCACCAGGGCATTGGCATGCTCGAGGTTAAGGAGGTTCGCACTCACGCCATAGCTCAGGCCCCGCTTTTCGCGCACTTCCTGGTTGAGGCGGGAGAGGAGGCTGTCCCCGCCCAGGATATGAGTCATCAGGTATGCGGCAAAGAATTGCGGGTCGGTACGTTCCACGCCGGGGAAGGCCATATAGATCGAGGTCTGGGGCAGAGGGTATTCCACCGCAAGGTCTTGCCCAAGGTTTAGCGCTGCGTCGGGCACCGGCCGGAGGTTCGGCTTTTCCGGCAATGCGCCAAACAGATCATCGAGCGCACGCTCTGCATCTTCGGCGTTGATGGCGCCGACAATCCCCACATGAAGGCGCTCCCGCGCAAACACTGCCTGGTGAAAAGCGCGCAGATCATCGGCGGTTACGGCGGCCAGGGTTTCGGGGGTGCCTTCGCGGGGGCGGGCATAGGGGTGGTCGCCATAGATGGCTTGCGCCCACATTTTCTGCGCTGCCGTTCTCGGATTGCGCGCAGCGGCGCGCAGGCCGGAGACCAGTTGCGCGCGCATGCGATCAATCGGGTTCTGGTCGAACCGTGGCTGCTGGATGGCAAGCTTGAGCAGCCCCAGGGCTTCGTCACGCTGGTCGGCCAGGAGGCGCATGGAGCCATAAACCGCGTCGAGGTCGGAGGCGAAGCTCATCTCCGCCCCCGCATCGTCGAGCCGGATCTGGAAGGCTTCGCTGTCGAGATCGCCAGCGCCTTCGTCAAACAAGGCAGTGATCAGGTCCGACAAGCCTTCCTTGCCAATGGGGTCCTGCGTGGCGCCGCCTTCAAAGGCAAAGCGGATGGTGATGATGGGAACCGAATAATCCTCCACCAACCAGGCATCGATCCCTCCAGGGGAAGCGATCTCCTGGAACTCGACGGCCGCAAAGGCCGGAGCCGTGCCGAGGAGGACGGCGAAAGTGACAAGGAGCGCGCGGAAGCTGCGAAAGATGGTCATGGCTTACTCCTCATCCTGCTCGGCAGGGAGCAGATAGCTGGTCACGGCGATGGATGGGTCGAGATATTTGGCGGCAACGGCCTGAACCTGTTCGGGCGTAATCGCGCGGATGCGGTCGGGCCATTCGGTAATGTCATCGAGGGTGCGGCCGGTGGCGAGCATGCTGCCATAGATATTGGCCATGCTGGCCTGCTCATCGCGCGCGAAAATCAGGCTGCGCACAAAGCGCATCTTCGCGCTTTCCAGTTCCTCTGACGTTATGCCGTCCCGGATCAGGCGTTCCAGTTCGCGATCAACGGCGGCTTCCACGTCCGCGATGGTGTGCTCGCCCTGCGGCGCGCCATAAATGGTGAACGAGGACGGGTCATACGCCCCACCGGCATAACCGGCGCCGGCTCGGGCGGCGATACCGGTCTTCACGACGATTTCCTGGTAGAAGCGCGAGCGTGTGCCGCCGCCCAGGATCTCGCTTAGGAGGTCCAGCGCTTCGGCTTCGCCGGGCTCTGCCGTGCGATAATTGGGCACGATCCAGTTGCGTGAAAAACTGGGGAGGCCAACGCGGGGGTCCTTGAGGGTAACGGTGCGGGCCGTGTCCTGCTTTGGCTCGGATGGGCGGGTGCGCGGGGAAAGCTCGGCGCCGCGCGGTACGCGGCCATAGCTGTTTTCCGCCAAGGTTCGGACGGTTTCGGGATCAACATCGCCAGCGACCACCAGCACGGCGTTGTTGGGCGCATAGAAGCGCTTGTAGAACGCCATGGCATCTTCCCAATTGAGCTGCTCCACCTCGTGCATCCAGCCAATGGTGGGAATGCCGTAGGGGTGGTTCTGGTAAAGCGTTGCCGTCAGCTCTTCACCTAATAATCCCTGGGGGTTGTTGTCGGTGCGCTGGCGGCGCTCCTCGATCACGACGTCGCGCTCGGCACCCACGATCTCGGGCGTCAGAACCAGCCCGATCATGCGGTCGGCTTCGAAGTCCATCATCGTGCCCAGCGCCTCGGGCGGGATGGTTTGCATATAGGCCGTGACGTCGCTGGTGGTGAAGGCATTGTGATTGCCACCCAGCTCATTGACCACGCGGTCCAGCTCGCCGGCGGGGTGTTTCGCCGTGCCCTTGAACATGAGGTGCTCAAGAAAATGAGCATTGCCCGATTTGCCGGGCAGATCATCGGCGCTGCCCACCTTGTACCACACCATGTGCGTCACGATGGGGGCCCGGCGATCGGGGATGACCACGACCTCCAGGCCATTGTCCATGGTCCAGCTGGCGATCTCGGCCTGGGGCGGCGGGTCTTGTGCCAGGGCTGGCAAGGCAAGGGCAAAACTCAGCGTAAGCGCCAGCAGGTCGCGAAAGATCATGGAGGGCTCCGGAAAACACCAAAGGCAGGTTGGGCAGCAATCATCGGCTAACGGGGCTGAATTGAGGCCGGTTGCCCTTCATGCCCGCATCCCTTAGATACGGGCCCAAATCCCTCAATGCCAAGGACCGCGCCGCATGGCACGCCAATTTATCTATCATATGCACGGAATGTCGAAATCCTATGCTGGCGGCAAAAAGGTGCTCGATAACATCCATCTCAGCTTCTATCCTGACGCAAAGATCGGCGTTCTGGGCCCCAATGGCTCGGGTAAGTCGACCCTGCTCAAGATCATGGCGGGCCTCGATACTGAGTTTCAGGGTGAAGCCTGGGCCGCACAGGGCGCCAAGATCGGCTATCTGGCGCAGGAGCCGGCCCTTGATCCGAACCTTGACGTGCTTGGCAACGTGATGATCGGCGTCAAGGAAAAGAAGGCCATCGTCGATCGCTACAACGAGCTGATGATGGACTATTCGGACGAAACGGCCGACGAAGCATCGAAGCTGCAGGACAAAATCGACGCCGAGAATCTGTGGGACCTGGAATCTCAAGTCGAAGTGGCCATGGAAGCACTCGGCTGCCCTCCGGGCGATGCCGATGTGACCAAGCTGTCGGGTGGCGAGCGCCGCCGTGTGGCGCTCTGCGCGCTGCTGCTCAGCAAGCCGGACCTGCTTCTCCTTGACGAGCCCACCAACCATCTGGATGCTGAAACCACGGCCTGGCTCGAGCGTCATCTGCGCGAGTTCGAGGGCGCCGTCCTCATCATCACCCACGACCGCTACTTCCTGGACAATGTCACCGGCTGGATCCTGGAGCTCGATCGTGGCCGCGGCGTGCCCTATGAAGGCAATTATTCAGCTTACCTCGAAGCCAAAGCCAAGCGCTTTGCCCAGGAAAAGTCGGAAGACGCGGCGCGCGCCAAGGTGCTGGAGCGCGAACGCGAATGGATGGGCCAATCGCCCCAAGCCCGCCAGTCCAAGAGCAAGGCGCGCCTCAAGGCCTATGACGAACTGGTCAAGCTCAACGAAGCCCGTACCCAGTCGACCGCCGCTCAGATCATCATTCCGCCAGGCGAGCGCCTGGGCCACAATGTGATCGACGTGGAAGGGCTCAGCAAATCCTTTGGCGATCGCCTGCTGATCGATAATCTCAGCTTCAAGCTGCCGCCGGGCGGCATTGTCGGCATTATCGGGCCAAACGGCGCCGGCAAGACCACGCTGTTCAAGATGCTGACGGGTCAGGAAAAGCCAGATGCGGGGTCCATCACCGTGGCCGAGAACGTGCATCTGGGCTATGTCGACCAGAGCCGGGACTCGCTCAACCCCAACAAGACCGTCTGGGAAGAGATCTCGGAAGGCGACGAAGTGCTGATGCTGGGCAAGCGCGAGGTCAACTCCCGCGCCTACACGTCCTCGTTCAACTTCAAGGGCGGCGACCAGCAGCAAAAGGTCGGCAACCTCTCCGGCGGCCAGCGCAATCGCGTCCACCTCGCCAAGATGCTGAAATCCGGTGCGAACGTCCTGCTGCTTGACGAGCCCACGAACGATCTCGACACCGAAACCCTTGCAGCCCTCGAAGAGGCGCTGGAGGAATTCGCCGGTTGCGCCGTGATCATCAGCCACGATCGCATGTTCCTCGATCGCTTGGCGACCCACATGCTGGCCTTCGAAGGCAACAGCCATGTGGAATGGTTTGAAGGCAATTTCGCTGACTACGAAGCCGACAAGGTGCGCCGCCTGGGTGCCGATGCGGTGAACCCAAAGCGCGCAACGTACAAGCCGCTGACGCGATAGGCGCTGCGGCCTCAACACACGCGATCTCGTCCCGGGCGTGACCCGGGACCCATCACGGGATGAGCCACAGCCGCAAGGTGGGTGGACGAAGCACGATTTCGCTTGTTGCGCCATCTCGGGATGGACCCGGGGGCGCGCCCTGCGCCATCCGAGCATGGCTCTCATGGCCTTCTCCCCTTGTCGCTCCACTGGAGCGGCCCGTCCTACGGGACCGCTCAAAGGGTGACACTGCATGTGCCCAGAGAATGGTGCCGTCGCTCCAAGCACCATTCACCCAACCAACCACAAACCCAAGACAAAGCCTCCGATCTCGCGCTAAAGATGGCGGGAAGCAGGAGTGACTACGACTTAGGGGACGGGGTTGAATAAGAAGATGATGCTGGCGGCGGCGATCTTTGCTGCCGCGGCAATTGGTGGACCGGCAACGGCCCAGCCGGGGCAATGCAGCGTTACCGGATGGGGCACTTTTGATTGTGACGTGGTTGTTGATGGCGGCGGGTTCAGCTTTGGCTTGCCCGACGGCGCCATGCTGGCGTTTACCTTGACTGAGCCAGACATCGGACTAGCCTATCTCATTCCGGCGGATTCCGAGCCGGGCCAACGTCCTCGCCCGCAAGGTGAATTCCAGCCCGTGAACGGCAAGCCAGGCTGCTGGGCGAACCAGGATGGATATGAGTTCTGCGCCATGGTGTTCGAGGGGAAAGGCACATGAAACGCGTGATCATAGCTCTGGCGCTTCTAGCTCTGGCCGGTCCTGCACTCGCCAAGGATGCCAGGTGCTTTACCACTGACGATGGCGACTATCCGTGCCAGTTCGAGGCGCTGGACGATGGCGGCAGCTTCCGTATCTCCGCAGAGGGCAAGCCCACATTCGAAGTATGGATGGATGCGCCGGGGCAGGCGTTTGTTGGGGCGGTATTCGAGCCGGGCGGGCGGTCCGTTGCCCTGCCGGGCACCTATATCCGCTCGGAGGAGGACGGCGCCTGCTGGATCAGCGATGCCACCGAGACGGAGATTTGCGCGTGGTAGGCGAGGCATTTACGGTCCAGGTCAATGGCGGCGCGCTTGCGACTGTCCAGACGGGCGAGGGGCTGCCTGTGGTGTTCCTCCATGCTGGGGTTTGCGACAAGCGCATGTGGGAGGCGCAGATGAGTGCCGTTGCCGAGGATGGCTGGCAGGCGATCGCCTATGACCGGCGCGGCTATGGCGAAACCGAAAGCGCCGATGTGCCCTTCAGCCATATCGATGATCTCGACGCCGTGCTGCGCCAACTCGACATTCATGCGGCAGTTTTTGTCGGTTGTTCGCTGGGCGGTGGCCTCGCCCTCGATTTTGCCCTGCGCTACCCGGGCCGGGTGCTAGGACTGGTTCTGATCGGCACCTCGGTGACCGGATCGCCATGGACTGCGACCGAAGCCGAACGGCAGATCGAGGCCGCCGAGGAAGATGCGTTCGAGCGCGGCGATTGGGAGATGCTCAATCGTGTGCAGGCGCATGAATGGCTCGATGGACCAAGGGCGCAAAGTGGCCGCGTCGGCGGGGCTGTGCGCGAGCTTTTCCTCGACATGAACAGCAAGGCCCTGAACAAACCGGGGCTGGGGCAGGAAGAGCGGCCCCCTGAAGCCTGGAGCCGGGTAGGGCAGATTGGCGCCCCTACCATGCTCCTGGTGGGGGATCAGGATTTTACCGCCCTGATCGACCGGCACGATTATTTATCCGAAGAAATGCCCAATGCCTTTGCGGCTGTGCTCGAAGGCGTGGCGCACATTCCGAGCATCGAGCGGCCGGATCTGGTCAATTCATTGCTGCTCGAGTTCCTCGATGCCATTGACGGGATGGACGATGAGGATGAAGGCGACGACGGCGAAGTCGAGGATTGAGCGCCAGGCGTTCCACGCCCGCGGCGTCATCCCGGCCTTGAGCCGGGATCCATCCTGAGATGTTCGGTTGCGCCGCTAGGTCGATCGTCAGACCACCTTGCGGCTGTGACGCGATCTCGAGATCGGCCCCCGGGGGAGGCCCGAGGGACACCGTGAGCGTGGATGGCGCGATGTTGAGCGCGACGCTTAGGCCGCAATAATTCCGTCGAAATGCTGGTCCAACTGCGCAGTTGGCAGATTGGTCAAATCCTTGTTCAACTCGGCAACGACGGTTTTTTTCACCGCTGGTGAAATCGCCTTGCGGATGTCGCCCAAGGCGATCGGGGCCGCGGCGATGATCAGTCGGTCGAACGAGCCCTGCTGATGATGCTTGTCGAGAATAACGGCGAGATTCTTCACGAACTCCTCTTCACGCTGCTCTACGGGGTCGACGCGCGGTGCCATGGAACCACCTGTAGCGCCGCCGCCGGGACGGTCAGAGACGATGTCCTTGGCGCGCAATGGTTCATTGGACCATTGCAGACCTTCCACTTGCTTGAGCCCTTTGCCCGGACCAGTGTTTTCCAGAACGCGCGCCTGCGCGCCGTCCGCGATCAAAACCCAGGTGACGGTCTTTTTCATGTGTAGCTCCTGCTTGTATCGGTCAAGATGCTCCCGGAATCGGGCGCCAGTCTCAACGCCCCGATAGGCAAATGGTTGGCCGAACCATCAGCTTTTAGCCTGAATGTGATCACAAACTCTCATTGGCCGGCAGCTTCGGGGGCTGCTATCAGACCCGCGGTGCACCTGGTTTGAAGGTGCGGAGTTTGCCTGATGTCCCTGCCTGAAGCGGCGCCCGAAGCCCCTCTTTCGTCCACCCAGCCCTCGGTTCCCGCAGCGGATGCGCGCGACACAAGAAACGGCGTTGTTGCCGCGCTGGTCGCCTATTTCGCCTGGGGATTCCTGCCCATCCTGTTCCGGCAGCTCGATGCTGCCGGTTCGGTGCTGATCGTGGCGGAACGGACTGTCTGGTCGCTGGTGCTGCTGGCCATTATCCTGCAGCTGATGGGCGGGTTCGGCGAGGTGCGCGCCCTGTTTGCCGACCGGCGCCGCGCCCTCGTAACTCTCCTTTCCGCGGTTCTCCTGGCGGGCAATTGGCTGCTTTATGTGTGGGCGGTGGAGACGGGGCAGGTGCTGGAAGCGAGCTTCGGCTATTTCATCAACCCCCTTGTCAACGTCGCCATGGGCATGGTGCTGCTGGGCGAGCGGCAGAACCGGCTGCAGACTGTTTCCATCCTGATCGCCATTGTTGCTATCGGCATCCAGGCTGTGGGTCTTGGCGCCATTCCCTTTGTGGCGCTTGGTCTCGCGCTCTCCTTCGGGTTCTACGGCTACTTCCGCAAGACGGCGCAACTGGGCCCGGCGAATGGACTTTTCGCCGAAACCCTGATGATCGCGCCCGCAGCGTTGGGCTACGTCATCTATGATATTGCCGCCCATGGCGCAGGGCCCCATGCGGATCCCTACCTCATGACCTTGCTGGTGCTCACTGGCCCGGCGACGGCCGTGCCCTTGCTGCTGTTCGCCTATGCCGTGCGCCGCTTGCGTCTAACCACGATCGGCATGTTCCAGTATATCGCCCCGTCCATCCAGTTCCTCGTGGCGATTTTCCTTTTTGGCGAACATCTCAATGGCCTGCGGCTTTTGAGTTTCGCCCTGATCTGGGTTTCGCTCGCTGTGTTCAGCTATGACAGTTTCCGCCGGCGGGCGAGATAGAGGCCGCGCTATCGTGGTTTGACGGGCCCACCATAAGGGCCACTGAAAGGACCTCATCCTCAGCTTGCTGATGGATGAGGCTGTGCCTCCCGGATCAGCTCGACCATCCGCTCGAAAATTGCCGAGAAGGGCGCACCCTCGCGCCAGACCAGGGACAGCAGGCGTCCGGCGCCGGGGGATTCCAGCCTATGGATGGCAATGCGCCGATCATTGGCTTCCTTGCGCAGGGCGATCTGCGGCAGGAGCGTCACGCCCTGCCCATTGGCAACGAATTCCACGATGGTGGACAGTGAAGTCGCCGCGAAAGTGCGGATCGAGGACGCACTGTCGAGCCTGCAGGCCGCGATGGTCTGGTCGCGGAAGCAGTGCCCTTCGTCCAGCAACAGGATGCGCTCTGGCTCCAGCGTCTTGAGGGTGATCGGCCCTGGCTGCGCTTCGCCGGCCTTTGTTGCCAGAACAAAGGGATCCTCGAAGAGGGGACGGCTTACGAGGCGCGGACTACCGCCCGGCGCTTCGGTGCCGATCAGCGCCACATCGAGGCTGCCATCCACCAGGGCGTCGATCATGGCTTCGGTGCGGTTCTCGCTCACCGCAAAGCCGACGTCCGCCAGCTCCGATGTCAGCCGGGGGAAGATATCGGGGAGAAGGTAAGGCGCCACCGTTGGGATTAAGCCAAAGCGGAGGGGACGGTCCGGCTGGCCCCCATTGCGGCGCGCGAAGGCCCACAGGGCATCCGCCTCATGGAGCGCCTGGCGGGCCCGAGTGACGAATTCCTGACCGAACGGCGTCAGCCGCGTGCCGGTCTTGAGCCGGTCGAACAGGGGTGTGCCGCAGAGATCCTCGGCTATCTGAATCTGTTGGCTCAGAGCCGGCTGGCTGATGTTGCACAAGGCCGCCGCGCGGCCGAAATGGCCTGCATCGGCAACGGCCACGATGTAGCGCATCTGCTTTAGGGAAAAGCTCATGATAGGCGCAGCTTATCACATCAAGAAGATCAATCAATTTGCCTAATTGGTCCCTGGCGGCCAGAAGAAGCCACACATCATCAAGGGGAAAAGCAGACATGGTCGACAGACCCATCATGACCACCAGTGCCGGCGCACCGGTGCCGGATAACCAGAACTCGGAATCAGCCGGGCCTCGCGGTCCGCTGCTGATGCAGGACTACCAGTTGATGGAAAAGCTCGCGCACCAGAATCGCGAGCGGATTCCCGAGCGCGTCGTGCATGCCAAGGGCTGGGGGGCCTATGGCACGCTGACCATCACCAATGATCTCTCCAAATACACCATCGCCAAGATCTTCGGCGAAGTGGGCAAGAAGACGGATCTCCTGATCCGCTTCTCCACCGTGGCCGGTGAAATGGGCGCTGCAGACGCTGAGCGCGACGTGCGCGGCTTTGCCGTCAAGTTCTATACCGACCAGGGCAATTGGGACCTCGTGGGCAACAACACGCCCGTGTTCTTTGTGCGTGACCCGCTGAAGTTCCCCGATTTCATCCACACCCAGAAGCGCAATCCGCGCACCAATATGCGCTCCAAGACAGCGATGTGGGATTTCTGGAGCCAGAGCCCGGAATCGCTGCACCAGATCACGACGCTGTTCTCCGACCGTGGCCTGCCTGTCGCGCCGATGTTCATGAACGGCTATGGCTCGCACACCTATTCCTTCTGGAACGCGCAGGGCGAACGCTTCTGGGTGAAGTTCCACTTCAAGACCCAGCAGGGCCACAAGCACTACACCAATGCCGAGGCCGAAAGGGTCATCGGGCAGGATCGCGAGAGCTACCAGGCGCATCTGTTCGGCACGATCGATCGCGCCGAGTTTCCGCGCTGGACCATGCAGGTGCAGATCATGCCAGAGCTCGATGCGGACAAGACCTCCTACAACCCGTTCGACCTCACCAAGGTGTGGCCGCATGCGGAGTATCCGCCGATCGATGTCGGCGTGGTGGAGCTCAACCGCAACGCCGACAACTACTTTGCAGAGATCGAGCAGGCTGCCTTCTCGCCATCCAATAAGGTGCCGGGCATCGGCTATTCGCCCGACAAGATGCTGCAGGCGCGCGTGTTCTCCTATGCCGATGCTCAGCGCTATCGGCTGGGCACACACTACAATGCCTTGCCGGTGAACCAGCCCAAGGTGCCGGTGCATCACTACCACAAGGATGGTGCCATGCGCTTCTTCCCCAACAATCCCAACCCGAACGCCTATTACGAGCCAAACTCGTTTGGCGGGCCGGTCGAGGATCCGTCGGTCAAGGAGCCGCCGCTGCGAATCGTGGGGGATGCCGACCGCTATAACCACCGCGAAGGCAATGACGACTATGGCCAGCCGCGTGCCTTGTGGAACCTGTTCGACGATGCGCAGAAGGGCAGGCTCTACGACAATCTCGCCGCCGCCATGGATGGCGTGCCTGACGAGATCATCGAGCGGCAATTGGCGCACTTCCACCTGATCGACCCTGCCTATGCCCAGGGAATTCGAGCCGCGCGAGCTGCTTTATCCAGCAAGGCAGCCGACACGATCTCGGATACGGAAAGTGCTGTAGCGGCCGAGTAAGGCAGGAAGCCCGGGTTCATCGCCCGGGCTTTTTTGTTGGCGCACTGAAGGGCACCGGGCGGGCAGTTCGGTAAAACTTGAAACAATTACCGCGCTTCGGTTTGACCGCATGCGAGCAGGTTGGGTTCAGATTGATCGCCATGTTTTCCACGGCAGGACCGGGGTTTAGGCGATGAATAGCGAACTTGATCAGGGCGAACGCGCGTTCTCCAGTTTCCGTGTGCTGAACGGGGACAACAATCACTCCGAGCGCGAGCATCTGTTCCGCAATATGGCGCAGCTGTTCAGCTATGTGTCGGACCGGTGCGACGACGAGCAGGTTGCCCAATACGACGAGGTGTTGTGCCAGCTGGCCGAACTGGTGGAGCTGGAGGCACGGGTTCATGTCGCCAAGCTGCTGGCGCCGCTGGAGCGGGCGCCCGGCACCGTCGTAGTAAAGTTGGCCAACGACGATATCGAAGTGGCCGAGCCGCTGCTGCAATTCTCCAATGTCCTGAGCGACGACGATCTGATCGATATCATCGGGCGCCAGAGCGAAGAACATCGCGTGGCTATTGCCGGCCGCACCAATGTGCCGGAACGCGTGGGCGAGGCGATTGTCGAGCACGGCAGCACCTCATCGGTGAAGCGCCTCGTGCGCAATTCCAATGCCGAATTCGACAAGGCGACGCTCCAGAAATTGGTGCGGCGCGCCACGGAAGATGCTGAAATTGCTGCCGATTTGCGCGGCCGAAGCGATCTGGATTGGAAATCGCTCCGCAGCGAGATCGACACTGTTTCCACCAAGGTTCTCGAAAACCTCGGCCCGGCAAACCAGATGGATCCGGTCGCTGCGGGCAAGGTCAATGCCGTTGTTTACAACCGCATGCGCAATCGCGCCGGGTTCTCCGCAACCGAGTGGAAGGTTGCCTATAATCAGGTCAAGGCCCTGAGCGATCGCAAGCAGCTTGACGACCGCGCCCTCGCACGCTTTGCCCGCTTCGGCTATGGCCACCACGCCGCAGCAGCCCTTACCGTAATCCTCCGCGTCAACCCCGAAGTGTTCGTGAAGTGGCTGGCCAGCCAGGATTATGTGGCTATCACCGTCGCCCTGCGGGCAGCGGGTGTTAGCCCCGACATGTTCGAGGCGCTGTTTGCAACCTTGCCGTGGCGGGACCTTCCCACCGAAGCCGACAGGGCCATGGTCCTCTCCCGCTTCAGCGCGCTCGATCAGGACGAAGCCACCAGCATCTTCCAACTCTGGCGCGCCCACTCCTTCCGCAAGCGTGCGGCGAGCGAGCACAGGGAACAGATGAGCGCCTGAGGATTGGGACTGTAGGGCAGGTGGCGTGGCGCCGATATCACGCGCCCACCAACCCTCCCCCCTTGGACATAATCCGTGGGCCACTCACCACCGCTCGAGTCGCAAGTGGCCCCGGATCAAGGCCGGGCAAGACGCTGCCCCTTGTGGAAGGATAGCGATCTTCCACAAAACCCAACTTCCCCCTAGACGATCCCGTCCAACCACATATAAAGATATCTTTATATCACGGGCGAGGCGTTGGTGGCGGACTTAGGGGAACTTGTGGGCGTGCTGAAAGCTGCGGGGGAGGGGACGCGTTTGCGGCTTCTTGCCTTGCTGGCCGACGGCGATCATTCGGTCAAGGACTTGACCGAGATCCTCAAGCAAAGCCAGCCTCGCGTGTCGCGCCATCTCAAGCTGCTGGCGGATGCCGGGCTGATCCAGCGCAATGCCGAAGGCGCCTGGGCCTATTATGGCCTGGCCGAGGATGGCGATGGCGCCGCGCTGGCACAATGGCTGATCAGGCGGATCGATCCGCACGATCCTGACCGCCGCCGCGATGTGGAGCGGCAACGTGCCGTTCGTACGCACCAACAGGAGCAGGCCACCCAGTATTTCGCCAAAGTGGCTGATAGCTGGGATTTGCTCAAGACCCTCCATGTTCCCGAAGAAGCGGTGGAAGCTGCTGTTCTTGAGGCGCTGGGCGGGCGAAAGGTCGACACGCTGATCGATCTTGGCACCGGCACGGGCCGGATGCTGGAGCTGCTTTCCGACAGCTATAAACGTGGCATCGGACTCGACTCAAGCCGCGAAATGCTGGCCGTGGCCCGATCGCGCCTGGCGGCCAGCGGCATCGGTCACGCCCAGGTTCGCCTGGGCGATATCGGTGATCCCGATGTGGTTGTTGGTCCAGCAGATGTGATCGTCATCCATCAGGTGCTGCACTATTTCGATGATCCGGGGCGAATGCTGGGGCAGGCGCGGCGCCTGCTGAAACGTGGTGGGGAGATGATCATCGTCGATTTCGCGCCTCACAACCTCGAGTTCCTGCGAACAGAGCACGCCCATAGACGGCTGGGCTTGTCGCAGGGTCAAATGAGCGGCTGGGCCGCTGCGGCGGGTCTGGAAATATCCGAAGTGCGCGAATTTCCCAGCCAGGACAAAGAAAATGGCCTGACGGTCTGCCTTTGGCGCCTCAGCGACCAAGTTGAACGGAACAATCATGCTTGACGACAATCTTCGCACCAGCCGCCAGACCGCTGCGCAGCGCCCGGACCTGCAGATTTCCTTTGAGTTCTTTCCGCCCAAGAACGACCTCATGGAAGAAAAATTCTGGGACAGCGTGCACAAGCTGGCGCCACTCAAGCCCCGCTTCGTGTCGGTGACCTATGGCGCGGGCGGCTCCACGCGCGAGCGCACGCTGCGCATGGTGCGCTCCATCAAGGCCGAGACGGGCGTCAATGCCGCAGCGCACCTGACCTGCGTCGGGGCAACGCGGGACGAGGTGGACGAGGTTGTCCGCGGCTACCAGGCCGCCGGTGTCAACGGCATCGTCGCCTTGCGCGGCGATCCGCCTGAGGGCGTGGGGCAGCCCTTTGTGCCCCATCCAGATGGCTATCAGAATGCCGCCGACCTCGTCAGCGGCATTCGCCGGATCGGCGATTTCGACATTTCGGTTGCAGCCTATCCCGAAAAGCACCCGCAGAGCCCCGACTGGGCGACCGAGATCGACAATCTCAAGCGCAAAATCGATGCCGGCGCGGACCGGGCCATTACGCAGATGTTTTTCAGCAACGCGGATTATTTGCGCTATCTCGAGCGCGCCCGCGCAGCCGGGATAACGGCGCCGATTGTCCCTGGCATTCAGCCGATCCACAGCTTCCGGCAGATCTCGAGCTTTGCCGCGCGCTGCGGCACATCCATCCCCGCCTGGCTGGCCGAGCGCTTCGACGGGCTCGATGATGAACCGGAAACCCACGCCCTGGTCGCCTCGGCTGTCGCAGCCGAGCAGGTGACGGAACTGCTCGATGAGGGAGTCACCGAATTCCACATCTATACCCACAACCGCTCGCCCCTGGCGCTTGCGCTTGCGCGGATTCTGGGGCGGCGGCCGGCAGCCCCATAGCCCTGTTAACCACCTGTTCACCATGATCTGATGGCATGGTGCCCACTGCGCTAAACGGATAAAGACAGCGTTCAGGTTCTGTTCAGCTTGCCCTCCATACAAGGGCAGACTGGGGCCGCTTCATAAAAAGGCCATGAAATCCGGCTTTGTCGCCGCCCGGGGGCGGAATATTTCGGGACGTTAGACCATGCAGATGAATCGCCGCTTAACCAATGGCCTGGCTTGGGCCGGTGCCTTTCTTGTTGTTGGCGTACCCGCGGCGGACTTGCTTTCCGCGCAGCTTCTGGGTGATCGCAACGCCGCGCCCTCTGCGCAGGTCGCCGTGATCGATCCACAGACAGTTGCGCCGGTACCCGCGCCGCAGAACCAGCGTCCAGCCGCAAAGCCGGCCGAGGTGGCGGCCGTTGCTCCGGCCAAGGCGCCTGCCGAGTCTATACCGGCGAAGCCGGCGGGCAGCGGCAATGTGGTGGACAAGTTCGTTGAGTCCGGCAAGCCTTTGCCGAGCTACATCACGGATGCGCCTGCGCCTAAGCCTGCCGAAGCGGCAGCTGTCCAGCCTGCGCCCGCCGCTGCCCCCAAGCCTGCTCAGACGGCAGCCGTCCAGCCCGCGCCTGCCGCAGCGCCCAAGCCCGCGCAAACGGCTGCGGTTCAGCCTGCACCTGCTGCAACGCCCAAGCCGCAGCAGCCCGCGCCTCCTGCGCAACCGCAGAACACTGCCGCATCTGCTGCCGTCGCACCGGCCCCGATCGGGCCACAGCCCGCTCCAGCCGCTGCCGATCCGGTGCAAACTGCGTCGATCCCCCAGAAGGTAGCGCCAATGCCGATGCCGCTTTCCATGCGGCCTAAGCCGGTTGCTGTTGCCGCCGCCAATCCGGTTGTTAATCAGCCTGCATTCGTGGTGAACGAGCCTGTGTTTGTGCCCCCTTCTGTGCAGCCCGTGCCGCGAGCGGAAATCACAGCGGAAGACCTCGAGGATTGGGAAGCTGGTCCGTTGGCTGAATTCCTGGCCCGCCGCCAAGCACCCCGCGAGGCCGAAGCACCCGTCTTTGCCGATGACGAAGAGTTCTTCGTCGAGCGTGCCCCACGTTTCCCGCGCCGGGATCGTCTGGTCGGTCCGGAACTGTTCTTCTACGAACAGTAGGAGGCAACAAGGCTGCCATACGCCGAGGGCTCTGTACCTCGGCGCATGGACCCGCTAGCGTCCCCTTCTCGACACGTCACTTGTCCGGATGAAAGGCGAAGGCATCTCATTGCGACCCGGCCCTCAAGAAAAGCCCGACATGTGGCAGAAATTGTCCGAACGTGTCGGCTCGTTCAGCCAGCGCACCGGGCTTGCCGGTACCCTCGCCAATGCGCTTGACCCGGACAATTGGCTGCCCGGTGGGCGCGACGCGGCGTTTACGCTGGCCCTGATTGCCTTGGCGGCAAAGATGGCAGTGGCGGACGGGCTGGTGACGGCCTCCGAAGAACGCGCCTTCCGCGCGACCGTCGAGATCTCGCATGGCCATGAAGAACAGGTCGCCCGGGTGTTCAACCTCGCCAAGCAGGACGTTGCCGGCTTCGACTCCTACGCCCGCAAGGTGCGGCGCTTTTTCTCGGATAGCCCCGAAACGCTGGAGCACGTACTCGATTCGCTCTTCTACATCGCCACGGCCGATGGCATGGTGCACGAGGGTGAGCTCGAATATCTCCGTTCCGTCAGCGACATCTTCGGCTTCGATGAAGCGCGCTTCGAGCAATTGGCGAGCCAGCATGTTCAGCTTGAAGCGGGGGTAGACCCCTATACCGTGCTAGGCCTGTCTCCTAATGCGCCACCTGAAGAAATCCGCCGGGTGTATCGCCTACTTGCGGCCGAGCACCATCCGGACCGCTTGATCGCGCGCGGGGTGCCCGAAGATCTGATCGATGTCGCGACAGCTCGCATGAAGGCGATCAATCTGGCCTATCAGGCATTGACCAAGCCCCGGCAAACACCGCTCCTTCCTGCCAGCGCTTGACGGCAGAGGGGCGTTCTCTCTACATCACGCCTGCCAGTTGACCGGGTGGCCGCTGGCAGTGGGGTATCCTGCTGCTGGAGGAAAGTCCGGGCTCCTTCGAAACACGGTGCCGGCTAACGGCCGGCGAGGGCGACCTCAGGGAAAGTGCCACAGAAAGCAAACCGCCCCGGCATGCCGGGGTAAGGGTGAAAGGGTGCGGTAAGAGCGCACCGCGGACCTGGCAACAGGGACGGCACGGTAAACCCCACCGGGAGCAAGACCAAATAGGGATGACGCGGGACTTCGGTCCCAGCCAGTTTTGAGGCCAGATCATCCGGGTTGGTTGCACAAGGCGTCTGGTAACAGGCGTCGCAGATGAATGGCCACCACGTCCACGCCGCAAGGCGCGGGCCCTACAGAACCCGGCTTATAGGTCAACTGGCGTTTTCCTTTTTTGATGGTTGAGGGCGCCGCATAAACTGGTGGTGAGTGTTTTCGGGCACCTCGCCCCCACCCGCAACTGCCTCTTCGCTCTGTTAACATCTCCTGACAAACCACACATGGGAAACAGAATCTTAAGCGTCCTTATGCAATGTGCGACGGAGTTTACGAACCGGCATCCTTGGCCGGGGATGGAGTAGTCGCAGCAATGGGCAAGCGTTCCGTGCCCGAAAGCAGCCCTGTTGGCGGTCCGCACGTGCCGGTCCTTTTGGACGAGGTGCTGGCGGCGCTTTCTCCGCTTGCCGGCAAGCGCATCGTAGATGGCACGTTTGGCGCCGGCGGTTATTCGCGTGCCCTGCTTGAGGGCGGTGCCGCCGTGGTCGCCATTGATCGCGACCCGAGCGTGCAGCCCTTCGCCGATGCGCTGCGCGCTGACTTTCCCCGAAGCTTCACCTTTGTCCCTGGCACTTTTTCCGAGCTCGATAGCCTCGCGGCCGATCATGGCCGCATCCATGGCGTCGTGCTCGATATCGGCGTGTCCTCCATGCAGCTCGACCAGGCGGAGCGTGGGTTTTCCTTTATGCGCGAAGGGCCGCTCGACATGCGCATGAGCGGGCAGGGGGAAAGCGCGGCTGACCTCGTCAACAATCTTGAAGCCGAGGCGCTCGCCAATCTTCTTTACGCCTTTGGCGAAGAGCGAAAATCGCGCCGCATCGCGCAGTTCATCGTCCAGGCGCGCGAAACAGCGCCGATCTCAACCACAACGGAGCTGGCGCGCATCATCGAAAAAGCTATCGGCCGCAAGCCGGGCGATGCCCATCCGGCCACCCGCTCGTTCCAGGCACTGCGCATTGCCGTCAACGCGGAGTTCGACCAATTGGTGGAAGCTTTGTTTGCCGCCGAGCGCCTCCTTGCCGAGGGCGGACGGCTGGTTGTGGTGACCTTCCACTCACTGGAAGACCGCATCGTCAAGCGCTTCTTTGATCCCGACAAGGGCGGCCCGTCCCAGTCGCGCCACCTGCCGCAGGTGGAAACCGAAGCGCGGCGCTGGGCTGAAGTGGCCAAGGCCGTGAAGGCCGGCGAAGCTGAACTGGGCCGCAATCCGCGGGCGCGTTCGGCCATCCTCCGGGCGGCCACCCGCACCGATGCCGCGGCGCGTCCTACGCGGTTCGATGGCCTTGGTGTGCCGCAGATAGGAGGCGCTTGATGATCCGCAATCTCAACATCCTGCTGATCTTTTCCAGCGTCCTGATGCTCTCGGGCGTTTATGCGCTCAAGTTCTCCATCGAGAACACGGCGAGCGAGCGCACGGCACTGATGGCGCTGATCGATGCCCAGGAGGGAGATCTGTCCATCCTCAAGGCCGATGAAGCCGTGTTAAGCCAGCCCGGCCATATCGAGCCCATCATCAAGCGGCATCAATATGCGCTGCTGATCGAGCCGGTGAAGCAGGAGCAGTTCGGCTCATTCACCGCCATCCCCATGCGCCCTGCCAAGCCGAACAGCGCGGCCATGGACTCCCTGTTCCTGTCGCTGGAAGCCGGTATCGACCCGATCGATGCCATCCTCGAACTCGAGGGCATTGAATAATGGCCATGACTGCTGATGAGCTGGGCTCGACCATTTCGCTCGATGGCGCGCGCAAGGTGCGCGGCAATCTTACCCAGGCGCGCATCCGCTGGATGATTTTGGCGCTGGTGCTGGGCTTTGGCCTAGTCGGGGCGCGCCTTGTGCAATTGGGCATGGTCGTGCCCGACAGCACGATCGAGGGGCAAACGCGCGACGCGATCACGGCCACGCGGCCGCCGATCCTTGATCGCAATGGCCTCGAGATGGCTGTCGACATCCGTGTGCCCTCGCTTTATGCCGAGCCGCGCCGCATCATCGATGTGGAAGAAGCCGTGCGCAAGATCAGGACCGTCTTGCCGAATCTCAGTGAGGATTGGCTGCGTAAACGCCTCACCGGCGACAAGGGCTTTGTCTGGGTTCAGCGCGAATTGTCGCCAGCCATCCAGGACCGCATCATGCGCCTGGGTATTCCCGGCGTCGAGTTCCTTACCGAATCCAAGCGGTTCTACCCGGGCATGAGCGAGGCGTCCCACATCCTGGGCTCCACCAATATCGACAACCAGGGCATTGCCGGCATTGAGCGGCACATGGATGGCGAGGATATCGCATTGCTCCAGGATCTGGGGCTTGCCCGTGGCAATGCGCTGACGCCCGTAGAACTCTCGGTCGACATGCGCGTGCAGCACGTCATGCACGAGCAATTGATGGATGCCATGACCCGCTACCAGGCCATTGCCGCCGCGGGCGTGATGATGGACATCCACACCGGCGAAATCATTGCCCTAGCGTCGGTGCCGGACTTCAACCCGAACGAGCCGGCCACCGCCCTGGTCAAGGATAGTTTCAACCGTATCACGGCCGGCATTTTTGAGCCGGGTTCCATCTTCAAGACGGTGACTTTGGCGGGCGCGCTCAGCAGCGGCGCCGTTTCCATCGATGACCGGTTCGACGCCCGCTTCGGCATCCGCTTTGGACGGTTCACCATTGATGACTTTCATGGCAAGCACCGCATCTTGAGCTTGCCGGAAGTCTATAAGTACTCATCCAATATCGGCACCATCCGCGTCATGCAGGCCATGGGCAAGGAAAACTTCCGCGCCTTCCTGACCACAATGGGCTTTGATAGCCGCGTGCCGTTCGAACTGCCGGAAATGCGCCTGCCAACAGTGCCCAAGCAATTGTCGGAAGTGGGCGCCGCAACAGCCTCCTTCGGCCATGGCTTGTCCGTGTCGCCGCTCCACATGGTCACCGCTTATGCCGCCTTCGTGAACGGAGGCAATTATGTGCCACCCACGCTCTACAAGCGCGAGAAAGCGGAAGCCGAACAACTTTACCGCCGCGTCATCACCGAGGATGCCAGCGCCCAGATGCGCTACCTCATGCGCCTCAATGCCCTTGAGGGCTCGGGATCGCAGATGAACAAGGCGGCCCTCGGTTATCGCGTGGGCGGCAAGACCGGTACGGCCGAGAAGGTGGTGGACGGGCGCTATTCCTCAAGCAAGGTCACCAATTTCTTTGGCTCGGCTTTCCCGCTCGACAATCCACGCTATGCCATGGTCGTCATGGTCGACGAACCCAAGGCCGAAAACCCGCAGTCGGGCACCACGGCCGGCTGGAACGCCGGTGCTGTCACGGGCCGCGTCGTGCAGCGCGTTGCGCCCATGCTCGGAATTGCGCCTGATTTTTCGCCCTTGATTGACGAACAACTCGTCCCACCTGAAATTCGCTGATATCCAGAAGGATCGCCTGCCGTGTCCCTAAGCGTCACACAATTGCTCGAAGGCTCCGGCGCCCGGCCCAAGAAGGGTCTCGGCGCTGTTTTTGGCCTGAACTCCGACAGCCGCCGGATCGAGCCCGGGGACATCTTCTTTGCCTTGCCGGGCAATAATGTGCATGGCAACCAATTCGTGCCCGATGCCGTCCGCCGGGGCGCGCTGGCCATAATCACTGATATCGCACCTCCCGGCGATCCAGGGGTACCGGTGATTGTGGTCAAGGACGTGCGCGCGGCCTATGCCCGCGCCGCCTCCCGTATCTTTGAGCCGCAGCCGGAAATCACCGTTGCGGTCACGGGGACCAACGGGAAGACCTCGGTCGCCTCCTTTGTGCGCCAGATCTGGGACTTTGCGGGCATACCCGGCGCCAGCGTCGGAACGCTGGGCGTCCAAACCGCCCGCAGGCTGATCGAGGGGAGCCTTACCACTCCCGACTCCCGCACGCTTCATCAATCCATGCGCGCGCTCAAGGCGCAGGGGATCGACCATGTGGCCATTGAAGCCTCCAGCCATGGCCTGGACCAGCGCCGGCTCGATGGGATGCATTTCGAGGCGGTGGCCTTCACCAATCTCAGCCGTGACCACCTCGACTACCACAAGAACATGGACGAGTACCGCAACGCCAAGCTGCGCTTGTTCACCGACCTCCTCGTGGATAGCGGCCCGGCCGTGGTCAATGTGGACGATCCCCAGCACGAGCCCTTCATGTTCGCAGCGCTCAGCGCCAGCGCGACATTGCTGACCGTGGGCCGGGAGGGTGCTTATATCGAGATCCTTTCCATCAAGCCCGAGGGCTATGGCCAGCGCGTCGAAGTGCGCCATATCGGGGAAAAGCTGAGTTTTCACCTGCCGCTGACCGGCGAGTTCCAGGTCAGCAACGCCCTGATTGCCGCGGCCCTGGCCATGTCGACCGGCGTGGACAAGGCTCAAGCCTTCCCGGCGCTTTCCGAGCTCAAGGGCGCCAAGGGGCGCCTGGAACTGGTGGCGGAACACAATGGCGCGGCGGTGTTCGTGGATTACTCGCACACACCCGACGCCCTCAAGACCGCACTGGAAGCGCTGCGTCCCTATGCCAAGCGCAAGCTCGTCGTGGTTTTTGGCTGCGGTGGAGACCGCGACAGGGGCAAGCGCCCGCAAATGGGCGCTATCGCCAACAAGCTGGCTGACTTGGTGATCGTCACGGACGACAACCCGCGCACGGAAGACGCCAAGACCATCCGGGCGGAGATCCTAGCCGCTGCTTCCGATGCCCAGGAGATCGCGGACCGCAAGGCAGCCATCACCGAGGCGGTGAAATCCTTGCAGCCCGGAGACGTTTTGCTGGTTGCAGGCAAGGGCCACGAAAACTACCAGATCGTGGGAACCACCAAACATCATTTCTCCGACCATGAAGCTGTGGCCGAGGCAATCAAGGGATAGCGGGTCACCCAGTCGTTGCCCTCGGGCTTGACCCGAGGGCCCTACACTTTCCCGTCAAGGCATTCAGTAGAGAAACCCCGGGTCAAGCCTGGGGAGACAATCCCCAGCATTTTCATCCTGCACCTTCCCCCTTGCGGCATTGGCCGGCAGGGCGCTACGGGTGGGCAAAGAACGACAAGGTATTTGCCCGATCATGACCCAGCCGCTCTACACGATGGATGAGATACTCGCCGCAACAGGCGGTCAGGCGCAGGATTTCTCCACCCAGAGCATCAACTCCATCTCCATCGACTCGCGCGACCTTGGTCCCGACGCCCTGTTCGTGGCCATCAAGGGCGACCGCTTCGATGGGCACGACTTCGTGGATACAGCCCTCGCCAATGGTGCCGTTGCTGCCCTGGTGAGCCGGGGCGAGGGGTCACGCCGTATCGTTGTCGAAGATGCCCTCGAGGGGCTCCGCAACATTGCGCGCTCAGCTCGTGAGCGCAGCCGGGCCACGATCGTGGGCGTGACCGGGAGCGTGGGCAAGACTACCACCAAGGAAGCCATTCGCGTGGTGTTCGAGGCGGCGGGCTCAACGCACGCCTCCATCAAGAGCTTCAACAATCATTGGGGCGTGCCGCTTATGCTGGCGCGGTTGCCAAGGCGAGCGCAGTTCGGTGTCTTCGAAATGGGCATGAATCATGCCGATGAGATCCGCCCCCTGAGCCAATTGGTGCGGCCCCATATCGCCGTAATCACGACAATTGCACCGGCGCATCTGGAAAACCTTGGCTCGCTTGACGCGATCGCCCGCGCCAAGGCCGAAATCTTTGCCGGCCTAGAGCCGGGCGGCACAGCCGTGCTGAACGCCGATCACCCGCAACTAGCTGTCCTGCTCGATGAGGCCAGGGCAGCTGGCGTACGCAATATTGTCACCTATGGCGAAGCGCGTGGTGTCGACTGGCAGATACTGGAGCTCCAAACCGGAGCGGACAACAGCGTTGCCATTGTCGAGTACCAAGGCGTGCGCCACGAACTTGTGCTCTCGGTGCCCGGCCGCCACATGGTTGCCAACGCGACCGCAGCCCTTGCGGTCTCTTATCTTGCCGGCGTCGAGCCCGCTGTTGCACTGCGCGCCCTGGCGAGCTTTGGTGCCCAGGCCGGCCGCGGCCAGCGCAGCGTGCTGGGGCCCCAGGACAACCCGCTTTTCCTGACCGACGAAAGCTACAACGCCAACACCGCCTCCATGAATGCGGCACTGGACGTATTTGCCGCCCAGCTCGCTCCCAATGGGCGAAAGATCGTTGTTCTCGGTGACATGCTGGAACTCGGGCCACAAAGCGCCGCCCTTCATGCCAGCCTCAAGCCTGCGGTAATCGCCTCGGGAGCAGAGCGGGTTTATCTTGTTGGAAAGGAGATGGGTGCTCTGGCCGAGGCCCTCGGCCCGGGCCCTGTTGCTGCCCATACACAAACAGCGGCGGAGATGGCCGAGATCGTGTTGAACGATCTTGCCTATGGCGATGCAGTTATGATCAAAGGGTCCAACGGCGTGGGGCTGACGACCATCGTGGAACAAATTCGGCAAAAGTTCACGAACAGCCGAGCCTAAGCCAACAAGGACGCTTCCCCACATGCTTTATTTCCTCGGCCAGCTCGGTGAAGCGTTCGCGGCCTTCAACGTCTTCCGCTACATCACCTTCCGCACCGCGGGAGCCGTCATAACGGCGCTGTTCTTCGTCTTCATGTTCGGCCCCGGCATGATCGCGCTCCTGCGCCTCAAGCAGGGCAAGGGCCAGCCGATCCGCGAGGATGGGCCCGCCGGCCATCTGCTGACCAAGAAGGGCACGCCCACCATGGGCGGGCTGATGATCCTGTCGGGCGCCGTGATTTCGACCCTGATCTGGGCGAACCTCAGCAATGGCTATGTCTGGGTCGTGCTGTTCGTGACGGTGGGCTTCGGAGCTATCGGATTTTACGACGACTATCTCAAGGTCAAGCGCATGAGCCACAAGGGCTTTGGCTCGCGCCAGCGCCTCCTGCTCGAAGCCTTGATCGGCGCCATCGCTGCGTTTGCAATTTCCCAACTCGCCTCAGGGGCTTACGGCACTTCGCTGCTGTTCCCCTTCGTCAAGGACCTCGCTCTGAACCTTGGCTATTTCTATATCCTGTTTGGTGGCTTCGTCGTCGTGGCGGCCGGCAATTCGGTAAACCTCACGGATGGCCTCGATGGCCTCGCAATTGTCCCCGTGATGGTAGCCGCGGCCTGCTTTGCCCTTATCGCCTACCTCGTGGGCAGCGAGAATTTCTCTCAATACCTGCTGCTCAACCACGTACCGGGCACGGCTGAACTCTCCGTCGTCTGCGGCGCCCTGATCGGAGCAGGCCTCGGTTTCCTCTGGTTCAACGCACCCCCGGCGCAGATCTTCATGGGCGACACCGGCTCGCTTGCCCTGGGCGGCGCCTTGGGCTCCATCGCCGTTGCCACCAAGCACGAGATTGTCCTGGCCATCATTGGCGGCCTGTTTGTGCTCGAAACGGTTTCTGTGATCGTCCAGGTCGCCTCCTTCCGCCTCACCGGCAAGCGCGTCTTCCGCATGGCGCCCATCCACCACCATTTCGAACATCTGGGCTGGACCGAGTCCCAGGTCGTGATCCGCTTCTGGATCATCAGCTTCGTGCTTGCGCTGGTGGGATTGTCGAGCCTGAAGCTTCGCTAGGGAAGGGCGCCTCGCCACCATCACTCTCGGTCAAGCTCTAGGGTGACGAGCAGGGTGCTCTCGACTCGCAAATTGCACCGGCAGTTCGGACTTCGGTAACCATCGGCCTGCTACAATTGCAGCGAGTTTGTACCGATTACCCCTGGCCATTCCCATGATGTTTTCCCGTGCTGAAAAGACACCGCTCGCCGAGTGGTGGTGGTCCATTGATCGGGAATTGCTGGGGGCTCTTATCCTCTTGATGACCTGCGGCATGGTGCTGAGCTTTGCCGCTAGCCCTCCGGTGGCCGAGCGCATCGGGTTGTCGCCCTGGTTCTTCGTGATCCGCCATGCACTGTTTTGCGTTGCCGCACTACCGGTGATGATCGCGGCTTCGTTTCTCAACCATCGCCAAGCCCGCATTGCGGCACTCGTCATCCTTGTGGTCAGCCTCGCCCTGCTGTGGGCGACCCTCCGGTTCGGCACGGAAGTGAAGGGCGCCCGGCGCTGGATTTCTCTCGCCGGCCAGTCAATCCAGCCATCGGAATTCGTCAAGCCTGCCTTTGCCGTGCTGGGCGCCTGGCTTTTTTCAGAATCGATGATTCATCGGAACGTGCCGGGCCGGATACTGGCGACGCTGATCATGGTCAGCATCGTCGCTGGCCTGCTGCTGCAGCCTGATATCGGCCAGACAGCCCTGGTCACCGCCACGTGGGCCGTGCTGCTGTTTATCAGCGGCATTTCCTGGTTCATCATCTTTGGCCTGGCCGCCGCTGCAGGCGGCCTGGTGTTCAGCGCCTACCTCTTGTTCCCTCACGTGTCCCGCCGCATCGACACCTTCCTCAACCCCGAGGGCGGCGGCAATACCTACCAGATCGACCGCGCCCTGCAGTCGCTGCTGGAAGGCGGCTGGTTCGGACGCGGCCCGGGCGAGTCCATTGCCAAAAAGCTCATCCCCGACGCCCATGCCGACTATGTGTTTTCGGCCGCAGCCGGTGAATACGGCATTCTCTTCTGCATGGTGTTGGTGGCGCTGATCGCCTTTATCGTTCTGCGCGCCATGATGGGCGCCCAGCGCCAGACGAGCCTTTTCTCGCGCCTGGCGGCGTCGACTTTGGCGATTCAGTTCGCTATGCAGTCCGGCATCAATTTGGCGGTGAACCTCAATCTCATCCCACCCAAGGGCATGACGCTGCCTTTTGTGTCCTATGGTGGAACGTCTATGATCGCCATTGCTTTTGGCATGGGGCTGATGCTCGCCTTCACCCGCACCAAGCCTGAGGAACGCATGGCAACCGGAATTCCAAGCTATAAAAGCGCAGTGGCGCCCCTGGTGCCCGCCGAATGAGCAAGTTCATCTTGATGGCGGGCGGCACGGGAGGACATCTCTTCCCGGCCATGGCTCTCGCGCAGGAATTGGGGCGTCGCGGCCATGTGGTGGAGTTGATGACCGACCATCGCGTGGAAAGCTATGGCTCGGACTTTCCCGCCAAAGCCATCCACATCGTCCCTTCCGCCACGCCCTCGGGCAAGAACCCGCTCCTGATGGCCGGGGCAGGGGTCAAGATCCTGCGCGGCATTGCGGTCGCTGCGGCCAAACTGCGCAAGTCAAAGCCCCAATGCGTCATCGGCTTTGGCGGCTATCCCACCTTCCCGCCCTTCCTTGCCGCGCACTTCCTCCGCATCCCGGGAATTCTGCATGAGCAGAACGCCGTCATGGGTCGGGCTAACCGGGCCCTGGGTCGCTTCGCCAATGTCCTCGCCCTTAGCTTTGCCACGACCAAATACGCTGACAAGTTCGGGGGCGAAAAAGTGGTCACGGGCAATCCTGTGCGCGACCGCGTGCGCACCGTGGCGCAGACGCCATACCCACCGCTGGAAGAAGGCGGTGAAATCCGCCTCGTCGTGTTCGGCGGCAGCCAGGGCGCCAAGGCCCTGTCAGACATCGTTCCCGCAGCCATTGCCACGCTGCCCGAAAACTTGCGCCAGCGCCTGCGCCTCGTCCAGCAGTGCCGCGCCGAGGATATCGGGCGGGTAGGGGCCGTGTACCGCGACGCCCGAATCAACGCCGAGCTTGCGGCTTTTTTTACCGATCTGCCCGAACGCATTGCCGGAAGCCATCTGGTGATCGGTCGATCCGGCGCCTCCACCATTGCCGAGCTGACCGTCCTGGGTCGCCCGGCCATTCTGGTGCCCTTGCCAGGCGCGCTCGATGCCGACCAGAAAAACAATGCCCTGATCATGGAAGCGGCAGGGGCTGGGTGGGTGGCCGAGCAAGCCACGCTGTCGCCGCAATCGCTGGGCACTCGCCTCACAACCCTGTTAACTGATCCGGCCATTTTGACCAAAGCCGCCGCCGCTGCCCGCACGCTCGGTCAGCCGTTCGCCGTGGAAAAGCTGGCGGACCTTGCCGAAAGACTGTCCGGCACGGACGCATCCCAGATGGAAAAACACTCATGAAAATGCCGCGCAATATCGGGCCAGTCCACTTCATCGGGATTGGCGGCATCGGCATGAGCGGCATTGCCGAAATCCTGCACAACCAAGGCTACACGGTCCAGGGTTCGGACGCTTCGCTCAACCCCAATGTGCAGCGCCTGCGCGAGATGGGGATCAAGGTCGAGATCGGCCAAAGCGCTGAGAATCTCGGCGCTGCCGAAGTGGTCGTCGTCTCCTCGGCCATCAAGAAGGACAATCCCGAACTCCTGGCCGCCCGCGCCAAGGCGCTGCCGATCGTGCGCCGCGCCGAAATGCTGGCCGAGATCATGCGCTTCAAGACCGCCATCGCAATTGGCGGCACGCATGGCAAGACCACCACCACGACCTTGGTCGCAACCCTGCTGGACGCCGGCAATCTCGACCCCACCGTCATCAACGGCGGCATCATCAATGCCTATGGCACCAATGCGCGCCTGGGCGGGGGCGAATGGATGGTGGTGGAGGCCGACGAGAGCGACGGCACTTTCGTCAAGCTTCCGGCTGACGTCGCCATCGTCACCAATATCGATCCCGAGCATCTGGACCATTACGGCGACTTTGAAGGCGTCAAGAAAGCCTTCCTGCAGTTTGTCGAAAACGTACCCTTCTATGGCTTCGCCGTAATGTGCCTCGACCATCCCGAGGTGCAGGCGCTCGTGGGCGAGATCAAGGATCGTCGGGTCATCACCTATGGCCGCAATCCACAGGCCGATGTGCGCCTGATCGACCTCGAGAACCACGATGGCGTGCAGCACTTCTCCGTGGAGATCCGCGACCGCATTCGGTTGACCCAACTGCGCATCGATGGGCTGGAACTGCCCATGCCTGGTGTTCACAACGCCCTCAATGCCACGGCCGCCATTGCGGTCGCCGACCAGTTGCATGTGCCGGCCGAGGCCATTCGCAAGGGGCTCAAGGGCTTTACGGGCGTCAAGCGCCGCTTCACCAAGACCGGGGTAGTTGGCGGCATCACCGTCATCGATGACTATGGCCATCATCCGGTGGAGATTGCCGCCGTCCTGCGGGCGGCGCGCCAATCCACCAAGCGCGACGTGATCGCCGTAGTGCAGCCGCACCGCTATTCGCGTTTGCACGATTTGTTCGACGATTTCTCTGCCTGCTTCAACGACGCTGACACCGTTATCATCGCGCCCGTCTATGCCGCGGGCGAGCAGCCCATTCCCGGCGTAACGCATGAGGAACTGGTTAATCGCATCCGCGCCCGCGGCCATCGTGATGCGCGCGTGATCGACCGGGCGGAAGCACTGGCGCCATTGCTCGCGAGCCGGGCAGCTGATGGCGATTATGTTGTGTGCCTGGGTGCCGGCAACATCACGCAATGGGCCGCCGCGCTGCCGGCCGAACTCGGCGCCCTATTAGGGGTCGACCCGCAATGAGCTATCCCGATCTCATTCCGCAGTTCCAGCCCTGGATCGGCGAAGTTCGCGGCCGCCTGATCCCCAACCAGCCGCTGAGCGAAGTCACCTGGTTCCGGGTCGGTGGCCCAGCGCAGTTGTTCTTCACCCCCGCCGACGAGGAGGATCTCGCTTTCTTCCTCAAGCACTTGCCGCCCGATATCCGCGTGACGGTGATCGGGCTAGGTTCCAACCTCCTCATTCGCGATGGCGGCATTGATGGCGTCGTCATCAAGCTGTCTGGCAAGGCTTTCGGGCAGATCGACATCCTCCCCGATCACAAGATCCGCGTCGGCACCTCCTTGCCCGACGTGAAGGTCGCCACCGCCGCGGCGGAAGCGGGGATTGATGGCCTGACCTTTTATCGTGGCATTCCCGGCGGCATTGGCGGCGCGCTCTATATGAATGCAGGCTGCTATGGCACCGAAACGCGCGACCGCATGGTGGAACTACGCGCCGTCACGCGCGAGAGCGAGATCATCACCCTTTCCAATGCCGACATGGGCTATCTCTACCGCAAGAGCAACGGCCCGCGCGGCGCGGTCTTTACCTCTGCCGTTTACCAGGGCTTCCCCGGTGACCGTGAGGAGATTCTGGACCGCATGCGCGAGATCACGGAAAAGCGTGAAAGCTCCCAACCCACCAAGGCCAAAACGGGTGGCTCCACCTTCAAGAACCCCGAAGGGCATTCGAGCTGGAAGCTGATTGATGCTGCAGGCTGTCGCGGCCTGACTATCGGTGGCGCTCAGATGAGCGAACTGCACGCCAATTTCCTCCTCAACATCGACAATGCCAGCGCCCACGACATCGAGACGCTGGGCGAAACAGTGCGCAACCGCGTCCGCGCCCATTCCGGCATAGACCTCAAATGGGAAATCCGCCGCATGGGGCACTTCCTCCCCGGCCGGGAAGTGCGTGAGTTTCTGGATGGCGAAGTGTTCACGGGGGCGGTTTAGTGCCTGCTCTGGCATCGCAACTGCCCCTCCTGGCCTTCCCCGCGGGGGCGGAGGTGAACCCGGCGGCTGTGAACCGATTGTGCCCACAACTCGGTCTTACCCTCTCCCTTGCGGAGAGGGCTAGGGTGGGGGTGTCACTCCACAAACTCAAACCAACCAACAGGACCTTCCCATGACCAAACACGTTGCCGTTCTCATGGGTGGCTGGTCCAACGAGCGCCCCGTCTCGCTCAAGTCCGGTGCCGGGTGTGCCGCGGCCCTGCGCGGCGCCGGGTACCAGGTCACCGAAGTGGACGTGGACCGCAACATCGCCAACACGCTTGTGGAGCTCAAGCCGGACGTCGCCTTCAACGCCCTTCACGGCCCCTTCGGCGAGAGCGGGATGATCCAGGGCGTGCTGGAACTGCTTCAAATCCCCTACACCCATTCCGGCGTCATGGCCTCGGCCCTTGCCATGAACAAGCACCAGGCCAAGATCGTGATGAAGGCCGCCGGCATTCCGGTTACCGACCACGTCATCGTGCCGCGCAGCGAAGCGGCCCGCGCCCATGTCATGGCCCCACCCTACGTCATCAAGCCCATTGCCGACGGCTCAAGCTTTGGCGTCTTCATCGTTAAGGGCGAAACCAGCCATCCGCCGCAGGAAATCCTGCGCGAAGACTGGAACGGCGGCGAGGAAGTCATGGTCGAGCGCTATATTCCGGGGCGCGAGCTGACCTGCGCTGTGATGGGCGATGTGGCGCTTGGGGTGACGGAGATCGTCACCGACGCGGCTTTTTACGATTACGAGGCCAAATACGCTAAAGGCGGGTCAGTCCACGTTATTCCGGCGCAGCTGAAACCGAAAATTTACGACAAAGTGCAAAAGTTGAGCCTGGCCGCCCATGCGGCTCTCGGCTGTCGGGGCGTGACGCGGTGTGACTTCCGCTACAACGACGCGGCAGGCGAGGATGGTGAACTGGTGTGCCTCGAGATCAATACCCAGCCGGGTATGACCGAGACATCGCTGGTGCCGGAGCAGGCCCTCCATGCGGGCCACTCCTATGAAGAACTGGTCGCCTGGATGGTGGAGGACGCGAGTTGCAACAGGTAAAAAGCGAGACCTTTCTCGCTGGTGCGCGGGTCGTCGATCCCAGCGCCCTGCCTGTTCCCATGCGCTCTCCCCGGCGCAAGATTGCCAACAACTGGGGCCGCGCCTGGGTCCTTCATCGCACAGCCATGGTGCGCAGCATCAGCGCAGTGGCGCTGCTCGCCGTCGGGCTCGGCCTCTACCAGGTACGTGAACCCATTATGTTCGGCGCCATGACCCTGGGCGAGATGGCGCAGGGCCGCTTTGCCGCCGCAGGCTTTGCCATTGGTGAAATTTCCATCACTGGCCAGACCCTCACCAGCGAGCAGGCGATCTTTGATGCGCTGGGTGTCGAGCCGTACACTTCCACCGTCAGCTTCGATGTGGAAGCCGCGCGCCAGCGCATTGCCGAATTGCCCGCGATTGAGACGGTGAGCGTGCGCAAGACCTATCCCGGCGACCTCATCGTCGAGATAACCGAAAAAACACCCGTAGCGCGCTGGCGAGTTGATGGCATTACCTTTGTGGTCGACGCCGCCGGCGAGCAGATCGGCGAAGACCGCGGCGCCTATGGCGAGCTGCCCCTCGTCGTCGGCGATGGCGCAAGCGACGATGCCCTCGTCATGATCCGCGCGCTTGACCAATACCCCAGCCTCAAGGATGGCCTCGTGGCCCTGTCGCGCATCGCCGACCGCCGCTGGGACCTGATCTACGAGACCGGCCTTCGCGTGCAACTGCCCGAACTGGGGGTCGCCCGTGCGCTGCGCAATCTCGTGATGTACCAGGACGATTACCAGTTGCTGGATCGTGACGTGAATCTGATCGATCTGCGCGTCGCCAATCTCGTCGCCGTTCGCCCCAACAAGACCGAAGAAGAACTGGCGGCCGACGAAGAAAAGCGCAAGGCCGAACTGGCCGAGCGTATCCGCTCTCCCAACCCTTATCCGCTTCCGCCGCGCAACCTCCCGTCCCAAACACTTCTCCAACCGGCCGCTCCGCAATGATGACCGATGCCATGACCTCCCGGCTTCGCCCCGTGCAGCCCGGCAAGACTACCCTTGTTGCCGTGCTCGATATTGGCTCCACCAAGATCTGCTGCGTAATCGCGCGCCTCACGCCGCGCCCCGAGGGCAAGGCTCTGCGCGGCCGCTCGCACCAGGCCGAGGTGATTGGCTTTGGCTATGGTCCATCGGCAGGCGTCAAATCGGGCGTGGTCACCGATATTGAAAAAGCCGAGCACACCATTCGCTCCGTCGTCGGCATGGCCGAGCGCGCCGCTGGCCTCACCCTAGAATCCGTTCTCGTCAACGTCACCGCTGGCCGGCTGGGGTCGGAAACCTTTTCGGCGGCCGTGTCGCTGGATGGCCAGGAAGTTGAAAAGGCTGATATTCATCGCGTCCTGCGCGCCGTGAACGAGCGCTCGGTCCGGCCGGAGCGCTCCATCATTCATGCGATGCCGATTGGCTATGCGATCGATGGGCAAAAGGGCATTTGCGACCCCAAGGGCATGGTTGGCGACAAGCTGGGCGTTGATGTCGCCGTGGTGAGTTCCGAGACGCTGGCCATGCGCAATCTCGAACTGGTCCTTCACCGCTGCCACTTGCAGATTGAGGCGCTGGTCGCCACGCCCTATGCCTCTGGCTTAGCCACCCTGGTCGACGACGAAGCCCAGCTGGGCGTTGCCTGTGTCGATTTTGGCGGCGCGACCACCACAGTTTCCGTCTTCAACGAAGGCCATCTGGTTTACGCCGACGCCATTGCCATTGGTGGCCACCACCTCACGCTCGACATCGCCCGCCAGCTGTCGGTCTCAATCGCCGACGCCGAGCGGCTCAAGACCTTCTATGGCTCCGTCCTTCCCGGCCAGGCGGATGAACGCGACATGATCCCGATCCAGCCCGTAGGCGCCATGCACGACGAAGCGCCGGGGCAGGTGGCTCGTTCGGTGCTGACCCGCATCATGCGCCCGCGTATCGAGGAAATCCTCACCGCCATCCGCGACCGCATGCAGGCCACCGGGATGATGGACGTGTGCGGCCGCCGCTTCGTTTTGACCGGCGGCGCTAGCGAAATGACCGGCCTGCCGGAAGTCGCCCGCCGTACCTTGGCGCGCAATGTCCGCAACGGCCGCCCCATGGGCATCGCCGGCCTGCCCGAAATGGCGAAGGGCGCAGGCTTCGCCACCGTCTCGGGCATGCTGATCTACCCCCAGGTTTGCAGCCGCGAATACGCCGAGCCCCGCATCAGCCGCAAACTTACCGGCACCGACGGCTACTTCGCCCGTGTCGGCTCCTGGTTGCGTTCGAGCTTCTGAGACAGGACCCCACCTAACCTCCCTCATAGGAGAGGGGGGTAGGTGGCGGTAGGATCGAAAACCGGCCTCTGCCGTTCTCCCACGAACACCGCCGGAGAACCCCCATGCTTCGATCCCTCCTCATCGGCCTTGTCGCAGGCCAGCGCGGCATCACCCCACTCGCCACCATCGGCCTTGCCACTTATCGCGGGGAAGTGGACGACGATCTGCCCCTGCAAAAGCTCTTCCACCATCCGATCGTGACCGCGGGCGCTATTGCCTTCGCCTTGGCCGAGATGGCCGGCGACAAGATGAAGACGGCGCCCGACCGTACCATCCCGGTCGGGCTCGCCGTTCGCGGCATCACCTCCGCCTATGCCGGCGCGGCGCTGGCGCCCCGCGGCCAGCGTGCTACCGGCGCAGCCATTGCCGTGGGCGCGGCCCTTCTGTCCTCCTATATCGGGCTGAGGCTGCGCAAGCAGGCCATGAGCCGCGTCGGCCAGACACCGAGTGGCCTCGTCGAGGACGCCATTGTGCTTGGGGCAGGGCTGGCCATCACCAATCCCCGCCTCACCGGCACCAGGCCGCTGCTGAAAGCGCCCTAAGCGCCGGCATAGGCCTTCTGGAGATCCGCAACGACGAGCTTGCGCATTCCCATCATCGCCTGCATGGCCCGTTCGGCTCCGGCCTTGTCCGGGCCAAGGACCGTCTCATAGATCTGCTTGGGCGCCACCTGCCAGCTCAGCCCGAACTTGTCCCTGCACCAGCCGCACATGCTTTCCTCTCCGCCATTGGCGGTCAGCGTGTCCCAGAAACAGTCGACCTCTGCCTGGTCCTGGCAGTCGATCATGAAGCTCACGGCTTCGGTGAAATGGAACTGCGGCCCGCCGTTCAGCAGCATGAAACGATGCCCTTCCAGCTCGATGACGGCCGTGAACGCAGGCTGGTCCGGCGCGCGCCGCACGATCTGATGAACCTTCGCGCTCCGAAAGGTCGAGGTGTAGAAATCGATGGCTTCGTCGATACGGTCGTCGAACCACAGGCACGGCATGATCTTGTTCATCGGCTTTCTCCTTTGCTCTCTGGAACCATGACGAAGGAAGGGAGCCGGTTTCGACACCAACGTGGTTAACGCGGAACAAATCTGTTGCGGATTTGTCTCGCAAAATGCGCGCGCGTTAACACCGGTGGGACAATTGTTAGGGGCCGGTTAACGTTTGGCGGGGTAAATATTAACCCAACAACGCCACCACGAGGCCATTCATGACCATCAACCTCACCATCCCGGACATTCAGGAACTTAAGCCTCGCATCACCGTATTTGGTTGTGGGGGCGCCGGCGGCAACGCCGTAAACAACATGATCGAATCCGGGCTCGATGGCGTGGATTTCGTTGTCGCCAACACCGACGCGCAGGCGCTGGCCCTGAGCAAGGCCCAGCGAATTATTCAGTTGGGCGTCGGCGTCACCGAAGGCCTGGGCGCTGGTTCGCACCCCGAAGTGGGTCGTGCAGCCGCCGAGGAAAGCTGGGACGAGATTAATGATCACCTTTCCGGCTCGCACATGGTGTTCATCACCGCCGGCATGGGCGGCGGTACCGGCACCGGCGCTGCGCCTGTGGTGGCCCGCGCTGCCCGCGAGCAGGGGATCCTCACCGTTGGTGTCGTGACCAAGCCGTTCAACTTCGAAGGCAATCGCCGTGCGCGCCTTGCCGAAGATGGCATCGATGAGCTGCATCGCCATGTCGATACGCTGATCGTCATCCCGAATCAGAACCTGTTCCGGGTTGCCAACGAGAAGACCACTTTCGCCGACGCTTTCGCGATGGCCGACCAGGTGCTTTTCTCCGGTGTTGCCTGCATCACCGATCTGATGGTCAAGGAAGGTCTCATCAACCTCGACTTCGCCGACGTGCGCGCCGTGATGCGCGGCATGGGCAAGGCCATGATGGGTACTGGCGAAGCATCGGGCGAAGACCGTGCTCGCCACGCCGCCGAAGCCGCCATCGCCAATCCGCTGCTCGACGATGTTTCGATGCAGGGTGCGCGTGGTCTGCTCATCTCCATCACCGGTGGCCCGGACCTCACCCTTTATGAAGTCGATGAAGCAGCGTCCCGCATCCGCGAGGAAGTGGACCCCGATTGCAACATCATCCTTGGCGCTACCTATGATCCGAGCCTTACCGGCACGATCCGCGTGTCTGTCGTTGCCACCGGCACCGATGCCGCCATGGTTCAGGCCCTCGAACCCGCCAAGCCGCATGCTTCGCGCACCCCGCTTGAAGTGCGTCGCCATGTTCCCGTGGAGCCCACCCGCGTTCAGATGGAACGCGCTGCCGAGCGTCCTCAGCCCGCACCAGTCGCGGCTCCCGTTGTCGCTCAGCAGATCGAGCACCAGGTGGAACAGGCTGTTGCCGAAGCCTTCAGCTTTGATGCACCGGCGCCGAGCTACCAGCATCAGGAAGACGACGGCGTTTTCGTGGAGCCCTATATCCCCGCCGCTCCCGTGACGCACGAGATCGAAGAGCCCACCATGGTGCACGACGAATCGCCCGTGCCGAGCGTCTATGTGCCCTCCAGCGCCGCCCGTCCCGAAGCCCAGCGTCGCATGCCGCGTACCGAGGAGCTTCCGGTTGTTGCGCGCCGGACACAGGACGTGCAGGAACGTCAGGACGCCGAGCCGCGCAATGCACGTGCCCTGTTCAAGCGTCTCGCCTCCAATGTTGGCCTCAATCTGGGTCAGCCGGCAGTCGGTGGTCGTGACGATACGGGTTATCCCCAGGCCGATGACGCTGCCGCCCGCAGCGCCATTGAAGCAGGCGGCGCAAGGACTTCGCGTGTGCCGCACGCTTCGGAAGGCGCCCGCGGCAACCTCGATGCACAGGGCCGGCAGCCCGCTGCTGCGCCGCAAAAGGAGAGCCTGGAAATCCCAGCGTTCCTGCGCAAACACGGTTAAACCTGCCTTGCTCGGCAAACAAAACATGGCTCGGTGCGACTTTCGCACCGAGTTTTTTTTGGCTAACACAGCCTCGGGCGTTCGGGCTTGTTCGGAGTAATTCCAGTATGCAAAAACTTTCCACGCGCCAGCGTACCGTATCTGCTGCCCTGAGCTTTTCAGGGTATGGCGTGCATAGCGGCCAGCCTGTTACGCTGACGATCCGGCCCGCTGGCGCCGATACTGGAATTACCATTTCGCGCGATTTGGGTGACGGCCGGGTGACCATGCCGGTCCCGGTGCATTTTTCGCGCGTCACGCGGACCACGCTCTGCACCACGCTCGATCTGGGCGACAGCATCAGCGCCGCGACCATCGAGCATGTGATGTCGGCCCTTTCGGGTATGGGCGTCGATAACGCGCTGATCACTCTGGATGGCAGCGAATGCCCGATCCTCGATGGCAGCGCCCGCCCGTTTGCCGAAGCGATCCTCAATGTCGGTCTCGAGATCCAGCCCGCGCAGCGCAAGTTCCTCAAGATCATGCGCGCGGTGACCGTTCGTAACAACGACGCCTTCGCCGCGCTTGAGCCCTATAATGGCCGCGCGCTGGACCTCGAGATTGATTTTGACTCCCAGGTTATCGGCCGGCAGCGCATGATCTTCGACTGGACGCCCCGCCGCTATTACGAAGACGTTTCGCGCGCCCGCACCTTTGGCTTTGTGCGTGACGCCAAGATCCTGCGCCAGGCCGGTTACGCGCTTGGCTCGAGCCTTGATAATTCCATAACCATCGACAATGACCGCATCCTGAACCCGCAGGGCCTGCGCTACGAGGACGAGTTCGTGCGCCACAAGTTGCTGGACGCGGTGGGTGATCTGGCGCTTGGGGGGCTTCCGATTTGGGGCCGCTTCCGCTCCTACAAGGGCGGGCACGCGCTCAACGCACATGTGTTGGCCGGTCTCTTTTCGAGCGACGCCAATTATGAAATAGTCAGCGCGGATAATTTGCCGCTGGAATTCGATGCTTTCGAAGACCAGCCGGCTGGTTTGGCAGTCAATCCTTACCTGCGCGCGGTTCGCTAGCCTCCAAAGGCTGCCGGGCTGCGCCACAGTTTTGGACCAATTGCTGAATACTTCGCGGCAAAGACAAAGCTTTCAAGAACGGGGCACTTCGTGACAGGTGAATTTATTGGTGGTTTGACCACAAGGGCAGGTCGAATTGCGTCTGTTGCCCTGCTCACGGTCATTCTGGCCGGCTGCTCCGGCATGAATCTGTTTGGGCCGCCCAAGCTCAAGGAAGCGCCCGTCATCCCCGCCCAGGCGCTTTACCAGAAAGCCCTGGACGACATGGACCGCCAGTATTTCCAGACCGCCATCAAGGGTCTGGAACAGCTGGACCGCCAGCACCCGCGCGATCCGCTGGTGGAAAAATCCAAGCTGATGCAGGTTTACGCCAACTACCGCAGCGGTGAGCTCGAGGAAGCGATCTTGGCCGCCGACCGGTTCCTGGCGCTTTACCCCAATGGCAAGGACGTTCCTTACGTCCTTTACCTCAAGGGCAATGCCTATTTCGCTCAGATCAAGGACATCACCCGCGACCAGCAGCTGTCACGCGATGCGATCGACACCTACAATCTGCTGATCAGCAACTATCCCAAGTCCGAATACGCCAAGGACGCCAAGGAAAAGCTTCTCGTCGCCTATGACCAGCTGGCTGGCAAGGAAATGTCGGTGGGCCGCTACTATCTCGGCAACGGCCAATACACCGCAGCCATCAACCGCTTCCGCACGGTTGTGGAAACCTGGCAAACCTCGACCCATATCGAGGAGGCGTTGTATCGCCTAACCGAGGCTTACCTCTCGCTGGGCCTCACCAATGAAGCCATGACGGCCGCCGCCGTGCTGGGCCACAACTACCCATCCAGCACCTGGTACAAGCAGGCCTTCGCCCTTTTGGGCAAGCAGGGCCTCGCTCCCGCCGTCAACAGCGGCAGCTGGATGGCCGGCCTGCGCACCTAGTCTGGGAAACGCCCCCATTCAACCTCTCCCTGGAAAGAGAGAGGAGTAGATAGTGCCTAGGCACAAAGCCGATCCTTCCCCCTCCAAGGGGGGAGGTCAGGTGGGGGTTGTTCACAATCGCACTTACTTGTTGCTAGTTTGTTCCGGGTCGCTAATATGCCTCCCGGTTCGCTTATTCTACACCTCAACAAAGACCCCACGCAGCAGGGTAGAAGCGTGCGCGAGCGCACACGGAATTTGGGAATGGTACGCGCATGCTGAACGCGCTTTCGGTTCGCAATATCGTTCTGATTGACCAGCTCGATCTGGCGCTCGACGAGGGCATGACCGTGCTGACCGGCGAAACGGGGGCCGGCAAATCCATTCTCCTTGATGCCTTGACGCTGGCCCTGGGCGGGCGGGGCGACGCATCGCTCGTGCGCAACGGCCATGACAGCGGCCAGGTGGTTGCCGTGCTCCAACTGGCGCCTAACCATCCCGCCCGTACCGCCCTGCGCGACAATGCCATTCCCGACGACGAGGATGTCATCCTGCGCCGCGTCCAGTTTGCGGACGGACGCACTCGCGCCTTCATCAATGACCAGCCGGTTTCCGCCGCCCTGTTGCAAAAGGTCGGCGCGCAGATCGTCGAAATACACGGCCAGCACGATGATCGCGCCCTGGTGGATGTCGCCACCCACCGTGCCGCGCTCGATGCCTTCGGCGAGTTGGAATCTCTCGCTGCCAAGGTCCGCGACGCCTGGCAGGATCTCGCCGACGCGCAGGAAGCCGTCGCTGAACAAAAGGCGTTGGTGGCCGAAGCGCTGGCCGCCGAAGATTACGCCCGCCACACCGTAGAAGAACTCAGCAAGCTCAAGCCGCAGCCGGGCGAAGAAGAAGAACTCGCCGAACGCCGCCAGCATTTGCAGCAGGCCGAACGCGCCGCATCGGACGTTGTCGAGATCGACGACATGCTCAACGGCCCCTCAGCACCGGGTCCCGCGCTTGCGGGCCTGATGCGGCGCCTCATGCGCAAGATCGACGGCGGGGCAGCGCTGTTCCAGCCGCTCGTTGATACGCTCGACGGCTCGCTCGCGGCGCTGGATCGCACCACCGACGCGCTCGAAGAGCTCAAGCGCGAAATGGCCTATGATCCCAACGAGCTTGAAGCCGTCGAGGAGCGCCTTTTCGCCCTGCGCGCCGCCGCCCGCAAGCACCAGACGACTTGTGACGAGCTCAGCGAAGTGCTCAGCAAATATTCGGCCGACCTTGACACGCTCCAGAGCGGGGAAACCAAGCTCGTCGCTCTCGAGGCCGCAGAAGCCAAGGCGATGGAGACTTATCGCAAGCTCGCCGAAACTCTGAGCAAGGCTCGGGCGAAGTCCGCCGCAGCCCTTGGCAAGGCCGTCGGCTCCGAGCTTCCCGACCTCAAGCTGGGCGCCGCCAAGTTCATCGTGGATCACCAGGTCGACACCAACCGTATTGCCCCTTCGGGGTTTGACCAGATCGCCTTCCACGTCCAGACCAACCCGGGCACGGCAGCCGGTCCCTTGCTCAAGGTCGCCTCGGGCGGCGAGCTCAGCCGGTTCCTCCTGGCGCTGAAAGTCGTCCTTGCCGACCGTGGCTCGGCCCCCGTCCTGATCTTTGACGAAATCGACACCGGCGTTGGGGGCGCCGTGGCCGACGCCATCGGCCGGCGCCTGGCACGGCTCGCCGGCAAGGTGCAGGTCCTCGCCGTCACCCACGCGCCGCAGGTCGCGGCCCGCGCCCAGCGGCATCTCCTGATCGAGAAGCAGGCCGTCAAGGAAGGCGCCTTCATGCGCACCCACGTCAAGCCCCTCGACAGCGCCGCCCGCCAGGAAGAAGTGGCCCGCATGCTCGCGGGCGCCCAGGTGACGGACGAGGCAAGGGCTGCTGCGAGTAAATTGCTGAGTGAGGTGGGTTGAGTAACCCACACCTAACCTCCCCCTGATAGAGGGAGGGACGATCTTGCGCGCTGTGCAGGATTGTGCCCGGCGCTGCCTGTTCCTCCCCCTCAGGGGAGGTTAGGTGGAGGTAGGGCGGAATTGCGTAGAGGGAGAGAGCGTTGATGACCGACCTGTCCACCAAACCTGTCGACGATCTCACTCCCGATGAGGCCGAAGCCGAACTCGCGCGCCTGGCCCTGGCCATTTCGGCCGCCAACATCGCTTACCACCAGAACGACGCACCCGAGATCAGCGACGCGGAATACGACGCCATGCGCCGCCGCAATGATGCGATCGAGGAGGCCTTTCCCCACCTCGTTCGGCCGGACAGCCCCGCCAATGCCGTCGGCGCGCCGCCTGCGGAAGGCTTTGCCAAGGTGCGCCATCAGGTGCCGATGCTCAGCCTTGCGAAGGCCTATACCGACCAGGACGTGGTTGATTTCATTGAGCGTGGCCGCCGCTTTTTCGAGCGCGACAAGGATCTGGAGCTGGCCTTCACCGCCGAGCCCAAGATCGACGGCCTCTCGGCATCCCTCCGCTACGAAAACGGCGTGTTCGTCCAGGGCGCTACGCGCGGCGACGGCAGCGTGGGCGAGGATATCACAGCCAATCTGCGCACGATCAAGGATATCCCCCACAAGCTCAAGGGTTCGGGCTGGCCGCAAAGCATCGAGATCCGCGGCGAGGTCTACATGACCTATGCCGAGTTTCAGGCGCTCAAGGCCCGATCCGCCGCGTCAGGCGGGCAGGACTATGTTAATCCGCGCAATACGGCGGCCGGTTCCCTCCGGCAAAAAGACCCTGCCATCACCGCCAGCCGGAACTTGCGCTTCTTCGCCTATGCGTGGGGCGCCACCACCGAGGACCCGGCGCCCACCCAGTTCGAGGCGGTCCAAAAGTTCGCCGAATGGGGATTCCCCATCAATCCGCTAATGGTGCGCGCTAAAACAGCCGAAGAGCTGATCAACCACTACCGCGTCATTGAGGAGCGGCGCTCATCCTTGGGCTATGACATCGACGGCGTCGTCTACAAGGTGGACCAGCTCGAGCTGCAGCGGCGCTGGGGCTATGTCACGGGTGAGCCCCGCTGGGCCATTGCCCACAAATTCCCCGCCGAGCAGGCAACAACCGTCGTGCGCCGCATCGATATCCAGGTGGGCCGCACCGGTACGCTCGCGCCCATCGCTCGGCTCGAACCCGTCACCGTCGGCGGCGTCGTGGTCGAAAACGCAACGCTCCACAACGAAGACTATATTGCCGGCATCGACAGCAATGGCCTGCCCATTCGCGGCGACGTGCCGATCGATATCCGCATAGGCGACACGGTCGTGATCCAGCGGGCGGGGGACGTCATCCCCCAGATCGTCCGCGTGGTGCTTGAAAAGCGTCCGGCCGATGCTGTCCCCTACGAGTTCCCGCACCATTGTCCGGTCTGCGGCTCCCCCGCTACCCGCGATCTCAACGAGAAAACCGGCAAGGAAGATTCCCGCCGCCGCTGCACCGGCGAGCTGATCTGCCCCGCCCAGGCCATAGAGCGCCTGCGGCACTTCGTGTCCCGCGGCGCCATGGATATCGAGGGGCTGGGCGCCGAGAATATCGACCTCTTTTTCAATGCAGGGCTCGTCAAGACCGCCGCTGACATCTTCACGCTCAAGGAGCGTCGCCCCGAAGTTCAAAAAGCTCTAGCCGAACGTCGCGAGCAGCAGGCGCGCCAGCGCGAAGCGCTGTCGGGCAAGACGCGCAAGAATGTGCGCAGCGTTGAGGACCGGAACTATGAAGGGCTCGACAAGCTCTTTGCCGCCATCGACGCTCGCCGCGAGCCCGAGCTCGACCGCTTCATCTTCGCTCTTGGCATTCGCCACATCGGGGAAACCACCGCTGCCGCCCTTGCTCGCAATTTCTCGACCATCGAGGAACTGATCCGCGTCGGCAAGGAAACCGCAGCCGCAGCCGACCCGAAATCGGTTTTTCCCTCAATCGACGGTATAGGTGGCACGGTGATCGAGGCGCTGGTGGATTTCTTTGGCAACCAGCGCAATGACGAGGTCCTCGACGCGTTGCTCAGGCAGGTCCGCCCAAAGCCCTATGTGGTGTCGGTTTCCGCCGACAGCGTCGTAGCGGGCAAGACGGTGGTGTTCACCGGCACGCTGGAGAAAATGTCGCGCTCGGAAGCCAAGGCCATGGCCGAACGGCTCGGCGCCAAGGTGGCGGGTTCGGTTTCGGCCAAAACCGACATCCTAGTGGCGGGCCCCGGCGCAGGCTCCAAGCTCAAGACTGCCGAGGCGCTGGGCGTCGAGGTCATTAGCGAAGACGAATGGTTCGCGCGCGTCGGGCAATAGCCGCGCGACCAAACTCCGCCTCTAGTAGCCTGAACCGAACAACCCACTGGAGTTTTCCCATGCGTCTTGCTCCTCTCGCCGCCGGCCTCTTCCTCCTGTTAACCCCCTTCGCCGCCGCCCGATCCTTTGACACCCCCGAGGCGCTGCTTGAGGCATTTTACCAGCCCTACCTCGATGGCGAATTCCCTGAAGACGATTCGCACTTCCGCTCCGAAGCGCTCCACGGGCTCTATGAGCGCGACGGGGAAATCACCCCGGAAGGGGAATTGGGCGCGCTGGGATTCGACCCCTATGTCGATGGGCAGGACTACAGCCTCACAGACCTCGAGATCGGCACGCCGCTGATCGACGGCGACCAAGCCATTGTGGACGTTACCTTCAACAATTTCGACGAGGGGCGCAGTCTCACCTATGAGCTGGTCAACGAAGACGGTTGGAAAATCGACGATGTCATCTCCAACAATCCCGATAATCTTTACCGGCTGAGCGAGATTTTTGCCGAGGCTGCGGGCGAGTAGGTGCGGGCGGTACGGCCTAGCCCCCAAACGGGAGAGGTCAATTCTGGGCGAGACGGAGGGCCAAGGGAGCTGGGAACATCCACAGCGCCCCTGAAGGCCTTTTGGTGAGCCTGTCGAACCACGAGGTCGTGCGAGTGAGGGCTAGGCGCCACGCCCTCGTGGTTCGACAAGCTCACTACGAGGTTTAGTGTGCGTCTTCTTTGACAGCAACTCGACTGAAAGGGCTACTGACCGGCTCCCCAGCTACTTAGCTTCTCTCAAATCGCCGCCGTCGCCCCCTGCAGCCACTCCCGCACATCCCCTTCCACCAGCCGCCCGATTTCCGTCCAGACCCGCTGATGGTACCGATCCAGCCAGGCCCGCTCATCCGCACTCAGCATTTCCACTGCGATCAGCCGCCGATCAATCGGCGCCAGCGTCAGCGTTTCGAACTCCAAAAATCCTTCGAATGCCCCGCTCTCCACCACAGTGAGCAAATTTTCGATGCGGATGCCGTATTCCCCGGCCTTGTAAAATCCCGGCTCGTTGGAAACGACATTGCCGATCTCGAAGGGCATCGTATAGCGCGACGAAATGCCAATCGGCCCTTCATGCACACCGAGATAAGCGCCCACGCCATGGCCCGTCCCATGGTTATAGGTCACCCCATCTCGCCATAAGAACTGTCGCGCGAGGATGTCGATCTGCGCCCCGCTCGTTCCCTTCGGGAACCGCGCCATGGACACCGCGATCATGCCCTTGAGCACGCGGGTGAAACGATCGCGCTGTTCCGAAGTCGCAGGCCCGCTCGCCATGGTGCGGGTGATGTCGGTTGTTCCAGACAGATATTGCGCCCCGCTGTCGACCAGCATGATCTCGCCTGGCTCAAGCCGCCGATTGGTCGAGTTGGTGACGCGGTAATGGACGATGGCGCCGTTCGGCCCCGAGCCGGAGATCGTATCGAAGCTCGCGTCGACGCAGCTTTCCTCTTCGCGGCGAAAGCCTTCCAGCGCGGAGACAATGTCGATCTCTGTCAACCGGCCCTCGGGCGCGTTGCTGTCGAACCAGTGGAGGAACTTGGCAAGCGCTACGCCGTCGAGCCTGTGCGCCTCGCGCATTCCCGCCAGTTCGGCCTCGTTCTTGCGCGATTTGGGCAGAAGCACCGGATCGCGCTTTTCGATCAGCTTCGCTCCGGCGGATCGGAGACTCGTGGCAATCGCCTGGGGCACCGATGCGGGGTCGATCAGCACCGCCTTGTTGCCGGCGCCAAGCTGGCGCAGATCGGCCAAGAGATCGTCGCTGCTGGCGATATCGGCGAGGCCATCGAGATTGGTACGGATCTCGTCCGTGATCTTGGCCGGATCGAGATAAAGCGCCGGCTGCCCCTCGCTTGGGACAAGGGCAAAGCCCAGCACAAAAGGCGTATTAGGCACATCGCGACCGCGCATGTTGAACAGCCAGCAGATCGATTCAGGAAGGGTCAAAACGCCTGCATCAGCGCCCTCGGTCTTGAGCGCCTGCTGGATCTCGCCGATCTTGTCCTGCGCCGTCCGTCCGGCCCGGTTGTGCCCCAGGAACTCAACGGGGCTGACTGGCGGGCCCGGTCGATCGGTCCAGATCTGGTCCACCAGGTTTGCGCCGGGCACCAGCGTTGCGTGCCCCTTCAACAATTGCTCCAGCTCCCGTACCTCCCCGGGGGTATGCAGCCAGGGATCATAGGCCAGGGTGCCGCCGGCCGGGATCACTTCCTTTGCCACGGCATTGAGGCCGCCCCGGTCGGTCTGGACGACATCAACCAGGTCCGTATCGGTCTGGGTCGGCGCCTGCAGCGTGTAGCGGCTGTCCACAAACAGCGCCGCCCGCTCCTTGCCGATCAGCGCCATGCCAGCGGACCCCGTAAACCCCGTCAGCCAAGCCAAACGTGCTTCACCCGCCGGCACCGATTCTCCCCGATGCCGGTCGGCCCGGGGGACCAGGAATCCATCCACCCCAGCAGCGGCCATGGCCTCGCGCAGCAAAGCAAGGCGCGGCGCTACCGAGGTCTTGTCCGACTTTTCCTCAAAGCTTTGGAACGGGGGCACATTGGTGTTGGTCATGGACAACTCTTGCGGGGGTAAGTGTGCAGGCGGGGCATGGCAGGTGTGCCCGCCGCCTTCTGGAAAAAGGGACGGGAAGACCTATCTTAACTGGGCAAATAAGGAGAGCGAAGATGGCAGACGGCAAGAATCTGGCAGCACGGGCTTTTGCCGCGTTGATCGCCGGCCGCGAGCGCCAGGCCCAGCTTTATGTGGAGCGCTTCGAGCGCAGCTATGGCCGGGTGAACAGCAAATTAACGAAGCGCTAACAGGGCTTGCGGATGGCGCAGGGCTGGCTTGCCGATTGAGGCTCTAATCAAACGCCATCGGCTGGCCTATCTAAAGCGCAACGGGGGCACCAACCGTTTTAGACGTGCATGGAGTTTGGAATGACCGAGAGCAGAAACGATTTTCGCAAGGCATTGGGGTCGGTCATCGACGCCCGCGGCCGCGAGTCGACCCGCCAGGTCAGCTATCGCATGCAGCATCAACTGATCGGCGCATTCACTAAGCGCCCTTGAGGCCGCTGTTTTTCATAGCTGACGATCCCGATGTGAGAATCCCCGAAGCCTGGCTCCGGGGATTTTTCTTTGTCCAAATGGCCTCGTTTAGGCCGGATAGGGGAGGCTCAACGATAACAGTCTGCTAACCAATAGGCGCTTGTGCTAATCGCAATGCTAGCGCATTTCCAGCATCAGCGTGGTCCAGTCCTTGCGCTGCAGTTTCTGACGCAACGTCATGCCCTGGCGTTGATAGGCATTGATCACACCGCGCGCCTGATGCTCCAAAATTCCCGAAAGAATGATGGTTGCGCCCTTCTGCGCAGCCCGCCCGACGGCCGGGGCCAGCGCCATCAAGGGCCCCGCCAGAATGTTGGCGACGATCAAATCATAAGGCCCGTTTTGCGTGATAGTGGGGTGGGTTAGCCCTGTCGCCTCGACCGCGATGATGAGCTTGCCGACCCCGTTCTGCTCGGCATTCTCCTGCGTCGTCGTCACCGAAATCGGGTCGATATCGCTGGCAATCACCGGCATGCGCGTGCGCTTGGCAAGGGCAATGGCAAGCACGCCGGTTCCGGTGCCCACATCGATCATCCGCCGGGGCCTTGTGCGCTTGAGAAGAATGTTGATGGCTTCGAGGCACCCCGTGGTAGTTTCGTGGTGACCGGTGCCAAAGGCTTGAGCCGCATCGATTTTCATCGGCGTCAGCCCTGCTGGGATGGGCGCGGTTTCATGACTGCCGTAGACATAAAAGCCGCCGGCAATCACGGGCGCCAGCCCTTCGAGCGATTTGGCCACCCAGTTGATTTCGGGATCAAGAGGCGCAATTGAGAATTGTACTTCCCGGCCAATGGCTTGCCGCGCCATCTCGGCAAAAGGCTCGATACGCGCCGGGCTGTCACACCCGGCTTCAAAGACCCAAAGGCCCGTTGTTTCATCCTCATGCGCCGAGGCCGTCAGCGCCAGATCATCCCGCTCCATCACCAGGTCAACCAGGGCATAAGCCTCGTCCTTGCTGAGCGGTTCGGATGAGATCTGATCAACGGCCATGGCGCTTTTCCTGTGCTTTTGCGCCTCCTTGCGCCAAGCCTTCGCTGTCGTCAATCAAACTTATCCCCGCTCGCGCGGGAGCGGGTAAATTGATCAGGCATAGGGACCATCAGAGTCAGACAAATGGGGGCGAGTGAGGCCCTGGATACCACCACCCCGTGGTTTGACAACCTAGCAGCGGGTCTAACTCGGTTGAACAAAGGCTAAAGCCGAACAGCCGTCCCGGTAATGGAAACCATCAGCATGGAGCCGTTCTGCCCCACCACCTCATAATCCAGATCCACCCCAACAACCGCATCGGCCCCGATGCGCTCGGCCTCATAGGCGAGTTCCTCATAGGCCTTGCGGCGCGCATCACGCAGCGCGCCCTCATAGGCTCCCGCCCGGCCACCGACAATGTCGCGAATACCGGCGAACAGGTCCTTGAAGATGTTGGCACCCACAATCACCTCACCGGTGACGAGCCCAAGATATTCGCGGATAGGGCGGCCTTCGAGTGTTGGGGTCGTGGAAATGATCATGGCCTGTGCTCTCCGGTTCGGAATAACGTCCCTAACGCATCAACGGGCGCAGCGATCCTCCAGTACCCGCCAGTCGCCCCGCCGCACACTCACCCCTTGGTGATAAAACTCTCCAAGACCTTCTTGCGCCCCGCTTTTTCGAAATCGATGGTCAGTTTGTTGCCCTCGATCTCGGCGATGTCGCCATAGCCGAACTTGAGGTGGAACACTCTCTCTCCCTTGCCGAAGGCCGAGCGATCGCCGCCCAGATCCACTGATCGGGCAACCAGGTCGCCTTCAATGGTGAGGGGACCGCCGCCCTTGCGCGAGGATTGCTGTGCCCGCGCGCGCTGCCATCCCGGTGTCTGGTAGACGCTTTCAAACGGGTCAGCCTTGTTGAACCGCGAGGTCGCCCCGCCGCCATAACCATAACCTCCATAGGAGGAGCCGGTGTCCTTCACTTCCACGGCATCGGCAGGCAATTCATCCAGGAACCGCGAAGGAATGGCGGATTGCCAGAGCCCGTGGATGCGACGGTTCTGCGCCGCGGAAATCCGCACGCGCTTGCGGCCGCGGGTGATCCCGACATAGGCAAGGCGCCGCTCTTCCTCGAGGCCTGCCCGGCCGCTTTCGTCCATCGACCTTTGGCTGGGGAAGGTGCCTTCCTCCCAGCCGGGCAGGAAAACCGTATCGAATTCCAGCCCTTTGGCGCCATGCAAGGTCATGATGGTGACGGCATCGGCTGCGTCAGTGCTGTCGCGGTCCATGACGAGCGAAATGTGTTCGAGGAACCCGCCCAGGGTGTCGAACTCCTCCATGGACCGGCTCAGTTCCTTGAGGTTTTCCTTGCGGCCTTCCGATTCAGCCGATTTGTCCGCGCTGAGCATATCGGTATAGCCGCTTTCTTCGAGGATCTGCTCGACCAACTCGAATGGCTTCAACGTCTCGGCCCGCATGGCCCAATCATCGAACTGCGCAACGAGCCCGCGCAACGTCGTGCGCTGCTTGGGCTTGAGTTCCTCCGTTTCCACCAGCATGCGAATGGCCGAGAGCATGGGCACATTGGCGGCCCGGGCCGCGCTGTGCAGCAGTTGGACGGTTGAGTCGCCGATCCCACGCTTGGGCGTGTTGATGATGCGCCCTAACGCCAGATCATCGGCCGGTTGTGCTACAAGGCGTAGATAGGCGATGGCATCGCGGATTTCCTTGCGCTCGTAGAAGCGCGGGCCGCCGATGACGCGATAGTTGAGGCCCAGGGTAATAAAGCGCTCTTCGAATTCGCGCATCTGGAACGATGCGCGCACCAGGATCGCCATAGAATTGAGGCTCTCGCCCCCGCGCTGGAACTGCTCGATTTCTTCGCCGACGGTGCGGGCTTCCTCTTCGGAATCCCACACCTGGGTAACCGAAACCGGCTCGCCCCTGTCTCCCACATCGGTCTGCAGGGTCTTGCCCAGCCGGCTTTCGTTGAAAGCAATGAGGTTCGAGGCCGCCTTGAGGATGTTGGACGTCGAGCGATAATTGCGCTCGAGCTTGATCACCTTGGCGCCCGGGAAATCTTTCTCGAAGCGCAGGATGTTGTCCACCTCGGCGCCGCGCCAGCCATAAATAGATTGATCGTCATCGCCCACGACGCAGATATTGGCTTCGCTCGCCGGCTTCCCCTGCGCCAGCAGCCGCAGCCATAGATACTGAGCCACATTGCTGTCCTGGTACTCGTCCACCAGCATGTACCGAAACTTGCGGTGATATTCGGCCAGAACGTCCGGGTTTTCCTTGAAGAGCCGGATACATTCGAGCAGCAGATCGCCGAAATCGGCAGCGTTGAGCGACTTCAGCCGGGCCTGATAATCGGCATAAAGCTTAGCGCCTCGGCCATTGGCATAGCTGCCGCTGTCGGCGGGCGAGACGTCCTTGGGCAAGAGGCCCTTGTTCTTCCAGCCATCCATCATCCCGGCGAAAAGCTTGGCCGGCCAACGTTTCTCATCGATATTGTCGGCCTCCAGCAATTGCTTGATCAGCCGGATCTGATCGTCGGTATCAAGGATGGTGAAGGAAGAAGTGAGGCCCACGAGCCCCGCATGAGCCCGAAGGATACGTGCGCCGATGGAGTGGAAGGTGCCCATCCAGGGCATCGATTCCAGGCGAGGAACCAGCCTTTCGATGCGCTCCTTCATTTCCCGAGCGGCCTTGTTGGTGAAGGTCACCGACAGGATCTGCGAGGGCCAGGCGCAGTTGGTATTGATGATGTGGGCGATGCGGGTCGTCAGCACGCGTGTCTTGCCCGTGCCGGCACCAGCCAGCACCAGAAGGGGACCTTCGGTGGACTCCACCGCCTCGCGCTGTTCTGCGTTGAGACCGCTCAGGTAGTCGCGCGCCTGGTTCCGCCGGAACTGGCTGGTGATGGCCCCTCCAGAGGGGCGTTCGTAATCGTGGCTTTCACCGGGCATCTATGGCCTTTCCATCGCTGCAAGCCAGGGCGGGCACGGCAGCGCGGGCATGGACGAATCTTGGTTTGTTCTGGTGGGCAATATAAGGGCCGCAGAGCCTCGTGTATAGAATAGCCAACCGCGCGACGCGCGTCACATGGCTGTCATCTGCCACCCCTAAGCGAAGCCCATTCAATGGGGGCTCCATTATGACATACAAGACTTTGGGCGTGCTGACGGCGGCGCTGCTGGCGACAACTGCTGGCGTTTCGGCTGCGGAAATGTTCAACCGCATCGCAAGTTTTCCGGTCGAACTCAACAATGCTGAAGCAGAAACCTCGTCATCCGAGATCATCACCGCCACCGAAGATGGCATGATGCTGATCTATACTGACAGCCCTGCTGGTGGCATCGGCTTTGTTGACATCACGGACGCCCGGGCACCCAAGCAAGCCGGTTTCCTGGCCATGGATGGCGAGCCAACCTCGGTCACCGTGATCGGCGAGAAGGCCTATGTGGCTGTGAACACATCGGAAAGCTACACCGAACCTTCCGGCAAGCTTGTGGTGGTCGATATCGCAGGCAGGTCCATCGACGGTGAGTTCGACTTGGGCGGCCAGCCGGATTCGATCGCGCGCAGCAAGGACAACACCATCCTTGCGATTGCCATCGAGAATGAGCGCGACGAAGACGTAAACGATGGCGCCATTCCGCAGGCACCGTCCGGGTTCTTGTCGATCGTGACGCTATCGGATGGTGCTGTCACACAAGATCGGATCAGGCGCGTGGAGTTGACCGGGCTTTCCGAAATCGCACCCGAGGACGCCGAAGCCGAGTTCGTTGATATCAACGAGAACAACGAAATCGCCGTAACACTGCAGGAAAACAACTGGGTTGTCCTCGTCGACGGAGCGAGCGGCGAGGTCATCGGGGATTTCTCAGCGGGCAGTACTGCGGTTGAAGGCGTTGATGTTGCCAATGATGGGGCTATTGATTTCTCCGGCAATAAGTCCGAAACCCCCCGTGAACCCGATGCGATCCACTGGCTTGGCACTGACCGGCTCGTCACCGCCAATGAGGGAGACTGGAATGGCGGCACTCGCGGCTTTACAATTTTTGACCGCGACGGTGCGGTCTTGTTCGACTCGGGTAATGAGCTGGACGTCATGGCTGCCCAGATGGGTCACTACCCAGACTTCCGCAACAAAAAGGGCGTTGAACCGGAAGGACTTGAAGTCGCAACTTTCGGAGAGCAACAGTACATCTTTATCTCCGAGGAGCGTTCCTCGCTCATCGCGGTGTACAAGGACACCGGCGCCGAGCCTGAATTCGTTCAGCTGTTGCCATCCGGGATTTCGCCTGAGGGGCTGATTGCCATTCCTGAGCGCAATCTGTTGGCCACCGCCAACGAAGTCGACCTGCGCGAGGACGGCGGAATCGGCTCGCACGTCATGGTCTATGAACTGGCCGAAGGCGACGCAGCCTATCCGCAATTGATGTCCGATAACGACGCCGACGGCCATCCGATCGGCTGGGCCGCCATTTCCGGCGCAGTGGCTGACGCCGAAAAGCCCGGCATGCTCTATGCCGTGAGCGACAGCGCCCTTTATTCCGCTCCCGCAATCTACTCCATTGATGCAACCGCCACGCCGGCTCGCATCACGGCCAAGACCCTGATCACCCGAGATGGGGACCGGGCACAAAAGCTGGATCTCGAAGGCATCACGCTGGACGGGGAAGGCGGCTTCTGGCTCGCTTCGGAAGGCGACACAGCCAAGCTGACGCCCCATGCGCTGTTCCACGTCAACGCCGAAGGCGAAATCGAAGACGAGATCGCCTTCCCGGCAGAGCTCCTTAGCGGCGAAATCCGCTCGGGCGCAGAAGGCATAGCTGCGGTGGGCGAAGGCGAGGACATGGTCCTCTGGATCGCTATCCAGCGCGAATGGAAGGACGACGAAAAAGGCTTTGTGAAGCTGGTTTCCTTCAAGCCATCCACCGAAGAATGGGGCGCTGTCCGCTACCCGCTGGAAGCAGCACCGGAAGGCGGCTGGGTTGGGCTGAGCGAAATCACCGTTCATGGCGACTTCGCCTACCTTGTCGAGCGCGACAACCAGATCGGCGCCGAGGCGGGCCTCAAAGCGATCTATCGCGTGCCGCTGAGTGAACTCGTCCCAGCAGAGCTCGGCGGCGAGCTGCCGCTGGTGAGCAAGGAACTGGTGCGTGATCTTGTGCCGGATCTCCAAAAGCTCAATGGCTATGTAGTCGACAAGGTCGAAAGCTTTGCCATCGACGCGGACGGCGTCGGCTTTGTCATCACCGACAATGACGGCGTGGACGATTCTTCGGGAGAAACCTATTTCTGGAGCATCGGCAAGCTCTAGGCCTGCCCGTCAGTAGCTTCTCCAATGGCCGGACCCTCCTAGGGCCCGGCCATTTCGCTTTACGCGATGAGGCAAGTGTGTTTGGCAAGTCCTTCACGCGCCAAGCTCTTGGTGTATTGGCGCTATGGTGGACTTGCGCGGAGCCGCCGCTGGCCTAAACTCCGCGCAACAAATCGGGTGGCCGCGCACAAGTGCTCAATCGGATCTATATCGCAATCGGATTGCTGGCGATCATCGTGCTAGCCGGCGCATTCCTTGCGCCGCGCTTCATCCAATGGGGCGACTACCGCACGCGGATGGAGGAACTTGCCACCGATGTGCTGGGAACGCCGGTTACGATCCGCGGCGATATCGACTTTGCCTTGCTGCCACGTCCGCGCCTCAACCTTGCTGACGTGCTGGTGGGCTCGCCCGAGGAACCCGCAGCAACGGTCGACCGGGTGGAGGCCGAGTTCTCCCTGCTGGAATTTCTGCGCGACGATTACAACGTCACCAAGCTGGTGCTGGTCGCGCCGGTGGTGGACTTTACCCTTGATGAAAGCGGGCTTTTCGGCAGCGGGGTAACAATCGCGCCGCAGGGCAATCCCGTGACCCTGAGCCAAGCCACGATCCAGAACGCCACGATCAGGCTGATGGACCAGCGCTCAGGCGAGAACTTGGTTGCGGACGATGTGGACGGCGAGCTCAGGATCTCGAGCTTTGCCGGCCCCTTCCAGTTCCAGGGATCAGCCCTCTATCGCGATGGCCGTTATGGGCTCCGGTTCAATTCGGCAGCCCTGGACAGCGCCGGCAATACTCAAGCGAGCGCCGCGGTGTCGGGCAGCAATTTCGTGCTGAGTGCCCAGGGTGTTCTGACCCCGGGCATGGCGCCGCGGTTCGATGGCTCCATGGTTTACCGCCAGACCCCGCCGCCAGGTGAGGCCGCCGACGATATCCGCGGCGACCTTGTGCTGGAAAGCAAGGTGACCGGATCCACCGACCGGATCGTCCTTTCCGGCTATACGCTGCAGCCTGACGAAAACCGGGCAGGGACGCGGCTAACGGGTGCTGCGAGCATCCAGCTGGGAAGTCGGCGCAGTTTCGATGCCGTCATTTCGGGCGGGGTGTTCAGCCTGCCGCCGCGCGATGCCAATGAGGACGCTTCCACACAGCCCTATGAGCTGGTGCGGCTCCTGAGCGAATTGCCCGCGCCTTTGGTGCCGCCCATAGAGGGCCGGGTCGGAATTGATTTAGCCGAGATCGCCCTGCGTGGCTTTGCCCTGCGGGAAGTAAGGGTCGATGCCAGAACGAACGGCACGGATTGGCAGGTTGAACAGCTTGTTGCCCAGCTACCCGGTAACACGGTAGTCCGTGCCAGCGGACAATTAGGCAATGACAGTGGCGCCGCGGTATTCAACGGCCGCGTTTCGCTCAACAGCGAACGGCTCAACGCGCTGGCGCAGCTTTGGCGCAAGCCTGACCAGGACAATGTCCTTTTGAACCAGCCCGGGCGTCTCGAGGGCGAAATCCTTCTGGGCGGAGACGCCATCGGGATCAACAATGGTGCATTGACCTTGGCCGGAACAACCCACTCGATGGAGCTTCGTCTGGGCTTTGGGGAAGAAAGGCGGCTTGATCTCGTCGGCCATTTCGGCGCGCTCGGCCCCACTGAAAGCGCCATGCTGGCTGCCCTTTTGCCCGATATTGTCGCTGAGCCAGCGTTCGGGAACAGCTTTCCGGAAGGCAGTTTTTCCCTGACCGGCAAGAGCGCAACACTATTTGGGCTCGATGGGGCCGAGCTGGCGGCCGAGGGGCACTGGAGGCCTGGCCAGATTATCCTGGACCGGCTCAAGGCTGGGGATTGGGGCGGCGCCAGGATTGATACGGCGGTAACGCTTGGCGGGAGTATCGCAGCGCCCATGGTTTCCGCCTCCGGCCGAGTGGCGATCCACGACGCGTCGGCTCCGTCGCTTGTGGCGCTCTATGACCTTGCGCAGGTGCCGCAAGCTTGGCGACCGGCGCTTGGACGATCACTACCCGCCGACCTCCTGGTCGACCTTTCGGTACCGGGGGAAACCGGCTCGCAGGTGCTGACCCTTGGCGGAGCCGCCGGGGCAGGTGAAGTCAATCTGCGCGCCGAGGTCGGGAGCGGTATCGCCGGCTTTTCCACGGGCCAGTTGCGCCTGACCGCTTCCCTTGATTCAGCCGATCCCCTCGCGCTGGTTCGCCAGCTCGGTCTCGGCGCAGAAAGCCTGTTCCAGGGGCCCAGCATGCTGGTGAGCGCCGGGCTGCAAGGCGTTCCTGCCGAAGGACTGCGCGGCTCCATCAACGCCAGTTCGGACGAGGAAAGCATAGGATTTTTCGGGGATTTACAGCTGGCAGCAGACGCGGAGATTCAAGGCACCGGCCGCCTTGATGTCAATGTTCTAAACATTGGCGCTCTCGCTCAAGTCGCGGGGTTGCAGGACCTTGTACTGGGCGAGGCCCAAGCCAGCGCTGACCTCCATTTCGAAGGCAATCGACTCGCCCGCCTCGACGCGATCACCGGCGCCTCGGGGGAAACGGAGTTTTCCGGCGAATTGTCGCTGTCCCGCACCGGTGCAAGTGCCGCGGTCGCTGGCTTCATCAGGGCCAGCGCCGCGTCGGTGGAAGGCCTGGCGGCAGGCCTATTGGGCCCTGCAGCGCTGTTGCCTGGGAGTGGGGTGTGGTCAGATGGACCGATCACGCTGGGTGAGGCGCCGCGTCAGACGCGCGGCACTGTCTCTGTCGAAGTCGGAAGCATCACAGGTGGCGGCAAGCCGGTGCTGGGCACCTCCAGCTTCGAGTTGAGCTGGGATGCAACACGACTTCGCCTCGGCCGCTTTGAAGGCGCCTTGGGCGCCGGGCGGGCCAACCTTGACCTCACTGTTTGTTGCGCCGGCCCGCTCCTGCAAAAAACGATCAGCGGCCGGCTGGGCCTGACCGGCGCTGCCATCGGAACCGTGGCACCCCCGGCCGTGGCAGACTCGCTCGGCGGAACACTGGACGGCGGCGTTCAGTTCGAAGGCACGGGTGCAAGCCTTGCCGAGGCTATCGGTGGGCTTGCTGGCGATGGCAGCTTCACTGTTTCCAATTTTGCGGTCAGCGGTTTGGCTCCGACGGTCTTCTCAACGATTGCCGGCTTGGAAGATGTGCTGAACACCGAAGCCGATGCGCTTGATGCACTGATCGGACTTGCGCTGGGGCAGGGGAATTTTTCCGCACCGTCTGCTGCCGGTGCCTTCACCATTGCTGGTGGCGTGGCCCGCTTGACCAATCTGATCATCGAGGGCGATGGTGGGCGGCTGGCTGGCAATATAAGCTTGGCACTGCCCAACCTCGGTCTTTCCGGAAGCTTTGTTCTGACCCCGCTTGGGTTCGATGACCCGAACGGTCTGGTCAACAACGACACGGCGCGCATTGTTTCCCAAATTGCAGGGACTTTGCTGGCCCCGGCGGTCACTCTCGACCTGGCCGAAATGATCGCCGCCATCCAGGTGCGCGCCAACGAGCTTGAGGTCGATCGCCTCGAAGCGCTCAGGACCGAGGACGCCGAGCGGCAAAGGGCCGCTGCGGAAGAGCGCAATCGCTTGATCGAGGCGCAGCGGCAAAGGGCTGCCGCTGAAGCCGAGCAGCTGGCTGCCGAAGAAGCGGCGCGACAGGCGGAGGCACAAAGGCTGGAGGAAGAACAGCGGGCGCGGGAACTGCAGCGGCAGACACCGGCTGCTCCAGCACCGACCGGAACGCTGGACCTGACCTTGCCAGGGCCAACTATTCCATCCACCAATGGGGTGGTCAGTCCGCCTCTTTGACGGCTTCGACCTGCGCTTGATACCACGCCAACACGGCCAGCCTTGCGGCTGACGACAAATTGGTCGTGGCACGATCTTGGTCAATCCGGCGGATCAGGGCGGCCATAGGCAATTGCTGCTGGTCGGCCATCAGCTCCAGCGCGGCCCAAAATTCGGGCTCAAGCGCAATGGATGTGCGGTGGCCCGAAATGGACAGGGACCGCTTTTCCATTGGGGCGAACTAAGGTTTCTTGCGAAATGCGTCGAGGCTGATGACCTTTTCACCCGGCTTGCCTTCTTCATCGGCACTGGAGGCGGTCGCCTGCACAGCCTTGTCGGCCTCGGCTTCCACGGCAGACGAACTGGCTGCAGTAGCCGGATCGAACTGCAGCCCGAACTGCACGGACGGATCGAAAAAGCCTTTCACAGCCGAGAAGGGGATCACCAGCGTCTCGGGAATGCCGTCAAACGAAAGCCCGACCTCGAAAGCCGTTTCGGTGACCTTGAGGTCCCAATACTGGTTCTGGATGACGATGGTCATTTCCTTGTCGTATTGCGCAAGCAATTTCTCGCTGAGCCGAACGCCCGGCGCGCGGGTGACAAAGGAAATAAAGAAGTGGTGCTCGCCCGGCAGCCCAGTTTTGGCAACTTCGGCCAATACCTTGCGCACGACGCCGCGCAGGGCTTCCTGGGCGAGAATGTCGTAGCGCATATGGTCTTCGGCCATGGGTCACAGTCCGGTCAGATAGAAACGAATCCAGAATGGCCCATATCAGCCCTACGTTCCAAGGAAATTCAAGGATAAAGGGCCAAGGCAAGCAAGATTGAAGAGAAGGTGCAGGCTTCTGTTGCCAGGTGCCTGCGGACCCCGCCTGTCAGCCGGCTAGGGCTGGAGGACTTAGATTCCCAGAGCTAGCGCTGCTTACGCAGCGAGAGCGACTGGAGCCTTATGGTTGTCATTTGCAACTATAAGTTTCGGACCGATAACGGTGGTACCTCACCGAGCAAAAGCACATCCTTTACGCCCTCGTCGATCCTGTTTCGCCCCCATTGGCTGCCCGGCCAGGCCGGGAAGATGGTGGAGGCGCCGGGTACTGCCCCCGGGTCCGAAAGGTTTATTACGATGACAGTTTATTGCCATAGCTCTTGCGAGCCCTCCCTATATAGGCGCCGCGAGTCTGGATGCAAATGGCCTTGGCAGAAAAACTGGCGGATAAATAGCGGAAGGCTTCTGCCCGCAGGGCAAGAGCCGGCGAATCAACCTACAAGCAAGCCATGCAGCCCTATCTCAAGCTTCTCTCCGAAATTCTCGAGCACGGTGTCGACAAGTCCGACCGCACCGGTACTGGCACACGGAGCCTATTTGGCTACCAGATGCGATTTGACCTGGGGCAGGGTTTTCCGCTGCTGACCACCAAGAAGCTGCATCTTAAGTCCATCGTTTATGAGCTACTTTGGTTTATTCGAGGCGAGACCAATGTGCGCTGGCTGCAGGAGCGCGGCGTCAAGATCTGGGATGAGTGGGCCGACGAGAACGGCGATCTGGGGCCGGTTTACGGCTCTCAATGGCGCAGCTGGCCGGCCCCGGACGGCCGGCAGATCGACCAGCTTGCCAATGTGATCGAGTCCATAAAGACCAAGCCGGATTCACGCCGCCATATCGTGAGCGCCTGGAACCCAGCCGAGGTGGACGACATGGCGCTGCCGCCGTGCCACTGCCTGTTTCAGTTCTATGTCGCCAATGGGAAGCTCAGCTGCCAGCTCTATCAGCGCTCTGCCGACAGCTTCCTTGGAGTTCCGTTCAACATCGCGTCCTATGCCTTGCTCACCCACATGATCGCGCAGGTAACGGGTCTGGGCGTCGGTGACTTCGTCCACAGCTTTGGCGATGTGCACCTTTATTCCAATCACTTCGAGCAGGCCAAACTGCAGCTCACGCGCGAGCCGCGCCCATTGCCCAAGCTCCAAATCAACCCTCTCGTGCGCTCCATCGAGGACTTCACGTTCGAGGATTTCCAGTTCATCGGCTATGAACCGCACCCGCACATAAAGGCTACGGTGTCCGTCTAGCTGCCGTCTATGAGAACCGGCTAGATAAGATCAGAATCAGCGCCGGCTTAGACGCCCTTGGGCCGGCGGAGGGGAATTCAATGAAGCCTTTTGCGGTTCTCGGCCTTCTGCTTGCTACCAGCGTTCCTGCTCTCGCCAATGACACGTCGGCAGTGCTGACGACAGGCGGGCTCCAGTTCGTCATCAATGACCAGATCGTTATGGAAAGTGAGGAGCTTTTCATCTCGGAGAACGAGATCCGGGTTGTCTACGAGTTCCGCAACGAAACGGCCGAGGATCAGAACGTTCTCGTGGCCTTCCCCATGCCCGACCTTGTGCCGAACTTTTATTCGCCCGTTTCTTATCCAAGTGGGCCGGACGACAATCTTTTCGAGTTCCAAACCACGGTAGACGGTGAACCGATCGTTGCGGAACTGCACGAATATGCTTTTGCCCTTGGTGTGGATCGCACCGAGATCATCAGGGAACTCGGCTTGCCCGTGGTGTCATTCACGGACAGGGCTAGCAACGCCGTCAATGCTCTAGGCGAGGACGAGAAAGCGCGTTTGCTGCACCTAGGGATGCTTGCCATTGACGAGTTCGATGATGGAAGCGGTTGGCAGAGGCACTACTACCCCTCTTGGACTTACCGGGCCGCTTATACCTGGGAAGCAGACTTTCCAGCTGGCGAGACCGTTACCGTTGAGCATCGCTATAAGCCTAGCGTTGGTGGCACCACGGGAGTCAGTTTCTTGTCCGAGCCCTACGAAGGTTACGATCCCGCCAGCGAGTACAAGACCAAGTATTGCACGGACGAGGCTTTCATATCCGCAGTGCGCAAGACCTTGCCAAACCCGCAGGAGCCTTGGGGTGCGCCGTTCTCCGAGAGCTGGATTTCCTACGTGCTGACCACTGGTGGAAACTGGAGCGGGGGCGCCATCGAGCGGTTTCGGCTAGTTGTCGACAAGGGCAGCCCCGCCAATCTGGTCTCGTTCTGCGGCGAGGATGTCACGAAGATCGGGCCCACGACCTTTGAGATGGTGAAGACCGATTTCTGGCCGGAGCGGGATTTGGAGATCCTGATCCTGAAGGGGCTGCCTGATCCACAATGAGCCTCAACATTCGCCGGGCACAAGCGGAAGATGCCGGTCTCATTCTCAAGTTCATCAAGGATTTGGCGGCCTACGAAAAGCTAAGTCACGAGGTGCGGGCAAGCGAAGCCGATATTGCTCGGGACCTCTTTGGGCCAGAGCCCAAGGTTTTTTGCGATATCGCCGAATGGAACGGGGCACCAGTGGGCTTCGCGCTCTGGTTCTATACCTACTCAACCTTCCAGGGCCGGCACGGCATCTGGCTGGAGGATTTGTTTGTGGATCCATCCGTGCGAGGGAAAGGGATCGGCAAGGCTCTGCTGGTTCATCTCGCCCGGCGCTGCGTCAGGGAAAGCCTCGGCCGGTTTGAGTGGTGGGTGCTCGACTGGAACGAGCCGTCGATCAATTTCTATCTTTCGCAGGGTGGCGTACTGCAGGACGAGTGGACAAAGGTGCGTATCGAGGGCGAAGCGCTTTCCAAGCTGGGTGCGGCATGACAGTCAAAGTTTCGATGATAGCGGCTGTTGCGGAGAACGGGGTCATTGGGAGCGGTCAGGCCATGCCGTGGCACATCCCTTCCGATTTCGGTTTTTTCAAGCGCACCACACTGGGCAAGCCCATCATCATGGGGCGCAAGCAGTTCGAGAGTGTTGGCAAGCCTCTGCCGGGGCGAACCAATATCCTTGTCACCCGCCAACAGGGGTATAAACCCGAGGGTGTGCATGTTTTTGCCAGCGTCGAACAGGCGCTTGAAAATGCGAGGTCAGTTGCGCAAGCTGACGGGGTCGACGAGGTCGTGGTGATCGGCGGCGGCAATGTATATGCGCAGTTAATCGATAGGGCAGACCGCCTTTACATCAGTCATGTCGGCCTTTCTCCGGCCGGCGATGTTTATTTCCCTCCCATCGATCCAGCCCAATGGATCGTGGTCGATCTTCCTGAAGTTGAGCCTCATCCAAGGGATCAGGCCACCTACCGCGTCAAAGTGTACGAGCGGCGCGGAGCTTGAGCGCATTGATCGTGCGGGACGCTTGCCTATATATGGCTCAACGAAACGAAATGGACTGAAAGGGACGCGATGCCGTGGGAGAGTAACGGAGGCGGGGGTGGCCGCAACAATAATGGCGGCCCCTGGGGGCAAGCGCCCGGTGGCGGTGGTGGACCGCGTCGGCCAGGCGGCGGGAACACGCCCAACCTCGAAGACATCCTCAATCGCGGCCGTGATCAGTTCCGCGGCGGGGTTCCTGGTGGCCGCTGGGCCATTATCGGCGGTGTGCTGGCGCTTGTCGCCTTCTGGGCGCTGAACTCGGTCTATACCATCAGCTCGAGTGAAGTCGGCGTCGAGCTGCGCTTCGGCACGCCCAAGCCTGAACTTTCCGGTGAAGGGCTGCATTTCCACCTTTGGCCAATCGAAACGGTTGAGCGCGTTCCCCTGACGCTGAACCAGACCCAGATCGGCAACGCATCTCCCGCCACCAACACCTCGAATCGCAATGTGGGCGCTGCGGGCGATGGCATGATGCTGTCCGGCGACCAGAACATCGTGAGCGTGCAGTTCTCGGTATTCTGGGCCATCAACGAGCCTATCGCCTACCTCTTCAACGTACGCGACCAAGAAGCCATGATCCGATATGCATCGGAAAGCGCGATGCGCGAAGTGGTTGGCCGTCGCCCGGCACAGGAAGTTTATAGTGACGACCGAGCGGGCATCCAGAACGAAGTTCTCGAAATCATCCGCACCGTAGTCGACAGCTACGGGCTTGGGGTGAACGTCACCCAGGTGCTGATCGAGAATGCCGGGCCTCCAGCCGAAGTGATCGACGCCTTCAACGAGGTGCAGCGTGCCCGTCAGGACGAAACGCGCTTGCAGGAAGAAGCGCGTTCTTATGCCAATACCCTGTTGGGCGATGCCCGCGGCCGGGCGGCAGCGCTGCGTGAAGACGCCGCTGCCTACACCAACCGCGTGGTTCAGGAAGCAACCGGTGAGGCCGAGCGCTTCAATTCGATTTATGCCGAATACGTCAACTCCCCCGAAGTGACCCGCAAGCGGCTGTTCCTTGAAACCATGGAGCAGGTGCTGGGTGAATCGCAAAAGGTCCTTGTTGAAAACGGAGCTGGTGCGCAGGGCGTCTTGCCATATCTGCCGTTGCCCGAACTTCGCGCTGGCACCGTCGCGCCTGCGACACCCTCCACGTCGACGGGGAATTAACCGATGCAAAACCGTTTGATTATCATCGGCGTCGTCGTTATTGCGGCGCTCTATGTCTTCTTCTCGTCGATCTACGTGGTCAACGAGCGTGAACAAGCGATCGTCACCCGTTTCGGCCAGATCACGGATGTGCGCACCGACCCGGGCATCTACTTCAAAATCCCGACCGATTTCGTTGATCGCGTTCAGATCATCGAAGACCGCCTCCTGCGCTACGACATCGCCAATATGCGCGTGCAGGTGTCGGGGAATGCTTTCTACCAGGTCGACGCGTTCCTCACCTACCGCATCGCTGACGCCCGCTTGTTCCGGCAGCGTGCTACTGGTCAGCTTGCGGTTGTGGAAGATCGCATCGGCGCCAATCTCGACTCGGCTCTGCGGCAGGTTTATGCGGCACGCGAGTTCAATGCGGCGCTATCTGACCAACGAGCGCAGATGATGCAGGAAACGCGTGACCTCATCCGTCCCGATCTTGCGGAAATCGGTGTCGATGTTGTTGACGTTCGGATCCTGCGTACGGATCTCGATCAGGACGTTTCGGCGACGACGTTCGAGCGCATGCGTGCCGAGCGACTGGCAGAAGCTGCACTGTTGCGTGCACGCGGTCAGGAGCAGGCGCAAAGCCTCCGCGCTATCGCTGATCGTCAAGCGGTGGAAATCGTCGCCGCGGCAACCCGCGACGCTGAAATCATCCGTGGTACGGGCGACGCTGAACGGAACCGCTTGTTTGCTGCCGCTTATGGCCAGGACCGGGAGTTCTTCGAGTTCTACCGCTCCATGGAAGCATATCGGACGGCGATGCGCGGAGAGAACACGACGCTTGTGCTTTCGCCTGATAGCGCCTTCTTCAACTATTTTGGTTCAGGCGGGGAATTGCCTCCGGCCAACCCAAACCTTGCGCCGCCGATCAATCCGACAGCGGCGCCTCCGGCTCCAGCCCCTGCGTCAAACGAGCCAGCGTTGGATGGCATTGGCATCGAGGACACCACCGCTCCAACCCTGACGCTTGAGGATGGCTCGCAACTGGCGCCAACGGTGGGAACCGAAATTCCTGAGCCTGCCGAGGCCCCTCCGCCGGCTCCGGCACCAGCTCCGGCAACGCAGCCGGCACCTTCAACGGCTCCAGCGGAACCCGCTCCGGCAACGCCCTAAGCTTTCTAAACCTGCAATCATCGAGCCGGCGCCATGCGCCGGCTTTCTTTTCCTAGCGGACGATGTCTTCGTCGCTAAAGCCTTGCAAATAGAGCAGGGCGGTAAGATCCCCATGATCAATCCGGATGCCTGCTTCGGCAGCAACCGCAGGCTTGGCGTGCATCGCAACGCCGAACCCGGCAATGCGGATCATGTCGAGGTCGTTTGCGCCATCGCCGACAGCCATGGTCTGGCTGAGGGGGGTCTGGCGCTCGGCCGCAAGGGCCATCAGCCGGTCGCGCTTGGTGTTCTTGTCGACGATGGGCTTCTGCACCGTACCGGTCAGCTGCTCGCCATCGAACTCGAGGACATTGGCGACGGCTTCATCAAAACCGATGCGTTTGGCGAAAAAGTCGGCAAAAAAGGTGAATCCACCCGAAACAAGGGAAGTGTAGGCGCCATAAGCCTTCATGGTCTGGACCAATGCTCTGCCGCCCGGCGTCAACGTGATCTGTTCACGCCGTACTTCTTCGATCACCTTACGCTCGAGGCCCTTGAGCAGCGCAACACGTGTATCCAGCGCCTGGCCAAAGTCCAGCTCGCCGCGCATGGCTCGGTCAGTAATCTCCGCCACCTGATCCTTGATCCCCAGGGCGGCCGCGAGCTCGTCGATGCATTCCTGCTCGATCATGGTGGAGTCCATGTCGGCGATCAGGATCTGCTTGCGCCTCCCTTCGCTGGGCACAAGGGCCGCATCCACCCGGCGCCCGCCGATGATCTCCCGCGCGAGCTCCAGCGCATCTGTTGACTTCGGCTCGATGATCTCGCAGGCAATGGCGTGGTTGAGCCAGTTCAGCTCGCCACCCGTCTCTTGGACCACGGCGGCGGCAAGATCAGGATCGAGTTCGGAGTCAAAAGGGTTGGCGATCAGGCAAAGAACCGGCATAGGCAAGCCTCAAGGGGAAAACGCGTGACGGACCGCAGGCGTGCGGTGCTGATAGCGGGTCCAACCGCGAGCGGCAAGTCGGCCCTTGCCCTGGAACTGGCGCGCTCCCAAAACGGCATAATCATCAACGCCGATGCCATGCAGGTCTACAACGTGCTTCGGGTGGTGACGGCGCGTCCGATGGACGAGGACATGGCACTCGCCGAGCATAGTCTTTATGGCCATGTCGATCCTGCGATCCGCTATTCGACGGGGCAGTGGCTTGCTGCGTGCGAGGAGGTGATTGCCGCAACGCCTCCTGAGGCTTCGCTGATCTTTGTTGGGGGAACGGGCCTTTACTTCGATGCGCTGCTCAACGGCTTTGCCGAGATTCCGCAGGTTCCGAACGAGGTTGCTCTTCAAGTTCAAGAAGAGATTCAAGGGCTGAACGGCGCTGAGCGGCTTGCACTATTGCAGCGCGAGGACCCGGCAACAGCGGCAAGGCTGGGGGTTGCCGATCCGCAGCGGCTCGTTCGTGCCTTGGCGGTTAAGCGCGCCACAGGCCGGCTCCTGTCGAGCTTCCAAGATGATCAGCAGGCAGGACTGCTCTCCGGGTTCGCCGTGGAGCGCATTGTCCTTGATCCGGATCGGCAGGTTCTGCGCGATCGGATCGCGAGGCGGTTCGCGGCCATGTTCGCCGGCGGCGCCGTCGAAGAGGTCACCACTTTGCGTTCGCTCCAGTTAGATCCAAGCCTGCCGGTCATGAAGGCGATCGGCGTGCGCGAGATCGGGGGCTGGCTCAATGGAAAGCTCAGCCGCGCGGACGCCATCAGCCGGGCGATTACTGCCACGCATCAATATGCCAAACGGCAACGGACCTGGTTCCGCAACCGCTTTGGCGATTGGCCACGAAAAGCTTAGGCGATCAGCGGGGCCTGAGCAGCCCCAGCCGTTCGCGCATGGCGAAGCGTATCACCAGCACCACGGCCACAAAGGTCAAGCCAGCTGCAAGGCCGATCCATATCCCCACGCCGCGCCAGCCGGCACCAAAGCCCAGACCATAGGCTATGGGCAAGCCAACTGCCCAATAACCGAATATGGCGATCATCATAGGTACCTTGGTGTCGCTCAACCCGCGCAGGGCGTGGGCTGCAACCACCTGGGCACCATCAACCAGCTGGAAAACACCGGCCACAACCAAAAAAGTCGCTGCCAATGCCACGGCGTTGCTGTTTGCGGCGATATGAGGATCCAGAAACAGTGCAACGACGCTGGGTCCTGCCGTAAGGAACAGGGTGCAGGACAAGAACATGAACCCGGTTCCAAGCCCAAAGGCGGTCCAGCCGGCCTTGCGAATTCCTTCGCGATCGCCGCGCCCGTAAGCTGTGCCAACCCGCACCGTCGCGGCGATGCCGATGCCCAGGGGCACCATGAATGCCAGGGACGCGCATTGCAGGGCAATCGCGTGCGCGGCCACTTCGTCGGTACCCAGGCGACCCATCAGGATTGCCGCGGCCGTGAAAAGGCCGACTTCGGCCAGAACGGTTAAGCCGATGGGCAGGCCCACGCTGAATATCTCGCGAAAGCGCGGCCAGTCGGGCTTCCAGAAGCGCGCGAGAACATGAAAGCGCTTCAGCCTGCGGTGTCGCACAACGAAAATCATCATCATCGCCAGCATGGCGAAATTGGTGATGAGAGTCGCGGTCGCAGCGCCGCGCAGTTCCATGCGGGGGAAGCCGAAATGGCCAAAGATCAGTACATAGGCCAGGCCCGCATTGATCAGAACGCCTGCGATGGTGATGACCAGAATGGCCCGCGTCGTATCGAAAGCGGAGAGCAGGGAACGGAAGGCCATCAGGCCGAGCGCGGGGAACAGCGACCAGGCCGCAATGTGCATGAATTGCTCGGCGCGTTCGGTGGCAAGCGGATCCTGCCCAAGTGCTAGATAAATCGGCTTGATCTGCCAGACGATCGGCAGGAGCAGGGCAGCCAGAGCGATTGCCGCCCAGCAGCCCTGGCGTACGATGCGCCTGATCGCCTTGATGTCGCGCGCGCCCCGCGCCTGTGCGACAAGTGGCGCAACGGCGCCAACGATGCCGACGCCGGCAACAAGAAACGGCATCAGAAACGTGGTGGCAAGTGTCCCCGCAGCGAGATAGGAGGGGCCGAGCCAACCGAGCAGGATAACATCGGTTGTATGCAGGGCATTCTGCGCCAGCTGCGCCACAACCAGCGGCCAGGCCAAGGTGAACGTAGCGTATAGCTCCCTGGCCCAGCTGGTATTTGGTGCAATGGTTGAAGCGGCGGCGCCCGGCGCAACCGTGATTTGCTCGTTCATTGCCTGATGTCCTACTCGCAGGACCTTGCTCTAGCCCAAACCAGGAAGAGGCGAAAGATGCAGCCAACAGAGAACCCCACCATGCTCGCGCGACTTGGCGCACGGCATCGGCTGCTGATCGCTGCAGGCGGGATTGCGGGCGCGGTGGGTGTCGCGACGGCCGCTGCCGCATCGCATGGCGAAAGCCGAAATCTCTCTGTCATTGCATCCATCTGCCTTGCCCACGGGCCGGCGCTGCTTGCGCTCGGCCTTGCCGGAGCGAGCCGGTTGTTCTGGTGGAGCGCCATCCTGCTTGCCGGTGGAACGGTTTTGTTTGCAGCAGATTTAGCCGCGCGCGAGTGGGTCAATCATGGGCTCTTCACCGGTGCGGCGCCATTGGGCGGCATGGGCATGATCGCAGGCTGGCTGGCCTTGGTGATCGCCGCCTTGGTCGGCGCGCGAGATTAGTTCATCTTTTGTTAAAAGGCGGCGGGAACCTTCTTGCGGGGAACATTGTTCTGTTCCCCGATAGTATCCTTGGAGGGTTCCGAATGCACAAGTTTCTGATCATTGCCGCAACAACGATGTCGCTGGCAGCATGCACCGCAACCGAACAGGGTGCAGCAATCGGTGCTGGTACTGGCGCCATTGTAGGCGCGGCGACCACCGGCAGCGTGCTTGGCACTGCGGTCGGTGCAGGCGTTGGTGGCGTGGTTGGTGCTGCAGCAGGCAATGTCCTTGGCCGCGCCAGCAACGACAGCAACATCTGCATCTACGAACGTCCGAACGGTTCGCGTTATCGCGACACCTGCCCCCAGGGCTAAGAAATTGCAGCATCGCCCCATGCTGCAACGCGCCACCTAGGCGCCATGCACCCGATCCGGAGTCCCTCCTGGATCGGGTGTTTCTTTTTACCCAGTTAACTGACTTGAAATTTCGGCCATTTGGCTGCATATATTTGCCATACGACACTATCTTGCGCTATCTGATCGACCGGTAAACCCGGGAACTTGGCTACCTCCTGATCTGTGAATCGTTAGGCCGAGCTGTACTTTAAGGCTCGTTTTCAACCCTTAGCCGCAAATGCGGCGACCACTACTGAGGACCTCGTTCCATGGCAACCATCACCGGTACCGTCAAATTCTTCAACACCACTAAGGGCTTCGGCTTCATTTCGCCAGAAAATGGTGAAAAGGACGCTTTCGTGCACATCTCTGCCGTTCAGCGTTCGGGCCTGCAGGGCCTTTATGAAGGCGACAAGGTGACCTACGAACTCGAAACCGGCCGCGACGGCAAGGTTTCTGCCACGAACCTGACCCTGCTGAGCTAAGCCTAGCAGCCAGCGTTTCCGAAAGGGCCCCTCGGGGCCCTTTTTTGTTAATCCATGTAATTGATCGAATCCTACACCTCGCGTCAGATTGAGGTTCCAACCTATCCAAGTAAGATCCATTCATGTTCCGCGAAATATTCAAGAACTGGGGCCAAGTTTCTGGTCGCCAGTCCGGCGCTTTGCCTTACGCGGTGGTAGATGGACGCCTGGTGTTCCTTCTTGTGACGGCGCGCCGCACAGGGCGGTGGATCTTTCCTAAAGGCTCGATCAGTACTGGGATGACAGCATGGGACAGTGCGGCCAAGGAGGCGCTAGAGGAGGCGGGCGTGTCAGGCGCCGTTGGACAGATCCCCATTGGCAGCTATCTGATCAACGACAAGGGCGCTCTTGTGGCGGTTGATCTTTATCCGCTCAAGGTGGAGCAGCAGTTCGACGACTGGAAAGAAAAGGGCCAACGACTGCGCCATTGGGTGCTGTTGCCGGAGGCCCAGCGCCTTATCGGCAATCGAGAACTGTCACGCATTCCAGCTGCATTTCAACGTGAGTTCATGCGGAACTTGGGCCGAACGCAAAGGACGCCGCGGCAAAGATGATCGCGGCCACCAAGGCTGACGCGGGCATGGTGATCAGCCAGGCAGCAGCGATGCGAACAACGTTGAAGCGCCGTACCAGGTACCGGCGATTGCTTCGGCGCTCCCGGGCAACGGCCTGTTGAGGCGTATCGTTCAGACTTGTCGGATCGATCTCTTCTGCGGCGACCGGCACGGCGGCACCGTGCATGTTGCGGATGGCCAGATATTCGCGCAAGAAGCCCACGCCAAATACTGCTCCTACCGCAACATGGGTGGATGAGATGGGAAGCCCCAAGACCGACGCTGCCAGGACGGTGATAGCGGCGGCAAAGGCGACGCAGAAAGCCCGTATCTCGTTGAGCTTTGTGATCTTCTCTCCGATAGTGTGAATAACCCTTGGGCCGAAGCACAATATGCCGGTGGCGATGCCCGTGGCCCCGATGATCATCACCCAGAACGGGACCGGGTCCATGCCTGCCCCCGCGCTGGCCTGTACAAGAGGCAAGATGACGATGAGCGGCGCAACGGCGTTGGCAACGTCATTGGTGCCGTGCGCGAAACACAGGAGCGCTGCGGCGGCGATCAGCGGTGGGCGGAATAGCCGGGCGACCTGCTTCTTGCGGTTTTCCAAGTTGCTGGAGCGCCGTCGCACCCAAGGAACTGCCAGCAGGTAAGTGAACAGGCCACTGCCCAGGCCGATCGCCAAATTTGGCCATGCGGAGGACGGGCGCCGGAAAACCATATCCAGGTATAAAGCGAAAATGCTGGCCATTATTCCGATCAACACGGGCAGCCACCGCTTTGCTGCCCTGACCTTGTCGGGCCGCCGCGTGATGAGCTTACGAATAATTGTGTGCAGCCCTGCTGCAAGCAGGCCACCCAGCAACGGTGACAGCGTCCAGCTGAACGCAATCACGGCCACGCTGTGCCATTGGACTGCCGCTATGCCACCTGTTGCTGTGCCAGCCCCGACAACGCCTCCGACGATGGCGTGCGTTGTGGAAACGGGAGCGCCTATAAGGGTGGAGGCGTTGACCAGCAGGGCAGCGGACAGCGTTGCGGCTATCATGGCAAGAACCAGCACCTTGCCAGATTGGTCCGGGTCCAAGCTGAGTAGCTCTTGTGACACTGTTTCGATTACGCTGTGTCCAGCGAGCAATGCCCCTGCTAGGTCGAGTACGGCAGCAATAAGCAGGGCCGTGCTCATCTTGAGGGCTTTGGCGCCGACGGCCGGGCCCATGTTGTTGGCCACGTCGTTGGCGCCCACATTGATGGCCATGTAGGCGGCGGCCGCTGACCCAATTATCGCAAATGGGAAAAGCGGGCCCGGCGGTACAAACAGGCTAGCCAGGCAGGCAACTGCCAAGACGGCAGTGACGGCCACCATGAGGGGTATCAAAGGTTTTCGCATCGGGGGGCGGGGGGTTAGGGTTTGCTAGCTCACCCTTGAACGCTTGTTTTCCCGGTTTGTCGATGCAAGTCGGTAGCAGGACGATAAGCGACTGCTCAGCGAGCCTTGTGCCGCTGCAAATCGTAGCTCACCGCAAAAATCAGAATAACTGCGACAACGCACGAAACTGCGAGCATTTCAGGACCCATCGGTGTTGATCCCCGCAATCAATCACGAGCGACTTACCGGCCGGTTACGATTTTAAGTTAATGCGATGCAACGCGCGGGGCCACGGATCACAATCATGAGTTCGGGCGCCACTTGACACCGCAACCTGCTTGCACCTATCAATGCGACCGATAATTTTGCTTTGGAGCGGTCCCGTGCGGGCACTCATTCTCGTAGTACGCAGGCGCATCGGCACCGTGGGATAAGCTCCCGCGCGATAGCTGGTGCGCCGAAAACAAGGTCCCGATGGGGCCTTTTTTATTGCCCAGTTTTCGCTTGGACGAGATTGGGCCCCGAACAGGAAGACCTCAGGGAAGGACTAGAACAAATGGCCGAGAAGATGACCGGCGCGGAAATGGTGATCCAGGCGCTGACCGACCAAGGCGTGGAGCACATCTTTGGCTATCCCGGCGGCGCGGCCTTGCCGATCTATGACGCCATGTTCCAGCAGGATTTCGTGCAGCACATCCTTGTTCGACACGAGCAGGGTGCCACGCATATGGCCGAGGGCTATGCCCGCTCCACCGGCAAGCCCGGCGTGGTCTTGGTGACATCCGGCCCCGGGGCTACCAATGCCGTTACCGGCCTTACCGACGCCTTGATGGACTCCATCCCGCTGGTCTGCATCACCGCCCAAGTGCCCACCACGCTGATTGGTTCGGACGCGTTCCAGGAATGCGACACGGTCGGCATCACGCGCTCCTGCACAAAGTACAATTATCTCGTCAAGCGCGTTGAAGACCTGCCCCGCGTCATGCACGAGGCCTTCCTGATCGCGACCACCGGCCGTCCCGGCCCCGTTGTGATCGATATCCCCAAGGACGTGCAGTTTGCGGTCGGTGAGTACTATAAGCCAGACTCGGTAAGCCTGCGTCACCAGAGCTATCGCCCGCAGGTCGACGGTGATGCTGCAGCGATCGAAGCTGCGGTGGATTTGATGCTCAAGGCTGAGCGGCCCATCTTCTACACCGGCGGCGGCGTGATCAATGCCGGACCTGAGGCGTCCGAACACCTACGCGAACTGGCGGAACTCACCGGCTTTCCGGTGACATCAACTCTGATGGGCCTGGGGGCCTTTCCGGCCTCGCATCCGCAATGGATGGGCATGCTGGGCATGCACGGTACCTATGAAGCAAATCTGGCGATGCATGATTGTGACGTAATGATCAACATCGGGGCGCGGTTTGACGATCGCATCACCGGCCGCGTCGATGCGTTCTCGCCGAATAGCCGCAAGATCCATGTTGATATCGATCCATCGTCGATCAACAAGGTCGTGCGCGTCGATGTGCCGATCGTCGGCGATTGCGGTCGCGTACTGGCCGAAATGGTGCGCGTGTGGCGTAGCAAGACCAATCAGCCGCGCACGGAAGCCATTGCGCCGTGGTGGGCAGAGATTGCAAAGTGGCGCGCGGTCAATTCGCTCGGGTACAAGAATTCCGACACCGTCATCAAGCCGCAATACGCCATCCAGCGGCTTTACGAAGCGACCCGCAAGCAAGACAAGGACGTCTTCATCACCACTGAAGTGGGCCAGCACCAGATGTGGGCGGCGCAGCACTTCCACTTCGACAAGCCGAACCGGTGGATGACCTCGGGAGGTTTGGGCACCATGGGTTATGGCCTGCCGGCCGCAGTAGGCGTGCAGGTGGCGCATCCCGATGCGCTGGTGATCGACATTGCCGGCGAGGCCAGCGTGCAGATGACCATGCAGGAGCTGTCGACGGCCGTGCAGTACCGCTTGCCCATCAAAATATTCATCCTCAACAATGAACGCATGGGCATGGTTCGCCAGTGGCAGGATTTGCTGCATGGCTCGCGCTATGCCCACTCCTATTCAGAATCGCTCCCCGACTTCGTGAAGCTTGCAGAGGCTTATGGCGGCAAGGGGATTCGTTGCGAGAACCCGGCAGAGCTTGATGCGGCCATTGCCGAAATGCTGGATTACGACGGCCCGGTTTTGTTCGACGTCATTGTGGAAAAGGACGAGAACTGCCTGCCCATGATCCCGTCTGGCAAGCCGCACAACGAGATCATCCTGCCCGATACCGCCAATATCGGCTCCATCATCGATGAAAAAGGAAGGGCGCTGGTCTGACGCACGAAGCTACCCACACGCTCCATGTCACCCCGGCTCAAGGCCGGGATGACACCGAGTAGGTGGGAATTTGGCGTCCATTCTGACTTCGGAGGAACCAACATGAACGCACATTTGCAGCCGACCGGCTCGGCCTATTTCATCACCAGCGAAACTCAGGACATCGAGCGGCATACCCTTTCTGTGCTGGTCGACAACGAACCAGGCATCCTCGCCCGCGTCGTGGGCCTGTTTTCTGCCCGGGGCTACAATATCGAAAGCCTGACTGTCAGCGAGACCGAGCATGGCCGTCGACTTAGTCGCATTACCGTAGTCGTGACCGCCACGCCAAAGGTGCTGGTGCAGATCAAGCTGCAGCTTGAGCGGCTCGTGCCTGTTCACAAGGTGCATGATCTTACGGCGGAAGGCGCTTCGCTTGAGCGCGAGCTGGCCCTAATCAAGGTGGCGGGCTCGGGTGATCACCGTGCCGAAACCCTGCGCTTGGCCGATGCTTTCCGCGCCCAGATCGTGGACGCGACGGTCGAGAGCTTTGTGTTCGAGGTGACAGGAAAACCGGCCAAGATAGACAGCTTCATTGCCCTTATGCAGCCGCTTGGTTTGGTTGAAGTCGTTCGCACAGGCCTCGCTGCTATTTCACGTGGGCCGCAGAGCATGTAAAGCGGGGCAGGGCCCATCTGAAAGAACCAACAGCATGACCGCGCTATCCGTCAATCTGAACGCCGTGGCTCAGTTGCGCAACCGGCGCAACCTGCCGTGGCCAAGCGTGGTCGGCATTGCTCGCGTGGTGCTGAATGCGGGTGCGAGCGGCATCACCATCCATCCTAGGCCCGACGAGCGGCACATTCGTAGGACGGACGTGTTCGACCTGGCAGCCTTGCTGTCAGACGAGTACCCGCATGCCGAGTACAACATCGAAGGTTTTCCTAGCGAAGATTTCTTTTCGCTTATTGATGCGGTCAATCCGCATCAGGTCACCTTGGTCCCTGACGACCCAACCCAGGCAACTTCAGATCACGGTTGGGATTTCGACGAGCAGGGTCAATTCATTCACGGCGTGGTGCAGCGCCTCAAGGCGCCGAGGCGGCGCATTTCGCTGTTCTGCGATCCTGATGCGGGCGCACGCGGCGTTGCGGCAGCCAGGCATACCGGTGCTGACCGCATTGAGCTCTACACAGGGCCCTATGGTGGCTGCTATGCGGACGCGGACAAGGCAACGGCCGAGTTGGCAGTGTTGGCTGAAACGGCGCGAGCTGCGCAGGAGGCGGGGCTGGGGATCAATGCTGGCCATGACCTGACGCTCAGCAATTTACCGGCGTTCCAGGCGGCTGTCCCCGGGGTTGATGAAGTATCGATCGGCCATGGAATCACTGCGGACGCCCTGCTTGTGGGTTTCGCCGAAGCAGTTCGACAGTACCGGGCCGTTCTGGAAAGCTGATCACCCGCTCGTTATCCTTTTTCTAATGAACTAGTTCAGCGCACAGGCGTTGTCGGCACGCGCAACCTTGATGGATCATTGCGCAAAGAGCGAACAGTGTGTCTACGGCTGTTGACCGCTTGTTCAATGGCGATGCTTTGACAGCTGCGACACACAGGATTCCTCGTGATCTTGGATACTTACACAAGTGTGCCCTAGGTGGCGCCGTGGTGCCGCAGAACAAAAAGGTGCCTCCTTGCTATCCCTGGCGAGGGTCACTTATATCGCCTCAGTTACCGTTTGTTACTAAGAGGCTGAAATGTCCCAATTGAAGATAGCCGTTATCATCTCGTCGACCCGCGACAGCCGCTTCGGCGACAAGCCGGCGCAATGGATCCTCGACAAGGCCAATGAACGTCCTGAAATCGAAGCCGAGCTGGTCGACATCCGGAGCTTCGATCTGCCTTTCTTCAACGAAGTCGCGTCCAATCTGTGGGTGCCGTCGAGCGATCCCCGCGCCGTTGCCTGGCAGAACAAGATTGGTGAATTCGACGGCTTTATCTTCGTACTTGCGGAATACAATCGCTCTATCACTGGCGCACTGAAGAACGCGATTGACCAAGCCTACAACGAATGGAATCGCAAGCCATTCGGCATCGTGGGCTATGGCTCCGTTGGTGCCGCACGTGCAGCTGAACATCTTCGCGGTATCGGCGTTGAAATGCAGATGGTCTCCACCCGATCGGCCGTGCACATCGGTGGGGGCGACTTCTTTGCCGTGCATCCGCTGGGACAGCAGAACAAGGCCTTCAGCGAGATCGAAGGGTCTATTGGCCCCAGCGCCAAGGATATGCTGGATCAGCTCATCTGGTGGGGCAATGCCACCAAGGCCGCTCGTGAGCAATCCGCTGCGGCTGTGCAGGCTGCCGAGTAAACCTGCCGAAGACCTCCAAACCAGGCAGTTGGCTGGGGCCGTTCCCGAAAGGAGCGGTCCCAAACCGTTTGAACCATTGCGGCGACAAAGTGTTGTATGGGACACCGACCGGGTGTATAGCGGCGCCCGCCCGAGACCCATGAAAGCATCAGGTTCATGACGCAGACGAATACGGCCGGCATACGTGCTGCCACGGTCGACGCGAGCGAGCTCCACCACTCTCACTCAAACAAAGACCTGCCGCTGCTGACCATGGGCGCACTGGGCGTCGTCTATGGTGATATCGGCACCAGCCCGATCTATGCCTTCCGGGAAGCAATGCATGTCCGTCCGGGCGCAGCGTCCAGCGCTTCTGAAATATTGGGGCTGCTGTCGCTGATTGTTTGGGCGCTGACGCTGACCGTCGCGGTGAAGTATATCTTCTTCGTCACTCGCGCGGACAACAATGGTGAAGGCGGCACACTGTCTCTCGTCGCCTTGGCACGCAAGGCATTCACCAATGCGCCGGGCTGGGTCACCGGACTCGGTGTTCTGGGCGCAGCGTTATTTTTTGGCGATGCCATCATCACACCTGCTGTTTCGGTGCTTTCGGCTGTTGAGGGCCTGGAGGTGGTTGCTCCCCGCCTGAGCCGTTGGGTCATCCCGATAACTCTGTTTATCGTCGTCGGCATCTTTGCGGTTCAGCGCTTTGGCACGGCGAAGGTGTCAACGGTATTTGGGCCCATAACGGCCATCTGGTTCCTGGTGCTCGGGGTATCGGGGCTGACGCATATCCTCGATTATCCGGCTGTGTTGCTGGCGCTTAACCCGTGGCTTGGCATCGAGTTTCTCGCGACCCATGCCAGTATTGCCTTTGTGGTTCTTGGTGCTGTGTTCCTGGCCGTCACAGGTGCCGAGGCACTGTACGTGGATCTGGGCCATTTCGGACGCAAGCCGATTGTACTGGCCTGGTTCGGTATGGTCTTCCCCTGCCTTCTGCTCAACTATTTCGGGCAGGGCGCTTTCGTTCTCAGCGTCGGCGTGGAGAACGTTGAAAGCCCGTTCTTCGAGATGCAGCCCGAGTGGGCCTTGCTGCCTTTCGTTGGCCTTGCGACCATGGCAACCATTATTGCCAGCCAGGCAGTTATCTCGGGCATGTTCAGCCTTGCGCAGCAAGCCATCGCGCTCAATTTGCTCCCGCGGATGATCGTGCAGCACACCTCCGAAACCCAAAGCGGGCAGATCTACATGCCCCAGATCAATGCGATGCTGATGATCGGAGTCCTGGTCCTGGTTGTAACCTTCCAGACATCGGCGGCTCTGTCCCAGGCCTACGGAATCGCGGTGTCCGGGGTTATGGTAGTAACCTTGATGCTGCTGGTTATTGTCATGTGGCGGCACTGGAAGTGGCATCCGATGGTCGTGATCGGGTTCGGTCTGTTCTTTGGCATTATCGACGGCTCCTTTTTCGTCGCTAACGCGTCGAAAATCTTTCAGGGCGGCTGGGTCCCGGCAGTGGTCGCAGCGGTGGTCGCGATCTTGATGGCGAGCTGGATGGGCGGCCGCAAGCGACTTGCGGAGAAGACGCGGCGTGACGAAGTGCCCTTGCAGTTCCTGGTCGACAATCTATCCAAGAAGAAGCCGACCCTGGTCCCTGGAACTGCGGTTTTTCTGACCAGCGATATCGAAGGCGCGCCAACAGCGCTGCTTCATAGCCTCAAGCACTACAAGGTTCTGCACGAGCAGAACGTGATTCTAACGGTGCGCACATCAGCCTCGCCGCGCGTGCCGGACGATGAGAAGGTCACGATCGACGCTTACAACGAGCTGTTCAGCCGCGTCGTGGTCACTTTCGGCTACATGGAAACCCCGAACATTCCCAAGGCGCTCGCCCTTGGCCGCAAGCTCGGCTGGAAGTTCGATATCATGTCGACATCGTTCTTCCTGTCGCGCCGTTCGCTCAAGACCGGCACAAAGCCCGGCAATTTCTTGCGGTACTGGCAGGATCGCCTATTTGCGCGGCTGGCACGCAATGCCAGTGATGCGACCGAATACTTTCACATTCCCACCGGACGCGTGGTGGAGATCGGCACGCAGGTTATTCTTTAGCAGAAGCGAAGGGCTCAGGTTTCCATGTCGGGGCAGACATAGGGAACATTCGCAGAAACAAAACGCTGTTCCTGTACTTCGCTGCCGAGCTTTAAGTTCAGCACCAGCTCGTTGCTGCTGACACTTGCGATGTCGGCGCTGATGGTCACGCCATCCTCGTCCCAGCTAATCGCGCTCGGAGAAACCTGCTGCCATTTGGAAAGGCGATAGGTTTCCCAGCAGCTGTCGCTCACAAGCGTGCCATCAGCCAGGAAAATCTGCATCGGGCCAGGCAGCGCCTCGTCGGCATCCGATCGCACCCAAACCTTGTTGAGCAGGGGATTGCTGCGCCCGCTCTCGTCTTCTCCTGCAGCTTCAGTGTCTTGGGCCAGGGCAGGGGCCAATGTGGCGCAGGTCCCGACGCCCCAGACGCTCAGCAGTGCCAAGATCGCGGCCTTGGTGTCCATTGGTGTTCCTCCATTCCCGGCACCGATTTGGTGTCGCATTCGCAATACCGCAAGACTGGTATTGCGAATGCGGTGTTTTTGAGGGCAACAGTGCCGACCTTAGGCAGCGAAGCCGCGCCGCTTGAGCGAGCGGTCGAGACCTTCCACCCGGTTGGTTTGCACGGGCCACAGTGTGTAACCCGTCTCCCCCAGGATGTGGTTGGCATGAAGGGCCCAGTTCGGATCATCTAGCGCGCCACGAGCAAGCGCCACAAAGTCCGCCTCGCCGTTAACAAGGATCGCTTCGGCTTCCTTGGCTTCATCAATCAAGCCAACGGCAATCGTCGGGATATCGGCGCCCTCCCTAACAGCCTGGGCGAAAGGCACCTGATAATGAGCAATTGGCGTGATCGCGCCGCCGTGGAATCCTCCGCTGGAGCAATCGATCGCATCAACACCAAGCGCCTTGAGTTCTTTGGCGAACACGACGCTGTCTTCGACCTGCCAGCCCTCAGGATGGTTGTCGCTCACCGAAATGCGGACGAGGAGCGGCTTGTCTTCCGGCCAAACGGCCCGAACCGCCTTGGTTACCTCTAGGGGCAGGCGCATGCGGTTTTCCCGGCTGCCGCCATATTGGTCGGTTCGCTTGTTGGCCAACGGGGACAGGAACTGATTCAGCAAATAGCCATGGGCCGCATGGATTTCTACCGTGTCGAACCCGGCAACGAGCGCACGCCGGGCACCGGCGACAAAGGCATCAACAATGCCCTTGATGCCGTCGAGGTCGAGTGCAGCAGGCAGGGTAAAGCTTGGTTCGCTGCTATGGGCCTCTGCCGATGGTGCGACAGGGGTCCATTCCACGTAGCCCACAGAAGCGCGTCCCTCCGGGGACTTGATGATCTCCTCATTCCAGGTCACAGGCGTTGATGCCTTTCGACCAGCATGGGCCAGTTGGATGCCCACGGCCGCTTTCTGGCCGTGGATGAAATCAACAATGCGCTTGAGCGGCGCAATATGCTCGTCCTTCCAGATACCCAGATCGGCATAGGTGATCCGGCCCTCGGCGGTGACGCCGGTTGCCTCCACAATAACGAGGCCAAAGCCGCCCATGGCGAAGCGACCGAGGTGAACGAGGTGCCAGTCATTGGCGAAGCCATCAATGGCGGAGTACTGGCACATGGGTGCGATGACAGTGCGATTGCGCAGATTGAGGCTGCGCAAGCTGGCGGGCGAAAATAGTTGGGACATGAATGCTCTGTTGTTCTTGCCTTAAGCTGGCTAACACCAAGATGCATACTCCGGGTTCCATCGGCAAGTGCCGATGAAGGAACAATCTGTTGCGCTGGGCGCATACGGAGTGATGATTTTTGGCGCGAGGGCGATCATGAAGGTAACTCTGGATCTGGACCTGCTGGTCAGCCAAGGCAAGCTATCGGCAGCCGAAGCCGAGCGGCTCAAATCCTATGCCTCGCAAGAGACTACCGCCCTTGGTAGCAATATCTTCCTTGCTTTCGGCATTGTCGCCGTTGTGATCGGGGCAGGGGTGCTGTTACCGACCCTACACACGGTTCTGGTCCTGGGTGGCCTGCTGTTCGCCGTAGGCTTCGCGCTGCGGATCGGGAAGGTCGAACACTGGGCCATATTCGCTCAAATAGTGATGGTGGCCGGTGCGCTGGCGCTCGGCGGAGCCATCATCGGATTGTTTGGGGAGAGCTTGCTGATCAAGCTTCTGCTGTCGGCGGGTCTGGCGGTCGCCGCTGTCGCCGCCATGTCAGGCTTGCTGGCCAGCCTGTCTGTTATTGCACTCGCGGTCGCAATAATGACAGGGAGCGAAGTGCTGGAACCCAGCAATTACCTGGCCGTCACGATCGTCATCCTCTCAGCCCTGGTGCTGGCGCTCTATTTCATCTCCCTGCGCCTTGAGCCACTTCATGAACGCTTGGCTATCATCGCGATGCGGACGGGCATTCTGATGGTCAATGTCGCCTTCTTGGTGGGTACACTGTTCGGCGACAACATGCTCAGTTTGCCCGGCGTGGCATTCACGGTGATCTGGGCACTAGCGCTCCTCGCCTTGGGCACATGGGCCGTGTTTGCGGACCGTCGTTGGGTGGTGAACAGCGTCGCTGTGTTCGGCGCTGTCCACTTCTTCACCCAATGGTTTCTTGCCCTTGGGGCCCAGCCGTTCTCTATCCTCGTCGGCGGCTTGTTGCTGATCGGCTTTGGCCTGGCGCTGGCGCGTTTCAACCAGCTGCAGCATGAGCGCCGTCATCCACCCAAGCCGCTGGAAGTATAAGCCTCACCAGCGGCCAGGTGCATCATCTTACGGCATCAACTGCCCGCCATTGACCTCGATAGTCTGGCCGATAATGTAGCCGGACAGGCTCTTAGAGGCGAGGAAGAGATAAGCGCCGACGCAATCTTCTGCCACGCCGAAACGGCCTTGCGGAATGGTAGCGAGCATGGCGTCCATCTGCGCCTTGGTAGAATAGCGCTCATGGAATGGCGTTGTGATTACCCCCGGGGCCACGGCATTTACCCGGATGCCGAAGGGGATCAACTCCTTTGCCATGCCGCGCGTCACATTGGCCACAAAAGCTTTGGACGAGCCATATAGGCCAGCGCCGCCGCCGGCTCCATTGCGGGCCGCAATCGACGTTGTGTTGATGATAAAGCCGCCATTGGCCTTGAGATGCGGAATGGCCGCGTGGGATGCGGCCAGAACCGATCGTGCATTGAGGTCCATGATCTGGTCGTAGAGAGCGCTGGTCCATTCTCCGTAAGGCTGTCGTGCAACCATACCCCCGGCATTGTTGATAAGGCCGTCAAGCCGCCCAAAAGCCTTTTGTGCTGCTGCAACGGCTCCAACGATCTCCTCTTCCTGCGAGGCATCGGCCCGGATCAGCTCAACCGTGCCGCCATTGTCGCGGATGGTTTTCGCCAGGGTCTCGGCTGCTTCGACGCTTGAATTGTAGTGCAGCCCCACCAGCGCTCCCTGCGCAGCAAACGCCGTCGCAAGCGCGGCGCCGATGCCAGTTGAGGCTCCGGTAATGAGCACGGCCTTGCCGGCGAGATCAGGTATTGCGAGCGCTTGTGGGGCCATGGTCAGTTCTCCGCTGTTTGTTGCTGGTGCGATATCAGACGGGCAGGTTGCGATTGTCACGTCTTATCTGATCGGATGCCGGGCACGCTGTGGTTTTGGGACGGCTCATGCGCAGCCACGGCAAACATTGCCGCCATGATGTCGGACTGCGTCACCATGCCAACTACGCGACCGTCTTCGTCCACCACGGGAAGGTGATGCAGGCCCTGATCGCTCATGAAGGGCACGAGCTGGGCGATGGGCGTTTCCGGTCGTGCCGCCTTGACCGGCGTGCTCATGATGTCCTCGACCTGTCCCTTGAGCGCACGGTCGGAATTGCCAATCGAGCGCAAGCGCCAGCCCAAGCCAGAGCCCATGGCGGGCATGCCCCAATCCGCCTTGTCGAGCAGATCGGTCTGCGTCAGGATGCCGATCAGCTTTTTATCGAAGTCGATCACGGGAAGGGCCTTGATATGGTGCTCCCGCAGATACCGTAGCGCTTCGCGCAGGCTGGTTTTTGGACCCACAGCTTGCACATCCCGGCTCATGATCTTGGCGCAGTCGATCCCTCCGGATCGCCGCTCATAGGCACGCATCTCGGCACGATGAAGGATATCCTCCAGATCGTCCGTCGCAACGGGTAGAACCATATCATATTGCGTCAACACCGCATGGATATCGTCCTGCGTCACCCCGAGTCGCCCGCTCGGCAGCGGGTCCGCCGTCCGGTGCGGATTGCCCGGCGCTGGCGCAAGGTGAGGATAGCGCCGACCGGTGAGATTGTTGAACAGCAGCGCCGCGCCTAGCAGCAGCAATGAATTGATCATCACCGGCCAGATCACGAACCAGAAGCCTGCCGCCTGAATGGCCGGGCCGCCGAGCACCGCCGTTAGCGCCACCGCCCCGCTGGGCGGATGAAGACACCGCAGGGCCATCATTGCGGCAATCGCCAATCCCGCCGCGACGCCCGCCGACACCACCGGCTCGCCGATATAACGCGCACATAACACGCCGATGAGTGCCGCTAGCGTGTTGCCGCCGATGATCGACCAAGGTTGCGCCAGCGGACTGGTCGGTACGGCAAACAGCAACACGGCCGAAGCACCCATGGGGGCAATCAGCAAGGGCACATCGGGCGAGCTCCCTAGCGCAAGGCTCGCAACCGTGCCCGTCACGATGATTCCGATCAGTGCGCCGATGGACGCGCGCAGACGCTCGCCGAGACTAACGGCCGCAAGGCCGGGTACGAGCCGCTTGATGAAGGGAATAAGGGAAAGAACGCTGGACATCGGCGCGCGGTGTAGCAGGGCGAAGCGCCTGCGCCAACATATCCGAAGTGCTGCTGCCAGCTTTGCTTGATTTGGGAAACAGCTGCCGGGTTAAGCGCTTCCGCCGATCAGGCCCGACTCAAGCCGACGAGCCAGCTGGGTCTACGCCGATCATTTTAGCAACCATCGTTGCCAACTGGTCCAGGGAGAATGGCTTGCGCAGCATGACGCTTCCGGGTACGCCGCGCGCCGACCAGTCGACAGCCTTGTCGCCGCTGCAATAGATGACGGGCATTTGTGGCTCTAGGTCCCGCGCGCGATATGCAACGTCCCAGCCGGATAGCTGTCCGGGCATCCGGATATCAGTAACCACGGCTTGAATATGGCTATGCTCATTTTCGAGCTTCTGGATTGCCGAAGAGGCATCACCGGCACTGATCACGGTGAAGCCCGCATCGGTGAGCGTGTCCTCCAGCGCCATGGCCACCAGAGATTCGTCCTCAACAACTAAAACGCGAATGTCGTGCATCTGTCACCTACCGCCAGGATGCATAAGCAAATGGTCCAAAAAGTCCAGCCTGTTTATCTGCCACCTAGCAGAGGCAACGGCTCGACGATACGGAACCAACTGCTGATGACCATACGATCTTTCACCTTTCTGTCCTCTTTACGATCGGGCGCCAGCCAACTAGCTAGGAACCCTTTCGTTTCCCGGTGAATTGTTTGTCAACTCGTTCGAACCGCGCCTGAGCCGTACCGGTCCGTGACCGACAAGCCGAAGTGCTAAGGAGTATGCCGTAGTGCATGATGTTGTAGCGGCTCCGCAGCCTGCGTGGAGTAGTTTGGCCGACCAATCGGATTGGCCGGAACTTCTTCGCAGTTATGCTGGAACGATGATGGCGGCCAAACAGGCAATGTTCATTGCCTGGGGCCCCGATCTCCTGTTCCTCTACAACGAGGCCTATGCCCCCATTCTGGGGAAGCGGCACCCCCAAGCGTTCGGGCGACCGTTCAAGGAGGTGTGGCATGATATCTGGCCGCAGATCCAGCCCTTGGTCGAGCACACCATGGCGGGGGAAGCCAGCTGGTTCGAAGATCTCCTGATACCGATGCATCGCAATGGTCATCGGGAGGAAGCCTGGTTCAGCTTTTCCTACACCCCAATCCGGCAAGGTTCCGATGTTGTCGGGATGCTGTGTGCAGCGACTGAAACCACGCGGACCGTTCTCTCGCTGGGGTCACAGTCCTTTCATCTGGACCTTGAGGCACGCCTGCGCGAACTCAGTGACCCGGCAGACATCATCAAGGCCAGCCAGGAAGCCCTTGGCAAGCATCTGAGGGCCAGCCGCGTCGGGTATGGCGAGGTGGATATTGGCGAGCGCTTTTTCACCACCGATCAAAACTGGACCGACGGCAGTGTGGAGCACTACAACGGCACGCATGATTTGGCCGCCTTTGGACCGGAGATTCACGGTGCGTTGCGGCGCGGCGAGCCCCTGATCGTGCACGACGTGGCGACCGATCCTCGCACATCGTCCCCGGAGAGCTTGCAAGCCTTTGCCCATCTTGAGATCGCTGCAGCACTTACTGCCAGCTTGATCAAGTCCGGCCGAATGATAGCGGCGCTTTATGTGCATAACCGAACGGCCAGAACCTGGACGCAGGCCGAAGTCAGGCTTGTACAGGATGTCGCCGAACGCACCTGGTCCGCCGTAGAACGTGCGCGTGCCGAGGCGGCGCAGAGGACAAGCGAGAAACGCTTCCGGCAGCTGTCCGAATTATCGCCAGCCATTGTGTGGTTCGGCAATGCAGATGGCACTTTGAGCTACCTCAATGAGCGCTGGACGGAATACACTGGCCAGCCCATTGATCAGGCACTCCCCCTTGGCTGGGCAGATGCTATCCATCCAGATGACATCGACCGTTTGCAGTCGGTCTGGTCCGATGCTCGCCAGCGCTCCTCATTCTACCAGCTCGAGGCGCGGCTCAAGCGCCATGATGGGCATTTCCGTTGGTTCCTGATCAGGGCCGAGCCGGTTACCGCCGAAGATGGCACGGTCAGTTGGATCGGCTTCAACAACGATATCGATGACATCGTTCTGGCACGGCAGGAATTGGCCCAATCGCGCGCGGCGCTGGAAGTCGCTAATCGCGAACTGGAAGCAAATGTGGAGGCACGAACTCGGGACCACGACCGCCTCTGGCGGATTTCCCAAGAGCTCATGCTTGTTGCTGACTTTGAAGGAAAGATTACTTCGGTCAACCCCTCTGCCACGCGCTTGCTGGGCTGGAAGGAAGAGGAGATGGCTGGCCAGCTCCTGCTCGATTTCATCCATCCCGATGATCTCGCCAGCACGCTGACCGAGGTAGGCAAGCTTGCCCATGGTCAAACCACCCTCGCCTTTGAGAATCGCTATCGGCACCGCGACGGATCATACCGCACCCTGAGCTGGACCGCCGTGCCGTTCGAGAACTTCATCCATGCCGTAGGGCGTGATATTTCTGCCGAGCGCGAGGCGCGGGAAGCGCTGCAAAAAACCGAAGAAGCGCTGCGCCAAGCCCAGAAGATGGAGGCTGTTGGGCAACTCACGGGCGGCATCGCGCACGACTTCAACAACCTCCTGCAAGGCATTATCGGTTCGCTCGATATCATCCAGAGGCGCGTGGCGCAGGGAAGGATCGGCGAGCTCGACCGGTTCCTCAATGCGGCGACTACCACGGCGAACCGGGCGGCTGCCCTGACGCATCGGCTGCTCGCGTTTTCGCGGCGCCAGCCGCTTGATCCCAAGCCCGTCAAGGCAAACCAATTGGTCAGCCAGATGGAAGATCTACTTCGCCGGACGATCGGGGAAAGTATCCAGCTGGAAATGGTGCTGGCGGGCGGGCTCTGGACCACCAAGTGCGACCCGCACCAGCTCGAAAGCGCAATCCTGAACCTTTCGATCAATGCCCGTGATGCTATGCCAAATGGCGGCAAGCTCACGATCGAAACCTGCAATGCACATCTCGACAACGCCTACGCCGCTCGAGATCGCGAGGCGAAACCGGGCCAGTATGTATGCATCTCGGTCAGTGACACCGGCACAGGCATGACCCCCGACGTCATATCCCGGGCATTCGAGCCGTTCTTTACCACCAAGCCGATCGGGCAGGGGACGGGCCTAGGGCTTTCCATGATCTATGGCTTTGCCCGCCAATCCGAGGGCTATGCCAAGATCTACAGCGAAGTCGGGCAGGGCACGGCTGTCAAACTGTATCTGCCGCGGCATTATGGAGAAGGGGAGGAAAGCGAAGAGCTTCCCCAGATCACCGAAGAACATCTGACACGGCATGGCGAGACGGTGCTGGTGGTCGAGGACGAGCCAGTCGTGCGCGATCTGGTTGTCGAGGTGCTGACCGAGCTCGGCTACAACGCTATCGAAGCTCACGACGGCCCGTCTGGACTCAGCATGCTGCAGAGCAAGCAGAAGATAGACCTTCTGGTCACCGACATCGGTCTTCCCGGCCTCAATGGCCGGCAGATCGCAGATGCTGGGCGGCAACTACGTCCGGGTCTCAAGGTGTTGTTCATGACGGGCTATGCAGAAAACGCGACGCTCGCCTCGGGCTTCCTGGAGCCGGGCATGCAGATGATCACCAAGCCGTTCTCCATGGAAAACCTGGCAACGCGGATCAAGGACATGGTTGAGGCCGCCACGGAGGACCACACCGGCAAGCACTGATGCGGAGGCGCAATGGGCTAGCAAGCCTGGGAAGCTACCATGACGGCGTGGGCGTTCGGCTCCGGGCTTCGGTAAGGCAGTATCAAGCTGAAGGTTGAGCCCTGGCCTTCAACGCTGTGGATATCCAGGCGCCCACCATGGAGGTCCATGATCTGCGACACGAAGTTCAGCCCGATGCCCGTTCCCGGCACCCCTTCGGCGTTCCGGGCTCGGAAGAAGCGTTCGCTGATGAAGCCGATCTCGTCGGCCGGTATGCCTACGCCGAAATCCTCGACGTGGATCGCCACTTCGTTGCCCCGCCGTTCCCCACGAACAACGACGCGGGCGCGTGCGGGAGAATATTTCAGCGCGTTGGACACAAGGTTCTGCAAGGCTTGCTCGAGCAGAACATTATCAGCGGCGACCTGGGTGGGCAGAGAGTCCAGCTGCAGTTCGATGCGGCTTTGGTCCTCTTCAGGCTGGTTTTCGCAGACGGACGTAATCAGGTGAGGCAAATTGCAAGGGCGGGGATTGTAGCCGATTTCGCCCTCTTCCAGACGCGCAGCGTTCAGCGTGCTTTCCATTAGCCGTGTGAGCCGCTGACAGGCATTGCGGATCTTGGTCGCCCGGTTGGTGATCTCTTCGGCTGACATGGCCACGCCACGCCGGATCATGCGCTGCGAACTGGCGTCGATGATTGATAGGGGCGTGCGGAACTGGTGCGAGACTACGGATGTAAAGGCGCGGTGCAGCCGCGAGACTTCCCGCTCATGCTCCAGCGCCGCCTCCGCATGGGCGACGCTGCGCTGTCCGCGCACGACGATAATGGCCACTAGCACGCCCGCTACCAGGGTCGCGACCAGATAAGCCAAGACCTCCAGCAGAATTTGTTTCCTCTGGGCGATAATGTTTTCCTGGCGGTTTCGTCCGTCCAGCATGCCTGCATTGGCGAGATCCCGCATGGTTTGCGCGATGGCCTCGGCGGCGGCGTGAAGTTCGGTAATCCCCTCAGTGTCGGCGGGTGTGAGGGTATCCAGGGCGGCCCTTTGCTTGTCGAGCATGGGGCGCAGGGCTGCGACCTCGTCCTCAAAGCCCATGGCCAAAGCGCGCCGATAAGCCTGCCCTTGTTCAAACAGGTCAACTCGGCTGTCCAGCAGGTCGAGGCGCAAGACGAGTTCGTCTCGCGGAACGCGATTTGACTCAAAAAGAAGCGCCGTATCCGCTAGGCGCATGGCTTCGTACTGCCCTTGACTCGAAAACCAAATGACACCCTCCGAAAGTCCGCCGCTGAGGCGGCTTTCATTGAGCGCCAAGCGTGTAACAGCAGCCAGAAGCAGGACAAACAGAACGGTCAGTGCAAGGGCGGCGGCAAGAAAGGGCCGAGACAACCACGGCCGGTTGTTCATTGAACTTCTAAGGCCTTGAGCTGCCAAACCCATCGTTCACTGATACGCCGCTCCCTCAGTTCCGGGTGGTCATCGCGCGGGTATACGATCCAGATCGGCCCCTTGTCACTGATGCGCATTTCCTCACCGTTCATCTCGGTTGCGAGGAGCACGTCATAGTTCTGGAAGTCATCCATCGGAATGGAAACCGTGTAGTCGTTGAGCGCTGTGGCGACGACGGTGGAGCCTTCTGCACCGACGCGGTCGAATAGTGTCCGGGCCAGAACACCCTTGAACACCTGCACACCATCTAGCCACGGCGTGGTCGTCCTGAGTTCGGTCGCGCCCAGAGCATAAAACATCTGCCGGTCAAAGGCCGCGCCGTTGTCCTCGTTGGTCACCTTGATATTGCCGGTGAGCGTCAGAAAAATGGGATCCTCTGGTGTCGGAAGCGGCTCCGGGGTCTGCCCCGAGGCGGGTGCGACCAACAGGAGGGCAGCCATGCAGGCGAAAACAAGCAATTGGTGAACGCTTGCGCGTGCAGAATGCAGAAACGGGGCCCAATTCATCGAAGACACAGCATTTGCCTCAGCAATTTCCAACAGCGGAAAACAGAGATGTACATGGTCCCGCTTGCCGACCCATGTAGAAGCCTAATATCGGCCAAAGCACTCGTGAAGTGTTCACTCGCCGCAATCCATGCCAATTCGAAGGCGAACTGCGCTAGGCCCGACGTGTCCTGGCAAGCGTCGCATAGACCCGCAGCGGGAAAATCGCCCCACCCATTAGGGTGGGCTCAAAAATTTGTCTGCGAGCTTTGCCTTCCGCCGCGTATCTCCCGGAACGTTATGGAAAACCGCATATGCTCGACTGGGGGAATGGAATGCTCCCATTCTAGGCGCGCCGGTCCGGAAAGCACATAAGCCGAACCGGGCTCCGCTGTGATGGAGGCGCGCTCCCATTTGTTTCCCGCCCTTCGCCGCAGGCGGAAGTTGCAGGCGGACAGGAGCGAAACGCCCACAATGGTGTCGAACACCGATTTGTCTCTGTGCCAGCCGATTGGCGCACCCGGGCCGTACTCGGTGACAAGTGCCTGTTGCAGCGATTGGGCCTCCATGCCGGCAAACGAGGCAGCGAGTTCCCGCACCGGCAGGAGAAAGTCGGGAACTGGCTCCGCCGGAACTAGGCTCTCGGCAGAGAAGTCATAGCGCCAGCCATACGACACGACGCGCCGCTTACCCTCAAAGCCATGGAAGTCGAATGCACGAAAAGGCAGCTGACGCAGTTCGTTCAACAACTCATTCTGCATCGCTGGCGGGATGATCTCATTAGAATAGCGAAAACCCTCCGGGAGCGAGGGTTCGGGCGGTCCAAACAGGTCGGGTTGAAATGTCATCGGCTTGCCTAACAATGCCTCCAAGCAGGATGAGCAGCACATCTGTCATCAAGTGAACCCTTCCGGCTCACCGCCGTTCCAGAGGACCAGCTTTGTGGAGTGCCCATGACGGAAGATGATCTCAAGATGCAGTTCGAACTGGTGCGGCAGTCCATCAGCGCTTGGTCCGCAGATGCTGCTCACTTTGTGGGCAAGGGGAGCGAGGCACGGCAGATTGGCACACACGACACTGATCAGATTGCCGCTGCTGGCCGGACGCTGGAAGCCATCAGGCTGGAACGGAAGTCGCTTGCTGCCGCTTCCGCGCTTGTGCCTGCCCAATCCGATGATCTGGCCCGCGGTATCGAAATCGCGCTTAACGAACTGGACTTGCTGGAGCGAGACATCGGCGCCGCTCTTGATCAAATGCGATAGGCATTTAACACTGGCCCCGGTACCCAGTGGTGCGTTAGCACCGACAGACGACCTGCACTGATCCCCAAAGGCGCGGGCTCGCGCGGGTGCAGGAATTTCGCTCAGGCACCAACAAGCTCAAGGAGAATGACGTGGCTGACAAGGACAAGGACGCAACCGGCTCTTCGGATCGCACCCTCACGAATCGCCAGGGGCATCCCATCACCAACAACCAGTCCCAGCGCACGGTGGGCAGCCGTGGGCCGGCAACGCTCGAGAACTATCAGTTCCTCGAAAAGATCACCCATTTTGACCGTGAGCGCATCCCCGAGCGCGTCGTGCATGCCCGCGGTTTTGTGTGCTATGGCGAGTTCGAGGCGACCGGCAAGATCGGCGACGAACCCGCGTCGAAATACACCCGCGCCAAGCTGTTCCAGCAAGCCGGCAAGAAGACACCGCTGGCTATCCGCTTTTCAACCGTGATCGGTGGCCGCGATTCCTCGGAAGTCGCTCGTGACCCTCGCGGCTTTGCCGTCAAGTTCTACACCGAGGACGGCAATTGGGACCTCGTCGGGAACAATCTCGCCATCTTCTTTATCCGAGACGCCATCAAGTTTCCCGACGTCATCCACTCGCTTAAGCCCGATCCGGTGACCTTCCGGCAGGAGCCCAACCGCATCTTCGACTTCATGAGCCAGACGCCAGAGTCGATGCACATGTTGACCCATCTGTTCAGCCCCCGAGGTATTCCGGCGAGCTATCGCCACATGGAGGGTTTCGGGGTCAACACCTACAAGATGGTCAATGCCGAGGGTGGCACGGTTCTGGTGAAGTACCATTTCCATCCACGCTGTGGTCTCGCCAGCCTCACGGCCGACGAAGCGGCCAAGGTGCAGGGACAGGATCTCGGCACCGCCTCCAAGGACCTCTATGAAGCCATCGAGCGCGGCGAATATCCGCAGTGGGATATGTTCGTGCAGATCATGGAAGACCATGAGCATCCCGAGCTCGACTGGGATCCGCTGGACGACACCAAGATCTGGCCAGAGGGGGACTTCCCGCTGCGCCACATTGGCGTCATGACGCTGAACCGCAATGTGCAGGACCATTTCAACGAAAACGAACAGATCGCCATGGGTACCGGCGTTCTGGTGGATGGCCTGGACTTTTCCGACGACAAGATGCTGGTCGGCCGGACCTTCTCCTATTCGGACACCCAGCGTTATCGCGTCGGCACCAACTATCTGCAGCTGCCGGTCAATCAGGCCAAGAACGCAAAGGTCGCCACAAACTTGAATGGCGGGCAGATGTCCTTTGGCCGTGACCTCGCTCCAGGCCAGAACCCACATGTCAACTTCGAGCCGTCGATCCACAACGGCCTGCATGAGGCTCAACGAGAGGAGCCCCACAACGCGCCGGAGATTCACGGACGTCTAACGCGCAGTGTGATCGAGCGGCGTAATGACTATGTCCAGGCCCGTGGCCGCTATTGCACCATGATGGACTGGGAGCGTGATGACCTCGTGCTCAATATGGGCACGCTGCTGGGCGATTGTGAGCGCGATGTGCAGGAGCGCATGGTCTGGCACCTGCTTTTGGTGCACGATGATTACGGCAATCGGGTCGGCCAGATGCTGGGGATCACCGCCGATCAGGTCAAGCACCTGCAGCCCTTGCCCAAGCAGGCCCTCACCGAAGAAGACCAGCGGCGTCTGCAAAACCTTGGCCAGAACGGTGACCAGATCGATCCAACCGTCTGGGGCCAGTGGACCAGCTCGGTCAAGAACCACAAGGCATCCGCTGAAGAGGTTCTTGGGGGCAAGTTGCCCATGGGCGAAGCCGGCGCCAAAGCGGCCGAATAGCCGCATACCTCAGTGGTGGGGTGGGCGAGCCGCGATACTCATGGCTCCCCGCATCCTTCCCAACCGTGCAGGAGCGCCGCCCGGCGCTTCTGCTCCACCAGCAATGTGCCACGTCCAACAAATTGCACTTGCCTCGAACCGTACCGTACGGTACGGCTGCCGCTGACGCGCCAGGAAGCGTTTGCGGAGACTGCAAATCGTGCCAGCGACCATCAAGGTCAACGAAGAGGTTTTTACGCCGCGGCAGCAGGCAGTGCTGACGGCTGCGCTGGACCTCCTTGTGGAAAATGGCGACGGGTTAACCATGACTGCCGTGGCGCGCCGGGCCTCCTGCTCCAAGGAAACGCTCTATAAGTGGTTCGGTGATCGCGACGGGCTCTTGACCGCGACCGTCCAGTGGCAGGCCGCCAAGGTGCGCATGCCGCAGGTGTCGCGCACCGGCCTTACCGCGAAAACCCTGCGCCTCAGCATAGAACAGTTTGCCAGAGACCTTCTCACCGTGATCACCGGTGAAGTCTCGATCACCCTCAACCGCACTGCTGTGACCCATGCCGCCCAGGAAAAGGATAGCCTCGGAATCATCGTTCTCGAGAACGGTCCTCTCGCCATCCGCCGCCGGCTCAAGCCCATTCTGGAGGCCGGGCGGGACGCTCGCCTCCTGCGCTTCGACTCCAGCGAAGACGCCTACCGAACCTTTTTCGGCCTTGTGGTCCGCGACGTGCAGATCCGCCTTCTGCTTGGCGACAAATCGCTGACCCAATCCAACGTGACCGCCAATATCGAGGCCGACGTCAAGGCCGCGACGGACCAGTTCTTCGCCCTCTATGGGGCGAAAGCCACCTCATAACAGCCATTCTCAGGGAGAGACCCATGCGCGTTTATTACGATCGGGATGCCGATCTCAACATCATCAAATCAAAGAAGGTCGCGATCGTCGGCTATGGCTCCCAGGGCCACGCCCACGTTCTGAACCTGCGCGACTCGGGCGTCACCGACGTCGTTGTCGCCCTGCGTCCGGGTTCCCCGTCTGCCAAGAAGGCCGAGGGTGAAGGCCTCAAAGTGATGAGCGTTGCCGAAGCTTCCGCATGGGCTGATGTCATCATGATGCTGACCCCTGACGAACTTCAGGCCGACATCTACAAGCAGCATATCGAGCCCAACATCCGCGACGGGGCTGCGCTCGCTTTCGCCCATGGCCTCAACGTCCACTTCAACCTCATCGAACCCAAGTCTACCGTCGACGTGATCATGATCGCGCCAAAGGGCCCGGGTCATACCGTTCGTGGCGAATACCAGAAGGGTGGCGGCGTGCCATGCCTGATCGCCGTCCATCAGGACGCTTCGGGCAATGCCCATGACATCGCGCTGGCCTATGCCTCGGGCGTTGGCGGCGGCCGCTCGGGCGTGATCGAAACTAATTTCCGCGAAGAATGCGAAACCGATCTGTTCGGCGAGCAGGCTGTGCTCTGCGGTGGTCTGGTTGAACTGATCCGCGCTGGCTTCGAAACGCTGGTAGAAGCCGGCTATGCGCCTGAGATGGCCTATTTCGAGTGCTTGCATGAAGTGAAGCTGATCGTCGACCTGATTTACCAGGGCGGCATTGCCAACATGAACTACTCGATCTCCAACACCGCCGAGTGGGGCGAGTACGTTACTGGCCCGCGCATCATCACCTCGGAAACCAAGGCCGAGATGAAGAAGGTTCTCTATGACATCCAGTCCGGCAAGTTCACGGCCGAATGGATGCAGGAGATCAAGGCGGGCGGTTCGCGCTTCAAGGCAACGCGTCGCCTCCACGACGAGCACCAGATCGAGGAAGTCGGCGCCAAGCTGCGCGACATGATGCCCTGGATCAAGGCCGGCGCGCTGGTCGACAAGGCCAAGAACTAGCCTATGGCAGAACAGAGCAGGGGTCCTTCGGGGCCCCTGTTTGTTTAGGGCCAAGCTGCGCTACAAGCAGGGCCAAGATGTTTGTTCGAGTCGCAAGGGGGATGCGATGAGCTTACCGGATTTTCCTGTTGAGGGCGGCTGCCAATGTGGTGCTGTTCGCTATCGGCTGACGCGCAGTCCGCTCAGCGTCTACAATTGCCATTGCAAGGACTGTCAGCGTTATTCGGGCGCCGGTTGGTCCATGTCCATGGTTGTTGCAGATGACAGTTTTCAGCTCATCAGCGGGCAAACCGTACACTATGATCGTCGTGCCAACAGCGGCAACGTGATCCGCATGAACTTCTGCGCACATTGCCATAACTGGCTCTGGAACGATCCGCCTGCACCTGGCATCAAGATCGTGCGGGCCGGAACGCTGGACGATCTCGACTGGGCTGCCCCGGTCGGAAATATTTGGACCGACAGTAGGGCTGCCTGGGCCAACATCAACCCCAATCTCATCAACTACACGAAGGGCGCCGCGGACCGGACACCCTTGTACGAGGCGTGGACTCGTGCTCATCAGGACTAAAGATCATGGCTGTTAGTGACGATATCGCGCTGATCAGGCACCAGGAGCAGGCGCTGGTGCTCCCCCTTTTCGATGAGGATGTTGCCTTCGAGTTGGGCAGCGCCATTCGCGCGCGGGCGCTTTCCGAAGGATTGAGCCTTGTGGTCGATGTTCGCACTTGGGACAGGCAGCTGTTTTTTGCCGCCACGCCCGGCACCAATGCTGACAATAGCGAATGGGTGCGCCGCAAGATCAATACCGTGCGCCGTTTCGGGCGTGCCAGCTATCGCATGGTGCTGGAGCGTGGCGAGGTGCCGTTCTCCCCGCAGTCCGGCGCCGATCCGGCAGATTACGTTGTAGCAGGCGGTGGCTTTCCCATCCGCGTAAAGGGCGCAGGCATCATAGGCTGCCTCACCATATCCGGGCTTCCGGGGCGCGCCGACCATGGTGTCGCCGTGGCGGCCCTAGCCGTTCACCTTGGTTTCGTGCCCGAAGATTTCGCCCTTCCAACCGAGGGAACACCATGAAGCTCGAATATCTGCTGATGGATGTTTTTACCCGCGAGCCCCTCAAGGGCAACCAACTGGCCGTTGTGCCCAAGGCCGACGGGCTGCTCGACGATGAGATGCAGGCGATCGCGCGGGAATTCAATCTGAGCGAAACGGTGTTCATCCTCAAGCCCAGGGCCGAGCGCAACACGGCCGAGGTGCGTATCTTTACCCCTTACACCGAATTGCCATTTGCAGGTCACCCGACCGTTGGTGCAGCCGTTGCCCTGGGCCTGCAGAACAAGGTGAGCGCTGTCCGCCTTGAGGAAAAAGTGGGGCTCATCACGGCGCTGTTCGAAAAAACTGGCAAATGCGCGGGTGAAGCGCGCTTCGCGCTGCCGCGGCTGCCGTCACGCGTCGCTGATCTCACCGATATGCTTGGCATTGCACAGGCACTGGGTATCGAAGTCGAAGACATCGGCTGCGATGTTTACAAACCCGCCGTATTTTCCGCTGGGGTTACCTTTCACCTCGTGCCCGTCCGCAACGCGGAGGTGCTGCGCCGCGTGGAGGTCAATTCCGCCTTGTTCAACAAGGTTTTCCACCACGAGCACAATTCGGCCTATGTTTTCACTCTGACCCCCGAAGAGCCGGAAAACGATCTGGCAGCACGCATGTTCGGCATGGACCTTGGGGAAGACCCGGGCACGGGTTCGGCTGCCGCTGCGTTGATCGGCCTCCTGGCTGAAAAAGCGCTCTCGACGGATCAGGCCGATTACGTGCTTCGCCAGGGCCACGAAATGGGGCGTCCGTGCCGCATCACCCTGCAGTTCCGCAGGGATCATGACGTGCTGATACATAGCGGCATTGGCGGTCATGCCGTGATCATCGGGGAGGGGACCCTGGATCTGGGGAGTGAAGTTAGACCCCAGTAGCCCCTGGTGAGCCTGTCGAACCACGAGGGCGTGCCCGCTATGGTGCCACGACCTCCTCCTTCGACGGGCTCAGAATGAGTTCTACTGCACGGGGCTGTCGTTTAGCGCCTCCCGGCAACCAAAAACTTTACCCTCTTCCTGCCCCCGCACTTGCAACCGCCAGCACTTTGTCGCATTCTCCCCGCGCAAATCGAGACCGCATCCATGCAGCGCACCCGCGCACAAGCCAAAGCAATCAGCCAGCGTGAGGCCCTCCAGGCCCGCCTGACCCTTGCGGCTGCCATGCTGCTGCTTCCGGCTGCGCTCCTTCTTCTTCTTATCAGCCCCTGATCACCGGCAGCTCGATTGTGCGAGCGGGTCGTCAGGGGATAACGCCATAAGCCGAACAGTTCATGTCCGGCCTCAAGAGAGCTTTGCTCCGGGCCGTTCGATAGGAAACAAGACCATGTCTGCCGCTACCGATACCAACAAAGACCGCGTATTCATTTTTGACACCACGCTGCGCGACGGCGAACAATCACCCGGCGCCACCATGACGCTGGAAGAAAAACTGCAGGTCGCTGAAACGCTCGATGACATGGGCGTTGATATTATCGAGGCCGGCTTCCCCATCGCTTCCAATGGTGACTTCGAAGCCGTTGTGGCTGTCGCAAAGCAGGTCAAGCGCGCAACGGTTGCTGGCCTGGCCCGTGCCATCACCGCTGATATCGACAGGGCTGGCGAAGCTGTGCGGCATGCCCGCCGTGGCCGCATCCATACGTTTGTCTCGACCTCGCCCATCCATCTGGCGCATCAGATGAAAAAGACCGAGGACGAGGTGATCGAGATCATCGCCCGCACCGTCGCTCAGGCGCGCAACCTCATCGATGATGTGGAATGGTCAGCAATGGATGCGACCCGCACGCCGCTCGAATTCCTCAAGCGCTGCGTCGAGGCGGCGATCAAGGCCGGCGCAACCACCATCAATCTGCCCGACACAGTCGGCTATGCCGTGCCGGACGAGCACGAAGCCATGTTCCGCACGATCATCACGTCCGTGCCTGGCGCCGACCAGGCAATCTTCTCGGCCCATTGCCACAATGATCTGGGCTTGGCAGTGGCCAATTCGCTAGCCGCTGTTCGCGGTGGCGCGCGGCAGGTTGAGTGCACCATTAATGGGCTGGGCGAGCGTGCCGGCAATGCCGCGCTGGAAGAAATCGTCATGGCGCTGCGTACGCGCGGCGATGTGATGCCGTACCAGACCGGCATTGAAACCACTCATCTCGCGCGGGCCAGCCGCATCGTTTCGGCCGCTGCCAATTTCCCGGTGCAGTTCAACAAGGCGATCGTGGGCAAGAATGCCTTCGCGCATGAAAGCGGCATCCATCAGGACGGCATGCTCAAGAACGCGGAAACCTATGAGATCATGACCCCGGCTAGCGTTGGCATCAAGGCGACGACCCTGGTCATGGGCAAGCATTCGGGCCGCGCAGCTTTCAAGGACAAGCTCAAGGAGCTCGGCTACGAGCTGGGCGACAATGCCTTCCAGGAAGCCTTCGTGCGATTCAAGGATCTCGCCGATCGCAAGAAGCATGTCTATGACGCCGACATCGTTGCGCTGGTCGATGATGAGGTGGGCTCCGTGGGCGACCGCATCCGGCTCGTCGACATGGAGGTGGTCAGCAAGACCGGTGGCGTGCATCGCTGCGATCTGACGCTCTCGATCGACGGCCAGGAATCCTCTGTCTCCTACGACGGTACCGGCTCGGTCGACGCGATCTTCAACGCCATCAAGCAGGCCGTTGGCCAACAGCCGCATCTCGTGCTTTATGCCATCGACGGCGTAACCGGTGGCACCGACGCGCAGGCCAGCGCCCATGTGCGCCTCGAAATGAACGGGCGGATTGTCTCCGGCAATGCCGCAGAGCCTGACACGCTGGTTGCCTCCGCCCGCGCCTATCTCAACGCCTACAACCGCCTGCTGATCGACCGCGGCGCGGCAGCCCAGGGTGCCATGGCTGGGTAATGGCATACGAACTCGTCGATGTGCGAGATCCTGCCGACTGGAAGGCCTACTATGCCATTCGCCGGCAGGAGCTATTCGAAGCACGGGGACGTCACGGTGTCTATGACGAGAACTATCCGGACGAGTATGGTCCGGATATGTATCACCTCGTGCTCAAACTGGATGGCTGCTCCATTGGCACGACGCGTCTGGATGTGCGGCAGGATGGAACCGCCATCTTTCGCCTTGTTGCGATAGCAGCTGGATTTCAGCGGCAAGGGCATGGCCGCGTTTTGGCCGCCTTGGTTGAAGAACGCGCTCGGCAGCACGGCGCTCATACTCTTTTTGTTAACGCCGCCAGAACAGCTCACGGCTTTTATCAAGCGTTGGGATGGCATGACTACCAGTGGGACGCGGCAGAACTGACCGGCATGTCGGCTGACGTAATCCAGATGCGTAAGCATCTTGAGTGATATGCGTCCCCGGGCATTGTTAAGGTCGACGTAAGACGGCATCGGTGTGCGGTAGGAGAATCAGAGCTTAGGGGCCCCGGTGAGATTTGCAGCTGAGTTTCGGGGGCTTCTGTCCGGGTTTGCTCTCGTGGGTGTCGCCACCCTCGTGATCATCGAGGCGCCGACCATCATCCCGGGCCAGGAAATAATGCACAGTTTGCGATTCCACATCGGAGCGGTGCTGCTCGCCCTTGTTCCGCTTCTTCTGGTCAGCAAGGCGTGGTGGCGCGGGGTTTTCCTTCTGGTGATCGTTGGTTCGAGCCTGGGGCAGGGCGCGCTTCTTGTTCTTCGGCAGCAGGAAAGCCGCACAACCTTCGACGGACAAACGCCCGCGGCAACCATGCGTCTTCTCAGCTTCAACGTCCTATCCTCCAACGAACGCGGCGCGGAGATCGCCGACTACATGGCACAGACAGGGGCAGATGTGGTGTTCACCATGGAGTCCAACGCCGTCCTGCCGCACCTCGACCGCATCGCTACAACTTTCCCCTACCGAGCCGGCTGCAGTCCTGACGGACGGGACTGCGACACTATGCTCTTTTCACGCACGCCGCTGACCGACGTACGCACGCTACAGATTGGGCCTTTCCGCCGCTGGCGGTTGATTTTGGCCCGGACCCACATCGGGGGGCAAGAGGTCACCCTCGTGGCCACCCATTTAAGCAAGCCCTACTTCGATGAAGCCGCCGTTGTTGAACTTTGGCGAATCCGTAGGGCCCTGCGGGATATGGATGGCCCTACTGTCATTGCGGGTGACTTCAACGCCGCCGCATGGTCTGAAACCATTTATCGCTTTGTTGCCGACAGCAGTCTGATCCCGCCCCCCATCTATCCTGCGACTTGGCCGGTCAGGCTTGGTGCCCTGGGCGTGCCGATTGATAACATGTTCACCCGTGGCGGTGCGCGGATCGACTCCATCGCCGCCACGCCTGACGCCCTTGGATCAAATCACCGCGGCTTGTTGGCCACGATCAGCCTTTATGCGCCGGACTGAAACGCAGCGAGGACCTTGCCTAAGGCTTCGTTCAGCAAGCGCCGGTCAGCTTCCGTCCCCGCACTCACGCGAATGCACTGGTTCAGTCTTGGTGCCGCAGGCTTGCGCACAAAAACGCCCTCAGCCGCGAGCCCGTCCAGAATCGCCTGTGCATAGGCCCCATCGCGTCCACAGTCGATGGCAACGAAATTGGTGGCGGTCGGCAGTGGCCTGAGCCCATGGCCTCGGGCAATCGCTGCCGTATCCGCTAGCGATTCGCGCACGGCCTGCAGCGAGGCTTGGAGATGCTCTTGGTCCGCCAGCGCGGCAATTGCCCCCGTCTGGGCGATGTTGCTGATGCCGAAATGATTGCGGATCCGATTAAAGGCAGAGACGCTCTCCGCTTCCCCAAACACATAGCCGACGCGGGCGCCGGCCAACCCATAAGCCTTGGAAAAGGTGCGCATGCGCAGGAGATTCGGCCGCTCCAGATCGATCGGCGGCAGCGTTCCTTCGGGTGCGAACTCGCCATACGCCTCGTCAAGGATGACCATGGTGGTTTCCGGCACACGGGCGATGAAACGCTCTACCGCATCAGCGTCCCACCAGCTGCCCATGGGATTGTCAGGGTTGGCCAGGTACACCATGGCGGCCCGGGTCTCCCGGGCGGCAGCTGCCAGCCCGTCGATATCCTCGCGCGTGTCCACATAAGGCACGGTATGCATGCGCGCCCCGTAGCCAGCGATATGGTAGTTGAAGGTTGGATAGCCCCCGAGCGATGTCACCACGGTCGAACCCGGCGCTGCATAGAGCCGAACAGCCATGCCCAGAATGGCGTCCACGCCTTCGCCGGGCATGACATTGCGGGCAGGGATTCCTAAATGGGCCGCAATTGCCTCGCGCAGGTCATGATTTTCTGGATCGCCATAATGCCAGCTGTCCCGAGCGGCAGCCTGCATTGCGGAAAGCACAGACGGCGCGGGCCCGAAGGGATTCTCATTGGCGCCGATACGCGCCCGGGTCGGTATGCCGTCCCGACGCACAATAGCTTCGGGGCCTACAAAGGGCGTAGTTTCGGGCAGAACGGCAACAATGGGCGCAAGGGCGGGACGGGACAAGCAAATCACTCGCGTTGAAGTCGCCCGCTGGGGGCAGTCGCCCTATGGATGCCAAGCCAGCACCGCCGTGGCAAGCGCGACTACACTGTCTTTTGCACAGCGTCCGCTTGCCCCAGCTTGGGCAAACCGCCATCGCCGCAAGGAATTCGGCGCCAACATACATGACTGTCATTTAGCGAAATTTGCGCGCAACCGCGCAAGGTCTTCGAAAGCATGCCCGCCCACCCTTGCGAGGCGTCAAACGAATCGGCGCTCCCCAATCAATCAAGGAGTAGGCTAAATGCTGTCGACTTATCTACTTGCCCGCGACCATCTTCAGCGTGCCGCTGCCATCCTTCAGGGCTCGGACAGCCGGTCCCGGCAACTGTGCCATATAATCGAGCGCACCGTAGCCCTGATGGACGACGCGCAAGCCCTTCCGCAAACCGAAGGAAACGTGCTCGACTTTGCAAGCTTCAGGGACCGCGCTGCCCGCAGCTGAACTCGAATCTACGCTTGTGCTGGCGGAGCGAATCCGCCGGCGCGATCCAGCACGGTCTTGAGCCTTTCCTGCAGATCCGCCCGCGCCGTGTTCCAGTCCCGGCTATTGACCCGCACCCGCAAGACCATGGTGATGCTATTGTCCGCCAGGGTATCCACAAGGACCTCTGGTTGGGTGTCCGCCGCCACATAGTCGCCAACGAGGCCACGCTGCACTTCGCTGCGCACCACGGAGATATCGGCGCTGCGCGGCACATTGAACTTGAGCTCCACCACGCGCGATGCTTCGCGGCTATAGTTGGTGATCTTGGCGTTGGACAGCTTGCTGTTGGGCGCAAACACGAAGACCCCGTCATGCGTGCGCAACTCGGTGCCAAACAGGCCCACTTCCACCACGGTGCCAGTAATACCGTCCGCATCGATATAGTCGCCCACATTGAAGGGGCGGAGAAAGATCAAGAATATACCCGAGGCGATGTTGGACAGCGTTCCCTGCAGCGCCAGGGCAATAGCCAAGCCAGCCGCACCCAACACCGCAAGGATGGACGCCGTCTGAACACCGAACTGTCCCAACACGATAATGCAAGTCACAAAGAGAATAGCGTATCGCACGATCTGGCTGACCAGCGGTCCCACGGTCGCGTCGCGCTTCAATCTGGTGCCCAGAAGGGACCGTACATAGCTGGACACCAGTCCCGCCAAGGACCAGCCTGCGGCTAGAACGGCGAGCGCAATTAGGAAGGACCAAAGATTGCCTAGGATCCAAGCCGTGGGGATGCCGAAAATGGCTTCGTTGTTCATGCACTCGCCTCAACAATGATCTGATCGGTAAAGCTGTTTCCGCCGCTCTGGTTGCGGCATAGCATCTATGACCGGAGATTCGCCTCGGCGGAACAGTAGTTCGTGGGCTGTTTCACGCGGTCCGCCTGTTGCACGGCACTCAAGCCCTAATGTGAGGAAAGTGCGATCAAGCGCTGGACATGCGAAAACGCCTTTGCTAGAGAGGCGCCACTTTGGAAGCTCCAGTAGGGGCGAGTAGCTCAGCTGGTAGAGCAGACGACTCTTAATCGTCGGGTCCACGGTTCGAATCCGTGCTCGCCCACCAAAGTCCCTCTTCATCCACGCTATCGTTTCCGGCAGTCCTCTAACAAGGACGTGCCTGTTCCGCTCCAACCTGTCGCGAGGCTGTCAGGCCGGATAGTAAACATCGGATATCGCTTCAACCCTGTGACTCCGTGCCGAGTTGCACTTCCCAGTCTCGCAAGCGGGCGCTATAGCCCCTCCACCCTTCTGCTGACCTCCAAGGAAAATTCATGTTCGGCATCGACCCGAGCTTTCTCAGCTCGCTGCTTCAGGTGATCCTGATCGACCTCGTGCTCGCTGGCGACAATGCCGTCGTGATTGGCCTTGCAGCCGCCGGCCTAGCAAGCGATGTCCGTCGCAAAGCCATTCTGATCGGCATCATCGCCGCCACCCTGCTGCGCATCTTCTTTGCGCTGATCACCACCCAATTGCTCGCGCTGGGGGGCGGGCTGTTGATCGCGGGCGGCGTGCTGCTGCTTTATGTCTGCTGGAAGATGTATCGCGAGCTCACCACGTCGCACGACGAAGAGCATGAGGCGCAGGAAGCGCTTTCAGATGCGGACATCAACGCCGATGGCACTGTGGCTGGCAAGGCGCCGCGCAAGACCTTGCGCCAGGCCGTTACGCAGATCATCATCGCCGACGTGTCGATGTCGCTCGACAACGTGCTGGCCGTAGCCGGCGCCGCTGCGCACCATTTCGAGGCGCTGATCATCGGGCTTGGTCTATCCGTGGTGATGATGGGCGTTGCGGCGACTTTTATTGCTGGCCTGCTGCACAAGTATCGCTGGATCGCCTGGGTGGGCCTGCTGATCATCCTCTTCGTCGCCATCCGCATGGCGCTCGAGGGCCTGGGTGCATTTGTGGATATCCCGGCAATACCGTTGCTTTATACGCCGCATGCCGAAGCTGCCGCCGCCGCCGCGCATTAGTGTTTGCTAACCAAGGCTTGAACTTTGCGGCATTTGCCGTAGCCCAATAGGGATTTGATCATCTCCAACCTTTAGCTTTCCGCTCAAATCTCACGAGCGGAAAGTTTTTCGATGTCCGTCATCGCTGATCGCATGATTGAAGTGGCGCCCGATGCGCACCAGGGCGCGCGGCCGACCCGTTTGCCTCTGCCGGTTCTGGAGACCAGGATCGTTAGCGGCGCGGAATGGGATGCTACTATCGCCGGCTTCGATGAAGTCTGCCAGGAGCAGCTTTTTGCCTTTGCCATCAGCCGCTGGCCCCATGTCCGGCACGAGCCTATGCTGTTTCTTCGCGACGGCGAGGTCGTAGGCGGCTCCCTCATGATGATTCAGCGCCTTCCGCTAGGTCTGGGCAAAATCGCCGTTTCCAAATGGGGCCCGATGCTGGAATCAGCCGCCGATCCCAATGCGGATCTGATTCATTCGGCAATGGTCGAAGCGCTGATCGCCGAATATGCCGACAAGCGCGGGTTTATGCTCTCGGTATTGCCCCGGGCCTCCACAACCACCGTTAATCATGCTTACGAGCGGCTGCAGGCGCGTGGCTTCAAGCGGGGGTCGGAACTTCTGTTCCCCAACCGCTATATTGTCGCGCTCCGGCTCGACGACGCAGCCCAGCGCAAGAGCTTTCACCAGAAATGGCGCTATCATCTCAACAAGTCGGAGAAAGCAGGCCTGAGCTTCGAGCATGCAGGACCCGAACGGCTAGGCGAATTCGAAATGCTCTATGCCGCGATGACGGATCGCAAGCAGTTCCTCGACCACTCCGCCTATGAAACAGTTGCCGCCCTGATGCAGCTCGAAGACCGCCTGCGGCCCGAGCTCTTTTTCGTGCGGCACGAAGGCGAGGTTGTTGCGGGCGCCCTGGTCTTCAAGGCAGGTGACCGGGCGGTCTATCTTTATGGCGCCACCAACAACAAGGCGCTGCCGCTGCGCGCGGGCTATTTCATACAATGGAACATTATCCGTTGGCTGCGGGACCACACCACAGCCACCTGGTATGATCTAGGCGGCACTGACGGCTTCCAGGGGCTGCATCAGTTCAAGAAGGGCATGGTCGGGGATGCCGGCGTTATCCGTCCCGTGCCGCCGGTCGCCAACTACGCCAGCAAGCCGCTTGCCTATCTGGCGGGGGCGGGCGCCTTTGCCGCGCGCGATGCACTGTACCACGTTCAACGGCTTGTTGCCGGATGGCTCAATCCCAAGGCTCGTCCCAACCAGACCCGCGCTGCCGAAGGGGCCGACGAATGAGCTTGCACCGGCGCCTTGCGTCGCAGTCCAGCGTGATCTTCGCAGCACGCCTGGGTGGTGCCGGGCTGATTTTCCTTGTGCAGGCCTTCATTGCCCGTCTTTGGGGCCCGGTACTTCTGGGCGAATATCTGGTGGTGATCGCAACGGTCAACATCGTTGCAGTCATCATGCCGCTGGGCTTTCACACTATCGGCACCTATTTCGCCGCCGAATACCGCGCACGCGGCGAGCGCCGGCAGTTCACTGTGTTCCTGCTTCGCAGCTATGGCCATGTGGTTGGGGCATTCCTGCTGCTGCTGGCGCTCGGCATGCCCGTTCTTCACGCCTTGGGGCAGGGCGACAGCGTTCTTTCCCACCATTTCGTGCCCCTGCTGCTTATGGCTCTGGCCACGGCCATAAACTATGTCAGTGGCGCCGTCCTGGTCGGTCTGAAGCGGCCGTTTGCAGGCTTTTTCTCCGATACCATTTTCCGTCCCATGGTCATTCTGGCTTCCTTTGTGGGAGGCCTCGCCTTCTTCACCGTGCCTGCCGAGGGCTTTTCCTTCATGCTTTGGGCGGTTGGGCTCTGCTACATCCTGGTCTCGCTGGGGCAATTCGTGTTTGTCGTCACCTCGCTCCCCCGCATCGGTGATGGCGTTCCAGCGCGGCAGCTGGAGGCGCGGCGCTGGTGGCGCTTTGCCTTGCCATGGGTCCTGATCTCCCTCGCCACCGACTTCTTTTTCGACATCGACCTCCTGCTGCTCAGCCATACGCTGAGCCGGGAAGAACTGGCGATCTTTGGCGTCTGCACGCGCATTTTCTCGCTCGTGTCCTTTGGTGTCGCCGCGGTCTATGCTGTCACCTTGCCAGATATGTTCGAAAGCGAAGCCAATGCCGATCGTGCCTCATTCAAGCGTAAGGTCGGCGAAGCCAATGTTGTCGCAAGCGGCTTGTCGGTGATCCTGTTCAGCCTGATGGCGGTGGGGGCGCCCTTTGCCCTGATGCTCTTCGGTCCCGCTTTCTCGGCCGGTGCCGGGCCCCTGGCCGTGCTGTGCCTGGGCCTTGTCGTTCGATCCGTCATGGGCCCGGCCTCGTTGGTCATGTCCATACATGACCGACCCTATGCCAGCCTCCCCTCGGTTGCGCTGGGCATGGGCACGCTGGTCTTGTGCAACTGGCTCCTCGTGCCGCCTTTCGGTCTGATGGGCTCGGCTGTTTCGGCACTGATTTCAATCAGCGTCTGGTCGCTGGGCCAGTGGTGGATCGCCCTTCACACAACCAAAATGGACGTGTCCATCCTGGCCTGGTTCCGCGGCCGGCGAGACGTGCCGGTGCCGGCGGAATAGGGCTTGCTTACTTTGGGAAGCGAAGCTTGAGCTGTCGCATCAGCTTGTGCTTGAGCCCACCCGTGGTGCCCCGGTCGTAGCCGGGGGATGTCTTGGTGAGCTTGTGCTCAAACAACAGATAGTCTTCGCCAAAGATGTGCTGCTCGAGCGTGGCAATATGCTTGAAGCCAAGGCGCAGCATGATCGCGGCCGCCGCCTCGTTGCCGTGTTTGGTATACGTCGCAACCTTGTGGAAGCGCCCGTTATCCCAATGCTTGAGAAAGGTGCGCATGCCTTGGACGCCCAGAGTGGAGCGACGATACTCGGGAAAAACATAGGACCAGTAGAGCCACAAGGTCCCCAGTTCGGGGCCGGAAATCTGGAACCCGGCCACCACGCCGTCACGCAGATGCAACATGACATGGAATGGGTCGGCATCGATCAGACTGGCCAGATATTCAGGGGTCAGCCGCGCGCCTTCATAGGCCTTGAACTCGTCCCTGTAGAAGGGCGAGGTGGCAATCGCCTCCTGCAGCCTCTGGTGAACCAAGGGGATGTCAGCATAACCAGCGCCGCGCACGGTTGCGACCTTGGCCGGTGCCGGCGTGTCTGCCTTGGAGGGTGCGATCAGTGTATCCGTCATGAGGGGCTCCGATCTTGCGAGTTTGGACCATATCAGCCCAACGCCAAGCGCCGAAGCGATCTCGCCTGCTGCAGTTAACACCGTCTCCCCAAAGACTTGCACCGAGTTTGCCAGCTATCCCCTTGCCCCCCGCCGAAGGGGTCACTAGAACGAGTGTCGGGAGAGATAAGGGAGGAAAATCATGAGCGAGCAGCTCGTATTCCAGCCAAGTGCGGCTGCAATCGCACGCACCCACATCAACGCGGCTCAGTACGAAGAAATGTACTCGCGCTCGCTGAGCGATCCCGATGGTTTTTGGGCGGAACAAGCCAAGCGCCTCGACTGGTTCAAATTCCCCACCAAGATCAAGAACACGAGCTTTGCCTACCCCGACATATCCATAAAATGGTTCGAGGATGGCGAGCTTAACGTTTCCTATAACTGCCTCGACCGGCATCTGGAAAAGCGCGGCGACCAAACGGCGATCATCTGGGAAGGCGATACGCCCGGCACTGATGGCAAGGTCACCTATCGCGAGTTGCACGAGCGCGTCTGCCGCTTCGCCAACGTCCTCAAGGCCAATGGCGTTCGGAAAGGCGATCGTGTCACCATCTACATGCCCATGGTCATCGACACGGCCGTTGCCATGCTCGCCTGCACACGCATCGGCGCCGTTCATTCGGTGATCTTTGGCGGCTTCTCGCCCGATTCGATCGCTGGCCGCGTCACCGATTGTGGCTCCAAGATCATCCTCACCGCCGACGAAGGCCGCCGCGGCGGCAAGACCATTGCGCTCAAGAAAAACGTCGATGACGCGCTAGCCAAAATAGATGGCGTTGAAAAGGTCATCGTCGTCCCGGTCACGGGCAACCCCGTCAACATGGTCGAGGGCCGCGACGTTTGGTACGACGAGGCAGCGGCTGGGGTATCGGCCGACTGCCCGCCCGAGCCGATGAACGCGGAAGATCCGCTCTTTATCCTTTACACCTCCGGCTCCACCGGCAAGCCAAAGGGCGTGCTGCACACCACCGGGGGCTATCTTGTTTACGGCTCGCTCACCCACCAGCTGAGCTTTGACTATCAGGACGGGGACGTTTTCTGGTGCACGGCCGACGTGGGCTGGATCACGGGCCACACCTATATTGTCTACGGTCCGCTCGCCAACGGCGCGACGACGTTGATGTTCGAAGGTATACCGAGCTATCCCGATTGCAGCCGCCTGTGGGCGGTTGTTGAAAAGCACAAGGTCAACATCTTCCACACTGCGCCCACAGCCATCCGCGCGCTAATGGGGGCAGGGCCTGAATTTGCTGACAAGCACGACATGCCGACCCTTCGCCTCCTCGGCACGGTCGGGGAGCCGATCAACCCCGAAGCCTGGATGTGGTACCACAAGCATGCGGGCAAGGGCCGTTGCGAGATCGTCGACGCCTGGTGGCAGACCGAAACGGGAGGCCACATGATTGCGCCATTCCCCGGAGCCATCCCCACCAAGCCCGGTTCAGCCACAAAGCCGTTCTTTGGTGTGCGCCCGGTTGTGCTTTCGCCGGAAGGCAAGCTGCAGGAGCAGACCAAGGCCGAAGGTGTCCTCGCCATCGCTGACAGCTGGCCTGGACAGATGCGTACGGTTTATGGTGATCACCAGCGCTTTGTTGATACCTATTTCACCCAGTACAAAGGCTATTACTTCACTGGTGACGGCTGCCGGCGCGACGAGGACGGCTATTACTGGATCACCGGCCGTGTGGACGATGTGCTCAACGTTTCCGGCCACCGCCTCGGCACGGCCGAAGTGGAGAGTGCTCTGGTGGCTCACCCCAAGGTGTCTGAAGCGGCCGTTGTTGGTTATCCCCACGACATCAAGGGGCAGGGGATTTATTGCTATGTTACCCTGATGGCCGGGGAAAACAGCGACGACAATCTCAAAACCGAGCTCCGGAACTGGGTTCGCAAAGAGATCGGCCCCATTGCCACGCCCGACCTCATCCAATGGGCGCCGGGCCTGCCGAAAACCCGCTCCGGCAAGATCATGCGCCGCATCCTGCGCAAGGTCGCGGAAAACGACTTTGGTTCGCTTGGCGACACCTCGACCCTGGCCGACCCTGCCGTGGTCAACGATCTGATCGAAAACCGGCAGAACCGCTAGGCCGGCGCTTCAACCACCCTCGGGTAAGCCCCGAGGGTGACGATCGTGGAAGACTGATCTCTCGTGCCATCGTTTTGGCCGCTTTATGGGATCAACGTCCGCTCGCCCCTCACAAGACCGGACATTGCCCGTGATCTCGCTGCTTCGCATCGCCCTTGCCGTGCCTTTACTCGCCTTCGCCTCCACCGCCCATGCCGCAACGCTGGAGCAAATGGCCGGCCAGATGATCGTCGTTGGCTTCCAGGGCGATGATGCGGGCGACGCTTCGGTCCAAAAATTACGCGAAGACATAGCCGCCAGCCGGCTGGGTGGCGTCATGTTGCTCAAGACCAATGTAAAGAATCTAAAAGCTGTCGCCGCATTGAACACAGCGCTGCGCGATGCATCGCCCGAACTGCCGCCCTTCATAACGGTTGACCAGGAAGGCGGCTCCGTCGAGCGCCTGACCAAGGCTGTGGGCTTCACCGAAATTCCCAACGCTGCCACCATCGCGGCCAAAAACTCGCCCGAAGAAGCCGAAGCCGTTTATGGCAAGATGGCCAGCGCCGTGGCCGAATTGGGCTTCAGCGTCAATTTTGGCCCGGTCGCCGATGTCAACATCAATCGCAACAACCAGATCATCGCAAAATATGGCCGTGCCTTTAGCGCCGACGCTCAGACAGTTGCCGTCTATAGCGAAGCCTTCATCAAGGCGCACCATGCGGCGGGCGTGCTGACTGCGCTCAAGCATTTCCCCGGCCACGGCTCATCCACCGCCGATAGCCACGAGGGCTTTGTTGACATCACCGACACCTGGAGCCCAACTGAACTTGATCCCTATCGCACGCTGATTGCGGCCGGCGACGTCGACATGATCATGGTCGGCCATCTCTACCATGCTGATTATTCGGATGCGGAGTCGCAAACTCCATCGTCCCTGTCGCCGCAATGGGTCACGGGGGTCCTGCGCGAAGAGCTGGGCTTTGATGGCGTGGTGATAAGCGATGACCTCGAAATGGGCGCCATTCGCGAGCATTTCACACTTGAGGAAACCGTAACTAAGGCCGTGCGTGCCGGCATGGATGTGCTGCTGTTTTCCAACACGGCCAAATACCGCCCGAGCCTGGGCCAGGAAATCCTCAATATTCTCCTTGCCGAAGCCGCAGCGGATCCGGCCTTTGCCGGGCGTATCGAGGAGAGCTACAATCGCATCGTCGCGCTTAAAGCCAGGATCGGCGCGCGCGGTCCAGCTTGACTGGCCTGCAGAGGCGGTCCGGCAACAGTTCCAATCTTTCGGCATGCACCGTTTCCTCGCGGGCCAACGCTCGTTAATATGCCGGTCCCGAAGCAGGAGTCGTTGCCTTAATGCCGGATGACCGCCAAGTCCGACAGGTCCGTGCCATGTTCATCTCGGATGTTCACCTCGGCATGAAGCCCATCAGGGTCGGCCAGTTGATCGAGTTCCTCCGGGCACACGACGCCGAAACAATTTACCTGGTTGGGGACATCCTTGATGGATGGCGTCTGGCCAAAGCCTGGCACTGGCCCAGCGAGTATAATCTCGTCGGCCAGATCCTGCTCGACAAGGCCAATGCCGGCACGCGCATCGTTTACCTGCCCGGCAATCACGATGAATTTCTGCGCGAGTATCTGGGCACCTATTTCGGCGAAATCGAGTTCGTCGATCGCACGGTTCACACCACCGCGACCGGCAAGACCTACCTCGTGATCCATGGCGATCAGTTCGACGTCGTGGTCATGAACGCCAAATGGCTCGCCCATGTGGGGGACTGGGCCTACAACGCCGCCCTACGCGTCAATATTGCCATCAACTGGGTGCGCCGGCGCCTGGGCCTGCAATATTGGTCCCTTAGCGCCTGGGCCAAGCAGAAGGTCAAGAATGCCGTTTCGGTGATCGGCCGCTTCGAGGAAGCCCTGGTGCACGAAGCCAAGCAATCGGGTGTCGATGGCGTCATCTGCGGCCATATCCACTTCGCCGACATGCACGATCGCCTGGGCATTCACTACATCAACACCGGGGATTGGGTTGAATCCTGCACCGCTATCGTCGAAACCGCCGAGGGCGGTTTTGAACTCATCAAATGGACCGAGATGGTAGTGGGCGAGCCACGGAAATTCCGGCTCAGGCGAGCGGCTGCAGGATAAGGCAACAGACTTGATCGCCACCACATTCGCGGCGCATTGTTGGGCCATCTGAACGCCATCTGATTTCCCCGGAGTTGCATCGCAATGGGACTGCCTTTGGCAGCGCGCCTTGACTCGCCCGCGGTTCGCACCGGCACCTACTACGCAACCCTCTTCACCTCCGGGGCAGTCAGCAATCCCTTCCTGCCCATCTGGCTCAGCGAACGCGGGTTCGACACCTCAGCAATTGGCGTCATCAATGCCGTGCCGATCTTTGCCATGATCGTCATCAACATGGTGGTCGGGCGTTTGGCCGATCGCGCCAGCGACTGGCGCACGGTGATCGTGATCGGCTCGATCCTCGCGGCCATTCCGCCGATCTTCATGCTGTTCATGGACGGCTACGCCGCCATCATCATCCTCTGGACCCTGGTGATCGTACCTTTCCAGGCCATATCGCCCGTTGTCGATGCCGCCGCCTACCGCATGGCGCGCCGCACGGGCCTCGACTTCGGCGCCATCCGCGTCTGGGGCACAATTGGCTTCGTGGTCTGCACACTCCTTGCGGGAGTGGTACTGGATCGCGTCGGGCCCAACGCCTTCATCCCCTTGTTGATCGCAGTTAGTGTCTTGCGCGCGCTGGTGTCCTTGCGTTTGCCGCTGTTCCGCGGTCAGGAGGACAGTGTCCGTCCGGTTCACCCTATTGACGCGCCCATCAATCCGCTGATTGCCATTCGCCTCGGAGAAATGTGGCGCCCCTGGTTCCTCATGACCCTGATCGGCGCCTCACTGCTGCATGGCAGCCACATGATGCAGATGGGGTTCGGGGCGTTGCTGTGGGCAGAGCAGGGGGTTCCCGGCTGGGCCATCGGCCTCCTTTGGGCCGTCGCGCCCACGGCCGAGATCCTGGCGATGCTTTATTTCGAGCGCATCACGAAACGCTTCGCGGCCCGCCATCTAATCCTGATCGGATGCATCTGTGGCGCCATTCGCTGGTGGGGCTTTGCCCTCGAGCCCAGCATTCCTGTCCTCGTCCTGCTTCAAAGCCTGCACATGGCAACGGTCGGCCTCACCTTCCTGGGCGTCACCAATTTCATTGCAAACTGGACCAGCGAGGACATCGCCGCCGAAGCACAGAGCTTTTTCGTCATGCTGCGCCAGATCGTCACCGTCGCAGCTTTACTTGGTTTCGGCGTGCTCGCTGGCAGCATCGGCTCGGGCGGCTACTACGTTGCCGCGATCCTTAGCGGCGCCGGCGCCATCATGGTCTTGATCTCCCTGATCATCATGAACCCCAAGCGGGAATCGGCTTTGGCCTAGTCTGGAAAGGCACAATGGCGCTTGCCTTGGATGGCTAACGGAGTCACGTAGAGCTTCGGGCGCTTATTTGCCCGGAGTTGAATTTCCCATGCCATCGGCACTTCCGCGTTCAGCCTCGCCTGAACTGCGCGCTTCCCTGTTTCAGTCCACTGTTTACCTGCCTGGCGCGATCAGCTCGGTGTTTCTGGGCATATGGCTCGCCGACCGCGGCATACCAGCCGACCAGATCGGTATTATCAATTCGCTGCCCATGCTGTGCCTGCTTGCCCTCAACATCGTAGTGGGGCGCCTGGCCGATCGCGCCAATGACTGGCGCAGTGTGATCATCATCGTGGCCCTGATCGGCGCGGCCGTTCCCATCGGGTTGTTCTGGGTCAATGAATTCTGGGGCATCATGCTGATCTGGGCTCTGGTAACAATGACGGGGGGGACCATCCCGCCCATCACCGATGCGGCCACGATGCGCATGACGCGTCGCAATGGAACCGATTTCGGTGCCGTGCGCGCCTGGGGAACGGTAGGCTATGTCGTCGGCGCCGGTGCCTTGGGCCTGCTGATCACCCCATGGGGCTCCGCTGCCTTTGTGCCGCTGTTTGTGCTCATGTGCCTCCTGCGAGCAGGCTTGAGCTTGCTGCTGCCAAGGTTCCGGGCACCGGGTCATGTCTCGACGCTGGCCGAAGCCGCACCTGCCACCAAACTGCGCGATAGTCTCAAACTCTGGTTCGTCCTGCCGCTCATCGCCTTTGCCCTGATCAATTCCAGCCACGCCCTGATCGGTGGCTTTGGCGCCCTGATCTGGCACCAGAACGGCGTGCCCGACTACTATATCGGACCGTTGCTAGCCATTTCGGCTGCAGCGGAAGCGGTCATGATGTTTGCCTGGCGGCGCTTTGGAGGCCGGATAACCGCTCGCAACATGATCCTTGCTGCGTGCCTTGCTTCTGCGCTGCGCTTTGGCGTTATGGCGTTCAATCCGTCTGTCGAACTGCTGTTTCTGGTCCAGATGCTCCATGCGATTACCTTCGGCGTCGGCTATTTCGGCATCGTCCACTTCATCGCCAACTGGACCGACGAGTCCAATGCCGCGGAGGCACAGGGCTTTGCCAATACCCTGCAGCAGGCTGCCTCGGTCCTCTCCCTGGCCGGCTTTGGCTGGCTGGTTGTCGCCTTGGGCAGCTACGCCTTTTTCGCGCCGGCCGTCCTCGGCCTCGCCGGGATCCTGTGCGTCCTGATCTCTCTTCGCCTCCGTCCCCCCAAGGACGCCTGAGGCAAGCAGGACAGCCCTTTGGGGTGCCATCCTGTGGCTGCGCGCGGATCCATCCTGAGATGTCACCCAAGCCCCGATAGCGCGGCTGTATCGCCCAAACAAAGACGGCCCCGGTTTCCCGGGGCCGCAAACTTCATTTCAGAGCCTTAGCTCAGCCGCCCGCTGGCATGCGCCAGGGTCGTATAAACCTTGCCCCGATCGCTTAGCAGGTACTCGCGGGTTTCCTGAGCGGGGCGCGGGCCTGCAGCAGCGCGCTTCAGCAACTGCTCGAACTCGCCCATATAAGCCTGAGCCGTTCGGGCAAATTCTGGATCACGCTGCAGCCGCTTGCGGACATCGTCATAGGTGCCCTGTCCCGAAAGCGTATAGATGCGGCGGGAGAACACGTTGGACTCGCCCGACTGGTAGCGCGCCCAGGCATCCGCCAGAGCCGCGTCGTCGATGGAACGGGCGATTTCTTCGGTCAGCCCCGATAGGCCCGACTGCGGCGGCTGCGCGCTTTGCTGCTTTGCTGTGGCATTGCGCAGCACATCACGCAGCCAACCACCAGCTTCCGTCAGCTGCGGCGCTGCCTCAGGCGTGGGCTGTGCCTCTGGCTGCCGCTGCGGCTCAGGCGCCGGCTGCGGCTCAGGTTGCCGCTGCGCTTCTGGCTGGCGCACGGGTTCCGTCGGACGCGCCGGCTCGGCGGGGCGGCGCAGTTCTGCCTGGCGCACGGGCTGCATCGGGCCCTGGAACACCGGCTGGCGCACAGGCTGCGCGGGCGCCGGACGCTCGGTCGGGCGGATCGGGTCCACCAGAGGCTGGCGTGCTGGCTCGGCACGATAACTGTCACGCGCGGGTTCGGCAGGACGCGGCTGGTAGGCGGGTTGTTCCGCACGCGGGGCAGGGCGGGCGGCAGGGCGCCGGCCGCTGACATCAAGCGTTGCGGGCTGGTTGCGAACAATCGCATTGAGCTCGCTCAGTGCTTCGATCTGCTCGGCCACAACACGGCGCATCGCCGCCGCGCTGGCGCGGGTTTCTTCCGGCAGCTCGTTGACGCCGCGCGCCAGCTCAGCCCGTGTGGCTTCGAGTTCTGTGCCCACTTCGCGGGCCGTCTCGCGCATGGCGCGAGCGGTTTCGTTGAAGCGCTGCGTGGCTTCCTCGATGGCGCGCTGCATCTCGGCAACCATCTGCTGCTGGGCCTGCTGCAGGGCCGCGTTGGCGCGGCGGCCCTCGGCGCCGGCCGTGTCGCGGAACTCGCCGAGGCGTGATGAGACATCGCCGGTGGCCTCGTCCATGACCTGGCGCAGCCGGTCGCCCGTGCCATCGATGGTCTGGTGGAAGTGGTCCGAGGTTTCGTCCAGCCGCTGGCGGAACGTGCCCGTGGTTTCGTCGAGCGCTTCGCGCACGGCGCCGGTGGTCTGGTCCATGACCTGACGCAGATTGTTGGTGGTTTCGTCCATGGCCTGGCGGACGCTGCCAGTGCTCTGGTCGATTGCATTGCGCAACTGCCCGGTGTTGGAGGCAATGGCATTGCGTACCGAAACGGACGAGTCATTGAGCGTATCGGCCAGTGTGCTGGTCGTGGTGTTGAGCACATCGGTCACGCTGGCGGCCGTAGAGGTCAGCACTTCGCTCACCCGATTGGCATTGTCTTCCAGTGCTTCGTTTACCTGGTGGACCTGGTCGGAGAGGGCCATGCGCACCGAGGAAGCCGTCTGGTTCAACGCCTGTGCCGCGGCTTCCGCTGCGCGCTGCACCACATTGTCCACCTGCGCAACATTGCTGTTGATGGTCGAGGTGAAGCGCTCGTTGGTGGAATAAAGCGCATTGCTGACATTGTCGGTCGTCGTGCGCAGCGTCTCGTTGATCTCGCCAGTGGCCGCGGTCAGCTCTTCGCGGATCGTGGCCGTGGTCTGCGCCAGTGTTTCAGCAACGGTGCCCGTGGTCGCGCTAAGCGCTTCGTCCATGGCGCGGCGTGCGCCGATCAGGCGGCGTTCGGTTTCATTGACCGTGTCGGCAATCGACTGCGCGAACATGCGCATGCGTCCATCGATGTCATCAGCCCGGTTGGCGAAGCTTTGCGCCAGCGCGTCCATGGCGCCACGGCGCTCTTCGAGCACTTCCATGGCGTTGTCGCCGCTGATGGTGAGGGCGCGCGACGCCTGGTTCATGGTCTCGGCTTCGGCGTCGAGGCGTCCCAGTACGCTCGAGAACTCGTCCACCATGCCGCGGATCGTAGCCTGCAGCGCGGAAACGTGCTGGGTAACCATGGTGCCGGCCTGTTCGGTCTGCCCAATGGCCTCGCGAACGGTGTTGGAATAATTGGACGTCTGCTGCGCCACCGAAGTTTCAAGGTTGGCCAGGTTTGCCGTCGAGGCATCGAGCACGCGCTGCAGCAAGAGATTGCTGTCGTTGAGCTTGCCCAGGGCTGCCGTGACGTCAGTGAGGATACGCGAAGTTGACACAGCCATAATGGCTTCAGCTTCCCGCGCATTGTCGCCCAGCGCGTCGCGCAGGAGGTTGCCATGACTGGCCAAGGCGCCCTGCAGCTGGTCCGAGCGTTCGCTCACCAGCGCCGCAAAGGCATTGGTATGCTCTTCCACCGAGCGGTTCATGTCGGTAAGGCGCGTTTCGATATTGTTGACCGCGCCCACGGCTCGGACAGTCAGCAGATCGTCGATGCTGCCGGCAGCCGAGCGGATCTGCTCCAGCGCCGTGCGCACGGCATTGTCCATGCGGTCGGCCGTGGTGGTGATGTCCGTGGCGATGTTTTGCGTTGCGGCGGTGATGCGGGTCGCGATGGTTTCCTCGATCCGGTCGGCGCCGGCCTCAAGGTCCGCCATGGACTGGGTGATAGAGGTGTTGATCGAGGCATTGAGCGCGGCCAGGCGCTCTGCTGTGATGTCCGCCCGCGCCGTGATGGCCTCGGGCAGGGTGCCCAGCCGGCTATCCACCATGTCGGTGATGGCCTTGCGCGCCGAATCGACGCCGCTTTCGATGAGGTCGGCGGCCTGCCGCGCGCTTTCGCTGACCGAGGCGCTGGCCGTTTCGATACGGCTGGTCATGCCGTGTTCCGCGTCATTGATGCGAGCGATGGCGCTGTCGAGGCCCGAGCCGAGATTGTTGTTGAGCTCCCTGACGCGGCCGGTGATCAGGTCGGTCATGGAATTGACGCGCTGGTCCATGTCATCGCCCGCGGCGCGCATGGATTCCTCGATCTTGCGGCGGGCCTCTTCGCCCTGAGCCGATAGGGTATCGGCCAGCTCGCTGGTGCGCAGGCCAATGGTTTCGCCAATGGACGTCGTGTGCGTGGCGAGCGTATCCCCCAGCGCCTGGGTGCGCATGTTGAGCGCTTCGGACAATTGCTGCGTCCGCGTCCCCACCGTCTGCGCCAGATCCTGTGTGCCATTATCCAGCGCTGACCGCAGCTCGGCAGCGCGGCTGTCGAGTTCGCTGGTCAGCGTATTGGTGCTTTCGGCAATTTCAGCCGACAGCTGGCCTGTGCGTTCTGCAATGCGGTTGGAGAGATTGGCGGTACGGGCGTCGATTTCGCCGGTCAGGCTGGTTGTACGCGCATCGATCTGCTCGACCAGAGTGCCCGTGCGGGCGTCGAGGCTCTCGACCAGCGAGCCGGTGCGCAGATCAAGGCTATCGGCCAGTGCCATCGTGCGCTGGTCGAGATTGTCTATGAAATCGCCGGTGCGACGATCAAGGCGCTGCGTCAGCTGCCCAGCGCGGTCGTCGATATTGTTGAGGAGCGTGCCCACGCGATCATCCAGAGCGGTAGCAAGCGTTTCCGTGCGGCTGTCGAGCCCCTGCGTGAGCTGGCTTGCGCGCTCGTCGATATTGCTGAGCAGGGCGCCCGTGCGGTCATCCAGAGCCGCGGCAAGCGTGCCGGTGCGGCTGTCGAGACCCTCGAACAAGCTTGCGCCCTGCGATTCGATCTCGCCCCGGAAGAGCTGCGTACCCCGGCTCAACTGCTCGGCCAGTTCGCCGGTCCGCTCGGCGATCTGCGATGCCAAAGTCTGGGTGCGCTCGTCCAGCTCGCTTGCAAGCGTGCCGGTGCGGCTGTCCAGCTCCAGCGACAGGGCAGTGGTTCTTTCAGACAACGTATCGGCTAGCCGCTGCGTGCGTCCGGCGATTGCCTGATCGAAAGCGCTGGTGCTGGTGGATAGCGTTTCGCCCAGTTCCTGCGAACGCACGCGAATGGATTCGCTGAGCTCGCGACTGCGACCTGAAAGCGTTTCGTCCAGCGCCTGGGTATGCGTTTCGATAGACGCGGTCAGCTCGCCCGTGCGGCTGGCCAAAATGTCGTCGATGGCCCTCGTGCGACCATCCAGGGTATCGGCGATGATGTTGGCATGACCTTCCAGCGAGTCTGCGATTTCGCGGGTGCGGTTGACCAGGGTTTCGGTGATGGCATGGGTGCGCGCGCCGAGCACTTCACCCATTTCGCGCGTGCGTTCGGCCACAACATCGTTGAAGCGGCCGGATTCTTCGTTGAGAGCCATTTCCAGCACATTGGCCCGGGCGGCAAAGCTCGTGCCCTGCTGCTCAAGGCGGGCAATCAGGGATTCACCCTTGTCCCCGATAACGCCGTCGAGGGTATTGAGGCGGGTATCGAGAATGGCTGCGATCTCGGTCAGGCGCGCGTCAAATTGGCTGAGCGAATCCTGCCCGGCCGAGGCAAGCGTGATGCGCGCGCGTTCTGATGTATCATCCAGAGCCCCGTTGATCTCGATCACAGCCGACTGGAGACGGCTATCCATGGCGTTGAGCTGAATGGACACGGATTCATCGAGTTGGCGGCCGAGCGCCGAGAGGAGGGCCTCCGCCTCGCGGGACCGCGCAGATATATCTTCGCTGATGCGCTGACCGATCAGGTCCAGGCCCGTCGTTACCTCGTCGCCACGTGTGCGCAGATCATCAAGCAGCGATGCGCTACCGGTGCTGAGGAGCCCCGAAATGGCGGCGGTGCGCTGGTCGAGTTCGGCGGCAAGGCGCTCCGTGTTTTCGTGCAGCGTATCGGCGATCTGCCCTGTCGTGCTGCCCAGCAAGCCGGCGAGTGCCGAAGTCCGTTCATCCAGCGCCGTGGTCAGGCGACCGGTTGTTTGGTCCAGAGTGTCGGCAATCCGGCCTGTGCTGCTTCCAAGCAAGCCTGCCAATGCGGCAGTGCGTTCGTCCAGGGACGAGGCCAGCTGACCGGCGGTCTCATCCAGCGCACCGGCAATGCGGCCGCTTGTGCCGTCGAGCATCGTCTCAAGACGCCCCGTGCGTTCGTCTAACGTCGAGGCGAGCCGGTCGGTGGTTTCGTCCAGTGCGCCGGCGATGCGGCCGCTGGTTCCATCCAGCATGGTTTCGAGACGTGCCGTGCGCTCGTCCAGCACAGAGGCAACACGCCCCGTGGTGACATCAAGGGCGTCAACGATCTTGCCACTGGTGTTTTCAAGCAGCCCGGCCAGATTGGCGGTGCGCTCCTCGAAGCTGCCGGTGATGGTGCCGGTCCGCTCGTCGATCAGCCGAGCCCGCTCATCCATGGCATTGGCAATAGATGCGGCATGGTTGTCCAGCGCGTCTGTCAACGCCGCAATGCGTGACTCCACCCCCTGGTTGAGCATGCCCGTGCGGCTGTCGAGCGCTTCGGTCAGCGATGCAGTTTTGTCATCGAAGCTCGCCGACAGGCGCGCTGCGCTTTCGTCCAGCGCCGAGACAAAATCGGTGGTGCGATTTTCCACCAGGGACACAAAGCCTTCTGTCTGCTCCCCAAAGGAATTGGTCAGCGTATTGCCGGCCGTTTCCAGTGCCCGCGTCAGGTTCCCGCCACTTTCCACGATCGTGCCGGAAATACGCTGGCTGATCATGTCGAGGTCGAACACCAGCCCGGTATGGCTTTCGGTGATGGCCTCGCGCACCCGCTCGGTATTGGTGAGAACGCTTTCGCGCTGGCTGGCCAGCTCGGCAATCAGCGCGCGCATGCGCGATTCATTGTCCGAATAGGTGCGCTCGAGCGCCGTGACCTCGTTGTGGATCATCACTTCGAGCTCGCCGGCTCGGGAGAGGGCGCGTTCCAGCCCGTCGCCCAGCGCGTTCACCTCGCGACGGACAGCCTGGCCGACGGAGGCCACCTTGTCGGCCGCTGTTACTTCGGGCTCGGCGAGACGGATCGCCGCCTGGGTAATGGAGGACGCCGCATTACGCAGATCCTGCGCGCGACGGAACAGCGTGGCTACGGCAAAAAAGCCGGCAACCGGCAGAAGCAGAATGGCAAGCAGAACCATGAAGTCGATCGTGCCGACAAACTGGCCGAAATTGCTAACCTCTGAGCCATAGCGAAGGAAGGCGCCGACGCCGGCAACGGCCAGCCAAAGGACGGAAAGCCCCGTCGCAATCCAGATCGGGGTCGCCGACGAGGTGTTGTGGAGGCCGTAGAGAACCTTGGATGGCGCAAACCTGTCGTCATTGGCGACGGTGCCGGCCTGCTGGGCGATCTTGTCCGCTGCGCGCAAGCGCTCCGCACGCGCCGGGTCCGGCTTTTTCTCCTCCGGCTTGGCGGCAGGCGGGCTGTCGAGATTGAACACCGAGTCCTTGAGGGCATCTTCCACCGCCGAAAACGCCAGCGCTGCAGGATCATTATTGGGGGTCGGGTTCTTCGCCATACTCTTTACAACTCTCGCGTCGGCTTAACAGCAACAAGGCGGATAGTATGAGTGGTCATGCCAGCCCATCCGTTGCCGGTTGGACCGTCAAATACGAACAATTCGTGGCAAATGCCACCGATTGTTCCCTTTCACCCACGCCGCCGCGCGCTGGTTCAAAGCCCATTAATACATTCAATTTGAGTCAAACCGAACCCTTTCTTACCCATAGGTTAATTTTCTGGGGAAGAACCGGGCGCCCTCCAGTGCCGACGCGGGTGGCGAAGATGTGGCTTGATGGAGCAAGCTTGGATGAGCCATTCCCAGGGATGATAGCTGAAGGTGCTCATCAGCCCTCACGGTGAACTTGCTGAACCACGAAATTGTGCGCCATTGGCACACCAATTTGACCCTCCACCCATCATTCACTATATACCCCTGAACACGGCGCCCCTTTGCGCCCCAACACTTTCAGCAGATCCGATGTCCTTATCCACTGCCGCCGTGGCTGCGCCCCGGCCCAATGCCGAACCGTTCCGCACGCGCCGGACCTTTGCGATCATTTCGCACCCTGACGCGGGCAAGACGACGCTGACCGAGCGCCTGCTGGCGGCGGCCGGCGCGATCCAATCGGCCGGCGCCGTGCGTGGCAAGGCCGGAGTGCGCTCCACTCGGTCAGACTGGATGGAGATGGAACAGCAGCGCGGCATTTCCATCACCTCGTCGGTGATGACCTTCGACTATGATGGGCTGACGCTGAACCTGCTCGACACCCCCGGCCACTCGGACTTCTCCGAGGACACCTATCGAACCCTGACCGCCGTTGACGCCGCCATTATGGTGATCGACGCTGCGAAGGGCATCGAGGCACAAACCCTTAAGCTTTTTGAAGTCTGCCGCCTGCGCGACATCCCCATCATCACCTTTATCAACAAGGTGGACCGTGAGGGGCTCAGCCCGCTCGACCTCATCGACGAGATACAGGGCAAGCTGGCGCTCGATCTCACCCCCGTGCTCTGGCCCATAGGGCAGGGCGTGGACTTCCATGGGTATATTGACCTTCTTGAAAAACGCGTGCTTTCGCCCCAGGGCAAGCCCATAGCCGAGTTCGAGCAAATCGAGGACCTTCTCGACAATGAAGCCCTGGTGGATGACCCAGTCTTCATGACCGCGCTCGAGACGCTGGAAATGGCGACGGCCATGCTGCCGGCATTCGATCTCGACACGTTCCATGCCGGCCACCTCAGCCCCGTCCTCTTCGGTTCTGCGCTCAAGGGCATTGGCGTCGCCGAACTGCTGCGCACGCTGGGAGAATGGGGTCCCGAGCCGCGGCCGCAGCCTGCCATTCCTGCGCCCATCGAACCCGCCGACAAAAAGGTGACCGGGTTCGTGTTCAAGGTGCAGGCCAACATGGACGCCAACCACCGCGACCGTATCGCCTTTGTGCGCCTGTGCTCGGGCACTTTCACCCGCGGCATGCGTCTCAAGAATGTGCGCTCCGGCAAGGACATGGCCGTATCCAATCCCATGTTCTTTTTCGGCAATGATCGCGAACTGGCCGAGCAGGCCGTGGCCGGCGACATCGTCGGCATCCCCAACCACGGCACACTTTCAGTGGGCGACACGCTCACCGAAGGCGCCGCGATCAACGTCACCGGCATTCCCAATTTCGCACCGGAAATCATCCGCCGCGTGCGCCTCACCGATCACATGAAGACCAAGCAGATGGCCAAGGCGCTGTCCGACCTCTCCGAAGAGGGCGTCACCCAGGTGTTCCGCCGCGTCATTGGCGCTGACTGGATTGTGGGCGTCGTGGGCCAGCTGCAGTTGGAAGTGTTGAGCTCGCGCGTCGCCAAGGAGTATGGCGTGCCGATCACCTTCGAGAGCCTCAACTACGAAGTTGCGCGCTGGATCGAGAGCGACGATCCCGAAGAGCTCAAGCGCTTCATCGCCGCGCAAAAAACCAACATCGCTGAAGACCGGACCGGTGCGCCGGTGTTCCTGGCTCAGAACGCCTGGTGGGCCGATCGCGCGAAGCAGGATTTTCCCAAGATCCGCTTCCTCACCACCAAGGAACGGCATTGACCGGCCCGGACCGCATCGAAGAACTGCTGAGCGCCGTCAAGACATCGTTCTCTGATGGCTCCTTGGTGCGCCTGAAGCTGGGCGGCTACCATGGCAGCGAGCCAGATCTCAAATCCGTCGAGATCAAGAAGATCACGCTCAAGGCGGGCGAGCGCTTCTCCTTCACCTATCGCTACAAGACGCGCGACATTATCAAGAACTTCATCCAGCCCGAGGCGCTTGCACTGCTGCGCTCGGGCCTTAAGGATGAATTCCGCAGCGCACAGCTGGCCACAACAGCGTTCGACATGAGCTTCGAGCGCCATGGGGACAAGATCCGCCTAAAGCGTACCGAGGTCGCCGGCCGTGAGGCTGTTTCAACCGAGCACAACCGCGCCAAAAACCGTCCCCTGACCCAAACCGACAAGCCCTATCTCCAGGCCCTCGGCATTACCGGTAAGGACGGTCAGGTACGCAACGACGCGCAGGACAAGTTCCGCCAGATCAACAAGATGGTGGAAATCTTTGCGCCCCTGATTCAAGCGATCAAGATCGACAAGCCGCGCATCATCGACATGGGCGCGGGTAAGGGCTACCTCGATTTCGCCCTTTACGACTACCTCACCAACACAGCGCAGCGCCCGGCCGAGATCATCGGCGTAGAGCTGCGCGACGCCCTGGTGAAGGACGGCAATGCGACCGCAGCCGCCTCCGCCTTTGATGGACTGCGGTTCGAGCCCGGCACCATCCTCGACTACGACGCCACGGGCGCCGATGCTGTCATCGCGCTACATGCCTGCGATACCGCAACGGACGACGCCATTTTCAAGGGCATATCGGCCGGCGCCTCCCTGATTGCTGTTGCCCCCTGCTGCCACAAGCAGATCCGCCGCGAAATGGAGGCCGGGCAGCCCGAAGGCAAGTTAGACGTCCTTCTGCGCCACGGCATTTTCCTGGAACGCCAAGCCGAAATGGTCACTGACGCCCTCCGCGCCTGTTTGCTGGAGCTCAACGGCTACCGCACCAAGGTCTTCGAGTTCGTTTCGGACGCTCATACGCCCAAGAACAATCTGATCGTGGCGGAAAGAGACAGCCGGGCAGGGCGCGACCGCGACACCGTACTTCGGCAGATCGCCGACATCAAAGCAATGTTCGGCATCAAACAGCATTACCTTGAGGGGTTGCTGGGCTTGCCACAATAACAAGACCCGGCAGTAGACCTCATCTGGAGCCAGTCAAAGGACGAGGTCGCGTCCCGATCTTACGCGCCTGACCTCGTGGTCCGACAATCTCCCATGACGTCTCGGTTGCCGCAATCGTCTACTCGCCCTATATGCAATTTAGCCCAGCACACCCCAGGATCCCATGACCAAGATCACATTCGTTCAAACCAGCGGCGAACGCATCGAGACCGAGGCGCAGAATGGCTCAACAGTCATGGAAGCGGCGATCATGAATGGCGTGCCCGGCATTGTCGCGGAATGCGGCGGCGCCTGCACCTGCGCCACCTGCCATGTCTATGTGGATGATGCCTGGACGGAAACCGTTGGCGGGCCCTCCATGATGGAAGAAGACATGCTCGATTTCGCCTTCGACGTGAAAGCCACGAGCCGCCTTAGCTGCCAGATCAAGGTCAAGGACAATCTTGATGGCTTGGTCGTTCACGTCCCGAGCCGCCAGGGCTAGCGTTCTTCCTGCTGGCAAAGTGGCTGTTTTGCAGCAGCCGCTTCCCGTGGACTCGATCCGCGCGTCACTTTCCCAACCACGGCCGCCGAAGGATGCCCGCGGATCAAGTCCGCGGGAGGCGATTGTGCGCGTGAGTAGACGGTGCCAGAGAGTGTCACCGGAGCAAATTTGCTCCGTACCCCTGCCGCTAAGATTCATTTAGCGGCAGGTGCGCTACAATCCCTGCGCTTGTTCCAAGCCGGTCGCCCCAAGGGAAATATCCAAGCGATTGATTCTCAACGCCTTGTTGCAATCCGCGGCTTGGCCTATTTTCGCGGCATTGTTTTCAGGATCAAAATGGGCGCTCTCAACACATTTCCGTTGAGCTACAAAGTACAGGGCAAGCGCATCGTCATCATCGGCGGTGGAGACGAAGCCCTCAACAAAGCCCGGTTGATCACTAAGACGACTGCAGAGGTCGTGATTATCTCCCGGAAGGTCGAAGCGGATTTCAGCGGCTTCCACGTCCAGATCCTTGAGCGTGGGTTCGAGCCTTCCGATCTCCACGGCGCGGCCCTCCTGTTTATAGCTGAGGAAAGCCCCGATGCTGAGCTGGCGAAGGCCGAAGCGCGCCGCCATGGCATCCCGCTCAACGTGGTCGACGTTCCCGCCGAGTGCGATTTCTACACACCCTCCATTGTCGAGCGTGCGCCGCTGACCATTGCCATCTCCAGCGAGGGCAATGCACCCGTGTTGGCCCGCCTCGTTCGCGCACGCATCGAGGCCATGCTCTCGCCTGGCCTTGGGAAAATGGCGAGCCTTGCCGGTAGCTTGCGCCATCGCGTTGAACATTTGATTCATGATGGGGCCGGGCGCCGCCGCTTCTATGAAGCGCTGGTGACCTCCCCCAAGGTCGAAGCTGCCGCCGGACAGAGTTCTGCAGCCGGGCAGCGCGAAGCCGAAGCGCTGCTCGAGCAGCATGTTGCGCAAGGCACAGGGCAGGGTGTGGTTTGGCTGATCGGGGCAGGGCCTGGATCGGAAGATCTTCTCACCCTGCGCGCCCAGCGCCTCCTGCAGGAAGCCGATGTGATCGTGCATGATCAGCTGGTTCCCGCAGTTGTGGTAGACATGGGCCGGCGCGATGCCGAGCGGATCGACGTGGGCAAGGCCAAGGGCCACCACAGCTTTTCGCAAGCTCAGATCAACACTTTAATTGTTCGGCTTGCCACTGAGGGTAAGCGCGTTGCTCGCCTCAAATCGGGTGACCCAATGGTGTTCGGCCGTGCCGGCGAAGAGCTGGCGGCGTTGCGCAAGGCGGGTATTGACTACCGCATTGTTCCCGGTGTCAGCGCCGCGCTGGCCGCTGCCGCCGATACGGCAACGCCGGTCACGCTGCGCAATGTTTCCAGCGGCTTTGTTATGGCGACCGCCCACGGTGCCGATGACCAGGATCTCGATCATTGGGCAGCCCTGGCCAAGGCCGGGCTGACCCTCGCCCTCTATATGGGCAAGTCGGTGGCCGCCGAAGTAGCCACACGTCTTGTGGAGCACGGGGCCGACCCCCTCACCCCTGTTGGCATCGTCGTCAACGCCGGGCGCCCGAACGTTTCGACCCATGTGGGAACCCTGCGTTCGTTGAGCGAGCGCGCCGTCAAATTCGCTGAGGGTCCGGCAATCATTTTCGTAGGCGAAGCAATCGCTTCCGGCGACTGGGCCGATGGTGCCCAGCTGGCAGCGCAAGGCTTCAAGGTAGCATGAAATCCATGGAAATTCTGACTGGAAACGAGCTGACGTCCGGTGCGACGGTATATCTCGATCGAACCAACGCCTGGGTCGAAAGCCTGCAAGCCGCCCGTATCTTCAGCAAGGAAGAAGCAGCCGAGCGTGATGCAGCGATTGCCGCCACCAAGGCCACGGGCCGGATCATCAGCGTCGAAATCGAGGAAGTCACGCTCGAAAGCGGGCTGATCACGCCCAAGCGCCTACGCGAACGCATTCGGGCCAAGGGCCCGACGGCACCCCTGACACTGAACGGCGAGATCTACGACCGCCAGCATCTGGATGAGGACGGTCATGTATCGATATGACGAATTCGACGCGGCTTTTGTTGCTGGCCGCACCGCGCAGTTTGCCGACCAGGTAAAGCGCCGCCTTTCGGGCGAGCTGAGCGAAGAGCAGTTCCGCCCCTTGCGCCTGATGAACGGCCTTTATCTGCAGCTGCATGCGTACATGCTTCGCGTCGCGGTGCCCTATGGCACGCTGTCGTCCCGGCAGATGCGCATGTTTGCCCACATCGCGCGCACCTATGACCGTGGCTACGGGCACTTCACCACGCGGCAGAACATCCAGTTCAACTGGCCCAAGCTCAAGGACATCCCGGTGATCCTCGAAGAGCTGGCGTCGGTGGAAATGCACGCCATTCAGACGTCGGGCAATTGCATCCGCAATGTCACGGCCGATCATTTCGCCGGTGCTGCTGCGGACGAGATCATCGACCCTCGGCCCATCGCCGAAATCCTGCGGCAGTGGTCGAGCCTTCATCCCGAGTTTTCGTACCTGCCGCGCAAGTTCAAGATCGCCATCACGGGCTCTCCGAATGATCGTGCTGCCATTCGCTTCCACGACATCGGCCTGCAGGCGGCAACCAATGCTGCAGGCGATATCGGCTGGGAAGTCTGGGTCGGTGGTGGCCTTGGCCGCACGCCGATGATCGGCAAGCTGATCAATAGCTTCGTGCCCAACGAGCACCTGCTGGCTTACCTCGAGTCGATCATGCGCGTGTACAACCGCTATGGCCGGCGCGACAACAAGTACAAGGCCCGCATCAAGATCCTCGTGCACGAGGAAGGCCTTGAAACCATCAAGGGCCAGGTTGAGGCCGAGTTTGCCGAAGTGCGCGGTGGCGTGCTGACGCTGCCCCAGGCAGAAGTCGACCGCATCACCGCCTATTTTGCGCCGCCCAAGTTCACGCCCCAGCCTGCGATCAAGATCGACGTGGCCTATCAGTCCATCATTGATCCAGCCTATGGCCGTTGGCTCGACAACAACATCAACTCGCACCGCGAACCCGGCTATGCCTCGGTCACCATCTCGCTCAAGCCTGTCGGGGGCGCACCGGGCGACGCCACGGCCCAGCAGATGGACGACGTCGCTGACATCGCCGAGCGCTACGCCTTTGACGAGTTGCGCGTTACTCACGAGCAGAACCTCGTTCTGCCCCATGTCGCCGTAGCGGACCTGCGGGCCGTCTATGACGCTCTGGTCGCCACCGGTCTTGCCGAAGGCAATACGGGCCTCATCACCGATATGATCTGCTGCCCGGGCCTTGATTTCTGCGCCTTGGCCAATGCCCGCTCGATTCCGATCGCCCAGGAGATCAGCAAGACCTTTGCCGAGCCCAAACGGCAAGCCGAGATTGGTGATCTCAAGATCAAGATTTCGGGCTGCATCAATGCCTGCGGCCACCACCATGTTGGTCACATCGGTATTCTGGGCGTCGAGAAAAAAGGCGGCGAGCTCTACCAGATCACTCTGGGTGGAGATGCGACCGAGCAGGCCGCCGTCGGCAAGATCATCGGGCCGGGCTTTGAAGCCGAGAACGTGCCCAAGGCCATCGAAACGCTGGTCGACACCTACATCGCCCGCCGTCAGAGCCCGGACGAGAGCTTTATCCAGGCTTACCGGCGCCTTGGCGAAGCGCCGTTCAAGGAGGCCCTTTATGGCACTGCCTAAACTCGCACCCGCCCAGCCTGCGCATGACAAGTTGCGCGCGCTCGGCATCCTTGCGCTTAATGGCATGTTCGATGAGATGGACGCTCTTGGCGTGCTGCGTTATGCCGCCAGCGACGTTCTGCCCGGAGACTTGGCGATTGTCTCCTCCTTCGGCGCTGATTCAGCCGTGCTGCTGCACATCGTAGCGCAGGTCGATCCAAGCCTGCCGGTCTATTTCCTAGAAACCGGCAAGCACTTCACCGAAACGCTTGATTATGTCGAGACACTGAAAAAGCATCTTGGCCTCATCAACGTCCAGGCGATTCGTCCCAATCAGGCCGATGTCAAGCGCTTCGATCCTGAGGGCACATTGTGGGAGACCGATCCCGACTCCTGCTGCCATATCCGCAAGACCGAGCCGCTCGAGCCGATTACCGAACAGTTCGGCGGCTGGGTCACGGGCCGCAAGCGCTTCCAGACCGTGGAGCGCGGCGTGCTGCCCCATTTCGAGCTGACCAGCGATAATCGCATCAAGGTCAATCCGCTTGCTTACTTCTCCGACGCCGACGTCAACCGGTATAAGATCGAGCATGGCTTGCCCGAGCACCCGCTGTTCGCTAAGGGCTACAAGTCGATCGGCTGCGCGCCTTGCACCTCGGTGGTTGCCGAGGGGGAAGATCCGCGTGCTGGTCGCTGGCGCGGCCTCAACAAAAAAGAGTGCGGCATCCATTTCGACTTCAACGGAGCGATCGCCTCGCCGATGACTGCCCCTGCCACTCGACACACTCTCTGGAAGAACGGTGCCTTCATCGCCGATCCATTCCATGCCTGGGCCGAGGGCGACGAGCCGGCCAGCGCAAGCTACAAGCATGTGCCGCTCCCCGTGTTCCTGGCCAACCGCGAAGCCATTCTGGCCAATCCTCATCCGCTTGGCCTGCTGGTCGCGCCGGGCGATCGGATTGAGGACGTGGCAGCCGACCTTCATCGCTTTGCTTCGGTCGCCATCCAGTTCCCCGGCTTCACTGACGGACGTGGCTATTCAACCGCACGTTTGCTGTCTCAACGTTATCAGTACGCTAACGAGATCAGGGCCATCGGTGACGTTTTGCAGGACCAGATTCCGCTGATGCGCCGCTGCGGAATCAACGCTTTCGTGGTGACTCATGAGCCCACCCGCCAAGCGCTGATCGAGAACCGTCTGCCGGAAGTGAACATCTTCTACCAGCCTGTCGGCACGACCGAGATCCCGGTCGGCACACGCCCCTTCCTTCGCCGCGTGTCCTGAATAGCCGGATCGCGCAACAAATAACAACAAGGATGCCAGAGACTTAAGGCATTCTGGTCCGCTGTGACGCTGCTCCTGTATACTCGGGGCAGCGGCCGGCGAACCCCGGACAAAACGGATTCTGAGATCGACATGAGCACTGAAATCACCACCGACGTTGTCGTGATCGGCGCAGGCCCTTGCGGGCTCTTTGCGGCCTTCGAACTCGGTCTGCTCGATATCAAATGCCATTTCATCGATATCCTCGACCGCCCCGGTGGCCAGTGTGCCGAGCTTTATCCTGAAAAGCCGATCTACGATATTCCAGGCTTTCCGGTGGTTACAGGCCAGCAGCTGACCGATAACTTGATGGCGCAGATCGCGCCGTTCTCGCCCGAATTCCACTTCAGCCGCATGGTTAACTCTATAGAGAAGCTGCCGGACGGCTCGTTCAAGCTGACCACCGATGCCGATGAAGTCTTCCACACCAAGGTTGTCGTGATCGCCGCCGGTGGCGGCTCGTTCCAGCCCAAGCGCCCGCCTGTGCCAGAAATCGAGCAGTTCGAAAACAAGTCGGTGTTCTATGCAGTCCGCAAAATGGACGATTTCCGCGGGCAGGACGTGGTGATCGTTGGTGGCGGCGACTCGGCCCTCGACTGGACGCTGAACCTGCAGCCCATCGTGCGCACGCTCACACTGGTGCACCGCCGCGACGCCTTCAAGGCCGCGCCTGCTTCAGTCAACAAGATGAAGGAGTTGGTGGCCGAAGGTAAGGTCAACTTCCAGCTCGGCCAGATCGCAAAGCTCGACGGCGAAGATGGTCAGATCAACCATGTGCACCTGACCACCGAAGCGGGCGATCTTTCCATTCCCGCAACCCGCCTCCTGCCGTTCTTTGGCCTCACGATGAAATTGGGTCCTGTTGCCGACTGGGGCCTGGAGCTCAACGACAACACCATCGTGGTCGACACCGAAAAGTTCGAAACATCCGTGCCCGGCATCTTCGCCATCGGCGACATCAACTACTATCCCGGCAAGCTCAAGTTGATTCTCTCCGGCTTCCACGAGGCCGCGCTGATGGCGCAGGCCGCTAAATCGATCGTGTCGCCTGGCGAGCGCGTAGTGTTCCAATACACCACCAGCTCTACCAAACTGCAAAAGAAGCTCGGCGTGGCGTAAGCCCAAAAGCTTAGTGCCCCAGCCTTGCCGATGGGGTGCGTAGAGGGGTATGGACGCCCCACAAGGAGGGAGCGCCCCATGATCATCCACGTCACCGACCAGGCAGGCGAGAACCACGAGCTCGAAGGGCTCGAGGGCTGGCGCGTCATGGAAGTGATCCGCGACTGGGGCCTCAACATCAAGGCGGAGTGCGGGGGCGCTCTCAGCTGCGCCACCTGCCATGTCTATGTCGATCCCGCCTGGACGGATGTTGTCGGTGCACCTAGCGAGGAAGAAGAGGACATGCTGGACAGTGTTGGCGATGTCCGGCCGAATTCGCGCTTGTCCTGCCAGATACTGATGAGCGATGCGCTGGACGGCCTCAAGCTGACTTTAGCCCCGAGCGCCGCCAAGGATTGATGTACCAAGCCCAAGCAGGATCAAGTAGTTAGGCTGTCAGGGAGGGATACAAGTTTCCCTTGAACCTCCTCCCCAAGAAAGCGCCGTTTTTCTTTATTGCCTATGGTATTCATTCGTAACTGACGCTACATGAAGAACCTTTGAGCCACTGCGAAATAGCGGGATGGCGACCAGAAGGGCACCCACAATGAAACGATCAGTCGAAACCATTGAGCACGATTGCCGCCCTGTGGGTGAAATCCTGCACCAGATCGGCGGCAAGTGGACCGTGCTGGTCATCAACACGCTGAGCGATGGTCCGATGCGCTTCTCCGAGATCAAGCGGATGGTCGGTGGCATCAGCCAGAAGGTGCTGACCGCAACGCTGCGCGAGCTTGAGATGGACGGCTTTGTAACCCGTACTGTCACCCCGTCGATTCCGCCGCGCGTCGACTATGAGTTGACCGAACTCGGCCGAGATTTGCAGCGTCCTCTCCAAGCCTTGGGGCAATGGGCTATCGACAACCGCGGCAAGGTCTTGGAAGCCAGGCGCCAATACTTCTTCGAGAACCCACATGCAGCGCGCCCCCATCAGTTCGAAGGCCATGTGCCGAGCATCGCGGCTGAATAGCTGAAGTTTCCAGCCCAAATCAGTCGATCAGCGGCCAAGCTTTTCGCTCTGCTTAACTTTTTTGCGCAACTCTCTGCTCAACACGTTCTCCGCATACAATGAGCAGAGCCCCTATGGCCACCAGCTGCGAAGGCTGCCGCAACACCGACGCCAACTCCTTCTCGATTCCGTTCACCATGGCCTTCCAGCCCATCCTCGACATGTCGGCGGGCAGAATCTGGGGCTATGAGGCCTTGGTGCGCGGCGTGGCTGGGCAGGGCGCATATGAGGTCCTGAGCCAGATCACCGACAAGAACCGCTATGCCTTCGATCAGGCGTGCCGGGTGAAGGCCATAGAGCTGGCGGCCGCAGCCATCGGCAACAGTGATGCCAAGCTCAGCATCAACTTCATGCCGAACGCCGTTTACGAGCCTCGGGCCTGCATTCGGGCAACGCTTGAAACGGCAGCCCGCACCCATTTCGACCCGAGCCGGCTTATGTTCGAGTTCACCGAGAACGAACGTATGTCCGACGTCGACCATGTCACCAATATCGTCAACGAATATCAGAAGATGGGCTTCACCACCGCCCTTGATGATTTCGGTGCGGGTTATGCTGGCCTATCGCTATTGTCCCGCTTCCAGACGGACCTGATCAAGCTCGACATGGAATTGCTGCGCGGCATCGAATCGTCACCACCCAAACAGGCGATCGTGCGCGGGCTGACCAGCATTGCTGCGGAGCTGAACATCGTATTGCTCGGCGAGGGCATCGAGACCGCCGAGGAACTTGCCGTCCTTCGCGCCCTGGGCATCAAGCTCTTCCAAGGCTATCTTTTTGCCAAGCCGCAGGTCGAAAACTTCATCTCCATGGGAGAGATGGCGAAAGCCGCCTAGTGCTCCCTCAGCTCTGCCTCGCGGTGTCGCCGACGAGCTTTGTGAGTTCGGGTATGAAGTCGCGCACCACGGGCTGGGGCAGGGATTGGAATGGCATCGGGCGGACCACGCGCATTGCCGCAATGCCAACGCGGACGGTCATCAATCCATTCACCACGCCTTCGCCCAGCCGGGCCGATAGCTTGGCGGCAATCCCTTGCCCCACAAGTTGCTCAACGATGCCGTCAGTGAGCACCAGGCCACCCGTGACGGCAAGATGGGCTAGGACGGCGCCGGTTAGCCGCCAGAACCCAAAGACGCCCGGACGGGCTCCGTAGAGCGCGGCAATCGCCCCGGCCAAGCGAACGCTTTCATAGACAACAAAGGCAATATCCACCAGCGCCCGCGGCGAAACTGCGGTGACCAGGGCCACGCGCCGGGCAGATGCTGCGGTCAGCGCTTTGGCGCGCGCATCCAGCGGGGTCATGAGGTTGCGCTCGCCCAACGCTATGATCTCATCTCCGTCAAACAGATGCGGCAGGTTCTCACCGATCACCTGCCTTGCGCGCGCAAGGTCAGGACGCGCGCCATAGACGCCCATGAGCCGGTCAAGCACAGCCTTGGCGCGATGCTGATCATTCTGCGCTGTAGCAAGCGCGGCGTCACTCTTGAGCTCATCCAGAACCCGCAGGCGACGCAGAGCGAACGCCTCACGAGCCGCCAGTACCAGAACTGCAAGCACCAGCACTGCCAGCACCGCCAGGCCGAGCCATCCCAGCCAGGGATTGGCTTGATACAGATCGCGGATCAGCCGGTCTGCGGCAAGCCCCAGTCCGGCAAAAACAAGAATGCCGCCTGCGGTCCATGCGAGGCGGGCAGGGCCGCCCATGCGCCGCAGAGGGGGAGCAGTCAGGGTTTCGGTGCTCTCGGCATCGAAAACGGGCTCAGAAACAACAGCATTTTCCGGCGCATAGGCGCGCGGCGCTCTACGGGCCGCTGTGCTTGCCTCGGTAGGGACGGGATTGGCGATTGGTTGCTTCACTTGAGCCAATCTCCGATCAGATAGTCAAGGGCCCGGTCAAACCGGATGTGGGGCAGCACCACATCGCCATCCGCATTGTGGTCCAGTTCGCGCGGCGGCGCGAAGCGCAGGAAGTTTAGTGAAACCGGGCTGCCGCCTTCGAACAATGAATCGGGACGCTCGGGTAAGTCGCCGGGGAACAAGGCAATTTCACTCTTGCCGTCGTAAGGAGTGCCGCCGAGCATTTCTCCCTCGATCGGCGTCCCTATTATGGTGGGCAGCTGTTCGCCATTCTCGTGGATCGTACCTTCGCGGGTGGCTCTGATGCCGGCAATCGCCATGGACTTGGTTTCGGCCCCAGCGAACCGGGCGCGTCTGGCAGCATTCGCCACGAGCCGGTTCAGGACAGCCTCAAGCCGATTATGGCTCGTGTGATGAACATGGTCGGCCTTGGTCGCGGCAAACAGGATGCGGTCGATCTTTCGGGTAAATGGACGCAGCAGCAGATTGCTTTCGCCCTGCCGGAAGCAGGCCAGAACGGCACTCAGCGCCGTCTCAAGATCTGCAACGGCAGCGGGACCGGCGTTGAGGGCCCTCAGCGTATCCACCAGCACTACTTGCCGATCGAGCCGTGCAAAGTGGTCGCGGAAAAAGGGGCGCACCACACGATCCTTGTAGGCTTCGTATCGATGCTCCAGCATGTTGTAGAGCGTGGAGCCGCGCTGCGGCCCGGCAGCCGGCAGGGGAGCAAACGTCAGGGCCGGCGAGCCTTCAAGGTCCCCCGGCAGCAGGAATCGTCCTGGAGGAAGGCTCGACAGAGCGCCATGCTCCCGGCTGCGCTGCAAATATTGGGTGAACGCCGATGCGAGCCGTTCTGCATCGACATCGTTCGCTTCCTTGCCGGGATCGATGCCCTCAAGCAAATCGAGAAATGGCTTGGCCTCTTTGCCCGAACCCGGCTGACGCGCCCGCTCGAGAGCTTCGGCGCTCCATTCCGCAAAACTCAGGCCGAGCAAAGGCAAATCAAGCAGCCACTCGCCAGGATAATCAACGATGTCGAGGTGGAGCGCCGAGGGTCCCGACAGGCGCCCGCGCCAACTGGCTGACTGGTATTTGAGAACCAGACGCAACTGGGAGATCCGCCGTGTTCCCTCCGGCCATGCAGGCGTCGGCCCCGTCAGCGTTGCGAGATGCTGTTCATAGGCGAAGCGCGGGATTGTTGCATCGGGGTACTCGGCCAGTCTCGCGCCGATAAACCGACCCTCGGCCATCGGCGTAAAGCCGGGCAGCCGGCCTCCGGTCAGCAGATTATGCACCAGCGCTGTGATAAAGATCGTTTTGCCCGCGCGGCTCAGCCCTGTCACGCCCAGGCGCAGGGTAGGGGTAAAGGCTCCCGTCGCGCTGTCGGCCAGATTGGCTAGCGCAATGCCCAGTTCATCCACAATTGTCGTAGGCGGCTGGGGCACGCGAGGCTCTCTCTATAAAGCCCCGCACAAATAGGTTCTCGTGCGTTGCTTGCAAGCGGAGGGCCAGAATGAATGTCTGATCCATCTGGCCTCTACGGTTGATACGCGCGTCAGACCTCGTCGGTTCCGATCTTGCTCAGATCATATGGCGTGGTCTGGTAGATCTCGTTGATCCAGTTCTGGAACAGCAGATGGGCGTGGCTGCGCCAGCGGTTTTCCGGTTCAGCTGATGGATCGCCGTTCGGGAACAGATTGGCGGGCAACGGCGTGTCGAGCCCAGCCTTGATGTCCCGCTCATATTCATCGGCTAGCGAGCGATTGTCGTATTCGAGGTGGTTGAGGAAATGCACCGCCCGATGCTTTTCATCGCCCAGCATGCAGACGCCGATTTCTGGATTGTCGATCATGATCTCGAGATCGGCGCCCAGCGTGGTCCGATCGATGTCGTTGTAGCGCGACACCGGGATCATCGGGCTATCTGAGAAGCCGCGCAGGAACGGCGATTTCGGTGCTGTAACCTTGTGGCGGAACACGCCAAATGCCTTGGATGGCATCCGATAGCGCTGAGCACCATGGAAGTGGTGCAGCGCTGCCTGCGCGCCCCAACAGATGAACATGGTGTGGTGCACGTTGGTTTGCGTCCAGTCCATGATCTCGAGCATCTCGGGCCAATATCGAACATCCTCGAAGGGAATGTTTGCCACGGGTGCACCCGTCACAATGAATCCGTCGAACTTCTTATTTCGAACCTCTTCCCAGGTTTTGTAGAACGTCTTGAGGTAGTCTTCCGAAGTGTTCTTGGCGATGTGGTCGGTTACCCGCACAAGCGTAAGTTCCACCTGTAGGGGCGTGGAGCCGATGAGACGGGTGAACTGGGTTTCGGTCCGTTCCTTGTTCGGCATCAGATTCAATAGGCCGATTTCAAGGGGACGAATGTCCTGGCGCGCCGCGCGGGCGGAATCCATGACATAAACGCCCTCGTCTTCGAGCGTTTTGCGGGCGGGCAGATTATCGGGAATTCGAATAGGCATTGGCGCCTCTTAGAGGAGGAGGTTCGATAAGCGATGTAAAGCAATGCGCGTCTCCCTGTGGAGCCGCGCTATCGCATTCGCTTTTCGATCGCTGCGGCCATCAGGTCCACGAACTCATCCCCATCTCGCACCATGGCGAGATCGGACGCTTCTACCACATAGCCGAAATTATCGGCCAGTGCCTGGTAGCGCGGCAACCTGTCATGTAGCAGCGCCTCGAAGCCCCAGGCCCCAAAACCGGCGGGATCAACGTCACAATCATCGACGATGCCGTTGATCAGCTTGTACTCAGCCCATTTTTCCAGAAGGAAATGCGGGCGGTAATACATTGGCTTGGGGCTCTGCTTGAAGCGGCGGACCAACTCGGCCGCGTCTTTGCCCGTGCCCCGGATATAAAGCAAAGCAGTCGAGGCAGCTAGCGTCTTAACCACGACATCTTCGGGATCAGTCGGATTGATGACCTCGATAAGCGAGCCGCCAGTATCCGCGATAAAATTGTCATAGCCATACAGGGACTTGGCCCGCTCCACGAAGTAGGGCACGTCCTGCAGCGCTGCAATCTCGGCGACGCGATGCTGTTCTTGCCGGCGCTGATACTCGGCAAGGGGCAGCCCACCCTTGTCCGGGTTCCCGGGGGTCCCGAGATAGGTGGATAGTGGGTCGAGGTTGTCGAAGGTGATGTTGGAGGAAATATAGATCGAGTCCGATCGCAACAAATCCCGCAGAAACGGAACCTTCATGGCCTCGGCCTTGAAGTTGTCGACGATAAACTCCCCCATGTAGCGCGTGCCGATGCGGTAGTCTGCGGAATAGTGAAACCAGTTGCTGGCGCGTAGCATGTTCGATAGGCGCGTTTTGCCGACGCCGGCCATACCGAACACAGTCACCGCGCGGCACGGCGATCGAACGAACTCATCGACGCTATTGAACAGCATAAAAGGCCCCGTCTTGCGGGGGTTCAATACTGCAAGCCACCTCGCTTCACAAGCATGCGGCAAAATCTGCCGCCCGGGCGGACTCTTCTGCCGGTTTGGGCCTGCCGGGTGCGGCCGTCCAAGCAAAAAAACCGAGCAGAAACAAGGGGTCAGCAAGTTGGCACTTGAATTGCTCATCCAGAGGTGAACAGGCGCGTCTGGCGCAACATCGTTTCAGGAGTTTTAGATGGGCATCTACGGAGCTCTTTCCGCTGCAGTTACCGGTCTTCGCGCCCAATCGCATGCGCTGGAGAACATTTCGGGCAATATCGCGAACTCGCAGACCACCGGCTATAAGCGCATCGAAACCGATTTTCTCGATCTGATCCCAGACGCGCCGCTCAAGCGGCAGGTGCCGGGTGCCGTGCTGGCCCAATCGCGGGGCACCAATGAAGTCCAGGGCGACATCAAGACCGTTTCAAATGAGACATTTGTCGCCCTGAACTCCAGCGGCTTTTTTGTTGTTGAACCAAAGGTCGGGCAGTCGGACGGCAATTCCGAGTTTGCTGGCACGAACTTCTACACGCGTCGCGGCGATTTCCAGATCGACAAGGACGGCCTGCTGGTCAATGGCGCTGGGTACTACCTTAAGGGTCTGCCCATCGATCCTGCAACACGCAATATCTCGGGTTCGGTGCCTGAGGTGATCAAGCTCTCCAACGCTTTCCTGCCGGCGCAAGAAACCGCACGGATCAACTACCAGGCGAACCTGCCACAACTGCCGAAGACGACAGCCTACAACGCGACTGTCTACAACAGCGAATTGATTGAACCTAATGCGTACACAGGCTATGCCGGTGTATCTACGCCGGCAACTATGACCGGTGCGCCTCTGACGGGTAATGCTGCCGCCAACACTGTTTTCACCGTTCCCAGCACTTTATCTTTAAACGTGAACGGCAACGCCATCACTTTTGAATTTACTAACGGTTCGCCCGCGGCGGCCGGCAATCAGGCTGTCGATATTTCCGCAGCTCCGGCCACGGTCGAAAGCGTGCTCGCAAGCATCCAGGCGTCGTTGCGCTCGGCTGGTGGACCTGCTGCTGCAAGCGCCGAAGTGGGGATCGTTGGCGGCAATCTGCAGATTGATTTGGGAAGTGACTACCACGCAGACTTCGCTGTAACCGGCGGAACGCCTGCTCAACTCACCGCGCTTGGTCTAACCAACCCGAGCGTGTCCACTGCGCCAACGCGTCCCGCATTCACGACCATCGCTGCAAGCGACGATACGCTCTTCAAGTCAAATTCGGTCGCGGGTGGCGCTATCACGGTTTATGCGGAGAATGGTGCTCCGGCCAATGTGCAGATGCGATGGGCCAAGGTGGACAGCGCGGCGTCCGGCGGTGCCGACACCTGGAACCTGTTTTACATGTCGGACAGCGCTGCCACGGGCGGCGCTCCAATGTGGACCAATGTGGGCCAGGATTACACTTTCGGTCCCGACGGCTCGCTGGTGGCGCCTGGGGTCTCCACGACCACCATCAGTAATCTGTCGGTCAACGGCGTTGTTATCGGCAACGTGGAGCTGAAGCACGACACCAACGGCGTTTCGCAGTTCAACGATGTCAACGGCACGGTGAATGTATCTACGCTCAACCAGAATGGCTATGGCGCCGGCGAATTCCTGTCTGTTGCTATCAGTGACAGCGGACGCGTCGTGGCAACTTATTCCAACGGCGAGCGCATCGACATGGCGCAGGTAGTTACCGCACAGTTCAATGCCACGAACTCGCTCAAGCGGCTCGACGGTGGTGTTTTCGCAACGACCTCGGAATCTGGCGAGGCCATTCTGGACATGTCTGGCTCGGGCATCATCGGCGGTGCCCTGGAATCATCAAACACTGACATATCGGATGAATTCACCAAGCTGATTATCACGCAGCAGGCTTATTCCGCTGGCACCCGCATCGTCAGCACGGCGGACGAGATGCTGCAAGAAGCTCTGAACATGATCCGCTAGCCTGAACTTTGTTTGCCGGGCCAGCAGGCTTCTTTCTGGTCTAGCGCGATGGTAGGAGTGCCGTAGCATGGGTTTGACAACCTCTATCAGCAACGCCACCTCTGGCTTGCGCGTGAACCAAGATGCGCTTGAGATCCTTAGCCGGAATATCGGCAACTCAGGTACGCCCGGCTATCACAAGCAGTCGCTCAACGTTGTCGATCATAATGCCAACACCGGAACATACGCACGCTCTGCCGGGGCGGTGCGCGCGTTCAACTCAAGCCTGCAAACCTATTATACCCGGCAGGTTTCCGACACGGCCACATCTGGTGTCCAAGCCAGCTATCTGGATCGGCTGCAAGGGTTTTTGGGCAAGCCTGGCTCTGCCGGGGCGCTTGATACGCTCTATGGCCAACTGGAAAATGCACTTAAGGGCATTTCGACCAGTCCTGACGATTTCACAGCGCGCTCGCAAGCTGTTGCATCTGCCCAGAACATGGTTGAGGCGCTGAACCGCCTCTCCAACACGGTGCAGGGAATGCGCCAGGAGGCTGAAGGCCAGATGAGCCTCAACGTGCAGAACCTCAACAGCATGTTGAGTTCTCTCTCAGAGGTAAACACCCGGCTGCTTGATCTGGGCATGACTGACAGCGCACGCGCGACGTTGCTCGACCAGCGCGACCGGCTTGTCGCATCCACGGCAGAAATCATCGACGTTCAAGCTGACTACCGTCCGAATGGTACGGTCTCGCTCATGACTCGCTCTGGTGTAGGCTTGTTGGATAACGGCGTTTCGGTGTTCAAGTTCGAAAGCGCGGGAAACCTGTCGGCGAACGCCACCTTCGATCCTGCATCTGCCGAAAGCAAAGTCGGCAAGCTCACCCTCACAACACCTTCGGGATTGACCATCGACTTGGTAGCGCAAGGGGTCATTCAAGGGGGGGAACTCGGCGGCCTGCTAACCCTGCGCGACAAGACGCTCGTTGAAACGCAGGAGCAGCTAGACGAGATCGCAGCCGGGTTGGCGCAGGCTTTTTCGACCGTTAAAACCTCCGGTACAGCTGTTACAGCGGGTGCTGCGACTGGCTTCGATATCGACATCAGCAAGCTGCAACCCGGCAATGATGTTCAGTTCACTTACTCCGAAGGCGGGATAGACCAGCGCGTTCGCGTGGTGAACACCACCGAACCGATGGATTACCGCGATGCGACCGGCCAGCGGGTCATTGGCGTTGATCTGTCTGGCGACCCAAGTGCTGCCGCCAGTTTGCTGAGTGGCAAACTCAATTCGCTCGCGATCAGCAGCACCGGAGCGGGTAATCTGCGCATCCTTGATGATGGCGCGACAGGCGGGACGGATGTCAAATCTGCCTCCTCCCGATCTACATCGACCGGTCTGCAAGGGCAGGGCCTCGCGTTCAACATGTTTGTTGACCAGGGCAACTCGGCTTTCACCAACAATTTGGACACCAACCCACCCCAAAAGCGCGGCTTTGCAGCTCGTATTTCGATCAATCCGGCAATTCTTGCGGACAACCGGTTGGTGGTGCAGTCCGAGGCGGGAGCCACGCTGGGCGACGCTGATCGGGCTGACTATGTCCTCGCGCAACTGGCCGATATGGACTTCGTCTCGGGCGGTGATCCACGGGCCAGCGGCGGCAAGTTCCAGCTGACCGGCAATTTGAACGAGTTGATCTCGCAGGTGGTCAGCTTCCAGGGCACCAGCATAGCGACGGCTCTCAGCAAAAGCGATGATCGCCAGCTCACTCTCGACACCATAACGGATCAGATGGAGAGCGAGTACGGCGTGAATGTCGACGAGGAAATGGCGCGTCTTGTGGAGCTGCAAAATGCCTATGCTGCCAATGCCCGCGTCGTTTCTGTGGTCAAGGAACTCCTCGATGCGCTGTTTGCAACCGTTTAGGGAACTGGGTAAATGATCGTCAACAAATCCATGTACCCGCTGCAAACCGGGTTCAGCGTCATCTCCAAGATGCAGGAGCGTTTTGCAGACTTGCAGGTGCAGCTTGGCACCGGCCAGAAATCGTCGACCTTGGCTGGCATGGGCCGCGATCTGCCGATGTCGCTTTCCGTGCGCTCGCGCCTGAGTGCAATCGAGGGGTACTCCGCCAACATCGATACGGTCAGCCTGCGCATGACCTTTCTTGATAACGCCATGTCTAGATTGGACAAGATCGAGGGCGAAGCGCGCACCTCGGCCGTCCAGGGCCAGTACGGCACTAACAACATCAACATGGCGACCTTGCCTGGACTGTCCAAGGCGCGGCTGGACGAGGTTGTGACCCTCCTCAATGGCGATGTTGCGGGACGTTATCTCTTTGGTGGCGCAAACACCGACACGGCGCCGCTACCCGATACGCAAAGCCTGCTTGAAGGCATCGGGGGCAAGGATGGCTTCAAGACCATCCTGGGCGAGCGTAAGGCCGCGGACGCTGGCGTGCTGGGCAATGGACGTATGGTGACCGCGCAACCGGCAACGAACTCGGTGAGCCTTACCGAGGATGGGACGCACCCGTTCGGCTTCAAGCTTCTGCGCGTCACCAGCACTGCACCGGGCACTGCCCTAGATGTTGGCAGCGTTGGGCCCTCGGCCGCAGTGGTACCACCGGCAATTCAGACCGGCGACACCAACACGATTATATTTGCCGCGGCGCCGGCCGAGCAGATCAAGCCAGGCCAGACGATAACGTTCGGGTTGCAATTGCCGGACGGCCTCGACACGCAGATCACCTTGACCGCGATCGCTCCCGAGGATGGACCAGCGGCAACAGGGCAGTTCATTGTAACAAGCGATCCCGACGCGAACGCTGCAAGCTTCAAGGTGGCGCTCGATGAGAAGCTCCAATTGGCTGCAGATACGGACCTCGCAGCAGCTTCCAACTTTGCCGCGGCCAAGATGTTCTTCAACGGACCAGGCGAGCCTGCTCTACGCGTTGACGGCAATGACCCTGCCAATGCCCAGGGACTGCGCTTGGCGACAGAAGCGGACACCGTGCAGTGGTATGCCGGGCAAACCTCCGCCGTTTCTGCCGATGGCATGGGTCGCCTGAGCGTTTCGACGAGCGGCGCGACGATCACCCTTGCCGAGGCCTCTCCTAGTTCAACCTCGTATGGCTTTCAGATCAGTGGGGCGACGGTTGCGCCGCCTGCTGCCGGTACCCGCATTCTAACGGCAAACACCACAGCCGATCCGAGCAGCAGCAGCGTCACCTTTGACAGCAATCCGGTGCTCGGTGATACGGTTTCGTTGACGCTGACTGAGCCGAACGGCACCACGCGCCAGGTGCAGCTTACTGCCGTCAATGGGAAGGCCGGGGCAGGGCAGTTCAGCCTTGGGGCAACGCCGGCGGAGACGGCCGGCAACTTTGCAGCGGCTTTGTCTTCGGCAGTGACTTCGGCTGCAGCTGCCGCCGAGGGCAATCCCCGCCAGAGCGTAACAGCCCAAGTGGATGATTCCACCAAGGTCAATTATGGCATCCAAGCCAATGAAAGCGGCCTGCTGCGCATGGTGCGGACCATTGCCGCCATGTCAGTCGAGACGTATCCCGATGACAGTGCAGAGTCCCGCGGCCTGTTCGATGCAATGGCAGTCCGGCAGCAGGCGCAAATGTCGGAAGCGCACAATTCTGAAAGGGGCTCCCTCGAGATCATGACCATGGAGCTAGGCGTTGCGCATGGCACGCTGAACAACTCCAAGGCTCGACACACCGACTACAAAGCCCAGCTCGACAATCTGCTGAGCGATGTCGAGACTGTCAGCAAGGAGGATGTTGCCATGGAGATCCTGGCGCTGCAGACGCGCTTGCAGGCCAGCTACCAGGTGACCTCGATGGTCAGCCAGTTGAGCCTGGTCAACTTCCTTTAGCAGTCAGTGCAACAAAAAGCCCCGCACCGCGGGGCTTTTTTCGTTTACCGGGCTATCAGGTGCCACGCAGGCCTGCGGCCAATTGGCGGTTCAGCCGAACCAAAATGTCGAGCCGGTCTGGGGAAGGGTACGCTTCGAGCATTATCTCGCGCGTTTCGTTCAGGACGAACATTCCAAGGTTCGCGATGTTCTGGCGCACCTCCTTGGGAAGTTGGCTATCTTCCTTGGTGACGGCCGCCATGAAGATCGTCCAGAGCTTGCGATTGAATGTCAGCACCGGCTTCAGTTCTTCGAAGCTGTCGGGCCACCCGTCCTTGATCTTCTGCAGTCCAGCAGCAGCTTTCATAAGAAGCGCAGCTTCGCGCTCGCGGGCGGATTCAACAACTTTTGCGGTCTGCTGGTAAGCCTTAGCGCCCTGCTGATACATTAGAAATCAGTTCCTGTTCGTACTCGATAAGCCTTTGCGAAGCCTTAAGAGCTTTGTACAGCTGGCCGGTTAATATCTCGTTGTTTATTTGATCAACTAAATCGACTGCCGATGGAACCGCCTCAAGAAATTCGTTTACCAGCGAGGAATAGGAGCTGCGCGTTTCCTCGTAATCATCGTCGATATACATGAGCTGCACCGCCAGATAGATCCGCTTGGCCGGCGTGTTCGCGTTGCTGGCGGTAAGAATGTCCTTCTCCCGCAGGATCGGTGCCCGCCCTTCGATAAAGAGTCGCGTCCGCTGGTCGGAATTGGTGATGATGCAATTGCCCACCAGGAGCTTCTCGCCTGGTTTGAGTTCTACCTTGAGGGCCATTGCCGGTCTCCGCGATTGGCTGTGCGCCTACCTCAATAGCGCGCCAATTCTCCTAAAACAATGAAGGCGGGCCAAGGCCCGCCTTCTGATGTTCCGTTGCGCCGAGCCTTATTGCAGCAGCTGCAGAATCGACTGGTCGGCCTGCGAAGCCAGTGACAGCGAGTTCTGCGAGAGCTGCTGGCGGGTCTGAAGAGCCAGGAGGTTGGCAGCTTCGGTGTTCATGTCGGCAAGCGTCAGATTGCCAGCGCCGGTCTCCAGCGTGTCGATCATTGCTGTGGTGAAGGCTTTGCGGTTCTGGACGATCGATAGATTGGAGCCGAATGTAGAGGCCTGAGACCGAACCTCATCCAGGGCAGCTTTAAGATCAGTCAATAGGCCATCGATTGTAACGTCGCTGTCTAGATGCTCTTCGGCAAGTTGTGTCGGAACACCCAAGTTGAAAGCATTGACGGTTTCACCATCTTTGGTCTGGACGTCGATCGCGGAGGTGCCGGTTTCGTTAAAGGTAATCGTCAGCTTGTCGCCACGGAGTAGGTTGATGCCGTTGAAGGAGGCGTCATCGGCAAGCTTGTCGAGTTGGTCGCGCAGTTCGTTGAACTGGTCGGCGAGACCTGCGCGCACGGAGTTGCCCTCGATCTTGGCGACATTGGTGGAGCCGCCGGTCAGCTTGCCACCGGCAATCGCACCTTCAACTTCCAACTCCTGAGTGCTTTGGTTTTCGAGGCGCAGCTTGCCGTTGTCGTTGGATGCACGAACCTTACCCTCGAGGGCGGCGTTGCTATTGACGGAGGAGACCATCTCGTCAGCTGTTTTTGCCTTCTGAGCGTCCGCGCCAAAGCCGAGGACGGTCGCACCACCTGTTGTGGTGCCTTGAGCAACGGTGATCGCCTTTGCATCTAGGCTCGTGAGCTCGAGCTTGCCGGCAACAACGCTGGCTGTAATGCCGTTCTTGGCGGTTGCGGTCGCGGTGTTGATCTTTTCGGCGATCATTTCCAGCGTATCGCCAGTGGTGAGCGTGATGTCGGTTGTGGCAGTGGTGCCGTCGCTTACCGTGAACTGCTTGCCGGTATCTGCTGCAGCAACCTTGCCGTCTACCAACCCGACAGGAACCGCAGTTTTTACCGTCTTATCAGCATTGATGACGACATCGCCTACTACTGCACCCCCAGACAAGGTTATGTCTGCAGAAGCGGCAATGGAGGTGTCGATCTCATAAGACGCGGTCTGGAAGGACTTGTCCTGACGGGCCTGGCGCAGGGTCGACTGCATGGACTCCAGCGTCTTGGTCATGGCCGAGAGGCCATTGTCAGCGGCTTCCAACGTTTGAATTCCATTGGCCATGGAATCAATCAGCGAGTTAAGGTCGCTGGCGCGATTGTTCAGGCCTTGTGCGGTAAACCAGCTGGAGGGGTTGTCCAGAGCCGAGTTCACCTTGTTGCCGGTCGCCAAACGGTTCTGGGTGGTCGCCATCATGTCGGCGGTACCCTTCAAGGAGAGGAGATTCGCCCGAACGGACTTTGAAAGCGAGATATCTGACATGGTGCTTCCTTGATTATAGCGCCGGACTGGCGGCTATTATCTCTGTCTGAGAATTGCACCTGTTGTACCTCCATGAATCCTAATAGCTCGTTAACCATGATCATTGAGGGCTCGCTAACCATGACGTTCAAGGTTTTCTGCTACCAGCAAAACGAAAAGAGGCGAGCCGAAGCCCGCCTCTAGCGTTCTCAATTTTTGGAAAGTTAACGGATCAGCTGAAGGATCGACTGATCGGCCTGAGAGGCGAGTGACAGCGAATTCTGCGACAGCGACTGGCGGGTCTGGAGAGCCAAGAGGTTTGCAGCTTCGGTGTTCATGTCGGCAAGGGTCAGATTGCCAGCGCCGCTTTCCAGTGTGTTGATCATCGAATCGGTGAAAGTCTGGCGATTTTCAACAATGGAGAGGTTTGAGCCGAAAGTGGACGCCTGAGAGCGTACTTCATTAAGAGCGCTCTTCAGTTTGCCCAATTCGGCATCGATGTTGCTGTCGCTATCGAGATCCGAAGCCTCCAGAGTAGTGGAAACGCCGAGGTTCGACGAGTTGATGGTATCACCATTCTCGGTCTGGATATCAATGGACGACGTGCCGGTTTCGTTAAAGGTAATCGCCAGCTTGTCGCCACGGAGTAGGTTGATGCCGTTGAAGGAGGCGTCATCGGCAAGCTTGTCGAGTTGGTCGCGCAGTTCGTTGAACTGGTCGGCGAGACCTGCGCGCACGGAGTTGCCCTCGATCTTGGCGACATTGGTGGAGCCGCCGGTCAGCTTGCCACCCGCAACCGCACCTTCAACTTCCAACTCCTGAGTGCTTTGGTTTTCGAGGCGCAGCTTGCCGTTGTCGTTGGATGCACGAACCTTACCCTCAAGGGCAGCGTTGCTATTGATGGAGGAGACCATCTCGTCAGCTGTTTTTGCCTTCTGAGCGTCCGCCCCAAAGCCAAGGACGGTCGCACCACCTGTTGTGGTGCCTTGAGCAACGGTGATCGCCTTTGCATCTAGGCTCGTGAGCTCCAGCTTGCCGTCAACGACGCTGGCCGTAATGCCGTTCTTGGCGGTGGCGGTCGCGGTGTTGATCTTTTCGGCGATCATTTCCAGCGTATCGCCAGTGGTGAGCGTGATGTCGGTTGTTGCCGTAGTGCCGTCGCTTACCGTGAACTGCTTGCCGGTATCTGCTGCAGCAACCTTGCCGTCTACCAATCCGACAGGAACCGCAGTTTTTACCGTCTTATCAGCATTGATGACGACATCGCCTGCTACTGCACCCCCAGACAAGGTTATGTCAGCAGAAGCGGCAATGGAGGTGTCGATCTCATAAGACGCGGTCTGGAAGGACTTGTCCTGGCGGGCCTGGCGCAGGGTCGACTGCATGGACTCCAGCGTCTTTGTCATGGCCGAGAGGCCATTGTCAGCGGCTTCCAGTGTCTTGATGCCGTTGGCCATCGAGTCCATCAGCGAGTTGAGGTCGCTGGCGCGATTGTTCAGGCCTTGTGCGGTAAACCAGCTGGAGGGGTTGTCCAGAGCCGAGTTCACCTTGTTGCCGGTCGCCAAACGGTTCTGGGTGGCCGCCATCATGTCGGCGGTACCCTTGAGGGACAGGAGGTTGGAACGGACGGATTTGGAGAGGGAGATATCAGCCATTTTGTGGGCAGATCCTTTTCTAGGATTACGCAAACTACAACGCCTCTTCCTGAGGCATAGCGAACATCATCCGGCAGCTTATAAAGAAGGGTTAAGCGGCTGGCGGTTTTTTAGGCAAATGCAGCAAGGTTAAAGCCAGCCTTAGAAAAAGCCCCGGACGGTCGGGGCTTGCTTGGTTCGAGCGGTGCGGAAGCAGACCCTTCAGTGACTAGGCCAAGAGGTCCTTGAGACGCGCTTCGAATTCTTCGGGGATTGTGCTGCTGCCGATGCGGATCATGAGTTCTTCCATGGTCTGTGGCGTGGGCCGCAGGGCTCCCGAAATAACCGCCGCTGCAAACATGGCGGAATGGTCCTTATCCTCTTGGGGAAGGGGTTCGGCACTGGCCTGCTGTGCGAAGCTGCCGTCTTCGCCGGCGCGAGCCGCTTCGGGGGTGGCTGGTGTGCTGTCAGGCAGGATCGTGCGCTCGGCCACGACAGGCCGCAACCGATGGTCCGAAGGCCCGAAGGCTGTGTTCATGGCCGGCGCGGCAGTCGGTGCGGTGATCATGACGCTTCCTCGCATTATGCAATGCTAAAGGTAAGCCTGCGCACCCAAACGTTGCCGGGGGCTTATGCGATTCGGTAAAGATAGATTTAAAGCGAAGCTGCTTAGAGCGCCCTGTTCACAGCTATTCCACGGGCAGACGCGGATGGATCGCTGACGATGGCGCCGCCATAGCCATAGGTCTTTGCCTTGTTTTGCTGGCCCACGATGCGGGCCACGTCGGTCAGCAGATCCTCGGTCACGGTGCGAGACGTCGCCAGCACCCGCAGATTTTCTGCCATCTGGGTGGCGAGCCGCTCGTGGCCAAGGCGCAGCCGCGCGATCCCTTCCGGGGCCTGTACCTTGAGCCGTTCGGCCTGGCGCTGGATGGAGCGGGCGAAGCCAACGTAATCCTGCGCCAGCTGGGTCTTTTCGGGCGTGAGTGCGCTTGCCTGGCGCATATGGCCGGCGCGGAGCAGGGTGGTTTCCTGGTTCATGACATTGACCAGCGCCGCCAGGGCGCTCTCCGCCATCTGGCAGAGTTCGTTGGCGGGTGAAGAGTCGAGCGCTGCCAGGCGTGCTGCTGCGGTCATCGATAGGCTCCCTTGGGCATTATGGTGTGTTGGTTGTTGGCGGCTTCCTGCAGCGCCAAAAGATCGGGCATGAGTTGATCGGCGATGCCGAGGCCACCGTTTTGCGCCATGGTGGTGGCGAGCTGTTCGGCCTGCATGGAGCGCCAGGTCTCTTCGCCAAACCCGCCGCCCATGGCGCTCTCGTCGGTTTTGACGCTCGAGAACATCTGCTTGGTCAGCGTATTGAGGAAGATGCCTTCGAAAGCTTCGGCTTGCGTGCGGACCTGTGCGATCTGGGCAGTAGTCAGGGAACTTGGTTTTTGGGACGGGGCGTTGATCATCAGAGCACCTCGATCTCGGCCTGGAGGGCGCCCGTCGCCTTGATGGCCTGGAGAATGGCGATCAGGTCGCGCGGCGCTATGCCAAGGGCATTGAGGCCATCGACCAGTTCCTGCAGCGTCACGGACTCGTTGACCACGGCGAGCGCCGTTTCGGACAGATTGGCATTGAGTGTCGTATTGGGCTCGGTCGCTGTTAGGCCATTGCTGAGGGGCTCCGGCTGCACCACGGTCGGGTCCTCGGCAATGGTGACTGTGAGGTTGGATTGGGCCACGGCGACGCTTGAAACGCGCACATCCTTGCCCATGACGATGATGCCCGAGTTCTCGTCGATGACGATCTTGGCGTTCTGGTCGGTATCGACCATCAATTGCTCGATGTCGGTAAGCAGATCGACGATGTTGCCGTTGAAGCCTGGGGGCAGGGTGACGCGCACCGTGGCCGGGTCTTCTGGCGTGGCGGTCGGCGCGCCAATGAAGTCGTTTACGGCAAGCGCGATGCGACGCGCCGTGGTGAGGTCGGGGTTGCGTAGGGCCAAGCGGAGCGAGGTTTGCGAGCCGAGGTGGAAGTCGATCTCGCGTTCCACGAGGGCGCCCGAGGATATCCGGCCGGTGGTGGGTACGCCCGAGACGATGCTGGCGGCGTCGCCCTGGGCCTTGAAGCCGTTGATGCTGACAGGGCCCTGGGCGATGGCATAGACTTCGCCATCTGCGCCCAAAAGCGGCGTGACCAAGAGTGTGCCGCCCTGAAGGCTATCGCTATCGCCCAACGCCGCGACGGAAACGTCCATGCGCGAGCCTTGGGTGGCGAAGGGCGGCAGATTGGCCGTGACCATGACGGCGGCAACGTTGGCGGTGCGCACATTTTCGCCGGCCGTGTTGACGCCCAGGCGCTCCAGCATGGATTGGAGGGACTGCTTGGTGAAGGGGGAATTGTTTAGGCTATCGCCGGTGCCGTTGAGACCAACGACGAGACCGTAACCGACTAGTTGATTTTCGCGGATGCCTTCGAAATCGACGATGTCCTTGATGCGGGCGGCAGCGGCGAAGGCATCGCCGGCCGGTGCAAGGATCATTGCGGCGCTTGTGACTGCTGCCTGAAATGTCCGGATCCAGTGCTTTCTCATGGCATTTCCCATCGATGTCGCGTCGTAGAGTGGCGCTTCGGTGCCTACTTTGCGAAAACCGTGCCAATCTGCCTGCACTTAAGTAAGCCCATGATCGGGCTAGCATATCTTCAATTCACCGGATGGGGATGAAGCCAGCTGAGCAGTTCTTGCCGGGTGCGTTAAGGCGCTGTTAACTGTTGTGGGCAGATTTTGCCGGGTGGCAGCGAACTGATTTGAGTTTCTCCTTTGCGCATCAATGGTACCGGCCGGGCTTCCGGCGTGAGCAAGAGCGGATCTGCGGGACGGACAACGTCGGGCGTGGACTTCGTGCCGGCCGGCGTGAGCGAAACAGCCCGAGCGGCTCAGGCGGCGCCTGTGCCTGGTATGACCGGGCTCGATGCACTGCTGGCGCTGCAGGCCGTTGGCGGGCCGCTGGAGGGCAGAAAGAAAGCGGTGCGGCGGGGCCAGTCGCTGCTCGATACGCTTGAGGAGATCAAGGCGGATCTGTTGCTCGGGCGAGTCAGTTTTGAGCGGCTCGACCGGCTGGCGTCCATGCTCGATGAGGTGCGCGAGCAATCACTGCCGGGGCTGGATGCAGTCCTTGACGAGATCGAGTTGCGGGTCCGGGTGGAACTGGCAAAGTTTGGGCGCTTTCCGGCGGCATGAGCGCTTTCATCAAAATGTCGTCACTGCGGGGCTATTCGCCTGAGTGTCGGGCCAGTCTACCTGTTAATCACCCTCGATTTGCGCGCTTGCCCGGCCCTTCGCACGCGCATATATAGGCGGCCTTAGGGGCGCATTGGGAGTTGAGTCCACTAATGTCTTCGGTTGCTGACGTAATTGAATACCGGCCCAGTGACGATGAGCCGTTCATGAACCCGCGCCAGCGGGACTATTTCCGAAACAAGTTGAACGCGTGGAAGGAAGATATTCTTCGCGAGAGCCGGGAAACACTCGATAACTTGCAGGAGGAATCCCAAAACCATCCTGACATGGCCGATCGGGCGAGCTCGGAAAGTGATCGTTCGCTGGAGCTGCGAACGCGCGATCGTCAGCGCAAGCTGATCAGCAAGATCGATGCAGCACTCAAGCGCATTGATGATGGTACCTACGGATATTGCGAGGAAACTGGGGAGCCTATCGGGATCGCCCGGCTGGACGCGCGACCGATCGCGACGCTGAGCCTTGAAGCTCAGGAAATGCACGAGCGGCGCGAAAAGGTTTATCGCGACGAGTAGCCGGCAGCAAAAAGATTGAAGGCTCGCAGTGATGCGGGCCTTTTCGTTTTGCCTTGACGCATTCAGAAACCGAACACTGTAGTGAAGCTGGACTGGCCATTGCCGTTCTGACTGCAGGCTGCGTTGGTGTTTTTGCCGAACTGAAATAGGCCACATGAATTGTTGTTGCCGTTCTGTTGAATGCTTCCGGTGTGGTTATTGCCCTTCTGAACAATGATGCCGTTGTTGCCCCAGCCATCCTGCGATCCACCAGCGGAATTGTTGTGGCCCTTTTGGCGGACATAGGCCCCGCCTGATTTCACACCCTTGATGAGCGAATAGACAGACAGGCCCAGGCCCAGGGCCCGTTGCTGCTCGGGATTAGAGGGCGAATAGCTCAGGGAGAACTGACCGCCAGCCAGGGCAGGAGCGGGGAGGCTGGAGAGGCCGATGAGTGCGGCAGCTACTGCGGCAGCGAAGATCCCGGTGAATTTGGTGGTCATGGCATTTCTCCCGTTTGGATACTTTGTGCTGGCGTTCCAGCCGATGGGGAGAAATTAGCTGGTGGCGGCTGAACGGGTCTGGAGTGGGGCGTTCAGAATTGGTTCAGCGAGAGGCAGAGGCCCACAAAAGACGCGGGCTCCAGTTGCCTTGGGCCCGCGAGAAATGTTGTGGGTGATCTCAGAGGTAGTGGGATAGTGCATTGTCGCAATCGAGCCGCTTGCCGTTCGCCGTGACGTCGAGGTCTACCTGGTACTTCGACCCGGTGTTGATCATCACCTGACCAAGGGTGGTCTGCTGGTTGGCTACCGTGGAGAAATCGCCACCCTGGCTGATGTTTGAGTTGCCACCGCCGCCCGAGCTCTGGACTTTGAAATGATAGGAGCCCTGGAGTGGCACGGGGCTCAGGATGGAGCCCTGGATCACCAGCATGCCGTTGTGGGTTGATGTCAGGACGCCGCAAGTGGCGGCACTTGCGGTGGTGCCGGCACTTGCGCTGCCGCTTGTTGCAGCGAGGGTGGCCAGGCCAAGCCCGAGCACGGCTGCCGCGCCGAGTTTGATCTTCGTGTTCATCTGATCCTCCTATGTGGTTGGCGATGATCCGGAAGGGAGTTCCCTTCCGGCAATCGAGAGCGGGAATCAGATGGGCTCAGGGGCATGCCTGTACGAAGGCGGTGACATTGCCCGAGCCTGCCTGGGTGACGTTGGCGCTGCAATTGTTGCCGACCTGGACACCCGCAACAATGTTGCCGTTACCGTCCTGGGTGATCATGGTGCGGTGATTATTGCCGAACTGGCCAACGCCGGCAGCATTGTTGTTGCCACGCTGCCAGGTATCGGCGGAGTTGTTGCGGCCGTGCTGACCCACAGCCCCGACATTGTTGTTGCCCCACTGCCGCCCGACCTGAGAGTTCCACTTGCCGGTCTGCTGGATGGAATAAGAGTTTTTCCAGCCGTTCTGGTTGCCGCCGGTAGAGTTGCCGTAACCGGACTGATGGACCCAAAAGCCTCCAGCCATAGCGGGAGCCGCGGTGGCGGCAAATAGGGCAGCGATGGCAGTGCTGATGACGATGCGCTTCATTTGATCTCTCCTGTTTGGCGGCGCTCCCTCCGAGCGCTTCTTGCCGATAAGTGATGGTTTACCGAACTGAGCCGGAACGACGGCTGAACCCGCAGTTCAGAAACCGTTCATCATCGAACTTTCTTCCCCCGTGCGAGATCGACGGTTCGACTGATGTTTATCGCACTGAGGAAATCAGCATCGTGGCTGACGACGAGCAAGGCTCCGTCATAGGCGCAAAGGCCTGCTTCAACCTGCTCGATGGCGTTGATGTCCAAGTGATTCGTCGGTTCGTCCAGGATCAGCAGGAGCGGTGGATTATTGCCGCCGATAGTGCAGGCGAGGCCCGCCCGCAGGGCTTCGCCGCCGCTGAGCGTGCCGACCCGTTGCAGCGCCGCATCGGCGCGGAACATGAAACGGGCAAGAGCGGCACGGCAGGTGTTTTCGTCGGCTTGGGGATTGAGGCGACGGAAGTTCTCGCGGATGTCGAGCGCTGGATTAAGTAGGCTCACGGTCTGATCGAGGAAGGAGAAGGAAACGTTAATGCGTGACGCGCCGCTTGTGGGCGGCAGCGCTCCTGTAAGGAGCCGCAGGAGCGTTGTCTTCCCGGAACCGTTCGGGCCGGTGATGGCGACGCGTTCAGGTCCGATGAGGGTGAGGGAGAAATCCTGGATAATGGGGGCGCCCGGATCAGGGCCACCGGTGAGGCCATCGGCTTGAAGGATCGTGCGGCCAACAGGCAGCCCGGTGCGTGTGAGGGTTATTGAAAGCGGCGCGAGGATTTCGATCTTGCTACGTGCTTCGCTGGCAGCTTCCGCAGCCTCTTCGCGCAAGCGGCCGGCAAGACGAACGCCACTGGCGCTGGTGTTTTCAGCGTTTTCTTTCATGCCGCCCAGCATGATCTTGGGAATATCACCCTTGGCTGCCTTGCGCTTGCCGGCACCGTCCTTCCGCGCCTTTCGCTCGGCAACGGACTGGACCTTGCGGTCCACTTCGGCAATCCGCCGCTCGGCGGTGGAGAGGTCGTGCTCGGCGGCGGCTAACTCGATCGCCTTGCGTTCGGCGTAGTGGTCCCAATTGCCGCCGTAACTGGTGGCGCCGAGGGTTGTCAGTTCAACGATGGCGTCCATCTGACGCAGCAAGTCGCGATCATGGCTGACCGCGATGGCAGCACCGCGCCAGCGCCGCAAGAGCGAGGTGACGGCCTTGCGGCCTTCGGCGTCGAGATTGTTGGTGGGTTCATCAAGCAGGATGATGTCGGGCGCATCGAGGATGAGCCTGGCAAGGGCTAGACGCGTGCGCTGGCCGCCACTGAGCGTATCGAGCGGGCGGTCGGGATCGAAAGGGGGCAGGCCCATCTCCGCCATGGCGGCTTCGATGCGGCCTTGGAGGCTCCAATCAGCATTGGCGGCGTCTTCGGCGTTACCCAGACCTTGTTCCAGGCGCTGCAAAGTAGCCAAGGCCGGCGTGATCCCCAGATGATCGGCAATGGTCTCAGCAGGACCGATCTGCACGGTCTGGTTGAGGATGGCCAAGGTTCCGGTGATCTTAACGGATCCGGACGCAGGAGGGACAAGCCTGCCAACGATGCGCAAGAGCGTGGATTTGCCAGTGCCGTTCCGGCCAATCAGGCCGGTGCGGCAGGGACCGAAGGCAAGATTGAGGCCGGTAAAGAGGGGCTGGTTATCGGGTGTGGAATAGCTGAGATCGTGCAGGATGACGGAGGCAGGCATAGGTGGATTCCAGGTGAGCGATGCGGGTGAGGCAGTCGTTCAACGTGAAATCCATGGGTACCGTCCGGTTAGTGCTGCGGATGGGGAAGATTAGGGACGGGAGCGGGGATGTCAAGGTTTGGCATCACCGTGATATTTCGACAGAACGGCTCACTCCCCTCCAGAGAGAGGCTCGCTGGAGGCGAGAGCAAGGAGAGGGCGGCCATTCCACCCCACCCTGATCCTCCCCTAGAAGGGGAGGGTGTCGACGGAGAAGTCAGTGCTCGCCTAAGTAACGGGTCTTCAGATGCGCCTTGAAGTAGTCGGCGTTGAGCGGTTCGCCCGTGGCCCGGGTGATGAGATCGGGGGTCGAGTAGCGGGAGCCTTGGGACCAAATGTTGTCGGCGCGCCATTGGTTGACGGTGTTGAAGTCGCCCTTGCGGATGGCTTCGCGCACATTGGGCTGAGCTTTCTCGAGAGCGGCCCATTGCTGGGCGGCGATCATGGCGCCCAGGGTATAGCTAGGGAAGTAGCCGAAGGCGCCGCTGGGCCAGTGGACGTCCTGCATGGGACCGTCCTTGGGATCGTTGATGGTGGATAGACCGAGATATTCGGTCATCTTTGCGTCCCAGGCTTCGGGGATCTGGCTCGCTTCGAGCTTGCCGTCGACGAGGTCCTGTTCCAGTTCGTAGCGCAGGATGACGTGAAGGGGGTAGGTAACCTCGTCGGCATCGACGCGGATATAACCGCGCTGGACAAAGTTCACTTCGTTTAGGACATCGGCAACGTCCCAGCCAGGAATGGCGTCTTCGCCAAGGTGGAGGTGCACCAGCGGCAGCATGAACTCCCAAAATTCGGGGCTGCGGGACAGCTGCATTTCAACGAACAGAGACTGGGATTCGTGAATGCCCATACCGCGTGCCTTGCCAAGCGGCCAATGCGACCACTCCTTAGGAAGGCCCTGCTCGTAGAGGGCGTGGCCGGTTTCATGGAGCACGCCCATGAGCGAAGAGAGGAACTCATCGGTGCGATAGCGCGTGGTCATGCGCACGTCGGTCGGCACGCCGCCGCAAAAGGGGTGGTGTGAGACCGCAAGGGAGCCGTGGGTGAAGTCGAACCCAACGGCGCGCATGGCGGCAAGGCCCAGCTCGCGCTGCTTTTCAATGGGGTAAGGACCGTTGAGGGTTTTCCGTGGACGCTGGGCCAGGCGCTGCTCTTGCGCGTCTAGCGCCTGGGGGACAAATTCTTTGAGGAAGGTCTTGAGGTCACCGAAAACGCGGTCGAGCTCGGCCGTGCGGTTGCCGGGGTCGTATTGCTCCATCAGGGCATCGTAGGGCGCAAGGTTCAGTGCTGCGGCGCGAAGCTGGGCTTCCTCGCGAACTAGGGCAACGACGCCTTCAAGGGCGGGCAGGAAGCTGTCCCAATCATTCTTGGGGCGCAGTTCGCGCCAGAGCTGTTCGGAGCGCATGCTGGCAGCTGTGCGCCGCTCAACGAACTCGGTGGGCAGGCAGGTTGCGTTGATGTATTGGCGCTTGAACTCGGCGAGGGCGAGTTTTTGGTCCTCGGTTTCGGGGCGGGTTGCCTCAATCCAGTCAGCAATTTCGGGGGCGGTTGCCTGGGCGTGGTACATGCCGGCAAGATTCGACATGGCCTCGGCGCGCTTTTCGCCACCGCCGACCGCCATGTGGGTGGCCTCATCGGCGCCGAGGATGGCGATAGTATGTTCCAGTGCTTCGAGCTTGCGGCCGAGTTGATCGAGTTTTTCGAATGACATGGTGCGCTCCGGTTTGTGGCGCAGAGGTTTTTCACAAGGTGGGACGGAGAGCAAGGCGGGCGGAAGCGCCGCCTCGGGTGCGGTGAGAAAGCTGACGTCTGCGGGTGGAGAGGCCCCCACCTCGCCTCACCCCTGGAAGGGGGTGGGATGCGGTGGGTGGGCGGAAGAGTGGAGAAATCACTAGTGCTCGGGCCAAGCTAAGTTGGATTAAGCGAAAGCGAGAAGGCGCAGCCGGGGAGCTGCGCCTTTTGGGACGCCTGTCTTTTCTGGGTGGCCGGGCGGGCCTTCTGGCTGCCGGGAAAATTGCCGCACCGCTGGAGGATGTGCGGTCAGAAGGGATTAGAACGGCAGGATCGCGTCCATGACTTGCTGGCCGTAGCGGGGTTGCTGGACTTCGGTGATCTGGCCGCGGCCGCCGTAGGAGATGCGAGCTTCGGCGATCTTGGAGGAAGGAACGGTGTTGTTGGCCTGGATGTCGGAGGGGCGGACGATGCCGGCTACAATCAGGTCTCGGACTTCGAAGTTGACGCGCACTTCCTGACGGCCTTCGATCACGAGGTTGCCGTTAGGCAGGACTTGGGTGACCACGGCAGCAACGGAGGTTTCAAGGCTTTCCGAGCGGTTGACGGAGCCGTTCCCGGCGTTTTGCATGCCGGAGGTGAAGTCGATAGCGGCGGAGGGGTCAATGGTGCCGCCTGAAAGGTTGGTGACTGCCGTGCCGAAGATGCCGCCCATGCCGGCGCTGTTGGAGGCGGTGCGGCCCGATGAGGTGGTGTTTGCCATCTTGGCGCTGTCGTCGATGGTGACGAGGACCGTCAGGATGTCGCCGATGCGGTGGGCGCGCTCGTCCTTGAAGAAGCCCTTTGCCGAGGTGCGGTAAAGCGAGTTGGGCTGGTAGGTGTCGGCGATGGCGGCGGGCATGGGCATGTTGACGGGCCGGTAGCCGGCCGTAGTAGTGGGGTCGGTAATAGGGGTCAGGACTGGGGCCTTGCCGATGTTGGCCAGACGGTCGGTGGTGTTGCAACCGGCCAGTGCCAGGGCGAGCGTCAGGAGGGTAGCGAGCTTGATGAGTTTCATTGATTTCTCCTGAGCGTTTAGAGGCCGGCAAGCGTCAGCGGGTCGTTGCTGACCTCGACGGCGCCGGCGGCAATGGCAGTGGCGCTGATGACGCGCTTGGACATTAGATTGATGACCTGAACCGGCGCGCCGATGGTGGCGCCGGTGACCGCCTGGCCCTTGACGGTGAGCGTCATGGGGCCCTGGCGAAAGTAGATGGTGACAAGGTCGTTCTTGGAAATGGCGAGTGGGGCCGAGACGTCGCTGGCCTTGAGCACCATGCCGTCGCGGCTCGGACGCTTGAGCGCCTTGCCAACGAGATCTTCGAGCCGGGCAATGCCGGTGCTTTCCGCGAAGCGCAGGGGAATGGGGCGCATGGCGATGTCATCGGGCGAGAGGATGGTGCCGGCGGGGAAGGTATCGGTGAGGTGGGGAGCCTCGATCATCATCTCGATATTGCCGGAAACGTCGAGCGGCTTCTCGATGCCGGCAATGGCAAAGCGGGCAGAAAAGGCGCCTGTGTTGGGGAGATAGCGCAGGGACACAACAGAGGCAGGCTGGGGAACGGCCTCAGCGTTGAGGGGAGTGATGGCAGTGGTAAAAATCGTATCGGCAGACATGCCAGGGGTGATGACGCCGCGGTTGGCGAGGTTCTGGTTGATGAGGGTGGTGAGGGTGGATTGATCCACGATGGTTGCGGCGCGTGTCACGCGAACCGCTTCGAGGCCGGCGGTGTCGAAGCTCTCGATGCCGATGCGGGCGGTAGCCGAGCGGATGTCGCTGAGCTGAACGAGGCCGGAGGTGCCGGGCTTCGGCGCGCGGAACAGCGGGTTTTCGGCGGCGAGGCCGGCATCTTCAAACATGTCGCCGACGGTGACGATCGCGCCGGAAACGGTGATGTCGCTCTTGAGGACCGGTGCCGCGAGAGCGGTGCTGGTCAGCAGCAGGAGGGCAAGGGCGGAACGAAGGATCATGGCTCAGTACCCCTTAGCGCAGCTGGCTCGTCGACTGCATCATCTCGTCGGCGCCGGAGATGACACGGGCGTTCATCTCGTAGGCGCGCTGCGCGGCGATGAGATCGGCAATTTCCGTCACAGAATTGACGTTGGCCATTTCGAGGTAGTTCTGCAGCAGATTTCCGGTGCCCTCGGCATTGGGCATGCTGACCTGTGCAGGGCCGCTGGAGGCGGTTTCGATGAAGAGGTTGTCGCCCAGCGATTCCAATCCCGATTTGTTGACGAAGCGAGCGAGCTGGAGCTGACCCAGCTGGGTGGGCGTGGATTCGTTGTCGAGATAGGCGGAGACGGTGCCATCGGGCGAGATGGCGACGGAGACTGCATTACCCGGAATGGTGATGCCGGGGTCGACTTCGTAGCCGGTGGAGGTGACGATGGTACCTTCAGGGCTGCGTTCAAACGAGCCGTCGCGGGTATAGGCGGTGCGGCCATCGGGAAGGTTGACCATGAAGAAGCCTTCGCCGCGGATGGCCACATCCATTTCACGCTCTGTGCCGTTGATGCTGCCCTGACTCATGATGCGCGGGGTGGAAACGGTGCGCACACCCGAGCCGATTTCGAGGCCCGAGGGAAGCTGGGTGCCCTGCTCCGAGGTTGGCGAGCCGGCGCGGGTGATCTGCTGGTAAAGGAGGTCCTCGAACTCGGCGCGCTGGCGCTTGAAGCCGGTGGTGCGCATATTCGCGATGTTGTTGGAGATGACTTCGACGTTGCGCTCCTGCGCGCTCATGCCGGTCGATGCGATGTAGAGAGCTTTCATGGCACTGGTTCCGGATTAAGCGTTGGTGTCGCCGAGGCGCTGAATGGCGGTGCGGCGCAGTTCGTCCTGCTTAGCGGACAGGTTGGCAGCCGATTCATAGGCGCGCTGGACGCGGATCATTTCGGCCATTTCCGACACGCCCGAGACATTGGACTTTTCGACAAAGCCCTGCATGGCGCGGGTCTGTGTTGCAGCTATCGGTATGCCGCCGGCGAAGAGATTGCTCCCTTCGCGCTGGAGGTCCTGCGGATTGTCGAACTCGACTAGGCGCAGGCTGCCCTTGGCACCGGCGCTGGAGCTAACCGAGCCGTCGTTGCCGATCAGGATGTTGGTTTCCTCGGGCCCGAACTGAATGGGGCCGCCATCGCCCAGGACCGGGTTGCCGTTGAGATCGACCAGTGTGCCATTGGCGCTGAGTTGGAAGGAGCCGGCCTTGGTGAAGCGTTCGCCAGTAGGGGTCTGGACGGCAAAGAAGCCGGGGCCGTTCAGGGCAATGTCAAGCTCGCTGCCGGTCTGGACTATGGCGCCGCCAGTCAAATCGTGCATGGTGGCCCAGTCCTGAACATAGGAGAGGGGCTGGTCGAGGCGCGGGAAGTTGCGGTCGCGGGCGACCGGCATCACATATTCCTCGAACAGGATGTTCTCGGCCTTGAAGCCGGTGGTGTTGATGTTTGCCATGTTGTTGGCCACCACGTCCATCTGGCGCTGCAATCCTATCTGCCTGGACAGGCCGATCAGTTGTGCATTCTCGATCATCGCTGATCCCCGGTAAGTCATTCCCCAAGGCTGCCGCTTCCCCAAGCCGCGCCTCGTCGTCCACCTTGCAGAAACCATGCCAGGGCAGAAAGCTGAGCTGGAGCAATGTCTTGGCGAAATAGATCGGTGTCCATTGCCGGTTCACCATCTGACAGGTCGGCAGAAGCTGCCCGGCAAAATCTGCCGCCTAGGCCCCGGTTGTAACCATTCGTTAACCATGCGGGCCTTAGCTGAGGCCAGTGCCGGAATCGTCCGGAAAACCTTCTACTTTGGGTAGGTTCGCATGGCCGCTGAGGCAGACATCGGGGAAGGCGCGTCGGCCAAGAAGGGCATCCCCAAGCTCTTTATCATTATCGGGGCCGCGGCGCTCGTCGTTGTGCTTGGCGGGGCAGGGTTGTTCTTCTTCCTCAGCAAAGGCACGGCGGAAAATGAACATGCCGGAGGCGAGCATGGGGCGGTAATCGAAGCCCCGCAGAGCTTCATCTTCAACCTGCCGCCCATGATCATCAACCTCAATAAGGACGGCGATGGCGACGCAGTGATGAAGCTTACTGTGGCGTTGGAAGTAGCTGATCAAGCCATGATGAGCGAAATCCAGCCGCGCCTTGCCAAGGTGGTTGATGCCTTCCAGGTCTACCTGCGCGAGCTGCGCCGGTCGGACCTCGAGGGTTCGGCGGGCATCTATCGGCTCAAGGAAGAGCTGCTGCGCCGGGTGAACGTATCGATCTATCCCTCGCGCGTGGAATCCGTTCTGTTCAAAGAAATCTTGGTTCAGTGATGGCCGGGCCGAGCGAGCAGGACAAGCTGAGCGACGATTGGGCCTTGGACGACGCCATTGTGTCGCTCGGCGTCCCTGAACAGACTGATGAGGAAAAGGCGGCCGAGGCTGCGGCCGAATGGGCGGCCATGCTGGAGGGCGGTGGCGCCGATGAGAACGGTGTCGATCGCGTCCTCAACCAGGATGAAATCGACAGCCTCCTCGGGTTTGACGCGAGCATCGGGGATAATGTCGAGCTGACGGGCGTCCAGGCGCTGATCAACTCGGCACTGGTGAGCTATGAACGCTTGCCGATGCTGGAAATCGTGTTCGATCGGCTGGTCCGGCTGGCTACGACCTCTTTGCGCAATTTCACCTCTGACAACGTCGAAGTCACCATGGACTCGATCTCGTCGGTCCGGTTCGGCGATTATCTCAATTCCATCCCGTTGCCGGCAATCCTGTCGGTGATCCGGGCCGAAGAGTGGGAGAATTATGGCCTGCTGACGGTCGACTCGAGCCTGATCTATTCCATGATCGATGTGCTGCTCGGCGGGCGCCGAATCAATGGCAATATCCGCGTCGAAGGCCGACCCTATACGACCATCGAGATGGCCTTGGCGCGCAAGATGATCGAGATCATTCTTGAGGACACCCATCGCGCCTTCGAGCCAGTGACGCAGGTCAATTTCAAGCTCGAGCGGATGGAAACCAATCCGCGATTTGCCGCGATCTCCCGGCCCGCCAATGCGGCGATCCTGATCGAGCTGCGGATCGAAATGGATGATCGCGGCGGCAAGATCGAGATACTCCTGCCATACGCCACAATCGAGCCGATCCGTGAACAACTGCTGCAGATGTTCATGGGCGAAAAGTTTGGCCGCGATCCGATCTGGGAAGGCCATTTGGCGACGGAGATTTATTCGGCTGATGTGGAGATCGAGGCGATCCTGCATGAGCAGGACCTGCCCCTGTCGCGCATGCTCTCCATGAAGCCGGGCGATACCGTAATGTTCGAGCGGTTGCCGGCCGATCCCGTACGCCTGCGTTGCGGCGGTGTGGAACTGACCGAGGCCATTATGGGGCATATTGGCAATCATGTCTCGGTTCGGGTTGCCCGACCGTTGAACCCGCCAAAGGTTACGATGGCGGCCTTTGAAGCACTCGATGAAAAATTGGAACAAAGATAATGTTTGGCTTGCCGTTTGGAGTTGTCGTGGAAGCTGCCGTCGCCATCCTGCTGGCGCTGACAATCGGCTATTGCGTTATCTTGAATGCGCGCCTCAAGCGCCTGCATGCCGATAAAGACGTGCTTCGGCAGATGGTGGCCGATCTGGTCGGCGCGACCAACCTGGCCAACCAGGCTATCAAGGAACTCAAGCAGACTGCCGTCGAGGCCGATCTGGCGCTGAGCACGCGCCTTGAAGAAGCCGAGCGATTCGGGATCGAGCTGGCCAACCATGTGAATGCCGGCACGGTGCTGATGGACCGGATCGTCAAGATCACGACGGCTGCGCGCCAGAGCCCTGCCGTCGAGCCCGTCGCAGAGACGCCCAACAAGGTGCAGTCGGCGCTTGAACAATTGTCGACGCGCGTCCGGACCCGTGGAGCCGCTGCGTGAACAGGATTCGCCTGCTTCCCGTTGTCGTAATGGCCATTGCCGCGCTGCTGGTGCTCAAGACCCTGGGTCTGGTCACCAACGGGGGGTATGTGCTGGGCGCCGGGATGGCGCAGGCTGCGTCGGCGCCGCCGGCTCATGGCGGTGGTGGAGAGGCGACCGAGGGCGGTGATCCCGCCCTCTCAGGCGAGCACACCATCGAGGATACCAGTCCAACTCTTGTTGACACCAGCCCGACCCTTGCTACCGAGAAAGCAGACGCCGGTGGACACGGCGCTCCGGCAAAGGCCGAAGGCGGGCTTGGTGAGGCTGCGCTCGCAGAAGGCGAGCATGGGGAGACCCCCGCTGATGAGGCGCATGGGACCAAGGCGGCCGAGTCTCTGGCGGACGAGACTGGGCATGGAGTTCCTGCCGCTCATGGTGCCGGCACGACTTTTTGCCGGGAGTCGGATGCCGAAATCAACGAAGATGGCGTCGTGACCCTGAACAATCCGCCGGCTGAAGAGGGCGGCCATGGTGTTGAGCCGGAACCTGCGGCACCGGCCCAGGGAAGCTTTGCCCAAGCCATGACGGAGTGCCTTGAGTCCGGCGATGCCATTCCCGTCGCGATCGATGGCAAGGGTGGCGCTGTTCACCTGATTGATGGCAATGGTGGCACCGCGCTGAGCGAACAGCAATTGCTGGAGCGCCTGGCGGAGCGCCGCACGGCCTTGGAGAAGTACGAGCAGGATCTGGCCCTTCGCGCGTCCATTGTGGATGCTGCCGAAAAGCGGATCGAAGAACGGGCGGCAACACTAGAGGCGCTTGAGGCGCAGATTTCTGCCCTGGTGGACCAGCGGACGGAAATGGAGTCGGGCCAGTTCGCCGGCATCGTGGCGATGTACGAAACTATGAAGCCCAAGGACGCAGCGCTGATCTTCAATAATCTGGACATGGACGTACTTCTGCGTGTGGCCAAGACCATGAGCCCGCGCAAGATGGCGCCGATCTTGGCCGAGATGGATCGGGCACGGGCGCAGGAGCTGACGGTGAAGATGGCGTCCTTGGCCGACCGTCCGGCGGCAGAGATGACAGCGGATAACCTCGCCGCCCTGCCGCAGATCGTGGGCCAGTAAAGCTTCCAGCTCCAGTGTAAGGCGACGTTAAGCTGGGGTCGCTAGGGTGCACGCATTGAATGTTGTACTCTAGCGTGTCATGCCGGCCCAGAAATCGGCCATAGCCTGCACGCGATAATTGCGTCGGGCGGGCAGAAGCCGGTGAAGACTGCTGAGAAGGCTGGGTGGACCAGAGCCCTACGAGCCCTTGTGCTTGGCGCCATGCTCGCCTCGTCCGGTTTTGTTGCCTCGGCCTACGCGCAGATAGACGGGCAGCTTTTTGCCACAGAAGAAGCAGGCTATGGGCGGCTGATCCTGAGTTTCCCGGGCCTTGACAGCCTGCCGGAATACAAGATGCGCCTTGAAAACGGCGTGCTGTCCCTGGAGTTTGCCGATCAGGTGTCGGTGCTGCTGCCCGATGTTGGCCTGACCATGCCGGACTACCTTTCGGCCGCCCGAGTCGATCCTGATGGCCGAGGGCTTCGCATCGGGCTGCGGTCAGCGTTCAAGTTCAACAGGATCGAAGCCGGCGAAAAGCTCTTTATCGACCTCCTGCCCACAAGTTGGCAGGGCATGCCGCCAACCTTGCCTCAGGACGTCATAGATGAACTGGCCGAGCGGGCGCGGCTGGCGGCAATCCGGGCCGAGCAGGAACGCAAAGCCGCGGGGGTCGCGGAGCTAGACCCGCGAGCCAGTGTCCGAATTGGCCGCAATCCGACGTTTTTGCGACTGCAATTCGATTGGACAGTGCCGACAAGCGCGAACTATGCCCAGCTCGAGGACGAGGGCATGCTGGCTTTTGAATGGCCCGTCGAGATCGATCTCAATGAACTTTTGGCCGATCTGCCGCCCGAGATCGTTGCGGTGGAGCCCGAAGTCACCCTCGACGGCACCATGATCGCACTTAAGCTGGCGCCAAAGGTTAAGCCCCGGTTCTACCAAAACACGCCAAGGCAGCAGATCCTCGACATCGACATTGCAGGGGAGGGGCGTCCTTCCTTTGCAGCCGCAAGCCTTGTGCCGCTTGGGGCAGAAGCGGCTAGTAACGCCGAGCTGCCGCCCGATGCGGCGCCCTTCGTCGACAAGCTCACCCCTCAACTGGCGACACAAACGGTGGAGCCGTTTATAAACGTGCTCGGATCAACCGTTCGCGTCGTTTTCCCCTTTGAGCAGGATACGCCCGCGGCCGTGTTCCGACGCGGCGACAGCGTCTGGATGATCTTTGACACGGTGGCTGGGATCGTGCCGCCCGCCCGATCGAAGGATTTCGACGCCATTGCCAGCACATTCGAGGTGGTGGCGGCCGGAGATACGCAGGTGGTTCGGATCGATCTGTCGCAGGATCGACTGGCAACGTTAGGTTCAGAGGGTATGGCCTGGGTGTTGTCGCTGGGCGATGTAATGCTGACGCCAACCGAACCTATCACCATGTCGCGCCGCAGGGATGTCGAAGGAGACTTCGAATTGGTCGCCGATGTGGCGCGGCCGGCGCGGGCGCATGATTTCCGCGACCCCGTGGTGGGCGACATGCTCAAGGTGGTGACGGCCTATCCGCCAGCGCGCGGTGTCACGCGCACGCTTGATTATGTGGATTTCTCCGCGCTGCGCAGTGTCCATGGGTTGGTAATCAAGCCCAAGACCGATGATGTTGACCTCGCGATCGAAACTACTCTCGCTGTGATCTCAGCTCCAGAAGGCTTGACCGTTTCGGAACTGGACGGCCAGCGGGTGACCGGGACGGGGCTAATCGACTCCATGCGGGGGAGTTATGTTGATCTCGCGCGCCTCGAGCAGCGCGACTTTGCCGAATTCGGCAAGCAGCAAAACCAGCTGCTGGTGCAGGCGGCCAGCGCCGAAGGACAGCAGCGCGACCAGTCGCGGCTTGATCTGGCGCATTTGTTGATAGCCAACCAGTTTGGTCTTGAAGCGATCGGCGTGATTGATGTACTCGCGGGCGATCTCAAGGACGACAAGCTGAAGCGCAAGGTGCTAATGGCGCGGGCAATGGCGAATGTTGTTGCGGGACGCAGCCGTGATGCGCTGAATGTTCTCAATGAGGCGGCACTGGGCAAAGAGGTCGATGCGCTGATCTGGCGCGCAATCGGCCGGGCGGACATATCGGACTTCAAGGGAGCCAAGACCGATGCTCTGGCTGCGTTGCCGATTATCGGAAGCTACCCGCGCTGGGTGCAGAACCGCTTCACCTTTGCTGCTATCCGTGCAGGGGTCGAAACGGGCGACGCCCGAATGGCCGAGCAATTGTTGGATGGCATGGATTTCAACAGCCTCGATGCGGAGGGCGCTAGCCTGTACCTGCTGATGAACGGCCGCATTGCGGAACTGCGTGGTCGGGCCGACGAGGCCATCGACATCTATGGTCAGGTGATTGCGGCCGACGTTCGGCCCACTCGCGCGGAAGCGATCTTCCGTACGCTGCACCTCCTGGACAAGGCCGGTAAGCTCAACTTGCAGAAGGCCTCTCAGACCTTGGGGGCTGAAGCCTTGCTCTGGCGGGGCAATCCGCTTGAGGCTGACATGCTCAACATGCTGGCCGATTTCTTCTTCCGGGATGGTGATTACCGCTCGGGGTTCGAAACGGTGCAGCAAGCAGTCAGCACCTATCCTGAAAGCCCGCAGGTCAATACGCTGCGCGATAAGGCGCAAGAGGTGTTTGCCGACCTATTCCTGAACGGCGCGGCCGATGCCCTGCCGCCAGTGAACGCGCTGGGGCTCTATTATGATTTCCGCGCCCTGACCCCTCCGGGGGCGCGCGGCGATGAAATGATCCGCAATCTGGCGAGGCGACTAGTGCGCGTCGATTTGCTGAATCAAGCCGCCGTTCTTCTGGAGTACCAGCTGGAAAACCGGCTCCGTGGTGTGGCGAGGACCCAGGTGGCGGCTGATCTGGCGGTGATTTACCTTGCAGATCGCAAGCCGACCGACGCTCTTCGCGTGCTCAATGCGACGCGGTTGCCTGAGATCCCCGATACTTTGGCACGGCAGCGGCGCGTGCTGGAGGCACGAGCCATGATTGATGGCGGACGCGATCAGCTGGCGCTCAGTATGTTGCGGGACATGGAGGGAGCAGATGTGGCGCAGTTGCGAATCGACGCGCTATGGAAGGCCAAGCGCTATTCGCAGGCGGGCGAAATGATCGAATCGCTCTATGCCGACCCGGGCCATGTTACGAGCAGCCAACCAGCGCGTATGGGCCTGATCAAGGCGGCGGTCGGCTATGTTTTGGCTGATGACCGTTTTGGGCTGGCGCGGCTGCGTTCGAAGTTTGGTGAGGCCATGGTAACTACGCCTGAATGGCCCATGTTTGATCTGGTGACGGGAAATATTTCGGTTACGAGCGTCGAGTTCAAGACTGTTGCCAGCCAGGTTTCGGGCCTTGAGGGCATCAACGCCTTTCTTGCGGCCTATCGCGAGACTTACGGTTCGGGTGGCGCACTGGCTCCTATGGCGGCAAGCGAGTCAGGTGCGGTTGGCGCCAAGGCTGGGTGATCAGCCCGGGCCTGTGGTGCCGCTCACGAAACTGCGCACAAGCGATCCGGCGACCAGATACCAGCCGTCCACCAGTACGAAGAAGATCAGCTTGAAGGGCAGGGAGATCACTACCGGCGGCAGCATCATCATGCCCATGCCCATCAGCACCGATGCAACCACCATGTCGATCACTACGAAAGGCAGGAACAGCAGAAAGCCAATCTCAAAGGCGCGACGCAGTTCCGAGATCATGAAGGCTGGGATCAGCAACTGCAGCGGGATGGCCTCCGGTTCGTCGGGGGGCGTGGCATCCGTCAGGTCGTAAAACAGGGAAAGGTCCTGCTCGCGCACATTGGCGCGCATGAACTCGTGCAAGGGGGCGCTACCCAATTCGAACGCTTCGGCAATCTCGATATCTCCGGCCAGGAGAGGCGCGATACCAACGTCGTAGGTTTGTTGCAGCGTCGGCTGCATCACGAAGATGGTAAGGAACAGCGCAAGCGAAACCATCACCGAATTGGGCGGTGCGGTCTGTAGGCCAATGGCAGTGCGCAGGAGTGAGAGCACCACCACGATGCGGGTGAAGCTCGTCACCATCACGAGGATGGAGGGCGCCAACGACAGAAGCGTAATGAGCCCGATGATCTGGACTGCACGCTCCGTTATGGTCGTGTCGTCGCCAAAGTCGATCGAAACGTCTTGCCCGAAGGCGAAGGTTGGCGCTAGTGCCAGGAAAAGGACAAGCAGACCTGCGACGGGCAATAACCGGCGCAGGCACGAAAGCTTAGATCCGGTTTGCGCCGTGGTTGCCGCCAATGTCGCTGCCTTCGGTGTCGCGTTGCCCATTGCCCTCTTTAGCTGAGTCGCGTTCCGCGCCACCCAGGATCACCGAGTTTTCAGCAGCTACTATGGGCTCGATCTCGCTGACGGGGCGAAGCAGGCCCGTGTGGCGCAAGGACAAGTGGGTTTTCTTGTCTGTGGGTTGGCCCATTTCGCGCAGCTGGTCGGCCACGGTGGCGGGGCCGGGCGAGAGAGGCTTCACGGCGGCGCGCGTCGGGGTGTCCACCGGAGGAGCCGGATTCTTCGCAGCGGCTGGACGGCGGGAGGCAACCATGGGGACAGGCCTGCGGGTGGGCTGAGTGGCCTGTTCTTCGAGGATCGGAATACCGGTTTCCACCACCAGATCCTGTGGCCCGCCGACAAGAATCAGATGCTCCACATCATCGCGGCGCACAATCAGCAGGTGACGCTTGGGATCAAGCGCCAGGCTATCCACGACACTCAGGCGCTTGTTGCGGCCGCGGGCGACATTACCCGAAGCGTTGAACAGGAATTTCAGCAGCCAAACGGCCAGGAAGATCAGCACCACCACGATGCCAAGGGCCAGCAGCATGGTGAGCCAGCTATTGCCCGATCCACCAAAGAGGCTCGTGATGAACTGCATAGTCACTCCAGATCGTTCCAGCCTGATTCACCAGGCGGCATATGTTGCCTACTTGCCCACGCAAATGTGCAAATTGCGAGGCTCAATGTGCACTAAGTGCACAGGGTTAACACTTGATTAACCATGACGCGGCAAGATTTGCCTATCAAGCAAGTCTCCCAAGGATCCTGAGCCATGGCCTTCCTGAACATGCCGGTGTTTTCGGCTTTGGCCGACAAGATGCGCTGGCATCAGACGCGTCAAGGCTTGCTGGCGGAAAACGTCGCCAATGCTGAAACGCCGGGTTTCCGTGGGCGGGATCTGGCGCAATACAATTTTGCCGATCAAAACCGAACGGTTTCGGTGGCCAGTGTCACGACTACGGCGACCCAGCCGATGCATTTCAGCGTGGCCAGCGCTTCGCAATCCTCGTTCGGCGCGCAACGCATGGCGAATTTTGAGGTCACGCCGGAAGGCAACGGGGTGACGCTGGAAGACGAGATGATGAAAGTGACCACCAACATGATGGACTACCAGGCCGCTACAGGCCTTTACACCAAGTCCATCGCCATCCTCAAAACCGCACTCGGCCGGCAGGCATAAGGAATAGGGGAAGATGGATTTCAATTCCTCGCTCCGCATCGCCGCGACTGGCCTGCACGCCCAGACAGCGCGCATGCGGGTAATCGCGGAAAACCTCGCCAACACGGATTCAGCCGGCAAGGCGCCGGGTGAGGAGCCGTACCGCCGGCGGGTACCTACCTTCGAAACCAGCTTTGATGCCGAACTGGGCGGCCAAATCGTGGAAGTCGGCAAGCTCGCCTATGACATGAGTGATTTCACCTCGCGCTATGAGCCGGGCCATCCGGCTGCCGACGAGCGAGGCTATGTCCAGTATCCAAATGTTAATCCGCTGATTGAAACCATGGATATGCGGGAGGCCCAGCGCACCTATGAGGCCAATCTAAACGTCGTTTCCGTAACCCGGCAGATGCTCGGGCGCACGCTCGACATCTTGCGCGGCTAATTGGGCAGGAGCTTTTCATGGCCATCACCACTCCCTTCAATGCCGCTACTGCCGCCTATGGCAATGCGAGCCGACTGATAAACCAGGCCGCCAAGCCCAACACCGATCTGACGGCGGTGGCTACACCCGGCGGGGGCAACAGCTTTGCGGACATCCTTGCCCAGCAGGTGCAGGGCGTGGTGGATAGCGGCAAGACTTCTGATGCCATGGCCATCGACATGGTCAACGGCAAGGCCAATGTGGTCGATATGGTCACCGCGCTCAGCGAAACAGAAATTGCTATCCAGAGCATGGTTACGGTGCGGGACCGGGTGATCTCAGCCTATGAAGAAATCATGCGGATGCCGATTTAGCTCGGTCTGGTTGTCCCCCCGCCCTTATTGGCGTCATTGCCCTGCTCGAGTGGATAGGTGGATGACCCGGACAAGTCGGGTGATGATGGTAGCGGATCTCGTGTTCACGCGCCTTTGCGGTCCGGCCGTTCTTGCTGGCCGGTCAATTCGCCAGATGCATGGTAATGCTTACGATGGAAACTTATCGATTCGCGGATTGGCATGACCGGCGCCGAAGTTCTTGATATTGCCAGTGACGGCATCTGGACATTGATCATCGTGTCGGCGCCGATGATGGTTGTCGGGCTGGTGGTCGGTGTCGTGATCGCGCTGTTCCAGGCGTTGACGCAGATCCAGGAACAGACCCTGGTCTTCGTGCCCAAGATCATCGCGATCTTCGTCACCATGCTGCTCACGCTGCCGTTTCTGGGCGCGACAATGGGTGCCTATATGAACCGGGTGGTCGACATGATCATCGTCGGCGGCTAGCCAAGTGACGATCGGGCTAGATTGGCTGCCCAATACGGCTTTCCTTTATCTGCTGCTGTTTACGCGCATCGGCGCCATACTGATGCTGATGCCGGCGCTGGGCGAGGACATGATCCCGGCCCGCATGCGCCTGAGCTTTGCGCTGGCCTTTACCCTTGTTGTCTATCCGCTGCTGTCGCCAAACCTGCCCACGTTGCCCGACGACGTTATGTCCATCGTCGGCCTCATCTTCCATGAACTTGCGGTGGGGCTTATCCTTGGGGCCATTGCGCGACTGACCGTTTCGGCAACGCAGGTGGCGGGCGCCATTATCGCGTTCCAGGTTGGGCTCTCGACCGCGATGGCTGCGGATCCGACGCAGACCGGCGTTCAGGGCGCAATTTTTGGAAGTTTCCTGAGCTTTCTGGGTATGGTGCTGATTTTTGCCACCGATCTTCATCACCTTGCGTTGGCTGCCACCTATGACAGCTACATGGTATTTGCCATCGACGCGCCTTTGATGTTCGACGATGCGGCCCAGATGGCGATCCAGACCGTCGCCAAGGCATTTTCCATCGGTATCCAGATGTCGGCGCCGTTTATTGTCTTCGGGCTGGTGTTCAATCTAGGGGCTGGCATCCTGGCGCGGCTGATGCCGGCGCTGCAGGTGTTCTTTCTCCTTATGCCCGCGAACATCTTTGCAGGCCTGGCGCTTTTTGCCCTGCTGCTCACTATGATGATGGGCTGGTATCTCTCCGCCTTTGAAGATCATCTAATGATGTGGAGGGGCTAGATGTCTGACGAAGCCCCCGAAAACGACGCAAAAACAGAAGACCCTTCCCAAAAGAAGCTTGAGGACGCTTTCAAGAAAGGCGACGTGGTCAAGAGCCAGGAGGTGGTGACCTGGTTCATGCTGCTGGGCTCGGCTCTTGTGTTTGCGTCCATGGGTCCGGCTGCCGCGCAAAACTTGATGGGATCGCTTAAGGATATAATTGCCAATGCGGACCAGGTGGAACTCGGCGGCTCCGGCTTTCAGGTTTTCTTCAATGGGCTGGCGCTGGCGACGCTGGGCACGGTCATGTTGCCGCTGCTGGTGTTGTCCGCCTGTGCTGTGATCGCCAATTTGATCCAGCACAAGCCGCTGGTCTCTGTAGAGCCGATCACCCCCAAATTTTCCAAGGTTTCACCCCTGTCCGGTGCCAAGCGGCTGTTTTCGCCGGATTCGCTGGTTAATTTCGGCAAGGGGTTGTTCAAGATCGGGGTCGTTGGCAGCGTGGTAGTTGCGGTTGTCTGGCCCGAGCGGGACCGGCTCGACACCATGATGACGGCCGATCCGCTGAGGATCCTGCTCAATTTCCAGGACATTGGGCTCAAGATCTTCATTGCCACCCTAGCGGTCGTCACAGTGATCGCTGGCGCGGACTATATCTATACACGTCAAAAATGGTGGAAGCGCCTGATGATGACGGTGCAGGAGCAGCGTGACGAATACAAGCAGATGGAAGGTGACCCGCACATCAAGGGCCGCATCCGCCAGTTGCGCCAGGAGCGTTCGCGCAAGCGCATGATGGCGGCCGTGCCGGACGCAACAGTGGTCATCACCAATCCGACCCACTTTGCCGTGGCGCTCAAATACGACCGCGACATGGGCGCACCCCAGTGCGTGGCGAAGGGCGCTGATGCCGTGGCGTTCCGCATCCGCGAACTGGCCAAGGAGCATGATGTCCCTATCGTGGAAAATCCGCCGCTCGCCCGAGCGCTGTTTGCCAGCGTCGACGTGGACGAAACGATCCCGACCGAGCATTTCAAGGCGGTGGCCGAGGTGATCGGCTTCGTGATGCGGCTCAAAAAGGGTGCAGGCTGGAAAGCGCGTTAGGGCGTCGGGCAAGTTACCTGTGCTTGCCGGGTTGCACCCGTGACGTTTTAATAGGCTCTCGCATGTTGAAAATGCCGATCGGCCTCCCCTCGTGTTAGGGCTTTTGATAGACCCTTATGCAGGCCCTGATTCGGCCCGTCCCTTGGTATTGGAGCAGATCGACTCATGGCATCGGCGCCCATAGGCGAAGACAATTATCCAGACCCACTGCTTTCAGCCGGACGCGGCAGCGCAGGCTTGTGGCGCGTGCTGGTGCTGGGTGTGTTTCTTGTCGCGCTCGCCGTTGTTTTCTCCGTGTTCGGAAGCCAGATTTCGCCCGAACTCGTGATGACCTTTGTAGGCGTGCTGGCCGTGGTGGGCGTCTTTTGCCTCTTCGCGCTGGCGGCGGGACTATTCCGCTTTGCCAATGGCGAAGAGCGCCGAACCATTTCCAATGCCGTTGTCGATAGCCTTCCCTTTGGCGCCGTGGTGGCCGATCGCGACGGCAAGATTGCTTATGTGAACGCCCATTACGGCACTTTCTGGGGCGCGGTCACCAACGGCGTGCCAGTGGGCGTACCGCGCTTGTTCGCTGGCGAGGCCGATGCCAGCGAGGCGATCTATCGCCTTTCGCGTGCCGCCAAGGATGGCCGGGCGGCGGTGGAGGATGTCCGCATCTTGGGCGGCTTGGGTGGACACGCCGCCGACAGCACGAAGGCATTCTGGTATCGGGTTAGTGTGCGGCCTTTGCCAGAGTCCGACGAGGCGCGGAAGCCTCTGGTAATCTGGTCGGTCGAGGATATCACCCGCGACCGGGACAATAATGAGAGCGCGTTCCGAGACCTGCAGCGCGCTATTGACTATCTGGATCATTCGCCTGCCGGCTTTTTCTCCGCCGATGCGCATGGCCGCATCCAATATCTCAACTCTACGCTGGCAGACTGGCTGGGTTACGACTTGGCCGAGTTCAATTCCGGGCATCTTGGCATGTCGGACATTGTCCGCGGCGATGGTGCGACGCTCCTGATGCGCGGCCGGCGCGATGGGGAGATCCATACCGAGATCATCGACATTGACCTCGTGCGGCGCAATGGCACCAGCTTGCCCGTGCGGTTGCTGCATCGCGCTGCCCGGCTGGCGGACGGTGAATTGGGCGAGACGCGCACGCTGGTGCTGGACAAATCCAACGCTCCGGACACCGAAGAGGAATTGCGGGCAGCAGAGGTGCGGTTCTCGCGCTTCTTCAATGATACGCCGTTTGCAATCGCGACTTTGGACGCAGAAGGACGAATCATCCGCACCAACGCCCCGTTCGGGCGTATCTTCAAATGGTCGGGCGAGGAAAAAAGCCTGGAAATGCAGCCACTCAACGAGCTGATCGGTGAAGGCAGCCGGGAAAAGTTCGCCCGCGCGCTAGCCGACGCTGCTGCCCACCGCTCGGAAATCGAGCCGGTCGATGCTTTGCTGAGCGCGGAAGGCGAACATGCCGTACGGCTCTACCTGTCTGCGTCGGAAATGAGCGCTGGCTCCCCAGAGCAGGTCAATGTTTATGCGCTCGACATGACTGACCAACGCAAACTCGAGGCGCAGTTTGCGCAAAGCCAGAAGATGCAGGCCGTGGGGCAATTGGCCGGCGGCGTGGCGCACGATTTCAACAATCTGCTGACCGCAATTATCGGCTTCTCGGACCTGCTGCTACTCAAGCACAAGCCGGGCGATCCATCCTTCGGCGAACTGATGCAGATCAAGCAGAATGCCAACCGCGCGGCCGGCCTGACGCGCCAGCTGCTGGCGTTCTCGCGTCGGCAGACTTTGCGCCCACAGGTTTTGGAGCTGCCGCTGATTGTAGACGATCTGACGGTTCTGCTGAAACGCATGATCGGCGAGAAGAACACGCTGACGGTGGAGCACGGCCGCAACATCTGGCCGGTGCGGGCCGATGTGGTGCAACTGGAGCAGGTCATCATCAACCTAGTGGTGAATGCCCGCGATGCCATGCCCAATGGCGGGGCTATTATCATTCGAACCGCCAATGTCGCGCAAGCCGAAGTGGAAGGCATGAGCTTTGAAGGCATGGTGCCTGCCGACTATGTTCTGATCGAAGTGCAGGACACCGGCACGGGCATGTCGGCCGAAATCATGGAGAAGATCTTCGAGCCGTTCTTTACCACCAAGGAATTGGGCAAGGGCACGGGGCTTGGCCTGTCCACCGTCTATGGCATCGTCAAGCAGACGGAAGGCTTCATCTATCCCGTGTCCACGGTCGGCGTGGGAACAACCTTCAAGATATTCCTGCCGCGCCATGTCGCTGTTGCCGCCGAAGGCGCTGGCAAGGCTGCTGGGGTAGCGCCCGTCAAGGATCTGACGGGCCATGAACGCATTCTCCTCGTGGAAGACGAGGAAAGCGTGCGTGCGTTCTCCGCGCGGGCCCTCCGCGCCACAGGCTATGAAGTGTTCGAAGCCGAAGGTGGCGAGGAGGCTCTCGAAGTGCTTGAGGATCTCGACTTCAAGATCGACCTCATGATCTCGGATGTGGTGATGCCGGAAATGGATGGGCCGACACTGCTGCGTCACGTGCGAGAGTCGATGCCCAATCTTAAGGTGATATTTGTGTCTGGCTATGCCGAGGAAAGCGTGCGACGCGACATAGAGGACGACCAGAGCGTCGAATTCCTGCCCAAGCCCTATTCGCTCGACCAGATCAATTCCAAGGTCAAGGAAGTGCTTCAAAAGCTGGGCAAAGGTGAATTGGCTTGAACGAGCAGGGGCGCTTTGAAGGGCCGGCCGAGCTCAATGTGCTCGGCGAACTTTTGCAACCCTGTTCAAGCGATCCCCTGACCGGCTTTTTCCGCACGGGTTATTGCGCTGCGGGACCCAACAATGCGGCGGTGCACTTGGTGTGCATCGAGGCAAGCGGTTCTTTTCTCCAGTACTCCCAATCGGTCGGCAATGATCTATCGACGCCAAGGCCAGAGTTCGGCTTCAAAGGGCTCGTCCCTGGAAATCGCTGGTGCCTCGTGGCGCAGCGCTGGCGGCAGGCACACGAAGCGGGACAGGCGCCGCGAGTCTTCCTGCGTGCCACCAACCGCAAGGTCCTTGGCTTTATCCCGCTGGAGATCCTAAAGACCTATGCGAAGGATCTGAACTAGGCCGCTGAAGCAGTGAAGTCCCGATCCTCAAGCAAAGCCGCCCGGGATGGGTGTGTTAGGCGCGAGTAGCCCCTTTTCCGCCAGCCTTGTCCAAAGCTCGTGCGGGATGTCCATGAACCACCAATCAAGTATGCCATCGAGTTCCTCGGGCGAACGCGGGCCGGGCAGGACATTGCACACCGCGGGATGGGCGAGTGGGAACTGCAGGGCAGCAGCAGGCAGAGGAACGGAGAACTCCTGGCAGACAGCTTCGATGGCGCGCACCTTCCGAACGATTTCCTCGGGTGCTTTGGCGTAATTGAAGGTAGACCGGCCTACGAGGATGCCGGAATTGAATGGCCCACCAATTACAACGGATGCACCGCGGGTGAGGCATGTGCTCAAGAATGGATCGAGCGAGGTCTGCTCAAGCAGCGTGTAGCGTCCGGCCAGGAGAAACACGTCCCAGTCGCCCAGGGCAAAGGCATCCATGAGGACTTGCCATTCATTGACCCCAAGGCCGATCGCTTTCACGGCGCCGCTGTCCCGCAGTTCGCGCAATGCTCTGTAGCCACCATCGACCAATTGCTGCCAAAGCGGCTTGTTGCCTTCTTCCCCATGTGTGGCAACGCCGATGTCATGCACATAAAGGATGTCGATGCTGCTCATGCCCAGCCGCTGCTGGCTATCCTCGAAGGAGCGCATGACACCGTCGTAGGAATAGTTGTAGCTGGACTGGAAGGGCAGGGGCTGGACGAATTCGGTCTTGTTGTCAGCCCCGCCGCGTACCCCCTTGAACAGGCGGCCCACCTTGGTGGACAGAACAGCCTCGTCGGGACGCTCGCGCAGGACATCGCCGATAAGATGCTCGGAGCGGCCAGCACCATAATGGGGCGCGGTGTCAACGTAAGTGATGCCGCTGTCAAGCGCATGAGCAACGGTGGCGCGCGCCTGGTCGGCACTGACGGGGCTGAAGCTTCCCGCCAGGGTCGCGCCACCCAAACCCAGCGTTGTCACTTCAAGATCGGTTTGCCCGACGCGGCGCTTCTCGAATGTGCGAGCCGTCATGTTATCCCTCCTAGACAGAGGGATAACTGACATGTTAGCTGCCCCCCTTCAAGATCAATAGAGCTTACCGACGATAACAGGATGCTCCTTGTCCACCCGAACCGGGTTGCGCAAGGGGCTGCCAAATTGCTTTTCCTCGATTTCGAAAACATCATTGGGCTGGGTCGAGATGCCATCGGCAAAGCTCAGCGTGGCCGTACCGAAACAGTGGACATGGACATCGCCTGGGGTGCGGAACAGCTCGTACTTGAAGTGGTGGTACTCGAGGTTAGCGATGGTGTGGCTCATATTGTCTTCGCCACTGAGGAACGGCTTCTCCCATAGAACCTCGCCATTGCGATAGATGCGGGACATGCCTTCCACATGCCTTGGCAGATCGCCAAGGCGCAGTTCCGGGCCGAAGGAGCACGCGCGCAGCTTGGAGTGGGCGAGATACAGGTAGTTGATGCGCTCGGTCACGTGATCGGAGAACTCGTTAGCAAGGGCGAAGCCCAGCCTACGCGGCTGCCCATTGCGATCAATCACGTAAATTCCGGCGATTTCGGGCTCCTCGCCGGCATCAAGGGCAAAGCCAGGCGAGGGGATGGGGTGGCCAGGATTGACCACGGTATAGCCATTGCCCTTGTAGAACCATTCGGGCTGCACGCCCTTGGCGCCGTCCGCGGGCTTGCCGCCTTCAAGGCCCATGCGGAACATCTTCATTGAGTCGGTGAGGCTATCTTCGGTCTTGGTGCCGTTGGCCTTGTGCATGGCGTCGCGCGTCGCGGCGGAACCAAGATGCGTTAACCCTGTTCCGGTCACATACAGATGGGCGGGATCGGGATGATCGATCGGGGAGAGCATGCGCCCTTCGGCCAGGATTTGGTCGCGGTCCACCGTTTCGCCCAGGCCGCGCGACGCGATCAGCGCGGCAAGGCCGCCATTGGCGTCCAGCGCCGCCAAGGCCAGTTCATAAACACTTGTGGCGCCATTGACCTGACGCGCGACGCCGTTTTCGACGGCTGCAACGGCGCGAGCGCCATGCTTGTCGAAGAACTGGATGAGATTCATGGCTGAGCTCCTCTGCCGGCCCGACATCGGCCGCTATTTGCGGGCATAAAACGCAACATGGCCGCCGGGCGCAAGCCTAAAAATCATACTTTTATATGGTCAGTGCCGACTGGCTCTATTTCTCCTGTTTTGCCACCAGGCGAAAGCGGCTCCGTTCTCATTTTGCGCTTGACTTGTCCAGAACAAAATGAGAACGAAGAGCATAGATTCAGAGCATGACCACGAGTGATTTCGGCGCGTTGCGCAGTCTTCAGATGCGTGGAATAAGGAGAGAACTCATGGCTAGTGCGCCGCTTCGTGTTGTTGAAGGTGGATCGATGGATAAAGACAAGGCACTTGCCGCGGCGCTCAGCCAAATCGAGCGCAATTTCGGCAAGGGCTCGATCATGCGGCTTGGCGAGGCTTCGTCCATCGAGGTCGAATCCATCTCCACTGGATCGCTGGGCCTTGATATTGCGCTCGGAATTGGCGGGCTGCCCAAGGGCCGTATCGTCGAGATCTTCGGGCCAGAATCATCGGGCAAGACCACGCTCGCCTTGCATGTGATCGCGGAAGCTCAAAAGGCCGGTGGGATCTGCGCTTTCGTGGACGCCGAGCATGCGCTTGACCCGATCTATGCCCGCAAGCTGGGCGTGAGCGTTGACGATCTGCTGATCTCCCAGCCTGACGCCGGCGAGCAGGCATTGGAAATCACCGATACGCTGGTGCGCTCCGGTGCCATCGACGTTCTGGTGGTTGATTCGGTTGCCGCGCTCACCCCGCGTGCCGAACTCGAGGGTGAAATGGGCGACTCATTGCCGGGCCTGCAGGCGCGGCTGATGAGCCAGGCCATGCGCAAGCTGACCTCCTCCATTAGCAAGTCCAAGTGCCTCGTCATTTTTATCAACCAGATCCGTATGAAGATTGGCGTGATGTACGGCTCGCCCGAAACCACCACGGGCGGCAACGCGCTTAAGTTCTATGCGTCGGTGCGTCTCGACATCCGCCGCATCGGGGCGCTCAAGGATCGCGAGGAGATCGTGGGCAATCAGACGCGCGTCAAGGTCGTCAAGAACAAGCTGGCCCCTCCGTTCCGCCAGGTCGAGTTCGACATCATGTATGGCGAAGGTATCTCAAAGACCGGTGAATTGCTTGATCTGGGCGTCAAGTCCGGCATCATCGACAAGTCCGGCGCCTGGTTCTCTTGGGATTCCCAGCGGTTGGGGCAGGGGCGCGAGAATGCGCGCCAGTTCCTCAAGGACAATCCGGAAGCCGCCAATGCCATCGAGCAGGGCGTGCGCGAAAGCTCGGGGCTTCTGGGTGAAGTACTGTTGGTTGCAGGCGGCGAGGACGTTGGCGACGACGACTAATTATCCTCCTCCCATGCAGAGGATTGCTGAGGGGCATTGCGCAAGCGATGCCCCTTGGCGTTAGTAGGTTGCGATACTTCCAACATTAAACCTTCCATGCCGTAACCTGCCGCAATGCTGGACATTGCCGCAGGCTGCACGATAGAAAGCCACCCAAACCAGTCTATGGCGCCCAAGCGCCTGCTTCCGCAATGAAAGCCTCCTGATGACCAGCGTAAACTATCTTCGCTCGAGCTTTGTTGATTACTTTGCCCGCAATGGTCACGAGGCGGTTGCGTCAAGCCCATTGGTGCCGCGCAATGATCCCACCCTGATGTTCACCAATTCGGGCATGGTGCAGTTCAAGAACACCTTTACCGGTGTCGAGAAGCGTCCTTATTCCCGCGCCACAACGGCACAGAAATGCGTGCGCGCTGGCGGCAAGCATAATGACCTCGACAATGTTGGGTTTACCGCGCGCCACCACACCTTTTTTGAGATGCTCGGCAATTTCTCGTTCGGCGACTATTTCAAGGATCGCGCGATTGAGCTGGCCTGGGGCCTACTAACCAAGGATTGGGCTCTCCCCAAGGAGAAGCTCATGGTCACCGTCTACGAGGACGACGACGAGGCGCTAAACCTTTGGAAAAAGATCGCGGGCCTCTCCGACGATCGTATCGTGCGGCTCGGGGCCAAGTCGAATTTCTGGCAGATGGGCGACACGGGGCCATGCGGTCCGTGCTCGGAAATCTTTTACGACCATGGCGACCATGTCTGGGGTGGCCCTCCGGGGTCCCCCGATGAGGACGGCGACCGCTGGATCGAGATCTGGAATCTCGTTTTCATGCAATACGAACAGCATGGGGACGGCTCGCGCACGGGCTTACCGCGCCCATCGATCGATACGGGCATGGGTCTGGAACGGGTAGCTGCAGTGATGCAGGGCGTGCACGACAATTACGACATCGACCTCTTCACGTCCCTGATTTCGGCTGCAGCATCGGCCACCGGCGCTGACATCAATGGCGAGGGCAACCGCAGCCTGCGCGTGATTGCCGACCATCTGCGCTCAATGAGCTTCCTTATTGCGGAAGGCGTGCTTCCTTCCAACGAGGGACGCGGTTATGTGCTGCGCCGCATCATGCGCCGGGCCATGCGACATGCAACGCTTCTGGGCAGCAATGAGCCCGTCATCTTCAAGCTTGTTCCCGCGTTGGTGCGGGAGATGGGCCAGGCTTATCCGGAACTAAGCCGGGGCGAAGCCCTCATCACCGAAACCGTGCGCCTCGAGGAAGGACGTTTCCTCAAGACACTGGGTCGTGGCCTGCAGATCCTAGCGGATGAAACCCGGGACATGGGGGAAGGAGCCGTGCTGAACGGCGCTGCTGCCTTCAAGCTCTATGACACCTACGGCTTCCCGCTTGACCTGACTCAGGATGCCTTGCGCCTGCGCGGCATCACAGTAGACCAGACAGGGTTCGACGCTGCCATGGCGGCGCAAAAGGCCGAGGCGCGCAAGAGCTGGTCGGGGTCGGGCGAAGCTGCAACAGACAACGTCTGGTATGGCATTGCGGACAGGCTCGGGCCGACCGAGTTCCTCGGCTATGAAACCGAAACCGCCGAGGGCGAGGTCAAGGCCTTGCTCAAGAATGGTGTGGAAGTGGCTGTGCTTGCCCAGGGTGACGAAGGCTTCGTCGTGCTCAACCAGACGCCATTTTATGGCGAAAGCGGTGGGCAGGTCGGCGACACCGGCGCTCTCAAGGGCGAGGGGGTCCAAGCCTTTGTGACTGACACGCAGAAGAACCATGGCGTTTTTTCCCACAGGGTAAAGGTTTCCGAAGGCGAGTTGAAGGTGGGGCAGGCTGTCAGCTTGGTGGTTGACCATGACCGTCGTTCGTCAGTCCGGGCCAATCATTCGGCCACGCATTTGCTGCATGAAGCGCTGCGCATTGTTCTCGGTGATCACGTTGCCCAGAAGGGCTCCATGGTTGCTCCTGATCGGCTGCGCTTCGACTTCGTCCACACCAAGCCGATGAGCCCGCAGGAGTTGGCCGAGGTTGAAGACCTCGCCAACACCATCGTGCTCCAGAACACGCCGGTCGAGACGCGCCTGATGGGCGTCGAGGAAGCCAAGGAATCGGGTGCGCGCGCCCTGTTCGGCGAAAAGTACGGCGACGAGGTTCGTGTAGTCTCCATGGGCGAGCCAACCGGAAATGGTCTGGGCTGGTCGGTGGAGCTGTGCGGTGGCACGCATGTGCGCCGCACCGGGGATATAGGACTGGTGTCCATTGTGGCGGAGAGCGCGGTGGGTGCCGGAGTTCGCCGCATCGAGGCGCTGACCGGCCATGCGGCGCGCCACCGCGGCAACGCGCATGTGGCGATCGTAGAAAGCGCGGCCAGTTTGCTGCGCTCCGGCAGCCAGGATGTGCTGGACCGGATCACGGCGCTGCAAGAGAGCCTCAGGAAAACCGAGCGCGAACTCAGCAACGCACGCAAGAAGCTCGCCTTGGGTGGAACAGGTGTCGGCGCGTCTGCATCGGGCGATGAGACGGTGAACGGCATTACCTATGTTGCCCGAACGGTTGAGGGAATCGCCGCCAAGGACGTCAAAGGCCTCGTCGACAGTGAAAAGAAGCGCATCGGTTCCGGTGTCGTGGCTGTTGTGCTCAAAGGCGAAGACGGCAAGGGCACTGTAGCCGTGGGCGTGACGCAGGATCTAACGGCGCGCTACGCTGCTGGCGATCTGGTCAAACTTGCGACGTCAGCCTTGGGTGGCCAGGGCGGTGGCGGGCGGCCGGACATGGCACAGGGCGGCGGACCGGACGGCAGCAAGGCGAGCGAGGCCATCGCGGCGGTGCGCGCCGCGCTTTAACACATTCAAATGGCCTGCAAGCATTCGCAGGCCATTTCTGCTAAAGGCCGGTGCGGAAAAAGAAAAGCCGTGGTTTCCACACGATCTTGAGCTTCTCGGTGAGGACATTGGCAAGGCCCGCCGCCAACACGATGAAGAGCCCTATCACCGCGACATAGTCGGGGTATTCCCCAAAGAACGCCGCGCCAAAAACGATGGCCCAGATCAGTTGGCTGTATTGGACGGGCGCCAGGATGCTGGCCGGTGATTGCCGGGCGGCAGCGATCAGCAGGAGGCCACCGGTGCCGCCGATCAGGCCAATGCAGACGAAAACGGCAAGCTGTTCCCATGTCGGAATGGTGAAGCCTGGGAGCATGAGGACACCGTTAATCAGGCCGGAATAGAGCACCTGCAGGCCGACAAGGCTGACCCGCCTTTCGCGCGGCGCGATGTAGCGCAGCACGATCGTGGTCGTAGCGCCCAGGAAAACGCTGCAGAAAATGGCAAGATGGCCCAATTGCAGTTCCCGCACGCCTGGGCGGATCACCAGCAGGACACCCATGAAGCTGATCAGCAGCAAGAGCCAGCGATGGATTGCCACGTGTTCCTTGAGTACCAGAACGCCCAGCATGGTGACGCCGATCGGTGTCAAAAAGCCGATGGCGTAAACGTCGGCAAAGGGGATGTGGGTGAAGGCATACATCACGCACGCCGTGCTTGATATGGCCGTGGCGCAGCGCAGGTGGACGAGCCAAGGATGATGAAGCTTGTATATATCGCGCCAGCGCTCGTCGCGCTTAGTCAGCATCGCGGGGATGATCGAAAAGCTGGTGGTAAAGAACGCGATTTCGAAGACGGACACTGCCGTGCCGGTGGTTTTGATCAGCGCATCAGCGACGGAAAAGCTGGCATAGGCCAGAAAGGCCAGGAGGACGCCGACCGGCATCGTGGATCCAGATCGTTGGAAGATGAGATGGTATTCTACCATACAAGATCTGGAGCATGGCGTCCATGTCTCGGTGTGCTAAATTTCGGGCGTTTGCGCTTCGGTGATGTTGGTGACCGGCCGCCCGGCACGGGAGCGGTATCGCGCCCACCGCCCCGAGATGCGGGCGCGAGCACCATCCATGAGAATGTTGATGAGACCCGACAGGATAACAACGCCAATGCCGGTATAGGCGATCCAATCGGGATATTCGCTGAAAAAGAACGCGCCCAGGGCGATGGCCCAGACGATCTGCAGATACTGAATTGGCGCGACCTGACTGGCCGGAGCGTTGCGGGTGGCGGCAATCAGAAGGATATGACCCAGCCCGATCAACGTGCCGCTGCCCGCCAACAGGGCAAACTGGGTGGCGGTGGGAACAACAAAGCCGGGGATCATCAGCACGGCATTGACAACTATAACATAGAGTGCCGGCACCATGATGAGGCTCACACGCTTTTCGCTCGGTGCCACAATCCTGAGGATTGTGGTGGTCGCCGCCCCAAAGAAAGCGCAGCATAACGCGGCCAGATGCCCAAATTCAAGCTCCCGAAAGCCCGGCCGCACCACCAGCATGACGCCGAGAAAGCCCAGTGCAAGCATGGCCCAGCGCGTGACATCAACGCGTTCCTTGAGCAGAAGCACCGACATAGTGGTGATGAACACCGGCATCATGAACACAAGCGAATAGGCTTCGGCAAAGGGAATGGTGACGAAGGCAAAGGTTACCAGCGCGGATGAACTGACGCCGCTAAAGGCCCGAAGATGGACCAGAGCTGGCCGCTTGAGCTGCAAGCTGTCGCGCCAGCGCTCGCCCTTGGGTTTTGCAAAGACCGCCGGCAACAACGAAAAGAGCGCAACGAAAAAGCCGATCTCGAAAATCGAAAGGCTTTGTCCGAACCCTTTGATGATAGCGTCGCCGCAGGAATAAACGGAATAGGCGACGATCGCGTAAAGCACGCCGGTGGGCATGAGTTTATCCAGCATCAAGGGAGAGGGGCCGCAAGCCCTTCTCTAGCCGGAGTCAAGGGAGCCGTCGATGACTATTCGCCGTCCGATGGCCGCGGATGGCTGGAGTGTTGCCCCGGCCCTGTGCGCTAGAACGACGCCTTTGCGCTGGGGCTGAAGGCCAGCACATTGCCGGTGCCCCATCTTTCGCCGCGCGCATTGCTATCGGCTTTGATCAGCGAACAGCGCATCCCGCCGGACAGTTCGAAGATCGGTAGGCTGGGCCCGGCGATACGCCATAGCGATCGCGTTGCGTCCCCCGCCCCGAGCACGCCACCGTCGCTGCGCCGAGAAGTGCCCCTGTCCCAGGTCAGTGATCCAAGAACGGTCAACTCTTGGGTTAGGACGTGGTGCCGGCAGAACTTGGCCAGCCTAGTAGTCGAGCTGCTGTGCCGAAACACCGCCGATGATGCTCGCAACACCAGGGCCAACATTGAAGCCGTAGGCGCAAGTCGCGCCTATATCGGTGGAGGTTAGGCGCTCGCGCATGATCTGCCGCGTAGCGCGGGCGTAAGCCAGATTGCGGTCGATGCGCCAGGCTTTGCACCCAAACCAGACACGAGGCGATATCAAGGAAATCGGCCGCGACCTCGAAAACATTGTTAAAGCGGCCGGGCGAGGGCGCCACCGTGCCGGGGCCATAACCGGGATTGTCGATGTCATGGTTGATGGTGAAGTGGGTAAGCGAGTGGTCTCCTGGTGCTTACGAAAACGAAAAAGGCGGCAGGTATGCTGCCGCCTTCACGTCGAGGATTAGTCTGTGCGCTTATGCCATGGCCTTCTGCAGATTTTTGTCGATGGCGTCGAGAAAGCCCAAGGTCGACAGCCATGGCTGGTCGGGACCAACGAGGAGCGAGAGGTCCTTCGTCATCTTGCCTTCTTCAATGGTCGCAACTGTGACCTTTTCCAGCGTCTCGGCAAACCGGGCGAGTTCGGCATTGTCGTCGAGCTTGGCGCGGTGGGCGAGGCCACGCGTCCAGGCAAAGATCGAGGCGGTGGAGTTCGTCGAGGTTTCCTTGCCCTGCTGGTGCTGGCGGTAGTGACGGGTCACCGTGCCGTGAGCGGCCTCGGCTTCCACGATCTTGCCATCGGGTGTTGCCAGCACTGAGGTCATCAAGCCCAGAGAGCCGAAGCCCTGCGCAACGATGTCGGACTGCACGTCGCCGTCATAGTTCTTGCAAGCCCAGACATAGCCGCCGGACCACTTCAGAGCCGAGGCCACCATGTCGTCGATCAGGCGGTGCTCGTACCAGATCTTCTTGGCTTCGAACTGTTCCTTGAACTCGGCGTCGTAGATTTCCTGGAAGATATCCTTGAAGCGGCCGTCATAGGCCTTGAGGATGGTGTTCTTGGTGGACAGGTATACCGGCACGCCCCGGGCGAGGCCGTAGTTGAAGCTGGAATAGGCGAAATCGCGGATCGAATCATCCAGGTTGTACATGGCCATAGCCACGCCAGCTCCAGGAGCCTGGAATACTTCGTGCTCGATCACCTGACCATCCTCGCCGGTGAACTTGATGGTCAGCGTGCCCTTGCCGGGGAAGGTGAAGTCGGTGGCGCGATACTGATCGCCGAAGGCGTGGCGGCCCACAATGATCGGCTGCGTCCAGCCGGGCACGAGGCGCGGCACGTTCTTGCAGATGATGGGTTCGCGGAAAATCACGCCGCCCAGGATGTTGCGGATCGTGCCATTGGGCGACTTCCACATCTTCTTGAGCTTGAATTCCTCGACGCGCTGCTCATCGGGCGTGATGGTCGCACACTTGATGCCCACGCCATGCTTCTGGATAGCCTTGGCGGCATCGACCGTGATCTGGTCGTTGGTGGCGTCGCGGCTTTCAACACTGAGATCATAATATTCGATGGGCAGGTCGAGGTAAGGATGGATGAGCTTGTCCTTGATCGCCTGCCAGATAATGCGGGTCATCTCATCGCCGTCTAGATCGACGACCGGGTTAGCGACCTTGATTTTGCTCATGAACTTTTCTCCCTTAGAATCCGCAGCTTGGCCCTGTGGCCTCGTTCGGCTGCCCCTATAACACCACGCGCCAGAAGCGCAAAGACCGGCTCGGCATGGGGGCTTGCCCAGGAGGCGCTACTTGGATGGCAGGGTCGAGACAAAGGCAAAGGCGCTGGCGATCCATTGCCCCAGCACATGGTCGTCCTCCAGCACATCGCCCCACACTTCAATATAGCCGGCCATGGTGCGCGATCCCATGGTGACGGGGCTGGCGCCAGGCAAGGCAAGATGCTCCGTGACACTACCCTTGCCGACGCGCACCAGCAGTGCGCCCTCCTTGCTCACGGCCACCAGCATGTTCCCGTTCACCATGAAGGCGCGGCCGCCAAACATTCGCTTCTCAGTGACGATCAAGCGCGGGTCCAAAACTTCGCGGATGCGATCAGACAGCTCTTCACAGGCGAAACTCATGGCTGGTTATCCTTGCGATAGGTCTGATGCTTGGGCAGGTGGTCAGCAACGAGATCCCATGCCTGCTGGCTCCGTGCAAAGATCGGCTGGTTGGGGGTAAACTAGCTGTTGTGCCCCGCGAAAAAGCCGACAGGGAGCATGCGTAATGCCGGCGCACGCGAGGACTGGCCAAAAAGCGGCGCGCCGCATTGCGGGCAGAAGTAGCGCGTGAACTGGGCGCCCGACTCGCTTGGCCGTGCAAAGGATTTTGTTGTTCCCGCAACGCGAAAAGCCTCGGCCGGCACAATGGCCACGTCGGCGTGGCCGGAGCCCGCAGAGCGTTGGCAATCAAGGCACGCGCACATCAACATGGAAACCACCGGACCCTTAACCGCCAGTTCAACGCCGCCGCAGGCACATAGCGCTTGGAGATCAACAATGAACCGGTCTGGGGCGTTCATGGTTGAAGGCTTGCATGGCGTTTGCTGGGGAGCAAGGCCTTAGGCTTGCCTTTGCGCGCCGTGGCGGCGAGATTGCACCGCAGGTCTAGGAGAACACGATGCCGCTCTATCCGACCTATCCCCTCCATACGGAGCGGCTGACACTACGCCCCTTCACACGGGGCGATGTGGATGGAGTGTTTGCCTATCGACAGCTCGAGGAGGTCGCTCGTTTTCTGTTCGATCATCCACTCAGCCGGGAGGAATGCGCGCTTGCCGTGCAGCAGCGCATCACCCAAACCGGCTTGGCTGAGGCCGACGACAAGATCATCCTGGCTGTTGAACTCACCGGAACCGGCGCCTTGATCGGGGAAGTGTCGCTGATCTGGCGCAGCGTCGAGGCACGGCAGGGGGAACTAGGCTGGATCTTTCATCCACAATACCAGAAGCAGGGCTTCGCAACGGAAGCCGCCAATTTCATGCTGGATCTGGCATTCGGGCCAGGCGACATGCACCGCGTTTCCGCCCGATGCGACGTTCGCAACGAGCGCTCGTGGCGGCTTATGGAGCGTCTCGGCATGCGTCGCGAAGCGCATTTTCGCGAGCACGCCATTTTCAAGGGCTCTTGGGACGAGGAGTTCATCTACGCCATTCTCTGGCAGGAATGGCATGGGTTACGTGGGCAACAGCAACAGGCGTCTTGAACCCCAAGCTTTCCGGCCGGTCCAGTTTTTCCTCTTGGCGCTAGGAACTTAGCCCCAAAAGCAACGTTCAAGAAGCTGGGTCATCCTTTTGACCGTGGGAGCGGAACTATTATGTCATCATTGTCACTGCCTTTGGAAACCGACCGTTTGGTGCTGCGCACGTTTGAACGCAGCGACATTGATGATCTTTGTGCCTATCATTCCCTGCCTGCCATGCAGCGCTACGTGTTTACGCGCACGCGCGATCATTCCGATGTCGCCGGCGCTCTTAACATCATGCGCAATCATGTCAGCCTGCAGCGACCCGGCGACACGCTGACGCTTGCCATGCTGCGCAAGGGCGACAAGAAACTTATCGGCCATATTTCCCTGCAGTGGTCGGATGCAACCGCGGGGCAGGGGGAAGTTCGCTTCTGCATTAACCCAAGCTATTCCGGGCAAGGCTTTGCCAAGGAAGCGATCAGCGCCGTTTTCGACCTGGCCTTCAATCATTTCCGCATCCATCGCATCTTTGCTCGCTGTGATGGTCGCAATCACCATTCCATCAAGCTCATGCAGCAGATGGGCATGCGCCTCGAGGCTCATTACCGCGAACATGCTCTATTTCAGGGCGAGTGGGACGAGGAGCTTCATTTTGCGATTCTGGACCGCGAATGGCAGCGTTCGACCAAAGTCCGCGATCTACCCCCCCGCCACCGCGTCGCCTGATTTGATTTCGCCAGGCTTTATCGGCTATGTGGCCTGATCGTTTGGATTGGGCAGCATGGCCGGTACGGATTCTTCCCTTAAAATCGAATTGCGGCCCACGCCGGCGATTATCCTGTGTGAACCCCAACTGGGCGAAAACATCGGAACCGCCGCACGGGCAATGGCTAATTTCGGCCTGTGGGATCTGCGGCTGGTCCGCCCCCGCGATGGCTGGCCCAGTGAACGCGCGGTTGCGGCAGCGTCGCGCGCCGACCATGTGATCAATCAAGTCCGTGTCTTCGACACGCTTGAAGCGGCAATTGCTGATCTCAGTCTTGTTTATGCCACCACAGCGCGCTCGCGTGACATGCAAAAAGTGGTGCTTGGGCCGGACGAGGCCTCTGCCAATCTTCACAACCACATCAGCAACGGCCGTGGGGCAGGGCTGTTGTTTGGCCGTGAGCGCTGGGGTTTGCTAAACGAGGAAGTTGCTCTAGCTGACGCCATTGTCACGCTCCCCGTTGAGCCGGCTTTCGCCTCGCTCAACATTGCCCAGGCAGTGTTGCTGATGTCCTATGAATGGCGGCGCCACAGCGATACGGGCACGCAACTGCCGTTCACCGACAACATGGCCGAAGTGGCACCCCGTGAAGAACTGATCGGCCTGTTCGGTCATCTCGAGTCCACGCTGGATGAATCGGGCTTTTTCACCACACCCGACAAGCGGCCCACAATGGTCAATAACCTGCGCACCATGCTGGAGCGCGGCAAGTTCACCAGCCAGGAAATCCGCACCTTGCGCGGCGTGATTTCATCCATCGACCGGCGACACTTGCGGCACAATAGCAATCGGCAAAAGCCGCAGAAGAACGGAGACGAGTAGGGGGCGTTCGCCTCTGTTGTGCTTGGCTTGATGCTCTTGGATCGCCACGCGTCGTCTATCTTCAAACAATTACATCTTACCTCTCACCGCCTACCACGGACTTGATCCAGTGGGCTTCCGCCGCTTGCGCCGAACAATGGTCCCCCGCTCGCCTCAAAAAATCACCTCCAGTGCACCAACATCAACACATCCCTTCAACTCCACCTTTGACGCCGACACGCCGTCATGCCATTGGCATGGCTCATGAGCACGCCCCCAGCCGACGCCGCCCGTCGGGCCTTTAGCTATATTGGTTTCCGCTTCTTCTGGATCACCACGCTGCTGGTGAGCTTTGCAGTTCAGATCATGTCGGTCTCCATTGCGTACCAGATCTATACGGTTACTCGCGAGCCGCTGCTGGTGGGGTTGGTGGGGCTGTGCCTCTTCCTGCCTGCGCTGGTCCTGATCCTAGTTACCGGACTGGCCGCAGACCGCTTCAATCGCCGCGGAATTATGACGATCTGCCTTTCGGTGGAGTTGCTGTGCGCAGTCGGCTTCCTCCTCTTCGTGAATGCCGAAGCGCACGAGATTGGACCTTTGTTCGCCATTCTGGTGGTGCTCGGCACTGCTCGTGCCTTCTGGGGGCCGGCCGCACAATCGCTGGCGCCCAATCTGGTGCCGCCCGAAGCGCTGTCCAACGCCATCACCGTCAATGCCTCCGCCTGGCAGATCGCCGCCATCGCTGGCCCGGCCCTGGGAGGCGTGCTTTATGCCTTTGGGCCCGTTGTCGCTTTTGGAACTGGCGCTGTTTTGCTGCTTTGCGCAATCGGCAGCGTGCTGATGATCCCCAAGCCGCCGCAACGCGAATCGCAGGCCGCAACGAGCATGGAAACGCTGTTGGGCGGCTTCCGCTATATATTCAGCAACAAGGTTGTGCTGGGCGCTATTTCGCTCGACATGTTCGCGGTGCTGATGGGCGGCGCTGTCGCCATGCTCCCGATCTATGCCACCGATATCCTACATGGCGGCTCGATCGCCAATGGCCTGCTGCGTGCCGCACCGGGCCTGGGTGCCATTGCCATGGCGCTGTTTCTCACGCGCTTTCCTATCCGCAATTTTGCCGGGCGCCTTCTCTTCGTGTTCGTGGCCTTGTTCGGTGCCTTCACCGTGGTATTCGGCTTTTCCACCTCGATCTGGATATCGATTCCAGCGTTGGCGCTGGTGGGTGCCTCCGATATGGTCAGCGTCACCATTCGGGAAACCATCATGCAGCTCTGGACACCCGAAGAAGTGCGCGGGCGCGTCAATGCTGTCAATTCGGTGTTCATTGGCGCGTCAAACGAGCTTGGCGAGTTCAGGGCAGGGACAGTGGCGCACTTCATCGGCCCCGTTGCGGCGGTGGTAATCGGCGGGTTCGGTGCCATGGCTGTTGCCGGCATTTGGAGCCAAATTTTTCCAGGCCTGCGCGACCAGGATACGCTCGACCGCAAGATGGTGGCCGATGGCGTGGCAGAAGCCAGCGCGGTGAAGTAGCGAAGGCTCGCTGCGGCTTGACTTCCTGCAGGCCCGCCTTTATCACGCGCCCACCTATTGCGGCTCATTGAGCCATAGGCGCACCCGGGATCTCCTAAATTATTGGGGTCTGTCGGTCATCCCCTTGGGGGTGGCAGAGGAGGGCGCGATCCATTTTTCGACTTTAAAAAGGATACGCGATGTCGAAGCGCATTTCTGCTAAGCACAAAATTGACCGCCGTCTTGGCGAAAACATCTGGGGCCGTCCGTCCAGCCCGCTCAACGCCCGCGCCTATGGCCCCGGCCAGCACGGCCAGCGCCGCAAGGGCAAGCTGTCGGACTACGGCCTACAGCTTCGCGCCAAGCAGAAGCTCAAGGGCTACTACGCCTCGATTACCGAAAAAAGCTTCAAGAAGCTCTACAACGAAGCTGCCCGCGTGAAAGGCGACACCGGCGAGAACCTGATCGGCCTGCTCGAGTCACGCCTGGACGCAATCGTCTACCGCGCCAAGTTCGTGGCGACCCCGTTCGCTGCCCGCCAGTTCGTAAACCACGGCCATGTTCTGGTGAACGGCAAGCGCGTGAACATTCCATCCTACCAGGTCAAGGTCGGCGACAAGATCGAAGTACGCGAGCGCTCCAAGCAGCTCGCCATTCTGATTGAAGCCACCCAACTGGCCGAGCGCGATGTTCCGGACTATGTGGAAGTCGACCACAATAAGATGACCGCCACCTATGTGCGTGTTCCTGCCCTGTCGGACGTGCCCTATCCGGTCCAGATGGAACCCAACCTCGTGGTTGAATTCTACTCGCGCTAAGCCAACTTCGTTCATGCGAAAGGGCCGCTCCTCGGAGCGGCCCTTTTTGTTTGGATGGCTATTGCGGGAACTCCGGCGCAGGCAACTCGCCGGGCGGCGGATCCTGCGGCTTGGGCGTGTACTCATCCTCGGTACGGACATAGCGAGGGTCCTTGTAGTCATTGGCCGAAATGGCACCCTCCGGAATGCGGGATTCAAACGCGCGGAGGCGCTTGTAGACCGATATCAGCGAGATAATCGTCGTCCAGGAATTGGCCAGGAACTTGAACGACTCTTCCACCCGATCAAACGCGTTAGAAATCTGCTGAAATAATCCAAAGGTGATTGTGCCGCTGACAATGGAGGGCGCCATTGCGATTAGTGGGACGAAGTTCGAGCCCTGCAAATAGGCGTACCGAGCGACATTGAAGTAGAGATAGTGCCGGTAGAGCCTGAAATAGTTGCGCTGTACATTGCGGAATAATTGCCGCACCGTTGGCGGGTCAGCCCGCTCGCCGTGGTCCTCGCCATAAACAAGCTCTTTGCGGAAAGCTGCCTCCACTTTTTGGTTGTCGAACTCGAGCCCAGGCAGCTTTACGCCAACCAGCGCCAGAACCACAGTACCGAAGGCGGATGAAACTAGGGCCACCCAAACTAGGCTCCCGTTCACGGCGCCTATGAACGGCAGTTCCGTGATGTTCTGCGACAGGCCCCAAAGCAGGGGCAAGAACACCAACAGGGTCATGATGGACGACACTAGCGAAACTGCTAGGCCTTCCACAATTGATGCGAAGCGCTGCGTGTCCTCCTGAATACGTTGGGACGCGCCTTCGATGTGGCGCAGATGCTGCCAGTGGGTCATGTAGTAGAATGACATCGCCCGGCGCCAGCGGAACAGATAATGCGATATAAAGAAGGCGTTGATCACCTGCAGCGTGATGTTGGGGATCAGCACGTAAAGGACGGTCCAGATCTCGCCCAGGAAGAAATCGAGGGTTACCGTGTTGGGGTTGGTAATCGCCGTCTGGACGAGATCATAGAAGTCGCCATACCAGTCATTGACAAAGGCGCTGACCTGCACGCTGAAATACACAACTTCAACGATCGTGACGCTGCCGACAACAGACCACCAGTACCAGCGCCGGTTGTCCGTTAAGAAATACCAGGGCACGCAGAAGAGATAACCGGCAAGGAGAACGTATTGGTAGAGCCAGACCTTGTCCGACGTAAAGAAGGGATCCGGATCAGCTTCCGTGGGCGCAACGCCCACGACGGAGCCAAGACTTAGTGCGCCTTGGACTGCCGGCCCGGCTGTAAACCAGATCACCATCGCCGCGGCAATCCAGGTCAGCGCCGAAGGAAAGAAGACCCTCGGATTGGGAAAGAAGGAGCGAAACACCACGAAACTCCAGGGTGTCATAGACGCGTCATCTAACGGTGGCGTCTGGGCAAAAGCAAGAACGGTAAATTAAGCTTTGGTAAGGTCGCCGCCTGCTGGTTTTCCTTCCCCTGTGCAAGCAAGGGCGCTATCAGCTAGGAAGCGAGACGAGAGCGAGTTCCGGCATGAACGAGGTGATGGAAACAACGACGGGTCAGCCCGAGGAGGCTGAGACCGGCGGACACCCCGTCTATGCCAAGGCGCCGCGTACGGTGGAGTTCAACAAGCTGCGCAAGCGGCTTGTTCGCTACACGCGCGAGGCGCTCGAAAAGTTTGCCATGGTGCGCCCGGGCGAAAAGTGGCTCGTGGCGCTATCGGGCGGCAAGGACAGCTATGGCATGCTGGCGCTGCTGCTGGACCTTCAATGGCGCGGGCTCTTGCCGGTGGAACTTCTGGCCTGCAACCTCGATCAGGGCCAGCCCAATTTCCCCAAGCACATTCTGCCGCAATATCTCAGTCAATTGGGCGTGCCGCATCGCATCGAATACAAGGACACGTATTCGATCGTCACAGAAAAGCTACCCGCTGGAGCCACCTATTGCTCGCTCTGCTCACGCCTGCGCCGCGGTAACCTCTATCGCGTCGCGCGGGAGGAGGGCTGCACGGCCTTGGTACTCGGTCACCATCGCGACGATAGCCTCGAAACCTTTTTCATGAACCTTTTCCACGGTGGCAAGCTCGCCGCCATGCCGCCGCGTCTGCTCAATGATGAAGGCGATATCGAGGTGCTGCGTCCACTCATTTATTGCGCGGAGGACGATCTGCAGCGCTTTTCCGATGCCATGGCGTTTCCCATCATCCCCTGCGATCTCTGCGGTTCGCAGGAGGGGCTGGAGCGCAACGCCATGAAGGCCATGCTCAGCGACATCGAAAAGCGCATGCCTGGCCGCAAGGATGTGATGATCCGCGCGCTCGGGAACATAACCGCCAGTCACATGCTTGACACCAAGCTGTTTGACTTCAACGCCCTGTTCAACAAAAGGACTGCCTCGTGACTTTTGATGCTCTGGAGCTTGCCAACATCCTGCGCGATGCTTCGCGTGCCGAAGCCCTGCCGCGCTTCCGGCGGCTTGATGCCAGCATGGTTCACACCAAAACCGAAGCCATCGACCTCGTCACCGAAGCCGATATCGCGACCGAACAGGTGATCAAGGGCCGGATCGCCCAGTGGATGCCAGAGGCCCTATTCGTGGGGGAAGAATCCGTCGCGGCTGATCCCGCATTGCTCCGCCGGCTCGCCGATGCGGATCTCGCCGTTGTAGTGGACCCGATCGATGGCACCGCCAATTACGCGGCCGGCATGCCGCTCTTTGCCTGCATGGCGGCCGTGGTGTCGCGCGGCGAGACCGTCGCCGGTATCATCTATGATCCGATGGGCGACGACTGGATCATGGCCGAGCGTGGCAGCGGAGCCTGGTTGCGGCGGCCAAACGGGGAAGCGGTAACCCTCCACGTCGCAGCGCCCCTACCACTGGATGAAATGGTGGGCACGGCATCCGTAGCCTATATGCCGGCCGAGTCGCGCCCGCAGATCTTACAGAACACTTCCAAGGTGCGCCTGCTGTCCAATTTCCGCTGTGCCGGCCACGAATACCGCATCTTCGCCTCGGGCCATACGCAGTTCCTGTCCTACAACAAGCTTATGCCATGGGATCATCTGGCAGGCGTGCTGATCAGCCAGGAGGCGGGTGGCTATGCGGCTCGCATGGACGGCTCGGCCTACCAGCCGCACCACGTCGACGGCGGGCTGCTGGTGACGACCGACCGCGAAAGCTGGGACGTGCTGCGGCGCGAGGTTTTCACGTTCTAGCCGACCCCCCACCTGTCCTTCCCTCTTAAAGGGGAGAACCAGCTTGTGATTGTCATAGAGCGGGCTAAAAGAGCGATCGGGTCCTCCCCCTTCAGGGGGAGGTTGGGTGGGGGCATCCCCTAGCCACGCATCAAAGCCGCCGCCGCCGCCTCCAGCGCCCCCGTTCCATGCGGAATCCCCAGCGCCTGCAGTCCCGCTTCCATGCTTGCCAACACCCCCAGTGTCATGTGCACATTTACATGTCCCATGTGCCCGACTCGCAGGAAATCGGCATAAGCTGGTTCACTGGGCGCCGCCATCCCGAGGCCGATTCCCAGCGTTACGCCAGCTTCGTTCTCCAGCCACGAACGCAACGCGCCGGCGCCGCCATGGGGTATTGTCGCTGATGTCACAGACCAGCCGCGCGCATCCTGGTTTGCAACATTGAGCGCAATGGCGCTGCCCTTGCCCCAGGCCTCGAACGCGGCCCAGACTGCGCCGGCCAGCTTGCGGTGTCGCCTCCAGACATTCTCGAGCCCTTCTTCATCGAGGATCATGGTGAGCGCTTCGCGCAGCCCATAAAGATGGTGCGTGGGCGCCGTCCCACCAAAATATTGCCAGAACTCGGCACCGACTCCGCGCGGCTTCCAGTCCCAATAGGGCGTCACAAGGTCCGAGCTCTGCGATAGCTTCAGCGCTTTGTCCGAGAACCAGATAAAGCCCAACCCGGGCGGCACCATTAGGCCCTTCTGGCTCGCCCCGACAAGAACATCGATCCCCCAGTCATCCATCCGTAACTCGTCGCATCCGAGCGAGGCAATGGCGTCCACCGCAAGCAGCGCCGGATGTCCCGCGGCGTCAATCGCCGAGCGGATCGCCGCGATGTCGTTGCGGGCGCTCGAGGCCGTATCCACATGGGTGACAAGCACGGCGCGGATTTCTCGCGCTGTGTCGGCTTCTAGGGCCTGGGCGATTCGTCGGGGATCGGCCGGACCGCTCTTGCCGAAGTCGATGATCTCAACGTCGATCCCCTGCTGGCGCGCCGCCTCGGCCCAACCGAACCCGAAGCGCCCGGTTGCCGCGAGCAAGGCGCGATCACCCCGGCTGAACATGTTGCAATTGGCCGCCTCCCAGGCACCGTGGCCATTGGTGATATAGATGGCGACATTCTGCTGGGTTAGCGCCACGCGCTTGAGGTCATCAACGATCGTTCTGGTCATATCGACCAGCTCGCCCTCATAGATATTCGGCGCCGTCCGGTGCATCGCATTGAGCACCCGGTCGGGCGAGACAGAAGGGCCGGGAATGGCGAGATAGGAGCGTCCCGTGGATAAGGGCATGTGGCGGATCCGGAAAAATATGGCCTCGCGCCATGAGTCATGAATCGCTCCACAGGAGCAAGCCCTTGATATTGGTTGAGGGGAGAGGTGAATATGGATGGCGCAACGCACTCCCGTGTATGAGGCATCGCACCACCATCTCTCCAGCCCACCCGCGCTTCCCGCGGTATGCCGTTCGTGACACCATTTCTCCCACCTACCAAAGCCGCCCTCGGACTCAACCGGAGAGCCTTCCGCCGCTTATGCCGCGTTGAGAGTGCCACCGGTTCCAGGCAGGGGGATCTTCGGTGTTGTGTGAAGCATCAAGCCGCTATCTCATCAAACCACCGCCCCAGTTCCTCCCCCTCCAAGGGGGAGGCTAGGTGGGGGGCTCTCCACCCACAAATGTCAGCTTGATTCCCCTCACCGAAATCCCGCTATGCTCCCTCACTGCCTTCACTAACCAGCGGGTCGCGCGAACCGGCTCGTGAAGGGGCAGATAGGGCGGAGATGTGGCGATCCCCATAGGACAACGGAAGGGTTACAGGCAGAGCCTCGCCACTCGCACGCTGTTCATCACCGTGCCCGAGGCGGCGCTTTCGCACGCCCCTTCCAACGGCTCACCAGCTAGAAGGGCGCTGCCGTGACCGATTTGAAAACTTCAGTGCGCAGCGTGGCTGAGGTCAGCGTGGCTATTTTCCTCGCCCACTCCAAACAGCTTGCCGCGCTCGGCAAAGAGGATACAGATCAGTGCCAGCACGCCCATGCTGAAATATCCTGTGGCGGCAGGCACAGTGGTGCCATCAAACATCTGTCCGGTGTAGCTGCCGATCAGCGCGCCACCCACAGTTTGGATAAAGCCAAACACGGCGGCGGCTGTGCCAGCCACTGCGCCCAAGGGCTCCATGGACAGCGAGTTCATGTTGGACGCGGCCCAGCCGAAGCTGAACATGATCACGGCCAGCAGGGAGAAAAACAACCACAGAGGCAGGAATCCAACGAGGGCAAAAGCCAGCCATACACCGGCAAAGCCCGTGAAGGACAGCATGGCCCCATGCGAAAGCCGCCGCATGCCCACGCGGCGCACGATGCGAGAATTGGTGAAGGACGATACGGCCATCAGGCCTGCCATGGCGGCAAAGGCCACGGGGAAGTAGACGCCCAGCCCATAGATATCAACATAGATCTGTTGACTCGAGCTGATAAAGCCGAACAGGGCGCCGAACAGGAACGTGCCCGCCAGGCCGTAGGAGATCGCAACGCGATTGGTGAAGACGATGATGAAGCCATCCAGCACGGCCTTGAAGCTGAGCGGCCGACGCTGTTCAACGGGGAGGGTTTCAGGCAGACGGATGAACGTCCAGACCCAGAAAACGGCTGCCAGCACGCCCATGAAGATGAAAATGTTGTGCCAGTCGCCGACCAGCAGGATGACCTGGCCGATGCCGGGCGCGATGATAGGGATAGCCATGAATACCATGAAGGTCAGCGACATGACCTCGGCCATTTCCCGGCCCGAATAGCGGTCACGCACCACAGCAGTGGCAATGACGCGCACGCTGGCGGCGCCCATGCCCTGGATGAAGCGCAGCACCAGCAGGATCGTGAAACTGGGGGCAAATATTGCGGCGATGGCCGCTGCGATATAGAGCCCCATGCCGAAAAGGAGCGGCGCACGGCGCCCGAATCGATCGGTCAGGGGTCCGAAGCCGAGCACCGCAATGCCCATGCCGAGCATGTAGGAAGAGATCACAAACTGGCGCTCGTTCTCGCTCGCAACGCCAAGCGCTTCGCCCATATAGGGCAGAGCTGGGAGCATCACGTCGATCGCGAGGGCATTCAGCGCCATCAGCGCTGCCATCAATGCAATGAATTCGGGACGCGAGAGAACGCGCGTGAGGTGGTCGGACATAGGTGATCTCTGAAATGGTGTCGCCGCAGAAAGGGCGCAAAAGTCTTGCGCGGACCATGAACCGCATATTCCGCTTTGGCAAGCTTTGATCGGCAGAAAACGATGGTTCGTGCCGACCGTTTTCGTCAGGCCGACTTGAGTGCAAAAGAAGGAGCGCCGCGCTCGTTGATGGGGAGGTGCAGGGCTGCGGAGCCGAGGCCGAGCAAGATGCCCATGTACCACACAAGACTATAGGAGCCCGTCTGATCATAGACATAGCCGCCCAGCCAAACGCCCACGAAAGAGCCGATCTGATGGCTGAGGAAGGCCACGCCATAGAGCATGCCCATGTAGCGGGCGCCGAAAAACAGCGAAACGAGGCCCGCCGTCAGCGGCACGGTGGAGAGCCAGAGAAGACCCATGGCAGCCGCGAAGGCATAGGCCGTGACCTCGCTGACGGGGATCAGCAGGAACAATCCAATAGCCACGGCGCGCAGGAAGTAGATGGTTGCCAGCAGCATCTGCTTGGGCAGGCGACCGCCAAGATAGCCGGCGAGCAGTGAGCCCACGATGTTGAAGAGACCGATTACGGCAATGGTCCAGCTGCCGACTTCTGGCGAAAGACCGCATTGCACGAGATAGGCCGGCATGTGGACGTTGATGAAGGCCAAATGGAAGCCGCAGACAAAAAAACCGATCACCAGCAGGCGGTAGGAGCCGTGGCCCCAAGCCTTTGCCAACGCTTCCATGAAGGGCAGGTCTGCTTGGCCCGCAGTATTTTCGGTGCGCCCACGCAGGGCATAGCTGAGCGGGATAATCAGCAGCAGCGCCATAGCAAGATAGAGCAGGGCCGATTGCCAGCCGAAGACATTGATAAATCCTTGGCTGATTGGGGCAAATGCGAATTGACCAAAGGACGAGGCAGCCGTCGCGACACCGAAAATCAGCGAGCGCTTCTCAGGTGGCACAGAGCGGCCGAACGCGGCCATGACCACGCTGAAGGAGCAAACGGCAATGCCGACGCCGGTGATGATGCCGGCGGTAACTGTCAGAAGGCCGGCCGTTGGCGAAAAGGCCATGCCAAGCACACCCAGGCCATAGATGGCAGCGCCTACGGCAATCGTGCGGCCGGTGCCGACGCGATCGGCAAAGGCACCGGCGAAGGGCTGGGCAACGCCCCAGGCCAAATTCTGAATCGCCATCGCCATGCCCCAGCCCTCGCGCGTCAAACCCAGATCCCCGGTCATGGGCAGCGTGAAAAGGCCGAAGCTGGTGCGCACCCCATTGCCGATGGCGGCAATAATGCAGCCTGCAATGATTAGCACGAGCAATGGGACAGCGGGGCGAAGGACGGACGACGGCATGGCAGGCTGCTCCGGGAAAGAGTCCCGTTCTTTGTACGCTTGCGCTGGCATGTCGCAAGCAACAAAGCTGAATGGCATCCATCAATGGCGGTGATGACTTGACGCTCGCGCTTATCGCACCGAAAAGGTGCCGCAAAAACAAGGACGAGACTATTGATCCGCCATATCGTGTTTTTCACTGCCAAGCCCGGCGAAAGCATCGACGCTATCTGCGAAGGGCTGAACCTGCTTGGCACCATCCCGCACAGCCAGCATTTCGAAGTCAGCCGGAACAGCAAGGTTGACCAGATTTCCAACGAGGTGGATGTGGTCGTCTACGCCGAGTTCACGGATGCGGCAGCACTGGCGCAATACAAGGCCCATCCGATCTATGCCGAAGCCACGCGTCGGGTTCGTCCTTTGCGCGAACTGCGTCTCTCTGCGGATTTCGAGGCGCAATAAAAAGCGCCGGACCTTTAAGGTCCGGCGCTTGCAACATGAGAAGACTGGCTTCAGGCCGATTGCTTGACCGGAATGCCGGCCGCCTCGAGCTGGCTCTGCAGCTCGCCCGCCTGGAACATCTCACGGACGATATCGGCGCCGCCCACGAATTCGCCCTTGATGTAGAGCTGGGGAATGGTTGGCCAATTGGTATAGGCCTTGATGCCGTCGCGCAGCTCGGCGCTTTCCAGAACATTGGCGCTGCCATATTCGACGCCAAGATAGTTCAGGATCTGGACGACCTGCCCAGAGAACCCGCACTGGGGGAAATCGGGCGACCCCTTCATGAACAGGAAGATATCATTGTTCTTCACCTTGTCGTCGATAAAGGCATTGATGTCGGTCATGGAATAAACCTTTCGTCGGGCTGCGCGGCCAGAATTGTGTTGCCGCATAGATAGGTCATCGCCATGGGGATGTCGAGGTCACCATCGGCAGCTCACGATGATGCGATACGCTGGGCGATCCATTTGTGGTTGGTGCAGTCGGGAAGGGTGTTGAACAAGACGGCCTCCCAACCCGCTGCTTGGGCTCCCGCGATCACCGCAGGCGTGTCGTCAAAAAACAATGGAGGCTGTTCCTGCACACCAAGCTTACTGTCAACGAAGTTGAAGAACCGGGAGTCGGGTTTGCGCACCCCGATCCGGGCGGAATAGAAGATGTCCTCGAACAAATCGCAGAGCCGCAGATGGCTCCAGAGCCAGTGCGCACGCATGTGCTCTTGGTTGGTTGCGATGAAAAGGCGAACATCAGCCGCCCTCTTCAGCTGGCGGATAGCGTCAAGCAACGGTTGGTTCAACTCGCTATCGTGCTCGAGCCAATAATGCAGGAAGGCCATCGGCGAGCCTTTGAAGCCGAGGCCAGGCAGACGTCGTTCCAGCGCGTCGATGATCGAGACTTGCCCGGTTACCACGCGCTTGAGGAAGATGTCGTATATGAATTCGGAAACAAAGCGCTGCGGATCGACGCCAAGGTCAGCGTGCAGATCACTGTCCCATCGGCGCACATAGGCCGGATTGGTGTGCATGCCATGGATCAACACACCATCAACGTCGAAGATGACGGCGCGGCTCACCGCTTGGTTTTGCCGATTGCGCCAAGTCCGGCAAGCACTTCGCTTGTTATCTTCAGCTCCTGAATCACATCGGTGTGTTTGCGAAAGCCGATTAGTTCACGCTGCACGAAGTACTCCCAGACCACGAGCCGCGCTACAGAAAGCGCCGCATCACGGTCCGCGCCTGCACTGGACAGTGCTGCCATTGCGGTGACAACCTTGTGTTCCGCCGCGCCCAGCGAGGATGCGCGTTCAGCGGCGATCTCGTGCTCGATTGCCGCTGTGCCCGTCTGTGGGCGAACGGCGCGGATGAGGTCCAGCGAGTCGCGCAAGGACATAGCTTCTACTCGGGCACGCCGGTTTGCAGGGCGAGGGCGTGCAGTGCTCCGCCCATGTCGCCCTGCAGGGCCGCGTAAACGATCTGGTGCTGCTGAACGCGGGACTTGCCGCGGAACTGTTCCGAGATCACCGTGGCGGCCCAGTGGTCGCCATCACCGGCAAGGTCGCGGATTTCGATCGTGGCATCGGGCAAGGCGGCCTGGATGCGGCGTTCGATTTCGTTGGCTTCCATGGGCATGGCTAAACTCCTGGCAAGAGGCGGCTGAGTGTGCCGACTCTCCCAAGATATGGCAGCACTCCCGGCGCTTCAAGCCAGCCTCAGGCAATCACCCCGTCCATGTAGCTGGGGAACCAGCTTTCGTGAGCCGCCTTGAGGTCCGCCACAGGCAGGGGCCGGGCCGCGCCCAGGATCAGATCGGTTCCTCCTGTGGTGCCAAGCCAGGGCGCAAAGACGCCAAGCTGTTCGGCTTCGTTCCACAACGCCAGGATTTCATCGCCCTGTGGATCGAGATCAACGGTCACCAAATAGCGGCCCTGATCCTCGCCGAAATATTGCAGGATCGGGTCTTGTCCGTTGAGGTCCACAATCGTCGCACCGATGCCGGAAGCGACGCTCATTTCTGCCAACGCCACCGCAAGGCCGCCGTCGGAAAGGTCGTGAACGGCGGTTGCGATGCCGTCGCGGATCAGCTTGCGCACGAAGTCCCCTGTGCGGCGCTCATGGGCGAGGTCGACATGGGGCGCCGATCCATCGCGGCGACCATGGAGATCCCGCAGGTAGATGGACTGACCCAGGTGCGTGCCGCGCTTGGGAGGGGCACCGACGAGGAGGATCATCTGATTCTTGGCGGCAAAGCCAATCCGGGCCATCTTGGTCCAATCGGGCAACAGGCCCACGCCGCCAATGGTCGGGGTGGGCAAAATGCCCCGGCCATTGGTTTCATTGTAGAGCGAGACATTGCCCGAAACGATTGGGAAATCGAGCGCGCGGCAGGCTTCGCCAATTCCCTTGATGGCGTGAACCAACTGGCTCATGATTTCAGGACGTTCGGGATTGCCAAAATTGAGGTTGTCAGTGGCGGCGAGCGGTTCGGCACCCGTTGCTGTCAGATTGCGCCAGGCTTCGGCAACGGCCTGCTTGCCACCTTCATAGGGGTCCGCTTCGCAATAGCGCGGATTGACATCCGAGGTGAACGCAAGACCCTTGGTGGGGTGGCCCTCCACCCGGATCACGCCCGCATCGCCGCCAGGGCGCTGCATGGAATTGCCCTGAATCAACGTATCGTATTGCTCGTAGACCCAGCGGCGAGAAGCAATCTGATGGCTGCCCATAAGCTTGAGAAGTGCCTCGGCGACGTCCATCTGCGGTACGTCGTCTGCTGCCAGGGCAGCGAAAGGCACCGAGGGCGTCCAGGGACGATCATATTCGGGAGCTTCGTCGCCGAGCTCCTTGATGGGAAGGTTGGCCACTTCCTCGCACTGCCATAGCACGCGGAAACGCAGATCGTCGGTGGTCTTGCCGACGGTGGCGAAATCAAGTTCCCATTTCTCGAACACTGCCCGGGCCTCTGCCTCCTTCTCGGGATGCAGCACCATGAGCATGCGCTCCTGAGATTCGCTGAGCATCATCTCGTAGGGCGTCATATGGGTCTCGCGCACGGGGACTTTGTCGAGATAGAGCTCGATCCCGAGGTCGCCCTTGGCGCCCATCTCCACCGCCGAACAGGTGAGGCCCGCCGCACCCATGTCCTGGATGGCAATCACGGCGCCTGTTGCCATTAATTCAAGGCAGGCTTCAAGCAGGCGCTTTTCGGTGAAGGGATCGCCAACCTGAACGGTTGGGCGCTTTTCCTCGATATCGTCCCCGAACTCGGCCGATGCCATTGTAGCGCCCCCGACGCCGTCGCGACCGGTTTTGGCGCCGAGATAAACAACCGGAAGGCCGACGCCCTCGGCTTTGGAATAGAAGATCTTGTCGGTATCGGCCAAGCCAGCAGCAAATGCATTGACCAGGATGTTGCCGTTATAGCGTTCGTCGAACTCAACTTCGCCGCCAACGGTGGGCACGCCGAAGGCATTGCCGTAGCCACCAATGCCAGCGACAACGCCCGAAACGAGGTGCCGGGTTTTTTCATGGTCGGGTGAACCGAAACGCAGTGCATTCATGGCCGCAACTGGACGAGCGCCCATGGTGAACACATCGCGCAAGATGCCGCCGACACCTGTTGCTGCGCCCTGATAGGGCTCGATGAAGCTGGGGTGGTTGTGCGATTCCATCTTGAAAACAACGGCCTGGCCATCGCCGATGTCGACGACACCTGCGTTCTCGCCCGGGCCTTGGATCACGCGGGGGCCGGTTGTCGGAAGGGTCTTCAGCCACTTCTTGGACGATTTGTATGAGCAGTGTTCGTTCCACATGGCCGAAAAAATACCCAGCTCGGTATAGGTCGGCTGACGCCCGATCAGCGCGACGATTTTCTCGAACTCGTCAGGCTTGAGGCCATGGTCCGCAACGAGCTGGGGGGTGATGGCGATGTGGTTCTGGTAGGTCATCGAGAGTCTGTTCCCTGGGGAGGCTCTGGAAAATATTCCGGTTACGTTATGGCGGCGTTCAGGCGCTTGTTCCTAGTCATGAACAAGGTTCCAGTTGCGCGTCAGGAAGTGGTCGAGGGCAATCACCAGGGCTGCGAGCGCGGCGAGGCCCGCGGCCATGTAGAGCGCTCCGACGAGCACTGCACCCAAGCCCAGTTCATCGACGTTCATGAACGGGTAGGGATAGCGGTGGACCCAAAGTCCCCGCAGCATGACAAGGACGAAGTACACAAATGTCGGCAGGAGCATGAGGGGAAGATTGCTCCAGCGGAGCTTGCCGTGGGGCTGGCCCACAATCCACCACAGGAGGTACAGCAGCGGCGCTACATAGTGCAGCAGCTTATCGGAGAGTTCGAGCAGACCTGTAGGTGCGTAGAGGTGGCGTAAGACGAAGAAGACGTACAGATTTACCAGGGCCATGCACGCGACCATGGAACCACGCAGAACCGGATGGCGGAAGATGGGAAGCCTTTGGTTAGGCATCAATTCCGAAAGGTAGATCAGGACCAGCACGATGTTGGTCAGGATCGTATAAAAAGAAAAGAAGCTACCCAGCGCGCCAGGGATGTCCCTTCCGCTGGCCAGGGAGGCCTGCATTGACAGAACAAACTCCAGCAGCAATCCGGCTGTGCCGGCGGCAAGGCCAAGAGCGGTCAACAGCTTTCGCGGATTGACCGGCGCTCTGCGCATCAGGCAGCCTGGCCGACCAGTCCGGAGAACAATGCCCTGCAATCGTCACCGCCATGGGCGGATTCGATCAGGTTTTCAGGATGGGGCATGAGGCCGAGCACGTTCTTGCGCTCGTTCAGAATGCCCGCGATGTTGTTGATCGAGCCATTAGGGTTGGTTCCATCGGCATAGCGGAACGCCACCCGACCGTCACCTTCGAGGCGCGTTAGCGTTTCGCTATCAGCGAAGTAATTGCCATCGTGGTGAGCCACGGGGCAGCGAATGATCTGTCCGTTAGAATAGCCGCGCGTGAAGGCCGTTTCCGCGTTGGTAACCTCGAGCTTGACCTCGCGGCAGACGAACTTAAGCGACTGGTTGCGCATCAGCGCACCGGGCAGCAGGCCCGCTTCAAGCAGAATTTGAAAGCCGTTGCACACGCCGAGCACGTTGACACCGGCAGCGGCGCGGTCACGGACCTTGTCCATGATCGGCGAGCGGGCTGCTATGGCGCCACAACGCAGATAGTCGCCGTACGAGAAACCTCCCGGAATGACGATCAGGTCGACATTAGGCAAGTCGGCATCCTGGTGCCAGACGATGGCAGGGGCAGTGCCGGAAATCTTGGTGAGCGCCGCAATCATGTCACGGTCACGATTAAGCCCGGGGAAGACGATGACGGCGGATTTCATCGACTGGTCCTCGCTATGTCAGGAGTTTCGAGGACCTTTTGGTGGGTCTTGGCCGAAAAGGCAAGGGTCTTGGAGCCGGTTTCCTTTTCCTGTGATTGGCAGGAAAGGAAACCGCTTTCACTCGGCAGGAACTGCGACGCTTGAGGGACGAGAGCCCTTGGTGCCAGGCAGGTGAGCCCACGCCGGGCGCTCGAAGAGGAACCTGCCCCAACCCGTACGCAGCACCAACCAGTAAAGGATCAATGGCGAGATGATCGCGATGGTCATGGTAAGGGTCGTCAGCAGGGTCGGCTCAACCAGCCCCAGCTTGATCAGGATCGTGCGGGCCACGCCCATGGGCAGGACGAAGGCCACATAGATAATCAGCGATTTCGAACCCAGCCAACGCAGCCAGTTCATCCATGGCAGTTGGGTCAGGAGCGCGGCGATGGCGCACAACGCGGCAGTGCCGGCAAGCGCGAGGACAAGGTGGATGCCGGGCAGCCCGGCAAGGCCCATGATGGGGTGAACAGGGTGCATGGCAAAGCCGGGGGAAAAGACCAGCGATGCATTGATTGCCGCCCAAAGGAGGAGGGTAGCCACTGCGGGGCCTGCATGATCTTGGGCCCAGGCTGCAAGCCGGATCAGGCGTGGGGCGAAGATGAAGCCAGCATAAAAGAAAACAAAATACGCGCAGAACTGATCAACGAGATAGCTGCCGCTGTGCACGTTTGTCATTTGCAGGACCGCGCCGGCACCGAACACCGCCCAGACGGGCGCCTTGAGATCATGCAAGAGCTTGGTGGAAGCGCCGACGACCGCCAGCATGTAGATGAACCACAGCACGCCATAGGGTTCGATAGCCGCCCACGCGATTTGCACAAGCGCGCCCATAGGATTGGCGGAGAGCAGGCCGACTTTGAAGATGATGTGGATCAGCCCCCAAAGCACATAGAAATAGAGGTAATGCACGATGCGGCGGTCAGCGAACGTGCGCCAGGGCCGATCAATCACCTGCGAGAGGAACAGGCCCGAGATCAAAAAGAACTCGGGCATACGGAAAGGAGTGGCAAAGGCAATCGCCCAGTGAAATGCCCCCACGCCGCCGGTATCTTCGCCGACGCTTGAGGCTGCATACATCATGACGACAAGAAAGATGGAAAGGCCCTTGGCCATGTCCACCCAATCCAATCGCCTCGCCCGTTCCGCCATTGTCCACACTCCGCTTGATCTGCGGCGGAAATGCTAGCGGCAAGGCCTCACGCGATTGCTAACGCAATAGCGGCAATGTGGAGACAAATACCGGACTGGTAAGCGTTTCACTAAACGCCTCACCCACATCTTGGTGGAACAGCTCAATTGATGAGCAGATCAAGCAGGGTGCCAACGCAAATAAATTGCTATGATGCAGCTGGTCCAACGTCAAACCAGCTTACACAAGCGCAAGATGCGCGCACGCGACGGTCTGCTTGCAATTGTCTACGCGTAAAATCGAGTAGCAAGCCTGTGGGCGACTATACTGCAACCCGGTGGCCCCAAGTCCTACGCCGCGCTTCAATGCTCGGTCTTTACCCAGTTGCCTCCGTTGCTCGGGTCAACTGAATCTTGCCGCGGCGATCAGACCGGAACCGACGCGTATGCTGCAAACAGCAAACCGAGGGTAGCAAAAAACATCACTGACAGAGAAACGGTTTTGAGCATGGCAATATGGTCCTGCGCCTCTTCTTGGCGCGATTGTAGTTATCGTCCTAAGACGTTAATTAGTGATTTCGATCGCGTAGTTCTCGATCACGGTGTTTGCCAGCAGCTTTTCGCACATGCTAGCGATCTGAGAACGAGCGGATTCCTCGTCGGTTCCATCAACAACGAGGTCGAAAACCTTGCCTTGCCGAACGCTGCTGACACCGGGAAACCCGAGTCCTTTTAGCGATCCTTCAATGGCCTGGCCCTGAGGATCCAGGACGCCGGCCTTGAGGGTGACAACTACACGCGCCTTCATATCGCCACTCCGATGGACGGTTACTGAACGAGGCGCGGACCAGTGGTCAGCGCGTTATCGGTCTCAACGAGTATGCCGAGCCGCTGGGCAACTTCGCGGTAATTTTCGATGAGACCACCTAGGTTTTCCCGAAAGCGATCCTTGTCCATCTTCGTGCGGGTCTTCACGTCCCACAGGCGGCAGCTGTCGGGAGAGATTTCGTCCGCGAGAACAATCCGCATGAGGTCGCCTTCGTAGAGGCGGCCGCACTCGATCTTGAAATCGACGAGTTGAATGCCCACGCCCATAAAGAGGCCGGTAAGGAAGTCGTTTACCCGGATAGCCAAGCTCATGATGTCGTCGAGTTCGGCAGGGGTGGCCCAGCCAAAAGCGGTTATGTGCTCTTCGCTGACCATCGGATCATGCAGGGCATCATCCTTGTAGCAGAACTCGATAATTGAGCGGGGCAGCTGCGTACCGGGTTCGAGGCCCAGACGTTTCACCAGCGATCCCGCCGCAAAATTGCGCACGATGATCTCGAGCGGAATGATTTCCACTTCCTTGATCAACTGCTCCCGCATGTTGATGCGACGGATAAAGTGGGTTGGGATGCCCAGGCCATTGAGCTTGGTGAAGACGAACTCGGAAATGCGATTGTTGAGCACCCCCTTGCCGTCGATAATTTCGTGGCGGGCGCCATCACCAGCCGTGGTGTCGTCCTTGAAATATTGAACCAGAGTGCCCGGCTCAGGACCCTCGAACAGGATCTTGGCCTTGCCCTCATAGATTTTACGTCGGCGGTTCATTGGGAATCCGGACTGTGGAGGAGGGAAGAATTTGGCCGCTTCATGCGCCAGAACAGGCTAAAAATGCAAGCTCTTTCGATTCTTGAAGTTAAGGCGGGGCGTTGATCGACCAAAGGGTCGCACTATTGGGCGGGGCGTTGATTTGGCTGGCTGAACCGCCTATGTCGTTTGCGAAGTGCCGGAAAGCGGCACGGTTTGCCAAGCGGGAGACTTGCATGAGCCAGTTCGAGGATCGTCAGAAGGGCCAGGAGGCGAAATTCGCCTTCGACGCAGAAAAGAAGTTCAAGGCCGAAGCGCGCCGCAACAAGCTGGTTGGCATCTGGGCGGCGGAACTGATGAGTCTCACCGGTGAAGAGGCGAAGGCCTATGCAGCGGAAGTTGTGGCCGCGGACTTCGAAGAAGCTGGCGACGAGGACGTGTTCCGCAAGGTTTCTGCGGATCTCAAGGCCAAGGGATTGAACATCGGCGACGATGTGATTCGGCAAAAGATGCAGCAACTGGTGCTGGTGGCGAACGAGCAGATTGCCGCAGAAGGTTAAGGCTTCGCGGGAGGTTCTAGATTTGGAGGGGAGCTGGTGCGCCGGCTCCCCTTCCTCGTTAAAGCAAAGCTTGGGCGCGCTGTCTGCTAGATAGAGTTCCACCACCGTAGTCAACCGGCTTGTTCCGGCGATCGGTTCTGTGCGGGACATTGCTAGTTTGCCCCGACGAGCTCGGCGATAACGGTTTGGGTGGATTGGGTGCGATCTGGTTGTTCCTGCGGGAAAGGAGGAAGCACCCAAACTTCAGATTCGCTGCATGAGCCTTGTGAACATCAGCAGTCCCTCTGGCCAGGGGCCGTGGCCGGATTCGGCATTGATGTGGCCTGCCTCGCCGGCCTGGTGAAAGTCAGAACCCCAGCAGGTGGCGAATTCAACGGCCCGATCGATTGCGCATAGCGGATCATTGCTTGATGCGACCAGCAAGGAAGGGAAAGGCAGCGGATCGCGCGATATAGGGCGGAAGGCGTGCGTTTCCTCCGGCGCTGCAGCGCTGAGTTCGATATCCGGTGGCGCGACAAGGAAAGCTCCTCGTACGTTGGACGGCAACTTGGAACCGGCTTGGGCAACAGCGATCACGGAAAGCGAATGAGCAACCAGTACGACGGGCCGTGTTGTCAGACGCGCCGCCTGATCAATTGTGTCGACCCAATCTGCCAGATCGGGCTCGTCCCAATCGGCTTGCTCGACGATTGCAGCATTGTTCATCCGCTCGGCCCAGCGCAGCTGCCAATGACCGAGCTTCGACCCACCAAGGCCGGGCAGGATCAGGATGTCACATTCGGAAAGCTTCATGCCGCGTCACCGAAAACTCGCCCGAAGATCGTGTCGACATGCTTGCGGTGGTAGGAATCGTCGAACATGGCGTCGATTTGTTCATCGGATAGAGTCACTTCGGGGTCGGCCTTGAGGTTGGCGGCGAACTGGCCGGTGCGGTCGCCGCGCATTTCCCAGACCTTCATGGCATTGCGCTGAACGGCGGCATAGCTGTCTTCGCGGCTGTAGCCTGCCTGAGTGAGGGCGAGCAGTACGCGCTGGGAATTATGCAGGCCGCCAAGTAGATCCAGATTCTTGCGCATGTTCTCGGGATAGACAACGAGCTTATCGATGACGCCGGTTAGGCGGGCCAGCGCAAAGTCCAGAGTGACGGTCGCGTCCGGGCCGATCATGCGCTCGACCGAGGAGTGCGAGATGTCGCGTTCGTGCCAAAGGGCGACGTTCTCGAGCGCAGGGGTAACCATGCCGCGCACGAGGCGCGCTAGGCCAGTGAGGTTTTCGGTCAGCACCGGATTGCGCTTGTGGGGCATAGCCGAAGATCCCTTCTGGCCGGGGGAGAAAAACTCCTCCGCTTCAAGGACCTCGGTGCGCTGCAAATGGCGTATTTCGACTGCAACGCGCTCAATTGACGAGGCAACGACGCCCAGTGTGGCGAAGAACATGGCGTGACGATCACGTGGAATGACCTGCGTGGAGACTGGCTCGATGCTCAGCCCCAGCTTCTCGGCAACATATTCTTCGACCTGGGGGTCGATGTTGGCAAATGAGCCGATCGCGCCAGAAATTGCGGCGGTGGCGATTTCCGCACGGGCAGCGACAAGGCGGGCACGATTGCGGGTGAATTCGGCATAGGCTTCGGCAAGCTTGACGCCGAAGGTGGTTGGCTCCGCATGGATGCCGTGCGACCGGCCGATCGTGATCGTGTCCTTGTGCTCATAGGCGCGGCGCTTGAGGGCGGCCAGCAGCGCGTCGACATCGGCGATCAGCAGGTCGGCGGCGCGTGCCAATTGCACCGAAAGGGTGGTGTCGAGGATATCGGACGAAGTCATGCCCTGATGCACGAAGCGGGCGTCGGGGCCGACGATCTCACTGAGGTGGGTCAGGAAGGCGATGACGTCGTGCTTGGTGGTGCGCTCGATCTCGTCGATGCGCTCGACGTCGAAAGCATAGTTGCCGTGCTCGGCTTTGCGCGCGTTCATCACGTCCCAGATGTTCTGAGCTGATTCCTTAGGCACGACGCCGAGTTCCGCCAGCTTGGTCGTGGCATGGGCCTCGATCTCGAACCAAATGGCAAAGCGGGTCTCGGCCGACCAGACGGAGACCATTTCGGGGCGAGAATAGCGCGGGATCATAGGCTTGGGCTTTCGGGTTCAGAAATCGATTCAGGCGAGATGGGTGCTCGCGGCGGTGCGAATGGCTGAGATGCGCGGCTGGTAAGTAGAGGGATCGTTGCCGCCATACACCGACGAGCCGGCAACGAAAACGTTGCAGCCAGCGTCGGCAACGGCACGGGCGTTGTCGGAGGTGATGCCACCATCGACTTCCAGGTCGATGGGACGGTTGCCGATCAGGGCTGAGGCCTGGCGCAGCTTGGTTAGTGATGCCGGAATGAAACTCTGGCCCCCGAAGCCTGGGTTAACCGACATAACGAGGAGCAGATCGACATCGTCAATGACGTTCTCGAGGGTAGAAACAGGCGTGGCAGGGTTGATCGCGACACCAGATTTTTTGCCTTCGGCGCGGATGGCCTGGAGCGTGCGGTGGAGGTTTGGACCGGCTTCCACATGCACCGTGATAATATCGGCGCCGGCCTTGGCGAAGGCGGCAATGTAGGGATCAACGGGAGTGATCATCAGGTGCACGTCAAAAGGTTTCGCCGTGAACTTGCGGACCGAGGCCATAACCGAAGGGCCGAAGCTGATGTTGGGCACAAAATGGCCGTCCATTACATCGACATGGATATAGTCAGCGCCGGCGGCGTCGATTGCGGCGATCTCCTCGCCCAGGCGGGCGAAATCTGCGGAGAGAATCGAGGGGGCGATGCGGATGGGTCGGGCGGTCATCAGAACCTCGGCGATGGCTGAACCATGCCTTAACTCTGCGGGAGAGTGGAGACAAGGGCGGGGGAGCGCATGGAGTGGCGATGAACATGTGCGGTGGCGAGTCACAAAGCGCTGATGCGACAGGGTGCGCATTGCTTTGTGTGCCGTGCGCGCTAGAAGTGCGGGGCAAAAGGAACGTCAGTCTCTTGGAATTTTCGCTGCCATTGGTGTTCGGGGCAGGGGTGCTGAGTTTTCTCTCACCCTGCGTGTTGCCGCTGGTGCCTCCCTACCTTACTTATATGAGCGGAGCGAGCTTTGATCAGTTGCGCGACGAGGGCACGACCGCCGGTGCGCTGCAGCGACGTGTGGCATTTACCTCGCTGTTTTTCATCCTGGGATTTGCTGTCGTTTTCGTGACGCTTGGCGCAACGGCGACTGCGTTTGGGCAGGCCTTCCGGCAGGCGTTGCCAATCCTGACACCTGTTGCAGGCGTGTTGATCATCGCCATGGGGCTGCACTTCATCGGCGTTTACCGGATCGGGTTGCTGGACCGGCAGATTCGTCACCAGGGGCCGGGCGTCGCGAGCGGGCCGCTAGGCGGTTTCCTGCTGGGGCTGGCCTTTGCGATTGGCTGGACGCCGTGCATCGGGCCAGTGCTGGCGGCTGTTTTGTCGGTCGCAGCGAGCAAGAACACGGCGCTGGAAGGAGCGTCGCTCCTGGGGCTCTACTCGCTTGGCCTCGGTGTGCCGTTTTTCCTGGCCGGCATTGCGGTGGGGCCATTCCTGGCATTCTTCCAGGGGTTCAAGCGGCACTTACATACGGTGGAACGCGTGATGGGCGCGCTTTTGGTTGTGACGGGCGTGCTGTTCTTGACTGGGAATTTCACGCGAATTTCGTACTGGTTCCTCGAGACGTTTCCGGTGCTGGCCACCTTCGGCTAGCGCCAGTTAGAACAGTTTCAGGCTGCGTAGCGAAGCATGGCCCGTCTTCCCGATCACCAGATGATCATGAAGCGTAATGCCCAAAGATTTGCCGATGTCAGCGATCTCCCGCGTCATTCGCACATCTGCCGAGGAAGGCGAGGGGTCGCCTGAGGGATGATTGTGCACCAAGATGATTGCCGTTGCGCTCAGTTCGAGCGCGCGCTTGATGACCTCGCGGGGATATACAGGCGTATGGTCACCGTTCCTGTCTGCTGCACTTCATCGGCAATCAAGCGGTTTTTCTTGTCCAGAAACAGAATGCGGAACTTTTCAATAGAGTCGAATGCCATCTGAGCGGTGCAGTAATCGATCAGCTGCGTCCAGGAGGAGAGAATAGGCGTTTTGGTATTGATGCCCTCCCGTCCAAATTTGGCCGCGGTTGCCTGAATGATTTTCAACGAGGTGACAGTCCTATCTCCAAGTCCTTTGAAAGCCTTGAGACGAGCAGGACTTGCTGCAAATACCGCTGATAATGAGCCGAACTCTTTCAGAAGAGCCTTGGCGAGCGGCTTGGTATCCTTTCGCGGAATGACGATATGGAGTAGCATTTCGAGGAGTTCGTAATCCTCGAAAGCTTCGCCGCCGAGCTTGAGAAAGCGGGCGCGTACCCGTTCGCGATGACCGTCATGGTCGGGTCCAACCGCTTCCGCTCCGGTGGGCGCCTCATAGGGGATGGGCGACTGCTGGGCCGAAGCGGGCAGTGCGGAAACGATGAAAGAGGCTTCGTCGAACGTCTTGCCCCCATTGCTCATCAGGCAGCTCGCGACGCGAGAGGATTGAACAAACCTCCTTGCGAGAGCGTGAAAATCTCGCAGCCGTTTTCCGTAATGCCGATGGAGTGTTCACACTGCGAGGACAACGTGCGGTCGCGAGTGACTGCGGTCCAGCCGTCGGAGAGAATTTTCACGTGCGGGCGGCCAAGATTGATCATGGGCTCGATGGTGAAGATCATACCGGGCTTGAGCGGCACGCCGCCGCCGGGAGTGCCGAAATGGAGAATGTTGGGCTCGTCATGGAAAAGCTTGCCCAACCCGTGACCCACGAAGTCGCGCACCACGCTCATGCGTTCGGCTTCGGCAATCGCCTGGATTGCGGCCCCGATGTCGCCTGAAGTGTTGCCGGGCTTGGCCATCGAAATGCCCGCTTCAAGGGTCTGGTAGGTGACTTCGATCAAGCGCTCGGCCTTGCGGGAGATTCCGCCCACCGGGTACATGCGGCTGGAATCACCGTGCCAGCCGTCCACAACGAGGGTGAGGTCGATGTTCACGATATCGCCTTCGCGGAGCGGGCGTACATCGGGAATGCCGTGGCAAACTACATGGTTGATGGATGTGCACAGGGAGTGCCGATAGCCCTTGTAGAAGATTGTCGCGGGCACGGCGCCGTTGTCCCGGGCAAATTCATAGGCAATCTTGTCGAGCGTGGCCGTGGGTACGCCGGGTTCAACAAATTCAGTCAGAATGTCCAGAGCGCGAGCCGTAAGTGCGCCCGCCTTTCGCATGCCTTCGAAACCCTCCGCGCCATGCAGGGGAATAACTCCTGGTGTACGGCGGGCTTTTGCAGGGGCATCAACGAAGGTGATCATCACAGACTCCAACTACTGCCCAGCAAAATAGTCATTCGGCTCGCTCATGGGAAGGCCAAGTGTCTCGCTTGACGCAAGTGTCACCGGCGGGCATTGCTGGAGCAGACCAGCCCGATGGAATCCGCCCATGTCTGATATGCAAAGCGTCACCGCCGGCCTTGTCGTGATCGGCGACGAAATCCTGTCGGGACGCACCAAGGACGTAAATATCGGCGCAACAGCAGAATTCTGCACTGATCTTGGTATCGAGCTTAGGGAAGTGCGGGTGGTGAGCGACGAGACCGATGACATCGTCGCAGCCGTCAATGCGCTGCGGGCACGCTATACCTATGTGTTCACCACGGGAGGTATTGGTCCCACGCATGACGATATAACGGCCGATGCGGTAGCAAAGGCGTTTGGCGTTGCCTTGCCTATAAACCCGCAGGCGCGGGCTATGCTGGAAGCGCGGTGGAAGGAGACGGGGACAGAGGTCAACGAGGCGCGGTTGCGGATGGCGCGGATTCCAGAGGGTGCGGATCTGATCGTCAACAGCGTAAGTGCGGCACCAGGCTTTCGGATCGGCAATGTACATGTGATGGCAGGTGTTCCAATCATCATGCGAGCGATGTTGGAGGCGATTGCCCCCACGTTAAGAGGTGGCAAGAAGGTTCGATCGGTGACAGTGAAGGCGGCTGTAGGCGAGGGGAGCGTGGGCGGGCCTTTGGCGGAACTACAGGCGCAATATCCCGACGTGAAGATGGGCAGCTATCCGCAGATGGGCAAAGGATCCCTCATGACGGAGCTGGTGCTGCGCTCGTCCGACCCGGTCCGGTTGGAAGAGGCTGCAGGGAAGGTGCGCGCGATGGTGATTGCCGCGCATGCCAAGGCTGGTGTGCAAGCGCCAGAAGAATGATTGGCGTTGGCGCCGCGCTTTGCTAAGCAGGCGCCTTGCGGGTTCAAGCCAGCGCGTGGCGCTGGTCCAGGAGAGATGATTTGACCAGCCAGAACGAGAAGTCCTTTCCCGTGACTTGGGATCAGTTCCACCGCGACAGTCGGGCACTGGCCTGGCGGCTTGCGGGCGTGGGCCCGTTTGATGCGGTGGTCGCTATTGCACGCGGCGGACTGGTGCCGGCCGCGATTGTGGCGCGTGAGCTTAATATCCGCACGGTCGAAACCGTTTCGGTCAAGAGCTACGACCATCAGAACAAGGGCGGCATAAAGGTCCTTAAGGAGATAAGTGCGCCAGTGCTGGAGATGGCACGCAGCGGGGCAAAGGTTTTGATCGTGGACGATCTGGTGGATACCGGCTCCACAGCGCGTGTCGTTCGCGAGATGTTGCCCGGGGCGCACTTCGCTACCGTTTATGCCAAGCCCAAGGGCCGCGAGATGGTTGATACCTTCATCACCGAAGTCAGCCAGGACACCTGGATTTTCTTCCCCTGGGATCTGGATGTGGCCTATGTCGCGCCGATCTCCGGGGCCACCGACTAGAAGTTTTGCGGGCGTGGTGGAACGGTAGACACACCGGACTTAAAATCCGGAGGGGGTATCCCCGTGCGGGTTCGATTCCCGCCGCCCGCACCAGATTCGGGGCAAGCAGATGATCGAAAAGATCGATGTCGGCATGGCGTCGTCCTCTGCGCCAGTGAGTGATTGCGTCCGTGCAGGCAAGCACGTGTGGTTCGTGGCAATTGCCGAAGATCCGGCGACAGGGGATATTGTTCCAGGCGGCATCGAGGTGCAAACCCGCCAGACGCTGGAGAACCTGAAGCGGGCAGTTACCCTTGCCGGAGGCACCTTGGCTGATATTGCCCAGGTGCAGATTTTCCTGACGGACAAGGCCGATGCGGCCGGCATGAATGCGGTTTATCGCGAATATTTCAGTGAGCCTTATCCGGTTCGGGCGACCGTAATAGCCGGCCTTCTAGCCGAGGGGCTCAAGGTAGAGATGTTGGCGACCGGAGTGGTCGGCTGATGCTGCTGAAGCGCGACTTGCTGGAGCAGATCAAGGCTGGCGAAGTTGATCTCGTCTTTCGCCGCTGGAGCAAGCCCACCGTGAGAGCCGGCGGTACGCTCAAAACCAAAGTCGGCATCCTCGCGATCAAGTTGATCGACGACATGAACCCGGATGATGTGACGGAGGCGGAGGCACGAAGGGCCGGGTTCAGCGACGTGGCAGCGTTCCGCCGTTGGCTGGACACCATGAAGCCGGGGCACCTGTTCCAGCGCATTGAGGTCGGGTATCTGGGCGAGGGATAGGGCTTCGATCCCGTGGTTCGATTAGGCTAACTAGGAAGTATAGGCCTAGACTGCGGCTAGAACGGGGTCGGCGCGACAAACACCCGGAACTCGCCCGTGGTGGGGTGCGTAAAGCCAAGTTCGGCCGCATGAAGCTGGAGGCGATCAGCTGCGGCGAACGCTTCATGATCTGCATAAAACGCATCACCCAGAATCACATGGCCGATGGCCTTCATGTGCACCCTGAGCTGGTGGGTGCGGCCGGTTATCGGTGTCAAGCGGACGCGGGTGGCGTTGTGTTCCCGCTCAAGCACGGCCCACTCCGTCTGCGAAGGGCGGCCGTGTTCCCAGTCAACTCGCTGGCGCGGCTTGTTGTCCCAGTCGGTGGCGAGGGGCAAATCCACGAGTCCTCTATCCTCTCCAACGATGCCGTCAACCCGGGCGATGTAGGACTTCGTTGTCTTGCGGTGCTCAAACTGAGAGCCGATACGACCATGGGCGCGCTTGTTCAGCGCCATGACCAGAACACCCGATGTGTCCTTGTCGAGCCGATGGCACATGCCCGCCGTCGGCCATTGCTGACGGGCGCGGTATTCAAGGCAATCCCACAGGGATGGGTCCTTGCCGGGCACGCTCAGCAGACCGCTTGGCTTATCCAAAACAAGGATATCATCATCCACATAGAGGACGCTGAGATAAGGATCGAGGGGGGGATGGTAGTCGACAAGGGTGGGCATGGGGCCGGGCATGAGCCGTCTCTAGCAGAGCCCGGGTTGTTTGGACAACCTAGTGGCCGCTGACAGCACGGTGATGGAACGCACGCAGCGGCGCAATGTTATTCAAATAACCAAGGAGGTTCTCATGCACAAAGATGAAGCGAACGGCGCCGGCAAGCAGGTCAAGGGCGCACTCAAGGATGCGGCCGGCGGGTTGACCGGCGATGAAAATATGCAGGCCGAAGGCAAGTTGGATAAGACCGAAGGCAAGCTGCAGCAGAAAGTTGGCGAGGCCAAGGAAGGCGTACGCGATGCACTGAAGCGGTAGTTCATCAGTGCTTGTTTCACGATGGCCGCTCCGCAAGAGCGGCCATTTCTGTGCGTGGAAGAGGCTGGTTCGTGACAAACAATTGGGCATTAGTGCTCAGCATGGAAAGGTGCCGGCATGAGTTTTGGAGTTTAGTGCATGAGTTTTGCTTTCACCCACCGCAAGAATGTTCAGGTGCAAGTCCGCGCCATTGCAGGCGAGCAAATCCAGAAGGCGTTGGAAGAGGCTAGGCGGCCTGCCGAGGACATTGGCGAAACCGTCCATAGACTGCGTCGCCGGTGCAAGAAGCTGCGCGGTTTGGTCCGCCTGGTGCGCCCTCATCTGAAACATGCCGATCGGGAGAATACAGCTTTCCGCGACGCAGCGGCTTCGCTGTCGCAAGCCCGCGACACTGCCGTAATGGTAGAGACCTTCGCGGCTCTGCTGCAGTTCGACCGAACGGAGGGTGACAGCGTCATTGCTGAGTCAGAGGCCGACGAAATCACGGCGGCGCTGGCGCAAGCGGCGCAACGACCCGGTGAGGCACCGGGTAAGCAGTTCGTCCATTTTTGTTCAATCTTCGAATCGGCCCGGCAGCGCGTGGAGCGCTGGTCTTTCAACGGTAGCGGCTTTGATGTTGTGGGCGATGGATTGGCGCTGAACTACAAGCAATTCCGTAAGCGCATGGCCGCGGCAGAGGATGCTGCCGCGCCCGAAAGCCTCCATGACTGGCGCAAGGTCGCCAAGTACCACGGCCATCATCTGAGTTTGTTTCGTTCGGCGGCCCCCGACATGATCAAGGGCCGGGAAGAGGCGGTGGACGCTCTTGGCGATTTGCTAGGCGATCACCACAATTTGGCGGTGCTAGATGAGACCTTGCGCAATCTCGGTATAGGGAATTCTACTTTCAGAGCCATTGAAGCGCGGCAGAAGAGAATGGCCCACGCCGCATTTGTTCTCGGGCGCCAACTTGCCGTTGAAGAGCCAAAGGCGCTGCTCCGGCGCTTTGAGAGCTATTGGTCCTTGCTGCCGGAGAAAGCGTGAGATGGCGACAGAGATAGAGCGCAAGTTTCTCGTAGCGGGAGAGGGTTGGCGATCGCTCGTCACCAAGAGGATTGCCATCAGGCAGGGCTATTTGTCTTCCAATGCCAAAGCCACTGTACGGGTGCGTAGCAGGGACGACCGGGAGGCGTTCATCACCCTCAAGGGCGCTGTTTCGGGCATGTCCCGGGCCGAGTACGAGTACGAGATTCCAATAGAAGACGCGCGGGAGTTGTTGGTGATGGCCGAGCCGCATGTGCTGGAGAAGCATCGGCATCTGGTGCCCTTTAGCGGGCTGACCTGGGAGATCGATGAGTTCGGCGGTCGGCACCAGGGTCTGGTGATCGCGGAGGTCGAACTCACCCGGGAGGATCAGCAGGTGCAACTGCCGGGGTGGATCGGCCGAGAAGTTACAGACGATAACCGGTACTACAATGCGAGCCTATCCCGGGCAGAGGGCGTTCCCGAGCCATAGGTCAACTACTGCCAGCGTTTGAAGCTCTTGAGGTGGTCAACCGCTTTGACAACACTGGTCGTGATCTTTTCGACGCTGTCCGTAACAGGAACAACCAGAACGTTCTCGGATTGAGGATCCGGCACCTCCAAGGTGGCAAACTGGGAGTCGAGGAGGCTTGCTGGCATGTATTCGTGCTGGCGGCGGGCGATGCGCGCGGCAATAACCTCCTTGCTGCCTTGCAGGTAAACAAACAGGATCGGCTCGCCAGCCTTCTCGATCAAATAGTCGCGGTAAATACGGCGTAGGGCGGAGCAGGCGCCTACGGCCACGTCCTTGGGCGCAGCAGCCTCATGAAGCGCCTCAGCGAGGCTTTGCAGCCATGGCCAACGATCTTCATCCACAAGCGGAATGCCGGCGCGCATTTTTTCTACGTTGGCAGGCGGGTGGTAACCGTCGCCGTCCAGGAAGGGCGCATGCAGCCGCCGGGCAATGGATTGGCCAACAGTGGATTTCCCAGACGAGCTGACGCCCATAACGATGATGATGCGAGCAGGGATCAGGGCCATTTTCAGACTACCGCGGTAAAGCCGCCATCCACATACAGGACGTGGCCATTGATGAAGTTGGATGCAGGGGAAGCCAGGAAAACGGCGGCGCCACCAAGCTCCTCGACCTCGCCCCAGCGGCGTTGCGGTGTGCGCTGCTCAACCCAATTGTTGAACTTGACGTCCGCCATCAGCGCCTTGTTTAGCTCGGTCTTGAAGTAGCCCGGCGCTATGGCATTGATGTTTAGCCCGCGTGGCGCCCAATCGGCCGCCATTCCCCGGGTAAGATTAGCAACCGCAGCCTTGGCGGCGCCATAGGGGGCAACGCTGGGCCGTGCGGCCGAGCTCAGCACCGAGCAGATGTTTATGATCTTGCCGTGTCCACGACTGATCATGCCTCTGGCCACTGCCTTGCTCACGGCGAAAGTGGCGACGACGTGGGTCGAGAGCATGAGCTCGAACTTGTCAAATGCAAAGTCTTCTAGAGGACCTCGTATTTGTATGCCCGCATTGTTGATCAGGATGTCGATTGGTCCGATCTCTTTTTCACAATGCGCGACCGCGTCTGTAATGCTTTCTTCGCTGGTAACATCAAAGGCGAGCGCGTGAACATCCGCTCCCCTTCCGGCAAGATCGGCAGCAGCTGCTCCTAGGGCGACTTCATCGCGGGCATTGAGGACGACGGAGGCACCCGCGCCAGCAAGGGCCGACGCCATGGCAAAACCAAGCCCGCGACTGGAGCCGGTGACCAGGGCGCGTTTGCCGGTCAGATCGAAACTGGGCGCCATTGGGGTCCCTCCTAAAGTTGTGGGACCGTAGGGACCGGTCCGCATGGAGGCAATAGATTCTTCCATACCAGGAGCGTTTTTTGGACGTTCTGCCCCAGAATCCGCCTTCCGTCTTTGGTTCAATTGTGGTCAGTTCCCACCGCCCTGCATGCGTTGGGCGCATGGATAGACTGGAAGACCTTCGGAAGGACGCTGTATGTCGACTGCGGATATTGGCCTGATCGGGCTGGCGGTGATGGGCTCGAACCTGGCGCTCAACATTGCAGAGAAAGGCTATACGATTGCGGTCCATAACCGGTCCCCGGGTCGTATCGACGAATTCGTCGCCGAGGCCAAGGAACAGGGGCTGGATGGCAAGACCATCGCCAAATACGACCTCGCTGAGTTCGTGCAGGCGGTCAAGCGGCCGCGCTCCATTATTATCATGGTGAAGGCTGGTGCGCCGGTGGATGCCATGATCGAGCAGTTGCTGCCGCATCTCGAACAGGGCGACGCAATCATCGAATGCGGCAATTCGCTGTTCACCGACACGCAGCGCCGGTTCGACTATCTTGGCCCCAAGGGCATCGGTTACCTTGGGGTGGGCGTTTCCGGTGGTGAAGAAGGCGCCCGCCATGGGCCTTCGATCATGGTGGGTGGCTCCAAGGAGCAGTGGCACAATGCCGAGGCCGTGCTGACGGCGATTGCCGCCAAGTTCAATGGGGAAAGCTGCTGCGCCTATCTTGGCGAGGGCGGAGCGGGGCATTTCGTCAAGACCATCCACAATGGCATTGAATATGGCGACATGCAGATGATCGCCGAAGTTTATGGCGTCATGCGCGATGGGCTAGGTATGAGCCCGAGTGAATGCGCTGACGTGTTCAAGGAGTGGAACAAGGGGCCGCTCAATTCCTATCTCATCGAAATCACGGGGCATGTGCTGGCCGCCGTCGATGACCAAACTGGCCGGCCTCTGGTCGAGCTGATTCTCGACAAGGCTGGGCAGAAGGGCACTGGTGTCTGGTCAGCCATTGCTGCGCAGCAGATGGGTGTGCCGGCAACCGCGATCGAGGGCGCAGTGGCAGCCCGTTCAATCTCGGCACGCAAGGACGAGCGTGTTGCCGCCGAAGGTATTTACGGCAAGCCCAACCGCGGCAAGACCGATGTGTCGCTCGCCGATCTCGAGAAGGCGCTTTTGGCGGGAAAGATCGTGTCCTATGCGCAGGGCTTTGCGGTGATCGCCAAGGCTTCGGAAGAAAACGGCTGGGGCCTGCCGCTGGCAACCATCGCCAAGATCTGGCGCGCCGGCTGCATCATCCGGTCCCGGTTCCTGGATCAGATGTCGGCGGCCTATGAAAAGGGCGGCAATGTCAATCTTCTGGTGGTGCCGGATTTTGTGGAACTGATGAAGGACGCGCATCCGAGCCTGCGCAAGGTGGTTGCCGCTGCAGCGGTTGGCGAGTTCCCGATGATCTGCCTTTCATCAGCGCTGAGCTACTTCGACAGCTATCGCCAGGCGCAGGGTACGGCCAATCTGATTCAGGGCCAGCGCGACTTCTTTGGTGCCCATGGCTTCGAGATCCCGGGCCGGGGCGGTGACCTGCATGGCACCTGGCCATCGACGCTGGGCAAGTAGGCACAAAAGCAAAGGCCCCGCGGCTGCGGGGCTTTTTAAATCTCCGCTTTGGGGGCTTGGTTTTGGGTCGTTTCCGGCCCCTCGTCCTCCGGAGCGGCGACATAGGGCACGCGGGCGACGACGACCCGGCCTTCGTCTTCGATCTCAAAAACGCCTTCGGTAGGTTCATCGGCAAGCGCGGCGGCAGCTTGTGCTGCAAAGCTTGCTTCCTCGATGGCGTTGTTCAGCGACGGCAATTTAAGGCCTTCGATATCGATCTCATGCTCGCCGGTCTTGGTCGTGTGATTGAAGAAAAAGCGTGGCATTTCCTAGCTCCTGATCCTTTTGGAACTAGGCAAGACTCGGTTTGTTCCGCAGGCTTCGTTCACAAATCAGAAGGCGTGGATTCCGGCGAGAGCTTAGGCAGCACTCCAGCAGCTTGATCCTAAAGATCGCGGAACATGACGTAGCTGTCCACGAAGCCGTGAACGGGATGATTGAAAGCTTTGGGCAGTGTTCCGACGATTGCAAAGCCGAGCGACTGCCATAGCCGAACAGCGATTTCGTTGGTTGAAACGACGTGGTTGAATTGCATGGCCCGGAAACCGCGGCCGCGGGCGTTTTCAAGGGAGTGCTCGCACATGGCCCGCGCGACCCCACGCCCTCGGGCTGACGCTGCGGTCATGAAGCCGCAGTTGGCGACATGAGCGCCCGGACCTAACTGGTTGGGCTTAAGGTAATAGGTGCCGAGCACGTGGCCATGCTCTTCAGCGACAAACACACGATGGGCGGGGTTGAACCAGTAGTTGCGCACCTGGTCGTCACTGAAGTCTCGTGGCATGGCGTAAGTTTGCCCAGCTTGCAGTACGGGGGCCACTATGCCGATCACCGCGTTATGGTCAGCCTCTTGGGCAAGACGGATCTGCATGGCAGCTATTGGTCTTCGAGTGGGGGCGTCCGCAACTGCCCGGGAGGCGCCATCTCGGGCACGACGGGATGGTTGGCGATGCTGGGACGATGGGTCAGCTCGAAGCGCCAAGCAGCAAAGCCGAAAAGGATCAGCGACACGAGCACGGCGATAGCGCTCGCGATAAACGGGGCGCCCGGGAAGTAGTGGTCTGATTGGGGTGCGCTGGTGTAGTAGGAAAAAATCTGCGTGGCGGCCAGCGGCCCAATGATCGTGGCGAGGGAACTGGCGGCATTGACCGCCCCCTGCAATTCGCCCTGCGTGTTGTCCGGCACCTGCCGGGACAGCACGCCGTTAATGGCCGGCGGCGCGAGTCCGCTGATCGTTCCAACGGCAATAAACAGGTATAGCTGGTAAACATCGGCAGAAAAGGCCATGCCAGCAAAGGCCGTTGCCGCTGCCAGAAGACCGAAGATGCCCACCGCGGGCTCCCCTAGACGCTTCGACAGAGGTGCAGCCAGCACGGCCTGGCTAATGGCGAATCCTATTCCAAACGCGCCCAGTGTTCGGCCGATGGAGGATGAAGTGAAGTTGAAAACATCCACAGCGAAATAGGGGAACACATTGGGCAACGCCTGAGTGGTCAGCTGCAGGAAAAATAGGACGGCCAGCAGCCAAAGCACGGCAGGGTATTTGCGGAGGGCGGCCACCGCGCCGAACGGATTGGCGCGGCGAATATCAAACTTGCGACGCGACGCCTTGGGAAGGCTCTCTGGCAGGACTAGCAGGCCGAAAAGGAAGTTGGCAAACGCCAGCCCCGCTGCAGCATAAAACGGAACCCGGGGCCCGATTTCGCCGAGTTCGCCACCGATAACGGGGCCGATGATGAAGCCCAGACCGAATGCTGCGCCGATCAGACCGAAGCGGTGTGTGCGCTTATGGGGCGGGGTAATGTCGGCCATATAAGCAGTTGCCGTTGCCAGCGCAGCTCCCGCAATGCCTGCAATCACGCGGCCGATGAACAAGTACCACACCACGGGAGCAATCGACATCATGAGGTAGTCGAATGTGAGTCCCAGCAGCGAGCACAGCAGCACCGGGCGCCGGCCGAACCGATCCGACAAATTGCCCAGCACGGGAGAGAACACAAACTGCATGAAGGCGTATGTGAAAACGAGATACCCACCGATTACGGCAGCGTTTGCCACGCCCCCACCAGTCAGTTCCTCCAGAAGCTCAGGAAGAACCGGCACGATGATGCCGACGCCGATCATGTCCAGCAGGATCGTCACCAATATGCAGGTGAGTGTCAGGCGTGAGCGGGTCGAAGCTTGCATGCTTGGGCGCTAATCTCGCTTTATCCGATTGCGTCTCGGAATGTGCCGCGCAGTTGACACAGGCAGGACTACCAACGCAAGACCGAACCGGGAAGCAAGGTTCCATACTTGTTTGATGTTCCAGTGGATTGATGGGTGGTCACGCAATCCCGCGTTCCCCGTCGGAATGGGGTACCAATCCGGCATCGTGAGCGTATAGCCAGTTCAGGCGCCGGAGATGGCCCTGACTGCCTTGCAGGGATATGGCGAGGTCGCGAGCGTGGCGGAATGGACCTTCCATGTGAAAGATGCGCCCGTTCATCTCCGAGACGCGTCGAACGCGCTCGACGCGGCCCTGTCGAATATTTTGATAGCGTGAAAAGGCCTCCTGGGCGCTACTATGCCGCACCAGGAGCGGCGCGAGGACGGCTGCATCCTCAATGCCCATGGCCGCGCCCTGCGCCTGAAACGGCACCATGGCATGCGCCGAATCACCCGCTAGGCCGACATTCCCCTTGAACCAGGCGGAAGCGGCTGCCGTGTAAAGCGGCCAGGCCGTCCAGTTGCTATCAGCGGCGGCAAGGAGCGCAGCGAGGTGCGTGCTCTTGTGCACCGATTTCGACACGACAGGCTGAAGCGTCGGCTCGGCACCAGTGCCTTTCAAGAACATCACCAGATTGACTTGCTGCCGATGGGGAAGCGGATAGCACACTAGATGGAATCCCGGTCCAAACAGCACCGACACCCGATCGAGCGCTAAATGCCCCTCAACGCTGCTCCAAGGCAGCAGGGTTCGCCAGGCAGTCCGCCCTTGCTGCCGGGCGCCAGGCCCCTGCAGCAAGGTTCGGCGGGTAAAGGAATGAACGCCGTCGGCCCCGATCAAGGCATCGGCTCGGCCGGTACGGGACTGGCCATCGGCTTCATCGATGGAAACGGCAACACCGCGCGCGTGGTGGATCGCGTTCCAGTTCCGAACCCCGAACACCATGTCTATGTTGGCGAAGCGTCGGGTGGCTTTAAAGAGCACGTCGGCAAGATCAGCGCGATGCATGACGGCATAGGGCGAGCCAAAGCGTTCCCACATGACGGGCCCAAGTTCTAGGGTGACCAAGGGAGTGGGCCGGCGGAACGGATAAATGTCGATGCCCGCAGGCTCGATGCTGCGCGCCGAGATCGCGTCATCGAGCCCAAGCCTATTCAGCAGCAGCCGTGCATTAGGGCTGATCTGCAGCCCCGCTCCGAATTCTGAGAGGGCCGGGCTTCGCTCAAGGACAACGACGCTAGCGCCGAACTTGGCCAGCGAGAGCGCAAGCGTCAGGCCAGTGATTCCTGCGCCAGCGATGTAGAATATCTTGCCGTCGCCCGGCATAAGCCGACGCTATGCAGCGTCGGACTGGAACATTGCCGAAGGCGGGTTGGATGCGCCGGGAGACAGGCGCGAGCTGTAAACATAATGGGTGGAGCAATAGGGGCAGACGATTTCGCTGTCCTTGCCCATGTCGAGGTACACGTGAGGATGATCGAAAGGCGGCAATGCCCCGACGCACTGGAATTCCTTTGAACCCACTTCGATCTGGCGCAGGCCTTCGGTGTTGTGGAAATGGGGCGTGGAATTGTTTGCCATGGCGATAACCTGATGCCGTGTTTTTCGGTTGGCCGGACCATAGTGGAAGGGTTGGGTTAAGGGAAGTGGTTGCGCACGGTACCACGACCTCCTCCTCCTTCGACAGGCTCAGGATGAGGTCTACTGATAGAGCGATGCCCGTGGCATAAGAGCCGCGAGACAGGAGCCAGACATGCCGACATTCCAATCCGATGAGTTGACCCTAGCGTACGAGGTATTCGGTGAGGGGCAGCCCGTCCTGTGCATTCATGGCTTCGCTTCGAGCGGCAAAGTCAACTGGATCGATACGGGCTGGGTGGAAGCGCTGACAGGTGCCGGTTACCAGGCGATTGTTTTGGACAATCGGGGGCATGGTCAGTCCGACAAGCCGCATGACCCTGACGCTTATTACCCCAGCGATATGGCGCGGGATGCCGTTGCCTTGCTGGACCATCTGGGGATCGAGCGTGCGGCCGTGCTTGGCTATTCGATGGGTGCGCGGATCGCCGCTTTCATGGCGTTCGAGCACGAGAATCGGGTCGCCTGCGCGATCTTTGGCGGAATGGGCATGAATCTGATTAACGGCCTGAGCGATGGCAACGACATCATCGCAGGGTTAAGGGCGCCTTCGCTCGATAGCCTCACGCATCCGACCGCGCGTCAGTTCCGCATCTTCGCAGATCATACCAAGTCGGATCGGGACGCCTTGGCGGCGTGCATGGAAACGTCGCGGCAGCCAATGGCTCGTGCGGATGTCCGGCGGATCGGCGTTCCGGTTCTTGTTGCGGTCGGGGAGGCCGATGACATGGCAGGCTCGCCAGAGCCACTTGCCGCGCTGATCCCCCAAGCCGAAGCCCTTGTTATCCCTAAGCGGGACCATATGCGCGCCACGGGAGACAAGGTGTTCAAAGCTGCGGCGCTTGCGTTTCTGGGGAGAACATTCGACGGGGGCAGTTCTGCGTGAACCAATGTTGCGCTTGGGCTTTGTATCTGAGCATCGGATAGCCTATATCGGTGGCTAACGATGAAGCGGAGTCCCGCCATGAGCAGCAGCGCCAAGCTTTCGGCTGAAGTAAAGTCCGTCGATCCGGTGTGGGATGCTGTGCGCAGTGGCGCGCGGCAGATCGTTGCCGATGAGCCCTCGCTCGCGAACATGGCAATTTCCTCGATTCTGAACCACGACACTTTTGAACAGGCGCTAGCGCACCGCTTGGCTGCACGGCTGGACCATGACGATGTGTCGGCGGACATCATCCGGCAGGCTTTTGCCGAAACGCTGGTGGATGCGCCCGAGATTGGACATTTCGCGCGCGTGGATCTTGCGGCAACGCTGGAGCGCGATCCCGCTTGCCATAGGGCACTGGAGCCACTGCTCTATTTTAAGGGCTACCAGGCCATCCAGACGCACCGGTTCGCTCATGCCATGCTCAAGGTGGGGCGTCGCGATTTTGCGCTGTACCTGCAGAGCCGGGCCAGTCAGGTGTTCCAGGTAGACATCAACCCTGCTGTTGTCATGGGCAAGGGCATCATGCTCGACCATGGTACGGGTCTGGTAATCGGCGAGACCGCAATCATTGGGGACGATGTCTCCATGTTGCAGAACGTGACCCTTGGCGGCACTGGCAAATCGGACCAGGACCGGCACCCGAAGATTGGCAATGGCGTGTTGATAGGGGCAGGGGCCAAGGTTCTCGGCAATATCAAGATTGGCGATTGTTCACGCATCGGAGCCGGTTCGGTGGTGCTCAAGGAAGTGCCGCCGCGCATGACGGTTGCAGGCGTGCCCGCCAAGGTCATCGGCGAAGCCGGGTGTGCCCGACCAGCGCTGGTGATGGATCATGTCGTGCTGGTTCATGATTTGAACAACTGATCCGGCGATATCCCGCAAGCCATTGTGAGCGGGTATATGGCACCCTTTGGGGTTGATTGCGTTTAGCGGCTGACTAGATTGCCGCCTCAACGCAAACAGCAGGATACCTCCAGTGAACCATCCCGAAATTATCAAGCTGCAAAAGTTCCTGCAGATGAAATTCAACAACAAGAACATCGATGTACGCCCCCGGAATAAGCTCAACGACTCGGTGGAAGTTTTCATCGGGGACGAGTCCATCGGACTGATCCATGCCGACGACGAGGACGGAGACAAGTCCTACATCTTCAACATGTCGATCCTCGATATCGATCTGGACGAAGTTTCCTGATCCTTCAGGACCAAGCGCCGATACGGGCTAGCCAGAGCTCCATCCCATCGTCGAACTGACGCCAATATTGCAGAGCCGCGGCATCGAATGTGTAGGTCGCGGCTATGCCGCTTGGCAGATAAACCGTTCGGACGCACTTAGCACTGGAGCCGGCAGCAACCGGCTCTATGCATTTCGCCACGAACGGATTGGGCGAGAGTGCATCGTACCAGACCGTCTCACCCTGATACCCGCTTGATTGGTCCATAGGCTTGCCGATCAGGCCCGGTACACCCCCCAGGGTTTTTCCATCGAACTGATGAAGATAGACTGTATCCAGTAAGGCGGCGCTGGTGCGGGCGCGGCTTCTTGGCAGCAGCGTGACGTCCACGGGCATGTTCAGGCCCGGCGCTGGCTCAAACATCACCCTTAGATCGATCTGGTTTGTGAATCCGGGGCTTAGCTGCTCCCTGAACTTGAACCAGGACTCTGGAATAGCGAGCTCGCGTCCGGATATGGTCTGACTGAGGCGATCACCCGCCCCAAGGGCGGGCGGCGCGTTTCGCGCCCGGCGGCCCAGTTCATCCACCAGATAGGCTGCACCCACCGCTACGAGCAATACCAGCACGGCTATCCCGGCAAGGTTGAATCCCAGTGAATGAGCCTGATTGCTCGTGCCGTCAGGGGAAGCTTGCAAACTCATCGCCAGCGTTAACCAGTTTCGCGGAGGGAAGGTGACAGATCATTGGGCAGTCAATATGCTTAATGATTAGTTAACGAGGGCGCCTGGCCGTTAGAAGCCAGGCAGCGGAGAACTTCGGCATGAGCAAGGAATTGTTTCTGGCGGCCTTTCTGATTGGCGTCGGCTTGTGCCTCTCCGGCGCAGGAACACACCTGTACCAGATGATTGCCAAACAACCCGCCATGCTCCGCTACGACGGCAAGACGTTTCTGGGCACGCTTGGCCATTTGCTGATGAGCTTTATCTGCGGCCCCTACATCATGCTGCAGCTTGGTTGGCGGCACGAGCAGGGCGGCACGCTCTCCATGACATCAGCACTGGTTTCCGCCCTGGTGGCATTTGGCTGGTCTTTCATCACCGGGTTGCTGTTCGTGGGCGCCTATGTGGCTATCCGCTACCCATAATCGGCGTGTTCGCCGGCGGTCGTCACCCGCCAGCACTAGGCGCCAAAACAATGAGGCCAGCTTCGGAAAACCGAGCTGGCCTCATTCATTGGCCTCCTATCAGGGCTAGGCTTTTGGCGGGGTCCGGAAACCGGTGAAACTTATTGGATGGCGGCAGTGATGACGTTGATGTCGCGAGCGTCGATCATGTCGACCCATTTGCCTGCATCTGCCTGTGACTGGCGCTTGATGAACTTGTACGGCGTGGCACTCCACAGATCGATGGTGCCGACCTGATTATCGAGAACCAAATCGCCGCGGTCGGTGCGGACGAGCAGAACGGCATGGCCTTCGCCATTGGCCTGCTTGACCACGGAAATCAGCAAAACACTTGGTGGCCAGCCGGCGTTGATTAACTCACGGCGCTTGGCGAGGACATAGTCTTCGCAGTCGCCATAACCGTTTGGGTAGGTCCAGAACTCGGCGGTCTGATAAAGATCCTCATCGGTCACGGCAATGATGGTCTGGTTGTAGTGGGCATTGACGGCTTGGAGCTGCTGCCAAAGCGCTTCTGTCAGCGGCATAGCCGAGACCGGGTTGACGTTGGCGGTGCATTCGGCCGGACGGGCCTTGCAGAATTCGGCATGGCCAACTGGGATGCTGGTGGTGGCCGATGATGTTTGCACGTAGGCGACGTTGGTGGTGTCAATTGCCTGGGCGGGAGCGGCAATGGTCAGTAGCCCGATCATGGCGCCGAGCAGTGCTCCCAAACCCTTGTTGTGTGCAAACATAGTGCGATCTCCCTGATGGAGACCACGGTAGAGAGGGCCGATTAGGCCGATCGAAAAAGTGCAACGCAGTTTTTATGCGTATTTTATTGATCGATTTCAGTGGTGATTAACCACGAGCCGGAGGCCGCCCGGCCTTCAATTTACCGGCCGATCTTTGCCAAGACCCGGCGGTAGACATTGTCGTCCTGTCCGGCACCCTTTCGGCATTGCTTGGATCCAATGTGGATGGTGGCTGCCGTAGCCAGCGCAGGAGAGGGATAGGTGAGCGCTTTTTCGAGCACTTGGCCGGACGAAATTTCCCAGTTCTGATGGTGGGCTACAAGGTTTCGGCCGTTGGCATCAACAACTAGGGCCGTGACGCATACATGATCCCGATCGTCAGGGTCATTGTTGGTGAGGCGCTGGGTCAGCGTGGCGCGGCCTGCCGCAGGATCGAGGGTCACACTGACGTCGACCCATTGCTTGCGTTTCCAGTCCCACTTCTGGTGGTAGAGCGGGCAGGTAACTCCTGCGGCCGAGATATCGCACTGAGTAATCTCAATTTTCTTCCAAGCATAGCCTGCCCAATCGGACCGACCATCGGCCAGGCTTGCCTGCAGCGTGGTTCCGGCAAAGAGGAGGCCAACGATAGCGAAGAGGCGCGGACGAGCGGTCATGGCAGTGTCTAACGTCGCCAGTGCAGATCGGGGGTCAGTTCATGCGCAGATTTTGCTGCACGATCGTGATCATTTCCTGGGACGAGGCAAATTCGACCGCGACCCCGTTCTGGAAGTGACGCACGACGCGGGCTCGCATGCGTCCAAGCGTGATCGGCGTGCCCATGGCTGGGCGCACATCGAGCTCGACCGCAGCACCTGAGAGAGAAATGTCGATGATTTTGCAATTGTAGCGTCGGCCATCGTCGAGAACCACCGTGGAGTGGCGGATATCGGGGACCACGCGCTCATGGCGGCGATCCTCGGGCAGGTTCAGGATGTCCTTGTTGGCGAGCCAGGTAAGTTGGGCTGCCATCTTGTCGCGCTTGCGGGCAGACGCAACGATGTCCATCATGAAGCCGCCATCGATTTGGCTGGTGATACAACCCTCAATCCGGCCGATGTGATCGATATACGCAATGACTTTTTCGCCGACGATGCCTGTCACCGGGGCTACCACCATGGCGTCGCCGGGCGACATCTCGAGTATCTGGCAGGGAAATTCGCGCCGATCGGCCAGCATGTAGCGGCCAAGGACCGAAACCTTGACGCGCTGGAACTTGGCGGCTTCAGCACGGGTGCGAACAGGCGCAACGAACCGCGGAGAGGGGAGATCGTCGCTGAGCATTCGCCTGACCGCCGAACATGATGTTTGGCTGACAGCTTAGCGGACGGTGGTTAACGCATGATGAGCACGGACGGCGTTTCGCGCGGCACAGGTCGCGCAAATTGCATGCTTCAAGCTAGGAGCTGATTAGGGACGACCGCCGTCGATGACGGCAAGATGGGCGTAGCGCCGGGCGCTGCGGCCATAGACCGTCGCAGGCATGCCAAAGGGGGCCCCGCTGCCGCTGAATTCCACTTCATTAACGACCTTGGTCGCCACTTCGCGCGCGCTGTCCTGATATTCGATGTCGTCGGGCCAGATCAGCCGGAGGCCGGTAATACGCTGCTCCATGATCGGCTGCACGCCCAGCCAATAAGGCTCTTCTATGGCGGTCATTGCACCCAGAAGGCGCGTGTGGGTGGAGCCGTTGTGACGCAGGGGCATCAGGATGGTTTCAAAGCTGACTTTGGTGTGGATGGCAGTCGTGCCCTGGAATGTAACCAGGGCTACCGCATGATCTTCCGTCACGGCACGGATCAGGGTGTCGATGGCGTCGACGTCGCGCTCGTGCCAAAGGCGCGAGAAGGAGCGGCCCTTGAGCTCGCGGCAATAGCTGGTGCAAAGATGCGAACCCGCAAGGCGGAACGAGAAGCCTTCGCTTTCGTCCAGCTCAAGAATAAACGTGTTGGCCAGGGACTCGCGAATCTTGGTTGGATCGATGTCCTTGCGCTCTGGTGCGCTGCGCGAACCGCGAGTCGTGTTCCAGTACTCGTAAAGGGCCCGGGTGCTTGTTTTTTGCATGTTCTTGATCCGCTAAAAGGCCAACCGGGCGTTCCCCCCATGGAGCGCCTCAGCCGTGATGTCGACATTGGCAAAAGGGCGGCCCAAAAGCGCTCTTAAAGATTAGTTAAGGTTAACGCGGCTGTCCCATTGTGGAAAAGAACCGTGTAAGCCGCAGACGGCCAGCGAGTGTGGAGCGAAGTGATGAGTGAACAAGACCAGAGGGGCCAAACCCCCGCGCCGCCTGCGCGAGAGCCAGTTTTCCTGCTGCCTGGGGCAGTTACGGCGGTTATTGGGGTCCTTGTCGCTATTCACCTCGCATCAACCCTCGTGCTTAACGAAGAGGGAATGTTGATGCTGGTATTTTACGGAGCGTTCCAGCCGCTGCGCATACTGGCTGCCTTCGACGATATTTCTCTCGGCATACCCCTGATCTGGACGCCGTTCACACACGCCTTGTTGCATGGAGGTTGGGACCATCTTTTCGTGAATGTCGCCTGGTTCGCCATTTTCGGAACGCCGCTGGCGCGGCGCTACGGGGCCGGGCCGATGCTAGCAATTTTCTTTATCTCGGCTGCGGCAGGAGCAGCCCTGTTCGCCGCGACGTCGCTCTCGACGGGATCCTACCTGATCGGCGCCTCAGGGGGCGTGGCAGGCCTGACCGGCGCGGCAACGCGCTTCATCTTCCAGCCGGTGATTGTATCGAGGCACCCGGAAACGGGTGAGCAGATCGTGTTGGGCCGCAAGCTTGCTGGATGGAGCGAATTAATTCGAGACTCACGAGCGCGCTTCTTCATCCTGATCTGGGTCGTGCTGAACGCCGCGGTGCCTCTGTTTCCGCTAATCACCGGCAATCAGATGTCGATCGCCTGGCAGGCCCATCTTGGCGGCTTTTTCGCAGGAATCCTGATGGTTGGGCTGTTTGAGCGGCGGAGCGTCTAGCTCTTGTAGATCTCGGATGGATCAAACAGTTTCGGGAGCCCCTTGTCGGTCAGGACTGCGACGCCATCCTTCACCGCGGCCTTGCGATAGAAGCAGGTTTTCCGGCCGGTGTGGCAGGCGGCTCCACGTCCCGTTTGCCGCACCACCAGCAATATCGCGTCCTGATCGCAGTCGGTGCGAAGCTCGACCACTTCCTGAAGCTCGCCCGAGGTCTCTCCCTTTTTCCAGAGCTTGCCGCGTGAGCGGGACCAGTAGTGGGCAATCCCTGTTTCAAGCGTCAGCGACAAGGCGTCGGCGTTCATGTGCGCCAGCATAAGTACTTCGTTGGTCTCCAACTCCGTGGTGATCACGGTAACCAGCCCGGCAGCATCGAAGCGTGGCGCGAATGTCGTGCCTTCTTCCAATTGGGAATGGGAAAGGGTGCTGGCATCGGTGAAGCTTATGGACATAAGGCGGGTTCTAGTCCGTCCAACTTGCTGGCGCCAGTGTAGACGCGCTTAGCGTTTGCCGATCATGGCGTAGAAGCGATCCTGCTCGGCGCGTTCCTCGGCAAAGACACCGGTGAAGCGGTGGGTGATGGTGGCCGCGCCATGGGCACGAACACCGCGCATGGACATGCACATATGTTCGGCCTCCAGCATCACGGCTGCGCCACGAGGTCCAAGATGTTCGTTGATGGCGTCGATGATCTGAGACGTCAGATTCTCCTGCGTCTGCAGGCGCCGGGAATAGACTTCCACAAGCCGCGCCAGTTTGGAGAGGCCAACGACGCCGTCATGGGGTAGGTAGGCGATGTGTGCCTTCCCTACAAAGGGCACCATGTGGTGCTCGCAGTGGGAGCTGAATGGGATGTCGCGGACAAGAACGATGTCGTCGTAGCCGCCCACTTCCTTAAAGGTCTTGGACAGAATGGCGCCAGCGTCCATATCGTAACCGGCGAAGAACTCACCATAAGCCTTTGCAACCCGAGCGGGTGTCTCGAGCAGGCCCTCGCGGGTCGGGTCATCGCCAGCCCAGGCCAGAAGGGTGCGAACCGCTGCCTCGGCCTCTTCCCTCGTGGGCCGGGGGTAGTGGGCAGTCGAAAAGGCGACTGGGCCAAGGCGCTTTGCGTGCGCATCCATAATTGGGTTCCTTGAAGCAAAACCATTACGCTGGCGCGAAAAACCGGACCAGTGTTTTGAGCGAGCCTGACATTGCCTGCCTGAAGAACTATATAAGCTCGCAGCAAACACCGGCAAGAAACAGAATTGTTTGGTTGATGGATATCAGCGATCTCTATTCCGAGAAGATCCTCGAGCTGGCAGCAAATGCTCTGAAGCCGCCGAGGCTTGCCACACCCGATGCCAGCGCCCGCAAGGTGAGCCGCGTTTGCGGATCGCTGATCGAGGTGGATGTGGTTGTCCGTGATGGCGTCATCGCCGAGTACGGCCATTACCTCTCAGCTTGTGCGCTGGGGCAGACATCGGCGGCGATTGTGGCGCGGGAGGTCGTCGGGACAAGAGTGGGAGACTTCGTTCGTCTGCGCGACCAGATGCATGCCATGCTCAAGGAGAACGGCGCGCCTCCCAATGGCAAATGGTCTGACCTGGCCTATCTCGAGCCTGTGCGGGATTACAAGGCGCGGCATATGTCGACCTTGCTGGTGTTCGATGCCGTCGCCGAGGCACTCGAAAAAATTGAGTCCGGGCAAGCTGTTGCATCGGCGAATTGATGGAGCGAGTCAGCTTTGCGCTGTGGCGCCTGATCGATCTGCCGTTCAAAATAGTGGCCGTGTTGCTGATCACCATCTATCGCTACACGTTCTCGGCGTTTGCCGGACGCACTTGCCGGCATTTGCCAACGTGCTCGGAATACACCAGCACGGCGATCTGGACGTTTGGTTTCTGGCCGGGTGGCTGGATGGGGCTGGCACGCTTCGTCCGGTGCCGCCCCGGCGGAACGCACGGCTATGACCCGGTGCCATCGCAGTTGCCAGACGAGGCTAGGTGGTATGCCCCATGGCGCTATGGGCGCTGGAAATAATGCCCAATCATGCTAGACAGGCGCCCTTGTTGCGACAATCGCAGCAAAGACCCTATTTCTGGAGATCCTAAAATGACGATCAAGGTGACGTTTCCCGACGGTGCAGCTCGCGACTATCCGCGTGGCACCACCGGGACCACCATCGTTGAGGGCATCTCCAAGTCGCTGGCCAAAAAGACGGTAGCGATGCGCTGGAATGGCGTGCTCAGCGACCTCAGCGATCCGTTGGAAGCGGATGGCAAGATCGAGTTCGTGACGCGTGATAGCGGCTCCAAGGATGTGCTCGAGCTGATCCGGCACGACGCAGCGCACGTGCTGGCGGAAGCGGTGCAGGAGCTGTGGCCGGGGACGCAGGTGACGATCGGGCCGGTTATCGAGAACGGCTTCTACTATGACTTCAAGCGCGACGAGCCTTTCTCGGAAGAGGATTTCCCGGCCATCGAGAAGAAGATGGCTGAGATCATTGATCGCGGTGCGGCATTTACCAAGGAGATCTGGACGCGCGACCAAGCCAAGGACTTTTTCCGGGCCAAGGGCGAGGACTTCAAGGTCGAGCTGGTGGATGCCATTCCGGCCGACCAGTCGCTCAAGATGTACAAGCAGGGGCAGTGGATCGATCTTTGCCGCGGGCCCCATATGCGCACGGTCAAGGATGTGGGTTCTGCCTTCAAGCTGACCAAGGTGGCGGGCGCTTATTGGCGTGGCGACAGCAACAATCCGGTGCTGAGCCGCATCTACGGCACTGCCTTTGCGACCAAGGAAGAGCTGGACGCTTACCTTCACATGGTGGAGGAGGCCGAGAAGCGCGACCATCGCAAGATCGGCCAGGAGATGGACCTTTACCATTTCCAACCGGAGGCGCAGGGCTCGGTGTTCTGGCACCCCAAGGGCTATGTGCTTTACAACCAGATGGAAAGCTATATCCGCCGCCGGCTGAACGAGTCTGGCTATGTGGAGGTAAAGACCCCGCAGCTGATGAGCTCCAAGTTCTGGGAGCAATCGGGCCATTGGGGCAAATATCGCGAGAACATGTTCGTGGTGCCCGACGAGGTTCCGGGGACGGAAGAAGAGGGGCCGGTGCTTTCGGGCAAGGGCGACCTCATGGCACTCAAGCCCATGAACTGCCCGGCGCACGTGCAGATCTTCAACCAGGGCATCAAGAGCTACCGTGACTTGCCGCTGCGCATGGCGGAATTTGGCTGTTGTCACCGCAACGAGGCGCATGGCGCCTTGCACGGGCTGATGCGCGTGCGCCAGATGACCCAGGACGATGCCCATATTTTCTGCCGAGAAGACCAGATCCAGAGCGAAACCGAACACTTCGTGCATCTGCTCTATTCGGTCTACGAGCACATGGGCTTCGAGAACGTCGTCATCAAGCTTGCGACGCGGCCGGAGAAGTTTGGCGGCACAATCGAGCGCTGGGATGCGGCCGAAAAGGCGCTGGGCGATGCCCTGCGCGCAACCGGCTATGATTTCGAGATCGCTGAAGGCGAGGGCGCGTTCTATGCGCCCAAGCTCGAGTTCCACCTCAAGGACGCTATCGGCCGGAGTTGGCAGGTAGGCACGCTGCAGCTCGACTATGTGCTGCCCGAGCGCCTCGATGCCACCTATGTGGCCGAGGACGGTTCGCGCAAATATGCGGTGATGCTCCATCGCGCGATCCTTGGGTCGCTTGAGCGTTTCATCGGCATGATGATCGAGAACTATGCCGGCAAGATGCCGATGTGGCTGGCGCCGACGCAGGTTGTCGTTGCCACGATCGTCTCGGAAGCGGATGAATATGCCGAAAAGCTGGTGCGTCAGCTCAGGGCTGCCGGCATTCGCGCTGAGATCGATACGCGCAATGAGAAGATCAACTACAAGGTGCGCGAGCACTCGGTCGGCAAGGTGCCGCTGATGTTTGTGGTAGGTCGCCGCGAGGCCGAGGAGGGGACCGTATCGGTTCGCCGTCTCGGCACCGAGGGGCAGAAGGTCGAGCCATTCATGGATGCCTTGGTGTCCCTGATGGCGGAAGCAACCGCGCCTGATCTCAAGGCGAAGGCAGCCTGAGCCATGCCGCAGCGTCCGTCCAATCGCGAGATCAAGGCCCTTACCCATCTGGGTGAGGACAATGCGCTTGGGCCCGGCGACTTCAAGGATATCGGCGAAAAGGTCTTCGCCGGTATGCTGAAGAAGGGCTGGGTGGTTGAGGCCGAGGGAATGCCGGGGAAGTACCGGGCGACCATCAAGGGGCTGACGATCCATGAGGGTGAGATCATCTTTGCGGGTCGATTGCGCCGGTAAGGCTTGAACCCCCAACTAGCCGGAAGGGGGAGGGATATGGGCGGTAGGTTGGGCGCCATATTGCCCGGTACTGGATTGGTCGCTCCTCCTTCCCAGGGGGAGGTTAGGTGGGGGGTGCTCTGAAATGGCCGACCGGATACCCATAACCCGCACCGTTTCCATCGATCCCAGCGAGATCGAGGAAAGCTTCGTGCGGGGCACTGGGCCGGGGGGGCAGAACGTCAACAAGGTTTCGAGCGCGGTGCAGTTGCGCTTTGATTTGCTCAACTCTCCATCAATCCCCGAAGCGATGAAGCGGCGGGTGGCGGCGATTGCGGGCAAGCGGCTGACCAAGGATGGGGTGATCGTCCTGACGGCGAACAGCCATCGAGACCAGCCGATGAACCGCCAGGAGGCGCAGGCGCGATTGGTGGCGCTGCTGGCGGAAGGGGCGCATGTGCCCAAGCCCCGCCTTGCGACGCGGCCAACGCTGGCGTCCAAGAAGCGGCGGTTGGAGGGGAAGGCGATCCGATCCAACATCAAGCAGATGCGCAGCGTGCGGCCGGAAGGCGATTAGGCCATGCGCTATTTCGTGACCGGCACGGCAGGTTTTATCGGCTTCCATCTGGCGCGGCGGCTGCTTGCCGAGGGGCACGAGGTCGTTGGGTTCGATGCGGTTACGGATTATTACGATGTTCCGCTCAAGCGGGCGCGGCTGGATTTGCTGGCGCGCGAGCAGGCTTTCGCCGCCGTGGAAGCGCGGCTTGAGGATGCCGACGCATTGCGGTCGGCCGTGGAGCAGGCACGGGCAGACCGGGTCGTTCACCTCGCGGCGCAGGCCGGCGTGCGCTATAGCCTCGAGCACCCCCAAAGCTATGTGCAATCCAATCTGGTTGGAACGGCCAATCTGCTGGAAGTTCTCCGGCTAATCCCCCCGCAGCATCTCGTTTTCGCGTCATCCAGTTCGGTCTATGGCGGCAACAGCAAAATCCCCTTCTCGGAAACCGATCGCGCCGACGCGCCGGTGTCCCTTTATGCTGCCACGAAAAAAGCGGGGGAGGAGATGTTGCACTCCTATGCGCATTTATGGTGTCTGCCAGTTACTTGCGTCCGGCTCTTTACGGTTTACGGGCCGTGGGGCAGGCCGGATATGGCGCTGTTTCGATTCGTGGAGCAGATGCTTGGCGGCAAGCCCATCGATGTTTATGGCGAAGGGCGGATGCGGCGGGACTTTACGTTCATCGACGATGTGGTGGATGCACTTGTGCGCGTCGCCGAGCGTCCGCCGATCATGGGAGAACTTCTGCCGCATGACAGCCTTTCGCAGGTTGCGCCGTTCCGGACCGTGAACATAGCGGCGGGGAAGCCGGTGCAACTTCTTGATTTCATTGGGGCTGTTGAGGCGGCGACGGGTGCTCGTGCGGAGCTGCGCATGCTGCCAATGCAGGCGGGGGATGTGGTGGCGACGCAGGCGGATACGCGATTACTCAGGGAGTTGATCGGGCCGATGCATCAGACCAGCGCGGTGGACGGTGTCGAGCGGTTCGTGGAATGGTACCGCAGATTTTATGGTAAGTAGATCAAGAGGTTGAGATTGGCCGAGACGAGTTTGAAGTTCGGGACGAGCGGCTTGCGCGGCTTGGCGGTTGAACTGGAGGGGGAGGCGGCGCGCCGGTATGCGGCGGCGTTTTTGCAGCACCTCAAGAACATGGGCGCGCTGGGTGGCAGCAAGGTGTTTCTGGGGCGTGACTTCCGGCCATCAAGCCCCCGAATTGCCCGCGACTGCGCTGTTTCTATTGTGGATTTTGGCTTGGAGCCGGTGGATTGCGGGACAATTCCGACGCCCGCACTGGCCTATCATGCCATGGCGCAGGGCTGTGCCGCCATCATGGTAACGGGCAGCCATATCCCGGTGGACCGGAATGGTTTGAAGTTCTATTTGCCCAGCGGCGAGATCAGCAAGGCCGACGAAGCGGGTATCATTTCGGCCCTTTCGGGTGCACGGACTGTTAACGTTGAGCCTCTCATTTCGGATGAATCGGGTAGCGCAGAGCAGCGTTATTTCACGCGCTTTGCCGACCTGCTGCCGCCAAATGCCTTGAATGGACTGCGTATTGGTGTGTTCGAGCACTCAACGGTCGCGCGGGATCTGCTCTCGGGCATTATGCGCCATGCCGGGGCCGAGGTGATAAGTCTTGGACGGATCGATGGCTTCGTTGCGGTCGATACGGAGGCGTTCGGGGACGAGGTGTTTGCACCATTGGCGGGGTGGATCAAGTCCGAGAAGCTCGATGCCATCGTTTCGGCGGATGGCGATGGTGACCGGCCGTTGCTGATGGATGGCGAAGGCGCGTTTGTGCGTGGGGACGTGCTTGGGCTTCTCACAGCGCAGTTCCTGAACGCCAAGACCGTGGTAACCCCGGTGACGTCCAATTCGGCGATCGAGCGGACGGGGTTTTTCGAGCGCGTGGTGCGTACCAAGGTGGGCTCGCCCTATGTGGTGGCGGCCATGGAGCAGCACGAGGACGGCGTGGTCGGGTTCGAAGCCAATGGCGGTACCTTTGTGGGAGAGGGTATCTCGGTGGACGGGCGTCGAATGACGCCGCTGCCGACGCGAGATGCCGTTTTGCCGCTGCTCTGTGCGCTGGGCCTGGCGGTGCGGCAGGGCAAGAGCGTGAGCGAGATCGTCGCGGCCTTGCCGCTGCAGCATGCCTTGGCTGATCGACTGCAGGATGTACCGAGCGAGCGAAGTGGGGCGTTTCTCCGGCGGCTCAGTGAGGATGAGGCCTTTGCGTCCGCTTTTTTTGGGGAGCAGGGGATAGCAAGCCTTTCTGCCATTGATGGGCTGCAGTTCCGCACGAGTTCGGGGGACATGGTGCACTTCCGGGCATCGGGGAATGCGCCGGAGTTGCGGTGCTATGTGGAAGGCAGCACGCCTGACGTGGCCAAGAGGTTGCTGGAATGGGCGATGGAAGCAGCGCGGGGACAGGTGAGGGGGTAGGAGCCGACCGAGCCACCCAGCGGCAGCACCGCCATCTCGGGATGGATCCCGGCTGACATCGGGGATGGGAGCGAGGACCGTTGAAAGATTGAAAAGGGCCGCATTGCTGCGGCCCTTTGTTTCTATTTGGCGGTGGCGGAGATGTTGACTTTGCCGATGAGGACGCTGGGGTCGGTTTCGGCGGCCATGAAGTCTTCAATCCCGAGGCCCGGCTGTTCCTTGGCTGTCAGCTCGATGCTGAGGCGCTTCGCTTTGCCGCTGACGAAGCTGTTGATGGCGCCGCCGACCTTTTGCGCTTCGGCAGCGCCGGCCATGATGCCGATGACGGTGCCTTCGGCAAGGCCCGCAAAGACGGGGCGCAGGGTGGCCGGATCGGAGCCCTGCTCGGCGCCCACGGTGGCGAGGATGATGTCGGAAAGGCCTTCGTCCAGAACATCGAGGTTGAGCTTGGAAATGACGATGCCCATGGCAGCGGCGAGGGCTGCGTCTTCGTCCATGCCGAACAGCGCTTCGGTGGCGTTGGCAAAGGTGCCGGCGAGTTTCACCGTTGCGAGATCCACGCCGCTGACGGAGAGTTCGGTCAGCTCGATTGCGTCTTCAGCTTGGTTCCAATTCGCCTTCAGCGCGAAGCCCAAATCGAGCGAGGAGATGCCGAGCGCCTGCAACTGGGCGAGCTGTTCGTCACCTGTATCGGCTGGAAGCTCAGCGACGATATTGCTCGCCGTGGTGCTGATCTCAGTCGGAATGCCATTGAGGTAATTGCCCAGCGTCAGGTCGAATGCGCCGATGCCCCCGACAATCCGTTGGCTGGGCGCGTCGGGATCGGGCACATCCACAGAAACATCGCTGAACGAGAAGCCTTCAAAGGCGGGAATCAGCGAACGGCCGTTTTCGGCAAACCAGGCATCATCGATGGCTTGGGGCGCGGCGTTGATCGCCGCGATGGGCCCAGAAATGTCCATGCCCTTGACCGTCAGATTGCCGACATTGATCATCCCGTCGCCTTCCACGGTAATATCTAGGTCGTCGACAGCGTAGGAAGGATAATAGCCAGGGCTCATGGCGCCGACCGACATGCTGGCAACGCTGAACGCCACCGTGCGATCCTCGTCATCAACACCCGAGCAATCAAAGCCTTCAAAGATTATGGGCGAGGTTTCAAAGGCCGTCAGCAGGTCGACATACATGCGGAGGGCGTCCCCGGCCAATTTGGGATCAGACGGTTGGTCCTCCTCGGTCTTGTCAAGCGCTTCGGCCAGCCCCACGATCTCGGCAAAGCTATAGTTGAGCGGACGCGCCTTGAACTCGGCGGCAGAGGCTGCGCCGATGGTGCATTCGATTCCGTCGCCGCTGACGGTGCCGCCGCCAAAGCTAAAATCAGTGTAGATGGTTTCAAGCTCGGTCTGACCGCCTGCGTCCACCAGACCGTAAAGCCCGAGGACGCCGGCAATGTCGAAATTGGCGGCCGACAGGCTGCCCATGTCGATGTTGGTGTCTTCGCTCGTGGCAGAGATGCCGCCCAGGGTGACGATGGCGGCCGTGCCGTCTGTCACATCGCTCAGGACGATGTCGCTGAATGTCAGCTCGAAGGACGTGGTCTCGCCGTCCACCACGGAGGAGCCGGAGACGGTGATCTCGGGAATATCGATGCTCTTGGCCGTGAGGCCGGAAAGAGCATCGGCATTGTCGACTAGATTGCCGCTGAAAATGTCGCGCAGGGTTCTTTCATCGAGATTGGAGCTGGCGGTTTCGATGGTGGGAATGTCTACGGCCCATTCCGTCGTGGTTGTAGCCTGGGTGGATTGTTCGGCGGGAGGTGTTTTGTTTTTGGTCTTCTGCGCCCAGGCGGGTGCGGTGGAAAGCGTGGTGGTGACAAGGCAGAGTGCTGCAAGCGCCGCCAGGTGCCGCGTTGGGGCCGGTTTGTTGAGCATAGATCATTCTCCCGCGATGATTTGAGGCGCAATGTGGGGGATTAGCCTCTGCGCAGCAAGTGGGAAGGAGGGGAGTGGACCTGGGCTCGCCCTCGTGGCTCGACAGGCTCACCATGAGGGCTGTTGTGGGAGTTGAATGTGGGTGGCGTTAAAAGGCGGCGGTCAGGACTTCGATTTCGGTGGCGGTGCCGGGCTGGATCTGGAAATCGCGGTTAAAGACCTGCTCGCCCTGCTTGGCGAGGACCAGATAGTCACCTTCGGCCAGGACGGTGCTGGGGAATGCGCCGAGATCAGTGAAGATGGTTTTCCCGTCAGAGTTCTTGACCGTCCATTCAACGTCGGCAATGGCCTCGCCCCCAGCTTCGGAGACCAGCTTAAAGGAGACCTGGGCTGCATGATGGTAGAGCGTTGCGTCGGTCAGCTGGCCCGGCTCCACGCGAAGGTCGGCGCGCACAACGGCGTTGATGGTGCCGAAATGGGAAACGATGTGGTAGGTGCCGGCATTCAGGGTCACAATCTCATTGGCCTTCAGGCCTTCGGCGATTGGGGTGCGGCTTGAATCGTCGCCGCCGGTGAAAATGTCGAAGGTGAGCAGCCCTGGGGGAATGGCGACATCGCCCGTCACGGCCGAGTTAAGCCGCAGCGCGCCGGCTTCGATCACGAAGTTCTTCTGGTTATCGCCGGGGGCTATGAGCACGGTTTCGCTGGTCTGGGCGCGGCCATAGGCGACGTGAACCACGTATTCCCCCGGAGGCAGCTGGAGATTGGCCGGGCCGCCTTCGGACTTGGCCACTAAGGCGAGTTCGCCTGAGGCATCCGGGGTGGTGTCGAAAATGCGCCAGACCAGGCCATCGGGAATAGGCGCGCCGTCCTGCGTGATACGGGCGGACAATTGCACCGGCTGCGGGACCGAGGTTGCCGAGTTAATAGCTTCGGCAGCCGGCGTCGCGGGCGCGTCGCTGTTGCGCGGAGTTGCCGTTGGTTCGTCGTCGCGCTGGGGGCGCGGGCGCGGGATGGGCGGCATCTCATCCTCCGCCTCTTGGGCGAAAGAAGGCGTCTGCATATAGGCGGGGGTCAGGGGCGCAAGGAGGGCAAGGGCAAGCGGAAGAAAAAGGATTTGCCGCATGCGCATAGGGTCTCCTGCCGGATCTGGCTTGTTCAGCATGGTGTTGGTAGGTGGCGAATGGGGAAAAGCTGTGTCACAGAGCAGCCAAGTTGAAAACAGTGCAAAGTGCCTCACGAGCAATTTTGTGGGCACCGCCGATTCCGAGGGGCTATCAAATGCCGGCCAATACGCAAGTGATCGAACATTTTCTTTCCCGCCGGTCAGTGGGCATTGGTTTTCTCGCGGAGCCGGGGCCGAACAGCGAAGAGCTCGAGCAGTTGCTGCGGATCGGGACGCGCGTACCCGACCATGGCAAGCTCACGCCGTGGCGGCTGGTGATCATCGATGGGAACAATCGGCGCAAGGCGGGCGAGAAGCTGGCCGAGATCGCTGCGCAGCGCACGCCCGGATTGGACGAGGCGAGCCTTGAGGCCGAGCGCAATCGCTTTTTGCCAGCGCCCCTGACCATTGGGGTTATCTCATCGCCGCAGGATCACCCGAAGGTGCCTCAATTCGAGCAGCTCCTGTCCGCAGGCAATGTGGCGTTCAACCTGGTTCATGGCGCGCATGCCCTGGGCTATGCGGCATCGTGGGTGACGCGCTGGTTTACGTTCGACGATGAAGCTGCACGGATGTTGGGCGCGCGGGAGGGCGAGCGGTTTGTTGGGTTTGTTCATATCGGCACGCCAACCGCGGTGATGGAAGACCGGCCTCGGCCGGAGCTTGATGCGGTGGTGACGCGCTGGAGCGACGCTTAAGGCGCGCTTAATGGGGGTTAACGGAGGGTTAACCAAAACGGCCGATCATGGCTCGGTCGATTCCCTGGTTTGATCCCGCGCATGGGCGTGCAGCCTGTTTCCGTACCGAGAAGTCTGGCGACGGTGCTGAATGCTGCCGGCGAACGCAATGGCGTGGACTTCGACTATCTGCTGCAAACGGCGGTGCGCGAGAGTAGCCTCAATCCGCAGGCCAAGGCGCAGACTTCCTCGGCAGTGGGATTGTTTCAGTTCCTGGAAAGCACCTGGCTGCAGGTGCTGAAGGAACATGGACCGCGGCTGGGCTATGGCGAGATCGCCGCCCATGTGGAGCGCACAAGCGGCGGCGACTATGTGGTCGCCAATCCCACCAAGAAAGCCGAAATCCTGAAGTTGCGTGAAGATCCGCAGATGGCGGCGGACCTGGCGGCAGCGTTCACCAAGACCAATGGGGATTATCTCCAGCAAAGGTTTGGCCGGATGCCCAGCGCGGGAGAGCTTTATATCGCCCATTTCCTGGGGGCGCAGGGGGCGGAGCGGATGTTCAATGCGGGGTTGCAGAACCCGGACCAAATCGCTGCCGACCTGTTTCCCCGGCAGGCGGATTCCAACCGGGCGATCTTTTACGCCAATGGGCAGCCGCGCACGATCAGGGAGGTATATCGCGTGCTGGTGGCCAAGCACGAGGCGGGGGGCACAAACGCGAATTTTACGGCGCAGCAGCTAGCGGGGACAGGTGCGCCAGAGGCGCCGCCCGTGGTGCCCTCGCGCTTTTCGCCGGCCAACATGTCGTTTACCGGCTTGTTCAAGAATGAAGCGGAGGTGGAGGCAGCGCCGCCCACGGATGCCAATGGTGCGTTTTTTACCCAGCTTTATGCGCGATAGGTGAGACAGATAAAACACGAGGTATGGATATAAACGTCCCTTAAGACGTTTCAGCTCCTATGGGACCAAAGCGGGAGTGATGCCCATGAAGATTGCTGATGTCGCCCATGCCGGTGTTCGGTCCGGCGCGCGCATTTTCCGGCGTGCCACGCGGCTGGGTGTTGATCGGGGCCGCGCTTGCCGCCTGGCTTGTGTTTGCAGCGTTGGGCGCGGTGATGGTGCAGATTCTCGCCGGGATATCAGCGCAATTCTGAGCGCACCATTTATGGTGAACATTTCCTTAAGCCTTCCTGGTTAAAACTGTTTTCCGCAGATTTGCGGAGAGCGTCATGGTTGCCTATGGGGAGTTTGTGCGGCTGTCGCAGTCGCCGGACAGCGAAGAGCGCGGCAGCGCTGCGCACCTTTGCGCCCAGGCTTATCTCTCCCATCACGGTCCGGCGGATGAGCAGGCGGCGCTTTATGCAGCGCTTATCGGTTTTCTGGATGATCCATCGGTGAAGGTTCGCGCGGCCCTGGCTTATGGCTTGCTGCATTCCCCTGTGGCGCCGCGGCCGATCATCCTGGCCTTGATCCAGGACAGTCTGGTGATCGCACGCGCGGTTCTGCAATATTCACCGGTTCTGCTGGATGCGGACCTCCTGGGGCTAGCGAGAAGTTCCACTGATCCCGCGATCCTGCAGGCGATTGGACAGCGGCAGGTGCTAAGCGCAAGGTTGGCTGGGGCGCTGATCGAGCGGGGTGATGTGGCACTGACGCTGCGGCTGTTGCGGCGGCAGGATGTGGCGCTGGAGCAAGATCTGTTGGCTCGGTTATGCGGGGATTTGGGGGACGATGCGGCGGCGCGCGGGGTGCTTCTGGCGCGAAGGGATCTGCCGGCATCGGCGCGGCTCGACCTTGTGGGCAAGGTGACGACGGCGCTGCGGGAGTGCCGGATGGTGAAAGGCTCGCTTTCGGCTGAGCGGCTGGGGCGGCTCTTGCGCGACAGTTCGGACACGGCGCTGGCGGCGATCGGAGAGCGGGCGGCCATTCGGACGGAGCCGGAATTCGTATCCGAGCTCGTGCTAGGCGAGCGGCTGAATACGCGGGTGCTGCTGCACGCCATCGTGACGGGGCATGTGATGTTCTTCGCCGATTGCGTGGCGGAGCTAGCGCAGGCACCGCGCCCCAAAGTGTTCACCCTGCTTGAAAGCGGGAGCCCCGCGGCGCTGGCGGCGCTCCTTGGCCGGTGTGGGGTCAGCAAGGGCGTGCGCGAGCTGTTGACGCGCATGGTGATGCTGGCGCGCTCGACGGACCTGGCCGACGATGCGGGGGCGCGGCACTATGTGGTGACGGCGCTGACCGAGGAACTGATCGCCGAGCACGAGGGCGTCATTCCGCCGGAGCTGGAGGAGGCTTTTGCTTACCTCAGCGAGCAGAACATTGTTCTTGCGCGCAAGGCGGCGCGAGGTGTGATGGCTGCGTTTGCCGAGGAAGCGCCTCGCGTGATGGCTTTGCCGGACACTGAGCCGCAGCTGGCGCTGACGGCGGCTTAAAAGCGGAACTGCTCGCTCAGCACGCGTTCTTCGAGGCTCGTTCCCGGATCGAACAAGAGGGTAACGCCACGCGTGCGGTCTTCGCGCACGGTGACCTCAAGCACATTGGTGAATTCCACATTATCGGCAACGGCGCTGACCGGGCGCTTGCTCGCTTCGCGCGTGATGAACTTGACCACGGCGCGGTTGGACAGGATCGCGCCGCGCCAGCGGCGGGGACGGAAAGGCGAAATAGGGGTCAGCGCGAGGAGCTCGGCCTCGATGGGCAGGATGGGACCGTGGGCGGAGAGATTATAGGCCGTAGAGCCGGCGGGAGTGGAAAGAAGCGCGCCGTCGCAGATCAATTCCTCTAGCCGGGTCTCGCCATCCACCACGATCTGCAGCTTGGCCGCCTGGTAGGTGGCGCGAAACAGCGAGACTTCGTTGAGCGCGAGCGCCGTCTTGGTCACGCCGGTGATGTCCATCGCCGTCATGGAGAGGGGATAGATGCGGGTGCGCTGGACGGAGCGGAGGCGCTCCTGGAGTTCGTCCTCGGAAAATGGGTTCATCATGAAGCCCACCGAGCCGAAGTTCATGCCATAGACGGGAATGCCGATGCGCATAACCTTGTGCAGGGTCTGCAGCATGAGCCCGTCGCCGCCCAAGGCGACCACGACATCAGCAACCTCGAGCTCAAAGTGGCCGTAGCGGTCGCGGAAGCGCTGGGCTGCGATATTGGCTTCAGGCGTGTCGTTGGTGACGAAGCAAATGCGTACAGTGCTTTGGCTGGACACGTTTGTCTCCCACAAGAACGCGCCTGCGTATCATGGCGCCGTTTCTTGGGCCAGAAGCAAAGCGCATCTGTGCTGCTTCTCCCCGCCCCGATGGTTTGCGTTAGCTTGCCTGCATCGTGACAGAGGAGACAGCTTATGACCGACCGCTTTGCCGGCTATGCCGGATCGCTCGATGATCCAGCCAGCTCTTGCCGCAATATCGAACCCAGCGACAGCGTGCCTTTGCCCGAGGTTTCGCGGGCCATTTACATCGGCACGGCTGGTGCCGTGCGGCTGGTGGATGCGTCGGGCAATATCGCGTTGTTTGAAGGGCTGGTGGGCGGTTCCATCCTGCCGGTGCGGGCGCAGCAGGTGCTGAGCACCGGGACGACGGCCAATGGGCTGGTGTCCATGCTTTAACGCAAGCGGATGGTGATACGCGGGCCGAGGGTGAACAGGACCAGGAGCCATAGGGAAGGCAGGGCGCCCGATGTGCTCTCGAAGGCGCTGTGTATGGCGAGGGCGCAAGCGATGGCCAGCGCGATCATGCCGTAGCCATTACGCTCGAGTACGGCGCTCCGGCTGGCGCGCAGGGTGGTGAGGGCGAGCCAGCCAAGAAAGAGGAGCAAGCCTGGATAGCCCAGTTCAACCAGCAGCGACAGATAACCGCTATGCGGCGTCTGTATGTGGGGGAGGGAAAGGGTTTGCCGGATGATGGGCAGCATGTGGTCGGTGGTGGAGATCGTGGCCCAGCCCCAGCCAGTCCAGGGGCGCTGGTGCGCAAAGTGGAGGAATTGGTGCCATATCTCCGTGCGGCCGGTGAAAGTCAGGTCGCGGCCAAGCGAGGCGGCAAGGGGAGGCATGATGGCATAGCCGGCGAGAGAGGCACAGGCGAGCATGCCGAGCAGTAGCCACAGGCCCTGTTGCCTAATGATACGCAGGCGCACGATGGTCCATGCAAGGAGGAGGATCAGGCAGGCGACGCCGCCCGCCGCCAAAGCGGTAGCTGAACCCGATTTCAGAAGGCAAATGGCGGACACAAGGGCGACGAGGGCCGGCCAGAGCCGTTGTTCGGTTGTGAGGCTCAGGCCCAGGGCAACAATCAATGTGACGGCGGCATTTTCGCCCAAGGTGTTCTTGTGATTGAAGAGGCCGCGCCAGCGACCGGCGTCAAAACCGGGCATGACACCGATGGGCGTCAGGAGGGCCGCTGCGATGGAGAGCATCAGCAGCAAGCCGAGCACGGCGACGAAGAGCCGGGTGATGTAGGCGGGCGAGAAGCGGTGGCGGATGAAAAGGCAGGCGCCAAAGAACAGGAGGGCTGTTCGCAGCATGCCCATGCTGTTCCAAGGGGACACAGACCACCAGAGACTCGCTGCAGCAAAAAGGAGAAACGCGCCATAGGCTGGATCGGCCAGGAGCGCACCGGCGCGGGTAAACAGGAGGCGCAGGGTGCCGTAGAGGCAGAAGGCGAGAAAGAGCGCATTGACCAAAGCCAGCCCAGGCGCTGTGTCGCTGGGGGTAAAGCTCTGGTGAAACCAGGCCCCGCTGAGCTTGAACATGAGCACCAGGGGCAGGGCGTGGTCCAGCATGGAGAGGATGTCCTGCTCGACCCGGCGCCCATTGGCGGTTGGGAAGGGAAGAGCTTCGCTCATGCCGGCACTTTCCGGGTGGCGTGATTTTCGATTGCCTGATCGTAGATGCGCTCGAGCATAGGCGTGCGCGCGGTGATGTCGAAGTTCTCTCGAACAAAACGCGCGGCATTCATGCCCATTGATCGGGCCAGTTCGGCGGAGTTCAGCAGGCGGAGAAAGGCTTGAGCGAGGTCTTTGCTGCTGGCGGGGTCGACGGCGAAGCCGGTTTCACCATCTAGCAGGGCTTCGGCCGTTCCGCTGTTGTTGGATGTGACGACGGGAATGCCGAGGGCCTGCGCCTCAAGGAGAACAAGGCCGAGGCCTTCGACGTCGCCATCGTCGGCTTGCCGACTGGGCAGGGTCAGCAGGCGGGCTTTGGAGATAATCTGCTGAGTTCGTTCGGGTGGTTGAGCGCCATGGCAAATGATGCCGGCCGAAGTTCCGGCCTTGGCAATCACGACGTCGCGTAGAGGGCCATCGCCGACGATGTGCAGTTCCGCCCCTGGATTGGCGGCACGGACGAGATCAAAGGCTTCCAGCACCTTGTCGATGCCCTTTTTGCTCACCAGCCGACCAACAAACACGATCCGTTGCGGGTTTGCTGCCGAATCCACGGGGGCGCACTCAGGCAGTTTTATGCCGAGATAGTGGGTCAGGGTTCGCTCCGGCGGGAAGCCGGCTTGGAGAAGCTTGTGGTGCAGGAAATCTGAGACCGGAAGCACCATGGCAGCTTTCCGGCGCAATTGCCCGTGCCGGAGTCGATAAATCTGGTCATAGACAGATAGGGGCCGCAGCGCGCGAGTGGCGTCATGGCCGTGAACCGTGGCGATCAGGGGGATCTCGTGGCGCTGGGCATAGGGGACCATGAAAGCGCCATTGGTGAGGTAGTGGGCGTGGATGATGTCGGGGCGCGTTTGCTCGATCAGCTTGTCCATTTGGCGGCTGAGACCCAGGCGAAAGGCGAGCCGTTGCGCGGGGTTGGGCCGCCGGGGAAACAACAGGTGGCGTTCGATATCGGGGTGGTGATCGCCGCTGTTTGCGAGGGATACGAGGGTGTAGTCGTAACGCTGCAATTCCCGGCAATGTGCGGCGATGAAGGTCTCCGACAAGGCGAGAGCGGTTTCGGTGAAGACGAGAACGCGGCACCGGCTCATGGGACGGCGACCTCGGTGGTGTTTGAGCTGGTACCCAGATTGGCCAGTGCCGTGGAGACATCGCGCTCAAATGTATCTTGCCGTCTTTGAGCCCAGTTCCGCCCTGCTGTGTTGTCCTGGCGGCCGGTAGCGAGCTGCTGCATCAGGGCGGCGGCGAATGCCTCCTGCGTATCGGCGACCGCTACAAAGTCAGGGAGATCAGTGAGTCCACGCAGGCCTAGGCTCGTGCTGACCGTGGGCGTGCCCGATGAAATCGCCTCGATGGTCTTGAGCTGAATGCCCGCTCCCGTAACCGTGGGAACAGCGAGAACATTTGCGCTCGCCATGAAATTGGCTGCGTCGGGAATGAAACCGAGGCCGAGGCAGTTGGGGGTGGCTTCGGGCAGATGGTCCGAGCCGCGGCCGGCGATGCGAACACTGACCTGGGCGGGCAGGAGGGGAAGGACTTTTTGGACAAACCACTGCAGGCCACGCCCATTTACGTCCCATGACCAAGTGCCGAGTAGGCCGATATCGAAGGTTTTCTCGGCGCGGTGTGTGGTGGCCGGGGGCATCTGACTGGCGAGGGACAGGAGGCTAGTCTTACCGTGGCCTCCCATGGCTTCGAAGGCTTGGCGTTCCGGCTCGCTCAGGGTCCATATCTGGTCTGCGGCTCGGGCGAGATGCGTTTCGAGCCTTTGTAGAAGGCGGCTGTCCCGGTTGAGCAAATAGCGTTGCGGCATGCTTCGCACGTGCTTCGACTGCAGGGCATAAAGGGAAGCTTCGTGGTTGTGGGCGATGAAGACCAGGGATCTGGCCCAGCGCCGCCATTTGGGTAGGAGCCAGACCATCTGTGCATGATCGAGCACGAGCAGGTCGGCTCTGCCGGACACGGTGGAATGGGTGAGCAGATCCGCGTAACGATGCGAGCGGAATTTCTCGCAAACATAGGGTTGGTGGCGGAGGAATGAGCCTGCGAGCCAGGCGAACTTGGCCAGGCCAGCCGACGATGTCTCGATGGCGCGGATTTCCGCGGGGATGGAGCCGGGCGGCGGCGTGGAAGCGTCGCGGGAAAAACCGAGCACGCGGACCTGATGCCCGGCCAGGCGCATGCATCGATGAAGGCCTGGCTGGCGATTTCTGCGCCGGTGGAGCGCGCATGGGGCAGACTGGTGGTGGCGAAAAGGATGTGCACTATGCGGCCCAGCCGGGGGCCGGCTTTGAAACGCCAAAGCTGCAAAGAGGTTTGTTTTGAATCAAGAGAGCCTCACCACATGGGCTGGCACTCAAGCGCCTGACGCCACGGTCTGCCGAAAAGGGACGACACATGCTGGGATGTGTCGATTTTCACGGCAGACATTTGGGTTTAGTCGGAAAGTGCCCTCTCCAAGAGGCGTAGCATAGGGGATTTACTTAGGCGAGCGGGAACGTTGCTTGCCTTATTGGAAGAGCGACAGATCGGACGCCCGCTGGGCGGCTGCCTCCTTGTGGGCGAAGCTGCTGGGATGAAGGCCGTCAATGGTCCACTTGAAGGCTGTTCCGTCCACTCGCCAGCGGCCGGAGTTGCGCGCGCTTTCCACGGCGTCGGCCATGTCGAGCACGCCGTGCAGCGGATGGGCGGTGGTGCCGGCGCGAATGGCGGCCGGCGTGCCGATCGGCGCGGCGGTGCCATCCACGATGGGTGCGCCGTCGCGGAGCCAGTCATTGAGCTGTTCGCGTGTGCCACTGCCAGATGTGGAAAAATTGGCGGCGGCGGTTTGGTTGGCGAGGGTCGCGAAGCTGTCCGTGCTGGTGCAACTGGGCGTCAGGGTGGTTTGGACTACGCGACCGTCTGGCTGGAGGTGCTTTTTGGCTTCCGTCCAGAGCGCGATCATGTCGGCCTGGATGGCTGGCAGGCTCCGCCCGGCCGAGATGTCGTTGACGCCAAGCCCCAGGACCAGCGAGCGCGCATAGCCAAGCACAGCAAACCGCTTGCTGTTGCTCTGCAGGATCAGCTCCAGGCGGTCGCCACTCTGGGATAGATTGATATAGGGAAGTGCCGGGCCGAGGAGGCGGGCGAGCATCCCAACATGATCGGCAATGTCGCTGGCGTCTCCCAAGCCTTCGCCGATGCTGTCGGAGAGGATGGCGACGGGCTTCTCCCCTGTGCGGCCGATTAGCGCCAGGGGCCAGACGCCATAGCTCTGGGCGCTGCCCGTATGGTTTGCCATTGTGTAGTCCGTGACGTCGGTGGCGGAGACGGTGCCTTTTTCACCATTGGCGGCGACTTGCCCGGTTGCTGCATTGAAAAAGAGAATTGTGGACGCAGCGGAGAGCCAGATGTTGGTCCAGAATTCGGCATTGTCAGGAATGGTGATGGGAGCAAAGGCGGAGACAAGATAGTCGCCGCCGGCGATCACGTCGCGCACGGCAAGATTGAACTGGAGCCGGTGGAATACGCCGGCGGGGTATTCAATGGAAGCGGCGCAGACCATGCCGGCATTGTTGGGGTATTCGAACTTGCTGCCGGAGCGCTCCACGTACCAATTGGGGAGAACCATGGCGAGTTCGGAGATGGACCCCCGGGCACGATGGTGATTTCGCGCTGAGATGCCTTTGTTGGCGCCGGCCTTGCTGTTGAAGATCCGGCAATTGGTAGCCACCTGGCCGTAGAACTGGCCGGGTGCTAGCGGGAAATCAGGCGCATTGGCGGGCAAGGGGCAGCGGCGGACCAGTTGAGCCAGAACGGCGGCCTGCCGCGCGCCAATTTGGGAGAGGTCGAGCGTGCTCATGGCGTGCGGATCTCCGCGACGAGGTACGCGCTGCCGGACAGAAGAGATTGGCTACCAAAGCGGAGGAAGGCCCGGCTTTGCGGCAGCGGCGGTGAGGCGGAGGATAGCGCCGGGACGGCAGCGAGGGTGGTTGCAAGTCGTAGGCTCATGGTCAGCATGGCAGGGTTCTCCCGGGAATTGTCCGCGCATGGTAGGGGCGGTCAAAGCTGGGGGGATTTGCGGAATAAGTGCTGAAAGAGTCTGGTTTCGGTACGTTTCAGCAGCTGGCGCAGAGGCTCGTGGAGCAGGAGGGGGATGGCGAGGGAGAGCGTAATAATGAGGGCGTCGTTGTGGATGCCGAGCTGTCGGAGGGAGAGGTGGATGGCTTGGTGGAGAAAGAGGATGGTGAGGCTTCGTTCGCCGAGGGCGGAGAGGAGGGCGCCCACGGGTAGCCAGTTGGCCAGGCGCTGGCTTAGGCGGATCAGCAGGCAGCTGAGGGCGATGGCGCCGATCATGCTCAGGATCGGAAAGCCGTTGTGGCCGAACTTCATGTCTATTGGGGCTTGAGCGAAGATGGTGAGGGCGGCGAATACGAGCATCGGCAAGAGGGCGGGGAAGCCAAGCCAGTAGCGGGTTTGGCTGAGCTGATGGCCGACCAGGACCAAGAGGGCGGCCATGGGTGCTACGCCTAGAGCGAGCAAGGCCGTGGACCAGGGCAGGAGGCTGGGAAGCGTAAAGGCGGTGAGGGCCAGTAGGGCGATGGCGCGGAGGCGCGTTGCGCCGGAAAGTTGGAGGATGGCCTGGGCGAGAATGAGCGCCCAGAGCAGGCATGGAATGAACCAGAAGGCGCCGAAAATGCCGCCCAGGGTGCTGCCGCCGAGGGGCAATTTGGGCGGGAGGATTGTGCAACGGTCGATGCCAAGATCAGGGAAGGGGGTGCCTAGCGTGCAGGTCGCGGCGAGGGCGGGGATGCCGAGCACCGTGAGAAAAAGGAGGTAGGGCAGGAGGAGGGTGAGTGTTCTGCGGCGGGCGAAACTCTGCAGCGGTTCTGGCCGGAGCGTTAGGCCCGCCAGAAGGAAGAACAGGGGCATGTGAAAGAGGTAAATGCTCCTTGTGACCGGCGCAGTCCAGGTGGCTGGCGAATGGAGCAGGACATGGGCCACGACGACCAGCAGGAGGCCGATGCCCTTGGCGATATCGATCCAGACCAGTCTCGGCGTGGTCATGATGGAGCAGCCGCGCCGCGGAGGTGTTCCTGGCGGGAGAGGATGAGGACGGCGGTGCCTGTGAGAAGGCAGGAGAGGCCGACGCCGGCATAGCTGGCGAGGACAATCAGCATGCCATCGTGGAACAGGATGAACATCAGGGCCTGGAGGGCTGCGCCGGTGGCGGTCAGGAGGAGGCGGAGGGAGAGGTGGCCGGCGCCGGATAGGGTGTCGGACAGCACGGAGTTGAGGGCGAAAAGCGGAAGAATGGGCGCGAGATAGAGGAGGTAGGTAACGGATTGCTCGAACTCGGGGCCGATCAGGAGGGGAAGCCATCTAGCTGCGGCATGGAGGATCAGGGAGGTCGTTGCGGTGGCGGCAAGTGCCAGGGGCAGGATGTGGAGGGCGAAGCGGAAGGAGCCGGTGATGCCGTGTTCGCCTGCTCGGAAGAAGCGGGGATAGGTGAGGCGGAGGAGAGCCTGGAGGGGAAGGAGGCCGATCTGGATGAAGCGTTGCGCGGCGCCGTAGAGGCCGAGAATGGCAGGGTCTACGAGAGGCGCGAGGACAATGCGGTCGATGTTGTGCTGACTGGCGCGGACGAGTTGCGTGCCAACGAACCAGGTGCCTTGGCGCAGGCCGGGGGAGGACAGCTGCATGGGTTCGCTGCGCGGAAGAGTTCTCGCGAAGACGACAGGCAGAAGGAGGCCGCCGACTAGGGTGCCGAGGGCGCCGCCAATAGCGAGGGTTTCGAAGTTGGCTTGCGGGCTCAGGGCGTAGGCGAGGAGCACTCCGGCAAAGCGTGGCAAGACCTGCAGACTGCGGAGCCAGTTGGCGGCACTGAGCTTCTCAAGCGCGATGGCGGTTTGTTCGGCGTTGACCAGGAGGCGAAGGCCGAGCAATTCACCCAGGCCGACGATGAGAATGGTCAAGATACTGGCTGCTCCACTCGTCGTGCCGAGGGTCAGGAGGGCGAGGACTATCAGCGAAGGTGGGAGGCTGAGCGCCAAGACGGCTTTCAGGTGGCGGTGGGCGGGGGCGAAGTTCTGGGGGGAGTGGGTCGTGCGTTTGATCAGGTATTCGCCGGCGCCCCAGCCAAGCAATTCGAAGCAGATCGGGGCCCAGCTCACAAGGGCGATGTAAAGGCCGTATTGTTCGACGCCTAGGACGCGCGCGAAGAGGGCGAATAGAGCGAATTGCATGGCCGCGGGGACCAGCATGGCCAGGAAGCCGAAGCCGAAGCTAGTCAGTTTTGTTGCATACGCGCCCAATCACGATGCTCTGGCGAGGAGTTCACTAAACAGTGCCTCATAGGCGTCGGCGGATTTTTCGGCGCTGAAGAGACTCGCGCGGCCACGTTGGCGGACGGCGTCGAAGGGCTGCTGGATAGCTTTGTCGAGCGCTTTGGCGAAGGCGTGCGGATCGCCGACAGGCACGAGTTCGCCAAACTCGCCGCGGTTGAGGATTTCGCTGGGCCCATTGGCGCAGTCGGTAGCGACAATGCTGCAGCCGGCGCCGAGGGCTTGGACGAGGACGTTGCCGAAGCCTTCCCAGAGCGAGGAGAGAGCGAAAACGTCTGCCTTGGCGAGGAAGGGGGTAATGTCGGGGACGAAACCGGGGAGGGCGAGGTGGTCTGATATGCCCAACTCGGATGCGAGCTGCACCAAGTCGTTGCGTAGAGGGCCGTCGCCCAGAATGATGAGCTTAGCGGGGCGAAGCTGCAGCAGCTGGGCGAAGGCGCGTAGCAGGGTGGGCCAGTCTTTTTGCGGGAGGAAGCGGCCTGCACCGATGATGACGGGAACGGTTTTGTTGTCGAGCCATTCGTGAGTTGCTGCGGCAGTAGAAGCGGCGCACCGAGGGGTGAAAGCGGGATTGTAGATCACGCGAAGGCTATCGCGACGGAGACGGGCGAAGGTGGCGAGGTCGTCAGCCAAGTCGCTGCAGACGGCGACGATGGCGTCGGCTCGAGGATAAGCAAACGGTTGCAGAGCGAAGGCCGCGCGATAACGCCAGGACGGGGAATGTTGCGCTTCCAGCTTGGGGTTGGACCGTTCGGAGATTACCAGCTTGGTCTTGGCGCCGGATAGTTTCAGTGCTGCAACAGCAGCGACATTGCTGGTTGGCATGGCGGTGTAGAGAACGTCGTATTGCGACGTGCGGAGGTGCTTGGCGAGCAAGTGGACTGTCCGCACGATGTCAGGGGCATTCAGCCGAATGGTTTGAACGCTTGGATCAGGAGTAAATTCCTGCCGTTGTGGCATGCGGGCGAGAACCAAGGTGACATCATGACCACGCGATGCGAGTTCGCGGGAGAGTTGCACCATCATGTGCTCGACGCCGCCCAGTTCCAACGACCAGAAAAACATGGCTATGCGCATTTGTTGGTCTCTACCTGCAATTCAGACCCGTTCTGTGGAGGAGCGGGCCTGTGGCGGCAGAACGCCTGCCTTACGCATACTCCAGGCTTGCTGCGCGAGAAGGACCAGGAAGCGGCGGATGGTTTTACGGTATCTCGGACCCAAGCGCTTGGGCTCACGGAACCAGCGGTAAGCCCATTCCAGACCATGGTGGCGCATCCAAAGAGGCGCGCGAGGAACGAGGCCTGTGTGGAAATCGAACGCTGCGCCAACCCCGCATAGGGTCATACCCGCTAGTCGATGCCGGTTCTGAGCCATCCAGATTTCCTGTTTGGGGGCGCCAAGGCCTATCCAAACAACGTCGGGCTTGGCGCTGTTGATGCGCCTTAGTTGCGCTTCGGTCTCTGCGGGCGAGGAGGTGCCCATAGGCGGGCTCTCGGCGCCCACGATGGTGATATGGGGGAAGCGGGCTCGCATCGCCGCGGCGAGTGCATCGGCAACGCCGGGTTTGCCGCCGAAGAAGTAGTGCCGCAAACCAGAGTGGGATGAGCGCTCGGCCAGATACTCGAGAAAATCAGGCCCGCAGGTCTGTTGTGCGGGGAGGCCGTATAGTTTGCGGCCGATCCAGGCGACTGGATAGCCGTCGGGAACAACGATGTCGGCCGTTGCGAGCGCATGGCGCATGGGGGAGTGGTCGTGGCCCTGAATGACGCTGTGCGCATCGCTGAAACAGACCACGTGTGCGGTCCGGTCCTGCTCGCTTGCCCAGCCTTCAATCGCTCGGGCGAGTTGCGCGTCAGAGATGCAAGATACGGATGTGCCAAAGACAGCATAGCGAGGGGGACTCATTGATCGGCATCGCCTGATCTGCGGCGAAGGCCGACGACATTGGTGGGCTGTGAGGCTGATATGACATGCTGTTGCTGTGGAGAGGGCGTTGGTTGATCGGGCGAAAAGCGCGCGAAGCTCCAAGCCTGGTCGGCGTCATAGAAGCGATTGTGGATCTGCTTGCGGCCAGGTTTTGCCTGGTTCGTTCCGTTGAGGATGCTGAGGATCTGGGCGGTTGGGCGCTTGGCTTGAGTAAGGCTCGCCAGCGTCTGCTTGATCTCTCGTTGCGACGTGCTAGCCCAGCGCGAGACCAGCACGATAGTGTCTGCTCTGGGAGCGATATAGAGGGCGTCGACCACGGGCTCCACCGGGGGCGTGTCGAGCACGACGATTTCGAAATGACTAGAGGCCTCTGCCAGCAAACGCGCGAACTGGGCACCAGCCAGGACGGTGTCTGTCGGGCGGTCCGAGCCATGGGCACTCATTAGCAGCGATAAGCCAGTGTCGCTTTCGCGGGCGATCCCCGCGCGCAGATCGAACCTGCTGGGGTGGGCTGTGAGCATATCCAGCAATGCCGTGGGAGGCTGCATGCCCAATTCGGCGGCGATCCGGGGCTGGCGCAAATCGCAATCGATCAGCAGTGTGCGGCGGCCGGACAGGGCATAAGAGCGGGCCAGCGCCAGCGCGGTGGTGGTCTTGCCTTCGCCAAGCACGGCAGAGGTGACCATGATGGTTCGGCCTTGCCCACCGGGTGTGGGTTGCACACTGTCATCGGCGACAAGGCGCGTGCGGCGCATGGCTTCGGCAAATTCGGACAATGGAGCGGTGATCACCAAATCGGCCAGCGTGTCATTGCCGGGTGGGAGCTTGACGCGCGGGATCATTGCGGCCACGCGCGTCCGGAGAGACGCTTCCATCTGCTCTCGGCTGATGAAGCCGCCTACAACGCTTTCGTAGACCAGGCTGCCGCCCAGGCCGGCCAAAATGCCCAATGCCGCGCCGAGTGCCAGGAACACGTTCCTGTTGGGAAAGAAGGGAGTGGACGGGGGCAGGGCAGGCGAGGCGATGCGGCTGTCGGGGACTTGAAGTGCGGCTTGATTGCCCAATTGCAATGAGCGGTCGAGCAGCGCTTGATATTGCTCCTGCGCAAACGCAGCCTTGCTTTGCAGATCGAAAAGGCCGGTCAGGAGATGTGCGGGTAGATCGCTCTGCAGCACTTCGTCGCGCAATTGTTCGCGCAGGCTCGCCTGTTGGCTATCCATACCCGCTATGGTGGTGCGCAGACTGGCAAGTTCGGCATCAGCGGCCTGTTCGAGCTGCGTAAGTTCTGCGTGCATGTGCTGGGTCGCGGGTGGAACCGTTTCCGCGCTGGCGGCCTGATCGGCAAAAGCCTGGCGCTGTTGTTGGAGCACGATCGGATGTTCGTTGGCCAGGACAGTTTTGAGCGCATGCCGATCCTGTCCCGCAAGGCCTGCCTTGAGCAGACCCGCCCGAGCATCGGCTTGCTCACGCGCTTGGCTTAGAGCCAGGAGTTCGCTGTGGAGGCGGTGCACGCCGGTCCCGTCGGCATTAGCCGCAAGCTGATCTATGCTCTGTGCAAGAAACTGATTGAACGCGGCTTCCGAGGTGGTGATTTCCTCGCGGGACTGTCGGAGACGCGCCTGCAGCACGTCGCGCGAAGACAGCATGACTTCCACTTTGGAGGCGATCTGGTTGTGGATGTAGGTTCGGGCGATGCTGTTGGCGAGGTCGGCAGCTTTGTCGGGGTCCGCTGATTTCACGGTTACCCCGATCAGGTAGGTGGGCCCGCGGCGCTCGACGCTGACCGCGCTACGCAAGCGTGCCAGCGCCTGCACCTGCCGCTCCTGAGCGCTCCACTGGGGAGGGCTTTGCAGGCCTAGGGCCGCCAATGTACGAGTGCGCAGGCCGGGAGACATATCAAGGTCAGCGGCCAGGTTCTGGTCGGCAATGACCTTGAGCAGCACCGTGTCGGAGCGCAGCAGTTCCACTTCGCTTTCGATGCGGACATTGTCGGCAATGGTCGTTCCGCCCGGGGCAGACGGATCAAGCAGATCCTTGCGCTGCGGATCGAAAACAACCAGGCTCGTGGCTGAATATTGAGGCGCAACAATCGTGGCCGCCGCCAATGCAAGGCCGGCACAGGCCAGTGTTGTCGCCAAAATTGCAAATATCCTACGCCGCACCAGCCCGAATAGGCGGCGCAGGTCTATTTCTGCATCTTCCACTTTGCCCCACACCAACATGTACGCGTTGGTGCCCCCGAGAGCTCACACAATAACCCGCAGACACGTGTCATACGCGTTTTAACGTATCATTTACCTTTAGCAATCGAGCGGGGATAATTATTTGTAGTTCTGGTTCTTTTAGTATCTTGGGACAGCAACAAACCAGTATAACTAACAGGCATCTCCGAGTTCTTGTCCAGTAAATCTAACAGGGTACCATGGGGTTACCTACTGCCAGGGGGCTGCTCATGCTGATCCTTCACCATCTCCGCGAGACCGGCCTCCCGTGACATGGCCGGAGCGTACCTCAACTCACGCCTGGCCTTTTCGATATTGAGGGTGATCTCGACGGCGGATGTTGCATAGGCCTGAAGTGTGAGTGGCGGCACGAACTTTCCGCCCGAGAGCTTGTGCAGGTGCGTGCCAATACCCGCGACAACGCGCAGCACACCTCTGGGGACCGACTTTGCTGGCGCGGTCACCCCTTGGGTCGCCAACATGGCCGAAACGAACTGGCGGAATTGCACCGGCTCGTCATCGGCCAGAAAGTACACCTCACCGCCACGGCCGTTCAGGATGGCGCAGTCTATCCCTAGGCAGAGATTGGCGATGTGAATGGTGGAGGTTTGGTAATCACCTCCGCTGATCCAGGCGAATTGCCCGGACTGGACTGCCCCTATCAGTTGCGGGAGCGCTGTCGTATCATCGCGTCCCCAAACCATGCGGGGGCGAACGGCGATCACTGCCATCTCGGGCCCATCGAAGGCTAGCGCCAACCGTTCAGCCTCGGCCTTGCTGGCAGAATAGGAGCCCGCCGGGCGACGGGGAAAGGGATGGCTTTCATCCACATTGACCAGTGGGCGACCATCCGCCAGCACCGATTCCGTGCTGACCATGATGGCCCTTGGGATTCCGGCAGCCCTTGCCGCCTCGAACACGGCGCGTGTCCCATCCTCGTTGACTTGATGCTGCGCCTTGGTTCCAACGCCATGATCAAGATCGGCAGCCGCGTGGATGAGCACATCACAGCCAGCCATGCCCTGAGCAAGGTCGGGGCTGAAAAGGTCGCCGGCGAACGCTTCAGCGCCCAAGACGGACACGATCTCCGCCGATCGCGGGGAGCGTGCCAGGGCGACGACCGTGACGCCCTTGCCAGTGAAGTGGCGAACAAGGTTGCGCCCGACATAGCCGCTGCCTCCGGTCAGGAAAATGCGGCGGATGGGCAATGGGGTGCCAGCCGCGACAGCGTGGGCTGCCTCGTTTGTTGAAGTCATGTGTGTTGTCCAGTGGGGTTAGTCGATCTTGGGTGTTGCGTTCACCAGCCAGCCAATCTCGCGAATGATCTGGGCACGCTCTTCCGGGTCGAAGTGGTGGAAATCGAGAAATTCGAGAAACTTCAGCCCTTCAAGCGCCAGATAGGCAAGGATTGCGCCTCGAGGAGAAGTGGACTCCGCCCTGATCCGCTCGATGGTGGCTGCCTGGCTTTCCTGCATTTGCTTGCGCAAGGGCGGATCGAGCGTCAGGGCTGCACTCAGGTTAAGCGCCACGGGCCTGAATGCTTCAGGTGGCGGCTCGGCTGCGGCTCGGATGCGGCCGCGTATGGCAAGATTGTCGCCGCCAGCAAGGTCTGCCTCGGCTCGGGCATGCTGGTCTTCATCAGCACGAAAGGCGCGGGCGACGATAGCCTCAATCAGGGCCTGCTTGCTTTTGTAATCATAGATGACCGACGCCTTGCTGATGCCGGCTTCATTGGCGACGGCATCCAGCGTCAGACCGGTTACACCATCGCGTGCGACCACCGCCTCTCCGGCATCAAGAACCGCCTGTTGATCAATAACCCGCTTGCGACCCATGCCGTCGCTCCCTTTATTTCCGACCGGATGGTTATTAATGGGACAGCACGTTTAGGTCAACGTCCAAAAGCTGGGTGTTCAACCGGGGTCAGGTCGTTCCGATTTACGCCGAAGCGCGGCTACCGTCGGCGGCACACGTGTCACGCACATACCTGTGGTGGAGCCTAGACCATCAGCAGACAACGCATGTCTTCATGCACCGCGCGTAACCGATCGGTCTGCTGGTGATCGACCGTCGCGTGGGGGCCATTCACTGGCCGCAAGCCTGCGAGATGACAATCTCGCGCGGTTCTGAAGGCTTTGCAGGACCGCTTCCCACCTGTGTGACCAAGCAGATCTAGCTAAAGCAGCCGGCGTGGCCAGTTGCCTGGGCCATCAAATGGCAGCGCAGTCTGGGCCCTTCTGCCCGAAACACTAAACTTGCATCAAAAACACAACCCGATGCGGCCTTGATCCGCCCTTCAGCATTGTTCATATGAAAGGTGCCCGGGGGCGCAGGGTTGGATACAACATGCGTAGCTGTTTGCTGGCGGTATTAGCGTTTGCGGCGCCCGGTTTTGCTCTGGCGCAGGAGTTCAGCTCGCCATTGGATGTGGTGAGCACGCTTTATGGCACTTATTTCCTGAACGTGCCCGTGCGCGACATCACGCCCTATTTCTCTGACGAACTTACCGAGCGTCTGGGCGGCACCATCATCGGGCACGAGCAGTTCCGCCTGGCCGGCTTCGATCCTCTCACCGGCAGGCTCGACTGGGACCCGCGCAGCTTCAAGCTCTCCCTTCTCAATCAGGCGCTGAACACGGCCCAGGTTCGCGCCAGTTTTCAGGACGGCACGACCACCATTTCCGTCACCTACGATCTGGTGCGCGAAGATCCACACGGCTGGCAGATTGATCATATTGCCGGGGAGGCAGGCGAACTGACCTGGTGCTCCAACAGCATCGTCTCCATGGCCGCACCCTGATTTCTTTCTCCTGTCAGCGTTTTGTCAGCCCAAATCACGTAAGAAAAAAGCCACCTGACAGGATGGCTGCGATGAACGAAACTGAAGCTGACAGATACATTGCCGAGTATCGCTCCCTGCTCAAGGATTGGACCATGAGCATCACCGGCATCAAGAACGGTGACGCCAACGCGCTCCAGCGCAAGCTCGATGAAAAGCAATATGTGCTCGCGGAGATCGCGATCGCTTTCCCCAGCAAGGCCTATTCGGTAGATCTTCTCGTCAATGCCCGCACCCGCACCTGGGCTGGCTATGAGGACGAACGGATTCCCCGTCCCGCCAGCAGCAGGTAACTGGGCTAAGCACGCCCGGTTCTTATTCACGGCGAGCTATTGTGTCCCAGGCGGCGGTGCTGCGTGGTCGCTCCCCTATGCGCGGCTGGGCCTTTGCTGCAGCGGTAGTGAGTGGCGCTGCTTTCCCTGGGCGCTGCTGCCTCGCTTTTATCGGCGGTTCAAAGCACGCAACCGGCGCCAGATTGTGGTGATCAATGCGGGTGGCCATGACTTCATGGAACGCCAATTGGTGACTACTTCATAGACTATGCGCCGCCCGAGGATGTCGCGAGGGGGCAGTAGCGGCCTACCTCGATGAGGACATGGGGAGGGCGCCTGGCACGTCAGCGCCCATACCATTGGGCAAGCGCCTTCATTTCGTCTTCCTCAAGGAAGCGGACAACTTCGGCCATGATATGTCCGTTCGGCCCGCCCCGCTCGGCGCGGTGCTCCTTGAAGAGCTTGAGCTGGCGGAACAGATAGGCGGGATCCTGGCCGTCGAGCTTGGGATAGCCCGGACGATCCGGATTGTTGTGGCAGGACGCACAGGCGGGCACATCACGCTGGGGAATGCCGCGCTGGACGATCTCGGCCGCCCCGGCGGGTGTGCCGGTTCCCCGCTCGTTGACATCGCGCCCGTAATGATGGGCGAGTTGGGTGATCTCATCGTCGCTGAGCTGGCGTGCCGCTGCCATCATCGTGCCGCTCTGCCGCGTGCCGTTGCGGAACGCCTCAAGGGAGGCAGCAAGATAGTCGGGTATCTGGATGTCCAGACGGGGCGTTCCTGGTATGCCGCCTTGCCCATCCATGCCGTGGCAGCTTTCGCAATCGCCAGAGGCATCTTGCCTGATCATGGAAGCATAAGTGTGGGCATCGAGCTCCGGCAAGGTCCGGAGGAAGGCGACCATGTCCCAGACCTCATCATCGCGCAGCAGCGTGGGCCAGCCAGGCATTGCCGTGCGGCTGATTCCGTGCTTGACCGTGGCAAAGATGCGTGCCGGTGGATGCCATTGCGCCATGCGCTCGACTAGCAAGGGTGGAGTGGGGCTCAGATTGCGCGAAAATTGCTGCGGCGGCCTAAGCGGGCTGCCATGGCAGTCGGCGCAGACCATTTCATAGTGGCCTGCAGCGCGCTCCTTCATGCCGGCTTCGTCGAGCGGAGGCACTTCAGTGAACAGCGAGCGCAGGGTGATCGATTGCTGGGCTGCCAGATTATAGTAGGCGTCCAGCACAGCAGGCTGCGGTGGTTCGGCCGTTCGGGGCAGGAGCCCGCTTAGGGGAACCCATGCCAGACCGAACAGCGCAAGGCCCGCGCCCGCCAGATATGGCCTGAGGTCGATCATGCCGCCTCCTCTCGCTGCAGCACCCGGCCCATCAGTACGAGACCGCCGGCCAGATAGATCACGCCCCCTATGGCCAGCATAATCACGCCGCCCAGTTGCTGGTCGGCCAGCAACGCCGAACTCGGGGTGGCATGATGAACATGGTTACCAAAGATGGCCCGGGGCGCCAGTCCGATCAGCGCGCCCAGCAAGGTCATGTGCATGGAGGTAAAAAACAGCGCCATTGCGCCGGCGAGGGCTGCCGAGCGCCGAGTTTCAGCGGTGCTGGTCAGAGCAACCAGCCACACCAAAAGCGACACGAGGGCGAAGCTGGCCTGCTCCAGAGCGAGGGCCAGAGATGAGTTGCGCGAGGCATGATGGAAGGCGGGGGCATGCCAGCCCCAGACCACCACGAAGTCAAGGATGCTGGCGGCAATCGGCAGCGCCAATTGCGAGCGCAGCCAGCCCCGGGCGCCCACGAAAGAACCAGTCCCGGCGGCAAGCAGCGGCACGCCGATGCCGACGACCGCCATATGGAGGGTCATGTGAGCAGTGAAACTATCCCGCACCATGTGGGGGAGCGGGCCCGCCCAAGCCAGCAGGAGCACCAGCAGACCTGCGATGGTGAGAGGCCGATCGATCATCGGCAGGTGGACAGGTACAAGGCCGGGATGACGATATACAGGATCGCCACCGCGGAAAGGCCGGACAACATGAGCGCTGCATGGCTGAGGAAGCGGTGGCGCTCCTCGGGCGAATTGTGCTCGAACTCGAAATCATTGTCGGTAACGCTGCGCGCCCGTACGCGCCAGATGCCCAGAGTCAGCCAGCCGATCGCCGCAAGGGCAATCACCGTTGCTCCAATCACCCAATATTTCGCTGTCGTGAGATCGGTCGCGCGCCCGAACTTCTCGCAGTAGATCGCGACGAAGACGTAGCAGAACAGGAAATGGAGCGCCCAAATAATGGGCGAGGCAATAACGCGCCACAGATCCACACCGTGACCAGTTTCGCGTTCAACTTCGTTGTGGGCGCGGGACCGGCTCATTGCAGCAGTGGAAACCCTCCGATCACCAAGGCCGTCAGCAGGCCCGAAAAACCGATAAAGTGCCAATAAAGCGTGACGTTCCACAGATCGGCGTCGTGGCTGGGCGTCAGGCGGTGGAAAATGGAGCGTGCCAGGCAATAGCCCTGCATGACGATGCCAACGAGCAGATGGGCGATCACCCAGACCACGAGCGCCCAGACCACGGCATTATAGGTGTTGAGCGTGGGATCAAGGCCGGTGGTCCAGGGACCGGCCATCAGCGCCAGGCCGGTGAGCACGGCACCGATGATGCTCCCGACGATCAAGCAACGTGCGAGAACAACATGGCCGGCGGCGTTGGTAAGCCGCGACGCCAGCATGGCGCCCCAGGTGAGCAGGGTTAGAGCTGCTGCAACGAGCGGCCACTGCCAGCCGGGTCCGTTCACGCCCTGGGGCGGGAAATGCTCGTTGACGGTCCACAGGAAAAAGTAGCCGAAGACGACGCTGAGGAAAGCGGTGAGATCGCCAGTCATGGTGATGAACATGGCCCACCAGCCAGTGGAGCGTGTGCCGGCGACATAGAGCGGCAGCTCGCGCCCATCGCCGATATTCTTGGTCGGCTTCTCGGGAATCTCGGCCGTCCCCGTCCAGAGCCAATACAAGGTCACGCCAAGAAAGAAGATGCCGCTCGCCAGCGTCAGCCACCAAAGCTTCCAGGTGGCGAAAATGAAAACGCCGCCCAGCCCGATTGCGGCCAGCATGGGGAGCCAGGTTGGAGTGCCGACCCGAAGCACCTGTACGGGTTGCGCGTCCAGCACAGAGGTCACGAGGGTTTCCCGGCGTCCCTCCGCCGCATCGGCCAGCAAGCCGCGGCCGTTGTCGATGTTATCGAGCAGATCCTTGTCATCCCAAAGGGGATAGCGGCTGCCGATCTTCGGGATGGAGCGGAGGCCCCAATTATCCGCCGGCACTCTGCCAACCCATTCCAGCGTGCCGGCATTCCAGACATTGCGGGAAACATTAGGCTCCCCGCGCTTGGAGCGCACGCAATCCCACACGAACAACAGGAACCCTGCTGCAAAGATGAAGGCGCCAACCGTCGAGATCATGTTGAGCAGGCCCCAGTCCCGATCAACGCCATAGGTGAAGACCCGGCGGGGCATTCCCATCAGCCCAGTCAGGTGCATGGGCAGGAAAGTGACGTTGAAGCCGATAAAGATCAGCCAGAAGGACCAGATGCCGGCCTTGCGCGACAGCGTTTTGCCTGTGGCGAAGGGGTAATAATATTGCACCCCGGCAAGGACCGGAAACAGCATGCCGCCGACCAGCGTGTAGTGGAGGTGGGCAACAATGAAATATGTGTCGTGCGCCTGGAAATCGAACGGCGCAACGGCCACCATTACGCCAGTTATGCCGCCGATCAGGAAGCTCGCAAGCGCGCCCAGGCAAAACAGCATGGGCACCGTGCGCACCACATTGCCCAGCATGACCGTGGCGATGAAAACAAAGAGCTGAATGCCGGTGGGTATGGCCACGGCTTCTGAGGCGGCTGAGAAGAATCCAAGCGAGATCGCCGGCAGGCCCGTGGTGAACATATGGTGCACCCAAAGGCCAAAGCTCAGGAAGCCCGTGCCGATTGCGGACAGCACGATCCAGGAATAGCCCGCTATGGGACGCTGCGCGAAGGTGGGGATGATCATCGCCAACAAGGCAATGGCGGGCAAGAAGATGATATAGACTTCCGGATGCCCGAAGATCCAGAACAGGTGTTGCCACAGGAGCGGGTCCCCACCGCGGCTGACATCAAAGAACGGCCAGTCGAATGCGCGTTCCAGCTCGAACAGGAAGTCGCCCGCGATCAGCGGGGGAAAGGCGAACAGGATCATCGCGCCGACGATCAGCACATACCAGCCGTAAAGCGGGGTGAGGTTGATATGCATGCCGGGCGCGCGGCACTTGAGCACGCCCACGATCAACTCCACCGCGGCGGCGATAGAGGCCACTTCAATGAAGCTCAGGCCAAGCAGCCAGATGTCCGCGCCTATGCCCGATTGCTCGGTGGACAGGGGCGGATACATGAACCATCCCGCATCAGGAGCGGCGTTAAAGAAGATGGAGCCGCAAACAAAGACCCCGCCAATGACGAAACACCAGAAGCCAAAGGCTGAAAGACGGGGGAAGGGGAGGTCGCGGGCGCCCAGCATGGCGGGCAGGATCAGGATTGCCACGGCCTCAAAGATAGGCACGGCGAACAGGAACATCATCACCGTGCCATGCAGGGTGAAGAGCTGGTTGTAGGTCTGTGCCGAAACCAGATCATTGTCCGGAACGGCTAGCTGCGTGCGCATGATCAGCGCAAGCACGCCGCCAAACAGCATGAAGGCGAAGGATGCGCCGATATACCATTTGCCAACAGTTGAATTGTTGACGTCGGACAGGATCGACCAGCCCCGGGGCGTTTCCCAAACCTTGGCGAGTTGCTGTTCCTCGGCGGCCTTGTCGGTCATTTGAGCTCCAGCAGGAATTGAACGATGGCCTCGCGGTCCTGGTCGGGGAGGGTGGCAAAGGACGGCATGCGAACGCCGGGCTTGATGTGCTCGGGTGCGATGAGCCAATCGGCAAGATTGGCTTCGGTTAGCGGCAGTGTTCCGGCGCCAATGGTGCGGCGGCTAGCGAAATGGGTAAGGTCCGGGCCCACGGCGCCCGCTTCGCTGACCCCGCGTACGATATGGCAGGCGCCACACCCCGCCGTATTGAACGCTTCCTGGCCGCTGGCCGGACGCGCTGGTTGTCGCTGTTGCTCGAGCCAGGCATCGAAATCGGCGGCTTCATGAACCACCACAGGAAAGGCCATCAAAGCATGGGACGTGCCGCAGAATTCGGCGCAGACGCCGCGATAAACGCCTTCCCTGGTGGGCTCCAGCCGCAGGACATTGGTGCGGCCCGGAATGGCGTCCATCTTGCCGCCCAGGGCCGGGACCCAGAAGGAGTGGATCACATCAGTGCTGGTCAGCGCGAATTCTGCCGTAGCGCCATTTGGCAGGTGCAGTTCATTGGCGGTTTCTATGCGGGTGCCGTCCTCGGCTTCATAGGCCATGCGCCACCAGAACTGTTCCGCAGTCACCTGGATGCGCAGGTCCGGCGTGTCCGCTTCTGCCCAGCTTGGGAGCAGGGCCAGGCCAAACACAAGGAGGCCCGCAAGCCCGATGGTGGGGAATACGACGCCTCCGAAGAACACGAGGCGATCGGCAAATCTCTCGCTTCGCGGAGCCTTCTTGCCCAGAATGGCGTAGACCGCCGCGCCCATGAACACGCACCATACGACCGCTCCCACCGCGGTCATGAACCAGAACAGATTGGCAAGTTCTGCTGCGTCTTGCCCGGCGGGGTGAAGAGCGCTTTGCTCGGCGTTACAGCCCGCGAGCCAAACGGCGGTCAGCGCAAGAAGCGAAAACCGGCACGCCTTTCCAGTCAAGGTTCTGCCTGCTTGCCCCATATACTCCCGCAGCTATTGTATTGAGCCGGACGCAGCTCTTGTGCATGAGTTCCTAGTCTGACCATCCTAGCGGAGAGATCATGTCGCGGCCACAGGGATACTCCCGCCTCCAGATCGTTCTCCACTGGACGATTGCAATGCTGATTTTTGTCCAACTTTCGATCAACGAAGCCATGCAGCGGGCGTTCTTTGAGCGGCTTGCCGGCAAACCGTTGAACGAGATCGATGGCGCGCGACTGCATATCCTGGTTGGTTTGACAGTGCTGGGGCTCGCGATTGTCCGTGTCACCATCCGTACCCTGCGCGGAACGCCGTCCCCGCACAAGGAAACCCCGGCCATCCTGAACTGGCTGGCTCATGCCACCCACATGCTGCTCTATGGCTTTATCTTCGGGATGCCGATCACGGGAGCTGCCGCCTGGTTTTTGGGTATGCCGCTGGCAGCGGAACTGCATGAAATTGGGCGGCTAATCCTTATTCCCGCAATCGCTCTGCATGTGGTCGGTGCCCTGACAGAGCAGCTCGTGTTTGGCAACGATTCCCTCCAGCGAATGCTGAAAGCGCGCACCAGATAGACACGTCGCCGCGCTCAAAAACTTGCGCATGGCAAGTCTTCTCGATCCCATGCACTTCCATACAAGTGCAATTCATCGTTAACGCGATCCCACTATATTGCTTCCATACAAGTTCTGTTCGTGGGGGAGCGGCTGGCGATGCGGGCAATCAGGAAATTCTGGAGCAATATAAAGCTCACAACGGCAATATCGGGCCTGGTGCTGATGAGCATCGCCGTTACAATCATCGCCTATACGACCACCAACTATCTCGATCTGCGCCGCCAGGCCGTCGACCAGAGCGTTGCTCAGCAGATCGCAAATCTTCAGGTCGCGGCCACGATCTTCGAAAAGAAACTCTCGGGGTCGGTTCTGACCTGGGGTGAAGATGGCGGCATCGCGGCGTTCCAGGCCTATTCGCTGCCGTTCTTCTACGATCACTCGGCCGTGGACTCGGTTACCCGGATCACCAATGGCGCCTCGGCCATCTTTGGCCTGGATGCCGCGACGGGAGAGTTTCTGGCCAAGACCTCAAGCTTCGAACTGGCGGATGGGGAGCGGGCGGTGGGGTTCCCGATCGAGTCTACATCGCCGGCCTATGCGGCGCTCAGTGCCGGGCAGCCCTTTTTCGGCGAAGTGGTGATGCAGGGCACGCGTTTCCACGGTGCATTTCAGCCCTTTACCGATCTCAAGAACAATCTCCTGGGCGCATTTTTTGTGGGCAGTGATGCCTCGGCAGCAGAAACAGCCGCGGACAAAAGCCTGCCCGGCATGCTGATGATCGGCTTGGTGCTGCTGTTGGTGATGGGTGTGGTCAGCACACTCGTATCGCGCTGGCTCACAAGGCCGATCCCGCGCCTGGCCAAGGCCATGCAAGCAATTGCCGAGGGCGATTACAACACCGAAGTGCCCTATGTGGACCGAGGCAACGAAGCAGGTGCCATGGCGCGGGCAGTGGAAATTTTCCGCGCTAACGGATTGCGCATCAGCGAAATGACCGAAGCGGAGGCTGCCCGCATCATCACAGATCACGACAGGCGGCAGCGCATGATGAGCGATCTGCAAACGGCGTTCGGCGAGGTGGTGGATGCGGCCGTTGCGGGGGATTTCAGCCGGCAGGTCAACACGGAATTCCCTGATCCCGAGCTCAACAGCCTTGCGGGCAGCATCAATACCCTGGTCGCCAACTTCAATCATGGGCTGGTGGAAACAGGCCGTGTGCTTGGCGCTCTCGCCAACACCGATCTGACGCAGCGCATGCGCGGCGAGTTCGAGGGCGCCTTCGCGACGCTCCAATCCGACGTCAACGCCGTGGCGGACAAGCTGACGGACGTGGTTGGGCACTTGCGCGAAACGTCCGGAACTCTCAAGGCCGCGACCGGGGAGATCCTTGCGGGCGCCAACGATCTGTCCGAGCGCACGACCCGTCAGGCGGCTACGATCGAGGAAACTTCGGCTGCCATGGATCAGCTTGGCGGCACCGTGTTGGAGAACGCCCAGCGTGCCCAGAAGGCAAGCACCGTGGCGGCAACGGTCAGCGATGCGGCAGAGGAGGGCGGGCGCGTCATGCACCAGGCGACCGAAGCCATGGAGCGGATCACCCAGTCTTCGGGCAAAATCTCCAATATCATCGGCCTGATCGACGACATCGCCTTCCAGACGAACCTTCTTGCCCTCAACGCTTCGGTTGAAGCAGCGCGGGCAGGGGACGCAGGCAAGGGCTTCGCCGTGGTTGCCGTTGAAGTGCGGCGACTCGCGCAATCAGCGGCCAACGCCTCCTCCGATGTCAAAGCCCTCATCGAGCAAAGCGCAAGCGAGGTCCGGCAAGGCTCGCAACTGGTCAATGATGCGGCCGACCGGCTTGCAACCATGCTGGCCGCCGCACGCTCGTCCAACGAGCTGATGACCGGAATTGCTCGCGAAAGCCGCGAGCAGGCCTCGGTTATCGAAGAGGTCGGCGCGGCGGTGCGTCAGATGGACGAGATGACCCAGCACAATGCCGCCCTGGTGGAAGAGATCAACGCTGCCATCGAACAAACCGAAGCGCAGGCAGATCAGCTCGACGGACTCGTCAATGTCTTCGCCGTGCAGCAGCGTGAGCCTGCCCCCGCGGCAGCGCCGGAACGCCGTCGCGGGTCGGTCTATAAAAGCCACGGCAATGCCGCGGTGGCAGTAGATTGGGAAGCGATGTAGCAGGACGTCTCAGCGGCTCCAGGACTTTCCATCCTAAAGACACGGCGGACAGGACAAACTGCCCGCCGTTTGCCCCTTAAAGTTTGCCTGTTCCTGCATTGGTGCGAACGCGATCTGCCACCTCCGCGGCGCTCATAGCCTCGTACTCATAAGGGGGCTCCCAGCCGATGTCGGTGGTCAGTTGTTTTTCCGGGTTGGCCTCGTTGAAGGCGGCTACGAGATCAACGGGTTCGCCGTTGAAAATCGAGCCATCGTCGCGCAGCACTGTCCCCTTGTAGTGGCCGATGATTTCGCTGGGCTCCACGCCTTCCGCGAATTCGAAGGCGTTGTTTTCGGAAAAGATGCGGGACTCAAATCCGGCGCCAGGGCATAGATAAAGGGGTAGTCGGCCTCCGCCGACCCCTCATAGAGATTTTTGAACACATGCACTTCCCCGAACCGCACACGGGGAGAGCGCTGGCCCGAGTTTTCGTACCAATTGCCTGCGAGAGTGACCTTCAGCTGGCCACGGTCGGTTTCGCGGCTGTCGCTAGACCCGATCAGGTGTGTTTTGTCGTGGTTCTGGATATGGTTGTTGGTGAGTGTCACAAAACTTGAGCCATTCACAACGTCAACGGCGCCATCATGGTGTTGCACCTTGCGGCCAAACACCTCCGCCTCCAAATGGTCGGGCCGCTCGCCGTCAGAGAAAGTGTTGTGGTCGATCCAGACGTGGTCGGATTCGCGGACCTGGATCAGATCATAAGCGGAGTTCCAGTTCCCCTCGTCGCCATCGGTGCCGTCCCAGGCGGGGAACAGATCGTAGCTGTCCGCGAAAAGGATGTTGCGAACAATGACATTGCTGACTTCATTGATGTTGAAGGTGCCATTGATCACCATCGCGTCGTCGCCCAAGCCAAAAATGGTTTTGTTCGAACCGATGTTGATCACGGTATGTGCCGCTTGGTTCTTCTGTGAGCGGGCGCGGGCGTCTTCCTGTGGTCCTTCCGGTTCAGCTTCCATCCCATAAGTGGCGGGGTCGAAGGCGGCGACGTACTGCTCGAAATCATATTCGGGATCGGCGAAATCTGCGGCGGTGAGTGGAGTTCCCGCGTCATCCTCCGTCAGATCGATCGTACCGGAAATGAAAACGATCGCAGGAGCATCATTTTCCGCATTGGCGCTGTTGTCGCCGCCGAGCGCCTCCACGAGTTCCGCGCGGCTGGAAACGACATGAACGGCGCCCTCGCCAGCCTCGCTGCCGCCGGTCGTTCCGCCCTCCATTGTTGCCCAGCCCAGACTTGCCGTTTCGCGGGCCAGTTGGAGTTCCTGGGTGGAAATATTTGTCTGCGCCTGTGCCGCAACTGGCGTCAGTGCAAAGGCCGGGATAATCGCGAGCGCTGCAAATTTGTTGCCTGAGCTCATTCAGTCCTCCTCTTCCATACAAGATGAAGGTAGAACGATGCAAACTCCCATACAAGACGCGAAGAAGGACGTTTGATTGGAAGGAAGATTCCTTCGGTCAACGGAGGCGCCCGAAGTTGCGGATGCTTCTGCCGCGCATGCAATATCTGGAAGACTATGGCGCCGCGGAGAGGGTTCGAACCCGCGACCTCCGGATTACAGGTCAGGTATCATAATCCGCCTTTCCCCTGCGGCGCCTTCTTAGCTTATGACCGGCTAGCTAGCTCTGCTTGTCAAAAGGCCGGACAGCCAACTGGCTCCTCAGCGAGGAAAGCGCCAAGCGCCAGTGACTCGTCGCGACCCCTGATAACCACTTGGGCTAAATGCAAGAGCTCGGCCCAGCGGCAACTATTCTGGCGCATGGCAGACTGCCTCGATGTTGTTGCCGTCTGGATCCCGCACGAATGCACCATAATAGGTGGCATGATAGTGCGGACGCAGGCCTGGCGGACCGTTATCCTCGCCGCCCGCCGCTATGGCCGCCGAGTAGAACTCGTCGACTTCGGCGCGGCTCTTTGCTGAAAAGGCGAAATGGGCCGGGGGTTTTTGCGGTCCAGCTTCGGTCAGCCAGAACGCTGCATTGTCGCGGCCGAAGCCGCCAACCTTGATCCCGCCTGTGTGCTCCGGTGGGATCTGCACCAGAAATGAAGCGCCTAAAGGCGCCAGCGCCTGTTCATAGAAGGCTTTGGCTCTGTCGAAATTGCTCACGCTTATGCCGCTATGGTCTATCATCGTCGTCCCCGTCTGAATGATGGCGATCTCCGCATAGCCTCCTTTGCTGACAGCGGACGTCAGCAGCTCGCGCTCGACAGCCAGCTCCAAAGCCGCGGTCCTCCTCTGCGCCTCCCTGCATGTGATGGGGTTCGCATCTGGCGGCTATCTACACCCGAGAGCGGATCACAGGCGGCTAACTGACCCTGTTTGTTTCAGGCGGTTGTTGCGGACAAACAACTTCCAGGCTCGTTTGCTTTCGACCGGTTGCCGCGCGGCTTATTCAGGAGCAAACTGGGTGGCATTAAACAAGGAGTGCGAAGATGAAAGCCCTGTTCGGACTGAAAGGAGACAACAAACAATCGTACAGGACACCCCATGCACTCGCACAAATCGCCGCAGGAGCAGCGCAAAGACGCAGGCTTTAGCTACTTCCTTTTCCAACTACTCACCGCCTTAACCCGCAAGCACGGCGTCGGTCAGGCCCGTGCAATTGCGCGAACACAAAAGTTCCTAGGCTATTATCGTCCATATGTGCGGCTCTTGCTGGCGGACCTGGCTTGTGCCGTTCTCGTTGCGGCTACGGCGATTGCCCTTCCTGTTTGCGCCAGCGTCGTAACGACCCGCTTGCCGCAACTGGCCCAATCCAGTGACGCGTTCAACCAGATATTCATGATGGGCGGCGTGATGCTGGCCATCTGGCTGGTCCAGGCTGTGGCCACCTATTTCGTGGATTACCAGGGCCATGTCATGGGGGCCCGCATCGAAGCCGATGTGCGCAAGGAATTGTTCGAGCACTGCCAGAAACTGAGCTTCAGCTTCTACGATCGGCAACGCGTTGGGCAGTTGATGAGCCGCATCAGCAACGACTCTCTCTGGCTGGGCGAACTGTTCCATCATGGGCCCGAGGACCTAGCGATCGCCGTTCTCAAGTTTGGCGGGGCAATGGTGGTGTTGACCATTATCGATCCGGTGCTGGCCGGGCTGATTGTCATGCTCATGCCGCTGGCCTTCCTTTATGCCCGCCATTTCAATCGGCGCATGCACATCGCATTGAAGAACAGCAAGGAGCGGATCGCAGCCGTTAACGAACGGGTGGAAGACGCACTCGGGGGTATGCGTGTCGTGCAGTCTTTTGCCAACGAAGAGCAGGAGCTGCGCCGCTTCGAGATAGAGAACCGGAGCTTCTTCGAGAGCCGGCGCAGCGGCTACCGCAGCGAGGCAATGCTCTGGTCCGGCATGGATGGATTTTCCCAGCTGGTGACCATCATGGTGATCGTCGCCGGTTCTATGCGCATCCTCAGCGCCGATTTGAGCGTCGCTGATATGCTGACGTTCTTGCTTTGCGTGGGGGTACTGGTCGATCCGGTGCGACGGCTGGATAATTTCATCCGCCTTTGGCAGGAGGGTGCCACGGGCTTCGTACGCGCCATGGAGTTGCTGGAAGTGGACCCCGACATTGTGGATGCGCCACACGCCAGAGAGATCGGCCCGATCAAGGGCGCCATCAGCTTCCGCGATGTCGGCTTCGGTTATGACGGGAAAGCTGCGCCCCTTTTTAAAGGCCTTTCCCTCGATATCGAGCCCGGGGAATTCGTGGCCCTGGTCGGCGCATCCGGGGTTGGCAAGAGCACGCTGTGCGCTCTCATTCCTCGCTTCTACGACGTGACAGAAGGACGCGTCACTGTTGATGGCCGCGATGTGCGGGATGTGACGCTCGCCTCGCTGCGCCGGCAGATTGGGGTAGTGCAGCAGGATATCTATCTCTTCAGTGGCACGGTGGAGGAGAACCTGCGATACGGGCGCCCCGATGCTACAGCCGATGAGGTCATCGCCGCAGCCAAGGCCGCGAATGCACACGAGTTCATCGTTCAACTGCCCAATGGCTATCAGTCCGACATCGGCCAGCGCGGAGTGAAGCTGTCGGGGGGACAAAAACAGCGACTCACCATTGCCCGGGCTTTCCTCAAAAATCCCAGCGTGTTGATCTTTGACGAGGCAACCAGTGCTCTGGACAACGAAAGCGAACGCGCCGTGCAGCAAGCACTGCTGAAGCTTGCAAAGGGACGCACAACAATCGTCATTGCGCACAGGCTATCTACGGTCCGGCACGCCGATCGTATCCTGGTGCTGACCCCAAATGGAATTGGCGAGGAAGGCAGTCACGACGCCCTGATGAGCCGGGATGGCCTTTATGCCGGATTGCATCGATTATCGGCCAGCATCTGAGCAGAGCATGGCGGAATCCTTGAAGCGACCACACTGGCCGCTGGGGTATGACCCACTGCGCCAGAGAGCACCTCGCGATGCGGGTAGATCAAGTGCTGTTCCAAGCGGGTCAGCCTTTGCCCGACTTGCTTTTGAAGTGGGCCGAGAACGTCATTCTGTGAAACCGCGGGAACGCCTTTGGAACAAGTCCTCGAGCTCATTGGCGTCGCTGTCGCACATGGAGGTGTAGTCGTCAGTACTCATCCAATTGTCGTGCCATTCCATCAGGTCCGCTTCGGTGACAACGAGGTCCAGAGCCGCTCCGGCTTTCGACAACTGCGTCGCGCTTCTACCCATCAGTTCTGTCCTGCAGTTTGCGGTTGTACCGCCTTTGAAGCACTTCCATAGCCAGGGAGCTTGACCCAACCGGTGCAGACTCGTTCTCGGTTAGCTCTGTCATGCAGTTGCTGAGGTCGCCGGAGGGACTTGGCTGTCGCCTAGTTGCGCCAACGCGCACCCAAAGCTGGCATGGTCATCCAAAGCCATTCAGGAAATGGCAAGGCCAGGCTGGCCGCCTGCTATTCTGACTTAGCCGGAACGCGCAAATCGGCTTCGCTGACAATGCGCTGATGTTTCTCGAGCAGAGATTGCACCCGATACTGCACGCTGTGACCTTCAAAGGGTAGCAAGCGCAATACCTCGCACTCACCGGACTGACGAGAACTCAGCCCCCGGTTGGGAAGCAGATCAAGAACCTGGCCGATAGCAAATTTATGCGTCATTCTGGTGCTCCAACGGAATGGGCCACCGCGGTTCGCGATGGCCGGCAGCTCACTGCAACAGCAGTGCTGGAGACTTATACGAGGGCCAGGTTCGTCGCCGAAATCTTGCCGTCACGGCCGGTCTCGAGCTCGTAGGTGACCTTATCGTTCTCATAAAGGCTGGTGAGCCCCGAACGCTCTACTGCCGAGATATGAACGAACGCATCCTTGGCGCCGCCCTCGGGGGAGATAAAGCCAAAACCCTTAGCCGTATTGAAGAACTTGACTGTGCCGTTGATGGTCATTTGGTGGTCCTAGATTTATGGCCCGGAGCTATAGCGAGCGGGCAGATGATCCACGGGCGAATGCCGGCGGATTTCTAAACGTTCGCAAAGTAGGGAGGTAGCCATTGGCCAGAACAAACCGGCAGACAGGCAGCCAACGATGGCTGAAAACGTATAATGCTTATGGCATGCCTATGCGCAGGAGCCAAGTTTATTCTGGATAAGCGGATAAAGGGCCGAATAACTATGACGATTCTGGCGACATCAAATATCCTGCCGCACCGGATGTCACTTTTGACTTTTCGACGCCGCAGCGGATTGCAGCTGTTCGACACAGCTATTTTTAGGCTCCAGTGCCGCTTGCTTGGACAAAGCTAGAGTCATTGCCACCCGATCCGGTTGCCGATCGACCACATCGCACCCTTCGAAAAGGGTCAACAGCTCAGTTTCGCTCACCAGGAATTACCTACGAAAAGCTGGAATTCTCCCGCGAGCTCTGGTCTCGCATGAGAGCTTCTTCAAGATCATCGGTGGTCACAGAGTGTGCGGCAACACTGCCTGGAGAGCTCAACATGATCCTGGTGTTGGTTCAATAAGCATCCCAGCTCACATCAAGTTTTTCCTGGTCCACGATGACCTCGAAGGTGCCTGGGGGATGCGGCTGCGTCATGCCAGGCAGGGTGAACGCATACCGAAACGTAACCATTCGGCTAGTGGATCGGATGTTCATTCTGCTTTTCCTTGGATTGCGATGTCACAATCGGAAACTCTGAGCGTGCTACTTCCAGAGCAAATCGAGGGTACCCGACCTGAGTGCTGACAGTTACGCCGAAACCATGGGTTGGGCGGTGAAATGGTATGATCTTTGTCGGCGTGGTCATCAGAATTCCTTGTCGTGTGATGCAGGGGAGACAAAAGAAGCTTGAACATGGGCCGCTCGGTTTCGCGCAGTCCGCCTGAAGTGCAGAAAGACTCACTGGTGAACGCCAGAACCCCAAGGGCGATAATTGCTAGGCCCTGGGGTTTGAGATCGATGTCGTAAAAGCCGGCAAGGACCAGCAGCCCAGTGAGAGCGAGGCAGCAGGCTACAAAACCATAGGTCAGCACCGAGCCATTGGGCGCTTGTGTTCCGCGTTTTGCCGGTGAATTGAGCCTGTGGGGCTCACTCATGCAGCAATAGCCCGGTCCAACGGAAAAGCCGATGCGTTGTAAAGCTCTCGGATCTGAGCGCCATTGAAGCGCTGTTCATTGACCTCGAGCGTGGAGGCGTTGACCTGATCCTTTGGCAAGTCCTCAATCACGTAACGCACTGCTTCGGCAGCCGAGGAGAAGCGGCGATATCGTAACTGCCTCAACTTGTTTTTGCCCGGAAAGAGTTCTGCTGGAGCTGAATAGTTGAACTGGGTCACGATGCGTGCCTCCAAAATTGAGTGATGTATGTTGAGCAGATAGGATTGTCGGCGCCGCTGACGGAAACGATAGGCTTCGGAAGAAGCCGGTAGTGATCGCCACGAGGCCATGGGAAAAGGCCCCGGCTGAAACGCAAGAGTTTCGCGGGGAGTGCCGAGCAAAAGGCGCAGTTGGGAAGGTCAGGTCGCCAATAAGTCGGCGTCCTTGCCAGATATGGGTGCGGAAAGCACTGTTTACAAGGTGATGCAGGCAAGTGCTTGCTCAAATATCTACACAATGGACTATGCGGAATCCGCTTGCTTGAATCGGATTGGGCGCTTCGACGCCTCAAGCTGCTCATCATTGGCCACTTTCACTGGCAGGAGGTGCTTTTTGCTGATCCGGATCGACGACCACGGGGCCACTTATTTCGACGGGCAGGAGCAGCCATCGGTAGAGAATTATCTGCTCGCGTCGTCTTGGTAGGTCATTGTAGAGGGGTGTCCTTGGTGGGCCGTCGTGCCCTCTTCTTCAATGGAGCCTTTGGTGACTCCCTTTCTCGGCGTCTTGCTCATCATCTGCCTGATCGGCATCAGCGTCCTTGTTTCGCTCTCGGAAATTGCTTTCGCGGCAGCCCGTGAAGTTCGCATTCGGGCTCTTGCGGAAGCTGGCAACAGCAAGGCTGTTCGGTTCGTAGCCCTGCGAGAAGATGCAGGGAGTGTGATCACGGCATTGCAGATCGTGACCAATGCCGTTTCCATTCTGGCAGGGACGCTGGGGCACGACGCGTTTGGTCCGGTCTTGGCGCGCGGTTTGGAGCTTCTTGGATTGGGCTCCGAGCTCGCACTGGCGGTAGGCTCGGTGGGGGCGTTCCTGCTGGTTACCATGCTGTTCGTTTTGCTGGCGGACCTGACCCCAAAGCGCATTGCAATGCTGGTGCCCGAGCAAGTTGCCCTGTCTCTGGTCTGGTTCCCAGAGGCCGCGGTTAAATTGCTGAAGCCGCTGGTGTGGTTCTTCGGCAGCTTGTCGGACCTGATCATCGGCTGGTTCAAAGTCGAGCCTAAAGGGGGCGCCGACGAGGTAACTGCGGAGGACTTCCGTCTCATTCTGGCAGGTGGTGCAGCCTCAGGGATATTGATGAAGAACGAGCATCGCCTGATCGAAAATGTCCTCGCCCTGGAACTGCGCAGCGTTACCTCCGTGATGACCACTCGCGATGACATCGTTTATCTCGACATCAGTGACCCTCACGAGGTGCAGCAGGACAAGGTGCGGCGGCGCCCCTTTTCCCATTACCCGATCTGCGACGGCGGGATCGATGCGGTGATTGGATGTGTGCGAGCCGAGGACGTTCTGGCAACGGCGATCGACAAGCATGGCGAGGTAGATTTCGCGAAGGCTCGCCGGGACGTATTATCCGTGCCCGACACGCTCAATGTGTGGGAAGTGCTGGCAGAGTTCCAGGCGCAGAGCACCGGCTTTGCTCTTGTGGTGAGTGAATATGCCCACGTTGTCGGCGTGGTCACGTTCAAGGACTTGATGGGCGCCTTGATGCAAGGACTGGCAAATCCATTTGAAGAACAGGCAATACTCAAGCGTGACGATCATAGCTGGCTTGTTGACGGTGTAGCGCCGTTTGTGGACGTCACGCGGACCCTGGGCATCAAGCATCTTGAAGCTGAAGCCGGGTACGAAACAATTGGTGGGTTCATCGTCCACCGCTTGCGCCGAGCTGCACGCAAGGGCGACAAAGTTGAAGCTGCCGGCTACGTGTTTGAAGTTGTTGACGCCGACAGGATGAGGCTGAATCAGCTCTTGGTCACAAAGGCCCAAAAGCCCAAGGGTTGAGAACGGCTGTGCCTGGTTTCACAGCTTCGGAGATGGCGACCGACCAACCGTTGGTGCTCCGACTATGTGGGATCAACACCCGAAACGACGGGTTGGTCCACATCGTCGTCCGAACCGCCTTTAGCCAGTTTTAGGTCGACGAATGTCATCTAAGCTTCAAACAGCATCCATACACCTGAGAACGGTTCCAAACTGGAACGCTTTTCTTGCTGTTGAAGGGGCAATCCTGATGAACGACCAAACGCCAGTTTTCAAGACATCCCAGTTGGAGGCGGCCGACGCCGAACCTCGCAATACAACAACCAACGCCACCATGGGCGAGCTGATCAGTGCGCGTTTTTCGCGCCGCGGCTTCCTTGCCGGCTCGTTGGCTGTTTCCGCCATTGCTGCTACTGTAAGCCCCTTGGCTCTCCTCAGTGCGCGCCCTGCTCGTGCACAGGAAGGGGCGTCGGCCTTCTCGTTTACCGAGGTGGAAGCCGGTATCGACGAGACACACCATGTCGCCGAAGGCTATGACGCTGATATCCTGCTACGCTGGGGCGATGGCCTTTTCCCCGACGCTCCTGAATTCGACCCAACCAAGCAGACCGCCGCCGCCCAGGAGCGGCAGTTTGGCTACAACAACGACTATGTCGGTTACATCCCGCTCGAGGGTTCGTCCGAGCATGGCCTTCTCGTAGTCAACCATGAATACACCAATCCGCATCTGATGTTTCCCGGCCTAGTGACCTTGGTTGAAGGTGAAATCACCATGAACCCGCTCACCAAGGAGCAGGTGGACGTGGAAATGGCCGCTCACGGCGGCACCATCGTTGAAATTCGCAAGGTCAATGGTAAGTGGCAGGTGGTCAAAGACGGCGCCATGAACCGCCGCATCACCGTCAACACCGAGATGGAATTGACCGGCCCCGCCGCCGGCCATGCACGCCTGCAGACCAACGCCGATCCTTCCGGGACCAAGGTGTTCGGTACCATCAACAATTGCGCTGGTGGTGTGACACCATGGGGCACTTACATCATGGCCGAGGAGAACATCCACGGCTACTTCGCCGGAGAACTGCCGAGCGATCATCCCGAAGCTGCCAACTACGAGCGCCTCGGCATCCCCGAGGGGTCCTATGAATGGGCCAATTTCTACGATCGCTTCGATATCGCCAAGGAACCCAACGAACCCAACCGGTTTGGTTACATCGTTGAAGTCGACGCCATGGATCCTCACTCGGTCCCCAAGAAGCGCACCGCTCTGGGCCGCTTCAAGCATGAAGGTGCTGAATCCATCGTCAACAAGGATGGCAAGGTTGTCTTCTATCTCGGCGATGATGAGCGCTTCGACTACGTGTACAAGTTCGTGACGGCCGGCACCTTCGATCCGAACAACCGCGCTGCCAACATGGATCTTCTGGACGATGGCACGCTCTACGTCGCCAAGTTCGCGGAAGACGGCACCATGGAGTGGATGCCACTCGTGCACGGCCAGGGCCCGCTGACGGAAGAGAACGGCTTTGCGTCTCAGGCCGATATCGTGATCGAGACACGCCGGGCTGCTGACCTGCTGGGTGCAACCAAGATGGACCGTCCGGAAGACATCCAGCCAAACGGTGTCAACGGCAAGGTCTACGTCATGTTGACCAACAACACCCGTCGGGAACCGGGCCAGGAAGACGCCGCCAATCCGCGCGCCAAGAATGCTTTCGGCCACATCATCGAGATCGCCGAAACCGACGGTGATTTCGCGGCAACTACCGGCAATTGGGAAGTGATGCTGCAGTGCGGCGACCCCTCGATCGCCGAGGTAGGTGCCACCTTCTCCAGCGCCACGACCGAAAACGGTTGGTTTGGCATGCCCGACAACGCGGCGGTGGACTCCCTGGGTCGCCTCTGGGTTTCCACGGACGGAAACAGTCCGTCTGACACTGGTCGCACCGATGGCCTTTGGGCTGTTGACACCGAAGGAGCGTCGCGCGCTACCTCCAAGCTCTTCTTCCGCGTGCCAATCGGCGCAGAAATGTGTGGCCCCCTGTTCACACCCGATGACGAGACGGCGTTTGTTGCCGTGCAGCATCCCGCTGATGGTGGCGACGATTGGGAAGGCTTCGGACGCGTTTCGTACTACGAGGACCTGTCCACCCGCTGGCCCGACTTCGACGACGCCATGCCCACTCGCCCTTCGGTGGTGGCCATAACACGGCAGGGCGGTGGCAAGATCGCCGTCTAGCATGAAAAGGGGACGGACCGAATGGTCCGTCCCCGCTTCCCACGCAAACGGCTGTTTGTTCGAGGCTTTCTGACTTCACGGAACGCATTCCTCGGAAGCCGCATGTGTGCTGGTGAAGCCGTCATAATCCGGCGTTTGGAACGAAGGGACCGTACGTCCTATGCCCTCCCTATGTCACAGCTCCTTTATGGCTCTGTGATGGTGGCGACATGCGACATGGCTAGGCAAGAGCGTCCTTTTCTTCGGAGATCACCATGCTCAAAGCTCTCGCTTTCGGCGCAAGCCTCAGTCTCATTACCTCTCTTGCGATGGCGCAGGACAGTGCTGAAAGCCCGGCCAAGTTTGTTGCCGTTCTGAAAGCCCATGCTCAATTGCCGGCCCAAACCTTTCTTCCGGCTCCGGCGGATGCCCCGATTGGGCTCCAGAGCTCGGGTCGATTCACCTCCGGCCTCCGCGTCGAGAAACCATATGGTTGGACCAATCCGGCTTCCGGAATCGCTATGCCCTTTCCCGGTCAGCCCTTACAAGGCATGAGCGGCGTGCGTTCCCTGGGCAACGACCGTTTTCTCTTCCTGACCGACAATGGCTTTGGCAACAAGGCTAACTCAGCCGACGCCATGCTGATGTTCAACATCCTCAAGATGGACTGGGAGGCCGGCAAGGTCGGTATCGAGGAGACGATCTTTCTCAAAGACCCTAACCGCGTGGTGCCATTCCCGATCGTCACCGAGCATAGCGACAGCCGCTATCTTACCGGCGCCGACTTTGATCCGGAGTCCATCCAGCCGGTGGGCGAAAACTATTGGATCGGCGACGAGTTTGGTCCATGGCTGATCGAAGTCGATGCTCAGGGCGTAGTCTTGCAGGTCATCGCGACCAATCCAGGAGGCATCGACTACAAATCCCCTGATAACCAGTTCACTTCGCAGCCGGCAGGCGGCGCCACTGTTACTGGTATCAACACCGGCCGGTCCGGTGGGTACGAAGGCATGGCTCTGTCGATGGACGGCAAAACGCTTTATCCACTGCTCGAAAAGCCGTTCTACGATGAAGAAATCGCTGCCCTCGAAACCGTTGACGGAAAACCCGTCATTCGCATGCTGGAATTCGATGTTGCCGGTGCATCCTGGAGCGACACGGTACGCTACTATCCACTCGATGATGCTGGCCATGCCATTGGCGACTTCAACATCTTCGAAGGCACCCGCGGCCTGATCATCGAGCGTGACAATAACGAAGGTGACGATGGACGCGAAAAGGCTGCCGCCTTTAAGCGCATCTATCTGGTGGATCTGGCCCGCGCAGACGAGAATGGCGTCCTTGAAAAGATTGCCTATATCGACCTGATGGACATTCAAGATCCCGCTGGCATTGCACCTCGCGGCAGCAAGGACGGGGTTTTCACGTTCCCCTTCGTGACCATCGAAGACGTCGACTTGGTAGATGACACTACCATCATCGTCGCCAACGATAACAACTATCCCGGCTCTACGGGTCGTGAAGCAGGCCGTGCTGATGACAACGAGTACATTCTCCTGGAGGTCGCGGATTTCCTTGCCGCTGAATAGCTAGGAATGGAGGTGAGGAGGTCTCCTGACCTCCTCATTGCCTCCACCTTCACGAGGCAGGCCCCACCGAAGACTTCGCGGTTAGTGGCCATTGGCCGCATGAACACCTGGGCAGCGCCGCCGAACAGTCCGCAAGAGCATCAAGGCGGATCTTAAGGCGTGATTTCGGACTTCGGTGCCTGATTGAGGCGCTGCAACCGAATGTCTACCGCATCCTTGCGCCCCCCGTCTAAGACCCGTCCAGGGCGCGGGCGCGTCGAGAGTGGACAATGCAAGGACAAGCGGAAGGTGAGCTTTCCGGCGTTCTCCTGCGAAAGTGGACCATCCACATTCCACCAGAACTCGCCTGTCAGCAGTCGCGCTATTCCGCTGTTTTCATGTGCAAAGATCGTCCTCAGCAGCTGCCATTTCTGGGGGGCAGCCGAAGTCCATCGGAACAGACGAGGGATGCTGCCGTTCTGTAGGAGTTAGCTTGGAGGCCCCTATACAATGCCGATCATCGGATATCATGCTTCCCACGAGCAGGTAGATCCCGCTTCCCTTCTCAAGGCTGTCGTCAGGGCAGAGCAGGCCGGGTTCGAAGCCGCGATGTGCTCGGACCATTTTGCGCCCTGGAGCGAACGGCAAGGTCAATCCGGCTTTGCATGGTCTTGGCTGGGGGCGGCACTGCAGGCGACGTCACTTCCCTTTGGCGTCGTGAATGCGCCGGGGCAGCGATACCACCCTGCTATTATCGCCCAGGCGGGCGCCACGCTGGCGCAGATGTTCCCCGGTCGGTTCTGGATAGCGCTTGGTTCGGGTGAGGCAGCCAACGAGCACATCACAGGCGATCGCTGGCCCGAAAAGGCTGTGCGCAATGCGCGTCTGGGGGAATGCGTTGACGTCATGCGCCAGCTTTTTGCCGGCGCAACAGTGACGCACCACGGCCATGTCACCGTTGATCGGGCCAAGCTGTGGACGAGGCCGGAGGAGCCTCCCAAATTGATTGGCGCGGCAGTTAGCCTTGAGACAGCGCGTTGGGTAGGAGGCTGGGCCGATGGCCTCATCACCATCAACCAGCCGCACGATACCTTGAAACAGATCATTGAAGCCTTTCGGGAGGGCGGTGGCCAGGGAAAGCCGATCTATCTACAAATTCACCTTTCCTATGCTCCCAACGCGGAGGCTGCCCTCGAGATCGCCTTCGAGCAATGGAGGTCGAACCTGTTTTCGCCACCGGTCTGCTGGGATCTCGAGCTTCCCGAGCATTTCGACGAAGCTTCCCGGTTCGTGCGCAGGGAGGACATGCATGAATCCGTGCTGATCTCCCACGAACCGTCCCGGTTTGTGGACCTGCTGGGTGAATTCGCAAGACTCGGCTTTGACGGCCTCTATTTGCACCACGTCGGCCAGGAGCAGCAGGCCTTCATTGACACTTTCGGTGAGCGGGTGCTGCCGCATCTCAAGGGGATCTAGCCATGGATATCTCCCAGACCAGTGATCTGTGGTGGAAGAATGCTGTCTTCTATTGCCTAGACGTGGAGACGTTTCGCGATGGCAATGGAGACGGTAGTGGCGACTTCCGGGGCCTCACGGATCGCATCGACTATCTTGCCGGACTTGGTGTCACCTGCATCTGGCTGATGCCGTTCTATCCAACGGCCAACCGGGACGATGGATATGACATCATCGACTATTATGCAGTCGACCCGCGCTACGGCTCATTGGGAGACTTCGTCGAGTTCCTGAGAACCGCACGCGATCGTGGCATCCGGGTCATTGCCGACCTTGTGGTCAATCATACATCCGCCGAACACCCCTGGTTCAAGGCTTCCCGGTCCGGCAAGTCATCACCGTTTCGGGACTGGTTCGTATGGCAGGACAGGATACCGGAGGGGGCTTCGCAGAGCCTGGTCTTCCCGGACAAGGAGACCAGCAACTGGGAGCTGGATAAAGAGACCGGCGAATATTATCTGCACCGTTTCTACAAGCACCAGCCTGATCTGAACATTGCCAATCCGGACGTCCGCGATGAAATCCGAAAGATAATCGGCTTCTGGCTGGAACTGGGCCTTTCCGGCTTCCGCGTAGACGCCGTACCATTTCTGCTGGAAACCGACGGTATCGCAAAGGCAATGGAGCTTGCTCCACATGACTGGCTGCGTAGCTTGCGGAGCTTCCTTGGCCGCAGAAGGGGCGATGCGCTGCTGATGGGCGAGGTCAATCTCGAGTACGAAGCAGTCCGCGAGTTCTATGGAGATGGTGGAGGCGACGAACTCCACATGTGCCTTAACTTCAATCTCAACCAGGCGTTCGCACTTTCGCTCGTGCGGGAAGACGCAGGGGCACTGGTCCACAATCTAAGGGCCATGCCTACGCTGCCGGACGATGCAGCCTGGGCGAACTTTATCCGCAACCATGATGAATGGTCATTGGATAAGCTCACCGAGGCTGAACGGCAGGAGGTCTTCAAGGCTTTCGGGCCGAAACCCGACATGCAGCTGTTTGGACGTGGGCTCCGCCGGCGCCTGCCTACCATGCTGGATGGTGATCAGGCGCGATTGCGAATGGCGTACAGCCTGATGTTCGCGTTGCCTGGCGCGCCGGTCCTCTTCTATGGAGAAGAAATCGGCATGGCGGAGAACCTTGAGATCGAAGGCCGCATGAGCGTCCGCTCGCTCATGCAGTGGTCCGACCGGGAGAATGGCGGCTTCTCGGAAGCGGCCTCGGATGCGCTCTGCCGCCCGCTCATGAAGTCCAAGAAATGGGGACCTTCAGCTATAAACGTCTGGGATCAGGAGCGGGACGGGAACTCACTGCTGAGCTGGATGGAGAAGCTTGTTCGTCACAGGCGGGAAATGCCCGAGATTGCCTTCGGTAAATGGAGCCTGTTGCCAATTGCCGACCCGGCGGTGCTTGCCTTGAGCTATGAATGGGGTGAGCGCAGGTCGATCGTCATCCACAATCTCAACTCGAACGAGAAGGAGATTGAATTCCAGCTGGCACCCCGACCTGACAAGCAATCAATCATCGATCGTTTCGGCGACGGCGACATAGATGTCCGCGCCGACGGCACCGTAGCGCTCAGTCTTACGGGATATGGATATAAATGGCTCAGAGTGCTGTGATGCAGAACGCCACTCTGATTTCAGTCCCTGTGTGTCGCAGGCTAATGGCTCAACTCCGCTTCCAACTTAGAACTGCCACCAATCAGCGTCCGACGTTCCGCCATTGTGATGACCCTCGTGGGCGAGGCACGCGTAGGGTGAGTCCAATTCGGTAACCGGAAGCTGACCTATTGGCCGCAGCCGGTCTTGCGGCTTCCGTCCATCCTCATGACCCGGCAGGCCGTATCGGCCGGGCAGGGCTGCCGTCCTGCCGCTTCTGCTGCGTTTATCGCAGCGGCTTAACCCCGGGCACTAATCGCAAGCATAGCGGCATCACACTTGTGCTGACGCTTGCCAAGCCAGGATTGGGGTGCACAACTTCACATCCTCTGAGCGACAGGATCTTGATAGAACCGGGCTACTATCTGAGGGTACAAGCAGGGTAATCCTGCATCCAGCAAGCTGGCCTTGGGCCAACGGGGTTGTTCAGGGAACTAGCCGGCGCTTGAACTGTTGTTTCATCATCTTACCCCGGAGGATAAACAAATGAAGAAGATTGCCCCGATTGCGCTGGTCCTTGTCAGTGCCATGTCGCTTACAGCTTGCACGACCACTCAGAAAACCGTCACCGGCGCTGCCGTTGGTGGTGTTGCCGGCGCGGCTGTGGGCGGTGCTGTGGGTGGTTACGGCGGCGCGGTTGTCGGTGGCGGTCTGGGCGCAGCCACTGGGGCTGTGGTCGGCAGCCAGAACTAGCCTCACCAACGGTTTCGATCTGAAGCAAAGAGCCCGGCAAACGCCGGGCTCTTCTATTTTTACGATCTGTGAGGGTGCGGGCCCGGCGGGGTCCTGCCGTACGCGACAGAACCCCTTCTCTGATCCTTATGCGCCCTGGGCCAATACCCGGATGAAGTCCCCGACGCTGCCCTGCGTCACATCGATCCAATCCCCTCCGGTGAACTCAGACGGCATCTGGATGCTGCCCTCATGACCTGGAGACAGATCGGCCGCCACCAGGAGGCGCACGCCTTGGTGCTCGCGCAGGAAGGCGATCGTCCGCTCGCCGAAACCAAGCTTCTGGTACGTCCCTTGGATAAAGAGCGCCGCATTCTCCTGCCGGAAGCGGAGCAGATTGCGGGTGAGTACGAGTTTCTCGTCCCCCTGTTCCGACGCCCCGAGGCGCTGCTGCAGCCTTGCGAAGTCGACGGGGCGGCGATTGTCGGGGTCGACAAAGCTTTGCTCCCAATCCTCGGCGCCTCGGTAGATATCGGGCACGCCCGGGCTGGTGAGCTTGAGTGCCAATTGGATCAGGGCCTTGCGAATGCCGATCTCTGCAAGCGGCGCACGATCCTCCTCGAACCGCTTCATGAAGGCCTGGTCCGCCAGCGCCCGGTCGATCAGCGCAAAAACCGCGTTTTCGTATTCGCTGTTGTTCACGCCCCAGTCGCTTCGCTCACGAGCCTCGCGCAGTGATTTCTCCATGGCCCCCTTGAGCCGGTCCGCGAGATCGCTGTTGTCCCCCTTGATCGGCCAGCCGCCATGCAGCAGCTGGAAGAAGAGATAGAGGTCATTGGGGTGAATGCCGTCGGGCTTGAGCATTTCACGCCATTGCCGGACGGCACCGTCCCAAAGCTCCGGGCGATCGGCAATGGCGCTGATCATGGCACGGGTATCTTCCCCGCGCTTGGTATCGTGCGTCGATGTACCCAGAAGGTAAAGGGGGTGCGTGCCGAGGCGCCTCTGGTTCGCGTCGTGGAACGCGTCGATGTCCAGCGAGAAGCGGTCCGGATGCGCGCCCACTTCGTTGAGCGACACCAACCTGTTGTAGCGATAAAGGGCGGTGTCCTCGAGCCCCTTGGCCATCACCGGCCCGGTATATTGCTGGAAGCGCCCCAGCGCCTTGGCGACCAGCTTGGGGTCATATTCGGGCCCCAGCGTCCCGAGCAGGAGGTTTTCGAGGAAATCGAACTGCGCCGTCGGATAATGGCCGCGGAACTGCCGCGCGCACACGATCGCAAGCTTGAGCTCGCGTGCATCGCGCTCATCCACGCCATTGTTGTCGATATACGTCCGATAGACCCCCAGATGCGCGATGATCTCACGCACGGCCTTGCGCAAGCCGTTCCGGCTGATATCGCGCGTCGCGGGCACGGACCATGCGAGTTCGGCCAGATGGTGGGAAAGCCCCCACAGCTCCGCGGCCAGCTCATGCTCCATCACGCGCAGCTTGCACTGGTAGGCTTCCTCGTGCGGCTCGCGCACGGGACCCACAAAATCCCGATACGTCTTGGTTACCTGTTCTTCGCCCGCAGGGTTGGTCAGAAGGCGGGTCAGCTGCGCTCCAAACTCATAGCCGGTGGTGCCATCGATCGGCCAATCGGGACGCAGCGGCTCGTGCGGCGCCAGGATCTTTTCAACGGCAAGATAGATCGGGCGCGGGGACTTGGCTTTCAGCTGCTTTAGGTATTCGGTTGGATCCAGCAGGCCATCCACATGATCGATCCTGAGCCCATCCACCAGCCCTTCCTCGATCAGGGAGAAGATCACCTGGTGCGCATGGTCGAACACTTCGGGGCGGTCGATGGTGATCCCGCCCAACTCGCTATTGATGAAGAACCGCCGGTAGTTGATTTCGTCGTGCGCCGTCGGGAAGTGGAACAGGCGCCAGTGCTGGTTCTCGATCAGCGAATCCAGCGCCGCCCAACTGGTCGGCTCGCCCTTGTTGCCGTTGAGCGCCGCCACCGCCGCTTCGGGCGATCCGTAACGCTCCAGTATCGCTTTTTCATCCTCGGGGCGGATCGGCAGCTTTTCCTTGCCATAGGCCCAGACGGCAAGCCCGTCCTCATCGGCACGAAGTTCGAGCTGGCCATCGTGCAGCGTTGCGGCATAGCTCGAGCCCAGAAACGGCACCATGAGCTTGCCGTGAAGATCGGGGCGGGCAGGGGTCCAGTTGATGTCGAACCAGTCTGCATACTGGCTCTCCGGCCCGTGCTTGAGCACATCAAGCCACAGCCAGTTCTCCGATCCACCCACGCCCATGTGATTGGGCACGAAATCCAGGATCACCCCCAGCCCAGCCTCGCGTAGAGCACTTACCAGAGCGCGGAAATCGTCGAGCGTGCCGAGCTCGGGATTGATCAGCGTGTGGTCGACGGTGTCATAACCGTGGGTGCTGCCTGGCTGTGCCTTGAGGATGGGGGAGAGATAGGCGTGGCTGATCCCCAGATCGGCGATATAGGGCACTAGGGCCCGCGCATGCTCGAATGTGAAATCCTTGTTTAGTTGGAAGCGGTAGGTGGCGCGCGGGTCGGTCATGTCAGCAAGGGTCTCCAGGCGGTCTGGTCTAACGAAAGCCCTCCGTTTGGGTTGCCGATGCCAATTGTACGATAATCATTGCTCCCAGGCGCCGCCATTGCGCTCCGCTCGAAACTGTTCCAGCGTGACCCATCAGGAATCAGGCACCGCCAAAAAGGATTATCCATGCTCCTTCTAATCTTGCTGGTGCTCACGCTTCTGCTGGTGCAAGCATTTTTGCCGGGCAAGTTCCTGGCCGACCAGATCGGCCCAGAAGGACAGATGGGTCCGCGCGACAATCTGCCCGAGCCATCCGTCGAGTTGTCGCGTTCCCGACGCGCCCTGGCAAACCTGCAGGAAACCCTGCCAATCTTCCTCACGCTTGCCATCCTCTGCATTATTTATGATGCGCAGACGTGGCTTTCCCTCGCCGGTGCGACACTCTTTCTTCTCGCCCGCATAGCGCATTTGATCTGCTATCTCAGGGCACTCTCGCCATGGCGCTCCTACAGCTTTGGCGTGAGCCTGATTGGCTTGATCCTCATGGCGATCCCCCTTCTTGCTCATATCTGGGCGTAAGGCGCGCGAAGGGTATTGCGAAATTGGCGCGCAGCCTTTAGACAAGCCCTCGCCTGAAGGGGTTTAGCTCAGTTGGTAGAGCATCGGTCTCCAAAACCGAGGGTCGTGGGTTCGAGTCCCCCAGCCCCTGCCAGGCACAATCCGTCATATCGTTTGCATTTTTCTGCTGATCGCACCGGAACAAAGCGGTCGGGTAGACACATTTGCACCGATGGTTAGTCACATCCGTTCTCGGTTCGAACTAGAGGGATGACGTTCGGACGGGCCGCGCGGAGGTTGAGAGGCGCATCAAGGAGCGGCTGGGCAGGTGATCTGCCCTAAGCCAGAAAAGGTACCACCCTGCGGACGTTCCGGCCAGAAAACCCGCTGAGCGTCTTGGGAACTCCGACCACCATCTCCCTTTCAAACCATCTTGTCGCGGCGCGAAAGGTCCGCATCCAGAGCGGGTTGTCTCTGTCTTGTCCTTCACCCTTTGGAATGTCGCTAAGTATTGAGCCGGGATGAAGTCTAGCCTGCTGAACGGCGGGGCCAGGGGACGCCTGCAGGGTGTATAGATTTTTTCCTGGCCGGCTGTTGGGCGAGGTCAGTGCCATGTCGTAAGGGATACCTAGTGCGCGCTTTTCTCTCAGCACCGTAGCCGCTCCCTTTCTTGAGACGATGTACGCTGCGGCACCCCAAGTCCACCCGTGAATAGTGTGCACCTCAACAGGCCCCCACTTAGCGCGCGGGGTACGGGAGACATATTGCCGTGCCGCTTCGTACTGCTCGAGCAGCCGTAAGCCCGCTGATTGATATGCACGTTATTAGGGGAAGCCATCACCAGTCCGTCGGCAGGCAGCAGCTTCGGGAGCAGACTGTCTTCGATCAAGTGGGCTTTCGAGGCTGGCAACGACCTAGGCGTGAGTTCCTCGACATTCATGCTGGCTAAATAGCTGCCTCTGCTCGATAGGGGAAAAGCCGTCTGCGAGCGGCGGTCGCGACGGCTTCCCATTTCACTAGGGTGAGAGGGACGCTCTGGTGAAGTCGTCCTGTTCCACAATAATCGGGTTCTAGATGTAAGTTACCTGATCGAGACCGGAGCTAATGCACGCGTTAAGCTCGCTTCGCCACGGCCGTAAGTAGCAGCATTGAAGTTGGTCAGCGTGTCCTTGCGAGCTGTGGTGAGAAGCTGGTTGGTAATCTGTGTCGGTGTGGCGTTCCGAAACTTATTGCCGATGATTGCGGAGTATCCGGCGATAACTGGGGCTGCGAAGGAGGTGCCAGCGAGGCCAGTCTTATTGGTCTCCACACCCACGACAACAAACTGGTTCTGGATCGTTGTGTTCGCTCCCGGTGTGTTCGAGTAGGATGCCAGGCTGGCCGGGGCCGAAGACGTCCCGTTTCTATTCAGCGCACCAACAAATATGGCTGTTGGTTTGCCTACAAGGCTGAGGTTGAGGTAGTCGCGCTGACCTTTGGAGTTCACCCCACCAATGTTGATGCTGTCGTTACCTGCTGCCTTGACGATGATAGCTCGGCCGCCAGCATACGAGATCAATGAACTCTCCTGCGCGCTCCAACCTATCTGATTCAGAGAATACTTGGACGCTGCATACATTCCGTAACTCATATTGATGACGTTTAGCCCCGCTCCGAGCGGGACAGTTGTCCTCGTATTGAAGTCTCTGGAAGCGATTGAGGCTCCCGGGGCAACCATGCTGCCTTCCAGCCTCGTCCACTCGCCGTGTCGGAGAAGCTGCGTGCCAGAGCCTAAGTTGCCGTAGAAGCGTGACGAGCTGTTGAAGTCATCAACAAAAGTCATAGTTGTACCAACGCCGGTGTAACCCTTGTTCCAGGCATGAGCGACTTCAGGGCTCATCCAGCTCCGGAACACTGGCGAAGATGCTTGAGCCGTTCGCGTTAGAGGCGTTTCTTGCGCCACCACATTGGGCTGAAAGCTGATGGGCAGGAGCAGGGCAGCGGTAGCAATGAGTGCATGCGTAAGCTTTTTCATGGTAGGGCCTAGGTTCTAGAAGTTTGTACGGAAATTGACGGTTGCTCGGATTAGGTTCGGAGTGGCTGTCGCCAGGTACTGCAGCGTTTCTTGCGGGGGCAGTTCTGATGCAGCCAGCCGACAGTTCACTTCCTGAACGCCGCCGATCTCACCGTAGTCAGCGTTGCAGGTTTTCTCAGTGAACTTTCCACCCAAGATCGTATTGACCGTGAGGGAAAGGACAGAGTTTTCGTTGGGGTGGGCCTGAGCGATAAACCCGAGGCGAAGACTGGGATCGATGGTGTACTTCTGCCCTTGCTCTCCCGTGCCCAATCCCCAGAAGATGCCGAAGTCCTCTGTTAGCTGGGTCATGAACTCAGCGTGCAGCTCAGGAAAGTTGGAATGGTACCAGTCGCTGAAGCGCACCTGTGTACCGTCCGCAAGTTCATAGCCTCCCAAGCCTAGGCTAGTTGCAGCTTCCGAAAGCCCTCGTCCCTGACCTATGTCTACAAGGCTAATTGGAACTAATTCTTGAGCGGCTGCATGAGGGCAAAAGCCCATTATACCTGAAGTGAAAAGGAAGACAGGTAGCAACGAAGCTCCCGGCAACCACTGACGTTCTGTTTCATTTGGACCTGAGAAAAGCCTGCTCATTCTGGTACTCCGACCAGCGTGAGCAAACAGGTAATTCGCTAATGAAGTCCCGCTCGCTTACCCAAATGTCGATCACATTTTCGGCGCTTTGGATCTCGACTGACGGCTCGTTAAAGCGAGTTAATCAGCGGCTTCTTCGTGTCAGTCCCCGTATCAAAATGACGACCCCAAGTCTTTAACGCGGGAGCGCGCGCTTCAGGTTGAAAAGATAATATTGTATGGCGTTGTCTTCGAGGGGAGCAAATTGCCGGTACAGCTTGTTCGCAGGCTCATTGTCCACTTCAGTTCCTAGCCAAGCTTCTGAGCAACCTAGATCTTGAGCCCAAGCGAACAACTCTTCCATCATCGCGCGTGCTATGCCGCGACGTCGATGGGTGCTGGCTGTTCCCACCTCATCAACATACAGCTCTGTAGGCTTGTCAGGATGGTAGTGGAGGACGCCAACGCATTGCCCAACGACTTCGCCGCCGTCTAACGCCAGCACCATCAAGTGTCCCGGGGCATTCAGGTAACGGACTAGGCGCTCAGCCGAAACAGGCTCGTCGAAAACTCCGGGCGCGATGTTCTGAAACAGGTTGATGTCATCTGGATCAACGCGTTTGATAGCGAATGTTATGGCTCTCAACATGTATGGTCAACCTAGACTGTTAGTACTTTAGAGAATTCCCTGGCGGCTTCTTTGTGTCCGTTCCCTCCTGCCGGCTGCTATTGACGTTACGGCTGACCCGGTGGAACTTTCACTTTATCCCCCTTGGCTGATTCAGTCCGGCTAGTAGATCGAGGCGAGTACCTAGCCGTACTCAATACCTGCGGCGGTGAATGCCTTCTTGTCCGAACCGATGCCAACGATGATAACGTCTAGCGCCACTTCATCTTCGTCGGTGGTCCACTGGTACGGCAATCCGCGAAATGATTCAGGCTCAGTTCACGTTCATGGTGACATGGCTGGCACGGTCATCCCTGCCAAATACCTGAACATAGATCTAGACGTCGCCCTCTACGATTGCTCCCCCAGCCGCACGTGAGATGTGGCCTCGGCGACAAGGCTTTCTAGCAAAGCGCGATTGTCGGCGTTGTCAAAGAAATAGTCGCCTTCGTCATCCGCATCTGACGAGCCCATAACGATGAACGTTGGCTCGGTCTTGTCGGATGATCTGCCAAGGGTGGCGCAGCCGATCGCCGCTGGAGTTATAGAGGTCGTTCTCACTGATGTAGGCTGAATAGATTTCAACTGAGCAAGGCCTTGAGGTTAGAGAATACGAGCGGAATCTCGCGGCCCAGTTCACCCATAGCGCCTTCCGGGGTGGCTATCGCTTGATACTAGCTCACTTCGTGCCAGCCCATGCGCGCGCTTCCTCAGCAGCCCTGATGTTCAGAACCAAGCAGAGGCCGATGTTCATCCACACTGACGTCCTGGTTACAGTCCCTGGTGAACGGCTAGTTTGCCCCACCGGTTGTCCCAGAGCTCGCGATGTTGAAGCCAGATAACTACCCGCTTGAAAGCATACCGCGAGCAAAGCTTTTGCGCTCGCTCCAGGGCGTCTTCTACAGGCATGGGGCCTTCCAGGTCGGCTTCGATCGGTTCTCCACGTCCCGGCCAATCTGGCCAGTACACCACAGCTTCTCTTTGACCGAACTGCAGGCCGGCAATAGTGAGTAAACGGGTGTCGCTTCTTATACCGACGGTAACCGCGTCGGGTGCGATTTCATCCTCGTCTTCAGTCCAGCTATAAACTTGCGTCACTTATGTACCCCCAGACCAGCATTATAGTTGGGGGAGGGGGCGTGGGGCAACCTGATGAGACATCAATCGGCTGTGGCCGCCCATGGGCAAGTATTCGAAGGCTTAAGCCAGGCTGGCGCTGTATGCTGCCATCATGAACCCGATTGTGGCCACGTATAGAGATGAGAGAAGAATAGCGCGTTGCATGTTGGACCCCTGAGTTGTCCTTTATTCAAAGCGCGGCTTGGATAAAGGTTCATTCAATAGAAGGTCCGGATGATGGAGGTCTTCTATAGGACGGCAGCTTTTCATGGCGCTCAAGCCAGTCCTCGAGCTCGCGTTTGATCATCAAGAGGCGCTGCCCTTCCAGGGTGTCCAATGCCGTCGGGTTAAGCTCTAGCCACCTCTGGCAGCCCCATAGAAGCGACTCCATGCTTGCACGAGCTTGCGGGTCGTCTAAATCGCCGGCGTGATCTCGCCAGTGGAAAATGGCGAGAAGGTAATTGGGTGTCATGTGGCTGTCTCAATGAAGGTAGCACAGCGCAAATCACCCCCGTGTCGCGTGCTGCCCCATTGTCACAGGCCGATACCAGACGCAAGCGCCTAGCTGTGCTCACTTAAGAAGCAATGAAAGTGTCACCGTCCAGTTGGGGGAGGGCGGAGCCATACCCCTCATGCCGATAGCAGAAGCGAGTTTTATCGAGCCGGTCTTTGTAGGTGCAGAAGCAAGGTAGCTTATCGAGTATCGCGTGGTCCTTCCAGGTTAGACACCGACGCCTAATTATCCAATCTATTCAGTCATGAGTTAGACGCTTCGGAGTAGGGCAAGAGGCCAGCAAAACTGGCATGAGGCATCCTTCTCCAAAACCGAGGGTCGTGGGTTCGAGTCCCCCAGCCTCTACCAGGCACAATCTCCATTATCGCTGATCTGCCCGGGTCATGGCCGCTGCGCCATGCTCTGTTCCGGCTCGCCCAGATGCCAAAAAAATTGTTGCACTCTCGTGTGTTAAGCCGGGATCAAAGTTCCTCGTTTGCGCGTTGCTCGACCATCAAAAACAACAGCAGCGTTCCCGTGGGTCCGCAACGATAATGACACTTCCCGAAGCCGAAAGGCACCTCACCAATTCCCGAAACAAGCTGGCCTCCTATGGCGAACTCGCGGCCAGCACCAAGCGCGAAAAGGCCCTCGAGGCCATTCGCGAGGAAATCGTGCGCCTTGAAATCATCGCGCAGAACCTGCCCAGCCGCGCCACCAAGATCCACCGCCTGATCCAGGCATGGCGGCGCTGCCATGCAGCGCTTTGGCTGTCCTGATCGCGCCGACAGGTTCGGCTTGCTGCTGTACAAATTTGCTAGCTCGTAATGGCAACTGAATTGCCTCAGGGCTGTTGATACGAGTTGAAGTACCTATCGGCGCGTATCAGGGGCCTAGCCGTGAATTTCATGGACAGCAGCGATCAGCGACACACAGCGCCGACCTGTTGCTACATTGTCGTAGAAATCACTGGCACGTGGTGGATCGACATAGAGGGCAAGCCTTTCGGTCCCTGCGAGGATCGGGAGGATGCCATCACTTGCGCCTTCAAGCTGATCGAGATCTTCGGCGACCGCTCGCGACCCGCGGCGGTCTATGCACCGGATGAGAATGGCCGCACGCGGCTGATCTGGAAGGGGCAACTCGAAGAGGGCGTTTGAGGCCCAAGGGCGGTGCAAAGGAAACGAGAACAACATGAGCAGTGCTGAAAACGAGTTCACCGGTGTGTGGCTACACGGCGGCGACAAGCGCGGCCAGACCTTCACCCATTCCGCGGCCGATTACGACCACCCGGAAAGCGAAGGGAATTCATCAACGAAGCTGCGGCACGCCTATGTGGAGCAGGCGGGCCGCAAGGTTGGGGTTTGGGTTCCTGCCCATTGGAGCGAGCAGCAGGTCACCGAGGCGCTGGAAACCAATTGGTAGTAAGTCCGCCCAGTCTCAGGCGGACCCTTTGAGCGGCAACTCGATATCCTTTTGCACTTCGGCTTCGAGCTCGTCCTGCGCCTGGCTGCCGCTTTTGGTGCCCATGGAGCGGATCTTCTGCTCTATCTTGGAGGCTTCCTCATCGTCCAGTTCAGGGGCCCGGCCTGTATCATCGGGGATACCGGCTCCTGTTTGTGCGATGGTTTCGCCCTTGGGGCGGTCGTTCAGCCCGGTGGTCAGTTTGCTTGTGGTCATGTCACGATCTCGCTCTCAGGTTGAGATACTCAGGATGTGGCTTTCAAACGCCACATAGTCGCCCTCGATCTGCGCTGCTTCATCAACAATGGTCCGCTCCCCGCTGATGCGCAGATAGCCTTCCTCGATCACCTGCTCGATGATCTGGTCGAGGTCGCGCTCGTCGGAAAAGCCGATCCGCGTGCCATCGCTTGTCGTGAGTTGATAGTCTGGCATGTTCTAAACCTTGCGCTATTTGGATCCGGCATCCTTGCCGGTTTGTTGGCTGTCAACTTGCCTGTCCGTTGCAGGATCAGGGCTGATCGTTGCGGGCTTCTCCGGTCGCCCCGCAGGCCTCTGCTTGGAAGGATCAGCAACGGGGCTTCTGTCCGGATCCTCGTCATCAACGGCCGGACTGGTCGGCTGCGGCGCCATGGCGGGCTCCTAGTCGTAGGTGTCTTCGTTTGCTCCGGCTGAATTTGGGCCATCAGCACCCGGCGAATCCTCGCTCTGCTGCGAATCGTTGCGACCCTCGTCCTTGGACCGGGCAGGGCTGCGATCCTGGTTCTGAGTGTCCTCTGGCTTTGCGCCCTTCTGTTCTTGTTGGGTCATAAGCTCTCTCCATGTTTGCGGTGGTGAACGCTGTCGAGCGCCCAGAGGTCCATCACAAAACGTGCATTCAATGATGTGGCATGGATCAAACCGGAACTGGCGAGAGCGAGTTTCCCGACCGTGCCCGCGGCACGCTTCACAACACAACCGCAAACGAGGAGGGCTGAGTCATCCTGATCGAAAGCGCGATGAGCAGGCATAGGGCGATGTGACCGCCGACCGGACCTGCTTGCTCGAAGAGCAGCTCGGCCAAGCATCTGGCCTTGGCTGATCGACCTAGAGCGGCGGAACGGGCCTCGCAGCAATAGGGGGTTCAGACCGTTGAGTCGTACAGGAACTCGGTGCCGTTTTGCGGCTCATCGAGTGATACGCGGGCGTGCCGGCCGGCCTTGAAGTCAAGCTTGGCGGAACGGATCGCTGCCTCGGTCGCAACCTGCCGGGACACAAACGGGCCCAATCTCTCGGTCGCCTCCTTGATCCACCAGCGGCCAGAACTTGTTGTCACAACATAGTCTTTGCACTGCATCAGACCCCTCCGATTGCCGACTGGCCGCGCAAACGACGGTCGCTCTGAGCGGTTGCAGGTATAACATGAGTTATTCCTGAGAGTCATGTGGCTGCGGATCAATCTCGCAGCCGCGCAACGGGAGGTCTTCGGATCAAATCCAAGCCAGCGCCGGTGTTAGAGGAGGCACGGTGCCGATCCGCTCGGCACGTCACCTATATACCTGTAAAGCCGGGGGTCGCTTCGCGTCTGGACCACCGCGTCCTTATGGCGGACGCCCGTCACCGCGGCACAAACGGCTGCTGCCCGAACACCAGGGGCGGCTCATAGCGGGGCAGATTATCAAACCGCCGCTGCAGTCGCAGATTGTTTATGGCGTCGCGGTTGGCCCGAAGCTCCAGTTCATATTGGCGCCGGCGGGAATCCTGCTCCACCTCTTCCTGCAAACACTGGACGCGTTCGGCGTTGGCCCGGATTGCTTCGGCGGTGTCCCCGGGCACAGATGTGGGGCACGCCGCATTGGCCGCGGCGCACAAGGCCGCGAAAGAAGCAAAAACCAAAACAGGAAGCTTGAACATGGGCGGTTCTCCGAAGCCGCTAAAAGATGCTCCCCGGAACCGGCTTATTCAAGGCGTTCACAGGCTATTCAGCGGCAATCGGCGCGCGATAGGTGTGGCGCGACTTGAGGCGATTGAGCTGGTGGGCAGCATGGGCAAGCAAGGCCGTCCGCACCTGATCAGATGCAACATGCCCCACGTCAGCCTTGACCTTGAGATCAAGGTTGTAACGGGTCAGATTGCCCATAAAACGCTCTTCGATGCGCACGCGCACGACGCCGGTGATCCGCCCGGCAATCTCCTTGTGGGGCCCGTAATAGCGTACCTCACAGGCCTTGACCTCGAATGATCGGTCTTCGAAACTCATGGTCACACCCCTCCGTGCCACCTTTTCGTCGCATTTTGATCAAAGGGCAAAGCCGGTTTCGAATCAAGCCGGATTCTTGATGGTGTGCACCAATCGTTAACAATCTGATTCGGTGCGCTTGTTGTTCTGGAGTAAAATCTCAGGGGCAAGCCTGTTGCAATTGGCCCGGAGTTTCTCTAGATACGCAGTCTCCAGCCGTGCGGGATTCCTGCGCGGCCTTTGGTTTTGCACCAAAACGACCAAGAGTAGAACAGCTTATGGCCCGTACGAACCCGATTCAGTTCCTGCAGCAGGTTAGGCAGGAAACGTCCAAGGTCACCTGGCCGACCCGCAATGAAGTGCTGATCTCCACGATCATGGTGCTTGTGCTGGTTGCTTTTGCGAGCGTGTTCTTTCTCCTGGCTGACCAGGTGATTTCGTTCCTGGTCGGTTTGATGCTGTCGATCCGCGCTTAGGATCAAACAAGAAGAGTGGGAGCGGCGACGCGGCATGGCCAAACGCTGGTATATTGTTCAGGCTTATTCGAACTTCGAGCGCAAGGTGGCGGAAGATATTCGCCAAAAGGTTGCGCAGAAGAAGCTTGAGCATCTGTTCGAAGACGTGATCGTGCCGACCGAAAAGGTCGTCGAGATCCGTCGCGGCCGCAAGGTCGATGCCGAACGCAAATTCTTTCCGGGCTATGTCCTGGTCAAGATGGACATGACCGACGAGGCATTCCACCTGATCAAGAACACGCCCAAGGTCACTGGTTTCCTGGGTTCGGACAACAAGCCGATGCCGATCTCGGAAAAGGAAGCCATGGGCATCCTGCAGCAGGTGCAGGAAGGCGTGGAGCATCCCAAGCCTTCCGTCTCGTTCGAAGTGGGCGAGAGCGTGCGTGTGTCGGACGGTCCTTTCGCCAGCTTCAATGGCGTGGTGGAAGAGGTCGACGAAGAACGCGCCCGCCTCAAGGTGGAAGTGTCGATTTTCGGGCGTCCTACTCCGGTGGAGCTCGAATACGGTCAGGTCGAAAAGGTCTGATCTCAGCCTTTTGGCGCAAGCCAAAATGGCCCAGCGCTCGGCGTCAGCCGAGTCGCCCCAGCGTTTCGGCGCAAGCTGAATTCGCACCAGCCTTCGGGCTGAAAACCGTGGAAGAGCAGGGCGCATGCCAATGCCCATCAGCCTCGCACCACGGCGTCAAACGCCTGCCGATGGCAGGCACTAGAAAGGACGAAAAATGGCAAAGAAAATCGTTGGCTACGTAAAGCTGCAGGTGCCCGCGGGCTCCGCAACGCCTTCCCCGCCGATTGGTCCGGCACTCGGCCAACGCGGCCTCAACATCATGGAATTCTGCAAGGCGTTCAACGCCGCGACGCAGGAAATGGAAAAGGGTTCGCCCATTCCAGTCGTGATCACCGCCTATGCCGACAAGAGCTTCACTTTCGAGATGAAGCAGCCGCCGGTCACCTACTTCATCAAGAAGGCCGTGAACCTGAAGTCCGGCTCCAAGCTTCCGGGCAAGGATTCGGTTGGCACGATCACCGTGGCTCAGCTGCGTGATATCGCCGAAAAGAAGATGAAGGATCTCAACGCCGACAATATCGACGCTGCTGTGTCGATGATCGCCGGCTCTGCCCGTTCCATGGGCATTCAGGTCGAGGGCTAAGAGAATGGCAAAAGTCGGTAAGAAGATCGCCAAGGCCCGCGAAGGCATCGATCGCAACAAGCTCTACAAGCTTGATGAAGCTGTGAAGATGGTTCGTGAGCGCGCTTCGGCCAAGTTCGACGAAACTGTTGAGATTGCCATCAATCTTGGCGTTGATCCGCGCCACGCCGACCAGATGGTCCGCGGCGTCGTGAACCTGCCCAACGGCACCGGCAAGACGGTGCGCGTTGCTGTGTTCGCTCGTGGCGACAAGGCCGAAGAAGCTCGCAAGGCTGGTGCCGACATCGTTGGCGCCGAAGACCTGATGGAGCAGATCCAGAGCGGCAAGATCGACTTCGATCGCTGCATTGCCACTCCGGACATGATGCCGATTGTTGGTCGCCTGGGTAAGATCCTGGGCCCGCGCAATCTGATGCCGAACCCCAAGGTTGGCACGGTTACTCCGGATGTTGCCGGTGCCGTTAAGTCGGCCAAGGGCGGCGCTGTTGAATACCGCGTCGAAAAGGCCGGTATTCTCCATGCTGGCGTGGGCAAGGTTTCCTTCTCCGAAGAAGCCCTGCTGCAGAACATCAAGGCGTTTACCGACGCAGTGGTTCGTTCCAAGCCTGCTGGCGCCAAGGGCACCTATGTGAAGCGCGTTGCCGTGTCTTCGACCATGGGTCCGGGTGTCCATGTGGAGCCGGCTTCGGCTCTCTAACCAGTTTCGGGCAGTTCGCTGCCCGAAATGCTAACAGTCCGTTAGCATAAGTCCTGTCCGAGACTGCCGGTGCTAACCAATTTGGGTTGGCTTAATGCCTCAAAAGGCGCCTGCATAGATGGGGTGAAAACCGCGAATTTTCTGCTCCAAAAGGGCAGGGTGCTCACGGTTCGAACCAGGCCAGTTGCCCTTCTTGGGCAGCACGGTTGACAGGCATGTAACCGTTGCTCCTCCTTCCTTCTGAAGGATCAGGAGGGCAGCAATTGGCAATAGTCCGATGGTTTAACTTATCGGGCTAAATGTGGAGACTAGCAGTGGAAAGAGCGGAAAAGCGTGAGCTTGTCGCATCGCTTCAGTCAGCCCTCTCGGGCGCTGGATCGATCGTCCTTGCGCAGAATGCCGGTCTGACCGTGGCCAATCTGGAGTCGCTTCGCCGTGAGGTGAAGAGCGCCGGTGGCTACGTGAAGGTCGCTAAGAACCGTCTTGCCAAGCTTGCTCTTAAAGACACCGACCACGCCGACATCTCGGACCTGTTCACAGGCCCGATCGTCATCGCCTATGCGGAAGACCCCATGACTGCGCCGAAGATCGCGCAGAAGTTTGCTGACAGGAACGCCAAGTATGTCGTTCTTGGTGGCGTGATGGGCAAGACCGCTCTGGACGCGAATAGCGTCAAGGCGTTGTCGACCATGCCGTCGCTCGATGAACTGCGCGCCACGCTCGCCGGGATGCTCAAGCAGCCTGCAACGCGTATCGCTTCCGTCATCGTCGCGCCTGCTGGTGGTATCGCGCGCGTGTTGGCCGCACATGCGGAAAAGAGCAACGAAGCAGCGTAACCCCCATGGTCCCCCTGGGGGCCGGTTTGAACTGAACACCATACAAGAGAGATTTATCAAATGGCTGATCTCGCCAAGATCGTAGACGACTTGTCTGCCCTGACCGTTCTGGAAGCTTCCGAGCTGTCCAAGATGCTTGAAGAAAAGTGGGGCGTTTCCGCCGCTGCTCCGGTTGCTGTTGCGGCCGCTGCTGGTGGTGCTGCCGCTCCTGCTGCTGAAGAAAAGACCGAATTTGACGTGATCCTCGCCTCGTTCGGCGACAACAAGATCAACGTCATCAAGGAAGTCCGTGCCATCACTGGTCTGGGCCTGGGCGAAGCCAAGGCGCTGGTTGAAGCAGCTCCCAAGGCTATCAAGGAAGGCGCTTCGAAGGCTGAAGCCGAAGACATCCAGAAGAAGCTGGAAGCTGCCGGCGCCAAGGTCGAACTCAAGTAATCTCGTTTACTTGACTTGAAATGTGCAAGGCGGCGCGCTATGTGCCGTCTTGCATTCTCGTTTTCATGCGAGATGATTCGCCGGGCCGATTGAATGGGTCGCGGGCGCCAATTTGCGGAACATATGACGATTTTGATGTCTGAGGCACGCTGACGTCCATTGGACCTCATGGTTTTCCAACCATGGGGTGTTTGACGTTTTCGGGCCGACACTGCCCTTGGCTAGGGCGGCGCCAGAGATATCGCTAGCCTCACTAAACGAGACCAAGAAAGGCAAATATCCCGAGACCCGACGGCTGATAGTCGGATTTTTGGATATCTGCCTCCGAGCACATCGCAAAGAAACAGGAGCTTTCATGGCTACCACGTTCAACGGCCGCCGCAAGGTACGCAAGTCCTTCGGTTCCATTCGCGAAGTCACGGAGATGCCCAACCTGATCGAGGTCCAGAAGGCCTCCTACGATCAGTTCCTCATGGTGGACGAGCCCAAGGGTGGCCGTCCCGATGAAGGGCTTCAATCCGTCTTCCGTTCGGTTTTCCCGATTACCGATTTTTCCAACACTGCTTCCCTCGAATTCGTGAAGTATGAATTCGAGCAGCCGAAGTATGACATCGACGAGTGCCGTGCGCGCGACATCACGTTCGCTGCCCCGCTCAAGGTGACATTGCGCTTGATCGTGTTTGAAGTGGACGAGGAAACCGGTGCTCGTTCCGTCAAGGACATCAAGGAGCAGGACGTCTACATGGGCGACATGCCCTTCATGACGTCGAACGGTACCTTCATCGTCAACGGCACTGAGCGCGTCATCGTTTCGCAGATGCACCGCTCGCCCGGCGTGTTCTTTGACCACGACAAGGGCAAGACCCACTCGTCTGGCAAGCTCCTGTTTGCCGGCCGTATCATTCCCTATCGCGGTTCCTGGCTCGACATCGAGTTCGACGCCAAGGACATCGTCTATGCGCGTATCGATCGTCGCCGCAAGATCCCGGTCACCTCGCTGCTCAAGGCGCTTGGAATGGATGCGGAAGAAATTCTTCGCACCTATTACAACACGCTGCAGTACGAGAAGACCGAAAAGGGTTGGCGCGTCCCTTACGATGCGGAGAAGTGGAAAGGCGCAAAGCCATCCTACGACCTGATCGATGCAAAGACCGGCGACGTGGTTCACGAGGCTGGCAAGAAGCTTTCTGCTCGCCAGGCCAAGAAGCTTGCCGAGAACGGCCTTACGCACCTGCTCGCCGTGGATGAAGACCTTTACGGCATGTATGTCGCTGAAGACCTGATCAACATGAAGACCGGCGAGGTCTACATGGAAGCGGGTGACGAGCTCGACGAAAAGAGCTTGGCCAAAATGCTTGAGCTGGGCTTTGACGAGCTGCCGATCCTCGACATCGACCACATCAGCATTGGCGCCTACATCCGCAATACGCTGGCCGTGGACAAGAACGAGACGCGTGAAGACGCCTTGTTCGACATCTACCGCGTGATGCGTCCTGGCGAGCCGCCAACCGTCGACACTGCCGAAGCCATGTTCCAGTCGCTGTTCTTTGACAGCGAGCGCTATGATCTGTCTGCGGTTGGTCGCGTCAAGATGAACATGCGCCTCGAGCTCGATGCGCCCGACACCATGCGTACCCTGCGCAAGGAAGACATCGTTGAAGTTGTCCGGACCCTGGTCGACCTGCGCGATGGGCGGGGCGAGATCGACGACATCGACAATCTCGGCAACCGTCGCGTTCGCTCCGTGGGCGAACTCATGGAGAACTCCTACCGTCTTGGCCTGCTCCGCATGGAACGCGCCATCAAGGAGCGCATGAGCTCGGTCGAAATCGACACTGTGATGCCGCAGGACCTGATCAACGCCAAGCCGGCTGCTGCCGCTGTGCGTGAGTTCTTTGGTTCCTCGCAGCTATCCCAGTTCATGGACCAGACCAATCCGCTTTCGGAAATCACCCACAAGCGTCGCCTGTCGGCACTTGGGCCCGGTGGCCTTACCCGTGAGCGTGCAGGCTTTGAAGTCCGCGACGTGCACCCGACGCACTATGGTCGTATCTGCCCCATCGAGACGCCGGAAGGTCCGAACATCGGCCTGATCAACTCGCTCTCGACCTTTGCCCGCGTTAACAAGTACGGCTTCATCGAGACGCCCTACCGCAAGATCGTCGATGGCAAGCTGACCGACGAAGTGGTGTACCTCTCCGCCATGGAAGAGGCCAAGCACTACGTCGCCCAGGCAAACGTTCGCTTCACCGAAAATGGTGAACTGGCCGATGATCTGGTGGTTGCTCGCCATGCCGGCGATAACGGCCTTACGCCCAAGGAAAACGTCGACCTTATGGACGTTTCCCCCAAGCAGATGGTGTCGGTTGCCGCCTCGCTGATCCCGTTCCTGGAGAACGACGACGCGAACCGTGCTCTGATGGGCTCCAACATGCAGCGTCAGGCTGTGCCGCTGCTGCGCGCTCATGCGCCTTTTGTTGGCACCGGCATGGAAGCTGTGGTGGCTCGTGACTCGGGCGCGGCTATCGTTGCCAAGCGCAAGGGTATCGTCGACCAGGTGGACGCGACCCGTATCGTTATTCGGGCGACCGAAGAAACCGATGCGTCCAAGTCCGGCGTGGACATCTACAACCTGATGAAGTTCCAGCGGTCGAACCAGTCGACCTGCATCAACCAGCGTCCGCTGGTTGTGGTTGGCGACCATGTCAACCAGGGCGACATCATTGCCGATGGTCCTTCGACCGAACTGGGCGATCTGGCCCTGGGCCGCAACGTGCTGGTCGCGTTCATGCCCTGGAACGGCTACAACTTCGAAGACTCCATTCTGCTGAGCGAGAAAATCGCGATGCAGGACGTCTTCACCTCGATCCACATCGAGGAATATGAAGTGATGGCTCGCGACACCAAGCTTGGTCCCGAGGAAATCACGCGCGACATTCCGAACGTTTCGGAAGAAGCGCTCAAGAACCTCGATGAAGCCGGTATCGTTCACATCGGTGCCGAAGTGATGCCGGGCGACATCCTCGTTGGCAAGATCACCCCCAAGGGTGAATCGCCGATGACGCCGGAAGAAAAGCTCCTCCGCGCCATATTTGGCGAGAAGGCTTCGGACGTTCGTGACACCTCCCTGCGTGTACCGCCGGGTGATGCTGGTACTGTTGTTGAAGTGCGCGTGTTCAATCGCCACGGCATCGACAAGGACGAGCGCGCCATGGCTATCGAGCGCGAGGAAATCGAGCGTTTGGCCAAGGACCGTGACGACGAACAGTCGATCCTCGACCGCAACGTTTATGCGCGTCTCAAGGAAATGCTGTTCGGCAAGGCGGCTACGGCTGGCCCCAAGGGCTATGTCGTGGGCACCAAGCTCAATGATCAGATGTTCGAGGCCCAGCCCCGTTCGAAGTGGTGGCAGTTCGCGGTTGATGACGACAAGGTCATGACCGAGATGGAAGCTCTTCATGCCCAGTATGAAGAAAGCCGCCGTCTGCTCGAGCAGCGCTTCATCGACAAGGTGGACAAGCTTCAGCGCGGTGACGAACTTCCGCCGGGCGTGATGAAGATGGTCAAGGTCTTCATTGCAACCAAGCGCAAGATCCAGCCGGGCGACAAGATGGCCGGTCGCCATGGTAACAAGGGTGTGGTTTCCCGCATCGTTCCCGTGGAAGACATGCCGTACCTTGAAGACGGTACGCCAGTGGACATCGTGCTGAACCCCTTGGGCGTGCCGTCGCGCATGAATGTGGGCCAGATCCTCGAAACGCACCTGGGCTGGGCTTGCGCCGGCATGGGCAAGAAGATCGACGATATGGTTCGCGCGTATCATCGCAATGGCGATCTGACGCCGCTGCGTCTGGAAGTGCAGGACCTGTTTGCCGGTGATGAGTCCATCACCGACCTCGACGACGACGGCCTCGTGCGTCTCGGCGAACACCTCTCCAAGGGTGTTTCGATCGCGACGCCGGTGTTCGACGGCGCCAAGGAAGCGGACATCGTCACGATGCTGGAGCGGGCAGGGCTCAAGGCCTCTGGTCAGTCCACTGTCTATGACGGACGTTCGGGCGAGCAGTTCGATCGGCAGGTGACGGTTGGGTATATCTATATGCTCAAGCTCGACCACCTTGTGGACAACAAGATCCACGCCCGTTCGATCGGTCCTTACTCCCTGGTTACCCAGCAGCCGCTGGGCGGCAAGGCTCAGTTCGGCGGTCAGCGTTTCGGCGAGATGGAAGTGTGGGCTCTGGAGGCCTATGGCGCGGCTTATACGCTCCAGGAAATGCTTACCATCAAGTCGGACGACGTGGCCGGTCGTACCAAGGTCTACGAGTCCATCGTGCGCGGCGACGATACGTTCGAGCCGGGCATCCCCGAGAGCTTCAACGTGCTGGTCAAGGAAATCCGTTCCCTGGGTCTCAATGTCGAACTCGACATGCGTGACCTCGGCGACGATCCAAGCCAGGCCGAAGCGGAGCTCGCACCTCCTCAGGAAGCGGCGGAATAATCCGGCACTTCCAAACCCATTCAACTTCCTTGCCGACCGTCAGCTTCGCTGCGGTTCGGCAGGGATAGAGGAGAGAATTGATGAATCATCATTCCCACGTCATGGACCCGTTTAACCCGGCTGTCCCGGTGCAGACCTTCGATCAGATGAAGATCTCGATCGCGAGCCCCGAGAAGATCCTGAGCTGGTCCTACGGCGAGATCAAGAAGCCCGAAACGATAAACTATCGTACGTTCAAGCCTGAACGCGATGGTCTGTTCTGTGCCCGCATCTTTGGCCCCGTGAAGGATTATGAATGCTTGTGCGGCAAGTACAAGCGTATGAAGTTCAAGGGCGTCATCTGCGAAAAGTGTGGTGTGGAAGTCACCCTGAGCCGCGTTCGCCGCGAGCGCATGGGCCACATCGAGCTGGCTGCACCCGTTGCCCACATCTGGTTCCTGAAGTCCCTGCCGAGCCGCATCGCCTTGCTGCTCGACATGACGCTGAAGGACATCGAGCGCATCCTCTACTTCGAGAACTATGTCGTTCTCGATGCAGGCTTGACGCCCTTCACCACCCATGAACTGCTTACCGAAGAGCAGTACCTAGATGCACAGGACGAATACGGTGCCGACAGCTTCACCGCCAAGATCGGCGCCGAAGCGATCCGCGACATCCTGCTCGCGCTCGACCTCGAAAAGATCGCGGCCGATCTGCGCGTCGAGATTGCCGAGTCGACCACCGAGCTAAAGCCAAAGAAGCTCGCCAAGCGTCTCAAGATCGTCGAGCAGTTTATCGTTTCGGGCAACAAGCCCGAATGGATGATCATGACCGTCATTCCAGTGATCCCACCGGAACTGCGTCCGCTCGTTCCGCTGGATGGTGGCCGCTTCGCGACCTCCGATCTGAATGATCTCTATCGTCGCGTGATCAACCGCAACAACCGCCTGAAGCGTCTGATCGAACTGCGCGCTCCGGACATCATCATCCGCAACGAAAAGCGCATGCTGCAGGAAGCTGTGGACGCGCTGTTCGACAACGGCCGCCGTGGCCGCACCATCACCGGTGCGAACAAGCGTCCTCTGAAGTCGCTGTCCGACATGCTCAAGGGCAAGCAGGGCCGGTTCCGCCAGAACCTGCTCGGCAAGCGCGTGGACTATTCGGGCCGTTCCGTTATCACCGTCGGTCCGAACCTCAAGCTGCACCAGTGCGGTCTGCCCAAGAAGATGGCTCTCGAGCTGTTCAAGCCGTTCATCTACTCGCGTCTTGAAGCCAAGGGTTTCTCGTCGACGGTGAAGCAGGCCAAGAAGCTGGTTGAGAAGGAAAAGCCCGAGGTTTGGGACATCCTTGACGAAGTGATCCGCGAGCACCCGGTTCTGTTGAACCGCGCTCCGACGTTGCACCGTCTTGGCATCCAGGCGTTCGAGCCTATCCTGATCGAAGGCAAGGCGATCCGTCTGCATCCGCTCGTCTGCTCGGCGTTCAACGCCGACTTCGATGGTGACCAGATGGCCGTGCACGTTCCGCTGTCGCTTGAAGCGCAGCTGGAAGCGCGCGTCTTGATGATGTCGACCAACAACATCCTTCATCCCGCAAACGGCCAGCCGATCATTGTGCCGTCACAGGACATCGTGCTGGGTCTGTACTACCTCTCGTTGATGAACGAGAAGGAGCCCGGTGAAGGCATGGCGTTCGGCTCTTACGCAGAGCTCGAGCACGCGCTCGACAATAAGATCGTGACGCTGCACACCAAGATCAAAGGTCGTGTGACGTCTTGGGACGAGAACGGCAACGAAACCACCGAAATCGTGGAGACCACGCCAGGCCGTATGCTGATTGGGCAGATCCTGCCCAAGAACCCGGCCGTTCCGTTCTCGACGGCCAACCAGCTGATGACCAAGAAGATGATCTCCAAGATGATCGACACGGTTTATCGTGGCTGCGGTCAGAAGGAGACTGTGATCTTCTGTGACCGCGTCATGCAGCTTGGCTTCAAGAACGCGTGTGACGCCGGCATTTCTTTCGGCAAGGACGACATGGTTATCCCTGCGTCCAAGTACACGATCGTGGAAGCTGCTCGTAAGCAGGTGGAAGAGTTCGAGCAGCAGTACAATGACGGCCTGATCACTCAGGGCGAAAAGTACAACAAGGTGGTCGACGCCTGGGCGAAGTGTGGTGACAAGGTCGCCGAAGAGATGATGGACGCGATCCGCAAGGTGCAGATCGACGAGGAGACGGGCCGTCAGAAGCCGATCAACTCGGTCTACATGATGTCTCACTCGGGTGCCCGTGGCTCGCCGGCCCAGATGAAGCAGCTTGCCGGCATGCGCGGCCTGATGGCTCGTCCGGACGGCTCGATCATCGAAACCCCGATCACGGCTAACTTCAAGGAAGGCCTCAACGTTCTCGAATACTTCAACTCCACCCACGGCGCTCGTAAGGGCCTCGCGGATACGGCGTTGAAGACCGCGAACTCGGGCTATCTAACCCGTCGTTTGGTGGACGTGGCGCAGGACGCGATCATCGTGTCTGAAGACTGCGGCACCGAGCGTGGCCTCACCATGGAGCCAATCGTCGATGCCGGCCAGATCGTTGCGTCGATCGGCCAGCGCGTGCTGGGCCGTACGGCTGCGGATGACATCTTCCATCCGCTGACCGGCGACCTGATCGCGCCCAAGGGCACCATGCTGGAAGAAAAGCATGTCGACATCATCGAGGAAGCCCGGATCCAATCGGTCCGCATCCGCTCTCCACTGGTTTGCGACATGCGCCAGGGCACCTGCGCGGCTTGCTATGGTCGTGATCTTGCTCGCGGTACTCCCGTGAACATGGGCGAAGCTGTGGGCGTTATTGCCGCACAGTCGATTGGTGAACCCGGTACTCAGCTCACCATGCGCACGTTCCACATCGGTGGTACGGCTCAGGTGGTCGACAGCTCGTTCCTTGAATCCGGTGCAGAGGGCAAGATCGCCATCCGCAACCCGAATGTGGTTCCGGTGGAGGACGGCAAACTGGTCGTCATGGCCCGTAACGTGTCGCTCGCTATCCTCGATGCCGAGGGCAAGGAACGCGCCACTCACAAGGTGACGTATGGCTCCAAGCTCCTGGTCAAGGAGGGCGATCAGGTGCGCCGTGGGCAGCGCCTGGCCGAATGGGACCCCTATACTCGTCCGGTTCTGGCCGAAGTCGAGGGCGAGGTCGTGTTCGAGGACCTGGTCGATGGTGCCTCCGTTGCGGAGAATACAGACGAGGCGACCGGCTTCACCAAGCGCGTTGTTATCGACTGGCGCACCAACCAGCGTGGCGAGGGCCTCAAGCCCGCGATCGCCATTGCTCGTGGCGGTGCAGTGCAGAAGGTGGAACGCGGTGGCGACGCCCGTTACCTGCTGTCTGTCGATGCCGTTATTGCAGTTGAACCAGGCGAGAAAGTCTCGCCGGGTGACGTGCTGGCCCGTATTCCGCTCGAATCGGCCAAGACCAAGGACATCACGGGCGGTCTGCCGCGCGTGGCAGAATTGTTCGAAGCACGTCGTCCCAAGGATCACGCCATCATCGCCGAGATCGATGGGACCATCCGCTTTGGCCGCGACTACAAGAACAAGCGCCGTGTGATCATCGAGCCGCATGAAGATGGGGCCGAGCCTGTCGAGTATCTGATCCCCAAGGGCAAGCCGTTCCACCTCCAGGAAGGCGACGCCATTGAAAAGGGTGAGTACATCCTCGACGGCAACCCGGCACCGCATGACATCCTGGCGATCAAGGGCGTGGAAGAGCTTGCTCGCTACCTCGTCAATGAAATTCAGGAGGTCTATCGTCTGCAGGGTGTCTTGATCAACGACAAGCACATCGAGGTGATCGTTCGCCAGATGCTGCAGAAGGTCGAGATCGTGGATCCAGGTGAAAGCGGCCTTCTAAAGGATGAGCAGCTCGACAAGCTGGACTTCGACGAGCTCAACGACGCTCTGGTTGCTGAAGGCAAGAAGCCTGCAACGGCCAATCCGGTCCTGCTCGGCATCACCAAGGCGTCGCTGCAGACCCGCTCGTTCATCTCTGCGGCTTCGTTCCAGGAAACCACGCGCGTCCTCACGGAAGCAGCGGTATCCGGTAAGGCAGACCTGCTCGAGGGCCTTAAGGAGAACGTCATCGTTGGTCGTCTGATCCCAGCTGGTACCGGTGCTGGCATCTCCTCGGCCAAGATGATCGCCGCCAAGCGCGACGACCTCATCCTGGAAGAGCGTCGCCGCCAGGCGAACACGGTCCAGATCCCGGCGCCTGCTGCGGAATAAGATCGAACATTATCGAAGTCAGGGGAGGGGGCCGCGAGGCTCCCTTTCTTTTTGTCCCGTGCGTGGTGGTCGGCTGAAACATACTTGGGTGGAGTTCTTCCGCTGTTGCACCGTCGTGCCGAAGCGCCGCGTACCGCGATGAACAGCGTGCCAATGGCGGCTCAGGGTAGTTAGTGTGTGAGACAAAGCCCCGCCACTTGGGACGGGATCATGGTTTGCCCCGGCGAAACTCTGAACGAGGAGCGTTAACAGCTTCCGCGAGACATCCGCCGTCCTACGGGGATGGCGGCATGCCCGCTCCATCTGCCTCTTCACAAGCCGGTTCGCGCGACCCGGGTGAGGGCGGTGAGAGGAGGAGAAGGCAAGGTGATAGAGAGGGGAGAAGGGAGGATATCTGCGGGTTTAGAGAGGCCCCCACCTAAGAGGGGAGGGGCTGGTGCGGTGCGCGGGCGAGATAAGATGGCTTCTGCAGCAGCACCGGACGTTTCACCGTCCACTAATGGCCTCCTCGACTTGATCCGGGGTCTCCTGCCAGAGCCGGGTGGCTTCATTCCGCAGTTGAACGGGGATGAAGCACAGGCCTCTGATTGCCAGTGTCACTCACCTGTAGCCCACATGCTGGGAAAACTGAGTGACCACCATGTGCCACACGGCGAGCTGCGATTCCAAATATTCGGCGGATACGCCTTCCACCAGATCGATGTCCATCTCGACGCAGGCGTCGTTCTCCGGGTCGAGATAGGCGCGGCTGAAGCGTTTATTGTAGTCGTTGATCACTTCCAGGCTGGGCTTGAGATCGAGGAATCCGAGGAAAAAATTGAGGTCTTCGCAGTTCTTGTTGTTCGTGCAGTTGCGGAAGTAAATCTGGTAGCGGAGGCCGTCGATAGTGCCATCGATCTGCGGATCGCCATTCCCTTGCGTGGTGAGTGTTGCCGATCCATAGGAGCGGGCTACATCGAGAATTTGCGCTGTGTCAGCGCCGGTGAGGGTATTTTGCGCCTCGGCGGCAGCAGTTAAGGCAATGGCGAGCGTGCCAGCCATGAGTGCCGATTTCCATGTCATCTCTTCTCTCCTAGCAGCACAACAACAACCTTGCCGGGCATCCGACGCTCGATTTTGCCAGATGAGGCAAGCGCATCTTGAAACCTTCACTTTGCTAACCATGTGTTAGCATCAGGGCGCCATAAAAGACGTCGATGCACCTCCAGCATAGTAGCTGCGTGGATTTTTCGCGAAAGAATCCTTGACGCGCGGGAGAGTCGGCTCTAAACAGCGCCTACCTAAGCGGTCGGTCGTGATTGTCACACCGGGTACCTGCCATCTGGTGCGGGCATCCAGGACACTCAAACACACTGTCAGGTAACTAGACGAAGCAAATCCTTGTGCGCATGACTGCTGCCGAAAGGCGGGTGGTCCGCTGCAATTAAGGCGCCGCCGTTCCTCTAACGGGGTCGGGCGAGCGCCGTTTTGGTTTGGTTTTGCTAGACCGCAATGAATTTTGGACGATGGAAAGAGCGCAATGCCCACCATTAATCAGCTGATCCGCAAGCCACGCGCCAGCAAGCCAAAGCGGAACAAGGTTCCGGCCATGGAAGCAAATCCGCAAAAGCGCGGCGTTTGCTCTCGCGTTTATACGACCACTCCAAAGAAGCCGAACTCGGCTCTGCGCAAGGTTGCCAAGGTTCGCCTGACCAACTCGCGTGAAGTGATCTCGTATATCCCGGGCG